>OKWK01000001.1_pt1 | contig 1590795 bp, 1473 predicted proteins | sample 1607181 | NCBI WGS metagenome assembly OKWK01 (sample SAMN07501053, study PRJEB24779) | human gut metagenome | isolation source: stool | host: human infant | place: USA: Pittsburgh, PA | reverse complement strand
AAGTGCAGTAATGTATTTAGCTTACTGATACTAATAGATCGAGGACTTGACCAAATGAATATCATTCATTAAATGTTAGCAATTTTGAGGGTACTAATTAAATTATCAACTATAAGTTAGATAATAGAACTTAGTAAATCCAATAAAGATTATGTGGTTATTATAGCAAGGAGGATACACCTGTTCCCATTCCGAACACAGAAGTTAAGCTCCTGAGCGCTGATGGTACTTGGTGGGCAACCGCCTGGGAGAGTAAGACGTAGCCACGTAATCTTTTTTTATTTATAAAAAATAAACTTATGTTCGAGATTATTCAAAATCATTTAGGATTATTCAAAAGTATTCAATATTATTTAAAACGAGTTAAGGGGATTTAATATCATTTAAGACTATTCAAGAGTATCTAATACTATTTAAAACTATTTAAAACTATTTAAAACTATTTAAAACTATTGCAAATCATTTAAAATCATTTAAAATGACTTAAAACTATTTAAAATCACTTAGAAATGTAAAATTATGTAAAAAACAAGGAGAAAACGTTAATTTCAAAGGGGTCTGTAATGATGTACAAAAAAATGTACATTAAATATATTGTAATTTTATAGCAAATATTTATAATAGAAATTGCTATAATGTGAATTAAAAATATTATAAATTTTAGATGAGATATAAAAATATATAAATTTTAGATTGGATATAAAAAAATGAGGGATTTTATATGCAAGGAGTAAGGGAAATATCATGAAGAGGGTAAGTAATAATATTAAATTTTATACTTTTATCGAGATTTTGAAGAGTTATTCTGATGAGAATGTATCGCTTTCGATTAAGGAGATTCAGCATCATATGAGAAAACGATTGGGTGTTGATGTTGATAGAAGGACGATTTATGCGTATATCAGGGATATGAAGGCTTTGGGAATCGATGTTAGTGATTATGATAAGAGCAAGGAGGGTTATTATATTAATTCGAATTGTTTTGATGCTAGTGAGGTTAGGCTTTTGGCTGATGCTGTTTTGACTAGTAATTTTGTCACGAGGAGGAGAACGGAGGCGATTTTGGAGAAGTTGAGGACGTTTAACTCGATTTATCAAAATAAGGATTTTTTGAAGGATGTTTATATTGAGGATATTCCGAAGTTGACTAATGAGGATGTTTTTGTCAGTATGGCGAGGATTTCGGAGGCGATTAAGTTTTCTAGGAAGATTAGGTTCAATTATTGTGAGTATAATTATTTTAGGGAGCTTGAATGTAAGGTTGATGAGAATGGTAATCTGAGGGAATTTGTGAAGAGTCCGGTTTATATGGTTTTGAGAGACAAGAATTATTATTTGGTTTGTGCGGATGAGGATTCGGAGGTTTTTCAGTATTTTAGGATTGACAGGATGCTAAATGTATTTGTGATTGGTGATGAGAGGATCATGGATTTGAGTGAACTTGGGGATTGTAGGAGTGCGGATTGCAAAAATACAAGTGATTTTAGTCAGTTTACATATAGAAATGTGTCAATCGATAATAATGTAAATATATTTCCGAGAAGAGCGAATATTGTTATGGTAGAGTTTAAAAAGAATTTAATGGAATCTTTATTAGATGAATTCGGCGATTATATATATATAATGGAAAAGGATAATTATAGAAATAATAATCTTGGGGAAGATTTATGCAAAGATAATATCCATTTTCATGTTTTGAAAAAGATTTTTGGAAAAAAACATTATGATGAATATATATTATCAGGGAAATATATAGAAAATGGTCTAACAAGAGAAAAATTTGAGAGTTTTAGGATAAAATTAAATAATTTTATCTATAATAGTCAGAATTCAGATAAATTAAATAATAAAAATAACAATGAAAAGGCATATATCGGTATTTTTATCGCGAAACAAAGTATTGATCTAGCAAAGTGGATTATGCAATTTGGAGTAAATATGAAAGTTTTTTGGCCAGAGGGATTGAAAAACCTTATGTTAGATGAGGTTAACAAATTACGTGAAATGTATTTAAATGAAAATGATTAGATGCTAGACAAAGTTGTAATGTTACATCAATAAGTTACATGAAATCTATTTAAATGATAAATTTTAATTGGAGTGTTTATGAGGGATGATTATTTACAACACGAATATAGATAAAAGTGCAAAAAAAACAAAAGTATGTTATAATAATATCTTATAAAATACCAAATTTTGGAGGGACAGAATGGGAGAACGTATAAACATACAAGAATATCTTGATATGATCAAAAGAAGAAAGTGGGTCATAATTTCAATTTTATTATTAAGTTTAGCTTTAGGTGGATTTAGAATGTACCAAAATTATGTTTCTTATGTGCCTACTTATACTTCTAGTGTTATGGTTAAGGTTGATACTATGAAGGTTCAAAAAGAGGAGGCGGCTAAGGAAAGAGAAAAAGAAAGCAAGAAGGGTAGCAAGAAAAATAGTAAAGATAATACTGATACTTCGAGTTATGGACAAACTGCTAATAATGGGACTGGTCAATCGACTGAGGGGTACAATCTTTATAATTATAGTGCGATTGCTCAGGATGAGTCTATTGCTTCTAGATATTATACTTATGCTGCTGATAGTGCAGCTTATGATAAGGTTGCTCAAGTTGCTGGTGTTAGAGCGAGCAAGGTTATGTCTATAAGTGCTAGTCAAAGTGAGGACAGACTTGAGGAAATCAATATTACTGTTACTAGTAGCGATGCGAAGTCTGCTCAATTAATTGCGGCTGCGATGCCTAAGGTTTATGGAGACCTTCTTTTAAAAGAGACTGGTATCGATTGTGTTTCAACTGTTTATGATGCTACACCGGGGGTTCGTAGCCATAGAAGTGTGGATACTTCTGTACCAAGATATGGTTTAGGCGGTCTTGTTATTGCTATATTTATAGTACTACTTTTAGAAATTCTTAATACAAAGATTATAACTCCTGATGATGTTGAAAAATACTGGGAGTTACCTTTATTGGGTGTTGTTCCTGCATTTGATGAGGGGCCACATTCAAAGAAAAAGAAAAGAAAGTAGGAGGTAAATTATATGGCAACGAAGGTTAAAGATAACAATATGATAAATGAGTCTTATAGGGAGATTAGGACTTATTTAACTATAAATGATGAGATGAAAACTATACTTGTTACTAGTGCTGAGATGAATGAGGGAAAGACTACGACAATTTGTAATTTGGCTAAGTGTTTTGGTGAGCTTGATGACATTAAGGTAATTCTTATTGACTGTGATTTTAAGAAAAGAGGCGTTAGTAGAAAACTTGGAATCAGTAATCCATTTGGAGTTTCGGATATTGTTTTTGGAAATAAAAAACTTGATGAGTGTATTCAAAAAGTGGAAGATATCGATGTACTTCCATCAGGTGGAGTTCCAAACAATACGTCTATGTTATTAAATTCAAAGGCGATGAAGAATCTTGTTAGTGAGCTTAGAGAAAAATACGATTATGTATTTATAGATTCGCCACCAATATGCAGATTAAATGATGCTTGTATTATTGCACAATATGTCGATGGGACAGTGCTTGTCAACGCATCAAAAGAGATTGATCCAAAGGTGGCTAAGTTGACTTTGGAAAAATTGAAAAAAGTCGGGGCTAATATTATTGGAGTAGTTTTAAATAAATTTAGATCAGAACAGTACAACTACTATAGTTATTACAGTTATTATGGTTATGACGATAATAGAAAAGGAATATTTAGAAGAAAGAAACAGAAAATGAAACATAGATAGACTAGGAATATATTAATTTTGGAGGGGACAAAACTTACAAAAACTGTTCCTATGTGCACATCAACAGTAACTGTCAGAATTAATACAATGAAGTAGAATGTTTAGACACTAGAATAAAAACTCCTAATTACGTAGCCAAGTATTGGGATTTGCCACTTATAGGTGTAATTCCGATGAATTATGGCAAAACAAAAGTTGTATACGAGGTGAAAAATAGGGGGAATAATAGTGATAGCAGGATATAATCAGGGGAATTTCGAATTAAATGAATTTTATAGAGAGGTAAGAACTTATCTAGTAATAAATAAAAATACAAAAATAATACTAATCACAAGTGCAGAGATGAATGAAGGAAAAACAACGATAGCTCGCAATATAGCTACTTGTTTTTCCAAACTTGAGGACACAAAGGTCTTACTTATAGATTGCGATTTTGCAAAAAAAGGAGTAAGTAGATATTTTGGAATAGAGAATACAAATGGGATATCCGACTTAGTATTTGGACGTAAAACAATAAGAGAATATATAAAAAAGTAGGGTATCTTGATATTATAACATCTGGGGGCAAAGCCATCAAACTCTTCAATTCTATTAAACTCACAATCTATGAAAGATATAGTTAGCAATTTTAGAGAACAATACTACTATATACTTATAGATTCGCCACCAATTTCGAGAATGAACGACGCGTGTATAATAACACAATATGTCTATGGAACAATAATTGTAAATGCGGTAGGTGAGGTAGATTCGAGAATTTCAAAAATAACATTAGAAAAATTAAACAAAGTGGGAGCCAATATAGTAGGCATAATACTGAACAAATTTAAACCAGAAAATAATAATTATTACAGCTACTATAGTTACTATGGTTATTATGATGAAGAGAAAAAAGGTTTAAAAAGATTATTTCATTTTAAAAAATATAAAAAGCACAATAAACATAAAAAGTAAGAATATAGTATAAAAAAAGGAATTTTGACAGAAATGTTTAAATAGAATAAATAAGAGTAAATGTGCTTTTTGTGATTAAAATGGATTATTAATTAGAAAAAAGTCGATTTAGGAAAAGAGGGGGAGCATTATGGTATTTAATTTAATGCAAAAAATTGATGAAATGTCGAAAAATCCTGACAAGAGCAAGATGAGACAAATTATACTTTCGGCAATGGATTTTATAATATGCGTACTTAGCTGTATTGTTACTATGTTTTTATTAAGAATGAAAATAACCACACTTTCCCTACTATCAATTTTAATTTATGCAGTTATAAACGAGGTCTGTATATTCAAATTTAAATGTTACGATAGCTTATGGAAATGTGGCGGGGAGAAGGAAGTCGCTAGTATTTTTACGGCATGCTTTTGTGCCATATTTCCAGCAACAACTTTGGCAGTTTTAGCAAAACAAGCGATAAATCCAGCATTTTATATAGTAAATGTTATGGTTATAATTGTTGGAATGGTATCACTAAGAATATCATACAGAACTATGAGAAGAATCGTTATGAAAACAGAGCTTAGACAAAATGCATCTGATTCACAAAGAGTTCTTATTGTCGGTGCGGGAGAAGCTGGCAATATGATAGTAAGGGAGCTATTTAAACGACCAAAGCTTAAGAAGATGCCGGTGGGAGTTGTGGATGATGATAAAAACAAACAGGGCAAATGCGTTTATGATGTACCTGTATTAGGGACAATCGATGATGTCGAACATATTGTTAAAAATCATTGCATAGACGAAATAATAATATGTATTGCAAATATCAATCCAAAAAGAAAAAGAGAAATAATAAATATCTGTAAAAAAACAGATGCAAAAATAAAAACGATACCGGGAATATATGAAATTATAGACGAAAAAGTAAATATTACAAAATTTAGAGATGTTCAAATAGAGGATCTTTTGGGGCGTGAACCTATAAAGATGAATCTAGATGATATGAATGGAATTATAAAAAATAAAATAATAATGGTTACAGGAGGAGGAGGTTCAATAGGGTCTGAATTATGCAGACAGATTGTGAAATATGAACCGAAACAACTTGTATTGATAGATATATATGAAAACAATGCATATGATATCCAACAAGAAATAAAAAGACATTTTCCTGAGATAGACTTAAAAGTACTAATAGCGTCTGTGCGTGACGAACACAAGATGGAGAAGATATTCGAACAATATAAACCTGAAATTGTATTCCACGCAGCAGCACACAAACACGTTCCGCTTATGGAAGACAGCCCTTGTGAGGCGATAAAAAACAACGTATTTGGAACACAAAATGTTGTCAATTTATCAGACAAATACAATGTCAAAAAATTTGTCTTGATATCAACAGACAAAGCGGTCAATCCGACTAATATAATGGGCGCGACTAAACGTTGTTGCGAGATGATTGTTCAAACAAAGAACAAAACAAGCAAGACAGAATTCGTCGCTGTGAGATTCGGCAACGTATTGGGCAGCAATGGAAGTGTCGTTCCACTATTTAAAAAACAAATCGAAGAAGGCGGCCCAGTCACTGTAACTCATGAGGAAGTTACAAGATTTTTTATGACAATACCAGAAGCAGTTTCTTTGGTATTGCAAGCCAGCGCAATGGCAAAAGGCGGGGAAATATTCGTCCTTGATATGGGCGAACCTGTCAAAATAATCGACTTGGCACGAAATTTAATCAAACTTAGCGGTTTTGAACCAAATGTCGATATAAAAATCGAGGTTACTGGACTTAGACCGGGCGAAAAATTATATGAAGAGGTCCTTATGGATGAAGAAGGGCTACAAAAGACTTCCAACAACCAAATCAGAATTGGACGACCTATCGAAATTGACAAGGCTGAGTTTAAGAAGGAGCTTAATATTTTGAAGAGGGTTGCTGATAATGATCAGGATGAGAAGGTGGACTTGATAATGAAGAGTATTGTGCCGACTTATGTTAGAAGGGAAGAGGTTGTTGTGTAGGCTGGGGTGCTTTAAAGTAGTATAGATACTGGCTTATATAAAAAAGGTTTTATAGGAGGAATTAAGGTGTATAGGAATATAAAGAGAATTTTAGATATTTTATTCTCTGCAATACTTTTAGTTTTGGGGGCAATTCCATTACTTATAGTCGCATTAATTATAAAGATTGATTCACCGGGAGAGGCATTATTCAAACAAGAACGACTAGGGTTAAATGGGAAGACTTTTAAAATTTATAAGTTTAGATCAATGTGTGTGGGAGCAGAAAAGAAAGGTAGCGGAGTATATTCAGGCAAGAATGATGCCAGAGTAACTAGAGTTGGAAAAATAATAAGAGCTACTAGCATTGACGAACTTCCACAATTGATAAATATATTTAAAGGGGAAATGAGTTTTATAGGTCCAAGACCTACGCTTACTTATCACCCTTGGAAATTAGAAGAATACACAGATTTTCAAAAAAGAAGATTTGAAGTTAGACCTGGAGTAACAGGTCTTGCACAAATAAATGGAAGAAAAGACATACCATGGGACAGACGTATAGAATATGATGTCGATTATGTCAACAATATGAGTTTTGGCTTAGACTTCAAAATATTATTAAAAACAATAGTAAAGGTGTTTAAAATGAGTGACAACGTAAATACTTTTGAAACAGCAAAAAATAAGAATTCTTAGAGGTGACGACATTGCTTAAGTTGATGTATATAACAAATGATGAAAATGTAGCAAAAATTGCAGATAAACATGGTGTGGATAGAATATTTGTCGATTTAGAACAAATAGGAAAACAAGAACGCCAAGGTGGAATGGACACAGTCCAATCAAAACATACATTAGACGATGTTAAAAAAATAAAGAAGTGTCTAAATAATAGCGAATTGTTTGTAAGAAGCAATCCTATTTATCAAAATTCAAAAGAAGAAATAGACACAATAGTAAAAAATGGGGCAGATGTAATAATGCTACCTTATTTTAAAACATGCCAAGAAGTACAAACTTTTGTTGATTATGTTGGCGGAAGATGCAAAACTTGTCTGCTACTTGAAACACCAGAAGCAGTAGAAATAATAGACGATATCTTAGATATAGACGGAATAGACGAAATACATATAGGTCTTAATGATTTACATCTTGGATATAAGATGAAGTTTATGTTTGAATTATTGGCAGATGGAACTGTTGAATATTTATGTAACAAATTTAAACATAAGAACATAACTTATGGATTTGGTGGAATAGCAGCACTTGGGCAAGGTACATTACCAGCAGAAAATATAATAAAAGAACATTACAGACTTGGCTCAAGCATGGTTATCTTATCAAGAAGTTTTTGCAATACATCACAAATTACAGATTTAAACGAAATCGATGTAATATTTGAAGAGGGAGTAGGAGCAATAAGAGACTTCGAAAAAGAAGTAAATGATCATCTAGCTTATTTTGAAGATAATAGACAATTAGTTAAACAAATAGTCAAACAAATTGTAGATGGAAAATAACGAGGTGTATTCATGAAGACATTGATAACAGGAGCATTTAAATATTCAAAAGAACAAATTAAAAAATTAAATTCTATTGGATGTGAAACTGTATTTATACAAGATGAAAGAGAAAAACTAGACATCGATGTAAGTTGCATAGAGGCAGTAATTTGTAATGGGTTGTTTTTATACAACGATATTTCAAAATTCAAAAGTCTTAAATTTATACAACTGACAAGCACCGGATTTGACAGAGTTAATATGGAATACATAAAAAATAATAATATAGAAATCCACAATGCCAAAGGAGTATACAGTGTTCCTATGGCAGAATGGGTAGTACTAAAAATATTAGAAATATATAAAAATACCAAATTCTTCATAAAAAACCAAGACAACAAAGTCTGGGAGAAAAAACGAGACTTACTAGAACTTACAGACAAAACAGTTACAATAGTCGGATGTGGAAATGTTGGGATTGAAGTAGCCAAAAGATTAAAAGCATTTGGATGCAAAATAAATGGTGTCGCAAGAAGAAAAGTTCAATATGACTATATCGACAAAGTATATAGCATGGAAGAACTTAATGAAGTATTAAAAATTAGCGACATAGTAGTTTTGACAATTGCTTTGAATGAAGATACAAAACATCTTTTTAATAAAGAAAGATTTGATGTTATGAAAGAGGAGTCTGTGTTAGTCAATGTTGCCAGAGGGGCTATTGTGAAAGAAGAGGATTTGATAGAAGTGTTGAAGTGTGGCAAGTTTATGGGAGTTGCACTTGATGTTATGGAAAATGAACCTCTTTGTGTGAGTAGTGAACTTTGGGATTTTGATAGGGTTTTGATTACTCCGCATAATTCTTTTGCGTCTGATAAGACGGGGAGTAGGATGTTTGGGGTGATGTGTGAGAATTTGGAGAAATTTATAAGAGGGTGAATTTGATGATGTATTGTAACAAAGAGGAAATGAAGCAAATATTAGATCAAAATCCAAAGTATAAAGCTGATTTATTTAAACGTGGTTTTTTAATAACTAATGATGGTTCAATAAATTTAAGTGAATACCCACTGTATGATAATTGGTCTAAACAAAAGTTAGGAGATTATTTTGTTTATATACATAATAAGCAAAAACTCTATACATATGAAGAACAAGGGAAGCTTTTTTTCTTAATAGGACATGCATATAATCCATTTACATTAGAAGTTGATGAAATAAATATATTAAAAAACATTTCACAAAAAAGTCTAAATGGAGAAAAAGATTACTTTGAGTTGATAAGTGAATTAACAGGCGTGTTTTTATGTGGATTTATAGAAAATAAAAAAATGCAAATAGTAGGTGACTGCGTTGGAATACAGGCAACTTACTATGGAATAGTAAAAAATAATATTTATATATCTTCTCACATGAATTTAATAGGAGATATATGTGATTTACAAAGAAATGAATATATAGATGAATTAGTAAATTATAAATACTATAAACTATATGGACCTTGTCTTCCTGGGGATTTATCTATATTTAAAGAAATTAAAAGATTAGTTCCAAATACATATGTAACATATGAAAATAATGAATGTAAGGTAACTAGATTTTTCCCAAAATATGAATTAAAAATTTGTAGAAATGATGAAGAATATAATGATGTAGTAAAACAAATTGCAAGTATATTTAAAAATACTTTAATCTCAATATCTAAAAAATGGGATAATCCTGCTATTTCGATGACAGGGGGAACTGATAGTAAGTTAACATTATCGGCAGCTAATGGGATATATGATAAATTTAAATATTTTAGTTATATATCACAATACTCTGAATCTATAGATGCAGAAGCTGCCCATAAAATATGTAAAAACTTAAATCAAGAACACAAAATATATGAGATTTCTGATAAAGATGAAGACTTTGAAGATATAGAAATAATAAGAAAAATAATAACTTACAATGTTGGTAATGTAGGAAAATTAAATGACAATGATATAAGAAAAAGAGCATACTTTAGAGATACAGAAGATTTTGATGTTGAAGTAAAATCATGGGCATCAGAAATAGTTAGAGCAACATATTATAAAAAATATCATAAAGATAAATTGCCAAAACATTTAAGTCCTAGAAATATTACTAGCATGTATAAGATCATATTAAACAATAGAAAATTAGCAAAACAAACAGATAAGGTTTTTGCAGAATATATAGACAAAGTAGATTTCGGTAAAAATTTCTCTAACTACGATGAATCAGATATGGTTTATTGGGAAGTAAGATATGGAGGATGGGGAGGATTAATATTAACAGGAGAGCAAAGATACTCTTTTGATATAACTCTACCATTTAATAATAGATATCTTATGAAATTGTTCTTATCTGCACCACTAGAATATAGAATTCAAGATAAGGTTCATAGAGATGTTACTGATTTACTAAATAAAGATTTATACGACATGGGTATTCATGTAGTTAATTATAATAAAACCAATAAAAGAGCATTTTTTGAGAAGATGTATTTTAATTTAAATAATTGGTTTCAATTTATATAGGAAGTTGGAATAGAATATGAAGATTTTATTTGTAGCAACAGTACAAAGCCATATATGTCAGTTCCATTTACCGATAATGGATATGTTGCAGCAAAATGGATATGAAGTTCATGTTGCAGCTAGAAATAATTTGGCGGAGAAAAATGGATTATCAATGAAATATGCAGATAAAGTATTTGATATTCCTTTTGAAAGGTCACCATTTAATAGTAAGAATATTGGTGCATATAAGCAGTTGAAAAAAATTATAAAGGAAGAAAAATACGATATTGTACATTGTCATACTCCAGTAGGAGGAATTCTTGCCAGACTTGCTGGACGAAAGTTTAGAAAATATGGGCTTAGAATGATATATACTGCGCATGGTTTCCATTTTTATGATGGCGCCCCAAAGAAAAATTGGATTATATATTATCCAATCGAGAAATTTATGTCGAGGTATACTGATGATTTAATTACTATTACAGAAGAAGATTATAAATTGGCTAAGGATAGAAAGTTCAAGGGAAATATCCATCATGTACATGGAGTTGGTGTAAATACTGATAAATTTGTCAAGTTATCTGATGAAGATAGACAGAAACTTAGAGCGGAGAAGGGATATACTGATGAATTTATTATTTTATGTACAGGTGAACTCAACAAGAATAAAAACCAATCTACACTTATCAAGGCTATGGACGAAGTTGTTAAAAAACATCCTGAAGCTAAGTTATTATTGGCAGGGAATGGACCAGAGCATGATAATTTAGTTGAGTTAATAGAAAAGTTACACTTGGGTAATCATGTTGAGTTGCTTGGATACAGAACAGATATTCAGGATTATGTTAATATTTGTGATTTGGTTGTTTCTGCTAGTCATAGGGAAGGTCTTCCTCTTAATATTATGGAGGCTATGATTTGTGGAAAGCCTGTGATTGCTTCTGATAATAGGGGGCATAGGGAATTAATAAAGGATAATGAGAATGGTATTTTAGTTAATTTGAAAGATAACAATGGTTTTATAGATAATATTAATTTATTAATTGATAGCAAAGATATTGCAACAAAGTTTTCTATAAATAACTTAAAAAGAATTGAAATTTTTAAAGTGGGTAGTGTAAAAGATGAATTAATTAAAATATATACAAATGAAAGTAGAAAGGATATTTAGGGGATGCCAGTATATTATTTTATATTTGGATGGACAGTATTTTGGGGATGTATTGCTAATATGACTGCTAGACAAGTTAGCCTTGGAGAAGATAAGTATAGATTTAAAGTTAATATATTTATAGCAATAATTTCATTTTCTGCAGTCGTTATATTTGCAGGACTTAGAACTCATGTAGCAGATACTACGGCATATATAAATATGTTTAATGAGTGGCCAGTTGGGTTTTCGGAAATAAGTACTTTGATTAAGGATTCTGATAACCCAGGATTTATATTGTTGGGTGTATTTATAAAGACTTATATTTCTACAGATTATACTGTGTGGCTTTTTATTATTGCAACTATAACTGGAATTTGTATGATGATAGGATTTTATAGATATTCATCAAATTTTGCACTAAGTTCATTTTTATTTATAGCTACTTGTAATTTTACATGGATGTTTAATGGTATGAGACAGTATTTAGTAATAGCTATTTTGTTTGCATTTAGTAATTGGATTGTAGAAAAAAAATGGATTAGGTATATTATACTAGTATTGTTTTTAGCTACAATACATAGAAGTGCAATTGCAATGATTCCAATGTACTTTATAGTTAATGGTGAACCATGGAATAAAAGAACAACAGTAGTAATTTTAACAGTTATACTGTGTATAGTTTTTGCAGGAAATGTATTAAGCTTATTTGATTCTGTGATGATGCAAAGTGATTATGCAACAGGATATTCTGAATTTAAAAAGAGTGACGATGGTGTAAATATAATTACTATTATAATATCAGCTATACCAGTAGTAATTTCATATATTTTTAGAAAACAATTAAGTGATAAATATACACCTATTATGAAAATAAGTACAAATATGTCCATTATAGCAGTATGTGTGTATATAATATCTAAAATCACAAATAGTGGAATATTAGTGGGAAGAATGGCTGTATATTTTACAACTTATAATTTAATATTATTGCCATGGCTTATCGATACAGCATTTAAATCTAAAGAAAGAATGCTTATGAAATATACAATGATAATTTGTTATTTAGCTTTATTTTATTATCAAATGGAAATTTCATCAAATGGATTTGGGTATGTTAGTAAGATATTAAATATGCATTATTAAAAATTATAGAAACTAAAGAGGTAGAGGAATGAATTATTTTGTAAGTATAATAATACCTGTTTATAATATAGAAAAATATATTGAAGAATGTGTAAATAGTGTATTAGTACAAAGTTATAAAAATTTTGAGGTTATATTAGTTGATGATGGTTCAAAAGACAGATCTTCGATTATATGTGATGATTTAGCTAATTTAGATAATAGAATTAAAGTGATACATAAAAAAAATGGAGGATTATCTTCTGCTAGAAATGCTGGAATTAAAGCATCTAAGGGTGACTATATAGCATTTATAGATGGAGATGATTATTGGGATGATAGAGATTTTTTAAAAGATGTAGTCAAATGTTTAGATGAATCTAAGGCAGATTTTATAAGTTTTGGATTAAAAAAATATTATGAAAATGAAGATTTTATTCAAGATACCAAATATATATTTGATAGGAATTTAGTTGATATAAATAATAAGAAAAAGACTTTAGATTACTTAATATCAAATAATTTGTATATATCCTCAGCTTGGTCAAAAATAGTAAAAAGGGATATTATAATGTCTAATAATTTATTTTTTAAAGAGGGAATATTATCAGAAGATATAGATTGGAGTGCTAGATTACTGATTTATGCTGATAAAATTGATGTGATAGATAGGGCAGCATATATTTATAGGTATAGACAAAACTCTATTAGTAAAAGTTTAGGTAGAAAAAACATAGAAGATTTAATAGCAAATATTGAAAATAGTATTTCATATATTCCCAAAAGTGATGAGTTAAAGTATGAATATATGTCATATATTGCATTTCAATATCTAACATTAATGATTGTTCCAAATTATGTGAATGAAGATTTGCCAAAAGAAGTTGTATCTAAAATAAAGGAACTTAAATATTTACTTAGATATGATTTAAATAATAAAGTTCATAAATTTAGACTAATTGAAAAATACTTAGGATTTAATATATTGAACTTTATGGTAAAAATATATTCAAAAATTAGAAAGGGATAGAAATTGAAAACACTAACTATTTTTACACCAGCATATAACAGAGCATACTGTTTAGATAGATGTTATAAAGCATTAAAAAGGCAAACAAACAAAGATTTTGACTGGCTAATTATAGATGATGGTTCAACTGATAATACTCGAGAGTTGGTACAAAGTTGGATTGATAAACAGGATAATGGATTTGAAATAAGGTATATATACAAAGAAAATGGTGGTCTTCACACTGCATATAATGAAGCAATAGCAAATATGGATACGGAATTATCTATGTGTATAGATTCAGATGATTTTCCACCAGATGATGCTGTTGAAAAAATAATTAAATTTTGGAATGAAAATGGTTCTTATAAATATGCAGGAATAGTTGCTTTAGATTATGACTTGGAAGGAAATATAATTGGAGATCCACTCCCAAATCAAAAAACAGTTAACTTAATAGATTTACTTATAGGTAAATACAATTTACATAATGGAGACAGAAAAAATGTTATAAGAACAGAATTATATAAGAAAGTTGCTCCTATGAAATCTTTTGAGGGTGAGAAAAATTTTAATCCACATTATATGCATTTGTTGATAAGCAAGGATTATGATTTCTTGGTTATGAATGAAAATCTATGTTTTGTGGAGTATCAACCTGATGGAATGACAAACAGTATGTTTAAACAATATTATAATAGCCCAAATAGCTTTGCGGAGATTAGAAAGTTGTATTTATCTTTTGAAGGAACTCCTTTTAAATTTAAGTTAAAACACAGTATACATTATGTATCCAGCAGTATATTGGGAAGACGTAAGGGATTTTTCAAAGAAGTGAATAATAAAGGAATATTACTTATAGCATTGCCTTTTGGAGTAATGTTGGCTGGCTTAACAAAGATTAAAGGAAGTAAATAGGGGAGTTAGGTATGACAAAGATTTTATTTTTTATCCATGATTTAAAACATGGAGGAGCTGAAAAAGTATTAGTTAACTTAGTTAACAATATGGATTATGAAAAGTTTGATATAACTGTTATGACTTTATTTAATGAAGGTGTACATATTAAGAATTTAAATAAAAATATAAAATATAAGTATTGCTTTAGTAAAACTTTTAAAGCTAATAGTAAAGTATTATCTATGATACCAGCTAAATGGCTTTATAAAAAATTTATAAAAGATGATTATGATATATTAGTATCATACTTAGAAGGAAGTTGCACTAGGATAATAGCAGCATGTCCAGACGATAAGGTTAAAAAAGTTGCTTGGGTTCATATTGAACAAAAAGAAAATGGGTTTGCTTATGCATATAAAGGTAAGAATGAAGCTATAGAGAGTTATAAGAAGTTTGACAGTATAGTATGTGTATCTGAAAGTGTTAAAGAAAACTTTATACAATTAAGTGGAATAGATAAAAATGTTGAAGTATTGTTTAATACTAATGAATCAGAAAAAATCATAAGATTATCAAAAGAAGATGTTGAAAACAAAAAATTTAAAAATGATAATGAATTAAAGTTTTGTGGTGTTGCTAAGGTTATTCCCAATAAAGGTTTTATGAGACTTGCAAGAGTGCATAATAAACTGATAAAAGAGGGATATAATCACCATATATACATACTAGGAATTGGTGAAGAAAGACAAAAGATAGAAGCTTATTTGTCAAAAAATGGATTAGATAATTCTTTTGTTTTCTTAGGATTTGATGAAAATCCATATAAATATGTAGCAAGAAGTGATATGTTTGTCTGTTCATCATTTGCAGAAGGATTTAATACTGCTGCAACAGAGGCACTTATAGTTGGAACACCTGTTTTAACAACATTGTGCGCTGGAATGGAAGAGATGTTAGGCAAAAACAACGAATATGGAATTATAGTCGAAAATAGCGAAGAAGGTTTATATAAAGGGCTTAAGGATGTATTACAAAATCCAGATAAAATTAGTTATTATAAAGAAAAGGCTAAAGAAAGAGGGAAAATATTCAGCACAGATAAAACTGTAAATGCAGTTCAAGATATGTTTTTAAATTTATTAAAATAAGGATTGGTTGTAGATATGAGTTTAGTAAAAGAAATAATTTATAGATTAAGAGGAGAGTATACTACTGAAAAATTAATAAAGATGGGGTTAAAGGTTGGGAAAAACTTTGGAAGACTAAATGGAGTAATATTAGATCCATCACATTGTTGGTTAATTACAATTGGAGATAATGTTACAATGGCACCAAGAGTACATATTTTAGCACATGATGCTAGTACTAAGGAATTTTTGAATTACACAAAAATAGGAAGAGTTAATATAGGAAATAATGTTTTTATTGGTGCTGAAAGTGTGGTTCTTCCTAATGTAACGATAGGTGATAATGTGGTTATTGGGGCTAATAGTACTGTTACAAAAGATATTCCATCAAATTCAGTATATGCTGGAAATCCTGCTAAATTTATATGTACAATTGATGAATATATAGAGAAGAATAAAAGAAAAATGGAAGATAGCTCTGTTTATGGAGAGGAATATACTCTTAGAGCTAATGTGGATGAAGCTAAAAAGAAAAAGATGTATGATGAATTAGAAAATAAAATGGGGTTTGTAGATTAAGAGGTGAGATTCATATGATTGATAAAGTAATTCATTATTGTTGGTTTGGTGGTAATCAAAAGAGTGATTTAATTAATAGGTGTATTGAAAGTTGGAAAAAATATTGTCCAGATTATCAGATCATAGAATGGAATGAATCTAATTTTGATGTAAATATGTTTGATTACACAAGGCAAGCATATAAAGAAAAAAAATATGCATTTGTTTCTGATGTAGCCAGATTGTATGTTGTATATAATTATGGTGGTATATATTTAGATACTGATATTGAGTTAAAGGATTCACTTGATAATTTTTTGGGTTATGATGGCTGGTTTAATTGGGAGTCAAATTTATTTATAGCAACAGGATTAGGATTTGGAGCACAAAAGGGAAATAAGCTTGTTAAGGATATGTTAGAAGATTATAAAGATAAAAAGTTTTATAAAAAAAATGGAAGTATCGATTTGACTCCATGTCCCAAAATTAATACTTTAAGTTTATTAAAGTATAATAAAATGATAAAAAGGGATGGAACAACACAGATATATGATAATGTTATATTTTGTGATGAAAAGGTATATAATCCGAAATTAATAAATCACCAAGCAGCAAGTTGGTGTGAAAAAAAGGATGAAATTTTAATGAATAAAATATATAAGGATAGATGTATAAAAAGAAAGTTAAGAAATCCACAATTAATTGATTTTTTAGATAAACATATACCAAACAAATTATTCGATATATATATTTTTTTTAGTTATGATGTATTAGAAAATGGAATTATATATTTTTTAAAACGAAAAATAGGTTGGTTAAGGAGAAATAAATGAAAAATTTAATTAGTATTATTATACCTGCTTATAATATTGAAAACTATATAGCAAAGTGTTTGGACAGCCTTCTAAACCAAACTTATAGAAACCTTGAGATTATAGTTGTTGATGACGGTTCAAGTGATAATACAGGGAAAGTTATAGATGACTATTTATCTAAATATGACAATATAAAGGTTATACATAAGAAAAATGCTGGTGTATCTGCTGCTAGAAATTCTGGTATTGAAGTAGCTAGTGGTGACTATATAGGCTTTGTTGATGGTGATGATACTGTTGATGAGGAAATGTTTGAAGTTCTTATTGAGAATGCAATAAAATATGATGCTGATATTTCACATTGTGGTTATAAGATGGTGTTTCCAAGCAGGATAGATTATTATCATAATACTGGGGTTTTGGTTGGACAGAATAATGAAATCGGTTTAAAAGATTTATTGGCTGGAAATCGGGTAGAACCAGGCCTTTGGAATAAGATATATAAGAAGGAATTATTTAATAATATAAAAATAGATGAAAGTATAAAAATAAATGAAGATTTATTAGTTAATTATTATTTATTTAAAAAAGCTAAGAAATCTATTTTTTATGATAAGTGTTTTTATAACTATACACTTAGAAAAGGATCAGCTGCAACTAGCAAAGTTAATATAAATAAAATAATAGATCCTATAAATGTAAGAAAAGAAATATTAGAGGATTTAGAAAAAAACTCTGATTTATATGATATAGCATATGAAAAGTATATTATGTCATTAGTCGGAATATGCAGAAATGTTCAAATAAGAAAAAATAAGGAGTATAAAACTTATATTGATGATGCAAAGAAAAGTTTGAAATATGAGATTAATAATATTATAAAAAATAAAGCTGTGAGTAAAAAAACGAAGTTAATGGTTATAGGAAATTTATATTTTAGTAGGATTTTCTATATTATTGATGATATTCACGCAGCAAGAACTGGGAATAGAACAAAATATGAAGTGAAGTAGGTGAGATTATTGGGTGAGAAAATAAGTGTAATTGTTCCGATTTATAAGGTTGAAGAGTATTTACATAGATGTATAGATAGTATTATTAATCAAACTTATACTAATTTGGAGATAATTCTTGTTGATGATGGTTCTCCTGATAATTGTCCTATGATATGTGATGAATATGCTAAGAAGGATAGCAGGATTAGGGTTATACATAAGAAAAATGGTGGATTGTCGGATGCTAGAAATGCAGGGTTAGAAATAGCTACGGGTGAATATATTGGTTTTGTAGATAGTGATGATTGGATACATAAAGACATGTATCATATACTATATAAAAATATTATAGAAAAAGATGCAGACATAGCAGAATGTTCGATAAAAAAAGAAAGAAATTATATAGAAGATTTTGATATACCATATAAATATGATATTTTTTCATATACAAAGTTAGATGCAATGGGTGCATTGATATCTGAAGATATAATAAAACAAACTGTTTGGAATAAATTATATAGAAAAAAGGTAATAGATTCTATCATGTTTGAAAAAGGAAAACTGCATGAAGATGAGTTTTGGACATATCAAGTATTAAATAAATGTGAAAAGTTGGTACATATGGAAATTGATTTATATTATTATTTTCAACGTGAAGATAGTATTATGGGGGAACGATATTCTATAAAAAGATTAGATGCTATAGAAGGGAGATATAAAAGATATTTATTTATAAAAGAAAAGTATCCAAGTTTAACAAGCAAAGCAAAGAAAAATTTATTTTTTATTTCTATTTATTATTTGCAACAAGCTATAAATGATTCAGATAAAGAGTCATTGGATAAAAGTTATAAGTCAATAAAAAAATATATTAGTACTTTGAATTTTAGATTTAATGATTATAAAAATATGAATTTGCAAGAAAATGTATGGGTTTGCCTATCAAAAGTATCATTAATTTTTTGTTGTAAAATAAGGAATCACTTTAATATAGGAGTATAATTTATGGATGGAAAATTAAGTATAGTTGTTCCTGTTTATAATGCAGAACGATACCTTGAAGATTGTATTTTAAGTATTTTAAATCAATCATATAAAAATATAGAAATTATATTGATTAATGATGGGTCAACTGATAATTCAGAGAATATTTGTTCTGGGTTAGTAAAAAAGTATAAAAATATAAAATTAATTTCAACTGAAAATAAAGGTGTCTCTCATGCTAGAAATATTGGAATGAAAAATGCTACAGGAAAATATCTAGCGTTTGTAGATAGTGATGATAAAGTAGAAAAAAATATTTATGTTAATATGATTAAGGATATGAAAATTAATTCAATGCCTATTATAGGTTATAAGTATGTTGATGAAGATAATAAAATATTAGGTGAAAAAAAACCATATGATTTTGACGGAATATTTAAAAAACAAGATTTTTTTATTTTTTGTGAGAATTTTATAATGAATTCTCCTGTAAATAAAATATTTTATTTGGATATTATAAAATCACATGGTTTAAAATTTGATGAAAAGTTATCGTTAGGAGAAGATTTAATATTTATATTATCTTATATTAAATATATAGATTTATTTACTATAATAAATGAGACACCATATAGATATTTGACTTCTAATATAGATAGTTTATCACAAAAATATAGACCAGATTTATTAAATATTCAAATTAAAATTATAGAGTCTACTTATAAGACATTTATAGATAATAATATTGATTTTTATAAATATAAAAAGAGATTTTATACAAGAAGCTTAGAATTAATTTTGCAAGCTATAAATAATACTATGAATCAAAATAATCCAATGACATTAAAGGATAAATTTAAATATAATAATAAGGTTATAAAATCACAAGGATTTAAAGATTTATTATATTTTTCAGATTTAAGTCAACTTAATATATTTACAATAATAGGGTTTAAAATAGGTTCTTATAGATTTGTTTATTACACAAATAAACTCATCAATAAGATTAGATGGAGGAGAAAATGATTAAATTATATTATCATGGGAGTTCGGAGAATCATGGATGTGAGGCAATTATCCGATCTACTAATAAAATATTAAATACAGATATAAAGGTTTTTTCAATGAAACCAGAGGGAGATTATAAATATAATATAAATGATATTATGAAGGTTTGTGAAGATAAGGTAGAAGATATAACGGGTATAAAAAGAGTATTTGCTTCTATTTACTATAAATTAACTAATAAGACATTATATTATACTGCAATTAGGAGAAAAGGGCTTTTAGAAAATATAGAGTCTGGAGATATTTGTTTATCGGTTGGTGGAGATAATTATTGTTATGTAGGTCAAGAAACATTAATGGATATCAATACATTAATTAGAAAAAAAGGTGCAAAAACAGTACTATGGGGATGTTCAATAGAAGAAAGCATGATTAATGATGATTTGAAAAAAGATTTAACTGGATATTCACTTATTGTGGCTAGAGAAAGTTTAAGTTATAACTTTTTAAAAACAATTAATAAAAATACTGTATTATTACCGGATCCAGCATTTCAATTAGATAAAGTAGAATTACCACTACCAGAAAAGTTTATAGAAGGTAATACAATTGGAATTAATGTAAGTCCACTTATAATTGGATGCGAAAACTCAAATGGAATAACTATAAAAAATTATAAAAAATTAATAGAATGGATTTTAGAAAATACAGACTGTAATATAGTATTAATACCACATGTTGTAATCGATAATAATGATGATAGAGAACCATTAAAATTATTATATGATATGTATAAATATAGTAACAGAATAATTTTAATAGGAGATCATAATTGTGAAGAAATAAAAGGATATATTTCAAGATGTAGATTTTTTATTGGTGCAAGAACACATGCTACAATTGCTGCATATTCTACAAAAGTTCCCACTCTAGTAGTAGGATATTCAGTAAAAGCAAAAGGAATAGCCCAGGATATATTTGGAGCCTATGATAATTATGTTGTTCCGGTACAAAATTTAAAAGATGAGAATGACTTATCAAATTCATTTAAATGGATTTATGATAATGAATTAAAAATAAAAAATCATTTAGAGGAGATGATGGATGATTATAAATCAAAATCCCTTCTAATGAAAAATGAAATTGATAAATTAGATGGTAGGGATTAATTATGTCTAGATTAGAAAATACAACTAAAAATTTTATATGGTCTACTGTGAGTACTATGGCAAGTTCTATATTAGGATTTATTTCAAGAACAGCATTTATATATTTTATAGGAACACATTATCTAGGTGTGAATAGTTTGTTTACAGAACTATTATCGATGCTTTCTTTAGCGGAATTAGGGTTAGGGGTTGCTATAAACTTTAGTTTATATAAGCCTTTATCGCAAAATAATATAGAAGAAGTAAAATCTTTGATGATGTTATATAAAAAAGCATATAGAATTATAGGGCTTATAATTGCAGTTGTAGGAATTTCACTTACTCCTTTTTTAAATTATCTTATAAAAGGTGGACAAGATATACCTAATATTAAGTTGATATATTTAGTATTTTTATTTAATACATCATATTCATATCTATTTTCATATAAGAGAACTTTATTAAGTGCAGATCAGAAATCATATTTGATGACAAATATTGATATGATTATTAGTATATGTACACTATTGTTACAAATTATATTTTTATTTATATTTAAAAATTATTATGTTTATTTAGCTGTTAATGTAATTGTAGGAATTTCACAAAATTTTTATGTTAATTCATATATAAATAGAAGGTACCCATATCTTTTGGAAAAGAATGTAGAACCATTATCTAAGGAAAATAAAGATACTATAGTAAAAAATGTAAAGGCAATGATACTTCATAAATTAGGAGATTTATGTATAAATCAAACAGATAATATAATAATATCTTCGTTTATAAGTATACAATTGGTAGGATTAGTTTCAAACTATAATTTAATTATAAATATGATAAATAAATTCTGTATGAACTTGTTTAATGCAGCAAATGCTAGTTTAGGAAATCTTATTGCAACAGAAAATAATAAAAAAAGATATGAAGTATTTAAAGGATATAATTTTATGGCATTTTGGATATTTGGATGGTGTGCAATTTGTTTTGCAGTATTGTTAAATCCATTCATTACTTTATGGATTGGAAAAGAAAATACAATAAATCAATCAATTATAATTTTAGTTATAATTAACTTTTATTTAGTTGGAATGAGGATACCTGTTGCAAATGTAAAAGCTGCTGCTGGATTATATGTTCAAGATCAATTTGTACCAATAATTCAATCAGTTGTTAATTTAGTTATTTCAGTGATTGGAGCTAAAACATTAGGATTAACTGGTGTATATTTAGGAACAGTTATAAGTAGTTTAGTGTTACCATGTTGGTATAGACCAATTTTAATATATAAGTATATTTTTGATGAATCACCTAAATCGTATTTTAAGAAATATATAATATATATATTTGTTATTTTAATAAATTATTTTTTAGTGGATTTAATAGTAAAAACATTTATAGGAATGAATATTACATTTATTACGCTTATACAAAGGGGAATTATCTGTTTAGTAATTCCAAATGTAATAATATATATGTTATTTAGAAAATCAGAAGATTTTAAATATATTATCAGCATAATTAATAGAATAAAATCACATTTCTTAGAAAGAAGGAGAGTTAGTTAAATGAAGAAAGACAAACCATTAGTCAGTGTTATTACTCCCTGTTATAATGGTGAAAAAACTATTAAAAGGCAGATGGATTCAATTATACAACAAACATATAGACCAATAGAATATATACTAATTAATGATGGTTCAACAGATTCTACAGAGAAAATTGTCAAGCAATATGAAAAGAAATTTAAAGATGCGAATATAGATTTAAAATATATTTATCAAGAGAATAAAGGATTAGGCGGAGCAATAAATACGGGGATAAAATTATTTACAGGAGATTATCTATGTTGGCCTGATGCAGATGATTATCTAGAACATGATTCAATTGAAAAGAGAGTAGCATTTTTAGAAAAACACCCGGATTTTGGTGTCGTATCAAGTGATGCAAGCATATATAATAGTGATGATTTAAGCAAATGTATAGGATTTGTATCAGGAAAAAGAGAAGATAGATTTAATGAAAATCAGTTTGAGCTATTATTAAAAGAACAATCTATTTTTTGTCCTGGATGTCATATGGTTAGAACACAGGCATTATTAGATGTAAATCCAAATAGGGACATATATGAAGCGAGAAGAGGACAGAACTGGCAAATACTGTTACCTATTTATTATAAATATAAAAGAGGGTTTATAGATGAACCACTATATAATTACATAGTTTATCCAGTTAGTATGTCTCATGAAGAAGAAAGTTTAGAAAAAGAGCTATTTAGAGCAGATGAACATGAAACAATAATAATAAATACTTTAAATAGAATTAATATGAATAACAGTGAAAGACAATATTATATAGATTTTATAAAAGAAAGGTATATTAGAAAAAGATTTAATATTTATTGTAAATATGGAGAAAAGAATTTATTGAATAAAGAATTTGATAAATTAAAACAGTTGGGTAAATGTACAAAAGAAGATTTAAATTGTAAATTAAGTAATAATTATAAAATCTATGGGATTATATTAAAGATAGTTAATAGATTGAGGAGGTTTATTAATGGACAGGATAATTGAACCTATATTATGTAATGGATGTCATGCTTGTTATGCTATTTGTCCCAAAAGATGTATTGATATGATTCAAAATGAAGAAGGTTTTTTGGAACCATCTATAGATAAGGATAAGTGTATAGAATGTAATCTATGTACCACAACTTGTCCTGTTAACAATGATCTAACTATAGATGATAAAAATAAATTAATTTCTATAGTAGCAATTAATAAAGATGATAATATTAGAGAAAAGAGTTCATCGGGTGGTGTTTTTACAGAAATAGCAAACTATATTTTGGATAAGAATGGTTGTGTTTATGGTGCTGGATTTAATAATAACTTTGAAGTAGAGCATATGAAAATAACTGATAAAAGTGAAATATATAAATTGCAAGGGTCTAAATATGTACAAAGTAAAATTGGAAAAATATTTTTAGAAGTTGAAAAAGATCTTAAAAAAAATAAATTTGTATTATTTACAGGAACTCCATGTCAAATAGAAGGATTAAAAAGTTATTTAGGAAAAGATTATGAAAAACTTTATACACAAGATATTATTTGTCATGGTGTTCCAAGTCCTAAAGCATGGAAAAAATATATTGGGGAGTTTAAAGGAAATATAAAAGATATATCTTTTAGAGATAAGACCTTTGGATGGAATAAGTTTAGCATGAAGGTAGAAAGTGATAATAGTACATATTTAAATACATTAGATAAAGATACATTTTTACAGAGTTTTTTAAAAAATTTTAACTTAAGAAACTCGTGTTATAATTGTAGATTTAAAAAGTTAAATAGAGTAAGTGATATAACTTTAGCAGATTTTTGGGGGATTGAAAATATTGATAAAAAATATTTTGATGACAAAGGAACATCATTAGTTATATTACAAAGTTATAAAGGACAAAATTTATATCAACAAATAAAGAATAAATTTATATCAAAAGAAATTAATTTAGAAGATGCAATAAAATACAATACTGCAATTAATAAATCTGTTGAGTTAAATAAAAAAAGAAATATATTTTTTAAAAATATAGATAGATATAAGTATGATGATCTTGTACAAAAATCGATAAAAGAAACTAATATAGAAAAAATAATAAAAATAAACCAGAGGATAAAGGGTAAAATAAAAAGAATTTTGGGGTAGATATGATAAGAACAAAAGGTGATTTGAAAGAATTTTTAAAAATTGAAAAAGAACTATGTTATATATATAGTTCTAGTTGGAAGAATAATTTAATTCTAAATTTAACTTTAGGATATGACGCATTGATTTGGAAGTATATAAAGTACTTAAGAAAATCAGAGTACTGTTTAAATAATAAAAAAAGAATAGGATATATTTTTTATGAAAGAAAAAAAAATAAGATTGGAAGATATTTGGGATTTTCTATACCTCCAAATACTTTTGGTAAGGGATTAAAAATATATCATCAAGGCAGTATAGTAGTAAATCCAAAAGTACGCGTAGGAGAATTTTGCAAAATACATGGGGATGTTTGTATAGGTAATAATGGTAAGAATGATGTATGTCCTAGAATAGGTAATAATGTTGATATAGGAATGAAGGCTTGTATTATTGGTGATATCATCATAAATGATAATACTATAATTGGAGCAAATGCACTTGTAAATAAATCATTTTCAGAAAAAAATATCACTATTGTAGGTATACCAGCTATTAAAATAAAATAAAAGAGGGGGTATATTTCAAATTATGCAAAAACATGCTTATTTAATAATGTCTCATAATGATTTTTATATACTAGAAAAATTATTGAGACTATTAGATGATAGAAGAAATGATATATATGTACATATAGATAAAAAAGTGAAAAACTTCGATTTTAAATATTTTAAAAAAATATGTAAACATTCAGAAGTTAAATTTATCAAAAGAATAAAAGTATATTGGGGCGGTTATAGTCAAGTACAATGTGAATTAAATTTGCTTGAAGAAGCTATAAAAAATAATTATGAATATTATCACTTACTTTCAGGAGTTGATTTACCATTAAAAAATCAAGATAATATACATATTTTTTTCAAACAAAATAACGGAAAAGAATTTATAAGATTTAGTCAAAATAAATGGGATTATGATAGAGTTGCTAAAATAAACTTATTAAGTGATTATAACAAAACAAATAATAAATTTAAATTATATATGTATATATCTATTAATAAATTTATATCTAAATTGATTAATAGAAGAAACTATGACTATACTGAAAAATTTCCAAAGTATAAATTTATGAAAGGTGATAATTGGTTTAGTATAACTAATGAATGTGCTCATTATATTTGCCAAAATAAACATAATATAAGGAAGATGTTTAAGTATGCGATTGGTGCAGATGAACATTTCATACATACTATAGTATATAACTCTAAGTTTAAAGAAAAAATATCATTTAATACATGTTTGAGAGAAATAGATTGGGATAGAGGGAATCCATATATATATAAAATACAAGATTTTAAATTATTGATTAGTAGTGAAAATTTATTTGCAAGGAAATTTAATTCTAATGTTGATAAAAATATTGTAGATAAAATATGTGATTATCTTTTTATTTAAAGATTATGTATAAAGAAGGGGAATTTATGGAATTAATAAGTGTTATAGTTCCTGTATATAATGTAGAAAAATATTTAGATGAATGTGTTAATTCTATATTGGATCAAACGTATAGTAATATAGAAATTTTACTTATAGATGATGGATCAACAGATAATAGTCCTAATATTTGTGATTTTTATGAAAAACAAGATAATAGAGTAAGGGTAATACATCAACAAAATGGTGGATTATCTTTAGCTAGAAATATAGGAATAGAAAAATCACAAGGAGATTTTATTGTGTTCGTAGATAGTGATGATTATATAAGTACAGATATGTTAGAAGTAATGATTAATGAAATGAAAAAAAATATAGAGTCAACAAGTATACTAATGTGTAACTTTGTAAAAGTTGATAGTTATGGTAATGTAATAAAGAAAAATAATTATAATTTAGAAAAAGAAATAATCGATAAAGTATCGGCAATAGATAGGCTTATAGTATCTAAAGATATAAATTATATAGTTGCTTGGGGAAAATTGTATAAAAAAGAAGTTTTTGATGAAATAAGATTTCCTTTAAATAAACAAAATGAAGATGAATTTGTAATGCATAAAGTTTATTTTAATTGTGATTCAATTATATGTTTAGATAAATGTTTCTATAAATATCGCATTAGGGATAATAGCATAATGAATAGTAAATTTTCTATAAAGCAATTTAATAAATTAGAGGCATTATATGATAGAGTAAATTTTTGTAAAAAACATAATTTAATTGATTTGATGAATAAAGCTCAACAAATGTATATAGCATATTTTATTGATTTTTATATAAAAGGTATGGAAACTTTAACAATTAAGAAATCTATTATTAGAAGAAAAAAAATATATTTAATTAAACAAATTTTTTATATATTAAAAAATAAGTATATTAACAATAGGGAAAAAATAATAATTTTTTTATTTGCAATAAACTATAAGTTATATTTGTGTGTAAGTAAGTATTTGGCTAAAGGTAGAAAATCATAATATAAGGGAGTGAATTATATGTTTCTTATAAGTAAAATAAAATCAAAAATATTAAAAAGAAGGGATGTGAAAACTAAGCAGTATTTATTAGATCATGGATTAATTATTGGAGAAAATGTAAATATAAACTTTAATAGTATCGACGGCTTATATCCATGGTTAATTGAAATTGGAAGTAATATAATATTTGCACCAGGAGTTAAAATTTTAGCACATGATGCTAGTACTCAAATGAATTTAAAAAAAGCTAAAATTGGAAGGGTAACAATTGGTAATAATGTTTATATTGGATTGAATTCCATTGTTTTATGAAATAATCAAATAGGAAGTAATGTAATTATAGGAGCAGGGAGTATAGTCACATCTGATATACCGGATAACAGTGTTTATGCTGGCAATCCTGCTAGATACATTTGTAGTTATGATGAATATATGAAAAAAAATAAGAAATTGATAAATGAGAGACCAAATTTTGAATCTCCATTTTGGATATGGCCTCAAAAAAATATAACTGAATGGAAAGATATGAAGAAAAAATTGAGTGACGGTATAGGGTATTTATAATAAAAAATATATATTACTAATTGAAGGGAAAAAGTGATGAAAAAGGAATATAATTTAGTTAACTTTTTAAAGTTTATATGTGCAGTATTAGTAGTATTAATACATACAGTAAATCGAGAAACAAAGTTAGGATATTTATGTTTAATAACTGCAAGAGTTGCAGTTCCAATTTTTTTTATGATAACAGGATATTTTATGGCAGAAAAAATATATAAAAAGGATTATGAAAAAGTAAATAAATATATTAAAAAAATTTTCTATATCTATGTTTTTTGGAGTGTGATATATATTTTATTTGTTCCACAAAGATATTTTAGCCAAGGCAATATAAAAGGCCAATTATTTGAATTAATGAGACAGTTTTTGTTCTTTGGTACTTACGATCATTTATGGTATCTAATAACATGTTGTGTAGCAATGTATATAATATATTTTTTTATTAATAAATTTGGATTAAGAATTACTATGGTTATTTCATTATTTTTTTATGGATGTAGTCTCTTAGGAGATTCATATTATGGAATTTTACCTGTATGTAAATTAAAAAATTTTATAGATACATATATCTTTTATTTTGGAGAAGTGTGGAATAGTTTTATATGGGTATTAATATTTATATTGTTTGGAATAGTTATAAAAAAATATAATCTTAATAAGAAAATAACTCATGGAAAGTATGTATTTTTAATTGTATATTGTTTATTTATTTTAGAGCATTTTATTTTAAAATATCTAAATATAGAAAGGGATAATAATACATCAATTTTTTTATTAATTTTAGCACCAGTTATATTTATAAATATTTTAAATTTAGAAGATAAAGTACAAATTAATTATATTAAAAGTAATGCAGAAATTTTAAAAAATTTGAGTCTTAATATATATCTAGTGCATCCATTAATAAAGTTATATATTATAAAATTTTTAAATATAGATAAATCATTTATTTTATTTGCAATAGTTTTATCTTTATCTATAATTGTTTCTTATTTAATTTATTATATTAAAAAATTGATTTATTGTAAACAAAAATATAAAAGATCTAATTTATAGATGAAATTAAAGTATTAAAAGAGAAAAAATCTATTTATAAGCTATAATTTATAAACATTTACATTAAGTACAAAAATATATATTTGTAGATATATTAAAGTTTTTGATTTTAAAATAGCAGATATTTAAAGGAGAAAAGGAAAATGATAAATATAAGTATTATAGTACCTATATATAATATAGAAAAAAAACTTAATAAATGTATATATTCTATATTAGAACAAACATATAAAAATTTTGAATTAATATTAGTTAATGATGGATCAACTGATAATAGTTTAAAAATATGCAATGAATATAAAAGAAAAGATAATAGAATAAAAATAATTAATAAAGAAAACCAAGGATTGGTACTTGCTAGAAAATCAGGATTAGATGAGGCTACTGGAAAATACATAATATTTATAGATGGAGATGATTGGGTACATAAAGATTTATTAAATATTTTATATAAAGAAGCTGAACAAGAATCATGTGATATAGTTGCTTGTAATCCATATTTAGTATATGGAAATGGATTAATAAAAAGAATAAGAAAAGATTTTGATGTAAATAAGACTTATAAAAATGAAGATATAAAAAACGATATTTTAAGTAAATTTGCTGGAGATATAGGATTTCCAACTTCTGTGTGGGGAAAAATATATAAAAGAGAATTATTTGAAAACTATGGGGAATATTTTTTTAAAATACATTTTTTTGGGGAAGACTTGGCACTTAATATGGAATTATTACCAAAATGCAAAAAAGTTAGAGTTATAAATGAAGCATTATATTACTATAGGTGTGGTGGTGGAACTACAAAATATATGAAAGATTTGTTTGAAGATATTACTACCACTTATTGTATTCAAAAAGATTGCATCGATAAATATTACCTTGATGAACAAAATGAGAGATATTCAAGAGTAGCATTTATATTTTTAAATACATATAAACTTGTATTAATGAATATATTTGAAGCTGGCATTGATAAAAGTGAAGCAATAGATAAAATTGAAGAGCAAGTGAAAAGTAAAAATGTATTAGAGGCAATTAAAAATTTAAAGTATACAAGGGAATGGTTTGAATTTAGTTATATAGATGCTTTAGAAAATTGTGATAGTGAATATTTATATAACTGGGCAAAAAATGCACATAATAAATCGAAATATAAAACATTTATAAAAAATATGTTAATTAAACTTAATATCTAAAATGAAAAAATAGCTACTGACAAAGAGTTTTATTTTTTTATAAAATGGAAAATATTATTATAATTAATAGATTGAGTATAATGGAACGGTAGAATATTAGTTTATTATAATATATATTTTTAAAGAAATCATGAAATTGTAACAGCAAAAATATAAAAAGGAGATATAAATATAAAGTGAGAGAATTAAATTTTACAAAAGAACATACAAAAATAGCCAAAGGGGTAGCTATTTTACTAATGTTGACTCATCACTTATTCGCTTTTCCAGATAGAATACATCTAGATCAAGGATACATATCTTTATTTTCTATAGGAGGTAATAATATAGAATTTATTATGGGTGTATTTGGAAATATATGTGTATCTATGTACATATTTTTAAGTGGATATGGCATATATATGTCAAGTCTGAAAAATGGCAAAATTACCTTAAAGGATTCTTTTAAAAGGTTAAAAAAATTATATATAAATTATTGGATAGTATTTATTATATTTGTTCCAATTGGATTTATATTTTTCAATAAAGAATTAAATATTAGGGAATTTATATTAAATTTTGTTGGCTGGAGTTCATCATATAATGGAGAATGGTGGTTTTTTAGATTATATGTAGAATTAATATTACTAGTACCAATTTTAAAGTATCTAATAAACGATAGTTTATTGAAATCTATTGTAAATATTACTATATTATTATTTTTTAGTAAAGTCATAGGGTATGGAATAAATGCAGGAATAGATAAATTTATACCAAGCTTAATAGTATATGAAGTACATGATATACTGTTTTGGAAGCATGTTTTTTTATGGGGGATATATGTGCTAAATTTAATATTTATTCAAAAGTTTTAAATTTATTTATTAAAATAAAAATGGATAATAAAATAATATACACTATATTGTTATTAGCAATAATATTTTTAAGAAGTAAGTTTGGATATATATTTGCTATAGATTTTATATTGACACCAATTCTTATATTTTCTACAGTTAATTTATTGTACGATACTATATTACATAAATTATTTATATTACTAGGGGAACATTCAACTAATATGTGGTTGACACATAGTTTTTTCTGTTATACATATTTTCAATGGCTTGTATTCAAACCTAGAATATCAATAATTATTTTAGCCTGGCTAGTAATATTATCTATGACAGCATCATATTTTGTAAATTATATACAAAAATGGTGTACAAGTTTTATAGAGAAGTCTAAGGTTGTAAATTAGAATGTATATATTAATTATATAAGTGAAATAGAAATAAAAAACTGATTCTTGATTAATTTAGGAATCAGTTTTTTATTCTAGCTAAATTAGATATTTTTATAATGTATATGAGATTATACAAATATTTGGTTTGATATGCTACCATTATAATATAACCAAACAAAAGGAGGAAACAACATGCCATTATTAATAATTCTCATAATCCTACTATCAATCTACATAATAAAATCCGAAAACATAAAAACCGCAATAAAAAAAGACATCGAGAAGATCATCCCAAACAATCAACATCAACACGACAAAGCACAGGGCGAGCAACATTATAACTACAATCGAGAAATATCAAGAAAAAATCCGCTATATGAACCAAATCAGGACAAGCAAAACTCACGAATAGACACAAATATAAACGACACTATAACAGAGATAAAGACAAACTTTTTAAAGGTATTAGAGATTTTAAAGACTTATTACTACAAATTAAAAAATGCAGCCAAAGAATATCTTAAAGAGATTTTTATTGATAAGAATGTTCAGAGGAATATTAAGGATAAGAAAGTCGAAAAACCAGTTGATAATGTTCCACAAAATAATAAGTTGTATCAACATAATGACGAACCGAGCCAATATAAGATGAATGAGCCTACTAAGGAGAAGAAATCATCATCAAAGGTTGCGTATATAATTTCATTTATAGTTTCGACTATTGCATCAGTTATAGGCTATTATATAACTTTTTATTGTGTAGCGCAAAGTATTGCAGATTCTTATAGTCAATCCGAGTTAGATTATTATGCTTATATGTATGGTGATGCATATGGATATCATATAATTGGACAAATTATGGATACAATGAGCCTTATTTATAAAATTGTTATTGCAGTAACTTTTGCAGTGATTATTGGGGCTGGTTATTTTTATTTAGGAGATGATAAATCTAAAAAGAAATTTTGGATTGTAGTTTTCGCTGCGATTGGGATTTTTTTAGGTACTTTTATTTTTCATCAGGCTTTATTGAGTGAAATTTAATTTTAAGAGATATCGCTATAAGTGATGGTGTATTATGTAAGATTATAAATAAAATATTGAATTAAGTTAGAAAAGACTCTATAATCTTGTTGATATGTAATAATAAGGGGGAATATATAATAATGAAAAGAAGAGCATTAGAAGGAGTATATTTATTAGCTTATTTTGAAAAGCAAAATAAATATGACTATGATACGTATAAAGATATGATTATTGAGGTTGTAGATAATAGAGAAGATATTTCGGAGGCCCGTGATATTTTTGATATATATTATAAACAAAGCCTTTGTTTTTTAAATAGATGTATTCCGTGGTATCGATTAAAAACTCCGTTAAGGAATACAATAGCATATTTTGAAAAATATAGTAATAACAAATATGAAATAAATAATTATGCAGATGAGTACTTTAAAAAAATTGAGATTGAGTATAATCAAAAAAAAATCCGTAATGAAGAACATTTATTAGATGGTGAAAAGTATATTAGAATTTATGATTTTGAATTTGATGAAAATAATCAAGTACAACTTTATATGTCTATTGTGACTAATAGTATTATAGAATATGATAATACTATGTTATCTGAAGATAACAATAAAAAAGGGTATTATAGACCGTACTTTGTTGAATTTATAAGCGATTATATTAATAAAGAAGATTTTAAAAGGTTAGAGATAGATATAAATTCTGAAGATAGTCAGTGGAAAAAAATAAATTTTGTTGAAGGTGAGTATAAAGGCAATAATCCATGTATACCAGGGACATTTATTTTTAGTGCTAGCCCTCTAAAAATCGATAAACGAAAAATTGAAATAACTAATTGTAAAATACCTGACAAAGTGAAGAATTTTAACTTAGATTTAAGAAGTATAAGAGATAATGTATTTAATAGTGAAAGAAAAAAGGAACTAAATAATAAATTAAAAGAAATATTTCCTACATCTTATAAAAAGTGTGAAATAAGTATTTTTAATGTTGGCCAAGGTTCTTTTAATTTAATAGAAATGGATAATAAAAAATTTATATTTGATGTAGGTTATTCACGAAATAATGGGGAAAAAATAGAAAAACAACATAAAGAAAGATCAAATAAATTAATTAAGAGCATCAAGCCTGACTGTGTAATACTTTCTCATTGGGATTTAGATCATATTCTTGGTATTACAAATATGACGGATAAGGTATTTGATACTTGCTGGATAGTACCAGATATATCAAATAGTCTTAAAAAAAAGAACTTCTCAGATAGTGCCAAGAGACTTTTATGTTTTTTAGCATGGTATGATAAGACAAATTTAATTGCAATTAGCAGTAGTAAGACAGGCGGAATGGATAATACAATTATTTTTTCAAATAATGTTTTTGAGATAGGAAAGGGCTCGTCAAAGACATATATATCAGAAAAATCACAATATTTATGTGGTGAAATTAATAGTTTGAATTATCAAAATAATTTTGGATTATTACTAAAAATAATGGGGCAAAGGGAGCAAATTATTTTTCCAGGAGATTGCGAATATAATGCTTTTCCACAAAATTTTATGACGCAATTTCCAAATTATTTAGTAGTTCCTCACCATGGATCAAAGATGCTTTTTAATGTATCCATATGCAATTCAAGGGTAAAATTTGCATTTATATCATCTGGGAAGAATGCTTATGAATGTAAATGTGAGAAGGCTTGTAAAGCTCATCCCCATAAGTGTCATATTAATTTTTTAAAAGAAGGAGGATATAACATATATGAAACAGCAATGACGGATTATTATAAATTTAAACTCGAGTAAAAATAAATCCTACAGTGGATTTAAGAAAATAAAGAATTTATATAGGGACTCCACATTAGAGGAGTCTTTTGTATATGGTTATTTTTAATTACGCTATACTTTAGTTTGATAAAAACTATAAAAATAAATATAATGATCTTATTGAAAAATAATATGGAAATAAATAACAAAAATATTTGCAAAATTTAACAAATAGTAGTATAATATTTAGTGTAGTCTCACGAGTTTCACTTCAGGAAAAGACAAAAAATCTAAATACTATCGGTTTAAATCATATCAAATTCGAATCAATAAATTAAAAATATACCGATAAGACTAATCTAAATAATATCAAAAAATTTAATAACACATTATCAGCTTATCAGCCAAAGTACTATCACAATTATAATACAAGTAAATGTGATAGTTTTTTTATTTTACCATGAGAGGGGGTAAGGTCATGGATTAAAATTACAATCAAGTAGATTTGTTAGTTTCTAAATATCAATTCAAAAATTAAGTATTTTCAATAGTAAAAGGAGAGATGAATATGAAAATAAAAAGATATTGTCAAGTAATAGGATCTGTATTAGTAGTTAGTATGCTTTTGGGTGGCTGTGATAATTCAGCTCAAGAATATGAACAGGCTATGGAAAAAGCCAAGCAAAATGTAAAAAATGAAGAGTATGAAGCAGCTCTTGAAGATCTTGATACTGCACTGGAATACAAAGATGGGGATAAAGAGGCAGAGAATTTAAGTGAACAAGTAAGTTTATTGTTAAAGGCTGAATCGGCGAAGAAAGACAATGATTATTCAGGACAAATGAAAAATTTGGACAAAATTAAGTCTATTGAGACTGATAGCGGTGTTGTTAAGGATAAGGCTGATGAGTATAAGAGTGAAGCAGAAGAATTTACACTAGATGAAGCAAAAGAGATAGCTGAAACTAAAGCTGGAATAGATAAAAATGATAAGTCAGAAAATCATCCATATGTAACTGTATCAGAGGAACCATGTTACGATAATGGCAAAAAGGCTTATTTGGCGACTTACTTTGAATATGATAGCGAACACTGGATTCACCAAGGTTTTTATGTATATGCTGATGATGTAAAATAAAAAGATGTAGTAATTTTAGTTTAAAGCCCCTGAGGAGATATCTCCTTGGGGGAGTTTATACCATATAAAAGATTAAGTATTAGAGTAAATGTAAGAAATATTATCTAATAAAGTCCTAAATAGAGATTAAGAGTTTAATAGAAGTTTTATAAATTATATAAAATGAGAAAGGATGATATTATATGTATGAGAATTCACAATTAAGTTTCAAAAGATTTTCTAAATACGGAATTCCAATTGCTAATTTAGATAAAAAAGGAAAGGAAAAAATAAAAAAATATCTAGAAAAAGAAGAGAAAGAAAGAGATTTATTATGGAGATTTGGAGAAGGAATATATTCAACAGATTTTGATGATTATCTATATTTATATTATACTTTATATAAATTAAGAGAAGGTTATAATATTAATTTTGATAGGGAATTGTTAGTTAGATATTTTCCAAAAGAGGAACTATATAATAAGATTAAAACAAATAAGATACCATATGTGCATTTGAGTATAAATCAAGGTCGTAATGATGGGGCAAGGAGTAGAATATTACAAAATAAGGATGATGATATAATCTATTGTATTGAATTTGATTATGATTTTTTGAAGGATTATTTTGACTTTCTGATAAAATCCTTTGATATTCTATTCTATAATGAGAATAAACCAGAAAATAAACGATGTTATATATTAACTTTTGGATTGCCTATAAATCAGAAAGTTGTAATTGGGGAACTACCAGCTATTTATAAAACTAAAGGTTTTTATAAGTTTCATACTAATTCAGATTATTTAATTTCAGATTTAATGGATTTTGCTGTTGAGGCTATAATGGCGCATGAATTGGGTCATATAGGAAAGGGCCATATAAAATATTTAGATGCAAACAATTGGAGTTTGGGAGAACAGAATAAATATGCTAGACGAATGTTAGAGTTTGATGCAGATACAATAGGAATTATATGGTTGTTTGGATTAGATTTTTTAAATGGAATAGAGGGCCCTTTGATAGAAATATAGATATAAATCTTGATGATTTAATAGAGCATTTAGAGTTAAAAATATTTACTTATTATTTAACACTTAGATGGTCATCTTTAGATAAAGAAGTTGTATGGGATAATGAGATTATACAAGAAGAAAATAAAATGCTTCATCCTAAAATTCAGTTTAGGATAATGCAGATGTTAATAAATGCATTTCAAAGATTAGATGAAATTTTGGCCATGTCAGATAAGGATGGTATAACAACTAAAGACAATAAAAGACTAACTAAAGATATAATAGATGATATAAAACAAAATATATTGCAAATGATAACAGATTTTGAAAATGTTTATGCAAATACAAAAACAAATTTTACTTTGGAAAGTATGATAAAAAGATTTGAAGAATTATCAGTTGTAGCTAAAGAAGAATTAAAAAAATCTTATGAATTATGGCCAGATATAAGCAAAGAATTAGAAAAATATAGTTACTGCAATGTAAATAAATATAATATCAGTGATTTATAAAAATAGATTAGATTTAAGTTTAATACAACCCAAGTCCTAGACCACCCATCTAGGACTTTTCCAATCCAATATCAACCAACATTCCACCCAAAACCCAAAAAAACATCCACCCACCCACGAAAAATCGCCAATATAAAAAAATAATTGACATAAAATTCAAAAAATATAAAAAATTTAAACTTTTAAATAGAAAAAAGAAGGAAAACCGAACTAATTGTAGAATTATATAATAAAATAAGAAAGAAAGGAAAGATGCGTATGATTATTCATGAGAAATTGGCGCATTTAAGTAAAAAAGAAATTATAGAGCTTATGGACCAGTATTATCACAAAGGTGTTAGAGTGAAAAAGTTAGTCGAGGATTACAAAGTCGACTGTCGACCAAATGATCTACACAAGTATTTTCCACCGATAGTGCTTGATAGACAATGTCCAGTCTGTGGTGAGAATTTTCTTAAGAAGAGACCTTCTAGGACTGAGATTGAAAATTGGGGAAATCCATACAGAGAAATAAAGGCGAAAAAAGCTTATTGTCCTTGTTGTGGTCATATTGACGATGAAATATGTGGTTGTGATGCATGTGTGGAAAAGAGAAATAAAGAGTATATCAAAAGGGAGACTGAATTGGAAAAGATGGCTAATGAGATTAAAATCGAGCTTGAAAAATCTTATACTGGCAAGGTTTGTGTTGATGAACTTGATTTTAAAGATAGGGTTTATTTGGCGAGTTTGTTGGGACATGCGTTGAGCGAGGATACTAGTGTTATCAAGAGTCTGAGCGAGTGTGATAATCCTTGCAGTTGCCTGGCTGATGGTGATATGGATGAGAGAATTATTGATTATCTTCTGAAGCGAAATATCATAATTATCGATATAAATTCTTTGAAATATGCGCTTAAACATGGTGAGGATGAAAACCGATTTATGCGTTATAAGCTAAATGTCGAAATTGATGATAATAATATTGATACTTTACAAGAATTGATGAATCCTAAGATTGATTTTAGTGATGGGAAGAATATTTTAGAGGGGTATAATCTTTGGAAAGAGGTTGCGATTAATGATTGTATGGCATTTCTGGTGAATGAGATAGCAAAGAAAAATGTTGAATTTTGTCCAGTTAAAAAGACAGAGATTATGATGGATAGCATGCTGAAGCATTTTTCGATTCGCCAAGTACAATATATAATTTATAAAAGTGTTAATGAAGTTTCTAAGGTATATCTTAAAAATAAGTTTAATAGAGATAGTTTTCCAGATATAGTTTTCAGAAGAATGATATTTTGGGATTCGTGCATGACTTATAGAGAGTCTGAAGTGGCAGAGTATAGAGGCGGCAAAAAGTTTTCGTACAATAACTTGCATGGAGTATTGTTTTTCAAGGTTTTGGGACTTTGGGATAAGGGGCTTAGATGTGCGCCAGATATTAAGATTATAAAGGAGTGTGTAAGGAAATAAATAAAATTTAAAGGAGATAGAGGATGTTTTATACAGAATCAGATAGCGAGAGGGATTAAAAACCACCGAATTCTAGAGAGAGGATTTTGGTGGTTTTTTTATTGTGCGTAAATTTTTGTATAAATATGTATAATCATGTAAAATCGGGCGACATATGACGACATCTGCTAGAATTTGAATTACGAAAAAGTTCGGAAACTAATGAAAAATACTTGCAATGATGCTACAATTTAATTAATAAAATTACAAATAATATATAAATGTGATTTTATTAGTCAAATTTGTTATAACAAAGATTTATAGCTTTTGTCGTTGGCTATCAATGACTAAAATAATTTATGGTTATGAAAGGGAGGAATTTTGTATGGAAAACAATAATAATTTTTTTAATTTTGATGATGAAAATACTTTTATGGTAATAATGACATTTATCAAACAAATTGTCGGTGATGATGCGAAAAAAGAGATTTTATGGGATGAATCAATGAAAGATATAGATATTGAGGAATTGATAAATAACACAGATCTAGAAATTCCATATGATGAAGTTCCTTTGATAATGAATATATTTTGTAAGATTGATTTAAGAGAAGCGATAAGATTTATGAAAACTTATACAGGCAAGGCATCTTATGTTGCAGGCTGGGATGCAATTATTAAAAGACAACGCGATAAAAAAATCGTTGAGCTCTATAGGGGTAATATGGATATTAGGGAGATTGCGAGAATGTATGAGATTAGTGTGAGGAGGGTTTATCAAATAATAAGTAGATATAATAGAATGGCTTGAGGCAGGAAATATTGTCGACATTTAGGGATTATTTCAGTCCTAGAGGAGTTTATCTCTAGGACTTTTTAATACAACAAAACTATCTATTTATATTTTTCTACGTATTTTGCATGTGTCGTGATATAATAACCAGATTTCAACTTATACATATCAGTGCCATTTCGTTTTATAAGCTGTGAAACTGTGAAAACTTCACCACAAAGGGCGATTCCGGCGATGCTGGAGTTTTTGAAGTCGGGCGTTTTGTGGTAGTTGACGTCGTGGATGATTTTTATCATTTTTGGGATGTCGGCGTATTGCTCGCCATTGCTTTGATTTTTACTGCCTGTGCTATTGTCTGAATCGGATTTTGCATTGTCGCTGATTTTCTTGTTATAATTCGGCGATGTGCAGTTTATTATGTCATTTACTGTGATTTTCCCTTGTTTTAAATTATCACAATCAATCTTAAATTGTTGCATCTTGTCTGGATTTTTGACCATATAAATAGGGCAGAGTTTGTATTTTTTGCCGACGACGTCTGTGTGAGTGATGATGTCTTTTTTACAATCAAGATTTTTATAGCTGCAAAGCCACGCACAAAGGTGGACCATGCTTTTGTATGTCGCATCTGTGTAGTGGTTGTCGCTGCCTGTTGTTGCGACTTCGATTGCGATTGCGTATGAATTTGCACTGTTTGTCGCATAACACATCTCATCAGTCGGAATCAGTTGGTATATCTCGCCTCCAAGCCCAATTACATAGTGCGAAGATGCAAAGATATATCTGTTGCCAATTTTGTATCCATTTGCAACGACGTTGTTAAAATATGAGACAGTCTTGTCACCATCGACATCTGGCTTGCCAGTGTAGTGGATGGCGATTTTTGTAGCAGATAGGGGAGTCCCAGGTCTGCCATATTTGTTTCTTTTTTGCCATTTTTCGATTACATTAGGTTTTTTTATCATATTTCCTCCTTATTTAAGATAATTTGTAAAGGTTGAGCTAGTTTATATGATAAATCTAGCTCATATGTATTAAGAGATTTTGTACTAAAATGGGATTTCCTCGTCATCGATGCATGCTGTTAAGTTTGCTTGTGGATCATTAGTTGTGGATGTATTATTAGTTGCAGCATTTGAATTATCAACGTCTGCAGAAGAATCAGAACTGCCAAATAAAGTAGAATTCCCATTGTCAATGCCAGAAGCATCACCAGAATTATCGCTTGAATTATTTCCAGAACTTCCATCACCATTGCCGGTATCAAGCCCATTTCCCTTAGGAATATTAAGCCTCATCAGCTTATGCACGACAATTTTGGCGAAGTTGCGGTTGTTCCCATCGGAGTCGACATAGCGGTCGATGTGGATACTGCCGCTTACTGCAATAAGGTAGCCTTTTTGGAAACAAGTTGAGAAGTATTCGGCTTGTTTGCCCCAAACTTCGACAGGGATAAAGTCGGTTACGGTTTGATTGTCTTTTTTATAGCTGCGGTCAATGGCGATTGTGCCTTTTGAGATTGCTGTTCCTGAGCTGAAAAATTTAAGTTCTGGGTCGGCTGTAAGCCTTCCAATTAGTGTAACTAGATTCATAGTTTTACCTCCTTATTTTTAAAAAAATATATTCTTAATCAAATGATTCTTGCTCATATGATGGCATATAGCCGAAGTCCTTTTTTAGCTCATTGCCTGTTTTGGTAAAGAATCTCTTGCGGGAAGTGTCGAATGTAAGCATTGTTTTGTAGCGGATTGAGCCTGTGATTCTGTTTTTTAGTACGAAGAGTTCGGTTTCGGGTTCTCTGCCTTCGCGTGATGCTTTTAGGACATAGTCGGCTAGGTTTGGGATTTCGCTGGCTCCTGATATTTCAAAGACGTGGGGTTCTTTGTTCATCATGGAGTTTTTGTTCGAATGTGCCACCAAGACTATGACTATCTTGTATTTTTTCGCCAGTCTTTTTAGTGATTTTACGGCAATTATCTGCTTTTCATATTTGTCATTACCACTACAATCGAGTGTCATTAAGTTGTCAAGGACAAACAGTTTGACATTTTTCTTAGTCGTTAAATATTCAATTGCGTGGGAGATATTGGCCTCGTCTGCTTTTGCCTCTTTTGAATAAAAAAACAGTTTGTCATCAACCCATTGTGTTATCATTTCAAGCCCCTCATCCGAAACTTTTGCATACTTGCCCATATTACTTGTGTAATTTAGAAGATGTTGAGGATTTGCAACGGTTCTAGTGAACCAATCCATACACATTTCGTAAGTCAGCTCGCCTGAATATAAGAACGAGTTGAACCCATTACTAATAGCATTTGCAATGATTTGGTTCAAAAATGTACTCTTTCCGGCTCCAGGGCTACCTGTCAAAACAGTCAAAGTACCAAAGTTTAGCCCATCGCCAAGCAAGGCATCAAGTCCTGCAAATCCTGTCAAAATTCCACCTCTTTGGACAGAAATAGAGACCTTGGATGCATTTACAACTAAATCTTCGGAGTTGGAATTGTCCATAATCATGGATTTAAAATCTTCTGAGAAAGTTATAAGCGACTTTTGATCCATGGATTTTATGTTTTTCGATGTAGTCGCAAGCATTTCGTGGCCGCTTCGTTTCATCGAAAAATCCTTGACGATTCTGATATAATAGCTGATGTTTGATACTGATGGAACGACTGTTACCAAGCTTGTCAAATACGCTACTCCGCCGACTTTGTCCAATTGATCGTGATTTGTTAATTCGCTCGAAAGTGTAACAGGGTCTATTTTTTCGTTACGTTCATACAATTTTTGCATATGTTTGTAGATTATTTGGTGTTGTGGGTGAAAAAAGTCGTAAACAGACAAATTAAACTGATTACCCACCGAAACCAACTCCGGCTCAATCAAAATCGCCCCCAAAATACTTTGTTCCGCACCCAAGTTGTAAAGTGCCATAAAAATCCCCCCTTAAAATTCTATAAAATCAGCAGTGTTGTAATAGCTTTTAGATGTTGAAATCTTATTCTTTAGAGCCCTTTTTGCACCATTAAATTGAGCCAAAATTCTTTTATAATGTCTTCTTAGATCACTTGCCTCTACAATTTTATCACTCCAAAATGTATTATCATCATTGGTAAAAGTCCATTCAATAACCTCTGAAACCTCGTCAAAATCACGTTTGTCTTTGTATAAAATATTTTTAAAATCTCTTACCCATTTCTTAAAATCAGGCAGAGGGAAAGTAGGATTTAACTCTTTTATAAATTTCCAAAGCAACTCACTAAGAGTAGTTTCATTATTTTCAGAATTAGAAGAATTATAAATAATATTATTTTTATTTATTTCTATCTTTTGGTCGGACTCTAGAGCACCTCGGTCAGACTCAAAAGTTCCTTCTTCGGCCTTAAATGTGTCAGTTTTTGGCTCAAAAGTGAGATTTTCGTCGTTTAAAGTGTGAGAAGTTAACTTAGATGGACTTGTTAGTGATTCAGAAATACCTTTTGGTGACTTTAATGAACCTTCTTGTGAATTAATAACACCTTGTGGTGATTTAAAAGAACTTGTAGTCGACTCGATTGCACCTTGTGGTGATTCGATAACACCTTCATGTGACTTTAATGCAACTTCTTGTGATTTAATATCACTTATAATAGATGCAACAGCACCTTCTTGAAACTCTATATTACCTTCATGTGATTCAAACGAACTTTCTTGCGACTTTAACTCACCAGATTTCACATTAAGCGAACCCGCATTCAAAATATAATCCCCAACATTATTAGACGCACTTTCTTCAACCGGCATAAGACCCGCAGAAATCTTATCAAAGCCATCAGTTGGCAGATTAAAAGAATTCGCCAAATCCTCACAATAACGATGATTATCATAACTCGCACAAGCATCACGACTACCATAATTCTCACAACTCGCATTAAGATAATAATCGCCGCCGCCATTGCCGCCATAACCCAAATCATTATCACAACCAGAAAAATTCCCACAACATTTACTACAACGACAATTTTCACAGCCGAAATTATCATCATCAAAAGCAGGACCTATAGGTGGCGGTTTTATCGCAGAAACGTTGGCAATACTACTGTTTGGAGTACTGCTGATAAGTCTTATATAGTTAGGCCCGATGGCATAATAAGTAAAAGTTCCTCTCTCGCGAACTACTGTTTTTTTGAATATTTGAGCCTTGCATAATTTTTTTAACCTTCTATATATAGCAGTTTTTTGCAGATGTAAAATCGGCATATCCTCGCTGACTTTTTTGTGATAAATCCAGTAATATACTTCGCCATCGACGATTTTTGTGTCCATTTGGTTAGTATCTTTGAAATCGACAAACCATCTTAAAAGGTATAAATCAATCCCATCTATATTCAATTCAGACGCTACTTCTTGAGAAAATCCTTGTAAATTATATTTCATAACCACCGCTCCTAACTTTTTTAAAAATTTTTTTTGAAAATATGTATAAGACCTGAAAATGTGTCCATAATTAAGGTAAGATCAAAATAGTTCTCTGGGGAGGGATATAGCCCCAATGGTATGGGGCATAATACTATTTTGATTTTAGTGAAATAATGTTGCTCGAAAGCTCATTTATACTGTTTGTTAGGGTCTCCAGCTTCGATTCTAGCCTCACCAATAGATATATCGAAACGGCCACTGGAAATCCTACGTTAGCGATTAGAGTTTCAATGATTTCCATAAATATCTCCTTTCATTCAATGTTATAAATACATAGATATGATATTTGAATTAATGATTTTAAATGCTGAAAGGGGGAAGCAACTGCTTCCCCCACCATATACTTTAAAACCACATACAAACTATCTATTCAGATAAAGTACTGTTGTCTATTCTTACAATGTTATATACATCGTGCTTTTGCAGATTACCAAGTGCATTTGCAACATCCAAAACATTTTGGTCAGTCGCTTCTGAATCTACATAATTAAATGTCTTAGTACCAGTTATTTGCTTAGAATTTTCATCTAAGCCTTTATTTAGGTACAATTTTAATGATGATAAGTTTTTTGTAACTACAACTGCCATAAAAGTAACCTCCTTTCTTTTTTATTTAGTACCAAACCCTAGCCTACACAACAAGATCGTATTCTTGAGTTTGAGTATTTACGATTCTAGCCTCAACAGCTTCAACCAAATCATAATTATTTTTCTTAAAGATGTTCTTTTCAACAATTAAGTCCATCGCAGCTTTTATCTCGGCTTCTGTTAATGCGTCTTTTGGGTCCTCGATAGTGAAAGTAACCTCTTTACCGATAGAGTTTTTAAATACTAGTACTAATTTTTTAGATTCAGCCATGTTTGCACCTCCTTTCTTGTTTGAAAACTAATTTGTTTTCTTGGTTAAATGATACTATAGAGTGCTTGTAATTATCTAAAACACTTTTACAAAAGAATTTTCTTGTGAAATATTGTCATATAAATACTTCAATCTTTATAAAATGACAAAAAGTGAAGTATTACGAGTAGAAGTTTTCATAAGAAAAAAACTACAATATAAATAAGAAATAAATTTTAGGAGGAAAATAATATGAACGAATACAACGATAACAAACTAGAAAGGGATATACCACCGGATTTGGTGCCACTATACAATATAGTTGGCGATGAAAAATATGATGAGATTGTGGATATATACTCAGGGGGTTATATTTATGTGCCAGTGAGTGAAAAGGTTAAAAAGAAAAATAGAAATTCAAATATATTTGAAGATTATGTTGTTAAAGGAATGACTGCTAATGTTTTGGCTAGAAAATATAATTTGAGTAATAGTTCTATTGTTAAGATTGTTGCAAAGGAGAGGGAGAAGAGGAGAAGAGGGAAGAATTAAAATCCGAATCTTTAATTTAAAAGATTTGGATTTTTTTCTAAAAATATGATATACTGTATTGTATATGTAAAAATATGACAAAAGGGTATAATTTTATAATTATTAATATATTAATATTTGGGAGGAATTTATGAAAAAAGAATATGTAAGGCCTAGTATGAGTATTGAGGTTTTTGAAGCAAGTGAGTATGTTTCAAGTTGTATTCAAAGTAATGTTTTTGGAGAAGGGAGATTATGGGCTGAAACTAATGGTATACCTGGGTTACAAACAGAAGGATTTATCGATTTTCCGTTACGAAAGAATATTTGTGTGGAGACACATAAATATGATAAAGGACTACCTTCATATAAAGAGGGATATTGGAAAGATGATAATGGAAATGTAACAGACGTTTATTATTGGAAGGAACATAACCAATATCATGCTGTTATAAATATGAGGGATTTTACAAATTCTACTACAAATGCATCATAATATAATAATATTTTTTAAATTAATATTTTAAATACTTATAAATACTTATTTGGATAAAATTATAAAAAATTACAAAAAAATCTAATGCATATGATATAATATACAAATAAATAGAATATTTTAATTATAATTAGTTGGGGGTATTAATGAAAAGAAACACGAACTTTATTTTAAGGGAAATAGCTGGAGAGAATATTTTAGTAGCAACAGGGAAGGCTGCTCAAGTATTTAATGGGATGATTACATTGAATGAAGTTGCATCTTTTATATGGAGTAATATAGATGAATGTAAGACACTAGATAAATTAATAGCTAGTATATTAGAGAAGTTTGACATAGACGAAGAAACAGCTAGAAAAGATGTTGAAAGTTTTACCACAGAACTAATTAGAATGGGTATGGTTGTTGAGTAATACTCACATTAGATTAAAATTATTTTATCTAATCATTCAACAAAGGGAAATTGACTATGAAAAGAGGGTAAGATATGAAAAGAGAATATGTAGCACCTAGTATGAAAGTAGAGGTTTTTGAAGCTAGTGAATCTGTTGCAGCTTGTTGGAAGATAAAATGTAATGTTCCTTCTGGTACTGGGTATAAGGAAACAAATGGAGTACCTGGATATCAAGAAAAAGGATGGTTTGATTTTAAAACTGGAAAATGGATTAAAAAAGATGAATATATAGCATCAGGAAATGGTTGTGGTATATATCACATAGGTGTAGAAGAAAAACCATATGAAAACGCTATGTGGCAAGAATCTAGAACTGGAGACTATTATCCTGTATTCCATTGGGTAGATGGACATGGAAATAATGGACATCATTTCTCAAAAGTTTCAGCTGCTGAATGGGAAACTAATCCAAATGCATCATAAAATAAAAAATAAAATGTACATACCAGACAGGAGAAATCCTGTCTTTTTTTAAAGGTGAATCGTGAATTAAGAGGTGGATATGAATATAAAATGTGGAGAGTTAAAATTTAATGTAAATTGTGATAAAAACTGGAATATACCGAAGAATGTAGGAAAATTTATTGTAAACAATGAGTATTATCCAGAGCTAAATTGCAATATTGAGTTTGTGAATAGTATAAATAAAGATAATAGGCAAATTATTTCGACAAAACAAGATTTAATAGTGGGTAGCGATGGTGATTTAGAAACAAGGTATCTTTTTATAAAAGGAGCGAATTACCCATATGCAAAATATACAGAGATAGATGATAAAACTATTTCAGTAGAAGTTTTAGAAGATTTTAAAGATATGTTTGAGCTTGATACAATGTTTTGGTCGTTGTTTGCTCTTGAAAGACATATGATACAAAGAAAGGCACTTGTTTTTCATTGTGGATATACTTTATATAAAAATCATGCAATTTTATTTAGTGGGCCGAGTGGAATCGGAAAGTCTACTCAGTCTGATTTATGGAAAAAAAATAGAGGAGCGGAGATTTTAAATGGGGATAAGTGTTTATTATTGAAAGACAATGATGCTTGGTGTGCTGATGGTTGGCCTGTTTGTGGCTCTTCCGAGATATGTATAAATCAGAGAACAAAACTTGGAAATATTGTTTTCCTAAATCAAGGAAAAGAAAATAAGGTCAATAAACTTAGTAAAATTGAAGCTGTGAAAAAAATTATAAGTCAGCTTACTATAAATTATTGGAATTTGGATTTTGTAAATGAGGCGTTTACTATTGCTGAGGATATTGTGAATAATATAAATATATATGAGCTTATATGTACACCTGATGTTAGAGCTGTTGAAGTTTTGGAGAAATGTTTGGAGGATGGTGAAACATGGATACTTTAGAAAATATGGACAAGGTTGAAAAAATATTGTGCGAAAAAGCATCTTTAAATAAAGTACCGATAAGTGGTGCGATTGAACTTTTACCACTTTGTAATATGAATTGTGAGATGTGTTATATCAGGCTTACAAAGGAAGAAATGGAGTCTTGTGGAAGGTTGAGAACTGCTGATGAATGGATAGAAGTTGCAAAACAGATGAAACAAGCGGGAACTTTATTCGTTTTATTAACTGGTGGTGAACCGTTTTTATATAAAGATTTTGATAAGGTTTATAATGCTTTAAGAAATATGGGAATAATAGTTACGATTAATACGAATGGCACCCTTATAAACGAAGAAATTGCAGATATGTTGAGTGAAAATAAACCAAGAAGGGTGAATATAACACTTTATGGAACAAGTAATGAGACTTATGCAAAAATATGTAAAAATCCAAAGGGATTTGATCAAACTATTAATGGTATTAAACTTTTAAAAGAGAGAAATATCGATGTTAAGATGAATATCAGCTTGATTGAGGAAAATAAGATGGAGTTGCCACAGATGCTAAAAATTGCGAGTGAACTCGATGTGCCAATAGATATTGATACATATATGTTCCCAAAAACAAAGGGGATTAAATCAGATTTTAAAAAATACTGCAGGATAAATCCAAAGGAAGTTGCAAATATTGATGTTGCAATTAGATATAATACTGAGACTGAAGAATCATTTATGAGAAATAGGATTGATTTTTTAAATAAGTATGAATGGGCAAAAAATACAGAACCACCAAAAGAAATTCCTATGCTATGTAGAGGCGGGAAAAGTTCATTTTGGGTAGATTGGAGAGGGAATATGTGCCCTTGTGTATTTTTAGAAAATATAAAAATAAATTTATTTGAAAATAGTTTCTCAAAATGTTGGGACTATATAATAGAAGAAAGTAGCAAACTTTTTATGCCAAAAGGGTGCGTTTCATGTGATAAGAGAGAGATTTGTCAGGTGTGTATTGCATCTGTTTATTGTGAAAATGGAAATCTTGAAAAATCGCCAAAATATCTATGTGATTTGACGGATGAGATGGTGAGGATATTAAAATAGACTTTTAGGAGCCTATTTTTTATGTTCAAATAAAAAACATATATTAAAAATTAAATTATTTTGTTATATTTATAATGTTTATCCAAAAAATGTAAAAGTGTGGTATAATATAAGAATAAGTAAGAGATTTTAAAGTTAATTAGTTGGGGGTATTAATGAAAAGAAACACGAACTTTATTTTAAGGGAAATAGCTGGAGAAAATATTTTAGTAGCAACTGGGGAGGCGGCTCAAATATTTAACGGAATGATTACACTAAATGAGGTTGCATCTTTTATATGGAAGAATATAGATGAATGTAAAACAGTGGATAAATTAATAGCTAGTATATTAGATGAGTTTGACATAGACGATGAAACAGCTAGAAGAGATGTTCAGAATTTTACCACAGAACTAATTACAATGGGTATGGTTATTGAAGAATAATATTCAAGTTAACTATACTAAAAAATGATTTTATTTTATCATTTTAAAATATTGTCTATGAAAAAGGGGGAGTAACTATGAAAAGAGAATATTCGACACCGGCTATGAAGGTTGAGGTGTTTGAAGCTAGTGAATCTGTTGCAGCTTGTTATACAATAAACTGTAATACAGGAAAGGGAATTTTGTTTAAAGATAGGGATAAGGATGGAGAGTATAGTGGAACAAATGAGCTAATTTATCAAGACCCTATCGGATATCATGGATGTGGAAAAATACATGAGGCAGCTGGTTTACCAGATGGTGGTTTAACTTACAATGCAGATTTCCAAGATACTGATAATGGATATGTTAATGGAAAACCTGTTGGAAAACCATATAAGGTATTTTATTGGGAAGAAAAAAGAAATGGTAGGGTAATAAATGTGCATTTCTCAAGACTAGGAACTGAAGACTGGTTTAAAAACCCAAATGCATCATAAAATAAAAAAATTAAACATACATACAAGACAGGAGAAATCCTGTCTTTTTTATGGTAGAATAAACATATATAAGTATTTTAGGAGGGGGAACATGGAATCACTTAAAATAATCATCGGAAAAATAAAAGATGGCTCAATCAGAGAAATGATAAACGAGTTCAAATGGATGATGGGTTATGCGAAAAATTATAAAAAAGAGATTATATTTTACATATTTTTGGGTATGTTTTCAACAGTAATGACGTTGGCTAGTAGTGTTGCATCAAAGGAGCTTATAGATGTTGTAACAGGACATAATGTATCAAAAGCGCCACTTATGGCAATAATAATGGTATCTATGGCTTTGTTTAGTTTATTTTTCAGTTCGATAATGTCTAGGATAACTATGAAAATCAATATAAGGATACAAAACGATATTCAGGCTGATATTTTTGACAAGATAATTGGGGTGAATTGGATTGATTTATCAAAATATCCAAGCGGGGACATTTTAAATAGATTTGGGAGTGATGTTGGAACTGTTGCAAATAGTGCAATCGGCTGGGTTCCAGATTTAATCGTATGCATTTTTAACTTTATCGCGACTCTTGCTGTTGTTTTATATTACGATCCAACAATGATGGTATTAACATTAGTAAATGCGCCTATTATGCTTTTATCATCTAAACTTCTTATGTCAAAAATGAGAGATTATACAAAAAAAGTTAAGGAAATGAACAGTGAGGTTATGGATTTCCAAACTGAAACTTTTTCGAATGTCGATTCTATAAAATCTTTTGACTTAACAGGTTTATTTAGTAAAAGACTTAGAGGTTTCCAAAATCGCTATAAAGACGTAAATTTAGAATATAACTGGTTTAGTATAAAAACAAATATAATTTTATCTTTAATAGGTATGGTTGTTGAATATAGTTTCTTTGTATGGGCAGTATACAGACTTTGGACAGGGCATATTACATATGGTGAGATGACTTTATTTATGACGCAATCAGGAAGAATGTCATCTGCTTTTAGCTCACTTGTATCAATAATTCCATCAACTGTAAACTCAACTATTTCTGCAGCTAGACTTATGGAGCTTATTGGTCTTCCAAAAGAACAAAGAACAGAAGACGATGGCGAAAATCTAAAAGACTTAGTTTCAGAAGGATTTAGCGTAAAATTAAAAGACGTTGATTTCTCTTATGTTAAAGAAAAACAAGTTATAAAATCATCTTCATTTGAAGCGAATCGCAACGAAATTGTGGCGCTTGTTGGTCCTTCTGGACAAGGAAAGACAACGCTTATAAGAATGTTCTTAGGTCTTTTAATACCTAATTCTGGTGATGCTGTATTGTGTGATAAAGATGGAAAAGAAGTCACATTAAACGCATCTACAAGAAAGTATTTCTCATATGTTCCACAAGGAAACACAATTTTCTCGGGAACTATCGCTGAAAATTTGCGAATGGTTAAAGAAAATGCGACTGATGAAGAAATAATCGAAGCGCTTGAAGTTGCTTGTGCATACGAATTTATAAAAGATTTGCCAGACGGAATAAATACAAAAGTCGGAGCAAGGGGACTTGGTTTTTCAGAAGGACAAGCCCAACGTATCTCAATCGCGCGTGCCGTACTTCGTGATGCTCCAATCTTGCTTCTTGACGAAGCGACTTCAGCACTTGATGTCGTTACAGAAAGAAGGGTGCTTAATAATATTATTAAACAAAAACCAAACAAAACTTGCATCGTTACTACTCACAGACCTAGCGTGCTTAATCTTTGCCAAAGGGTTTATAGGGTTGAGAAGACTAAGGTTAGTCAGTTGAGTGAGGCTGAGTTTGCGGAGTTTGCTAGTAATTTTTAATATGGTAAGTAAAATAGCAGGTAGCAATAAGCTACCTGTTTTTGTTGTTATATTTTTTGTATAGGAATTATGAACTTTTGAGGAAATATACATTTTTAAAAGTCTTTAAGATGAAGCTTTTTTCGATTTTTATGTATATTATTGGGAAATTGGGATAACATATCAATATAACTTATATATTTCCAATTAATACAAATACTGTTTTATATCTATTTATAAAATGTTAAAATAAAAATATACATATTTAAATTATGATGTCAGAGTGAATGCTAAATGGGGGGATTAATATGAAGAAACATAAAAAACTAAAAATAGCAGCAGGAATACTATGTCTACTGCTAATAATAGCAATACCACTTTGCTATTACTTAATTTATATTTCGTACAACCATCTAACTGTAAATACATACGATATAAAAAGTCAAAAGATAGAGACTACAAGCGGGGAAAATCTAAAGTTTGTCGTTGTCGGCGATCTTCATGATAATACTTTTAATGATAATGATGATAAGCTAGTTCAGACTATTAAGGCTCAAAATCCAGATTTTATAATTGCTGATGGTGATATTTTAAACGATGATTCGAAAAATCCTGATATTGCTATGAGTTTTATAAAAAGACTTGTGAAGATTGCGCCTGTTTATTATGCTCTTGGAAATCATGAGCTTGAGTATATGCAAAATCAAAAGTCTGAGGATTTGTTGGATGAAATAAAATCTACTGGTGCGATTTTGTTGGAACAAGAATATAAAGATATAAAGGTTAAGGGGGTACCTGTTCGTATTGGCGGAATGTATGGTTATGCTTTTGACCCAAATGGTACGACTAAAAGGGCTGATATGGGCGATGGAATTTACGACTTTTTGAAGGATTTTGAAAATACTTCTAGCTATAAAATTATGATGAGCCACAGACCTGATAGTTTTATTTTTGGTGAGGCTTCGAAGGCTTGGGATATCGACTTGGTTGTTAGTTCGCATGATCATGGTGGACAAGTTGTATTTCCGTTTTTAGGCGGATTTTATGGCGGTGACCAAGGTTATTTCCCTGAATATATCCACGGTCTTTATAATAAGGATAAGATGAAGATTTTGATAAGCAGCGGACTTGGTTCGAATAAGCAAAAACTGCCTAGATTTAATAATGTGCCTGAGGTTATGCTTGTTAATTTGTCTAAGTAGTTTAATAGAAGTGGTTTATTAGGAAAATTTTATTATTTAAAAATATTTTTGGATAAAAATGAATAAAAAGGGATTAAATTGGTTAATCTATATTTAACCCTTACTAATAAAGGTGATATGAACATTCATACCACCTTTTAATTTACATAAGATTTGATTAATAATTTAACTTGATATTATCATTATTTTTTAAATAGTCGTTGTCTTCTGGCATTATATCATCATATATAAAGTCATGAAGTACACCTATTGAATTTACATCATATAGCCATACCCAGCCGGCGTTTTTGTATTTTCCGCCTTTAACATGAACATCGTCAATGATTGGGAATTCGGCTTGTTTAATCTCTTGTTTTGTTGCAAATGAATAAGATGTAAATGCTAAGTTTAACATCTCGCTAACTGACACATTAGTCGATACATATGGCAGTAGAGAATTTATTAGTTTTGGATATTCTGACATAGATAAATCTTTGACACCGTTAAACATCCCAGAGATTATTTTACGTTGTCTTTGGTCTCTATAAATACCATTGTCAAGATATCTCATTCTTGCATATGCTATTGCTTGGTATCCGTTTAATGTGTGTAAACCAGCGCCTTCTATTAATTGTGGTTCGTCGCCTTTATCCCCGTAAGTGCATGAATCGAATGCGCCTGGAATACCTTCATTTAGCGATTTGATTTCTCTTTGCTCTATCTCTACATCGACACCACCTATTACGAATATTATATTCATAAGGTCGTTGAAGTCGACTTGAACAAATTTATCGATGCCTATTTCGAAGTTTTGTTCGATTGTTTTAAATAATAAGTCTTCTTTACCCCAGAAATACGCTGCATTTAATTTGCCTTTTCCGTGTCCTGGAATGTCTACGTATGTATCACGTGCAAGTGATGTTAGTTTAATATCATTATGGTTTGAGTCGATTGTTAAAATCATCATAGCATCTGATCTGTATGCTAGTTCGTTTTCGCGGCCGTCTGTACCTAGTAATAATATGTTTGTAATACCTTCGACTTTTTGATATTGTGAGTTGTAATTATCATCTACATGAGCTGAATTTATTCTAAAAAAGATATACCCCAATGTTATAAGTGGAATTAGAATAAGTAAGACTAGTAGTATTATAACTGTTTTTTTAAATGTTGAATATTCTTTGAATTTACCCAAAAATATTTGCTAGCGACATAATTTATCGCAGCATTTCACCTCCCTCAAAATTCTTATTAACTCCATTATAGACAAGTATCTGGGTGGGTTCAATATCTAAATTAGGAATAATTTAGGGAAAATGATATCGCTTTTCAAAAAATAGTAGATATTTGTAGAGGAAATATATGATATAAATTATAATAAAGACAGAGGTAGGGAAACGTATTACGAGGTTTTAGGGTTTACATAGAATATATGATTATATAACAAATGTAAGATATATAACTAAATAGCATAATGTAATACGAAAAAGATAGTTATACTATGGGGGTAAAAATGAAAAAAACTAATTTGGAATTTTTAAGTTTATTAAAATCATCATTGAAAAATGAAAAATATGACGGTGAAAAAATAGATTTTGAAGATTTAGTGTATATTTATAAAATGTCTGAAATTCATCATGTTGTGCCGATGATATATAATGCGGCATATAATGAAGATTTTTTCAAAGAATGTGATGCGAATTTTCAGGCTATGTTTAAATCATCTGCTTTTAGATATATTTTTTCGCAAATTCAACGAACTAACCATTTTTTAGAGGTGTATAAAAAACTTAGTGAAAAAAATATAAAAATTTTAGTATTTAAAGGTATAATTTTTAGGAATATGTACAATAATCCAGATGATAGGATTTCTTCTGATGAAGATATTCTAATCAAAAAAGAGGATTATGAAAAAGTCAAAGAATTCTTTTTAAGTGAAGGGTTTGAATTTATCGACAAAGGAGAAGAATGTGCATATTTTTCGAAAAGCACTGGTCTATGCATCGAAGTGAGCACAAGTCTTTTTTCTCATGAATCAAAAGCGTATGGACATTTAAATAAGTTATTTGAAGACGTATTTGAAAAAAGTATAAAAATAAATATCGATAAAATCGATATACTAACATTATCACACGAACAACACCTTATATATATAGTGTTTCATAATATGAAACATTTTTTAACTGGGGGATTCGGAATTAGGCAAGTTGCGGATTTCTCAAAATACATTGAAACTTATGGAGAATATATAAATTGGGAAAAGTTTTGGTCTGATTTAAAAGACTTAAACTACGACACCTTTGCACTCAATTTAATCGAAATAAGTTTAAAATACTTAGGCTTTAATGACGATAAAATAACTTACCCTGCCAATATTACAAGCTTTGATGAATTAAAAAATTCTCAAAAATATTACATTAACAGTGAATCACTTATAAACGACATATTAGATGCTGGGGTGTTTGGGGCCAGCACAATGGACAGAAAACATACTGCTCTTATGACGCTTGATGCAGTTGAAGATAAGAAAAAATCAAATCGATTAAAAGCAGTATTCCCAAACGTAAATTATTTAAAAGACAACTATACATACTTACAAAAATACCCAACACTACTTCCAGTAGCTTGGGGACAAAGAATTTTATCTTACTTAAAGAAAAACAAGACAAGTTCATATATAAATACTATGGAGTTGGGAAAACAGAGAATAGAATTATTAAAAGAATATAAAATCATAAAATAGGTTATAAATTTTAAAATAAAAAAGTATATATATAAAATTAAAAACGTAAATGTAAAAGAAAAATAGGGTTAAAATCAAACTTAAGAAAAATGTAATGTTGTTGTAAGTTGAAAATATGCAAGAAATATGGTATTTTTAATCTATATTTTGACTATAATAAAGAGGGAAGAGGTAAAATATAGTATGGATAAATATATCAGTAATAAAATAAAAAATATATCGCTATTTATGACTTTTTTTGTAGTTATACTACATTCAAACAACTTAGAAAAATCAAACGTAGTAAATTTAAATTCTGTGGTACAGAACTTTATAGGACAAGGTATAGTTAGGGTAGCTGTTCCTATATTCTTCCTAATATCAGGATATTTATTTTTCTACAACTTCGTTCCAAGTATGGAAAAATGGAAGTATAAATTTAAAAGCAGATTCCACAGCTTATTTATACCATATGTAATTTGGTGTACTGGATGGCTAATAATTTTATACTTAGTTGAATTACTACCAATTGGAAGGGCATTATTCTCTGATAGAATAGTATCAGATTATACATTAAAGGAATTATTCGTAAATACATATGTATATCCGCTTCCATATCAGTTTTGGTATATAAGATCACTTATGTTAGATGTTATCTTAACACCAGTATTCTACTATATAATTAAATCATTAGGAAAAAAATCACTTCCTATATTAGTAATAGTATGGTTCTTATATCCAATATCAGAAATGTTCGGTGGATTATGGTTTTTACAAATATTCAATTATCCATTCACATTATTTGGAATAGGTGCTGCTTTTGCGATACACAATATAGATTTACATTTTAAATCTATAAAACCAAAACAGGTAACACTAATCGGTATACTATATCTACTTGCATGTGTAATTAGAACAGTTCTTATTTATACTGAATTACCATTATTAGATTTAGCAGAAAATCTTGTAATCTTATTTGGTGTTCCATTTATATGGTTATTCTACGACAGAATGAAAAGTATAAAAAATAAAAAAATCAAGATTGCCAAATACGGAATCTTTATATATTTCTTCCATATACCATTCCAATCTATCCTTAAAAAGGTTTGGTTTATGATTATGCCACTTAGTGAAATAAGCAGTTTAATAATCTTCTTCGTGGCGCCAATAATAACTATAACAGTATGTGTATTAGTGGCGATGTTCTTAAGAAGATATATGAATAGATTCTACATGATATTAAGTGGAGGAAGATAACACAACTATGGTATTTCATTTCAATTATGATTTGAAATACCATTATTATTATAAAGAATATATTTATAATAATAATATAAATAATATATTTATAAAAATAATTTTAAAGTGATTAGGGGTGATTGAGTGAAAAAGTTTTTTACTATTCTTATAGTTTTAGTGGCTATCTTTTTATTCAGATCAGAGATAAAAGATGCTGGAGATAAATTATCGAACTATATCCAAATCAACATATTAAATAAATATGAAAATAATCAAGGCGATGAAGGAAATAATTTAGATAATATGGAAAATAATTATAGCGATTCGGGTATAGAAGATGAGAATAATGGAAATAATAGTAATGTATCAAATGGAAGTTATATAAACTATGAAAATTATAAAAATATAAGACTAGGACAAAGTGTAAAAGATATAAAATCGAAATTAGGTGAACCTAATAAAATAGAAAAAAGCGAATATGGATTTGACTGGTATGTTTATAACAGTGATTACAGTAAATTTTGCATGGTAGGAATACTACAAAACAAAGTAGTAGCCCTTTTTAGCAATACTATGGATTCATGTGAAAGCAATATAAAATTAGGAACTACTGAATCACAAGTTCTAAAAAACTATAAACCTCTAGAATATAGATTAAAGGGAAATGTAAGATATATAATAAATGAAGATTATTATAGTGTAATAAAAACAAAAACATCCTATATAACTGCATTTTATGATTCTTTTGATGGTAATAAAGTAGTGGGAATACAAATTATATCAAAAAAAGTTGAAGAAAATATGGATGGGATTTATTCAACAGATTCATCTATATGTGGTGATTTTGAAAATGTAAATAGATATTTAATTAATAGTGAGAGATTTAATAAAAATTTAAATACTCTTTCATATGATGAAAATGCAACTTTATGTGCTCGTTCTCATAGCAAAGATATGAGGGATAATGATTATTTTGCCCACAACAACCTAAAAAATCAAACACCTTTTGATAGGATGTCATCATATAATATAAATTATATGGCTGCAGCGGAAAATATAGCAGGTGGTCAAACTAGTGGGATATTTGCTCATTATGCTCTTATGAATTCGAAAGGGCATAGAGTCAATATTTTGGGTGACTATAAATATATAGGTGTTGGAGTAGTTTTTGGTGGAAGCTTAAGCATGTATTTGACTCAAAATTTTTATAAATAATAATTTGTATAGAAATTTTTTAATATAGTTTTCTAAATCAATAAAAATAAAACCTTAATATTAGATATTGACATAATTTTTTTTGTATGATAATATAAAGTGAAATTAAGTAGACCAGATAATCGCGGGCAGCGTAAGCTGCGTGAGGAAAGTCGGAGCTCCATAGAGCAGGGTGCTAGGTAACGCCTAGTGGGAGTGATCCTAAGGAAAGTGCAACAGAAAAGAACCGCCACTTTTGTGGTAAGGATGAAAAGGTGAGGTAAGAGCTCACCGTCAGCTAGGTGACTAGCTGAGCCGTGTAAACCCCACCTGGAGCAAGGCCAAGATAGGGCATAAGGGATGTTGCTCGCATCCTCCGGTAGGTAGGCCGCTTGAACTTATTGGTGACAATAAGTCTAGAAAGATGATTATCTAATACAGAACTCCGCTTATAGATTTGCTTAATTAAACATGTAACTAGAAACTGCAATTATATTAATTGCAGTTTTTTTGTATTCAAATTTGTGTATTAAAATGGAATAAAATAAAAAAATTAACAATAAAATTATCGATAAAGCTTGATAATATCCTATAAAAGTAGTAAATTTTTATTAGACATATAAGTAAATTTTGTAGACATTAATAAAGGATTAATTTAAGCGAAGTACTAAGTTGTATAAAATATTGGATTCAATAGGGGAGGAAAAAATGAAATCAATAGATAAAGTAATATTAGGGGGAGTAGTTGTAGCATCTACTATAGGTATAAATTATAATATCGCTTCAGCAGACATTGTATCGCAAGAAATATATACTACGACTAACCGACTGAATATGAGAAAAGGACCATCGACAGATTATACTTTAGTTGGAACTTTAGATAAGGGAGTAAAAGTTAAAGCTATCGAAAAATCAAGTGATGGTAAATGGTTGAAAATAAATTACAATTCTCAAAATGTATGGGTTAATTTTGCATATCTACAAAAAGACAAATCATCAAATAATGATATAAAATTGGATTCTCAATACGAAACTACAGCAAATGTTAATATGAGAAAAGGACCATCAACTGATTATACCAAAATAATAATTGTGCCAGCGCAAACAAAAATAACACCTATAAAATCATCAAGTGATGGAAAATGGGTGCAAATTAATTATAAAAATGTAACTGGTTGGATAAGTGCTCAATATATAAAAACTGTAAGCACAACTCCAACTCCGACTCAACCGAATAAAGTTGAAGTTGGCAAAAAATATAAAACAACTGAATATGTAAGGGCTAGAAAAGGACCAGGAACTTCATATGATGTTGCGACAGTTTTAGCAAAGGGAACTCAAGTTGTACCTGTTGAAATTTTAAAATCAGGATATTGGGCTATGTTCAAATACAATAATCAATATATGTATGTTTGTACAGATTATTTAGAAGCAGACAATCAAAGCGCAACACCGACAGAACCGGAAAAACCTATTAACGGAAAGGATTATTACACTACTGCAAACCTTAATATCAGGGATGGGGCGAGCACTACTAGCAGTAAAATAGGAAAAATTCCAAATGGAACAAAGGTTTCTGTTGTAGATTTTAATTCAAATAAAACTTGGGCAAAAGTTGTGTATAACAATAAAACTGGATGGGTTTCTGCACAATATTTAAGCACTAAATCACAAGAACCAGAACAAAAAGAGGACACTTATTGGACTGGAACTACTACTCAAAATTTAAATATGAGAAAAGGTCCATCTACAGATTACTCTATTATAATCACAATACCAAAAAATTCAGATGTTAAGATATATGAGACAAAATCAGGCTGGGCAAAAATTAAATATAAATCATATGAAGGGTATTGTTCAGCATCATTTATAAAATAGAATTAGCATAAATAAGATTAAAAGCATAAATTAGTTTTCTATAAAATCAAAATTAATATTATAAAAAGAAAAAGATATTATTAAAGGGGCAGTTATAGAAAGTAGTTTAATACTTAATGAAACGCCCCTTTTGTAATTGAGGAGGAGAAAAAATGAATATTTTAGTAACAGGAGGAGCTGGTTATATTGGAAGCCACACTTCAATTGAATTAATTAATGCAGGGTATGAGGTAATTATTGTCGATAATTTATGCAATAGTAACTTTATTGTTGTAGATAGAATCCAAGAAATTACAGGCAAAAAGGTTAAATTTTATAAAATAGATTCTACAAATAAAGAAGAACTTAAGAAAGTATTTGTAGAAAATAAAATAGATGCCGTAATTCATTTTGCAGCACTTAAAGCAGTTGGGGAGTCTGTTGAAAAGCCACTTGAATATTACAGCAATAACTTGATAAATACCATAAATATTTGGGAACTTATGAGGGAGTTTAATGTGGACAAGTTTGTATTTAGTTCATCAGCGACTGTTTATGGAAGTCCAAAAACGTGTCCTATAAAAGAGGATTTTCCTCTTTCAACAACGAATCCTTATGGAAGTACTAAGCTTATGATAGAAAATATGCTTAGGGACATTTGTAAAGCAGATAAGGATTTTAACGTTGCAATACTTAGGTATTTTAACCCAATAGGAGCACATGAGAGTGGAAAAATAGGGGAGGAACCAAACGGAATTCCTAATAATTTAATGCCTTATATCACAAAAGTCGCTGTTGGAAAATTAAAAGAGCTAAGCGTTTTTGGAAATGATTACGATACTCATGATGGAACAGGTGTGAGAGATTATATCCATGTTGTCGATTTGGCGATTGGACATGTTAAAGCTCTTGAAAAATTAAATCAAAAACCTGGACTAGTTACATATAATCTTGGAACAGGTACTGGCTATAGCGTGCTTGATTTAGTGAAATCTTTTGAAAAAGCTAGTGGTGTAAAAATACCATACAAGATAGTAGACAGAAGGGCTGGCGATATTGCAATGTGCTATGCTGACCCTTCAAAAGCAAAGGAAGAATTAGGTTGGGTCGCAAAATACGACATAGATAAGATGTGCAAAGATTCTTGGAATTGGCAAAGTAAGAACCCAAATGGTTATAATTTAGAAGAAAAAATTCTTGAAACTGTAAAATAACTTAACTTGTGTAATAAATATATAAAATTTTGTTAAAAAAACTTTATAATTACGTAATATAAATTTGGCTAAAAGTATGTTATATATAGTATATGATGAGATTTTTGATTTTTAGTCATGAAAAGAGTGATTATTTAGGAGGAAAAACTTGGAATATTTAAGAATTTTAATTTTATCTATGATTCCAGTCACGGAACTTCGAGGTGCGATACCAATTGGGATTGCCCTGGATTTGAATCCTATAGGAGTTTACATAGCAAGTGTATTGGGCTCAACATTAGTTTCAGTGCCTTTGGTACTGACTTATAGACATATTGTGCAGTTTATGCGAGATAAAAAAATATTAACTAAATTATTGAATAAAATCGATCAAAAAATAGAAAATAGCATGAAGAAAATGAAGGCAGCATCTTTTTTAGGTATAATATTATTTGTAGGAATCCCGCTGCCGACAACGGGTACATGGACAGCATCAGCGATTGCATCAATTCTTAGAATGAGGATAGTTGAGGCTTTTGCGGGAGTTTTTATTGGAAATTGTATGGCGGGAATTATCGTACTTTTAATTTCATACCATATAATATAATATATGTTAATATGTTAATTAATTTTCATATTACAAAATTCAAAAAGTAACATAAAATGACAAATTAAGTCAAAATTTTGTTACAATTTTTTAAACTATTTTTTTGAAAAAAATATGGGAATTTTTAAAAAATATGCTAATATATTAATGTAGAAAGGGGGGAAAGAGTATGAAGAATATTTTTAAAAAGACTTTTATTGTGCTTTTATCAGCAATCATTATATTTGCAGGAACTGCACCAGTTAGTAATGCAGCATCTAAACACATGATAATTGTCAACACTAAGAAAAATACATTAAATTACTATGTAAATTATACTCTAGTAAAGAAGTTTAGATGTGCTACAGGAAAAGCTAGTACACCAACTCCACAACGTAAAACAACTATTGTAAATAAAATAAAAAATAGACCGTTTTACAAAACTGGTATACCAGGAGGAGATCCAAGAAATCCTCTAGGAAAAAGATGGATGGGTCTAAATATAGATGGAACACAAGGAAGTACTTACGGTATACATGGAAATAATAATGAAAAATCTATAGGTAAAAATGTAAGTCACGGATGTATAAGAATGCACAATAGCGAGGTTGAATGGCTATTTGACCAAGTTCCACTAGGAACAGTCGTTTTAATAAAAAATACATCAAATTCAGATAACTATATAGCTAATTACTACAATGTAAAATTATTACAAAGTGGTTGGTTTACTGAAAACAAAAAAACATATTATAGAAAATCTAATGGCCAATTAGCTAAAGGATGGACTAAAATAGATGGTAAAACTTACTATTTCGGCAAATCAAAAGGTCAATTATACACTGGATGGGCTACAATAGGTGGAAATAAATATTATTTAGGCACTGATGGAGCTATACGTACAGGATGGCAAACAATAGGCGAAAATAAATATTATTTCAATTCTAAAGGTGTAATGACTAAAGGATGGGCTACAATAGACGGTAATAAATACCATTTTGGTAAGATGTCAGGTAAATTAGCTACTGGATGGACTACAATAAGCGGCAAGAAATATTACTTCGGTACAGATGGTGTGAAACAAACTGGATGGATTACAGTAGGCAGTAATAAATACTATCTAGGAACTGACGGTGTAAGACGCACTGGTTGGAGAACAATAGATGGAAATAGATATTACTTTGGTAAATCATCAGGTAAATTATACACTGGCTGGGCTACAATAGGTGGTAAAAAATACTACTTAGGAACTGATGGCGTTATGGTTACTGGAAAACAAACAATAAATGGCGTTGTTTATGAATTTGGCAAAGACGGAGTACTAAAAGGAAAAGTCGAAGAGCAAGATAAAGAACCTAACAAACAACCAGAAAATGACCAAACTACAAAAGATAATAAATCAGACAATGAAGATAATACAAAATCTAATTTAGAAAACAATAATGTTGAACAAGATACTCAAGTATTAGAAAATGTTAAATAATTATTAGGGTTTCTTAGGTTAAGAAACTGATTTATTTAGATAAAAATACTGCTTTCAATGAGGAATTAAACTCCTCTTTGGAGGCAGTATTTTTTGATTGTAAGTAAATTGTAATATTTTTGTATAGTTTATTTGATTGAATATTGATTTTTGTTAGTCTATAATAAATGAGGTAACACGAACTATTTTAATATATTGATTATTAATGTAAGACAATTATAATTTAAGGGGGAGATATTTTGAAGAGATTAAATTCAATATTCAAAATGGACAAAAAGAATAGGCATCAAATTTTATTATGGCTAATTGGAGGATTAATTTTAACATTTGCAACTGAAATTTTTCTTAGAGGAAGTATTAAAGAAGTAGTTTCATGGGTAAAGGAAACACCAGGGGTTATGTTAGCTAATTACCTTTTAATACTTATGCTTACATCTATATTTTTCTTGGCAAAAAGAAAATATATGGTATACTTCATTAGTTTTGTGGTAATACTAGGAGTGTCGATAACTACTTTTTTCCTTATGAAAGTTAGGGGGACTCCGCTTACATTCTCTGATTTATATTCTATTGGTGAGGCTATGGAAATAGCAGATAAGTATATAAATCCAACTATTATAATAATAGGCATAGTATGCATAGCGTTTTTGGTTGTTTTTTGTGTATTTCTATATAAATTAGATGGCGATACAAAGAGATTTAAATTAATAAACTTTGTACTTGTTTTTGTTGTGAGTGCAGTATTTTTTACTACAGTAAAATCTCAACAAGCCAAAAATATAATGGTATATAAAAGATGGGATATTCCAGCATCCTATAAATGCAATGGTTTGACATATTCAACTGTAGAATCATGCTTAAAATACATAAGAACTAAACCAAATGATTACTCACAATCAAAAATAGCTAAAATTAAAGAAAAGGTCGATAAAGCAGAAGCTAATGACAATAGAAAATTAAACAAAAATAAACCTAACGTACTATTTGTTCAATTAGAAGCGTTTATGGACCCAGAAACAATAAAAGGTGTAAAATATAGCAAAGATCCAATACCAAATTTCAGGAAATTAACTAAACTTTACACAAGCGGTATGGCCAATGTTCCAACAACAGGAGGAGGTACTGTTAGAACTGAGTTTGAAGTTATGACAGGAAACAATATCGACTATCTTACTCCAGGAGAAATACCATACAGCACAATTTTAAAAAGCAAATATTATAATTCTGTAGCAACAACACTTAGTTCACAAGGTTATGAAACTCATGCTGTGCATAATTTCCAGGGAAATTTCTATGGTAGAAACAACGCCTATGGAAAATTAGGATTTGGAGATTTCACATCACAAGAATATATGAGTGGCTATGAATTAAACGAAAGAAACTGGATAAAAGATAAAATACTAACTAAATATATAAAAAAAGCATTAGACTCAACAGAAGGTTCTGATTTAGTATACACAGTAACTGTACAAGGACACAGTAGTTATCCAACAGATGCGGAAAATTACGATTTTCCAATAAAAGTAAGTGGTAGTTTAGATCAAGAGATACTAAATCAATTATATTACTATGCTAATCAAATTAAAGGAACTGATGATTTTATTGGGGATTTAGTGAATATGGTTGACAAAATGGATGAAGATACAATAGTATTATTCTATTCTGACCATATGCCAAACTTAAAATTATTTACTGACGATAATTTTTATCTAGATAAATTCAAGGCTCCATATGCATTTTATGCTAATTATGACATAGAAAAATATGACATAGATAAAATAGAATCTTACGAATTAAGCTCTTTAATGTTTAAAGAGGCTGGACTAAAATACGGTCCAATGGAAAGATTTAATACATATATGAAAAATGATAAAGACTTTGCAAAGATGCAAGATTTAATAGAATACGATGTATTGTTTGGAAAATCATACTATATAAGTGATGATGAAAAACCAAAGAAAAATAAAATCAAAATGGGTATCGACAATGTTTGTGTAAGTAGAATAGAACATAAAGACAACAAGATACTTATACATGGCGAAAATTTCACTACAAATAGTAGGGTTTATTTAAATGATAGTCCTGTAAGCAAAAGATTTATAAATGAAAATACTTTAGAAGTTGATGAAATAGATAACTTAGAAAGAGTATCTGTTAAACAAATAGGACGTAATAGTGTAGTACTTAGCTCAAGTGATGACTTTGACTACAATTCATTAAATGCAAGTAAATAAGATAAGTTGGGGGTATAAAGCACTTCTGTGTGTTTATACCCCTAAATTAATAACATATAGAAAATAAACGAAAAAGGGAGATGAATTAAATGTCGAGGACTGCTAAGAACGCCGTTATAATTATGGTGGCAACTTTACTGTCTAGAGTATTGGGATTTTTGCGTGAAACAATTTTAGCAAATTTCTATGGAACTAGCATGGTAGCTGATGTTTTTGTACTAACATTTAATATACCAGGGCTAATTATATCAATTGTAGGATCAGTAATATATATGATGTACATACCTATGTATTACGACACGAGGGACCGATTGGGTGAGAATGAAGCTCTTAAGTTCACAAATAATATTTTAAATATTTTATCAGTATTTTCAATAATAGTATCTATATTGGGAATAATTTTTGCAGGAGAAATAATAAAAATATTTGCAATCGGATTTACAGGTGAAAAATTTAACCTTGCAGTTCAATTCTTGCGAATTATGATGTTTGGAGTTTTATTCTTATCTCTAAACAAAATACAATCATCTTTCCTACAAGTAAAGGAAAGTTATCTGCCAGCATCTATAGTTGGTGTAGTTTATAATATAGTAATAATAATTGCGATATTTATAAGTGTAAAATTAGGAAGTTACTATTTAGCTATAGGGGCTCTTGTGGGGCTTTTTATACAAGTGCTTTTATTACTTCCATGCATGTATAAAAGAGGTTATAGATATAGCTTTTATATGAACATAAAAGATGAATCAATCATTAAGATGATAAAATTGAGTATACCTATGATGATGGGTGTTGCGATGAGTCAGCTAAATGTATATGTCGATAAAGCACTTGCAAGTACTTTAGGAGATGGTAAATTAGCCGCACTTAACTATGCATCACGTCTAAATGACTTTGTGGTTGCGCTTTTTGTAACATCTTTAATTACAGTTATTTATCCAAAATTATCTCAATTTGTAAATAATAAAGACACAATAAATTTTAAAAAGATAATTGTAAAATCAAGTAACTGTATCATATTAGTCGTTGTGCCTATAGTCTTAGGTGCGATAATTTTAGCTGAACCAATAGTAAGAGTCTTATTAGAAAGAGGTAGTTTCAGCGCCGAATCTACAGCTATGACTTCTAATGCATTAAAATTATACGCAATAGGTATAATAGGGTATGCAGTAAAAGAGATTTTAAGTAGAGGATTTTATTCACTTGGGGATACAAAAACACCTATGATAAATTCATCTATCTCTGTAATAATAAACATAATACTAGATTTAATATTCATAAAACCATTTAGTTATATGGGGCTTGCGATGGCGACTAGTATTTCATATATGGTAACTGTAGTACTTATGTTTTTCAGCCTTAGAAAAAAAGTCGGCTCATTTAATGGAAGTGCAGTTGTATCGACATTTTTAAGATCATTAATAGGGGCAATTGTGATGTCTATAGTCGTTATATTAATTTATAACAACTTAGTTGCTGTTTTAGGTTTATCTTTTATAGGCGAATGTACATCATTAGCTGCAGCTATTTTAGGTGGAATAATAGTATATATAATTTGTATGAAGATATTAAAAGTTGAAGAAATGAAATTAGTTGAAGATAGCGTAAAAAACTTTTTTAAAAGATAAAAACTTAAAATATAAGTATGTTGAAGTATAAGTAGTTGAAAATAAAAAGTTTAAAAATAAGAATTAAAAAGCTTAAATGCAATTTGAAAAAACACAAAAAATGTCCAAAAACTTGGAAAATTAGTCGTGTATGTAAATTTATTAAAAAATAAAAGGAATTTACTTAAATTTATATTAAAAATCTAATAAAAATGTTTTTCACCTTAAATTAAAAAGTAAAAAAACTAATTCTTAAAAATTTGTTTTCAAAAAAAAATCTAAAGATAAGGTATAAAAAATCAACTTGCTGGTAAAAAATATTGAATTATGCTAGAATGATTAGGAAATACAAATTTTAGAAATTAGGGGGTGAGTGTCAAACATCATGTTTACTGAAAAGAAAACAAAATCGACACTATCAAAAGCATTAGCATTAGGGATGGTTGCAACTTCAGTATCATTTGGAGCACAAACTGCAACTGCAGACGCAGCAAAAATTGAAAATACGAATACAACTTCAACATATAAAACTCAAACATCAAAAACTGGAATAGTTACAGCATATGCCTTAAATATAAGAAAAGGGCCATCAACTTCTTATGAAAGAATAGGTTCTTTAGCTGAAGGACAAAAGGTTACTGTTACTAGTACTGCTAGCAATGGCTGGTACAAAATAAAAACTTCATCTGGAAAAGTTGGATACGTAAGTCCAAAATACTTAAAAGTATCAACAACTGAAGCAGATAAAGATGACAAAGATGATAATGAAAATACTCATAAGGGAACTTATGTAGTAAAAACTTACACAAAAATATCAAAAGTTGGTAGAGTTTCTGTAAGTTCATTAAACCTTAGAACAGGTCCATCTACTTCTTATTCTAAAAAGGGAAGCCTTCACAAAGGATATGTAGTAGGTATAGTAAAACAATACAGCAACGGTTGGTACGAAGTTAAATTAAAAGGTGGTAAAAAAGGATGTGTTGATGGTTCTTATTTAAAAATAACTTCAGGAACATCTTCTGATTTAAAAAATGGAAGTTCATCATCAACTGGAAAAGAAGATAACAATGACGGTACTGTTTCAAGTTCAAGAGTACAAGCTGTAATAAATATGGTAAAAAGACAAGTTGGTAAACCATATGTTTACGGTGCAGCTGGGCCAAATTCTTTTGACTGTTCAGGTCTTACATATTATTGCTATAAAAATGCGGCTGGAATAACTCTTAATAGATCTTCAGCAGCACAAGCATCAAATGGAAGATATGTTAGCAAAAGTGAATTAAAACCAGGAGACTTAATATTCTTCAATAGTGGAACAAACCGTATCCGCCATGTTGGTATGTACGTTGGAAATGGACAATTTATCCATGCTCCAAGTCCAGGAAAAAGTGTAAAATATGAAAACTTATATTCTTCATACTATGTAAAAGGATATGTTACAGCTAGAAGAATAATAGGATAATAATTGAAAATCTAAAATCGAAATAAAGATCACATGTATCGGTTTTTATAAAGAAGTCTTTATTCTAAACGCCTTTCATAAGGTAGACTTCTTTGAAACGCATTAACGGAAATTATATTTATCTATAATCTAAAATTGATTATAATTTCCTATGCGTTATAAAAAAATCGTAATTTCATGTGGTCTTTTTTTGCTCTAAAAAGAATATACATACTTTATTCTTCATAAAATTTACTATTAGACAAGTAATTGGAGGAAATTGGTATGATTAATATTGCGGGGAAATTAATAAGTAATAAAGTGAATAATATCAGATTCTTTTTGAATTATCCTAAGATAGATATAGAAGAAGAGAATGATCATGTTCAGAAATTTGTGGAACTTGTAAATAAATCTATAAAAAATGAGGTCGATATTTTTGAGGAGATAGTAATAAATACTTATTTTGAGGAGAAGATTATAGGAAATGTAAACGCAATATCTGAGTTTCAAATCGCATTTAACCGAGGAAATATAATCAGTATGCCGATGGAGTTTACACAAATTATTGGACTTACTGATATTAGCCATATATACAGCTACAATTACGATTTTAATTTGATGAAAAAAATCACACTAAATGATATTTTTAAGCAAGATATAGACTTTGAAAAAATTATCGAAAGCTATGTAATGGAAGAGATTTATGAGATATTAGATAATTATAAAAGCAATATGACTTATGGTGTATACGAGCTTATGATGGAGGCGATTTATATATGTGATGATCCAGTTTTTTATTTTAATGGTAGGGAACTGGTTATTTGTATATCTAGTTTTGAGCTTACAAGCCAGGTCGACAATTTGATTGAATTTCCGATATCTTTTAAGAAGATAAAAAATATTTTGAGTGATTATGCGCTTAGAAATATTTATTTGTATTAGATTTTAATTTATTGTGTGAAAAATATAATTGTAAAGAGAAAATATATTTATAAAATTGGAGGTAATTTATGGGAAAATTTATAAAGTATAATAGAGAGGAAGCTACCAAGTATGCTACAAAGTGGGCATTATCAAGGAATCCAGCTTATAAAGATTATGAAAAATGGGGCGGAGATTGTACAAATTATGTGTCTCAATGTGTACATGCTGGAGGTATACCTTTTGACCACGAAGGTAATAATATATTAAAACAATGGTATTGGTATAGCGATATGAACAGAACCCCTAGCTGGACGGGGGCTGAGCCTTTTTATAAATATTTAATTGGAAATAATACAGACGACACACAAAATTTTGGAGTTTATGCAAAAGAAGTAGCTTATAATGAATTGGAACTTGGTGATATTGTTCAACTTATATACGAAAATGATTTGGCATATCACAATATGATAATAACAGACGTTATTTTAGAAGGAAATTATTTAATCGACTATTTAATTTGTCAACATACTTATGATTTATTAAATTATCCACTTAGTATGAAACAGGGCGAAAAAAGATACATAAAAATTTTAGGATATTATGAATCATAATGGATTAAAATGTTAATAATATTTGAAAAAAGCCTTTCTTAATGATAAAATTACTGTATAACATATAGAAAATTATGCTTATTTTAAAAGTTTATATTAAGATAATTTAAACCATAATAAAATGAGAAAGGTGAATTCGGTGACTAAGAAAAAAACAGGTAATACAACAAATAAAGAGGGTAAAAAAACTACACAAACTAGAAAAAAACAAAGCACAACTACGAGAAGTAGAGAATCACAAAGCAGAAACACTAGAACTAGCACTCAAAATAGAAATACTAAAAGTGGAAATACACAAACTAGGACAGCAAAAAGAAGTAGTGGGCGTAAAAAATTAAAAAAGAAAAAAGGATTACATAGAAAAAAGACATCATTGAGAACTAGGAGATTAATTGCATTGGTATGCACGATTTTAATACTAATAGTAGTAGGATTTATAGGCAAAAAGACTGTAAGTTTTGTAAGCAGTATTTGGCCTAATATAGAGTCAGTAAAAAATTCTCTTACTGGTGGAAAAATCGACAAAACAAATGTAGACACTAGTGATCAATACGACATAAATGACGAAAAACAACCAACTCTAGAAGCAAAACACAACATATTTATAGATGTCGGTTGTGGTGGTAATGAAACTGGATACGTCACAAAAGACAATGTAAAAGAAAAAGATTTAGATTTAGAAATAGCGAAATTAGTAGCAAAGCAATTATCAAAATACGACGATGTAAATGTAATATTATCAAGACAAGAAGACGTATATATGAGTGCTGATGAAAGAAAATCTTTAGCAGAAAATCAAAATGCAGAACTTTTTGTATCTATACATATGGCTGGTGAAAACACTGGAAAAGCTGATGGAGTTGAGACTATATACTATAAAGGTTCGCAAAATGGTTCTTATGATTTTGCAAGTCTTATGCAAACTTCTATAATGGCTTTTATAAAGGCCGAAAATAGAGGGACAAGTGCATATGAAATGAGTGTATTAAAGGACAACTCTATGCCTTCTATATACATTCAATGCGGTTTCCTTAGTAATTCTGCAGAAAAGAAAAAACTAACAGATAAAGAATACCAGCAAGAATTAGCAAAAGGGATAGCACAAGGAATACTGAGTTACATAGATGCTAAAAAATAAAAAAGGAAGTGCTTATTATGGATAATTTAGAAGTAAAGAAAATTTTAATTGAAGAATCTTTGAGAAAAAGTCAGATGTCACAGATTTTTGATGTTGTTTCAAATGATAAAATGGTATTTTTCAGATCGTTACAACAATATAAAAACAACAAATTATTGTTGGGAATAATATTAGATGAATCTGCTTATACAACTATAACAATTTTCTTTGGAAAAGTTATAGATGAACCTAAAAAAGACATAATAATAAAATTAATAAATGAATTAAATGGATTACATAATGTAGAAAAATTTGTTTTAAACAGAAATGATGAACTTTTAGTTCAAGTACCATATGTGGCTTTATCACAAGATTTTAATGGAGATATAGCTCTAGATTTATTAAAAACACTTTACCATATGCTAACTAACAATGCATACGATAAATTCGAAGACATTTTAGGTGAAAGCATGTGTAACAAATTATAATAATGTTTGCACTTTAAAAAACAAAATAATTTTATATAACAAATCATAAATAAAAGGGGGTCAATTTTGGATAAATAAAAACTATCTGGAATTGACTTTTTTGTTAATTAAAATGATTATTAAAATTTAATTGTATCTGATGGGGGAGATATTATGGAAGGGAGTTTTGTAGTTTCAAGAAAATATGAAAATAAGTTAGACATTAAAACAAGAAAAGAAAGAGGCATCTACTATACACCTTATGTAGTAGTAAAGTACATATTAGATAATACTATTGGAAAACACGACATAGTACAAAATCCATATCCAAAAATTTTAGATATGAGTTGTGGATGTGGCAATTTTTTAATACAAGCATATACCATGCTTTACAAAAAGTTTTACGATAACATAGATAAACTAAATCAAAGATATGGACAAGACTTTATATGTAAAGAAGACATAGGTTTACATATTATAAAAAATTGTATCTTTGGAGTTGATACAGATAATGACGCTCTAATGATATTAGAAAATGAATTGAAAAAGATTTTAAAAAAGGAATTAAGGGAAACGTATAAACACAAACCTCTTATAAGAGATGATGATTTAGATGAAATTTTAGACGAAGAATATCTAGACAAACTCAATATATTTTGTGGTGATAGTTTAAAAAATGATTTGAGCGAGGTTTTTGGAGTTGATAAATTCGACTATATAATAGGAAACCCACCTTATGTAGGTCAAAAATATCTAGATAATAACTATAAAAAATTTCTATATAAAGAATTTGAAGAGGTGTATAAAAATAAAGGTGATCTGTATTTTTGTTTTTATAAAAAGATTTTAGACTTATTAAGACAAGACGGAAAATCTGGGATTATAACACCTAGATATTTTATGCAAAGTCCGTCAGGAAAATATCTAAGAAGTTATTTAGTAAACAACTCTCAAATAGAAAAAATAATTGACTTTCTAGGAGCAAACTTATTTACAGGTCTAGGGGTGGCGAGTTGCATAGTTATTTTTGGACATAAAATAGAAACAGACAATAAAAACAACTGCTTAGAATTATATAAAATAAAAAATGAAAATATAAATATAAAGAAAATCGCCAATTTAGAAGACTATATAAATAAAGAAAATTTTAAAAAAATAAATGTAGAGATAGATTCCCTTGGCGATACTTGGCTTATGGTTGAACAGGCAGAATTTGAATTTTATAATAAAATTCAAAATAAGTGTGAATATTTCTTAGAAGAAATTTGTGAAAGTTTTCAAGGTATAATTACAGGCTGTGATAAGGCCTTCGTTGTGGATAAAAATGATAAAAATTTGCAAAAAATAAATGGAAAATTTTTAAAAAACTGGATAAAAAACAAAGATATTGGGAAATATATAATAAATAATTCACAATCTATGTTAATATATTCAAACGACATAAAAAACGAAGAAGAAGAAGAGTTTTTAGTTGAAACATTTTTAAAACCATATAAACAAAAGCTACAAAATAGAAGAGAATGTAGAAGAAATTATAGAAAATGGTATGAATTACAGTGGGGAAGAGAAAAATATTTATTTGAACAGAAAAAGATAATGTACCCTTATAAATCCCGAAGTAATAAATTTGCAATAGATATAGATAATACTTATGGAAGTGCTGATATTTACTCATTTTATATAAAAGATGAATATAAAAATGAATTTTCATATGAATATTTAGTTGGCTTATTAAATTCAAAAACATACGATAAATATTTTAAAATAATCGGAAAAGAAATGGGCAAAAAGGTATTCGATTATTATCCAAATAAAATAATGAAGTTAAAAATATTTAAAGACGAAAATTATGACGAAATAGAAGCACTATCTAAAGAATTAGTATCACTTTCAAGACAAAAAATAATGGTGAGTAATGAACTTAATACATATATAAATGAATGTAACGGAAAAACTGTAGAAAAATTAACAATATCAACAGTTCAAGGCGAATTTAAAAATAATTTTTTAGAAATTAATGGATATGAAAACGTTGCAAAAATACAAGACAAAAAAATTTCTCTCTTAAAAGAAAAAAATTACCTTGAAAAAAAAATCGATTTCATAGAAAATAAAATAGACGAAAGAATTAAAAAATCTTTAAATTTATAAAACACTTATTTGAATTTTTAACTTTAAATAAAACAATAAGGTGATGTAAATGAAAGGTTTAGTTTTAGAAGGGGGAGGCACAAAAGGTGCTTACCAATTAGGTGCTTATAAAGCTTTGAAGGAATTAGGTATGGAGTTTGATGGAATTGTCGGAACTTCAATAGGTGCTCTAAATGCAGCATTTATAATACAAGGTGATTATGACATAATGGAAGACATATGGTTAAATCAAGATTACAAGAGTTTTATGATAATAGAAGAAGATCTATATGAAAAATATAAAAATACTGAATTTAAAGTAAAAGATATTGTAGCTATTGTAGATTTAATGAATAGAGTCAGAAAAAATGAAGGAATAGATATAACACCTTTAAAAAATTTATTAAAAGAATATATAGATGAAGACAAAATAAGAAAGTCATCTAAAGATTTTGGGTTGGTAACTGTATATTTAGACAAAAAAATAATTCCACAACATCTTATGAAAGAAGATATACCTGAGGGGCAACTTGTAGATTATTTGATTGCAAGTGCAAGTTTACCAATATTTCAGCTAGATAAATTAGATGATAAACTTTATTTAGACGGTTTTTTATCTGATAATACACCAGTTGGGTTATTGGCGAATAAAAAATATGATGATATAATAGTACTTAGATTATCGAATGATGTCACAGGAGATAAAAATTTAAAGAAATATGTAGATATAAATCTTACAGTAATAAAACCATCTATGGATTTAGGGGGATCTCTTAATAAGGATAAAGACCATATGGAGAAATTATTTAAATTAGGATATATGGATGTTATGAAAACCTACAAAAGATACGATGGAGTAAAATATTTCTTTAATGCAGATTTTATATACGATGAAAATACTTGTTTTGATATGATAACAAATTTAAACATAAAGACGATTCAAGATATATGTAAAATTTTAAAAATTAAAAGAGAACCGAGTCTTAGAGTTCTGCTAGAAAATATAATTCCACAAATTGGTGATATATTACATTTAGAAAAAGAATTTACATATAAAGATATTTTTTATAGTATATATGAGAGAATACTTGAGGAAAATAATATAGATGTTTTAAAATTATATGATTTTTCGAAAGTTATAGATTTGGTTAACTCACAAATCGAGCCAATAGATTACGATTATGATAATAATGATAATAAACACATTATTTCATTAAATAAAAAAGAGAAAATTGAAAAGGCAATAATAAATAAAATACTAAATGATTTTAAAAATCAAAGTTTAAAAAAGATGCCGATTTAATTTTATTTTACTAAAAATAATATTTCCAAAGAAAAATAAAATTTTTATGTATATTAATTAGGAGGTACACAATGGAAAAAACAGTAGTAATAAAAAACGCAACAGGGTTACATGCTAGACCAGCAGGAATGTTTGTAAAAAAAGCTTCAGAATTCACTTCAACAGTAGAAGTATTAGCTAAAGGAAAAACTGTAAATGCTAAATCAATCATGGGAATAATGAGTTTAGGTTTAGGTCAAGGTGAAGAAATAGTAGTTAAAGCTGAAGGTGCAGATGACGCTGCTGCAGTAGATGCATTAGTAGAATTAATCGAAAGTGGATTTGGTGAATAAGAATCAATACAATATAATATAAAACCTGGGGTTTCCCAGGTTTTTATATAAAATTACTACAATAAATAAAAAGGTTTTTATGATAAAGATTTCTTTATATAGGAATTAAAATAAATAATATTTAGAAAATAAGAGCAAAAGTAACGATAGATTATATCTTATAATCAAGGGTATATTTTAGGAGGAATAAATATGTTTAAAGGAACAGCAGCATCACCAGGTATCGTACTTGGGAAAGCGTTAGTATTAGAGCATAATGAATTAGTAATAGAAAAGAAATCAATATCTGATGTAGATAAAGAAATAGAAAGATTAAACGATGCGGTTGCAATATCAAAAGCTGAATTAGAAAAAGTAAGAGATAAAGCAAAGATAGAATTAGGGGAAGAAGAAGCACAAATATTCGAATCTCATTTATTAGTTTTAGAAGATCCAGAATTATTAGGTTCTGCAATAGACAAAGTAAAATCTGAAAATGTCAATGCTGATTTTGCATTAAACGAAATAAAAGAAATGTTTGTTGGTATGTTTGAAGCTATGGACAACGAATATATGAGAGAAAGAGCAGCAGATATAAAAGACGTTACAAATAGAATATTAAGACATCTATTAGGGGTTAAGATAGTTGATTTAGCTGCATTAGAAGATGAAGTTGTTTTAGTTGCACATGATTTAACTCCATCAGATACAGCTACTATGGATAAAAAGAAAGTTTTAGGTTTCTTAACTGATATCGGTGGTAGAACTTCTCATACTGCTATAATGGCTAGAACTTTAGAAGTTGCTGCAATAGTTGGTTTAACTGATGCTACTGAGAAAATAAAAGACGGGGATTTCGTAGTATTTAACGGAGATACTGGTGAAGTTATATTAAACCCAGATGAAGAAACAATAGCTAAATATTCTCAAATGAAAAAAGAATTTGAAGAATATAAAAAATCATTAGAGTTATTAAAAGGACAAGCATCTGTTACTACTGATGGAAAACATGTTGAATTAGCAGGAAACATAGGTACTCCAAATGATGTTGAAGGTTTAATCAAAAACGATGCTGAAGGTGTTGGACTTTATAGAACTGAATTCTTATATATGGATAGAACTGATTTCCCAACAGAAGATGAACAATACGAAGCTTATAAAGCAGTACTTGAAGGAATGAGCGGAAAACCAGTTGTTATAAGAACTTTAGATATAGGTGGAGACAAAAAACTTGACTACCTACAAATGGATGAAGAAATGAACCCATTCTTAGGATACAGAGCGATAAGACTTTGCCTAGATAGAAAAGAAATATTTACAACTCAATTAAGAGCTTTATATAGAGCGAGTGTTCACGGAAAATTAAGAATAATGTTCCCAATGATATCTTCATTAGAAGAATTATTACAAGCTAAAGCTGTATGTGAAGAAGTAAAAGCTGAATTAGATACAGAAAATGTCCCATACTCAAAAGATGTAGAGGTTGGTATGATGATAGAAGTTCCATCAGCAGCAGTAATATCTGATGTTCTTGCTAAACATGTTGATTTCTTCTCAATAGGAACAAATGACTTAATCCAATATACTTGTGCAGTAGATAGAATGAACCAAAAAATAAGCTACTTATATAACCAATTCAATCCAGCAGTATTAAGATTAATAAAAATGGTTATAGAAAATGCACATAAAGAAGGTAAATGGGCTGGAATGTGTGGAGAATCTGCAGGAGATCAAAGAATGATACCTATATTATTAGGATTTGGTCTTGATGAATTCTCTATGAGTCCAATATCTATATTACCAGCTAGAAAATTAATAAATTCTGTAAGTGAAGCAGATATGAAAGCTTTCGCAGATAAAGTTTTAGAACTTGGAACTGCTAAAGAAATAGAAGAATTTATATCTGAAACTTTTAAATAGAATTTACTTAATTTATAAATAAATTAGTTACCGAAAAATTTATATATATACACATTTATAGCCGACTTTTTAGTCGGCTTATTTTTTTGTATATATAATATTAAAATAAATTTACATAAAAGTAGATGTTTATTAAAAAAACTTTATATATTTTTAAGTTATTATTCGAAGATTTGTGATAAAATAGTGCTTATAGTGGAAAAGTTACAATAAAGTTACAAAAACAACATTAGGTATTGACACATTATTCCAAAAATATAAGGTTAATATCAAATAGCAGAAAATTAACATTGATAATTGTAAAAAATACTGCTATTATTGATAAGGAACTTTGCTAGAATAAAAGATTAGAGAAATTTTAATAATCAAAATAGGAGAAACCTGCGCGAAACAAAACAAATTTCTAGTAAAAAAACTTAATTTAAAACTTAGTAAGTGAATAATTTAATTTAGAAAGGAGGAGAATATTGTCGAGATAAGACAATATATTATTATGTACGATAAGACTACTATAATGCAAATTGCAATAATTGTTATCGGTATAGTGATAACACTTTATTTAGGAATAAAAGAAAAACGAAAAAATGAAGAAAATATAAATAAATTAAATCTAAGAATAAATGTAAATGGTATAAGAGGTAAATCTACTGCGACGAGACTTATAACTGGTGTTCTAAATGAAGCAGGTTATAAAGTAGTAGGAAAGACGACAGGTACATCTCCAAGAATGATATACTGGAATAATAAAAAAGAAGAAGTAATTGTTCGTAACTCAGCTGGGGCTAACATAAAAGAGCAAGTTCATGTAATTGATAAAGCTGTAAAAGTTGGTGCTGAGGCTTTAGTATGTGAATGTATGGCTGTTAGACCTGAGTATCAAGATGTTTATCAAAATGACATTTTTAAAGCAAACATAACAGTAATAGTAAATGTATTAGAAGACCACTTAGATGTTATGGGGCCAACTACTGATGAAATTGCGATGGCATTTTCAAATACAATACCATACAACGGGTACTTAGTAGTAGATAATGGACCTTATGTAAAATACTTCACAGAAGAATGTAAAAAGAGAAACACTAAGATAGTTGTTGCTGATAATTCAAAAATACCAGAAGGGTTAATTGAAAAATTCGGTTATACAATTTTCGAAGACAATATATCTCTTGCACTAGCAGTTGCTGAAATATTAAACATAGAACCAGAAATGGCATTTAGAGGAATGTTAAATGCAAATCCTGACCCAGGAGCTGCAACTATTACAAATTTCGGCAAAGCAGGACAAAACAGCGTATTCGTAAACGGGTTTGCTGCAAATGAACCATCATCAACTCTAGCAATTTGGGATAAAATAAAAGAGACACTTCCAAATACGGAAAATCCTATTGTTTTATTCAATGGTAGAGATGATAGAGTGGACAGAACCGATCAATTTATTGAAGATTGTTTCCCATACTTAAGCGAAAAAGCAACTTTAGTAGCTATGGGTGAAGGAAGCGACAGAATACAAAAAGCGATAGACAGCGGAAAATTACCAAATATAAAACAATTTATCGATTTATCTGATTTAGAAATAGATGAATTAATCGAAAGACTGTATTCTATGTCAAAAAATAGAATATTATATGGAATAGGTAATATTCATGGAGATGCAGACATATTACTACAAGATATGTTTGGAATCTATATAAATGATGAAAACGAAGATGACAACAAAGGGTTCACTTTTGGAAGTAGTTTAGGAGCTTATATTCAAAACATACTATAATAAAAAAATTGGAAGGACATATTAAGGAGGAATTATGTATATAACAGATTTTTATATGTCGCTAATAATAGGAGTTATCGGAACTTTATTATTTGTTGAGACATTTGGAATAACACCGGGTGGAATAATAGTAGCAAGTTATTTAGCTTTAGTTTTTGATTCACCAATAACGATGGTATTGATATTTTTAGTTTCGTTTATAACTTATGGTATAGTAAATTATATACTGCCTAAGTTTGTGATATTATATGGTAGAAGAAGATTTGTAGCTACGATAGTTGTAGCAGTTATACTAAAACTTATATTTGAAGCAATTTATCCACTAACACCATTCCCAACATTCGAATTTAGAGGAATAGGTATAATAGTACCAGCATTACTGTCAAATTGTTATGCTAGACAAGGTATAAAATTAACTGTAGTTTCAACACTTGTTATGACAGCAGTAGTTTATGGAATAATGCAAATAATTTACTTAGTGTAGGTGATTTTTATGGAAAGAAAATTGACGTTACAAGAAAAGGTACAAGCTTTTATAAAGAGACAGCCAAGAACATCTGGAAAAACAGTATCTATAATTATAGCAGTATTAGCAGTTATAGTATTTGGAGCAGGTATAGTTGGAAATGCACTTAATAAAAACGCAACTTCATCTGTAAGTGAATATGATGGTGGCAAACTTGTAAAAGGTACTGTAGTTGGAGATATGATGCTTGGTAGATCGATAACTAACAAGGGCTCAAAAAACAACTATAAAAATATGTTCTCAGGCGTGTCTGATTTATGGAAAGACTCAGATTATGTTGCTGGAAACTTAGAATGCGTTCTTTTAGATAATGCATCAGATTATGAGGAAAACGACAAAGAAATACACATAAACGCAGAGACAAAAACTGCAAATGTATTAAAAGAAAATGGATTTACTCTTGTAAGTTTAGCAAACAACCACTTAGCAGACTTCAAAGCTAAAGGTGTTGTAAATACGTTAGATACTTTAGACAAAGTTGGATTAAAACATGTTGGAGCTGGAAGAAATTTAACAGAAGCTGCAGAGTATGATATACAAGAAATAAATGGGGTTAAAATAGCTACAATTGCTGTAAGTGATATAATTCCTAAAGATTTCGCAGCGAGAGATTCAAAAGCAGGTATTTTAACTACAAAAACATTAAAATACTATCAAGCAGTTAAAGATGCTTCAGAAAAAGCAGACCTAGTTATTGCAAACATCCACTGGGGTGTTGAATATGGAATGACAGAAACAGAAGCTCAACAACAATTAGCAAGAAACTTAATAAACTGGGGTGTTGACGTAGTAATTGGTTCACATCCACACGTGCTTCAACCAGTGGAAAAATACGGAGATGGTATAATATTCTACAGTATGGGTAACTTTGTGTTTGACCAAGGTTGGAGTAGAACAAAAGACAGCATGGTTTTAAATTATTATGTTGATGAAGATGGTAATTGTAGTTTTGAAATAACTCCAATTAGAATAAAAGACGGTTATCCAGAAGTGACAAATAACGCCTTCTTTAAAAAGAGAACTTATAGAACTCTGACTAAAAATTTAAAAGATAGTGATTATGAAGTTAAATCAAATACATTACTTATGAAAAATGCTATAAAAATTGATTTAAATAAAAATAATCAAACTGATGCAAATGCTGACAACACAGATGTATCAAATGATATAAATACAACAAGTGATGTAAATAATACAGATAACAATACAACTACTAAAACAAATACACAATACTAAAACAAATTGAAAAATAACATGTAACAATTTAGAGGAATAGACATTTTAGATAAGACATCAATTAAAATAATTTTATTGGAGAATGATGTTATGGCAAAAAATAAAAGAAGAAGTAAGAAAAAAAGCACTAAACAAAACAAGAATCTTGGTTTAATAATTGTTGCAATTGCAATTTTAGTGATTGGTGGGGGAATATATTTCTTAAAATCATCAAAAACTAAAAATCAAGCGAACACGAATGCAACAATAGAAAGTAGCCACTCATATGTTGTAAGTACTTCGAACGAAAAAGCGACAGAAATCGGCGAAAAAGTACTTGCTGAGGGCGGAAATGCAGTTGATGCTGCAATAGCAGTTTCTTATGCTTTAGGAGTTGCCCAACCTTATGCATCTGGAATAGGTGGAGGCGGGGGTATGTTAATATACAACCCTGATAATGACGAATACAAGTTTTATGATTACAAAGACTGTTCACCTTTTTCAAATGAAAAAAGACAAGGAGACATAGGGGTTCCTGGTTTTGTAGCAGGTATGGAGAAAATATCTAAAGATTTAGGAACTAAGAATATATCTGATTTAATTGGATATTCTGTTGATTTAGCTAAAAACGGAGTTACAGTAAACGCTGATACAGTAAAGGCGATGAATTCATTCTCAAATTTACTAGCAAAAGATAAAGACTATGTTAAAGACGGTGAACTTCTTAAAGAAGGCGACACATTAGTTCAATCTGAATTAGCTACAACACTAGAAAAAATCCAAAATGAAGGTGCAAAGGCATTTTATAGTGGAGAGATTGCTGAAAATATAGCAAAAGCAGGTTCTATGAAGGTATCTGATTTAGAACAATATGAAGTCAAAACACATGAACCAGTTTCTGGGGAATTTAATGGCTACAAAGTGGTTTCTGCTCCACCACCATTTTCAGGAACATCACTTATACAAATGCTAGAAATAATAGAACAAGAAGGCAAGACAAAAGATATAAAAGACGCAAATACTTACCTAGAAGTATTAAATAATGCGACAACTCTAGCAAATTACGATAGAGGTAAAAAAATCGCTGACTTAGATTTCAAAAATGTAGATTATAATTCATTAACAACTGAGGATTATATAAAAAATCTACTTAAAGAAAAAAATGCGACATATTCAGAAGATGACGAAAGTGAAAGTACAACTCACTTTGTAATAGTGGACAAAAATGGAATGGTTGTTTCATGTACAAACACATTAGGTCATTTCTATGGAGCACAAGAAAAAGTAAATGGTTTCTATTTAAATAGTAGTTTAAAAAGCTTTGGAACAAAAGGAATAAACAAGTATGAACCAGGCAAAAGACCTAGAACTTATACTTCTCCTACAATAATCCAAAAAGGAAACGACTATATAATGGGTATAGGAACTCCAGGTGGAATAAGAATTTTAAAAATGCTAGCACCTATTATAGTAGACAATCTTTACTTTGGGAATGATCTTCAAGAAGCAATAAATAAATCGAGAGTTATATTCCAAGAGCCAGGCATGATAGTTCGTGAAGGTGGAAGAGATGAAGACTACATCATAAATGTGGATAATTCACAATTCCCATATATGGACTTAAAAGACCAACTTTACTTCGGCGCTGTTCAAGCAGGTGGAATTTCAAACGGAAAATACTTCGGAGCATCTGACAACAGAAGACTTGGAAAAGTATCTATAAATCAAGATTAATTAGTTTATAAAGCTGCTATGCAAATACGCATAGCAGTTTTTTTAATACTATAACTTTCCAAATACATATCTTAGTGATACAATAAATATCAAAGAGTTAGAAAAATATGTAAAATATAAAAATGACCAAGATGTAATAAGACAAAAAATGCACTTTAATAAAAGAAATTTACAAAAAAACACAATAAATGATATTATTAAGGAGGATAAAATGTCAGCATTAACAATAAGCCCAGAAGAAGTAAAGAGAGTGAAAGGATTAGGATTTTTGAATAATAAAGGGACTGATAATTTTTCAGCAAGAGTATTAACAGTAAACGGGAAAATAACTGCTGCTCAACATAGATGTTTAGCAGATGCAGCAGAGTTATTTGGTAATGGGATAATAACTTTTACAACTAGATTATCTGTAGAAGTTCAAGGTATACCATTTGATAAAATAGAAGATTTCAGAAAATATATAGCAAAAGAAGGTTTAGAAACTGGGGGGACAGGAGCAAAAATCCGTCCAATTGTATCATGTAAGGGGACAACTTGCCAATATGGTAGACTAGATTCATTTAAAGTATCTGAAGAAATGCACCACAGATTTTTTGAAGGATATAAAGGTGTAGCACTACCACATAAATTTAAAATGGCAGTTGGAGGATGTCCAAACAACTGTATGAAACCAGATTTAAATGATGTCGGCATAATAGGACAATTAGTGCCAATTCACGATATCGAAAAATGTAAAGGATGCAAAAAATGTAAGATAGAACAAGTATGTCCAATGCATGCTTGTAAGGTTGTGGATAAAAAAATCACTAGGGACACTAATGTATGTAACAACTGCGGCCGTTGTGTAGGAAAATGTCCATTTGGAGTAGTTGATGAAGGAACTTATGGATACAAAATTTACGTTGGTGGAAGATGGGGTAAAAAAATCTCTATCGGTAAACCACTAAGCAAGATATTTACAGATTTAGACGAAGCATTAAATGTTATAGAAAAAACTATTCTATTATACAAAAATCAAGGAATAAAAGGTGAACGTTTTGAAGAAACAATAAAACGTATAGGTTTTGAAAATGTAGAAAAACAATTATTCTCAGATGAATTGTTAGATAAAAAAGAAGAAATCTTAAATCAAGAATTAGCAACAGCTAAGTAATATATATAAAGTAAATAGATTAAAAAATAGTTACATAGCTTTGAAACAAAACTAATTAAACATAGCCTACTCTATATAAAAAGAGCAGGCTATTTTAATATTCGTTTATAATTGCATAATTAAATTATTAAAAATATTTATCTGGCACCCAAGAAATCACATATTCGTAATCTGTTTTTATTTCGGGGTTTAATATTTTAAATCTTCCTTTTACCCTTTGCTCTTCCAATACACAATCCAAATGGCAAAGTGCAATACCCATATCTATTTTATTCATATCTCTATTCTTTGTAGTATAAAAATGCAATCCATCATCGTCTAATACAACTCGCCAAGGTTGAGAATTTCGAGAAGATGGCGCAAGTCTTACTGCCTCTAGTGCATCTCCGTAAATTCCAGCTTGTCTTTTTGCCATAGGAGTATAAAAATCTTCCTTATGAAACAATTTACTAAAAGGTTCTCTCTTATTATGATTATTTCCAATCATAAATCCTATAGGACTTCTTCTATTACCATGATAACCAATAGGCGAAACAACCGGCAATATATATCCATCTGGCAAATCAACTGCTTTGGCGAATTTGCCTTTGTTGAAAGTTCCTCCAAGCCACACAGTACCAAGGTCTAGGGAAGTACAATATAATATAACTTTTTCAAAAGTATATCCCAATGCCTCAAGACAAAATGGTTTGTCCTCACAATAAGCGACTAAAAAGTAATTAGGATTTTTTATAACACCATAAGTTCCAAGCTTTTCCTTGTGATAATTATCTGGATTTATAATCTTGATATGAATTTTTTTATTAAACGGATTATTAACTTCATCGATATAATTTTGAATTTTATCTAAGACAGTTGAATCAATCGGATCTTTGCTATAAGTTCTGATAGACTGCCTAGACTTAATAAGTTGAAAAATAGACTGTTTCATGGTATACCCCCTTAATATTCAAGTGATATATAAAAAACTTGAATTCTAAATATTTTTAAATATAGATTTCTTTATAACACATAGGAAATTATATTCATTTATAAATTTTAGATAAATATAATTTCCGTATATGTGTTTCAAAAAAATCTACCTTTTTAAAGGTCTTTATGATAAAGATTTTTTATAAGTAAATTATAGCATGAAAATTTCGCATTGAATAAAATGTGAAGTCAAAAAAGGTTAAATTTGTATAAAAAGTGCAAATAGATTAAAGAATGTTATAATATAAATACTAAGAGATATAAAGATTTATTTAAAATATATAAATAACATTAATAGGAGATAGGGAAAACAATATGAAAAATTACGATGCTTATATTTTTGATTTTGACTATACTTTAGCAGATGCAACAGAGCCAGTTGTGCAAAGTTTTTTATACGCACTTGAAAAGATGAATCTACAAAAATCAAGTCGACAAGATATAATAAACACAATCGGAATTCCAATAGGTGAGTCATATACAATTTTGACAGGGGACGACTCAGAAGAAGGAATAGAATTATTTAAAAAATACCAAAAAGAAAAATCAGATGAGATAACAGTACCAAATACTGTTTTTATAGGAGATGCAAAAGAAGTTCTACAAATACTTAAAAACAGAGGTAAAAAAATAGGAATAGTTTCATCTCGTTGGGGGCAACGTATAAATGATATTTTTGAAAATTTAAACTCACGAGAACTTATCGATTTTATAATAGGAACAGAACATGTTGAAAATTATAAACCAAATCCAGAGGGATTATTCAAAATGATAGATATGATGGATGCCAAAAATCCGCTTTACATCGGCGACAGTTATATAGATGCACAGACAGCACAAAACGCCAAAATAGATTTTGTAGGAGTTACAACAGGAACAACTTCAAGGGAAAAACTTGAATCTTACTCACATATAGTTGTGTTAGATGATTTAAAAGAGCTTTTAAATGTATAGAATATTAAAATTCTAAATAGAACTTAAAATCAGTATCATAAGTGGTGGAATGTTAGTATCTTGAATTACAGAGTTTGAGGAAAAATAAGGAATATATTTCTTGACTTTTTTATAAAATTTGAGCTAAAATTAAAAGTGAATCGAGTAGCAAAATGCGTAAATCCAGATGATGGGTTTGCGCATTTTTTTTGATTAAGGTTGTGGTAGCTTTCCTCAAAAGTCTCCAAGAAAAATGAGGGAGGTCAAAATAAATGGATACTAAAGTTGAAAAAACAACACATAATGCCAAAGAAAAAGTAATGGAAGAAGAAGCTCATTTACGCAAAAATATTTTAAATAAAGAGCAACAAATGTCATATAAAGACAAAATCGAAGAAGATGAAGAAGTAATAAATAAAATGGGTACTGAACCAATCTCTAAATTGATGATTGCTATGGGTTTACCGATGATTTTATCTATGGTAGTTCAAGCATTTTACAATATAGTAGATAGCTATTTTGTAAGTGCAATGCCAGACACAGCACAAATCGTCGGAATGGGTGATTACGCAATGAACGCACTTACTCTAGCATTTCCAATACAAATGTTTATGGTCGCAATCGGGGTAGGGACTGGAGTCGGTATAAACGCCCTGCTTTCAAAAACACTTGGCGAAGGAAAAAGAGAAACAGCAAGTTATGTTGCAGGTAATGCTATATTTATCGGAATTTGCACATATGTAGTATTTTTATTATTTGGATTATTCGGTGTGCATGCATATATGAATTCACAAACATCAGATCCAATAATATTACAAATGGGCAAAGAATATCTAGGAATATGTTGCATATTATCATTTGGCGTAATTTTATTCACAATTTATGAAAAACTACTACAATCAACAGGCAAAACAGTATTATGTACAATTGGTCAACTTGCAGGCGCATTAACTAATATAGTTTTAGATCCAATTTTGATATTTGGATACTTAGGAATGCCACAAATGGGTGTTGCTGGAGCGGCTTATGCAACAGTAATTGGGCAATTTGTATCATTAATTTTAGACATGATATTCCACTATGGATTCAACAACGATGTAGACAGACAACTTAGATATATCAAACCTAAAAAAAGAATAATCAAAGACATATATATAGTTGGAGTTCCAGCAATATTAATGCAAGCACTTATGTCATTTATGACTTATGGTGTAAATATAATATTCATATCAGTATCGACAGCAGCAGTAACAGCATACGGAGTTTATTATAAAATACAACAGTTTGTATTTTTCGCAGCTTTTGGGCTTAACAATGCAATAATACCAATAGTTTCATTTAACTACGGCATGAAAGACAAACAAAGAGTAAAAGATGGAATACATTACGGAATGATGTACACATTAATTATCATGGGTATAGGGCTAGTTGTTTTACAAATTTTTGCACATCAAGTTGCAAGTATATTTGCATTATCTCCAGACATACAAAAATTATGCATACTTTCTATAAGAATTATCACAATTGGATATTTATTTGCCGGCGCAAATATCGCCTACCAAGGAATATTCCAAGCACTAGGTTGTGGTGTTCACTCACTAATAATCTCACTACTTAGATTAATAATAGTCGCACTACCACTTGCATGGTTGTTCACAAAAGTATCAAACTCAGAAAGCATGATATGGTGGGCATTCCCAATAGCAGAAGGGGTAGCGCTAATAGCCTCTTTATTTATGATGAGAAAAATTAATAAGGATAGGGTAAAAGAATTATCATAAAATCACTAACATATATAGAAAAAAAGTAATTAATATGTTTTAAATAAATCTACTTTTTTAAAAGATTTTTAGAATAAAAAGTTATTTGTATGATAAAATTAACTTAGTTATAACTATAATTACGAAAAGGAAAATTAGGGGGAAAAAATGATTTTATCATATATAAAAAATAACAGGGATTATAAAAATATGTCTTACAAAGAGGCAAAAGAATATGCGCTTTTATACAGCATGGATCAATTTACTTTAACTGCTTTTAAAATCGAAGAATATCTATCAAATCCAGAGCTTAATAAAGAGATTGATGGGGTATTATTAGCTACAAATTATAGCAAAATCAACGAGTTCTTGCTTAAAGTTAAAGAAATGAAAGACGATAAAAAAGAGTATGAATCTTATTTTGAAGATGGGATTGATAAATTGATTAAAGAATATGAGAAATTCAAATATGACGACACGCTTAAGCATATTTATGAGTATTTAAATTATGCGAAAAAGTACTTCTTCTATGCGATGTAGAAATAAGTTAATTAAGTATATACAAGGCTATTGCAAATAAAAACTGCAATAGCCTTTAAATTTGTTATAAGTTATTTTATATAAATTGAAACAATATGAAAAGCACAGTATATAGTAGATATAAAGATAAGTTGATACTATATATGGTATTTTATTTTTAGAAAAAATGCAAAAAATAAATTAAAAATAAATTATGTGGGTATACATGATAAATGGACATTATAAATATATAGACTTTAAACTCAAAATAATTGTAAAGCGATTATTCTGAGCAAAATTATAAATTGACAGTATAAACTAAGATATAAAGGAGAAATTCGATGAATTATATAGAGTTAAATAACCAAGTTATAATCAGGGATGAGAATGGAAAATATCAACTTAATAAAGATAAAGAAGCTCTAAAATCATATTTAGAGGATTACATAGAGCCAAAAATGAAGAAATTCGACAATTTGAATGATAGATTAAATTATTTAGTTGAAAATGACTACTACTCAAAGGAAATTTTAGATTTGTATGATCAGTATGTTATTGATGTAATATATGATTTTATAAGAGCAAAAAATTTTAAATTCCAGTCTTATATGAGTGCGAGCAAGTTTTATCAAAATTATGCGCTTAAGAGTAATGATGGTGAGGAAATATTAGAAAATTACGAGGATAAGGTGTTAATTGTTGCATTGACGCTTGGAAATGGGGAACCTAAGCTTGCTAAGGATATTGCAGAGAAGCTAATAAATCAAGAATTTCAACCAGCAACACCGACCTTCCTAAATGCAGGAAGGGCAAGAGGTGGAAAGATGGTATCTTGCTTTTTAGTTAATGTTGAAGATAGTTGTGAAGGTATATCTTATGCCGTTTCATCTGCAAACCACTTGTCTAAAATTGGCGGTGGAGTGGCGCTTAATCTGACTAGACTTAGAGCATCAGGCGAGTCTATTAAAGGAATAAAAGGAGCAGCCGGCGGAGTTATGGGTGTTGCAAAATTACTAGAGCAATCATTCAGCTATTTCAACCAAATGGGAGCGAGACAAGGCGCTGGGGCAGTTTATTTAAATGTACTTCATCCTGATTTTGAAACACTTTTAGACAGCAAAAAAATAAATGCTGATGAGAAAATAAGGCTGACTACACTTTCAATAGGAGCGATAATCCCAGATAAATTTATGGAACTTGCTGAGAAAAATGAAAAATGTTACGCATTTTATCCACATTCAATTTATCAAAAATACGGTGTTCATTTAGATGGAATCAAGATGGATGAGTGGTACGATAAATTGGCTAATGACGATGAGATTGAGAAAAAGGAAATCAATCCGAGGGAGTTACTAACTAGGATTGCACAAACTCAACAAGAATCAGGATACCCATATGTCGTATTTATCGACAGCGCAAATGAACAACATACTTTAAAAGACGTCGGAATGATAAAAATGTCGAACTTATGTTGTGAGATTTTCCAATACCAAACTCCATCAGATATAAAAGGTTATGGTCAAGTCAGCGATTGGGGACAAGATATAAGTTGTAACCTTGGTTCATTAAATATAGCCAATGTTATGGATAATAAAGATATTGAAAAGACGATAGATGTAGCGATTAGAGCCTTGACATATGTTTCTGACAATACAAATATAGAAGAAGTACCTACTATCAAAAAAGGAAACGACTCATCACATTCAATCGGGCTAGGAGCAATGAATTTACATGGATATTTAGTCAGAGAAGATATAATCTATACATCAAAAGAAGGTAGAGAATTTGCCGATGTATTTTTCGCAATGATGAGATATTACGCGATAAAAACATCTATGAATATAGCAATTGAAAAAGGAGAAACATTCAACGGATTTGAAAAATCAGAATATGCAAAAGGGCCAGAAAGTGAATTATTTAAAAAATACTGCACAAAAGATTTCTTGCCGACTAGCGAAAAAGTATCAAAATTATTTGAAGGAATAAACATTCCGACAAAAGAAGATTGGACAGAATTATTACAACAAGTTAAAAATAACGGAATATACAATGCATACTTAACTGCAATCGCACCGACTCAAAGTATAAGTTATGTTCAAAACTCAACTTCGAGCGTTATGCCGATAACTGAGCAAATAGAAGTTAGAACTTATGGCGATTCGACAACAATTTACCCAATGCCGTTTTTAACTAATGAAAACATGCTTTACTACCAATCAGCATACAGAATAGACATGTTAGACCTTATTGATATGGTGGCGATAATTCAAGGACATATTGACCAAGGAATTTCGACAACACTATTTGTAACAGATGACAAAACAACAAGAGATATTGCAAGATACTACATTTATGCACATAAAAAAGGACTAAAAAGCCTTTATTATACGAGAACGAAGATGGAAAGAAATAATGAATGCCTAGTGTGTTCAGTTTAAGATTCAACATAAAGAGGTGATAAAATGACATTTAAATTAAACAACGTACACAAAGCAGTCAACTGGAATGTTGAGGACGACGACTTCACTCAGGCGTTTTGGGATCAGAATGTAAAACAATTTTGGCTGCCAGAGGAAATATCAGTGTCAAAAGATGTAAAAGTATGGAGCGAACTTTCGCCAGAGGAGAGAAATCTTTATAAAAAAGTGTTAGGTGGACTGACACTTTTAGACACAAAACAAGCCAACAACGGAATACCATCGATGATGAGTTTGACAGATAATCTTCAACGAAAAGCCGTACTTTCATTTATGGGAACTATGGAAGAAATCCACGCAAAGAGCTATTCATCAATATTTACAACATTATTAACAGTGCCGGAAATAGACGAGATATTTGAATGGATAGAAAGCGAGCCGACTTTACAGAAAAAAGCCGAAATAGTTTTAGCCCAATACGAAAATACAGATGACAGATATGGTCTATATATGTCGATGGCGACATCAGTATTTTTAGAAAGCTTTTTATTTTACTCAGGATTTTTCTACCCATTATTTTTAGCTGGACAAGGAAAAATGATGGCAAGTGGAGAGATAATTTCACTAATACTTAGAGACGAATCACTTCACGGAAAATACATCGGACTTCTTGCACAAGAGATATTCAAAGATTTTTCAAAAGAAGAACAAAAAGTGTACAAATCAAAAGTCATGGACGTATTCGATAGACTTATGGAAAACGAAATAAACTACACAAATACAATATATGAAGGAACAGGGCTAGCTGATGAAGTCATAAACTTCCTAAAATACAACGCAAACAGAGCAATGGAAAACCTAGGATATGATAACAGACTCGAAGTCGACCCAGTAAACCCAATCGTGCTAAACGGACTTAGCACAGAAACAAAAACACACGACTTTTTCTCAACAAAAGGTAACGGATATCAAAAAGGAGTGTATGAATCGCTACAAGATAGTGACTTTGTTTTCGATAGGGAGATATAAATTTAAAATAAAAAACCACATTTTAAAGAATTATAAAATGTGGTTTTTTATCTAATATTAATTAAGGTACTTTTTTATTATTTCTCGTACCTTTTCTATATCGATTTTAGTGAATCTTGAAATAGTTGCCTCATCAAGGCCTTCCCCTAACATATTTAATACTATTTCTGCTTGGTTTTTCTCAATCCCTTTTTCAATCCCCTTTTTTTCAACTTCTGGATCATATAAACTCTTAGTCATGATATTCACCTCTTTTTCTAAGTTTTCATCATCTATATAATTTCTATTTAGATATTCAATTAAATTTTGAATTGCTAAAAGCATACTGTGAAAATCTTCACCGAGGATTTCATCTTGGTCAAATAACTCCTTTGACTCAATAGCTAGTTTTTCAGCTAAATTTCTAGCCACTATAGATAACTCTTTAATTTTATTTATATCATTTTTCTTTTTCGCATAATTTAATTTCTTTCTCAAGTTAAATAGTTGTAGCGGAATCAATGGATACATCTTTTTTTCAATAAGGTCTTTGTCATTGTATTCCCAGTATTTCATAACATCAACTTCATAAAGAAACTCTTTTTCATCTCCAAAAACTATCATTAATTTTAAGCTATCTTCAATATTTTTATTTTCCTCAAAGAAAATCACCTTCTGCTTTGGAAAATACAATCTTTTGATATTATCCCCACCATAATCAGCATTTTCTTTTCCTTTTCTAAATCCATACTCAAACATACGAATTATCATGGTGTTATCATTTTTAATTTATTATAACTAATATTTTTCTATTTGGATAGCACCTCTTTAGGTATATCTAATTCTTTACTGAAAATTAGTGTTTTAAACGAAATAAGTAAATTTTTCTATAATTATAAATATAAAAAATTCATTAGAAAGTACGAGGTTTAGGTTATGATATAATATAAGTAAAAATATCAATTAAGGAGCAAGTATGATTAGAGATCTAAAACAAAAAGATATAGATAAAGTTATGGAAATCTGGCTTGAAAGCACAATAAAAGCACACGACTTCATGCCAGAAAAATACTGGCAAGACAATTACAATGCAGTAAAAGATATATACATACCACAGTCGAAAACTTATGTTTATGAAGAGGGGGAAGAAATTAAAGGTTTTATAAGCATATTAAACGACGACTTTATAGGGGCATTATTTGTATCACTGAATGAACAAGGAAAGGGGATTGGCTCAAAGTTAATAGAGTATGCAAATGCTAAATTTAATAATTTAAAATTAGCTGTATATAAACAAAATCAAAGATCGGTTGATTTTTATATTAAAAAGGGATTTGAAATTTTATCAGAAGAGATTAACGAAGATTCAGGTTTTGAAGAATATATTATGGTTTATAAATAGCAAAATTTTAAAAAGAGTATATCTCCAGCCAAAGTTGCTAGGGATATACTCTTTTAATCTATATATTCAGTTTTAATATAAAGATATTTTATTCAACTTCTTTAAGTAAATCTTCAGCAGAAATTCCATACAATTTTGCCAATGCCAATAAATTTGAAGTACTTGGGTCAGAGGCACCATTTTCCCATTTCGAAACAGCTTGTCTGCTTACACCGATTGATTCTGATACGAATTCTTGTGTCATTTTACATCTTATTCTATTTTCTTTTAATACCTCACCCAAAGATTTTCTGATTATCGCTTTTTCGTGTCTAACATCTGTTGATTTTAGATATTTTAAAAGACAGCGAACAATAAGTATAAGTAATCCTAAAAAAATTGCCAAAATAATAATGTATAATACTACACTAATTATAAATTGTACTCCTAATGCCATTTGTAAATATCTCCTTTCCTTTTTCTAATATAAATATATCAAAAATATCTAGTTACTTCTACCAACTACTGCGCAACTATCAGTTGCATTAGGGTAAAATACTCTATTTTAGGAAATTTTTGTTTCATAAAACAAAAAACTATGACACAATATAATTAATAAGTAATTTAAAAGAATATTAATATGAAAAAGGTAGTTTAAAAGTAAAAAAAATTTAATTTACAAGTAAAAGCTAGGAGGGGTATTATGATTAATTTGAGCAAGGGACAAACTATTGATTTAACAAAAAAAGAAGTTGGACTAAAACATCTAGATGTAGGTTTAGGATGGATAACTAGAATGGATTTAGACACAATTGCATATTTATTAGATTCAAACGACAAACATATCGAAACAGTATACTTTGGAATAAAAGAAAGTAAAAATAAATCAGTTAGACTAAGTGGAGATGATTTAGTCGGTGGTGGAGCAGGGGACAACGAGGTTATATACATAGATTTGGACAAGTTAGATTCAAGGGTGCAAAAAATCGCTCTATATGCAAATATATTTAAATTTTTTGGACTTGGTAAAAAGACTTTTTCAGACGTAAAAGATGCTTACATAAGAGTTGTAAACAGAGATACAGGAAAAGAGATATGCAAATATGTACTTGCTGAAAATGGGGCTGGATGTGATGCTTTCCATTTTGCCGATTTAGTCAAAAACGGCTCAGAGTGGAAGTTTGTTGCAGTTGGAAATGGATGCAATGGTTCTGTTGATAAATTGAGAAAGAAATATTTATAAAATATTGTTATGATGATTTTTATATATTGAAAGTTTTTTAGAATAAATCACTATTTATAATGTATACATAAATAATTTTTAAATCTGCATTATTTTGGAAATGAAATTCTGCTATAATTAAAGTATAGATAGTTATAGAAAGGGGTATTAACTATGAAAAAAAATTTAATCATAACAATAAGTAGAGAATATGGTAGCGGCGGAGGAGAAATCGGAAGAAAATTATCCAAAGCGCTAGGAATACCTTGCTATGACAAAGAATTACTTACAATAGCAGCCAAAGAAAGTGGTTATTGCCAAGAGTTTTTTGAAAAATACGATGAAAAACCAATAAAATCATTGAGTTACTTCTCATATGATCAAACAATGTCATCATTACCATTAGGTCACCAATTATTCTTAAAACAATTTAATATAATTCAAGATTTAGCACAAAAACAATCATGCATATTCGTTGGTAGGGCAGCAAATTATGCACTAAGAGATAAATTCGACTCAATAGATGTATTTATACATGCAGATTTTGAAACAAGAAGAGAAAGAGCAGTTGAAAATCATGGTATCGAAGAAAAGAAGAGTGCAAAAACTGTTAAGAAAATAGACAAGGAAAGAACTTCTTTTTATAATTTCTACACAAATATGAAATGGGCAGATGCGAGAGACTTCGACCTGTGCATAAATACTAGCAAGATAACAATTGATGAAGCTGTTGAAATAATTTTGGAAACAGTTAAGAGACATTATAAAGATGAGATAAAATAGGGTCAAAATTATATATTTAATAGGAATATAGAATTTAATAATTGAAATAAATACAATTTTAAAATAGAAAAGCTGTGGCAAATTGCTACAGCTTTTCTGTTGTATCAATATTAATAATTAAAAATCGATTACATCCCAAGGTTTATAAAAATGATTATCACACAACTTCGCACATTCTTCATGAGCGCCCCACATAGCAAGTCCAAAATCAACATGTGCATCATGGGCACATTTTATATCAAATTCAGTATCTCCTAAAAATAATGCATCACTTACATCAACATTAGCAATTGAGCAGATTTTTAAAAGTGGTTCTGGATTTGGTTTTGGTTTTTTGACATCATCTATTGTAACAACGTAGTCAAAATAATGGTTTAATCCAAAGCTTTCAACAGTAGTATCATATTCAAATCTTGTTTTTGAAGTTGCGATTGCAAGTTTTACATTTTCTTCTTGTAGCTTATCTAATGTAGGTACGATTCCATCAAAGATATGTATGTCATTTCTGAAGTTATCAATATAGCCAATCCATTTTTTATAACTTATACATTTTGAATCATCAACCCCAAAGTGACCAAATACTTCATCGCCTGCCATGCCAACAGCAAAGGTCAAGTCTTTTAAATCTACTTCTATATTATGATGAATAGCCAAGCATTTTTGTAACCCCTTAAGCACAGCAACTTCAGTATCTAGAAGTGTTCCATCAATATCAAATATAACTAATTTATGCATATGTTTTCCCCCTTAAATTTTGATTTGCAACATATAGAAATATGAGACATTCTTATTGTAACAATATTCGAAATCATAAAAAATGAAAAAATGTAAATTGAATAGAGTATGTTTTTGCACAAAAAATTGAAGGGAAATATATCAATCTACATATTTTCAAAATGCTGTGAAAAAAACTAAACCATTATATTTCTTTTCAAAAAAGAATGAAAAACTTTTGACTTTTTTATTTATGAAAAAGTTGGTATTATTTAAGCATAGAAGTTGAGGTGATAAGATGAAGAAGAGAACAAGGGAAATATTAATAGAAATAATTAAAAGTGAAGAAATAACAATTTCTCAATTAGCAGAGAGTTTTGATGTTTCAGAGAGAACAATAAGAAACGATTTGAACGATATCAATGATTTTCTTCAAGAAAACGATTTATCGATGGTTAGTATAGGTAACAAAAAGAAAATACAACATGAAGAAGACATCAAAGAAGCTATGAATTTAATCGGGGATAAAGATTTTTACAGTTATAAATTATCAAAGGAAGAAAGAAAGTCAATGATAGCGATGTTGCTAATAGAATCTTCAGAATATATCACACTTTCAAAAATAGCTGATACATTATTTGTCAGCAGAGCAACAATAATAAATGATTTAGGTGGAGTAAAAGAATATTTAAAAAGTGGAAATCTAACCGTTATATCACATGCCAACAAAGGTCTTAGACTTGAAGGATTGGAGAGTGATAAGCGATTTTTCTTATTAAACATAATAACAGCAGATAGAAATAATATTAATTTATTTACTAGATTAAACAAAGATAATGTACTTTTTAAAGAAGAAATGGACAAAATCCACAAGATTGTAAATGAACAAGAACATGCTCATGAAAGTTATCTGACAGATAGCTCATATAATAAACTTAAAAATTATCTAACAATTGCAGTATCTAGGATTGGATATGGTGAACTTATAGAAAACCAACAAGACATAAATAATAGTAAATATGCCATGGCACAAGATATATTAAAATATATGTCACAATATTTAGGAGTTATGTCTACAGTTGATGAGGTGAGATTTTTAAGTAAGTTTTTAAATAGCTTAAGATATTTGAAAAAACAAAATGAAAATAAGAGTATGGTAAAGGTTCAGTTAATAACAAGAACTTTTATAGAGGCTGTATCTGATGAACTAAAAATCAATTTAAACAACGATTATGACTTCTATCAAAATCTATCAAATCACCTAGAATCGATTTTTAGATCAGGGATAAGTGATTTACAATCAAATGAATTTTTAGATGAAGTAGTTATTAAAAATCCAGACATAGTATTAGCAGTGAAAAAACATATTGATATTATTGAAAAATATGCTGAAAGAAAAATAAGCGAGATAGAAATTACATACATTACAATCCATATATGTGCAGCTATGGAAAGAAAGAAAAATCAAGAGATAGCATTCCATGTAGTAGTTGTTTGTAGTGGAGGAATTGGGACATCTCAATTATTGCTAGCTAAATTAAAATCTCACTATAACTTCCAAATAGTCGATATAATATCATCTCATGATGAAAAAAACATACTAGAAAGTCATGCAGATTTGATAATATCAACAGTTCCTCTAAATAATATAAACATAGATTATGTAATAGTTTCACCACTATTTAGCGATGAGGATTATTTAAAAGTTGGGACAAAGATAGATGAGATAAGAAATAAGAGAAATATTCCACCGAGAATAGAATCAAAAGAGATAACTGCAAAGGGCGTTTTAAATAAACTTAAATCAGTTTTTATAGAGTTTGAAGGACAGTTACCACCTGGACTTCAAGATAGAGTTACTGAGGCGATAAATGACTATTTTGATGATGGAGCCCCAAAAGAAGAAATAAATTATACTGACCCTTATCTTCATCACTTACTACCAAGCTCACATATCGAGCTAGATGTTGAATGTAGTGATTGGAGAGATGCAATTAGAAAATCAGCTCAATATTTGCTAGATCATGATTATATTGAAGAAAGTTACATAGACAAAATGATAGAAAATGTAGTTGAAAATGGACCTTATATTGTAATATCAGAAGGATTTGCACTTCCTCATGAGGGACTAAATTCAGGTACTAAAAAAATAGGAATGAACTTGATCAGATTAAAAAATCCTATTGATTTTGGAGATGGTGAAGATGCAGAAAAAGGTATCAAATTCGTATGTTGCCTGAGCGCAATCGATCACAAAAGTCATCTAAAAGCATTTTTCAACTTAGTAAATATGTTGGGGCAAGAAAAATTCAAAACAGCCATTGAAAACGCAAACTCAGAATATGAATTAGCAGAAATTATAAGAAAATATGAATATAGTATTTAGGGGTGAGAAAATGGTTTGGGAACAATTAAAAGAAGAACTTATATTTCCAAAATTAGAAGCATCAAACAGTAAAGAAGTGTTTGAAAAAGTTGGAGGAAAGTTTATAGAAGAAGGATTTTGCAAAGACAGCTATGTAGATGCTTTGGTAAATAGAGAAAGTGAATTTCCAACAGGAATAGATGTTGATGGATTTGGAATAGCAATTCCTCACACAGATATTTCACATGTAAACAAAGCTGGGATAGCAATAGCAACTTTAGAAAATCCAGTAAAATTCGTGCAAATGGGAACAGATGATGAAGAAGTAGAAGCAAAAGTAATATTTATGTTAGCAGTAGATGATCCTAAAAAACATCTAGAATTACTTCAAAATGTATTAGCAGTATTACAAGATAAAGATGTTTTAAATAAGTTATCAAATGCAGATAAATGCAGTGAAATAATAAATATAGTTAAAGAAAAGGAGAGTAAATAATTATGAAAAAGAAAGTTATAGTAGCATGTGGTGGAGCAGTAGCAACTTCAACAATAGCAGCAAATAAAATAGTAGAATTAGCAAAAAACAATGGGATAGACATAGATATATGTCAAGTTAGAATATCTGAAATAGAATCAAACTTAGATGGGGCTTGTTTAATAGTTACAACATCAAAGGTAAAAAGAGATTTTGGAGTACCTCTAATAACAGGAATGCCTTTTATATCAGGTGTTGGGGTAGCAAAAACAGAAAAAGCAATACTAGAAGTATTACAAGGATAAAAAAATAATGTAGGTTTTCTTTAGAGAAAATCTACATTACAATTAAAATTTTAAATTAATGTTCTTAATAATATTATATAAAAATTATTTAAATTTGCAATAAAAATAAAAAAATAGTAATTATAAAGTTGAATAGCAGGAGGAGAAGTAATGGGTATATTTGGGGATATAATTAATTATATAATCGGCCTTGGGGCATCAGTAATGCTTCCATTAGTTATAGCCATTTTAAGTATATGTGTCGGTGTAAAAGTAGGAAAAGCAATACGTTCAGGATTAATGATAGGTGTTGGATTTGTCGGTCTTGGACTTATAGTAGATATGATGAATGCTCAACTTGGGCCAGCAGCTCAAGCAATGTCAGCAAACTTCGGTTTATCAATGAGTGTTGTAGATATGGGATGGCCAGGGGCATCTCCAATGACTTGGGCATCAAGTATAGCAACCGTAGCAATACCATTAGCAATAGCAGTAAACTTAATAATGATATTCTTAAAATTAACAAAAACAGTAAATATAGATATATGGAATATATGGCACATGACTTTTACAGGTGCAATCGCTTATGCGGTAACAGGTAACTTTTGGATAGGTATAGCAGGTGTAATCGTTCATGCAGCAATAGCTTATAAATTAGGGGATTTATGGGCTCCAATAATGGAAGATTATTTTGAATTAGACGGATTAACAGTACCACATGGTACATCAGCATACTTAGCACCAATAGCTTGTGCTATAGATGCAGTAATAGAAAAAATACCAGGGGTAAGAAATATAGATATAAGTGCTGATTCACTTCAGGAAAAAGTAGGAGTACTTGCAGAACCAGTTGTAATCGGTGGTATATTAGGTGCAGTAGTTGGACTACTTGCAGGTTATGATATAGCAGCATCATTAAAATTAGGTATAAACATGTCAGCAGTTATGGTACTTATGCCTAAAGTTGTTAAATGTATAATGGATGGTTTATTACCATTATCAGAAAGAGCAAAAGCAATATTATCAGACAAATTTGGCGATGCAGAATTCTATATAGGATTAGACCCAGCAATATTATTAGGGGATCCACAAGTTGTAACAGCTGGATTAATATTTATACCACTTACAATATTAATTGCAGTAATAGTTCCAGGAAACCAAGTACTACCATTTGGTGATTTAGCAACAATAGGTTTCTTTATAGCAATAGCAACAGGTGTACATAAAGGAAACTTATTTAGAACAATAATATCAGGTTCATTCATAATGTACTTAACAATATGGATAGCTAATCAAACAATACCTTGGGTAACAGCACTTGCAACAACTACAAACTCTCTTAATGGAGCGTCTCAAGTAGCAGCACTTGACCAAGGTGGTTCACCAATAACTTATATATTTACTGAATTATTCACTAGAGATAACATACCTGGATTAATAGGAGTAGCAGTAATATATGGAATTTGCATGTTATTCGCAATTAAAACTTCAAAAGATAGAGCTAAAAAATTAAAAGAAGAAGAAATAGCATAAACTTACCTTAAATCAATTACATAAAAATATCTTATACTATCAATTTATATTCACTCGGTGGTGTTAAATGTATCGCTGGGTGAATATAATTCAAACTTAAATCAGAATTATTTATTCACATGAAAACATAAAATTATAATTAAAAATTAAGAGATTAAATCAAACTTATAAAATTAAATAAGAAAAAGGAGATTGTAAAATGTTAGTTACAACAAAAGAAATGTTATTAAAAGCTCAAGAAGGCAATTATGCAGTAGGGGCTTTCAATGTTGAAAATATGGAAATGGTTATGGCAGTAATTGCAGCAGCAGAAGAATTAAATGCACCAGTTATAATGCAAACAACACCATCAACAGTAAAATATGCAGGTCTTGATTATTACTTAGCAAATGTAGCTACAGCAGCTAAAAATGCAAAAGTTCCAGTAGCGATGCATTTAGATCATGGAAGTAGTTTTTCACTTGCAATGCAAGCATTAAGACAAGGTTATACTTCAATAATGATAGATGGTTCTCATAGTGTATTTGAAGAAAATATAGCTATAACTAAATCAGTTGTTGATGCTTGTAAACCTTCAAATATCCCAGTAGAAGCTGAATTAGGTAAAGTTGGGGGGAAAGAAGATGACTTAGATGGTGGTGATGGAGGATATACAGATCCAAAGGAAGCACTAGAATTTGTTCAAAAAACAGGAGTAAACTCATTAGCAGTAGCAATCGGAACAGCTCATGGAGTTTATAAAGGTGAACCTAAATTAGATTTAGACAGATTAGTAGAAATAAGAAAAATAGTAGATGTTCCGCTAGTATTACATGGAGCATCAGGGCTTAGCGAAGAAGCAGTGAAAGAAAGTATAAAAAGAGGTATATGTAAAGTTAACTTTGCAACAGAATTAAGAATTGCATATACAGACGGTGTAAAAGAACTTTTAGAAGAAAAACCAGAAACAATAGATCCTAAAAAATACGGATTAGTTGGTATAGAAAAAGTTAAAGAGTTAGTTAAAAATAGAATGATGATGTGCGGTTGTCAAAATCAAGCTTAAGATAAAAAATATAATTTGAAAATGGAAGAAGGTATAAAAATGAAAGCAGGAGTAGTTCATGCTAGAGAAGATATAAGATTTGAAGATATAGAAAAACCAGTGCCAAAAGCAGGCCAAGTTTTAATAAAAGTAAAATATACAGGAATTTGTGGTTCAGATGTGCCAAGAGTAAATGGAGATGCTTGTCACTTTTATCCAAACGTATTAGGTCATGAATTCTCAGGTGTTATAGAAGAAGTTGGAGAAGGTGTAACTTCTTTAAAAACAGGTGACAGGGTTGCGGGAGTACCTCTTGTTCCTTGTCTAGAATGTGAGGATTGTCAAAAAGGTAATTACTCACTTTGTAAACATTACAGTTTTATAGGTTCAAGAGAATTTGGTAGTTTTGCAGAATACGTTGTAGTTCCAGCAAAAAATGCAGTTAAATTTGAAGATGAAGTATCATTTGAACAAGGTGCTTTCTTTGAACCAGCAACAGTCGCACTTCATGGTTTAAAAAGAGTTCCATATCAAGGAGGAAAAACAGTTGCTATCTTAGGTGGAGGAACAATCGGTTTATTCACAATGCAATGGGCAAAAATATTTGGGGCTAAAAAAGTAGTAGTATTTGATATAAACGATGCTAGATTAGACTTAGCTAAAAAACTAGGAGCAGATGAAGGAATAAACACATTAGCAGATGACTTTATGCAAGTTGCTATGGATATGACAGAAGGAAGAGGATTTGATTATATATATGAAACTGCAGGTAACACAATAACTATGAAAATGGCATTTGAACTTGCAGCAAATAAAGCTAATGTTTGCTTTATTGGAACACCAACTAAAGAAATATCATTTAGTGTTAAAGAATGGGAAAATATGAATCGTAAAGAATTTACATTAACAGGTTCTTGGATGTCATATAGTGCACCATTCCCAGGAGAAGAATGGGCATTAACAGCTCATTATTTCAAAACTGGTGAACTTAAATTTGACGAATCGTTAATATTTAAGAAAGTCCCACTAAAAGATATCGCATCAGCATTTGAAATGTATAAAACTCCAGGGACAGTAAAAGGTAAATTATTAATCGATAGTGAAGGAGTAGAATAATAGAGAGGTAAATTATGATTACAACAATTACATTAAATGTATCTGTTGATAAAGCATATCATATAAATGAAACTGTAGAAAGTGGAAAAGTGATTAGAGTTGCTACTTGTAATATGACGGCTGGTGGAAAAGGTCTTAATGTTTCTAGAGTTATAAAAATGTGTGGTGAAGATGTACTAGCAACAGGGTTTGTCGGAGGACATACTGGTGCATTAGTAGAAGATTTGCTACAAAAAGATGAAATAAAAAGCAAATTTGTGCATACAAAAGGAGAAACTAGAAACTGTATAAATATCTTAGATCAAGACAATGTGTCTACAGAGTTTTTAGAGCCAGGAGCTCCAGTGTCAGAGGAGGAAAAGAATTTATTTATAAAAGAATTCAATGAAATCCTAGATAAGACAAATGTGGTAACTATTTCAGGAAGTTCTCCACAAGGTTTAGATAAAGATATCTACAGAGTTTTAATAGATATGGTCAAGAAAAAAGGCAAAAAAGTAATCTTAGATACTAGTGGTGAATTATTAAAAGAAGGTATAAAGGCTTGTCCAACTATGATAAAACCAAATAGTGAGGAGATGGAAAGTTTGCTTGGAGTTGGCATAAACAACAGAGAAGAAATAATAAATAGTGCAATAAAACTACATAAAAGTGGAATCGAGATTGTAGTAGTTTCACTTGGTGGAGAAGGTGCATTGTTAGTATCAGAAGATGGTATTTACCAAGGTAAACCTCCAAAAATAGAAGCGGTAAACACAGTTGGATGTGGTGATTCTATGGTTGCAGCATTTGCAGTAGGCTTTGAAAGAGGATATTCACCAGTAGAATCACTCAAATACGCAGTATCAGTATCAGCAGCTAATGCACTAACATCTTCAACAGGTAGTTTTATTAAAGAAGATGCATATAAAATTTTTGAAGATATTAAGATAATAAAAATATAATTGTAATATTTGGTAAAAACATAAAATCTGTTTCATAACATATCTAATGGGTATAATAAAAATGTCGACAGAATATAAATAGAAAGCTTTCTAAATATTAATTGAAACAGGAGAACTAAAATGGAAGATAGAGTAGTATGTACATGTTTAGATATTACATATAATACAATCAAAGAAGCAATCGAAAATGGCGCTAAAACTTTAGACGACATAAAAGATGAAACTGAAGCAGGTACTATATGTGGTATGTGTGAAGATGAAATACAAGAAATATTAGATGAGTTAGTAAAATAATTTTGAATAAAAGACTATGGAAGATGAATTGTTCATCATCTATAGTCTTTATTTGATTTTCATCTCATATTTTGGGTTCATTTTGTAAATAATCAATATAAGAAATTAAAAATTTAAAATTAGTAAAATTTGTTTATTGAAGTAATAACTGGGTATATAATAAATAGAAAATACTAAACAAAACAATATATAGAACGGCAATTAAGATATATTGACATAAATTATTGAAAAAATAGGAGGTAAATTAATGAGCAATGTACTTGAAATAAAAAAAGATATCTATTATACAGGGGTTTTAGACAAAGATCTAGAGGTATTTGATATAATAATGGAGACTGAATTTGGAACAACTTACAATTCATATCTTATAAAAGATGAAAAAACAGTTTTAATAGACACAGTAAAATCAAACTTCAAGGATATATTCTTTGAAAAAATAGAGGCAATAACGCCAATAGAAAATATAGACTATATAGTAGTTCACCATACAGAACCAGACCATGCTAGTAGTTTATCATATATATTAGAAAGAAATCCAGATGCAGTAGTTTATTGTACTACAGCTGCTAAAAACTATTTAACTAATCAATTAAATAGAGACTTCAAATTTAAAACAATAAAAGATGGAGAAGTTTTAAATATAGGTAAAAGAAATTTAAGATTCATAACTGCGCCAATGCTTCACTGGGCAGATACTATGTTCACTTATGTTGAAGAAGACAAAGTATTATTCACATGTGATGCTTTTGGATGTCATTATGGTGATTTCGACCCTAAATGTGTTAAAAATAACGAAGATTATATAAAAGCATCAAAAGTTTATTATGACTGCATAGTTAAACCATTTGCACAATTCGTATTAGATGGTGTAGACAAAGTTGTAGGATTAGGTATTGATTTTGACACAATATTAACTTCACATGGTCCAATATTATCAGAAGAACCTATGGAACAAGTTAAGAGATATATAGAATGGTCACAGGGTGCTGTAGGAGCTACTAACAACAACAAAGTCAGTATATTCTACTTATCTGCTTATGGTAATACTAAAAAAATGGCTGAAAAAGTTGCGGAAGGTGCAAGATCTGAAGGTGTTGAAGTTGGGCTTTATGACTTAGAACAATTAACTCATGAAGAAATGCACGATAAATTCTTAGAATCAAAAGTTGTTGTATTAGGTTCACCAACAATAAACAGAACAATGGTTAAACCTATGTGGGATTTATTCTCTAATGTAGACCCAATGGCAAACAGAGGAACTATAGCAGGTGTATTTGGTTCTTATGGATGGAGTGGAGAAGGTATTTCAATGGCTGAAAATACATTAAAATCAATGAATTTCAAAATGCCAGTTGAAACAGTTAAGAAAAAATTCTTCCCAGATGAAGCAACTTTACAAGCTTGTGTAGAAGCTGGTAAAGAATACGCTAAATTAGTAAAATAAATATAAAAACTATTTAAAATCTATTATATAAAATCTTTATTTTAAATATATTAAAAAAGGACTATCACAAACAATTTTCGGTAGTCCTTTTAATTTTCAAAATTTAACTTATTTAAATATCTTAACTATACCTTTATCGTTTAAATATCGAAGAAGGGCAATAGTAATTGGAAGTCCAAGCATACCGATAAATCCTAAAAAGTGAAGTCCTACAAACATACTTATAAGAGTTACAACTGGGTGGAGTCCAACTTGTTGACCGACTAATTTCGGCTCGATGATATTTCTGATAATCGTGATAATTATATAAAGAACAGCGACGCCAATTCCTATTGTATAATTGCCATAAAGCAGTGCTATTATAGCCCAAGGAATCATTATTCCGCCAGTACCCAGAACAGGCAATATATCAAATATGGCAATAACAACTGCAATAAGTATAGCATTAGGAATTTGAAGTATAGTAAGTCCTATCGCAATTTCTGTAAAAGTGATGCTTAGTATAAGTACATAAGATAACAAGCATTTAAATAATGTAGTAGTTATAAACTTTTTACTTTCTTTAATAGGTTTTGATGCACTTTCTGGAAGTTGTCGTTTTATAAAATTTATTATTTTCTCGAAATCTATAGTTATAAAAAATGTAACGATTATTGTTATGACTGTTTTTAAGAATATTGCAGGGATAGTTGTTGCAAATCCTGATACATAGCTTACAACCATTGTTGAAAATTTGCTTACAAAGTTGCCAAGTGTACTTATTAAGCTAGAGGAACTTTCTTCTAATGCTGAAATCACATTTGGATCTAGTGATAAAAATAATTTTTCAAAATGTGTGAAAGTGTCTCTAATATATGGTTCAAAATAAGTTGTAAAAAATTGTGGTAATGTTGTAAATAAACTTTGAAGTAGTATTAAAAGTTTTGCTCCAATCAAAATTATTATAAAAGATGCAATTGTATAAAATGCAAGGACAAATAATATGGATATAATGGCGCGGTTAATATGAAGTTTTTTACAAGAAAATTTTATTAATGGATTTAAAATAGCTGCAATTATAAATGCGATTAAAAAAGGTGTAAGTATAGATCCTAAAACTTTGATTATAATTATTGTTGTTCCGATGATAACACCGAAGTAACAGAATTTTATTAAGAATTCCTTTTGTTTTTTTAATTTCAAATCTGATTCATTTTGCATTTTAGTCCCCCAATCTATAAACTTAAATTATATTAATGCTAACTTAAATATTTATGTTATTTTAATATGAATTATTATTAATTATATATTATTTATATATATGATAAGATTAAATATTTTTAACATATTAAAAAGGTGAAGCAAAACATTGTTTTACTCCACCTTATATTGAAAATTAGTATAATAATTTTAACTATTTTAAATCCGAATTATATTGCAGCTTCTTCGTCATCATCATTTCCCCAACATTCAACTTTTCCAAGACCTTCTATGTTGGCAGGATTAAATGTTGGATTTGAGATACCAGCTTTTCTTTGTCTAGTATAGTCATCTAATGCTCTAAATGCAAATTTTCCAAGAAGAGTTATAGCAACTAGATTTACTATGGCCATAAGCGCCATCATTACATCGGCTAAGTCCCAAACGATTTGAACTTTTGTAAGAGAACCAAATAAAACCATTCCTACAACTAAAACTCTAAATACAGCCATTAAAGCTTTATTTTCTCCGAATATAAACTCTATGTTAGATTGACCGTAGTAGTAGTTTCCGACGATTGAACTAAATGCAAATAGGAAGATGCATATAGCTATAAATGTATATCCTAAAGAACCTATGTGATAGCTTAATGCTTCTTGTGCAAGTTCTATACTAGTAGCGCCACTTGTTGTGTTAAATTGAGTGTATAGAAGTACCATAAATGCAGTACAAGTACAGATTATTATTGTATCTGTGAAAACACCAAGTGATTGTATTAAACCTTGTTTTACTGGGTGTGAAGTATCTGCAGTTGCAGCAGCATTAGGTGCACTACCCATACCAGCTTCGTTAGAGAATAAACCTCTTTTTATTCCGACTAATATTGTTCCTGTGAATGTACCAACAGTGAAATCTTTGAAGTTAAGTGCTTGTGAGAATATTGCTTCGAATACTTGTGGCATTAAGTTTATGTTTTTGAAAACTATAAATAATGCAACTAATATGTATGCTACAGCAAATATTGGAACTATAACCTCAGTTATTTTTGCTATTCTTTGAACTCCACCAAATATAACAGCAGTAGTTAAGGCACATAATATTATTCCCATAAGGAATTTATCTATACCGAAAGCTGCATTAAATGCAACAGTCATTGTATTAGATTGAACAGCATTAAATACAAATGCGAAAGATATTGTTATTAATACTGAGAATAGTATTGCCATTTTTTTGTTTTTTAAACCTTGTTCTATATAATAAGCTGGACCACCCCTGAATGCAGCTCCGTCTCTAACTTTATATATTTGTGCTAATGTACTTTCAACAAAACTTGATGCAGATCCGATAAGAGCAACAACCCACATCCAGAATATTGCACCAGGCCCACCGCCTACGATAGCGATTGATATACCTGCTATATTACCAGTACCAACACGAGATGCAGTACTTATACAAAATGCTTGGAATGAAGAAACCTTTCCGTCGCCTTTGGCATCTTTGCCCATTCCATCACCTAAAAGTCTAAACATTTCTTTAAAATATCTAAATTGAACAAATTTTGTTTTTATAGTGAAATATATTCCTAAAACTATAAGTGCTATTACAAGAATATAAGTCCATAAAAAATCATTTACTACAGTTATAATATTGTTTAAAGTTTCCATAAACCCCTCCTTAAAATAATTATTAAATACAACGTTAATGAATATTATAATGGGGATTTGAAATTAAAGCAAGATGTAAATGCAAATCTTCTAAATTTGAAAAATAAAATAAATTCTGAAAAATATATCCAAACTTATGTGAAATATATAAGTTTTATTATTTACAATCGAGTTAAAATCTTGTATTACAGAGTATATATAGCGTGGCTTGATAAAATTTGACATGGGATATAATTACAAGGAAAGAGATTTTTATATTAAATAAAATGCAAGATAATATTAGAAATTTGGAGGTTATAAAAATTAACTTGCGAAATTGTAATAATTTTAAAAAATGTTAATGTTAATGTTTGTATTTAGTCTTATTTGATTAAAAAAATAAATTAAAATACAAAATATACTTTAAATTATTGAAAAAAAAGAAAGTAAATCAATAAAAAAACAAAAATAAATAAAAAATTACGATAATGATAATTAATATCATTTACAAAATGAAAAAAGTTTGATATAATTAATTTAGGCTAAGGAAATAGCAAAAGTTTAAATATTTCTTAAATAGATTTGGGTTAAGTGTGGTAGCTTTCTAGTCTATATAATATTTAGAGTTTTTAATTAGTATCAAAATCTTTAAAAGATAAACATACTAGTTTTAGATTATATGTATTTTGCGCGTTACATATTAATCTACGGTAGAGTTATGACCAGTATGCCTAATGATTATACGATTCTTCAAAAAAGACTGACACGATTGGTTTCGTGATCGGTCTTTTTTTGTGAATAATTTGTGACACAATTGTGACATATTCTTAGTAATATTATGGTTCTAAAATTAATAAAATTAATCAGAGTTTAATTTATTTTAATAATCATTTCGAAAATAATCTTAATAAATCTTAGAGTTCATTCTAGTAAAAAAATCAGTTAAATTGAATAAGGAGGGGGAAATATGGATTTATCATTTAGATTTAAGTTTAAACGATTTTTCAAATAAAAAGGGGTGTTTGATATGATTTGTAAGCGATGTAATCATATAAACAATGACGGTGCAAAATTTTGTATAAAATGTGGTGCACCGATGGATGAAAATTATAGTCAAAGCCAAAATATAAATTATAATCAACCCAATTATAATGATTATAGATATCCAAATAATAATCAAACAGATTGGGCTCAAATTATAAAAATAATCATAGGAACTTTAGTTGTAGTTGCAGTAATTGTACTTCTTGGAAAACAATTTATGGGCAATGATAATAGTGATGTTGCAACACAAAGTGAGCAAGCAGCTTCAAGTTCAAATCAACAAAGTCAAGGCTCATCACAAAGTAATACCGATCCAGCTTATAATGAATATAACAATTATACTAGTAAAAATGAGTATAATAGTTACACAAATAATAATTATACTAGAAATAATAGCAGCAGTAGTAACAAAACAGGCGGATATATTATATCATACAGCAGCGATGTATTACTTACATTAAGTGATATACAAGGGTTATCAAAACAACAACTTAGATATGCTAGAAATGAAATATACGCAAGACACGGCAGAAAGTTCCAATCACAAGATTTAAGAAATTATTTCAATAGCAAGTCTTGGTATCAAGGAGTTATAGAACCAAGTAATTTTAATGATAAGACTATGTTGACTAATATAGAAATTAAAAATATTCAGTTTTTGAAAAGTGTAGAAGATAGTATGTAGATTAAGATTTGAAAGGATAGTTATGTGGGTGCCTAAATTAATTTTTAGGCATCTTTTTTTATGAGATTTAGTATTGACTTTTGGTTAAACGTTAATGCTACACTTATAGATAAGTAATATTCACAAATTTAGTATATTTAGCGTTTGGATAAATTAAAAATCATATTTAAAAACACTAACAGATTTTAGAGAAGATTATAAAGAATTTTGGAATTAACAATAGAAAAAATATTTATTAAAAATGCATTTTAATAATGAAAATCATTTACAATAACAAAAACAAGTGCTATAATAATATTGGCTTTAAAAATTATCGCGGCAAATATAATTTTTAAGGAGAACAACAAAAATGGCAAAAATGATGGGACCAAGATTTAAACAATGCAGACGTTTAGGATTAAATGTGTGCGGACATCCAAAAGCAATGGATAGAGCTGGAAGAGGAACTTCTAGAGCAGACAAAAAACTTTCACCATATGGACTTCAATTATTAGAAAAACAAAGACTTAGAGCTTATTATGGTGTATTAGAGAAACAATTCAGAAACTACGTTAAGAAAGCTGAAAAATCAAAAGAATCAACAGGTGTAGCTTTAATACAAATGCTAGAATGTAGATTAGACAACGTTGTTTACAGATTAGGATTCGCAAACTCTATAAGACAAGCACGTCAAATGGTAGTTCACGGACATATATTAGTAAACGGTAAAAAAGTAGATATACCTTCTTTTGCAGTACAAGTAGGAGATGAAGTTTCTTTAAGAGAAAAATCTAGAACTAATGTAATGTTTAAAGAAAACTTTGAAAGTGGTGCTTTAAACGAATATCCTTACTTAAGTAAAGATATGGACAAATTCTCAGGTGTATTAACAAGATTACCAGAGAGACAAGAAGTGCCAATCGAAATTGACGAAATACTAATCGTTGAGTTCTACTCAAAATAATATCTAAGATATAATTTTGAAAAACTAAGTTCAATTTCAATCTATTTACTTCATTCAAGAACTACAAAATCGCAAAAATCCAATACGGGTTTTTGCGATTTTATTTTTTGTTACGAATTAATAATATTCAACTGTAACGATTTTTCCTAATTTAACTAAAATCTTTTCGAGCTCACCAACAACGTGCAGTCTTAGTTCCAAGTCTCTTTGGAACGATGATTCGGCGTTGGCGATATTGAGTGATCTTCCGACTAATAGTTTTATATGTGATGCGCTATATAAAAGTTTAGCCATTTGTGATGCACCGTCTTTAGCTTTGAATATGTCTGAATCAAGTGATTTAGACAGTGATTTTAATCTATCTATTGTTTTGGAAAGTGTAAGCACACCTTCTGTGACTAAGTCGACCCCTTGGATATATGCTATTGGAGGGACTTCTTTGTCGTATATTTCTGTGCTTGATTTAACTTCGACACCTAGTTCACGCGCTACGATTTGTGAAGTTGTGCCACCGCTGACAATTCTGATATCGGCGTTATTCATAAGCTCATGTACAACTTTGGCATCATCTTCTTTATGTGTAGGAGGTCCAGTGAAAAGTTTTACCTTTTTCGGTTTCACAGCTTTTAAGACGCAGACTGTAGTATCATCTCCAGGCTCAAATAAGTACATTTGGTCACAAACACCTAATAAGTTATTTTTTATATCAAGAGCAGACATCGAATCTCTTACATTAATTTTAAGATGTTTTGCGATATCTTCCCATTTCCAATTTAAATTAAGCGATTGTCCGGCACTTGCATAAAGAGCGCCGTCACTTACAAAAACCATAACGTCATTTTCTTTTAAATCTATACTAGCTTCACGAACTAATTTGCCACATATATTTGTTTCTGTGTAATGGATTCTTTCAATTTGACCTCTTCTTAAAAAGAAAGTCTCAGGTCCATCAAATTCAGCGATATAAGCTTTGTTATGGTCTGTAATTTTTACAATAGTAAAAGTAGAGTAGGCTATGTTTTTTTGCGCATCAACAGGCAGTGTTTGGATAATGGTTTCTACAGTTTCCTCTATGGTAAGCCCATTTTTTATCATAGTAAGTGCAATAGTAGAAGTAAGAGTAGCTAAAATATTCGCCTTAACACCACTGCTAAGTCCATCAGATAAAACAGCAACACTCATATCGTTATCAACATAAAATTCTACATTATCGCCACAAAGTTCTTCGCCATATTTAATAAGACTTCCAGATGCAAAATCAATAAAATATCTCATTATTCTTTCCCTTCTTCATCATCTAAGATGAAATTTTTAAGTTTTGTTAAAGTTATTTTTGTTTCAGCAGTTGTTTCACCAAGTAAACTTGCAATTTCCTGGGCAACAGTCATTTGTTTTGCAATAACTTGTTGTGCCATTTCTACAGTTTCGATTTTTAAAGTTTGAAGCTTTTCCTTGGCTCTTTCGTCTTTTGTGATATCGACAGCAAGCCATAAAAACATTTGGTTTTGTTCTAGCCAATAGATCGTTTGTAATATTGTAGAATTATCATATTCCTCAAAAGTTATCTTTTCGTTGCGGACATTTTTTCTAAATGTTCTAACACGTTCAAATTCTTGGTCATCTAAATACATTCCAAGAGGCATACCATCGGCTTCATCTTTTTCAATTTTAAAAAATGATTCGGCAGCTGGATTTAGCTCTATAATCATCAAATTTTTATCTACAAGTCCGATTAAGTTTGGTGAAGATTCACAAATAATATTAGATAAACTTTCAGCCCTACTTCTCATATAAGGAAGACACATTGACGGTTCGGCAATACCATTAAAAACTGCAATTGCTTTTTCGCGACATGTTTTGTATCCACAGCTACCACAGTTTAACTCATCAGCCCTTGAGGTTTTACCCATTGTTTTTAGAATTTCCTTTATTTCATATTCAGTAGGTTGTTCAAATTTAAATGGTTTTGGTGGATATTCTTTATAAAGTAAAACATCTAAAGCTATATCTTCATATGGATTTTTAACCGCCTTTGCCTGGAACAAATCTATATATTTTTGCTTATTATTTATTAGATCACGTTTAACCTCAAAGAAACATCTATCATCTTTGTCTAAGTCAGAACCATAAAGACAACCATGATTACAGGCATTCATTTCAAAGAATGTATTTTCAAATTTGCCGTTTTTTATAGAGTTTAGAACACTTTTACAATCTTCAATACCATTTACACAGAAAACTGTTTTAGAAGGATTTTTACTTTCTATAAAATCGGAAGTTTCCCCTGCTATTGGGAATATGATTTTATCTTTATAAATATAATCAAATGGCTCAATTGGAAAATCTTCTAAATTCAAATTTTCAGATTGTAACCATTTTTGTAATTCATAAAAAGTTATAACTTCATCAACACAAATTTCTTTAGTGGCGTCTGTTTTTTTTGCAACACAAGGGCCGATAAATACAACCTTGTTATCTGTACCGTATTTGTGTTTTAGAAAACGGCCATGACTTATAAATGGTGGAACTACTGGAATAATTGAATTTGTTATCTCTGGATAATGCTTTTGAATAAGATGATTTATAGTAGGACACATAGATGTAATATAGTTTTCATTATCTTTTTCATTTGCATAGGCATTGTATATATCAAAAATAGGTTTTGTTGTAATACCAGAATCTTCAACATGTGTAAAGCCAAGGTGTCTAAGTACTGCTGGGATTTTAAGACTTTGTTTTCCAAATGCCGAAGCAAAACTTGGAGCTACTGAGGCAATTACAGTTTCACCACTTTTGATAAAGTTTTTAACACTGTTGATACTCGTTTTTTCAACTCTGTAATGTTGTGGACAGGCTTTTGAACACCTACCACATAAAATACATCTATCCATAAGAATGTCTGCTTGGCCACCTTTTATAACAATTGCGTCGACAGGGCAGACTCTGACACAAGCATAACATCCTCTACATCCTTTTTTAGAAAAATTAGAAGACATTAAATTTACCCCCTTTATAAATAAAAGTTCTAGATTTGAATTGTTTTGATTTATTAAAATTATACTATACTTTCCAAATATTTACTATTACATGCAAGTTGATGGAGTTTGAAATGTTGTCTAGAATTTAAAGTGAATTGACAGCCTATTTTGTGTATATGCATCGAGAAAAGTTAGAAATACTACAAAAATGTAACTGGAAAATTATTGGAAATTAGGTTATTATTTAACTATAAAAATGATATCAAAATAATATCAAAATTATATTTAGATTAAATTTCACAGGTAGTAAATCAAAAGGAGGGGTAAACTATGAGTGAGAATAATTTTGTAAAACAAGAGAGCTCAATAGAGGAAAAAGAACTAAACCCTATGAGTGGATGGCTAGCTCTTATTATAGGAATACTATTTATAATATCTCCAACACTAGGAGTAGGTACTTTAATTGCATACGATAATCCTATATTTTTAGTAATTTCAATAATTTTATTTATTGTGGCTATATTTATGTTTTGTGGATTAAAAATAGTAAATCCAAATGAATCAGTAGTCTTTGTATTATTCGGTAAATATTATGGAACACTTAAAAAGCCTGGTTTCTTCTTTGTAAACCCATTTGTAAGTGCTATAAATCCAACTTATGAATCACAAGTTACAAAGCTTAGTAAAACTGGTGAAAAAGATTCAGACGATGAAAGCAAAACATCAAATACAAAGAAGGTATCTTTAAAAGCGATGACTCTAAACAACCAAAAGCAAAAGGTTAATGATGAACTAGGAAATCCGATAATAATAGGAACAATAGTTATTTGGAAGGTTGTCAACCCTACAAAGGCTGTATTTAATGTAGAAAACTACAAGACATTTTTATCAATACAATGCGACTCAACTATAAGAAATGTCGCTAGACTTTATCCATATGATTCAGAAGATACAGAAGACCATAGAGAAAAATCTCTTCGTGGAAGTAGCCAAGAGATAGCAGACAGATTAAAAGAAGAACTTCAAAAACGTGTAGAAGTAGCAGGAATAGAAGTAGAAGAGGTACGTATAACTCACTTATCTTATGCACCAGAAATTGCAGCAGCAATGTTGCAACGTCAACAAGCAGAGGCAATAATTGCAGCACGTAAGAAAATAGTAGAAGGTGCTGTTGGTATGGTTGAGATGGCGCTTAATTCTCTAAGTGAAAAAGAAGTTGTTGAATTAGACGATGAGAGAAAGGCTGCTATGGTGAGCAACTTACTTGTAGTACTATGTGGAAATAAAGATGCTCAACCAATTGTAAATAGTGGCTCAATTTATTAGATAGTTATGGCTGAAAAAAAGGATAAAAGTAAAAAACAAATTTTACTTAGAATTTCGCCAACTCTGTGGAATGAACTTGCTCAGTGGTCAGAAGATGAGTTTAGATCAATAAATGGTCAGATAGAATATCTCCTTACTGAATGTGTAAAAGCACGTAAAAAGGGGAGTAAAAAAAATAGTAAAGATTAAGAATAAGGTTATATTTTAACTTTAGAATAAATATAAAAATAACTTTGGGAGGAATAAAAATGTTAATAGTTACAACAGATCAAATACCAGGAAAAGAAATTAAAGAAGTTATTGGAGTAATGTCAGGAGGTACTGTTCAATCAAAAAACATAGGTAAAGATATAGGCGCTGGACTAAAAGGTTTAGTTGGTGGAGAAATGAAATCATACACTGCTATGATGGAAGAAGCTCGTGATATAGCATTAAAAAGACTTATAAGCAAAGCTAGCGATGCTGGTGCAAATGCAATAGTTGGAATGAGATTTATGACTTCATCAATAATACAAGGGGCTAGCGAAGTTATAGCTTATGGAACAGCAGTATTTGTTGAATAATATTTTAGTAATAGAATTTTAAATTTAGATAGATTTTGAATAAATATAGGAGTTGTAGATTTTAACTGCAACTCCTTTTGTATTTCTGTATAAAAACTATGGATTTCTCAAATTATCAGAACTATTATCTTCATTGATTAAGTTTTTAACACGGCTTAAAATAACCTTTGTTTCGGCAGTTGTCTCACCAAGAAGTCTTCCTATTTCTTGAACAACTGTCATCTGTTTATTTATAACAGTTTGGGCGAGTTCCATAGTATCTTGTTTAACTTGATCGGCGTGCTTTTTATTTTCTATTTTCTCTGTAATATCATATGCCATCCACATAAAAATCTCCTCATCATGAAGCCAGAAAATATCTTGAGATAGTGTTTTATTCATATCTTCAATTGGAACAATATTGTTGTAGATGTTTTTATAGTTATTCAAACAATCGTAAAAAGCAGCATCGTCTACATACATAAACATAGGATAGCCGATATAGTCGTCGTCTTTTATATCGAAAAATTGCTTAGCATTACTGTTAAACTCTAAAATATTCATTTCTTTATCAACAAGCCCTATTAAAAAAGGCGATGATTCAAATATCAAATTTGCTATATTCTCAGCTTTTTGTCTCATATAAGGTGAACACATGTTGATTTCTGAAATATTGTTATAAATAGCTATAGCATGGTCCCTACAAGTTTTATATCCACATCCACCACAGTTGAGCTCATCTTTTAAAGTAGTTTTACCCATAGATTTTAAAATAGAGTAGAGCTCATCATCATTTGGAACCTTGAGCTCAACTTTTTTAGGAGTAAAAATTTTCCCTAAAGGAGTTTTATCTAGATAGTCTTCATAAGGATATTTATCATCAAAATCTTTATATTTTATTTTACATTTTTGTCTATAATTTCTGACGTTTATTTCTCTTTCTTGATAAGTGGTCTTGTGATTATCAAGTCCAGAACCATTTAGACAACTATGAATACAGGCGCTCATTTCAAATATTGTATTTGTAAAACGGCCTTCTTCTAGTGCGTGCAATATATCGATGCAGTCTTTTACACCTTCAACAGTAATAACTTTTTTTACTGGATTTTTGTCATTTATAACACGAGTTGTTTGGCCGACGATAGGGAATAACAGTCTATCTTTACAAATTACATCGAATTCACCTTCTTCAAGTTCATCTAAATTTATATTTTCTTTTTTAAACCATTTTTGAAGCTCGGCAAAAGTTATAACAGCATCGACACTTACATCAGTAGAACCTTCATCTTTTTTTGCAAGACAAGGGCCGATAAACACGACCTTCGTATCAGTATGGTATTTGCTTTTCATAAGTCGAGTGTGACATAGAAAAGGAGATACTACAGGTATTAGATTTTTTGTAAACTGAGGGAAGTGCTTTTCAATTAAGTTGTTTATAGTTGGGCAAAAACTTGTGAAGTAGTTTTCACCATCATCCAAATCTGCATAATGATTGTATTGTTCTAATACAGGATTTGTTGCGATAACAGTTTCCTCAACATATGTAAAACCTAATTTTTTTAGGGCAGTAGGGATTTTGTGACTATTTTCACCGAATATAGAAACAAAACTCGGTGCAATAGAAACTGCAACTTTGTTTTTATTTTTTAAAAAAAATTTAATTTTTGATACTTCTGATTTTAAAATTGAATTCTTTTGAGGGCAAGCTTTTGAACATTCATTACATACTATGCATCTGTCTTTTAGAATTTGAGCTTGCTCGTTTTTAAATTTAATTGCATTAACTGGACAGACGCGCGCACAGGCATAACAACTTTTACATCTAGTCTTTTTAAAATTAACATACCACATAAAATTTTCCTCCAAGGATATAAATATTTTCCCCACCTTAGAGCAATAGCTGATTTTAATAACCCAAAAAAAATAATGATGTTTGTTTTTAAAAGTGATTTGATTATACTCTTGTATATTTAAGTTAATTATACTATAAATAATATTTTTCACAACAAAAAAGCCAGCAAATCGCCGGCTTAAGTTATTAAATATTTAAATTATGCTTTTTTAACAACTGAAGATTTAAGTTTCATAGCTCCGAAACCATCTATTTTACATTCTATATCATGTCCATCAGCAGCATCTGGAACTAATCTTATATTTTTAACTTTAGTTCCTATTTTTATTGAAGAAGAAGCTCCTTTAACTTTTAAGTCTTTAACAACTGTTACAGAATCTCCATCGTTTAGAACGTTTCCGTTAACGTCTTTTATTACGTTTTCTTCTTCTTGAGTATTTGGGTTCCACTCATAACCACATTCTGGGCAAACTACAAGTGATCCATCTTCATAAGTGTATTCAGAATTGCATTTTGGGCAATTTGGTAAATTTTCCATTTTATTTCCTCCTAAAATTTGAGTCTTAGAAATTATATAATACCATAGGCTCAAGTTTACTTCAAACAATTATTTATTGATATAGAAAATTTTTAATAATCTGCCATTCATTGATTAGTTTTTCTAGTGAAAACCTAGCATTTGCAGGGCTAGTTGATGGAAGTTTTATAGCTTTTAAATTTGTATTTTTTTCACAGTATTTTTTATAAAGCTCAAATGACTTTCCGCCGTTACAAAATATTTGTTTTATATCACAAGTATCTATAATTTTGTTTAAATCATTCACAACAACATTTTTTATGCTGCTATCACTAGAACCTTCAATTTCACAACTTGCTATAACATCCCAAACGGCGATATTGTTATTTAGCAAAAATTCCTTTTTATCATCTATAGTTACAGGTATATCACAGCCTACAACACCAGATAAAACCTTCCAAAATCTATTTTGGGGATGATGATAGAAAAATTGATTTTCCCTAGATTTTACTGAGGGGAAAGAGCCTAAAATAAGTATTTTAGAATTTTTATCGTAGACTGGTGAGATTTCATGTTTTACAGTTTCCATTTTAATAATCCTTTCTAAAATAATAAACTTTATAATTTAATAATACAAACTATTTTTTTTATGTCAAGATAATTGAAATTATATCAATTAAAAGCCATTAAAAAAGATAAAATTCGATAAACTTTGACAAAGTTTAGTTAAATAATGTAAAATATAGGAGCGAGTATTTAATATACTCAAAAAAAACATTGGGAGAGATGAGTATGAGTATAAACAAGAAATACATTATAGCAAGTGCTATGATGGCATCAGTGGCATTACCATTAATGAATGCATCACATGTAGATGCTGCTACTGATATGAGAACTGTTACGGCTTCATCACTAAATTTTAGAACAGGTCCATCTACAAGTTACAGTATAATTAATGTATTAATGAATGGGCAAAAAGTTGAGTACATAAGCACATCAGGAAGTTGGCTAAAAGTAAAATATAATGGAGTTACAGGATATGTACATGGAGATTATGTAACAAAAGGTACAACTGATAATTCTACTACTGGAACTACAAAATATGTAAGTGCATCAGTAGGGCTAAATGTGAGAAGTGGGGCAGGAACAAGTTACTCTAAATTAGGAAAATTAGAATACAAAGAAAAGGTAACAGTACTATCAACATCAAATGGTTGGTCAAAAATAAACTACAATGGAAAAACAGGGTATGTAGATAGCTCTTACTTAAAAAGTACAGTACCAGGTTCAACTAATGATAATACTAACAATGAAACAACAGGAACTACAAAATATGTAAATACGACTTCTGGATTAAATGTAAGAAGTGGAGCAGGAACAAGTTATTCTAAATTAGGGAAATTAGAATACAAAGAAAAAGTAACAGTATTATCAACATCAAATGGTTGGTCAAAAATAAACTACAATGGAAAAATAGGATATGTAGATAGCTCTTATTTACAAAGTACAGTGCCAGGTTCAAATGGAAACAATGCTAACAACAACAATAACACTGTATCAACAAAAGCTAATGAAGTAATAGCATATGCAAAAACTTTATTAGGTAAACCATATGTATGGGGAGCACAAGGACCAAATAGTTTTGACTGTTCAGGATTTACATACTATGTATTTAAAAATAAGGCAGGAATAGTACTTCCAAGGACTTCAAGCGCACAAAGTAAATACGGAACATATGTAAGTAAAAGCAATTTAAAAGCTGGAGACTTAGTATTCTTTGACACTAACGGAGCTAATGATGGAAATGTATCACATGTTGGAATGTATATAGGAAATGGGCAAATGATACATGCATCTTATGGTCAAAAGAAAATAGTAATTGCAAACTTCAATGATAGTTACTATCAAAAAGCTTATGTAAATGCAAGAAGAGTTTTATAAAGAAATTCTTATGTGTTATAAAAAATTACAATAAAAAAATAGATTAATAGATTTATTAATATAAATTTAGTGAATTAGCGGTATAACGACATATGTTATACCGCTTTTTTGTTTACTTTTTTGTTTCAAATTTATTTATGTTAGAAAAAAGTAACAAAAAAGTAACAAAAAGACTTGATAAAAAGTAACAAAAATGTAATAATATTAATAAGATAAAAATTATTGGAATGAAAAATGAAGATAAGACGCTGATTAGCGATGATTGGATATATAGAAGAAAAAGGTAACAAAATGTTACTGATTATTGGGAGGAATATAATTATGAAAATAAATAAATCTTATGTAGTGGCAAGTGCGATTATTGCCTCAACATCGATATTACCATTAGGAAATGTAGAACAAGTAGATGCAGCAAGCAAAACTGTGACTGTTGAATCGAGAGTTAACTTTAGAAAAGGTCCATCTAAAAAATATGCTTCAATGAGAAAATTACACAAAGGATATAAATTAACTTATCTAGGAAAAAGCGGAAGATGGGTAAAAGTAAAATACAAGGGAAAAACTGGATATGTTTACGATAGTTATGTAAGCTCAGTTAAAGGAAGCGGTTCAAATAAAAACGAAAGCAATAATAACAAAAGCTCATTAGTATCATATGCTAAAACAAAATTAGGAAAGCCATATGTATGGGGAGCACAAGGCCCAAATAGTTTCGACTGTTCAGGATTCACATACTATGTAGTTAAGAATAAATTAGGTAAATCAATACCGAGAACTTCAACTGAACAAAGTAGATACGGAACATATGTAAGCAAAGGAAATTTAAGATCAGGGGATTTAGTATTCTTCGATACAGTAGGATCAAACAACGGAAATGTATCTCATGCTGGTATATATATAGGAAATGGTCAATTTATACACGCATCTTCAACTCAAAAGAAAGTAGTAATATCAAGTTTAGCTAGTGGACATTATAGCAAAGCATTTGTAAATGGGAGAAGATTATAATAAAAATATAAAATAGTAATTAGGAGCCTTTTGATATATAAAAGGCTCTTTTTGATTTTTAGTTAAAAAACTAATTAAGGAAAACGTTTTTAAACAATACAAACTATGGACTAACTCTATAGTTTGTATATACAAGAACAAAAAGTAAAAAAATGTAAAAAATCTATTGACAATCTTGTATACATCAAATATAATAAGTGTATAGAAGTTAAGTTATAAAATTTATGTTTGAATAACTTAAGTATTGTCATTAAACTGATGGTGAGTTTATGACAGTGGACTATTCTGTAAATTTTTTCTAACTTAATTCATATTCTACTTTCCCCAAAGTTAGAATTTTTAAAACAATAACGACCCCGTTTTATACGACGGAAGTATAAAACAGTATTTTGTAGCAACCATCCCCAAATGGTTGCTATTTTTTTGTGCATTCAAAAAGAAAACGGCAAGTTGAACTTGCCGCAGTATTATTCGTATTTTTTATGTTTAAATGGTATTTGAAACTGAACTAGACATTCACCCTCATTCATAAAATAAAGCGAAGTATCAAGATATTTTATAAACCCAGGGTATATAGGATTTAAGTTTTTAAAATCTATCCAACCTATTAAGTTTTCAAAATACTCATCAAAATTATCTTTAGACAATTTTGTGATAGTTTCTATGTAATTTGAATGTGGAACAACCAATATATCTTTTGTATCTTCCATAACCTCAAACTCTTCTTGACTTATTTCAGTATAATATTCTTGGTTCTCAGATACTTTTCCATATTCAAAGAAATCAAATAAATTTGTGGAATCAAAGTTTTTGTCAGAAAATGAAAATACGAATTTATCTAATATATCTAAAAAATTAGTTGAAGTATCTAATAAGTTTTTCTTAGATATAGAGCATTTATTAGTTTTAACATTATTTTTTAGTTTTTTAAAATAACGGTCGGTATACGATTTTATAACAGGAACATTAATCATTAAGTCACTTGAGTTTACTTCTTTCAAAGTATCTTTAAAAACCTTTTCTATTTTCTTAATTGTGGCCACCTTTTCTAAAAGAACTTTATGATGATTTTTTAAAATTTGACGTTGGACTTCTGGGTCAGAGTGAAGTAGTGATTTAATATCACAAATAGATAAATCTAAGTCGCGCAAGTTTTTAATATGACTTATTATGGATATGTCTTCAATTGTGTAGTATCTATAACGATTATTGGGATTTTTTTTAGATTTAATTAGATCTATTTTATCGTAATATCTCAATGTATCGATAGATAAACCAGTAATTCGTGAAGTTTCACTTATATTAAAAGTTAAATCTTTCATTTAAAATTCTCCTATTAATTGTTAAATTTTTTTCAAAATCAGCTTGACTATGGAGTTACTCCATAGTTTATTATATAAGTATAGAAAAAATAAATAAATTAGTCAACTTTAGACTTGATTATATTTTTATAAAAATTGTTTATTAATTAATTGTTATTGTTTTAGAATTTCGTTTTGGGGAAAATGAATATGTTTTGTACGGGAGAAGGCTGTATCGTTATGATGCAGTCTTCTATTGTTTTGATTATTTTTGTTAAAATGTAAATCTAATACTTTGAATAAATATTTTCTTAGTGTAAAATATATCTAGATAAATAGAAATTACCAATTGGTAAAATAAAAATTTGGGAGATATATATGAAGAAGAATTACGACATAATAGTATTTGATTTAGATGGAACAATTACAGCATCTGATTTAGGAATAACAAATTCGATTAAATATGCACTTAATTATTTTGGGCTAGAAAAGGACAATGAATCTTTAAAAAGACATATAGGGCCAGCATTAAGTGCCACATTTAGAGAATATGTAGGAGATGATGAAGAAAAAATACAACTAGCTATTAAAAAATATAGAGAATACTATGTAGATCAGGGTGGAATGCTAGAGAATGAAGTATATGAAGGCGTTGAAGAAACCCTAAAAGAAATAAGAAATAGGGGCAAAAAAATAATACTTGCATCATCAAAACCAATGGTATTTTGTGAAAAAATACTTCAACATTTTAAATTAGATAAGTATTTTGATTTTATAGGTGGAAGTAATTTAGATGAAACCCGTTGCAAAAAGGTAGAAGTAATAACTTACTCACTAGAAAATATAGGGGAAGTTCCGGGGGCAAATGTGCTTATGGTTGGAGATAGAGAATACGACATATTAGGTGCAAAAGAGCTAGGCATAGATTCTGTCGGTGTTTTATTTGGATATGGTGATAAGGAAGAATTAGAAAATGCAGGAGCTACTTATATAATAGAAAAAATGACTGATATATTAGAAATTGTTTAATTTAGAAAACCTAAGAGGTTGTTGATTAAATACGTATCAAGCTATAGATATATCCAAACTCTTAGGAATAATTATAAAAGATTAAAAGTTTTTATGTTTTAAATGTTTTCTAATATAAAAATATATTACAAAAATAGGAACTACTATTATAAAAAGTATTTCTAACATTAATATAAATACTATATAATGGTTTTCGCATATTGCGCCTATAGGAAGAAATACTATACTACTAGATACAAAATATGCTCCTAGATTAGAATGCATTTTTTTCCATACATCATTATCCATTAGATGCATTGGTATTTTAATAGAAAATGTAGAGTTTCTAGTACAATTTGAAAGAGTATATCCTAAAAAGATAAATATAAAGCAAATTATACAACTTAATAGATTATAAAAATTAAATTTATCTAAGAAATCTTCACCAGTAAATGAAGTAAATAATTCAAGCATGCTAAGTAAATCTATTGATAAAATAAATAACATAGTTGAATAAAAACTCACTTTTTCCTCAGATTTAGATTTAAAATTTTCTACAAATATCTTAGGTTTAAAATAAGTGAATATAGCTAATAAAAAAGGAATAATTAAAATTTGTTCTCTATTATTCCAATTAGCAATTTCACCTACAGCAGTATAGTGGGAGGGAACGTGTTTTGGAATATGAGGATAAATAAAAAGAGTTATTATAAGTGGTAAAAAACCAAATAGATAATATAATGATTTTTTTAATATAAGTTTTTTATCTTTAATTTGCATATATAATTTATCCCTCCAAATATTATAATAAATAATATTATAATATATCTGAGTGAGAAATACATTAAAAAATATAAATTTAACATATGATAGGATTTATTAGATTGTGTTTAATGTGATTTTGAACGAGTTTTTTTGATTTATTCAAAATAGCCCAAGTTATTACCATACAATAGATTGGATTAAAAATATATTATATAAAAATAGATTTTATGAAGTTTTTATAAGGTTAAAATTGGCAGGCTATATGATATAATATATGTGGGACAAATATTATAAGGAGGGGTTCAAATGGATTTATTTGAAGCTTTAAAAGAAAGAAGAAGTGTTCGTGCATATAAAGACGAACAAATTAAAGATGAAGAATTAAATAAAATATTAGAAGCAGGGGAATATGCTGCAAGCGGAATGGGTAAACAATCTCCAATAATGATAGTTGTTCAAGACAAAGAAACTATAGCACAATTATCAAAAATGAATGCCAAAGTATTTGGAAAAGAAGGAATAGATCCTTTTTATGGAGCACCAACAGTAGTTATCGTACTAGCAGATAAAAATATGCCAACTTGTGTTGAAGATGGAAGCTTAGTAATGGGCAACTTAATGAATGCTGCATATGGATTAGGTGTAGGTTCTTGTTGGATTCATAGAGCAAAAGAAGAATTCGAAAGCGAAGAAGGTAAGGCACTTCTTAAAAAATGGGGCGTAGAAGGAGATTACATAGGAGTTGGCCACTGCATATTAGGATATGCAAAAGACGAACCAAAACCAGCAGAACCTCGTAAAGAAGGATATATAGTTAGAGTTTAATAATTTTAATTTAAATATATGAAAATGGATTTCGTTTTTTGAAATCCATTTTTTTGTACAAATAAGTGTGTTTAGAACATATTATTTATGGTGTATAATATAATAAATAGTTTTTGAGGAGGCTTTTATAATGGAAAAGAAAGAAGAAAACTTATATGAACTTTTTCAAAAATATTCATATACAGAATTAAAACAATTGTTTAAAGAAGCTAAAACTAAAGATGAACAGGATTTTTATATAACTTTAGCAGATATGCTTCTTCAAAAAAAACAAGAAGAGGTTATAGGTGAATAATATGTTAACATATAACAAGATATAAACATTAAAAAACAGTTCATAAAATTTTGATACAGTACATTTTAATACATAAAAATGTTAAAAATAAAAACATAAGGAATTATGAAAACAAAATAGAAAGGGTTTAATTATGACAAAAAAACTTTTTTACAACGGAGATATATTAACTCTTGAAGATGAATTATATGCAGAAGCTGTCTTAGTAGAAGACGGGAAAATTAAAGCAGTAGGAAAAAAAGACGAGCTTATGATCCAAAATAGTGATGCTGAGATGATAGATTTACAAGGAAAGACTTTAATGCCATCATTTATAGATGCGCACAGTCATTTCTTTGGATATGCAAACAGCAAATTACAAGTTTCATTAGAAGATGCGGTTGATTTTGAAGATATAGCAAACAGAATTAAAACATTTATAGAAAAAAACAATGTTCCAGAAGGTGTGTGGATAAATGCGAATAATTTCGACTACAACACATTAGCAGAAAAAACTTATCCAAGAATAGATTTCTTAGATGAAGTTGTGCCAAACAATCCAATTATAATTGCAAATAAATCTGGTCACAATGGACTTGTTAACTCTCTTGGAATGAAAGAATTAGGAATAACAATAGATACTCCAGACCCAGAAGGTGGAGTGATATTTAAAGAAAACGGAAAACTTAACGGATATCTTGAAGAAAATGCGTTTATAAACAACGTTCAAAGAGTTCCAATGTCATCAACTGAAGACATTATGAAAGCTGTTCTTGAGGCCCAAAATGACTACGCTTCTTACGGAATAACAACAATGCAAGAAGGTATGGTAGTTCCGCTATTAGCTGATTTACTAGCTTATATGGCACATTCAGGAATGATGAAAATAGACTATATTGCTTATGTAGATATAAGAGAAAGAGAAAAAATATTTGAAAAACTTCAAGGATGTATAAATGAGTATAAAAACCACTTTAAAATAGGTGGATTTAAAACTTTCCTTGATGGTTCACCACAAGGCAGAACTGCTTATATGAGAACTGATTATCAAGGAGAAGAAGGATACAGAGCTTATCCAGTTATGAGTGGAGAAGAATTAGAAGGCTTAATCGAAATAGCATTAAAAGAAAATATGCAAATATTAGCCCACTGTAATGGAGATGCTGCTGTAGCTCAATATTTAGAACAATATAAAAAAGCAAAAGAAAACTTAAATACAGACAACGACATAAGACCAGTTATAGTTCATGCTCAGCTTATGGGGCTTGATCAATTGCCGGAAGTTAAAAAACTAGGAATGATACCATCATTCTTCGTAGCTCACGTTTACCACTGGGGTAACATCCACGTTCAAAACTTCGGACTTGAAAGAGCGAGTCAAATATCACCTGCAAAAGCAGCGCTAGATTTAGGAATTAAATTCACATTCCATCAAGACGCGCCAGTTATCGAGCCAAATATGCTTGAAACAATATGGATAGCTTGCAATAGAAAAATGAAAGATGGTACAGTATTAGGTGAAGAACAAAGAATACCAGTTCTTGCTGCAATAGAAGCAGTAACAAAAAATGCAGCTTATCAATACTTTGAAGAAGATATCAAAGGAACAATAAAAGAAAATAAATTAGCTGACTTAGTAATACTTGATAAAAACCCACTAAAAGTAGATGTTGACGATATAAGAAATATAAAAGTTGTAGAAACTTTCAAAGAAGGAAACTCTATTTATAAAGCATAAAATAAATAATCTATAAAATTTAAGATAGATATTAAATTAAAAGAGCTCGATTACTTTAGTAAAAGGGCTCTTTTTTGTGTAAATACGAGTAACTTATCATTTTTAAAAATTTACAAATATTGTATAATAAAATATAAATTAATTCCATTTCAGAGGGAAAACTTAATGGAATTAAGATTTTAGGGGGATTAGTATGAAAATACAAAGAACTGATTGGGGATATATCGAATGGAGACATATCCACGATGAAAATGATAAAAAACAACTTATGGATATTAGGATATCTGTTGTCCTTCCTGGAAAAAGTCAGCCAAAGCATACTCATTATAGCGAGGAACAAATGTTATACGTTATGTCTGGGGAAGGGATTCATATTATAAATGGAAAAAAGCATCATAAAAAAGCTGGAGAATTTGTATATATAGATGGTGGAGCGACTCATGAAACGCATAATATAGGTGATGAACCGCTTAGAGAATTATTAGTATCAAATCCAGTTATAGTAAATAATTACGATTATGAAGATAAAAAAATAGACGGACTAAATAGAATCATAGAGGCAATTCAATCTCAATTTATAGAACCATTGAATATTCCGATAACGATTTATGACTCATCTTGGAAGATACTTTTGCAGACAAAGTGTTTTAATAATTATTGTATAAAAACATGTGCTCTAAATGGTAGGTTTGCTTACTGTGACTGTTTAACTCCACAAAATACAGCTGAAGATGAACAATATACATTTAAATGTAGTCATGGACTTACGATTTATCACATACCGATAATATATGAGGATGAAGTTATTGGTTATATAAGAGGGGGGCATATTTTGCTCGCATCTGATGGGAAAAAAAGTGACCAGAAGAATATATATGATACACCAACTAGTACTGCAATGAGTATAAAAAGGCTACTTGTTCAAATTGCAAAGAGTATAGTCAATTATTATAGATTCAATAAACTTAGAGGTGAAGTACAGGAAAAGAATATGGCGATTGAAAAAACTTCAAAATTAAGAGAAGAATTGAAAAATGATTTAATTAAAGAACAGGAAAAAGTTACGAATTTAAAAATAAATCACCATTTTCTATTTAATACATTAAATTCAATGGCAAGTATGGCGCTTGAAAAAGATTGTTTTGATTTATACAGTGCTATAATTGACTTAAGCAAATTATTTAGGTATACAATGGGTGTTGAGTCAGAATTTACTGAGCTTGAAAAAGAAATAGACTATGTAAAACAGTACTTAAATCTTCAAAAGATAAGATATGGTGACGAGTTAGAAATAGAATACAATATAGATGAAAAATACAATAATGTAGGGGTTCCATTTAATTTCTTGCAACCAATCGTTGAAAATGCATTTGTCCATGGATTTAAAAATAGTTTAGATAAGAAAAAATTAAAACTATCTACTTTTTTATACAATGAAAGACTTAGAATCGTCATAGAAAATAACGGATCTAGTTTATCAGACAGTGATGTGTGCACAGTTATACAAAAAATTCATAACAACAGCGGGCACGGCTTATCTTTAATACATAGCAAGTTGCAGTTTGCATATGCAAACAATTTTAAAATGGATGTTATATCTAATGAGAAAAGTACGAGTTTTATAATAGATATACCAATAGTAAATAACTTAAAAAAATAATAAAAGATATAAATTGGAGGGGGAAATATGTTTAATAAATCTTATGTTACAAAAGATGTTGAACAAATTGATGTTAATAGTGAATACTTTCCAGACTTGGTCTATGCAGGTCTTGAAAGTCATGGAAGTGATTTATGTGGATTTGTGTTAAAGCCTCAAGGAAAGGGACCACATCCAACAGCTATACTACTGCATGGATTTCCAGGTTATGATGACCCGATAGATTTGGCACATGCGCTGAGAAGATGTGGTATGAATGTACTTAGATTTCACTATAGAGGTTGCTGGGGAGTAAAAGGAACTTATTCATTTAAACATTGCATGGAAGATGTTAAGTTAGCGATAGATTATTTGACAGATGAAGAAGTTGTAAAAAAATTTAATATAGATATAGATAACTTATTTTTAGTTGGACATAGTATGGGCGGTTTTTTAACTTTGACTCATGCTTGCGATAAAAGAATCAAAGCATCTGTTGCCATAAGCCCATATGATTTTGGTCTTGTTGGAAAGATTGGTCATTATGATGAAAAAGAGAGAGAAGAAGCTTTTGAAATGTTCAAAACTGCTATACCTCCATTAAATGATACAAATGCTGAGGCCTTAATGCAAGAATGTATAGAAAATGGAGACAAGTGGAACCTTCCAGATAAAGCAAAATTCTTAGCAGATGAAAGGCTTTTAATTACAGTTGGAACTGGGGATGTTGTAAGCAAAAAATCTCTTCATCATGATATTTTAGCAAGTGAAATTAAAAAATATAATAAAGGAAATTTGACAGAAAAATTTGCAGCTACTGATCACTCTTATTCAAACAAGAGAATTTGGCTAGCCCAAACAGTTGCTGAATTTTTAGATGAGGTAATAAATGAAAAATAGTAGATAAATTAAAAGATTAATTTAAAACTGAGGAGAGATTGAAAGTGATAAAAACAGTAATTATAGATGATGAACCTGCCGTAGTTTCTATTATTAAATATTTTGTTAAAAAGGAAAATCTACCTTTAGATATAATAGGGACTGCAAATAGGGGAGATGAAGGAATAGAACTTATAAAAAAATTAAATCCTCAGCTAGTTTTTCTAGACATAAAAATGCCTGTTGTAGATGGGTTTGAAGTTATGAAGGCAGTAAGTGATACAAAATTTATAGTTATAACTGCGTTTGAGTCATTTGAATACGCTCAAAAATCCTTGCGACTTGGTGCAAAAGACATAATCTTAAAGCCAATTGAATTTAAGCAATTGACAGCATCTATCAACAGAGTAATGGGATGGAAATTTACATCAAATAATACTGTAAATGATGTAATACAATATATCCATTCTAATTACGATAAAAAAATAGAATTAAAAACTATAGCAGCAAATTTATATCTATCTCCTGATTATATATCAAAGCTATTTAAAACGTATATGGGTATTACAATTAATAAATACATAAATAAGGTTCGTATAGAAAAGGCAATAGAGTTATTTGACAATGAAAAAGTGAGCGTAAAAGAAGTAGCATTGATGACTGGTTACGACAGCCTAAATAATTTTTATAAAAATTTTAAAAATGCTACAGGCAAAACACCTGCTATGTATCTTTCTGAAAAAAATAAAAGTAATTAACATTATAAGAATTAACAACATGGAGGCATAAGCAAAGATGCAAATAAAAGAATTAGTAAAAGAAAATAGAGATTACGTTATCTCATTAAGAAGACATTTTCATCAATATCCAGAATTAAGTATGGAGGAATATGAAACTAGCAAAAAAATAAAAGAAGAGCTAGATAAAATGGGAATAGAATACAGAAGTGCAGCTAATACTGGTATTATAGCTACTATAAATGGTGATAAGCCAGGTAAAACGATAGCTTTAAGAGCTGATATGGATGCATTACCAGTTGAAGAACTTACAGATTTTGATTTTAAATCTAAAATAGATGGTCATATGCATGCTTGCGGTCATGATTCACATATGGCTATGCTTTTAGGAGCCGCAAAAATACTTAATGATATGAAAGAACAAATAAATGGAACAGTTAGACTAATATTCCAACCGGCGGAAGAAAATGCAAAAGGCGCACACGCAATGATAAGAGATGGAGCAATTGACGGTGTTGATAGTATATTTGGTATACATATATGGGCACAAATTCCAGTAGGTAAGGTTTCATTAGAAGCTGGGCCAAGAATGGCATCTACAGATTGGTTTTATATAGATGTAAAAGGAAAAGGTGGGCATGGTTCTCAACCAGAAAACTGTATAGATGCAGTTGTTGTAAGTTCTGCAATAGTTATGAACTTGCAAACATTAGTAAGCAGAGAAACAAGACCACATAATCCATTAGTTCTTTCAATTGGATTATTAAATTCCGGAACTAAATTAAATGTTATAGCTGAAGAAGGACATATGGAAGGTACAACTAGATGTTTCGATCCTGAACTTAGAAAACAACTTCCTATAAAAATGGAGAGGATAATAAAAAGTACAGCTGAGGCATTTGGTGCAACTGCCACATTAAGATATGATTTAGCAGGTTCAGCAGTAATAAATGATGAGCAGTGCAGTGAAATAGGTCAAGGTTCTGTTGAAAAGATATTAGGGAAAGAAGGAAACTACCAATTTGAAAAAGTAACAGGTGGGGAAGATTTTTGCCATTACCTAGATAAAGTTCCAGGAGTGTTAGCATTTGTAGGATGTAAAAATGATGAGAAGAACTGTTGTTATGCTCATCATAATGGAAGATTTGCAATAGACGAGGATAGTTTAGAAATAGGAACAGCTTTATATGCTCAATATGCAATAGACTTCTTAAATAAATAGATTTTAATAAAAGCTATTATATTAAAAACACAATTTAATGAATTGACATATAATTTAAACCTATCCCCTTCTAGCAGATAAATATTCTGCTTGGAGGGGATTTTATATTTAAACAAGAAAAAAGCAAGAATTTAATTTTATCAAGCATGATACAATAAAAAAGGAGGTGAAGTTTATGAAAACAGGAAGTCATGTTCAAAGTCATATTAATAAATATGCTAAAAAAGACATTTCACAGATGTATAAGGATTTTAATATAAGTGATGATGGTTATAATGACCAGCAAGTTCGTTTTAATAGAGATATATATGGGATGAATATTGGTGATAAGAAAATAGAAACTACTTTATATAGATTTTTTAGGTCTTTTAACAATCTTTTCAGTATGATTTTATTAGTTTTAATTGTAGTTTCTTTTTTTACAGATGTAATATTTACTTCTAATTATAGGCGTAATGGAACAACTTGTCTGATGTTAGTTGTAATATTTTTAATTAGTGGATTTGTACGATTTGTACAAGAGATGCGCTCAAAAAAAGCTGTTGATTCATTAATTGAGCTTATTAATACAAATGTTCAGACTCGCAGAAATGGAAAATGGCAAGAGATTTCATCAAATGAATTGGTTGTTGGAGATAGGGTGAAATTTTATGCAGGGGATAGAATACCAGCGGATATACGTTTGATAAATGTAAATGAACTTTTCGTTTCACAATCTATGTTGACGGGGGAAAGTCTAGTAATTGAAAAAAATGCTGATATATTAGAACGAAAAGAATGTACAAGCCTAAATGACTACAACAATATTGTTTTTTCTGGTTCTTTAGTTATTGGTGGAAGTGGAGAAGGAATTGTACTAGCAGTAGGCAAAGAAACTGTATATGGAGAAATTAGCAGAGATATAAATATTCGCAAAAATGGGTTTGAGAAGGGAGCAAATTCGATTGCAGGTGTATTAATCAAATTCATTGCTATTTTAGTACCTTTTGTATTTATTTCATGTGGACTAGTTCAAGGTAATTGGTTATCGGCATTTTTATTTTCATTATCAGTAGCAGTAGGATTGACGCCAGAGATGCTTCCTATGGTTATAAACGCCTGTCTCGCAAAGGGAAGTTCTGTTATGGGAAAAAAAGATACCATTGTAAAAAATATAAATGCAATGCAGGGGTTTGGAAGTATGGATGTTCTTTGTGTCGATAAAACAGGCACATTAACTGGAGATAAAATAGTTTTAGAATACTATATAGATATTTTGGGAAATGAAAGCAAACAAGTATTAGAGTATGCATATTTAAATAGCTTGTACCATACAGGTGTTAAAAATCATTTAGATGATGCAATTTGTCAAGTCGAACAAATGCCGAAATTTAATTATTTGAGGTTATTAGAAGAGTATAATAAATTGGACGAGTTACCATTTGATTATAATCGAAAATATGTAAGTGTATTGTGTGAAAACACATTAAATGAAAAATCAAATTTAAATAATGAAAATTTATTAATTGTAAAAGGTGATGTTGAAACAGTATGCAGAAAATGTACATATGCTGAATATAGAGGTAAAGCTTATCCAATGGATATGCAAAGTGTACACCATATTATTGATGAAATGCAAGAAGATGGTATGAAGGTTATAGCTGTTGCTTATAAAAATACTAATAAGGAACATATTATACCAGAAGATGAGAATGATTTAATATTGCTGGGATATCTAACATTTTTTGATGCTCCTAAAAAAAGTGCACAAGAGGCCATAGAGAAATTAAAAAAATTGAATGTACCTATTAAAGTTTTAACAGGAGATAGTAAAAAAGTTGCTGTATCAGTTTGTAGACGACTAAATTTAGATACAGATAATATCATAGATGGAGAAAATTTATTTGAGTTAACAGATGATGAGTTAGCAATATTGTGTGAAAATACAACAATATTTGCACAGTTATCTCCAAAGCAAAAGGCAAAAATAATTAAAGTATTGCAAGAAAATGGACATACTGTAGGATTTTTAGGAGATGGAATGAATGATTTACATGCGATATTTCAATCAGACGTTGGGATATCAGCAGAAGGGGCAACAGAGGCATTACAAGAAGCTGCAGATGTAATATTATTAAAAAAGGATTTAAATGTTTTAGAAGAAGGAATATTAGAAGGGCGTAAAGTTTTTGTAAATATGAGTAAGTATATTCGTATTACTGCATCTTCTAATTTTGGTAATATATTAGCTGTAGTTATTGCAAGTGTTTTACTTCCGTTTTTCCCAATGACTTCGATACAATTATTACTTTTAAATTTATTATATGATGTTTTATGTTTGATTCTTCCATGGGATAATGTTGATGAGGAATTATATTGCAAGCCAAGAGATTGGTCGGGCAAAACTTTAGGGCGATTTATGTTGTTTTTTGGACCAATTAGTACAATTTTTGATTTAACAACATTTGCATTTTTATTCTTATGGTTATGTCCAACAATAAGTGGAGGGACATTTACAAGTCTAAATCATGAGTCACAACAAACATTTATTACATTGTTCCAAACAGGGTGGTTTTTGGAATCCATGTGGTCTCAAGTTTTGATTTTATATTCATTGCGTTCAAAGAAAATACCATTTATACAAAGTAAACCAGCCAAACCAGTTATTTTAGTTACTATTATAGGAATTATTCTATTTACAATTATGACTATAATACCAATTGGACGTTTTGTAGGTCTTACAAAAATGCCTTTAAGCTATTTTGCATTTTTACTACTAGTTGTATTGCTTTATATATCATTAGTAAGTATTGCAAAATCATGGTATGTAAAAAAATATAAGGAATTAATATAAGGGGGGGAGTTTAAATGAAAAAGAAAATTGAATTTGCTAATTTAACTTCTTCTCTAGCTAGTTGGCTTTTAGAAAAATTAAAGGCTGCACCACTAGATATAGGTAATATAGATGAATTTAAAGAAGGTATAGAAGGGTTATTAGATGGAAGTAATAATAGTTTAATGTTAGAGATAGATGATGATACTGTTTATGAAGAACATTGCTTTGATGTTATAGAGATTGGGGATCTTACAATAAGACCTAAAGAGAGAAGAGTTCTTTGTAATACTCAAGAAATTTCACTAACTCCTAAAGAATATGATATTTTATTATTTCTTGTAAAAAATAGAGGTGAAGTTCTAACAAAAGAGCAGATTTATCAAGCTGTGTGGGATAGTGAATACCTGCTAGATGATAGTAATATTATGGCTTTTATAAGAAAGTTAAGAAAAAAGATAGAGCCAAATCCAGATGCACCGATATATATTTTGACGATTTGGGGCATAGGATATAAATTTAATGATAATTTATAAAACTGAATATATCGCAAGAAAAACGCAAGAATTTCGCAATGGAATTACTTGCGTTTTTTTCTTATACTTTTAGTTGTAAATCAGAAAGGAGGGAGAATATAAATGGACCCTGATGGTAAGAGAAAAAACAATATAGCAACCCGGTGAAATATTAATATATCGGATTGCTTCTTAAAAAGGAGGTAATTACGATGAACAAAAAAATTATAAAAAATAATATAGTTACTAATAAAGTAACAGAAAATCAAATCGTAAAAAAAGAACAAGAAAGTCGCATTCATTTTGTGGCAACTCAACCAATAAAAACAGTATTAGACTCTTTAGAAACAACATTAATAGGATTAGATACTGAAAATGTATCAAAACACCGCCATAAATATGGAACAAATAAGATAACAAAAGAAAAGAAAAAATCTTTATTTTCTAGAATTGCAGATGCATTTGTAAATCCTTTTACAATAATTTTATTTTGTCTAGCACTTGTATCATGTGTAACAGATATGATACTACCTTATTTTTCGCTATTTGGAAGTAATCCAGATGAATTTAATTGTTTAACAGTAGTAATAATTGTGACAATGGTCGTTATCTCTGGAACACTTCGATTTGTACAAGAATCTAGAAGTGGTGATGCAGCAGAAAAGTTATTAGATATGATTACAACAACTTGTACAGTTACAAGAAAAGAAGAGGGAAAACAAGAAATAAAACTTGATGAAGTTGTAGTAGGGGATATAGTTTATTTATCAGCTGGTGACATGATACCTGCAGATGTACGTATTTTAGAAGCAAAAGATTTATTTGTAAGCCAAGCGAGTTTAACTGGGGAAAGTGAACCTATTGAAAAATTAGGAAATATCCAAGAGAAAAATGAAAATATTACAGAATACAATAATATTGCTTTTATGGGAAGTAATATTATTTCAGGAACTGCTACAGCTGTTGTGGTTTCTGTAGGAGATTCTACTTTATTTGGGAAAATGGCAGCATCAGTTGCAGAAGAAGCAGTAGAAACTAGTTTTACCAAAGGAGTAAATGCTGTTTCTTGGGTGCTTATCCGTTTTATGTTGATTTTAGTTCCTGTTGTATTCTTTGTAAATGGAATAACAAAAGGTGATTGGTTAAATGCATTTTTATTTGGTATTTCTATAGCAGTTGGATTAACACCAGAGATGTTACCAATGATAGTGACAACATGCCTTGCAAAAGGGGCAGTGGCAATGAGTAAAAAACAAACTATAGTTAAAAATTTAAATTCTATTCAAAATTTTGGGGCTATAGATGTATTATGTACTGATAAAACAGGTACTTTAACACAAGATAAAGTAGTTTTAGAATATCATCTTAATGTAAATGGAGATGAAGATATGCGTGTACTTCGTCATGCTTATCTGAATAGTTATTTCCAAACAGGATATAAAAATTTAATGGATTTAGCTATTATTGAAAAAACTGAAGAAGCAGAAAATCAAAATAGGGAATTAACTGATCTTTCTGAGCACTATAAAAAAGTAGATGAAATACCTTTTGATTTTAATCGTCGTCGTTTATCTACAGTTGTTGAAGATATAAATGGAAAAACACAAATGGTTACAAAAGGCGCAATTGAAGAGATGCTATCAATTTGTTCATATGTTGAATGTGATGGCAAAGTTCAAGAATTAACAGATTCACTACGTAGACGAATTATAAAAACTGTGGATGAATTAAATGATAAGGGATTTAGGGTTCTTGGAATTGCACAAAAAAGCAATCCATCACCAGTTGAGACTTTTGGAGTAAAAGATGAATGTGATATGGTATTACTAGGATATCTTGCTTTCTTAGACCCACCAAAAGAATCTACAGCATATGCAATACGTGCTTTAAAAGAATATGGAATAGCTACTAAAATTTTAACTGGAGACAATGAGAAAGTAACACGTACTGTGTGTAAACAAGTAGGATTAGAAGTAAGAAATATGTTACTTGGTTCAGATATCAATCATATGTCGGATGAAGAGTTAGCAAAAGTAGCAGAAACAACAGATGTATTTGCTAAATTAACACCAGACCAAAAATCTAGGATTGTAACTATTCTTCGTGAAAATGGACACACAGTTGGATTTATGGGAGATGGTATCAATGATGCGTCTGCAATGAAATGTGCAGATATAGGAATTTCTGTTGATACAGCGGTTGATGTAGCAAAAGAATCAGCAGACATTGTATTATTAGAAAAAGATTTAATGGTATTAGAAGAAGGTATTGTTGAAGGTAGAAAGACATATGCAAATATGATTAAATACATTAAGATGACTGCATCTTCTAACTTTGGAAATATGTTTTCTGTTTTAGCAGCATCAGCATTATTGCCATTTTTACCAATGATGAGTATACATCTTTTATGTTTAAATTTAATATATGATTTATCATGCACAGCTATCCCATGGGATAATGTAGACGAAGAATTTATTAAAGTTCCTAGAAAATGGGATGCATCTTCAGTAGGTAAATTTATGATATGGATGGGACCAGTAAGTTCAATATTTGACTTTACAACTTATATTTTTATGTACTTTGTATTTTGTCCAATATTTGTATCACATGGAGTATTATATAATGATTTAGCAAGTGTATACAGTGGTGCAGAATTAATTCAAATGCAATTTAATTATATAGCTATGTTCCAAGCAGGTTGGTTTGTAGAATCAATGTGGAGTCAAACACTTGTTATTCATATGATTCGTACACCAAAGTTACCATTCATTGAAAGCCGCGCATCATTACCAGTATCTTTATTAACTTTCGCTGGTATCTTCATATTAACAATAATACCATTTACACCAATTGGAACAATACTAGGATTTGTTTCATTACCAGGTGCTTATTTTGCTTACTTAATACCATGTATAATAGCTTACATGTTATTAGCAACTAGCATAAAGAAAGCTTATGTACGTCATTTTGGTGAATTGTTATAAAGGAGGTATTTAAAATGAATTGGAATAATATGTGGAATATACTTTTTAATAGAACAGAATTATTTGGAATTAATATGGGGTTTTGGGTTTGCTTACTAGTTATCACAATTATAGTAATATTGATGAATATGGTATTTTGGAGTATGAAACCTCTAAAAACTATTGAAGAATAGAAAAATATAAAATATTATAAACTTAAAAAAGATCTGTGGTATATTACTGCAGGTCTTTTTGAGTTATCAAGTAAAAATAAAAAATTAAAAATTGTAATGATTACAATTAAATATTTGAAGTTTGAGTTTATTATTCATTATAATTTATAGTATAGAGGATTTATTCAAATTTAATAAAGGGGGCAGAAAAATGCAAACTGAAATAATTAAAGATTTAATGAAAGAATATAAAAGACCATTTTATATTTACGATGAAAAGGTGATAGGGGACCAAATTCAAGAGTTAAAAACTAATTTTCCAGAATTCGAATTTTTATATTCAATAAAGACAAATCCAAATAAAGATGTAATTAAATTTATAGCACAAAATGATATAGGTTCAGATTCTGCATCTAAAAATGAAGTTTTTAAATCAATAGATGCTGGTATGCCAAAAGAAAAGATAATATATTCATCAGCGGGAAAAACGAAACAAGATATAGAAGAAACATACGACAAATGCATAATAACAGCAGATAGTTATCATGAACTAGAAGTTATAAATGAGGTAGCAAAAGAACACAATATTGTTTTAAGAGTAGGGGTAAGAATTAACTCAAACTATGCAATAGAAGGTGGGGATATATTTCCTAATAAATTTGGAATAGACGAAGAAAGTTTATTACCACATAAGGAATTTATTGATTCACTTAAAAATATAAAAATATGTGGGATACATGTACATCTAAAATCTCAAATATTAAATTATGAAACTTTATATAATTACTATAAAGATGTATTAGAATTAGCAGTGTTCTGTGTTGATGAAATGGGATTTGATATGGATTTTGTTAATTTCGGTGGTGGACTTGGAGTTGCATATTCACAAAGAGAAAATGAACTTGAAATAGAATCACTAGGACAAAAATGTAGAGAGCTAATTAAGGAATTTAAAGAAAAACTAAATTGCAGACTTATTATAGAATCAGGACGTTTTATAGTTTGTAAAAGTGGGACTTATGTTACTTATATAATCGATAAAAAGGTATCAAGAGGAGCAAATTACTTAATAGTTGCAAATGGATATAATGGTTTTCATAAAACAACTTTAGCAGAAATGGTAAAAGGTTATGCACAAGGTCCATTAGAAGATATACATGCAGTTGAACCACTATTCACATCTTATGATGCGTATGAAGTGAAGGTGTTAAATAAATCACAAGAAAAAGAAGAAGTAACAGTTTGTGGTAACTTATGTACGGCTGCAGATTTAATAGGCAAGAATTTAGTTTTACCAAAAGCTGAAATAGGTGATATTATTGCAATTACTAATGCAGGAAGTTATGGATTTACACTAAGTCCAATATTATTCTCTAGCCATGATATACCTTATGAAATTTACTTAAATTCAAAAAATCAAGCTATTATAAGCGAATATTAAATATTTAATACAAAATACATAAAATGGTAAAGTATTTAGAAAATATAAAAAATTGATAATATGACGGAAATGTTAAAAGATAGTACTGTTTTAATAATATATTTTACCTCATCAAGTGTGATAATATTTAAACATAAAAGTTAGTAAATAAAAAATAAGAATAATAAATATAAATTATATTTGGGGAGGAAAAGATATGTTAAAAACAACTAAAATAACAGATCCAGAAGTATATTCTATAGTAGCAGATGAATTAGAAAGACAAAAATATAATATAGAAATGATTGCATCAGAAAGTTCAGCACCAACAGAAATATTAGAATTAATGGGATGCGTTTTTGTTAATAAAACTGAAGAAGGTCTTCCAGGAAAAAGATATCAAGCAGGTTCACAACATGCAGATAGAATCGAAAATTTATGTATTGAAAGAGCAAAAGAAGCTTTCGGTTGTGAATATGTAAATGTTCAAGCTTATTCAGGTGCAACTGCAAACTATACAGCATTTAATGCAGTATTAGACCCAGGGGATAAAATATTGGCAATGAGACTTGACCACGGTGGACATTTAAGTCATGGTTCAGAAGCAAACTTTATGAGTAAAATATTTAACTATAAACATTACGGTGTAAACGATGACGGTATAATCGACTACGATCAAGTTGAACAAATGGCATTAGAATTTAAACCTAAAATGATAATAGCAGGTGCAAGTGCCTATCCAAGACTAATAGATTATAAAAAATTTAGAGAAATAGCTGACAAAGTAGGAGCTTATTTATTAGTAGATATGGCTCATATTTCAGGACTTATAGGAGCTGGTGTAATCCCTTCTCCAATTCCATATGCTGATTTTGCAACATCTTCTTGTTCTAAAACAATATGCGGTCCTAGAGGTGGATTCGTAATGTGTAAAGAAAAATATGCAAAACAATTAAATAGAGCTACATTCCCAGGAACTCTAGGTTCTATCCAAATAAACGGTATAGCTGCAAAAGCAAACATGTTCAAAAGAGTTAGAGAACCTGAATTTATAGCTACAATGCAAAGAGTTTTAGATAATGCAAAAACTTTAGCAAAAGAATTAGAAAAAAGAGGATTCAAAATAGTAAGTGGTGGAACAGACAACCATATAGTATTAGTTGACTTAAGACCAAAAGGAATAACTGGTAAACAATTTGACCAAACTCTTGAAAGAATAGGTATAACAGTTAACAAAAACACTATACCAAACGACCCAGAAAGTCCATTTGTGACAAGTGGTGTTCGTATCGGTCTTACTGCAACATCTGAAAGAGGATTTGGAGCAAGTGAAATGGCAGAAATCGCTGATATAATGAATACAGTTGCTGAAAATATAGAAGATGAAAAAGTATTACAAGAATGCAAAGAAAAAGCAAGAGCATTAGCATCAAGATTCCCACTATATCCAGACGGATATTTTGAAGATTAATTAAATATATAACTAACTTATAATTTATAAGGCGAGCTGATTTTCAGCTCGTCTATTTTTTAATAAATAATAACCAATTTAAATTTGAAGTAGTATAATAATCTATAGAATAATATAAACCCTATGGAGTAAAATCCACAGGGTTTTTAAATGAAAGGACTAGTATTATGATATTGCCAAAAAGACTTAAAAAAGGTGACACTATAGGTGTCATTGCTCCATCTGGGCATTTACGTGAGGTAAATATAGATGATGTTGAAAAATCACTTATCGATATGGGATACAATGTAAAGATGTATGAAAGTTGTTATTCTGTAGACAGGGGATATTTGTCTGGAAAAGATGAACTAAGGGCAAAAGATTTGCAAGATGCATTTGAAGATAAAAATATAGATGCAGTATTTTGTATAAGAGGCGGTTATGGAGCAGCTAGATTATTAGATTTAATCGATTTTGATGTAATAAAAAATAATCCAAAGATATTTTTGGGATTATCTGATATAACAGCTCTTCATATAGCGTTTAACCAAAAATGTGATTTGGTGACTTATCATGGGCCTGTTGGAAGAAGATTTGTGGATATGGACGAATATACAAAAGAATCTGTCTTTAAAAATATAACTACAGATAGTGAAATAATTTTTGAAAATCCAAAATGTGAAGAGATCTTTACTTTATATGAGGGAAAATGTGAAGGTGAAATAGTCGGTGGAAATCTAAGTTTAATAAACACATCTTTAGGTACTGAATACGAAATAGATACAAAGGATAAAATATTATTTATAGAAGAAACTAGCGAATATGTATATAACGTAGACAAAATGATAAACCATCTACACATGGCTGGAAAATTTGAAGACTGTAAAGGTATAATTTTTGGAGATTTTGATAACTGTAGAAAAGTCAGAGATGAAGATTGGTCAGTTGAGGATATAATAAACGAAATCGCACAAAGATATAAAAAACCTACAATATACAACCTTCAAAGCGGACATTGTGTTCCAGTAGGGACAATACCACTTGGCGCAATGTGCTATTTAGATGCAACTAATAAAATAGTCAAATTTGATTATTCAAACTGCTAAAAAAATAATAAATTATATAGAGGATAACTTAGGAGGAAATATGGAAAAAATCACGACAGTATTATTTGATTTAGATGGAACACTAATCCCTTTTGATCAAAAGGAGTTTATAGAATCTTATTTATACCTTATAGCAAAAAAATTTGTTCCAAGGGGATACGACAAAGATATACTTATAAAAGCATTGTGGGATGGAACAGGAAATATGGTCAAAAATGATGGAAAAGTCAGCAACAGAGATGTTTTTAAATCGACTTTTGCAGAGTTGATGGAAAAAGAATATGACGAAATGGAAGATGATTTCATGGAGTTTTATGAAAAAGAATTCGACGATGTAAAACAGACATTACAAGAGGAAGTAGATAGAGCAGAATTTATAAAAACTATAAAAGACAAAGGGTTGAAAGTAGTTTTAGCTACAAATCCAATATTTCCAAAAGCAGCAGTACAAACAAGACTAAACTGGATTGGTCTTAGTGTGGACGATTTTGATTATGTTACAACTTTTGAAAATAGCCACTATTGCAAACCTAACTTAGAATACTATAAAGAAATTTTTGAAAATATAGGTTCAAAACCGGAAGAATCTATAATGGTTGGAAATAATGCATTGGAAGATATGATAGTAAGCGAGTTGGGCGTTAGGACTTTCTTGATTACTGATAATCTTGAGAATCCTGAGAAAATTGATGTAAATAAATTTGAAAATGGAAACTTTGATGATATCGCAAACAAGGTTTTAAATATATTGTAGATAAAAGCTCTAGCATTTATTTGATAAAATGCTAGAGTTTTTTTAATAGCATATAAATCGTATGTGATTGACAAATAAATCCAATAGTTATACTATTAAATTAATACATAGGAATCCGAGGTGTTGATAGTGAATAAAGAACTTATAAAGGGGAGTACAATAACACTAATTTTAAATGAATTAAGTAAAGAACCCATGTATGGATATAAGATTATTAAAGAAATTGAAGGAAAATCAAATGGAGTATTTATATTTAAAGAAGGAACCTTATATCCAATTTTGCACGACTTAGAAAAAAAGAAATTTATTGAATCATATTGGGAAGTTGAAAATGGACGAAGAAGAAAATACTACAAAATAACAAAAAAAGGAGTTAAAGAATTAGAAGTGAGGGAACAAGAATGGCAGTTATTTAGTAAAACAATGGGAGTAGTACTTAGGGGGTAGATTTTATGGACTTACAAAAAAATTCTATAGATTTATTTTTACAATCAGTATGTAGATTTGTTTGGGATGATGAAAAAGCAAGGGATATTCAAGATGAATTAAAAGACCATATTTCGAGTTATATAGAAGAATATATGGATGATGGTATGAATATTGATGATGCTACAAATGAAGCATTAAAGCAAATGGGTGATCCTAATGTACTTAGTGAATTTTATAAAGAAAAAATTCTTCCAAAAAGAAAGTGGAAATTGTTTTTGTTAGGATTTGCATGTGTATTATTAATATATAGCAGTATTATTATGAGTCAAACAAAAGGTTTTGAGATATTTTTTTATGTAATAGCACTAAGCATCACTTTATTTTATGTAAGTATGGTATATGATTTTAGAGAAACAAATAAGATAAGAAAAAGTATTTCAGAGAAAGAAGCTGTATTTTTTATTAGAAATCAAAAGAAGTTTTGTATAAATAATACAAATTATAAAATAGGAATACTTGTTGTAATACTTGCTATAATTAATCTAGTTTTTAATATATTTTCTTTAAATGTACCAAAAGCATTTGCATTATGTTATTGTTTTATGCCTTTAATTTTTATCTTACTGAATTGTTCGATAGGGGATAATGATATATCTGCAGTATATGAAGATGGAATTTTTATATGTGATAGATTTTTATATTGGAATAATATAAAAGGTTACAGGTATAGTAAACAAAATTTTGATAATAAAGAATATAATTTTTTAGAAATTAAAGTTAGTGAAAAAGCTTTTGGAAGTAAATCTATATTAATTTCAACTTCACAAATGGCGTTAATTGATGAATTTTTTAAAAGTAAAAATATAAATAAAGTTAGACATTTTTAAAATTTTGCCAAAAAATAATATAATTTACACTTAAAAAAATATTATACAAAAAATATTGACAAAAAATAAAACACTATATATAATAATTAATCATAAAGTTAAACAAAATTTAAAAAACAAATTCATTGAAAAAGAGAGTAACATTAATTGACATTATAGAGAGTTCAGGATGGTGGAAGCTGAGCATTGAGATTTTTGTGAAAAGAGCTTTGGAGAAGACTGCAGGAAATTAGTATGGCAGTCGGTGTTCTCGCCTTAAGAGATTGAGTGGGTAAGTTTTTTCTTACCAATAAGAGTGGTAACGCGGTAATTTCGCCTCTTGGATTTTTTCCAAGGGGCTTTTTTGATTATAAAAGCGTCTATCTTATTGTGAGCAAAAGTTTACCAATAAGAGTGGTACCGCGATAATTCGCCTCTTAGTAGATTTACTAAGAGGCTTTTTTTGTTTCTTAGTAAAGCAAAATAATTATAAAAAAGTGAAAAATCAGAAAAAGGAGAAAAATGATGGAAGTATTACAATCACAAGAAAAAGAAGTTAAACAGAAAAAGAAATTTTCGATGCCAAATACATTAGTAATTATGGCAGTAGTTATTGCATTAGTAGCAGTTGCAACATATTTAATACCAGGAGGAGCATACGATAGAGTTCTTAATGATCAAGGTAGAGAAGTTGTTGTAAGTGGAACTTATAAAGCAATAGCAAGTCAACCACAAAGTTTATTTGATGTATTACAATCACCAATTGAAGGTATAGTTCAAGGTGGAGAAATTATAGCATTCTTATTTATAGTTGGTGGAGCATTTAGTATAGTTTCAAGAACTAAAGCTATAGATTTAGGTATTTTAAAAATAGTAAACGTATTCAAAGGAAAAGAAATTTTAGTTTTACCAATATTAATGTTTATGTTCTCAATCGGTGGAGCGACATTTGGGATGAGTGAAGAAGCAATAGCATTCGTAGCAGTTTTAATGCCATTAGTACTAGCATTGGGATATGATAGTATAGTTGCTGTAGCAATTACATACTTAGCTTGTAACCTTGGATTCTCAGCAGCAATGCTTAATCCATTTACAGTAGGTATAGCACAATCAATAGCAGGGATACAATTATATTCAGGAGTTGAATTCCGTACATTAGTTTGGTTTGTATCAACTCTTGTAGGATGTGGATTCGTTATGTTCTATGCTATGAAAATTAAGAAAAATCCAGAACTTAGTCCAATGTTCGAACATGATCAAGTTAAACGTGAAAAATTAAAAAGTACAGAATCAGAACATACTGAATTTACTTTAAGACATAAAATAATAATAGCTGCATTATTTACATCTATAGCATTAGTAGTATATGGAGTTTTAAAATTAGAATTTTGGATACCACAAATAGCAGCAGTTTTCCTAGGATTAGGTATTATAAGTGGTTTAGTTGGTAAATTAGCACCAAACGAAATAGCAGAAGCATTCACAGATGGAGCAAAAGATATGATAGGAGCAGCTATCATGATAGGTCTTGCAAAATCAGTAATGATAATAGCTCAAAATGCAAATATAATAGATACAATATTATTTAACTTAGCTAATGTTGTTGGTCAATTACCATCATTAATAGCATCATATATAATGTTTGTAATCCAAATGTTCATAAACTTCTTCGTAAGTTCAGGTTCAGGACAAGCAGCACTTACTATGCCAATACTTGCACCACTTGGTGACTTAGTTGGAATATCTCGTCAATTAAGTGTTTTAATATATCAATTAGGAGATGGGTTCTCAAATGCAATGTTCCCAACATCAGGTGTATTAATAGCTTGCTTAGGTATGGCAGGAGTTCCTTATGGAAAATGGTTAAAATGGATATTACCACTTCAAGCAATATTATTTATGACAGCAATAGTATTTATAACAATAGCATCTTTAATAGGATGGGCTTAAGAGATATTTAAGGAGGATTAATATGAAAGATATTTTATTACAAGAAGGACAAAAATTACACGCTAAAATGTGTGAAATAAATGATTATATATACGCAAATCCTGAATTAGGGAATGAAGAATTTAAATCATCATCAAAATTGATAGCATTTTTAGAAGAACACAACTTCACTGTTGAAAAAGGTCTTTTAGGAATAGAAACATCATTTAAAGCTATATATGATAGTAAAAAGCCAGGAGCAACTATAGGTTATTTATGCGAATATGATGCTCTTCCTGAAATAGGACATGGTTGTGGTCATAATATGATAGGTGTTATGTCGTCAGCTGCAGGCATAGCTTTAAGTAAAGTTATAGATGAAATTGGAGGAAAAATCATAGTATATGGTACTCCAGCAGAAGAAACAAACGGAGCAAAAGTTGTATTTGCAGAAGAAGGAATATTTGATGAACTTGATGTTGCAATGCTTGTTCATCCAAGTGATGTAAATATGAAAAGTGGAACAACACAAGCACTTTATCCATTAGAATTTAGATACAAAGGAAAAACTGCACATGCTGCAAGTTGTCCACAAAATGGTGTAAATGCACTTAATAGTGTAATACAATTATTCAACGGTATTGATGCACTTCGTCAACATGTAACTCCAGATGTTAGAATGCACGGAATAATAGTAAAAGGTGGAGTTGCAGCAAATATAGTTCCAGATGAAGCAGTTGCACAATTTTACTTCAGAGCAGCAACTAAAGAAACTCTAGATGATATATTAGAGAAAGTTAAAAGAATAGCTGAAGGTGCAGCGCTTATGACAGGAGCTACATTAGAGATGGAAAGATATGAGTTTCCTAATGATAACTTAGTAACTAATGAAAACTTATCTGAAGCATTTAATGAAAACTTAAGAGCGCTTGGAATAACTGAAATAAAACCACCAAAATCATCTGGTTCAAGTGATATAGGAAATGTAAGTCACAAAGTGCCTACAATCCACCCATATATACAAGTATCATCTTGCAAAGCTCCAGGGCATACAGTAGAACTTGCAGAAGCTACAGTTTCAGACCTTGGTCATGAAAGACTTCTTACTGGTGCAATGGCACTTGCCTATACAGGATATGATGTTTTACTTGGAAAAGTTAATTTAGAAAGATAAATTTTTATATTTGATAATAAATAAAAACCGTGGCGAAATTCGTTGCGGTTTTATTTATGAAAAATTTTATGCAAAAAACTATATATGATGCTTGTTATAATTATTTCCAGTATAATATTTATATATTTTACAACTTTGAAACAATTTATTATCAGAAATTATACCCCTATATATTATTATAAGTTTATCAAATAAATGACAACTAGGAGAGATTGAGAAAATGAAAGGAAACTTAAAAAAAGTAGCAATAACTGTAGGGCTAAGCGCAGTAATATTATTAGGAGCGAGTATACCAGTAGTTAAAATGATTAATAATCACAAACAACAATTAGCTATTGAGGCAGCTGCACAAGAAAAGAAGAGAAAAGAAGAGGAAGAGGCAAAAAAACCTATAATAGGGGTTAATAAAGAAGGTCAAAAATACACATATGATGCTAAAAAAGTACAAGAGAAATTATCTAAATATGATTATTCAAATAATGGTAAAAAGATAGTATTTTTAACTTTCGATGATGGTACATCAAAAACTAATACACCAGAAGTATTAAGAATATTAGATGAAAATAATATAAAAGCAACATTCTTTTTAACAGGATCTAATATTGAAAATGGCGGAGAAACAGCAAGAGAATTAGTAAAACAAGAGTTTGAAAGTGGACATGCAATAGCAAACCATTCTTATAGCCATGATTGTGGAAAATTATATCCAGGTCGTAACTTAGATATGAAAGCTTTCAAAGAAGATTATGAAAAAAATGATAAATTATTAAAATCTATATTAGGTGAAAACTTCACTACACATGTAATGAGATGTCCAGGAGGATATATGTCATGGAAAAACATGGACGAATTAGATAAGTATTTAGAAAAAAATAATATAGCTTCAATAGACTGGAATGCATTAAATGCTGATGCTGAAGGACCAAAGAAAAATGCAAAACAATTAGCACAATACGCAATAAAAACATCTGAAGGAAAAGAAATGGTAGTATTATTAATGCACGACACATATGGAAAAGAGGAAACTGTTAAAGCATTACCAACTATAATAAAATATTTCAAAGATAATGGATATGAATTCAGAACTTTAGTATAATAATTAATAATTAAAATAAAAAACAAACTGGTGGTAATATGAAGTTTTGGAAAAAGATATTTTTATATTCTTTAATATTATTCCTTTTACTATTTAATAGTGGAGGAATAATATTAATAGAAAAAATCCATAGTGAAAACCTAAATAATGCAATAAAATCTCTTATGTATAAATCTTTAAATATAGAATCAATTATGTATTTAAATACAGATTATCTTATGAATATAGATGTATATAGTGAATCTAATATAAAAAACTGGATGAATATAATAACTAATGGTTATTCATTAAATAGTGTAGATGAGTATAATACAGAGCTATATTCTATGGAAAATAAAGAAATTACATCAGATTTAAAAGAAAAAATAACGGGAGAAAGAAAAGAAATTTCTAATGCTAAAAAAGGCAAAAAATCTTTTATTATAAGAACAATAAATAATAGAAGATATGCATTTGTAAGTTCTATTGTAAATTTAGAAAATAGGGATTTTAAATTAATTATATCTAGGGATATACAACATGTTTACACTGAAAGAATTAATAATTATAAATTCTTTTTAATTATTGATATTATAATACTTATAATATTATCTATAGGAATGTATATAATTTCGAAAAACTTGACAAAACCTTTAGTAAATTTAAGCAACATATCTAAAGATATAGCAAAGGGAAAATACGATATAAGAGTTGTAGAAAGTAAAGAAAATGACGAAATAGGAGTATTAGAACATAATTTTAATTTTATGATAGATGTTATCGAAAATAATATCGAGGAGTTAAAAACTTTAAATGAATCAAAACAAAGATTTATAGATAGTTTAAATCATGAAATCAAAACACCGATTACATCAATTATAGGTTATTCGGAACTTCTATTGAAAAGCAATATAAATGAAGAAATAAAAATGAAGGCTTATAAATATATAAACTCTGAAGCAAAACGACTTGAAACATTAAATTCTACATTATTGAAATTGACATTAATAAGGGAAGAAAAGAAATCTTTAGGAAAACTAAACCTTAGAGAAATGATAAATGGTGTTGAGGATATACTTATATATAAGCTTGAAAAAAAATCTATAAATTTAAATATAAATATAGAAGATGTAAATATTTTGGCAGATAAGGAATTATTCGAAGTATTGCTTACAAATATTATTGACAACAGTATTAAAGCTAGTACAGAAAATTCAGTTATAGATATAAATGGTTACTATAAAAATAATAACTATATACTAAAGTTAACAGATTATGGCATTGGGATACCAAAAGAAGACTTGGACAAAATTATCGAACCATTTTATATGGTAGATAAGGCTAGAACAAGAAAAAATAATGGTATTGGACTTGGTCTTTCTATATGTAACGAGATTTGTAATTTACATGATATTTCATTAAGCATAGAAAGTAAATTAAATATGGGTACAAGCATTATTTTAGAATTTAATAAGGAGAATTATTTAAATGAAATCTAAGATTATAATAACATGCATATTAGTAGGATTTATAATTACCTTATTTGCTATATTTAATTTTAAATGCCCATATTATTTTAAAGAAAATGTACTATACACTCAAAATGATGTGAGCGGATATAATGAAAATGAAAAGGAAAATAACAATTTAGTAAATAGAAATGAAGCTATAAAAACTGCTAGATATTATATAGAAGATATATTGGGAAATGATTTAGAAAGTGCTAATAATAAAATGTATGTAAATCTTTATAAAAATGATAGTGGAGCTGAATCATATTATTGGAATATAAGTTGGTCTAGTCCAACATTATCATGTGGTATTGAAATAAATACTATAAATAAACAAATAAATAATATATATATTAATAAAAACTTTGACTGGAACAATAATAAATCAGAAAGTTTATTATTGAGCCAAAATGAAGTTTTAGAAATAGCAAACACTCTTATAGTAGCATTGGGATTTGATTTAGATACTTACAAATTAGATGCACAACATATTAATTTTAGCGATGAAGGCTATCAAATTTGCACATTTATAAATAAAAATAATAGAGAAGACAGATTTGCAATATATATTTCACCTACAGAAAAATATATAGCTAGATATGTTAGAAATCCATAAAAGGAGATTTTTGGATGAAAATATTAGTAGTAGAAGATGAAGCACCTATTAGAGATTTAATATCGATAAATTTACAACTAGTAGGTTATGAAGTATTTACAGCAGAAGATGGTATTATAGCAGAGAAGTTTTTAGAAAATCAAAAGGTAGATTTAATTTTGCTTGATGTAATGATACCTGGTATCGATGGATTTTCTCTTATTGAAAAAATAAAAAAACATAATACTCCTGTTATATTTGTAACTGCAAAAGAATCAGTTTTAGATAGGGTAAAAGGACTTAGACTAGGTGCTGAGGATTATATAATAAAACCATTTGAAACAATAGAATTATTAGCAAGAGTAGAAGTTGTTCTTAGACGATATAATAAAAATAAACAAACTATTAAATTTAAAAATATAGAAGTAGACACAGAACAAAGAATTGTAAACTTGAATAATAAAGAGGTCTATTTAACAGTAAAAGAGTACGAATTATTGGTATTGCTTTTACAAAATAAAAATAGGGCTTTATCTAGAGATCAAATACTAGAAAGAGTATGGGGATTTGAATACGGAGGAGAGACAAGAACTGTCGATATTCATATCCAGCGTATTAGGGAAAAACTAGATTTGAAAAACAATATAAAGACTGTATTTAAAGTAGGTTATAGATTGGAAGAATAATAAAACTCCTTTATGGTATTGAGAATATTTAATATCATAAGGGAGTTTTTTCTTTAAAAGAAGTATTAAAAGATTTAATAACTATATATTAAAATTTTCTTCTAGTATACAAGCTTCGTCGATAATACCTCTAAAGGTGTTTAAAGGTTGATTTGATTTAATACAGAATAAAAATAGCCAATCATATGGATTTCCAATATAAAGAGGTCCCATACCACATGAAGTTAGGATATCATCCATCTGCTCTATAAATTCATCGAAATATTTTCCATCGCTTTCACAATACTGTTCAGCATCAAAACAAAATTCATAAAATACTAATAAAATAATTGCCTTTCTCAATGCTTCAAATGAAAAAAGAGGGTCTTTTTTTATTTTTGAAAATATGTGTTTTGAAGGGAAGTTACTTTTTATAAGTTTTAGCAAATGGGCGTTATTTGCAAATGAATAAGTTTTTTCTATTCCAATTGGAAGAGGGGAATTATATATAACAAAAAGCATAAAATCAATAGATGATACATCTTTATTCGCTGTATATTCAGATATGGTATCTGTATCAAAAATTATATTTTGTTTTATTGCATCTTGTATAACAAGTCCACAATGTTTTAGATGTTGTTCATCTTCACTTGTTATATTTTTATATCTCTTGCCTTTTTTCAATTTATTTATAAAATCCCTGTCTTCTTTTGAACCTTGAATTCTGTTTAATAATTTATTAAATTGCTCAACAGCAGTAACATTATATCTATTGAAGCTGTCTTTGTTGTTTTCTATATATCGCATTAATTCTTCTTCAGTTGTAAAAAAATCAGTTTCTTCCCTAATGGAACTTGTATATACTTGAGAATCTGTATTTTTAGAAGAGTTATTATTTAAAAGCTCTTCTGATTTTTCTATTAAATCAGTTGCATATGTATAATTCTTATTATTTTTTATACAGAAATAATATACCAACTCGTGAACATTTTTAACGTTGAAAGTTCTATCAAGATATATTTTAGTGAAAAAATCATTTGTTTCTTCGAGGTTTAACCCCATTGCAAAACAAAGTTTAAATACATTAGTTCTATTTGCTTTTTTAGTATCAGGTCTAGTTTCTCCAGAAAAGTAGTTTTCTAGAGTTGCCTTGGAAATAGAGATATTTTGTTCTTTAAATTTATTGTATAAAAAATCAGTTCTTTTTTTTATATAAGTTTTTTCGTTTAATCCATCTTCTTCAACATATCCATGCTTTTTTATAAATTCTGTCAAACCATCATTAAATGTCCTGAAGTTTTCAGCTTGATTTAAAAATTTTAAAACATCATTGTAATTTTCTGAATCTTCATAATTAATATCCCAAAACTTATTTAACATATTTGTTGTAAATTCTCCAGCATCTTCATACATATCTCGCATAATACCCCTCCAAAATTATTGATTATATACAATAATAATACCATTTTTTACTATATAATTAAATCATATAGTTGTAGTAAAACATGAATTACAGATAACAAGATTGTATTGCTAAAATATAGATGAATTAATAGAAAAAGAGTTTGCGGGGGTGAAAAAAGTGAGGCAAGCATTGAAAACAGGGCAAAAGATATATTTAAGTGATAACAATGATAAATACAATAAAATTTACGAATATATTATTAAAGAAATTACGGGATTTGGAGCAAGTTGTATTGTGTATGAGGCATATTACAATGACTCACTTGGAATAAAACATTTGGTTAGGCTAAAAGAATTTTATCCAGTTCATATGGGGATAAATAGAGACGAGGATTTGAACTTGGTTATAAAAGAAGACTATATCCAAAAATTTGAAGAAGAGGGGAACTTATTTATTGATGCATATAAGAAGAATGTAATGTTTCAAATGGATTTAGACACATTAAATAGTACGGGAAACGTACAAAATTTTTTATATGGAAACAACACTATGTACATGGTTGTAAATTACAATAATGGAACTTCATATGACAAAATAAAGGTTGAAAGTTTGCATGATATATTTCAAATCGGTCTAGCACTAGCTAAAACAATAAAAAGTTATCATAAAAATGGATATTTGCATTTAGATATAAAACCTGAAAATATATTAAAACTCCCTGAAACAAATGAAATGGTTATATTATTTGATTTTGGAAGTATAGAATCGATTGAAAATATACACACGGGAAAATCAAAGAATATATCGTATTCAGAAAATTGGGCAGCACCGGAACAACTTCAATATAAGTTAAAAAAGATATGCGAATCAACTGATATTTACTCAATTGGGGCAGTCTTATTTTATAAAATAATGGGTAGACTTCCATGTTTGGATGACAGAAAAGTCTTTGCAAATTGGGAATTTGATTTAAAAGACCCTAGGTTTGAAGGGGTTAATCCGAAGATTTTTAGATATATAAAAGAATTGTTCAAAAAAACACTTAGATCCATGCCATCAAAGAGATATAAAAACAGTGACGAACTTATTGAAATATTAGAAAAGCTAGTTCATCTTTCAGTACCTAATTCAATTTATTTAAAATCAAACTTTGTAAGAAACGACAATGTGTTCATAGGAAGACAAAGGGAAATCAAACTTATTTACAATAAACTAGAAAATGAAACTGATGCAGTTTTCTTACATGGTTTTGGGGGGATTGGAAAGAGTGTTTTGGCAAAACAATATGCATTTTTATATAAAGATAATTACGACACGATTGTATTTGCAAATTACGCTACTAATTTATTTAATCTAGTTTTAAATGATAGAGAGTTGCCAATTGCCAATTTTAGAAGAAGTGATGATGAAAAGGATAAGGAGTATTTTGAACGAAAATTAGATAAATTATACGATTTATGTGATAAAAAAACTTTGATTATTATAGATAACTTCGATGTAGATGAAGATGACAATTTGGAAAAACTTATAAACTGCGGTTGCAAATTTATAATAACAACTCGAAATGATTTTACAGATTACAATTATCACCAGATTGAAATAAAAGAATTTGATAATATGGACGATTTGAGAGATTTGTTTTACAGTTATAACAAAATTGATTATTGCGAAGAAGAAAGAGATACAATAGATAAAATAATAAAAATTGTCGACAAACATACAATGACTGTGGAATTGATAGCAAAACAACTTAGAATTACACAAATTGCCCCGGAAATTCTATATGAAAAATTAAAAAATTTAGATGGGATAACAAGTGAAAATAAAGAGAAAGTAAAGCTTAGAAAAGACAGAAAACTAAACAATAAATCGATAATGGCACATCTAGAAATAGTATTTGATATGGCTAAATTGAGTAAATTTGAAAAATACATTCTTATGAATATGTCGCTAATTGCCAACATTAGAATAGATAAAACTGAGTTTATGAAATGGTGTTTAATCGATGAATTTGAAGAATTAAATTTGCTTATTGATAAAGGCTGGATCGAGTTTAAAGAAGGTAGAATAAGCCTTCATCAAATAATAATCGACCTTGTTTATAATAAGCTAAAACCAACATGTGAAAAATGTGATAAACTCACTCAAACTATGACACAAATGGCTACAATGAGGATTAAAAATAATACAACAAAGAGAAATCAATATATAAATCTTATCAATATTTTTGCGGAGAGAATAAACGGAAAAAATATAGAATTAGCACAGTTTTATAACAATTTTGCGGATTTATTATCATCACGATATAAAGATGACTGCATTGATTATTATAAAAAAGCTGTGGATATTTATAGTTCTTTAGATTTTGATAAAGATATTTATAGTAGCAATGACATAAAGCAACATTTGATAAATACAAATTTTAATATGGGAGCAGCGTATATAACATTAATGGAAAACAATACAATGAGATTTGTAGATGAGGAAGAAATAGTAAAAGATTATCTAGAGGGAATAAAAATTTCATTTGGTAATTGTATAAAGTTACAAGAAGATATATATGGGGAAAAATCACTACAAGTTGCAAATGAATATATCAAGATTGCAAAAGTTATTTTTTATTCATTAGGTAGTATTTATATGACTTTGGACAATGAACAAGCTATAGATTATTTTGCGTATTTTGAAAAATGCCTTTTAAATAGTTTTGAAATTAAACGTGAGATTCTAGGTATTGATAATCAAGAAACAAAAGACATTTGCTATGAATTATATCAATATTACATGGCAAACTCAACTGATGTCATGATGTTTAAGGATTTTATACAAGATAAGAAAAAGGCGCTTTATTACGGTGAACTTTATATGGGAGAGTAAAAATGTTATTTGATGAAAACTTTAGAAATAAAGAATATTTAGATTACAAAACGCTTGGCGACTTGGCGATGGAAATAGGCGAATACGACAAGGCGATTAGGCATTATAAAAAACAGTTAAAAATAATGTCTGAAATAGATTGTGATAGTGATGAAGTATTTGACTTAGATAGTATCGAAGGAACTTATCTTGAGTATGAGTTGTATGAACAAATAGCCAGAGCATATGAGTGCGAAAATGATTATAAAAACGCTATAAAATACGTAAAATTGATGATTGAAGATGATGAAAATCGAGATGTAAATAAAGGTGATTCAGTTATAAGACTTGCTCAATTGTATAATTTAAACAAACAAAAAGAAGAAGCAGTAAAAATATTAGATGAGTTATTGGATTATGAAAAGGCGCAAATTGAAAAAGAATATGACGGAAGCTATACAAAAGAATTTTTTGATAATACATATGATAAACAGCAGTATTTAAATACATGTTATGAGTTAATTAAATTGCTAAATTATACAGATAAACAGAGAAGTTTATATTATATGAATTTGGCGCTTGATATGTACAATAAACATGGAAAAAATGATTTAGGAATCAAGATGGCTTCTATTTTAAAATTACAGTCTAAATTTTATAAAGAAGATATAGAATCTAGTTTAAAAAGCAGTGAAACACAGCAGAATATAATCTCAAAACAAGATATAGAAAAAGCAAAATCTATATGTAAAAATAGCTTATTAGAGAGCAAGATTTATAGGGAAGACTATGAATATGAAAGATCAAAAGAAGCTATTTTAGAAGGAGTAGAAATTTATAAAAAATACAAACTAGACGATTATAAATTAGACTTTTATTTAAAGTACCAACTTGCAAATGCTATTTCAAATGTAGATGATGATTTAGAGAATTATCCAATAATTTTTGAAAAATATTTAGAAGCATTTAAGATACTGCAACAACATGACTTTTTCGATGAATACAGCAAAAATATGATTTTACTTGAACTATATTCATATAAGAGCGATTATGATGAGGCGATTAAATATAAAAAGCAATGCGATTTTTATTATATAGCAAAGTACAATATAAAACACAGCGAGAAGGAAAAAGTAGCTCTACAAAAGGAATATTACGAAGCAGGAAATTCGTATTTTGATTGTCAAAACTACGATATGGCGATAAAATGTTACGAAAAATCAATGCAAAATTTGATTTTCAATATGGGGATTTTTGGTGGTGAGATAACTGACTTTGAAGATGAAGATATTTATTATGATCCTGTGGATAAGTCTTATTTTGGTTATGAATTCTATGTAAAACTTTGTGAAGCTATGGCCAATGTATATAAGGAAAGTCTCAACTTAGATAAACAATTGGAACACCTCCAAAATGCAGTAAAATGCCTTGATCAGTATTATTATGCAAGTGAATTTAGTTATAGTATATATACTTTGTATACAAATATTTTTAGTGATATAGCAGAAATTTATATTGAAAAAGAAGATTACAATACAGCAATAAATTATGAATTTATTTTAATAGGAATTTACAATAGTCCTAATTTAGAAAACTCTATAAATGAAAAATTCGAGGATATAGAAAACATAAGAAAGCTATTTGAAACTAGAGAGCTTAAAGAATTTATCTTATCTGATAGTTATAAATTTAATCTTGAAAATAAATGGTTAAACTGTGTAAAAGATAGTTTTGAAAAAATTGTGGAAATAGCAAAGGTTTTAGAAGATGATGAGTTAATTAAAATTAGTGAGCAAAAAATAAAATTATTAAAAGACCTTCCTTTTGATTTAGATATATAAAAAACACAAATTACAGATTAAAAATCCAAGATAATATAATAAAACTATAAAAAATCACATTAAAAAAGGGGGATTTGATATGTATTGTAAACAATGTGGTAATTTTGTAGATGAAAACAAGGATAAGTTCTGTATGAATTGTGGATTGGCAGTTGATGGAGAAGATGTTAAGCAAGTGGAGGAGTATAAAAATAACTTGGGGGATACTATTTTTTATTATGCTTCAGAAACACTTTCAATTTTCTTCTTATTTTCATTCTTTTTAGATTTATATTATGGAGATGAAACTTCAGCGGTAAGTAATATTTTATATTTTGTAGCAACTATAAATATGCATAAGATCGCCATAAGTAGATTGATAAGAAATAATAAAACAATCAACTTACTATCTATTATTCTTGAAAAATTAATAGGAATGCCAGTTAAATTATTGGATGAACCAAGTTATATTTACAATAATGCTAGAAAGAGAAATTTAAAAATAAATATAGTCATTATGGTTATATGTATTATTTTAGGAGAAGCTTTATAAAGCATACTACATATTAAAAATAGAAAGGGGAGTTATTTATGATATGTAAGAAATGTGGAAATCAAATAAAAGAAGGGGCAAAGTTTTGTAATAATTGCGGGTATGAAAGTTCAAATATGAATCAAGATAATAGACAATACAACTCGAATATGAATCAACAAGACCAACAACAAAACCAACAACAAAAGAAGAAAACGTCAAAGATTATAATAGGGATAATAGTTACAATAGCAATAATAGTAGGATTATCAGCATTGGCATCAGGTGGAGATTATTCCTCAAAGGTTAGTAGTGTTAAAAATGGTTACTTTCAAGCTTATTCTTCTGATGATGGATATCCAAATGTAGGTGATGCATTCGAAAACTATTTTGATGACACAAGTTGGAAAGCTTTTACGAGTGATGATGATATGGAGATAGTAGAATTTAACGGGAAATTTCTATATTATGACGATGAAACAGATTGTTGCCTACAATTCCAAACATATGAAGATGGTAGTTTTGATATATATGCAGTAGAGTTTAATGGAATACCTCAAGATAAATTGACAATTTCGACATTATTAGATGATATTATGGATGAGGCACAATATATGGATAGAAATGATTAAATTTGGATTTATAGAAGTGAATATTGAGTGAAAATATAAATGGCATCGATGATGCCATTTTTTTGTGCATTATTTTAGAGCAAGGGGGAGTGTTTATGTTTTGTAAAAACTGTGGTAAAGAATTAAAAGATGAGGCTAGATTTTGTAATAGATGCGGAACTTGTTTAATTTCTGAAGGAAATAATCAAGAAAAAAATAAAATAAAACAAGAAGATAATTCAATGGATACAACAGGGATATTAATAATATTAGCAATTTTAACGTCATTTATTTTAACTTTTATAATTATTCAAATACAAGAATTTTAATATTGTAGCAATAATATCAATTTAAGGTAAGTTATATTGGATGTGACACAAAATCGTATTAAGAATAGCTGTAAACATGTATTGATAATACCATTTTTTGTGCATTATTTTGGATGAAGGTATATAAGATTATAGTAGAGATTTAAAAAAGAGAGTGCGTCATTTATGAAATGTGGTAAGTGTGGTAAAGAAGTAAATTAGGGAGCTAGTTTCTGCAATAATTGTGGGTGAAGTTTAAATTCTTATCAAACTAATACAAATGAAAATATGAATAAATATGAACACTATACACAACCAAATAAAAATAAAACTCCAAAAATTATTATAGGTATAGTAATTATAATAGCAATAATAGTAGGAGGATTTTTATTATTTGGTAAAGATATTCTTAACAGGGGTAATGATACTAAAATTGAGAATGTTAATAAGAGTGATAATGCTCAAATTGAAAATAATAACAGTAACAGTGGCGAGAACAGCAATAGTAACGCACCTGTTAAAAGCGGTGAGTATACTGAACGAAGTGATTATAATGAAAACTCAGAACAAGTTAAAATTATCGCAAAATCATATTTTAAAAAATATACTTTTGATGAAAAATATTTAAATATAGGAAGTGCATTTGAAAGCTATTTTGATGATATAACATGGAAATATTTTGAAAGTGAAGATAATAAAGATATAGTTTAATTTAATGGTACTTTTACAAAGAATGGTGAAAAAATAGATTCTTGTATACAGTTTGAATTATATAATGATAATACTTTTGAAATATGTTATGTTGATTTTAATGGAAAATCACAAAATCAAGATGAAACTGATAATTTAATTAGAGATATTATGGTTAATACTAAGACTAAGAATACAAATGAGTAATTAAGTATTTATGTATAAAAATAATAGTAAAAAATCAAAGTATTAAAGGGTTTTTAGAGGTTTGTGGCGTATGATAGTATTTTAAGGGATATATATTATTTACATATTTCCTAAAATATTATATACAAGGGGGTTGGGTATATGAAAAACTCAAGAAAATGTATTTTTAAAAGTATAGTTTGTATGTTACTATCAATTATAATAATTGGTACTAGTAGCATATATTCAAGTGCGGCAACGACTTCTTATAAAAAGGTATCTTCAGGGGAAAAAGTAGGAGATTATTATATTTGGATAGATGAAATAGAAGGCTTATATACACAGAAAAAGGGTTCATCAATGAAGTTAATACAAAGAAAGCCTAAAATATATGAAGTATCAATTGCCCCAGAAGTAATAACAAATGGTAAGCAAATATACTATGCAATTATAACAGATAACTTAGAAGGAAAATATTCAGGTCAGATTTATAGAAGTGACATGAATGGAAAAAATAAAAAGCATATTGCAACAATATCACATTTAGTTGGCTTAGAAGGATATTATGGAAACAAACTTTATATATCTAGACATTCTAGATTATATGATAATGAGTGGGATGTATTTGGTGCAACAGATATTTATTCGTGCAGTATAAGTTCTGGGAAAATATCTTTGATTAAAAAAAATTCTTATATACTTAAACAAAATGGTAAATATTTATTACTTAAATCAATAGCTTGGGATTATACAGGAACATCTATTTACTGTTATAATGCTAGTACAAATAAAAAATATAAGATAAATTATGAATGTGGAACAGCTAACTTTGTTAATGGGAAAATATATTATTCAGATATGAATACTACTAATAAGGTAAAAAATAAAGAAACTTTAAAGAGTTGTTCCTATACAGGTAAAAATCAAAAGACTATAAAAACATTTAATTTTGGAAATTATGGTGGAACTATAACTTCTATAAATAAAACAAATGCTAAATATATTAAATACAATCGAGATCATACTAAAAATACTATGTATAAGTACTATTATAAGACAGGAAAGACGGTTAAAATTAAATAATTATAAAATAAATTCTAATAAAAGGTATATCACATATAGAAACTAATATTTTGTGATATACCTTTTTAAATACAATACAAAATATATCAAAAAGAGGGTAAAATAAAATGACTACATGCATAGTATGTTTGTTTATTATATAATAAAGATTAAGCATAATATAAAAATACAAGGAGATAAATATGAACATACTTATATCAAATGATGATGGAATAAATGCAGAGGGAATAAAAATTTTGGCGGAGGAGATTTCGAAAATAGCAAATACATATGTAGTTGCACCAGACAGCCCAAGAAGTGCTAGTGGGCATGCGATAACTCTTCACAAGCCGATTTTAATAAACGATGAATTTATAGCAGAAAATGTTGAAGCCTATTCAACTTCGGGAACTCCTGCTGATTGTGTAAAAGTGGGTATTGAGTCTATTTTAAAAGATATAGAAATAGATTTAGTTTTAAGTGGAATAAACAATGGACCAAATTTAGGAACAGATGTTATATATTCTGGAACAGTTGCGGCTGCGATTGAGGGACTTGTTGAAGGAAAGCCATCTATTGCTCTTTCTTGTGATTCGTCAAAAGTTTCAAGTGATGAATATAGAGAAGCGGCGAAATACACAGCTAAATTAATTCAAAAATTAGAGGGCAATTTAGATAAATTAAACGGAAATATACTAAATGTGAACTTCCCAACAGGAGAGAAAAAAGGCGTAAGAATAACTAAACTTGGCAGACGTGTGTACAACAATGTTATGGATGATAGACAAAGTATAAGAGGTCAAAGATATGTATGGATGGGAGGAGATTTAGAAGATATTAAGCAAGATAAAGACAGCGATATATTCGCGGTTGAAAATGGCTATATATCAATAACTCCAGTGCATATAAATATGACAGAAACAAATAGAATTGAAGAACTTAAAGAATTAGGACTAGAAGAGTAAAATAAAAATGCCAAAGAGAAACTTTTATATAAAAGCCTCTTTGGCATTTTTGGAATGTTTTAAGCAATCATATATATATGATGCCCAAAAATCTATTATTTATTAGGATTATATTTAACTTTTGAAATTAATTGAGTAATTGTTCCCATTGGGCAATATACACACCAAGATCTAGGTTTGAATAAAACCATTGTTATAAGACCTAAGATTGTTGAAGTTAACATCATGCTATAAAAGCCAAGTGCAAATTGGTAAATCCATGGCGATACTAAGTTTGGATTTGTAATTTCCCAAGGAAGTTTAAATGTCCAAAGTAGTGTAAGGACTTCTTTTAAATTGCTAGCTCCAGCAAATACTAGACAAGTGTTAAATAACATAATGCCAAACATAGTTAAAAAGAAAGTCAAGAAACCATATCTGAAATATTTGCTTTTTAAAAATTTAGGCATTGGTTTATTTCTAGATAGGTTGAATTTATTGCCAAGGAAGTTAAATAATTGTCCCCTACCACAATATATATTGCAATATGATTTTCCACCGCCAAGTATTGAAATTATAATTGGTATTAAAAAGCATAATAGTCCAAGCCAAGCGAATAATATATTAAAAAATCCAAGGATTAAATAAGTTATACTTAAAATCCACATATAATCTAAAATTGATTTTTTATTCTTTTTCATTTATACAGCAACCTCCTTCTTTTCGATATTTATAATAGATGCAGGACAGACTAAGGCACATTTTCCACATCCAACACATTTTTCATAGTTTATTTCTGCAAAAATACCGTGCTCTATATGGATTATTTGAAGAGGGCATGCCTTTAAGCAAGTTCCACAAGCAACGCAAGCACTTTTATCAACTATAGCTTTTTTCTTAAATTTTTTCATTTTGTTCCTCCTATTTAGTAGATTGTAAATTTAATTATAAGAATTTTTGATAAAAGTTAAGTGATTAAGTCACACAGAATATAAAAATAAAAAAACTACTATATGAAGGTTTAATTAATAGTAGTTTTTAATCTCCAAAAGCTGGAGTAGATATTCAATTTTGTTGTAAAATAGATTGTAATTTTTCTATATTTATTATTTTTATACAACCACGGCTAACTTTCACTATATTATCTTTTTCAAATCGCTTTAACATTCTGCTTATAACTTCGCGTGATGAACCTAAATCATTCGCTATTGCCTCGTGTGTTATATTTATTTCAAGTGAGTTTTTTAGATAATATTGATTGATTAAATAATCAGCCAACCTGTAATCCAAGTTAAAAAACACAACTTGTTCCAATACCCACATGATTTCTGAAAGTTTGCTTTGTGTTACCTCAAGCATAAACTTTTGTATTGATATATTTTGATTTAATAAATCCTTAAAAAGTTTACCATCTATTATAATAAGTGACGAATTGTCAACAGCTTGAAGATTTATATCATAGGATAGGTTTTGATAAAAGCAAGATGATGATAATATACATAAATCATTTTTAAATAATTTAAAAAGCGTGATTTCCTTTCCTGATAATGATGACATAAAACTTCTAAGCTGGCCATTTGCGACTAAAACAAGGCCTGTACAAGATTTATATTTTGAATAAATCAATTCACCAGCTTTGTATTCCTCGATATGGCTTGCATCATAAAGTATGTTTTTTTCTTCTTTTGACAGATTTTTAAAAAACGGTAAGCTTTCCTTAAAAATTAATTCTTTATTTATATTCATTTAATTCCATCCTATTCATTTGATTTAATATCTTTATTATAGTAAAAAATAGAGGAATATATGTGATAAAGTCACATAAAAAACATATCGTTAATAGTTAACACGATATGTTTTTTTATATATTTATTTAAAAAGTGGAATTTCAAAGTAAATAGAAAGTAACATAGCATTTTTATCTAAACAAGCACCGACATCACCGTTTAATTGTTTGACCAAAAATTCTACGATTGAAAGTCCAAGCCCTGTTGACTTGTTTCTGGTAGAGTCAGCAGTATAAAATCGGTGGAATAATTTTTCAATGTTTATATCGTTATTTGGAGAGATTGGATTAGTAAAAATAATCTTGGCATTTTTAGAATCTGGTATTTTATCGTAATCTATTTTAATATCAATATCTCCAAGCGAGTGTTTTGCACAGTTGTTTAATAAATTATCGACAATTCTAATAAGCATATCTTTATCACCGAGAACATAGATTGGCGGTGATTCTTCCATATTGATGTTTATATTTTTTTCTTCCAAAACTCCTATATAAGACAATACACATTCAACAATTAAGTTACTTATATTTATTTTTTCTAAATTAGGTTTTATATTTGATGTAATTAAATAAGAGTATTCAAAAAAATGTTCGATTAAATTGCCGAGATCATCTGTTGATTTTTGGGCAATCTGTAGATTGTGGAGCTGTTCTTTATCCAAATCACTTTTTTGCAAAAGTTGTTGATATCCTTTGACTGAAGTTAGCGGTGTTCTAAGATCATGTGATATATTTGAAATCAACTCCTTAAATTGTTTTTGTTCATTTATGCTGTCTAGTCTGCGTTTTTCTTCTAATTTAAGACAATGATTAATATTGCTTGTAAGTTTTATAATAGTCTTATTAAAAAGTACTACATTAAGAGGTTGGCGAGTATTTTCAGAAAGTCTTTTACGCAGTTGTTTGTTTATTGAATTTAATTGATTTAAGATAAATCCAATATATATAATTAAAAAAACAATAATCAAACACAATAGAATAACAATAAGTGACATATCTCCAACCCCTTTACTTTTAATATATAAGTTAACTTTAATCTAATATAAATATTATAATCTAAAACTTATAAAAATTAGATATATAGATTATTTAATTTCTGCTTTTCTAAAAAATAAATAAGATAAAAGCATCATAATTACAAGAAATACTAAACTAATTCCTATAAAGTTGAAAAAGACAGAGGCATTTGCGTTTAATGTTAATTTTGAATAATCAACGCCAAATGGAGTCTTTGAAAAAAAGTCAGAAGCTGCGTCTATATTTATAATTTGGGCAATTGCAGCATTGAAGATATATCCCAAACTGATTACAATCACTGATTTTCGGATTGAGAATGCTAAAAATATTGAAATACTTATTTGTGATGCATATACGATTGCCATTGTGAACCAGGTTGCGATTATTTTTAAAAATATATTAAAATCAAAGGCAGTACCATTTTCATTTTTCATTATATTTTGAAATACAGATGGCAAGAATGTCTCGAATGAATAGTTTGAACACATTCCAACTATTGCCGCGATTACATATGGAAGTAGAAATATTAAAATTGATATAAAATAAGTTATAGTTTTGCAAATTATGATAGAACTTCTGCTGTAACCAGTTGATATGGAATCGTGGATTGTTTTGTTGTCAAAATCATTACATATAAATAAAGAAATAAATATCACACTAACAAGAGAAATCATTTGAAAGTCAGTAAAAAAAGAACCAATGCCGATTATGTCATGACTTAAATTTCCGTTTGTTAATTGATAAGATATAACTGACATAAGTGTGGCAGAGATACAACTTAACAAAAATAAAATTTTGATTGATTTAGTTTTTCTCATTTTATACAAATCTGCTTTAATTAAATTAAACATTATCAATACCTCCCACCATAGAAACAAAGTAATCCTCAAGAGTGCCACCCTCGTTTGATAAATTAGTTACTGCGACTTCATTTTCAAATAATGTTTTTCCAACAAGTTCCTTATCATCGATATAATCAAAAAGTTGAACAGAGTTATCTGGCATAACTTTAAAGTTAGTAGTATTTAATTTTCTCTCTATCACATTGACTAATTTGCAAACATCTGTAGATTGTAGTAGAAGATAGTGTTTGCAATGTTCATCAAGTTCTTCTAATGTAAGAGTTTCGATTATTTCACCCTTGTTTATAAATATATAGTCATTAGCAAGTTGATACATCTCTGGCAAGTTGTGGCTTGATATTAAAATAGTCATATTTTTTTCATCGCAAAGTTTTATAAGAAGTTTTCTGATTTCGACAATACCAAGTGGATCAAGCCCATTTATAGGTTCATCCAATATCAAAAATTCAGGATTATTTAAAAGAGTAATAGCAATTCCCAGGCGTTGTTTCATACCTAGTGAAAAGTTTTTAACCTTCTTTTTACCTGTATTAGCAATATCCAAAAGTTTTAGAAGTTCATCTTCAATTTCCTCGTTTGGAATGCCTCTAATAATTCGATGAAGTCTCATATTTTCTTTTGCAGTCATAGATAAGTTGATGCTTGGGGATTCAATCATACAACCCATACGTCTTCGCTCAATTTGTATTTCACTTTCTTTAGTGTGACCGAATAACTCGATTTCACCAGAACTAGGATAGCTAAGTCCTGCGATAAGTCGCATCAACGTACTTTTTCCAGCACCATTTCGTCCGACTAAACCATAGATTTTGCCAGGTTCTAATGCAATCGATACATTGTTTACAGCATGATAGCCTTTATATGTTTTTGTGAGATTTGTAGTTTTTAAAATATACTCACTCATATTTTTCCCTCCTAATTTATTGAAATTGTAATAGTAGTTTTAATTTTATATTTAAAGTATAGGGAAAAAAGGTTTAGAAAAAGATAAGAAGGAAAAATTAAATGTAAAGAATGCGATAAGTTACTTTTTAAAAAGTCTATATCCAAGTCCCCACACTGTTTCTATATAATTTTCATTAGGATTGAATTTTTTTAATTTACTTCGGATATTACTTATATGTGTTTTTATAGCATTGTCATCGCCGATATATTCTTCATGCCAAATTGACTCATATAAATTTGCTTTGCTAAAAACTTTATTTTGATTTTTTATAAGCAGTTCCAAAATCATATATTCCTTAGCAGTTAAGTACAATAAACAATCATTGATTTTAATTTCTTTATTATTTTCATCTAGAGTTATATCTTTATATTTAAGTAAGGGCATGATATCATCATCTGTCACATGATTTGAAATGTAGTAGCGTCTTAAGTTAGATTCAATTCTTGCAATAACTTCGCCTAGGTCAAAAGGTTTAGTTATATAATCATCAGCGCCTAGTTTTAACAAATCAATTTTTGTGCTTATCATATCTTTTGCGGAAATAATTATAATTGGAATTTGTGAAAATTGACGTACTTCTTTTAAGATTTCGTCTCCACTTTTGAATGGCAACATGATATCCAAAAGTACTAAGCTATAAGAATTAGTTTTAATTTCATTAAGTCCATCAATTCCTGTAAATGAAGATTTTACGCCATATCCAGCGCTTTTTATCGCTTGAGCAAGCATTAGATTTACATCTTGATTGTCTTCTATAATTAAGATATTTTCCATTTTCCCCTCCTGCAATTTAAGTTTCTATATTTTGAGTTGAGTATATACTAAAAATATGGAAAAAACAAGGAAGGAGAGTAGCCTTAAAAAATAAATAAAAAATTTTAAAAATAAAAATTGACGAAAGTTAATATATCTGATATGATTACATATGCAATAAATTAGGAACAAAATTGTTTTTAATAGATTGATTAAAAAAGAATATTATAATACAGATTACATATATAGATCCATAATAGGGATGGACGTTTCTACTAGCTGCCGTAAATAGCAAACTATACGTAATTCATAGGAATTACTATAGCTATTTACGGCAGTTTTTTTGTGGTCAAGGAGGTCAAATGAGATTATTAAAGGGAAATTTTATTTATTCAATAGATAAGAATGATATAGAAATAAAGGAAAATCAATATCTTTTAGTGAAAGATGGTAAAGTAGAGGAATTTTATAATGAAGTTCCAAGTATTGCGAAAGATGTAAAAGTTGAAGATTATAAAGATAATATAATAATACCAGGATTATCTGATTTACATGTACATGCTCCACAATATGCATTTAGAGGTATGGGGATGGATATGCAACTTTTAGATTGGTTAAATACTTATGCGTTTAAAGAAGAGGGAAAATATAAAAATCTAGAATACGCTAAAAAACAATATTCTAAATTTGTAGATGATGTTAAAAATAGTGCGACAACTAGATTATCGATATTTGCTACATTACACAAAGATGCAACAATTATGCTTATGGATTTATTAGAAAATGCAGGAGTAAAAGCATATGTTGGAAAAGTAAATATGGATAGAAATTCACCTGAATTTTTAAGCGAAGACACAATTGAGTCAAAAGAAGATACAATAGAATGGTTAGAACAAATTAAAGATAGATATAAAAATATAAAACCAATATTAACTCCAAGATTTATCCCAAGTTGTACGGATAAATTAATGGATGAGATACAAAATATAAATAAAAAATACAAATTGCCAATTCAATCACATCTATCAGAAAATACATCTGAAATAGATTGGGTGGCAGATTTACACCCAGATACAAATAATTATGCAGAGGCATATGATAAGTACAATTTATTTGGGAAAGAAAACAAAACAATAATGGCACACTGTGTTCACTGTCCAGATGATGAACTTAATTTAATAAAACAAAACAACGTAACAGTTGCCCATTGTCCGCAATCGAATGCAAATTTAACTAGTGGAATTGCACCTATTAAAAAGATGTTAGATATGGGAATTGATGTTGGACTTGGTAGTGATATTGCAGCAGGTTCAAGTTTATCAATATTTAGAGCAATGAGCGATGCTGTACAGGTTTCAAAATTAAGAGAAGCTATGACAGGTGAGAAAAATCAAATTCTTACATTATCAGAAGTATTCTACCTTGGAACAAAAGGTGGAGGAAAATTCTTTGGAAATGTGGGAAGTTTTGAAAAAGGATATGAATTCGACGCTATAGTTTTAAATGACGAGTCATTTGGTGATAATAGCGACTTTACATTAAAAGAGCGTCTAGAGAGAATAATATATTTAAGCGATGATAGAAATATTGTAGCTAAATATGTTGCTGGAAACAAAGTCATCTAAATATATAATTAATTTTATATATTGAGAATAAATTTATTTTTTTAAAAGTATAAAAGTATAAAAGTTAAAAAGTATGATTATTGGTACAAAAGTGCTGATAAATAAAGAGGTTGTTGCATTTATCTTGTGACAACCTTTTTATTTAATTTCTTAAAATTTTCTTTCAAAATTATAATTTCATAAGTGAAATGTTATAATAAAAATATATTTTAAAGAGAAAATAAAACTTAAGATGAGCTTTGTAAATTAATATTTTAAGAAGGGAATGGTGGATATGAAAAAGAGGTTATTGATAGCGATTATGATGTTATGTGCGATAATACTTACAGGATGTGTCGATGCAGATGTAACTGTAGATTTAGAAAAAGATGGGACAGGAAAGGCAATAGTTGAGTTGGCTGGACCAGCAACTATATTTGATAATATACCACAAGAAACTATAGATGAATGGGCAAAATCATTTGATACAGTAGAGAAAATAAATAAATCAGATAAAAAAGGATATAAATTTACTACTAAACAAGAAAAACTAGATGAATTATTAAAAGAAGTTACAGAATTAAATGGGGTAGTAGACGAAGGTAGTAAAGAAGATTTAAATGACACAAGCAAGGCAAAATCAGAATCAACAACTACAGCATTTGCACAAACAACAGCAAATAATAGTGATAATTCAGTAAATGAGATAGCAAATGAACTTTATCAAAAATATGTAGATGTACAAGAAGAAGACGGATTATTTTCTAGTACTTATAATATAGGATTAAAGCTAAAAGATGCAATATACAGTGAGATGACTAATGAACAAAAAGCATTGGTCAGTTTTATCGGACGCTCTGCTAATATAGGTCTACATATAAAATCGCCGATAGCAGCGAAAAGCAGCAATGCAACTAGCGAAACTAAGGAAGATGGAAAGTATGTGTATAATTGGAACTATACATTAGCTGATGTTCAAAATATAAACTTCTCTGCAAGAATACCTAATGTTAGAAATATTGCAATTGCAACAGTATGTGGATTAGTTGTATTAGTAGCTATAATAGCAATGATAATTAGAAGAAGAAAATAGAGTAAAAGACTAAGGTGTAAAAAGATTTTGAACCTTGGTCTTTTTTATGGCCAAAATTATATTTATTTTATTATGTATAAATCTATATTTTTCTAAAAAAGTGAAATACTAAATTATAAATAAAAAAATGGAGGACTAATTATGGAAAATAATATGGCAATGGAATACCCTATGTTTTGTTATCAATGCGAACAAACAGCAGGGGGTAAAGGATGTACTAAAATGGGAGTATGTGGGAAAACACCTGAAGTAGCAGCACTTCAAGATTTACTAATATTCCAAATAAAAGGGATAAGTTGTTATGCAAAAGAAATAGTTGAAAAAGGTGAAAATGTAGACAAAGATATAGTTTCTTTTGTTGAGAACTGCTTATTTACAACTTTAACTAATGTAAACTTTGATGCAGATGTTCATGTTGAATTATTAAGAAGATCACAAGAAATAAAAGAACAACTTAGAAGTAAAGTTGGAGCTATAAAAAACACTACAGAGCACGCTACATACAACTTAAGTAGTACAAAAGCAGAAATGTTACAAGATGCGAAAAAAGCAGGGATAATGTATGACCAAGATTTAGACCCAGATATCCGTTCACTAAGACAAACAATAGTCTATGGACTAAAAGGAATAAGTGCATATGGTCATCAAGCGAGAGCACTTGGATATTATGATGACCAAGTCGATAACTTCTATATAAGAGCATTAGAAGCTACAACTGACGATAATCTAAGCGTAGAAGAACTTATAAGATGGACAATGAGAACAGGAGACATGAGTGTGGCTGTTATGAAAAAACTAGACGAAGCAAATACTGAAGTTTATTCAAATCCAACACCACATAAAGTAAACGTAAAAATGAAAAAAGGTCCTTTCATAATAGTATCAGGACATGACTTAAAGGATTTAGAAATGTTACTTCAACAAACTGAAGGAAAAGGAATAAACATTTATACACATGGTGAAATGTTACCAAGTCATGGATATCCAGGACTTAAAAAATATAAACATCTAGTAGGTAACTTTGGTGGAGCTTGGCAAGACCAACAAAAAGAATTCGATTCAATACCAGGATGCATCCTTATGACAACTAACTGCCTTATGAGACCTAGAGAAACTTATAAAGACAGAATATTTACAACTAACGTAGTTGGATGGGATGGAGTAAAATTTGTTCCTAAAAAAGAAGATGGAACTAAAGACTTCAGCGAAATAATAGAAAAAGCATTAGAATTAGGTGGATATGAAGAAGACCAAGAACCACATGAAATTCTAGTTGGATTTGGTCATCATGCAACTTTAAGCAATGCAGGTGCAATTGTAGATGCAGTAAAACAAGGTAAAATAAGACATTTCTTCTTAATAGGTGGATGTGATGGTGCTAGACCAGGAAGAAATTATTATACTGAATTTGCTAAAAAGGTTCCACAAGACTGCGTGATTTTAACTTTAGCATGTGGTAAATATAGATTTAATAAACTTGACTTTGGAGAAGTTGCAGGACTTCCAAGACTTCTAGATGTTGGACAATGTAACGATGCATACTCAGCAGTTAGAATAGCAACAGCATTGGCAGATGCATTTGAAACAGATGTAAACGGCTTACCGCTTTCTTTAATAATATCTTGGTATGAACAAAAAGCTGTAGCAGACTTACTTGCATTATTATCACTTGGAATAAAAGGAATTTACTTAGGACCAACACTTCCAGCATTCCTAAGCCCTAATGTACTTCAATACTTAGTAGATACATTCGATTTAAGACCTATAAGTACACCGGACGATGATTTAAAATCTTGTTTAAAACAAGAAGTATAGGTTTTAGAAAATTTATACATTGAAATATAAAAAGTTTATATATTAATTTGCCTAAATTATAGATAAAAAAACTCCCTTGCAAAAGCAGGGGAGTTTTGATTATAATTCTACATTAAAAGATTCATTATCTTTACTGATTTTAACTATTTTATCCTTGTAATTAACGGCATACTTAGAGTTTATAAAAGTATCACAGATTGAGAAATCACCCCACATGTGCATTGGGAATGCTATTTTTGTGTTTGTATTTCTCATAAAATAATCAAATCCTAAGTAATAAAAATCACCTTGGCGTGGATCTAGTGGAACAAATGCTAAATCTATATCACGACCCTTGATTCCGTCTATTCCAGATTTAAATTTATCTTCTGCATATTTATTTTCTTTTGGAGAGTTTTCACCTTCCCAATGCCACCAGTTTAAATCACCAGCATGGTAGATTACTTTTCCTTCAATTTCAATTAAGAATGCAACACCTATATCGCTTGATTCAAGTGTTTTTATTTTCATATTATCTACTGTGATTTCTTCATCGAAGTTCATAACAACAATTTGGTCAGCAGATTTTACATATTTGCTTCTTCTTTTCTTAATATCTTTTGAAAGAATATATGTAACATCAGGATGCTCTTTAGCTATTTCAAATATGCACTTGTCAAAGTGGTCTTCGTGGAAGTGGCTTGCAAATACATAAAGTTTTTTAGCTTTATCAAACTTTGGAAGTTCACCTTTAAAATAGTCAAAAAGTAATATTGAATTTTGTAGTTCCACACAAAAACTACTGTGGTGAATATATGTTATTTTCATGTTTACGTCCTTTCATATATAAAACTTATTTTATTTATCTATTTTTAAATATATTTTATATTATTATACATAAAAATGGTAAAAATTCAAAAAGATAATAAGTAATTATCTAAAATAATTTAACTGGAGCAGGGACGCCTGCCTCAGGAAGTAAAAATATAAATAGAGTAAGCAAAATTTCAAAAATTGTTATAAGTAAAAGTAAAAATTTAAAATTTCCCTTAGAAAATATATTGGCAAAGTTTAAAAATAAACTCAATATATTTAAACCTGCACTAATCCAAAATGCAACATAAATATTAGGAAGAATTCCTGATAAAAAAATTACTATTAAATAAAGTGTTTGGATAGCTATCGTTATTTTTAAAATCAATTTATTTTTATTATTTTTCACTGTCAAATCTCCCGTTTAATCAAATTTTTGTTAGCGATTATTATACATTATAAATAAGTTTCAATCAATAGAGTAAAATTTATACCAAAGTAGTAGAGTGTTAATAAGTGTATTTTATTTTGCAAAATTGAAAATTATCCGAAATCGGATTATAATATTAAAGTCAGATATCGGATTTTGAAGGAGGAATATTAATGACAATACAATTATCTGAACATTTTACTTATAAAAAAATATTTAGATTTGCCCTGCCTTCTATTGTTATGATGGTATTTACTTCGATTTATGGTGTTGTAGATGGGACATTTGTATCTAACTTTGTTGGAAAAACACCATTTGCAGCAGTTAACTTAGTATGGCCATTTTTAATGATATTAGGTGCATTCGGATTTATGATAGGAACAGGTGGAAGTGCATTAGTTGCAAAAACACTTGGTGAAAATAAAAAAGAAGATGCCAACAGATACTTCACAATGCTTATAACATTGGTAGTTATCCTAGGTGTATTACTTACAATTATAGGACTTATAGTTCTTCGTCCACTTTCTAGCGCTCTTGGAGCTGGCGGGCAAATGCTTGAAGATTGCGTAACTTATGGAAGAACACTTATGATATTTAACACTGCATTTATGTTACAGAGTGTATTCCAAAGTCTTTTTATTACAGCAGAAAAACCAAGACTTGGGCTTATTATGACAGTGGCAGCAGGACTTACAAATATGGTGCTGGATGCGTTATTTATAGCAGTTTTTAAATGGGGCTTAGTTGGGGCAGCATTAGCGAGTGGTCTAAGTCAATGTATAGGTGGAATTTTACCATTAATTTATTTCTTAAGTTCTAAAAATGATACACCACTTAAATTTGTAAAAACGAAAATGGAAGGAAAAGTACTTCTAAAAGCATGTGCAAATGGTGCATCAGAACTTATGACAACTGTATCTTCATCATTAGTGAGTATGCTTTATAACTTCCAACTTATGAGACTTGCTGGTCAAAATGGTATTGCAGCATATGGTGCAGTTATGTATGTTGAATTTGCATTTGTTGCCGTGTTTATTGGATATTCAATAGGAACAGCGCCGATAGTATCTTATCATTATGGTTCAGAAAATCATAATGAAGTTAAAAATATGCTTCAAAAAAGTTTTAAAATAATGAGCGTTTTAGGAATTACTATGATGGTGCTTGCACAGATTTTGGCATCTCCCCTTGCAAAAGTATTTGTAGGATATGATAAGCAATTATTTGATATGACTGTGCACGGATTTAGATTATTCTCATTCTACTTTATACTAGCGGGAATAAACATCTATGCATCTTCATTTTTTACAGCGCTTAATAATGGAATGATTTCGGCTATAATATCATTCTCAAGAACATTGGGATTTGAAACACTTGCAGTAATAATTTTACCTATATTCTTACAACTTGATGGAGTATGGCTTGCGATTACTGTTGCTGAAATATGCGCATTTGTTATATCGATAAGTTTCTTAATTGCAAAAAAAGAAAAATATCACTATGCATAACATTATTTGACTATTAGTCGAGGAAGCAGCTGATTTAAGTAAATGATTAGGGCTTTTATATATATGGCGTGTATTTCAAATTAGATTTACACGCTATTTTTTTGGATTTAATTAAAGAAGTTAAAATACTAATTCATAATAAATACTTAAATATATATTAAACTGTATATTATGATAAAATATACAAAATTTAGGAGGATAATTATGATTACATTAATCACATGTTTGATAGGTGGTTTAGGAGCTGGAATTGGGACAGGTCTTGCTGGGCTTAGTGCAGCTGCAGTTATATCACCTATGTTAATTACTTTTTTAGGAATGCCAGCATACCAAGCAGTTGGAATTGCACTAGCATCAGATGTACTAGCAAGTGCCGTATCAGCTTATACTTATGGTAAAAATAAAAACCTAGATATAAAAAATGGAATTATAATGATGATAACAGTTTTGATATTTACCATGGTAGGAAGCTATATATCTAGTTTAGTCCCAAATAAAATGATGGGTAACTTTTCTGTATATATGACATTTTTAGTTGGACTTAAATTTATAATAAAACCAGTTATGACAACAAAAGACGATATGGAAGAAAAGTCAGTTAAAACAAAAATAATCCAATCTATATTATGTGGAATAATGATTGGGTTTATATGTGGATTTGTAGGTGCTGGTGGAGGAATGATGCTTTTATTAATCCTTACAAGTATATTAGGTTATGAGTTAAAAACAGCAGTTGGAACAAGTGTATTTATAATGACATTTACTGCACTTACAGGAGCTATGTCACACTTTGCAATAGGTGGAATGCCTGATTTTAAAATATTAATCCTTTGTATGTTATTTACATTTGTAGGTGCACAAGTATCTGCTAAATTTGCTAATAAATCTTCAGAAGAAGTTTTAAACAGGGTGCTTGGAATAGTATTATGTGCAATTGGGGCACTTATGATTGTTATGAATATGATAGCTTAAACATAATAGTTTGTTTAATGATATAATTAAAATATAATAATAAAAATTTTAACTACACAGGGGGAAAAAATGAGAAAAATATACACTAATGGGAATATATATACCGTAACTAACGGCAATGCAGAAGCTTTTGTAGAAGAAGAAGGAAAATTTATATATGTAGGGAATAACGAAGATGCACTTTCATACAAACAAGAAGACAGCGAAATAATAGATTTACAAAATAAATTTGTTACAGCTGGATTTAATGATTCACATATGCATGTTGTTGAATTTGGGGATTATTTAGAAATAATGCATATGGGTGATTTTACAGGTTCTTTAAAAGAATTAAAAGATGGAATTAGAAAATTTATAAGTGAAAAAGATTTTAAAGAAAATGAATGGGCTAGAGGCAGAGGATGGAATAATGACTATTTCACAGATGAAAATAGATTTCCAAATAGATATGATTTAGATGAAGTGTCTACAACTTGTCCAATATGCATAATTCGTGCTTGTGGACATATCTGTGTTGTAAACTCAAAGGGGTTAGAATTACTTGGAATTACAAAAGATTCACCACAGGTAGAAGGTGGAGTATTTGATGTGGATGAAAATGGGGAACCACTTGGAATATTTAGAGAAAATGCTCTTGAACTTGTTTATAGCAAGGCTCTTACACCTGATAAAAATAGATTTAAAAAGATGATACATGAAGCTTGTAGAGCTTTAAACTCATACGGTGTGACATCAGCACAAACTGATGATTTTGTAGCATTTCCACAAGTTGACTATGAAGTATTAATAGCAGCTTATCAAGAACTTGAAAAAGAAGGCAAACTGACAGTAAAAATAAATCAACAAGCTCAATTAGTAAATATGCAAGATTTAAAAGAATTTATAGGAAAAGGATATAAAACAGGGGTTGGAAGTGACTACTTTAAAATAGGTCCATTAAAATTAATAGGTGATGGCTCATTAGGTGCAAGAACTGCTTATATGACACAACCATACAATGATGATGACAGCACTTGTGGAATACCTATTTATACTCAAGAACAACTTGATGAAATGGTTGAATATGCTCATAAAAATGGAATGCATGTAGTAATTCACTGTATAGGTGACAAAATAATGTATATGGTAGTTGAAGCTATGGAAAAGGCACTAAAAAAATATCCAAAAGAAGACCATCGCCACGGAATAGTCCACTGTCAAATAACTACAAAAGAATTATTAGATAAGTTCAAAGAATTAAAATTACACGCATACATCCAATCTATTTTCTTAGATTATGATATCAATATAGTGGAAGACAGAATTGGAAAAGAAAGAGCAAAATATACATATAATTTCAAAACACTTATGGATAGCGGCGTAATTACAAGTAATGGTTCAGATTGCCCTGTTGAATTACCAGACGTAATGAATGGAGTGCAATGCGCAGTAACTAGAAAAACTCTAGATGGCAAAGGACCATTTTTACCGGAACAAGCTTTAAGTGTAGAAGAAGCAATCAAATCTTACACAATAATGGGCGCTTATGGTTCTTTTGAAGAAAAAACAAAAGGAAGTATAGAAATTGGCAAAGTTTGTGACTTTGTTGTTCTTGGCCAAAACCCATTTGAAGTAGAAAAAGATAAATTAAAAGATATAGAAATATTAGCAACTTACTTAGATGGCAAATGTGTATTTGATATATTTAATATTGAAATAAATTAATAAGCACAAGTTAGAATTATTTAATATTATAATTTTTAGGCATAGGCTTTTTTAGTAGTCTATGCCTTATTTAATTTTGCAACAAACTCACCCTTATTATTTGACAGTGATTACCAATATCAATATAATTAACTTAAAATCAAACTATAAAAGGGGAAGAAGATTCTATGCTTGAAAACTGTAATATACCTATATTAAACAAGGAAAAAATAAACCATTATGAAACAGAATATATAATAGACAAACTAGGTGGAGAGGGAAGAATGTACTGTATAGATGTATATAATGGAGTGCAAATAATATATAATAGATTTCATTGCTATGAAGCTCCAAAAACAGTAATAGACAATAATAGTACGAAATATATCGAGATAAATCACTGTTTGAGGGGAAAGTTTGAGTGTCTATATGATCAAGAATATTATGCATATCTTACGGAGGGTGATTTATCAATTAGCAGATGGTCATTAAACAAAAGTAATGAATTTTTCACTTTTGGATATTATGAAGGGTTAGAAGTTTTAATAGATACTGAAAAAGCGAAAAATAATGAGATATTTTCTGAATTTAATATAGATATAAACCTAATTTCAAAAAAACTTACTTTAAATAATGACATATATATAATGAGAGCCACTCAACAAATACAACATATATTTATGGAAATGTATAGTGTTGATGATGATGTCAAAGTGGATTATTTAAAAATAAAAGTGCTAGAATTATTATTATTTTTATCACATAGTGATTTTGAAATGATACAAGATAAAAAAAGATATTATCCTAAAAATCAAATAGAAACTGTTAAATCCATCAAAAACTATCTTTCTCAAAATCTAAGTATAAAACCCGATTTTAATAGATTAGCCCAAGAATACAATATAAATATCAATACTTTGAGAAAAATATTCAAAGAGATTTACGGTGTTCCAATATACACTTGGTTTAAACAATACAGAATAGAATATAGTATTGGGCTTTTGAAAAAAACGGATATGCCTATTATAGAAATAGCTAATAAAATTGGATATTCAAATCCGAGCAAATACTCAGCTGCCTTTTCTAAATATGTAAATATGACACCGCAACAATATAGAAAATCCGATATCAAAATGGATTAATTATATTGTATTGGAGTAGAATTGCAAGGAGTGAAATAGTACACTATTATTGAAAATGAAATTCAAGATTATTTAATAAGGGGGTAATCATATGGCAGTACTAAAAAAGTTATTTGCTTATGCGGGTAATCATAAGTATTTAACAATGCTATCACTATTTTTATCATTTATAAGTGCAATTTTATTATTAATGCCTTTTGTATGGATATGGAAGGTAGTACAAGTTATATTAGACGTATATCCAAATTTCAACTTGGCAGGTGATGCAGCACAATATGGATGGTATGCTTTAATTTTTGCGGCTGCAGGAATACTTGTATATGTTATGTCACTTCTTTGCTCACACTTATCAGCATTTAGAATAGCATCAAATATGAGAAAAGAAGCAATGCATCACGTTATGAAACTTCCTATGGGATATTTATCAAAAGAGGGAAGTGGTAAAATAAGAAAAATAATCGATGAATCAGCAACATCAACAGAAACTTATTTAGCACATCAATTACCAGATATGGTTCAACTTGTAACAACAGTTGTTGCAGCAGTGGTATGCTTATTTATATTTAACTGGAAATTCGGAGTTGCATCTTTAATACCATTGGCTTTAGCGTTTTTAAATATGTCTAAAATGATGGGAAAAGATTTAGAGGTATCTATGAAAGAATATATGGATGCTCTTGAGGGGATGAGTAATGAAGCAGTTGAATATATAAGAGGAATACCTGTTGTAAAGACATTTCAACAAACTGTTTTTTCATTTGAACGTTTTTACAAATCAATTAAAAATTACGAAAAATTCGCCCTAGGTTATACTGATAAAATGCGTATGCCTATGACTGGATTTATAGCATTTGTAAACAGTATATTTATATTTTTAATAGGAAGTATGATAATTTTAGTTTTAAATGGATTTAGCATTTCAGTTTTACTTCCAGACTTCCTTTTCTACGTAATATTTACACCAATACTTGCTGTTGCGACTAATAAAATTATGTTCGCAAGTGAAAACTCTATGTTAGCACAAGATGCTTTAAATCGTATAGAAAGTATAACAAAAAGAGAGGTTGTTAAATATCCACAAACATCAAAACAAATTAAAAATTATGATATAAAATTTAATAATGTTTCATTCACTTACCCTGATACAGATGTAGAAGTACTTCACGATATAAACTTAAATATTAAAAGTGGTACAACAGTTGCATTTGTAGGTAAAAGCGGAGGAGGTAAATCGACTTTAATTTCTTTAATACCTAGATTTTATGATGTGACAAAAGGTTCAATCGAAATCGGTGGAGTAGATGTAAAGGATATGAATGAAAAAGATCTTCTGGATAAAATATCATTCGTGTTCCAAGATAATAAATTATTAAAGAAAAGCTTATATGAAAATATAAAAATGGGCTTTGATGTAGATAAAAATGATGTTTTAGATGCACTTCATAAAGCTCAATGTGACGATATTATAGCTAAGTTTAGTACTGGTCTAGACACGAAAATAGGAACAGAAGGTGTTTATTTATCAGGAGGAGAAACCCAAAGAATGACTTTGGCAAGGGCGATAGTTAAAAATGCACCTGTTTTATTATTAGACGAAGCAACAGCATATGCAGATAGCGATAATGAATATCTAATGCAAAAGGCGATATTAGAACTATCTAAAAACAAAACCACAATAATGATAGCACATCGTCTATCTACAATAGTAAATGTGGACTGTATCTATGTTGTAGATGGTGGAAAGATAATTGAAAGTGGTACACATAAAGAATTAATAGCAAACGGTGGACTATATGCAGAAATGTGGTCACAATATCGTCAATCTGTAGATTGGAAAGTGGGTGAATTTGTATGCTACTAGAAAAAATACAAAAGAAATTTGCCTTAACTAAATTAGGGGCAGAAAATTTAATTAAAGCGTGTATATCTTGTACAATATCTTATATCATAATCGCAATGTCTATCGGGGTACTTTACTTTTTTACTTGCGATATCCTAAAACTATTGGCAGATAAGTCTTATACATTTTCAATAGGAGTTTATATTGTAGAGTTTGTAGTAGTATTTGCACTTATTTATATAGCTCATTATATCCAATATAATATGACGTTTTTAAACACATATACAGAAAGTGCAAGACTTAGAATAAATGTGGCTGAAAAACTTAGAAAGTTCCCTATGTCATTTTTCTCAAAAAGAGATTTATCAGATTTGACAACAACAATTTTATCAGATGTAACTTATATGGAACAGGCATTATCGCACTTTATTCCTGAATTTGTAGGTTCAATAGCATCAACTGTTTTACTTTCAATAGGGATGTTTGTATTTGATTTTAAAATGGCGTTAGCAGCAGTTTGGTGTGTTCCTGTTTCAATAATTTTAATATTATTGGCAAAGAAAAAATTAAGTTCTGTAAGCCATAAAGACAGATCAATACAACTTGTTAGAACAGAAAAAATCCAAGAAGGATTAGAAACAGTTAGAGATTTAAAAGCTAGTAACTATACAAAACAATATCTAAAAGAAGTTGATGAAGCTATTGATAATTGTGAAAAAAGCCAAATAAAGGCTGAATTTACAAATGCATTATTTGTAGTCAGTTCACAACTTGTACTTAAACTTGGTATTGTAACTGTTGTTATTTTTGGAGTTAAATATTTAATGACAGGACAAATAACATTAGAAGGATTTATGTTATTTTTAATAGTTGCATCTAGATTATACGACCCATTAAATACTACACTACAAAATTTGGCGGCGATTATAAGTTGCGAATCAAGAGTAGATAGACTTAATAATATAAACGATTATAAACTTCAAACAGGAGGAGATACTTTCGAACCTGATAATTACGATATTGAATTTGAAGATGTAAGTTTCTCATATCAACCAGGCAAAGTAGTATTAGATGATGTTAGCTTTACCGCTAAACAAAATGAAATAACAGCATTAATCGGAAATAGTGGTGGAGGAAAAACAACTTGTGCATCTTTAATGGCTAGATTTTACGACTTAGACAAAGGAAGAATTAAAATCGGTGGGGTTGATATTGTAACTGTGGATCCTGAAGTACTTTTATCTAAATTCTCAATAGTTTTCCAAGATGTTGTATTATTCAACAATACAATTCTTGAAAATATAAGAATAGGTAAAAAAGATGCGACTGATGCAGAAGTTAAAAGAGCAGCAGGATTAGCATTTTGCGATGAATTTGTAAAAAACTTGCCGGATGGGTATGACACAGTAATAGGTGAAAATGGTTCAAAATTATCAGGGGGACAAAGACAAAGAATTTCAATCGCAAGGGCAATATTAAAAGATGCTCCGATAATACTTTTAGACGAAGCGAGTGCATCTTTGGATGTTGAAAGTGAAACCTATGTACAAAAAGCTCTATCAAAATTAATCCAAAATAAAACTGTAATAATGATAGCTCACAGAATGAGAACTGTTGAAAATGCATCACATCTAGTTGTTTTGGAAAATGGTAGAGTATCAGAAGAAGGTACATCAGAACAATTGCTTGAAAATAACGGACTTTATAAACATATGGTAGATTTACAAAGTATGAGTTATGCTTGGAAGATATAGAGAATTGCTTTAGTAGAATTTTGTACAGCATTGTAGATTTTTGGAAAAATATTGATTAGAATTATAATGAGAGTATATAAAATACCTCAATAAATAATAATAAAGATTTTCCGTAGTAAGTGCGATAATAAAATTGCACTTACTAAATTTCTACAAAAGAGGTGGATATATGAAAGATTTAAAAGATATTTGTAAGGTTGCATTAGTTCAGGCAGCACCAGTTATGTTTGATAAAAAAGCAGGGGTTGAAAAAGCTGTAAAACTTATAAAAGAAGCTGGAGAAAAAGATGTAGATTTAATAGTATTCCCAGAATTATTTATACCAGGATATCCATATGGAATAACTTATGGATTTACTGTTGGAAGTAGAAATGAAGATGGACGTAAAGATTGGAAAGTTTATTACGATAATTCTATAGTAGTTCCAGGGAAAGAAACAGATATATTAGCAAAAGCAGCAAAAGAAGCACATGCATATGTTAGTTTAGGATTTTCTGAACGTGATATAAATACAGGAACACTTTATAATTCAAATATAATATTCTCACCAGAAGGTGAAATCGAAAGTGTCCACAGAAAATTAAAACCAACAGGAGCAGAACGTGTTGTTTGGGGAGATGCAAACAAAGGATATTTCCCAATTGTAGATACACCTTGGGGTAATATAGGAAGTTTAATTTGTTGGGAAAGCTACATGCCACTTGCTAGAGTCGCACTTTATGAAAAAGGAGTTACTATTTATATTTCACCAAATACTAATGATAATCCAGAATGGCAAGCCACTATACAACATATAGCATTAGAAGGTCATTGCTACTTTATAAATGCAGATATGTATTTCACAAAAGATATGTATCCAAAAGATTTACATTGCCAAGATGAAATAGATAAATTATCACATATAGTTTGTCGTGGTGGTAGCTGTATAGTTGACCCATATGGTCATTATGTTACAGAGCCAGTTTGGGAAAAAGAAGAAATAATATATGCAGATTTAGATATGCAAAAGGTTCCAATGTGTCGTATGGAATTAGATCCTTGTGGACACTATGCAAGACCTGATGTATTAGAACTTAAAATTAATGAAAAATAATAACATATGTAATATATAAAAATAAACTTAAGAAATTTAAAACATTATTTTGAAAAAATTAACAGTAATGTAACACATTTTTAGATGATTTCATTTACAATTATGTTAAAGATGTATTCCTATACAGAATATATTTAAAAATTTAAGATAATTGGGGTGTTATTATGATTAAAATCGTGAATCCTATAAAAAACAATGATTGTAGCAGTAATATTAAAGACTTTGAAGTACCTAAATTTAGTAAAGCAGCTGGAGCTGAAAAAATCTATGAAAGGGATGGATATATTATATTGAGAGTGAAAAGAGGATATATAGTATATAACACTAGAAAGCGCTTTGAAAATGGACATACTCATATCCAAAGTTTTGAGATGGCAAAGACAATAATTGATAATAACATCAGAAAGAAAAGACCGAAAACAAATAGTATTTATCTTATAGAAAGTCATATAAGAGTTACAAATGACAGCAAATATAAAAAAATGCTTCAAGAATTGCTGGCATCAAAGGAAGATAGAACAAAGGACAACAAATATCATAATAAGAATATGTGCAGTTCTTTTTAATTAAATATATAAAAAATCATACCAGGTGGTATGATTTTTTTTGTTAAGGTTAAATATAGAAAACTATGTTACTATAAATGCGAGATAAACATAATATATTATAATAAAGAAAATTTAGATATGATGTGGTTTAATATAGAGTACATAAAATTATGATATAATAAAAGTATAATATAAAAATTAATTTTTATATTATACTTAGCAAATAATATAAATCCAAATAAAAATATAAATTACAAATTTTAAAAGATTTTTTAAATAGAGTGTTTTATGATAGGAGATAGAGAGATTATGATAAAGGAAAAGATTGTGAGTCCATTTGTTAAAACTTTGGTGAATAGCAATGCGCTTGATAAGATTGAAGATAATATGATGCCATTAAAAAGACTTATGGCTTATTACAGATGTGCTATTATGGAAGTTGAGACAAAATTTAATGTATTAAATGAGGAATTTTCTCTTGAATACGATAGAAATCCAATTGAAACTATAAAAACAAGGTTAAAATCTACAGAAAGTATAATAAAAAAATTAGTTAGAAGAAATTTTCCACTTACAGTTGATTCGATTGAAGCAAATTTGAACGATATAGCTGGCGTTAGAGTAGTGTGCTCTTTTTTAGAAGACATATATTTATTGGCTGATTGTTTATTACAACAAGATGATGTCAAATTAATTCAAGTTAAAGATTACATAAAAAATCCAAAGCCAAATGGATATAGGAGTTTGCATTTGATTATAGAAATTCCTATATTTTTAAAAGATGAAAAAAAAGATATGAGAGTAGAGGTTCAACTTCGTACAATAGCTATGGACTTTTGGGCTAGTTTGGATCACAAATTAAGTTATAAAAAAGATATCCCAGAAGAAGAGGCAAAATTATTGCGCCAAGAATTATTGGAATGTGCACAAATTAGTGCAGATTTAGATGTTAGGATGGGAGAGATAAAAAACAGAATTGTAAATAAAGAGAATACGTAAAATATTACTAAACAGTAATCATTTTATGTATATTAAAATGATATAATTAAATGTGAAAAGATATTTAAAGTATTAAAGGAATATAAAAATGAAGGAGAGGGTAAATCATGAATAAATCAACTTATATGACAGTAGAAAACCCAATGGAAGCAGTATTTAAATATTTATCAATATCAATAGTATTTATGTTTGTTGGTTTTTTATTTGGGAAATTATTTGTACCTGCATCATTAGTATATGCAGCTAATATATTTGTAGGAGTTTTAATTGTAGGACTTTTATTATTTTCATTACTTTCTAGAAAAAATGTAATACCAAGAAGTTTTTCAATGAATTTAGTATATCTATTTACTTTTGTAGATGGTATATTGATGTATCCTATATTAACTTACTACTTATATGATTTAGGTACAACTTTATTTATGAATGTAGTATTAGGAACTTGTGTATTATTTGCTTTATTAGCATTAATATCACACAGAAAACCAGCAGGACATTATGTTGGACTTGGAAGTACTTTACTTGCTGGACTAGTAGTTCTTATAGTTATGAGTGTTGTAAATATATTTATACAAGGAACTGTTTTTAATATAGCAGTTAGTGCATTAGGAATAATTATATTCTCAGCATATATTTTATACGATGTAAGTTTATTAAAATACGATATTGAATCTGGTGGAGTAACTTGCAGAAATGACTTATCAATACACGTACTTAATTTATATTTAGACTTTGTAAATATATTACTAGATTTACTTAGAATAGTATCTGACTTAACAGATTAATAAATAAAAAATCTTTAAATTAAAAGACGGGCAGTGCCCGTCTTTTTGTTTTATATTAATAACCTTAAGTTAATAATTCTAAATTTATTCCATTATATCTACATCTTCGCCTTTTAAAATCTTATTTATATTTCTAACTGCGCACATCTTACCACACATTGTGCAAGTGTCTTCGTTTTCTGGTTTTGATTCGGCTCTGTAGCGTCTTGCCTTTTCGCTGTCGATTGCTAAGTCGAACATTTTTTCCCAATCTAAGTCACGTCTTGCTTGGCTCATTGCATTATCCCAATCTGTAGCGCCTGGAATTCCTTTTGCAATATCGGCAGCGTGGGCTGCGATTTTTGATGCTATTATACCTTCTTTTACATCTTCAAGATTAGGCAGTCTAAGGTGTTCTGCTGGTGTTACATAGCATAAGAATGATGCTCCATATGTTGCAGCAATTGCGCCACCTATTGCAGATGTTATGTGATCATATCCAGGTGCGATATCTGTAACAAGAGGTCCTAATACATAGAAAGGCGCACCGTTACAAATTGTTTCTTGGATTTCCATATTTGCTTTTATTTGATTAAGTGGCATATGGCCAGGGCCTTCTATCATAACTTGGACATCTTTTGCCCATGCACGATTAGTAAGTTCACCTAATGTTACTAATTCTTCAATTTGAGATATATCGCCAGCATCGTGGATACTACCTGGTCTACATGCATCTCCTAGACTTATTGTTACATCATATTGTCTACAAATATCTAAAATTTCATCGTAATATTCAAAGAATGGGTTTTCATTGCCTGTTAATTCCATCCAAGCAAATATTATAGATCCACCTCTAGAAACAATATTTGTAAGACGTTTTGATTGTTTAAAACGTTCTGCTGTGTGTTTGTTTACACCACAATGAATAGTCATAAAATCGACACCATCTTCGGCATGCATTCTGACTACATCTATCCATTCTTTTGCAGTTATAGTTCTAAGTGGTTTGTTATAATAAACAACTGCATCGTATATTGGAACTGTACCTATTATAGCTGGACATTCATCTATTAATTTTCTTCTAAATTTTTGAGTATCACCATAAGAACTAAGGTCCATTATTGATTCAGCACCCATATTTACAGCACTCATAACCTTTTCCATTTCCAAATCCATATCTAGACAATCCCTAGAAGTTCCAAGGTTTACATTTATTTTAGTTTTTAATTTTTTACCTATTCCATAAGGTTTTAATGATTTATGGTTTTTATTCGCAGGAATACAAACTTTACCTTGAGCTACTAAGCTTACTAATTCGTCTATATTTATATTTTCGTATTCACTTACTTTTTTCATTTCATTAGTTATTATGCCTTGTCTTGCGGCATTCATTTGAGTTGTGTAATCCATATTTTCTCTCCTTAATTTAGATTTAAAATATAATTACTTGCAAGTATTTTTAACTAGTTAAATTTAAATATTGAAAACTTATATAGGTGGAGATTTCCTTGGGAAGTGATTTCATTTTGATAAATTATTGTAGAAATTTTGTATAAAAAAATCGTACAAATAATGTACGATTAAGATTCAAATTAATGTATGCTGATACAATAATATAAACTCCCTTATCGGCATTATCCGGTAGGTTCTGAGGGTTTAGAAAAAATTCAGTCTCAGCAAAAGCTCCCCTGTATATATTTCAATTATAATTCTATGGTAACATATGGAAAAGTAAAATTCAATATAAAATATTATAAATATGAGTTTAATAAATAATATAGTTATATTATATTGTGGATAAAATGATGGATATAAAGTTTCAGTTTGAGAAACTTTTTTTACAAAAGTAGCTTTTGACTCCATTGTTGAAGTCCGACTTAGAACATATAATTTAAGTATAAAGAGAGGTGGAGAATATGAATGAAATTAATATAGGAAAAAATATAACAAAATTTAGACGAAGCAAAGGAATTACGCAAGATGAACTTGCGAGTTATATAGGTGTATCAAAATCATCAGTTTCAAAATGGGAAAATAGTATAACATATCCAGATATTATGTTACTTCCACAATTGGCAACTTTATTTAACATATCTTTAGATGAACTTATGGGATATGAGCCACAGCTTATAAAAGAAGATATCCAAAAGATTTATTTTGAATTAGCACAAGAATTTGCACAAAACGATTCCAATGAGGTTTTGAAAAAATGTGAAGAATATATAAAAAGATATTATTCTTGTTTTGAATTTTTAAAACAAATGGTAGTGATATATTTAAACCACTATATATTATTTGAAAATAAAGATGAAATTCTAAACAGAGCAAGAGAATTATGTATAAGAATAAGAGAAGAGAGCGATAATCCTCAATTAATAAAGGAGGCAATAAGTTTAGAATCACTTTCTTTAATTATGGCTAATAAACCATCTGAAGTTTTAGAAATATTGGGTGAGGATGTAAAAGTATTTAGCCAAGATGCCGAGCTTATAAGCATGAGTTTTCAATTATTAGGAAATATAAACAAAGCTAGTGAGATAACTCAAATTTGTATGTATCAACATCTTATTGGGATGGTGGGAAATATAGCGCAACAAATTATGCTAAATATAAATAATTTAGATGTAGTTGAAGAATGTTTTAAAAGAGGTCTTGGAATATGTGAATTGTTCAAATTAGATGAACTACATCCAAATGTTGCAGTAAACTTATATCTTGCAACAGCCCAAGCATATGCAACTCATAAACAGAATGAAAAGGCGTTGGAGTTAATACAAAAATATACAGATGTATGTATAAAACATATATACAATTTTGAGCTTAGGGGTGATAAATTCTTCGATAAGATTGATAAATGGTTAGAAGAATTAGATTTAGGTGTAAATGCTCCGAGAAGTCAAAAGTTAATAAAACAAAGTGCTACAAGTGCAATAAAAGATAATCCAGCATTTGTTGGATTAAAAGATGAATACAAATTTAAATCATGTGTACTCGCATTAGAAAGTAATTAAATAGGAGGTAAGGATATGGATAATCAATTAGCTTTATTATTACCAGTTATTATATTGGAATTTATACTTGCGATAACTGCATTAATACATGTTATAAAACATCCAAACTACAGATTTGGGAACAAGTTTATATGGATATTAGTAGTTTTATTCATTCAAATTATAGGACCGATATTCTATTTTATATTCGGTAGAGGTGAGGAATAATGAGTATACTACAAATTCAAGGATTGTATAAAAAATTTGGCCAAAACAACATAATAAATGGACTCGATTTGGAAGTAAAGGAGAATACAATCTTTGGATTTATTGGAGAAAATGGAGCTGGAAAAACGACTACGATGAAGATGATACTTGGGTTTTTGAAACAAGACAGTGGAGTTATAAAAGTTTGTGGAGAAGAAGTCAAGTTTGGTGAAACAAAAACAAATAAGTTTATAGGATATCTTCCAGATGTTCCAAAATACTACGGATATATGACTCCACTTGAATATCTAAAATTATGTGGCGAAATTACAAATATGAAAAAGGAGGATATAAAGAAAAAGAGTGAAGAATTATTAGAACTTGTAGGTATTAGTGATTATAAAAAACGAAAAATATCAAAGTTTTCAAGAGGGATGAAACAAAGACTTGGGATTGCACAGGCACTTTTAAACGAACCGAAACTTCTTATATGTGACGAACCGACATCAGCATTAGATCCAATCGGACGAAAAGAAATCCTAGATATTTTATTAAAAGTAAAAGAAAGAACTACAGTCATATTTTCAACACATATACTATCTGATGTTGAGAGAATATGCGACGAAATTGCAATACTTAGAGATGGTAAAATAACATTAAATGGCACACTGTCACAAATTAAAGCAGAACATATGGTGGATTGTTTAGAAATCTGCATGAAAAATAAAGAAGATTTTATACAATTTTTAAATATAGTTAGGGATAATCCTAATATATATGAAATGCAAAAATTTGAAAATACAATTTATCTTCATTCAAATAATATAGAAAAAGTTCAAAGAGATGTTATGCAAGGTCTGATAAATCAAAATTTATATCCAATATATATAAAAATTCAAGAACCTACACTAGAAAGATTATTTATGGAGGCAATAAAATGAGAGCGTATTTAGCATTTACAAAGAAGGAACTCTTTGAATCCACTAAGACATATAAATTACTTTTAATTGTGACTGTATTTTTAATATTTGGTTTTATGAATCCAGTTGTTGCGAAATTCACACCAGATTTAATGGAATCATTAATGGAAGAGGGAATAAAAATAAGTCTACCAGAAGCGACTATCTTTGATTCATGGGCACAATTTTTTAAAAATACTACTCAAATGGGACTTATTGTACTAGTTATAATATTTAGCGGATTAATTTCAAATGAATTGTCAAAAGGAACCCTAATCAACATGCTTACAAAAGGGCTATCTAGAAAAACTGTAGTTTTATCAAAATTCACATCATCAACATTAGTTTGGACACTTGCTTATTTCTTATCTGCATTAGTTACATTTTTATATTCGATGCTATTTTGGGAAGATACACAGGTTGAAAATCTGTTATTTTCTTTGACTCTTGTATGGGTATTTGGAGTATTTTTAATAAGTGCAATAATTTTGGGCGGAATTTTATTTAAAACTTCTTATGGATCAATGCTATTTTGTGGAGTTATAGTAGGAGGACTTTTAATTTTAAATATTATACCTAAAGTTCAAGATTATAACCCAATTCAACTTATAAATATAAATATGGATATATTAAAAGGTGATGTTGAGATTTCAGAAGTTTTAAAATCACTTTGGATTACATTAGGGGTAAGTGTATTATTTGTTATTTCAAGTATTGTAGTATTTTGTAAAAATGAATTTTAATCATATATAAATCAAGTATATTATTTAAGTTTAAAGATAGATTTTTAGTAATAATTGTAGATAGATTTAAGTAAAAGAAGGATTTAATAAAACAAAGATAAAATATATAAATAAAACCTCTCATAATTTGAACACAAAGTGAGAGGTTTTGTTTTTAATAAAAAACTATACTGTATTTATAGGAGATTAGCTATTTCAATTCAAGGCCAGCATTTTTAAGTTCTTTTTTCAAAATATCTATATTTTTTGCTTCCATATGACCAAGTGGAAGTCTTAAACTTCCAACATCCATACCTAAAAGATTCATAGCAGTTTTTACAGGAACAGGATTGACCTCTGTGAATAAAGCATCTATAAGAGGTTTTAAATCCAGTTGAAGTTTTCGAGAAAGTTCAATATCTCCAGATAAGAAACTATAAACTAAATCATGACTTTCTTTTGGACAAATATTAGCTAGTACTGAAATTACACCGACACCACCTAGTGATAAAAGAGGTAGAGTAGAGTCATCGTTTCCTGAATATATAGCAAAATCATCATTTACTAATCTTGCAATTTCAGCTACTTGTGTCATATCACCACTTGCTTCTTTAACGCCGACAATATTTTGTTCACTATAGGATAATTCAGCGATTAAATTAGGTGATAAATTAACACCAGTTCTAGATGGAACATTATAGATTATTATTGGAGTATCAACACTCTGTGCAATTTTAGTAAAGTGAGCTTTTATACCAGTTTTATTACCTTTATTGTAATAAGGATTGATAATTAAAAGTCCATCAGCACCAAAATTCTCAGCTATTTTACTAAGTAAAATAGAATGTTCAGTATCATTTCCACCAGTCCCCGCAATTACAGGAATTCTCTTGTTCACAGTGTCGATAACACATTTTATAGTAGCAATATGCTCTCTATCGCTTAATGTACTCGCTTCACCAGTAGTACCACAAACAACTATAGCATCAGTACCATTTTTTATATGAAATTCAACCAATTCTTCTAACTTATTGTAATTTACTGTATTTTCTCTTGTAAAAGGAGTTACTAAAGCGACTGCAGATCCTTTAAATAACATAAAATTCCCCCTTCTAACTTATTAGCAATAAGTATATAAAATTTATATTGCTTACTAGAAGTATATTCTTTGAAAATTTATATTATTAATTAAAAAAATAAGAATGCCTATTTAATAGACATCCTTATTTATGTTAAAAATCTAATGCATTATCTAAATTTTCTAAACTTGATATATAGTTACATAGTAAAACATCGAAGAACTCTTCATCAAAATCATCGATGTACCATTTATTATCGACTTTTATACAGTATAAATCTAATGTTTTTTCAGCAAATTTATCACTATTTTCTGATTCATACTCAGTTAAGGTATCAGTAATTAACTTTTCTATTTCTTCATCACTCATTTCATTTCCTGAGAATGCTTGAGTAAATGCAACTTTTAATAATTCAGTAAATGCAGCATTAAGAGCATCACTACTATCGACATATTTAAAATCTACTGTTACGGTAGCCTCATCTTCATCGATATTTGTCTCTTTTATAGTGTAAGTCATTTTTTGTGCATTCTTTTTGAAGAATTTTAAATATGGTTTTAAGTCTTCATTATCTTCAACAGCTTCTACTACATCAGAATCGCTTTGTGAATCAGGACTAATATTCTCATTCATAGCTGCTAAATCAAAGTTTTTTGAGTTCTTTAAAAATTCATTTACAGTATTTTCTGGTTTAGATGAACTACATCCAACCATAGAAACCATAATAACTGCGGCTAGCATAATGCTAAATAATTTCTTTTTCATGATTTATCTCCCTAAAAATTTATTTTTTTGTACAAAGCATATTATACAATATTTTTAATGTATAAAATAGTTAAAAAAGTAAAAGTAATACTTAAAAGAAAATAAATGGTAGAGAATATTGAGTCATTAGTGTATAATTTAGATAGACAAAATATAAAAAGGGGTGCAATGAAATGAAAGAACAAGTTGCGGCAGTATTAGATAAAGTTAGACCAGTATTACAAAGAGACGGCGGGGACGTTGAATTAGTAGAAGTTAGCGATGACGGTGTAGTACTAGTTAGATTAAAAGGAGCTTGCTCAGGTTGTCCAGGGGCTACTATGACATTAAAAGCTGTTATAGAAAACTTATTAGTAAAAGAAGTACCTGGTGTAACTAGAGTAGTTGGGGTTTAATAATTTAAAAGAGCTGAGCAGTTAAATCTGTTTAGCTCTTTTATTTTGTTTAAAATTTGCGATTAGATGCAAAATACTATATAAATGAGTTAAGAGTAATTTGTTAAAAGGAGGGGTTAAAATGAGAATAGGGACATCAAATAGTACAAAAATATTAGATAGTGCCTGTGTAAATGAATATAAAATACCACTTATAGTTATGATGGAAAATGCTGTGCTTTCGGCATTTAAACATATGGACATAGAAAATAATCAAAGATATGTTATAGTCAGCGGAGTTGGAAATAACGGTGGCGACGGACTAGGGCTTGCAAGACAGTTGACTGCTCATGGAAAAGAGGTAGAAGTATTTATTGTAGGTAAAATTGAGAAAATGAGCGAATGTTCAAAGATAAACTACAATATACTAAAAGCTATGAATATATCTACAAATATTGTAGATGAAGAGAATTTAGAATATCTAAAATGCAGTGTTAAAAAATCTGATATAGTAGTAGATTGCATATTTGGAACAGGTCTTGAAAGAGAGATAAAAGGGATTTTTTATAACGTAATAGATATAATAAATCAAAATAAAAATAAAACGTATTCAATAGATGTTCCATCAGGGATAAATGCTACAAATGGGGATGTTTTAGGAATTTGTATAGATGCAGATAAAACAATATCATTTGAATTTTATAAAAGGGGATTTTTGAAATACGATGTAAAACAATATATCGGAGAGGTTATAGTCGAACATATTGGAATTCCAGAATATATTTTAGAAAAATACGATGACAGAGAATATATAACAAATTTGGATTTAGTTAAAAACAATATAAAAGAAAAAAATAAATTTTCATTTAAAAGTGATTTTGGAAAAGTAGCACTTTTTGCAGGAAGTAGAGGATTTACGGGAGCTGCATATATATCAACTCAATCTGCAGTAAAATGTGGAAGTGGACTTACAACTTTAGTATGCGAAAAATACGTCCAAGATATATTGAGCACAAAATTCTGTGAAGCAATGACCTTGGATATACAAAACAAAGAAAAGGTAAAAAAACTTATTTCAGGATGTGATGCAATTGGATTTGGATGTGGAATGGGAGATACTGAAGACACATATACTAAATTAAAATATGTATTAGAAAATTCTAAATGTCCAGTTGTAATCGATGCAGATGGGTTGAATTGCTTAAAAAATAAAAAAGACTTATTAGAAAAACATCCAAACAGAATAATAATAACTCCACATTTGGGAGAGATGGCGAGATTGACAGGCTATTCTATAAGTCATATAAGAGATAATAAGGTAGATGTTGCAAAAGAATTTGCACAAAAATACAAAATGATAGTTCTATTAAAAGGTTATGAAACAGTAATAACAGATGGAAATTATACATATATAAATCCAACTGGAAATTCATCAATGGCAAACGGAGGAATGGGAGATACACTGCTTGGAATTATTACATCATTTGCTGGCCAAGGAATGACAAACCTTATGTCAGCAGTTTGTGGGGCATATATACATGGATATATTGGAGAAAATCTATCAAAAAATTTATATACAGTCAATGCAAGTGATGTAATTGCACAGATTCCATTTGTTATGAAAGAATTTGTAAAATAATTTTAATTGTTGATACTAGTTTGTAACTATCTACAAATGTATATAATGGTATAATTTAGTAAATGAGGATATTTTATAAAGAGATGAGGAGATGCTTATGAGTATTAGCATAGGAACGTTTTGGTTTATAGTGGCAATTATCTTCGGTGTTGGGGAATTAATGACTACAAGCCTGACTTTGATTTGGTTTAGTATTGGTGCCTTGTTGGTGATGTTCTTAAGTATATTTATCGAAAGTATTTTATGGCAAGTTATAATATTTGCTGTTGTCTCTATAATACTTTTAGTTATAGCAACTAAGTATTTAGTCGATAGGGATAAAGATGTAAAATACAATACTAATTTACAAGGAATAATCTCACAAAAGGCTATTGTAACTCAAACTATTGAACCATATGAAACAGGTGTTGCAAAACTAAATGGGGAAGAATGGACAGCAATGTCTAAAGATGAAACAAGAATTGAAGCTGGAAAACTTGTTGAAGTTGTCGCAATCGAGGGAGTAAAACTTATTGTAAAAGAAGTAAGCGAAGAACTTTTAGAAGGCGAACCTATAAAAGAAAACAAAGATTCAATTAGCAAGGAAATAGACATTAAAATAAAAACAAGTAAATAAGGAGGTACTTTATATGCCAGTTATTATAATATTAATTATAATCGTAGTCATAATGAGTATTAAATGTGTTAAAGTAATCCAACAATCAACAGTGGGGATTATAATGAGATTAGGTAAATTCCATAAGAAAGCTGATACAGGGGTACATTTTTTAGTTCCTTTTATAGATACTTTATCTTATAGAATTGACTTAAAAGAAAGAGTGGAAGATTTCCCACCACAACCAGTTATAACAAAGGATAATGTTACAATGCAAATAGATACAGTAGTTTATTATCAAGTAACAGATCCAATAAGATTTGTGTTTGAAATAGCAAATCCAAATGCAGCTATAGAAAATTTAACTGCGACTACACTTAGAAATATTATAGGTGAATTGGATTTAGATGCAACGCTAACATCTAGAGATGTAATCAATACAAAAATGAGAGCTATACTAGATGAGGCAACTGATAAATGGGGTATAAAAGTAAACAGAGTTGAACTTAAAAATATAATGCCACCTCATGATATACAAGTTGCTATGGAAAAACAAATGCGTGCTGAACGTGAAAGAAGAGAATCTATCCTTCAAGCAGAAGGTGAAAAACAATCTTCTATATTAAGAGCAGAGGGTGAAAAACAATCGGCGATACTTAGAGCAGAAGCGAAAAAAGAAGCTATGATAAGAGAAGCTGAAGGTGATAAACAATCTAGAATACTTAAAGCTCAAGGGGATGCAGAATCTATAAGAGAAGTTGCAAAAGCAAAAGCAGAAGGGGAATCTGTAGTAATTGAACAAGTATTCAAAGCTATGAAAGATGCAGACATAGATGATAATATGTTAGCACTTAAATCTATGGAAGCACTTGAAAAAGTTGCCCAAGGAAAATCAACAAAACTTGTATTGCCATCAGATGCAGTAAACTTCTTAGGAACATTTAAAGGAATAAAAGAAGTTATGAAAGATGATGACGATATAAAAATAAATATAAATAATAAAGAAGAATCACAAGAATAGACAAAAGAGTCGTCGAGCTACTTGCTTTGGCGACTTTCTTTATCTTAAATAAAGATAAAAGTGGGACCTTAAATTTAATAAAAAAAACTTAGGAAAATGATTTCCTAAAAAAGGAAAGTATTTTGTGTAAAAATACTGGAAAAAATTTACATAATTAGCATTTATGCTGTATACATTTTCCAAAAAATGGATTACAATATAGTAAAGAGAAACGAACAAAAAAGTTTTTATTAGAAGGAGGGGGTTTCTATTAATTACTTAGATATAACAAAAAGGGAAAATATAGACAATTTCAAAAGTGGGAATGCTTTGGACAGTTATAAATATATGGGGAACCACAAAGCTACTCATAATGGAAAAGAAGGAATTTCTTTTATGGTATGGGCGCCTAATGCAAAAGAAATCGAATTAGTAGGGGATTTTAATGATTGGGATGGAAGTTCTCATAAGCTAGAAAATCTATATGATTCTGGTGTTTGGTCTATATTCACAACTGACTTATCACAAGGGGATATATACAAATACAACGTTGTTGGATGTGATGATGTAAGCAGACTGAAATCTGACCCATATGGAACTTATGCAGAATTGAGACCAGAGACAGCTTCAAAAGTTTTCGATTTAGGAAAATTTAATTGGAGCGATAAAAAGTATATAGAACAAAAAAATAAAAAATCAGTTTTTGAGCAACCGATGAATATCTATGAAGTACATCTAGGTTCTTGGAAAAGAAAATGGGATGGAGATTTTTTTAATTATCAAGAACTTTATGAAATGCTTGAATATTGTAAGGACATGGGATATACACATATAGAATTAATGCCTATAACTGAATATCCACTAGATATGAGTTGGGGATATCAAACAATAGGATATTATGCGACAACAAGTAGATATGGAAATCCAAATGAATTTAAAGCATTTGTAGATAAGGCTCATGAATTAGGGCTTGGAATTATATTAGATTTTGCTTATAGCCATTTTTGTAAAGATATACATGGTCTTTATAGATTTGACGGTTCTGCACAATATGAATATGCAAGTCCATTAAAAGCAGAAAACCTAGCTTGGGGTACTGCACATTTTGATGTTGGAAAACCAGAAGTAAAAAGTTTCTTACTTTCAAATGCAATTTACTGGTTTAAAGAATATCATGTAGATGGAATTAGAGTTGATGCAGTGAGCAGTATGCTTTATCTTGATTATGATGGAGGAGACTGGGAAGCAAATCAATATGGTGGAAAAGAAAATATAGAAGCAATTGACTTTTTAAGAAAATTAAATGAAGTAATATATGCTAACATTGACAATCCAATAGTAGTAGCAGAAGAATCAACTGCTTGGCCTATGGTAACAGCACCAACATACAGTGGTGGTTTAGGCTTTTCATATAAATGGAATATGGGTTGGATGAATGATACATTACAATATATGGAGAAGGACCCTATCTATAGAAAATATCATCATGATTTAATAACATTCTCATTTATGTATGCATTTTCAGAGAATTTTATACTTCCATTATCACATGATGAAGTTGTCCATGGTAAGAAATCTTTATTAGATAAAATGCCAGGAGATGATTGGCAAAGATTTGCAAACTTAAGACTTTTATATGCTTATTACATGATACATCCAGGTAAGAAGTTATTATTTATGGGTTCTGAATTTGCACAAGGCTTAGAATGGAGATATGCTTATGGGCTTGAATGGCAGCTTTTAGAAATTGAGCAACATTCTAAGATGAAAGATTATGTAAAAGATTTAAACTATATGTATAAAGATGAAAAATCTTTATACGAGTTAGATAATACATATAAGGGATTTGATTTTATAGATCCAAACAATAAGGATCAAAGTATTATAACTTTAATGAGATTGAGTAAAAATCCAAAAGATTTCATAATAGCTGTATTAAACTTCACTCCTAACGTTTATTACGATTATAAGGTTGGGGTACCTTATGAAGGAGTTTATGAAGAAATATTAAACAGTGATAATGAAAAATATTATGGATCAAATCAAACTATGGCAGATGCTGAATTAGTTTCTGTTGATGAAAAATGGCACAACAAACCATATCATATAACAATAAAAGTTCCGCCACTAGGTGCTACTTTTATAAAATTAAAAAGAGAAAAAGTAAAGAAAGATGTGGTTGATGAAGAAATAGAAATATCAGTTAAAGAAAATACTGATACAGTTGGAGAAAAATCTTCAATAAATGTAACAGTAGAAAAAGATTCAAATGTAGTTAAAGTTAATAAAATTATGCAAAATCACAAAAAAACTAAAAAAAATAAGAGTAAAAACAAAAGAAAAAATAAAAAAAAAAGCTATAACAAATAATTTTGAAATAATACAAAAATAAACATAAATAGCACAAAAACTAAATGAAAATATATTATAATGTTATAAAAAGACACTTAAGTTCAGACGTTTAAGTTAATATATTTTTTCTGTATAAAAAGAAGATAATTTATTAATTACAATAAATTCATTAATAACTTAAAAATATAAAAATATAGGTACACTATATGAAAGGGGATCATATATGAAAAAAGAAATGCTAGCTATGATTTTAGCAGGGGGACAAGGCTCTAGATTAGGAGTATTTACAAAAAGAATTGCAAAACCAGCCGTATCATTCGGTGGTAAATACAGAATAATAGATTTTGTTTTAAGTAACTGTTCTAACTCAGGTATTGATACAGTTGGTGTATTAACTCAATACAAACCACAAATACTAAATTCACATATCGGTATGGGGGACCATTGGGATTTAGACAGAGTTAACGGCGGTGTTACAATTCTTCAACCATATATGAATGAAAAAGAAGGTCATTGGTTTAATGGTACAGCCAATGCAATAAAGAAAAATATGGACTTTATAGATGATTATGATCCAGAATATGTTTTAATATTATCTGGAGACCATATATATAAAATGGACTACAGTAAAATGCTTGAATTTCACAAAGAAAAAGGAGCTAAAGCAACAATAGCAGTAATAGAAGTTCCTTGGGATGAAGCAAGTAGATTTGGAATTATGAATACAAATGAAGATGGAAGTATTTATGAATTTGAAGAAAAGCCAAAAGAACCAAAAAGTAATTTAGCCTCTATGGGTATTTACATATTTGACTGGAAGACTTTAAGAGCATACTTCAAAAGAGCAGATGAAACAGGAGAATGCCTAGACGACTTCGGACATAATGTAATACCAACTATGTTAGAAGAAGGACAATCAATGTTTGCATATCCATTTAAAGGATATTGGAGAGATGTTGGTACTATACAAAGTTTATGGGAAGCAAATATGGATTTAATAAACGATCCAGAGTCAGTAGATTTAAACGACCCACAATGGAGAATCTATACTAATACAAACGACGTTCCACCACAATATATAGGACCAAATGCATCAGTTAAAAAATCATTAATTGCCGATGGTTGTAGAGTTTACGGAACTGTTAGAAATACTGTATTATCACATAAAGTACAAATAGGTGAAGGTTCAGTTGTAGAAGATTCTGTAATAATGCCTAATGTAAAAATAGGCGAAAATGTAGTAATCAAAAAAGCAATGATAGCAGAAGGTGCTGTTATAGAAGATAACGCCATAATAAAAGACGAAAATGATGAAATAAGTGTAGTATCAGAGTTCGAATTAGTAAAAGCATAATAGATTATGATTAATAAAAAAATAAAGTTAAAAGTAACATAGGTAAATATAGGGGGAAATTTTATGAAAAATGAATGCATGGGCTTAATAAATTTAGATAGCATACAAAATCCATCAGTAAACGTATTGTCAGATCATAGACCAGTAGCTACTATACCAATAGCAGGTAGATATAGATTAATAGACTTTACATTATCAAATATGGTTAATTCAGGAATAACAAATGTAGGAATATATGCAAGAGAAAAATACAGATCTTTAACTGACCATTTAGGAAGTGGTAAAGATTGGGATTTAAGTAGAAAACAAGGTGGACTATATGTTTTAAGTCCTGAAAATGCTAAAAATAACAATAATTATGGTTATAGAAAAGGTGACATATATACAATATTAGCTAATATAGATTACATAGAAAAAAGTCCTGAAGAATATGTCATAGTTGCACCATCATACATGATTTGTTCGATAGATTATAATGACTTATTAAAATATCATAAAAAATCAAATAACGACATAACAATAGTTTATAAACGTGTTGAGAATGCAAATAAAGATTTCAAAAATTGCAATACTTTAAATATAGATAAAGATAAATTGGTAAAAAATGTAGGTAATAATTTAAATACTTTTCCAAGTGCAAATATATGCATGGACACATTCATAATGAAACGTACAGATTTTATAGAATGTATATACAGCATAGCTAGTATGGGAACTTATTCTTACATAGAAGATTATATAATAAATCAATTAGATAATATACAAGTAGGAGCATACAAATACGAAGGATACTTAAAATGTATAACTTCATTAAAAAGTTATTACGAAGCAAGTAAAGAATTCTTAACAGAAGATGTATCTAGAGAAATATTTAAATCAGATAGAAAAATATTTACTAAAGATAAATCACAAGCACCAACTATGTATGGAGAAAATGCTGAAGTTAAAGGTTCATTTATAGCAACTGGTTGCCAAATAGATGGTACTGTTGAAGATTCCACTTTATTTAGAAAAGTAAAAATAGGGAAAGGTTCAACTATAAGAGATTCTGTTATAATGCAAAGTTGCAAGATTGGAGAAAATGTAGTACTGGAAAATGTAATACTAGATAAAAATGTAGTTATAAGCGATAATAAAGAATTAAAAGGAGACAAAGATTACCCAATGGTAATTGAAAAAAATGAAACAGTTTAAATAAGGGGGTAGAAAATATGAAGGTACTTTATGTAACAGCAGAGTGTTGGCCTTTTGCTAAAACAGGAGGTTTAGGCGATGTTGCATATGCATTACCAAAGGCATTAAAAAAAGAGGGTGTAGATGTTAGAGTAATGATGCCTAAATACTCAACAATACCTACATATTTAAAAGACAGATTAAAAAAAGTAGGCGAATTTAGTGTTGATGTATCTTGGAGAAGTCAATATTGTGGAGTTGAACAGCTAGAATTAGATGGAGTAACATTTTACTTCATAGATAATGAATACTATTTTAAAAGAGATGTAGAACAAAGTATATATGGACATGGAGATGATGCAGAAAGATTTGTATTCTTTACAAATGCTGTATTAAAATCTATAGATAAATTAGGTTTCTATCCTGATGTAATCAATATAAATGACTGGCATACAGGAATGTTACCATTATATTTAAAAGAAAAATATGCACATTTACCAAAATACAGCCATATAAAAACTATATATACTATACATAATTTACAGTATCAAGGTATTTTTAGTAGTGATATACTTGGAGACATATTAGATATAGACTTCAGACATTTTAATAATGGTGATATAGAATATCATGGACAAATAAACTTTATGAAAGCAGGAATAAACTTTGCAGATAAAGTTTCTACAGTAAGTCCATCATATGCCGGAGAAATAAAAACAGCGTTCTATGGAAATACTCTAGATGGATTAATAAGAGCAAATGAATATAAATTAGTAGGAATACTAAATGGTATAGATTATGATATAAATAATCCACAAACAGACCAAAATTTATTTGTAAATTATGATATAAATTCACTAGATAAAAAAGTTCAAAATAAAATAGAATTACAAAAACTTTTGAAATTAGAAGTTAATCCTAACATTCCTATGGTAGGGATAGTATCTAGATTAGTTTCACAAAAAGGTTTAGATTTAATTAGTTTTATGATGCCAGAGATAGTAAACGAAAACTTACAATTAGTTGTATTAGGAACTGGTGAAAACCAATACCAATCAATGTTCCACTATTACGATTCTCACTATCCTTCAAAAGTTTCAGCTAATATAACTTTTGATAGTGCATTAGCCCAACAAATTTATGCTGCTAGTGATATATTCTTAATGCCATCATTATTTGAGCCATGTGGAATAGGTCAAATGATAGCAATGAGATATGGAACATTACCAATAGTTAGAGAAACTGGTGGATTAAAAGACACTGTAAATCCTTATAACCAATACACTCATGAAGGAAATGGATTTAGCTTTAGTAACTACAATGCACATGAAATGTTTTTCACATTACAAAAAGCTGTAAGATTATATCATGAAGATAGAAACACATGGAATATATTAGTTAGAAATGCTATGAACACTGATGATAGTTGGAGCAAATCAGCTAAAGAATATATAAAAGTATACAAAAGTCTATAAGAAAGATTTGATTAAAAAATAGATTTTAAATGCATTAAGGGAGATTATATTTATTTATAACATTAAGATAAATACAATTAAGGCACTTGCTTTGCAAGTGCTATACCCTTTTATGCTGATAAAGGGGTTATTTAACAATAGTAAGGGAGATGGCTTATGATCACAATTAGCAAAAAGAAATTTAAACATGCTTTTAAGAGTAAAATGTACAGTTTATATGCCCAACCCGTAGAAGAGGCAAGTAAAGATGAAATCTTTAGAGTACTATGTTGTGTTATAAAAGATTTTATAGCAAAAGAATGGGTTGGAACTAGAATTGATAAAGAAAAAGCAGTTTTTTATTTTTCAATGGAATTCTTAATAGGGAGACAACTACAATCTAATTTATTAAATTTAGATGTAGAGCATGAGATAGAAGAGGGTCTTAAAGAACTAGGTATTGACTTAAATGAAATAATAGAAACAGAACCAGATCCAGGATTAGGAAATGGTGGTTTAGGAAGATTGGCAGCATGCTTTTTAGATTCAATGGCATCAGTTGGAATTAGTGGTCATGGATATGGGATAAGATACAAATATGGTCTATTTGAACAAAAGTTTGTAAATGGATCTCAAGTTGAACTACCAGATAACTGGCTAAAAAATGGTCAATATCCTTGGGAAACTGTAAGACCAAATAGAGCAGTTGTAGTCAAATTTGAAGGAGATGCTTATTTAAAACAAAGAGCCGATGGTAATTTAGATGTAGTACATGAAAATTATATACCTGTTATGGCTATGCCTTATGATATACCTATAATAGGATATGAAAATCACTGTATAAATACACTTAGACTATGGAAAAGTGAAATTTTAAACAGGGACTTCTCAGAAGTTAATAAAAATGCCAAAAACCAAAATGGAAGTTATGAAGATGCATTAAAATATAAATACTATACTGAAGAAATATCTCAAGTTTTATATCCAAATGACTCAAATTATGCAGGTAGATTACTTAGATTAAAACAAGAATATTTCTTTGTCAGTGCAGGGTTACAAGATATAATAAGAAAATGTAAAAAAAATAAAGTCAGTATGAGAGATTTACCTAAAAAGGTAGCTATTCATATAAACGATACACATCCAACTCTATGTATCCCAGAATTAATGAGAATACTTTTAGATGAAGAAGGATTTTCTTGGGATGAAGCATGGGATATAACAACTAGAGTTATGTCATATACAAATCACACTATTTTAGCAGAAGCATTAGAAAAATGGCCAGTTGAAATGATGAAAAAACTATTACCAAGAATTTATATGATAATAGAAGAAATAGACAGAAGATATGTTGAATATCTACAAAGTAAATATCATGATGACTGGGGAAAAATAAACTACATGAGAATTATAAACAACGGTGAAGTTAGAATGGCACATTTATGTATTAGAGGTAGTCATAGTGTAAATGGTGTTGCAAAACTTCACACTGAAATTCTAAAACATGAAGAATTAAAGGATTTCTACAACGATGAACCATATAAATTCAACAATAAAACAAATGGGATAGCTCATAGAAGATGGCTTATGAGTTGTAATAAAGAACTTTCAGACTTGATTACTGAATTAATAGGAGATGACTGGAAGAAAGATACTTCTAAATTAAAAGATTTAGAAAAATATCTAGATAACAAAAAAGTTTTAGATAGAGTTGGAGAAATAAAATACAACAATAAAGTAAAACTTGCAGATTATATATATGAAAAACAAGGAATAAAAGTAGACCCAAATTCAATATTTGATGTACAAATAAAGAGATTGCATGCATATAAAAGACAATTATTAAATGTACTTCATATTCTTTATTTATATCATGAAATACTTGATAATCCAGAGTTTGAAATTATACCTCGTACATTCATCTTTGGGGCAAAGGCTGCACCAGGATATTACTTAGCAAAATGTATAATCAAACTTATAAATAGTGTTGCTGATTTAATCAACAACGACCCTAGAGTCAAAGACAAAGTAAAAGTAGTATTTATAGAAAACTATGGTGTGTCAATTGCTGAAAAAATAATACCAGCAGCAAATGTAAGTGAACAAATATCTACAACTACTAAAGAAGCATCAGGAACTGGTAATATGAAACTTATGATGAATGGTGCTATAACAATGGCGACTATGGATGGGGCTAATGTAGAGATTTCTGAACAAGTTGGCAAAGAAAATATGTTTATATTTGGTCTAAATGCTGAACAAGTTTTAGAATACAATAAATGTGGTGGATATTCTTCTAAAGATTTATATCACAGTGATAGAAAAATAAAAAGAGTAGTTGATGACTTAGTAAATGGATTTATACCTGGATTAGGTAAAGATGGAATTACAATATATGACTCATTAATAACTTATAATGATGAATATTTTGTACTTAGAGATTTCTATTCTTATATTAAAGCACAAAAGAGTTTACAAGAACTTTATAGAAATCAAGACCTTTGGAATAAGATATCATTAAAGAATACTGCATGTTCAGGTTTCTTCTCTAGTGATAGAACAATAGAAGAATATATAAATGATATTTGGTTTAAAGAAGGTGAAAGATAATATGGCAAATGTTATAAATTATAATTCATGGGATACAAATTTTAAAACTCCATTTGGGGCTTTAAAGACTTGTGAAAGTGCGATTATTAAAGTTGAAAGTAGCAAGACTTTTGATGTATGCAGTATAAAATTAATAATAGAAAAAGAAGATGAAAATTTAAATCCAGTATTAGTGAGGGAATTAGAATTACAACAAAGCGGGGAAAATGAAGAAGTAAGAGAGTATTCTGTAGAAATTTCTCCTTTAGAACAACCCGCAACATACTATTACTTTTTATCAGTAGAAGTAAACTTATATGGTGAACAAAAAACATTATTCTATGGCAAACAAGCTAATAATGGAATGATTTGTGAATATAATTATGATGATTTAAATAAATATCAACTGACTGTTTATGAAGATTATAAGGTGCCTTCATGGTTTAAAGAAGGTGTTTTATACCATGTATTTGTAGACAGATTTAATAATGGTAATAGAAGTGGAAAGGTTGATAATCCTAAGAAAAACTCATTTTTATATGGGAATTGGGAAGATGACCCAATGTATATAAAAGACCAAAATGGAGAAATCCTAAGATGGGATTTTCATGGTGGTAACCTTAAGGGAATAATTAATAAACTAGGATATCTAAAAAAACTAGGTGTTACAGTTATATATTTAAGTCCTATATTTGAGGCAGCAAGTAACCACAAATATGATACTGGAAATTATAAAAATATAGACCCTATGTTTGGTGATGAAAAAATATTCAAGGAATTAATTGATAAAGCAGCTGAAAAAGGAATGGCTGTAGTTCTTGATGGTGTATTCAGTCACATTGGAGCAGACAGCATATATTTCAACAAATTTAATAATTATGACAGTGTAGGTGCTTATCAATCAGAAGATTCACCATATAGAACATGGTTTAATTTTAAAGAAGGACCAGAAGAATACCAATCTTGGTGGGGAATAAAAGCTCTACCTAACACTAATGAATTAGAGCCTTCATTTATGGATTATATTATTTACGACAAAGATAGTGTAATAAATAAGTGGATGAATATGGGTGTTAAAGGTTGGAGACTAGATGTAGCAGATGAACTTCCTACTAAATTTATACAAGAATTGAAAAAGGAAGTTAAAAAAAATAACGAAGAATCGATAGTAATCGGTGAAGTTTGGGAAGATGCATCTAATAAAATCAGTTATGGAGAAAGAAGAACTTATTTACTTGGCGACCAATTAGATAGTGTTTTAGGATATCCATTTAGAGATAATTTAGTTGATTTCTTAAATGGAGAAAAAACATCTTGGCAATTAAATGATTTCTTTATGACAATAAAAGAAAACTATCCAAGTGAAGCATTTAAGTCTAATCTTAATCTATTAAGTAGTCACGATATTGTCAGAATAAAAACTGCTTTAAAATCTGATAAAGATTTATTAAAACTAGCAATACTTACACAAATGAGTTTTGAAGGAGTACCATATATATACTATGGTGATGAAGCAGGGCTTGAAGGTGGAAAAGATCCAGAAAATAGAAAAACATATCCTTGGAAAAATGAAGATATGGAAATAATGGATTTCTATAGACATTGTAGCCAATTTAGAAATAGAAATAAAGTATTTGCTTTAGGGGATACTTATTTCATATATACAGAAAATGACGATGTATTTGGATATATAAGATACAATGAAGACGACAGCGAATTAATTCTTATAAATAGAAGTGAATCTAAGCAAAATGTAAAAATAAACTTAGAAGCAGATTGTATAGAAGAAGTGACTGTGACATATTCTGTAATCAATAATGGTGAAAAGATTATAGGAATAGATAATAAGTTTAATATTGACATAGATTCAAAATCATATAGAATATTTAAACTTTGGAAATAGTAAATTTATACTAAAACTAAAAAATCTATGGAGGATAAAATATCTTCCATAGATTTTTTAATCTTTAATTAAAATGGAATTTGATCTTCTGATAATTCACCTTCAAATACTTCCGCATCATTTATTACATCTTTAAATATATCTTTGTCTTCGAATACTTTGCGATGGTCTGAACTTCTGTGTTTATGTCCTAAAAAGTGAAAATTATAGGCATTTATTATGGCTTTAGTTCTGTTTTGACCATCTTTATTCACATATTTGTCTATTCTTAAAGAACCTTCTACGGCGATTAGAGAACCTTTTGAGGCATATTGGCATAATGTTTCTGCCCTTCTTCCCCAGATATCTATATTTATAAAATCTGTTGGGATTACTCCATCTTTATTTCGATAATTTCTAGATACAGCTAGACAAAATGTGCATACAGCTCTGTCATCATTTACGTATTTTAGTTCTGGGTCAAAAACCAGTCTTCCAATCAAACTAACATTATTCATGCTTTAACCACCTTTTTCTTTAGTATTTATTAAGAATTATTGACAAAAAAGGATTTTTTATACAAATTATTGATGATAAAAAAGGATTTTTTACTAAAAAAATATAATATATTAATATAATGATTCAATATATTTTAAAAATTTGTATTTAAACTCGGATGATAAAAAAGGGGTATGATTATGGGTGGTAAAATTTATGAACGAATCTTAAAAAATAGTAAAGACGGCTTTCTAAAAATAAAGGGTTATAAAAATAAAAATGGAGAGTATGTTGGCTTTGATATTATAGAGTACAATAATTCTCTAATAGAGATTTTAAAAAAAATATTAGCAAAAAGTAATTTAAACATAGATAATATAAAAGAAGCTTTTAGTAAAAAATTCGATGACAATAATCAAAAAATAAAATTTGAAGAATTTTTAAAAATAGTAGAGAAAAATGAATTTAAAAATGTTAGTTTTGGAAAAATATCATATGGAATGTACTTAAATATAGACGGTTATTATTTAGAAGAATATTTTATACTGATATTTAAACTGAATTTTGAACAAGAGATTTTTAGATTTTCAGAGCAATTGGACAAGGCCACGGGAGTTTATTTTTGGGTGAAGGATATAAAGGGAAATTATATAACTGTAAATAAAAAATGGTTAGATGAAGTAGGATTTGAAAGCAAAGAAAGTATTGAAGGTCTGAATAGTTATGATGTTTGGCCAAAAAGACAATGTGATAATTTTAGAGCTAATGAGAAAGAGGTAATAGAAGATAATACTATAAAAATTTTTGAAGAAACATTTCCATTTCGCAATGGTGACAAAACTGTGGATACAACTATATGGCCTTTATTAGATAAAGATAATCATCCAATAGGAACTATGGGAATTGCCATCGATGGAAAAAGTAGAGCAAGATTTTATGAAAATTTAAATAATAATGAGAAAAACTTTAGAGAAATAACAAAATATTGTGACTCAGTATTTTTTATAAGAGATGAAAAAAATATAATTTATATGAGTCCAGCTTATGAAACTATATTTGAAGAGTCTTGTGATTACTATGCACATGATGTCTATCAATTTAACAATTTTTTTAAAAATGAAGAACAAAAAGAAGGTATATTAAAAGACTATGAGTTTGATAAAATGAATGAAGGTAGGGCGAAGGCTAAATTAAAAAATGGTAAAGAAAAATGGATACAATATAAGTTTCTTCCTATAACAGATGAAGATGGTAAAGCAATCAAAAGAATAGGTATATTAACTGATATAACAAAAGAAGTAGCATTAGAAGAAGAAAAAGAAAAAATAAGATTAGACTTTTTTGCCAATATATCTCATGAACTTAGAACACCAGTTAATTTAATTTTGAGTTCTATACAAGTTTTAAAATTGAAATTAAGTACATTAGATAAGGAAAATTATAATTATTTTTCAAATTATATAAATATAATGCAACGAAATACATTTAGATTAGTAAAATTAATAAATAATTTAATCGATTCAACAAAGATTGATTCAAAGAGTATAGAAATTCACCCTATAAATTCAGATATAATAAGTTTTATAGAAGATACTTGTTCTTCAGTATTACATTTTGTAAAATCTAAAAATATGAATTTGATATTTGATACAGATATTGAGGAAGAAATTATAGGTTTTGACCCTAGTTATATAGAGAGAATCATGCTCAACCTGCTATCAAATGCTATTAAATTTAATAAGAAAGATGGAAATATATTTGTAAATGTAAGTGTTAATGAAAAAGATGTAGTTGTCGAAGTTAAAGATGAAGGACCGGGAATTCCAGAAGAAAAAATACCTAATATTTTTGATAGATTTGAACAAGTTAGAAGTAAAATGAAAAGCGAAAGAGAAGGTACTGGAATAGGTCTTTATATAGTAAAAGCTTTAGTTGATTTACATAATGGAACTGTAAGGGTAAATAGTGAAGAAAAAGACGGATGTTCAATTATATTTACATTACCTAGAAAGAAAATAGAAGAAAAAAATGATGATAATATAATATTTAAAGAAAATAAAGCAAATATGATAGATATAGAATTTTCTGACATATATTTATAAAATTAATAATTTGACATACTGATTGACAAATAATTGTTAGAAGTACTATTATTTAGTTAGTAGCAAATGCCAATAACAATTAAGGAGGAATCAGAAATGTCAAACTGTGGATCATGTCCATCAAAAGGGGAATGTAACAAAGACCAACAAAGTTGTGGAATCCAAAACAATCCTCTAAACAAAATTAAAAAAATTATAGGAATAATGAGTGGTAAAGGTGGAGTAGGTAAATCTACTGTATCTGCACTTATAGCTAGAAATTTAGCAAAACAAGGATACAAAGTAGGTGTTTTAGACGCTGATATAACAGGACCAAGTATACCAAGACTTTTAGGCGTTAAAGATGCAAAAGCAATGGGTGCACCAAACAACTGTATATATCCAGTTCAAAGCGCTGATGGAATAAAAGTAATGTCACTTAACTTATTATTAGAAGATGAAAACCAACCAGTAATATGGAGAGGTGCAATGATATCTAATACTGTAAAACAATTCTACACAGATGTAATCTGGGGTGAATTAGATTACTTATTAATAGATATGCCTCCAGGAACTGGGGACGTAGCATTAACAGTTATGCAATCAATTCCAATAAACGGAATAGTTATGGTTTCAGTGCCACAAGATATGGTATCTATGATAGTTGCAAAAGCCGTAAATATGGTTAAAAAATTAAATATAGAAATAATAGGTTTAGTTGAAAATATGAGTTATATTGTCTGTCCAGACTGTGGCAAGAAAATACAAATATTCAACGGAAGTGACACAACTAAATTATTAGATGACTTACAATTAAACTTACTTGGAACATTACCTATGAATGCTGGATTAGGAAATGTATCTGTCGGAGTATACAAAGATGGAGATGAAGAAGTAGAAGGATTATTTAATCCTATAGTTATCAACTTATTAAACTCTTTAAAAGAAATAGAGGCAAAAAAAACACAGGCTTAATATAAACAGTATATGAAAGAAATTATATTTATCTATAGTTTTAGATGAATATAATTTCTTTTTGATTATACAATATAGTAGTAGTATAATTTACTCTGGTAAATGTAGGAGGGGTTTAAAATGGCAAGGCCTACAAAATACAGAACAGTAGAATTTTTTCCAGAAGGAAATTATTTTGTTCCATTAGGAAAAAAAGAATGTGAACTTGAAGAAGTAGAGTTAAAAGTAGAAGAATTAGAAGCAATCCGTTTAAAAGATATCGAAGGGCTTACACAAGAAGAATGTGCAAAGAAGATGGAAATATCACGACAAACTTTTCAAAATATAATCGAAAGCGGACGAAAAAAAATCGCAATAGCACTTACACAAGGTAAGGCAATCAAAATCGCAGGCGGTCATTATACAACAAGATTTTGTAAATTTAGATGTGCAAAATGCGGATATATCTACACTGTAAAATACGAGCAAGACAAAATAATATGTCCAAAATGCTCTTCAACAGAAGTTATGTGCAATAAAAAAGAAAGTTTTTGTAAAAAATGGTGTTGCAAAAAATAAGGTGTTTATTCTGTAGTACTTAGAAAACATATAATATTGACTTCATCAATAAATTTTGATATTATTAGAAATAATATGAAAAGCTCTGGTTTTATATCAGGGCTTTTTGTTTAGGAGATGAAAATATTGATATTAGATATACTTATATTTACAGTCGATTTTATCTTATTCGTATATTTCACTAAAGTCGGACTAAAAACAACAGATATGACGACAAGACTTATTTGCTGCGTGGCGATGACTTATGAAATATATTTAATGATGAGATTTTTTAAAGCATTAAAATTAAAGATGAAAGAACAAAAGGATCTGAAATAATCTAAATTATTCAGATTCTTTTTTAGTTATGAGCAATTTATAATATTTTAGAGTTTATGGTGAATTTACATATGATAAAGTATTTAATTATATAAATAATTAAAAAAATTATAAATTTGTTGTTGTAATTGGAAATATATGATAATATTAAGTATAAGTTTAAATATTAATACAATATTAAATTTAAAATATAGTAGGAGGGGAACTATGGAAATGAAAAAACATTTAGCTAGATTTTTAGCTATGGTAATGATAATGATATCAATACCGATGAATGTATTTGCAGATGAGATTGATAAAATAATATCTGTGAATACAAATGCCAGGCAGGAAAAAGTTATCAATGAGGATAACGTAATCCAAAAGACTGAGAATAAAACTGTATATGAATTAGAAAATGGATTAAAGAGAGAAGTATTATATGATACTAATGTAAGATTTTATGATAAAAATAATAAACTTACAGATTATGACCCATCTTTAATAAAAATCAATTCAAAAAAATCTGATAATAATGAAGACTTATCAGAATATAAATACCAAAATAAGGCTGGAGATAAAAAATTATATTTACCAGAGAGTGTTTCTACAGAAACGCCAATCTTATTAGAAAACGAATATAATAAGATAAAAATAGCTCCAGTTATCGAAAGTAAAACTTCAAAAGTAAATGTTGAAAAACAAAAAACTATAAATATTTACGAAGATGAAGTAACATTGCCTATCAAAGCTAATTATGAAGATAGAAATTCTAATAATATCTATGAATATATTTCACAAGATAATGGAATTAAAGAAAATCTTGTAATAAAAGAAAGGCCAGAATCTAATGTTTTCAAATATGAAGTAACTGTTGATAATAGTTTAATAGCTAAAAAATGTGAAACAGAGGAAAGTATTATATTTAATGATAAAGAAACAGGAGAAACAAAAGCCAGTATAGATGTACCTTTTATGAATGATAAAACAGGAAAGGCTTATAGTGAAGATATTATTTATAATATTGAGAAATCAGAAGAAAATAAATATATATTAACTATGACATTATCAGAAGATTACTTAAATGATAAAGATAGAGTTTATCCTGTTACAGTTGATCCAACAATTACTTGGACAGGTGAGAGTAATTTAATAGATACATATATTTTAAGTAACAGCAAATATGCTGATACTAATTTTTATAATAGTGGGACAACAGCATTTCCGATAGGATATACTTCGTCTATGGGGACTTGTCGTTCGCTTATAAGATCACTTGATTTATTAGATACAGTAAAGAATAAATATGTAGAAAGTGCAACACTTACTATGTACGAAACAAGTAGCTGTGATAAAAATATGACAGTTAATGCATATAGAATTATTGATTCATGGACAAAGAAAAATGTAACTTGGAATAATAAACCAAGATATAATACATCTAGTGGTATTATGGGAAGTGTAAAAACAAGTGGAACATTGTATAAAGCAAGAGTAATGGATCTTACAACATATGCTAGGGGGCTTGCAAATGGTACATATCCAGAGGATAAAGGTCTTATGTTAAAAACAGAGAATGATACCTCTAGCAGTGCGGGATATTGTAAATTCTATGGTTCAAGACATTCAAGTAGTGCATTAAGACCTAAATTTACAGTAGAATATTATGATGCTCCAACAGTAGCAACAAGTGTAAAACTATCAAAAGCATATTTAAAAAAAGGTGAAACAGCGAGATTAACATGGAATGGTATAAATTCTAAAGCATTACAAACAATAGAATACAGAATCGCAAGAAGAGATGATAATACAGGAATTATTGATAGTGTTTCAGATAGTATCGTTAAATATACAAAAGTTGGAACAACATCAAATGGAAGTAGTGATATATCAACAATAAAAGATTTACCAGAGGGATGTTATAGAATTTTGGTTAGAGGTGTAGATAAAAGTGGAATTAAAGGCCCTGCAACAGGTTATAATTTTCATATAGATAATACAAAACCAACTATAGGAAATGTTACATTTGATAGTGAAAATGTAGCTATAACTTGGAAAAATGCGAATGATTTACACTTTAAAGAAGTTCAATATAGTTTAAATAGTCGTGCATATAAAACAATGAGTACAGATACATCTTGGAGTTTTATAATTCCTAATGATGAATTTACACAAGAAGGAACTTATACAATAAAGGTAAGATCTATAGACAAATCAGGTAATACAAGTGCAGTTAAAAGTTTTAAATATGAAAATATAATAGATAGTGATATTGAAGGCTATAAACCACTAAATTTAAATATTTCAAATTATTATGGTAAAAATCTTATAACTTGGGATATTTCAAAAGAAGATAAAACATTAGGTTCTATATCTTATAATATTTATAAAGGAACAACAGAAAATTTTACACCATCAAATGATAATTTGATAGCGGAAAATATAAAAACTTTCTATTATGCAGATATGGAAATTGGGAAAAATTCATATTACAAAATACAAGCTGTTGTTACAGGTTCAACAAAGAAAGGTGAAGTATCAGATTCAATTAATGGTGAAAACATATCTATAACTGAATTTGATAAAAGATTGGGAAATAAAGAATATCTAGGATACTTTGCTTTTGATACACCTAACGGAAATGGAACAATAGAAAAAAGTAAAGGAAATTTAACTTATTCTCAAACTGATACAGAACTTCCAACAGAACAATTAGATTTTTCGTTACAAAGAATATATAATTCCCAATCTACATTTAGTGGAATGTTTGGCCTTGGATTTAGTGATACATTCCATAAAGAGTTATACAAAGTTGGAGATAATATAGTATTATCAGAAAATGATGGATCTATATATAAATTTAAAAAAGAAAATGAAAATTGGGTTTGTGATGAAACAAAAGATTATGAGTTAAATGAAAATAGTAGAGAAAATACTTATAAAATAAAAATATCAGAAAATGAAAAAAAAGAACTACAATTAACTCATAAATATGAAATAACAACAAAAGATAATACAATTTATAGATTTAATGAAAAAGGTCAATTAATCGTAGTTACAGAACCTAATGAAACTTGTATTATCTATAATTATGATAATTTAGGTAGATTATCTAAGCTAACAAATAGTAACGGAGTAGAAATAAGTTTACAATATAAAGAGGGAAATGATAAAAACTTATTAGAAAAAATAGTTTTACCAGATAGTTCTGTATTAAAATATGATTATTCAAATGGAAAATTAACAAAATTTACTCACTTGAAAAATGATAATTTAATTTGTTTTGATAAAGTGAATTATTGTTTTGAATACGATACAAATAACTTATTAACTGGGATAAAAGATGCAAAAGGCAATTTATATAGTATTAATTATAATAGTGATAAAGCGTCAAAGGTAGTTTATCCAAATGGAGAAAATTATAATATTAATTATTTAAATGGATTAACAGAAGTATCAAAAATAAATGAAAATAGAGCACTTATCTATACAGAAAGTACAAGTTTTGATACTAAAAATGGTAAAGTAACAACTGAAACAGATGCAAATAAAAATAAAACAACTTATACTTATGGAAATAAAAATAATCAATATTTAGTTACAGAAACATCTAAAATAGTGGATTATCAAGAATTAAATAATAACAATGAAATGATTTTTAAGACAAAAGAAGTCATAACAACAACAGACTATAATGAAAATGAAGATGTCAAAGAAGAAATTGATGAAGAAGGAAATATCACAACGTATAAATATGAGTTCACAGATGAGATAAATGAACACAATCCAACAAAAATTGTTACAACTACATCAAGTAATGCCAAAAATACTAAATATATTTCAAATGAAAGTTTTAATTATAATCCTTTAGGTAATTTAATAGAAGAAAATGATTTAATCAATAAAACAAATACAGTTTCAGAATTTAATGAGAATGGTCAAGTAGTTTCAGAAAATGTAACAAATACAGAAACAAATAAAACAACTTCAGAAACAATTTATAATTATGATGACTTAGGTAATGTCACAAAAGAATCAACAGCAACTGATAATATTGAAAGTTCTCAAACGAATGAATATGATTCTATGGGTAGAGTTACTCTAAGTACAGATAGTTCTACAAAAAATCAGACAAAAACAGAATATGACTATTTAGGAAGAGAAGTAAAAACAAAATTATTAAATAGTTCAGGAACATTAATTGAAGAAAAAGAAAATACTTATGATGAAAATGGAACATTAATAAAAGAAGTTTTAAATGGGGTTACTACTAATTACGAATATGATAATTTAAATAGATTAACTAAAAAAACTATTTCAGATTCAAATGGAAGTGTTTCTTATAATACAGTATATTCTTATGCAGATGTAAAGCATTTAAATACAGGAATAACTACTACTGATGAAAAAAATCTTTATTGTGAAAAAACATATAAAAATAATTTAGATATACCTATTGAAATAAAATATTATGACAAAAATGGAAATCTTGTAAGAGAAAAAATAAATGGTATTTACAAAGACTATGTTTATGATAATAATAAAAATGCTATAGTAACTTTTGAAATGAATTCAAATAGTGATGGAGAGATAGATTTATCAAATAAGAAAATATCACTTTCTTTATATGATAAAAATGGTAAGAACATTGTTAATGTTCAAAATGCAAGTATTTCAAAAGGTTTCTTTGTAACTACAAAAGATTCAATTGTAACAAAATCAGAATATGATGATTTAGGAAATGTGACTAAAGAAACAGATGCTGAAGGTATAAGTACAGGATATACTTACGATAAACAATCAAGAGTAACAGCTGTTATATCAGCAGAAGGAACAAGTCTTGAGAATCAAACAATTATAGATTATTCTACAGATGCTGACAGTAATACATCTATAACAACAATAACAGATGCTAACCAAAATAAAAGTTATGAAGTAAAAAATGCAGCAGATTTAATAATAAGTACAGAAGATGAAGGTGATAAAAATGATACATATGACAATATAAAAACATCTTATACTTATGATAAAAATGGAAATAAAACAATAGAAACATTCTCTAATGGAGATTATAAGAAATATTATTATGATTCAAATAATCATAATCAATTAATGCAAACAGTTTATTTTGAAACAGAAGATAATCAATCAGGAAAAGCGACATTACAAACAACGTACACTTATGATTTTAAAGGAAATATAACTTCTATGATTGATTATAAATTCGATGGAAATGATTCTATTTCTTATCATTATACATATTATGAATATGATTTAAATGGTAAAATGACAGGATATTCAGAGATAAATGCATCTTCTAAACCATCTGATGGAGCTATCAATAATCATAAATTAGTTTATAAATATGATGTAGAAGGAAATATAACTGAAATTGTTTATCCAACTTCATTAAATGACGGGATTACATCAATCAAGTTTGAATATAATGAATACAATTGGATTACTGGAATTAAAGCAAAAATTAATAGCGTATATAAAGAATTAAGAGATTATATTTACAATAGTGATGGAACGATAAATAATATAAAAGATTATACTTACGATACAAATAGCAATGTAAATGGTTATATTTTGAAAAAATATACTTATGACAATTTCGGTAGAGTAAGTTCTATGAAGTACTATAATAGTGATTCAGATACTGTAAAAGAATCATATACTTATACTTATGATAAAAATTCAAATATAAAATCAGAGAGTATTGTAAATAATTATCCAACAAAAGATAGCGATAAAGTAGACGAAAAGAGATCATATGAATACGATAAATTAAATAGACTTATAAATTCTGATATAGTTAATAATAAGACTAATAAAACTGAAAGCTATGCTTATGAATACGACAAAGTTGGAAATATGATATCAAAATCAAATATATTGAGTGATACAAATAATATAACAGATTACACTTATAACGATTTAAACCAATTAGTATCTTCAGAAACATCGAATTTATCAACTGGAAAAACTACTTCTAAGAAAACTTATTCTTATGATGAAAACGGAAACAATATCAAGGAAGTAGATAGTATTAAAAATATTACAAAAGAAATGACTTATGATGTTGATAATAGACTGGATACTTATACACAAACTGAAAATAATAAAACGACAACACAAAGTAATTTATATAATGGCGATGGTCAAAGAATTCAAAAGAGCGAAGGAGATAATACTATAAACTATTATTATCAAAATGGAAATGTTTTATACACAACAGATAAAGATGAAAACAAAACAAGTCATAATTTTGTAGGACTTGAAGGAAATACAATTTCTACAATGAGATATAAATTGTCAGGGCTTGAATATTATGTCTATAATAAAGATATAAAAGGTAGTACAACAAATATTGTTGATAATAAAAATGCTAAAATAAGTTATAAGTATTCAGATTTTGGAGAAACAGAAGAATTTGGTGGTATAGATTTCTATAATGAAATAGCTTATACTGGCGGGATTTATGATCAAAGTACATCATTATATTATTTAAATGCAAGATATTATAATCCAGAGGATGCTAGATTTATTACACAAGATACTTATAGAGGAGAAATTAATGAACCAAGCAGTTTACATTTATATGCTTATTGTGCAAATAATCCTATTAATTATATAGATCCTTCAGGACATTCATATATTGAAGGGAAAAAATATTTAAGTAAATGTTATTCAAAATGGATAGGAGCAATTCCTTATGATCCACCAGTAAAAATTTATGTTCAATTTAAATTTACTGTAACTAAAAAAAATAAAAAAGATCAATTTAAAAAAATAACAGATAAGAAAAGCTGGATTTCTGGATTGTATTTTCCGGTATCATTTTCTTGGAAACAAAAGAATATTAGTCATGAGTTTAATTCAAATAAAACAACAGCATATATTAAAGTTGTAGGAGTTATGACTGGATATTTTGCAATAAATAATGAATATAATCCAATTAAATTAAGTTTAACTTCTGTTTATAATTTTACATCAAATGTAAAAACTGCAAAAATTTAAATAGTAGTAGAAAGGAAATTTATATATGAATTCTCAAATGATTTTATCTATAAGTTATATAATATCGTGGATATTATTTCTTTTAATTATTTTCTTATTATATAAACTTTTTAAATTTATATTATCTAAAATAGGAAAAAGAAAATAATACTATATTGTAAAACGAAATATTATTTTATTGTTGGTGGAGCAGGAATATCCACAAACACCTTCATAAAATTATGATAGAGTACATTATAAAAAGTGATAACTAATCTAAAAAAATTTTTTACATAGTACTAAATATTAAAAAGAGTTTTGTTCATTGTATAAGTCAAAAATAATATTATTAATTGTTAACAAAAGCAAAAAACTTACTCTTATGATGAAAATGGAAACAATATCAAGGAAGTAGATAGTATTAAAAATATTACCAAAGAAATGACTTATGATGTTGATAATAGAATGGATACTTATACACAAACTGAAAATAATAAAACGACAACACAAAGTAATTTATATAATGGCGATGGTCAAAGAATACAAAAGACTGAAGGAGATAATTCTATAAATTATTATTATCAAAATGGAAATGTTTTATACACAACAGATAAAGATGAAAAGAAAACAAGTCATAATTTTGTAGGACTTGAAGGAAATACAATTTCTACAATGAGATATAATATATCAGGACTTGAATATTATGTCTACAACAAAGATGTAAAAGGTAGTACAACAAATATTGTTGATAATAATAAAAATGCTAAAATAAGTTATAAGTATTCTGATTTTGGAGAAACAAGAGAAATTGGTGATACAGATTTCTATAATGAAATAGCTTATACTGGTGGGATATATGATGAAAGTACATCATTATATTATTTAAATGCAAGATATTATAACCCAGAGGATGCTAGATTTATTACACAAGATACTTATAGAGGTGAAGTGAATAATCCAAGTAGTTTACATTTATATGCTTATTGTACTAATAATCCTATTAATTACGTAGATCCTACTGGACATTGGGTAACATCTATTGGAATTGCGGTTGGAATATCTGTAGTATATAAATATGAGAATTTTGTTGGTATAGCAATAAGTTCAAATAAAACTTTTGGACTTGTATATACTCGTGTGGATGGCCTTGAGTTTGGAGGATTTTCATTTGGTGCAACAGTACAAATAAATGTATATCCTTCAAATAATACTATAAAATCGTTATCTGGAAAATCTTTTAATGCTGGGGCGACTATAAATACAACTGTAGTTAATGTTAGTGGAGGTGTAAGTATTGGACTTGAGAACAAAAATAAGGGAATAACGCCTTCTGTTTCTGGCAATGTAGGTGGTGTAGTAAGGTTTTCGACTCCGATTAATGTATATGTTACACATTCAAAAACAGAAACTTTACAATTTCCATTTTCTATAGATAGTTTTTTAAAAAGACCTAAAAATACTAAAAAACAATATTCATTTAGGGGTTCAAAAATAACATTAAAAAATAAAAATAAAAAATTTATTGAATTAAATTCAAATAAAATGTATGGGAAAATATATAGTAATAAGAAAGTTTATATATATAAAAAATAGGAGAATGGAATATATGAAAAAAATTTTTTATAGAATTGTATGTTTACTTTGTATAATAATTATTATAGTAATGCCAATGATATATGAATTTTATTGGGATTCAAAAACACAAGTTAAGCACTTTGAATTAGTTACAAATAGAAGAATACCAATATATAGAAATTCGGGATTTTATGTTGATTTCAATGAAAATTTTTATGTTGGTATAGATGATTTTAAGTGGATAGAAGTATTTGATAAAGATGGTAAATTTATATGTTCTATAGGAATGCAAGGAATAGTTTATAATTTTTATGTCGATAAAGACAAATTACTTCATGTTTTTTGTACTTATAGGACTGCTGAAAATATTTATGAACAAGTTATTGATATAGATACAAATAGTATTATTTCAGAACAGGCAGTCGACGATATAACTTCTATAAATATGAACCCAACAAATCAAATTTTTATTAACAATAAATTATATAGTATTGATAAGAATATTGTAAAAATAAAAGGTGAAAATTATGAAAAAGAAATTAAGTTAGATGTAGAAATTAGACAAGAAAATTTATTATATTAAACCTAAATCATTAATAACATATTTATGAACATGTTGTTGAAAAATAAAAATGGATTCTAGAGATAGATGCTTTTTTAGTATCTACTATATAGAATCCATTTTACATTCAAAAATTTATCTTAGTCCTCTTTCCTTAGCAAGTTTAACATAAGCTTTATAAACAAAGTCATTAACGACACCTTTTTTTTCTCTATCAGATATTAATTTTAATAAATCGCTATCAGAATAATTCACTTCTTTTATTTGTTTGTAAAGAACATCTTCATGAATTCCTTTTTCCATTGAACATCCTGCACCCATTTTTATCACCCCTTAAAAATTAATTACTTATAAGTAAATTATATATAAGTTTTGCACAGAAATAAACAATAAATGGAAGTTTTAATTTTGCCAATTTTCATAAAATATAAAATATTAGTGGTTGACATTCCCATAGCTGGAACTTATTATTATATAGGTAAGATATTAAAATTATAAAAATAGGGGGGATTAATATGAGTATGGTGGCAGAACATGCAAAATGGCCAAAGGAAAATGACATAATATTTAGCTTGTCTGAAAGAGCGCAAGCAGCAGAAAAAGAACTAGGGAAAGATAAAGTTATTAATGCAACTATTGGGGCTTTGATGGACGATAATGGCAAATTAATTGCAATGAAGACAGTATATGATCAACTTAAAAACTTACCAAATGAAGAAATTTCAGCATATGCATCAATTGGTGGTCAACCAGCATATCAAGAAGCTGTTAAAAAGGTTTGTTTTAAAGGGAATGATCCAGAGGGATATATTAGAGTTGTGGCTTCACCAGGTGGAAGTGGGGCTATAAAATTAGCAATGTACAACTATACTAATGAAAATGACGTTGTTTTAGTTTCTGACTGGTATTGGTCTCCATATGGAATAATAGGAGAAGAAACAAAAAGAGGAGTAGAAAATTATGCTTTGTTCGATGAATCTGGTAATTTCAATATAGATTCATATAGCGAAAAATTTACAGAAATATTAAATAGACAGGGAAGAATATTTACTATAATAAATTCACCAGGGAATAACCCAACTGGATATAGTTTAAGCGATGAAGATTGGGATAAAGTTTTAGATTTGGCAAAAGAAGCAGCTAAAGACAAAGATAAAAAAATAGTATTTTTAGTTGATGTAGCTTATATAGATTTTGTTAGAGATGACGATGCGAGCAGAAAATTCTTTAAGAAATTTGGAAATCTACCAAGCAATATACTTACAATAGTGGCATTTAGTATGTCAAAAGGATTTACAGCTTATGGAATGAGAATGGGAGCTGCAATAGGAATATCATCTGATGAAGATGTAGCAGAAGAATTTTACTATTCTCTAATGCATTCATGCAGAGCAAACTGGTCAAACTGTAACAGAGGTGCTATGGCTGTGTTATCTGAAATTGTTGCAGATGATAAAAAATATGAAGAGTATGAAAAAGAAAAGAATTCATATAAAGACATGCTTTTAGTAAGAGCAAACGCATTTGTTGAAGGTGCTAAAGAATGTGGTCTTGAAATTTTACCATATAGAGATGGTTTCTTTACAAGTATACCATGTGATAATCCGATGAAGGCTTGTGAAGAATTGGCTAAAGAAAATCTGTATCTAGTACCTCTAAAAATGGGACTTAGATTTGCCGTATGTGCAGTGGAAGAATCTAAATGTAAAAAGGCTCCAGCTATAATAAAAGAAGTATTAGATAGAATCTAAAAATAAACAATATATAAAAATGCAAAGATGTTATTATTGAGAGAAATTATATAAAATTTCCGAAATAATAGCATCTTTTTTTTCTGAGCAAATATATTTTTAAATAAAAATTTACAATATAAAAAGTTTTGTATATAAGAAAATAATTAAATTTATATAAAATAATAAGAAAAAATACTAAAATCCTGTTGACATTCCAATAACTGGAATGTTATATGCTTTTATTAAAGAGAAGCATAATTAGATTAATTATATTATTTTAAAATATCTACATTTAAAAATATATGATTTAAGGGGGATTTAGTTATGAAACAATTAATGACAGGTAATGAAGCCATAGCTCGTGGAGCTTATGAAGCAGGTGTTAAATATGCATCTGCATATCCTGGAACACCAAGTACGGAAATACTAGAAAATATAGCTTTATATAAAAACGATATCGTAGCAGAATGGGCACCAAATGAAAAGGTTGCTTTAGAATCAGCAGCAGGTGGCGCATTCGCAGGGGCTAGAACCGTAGCATCTATGAAACACGTCGGTCTTAATGTAGCAGCAGACCCATTATTTACAGTTGCATACACTGGTATAAATGGAGGATTTGTGGTAATAACTGCAGACGAACCAGGAATGCACTCATCTCAAAATGAACAAGACAACAGAAATTACGCAAAATCAGCAAAAGTACCACTATTAGAACCAGCAACAAGCCAAGAAGCAAAAGATATGATGAAAATGGCTTATGAAATAAGTGAAAAATACAACACTTTAGTAATGATGAGACTTACTACAAGACTTTGCCATTCAAAAGGACTTGTTGAATGTGAAGAAAGAAATGAAGTAGGTATAAAACCTTATACAAAAGAAGTTAAAAGAGTTACAGTACCAGCAAATGCTAGATTGTTGAGAGTAGATGTTGAAGAAAGAGAAAAGAAATTATACAAATTCTCTAATGAAACAGAATTAAATTACATGGAAATAAATGAAGGAGCAAAAGTTGGGGTTATATCTTCAGGAATGTGCTTTAACTTTGCAAAAGAAGTGTTTGGAAAAGATGCTTCATATTTAAAATTAGGATTTACAAATCCAATGCCAGATGAAAAAATAAAAGAGTTTGCCTCAAAAGTAGAAACTATCTATATAGTAGAGGAAAACGATAAATTTATAGAAGATCATGTTAAATCATTAGGAGTAGATTGTATAGGCAAAGATGTACTTCCAGCATACGGAGAAATGACACCAGATGTAATTAGAAAGAGCATATTCAAAGACAATTTCAAACATGAAGATGTTGAGCCTGAATTAATTATACCAAGACCTCCTACATTCTGTGCAGGATGTCCACATAGAGGATTATTTTATGAATTAGGAAAGAGAAAAGACATAGTAGTAGCAGGGGATATTGGATGTTATACACTAGGATTTGCTCCACCATATAATGCAATGGACTTTGTTGTCTGTATGGGCGCAAGTTTAAGTTCAGCTCATGGATGTCAAAAGGTTCTTAATATGGTTGACGGAAATGAAAAGAGAGTAGTCGGTGTGCTTGGAGATTCAACATTCTTCCACACAGGAATAAATAGTTTAATCGATGTTATATACAATAAAGGTAATTCAATTTCAATAATATTAGACAACAGAATTACAGGAATGACAGGACACCAAGAAAATCCAGGTTCAGGATTTACACTACAAGGTGAAGATACAACATCAATAAATATTGAACAAGTTGTAAAAGCTTTAGGAGCTAAAAATGTAAGAGTTATAAATCCAAATAAATTAGACGAAGTTAATGATGCTCTAGATTGGGCAATTGGTTTAGATGAAGCATCAGTTATTATAACTAGATGGCCATGTGCTCTTAAGAGATTCTCGCAAGCAGATATAGATGAATTCGGTAGAGTATTTACAGAAAAATGTGTTGTAGATGAAGAAAAATGTGTTGGATGTAAAAAATGTACAAAAACAGGATGTCCAGCAATATCAGTTGATAAAGAAGCTAAGAAGGCTTCAATAGATAGAAACCAATGTTTAGGTTGTGAAGTTTGCTTACAAGTTTGTCCAAAGAACGCTATAGTAAAGGAGGAAAAATAAAATGACCAAAAGTATAATGTTAGTAGGTGTAGGTGGTCAAGGTACTATCTTGGCTAGTAAATTATTAACAATAGGCTTAATGGAAGCAGGATATGATGTGAAAATGAGTGAAATACACGGAATGAGTCAAAGAGGAGGCTCTGTTTCATCTCAAGTTAGATATTCAAAAGATCAAGTTTATTCTCCAGTTATAGAAATCGGTGGGGCAGATATGATAGTTTCATTCGAAAAAGTCGAAGCACTTAGATATTTAAAATATCTTAAAGAAGGTGGAACAATAGTAGCTAACAACTATAAAATGGAATCTGTTGCAACTATAACAGGAAAAGCTGAATACAAAGTAGAAGAAGTTGATAAAAAACTAAAAGAACTAAATGCAAAAGTTATAAATGCAGCTGATAAAGCAACTGAACTTGGAAATGCAAAAGTTATGAATATAATTTTACTTGGAACTGTTATAAAAGGTATGCATTTAGAAGATATAGATTGGGAACAAATTATAAGAGATAACGTAAAAGAGAAATTTGTTGATATAAATATAAGAGCTTTACATGAAGGTATGGCATTAGTAAGTTAATTTGATTGTGTAAGTAAATATTAAAGTTTGTATATTAAATAAAAATTTAGTTATGATAAAGAGCTGTTATGAGTAATTCTTGTAATGGCTTTTTATCTCTATAATATTTAGGAGGAATTTATATGTCTTATAGAGTTTTAGTAATAAATCCAGGATCTACATCCACAAAATTTGCTGTGTATGAAGATGAAAATCCAATACTAGTAAAAGGAATAGAGCATAATGCAGATGAAATTTCGAAATTCAACAATATACTAGATCAATATGAAATGAGAAAAGAGCAGATACAAAAAGTACTACATGAAAATAATATAGATTTAAAAACTATGGACACAATAGTCGGAAGATGTGGAGGACTTCCACCAGTAAAAAGTGGTGCATATAAGATAAATGACGCTATGATAGAAAGACTTAGAACTAATCCAACTTTAGACCACGCATCTAATTTAGGTGCAGTTATATCATATTCACTAGCAAATGAAATTGGAGTAAATTCATATATATACGACCCAGTTTGTGTCGATGAATGTATCGATATAGCTCGTCCTTCAGGACTTAAAGGGATGGATAGACATTGTTTGACTCATGCTTTAAATACTAGAGCAATGGCTATAAAATATGCAAAAATGAACAATAAAGAATATAAAGATTTAAATTTAATAGTTGCACATTTAGGTGGAGGAATTAGTTTAAACGTGCATGAAAAAGGTCGTATGGTGGATTTCGTATCTGATGAAGATGGTCCATTTTCACCAAGCCGTGCAGGACGACTTCCTGTAACAAGAGTTATAGATGCTTGTTATAGCGGAAAATACACTCACAAGGAAATGAAGAAAAAAGTCAGAGGAGAAGGCGGATTATATTCATATATGAATACATTCGATGCTAGAGAAGTTGAAGAAAAAATAAATAATGGAGACGAATATGCAAAATTAATATACGATGCTATGGCACTTCAAATTGCAAAATCAATAGGAGAATTGGCAACTGTTGTAAACGGTGATGTTGATGCTATAATTATAACAGGAGGAATAGCTTATTCTAAATATATGACAGAGAGCATAAAAAACAGAGTTAAATTTATTGCTCATGTAGAAATACTACCTGGGGAAAATGAATTAGAAGCTCTTGCGTTTGGAGGACTTAGAGTCTTAAAAGGAGAAGAAGAAGCTAGAATTTACAAAGAAGATTAATTTATAAATTTTAGGGGCGTGTAATAAATGAAAGAGTTTTTTACAATTGGGGAAATATCAAAATTATTCAATATAAATAAAAAAACGCTTAGATATTATGATGAGATTGATTTATTTAAACCTAGTTATGTTGATGAACATAATAAATATAGATATTATTCAATAGAACAGTTTGAATGTCTTGAAACTATACAATATTTAAAAGAATTAGGACTTACTTTAAATAAAATTAAGTATCATTTAAACACATTAAATTTAAGCAGCATAGTAGATTCTTTGGAATATCAAAAGCATATCATAGATGAAAAAATAAGTGCATTAAGACAGATGAAAGAAAAAGTAGATAAAAAAATAGTTCAAATACAAGATGCTACACAACTTGATTTTTTAGAACAAATAAGAGAATTAGAGTTTGAGCAGAGATGTGCGATTGAATATAAAGAAGATATATCATATAAAGGTGTGGAATTACTAGTTAGGAAATTGGCACAAGTATCAGAGTATAAGGTATCTTTAACTTATGGAGATGTTGGAATATCAATATTTAAACATAATTTAGAAAAAAAGGTTTATACTCAGTATAATAGCGCTTTTGCAATTATTGAAGAAGGGCAATATGAAAAGAATTTAATTAAGGTATTTCCAAAGGCTAAGTATTTATCTATTAGATATAATGGATATCACAAAGATGCCCCAAAATATTATGAAAAACTAGATAAGTATATTAGTGAAAATAATTATGAAATAATAGATGATTCAATTGAGATACAATTAGTAGACCCGAGTTTAATAACATGTAAAAGTGAGATGGTCTCAGAAATCCAGATACCAGTAAGGAGAAGATTATATGATTAAGAAATTAGATCAAATGTTAGATGTTTTAAAAGGAAGTGAAAAAGTAGTATTATCTGTTGCAGCAGCACATGATGAAGAAGTCCTTTTAGCTATAAAAAGTGCTACTGAAATGAATATAATAACGCCTATTTTAGTAGGTCAAGAAGATAAAATAAGAAAAATAAGCGATGAAATAAATTTTGATTTAAATGGAATAAAAATAATAGATAAAGAGACTATAGAAGAATGTGCTGAAGTTGCTGTAAAATTAGTTTCATCAAAAGAAGCAGACTTTGTTATGAAAGGTCTTTTAGATACATCTGTAATCTTAAAAGCAGTTTTAAATAAAGAATGGGGACTTAGAACAGATAGTTTACTTAGCCATGTTATGGTTTATGAAGCTGATTTTTATCCAAAATTATTAGTTACAACAGATGGAGGAATGAATATAGCTCCTAATTATGAACAAAAGGTAAAAATATTAAAAAATGCTATAAAAGCAACAGAACCTCTAGGGCTTGAAACTATTAAGGTTTGTGCATTAGCAGCAAAAGAAAAAGTCAATCCTAAAATGCAAGCTACAGTAGATGCTAAAGAATTAGAAGATGCTTGTAAAAATGGAGAATTTGGAGAAAATGTAATCGTTGAAGGGCCTTTGGCATTTGACTTAGCAGTATCAAAAGAAGCTTGCGAAGTAAAAGGGTTTAAAACTGAAGTAGGCGGTGATGTAGATATAATTCTTATGCCTACAATAGAAGTTGGAAATGGAATCGGAAAGGCATTTACATATGCAGCAGGGGCAAAATCTGCTGGCATAATAATGGGTGCAAAGGCTCCGATAGTACTTGTATCAAGAGCAGATACACATGAATCAAAATTATATTCTATAGCATATGGTGCTATAGTTGCAGCTCACAAAAAATAATATATAGAATATTAATTAGATATAAAAGGATGGATTGAACAATCTATCCTTTTTGTGTGATATAAATTTATTTATAAAGAAATCTTTAATTCTAAAGACCCTTAAAGATGTAGATTTCTTTGAAGCACATATACGGAAATTATACTTATCCACAATTTTTAAATGATATAATTTCCTATGTGCTATAAAAATAGGAAAAATCCCTCTTTGATTACCATAAAAAGTGTTTTCCTGAAATTTTTTGTAAAAATATTTAAAATTTTACTTATCATATCATTTTAATAGGTGTATAATAGCATGTACGTTAAGTAAAGCATTTAAAATAAAACATTATGAAAGTAGAGGTCACATTGTATGAATTCGTATTATTTTTTATTTGAGATATCATTAATTTTATTTTCAACGAAATTATTAGGGTTGATATCTAGAAGAATCAAATTACCACAAGTAGTAGGGGCATTATTAGCGGGAATTATAATTGGTCCAGGAGTATTAAACTTAGTTGTAGAAAGTGAATTTATAATGCAGCTATCAGAAATCGGTGTAATATTCTTAATGTTTATTGCAGGATTAGAGACTGATATAGATGCACTTAAAAAGCAAGGAAAAGCATGCTTTACAATCGCTATTTTAGGTGTATTAATTCCTTTTGCACTAGGTTTAGGAACAACTTATTTATTTGGTAAATTTGGAATGCAAGATGTTATGGGAGATAGCAATTTATTCCTAGAAAGTGTATTCGTAGGTGTAATTTTAACAGCTACATCAGTTAGTATAACTGTTGAAACACTTAGAGAAATGGGCAAATTAAATTCAAACGTAGGAAATGCATTATTAGGTGCAGCTATAATTGATGATATATTAGGAATAATAGCATTATCTGTAGTTTCAAGTTTTGCAGATACTTCTGTACAAGTCAGTGTTATATTATTAAAAATAGTATTATACTTCGTAGTTATGGCAGTAGTATCATTTGTACTTTACAAAATACTAAAAAATTGGTTTATGGATAAAGAAAATTTCAAAAGACAAGTAATAGCAGTAATAGGATTATGCTTATTACTAGCGTACATATCTGAAGAGTATTTCGGTGTTGCAGATATAACAGGGGCTTTTGTAACAGGACTTATTATATCAGCTGTTGGTCTTAAAAAAGAGAAAATCATGTTTGCTGTAGATGATTTATCTTATGCATTTTTATCACCAATATTCTTCGCAAGTATAGGACTTAAATTAGTTTTACCTAAAATGAGCATGATAATAGTAGCATTTGCTGTTGTATTATCTATAGTAGCAATAATCTCAAAATTATGGGGATGTGCATTAGGAGCTAAGATGTTTAAGTTTTCAAATAAGGAATCACTTCAAATCGGAGCAGGTATGGTTTCAAGAGGAGAAGTTGCTCTTATTGTAGCAAATAAAGGTGTAAAATTAGGAATTATATCAAATGTAATTTTTGCTCCTATATTAATAGTAGTAATAATAACAACTATTATTGCACCTATATTATTAAAACTAGCATTTAAAGAAGATAAAGCTAAAGCGTGTGAAAACACTACACTGGCAATTTAATTTTTTTATAAACAAACTAATGTTTAATATATAATTGAATATAAATATAATTTGAAATATATATAAAAAGAAGCTATGGTATAGAATTTAAATAATTCTATGTAATAGCTTCTTTTTATATGCCTTAGAATGTTAAAAAAATATCTAATAGGATTTTATATTTGATTTTAAAAAATGGTTAAAAATGTTAAAGGAATGTTAAAGCTAGTGCATTTAAGTTATGAAAGGCTTAATATAAAAGTATAAGGAAAATAATTTTGGAGGCGATGAATGTTATGGAATCATCTATACACACAATTGCATGCAACAACTTATTGATACTTTTTGCGGTAGTAACAATGACAGGAATCATATGTAGTAAGCTAAGTGACATTTTAAAGGTTCCAGATGTTGTATTGTTTTTGATAGCAGGTATTTTTATTGGTCCATCAGTGTTGAAATTTATCGATATTAGTCAATATCAAGTTGAAAATCAACTTATTCTTACATTTGGATCAGCTTTTATTTTATATATGGGTGGTAAAGAAATAAGTTTGAAAGTATTAAAAAATGTAAAAGTCAGCGTACTATTACTTTCAAGTGTAGGTGTTTTGATATCAGCATTTCTTATGCAACAAGTAATAGGACTTTCATTTGGTACAAGTGCAATGGTAGCACTTTTGGCAGGAAGTATAATAGCTTCAACAGACCCTGCAACATTAGTTCCTATTTTTAATCAAATAAAAATAGACAGAAGAGTATCACAAACAGTTATTAGTGAATCAGCTTTTAATGATGCAACAGGCGCAATTTTAACATCAGCTGTATTGGCGATTATGCTATCAGGCAAGTTTTCATTAGAAGAAAATTTATATCAACTTGTAATTATGATTATAATAGGTTTAGTAGTTGGATTACTAACAGGAGTTATTTTGCTAGCTTTAGTAAATGACAGCCCTAGAGGTATATTCAAAGACTATACACCTATAATATCTATAATATCTGTAATAATAGCATATGAATTATCTACAGCACTTGGTGGTAGTGGATATATGTCATGTTTCATAGTAGGTATAGTTACTGGTAATAAACAAAACTTCAAATTATGGCTCAGCCAGAAATCATATGATGCAGATTGTCATGTTGTTGAAACATTAGGTACAATTTGCAGAATGTGTATATTTATAATTTTAGGTAGCCAAGTTGATTTACAAGTAGTAGGAAAATACTTTGTACCATCAATTATAAGTGTTCTTTGTTTTATGTTTATCGTAAGACCTATATGTGTTTTAGCATGTACATTAGTTGATAGACAGGCGAAATGGAAGAAAAACGAAATACTATTTATGATGTGGGTAAGAGAAACTGGTGTTATTCCAGCAGCTCTTTGTGGTATAGTAACATCAATGAATATACCTGGAAAAGAAGTTATATCATCAGTAGTATTTATGACAATACTTATAACATTGATTATACAAGGTGCAAGCACAAAATTTGTAGCAAAGAAATTAAATCTTTTGATTGAGGATAATAAGGTGGCTAGTGAAACAGATGCTTTATAAAATTTTATCTATGAATATATTTATAATTAAAATATATTTAAGAGATGCATACAGATTATGCATCTCTTTTTGTGCACCATAATGTAAAATTCAATTCGCCTAAAATACCACAAGAACATAATGTTGGAACATTAGCTATAGTTATGCATATTGCATCAGAAGAACCTCCTAAATAATATACTAAAACATAAACTTATTTATAAAATTGTAATAAATATAGCTTTTAATTATAAATAACATTTTTTAATTTATACAATTTTCTTAAATATTAAATAATAGTATTGTAAAATAATATATAATTTAATAAGATTAAGATATACAATTTTAGTAAGGAGAATAAGATGAATAATAATTTTTTTAGCATATTAATTAGCATAGTAAATAAGGTGCTAGATTGGTTAAAAAATGTTTTAGTTAGATTTAAAAAAGCAGGATTTGGATTATTTTTTATAAAAAATTTATTTATACTTCCTGAGTTTTTTTCTGATAGAGAATATAGTATTTTTGCTAAAATAAAAGTAGTACTTACTTTTTTAGTGACGATATTTTATTTTATGTCTAGTTTTGATTTTCTGCCAGAAGCTTTCTTTGGTGGATTTGGATTTATAGATGATTTTTTAATATTAGCATGGGGTATAGGCTTAATAAATGAAGAGCTTGCAAATTACAAAACTGAATTTGAAAATAGTCTAAAATCAAAAATAATAGAAGATGTACATTGGGAAATAAGGGATGATAAAGAATAGAAATATTGTTTTAAAATCTTACAAAAAAGTAAGATACAATATATAATTTTTTTGCAATAATATAATATGAATAGTAGTTAAATAGAGGTTATTTAAATTATTATACGGGGGAATTTTATGAAAAGGATAAAATTATTTTTGATAATTTGTGGAATTACTATTTGTGCATGTGGCTGCAATCAAAATTCTAATAAAGGATTCTCTGAAAATAGTAGCGAGAAAGATGCAATAATATCTATTTTTGGGGAATATACATCTATAAAAGGCACAGGAATAGTCCAAATAAATGAAAAAGAAGATGAGAATGATAGAACTTATATTTATTATTTAGTAAAAGTTCCATCATTAGAAAACTATAAAAATGAGCTTAAAAAAGAAAAGTCAGAACAAAATCAGGAAAATATTTTAGCGAAAATGTATAATGAAGTTCAAGAAGATGTTACACAAGAAGTTATTAGCAAGATTGATAAATTATATATAAATAAAAATGTAAATAAAATACGTATAGAGGTCGGAGTCGTGTGGCCTTATGGAAATCATAACTATACTAAACCAGGTGAAAAAATAGTAGGATCTAAAATAGCATATATAAAGACATTTAATTTTACTAGAGAAAATTATAGTGAGGTTTTAAAACAATATAGACAAAATGATTAGAACTTAAAAAAATAAAATTTAAATATAAAAAGCGAAGTTGATAACAAGATTTAGTTATTTTCTTCGCTTTTTATATTTTTATTGGTTATTATTTACAGTATTTATAAGTTAATTTTCCTAAGATTTCTATTCCTTTTATTATATCTTCAGTAGATGGAGTAGAGAAATTCATTCTGAAGCTTTGACAAGGCATTGATGTATCTGCTAAGAACGCAGTACCAGGAACTAAAGCAACTTTATTTTCTAATGCTTCACCTACAAATTTCATCATATCAACACCATCAGGTAATGTAACCCAAACGAACATTCCGCCTTCTGGTTTAGTATATTTTACACTTGGATGGAAGTTTTTAGCCATTTCATCTTGCATAACTTTGTTTTTAGCTCCATAGATTTCTTTTAATTTTTCTATTTGAGCATCCATATCACAAGTAGCTAGAATTCTTTCACATATTACTTGACTCCAAGTAGTACTATGTACGTCGTTTAAGAATTTAACTTGTTTTATTGCTCCTATAATTTCAGGTTTACCAACTGCACAAGCAACCCTTATACCAGGTGCTATTATTTTAGAAAAACTAGCAGCATATATTACTATACCTTCTTCATCAAATGATTTTATAGGTGGTACAGCTTCGCCACTAAATCTCAATTGTCCATAAGGATTATCTTCAAGTATTAATACGCCATATTTTTTACATAATTCATAAACGGCTTTACGTTTTTCTAGTGACATAGTTATACCAGTTGGATTTTGGAAGTTAGGTATAACATATATAAATTTAGGTGTTGGTTTTATTTGTAGCTTTTCTTCTAAATCAGATAAATCTATTCCGTCATCTTCCATTTTTACACCAACTAAGTTAGCTCCATTACTTCTTATTGAATCAAGAACACCAAGGAAAGAAGGGTCTTCAGTTAATACAGTATCACCTTCATTGCATACTACTTTAGCTAAGAAATCAGCTATTTGTTGGCTACCAGATGTACATATCATCATATCGTCATCTCTTACAACATTTCCATCTCTATTTAAGAATTTCTTTGCTTCTTGTAATAAAGGATGATATCCTTCTGTTAAACCGTATTCTAATACAGAAAGAGGTTTAGTAGTAAGAACTTCATTTGAAAATTCTGTTATTTTATCTATTGGAAAAGAATCTGTTGCAGGATTTCCCCCTGAAAACTTGATTAAAGTAGGATCACCCATCATTGCTAATATATCACCAGCTGGTGATGGCTTTAAATTTTTGAATCTGTTTGAAAAATTGTATTGCATATTTTATGTCCCCCTTATTATAAATGCAAATTAAAATTAAAAAGTTTAATAACACATAGGAAATTATATACTTATACTAGTTATTATATACCAAAATTTGTCTAAAAGAGGCGAAAAAATAAAATCTATTCAAAAAATTAAAAATTATTAAATTCACTTAAGAAAAATATCAGACTTAATTTATATTAAGTTCATATTTCTTATCTATAATTAAAACATAAATAAAATAAAAGAAGTTAAGGGTTATTAATAAAAAATCTAGGGAGCATAAGTTTTGAATCGATGAAGGAGGATTATAATGAATAATCAATTTGAAGAGAAAAATGCTTTAATGGAAAATTTGATAGCTTGTACAAATTCAGATAATTATAAGATAAGAGCTGCAGCATATACAGCACTTGGAAATTTTGTAGATATAGATGAAGTTCTATATAAAATGAAAGATGGATTAGTAGATTCAAATCCAGAAGTTAGAGAGGCTTCAGTAAAATCTCTTAGAAAGATTTACAATGAAAGAAAAGAAAAAGAATTTTTCCAAATATGGCTTCGAGAAATTGAAGACCTTAGAAAAATTTCTTAATATTAATTATGATATCAACTAAAATTTAAAATATCCACTTAAACGTCAATTTTAAAAACTTTTAAAATTGCAAAGGAGTTATATTTCTATCCCCAATGAATATAATTCCATAAAAAAACTGCCTATTTATAATGTAGGCAGTTTTTTTGTTTTACTATTTAAAAATAGATTTTAAGTTCTTAATAAGAGTTTTATTTTCTTCAGGTTTTAAAATACATACTCTAAAGTAGTATTCAGAAAGACCGTCAAACGAATTACAATCTCTTATAATTATCTTTTTAGGAAGTAATTTTTCTCTTAATTCTTTAGCACTAAATTTTTTAGAAGCTATTTTACATAAGATAAAATTACCTTGGCTAGGGTAGACTGTTAAATCGTCTATTGTATTTAAAGAATTAGTTAAATAATTTCTTTCTCTAAGCATTGTATCTATAGTAGTTGATATAAAATTGTCATCTAAGAACATTATTTCACCCATAGAAGCAGCTATTATGTTTATATTCCATAAATCTAAATTTTTATTTATTTCATTTTTAACCTTTTTGTCTCCAATAAGTCCATATCCAAGTCTGATTCCAGGAGTTGAAAAGAATTTTGATGTTCCCCTAATTACGAATAATTTATTGTACTTGTCTACTAAGCTAGTACATGAATACATAGCTGTATCTGTAAATTCTATATAAGTTTCATCAATCATAACGTAGCAATTTGTGTTTTTTAAAATATATTCAATTTCATCTCTAGAAAAAGCAAAACCAGTAGGATTATTTGGATTACATATTATGATTAATCCATAATTTCCACTATTTATAGCGCTTACCAATTCTTTTGTATCTATAATAAAATTATTTTCTTCTTTAGAAAAATATTTTACAATTTCACAATTTATTTTATTTAACTCATTTTCATATTCAGAGTATGCTGGTGATAATAATAGAGCTTTTTTAGGGTTTATAGTTTTTATAAATGATGAAATTAATTCTGTAGCTCCACTTCCTAAAACTATATTTTTGCTTAAACACCCACAATATGTAGATATAGATTTTTTTAAATTTACATACTCTGGATCTGGATACATAGATACCATATTTATATTGTTAATTATATATTCTTTTGCCTTATTTGAAGTACCAAAAGGATTTATATTAGAACTGAAATCCATAAATTCATCTTTTGAAAATCCATATTTACTTGATAAATCATATAAATTAGCACCATGATTTACACTCATCTTAAATCCTCCCTTGAAATTTATATAAGAAAATATTTTCTTAATAAAATTATAATATATCTATAAATATAATCAATAATATATATATAAACACATTTTTACGTATGGTACAACTGAAAAAGGCAACCAATTTGTTTTTTTAAATAAAAAAACAGAAATATTAAAAAAAGAAATAAATATTGAAACATACTAATTTTAATAAAGAAAATTGGTATAAAATATGAATCTATGAAGATTACTTGTTTTAGTAAAAAAAATATTTGTATTGATACAATTGAAATTTAAATATATAATAGAATCATATGTTTTTTTAGGAGGATAAAAATGTTTAAGATTACAAAAACAATGTTAACTGAAGAAGAAATAAAAGCGAGAGTAGCTGAATTAGGAAAACAAATAGAAAAAGATTTTGAAGGACAAGACTTATTAGTAGTAGGTATACTTAAAGGAGCAAGTGTATTTGTAGCTGATTTAATAAGAAATATAAATTTAGATGTAAATATGGATTTCATGAGTGTATCTAGTTATGGAAATGCAATGGAATCTTCAGGATCAGTAAAAATACTTAAAGACTTAGATGTAGATATAAAAGGAAAAAATGTTTTAATAGTTGAAGACATAATAGATTCAGGATTAACTTTAAGCAACTTAACAAAAGAATTAGGTGCTAGAGAACCAAAATCTTTAAAAATATGTACACTTTTAGACAAGCCAGAAAGAAGAAAGGCTGATATACCAGTTGACTATGTAGGATTTGTTATAGAAGACAAATTCATAGTTGGATATGGAATAGACTATGCAGAAAAATATAGAAACTTACCATATATAGGCATAGTTGAAGACGTTTAAGATATATTTAAACTAAAATAATTTATATCATAAAAAAGACTGTAGAGATAATTTGATTTATTTTTACAGTCTATTTTACTATAGAGGTAGTTTATAAAGAAATCTTTATTTTAAAATGTTAAAAAAATGTATGTATATATAAGAATATGTAAATAATTTAAAAGATTTTAAATAAATTTAATCTGATATATATATTTATGTAATAATTTTATGTAAAATAGATGATAGTAAAAAGGAAGGTGAGAGCATGGATATACTTTTATTTTTTCAAAGCATAAGAAGTGAGATTTTAACTGCTATATTTACAACATTTACAATATGTACAGAACAGGTAGCTGTTGTATTGATTGCGGCTATAATGTATTGGTGTATTGATAAAAAGTGTGGACAAAGATTATTATTTGCAGTTACAGGAAGTATTACTATAAATTCTGGATTAAAAAACTTTTTTAAAGCTCCTAGACCAATAGGAAGTAAAAATTTAGAATCACTTAGAACTGAAACGGCGACAGGTTATTCGTTTCCAAGTGGGCATACTCAAACAGCAACTACAGTTTGGGTAGCTTTAATAGAATATTTTAGAAAATGGTGGATAACACTGCTTGGAATAATTATGATACTAGGTGCTGGTATTTCAAGACTTTATTTAGGAGTACACTGGCCAGAAGATGTATTTATAGGATGGATTCTTGGTATACTTGTTAGTATCATTTTTATAAAATTATTTGATTATGTAGATCAAAATAAAAGATATTACATATTACTTTTAACTTTAGTTTTATTTGCTATACCTGTATACTTTTTTAGAGGTGATGAATTAATAAAAAGTTTTGGACTATATACAGGTTTTGTATTAGGTTACATAATAGAAGATAAATTTATAGGTTTTAGTACACAAGAAAGTAGAAAAAAAGCTAATATTTTTACAAATAACAAAACAAAACCGAAACTAAGCACAAAAATACTTAGATTTATAGTTGGAATAGTTACTCTAGGTATTATATATGCTGCGGGGAAATCACTACAAATATTATTATTTGCAGATGCAAGCCAAGATGTATTGTATATAATTGAGTATATAAGATATACAATAGTTGTATTATGGGGTGTAGCAGGAGCTCCATTCTTATTTGAGCATTTTGGATTAAATTAAATATGAAATTAATTAATTGGAAGGATGATTTTTTGAAAAGAGTAGTAATTATAGGCGCCGGTGCTAGTGGCATGCTAGCTGCTAAGGTTGCTTCAGATAGAGGATATAAAGTTATAGTATTAGAAAAACAAAAAAGGTGTGGTCAGAAATTACTTATAACAGGTAAGGGAAGATGCAATATAACAAATAATTGTGAAATAGAAGAATTAATAGAGAATGTACCTACAAATGGAAAGTTTTTATATAGTGCCTTTTATACATTTACAAATGACCAAGTAATCGATATGTTTAACGATTTGGGTGTTGAGACTAAAACTGAAAGAGGAAAGAGAGTATTCCCAGTTAGTGATAAGGCAGTAGATGTAGTAAGAGCATTAGAAAAACAAATGAGAAGTAATAAAAATGTAGAAGTTTTACTTAATTCAAAAGTAGATAAAATAGAAGCTCAAGATGGAAAAGTTAAAAAAGTTATTCTTTCTGATAAAAGAGAAATAGAATGTGATAGTGTGATTGTTGCTACAGGAGGAGTTAGTTATCCAAGAACTGGTTCTAGTGGAGATGGATATAAATTTGCTAGAAACTTAGGACATACTATAATAAAACCAAAGGCATCACTTATTGGCCTAGAAGTTATGGAAGACTATGTAACTGATTTAGCAAAGTTATCGCTTAGAAATGTAAGTATCAATGTATATAATAGCAAAAATAAAAAAATATACGACGATTTTGGGGAAATGGAGTTTACAAAATACGGATTAGATGGTCCGATTATAAAATCAGCTAGTTGTCGTATGGATGATTTATCAAAAGAAAATTATAAAATTGTCTTAGATTTAAAACCAGCTTTAGATGAAGATAAACTTGATAAAAGAGTACAAAAGGATTTTCAAAAATACGCAAATAAAAACTTTGAAAACTCTTTAAATGATTTATTACCTAAACAATTAATACCTACGATAGTTAAATTAAGTAAAATTGATCCATATATCAAGGTAAATCAAATATCTAAGGAAGAAAGAAAAAATTTAGTACATCTTATAAAAAATATAACATTTACAGTTAAAAATTATAGACCTATTGAAGAAGCTATAATAACTTCAGGTGGAGTTAAAACTAGTGAAATAAATTCGAGTACTATGGAATCTAAATTAGTTTCTGGATTATATTTTGCAGGTGAAGTAATTGATGTAGATGCATATACAGGAGGATTTAATCTTCAAATAGCATTTTCTACAGCATATTTAGCTGCAATCAACTGTTAAAAAATTATTTTATTGTTTGAGCCTGTATAATGCGTTTGATTTGATACCAACTATTAAGAAATTTGTCACAAATTGTATGTATTATAAAACAAATATTTCATATAATACTACCAAGAAACAAAAATCATAGAAAAGAGGTATTAGATATGTCAAATAACAACAACAATAACAAAACAGTAGTTCCACAAGCTAAACAAGCATTAAATCAAATGAAATTAGAAATAGCTAATGAACTAGGTATGGCTGATTATCAACAAGTTGATAAAGGAAACTTAACAGCTAGACAAAATGGTTATGTTGGTGGATACATGACTAAAAAATTAGTCGAAATGGCAGAACAACAAATGGCAGGTAAAGGACAACAATAACAAAACAAGAAAATAATTTAAAATAAGAACATTTTATTAAATAGAAGTGGTAAGTATTCAACTTAGTGAATATTTACCACTTTACTTATTTACTTAATTTAAAAATAAACTAATATTTTTTTTGATGTGGGTAAATATAAATATGGAGATATTTTTTAATAGCTTCAACTTACTTATATATTAAATTATAATCATTTAAATTTTACAAATAGGAGTGATAATATGACAGTAGATTTTGAAAAAATAAAAAATGATTTTATAAATGCGGATGTAGATGAAAAAATTCGTATTTATACAACAACTCAAGGGCTTACAACAGAGCAGTTTAGAGAATTATTAAAATATTATCCAATAAAACATTTATCTAAATTAGAAAAAGCATTAGGATAAAAATAAAGAGCTGTTTTATATAGTATTTCAAAAGGGTTTAAACTCTAAATGAATATATAATATAAAACAGCTCTTTTAATTTAATTTGTTTTAGGTCTACTTACATATTTATATATTTTTTCATTTCCAATGTCTATTTCACCGGTTTGTATATATTTTATAATTGCTTCAATATCTTTTTTATTTAGATATTGGATAGGAATATTTAATGAGTAGTCACTATTTTTTAAAATATTTTTTAAAAGTATTTGTAATGAAACAGTTGACCTAATAATAGTTTTATTATGTTTGGATTCCATATAATTTTTAAAATTTTCATTTTGTTTTTGCATTAGAGAATTTATATAGTTAATATATGAATTTTGGAAATCTGCTTGATTGATAATAGATTCATCTAAAATATCTAATAATATTTTATTTGTAAATATATTATCGGCAAACTTTTCTGCTGTTAATTTTCCTGAACTAATACCTTTTTGATATTTGCGAATAACCTTTTTGGTTGAGTTATAAATTTGATTTCGTGTGTTTAAGTCAAGTTCTTCTATTTGCATAGTATTTTATATTCTCATGGTATATTGAGAAAACCTCCTTCTTCATAATATTGTTTTATTTATATTTTTATTTTTAACAAAAAAAATATGGATATACATATAGATAAACATAAAATTCTAAAAATTGTGTAAATAAGAATAGGTGTATAAAAATACATTTTTAGGAAAAAATATGAATAATAGAAAGTATAGAAGGAGGCAATAAAATGATAAATGGAATAATGAAATTATTTTATACAGAAGTTGTAAAAAGCAAAATAAGTAAATTACCAAATGAGCAATATGAAATAAATTCTAAGTTTAAAAAAGTACAAGAAATATCTGCTAAAATAGACACTATACTTTTATATACTTTGAAAATACTAGTAGCAGTAGCTATATTATTGTTTTCATATAAAATAAATATATATTTTGGAATAGGAATGTGTTTAGTAGAGATATCTTATTTATTTTATAAAAAAAGTTTAAAGACAAAAGTTGAATTTGAAATAGAAAATATAAAAAATAATATACAAGAAAATCAAGAGCAACTTTTAAAAGAAAAGGGCAAAAAAGATATTTCATGTTTAATTTCAATATTATTATTAGGATTAATAACTCACTTTAACATAGTTATAATCATAAGTTTTTGTTTAGTTTTTGGAATGACAATAAAAGACATATATTTAAACTATAAAAATAAAGAATAAATTATATAAAATAGCCTGAAGTTACCATAATATAAAGATTTGTTTATTCAAAAACTCCTTAAGATTAAGTAAGTTTACTTGGATTATGTCAATTATTGTGATAAAATTTATCTACAATTAAAGGTACTTTTAACTATGAAATCAAGGAGGAAGCTTGATGGAGAAAAATAGAAAACTAATGAAAAATTTGGTTGATATATCTGTTATGGTAACTCAATCTACTAACTTTTTTGAAATAAAAGATAAAATAGTGGACAAGATGTTAGAGGTAATTGAGCCTACAAAAGCATGTATAAATTTATTTTATGATAACAATTTTAAAAATGCTTATTTAGTATGCTCATCAACTTTAGATTATATCCCAAAGATGTTTCCAAAGAATTCTAGGATAGGTACAAAATTAGATTTTAATGAGTCTTATCCAGAATATATACATGAAGCAGTGAGAGACAAGAAAATAATATATGTAGAAAATATATTTGAAGATCCAAAGGCAATCGATGAAAGAGAACTTGCTAAAATGGAAGGATACAGCGGAAGAATAGTATTTCCAATAGTTCTAAACTATAATGTTATAGGATTTATGACATGTTTTCTAACAGAAGAAGATTCACTAGAAGAACAGGAAATCACATTTATATCTTCTGTCGTATCATTAGTAGCTTTGTCTATCGAGATAACTTTAGAAAATGAACATACAAAAAAATTAATAGATAAACTTAGAGAGTCAATAAGTAATATAAATGAAGTAACAACCAAATTACATTTAAACAATGATGTAAATGAATTTATGAATTCCTTAAATACTCAAGCACAAAAGTTAACTAAAAGTGAAGAGGGATTTATAGTAATTGATGATTTAAATTATGATTATAAAATTTTTAGTGCTATAGAAAATAAAAAACGTAAAAAAATAAATTTCCAAAAAATATTATTAAAGTTACATGAGTATGAACAAAATGGTGGATATGTAAATGATGCTAACTACATGATTATAAATGAAGTTCAAGCGGAAAATTACATATACTACAAATTAAAAGAAGGAAATAAATTGCTTGGATGTATAATATGTTCAAACAATAGCGAAGGATATACACAAGATGATTTAAACATACTAGAACTAATATCTAAACAGATTGTATTAGGAATGCAACTATATAAATATAATCAGTCAGAAACAAAACATAAATTAATTGCAAATGAGCTAAATATATTAAATAAGCAACAAAAACTAATTATGAATGAAAGTGAAATGAATCTAGAAAATAATAAAGACCTTTATTTCTATCATAGATGTGCAACTGTTATAGGTGGAGATTTCTATCATGCCCAACCTATAGATGAAAATAAAGTAGCTTATATAATTGCTGATGTTATGGGACATGGTATAGTTTCAAATTATATAGTTGCTATGATAAAGGGATGTTTTAAAACTCTATGTTACAACTATCAAACAGCAGCTGACATTATGAATAAACTAAATCAAATCTTATATGATGAGTTTGATAAAATGGATGTATTTACGACATGTATAGTTAGTATTGTAGATACCCAAAATAATACTTTAGATATTTCTAATGCGGGTCATTATTGCCCAATCATTATAGATGATACTGGAAATATCTCAACAGAAAACAACCTATGTAAAAAGAATATACCACTAGGTGTATTAGAAGACACAAAATACGAACATAGTACAATATCTATTAAAAGTAGTGCAATGATTTGCATGTATACTGATGGTATAATTGAACTTAAAAATCAACATAAAGAAGAATTTGGAATAGAAAGATTAGAACAATTCTTACTTAAAAATTATAAATTGAAAAAAGATGATTTTATAGCTGAATTAAAAAAAGAATTAAATGAATTTGCAGCTAAACATAATTTTGATGATGATATATTAGTAGTATGCTTAAGTAATAAATAAAATAATATGATTTATGCAGAGTATTAAATAATTGATGTAAAAATAGAAAGATTCATTAAAGTTTAAATAGGAGGATTTTATGGGGAGAAATGACAAGGTATTAATAATTAATGGAAGCCCTAGAAAAAATAAAAATTGTCACTCTGTAGTAAAAGAACTTGTAAAGAAATTTGAAGAAAATGAAATTAACTACAAAGTGTTAGACATATACAAAATGGATATAGATTATTGTACAGCATGTGGTGCATGTGAAAAGACTGGATATTGTAGAATAAAAGACGATATGACACCAATATACGAAGAATTTAATAAAAGTACAGGAACAATAACAGTAAGTCCTATGTATTTTTCAAGTGTATCTACAAAAGTAAAAACAGTAGTAGATAGAACACAGGCATTTTTCTCTAGTAAATATGTCTTAGGAAAATCATCTATAGATAGAGATAAATTTAGATTAGGAATGTATATAGCAATTGGAGGTCAACCAGAATTTGAAAATCAATTTTTAGGTGGACAAATTGTGATGGATATATTCTATAAATCTATAAATACAGATTTAGAATACAATTTATATTTATCTAATTCAGATGAAGTTCCATTTGAGGAAAATGAAGATTTTAAAGCTAGATTCAACAGAGATGTTGATGAATATATAAAAAAAATAAAAGAAAATAATAATTAATATTTTAAAGTAAGGGGCGATGAATATGTTAAGGTATTTAACAAGTGGTGAATCACATGGACAGAGTTTAATATCTATAATTGATGGTTTACCATCAAATGTAGAATTAAACTTTGATGAGATTAATGCAGAGCTTAAAAAACGTCAATGTGGTTATGGCCGCGGAGGCAGAATGAAAATTGAAAGTGATAAGGTTAATATTCTTGGTGGTGTTAGAGGTAAAAAAACATTAGGGGGACCAGTTTCAATTGAAGTAAAAAATAGAGATTACCAAAATTGGACTGAATATATGGCACCTATGGATGATGTCGACTTTGAAACAAGAAAAGTAGACAATGTAAGACCTGGTCATGCTGATTTAGTTGGATGTTTAAAATACGATTTTACTGATGCTAGAAATGTATTAGAAAGATCATCAGCGAGAGAAACGGCAAGTAGGGTAGCTGTAGGAGCTATTTGCAAACAAGTATTAAAAAATTTCGATATAGATTTTGTCTCTCATGTTATACAAATTGGTAATGTGAAGGATGAAAATGTGTACGATTTTGATTATATAAAAAATAATGTAGACTCTTCAGAAGTTAGATGTGCAAATAAAGATATGGAAGCTAAAATGATTGCACAAATAGACGAAATAAAAAATGAAAGAGATACAATAGGCGGAGTTGTGGAAGTTAGGGTTAAAAATCTAATTCCAGGGCTTGGCTCATATACTCAATTTGACAGAAAAATAGATGGTGTAATGGCTATGCATCTAATGGGAATACAAGCTATCAAAGGCGTAGAATTTGGTATAGGATTTGATGTTGCAAAACTTCCAGGTTCTAAAGTTATGGATGAAATAGTATACAACCAAGAAGATGGAATAAAAAGGGTTACAAATAGATTAGGTGGTATAGAAGGTGGAATGACAACAGGTGAAGAGCTTGTAGTTAGATGTGCAATGAAGCCAATTCCAACATTATACAAACCTCTTAACTCAATAAATGTGAATACATTAGAAAAATATGAAGCTACTGTAGAACGTTCAGATACTTGTGCTGTTCCTGCATGTAGTGTTGTTTGTGAAAATGTAGTAGCTTTTGTTATATGTCAATTCTTCTTAGATACTATAGGAGGAAGCAGCTTAGAAGACATAAAAAGAAATTACAATTCATATGTTCAAAGGTTGGGTGAAAGAGGATGGAAAAAATAGAAAATAACGTATGTAGTATTTTTATAGATGAAAGTTATAGAAATTTTACTAAAGCTTTAAATCTAATAAATAATACTACTGATAAAAATATAAATGAAATATATGATAGAGTTTTAGTTATTTCTGATGAAAATGTATATAAAACTCAATTAAACAAATTTATAGATTTACTGAATGCTAAATTTGTAAGTGAATATATAGTGCCAGCTGGTGAAGAATCAAAATGCATAGATACTTTTGAAAAAATACTAGAACATGGATTAAAAGCAGGACTTACAAGAAAATCCCTTATTATTGCCGTTGGTGGAGGGGTAGTAGGAGATTTATCAGGATATGTTGCAGCTTCATATATGAGAGGTATCGATTTTGTTCAAGTTCCAACAACACTTTTAGCACAAGTTGACTCTTCAATAGGAGGAAAAACTGGTATAAATCTAGGAACTTATAAAAATGTAGTGGGTGCATTTTATCAACCACAATTCACATTTATAAATGTATCTGCACTTAGAACTTTACCAGATAGCGAATTTAGAAATGGCATGAGTGAAGTTGTAAAATATGGATTTATATACGATTATGAATTTATAAATTATTTATTAGAAAACAGTGAAGATATATTAGATAAAAGAGATTCTGCGCTAAGATATATCGTGAAAAAATGTGCAGAAATAAAAGCACATGTTGTAGAAGTAGATGAAAAAGAAGGAGGACTTAGAAAAATCCTAAACTTTGGACATACTTTTGGACATGGAGTAGAGAAGCTTTGTCATATACCTCATGGTGAGGCTGTAAGTATTGGAATGAATATGGCATTTAAACTCTCTTTAAAAAGAAATTTAATAAATCAAGAATACTATGATAAATTTTTACAAATATGTAAAAAGTTCAATTTACCTATAGAATTTGAGGGGCCAAGTGAAGAAGAGGTATTATCTATAATGAAAACTGACAAGAAAAATAGTTTTTCAAAGATAAATATGATATTACCAACTGAACATGGAAAAGTAGGTTTATTTAATGATATAGATGACGAAACAATTTTAGAAATAATAAAGGAGTGCAAAAATGCTTAGAGGAACTTTTGAATTAATAGGGGATAAATCCATATCACATAGATCTATAATGTTTTCTGCAATATCAAAAGGAAACAACAAAGTAAGTAACTTCTTAATGGGACAAGATTGTCTAAGTACAGTTTCTTGCTTTAGAAAAATGGGTGTAGATATAGAAATAGCAGGTAAGGATGTTTTTATAAAAGGAAATGGAATTAGGGGGTTAAAACCACCGACTGATATACTTGATGTTGGAAACTCAGGAACAACTATAAGATTAATTATGGGTATACTTGCAGGAAATGATTTTGAATCTACTTTAATAGGAGATGAATCAATAGGCAAAAGACCTATGAAAAGAGTTACAGACCCACTTAGAATGATGGGGTGCGACATAACAGGAAAAGATGATGCCAATTTTACACCTATAACAGTTAGAGGTGGTCATTTACATAGTATAGACTATAAAATGCCAGTAGCATCAGCTCAAGTTAAGTCAGCAATAATACTTGCTAGTTTATATGCTGATGGGCAAAGTATAATACGTGAAAAAGTTAAATCTAGAAACCATACAGAAATTATGTTAAAAGCATTTGGGGCTGATATAAAAGAAAACGGTCTAGATATAATTGTAAACCCAGTAGATGAATTATTTAACCAAGATATTTATGTTCCTGGAGATATATCTTCTGCGGCATTTATAATAGTGGGTGCTTTAATAAGCGAGGGTTCTGAGGTTTTAATTAAAAATGTTGGATTAAATGAAACAAGAACTGGAATAATTGATGTAATTAAAAATATGAATGGAAATATAGAAATAATTGATGAGAGAGTAGTAGGAGGAGAAAAAGTAGGTGATTTACTTGTAAGATACTCTAAAGATTTAACTGCTACAACAATCGATAAAACAATAATTCCGAGATTAATAGATGAAATACCAGTAATAGCTGTTTTAGCTACACAAGCTGAAGGAACAACTATAATAAAAGATGCTCAAGAATTAAAAGTAAAAGAAAGCAATAGAATAAAAACTGTTGTGGATAACTTAAAGAAAATGGGAGCAGATATAGAAGAACTAGAAGATGGAATGATTATAAAAGGAAAAACTAAACTTCATGGTGCTACAATAGAAACATTTAAAGATCATAGAATAGCTATGTCTTTTTCAATAGCAGATTTAATTAGTGATTCTAGAGTTATGCTTGATGATACTAATTGTATAAATATATCTTTCCCAGGATATTTCAATTTATTAAAAGATTTAACTAAATAGAGGAAAATACATAATAAAATTTTGATAAAAAAAGTAATTTTTTTAATAAATAAAGTGAATAATTTATAATATAAAATATCCTAATATATTATAACAATTGATTTTATTATAAATTTTAGATATAATTTAATTGCGGTTATTAAAATTAAACTATATTTCAGGAGGTTTTTATTATGAAATTACCAATAGCATTATCAAATAAACACGTACATTTAAGTCAAGCTGATGTTGACGCTTTATTCGGAGAAGGATATCAATTAACTCCTTTCAAACCATTATCTCAACCAGGACAATATGCATGTGAAGAAAAAGTTACAGTTGTAGGACCAAAAGGTCAACAAACAATGAGAGTTTTAGGACCAGTTAGACCAGAATCTCAAGTAGAAGTTTCTTTAGCAGACGCTAGAGGATTAGGTTTAGCAGTTCCAGTTAGACAATCAGGAGATGTTGAAGGAACTCCAGCATTCAAATTAGTAGGACCAAAAGGTGAAGTTGAATGTGAAAAAGGTATAATAGTTGCAGCTAGACATATACATATGAGTCTTGAAGATGCTGAAAAATTCGGTGTAAAAGATAAAGATGTAGTAAGCGTTAAAACTGAAGGATTAAGAGGATTAACTTTCCATAACGTATTAGTTAGAGCTAGTGAAAAATTTGCATTAGAAATGCATGTTGATATAGAAGAAGGAAATGCAGCTGGCGTTAAAAACGGAGACTTAGTAGAATTAATAAAATAATTAATTTTTTTTAAAATTTATGATTAAAAAAGTAATAAGAAGTGTATGTATATAGTATACACTTCTTATTTTTTTAGTTAATTTCCTTAATTTACTAAAAAAAATAAGAAAGATTCAATAACGCTTTAAAAATTTTACTAGATGTGCTAACATAATAATTGCGATTAGGTTTATATTTCCAAAAAATGTTTAAAATTATTATAAAAATTATAATTATTTTATATTTTTTCAATAAAGTGAATAGGATTTACTATTTATTATAAAAATATACATATTATAAAAAAGCTTAAAAATGAAAAAATATTTATGAATTATAAATAAAAAACTATAAAAATTGTCAATTAGTGAAATGATAAAAAAAAACATCTGTTTATATTTTCATTAAAAGAAAATATATTTGAATTATTTAATTTATATAAAAAATATGATATAGAAAATAAAAATAATTTAAACTTATATTTTTTTAGATAAAAATAAGAAAAAAATATAAATTGATATAGAAAAACAAGTATTTTTATATAAAACTTTAATATTTAATTTTATAAAAAAAATAGAAGGAATTTGACAATTGATGTAGAATTTTAATAATTGAATGTTTATAATTCTTAAACATTTATAAAGAAATCTTTATTATAAATAACCTTATAGATGTAGATTTCTTTGAAAATTATCGCACTTACTGTGTCAAGTGCTAAAAACGCACAGACTAAAATTATATTTATAAAATATTTAAAAGGTATATAATTTTCTATGCGTTATTAAAAAATGGACAGTATTATAATAGCAAACTTAAGTTAATAATATTTACTTATTTATAAGGAGGAAGTAATAAAATGGCTAAATTTATGAAAACTGTAGATGGAAATACAGCTGCTGCTCATGTTGCTTATGCATTTACTGATGTTGCTGCTATATATCCAATAACTCCTTCTTCAACTATGGCTGAATTAGTTGATGAATGGGCTTCACAAGGAAGAAAAAATGTATTTGGACAACAAGTTAACGTTGTTGAAATGCAATCAGAAGCAGGTGCTGCTGGTGCATTCCATGGATCATTACAAGCAGGTGCTTTAACTTCAACATTTACTGCATCTCAAGGGCTATTATTAATGATACCTAATATGTATAAAGTGGCAGGAGAATTATTACCAGGTGTATTCCACGTTACAGCTCGTGCAATAGCATCTCAAGCTTTATCAATATTCGGTGACCATCAAGATGTTATGGCATGTAGACAAACTGGTGCATGTTTACTATGTTCAGGTTCTGTTCAAGAAGTTGCTGACATAGCTCCAGTAGCTCATATGTCTGCTATAGAAGGTTCTTTACCATTCTTACATTTCTTCGATGGATTTAGAACTTCACACGAAATACAAAAAGTTGAATTAATGGAAAATGAAGAATATGCACAATTATTAGACATGGATGCAGTTCAAGCATTCAGAGATAAATCATTATCTCCAAACCACCCAGTTACTCGTGGTACTGCTCAAAACCCAGATATTTACTTCCAAACAAGAGAAGTTTCAAATAAATACTATGACAACATGATAGACATAGTAGAAAGAAATATGGCTAAAGTTAGTGAATTAACAGGAAGAAAACATAACTTATTCGATTACTATGGAGCAGAAGATGCTAAACACGTAGTAGTTGCTATGGGTTCTGTTACAGAAGCTTTAGAAGAAACAATAGACTACTTAAATGCTAAAGGAGAAAAATTAGGGGTTGTTAAAGTTCACCTTTACAGACCATTCTCTAAAAAACATTTCTTAGCTGCTATGCCAAAAACTGTAGAAAAAATAGCAGTTTTAGATAGAACTAAAGAACCAGGTTCATTAGGAGAACCATTATACTTAGATATATGCAATATATACAAAGGTGTCGAAAATGCTCCAGTAATAGTTGGTGGTAGATATGGATTAGGTTCTAAAGATACTACACCTACTGATTTAAATGCAGTATTTGAAAACTTAAACTTAGAAGAACCAGCTAACGGATTCACTATAGGTATAGTTGATGACGTAACTAACACTTCACTTCCAGCTGCAGAACCAATAAAAATATCTGCAAAAGGTACTGTAAGATGTAAATTCTGGGGATTAGGATCTGATGGTACTGTTGGAGCTAATAAACAAGCTATAAAAATTATAGGTGACCATACTGACAAATATGCTCAAGCATACTTTGATTATGACTCTAAAAAATCTGGTGGTATAACTATGTCTCACTTAAGATTTGGTGATACTCCAATCAGATCAACTTACTTATTAGATGAAGCTGATTATATAGCTTGTCACAACCAATCATATGTTTACAAATATGATTTATTAAAAGGACTTAGAAAAGGCGGAACTTTCGTATTAAATACTATATGGGACGCTGAAGGATTAGAAGAACATTTACCAGCTGAAATGAAACAATATATCGCTAAAAATGATATACAATTCTATACATTAAACGCTGTTAAAATAGGACAAGAAATAGGTTTAGGAAACAGAATAAACATGATATGTCAAGCTGCTTTCTTCAAACTAGCTGACATAATACCAGTAGAAGATGCTGTTAAATACTTAAAAGAATCTATAGTTAAAGCTTATGGTAAAAAAGGTGAAGCTATAGTAAATATGAACTACAAAGCAGTTGATGCAGGTATAGATTCATTAGTAAAAGTTGATGTTCCAGCTTCTTGGGCTGAAGCAGTTGAGGCTGAAAAACCAGAAGTAGATGAACCAGCATTCATAAAAGATATATTAAGACCTATGGTTGCTCAAAAAGGTAATGACCTTCCAGTATCTACATTCCTAGGATACGAAGATGGTACATTCCCATGTGGTACAGCAGCATATGAAAAACGTGGTATAGCAGTTAATGTTCCAGAATGGAAACCAGAAAACTGTATACAATGTAATAGATGTTCATTTGTTTGTCCACATGCATGTATAAGACCAGTTCTTGTAACTGAAGAAGAATTAGCTGCAGCTCCAGAAGCATTCGTAGCTGTTGATGCTAAAGGTAAAGAAGTAAAAGGATTAAAATACAGAATGCAAGTTAGTACAATGGACTGTACTGGATGTGGAAACTGTGCTGACGTTTGTCCAGCTAAAGAAAAAGCATTAGTAATGGAACCATTAGACACTCAAGAAAAAGAAGTTGAAAACTGGGCATTTGCAGTTGATACTAAGAAAGTTGCTCCAAAAGGTGACTTAATGAACGTTAAAACTGTAAAAGGTAGCCAATTTAGACAACCACTTATCGAGTTCTCTGGTGCTTGTGCAGGATGTGGAGAAACTCCATACATCAAATTAGTAACTCAATTATTCGGAGATAGAATGATGATAGCTAATGCTACTGGTTGTTCATCAATTTGGGGTGGTTCTGCTCCTTCAACTCCATATACTTGCAACCATGAAGGTAAAGGTCCATCTTGGGCAAACTCTTTATTCGAAGATAATGCTGAATATGGTTTAGGTATGAGACTTGCAGTTAAACAAATGAGAAATAAATTAGAAGATGATATGAAAGCTTTAATAGATGCTTGTGGCTGTGAAGACTGTACAAGAGTATTAAACGCTTGGATAGATGCTAAAGAAGATAGTGCTGCTTCTGTAGAAGCTTCTAAAGCAGTTCTTGAATTATTAGAAACTGCTAAACCAGAAAGTGATGAAGCTAAAGCTTTAGTTGAAAGTATAAAATCTAGAAAAGACTACCTAGTTAAGAGATCTCAATGGATCCTTGGTGGTGACGGTTGGGCTTATGACATCGGTTACGGTGGTGTTGACCATGTATTAGCTTCTGGTGAAGATGTAAATGTATTAGTATTCGATACAGAAGTTTACTCAAATACTGGTGGTCAATCTTCAAAAGCTACTCCACTTGCTGCAATGGCTAAATTCGCTGCTGCTGGTAAGAGATCTAGAAAGAAAGATTTAGGTATGATGGCTATGTCTTATGGTAACGTATATGTTGCTCAAGTTGCTATCGGTGCTGACTACAATCAATTCGTTAAAGCTATAGTTGAAGCAGAAGCTTATGATGGACCATCTCTAATCATATGCTACGCTCCATGTATCAACCACGGATTAAAATGTGGTATGGGTAAAACTATACAAAACGAAGCAGATGCAGTTAAATCTGGATACTGGCATTTATACAGACATAATCCTGAACTTAAAGCAGAAGGTAAGAATCCATTCACATTAGATTCTAAAGAACCAACTGAAAGCTTCAGAGATTTCATAATGGGACAAGTAAGATATGCTTCTATAGCTAAACAATTCCCAGAACAAGCTGAAGAATTATTCACTATGGCTGAACAATCTTCTAAAGATAGATTAGAAAGCTATAAGAGATTAGCTAATCAATAAGATTATGTCTAAGATAAACTGAAAATTATAATTGACTAGTTTGTTAAAATAGTTGATTATTAAATAAAGAAATGGCGAACCTTTTGGTTCGCCATTTTTATTTAAAATAATATATTTAAATAAGTATTAAAATTATATCCAATTAAAATGTTTACACGCATAAGCGATACCATCATCTACAGCATCTTTTGTTACAAATGTTGCTCTTTCTTTTAATTCATCAATAGCATTTCCCATAGCTATAGAAGTCCACTCATCTCTAAACATCTTTAAATCGTTTTTATTGTCGCCAAATACAACAGCATCTTCGTATGGAGCGTGGTAATAGTCTAAGATACTTTTTATACCTACTGATTTATCATCAGGTTCTACAAAGACATAAGCATCTTGATAGCGAGCGAAAGGAACGTTTTGTAAATTTTCTATTTGCCCTTCATTTTCTACTGTACAAGCTATATATGCCTTGTAGATAATATCAATTTTATCTAAATCAAGATTTTCATCTACAATTGTCTTCATATAAGTGTCTTTTGTATTTTCTACAAATTTAGGTGATTTAGTATATCTAACTTTTGAGTTGTCATATGAAATAGCCCAGGCAAATCCTTTTTCATCGCATTCTTCTAATAATTTAACTACACTTTCTCTTTCTAGAGGATCTATTTTTATTAATTTGTTATCTATAGTTATGCCATTTCCACCATCGCTGACCATATTTTTAAATCCAATTTCTTGGCAATAATCAAATGCCATAGCTTGACTTCTTCCAGTAGCGATTGCGCAGAAATGACCTTGACTTTCAAGTTTTTCAATTGCATCTTTAGCTGATTTTGGAATATATCTTCCAGGATTACCAACAGCAAGAGTCCCATCGATATCAAAGAAGAAATATCTTTTTCTAAAGTTTTTGTTCTCCATGAATTATCCTCCCAATATAAAAAATCGTATTTTAAATTACCTATTTAAGTTCTATTGCTTGAACTACAAATATTTCTTCTGTTTGTTTATCATCTACATAAGTCTTGAAACCACCGCCAAATATAGTAGCAGCAGCTATTGCAACATCGTTTTTATCAAATAGAGCAAGTTCGAATTTACGCCCCTCAAATATATGTAATATTTTATTATTTCCTAAATCCATTGTTCTATCTGAATCACCGTATATTTCATCAAAATTAGCTTCTTTTCTAAATAAATCATATTGATCTAAACTTTTTTGAATATCTATATTTTTATAAGTTTCATTAGGATGTTTAGCAATTGCATCTTCTAATATATTTAACCCCCTAACATCTGTAAATCCCATCATGTGGCTGTTCATTAATCCGTTTTCCATTTTATGTCCCCCCTGTAATATATTTCTTTTGTATTATAATTATATAATAATAGAGTTTAAATCGAAAGTGAGTTTGAAAAATCTTTACATATTTTGCATAATAATATATATAAATTTTTTTAAATATATTATAATTTTATATACATAAACATATAATTGGGAGGTATTATGAATAAAACTCATAAAAAAATAATTAATAAAATAGGAAATACTTATAAAAACTATATAAATATTTCTTTAGATAATGAAGCGGGAATATTGAATTTAAAATTAGATAAATTTGCAAATATTGAATTAAAACTAAAAAATGCAACACAAAATATAGATGAAAGTTTAAAGGAATTTGTAAATGAATTATCAACATCATCATTTATACAAATAAAGGAAGTGCCGAATGGATATTTAATATCTTCATTTATAGGCAGTAAAAAGGGAAGTCAGAAAATAACTGCATTTTGTGAAGATATAGATTTTAATATTGAATTTTATGATTATAGTAAAATAAATATTTCAGAAAATGAAAATATAGACAACTATAGGGTTAGATTAGGTGTTAAACAAGCTAGGAATCTTTTATCAAAACATGCTTTATTAGGAGACGAAAATCTTAATGATATCGAAAAAGAACTAATAAAATATGCTATGTTAATTGCAATATTAAACTCAGCACAAGATGATGAAACATATGATATGGAATCTATTTGTAGTATTTATGATTTATTCCTTAAATACGATAATAAATATGAAAAAATAGAATTTTTAGAGCAAGCTTTAAAAACAACAGAATCATATGCTGGAAAAATTCAAGAAATAGATGAAATTAAAAATATAATAGAAGACTATATAGAAATTCAACATGAGCTAGATAAAAATACTAAAAATACGAAGAATTTTAATTTTGATGAATTTCAAAAGAAGATAAAAAAATACCAAGAAAAATGTTATTATTATAAACCACTGTACAAGGTATATGCAGACTTTACTTTAGAAGTTAAAAAGGCATGTAAAGATTTTAAAAATCCAACTAAGACTTTGGAAACTGATTACTCAATATCAATCAGAAATTACATAGATAGCCAAGTTATACCTGTATTAAAACAAAGTGGATTTGAAGGGGAATATCCTTATTTTACATATAAAAGTCATAAAAAATTATATACTTTAGGATTTGAAATAAATTCAAATAAAACGCTTGTAAAATACGATGATAGAAAAATCAATTCTAAAAAAATTGTAAACCTATTAAAAAATGTAGAGCCTAGAGATATCAATATAGAGGATGTAGGTGTATATTTAGTTGATAAATGTTCAGATATAGTAGATATAGCGAGAAGTGTAAACGAGTTTTTAGAGGAATTAAAAATTCAAAAAATATCAGAATATGGACAAACTCAAAAAGAACATAAAAATCAAAATAATAGCGTGGTTAATGAAGAAAATAATCAAGCTAGCGATATAGGGGACAATAAAAGTAATAAAGAAGCAAATGAAAGTAATTTTGTTATGCAAGATAAAGATTATATTAAGCTAAAGAAGATGTGGTATGATGAAGAAGATGAACTTCTAAATATGTATAATATGCAAGCTGAATTTTTTGAACATGGTAAACATGCACTAGGTGCAATCGTAATTGCAAATGAGAAACTTTATAAGTGGGGGATTTTAGATCTTCCTGCATGTATAGTTTATAGTTTTGATAAATATTATAATGATGCGGAAAATATGAAAGAATTAGACAATATAGCAAACCAACTTGCTGATTTAAGAGGAAGAAGACAAGAAAATAACACACTTAAACAAATTGTATATATATTAGAGTCAGAAGTTGAGCGTGCATTTGGGATAAAACTTCCATATGATATGACAAATGGAAGAGATGTATTTTTCTCAACTGTTATGATACCGAGAAAATATCTTCCAAAGAAAAAAGTAGATAGGGCAGTATATCCATTTAATATATTAGTTGGAATAAGACCAGATGCAATGTTAGTACCTCATTGGTATTGGTAAAATTAAGTGTCTCCAAGTATTTTAAATACTTGGAGATTTTTTAGTTTAAATTTATAGAAATTAATTTATCCAATGAAACTCCAGATTTAAATAGATTACAGTATAAATTTGTGCATTGTTTACATTTATCAAAATATAATATAGTTTCAGATTCATTATCATAGACCTTCCAAGGGCCGCTGAATTTATAATTTTTTCCATTATTATATATAAATCCTTTTACATCACAAAGTGGATAGCCTAAAAATAAGCCTATCTCGTGAGGCGTTCTTCCTAAAAGTTGAAATCTGTATTTGAGATGATTAAGCATATCATCTAAATTATTCAATTTATAACCGTATAATTTAAGAAAATTTTGAGTTTCTATTGAGCATAAATGATTTATAAGATATTTAGGTCTATATACATAGATTAAAGAGTAATTATTCCTTTGAAAAAGATTGAAAAAGAAGATGCCATCTTTGTTGTAAATTGTGTTATATCTATTAATTAATTCATCAGTATATAAAGTATATTGGGTTTTGAATTTGAATAAACTTCCACATTTAATTCCAGCTAGTGTTGGAGCACAGAATTTGATTAATTTGCTTTGAAACATAGAAATTTCCTCCTATATATAGTATCAAAAATAAAGTGAAATTTTATTCTATAATTATAATTTTCAAAGCAAAAAAATAATGAAATTAAAATAAGAATTATTATCATTTAATGTTGACAAACATAACCAAAAGGTCTAATATATAACTATAAATGATAATTGATATCGAAAAATAATAATTATAATAAGATATCAATGCTCATCACTTTAAACTAAAAATAGAACTAATAGAGAAAGGGTGTGTATGTTATGTCATTAACTATGGTAAGTATAGGGGAAGAAAAAATAATAAAAGAAATACGTGCTAAAGAAAGCGTAAAAAGACACTTACAAAACTTAGGATTTATAACTGGAGAAAAGATAGAAGTTGTATCTGAAAATAGTAGTGGATTAATATTAATGATAAAAGGGTCTAAAATAGCTTTAAATAAAGGCATGGCAAACAAAATAATAGTTCAATAGTAGTAATTGGTTGGGAGGATATATTTATGAGTAAGACGTTAAAAGACTTAAAACCAGGACAAAAAGGTGTAGTATTAAATCTTGGTAAAAAAGGACCAGTGAGAAAAAGACTAATGGATATGGGAATAACTCCTGGTGTAGATGTAGAAGTAGTAAAGGTAGCACCTTTAGGAGATCCAATAGAAGTAAACTTAAGAGGATATGAATTAAGTTTAAGAAAAGATGAAGCAGAACATATAAATTTGAAATAGTTCTAAATCATATAAACTAAATATATAATATAGGACTTATAAAATTTAATTAAAAGACATTTTAGAATATGACATAATAGGGATAAAATGTAATAATATTAGAGGAGAGACGAGATGAGTATAAGAATTGCGCTCGCAGGTAATCCAAACTGCGGTAAAACAACATTATTCAACGATATCACCGGCTCAAAACAACATGTTGGTAACTGGCCAGGTGTTACAGTAGAACAAAAAACAGGGAAGTATAAAAAGAATAAGGAAATAGAGATAGTAGACTTACCAGGTATATATTCTTTATCTCCATATTCAGCAGAAGAAATTGTAGCAAGAGACTATATAGTAGATGAAAATCCAGATGTTTTAATAGATATAGTAGATGGAACTAATATAGAAAGAAATTTATATTTAACATTACAAGTATTAGAAACTAAAATACCAACTGTAATAGCTTTAAATATGATGGATGAAGTTGAAGCATCAGGAACAAAAATAGATGTTAAAAAGCTTTCAAAAATACTAGGAGTTCCAGTAATTCCGATAGTGGCAAGAAGTGGTAAAGGTATAAATGAATTAATGGAAGCTGCACAAAAGATAGCTTCATCAAAAGTAGAAGATAATAACTTAGAAGTATTTTCACCACAGGTTAATAACTACATCACACAGATAGTAGGAGTACTTGGTGATAATAATAATCAAAATCAAAAATCAAATTCTTCTGATATGTGGCATGCAATTAAAATACTTGAAGAAGATGAAATAGTAATTGGAAAATTAGCTGGAAATACAAAATCAAAGATAACTTCAATAGTAGATAAAGCAAATAATGACTTTAATGGTGATACAGAAGCTGAAATAGCTGACCAAAGATATAAATTCATATCAGATGTAGTAAATAAAACAGTTAGTAAACCACTTAAAGCAAATGGTCAAAGAAAAGAAACAACATCAGATAAAATAGATAAAGTACTTACAAATAGAATAGTAGCTATACCAGCCTTCTTAGTAATTATGTATGCATTATTCTCTATAACATTTGGCGAAGGACCTTTAGGTATAGGTGTTTGGTTGCAAACTATAGTTACTGATTTCTGGGATGGACCTTTTACAGAAACTATAATGGGTGCTATTGAAAGTATGGGTGCTGCTGATTGGGCATCAGGACTTGTTGGTGATGGTATCCTTGCTGGGGTAGGAGGAGTTGTATCATTCTTACCACAAATATTAGTATTATTCTTACTAATGTCATTCTTAGAAGACAGTGGTTATATGGCGAGAGTTGCTTTCGTTATGGATAGATTATTTAGAAGATTTGGTTTATCAGGAAAATCTTTTATACCACTTCTAATGGGATATGGTTGTTCAGTACCAGCAGTTATGGCATCTAGAACACTTGAAAGTGATAAAGATAGAAAATTAACTATAATGATAACTCCTTTCATGTCTTGTGGAGCTAAATTACCAATATACTTAATGTTTGCTGCAACTTTATTTGCAGGATATAATCAAACTTTAATAATTTACTCTGTATATATGATAGGTATAGTAGTAGCAGTAATAGGAGCTTTAATATTAAGTAACACTTTATTTAAAGGTGAAACTTCAAACTTCATAATGGAGCTTCCTCAATATAGAATACCAACTTTAAAAAGTGTATTAATACATGCATGGGAAAAAGTTAAAGGATTCGCAATAAAAGCAGGAACAATAATATTAGGATCAACTATCCTTATATGGTTCTTATCTAATTTCAACTTCGGTGGAATGTGTGAAATGGAAGATTCTATATTAGCTAGCATAGGTAGATCAATACAATGGATATTTGCTCCACTTGGATTTGGTGAATGGAGAGCATCAGTTGCAGTTGTAACTGGATGGATAGCTAAAGAAAATATAGTTTCTACATTCGGTGTATTATTTGGTGCAGCAGATGCAGTAGCTGAAGCAGCAGCTGAAGGTAGTGCAGCACTTCCAGGACTTTCTGCAGTATTTACTCAAGCATCAGCATTTGCATATATGGCATTTAACTTACTTTGCATGCCTTGTTTTGCAGCAGTAGGTGCGATAAAGAAAGAAATGGGTTCTTGGAAATGGACTGGAATAACAATAGCATTCCAAATGGTAACTGCATATATAGTAGCATTCATCGTATACCATGTTTGTATGTTTATCTTTTAGATAAAATTCACTTAATAAGTGTATAAAGTATAAATAGGAGATGAATTAAAATGATCAATTGGATAATTGCAATAGTAGCTATATTAATAGTAGTAGCGACAATTGGCAATTTTATTAAAAAGTCAAAGTCTGGTAAAAGTGGTTGTGGTTGCGGTTGTAGTAGCTGCTCTTCAGCTGACAAATGCCATTCAGATATAGATCATGTAGTAGATGATTTAAAAAAAATAAAATAATACGTAACCTAAATGAAAAACTCTAGTATTTTGGTCCCCCCAATTTAACTAGAGTTTTTCATTTTTAACTAAAATATTTTCATTGAATAATGAAAAAAATAGTAATAATATAATAGATAAGTAAGATAAAGAAGAGTATTTAGATTTAAATACAGAAAAGGAGACAAAATGATAAAAGATAAATTACAAAGATTAAGAGAAAATATGAAAGCAAAAAATATTTTTGCTTATGTAATACCTTCTGCAGATTTTCATCAAAGTGAATATGTAGGAGAGTACTTTAAATGTAGACAGTTTATTTCTGGTTTTACAGGCTCAGCAGGGGCTGTAGTAGTTACATTAGATGAGGCTGGACTTTGGACAGATGGTAGATACTTTATACAAGCAGAAGAGCAATTAAAAGGTTCTACAATAAAATTATTCAAAATGGGAGAAGAGGGAGTACCAACTATTGAACAATATTTAAATTCTGTTTTAAAAGATGGCGATACTTTAGCATTTGACGGAAGGGTTATGAGTGCAAAAGAAGGTTATGGATATGAAAAAGAATATGCAAATAAAAATATTAATGTAGTTTATGAATACGATTTAATAGATGCGATATGGGAAGATAGACCATCTATGTCAGAAGAAAAAGCATTTTTATTAGATGTTAAATATGCTGGAGAAAGCGCACAAGATAAATTATCTAAAGTAAGAGCTATAATGAAAAAACAAAATTCAACTATACATATACTAAACTCTTTATATGACATAGCATGGTTATTTAATATAAGAGGAAATGATATAAAAAATACACCAGTAATTTTATCTAGTGCAGTTATAACTTTAGATAAAGTATACTTCTTTATAGATGAAAATAAATTAAATGATGAAATAAAAGAAGAGTTCAATAAAATAGGAATAGAGATAAGAAATTACTTTGAAATATATGAATTTGTAAAAAATATAAATAAAGATGAAGTAGTCTTATTAGATGGGACAACAGTAAATTACACTATTTATAAAAATATACCTTCTAATGTAACTATAATAGACGCACCAAATCCTACATTTATATTCAAAGCAATAAAAAATGAAGTTGAACTTCAAAATATTAGAGATTGCCACATAAAAGACGGTGTAGCAATGACTAAATTTATGTATTGGTTAAAAACTAATATAGGAAAGATGAAAATAACAGAAATAAGTGCTGCCGACAAGTTAGAAGAACTTAGAAGAAATGATAAAGAATGTTTCGATTTAAGTTTCTCAACAATTGCAGGATATAAAGAACATGCAGCTATGATGCATTACAGTGCGACAGAGGAAAGCGATTATGAATTAAAACAAGAGGGAATGCTACTTGTAGATTCTGGTGGACAATATTATACAGGAACAACAGATATAACAAGAACGTACATATTAGGAGATATAACAGAAGAACAAAAACTTCACTATACTTCTGTTTTAAGAGGAATGATAAGATTATCTAAAGCTAAATTCTTATACGGGTGTAGAGGTTTAAATTTAGATATATTAGCAAGAGGTCCATTATGGGATATTGGAATAGATTATAAATGTGGTACTGGTCATGGAATAGGATTTGTATCAAATGTTCACGAAGGTCCTAATGGATTTAGATGGAAGATAGTTCCTGAAAGAAATGACTCTTGTATATTTGAAGAAGGTATGGTTACAACTAATGAACCTGGAGTATATATAGAAGGTAGCCATGGTATAAGAATAGAAAATGAATTAATATGTCAAAGAGGTCCAAAAGTTGGGGTAGATCAATTTATGGAATTTGAAACTATAACGTTTGCACCAATAGATTTAGATGGTGTAAATCCAGAGTATATGGAAAAATCAGAAATAGCATGGTTAAATAATTACCACGAGCAAGTATTTGAAAAAATATCACCTTATCTAAATGAAGAAGAAGTTGAGTGGTTAAAAAAATATACTAGAGCGATATAAATTATAAGTATAAGCAACAAAATAGCCATAAGAATATTAGAAGGGGATCTATAACTTATGGCTATTTCGCATGCACAATGTTAATTACAATGTTTGTTTAATTATATATTTAAAATTATAGGGAATGCTAAATTATCTAAATATTTACAATATTTTTAAATTTATAAATATATTGTATAGTAAATTTATATATATAGCAACAAGAAAGGATTTTTTTTATAAGAAAATTAATTAAAATTTAAAGGTTTTATTATGTTTATAAAAATTAAAAAAAAGAATTGAAAATGCAGAAATAATACAACATAAATAGATTTAAATCGTACATTAATAAACCGAAAAAGTATAAAAAGTATGTTATAATTTATATAAGAATAAGGACATAATAAATTTTATTTAAATTAGAAAAAGAGTAGGAGGAATTTTTATATGAAGATAAATAATATACCAGATGAACAACTGGAAAGCCAACTTAAATATTTAAAATTATTATCTAAACAATATCCAAGTATCTCTAGTGCTAGTGCAGAGATAATAAATTTAGAAGCAGTACTTAGTCTTCCAAAAGGAACAGAACATTTTTTATCTGATTTACATGGTGAATATGAACCATTTGTGCATGTATTAAAAAACGGTTCAGGAGTTATAAAAAGAAAAATAGAAGAGCTATTTGGAAATATAGTTTCTGAAGCTGAAAGAAAAAAATTAGCTACTATAGTTTATTATCCAGAACAAAAACTAGATTTACTTATTAAAGAGGAAGAAGATTTAGAGGATTTTTATAGAATAACTATTCACAGACTTATAGAACTTTGTAGATATGCATCTAGTAAATATACAAGATCTAAAGTAAGAAAATTCCTTCCAGAAGATTTTAAATATATAATAGAAGAACTTTTGCACCCAGATGAAAGTAGTACACATAAGGATGGATACTATAAAAGTATAATAGAAACAATTATAGAAATAGATAGAGCAAGAGAATTTATAATAGCTTTATCAAAAGTCATACAAAAACTAGTTGTAGATAGATTACATATTGTAGGAGATGTATATGATAGAGGGCCTAGACCAGATATTATAATGGACACACTTATGAATCACTATAACGTAGATATTCAATGGGGTAATCACGATATTTTATGGATGGGTGCAGCATCAGGACAAAAGGTTTGTATAGCAAATGCAGTAAGAATATCTGCAAGATATGCAAACTTAGATATAGTTGAAGATATATACGGAATTAATCTACTTCCATTAGCTACATTTGCATTAGAGGCATATAAAGATGACCCATGTACTGAATTTATGCCTAAAGTAGGAGAAGGAGAAGTTTCAACTAAAGAAAAATCATTAATAGCAAAAATGCATAAGGCTATAAGTATTATACAATTCAAGCTAGAAGCAGAGGTTATTAATAATAATCCAGAATTCGATATGAAACATAGATTGCTATTAGACAAGGTGGATTATGAAGCTGGAACTATAAATTTAAAAGGTAAAGTTTATAAATTAAAAGATACTAACTTCCCAACTATAGATCCAAAATCACCATATAAATTGACAAAAGAAGAAGAGGATTTAGTAGATAAATTAGTGGCTTCTTTTAGAGGAAGTGAAAAACTACAAAAACATGTTTCATTCTTATTCTCAAAAGGAAGTATATATCTAATTGCAAATAAAAACTTATTAGTTCATGGATGTATTCCTCTTGATTCAAAGGGAGATTTTATGTCTATGAAGATAAATGGCAAAGAGTACAAGGGAAGAGAATTAATGGACCAAATGGACTCTTATGCTAGAAAGGGATTCTTCTATAAGAAAAGCCCAGAAAAACAATTTGGTATGGATATTATGTGGTATTTATGGACTGGAAAATGCTCATCATTATTTGGTAAAGACGATATGACAACTTATGAAAGATATTTTATTGCAGATAAGAAAACTCATGTTGAAAATAAAAATCCATACTACACATTAAGAGAAGATGAAAATATATGTAATAAAATTTTCGATGAATTTGGTCTTGATTATGAACAATCACATATTATAACTGGTCATGTTCCTGTTGAAAGTAAAAAAGGTGAAAGTCCAATAAAAGCAGGAGGAAAAATATTAGTTATAGATGGTGGGTTCTCTAGAGCATATCAAGGAAAAACAGGTATAGCTGGATACACTTTAATTTATAACTCATATACACTTCAACTTGTAGCTCATGAGCCATTCTCATCTGCAGAGGACGCGATTAAAAAAGAAAGTGATATATTATCAACATCAGTAGTAGTAGAAGATATAGCTAGAAGAATGTATGTAAGAGATACACTTGATGGTGAAAAAATGCAAGAAGAAATAAACGATTTAAAAATGTTACTTCTAGCTTATAAGAAAGGTTTAATTAAAGAAAAGTAAATAGCAAATATTATACAGTATAAAAATGCACCAAATTAGGAAAAATATTTATATGAATTTAAACAAATATTAATGATTATTTAATATTTAACATAATCTTAATATTAAATTAACTTTTATTTAGCCAATAAAGTTAAAATTTAATGTAATATCAAGATGAAGTAATTTATAAGTCTTAAGGAGGAGCAAACGTGCAAATAGCAATTAGTTTATTAGGAGGGTTAGGATTATTTTTATACGGCATGAATATGATGGGAGATGGACTCCAAAAATCTGCCGGAGAACAATTAAAAAAAATAATCGGATTCCTAACAAGTAATGTAGTAATGGGAGTTTTAGTAGGAGCAGTCGTAACGGGGATAATCCAAAGTTCCAGTGCAACAACAGTAATGGTTGTTGGTTTTGTAAATGCTGGGATAATGTCACTATCTCAAGCAATAGGAATCATTATGGGTGCTAATATTGGTACGACTGTAACAGCCCAGTTAGTGTCTTTTAAATTAGAAAATATAGCACCTATAGCATTAGGTATTGGTATAATTATATACTTAGCAGCAAGAAACCAAAAGTATAAACAATATGCTGAAATTTTACTTGGATTTGGTATGTTATTTACAGGTATGGAATTTATGAAAGATGCAGTAAATCCATTAGCAGATTTGCCACAATTTAGACAGGCTTTAATTTTTGTAAGTGTACATCCATTATTAGGTATACTTGCAGGTTTTGCAATAACTGGTATAGTTCAATCATCAAGTGCATCTATGGGGATGCTTATAGCCCTTGCATCACAGGGGATATTGCCACTAAGTGCGGCATTACCAATATTATATGGTGATAATATAGGGACATGTGTTACATCACTTTTATCAAGTTTAGGAGCATCAAAAAATGCAAAAAGAGCAGCTACTATGCATTTAACTTTTAATGTAATAGGAACAATATTATTTGTATTTATATTTACAATACCAATAAGTAAAGTTGTAACTTATCTAGACCCAAATAACGTAGCTAGACAAATAGCAAATGCACATACATTATTTAACGTAGTTAATGTAATCGTATTATTACCATTTTCAAAATATATAGTTAAATTAGTATTAAGATTAATACCAGTTACAGAAGATGAAAAAGAAGAAACTTCAGATGTAAAATACATAGATGACAGAATGATACAAACACCTGGTATAGCTGTAGGAAATGCATTTTTAGAAATAAAAGAAATGGCCAACTATGCTGTTGATTCTGTAAAATATGCTACAGAAGGTATACTTAATTATTCCGAAGAAGAAATAGATAAAACTTTTGCTATGGAGAAAAAGGTCAATCAAATACAAAGACGACTTCTAGATTTCTTAGTAAAATTATCAAAAGAACCATTGAGTGAAGATGAACGTAACAAAGTAACGAATTTAATTTATGCTGTAAATGATATTGAAAGAATATCTGACCATGGAGAAAATATAGCTGAATTAGGTAAAAATTTAATAAAAGAAAAACTAACTTTTTCAGAACATGCTCAGGATGAAATAAAAGAAATATCAAATTTAGCTATAAATAACTTTAAAGATTCGATGAAATGTTTAGAAGAGATAAATTTAGAACTTAGAAAAAGAGTTCATGAAAATGAAAAACAAGTCGACCTATTAGAAATAGGATATAGAAACCATCACTTACAAAGATTAAATGAAGGTAGATGTACAGTAGATTCTGGTGTTATTTACTTCGATATATTAGCAAATTTAGAGAGAATATCAGACCATTCTAAAAATATAGCAGATTATTCTTATGATATTTAGTAATAAAAAGCTAACCGTATTATTTAATATGGTTGGCTTTTTTGCTAAAATTGACAAAATTGTTTCTATGGGTTATATATAAACTTTTGTATAATATTAATATAATAAAATAATTGTAAGGGGAATTTTTATATGAAAGAAGAAAAATTTTGTAGGCATTGTGGAGGAAAGTTAGATATAAATACTAATAGGTGTTTAAAATGTGGAAAAGAGCAAAGGGATTTTTTGAAAAAACATCCATTATTTATTCCAGTTGTATGCGTTGTATTATTGATATGTATTTCAATAGGAATAATATTTTATGGAATAAATTCTATACATAAAAATAGTGATTCAGCAGAATATAGTAAATTAGACAGTCTTTTGGGAGAACTTTGGGATAATATAAGTACGACACCAGAAGAAATAATACAAAGTTATAAAGATGATTTTGAAGAATCAGAGTCAAAATATAGTTATACATATTTAGAAATTACGGGGAAAATACAAAGCATAGAAGAAAATGATAAAATATTAAAAATACAATTACAAACAGATAAAAAAGATGATTATAAAGTCTATTGTTATTTTGATAAAGAAGATAATGATGAAGTATATGATGAGTTGAAAAATTATAAACAAGGTACGGAAATAACTGCAGTTGGAGAATTTGAAAGAAAAGGTAAAATTTTAAATATAAATTATTGTATCTTAGGTGATTGGGATACATATTATGCATTTGATAATACATTCCAAATAGATGTAGATTTAGAAGATTTAATAGAAAGTGCAAAGAAAAATGATAAAAGTATAGCTTTGAAAAAAGAAAATATAATGTCTTTTGATTATGATATACTTGATTATTCGTATTCTTATGAAGATATATTAGATAATATATCAGAAATATCTGGAGGAGAAGTTGAAATTACTGATATCGATGAAGAAACGGGTATTATAAATACAACTATTACTATGAAGATAAATGGAAAAGAGACAAGTATAGAAGTTGAAGACGGGGACTCTATATTTGATGAAAATTTAGTTTATCAAATTAATAAGGTATTAAAAGAAAATAATTCAGAAAAAATGTTTTATTGTGCAGTTAGAAAATATGAAGAAGATTTAGATTTGATAAATATAGCTTATTCAAATGAAAGTGATATAACAAAAATAAATAAAGTGTTAAATAAATCAAATTTAGATATAAGTAATTTTAAAAAAGATGCAAAATCAACATCAATATAAATTGTAGAAATTACATGGTAAAATATTAGGAAAGTATAAACCTAAATTTTACCATGTTTTTATGTATAGGAAAAAGAAATTTAGTTAAAAAATAAAATATAGAGAGTATATTTATTGTATTAAAAAAATACATGTTAAAGAGTGTAATGATAATGATTTCCCTGTTGCCGTATCTTTGACATATAAACTAAAATAAAGTATAATACCATTGTATTAAAATGAAATAAAACAAATTAAATATAGAAAATAAGAGGTGGACTAAGTGAAGAACGTAAAAATTCAACCAGTATTGGTTGGTGGAGATATAAATTGCTACTCTGTTGCAAGAGCTTACCACGAAGCATATGGAGTAAAATCAATAGCATTTGGAAAAATCCGTATAGGAGCAACTAATCACAGTAAGATAATCGATTACAGAGAAGGTACAACAATTGAAGATGAAGAAGCATTCTTAGAAAAATTACTGGCTTTACCAGATCAAGAAGCTGAAGAAGGTAAAGTATTCATAATTCATGGATGTAAAGATGAATATGCTGAATTCATAATAGATCACAGAGATATACTTTCAACAAAATATATAGTTCCATATATAGGAAAAGAATTAAAAGATAAATTAATCGAAAAAGAATCTTTCTATCAAATATGTGAAGAATATGATTTAAATTACCCAAAAACTCATGTATTCAATAAAGGTGATGAAGTTGTAGACTTCGGATTTAATTATCCAGTAATATTAAAAGCATCTGACAGTGTAACTTACTTCCAACATGAATTTGATGGAATGAAAAAAGCTTATGTTGTACAAAATGCAGCTGAGTTTAAACAAATTACTGATGAAATATATTCACATGGATATGAAAAATCTCTAATAGTTCAAGATTTTATACCTGGTGATGATTCACACATGAGAGTTTTAACTTGCTATTCAGATCAAAATGGAAAAGTTAAAATGATGTGTTTAGGACATGTTTTACTTGAAGAACATACTCCAAAAGGAATAGGAAACCACGCAGCTATAATAACAGAATATGATGAAGAAGTAATGACTAAATTTAAAAACTTCTTAGAAAGCATAAAGTACACTGGTTTCTCTAACTTCGATATAAAATATGATACAAGAGACAACAGCTATAAAGTATTCGAAATAAACTTAAGACAAGGTAGAAGTAACTACTATGTAACAGGTTCTGGAAACAACATAGCTGAATATGTAGTTAAAGATAGAGTTGAAAATAAAGAATTAGAATTAAAAATACAAAAAGAACCTTTCTTCTGGAGAGTAATCCCGAGAAGTGTAGTATACAAATTTGTTAAAAATCAAGACTTAGTAAATCAATGTAAAAAATTAGCTTCAGAAGGTAAAGAAGCTACATCATTTGGATATAAATATGATTTAAGCGGAAATATAAAAAGAAGCTGGTATATATTCTTATACAGCATAAATCAAATTAGAAAATTCAATAAATACTGCAAATAGAATGGTGATAATATGGAAAATATAACTGTAGGAGTAATGGGTGGACTAGGTCCTATGGCTTCTGTATATTTCTACAAGATGGTAGTAGATATGACTGATGCTAAAACTGATCAAGAACACGTAGATATGGTTATCACTAATAGAGCAACTACACCAGATAGAAGTGCATATATATTAGGACAAAGTGATGAAAATCCTGTTTATGCACTTGTAAGTGATGCAAAAAAATTAGAACAATTCGGTGTAGACTTTATAGTAATAACATGTAATACAGCACATTATTTTTATGACAAAATAAACGAAAGCGTAAATATACCTGTGCTTAGTATTGTTGAAGAAACTGTAAAATATGCTAAAGAAAGTGGGCATAAAAAATTAGGAATTATGGCTACAACAGGTAATATTAAAACAGAATTATATCAAACAATGTGTAAAAAGTTTGATATGGAGTATTTTGTTTTAGACGATGAAAGACAACAACAAGTCATGGAAATAATTTACGACGATATAAAAAGTGGAAAACCTGCTGATATGAATAAATTTAATAAATTGGTCAATCATTTAAAAGAGAATGAATGTGATGGGATAGTACTTGGTTGTACAGAACTATCTATATTAAAAAATGACAACAATTTAGGTAATGACTTATATATCGATTCATTAGAAGTATTAGCAAGACAAACTATTATAAAATCAAATAGAAAAGTAAAATAAATATTTGTTTAAAGTGAATTTAATATTAAACCGATGAACTATAGGAGGATATATGGTTAAATTAACTAAAGTATTAGAAGATGTTGTTTTCACCTCTAATACCGATTCAAAAGGCTTTGATGATATTGAAATAGTAGATATAGCTTATAGTTCTCTAAAATGCCAAGAAGGATATATGTTTGTTGCCCTTAAAGGTGAAACAGTAGACGGACATAAATATGTTTTTGATGCATATTCAAGAGGAGCTAGAGTATTTGTACTACAAGATGATATTGAAATGGCGGACGATGCCATAAAAATAATAGTTGAAGATAGTAGAATAGCTCTATCTAAAATATCTGCAAATTATTTTGGAAATCCATCAAAATCATTAAAAATAATAGGTGTTACAGGAACAAAAGGTAAAACTACAATAACTAACTATATAAGTGAAGTTTTAAATAGAGCTGGTATTAATACTGGTGTAGTAGGGACTAACGGAACTTTCTACAACAATATTTCAGAAACTACAGTAAATACAACTCCTGAAAGTTATGAACTTCATAGAATATTTAGAAAAATGTTAGATAGCGGAGTAGAATGTGTTTCTATGGAAGTATCTTCAGGTGGACTTCAAAGACATAGAGTAGAGCATGTCGATTTTGATGTTGCGATATTTACTAATTTATCTCCTGACCACATAGGACCTAAAGAACACCCTACCTTCCAAAATTATTTAGAATGTAAGGCTAAATTATTTACATTAGCTAAACATGGAATAATAAATATAGATGATGAACATGCACAAGAAATCATCGATATAGCAACTTGTGATATCGAAACTTTCGGTATAAAAAAACAAGCAGATATAAGAGCAACTAATATAGAATACTCAAAGAACTTAGATTCGTTAGGTGTTAAATTTGTTTGCGAAACTAAAAATACAGCAGGAAATTACTACATATGTTCTCCGGGAATGTTTAGTATATATAATGCGCTAGCTGTAATAGCGGTTTGCAAATACCTAGGGGTTAAAAAAGAAATAACAAGAGAAGCTCTAACAGAGGCAAAAGTTTGTGGTAGGGTAGAAGTTTTATCAGTATTACCTTATGCAACTATAATAATAGACTACGCTCACAATGGTGTTAGTTTAGAAAATATCTTAAAAACATTAGAACACTACGACCATAAGAGATTAATTTGCTTATTTGGTTCAGTTGGTGGAAGAACAAAAATACGTAGAAAAGAATTAGGAGATGTAGCTTCAAGAGAATGTGATTTAAGTATATTAACATCTGATAATCCAGACTTTGAAGATCCTCTTGAAATAATAGACGATATAGCAAAATCATTTGATAAAGCAAAAAGTAAATACATCGTTGAGCCAGATAGAAAGAAAGCAGTTCAATTAGCTGTTAGAATGGCTAGAGAAGGCGATATGATAGTACTTGCAGGAAAAGGACATGAAACATACCAATTAATAAAAGGTGTAAAAGTCCCATTCTCTGAAAGAGAAATCGTAAAAGAAGAAGCGAGAAAAATTCTTGAAAGCCGTAAAGATGAAATAATGATAGCTAACTAAAAATTAAGCTTGTAATGTGTTTAACATATTACAAGCTTTTTTAATATTTAAATAAAAAAGATGATATAACTAATTTAGATATATCACCTTTTTTGATTTTAATTCAATATCTATCTTATACGTTGAATCTGAAGTTAACAACATCTCCGTTTTGCATTACGTAGTCTTTACCTTCAAGTCTTACAAGACCTTTTTCTCTAGCGTTTGCAACACTTCCACATTCAACTAAATCATCGTAATTTACTATTTCAGCTCTGATGAATCCTCTTTCTATATCACTGTGGATTTTACCAGCAGCTTGTGGAGCTTTTGTTCCAACTTTTATAGTCCAAGCTCTAACTTCTTGCTCACCAGCAGTTAAGAATGACATAAGTCCTAATAATGAGTAAGATGATTGGATTAATTTATCAAGACCTGATTGTTCAAGTCCAAGAGTTTCTAAGAATTCTTTTTTCTCTTCATCAGATTCAAGTTCAGATATTTCTGCTTCTATTTGAGCACAAACAACTACAACTTCAGCATTTTCAGAAGCAGCAAATTCTCTAACTCTAGCAACGTATTCATTGTTAGCACCTTCATCAGCTAAATCATCTTCTGAAACGTTAGCTGCATATATAACAGGTTTTGAAGTTAATAAGTTTAAGCTGTTTACAAATTCTTGTTCTTCTTCAGTAAAGTCCATAGTTCTTACTGATTTACTTTCTGCTAAAGTAGCAGCTATAGCATTTAACATTTCTAATTCACCAGCAAGTGATTTATCAGATTTTAAAGCTTTAGTAGTTTTAACTATTCTTCTGTCTAATATTTCTATATCAGATAATATTAACTCTAAGTTTATAGTATCGATATCTCTTATTGGATCAACTGAACCGTCAACGTGAACAACGTTTGAATCTTCGAAACATCTAACAACGTGAACTATAGCGTCAACTTCTCTTATGTGAGATAAGAATTTATTTCCTAAACCTTCACCTTTTGAAGCTCCTCTAACAAGTCCTGCGATATCACAGAATTCTATAGCAGTTGGAACTATTTTTTTAGCATTGTTTAATTCTTTTAATACATTTAATCTTTCATCTGGAACTGCAACAACACCAACATTTGGCTCTATTGTACAGAATGGGTAGTTTGCTGATTCTGCTCCAGCTTGAGTTATAGCATTAAATAATGTACTTTTACCTACATTTGGTAAACCTACGATTCCTAATTTCATTATGATCTTCCTCTCTTTTATATAAAATTTAATTATTTTTCTCAATAATTTCAAACATACATATTGTATTATACATCATAAACACGATATATGTAAACAATTTGACTTTTGTATATAATAGTAAAAATAAAGTTATAATATAAAAGAATAATTAAATAAAATAGCAAATATCATGAAGATAAGGTATTATTATATAAGATAGTTAAAATTAGGGAAAAGGAGCTAGTAAATGAAAAATTTAAAGACATTAGAAATTGGAAAAAATGTAAAGCTTACATTAATTCCAGAAAGTAAATTTAAGACAAATTTAATAAGTGTATATATACAAAGAAAATTAGATAGAAATGAAGTTACAAAAAATGCTCTACTTCCAGGCATTTTAAAAAGTGGTTGTAATAAATATAAAACACTTGGTCAATTAACAGATAGAGAAGAAGAACTATACGGCTCATATCTACATGCAGGAGCATCAAAACGAGGAGAAAGCCAAGTTTTAGGATTTAGTATATTATCTGTAAATGAAAAGTATTTAGATGAAAAAATACTAGGTCAATGTATAGAGTTTTTAAATGAAATAATAAACAATCCTTTAGTAATAGACGGAGGATTTAATGAAGAATATCTAAATATCGAAAAAGAAATACTTAAAGATTCTATAATGAGCATAATTAACGATAAAGGCAATTATGCTATGAAAAGAACTAATGAAATTATGTTTGAAGGTGAACCATACTCTATAAATGGAAAAGGATATATAGAAGATTTAGATACTATAGACAGAGTAGGTTTATATGAACATTATAAAGAAGTTTTAAAAACTTCACCAATAGAAATAATGATAGAAGGTGAATTTGAAGAAACTGAAGTTGTTGAATTAATAAAAGAAAAATTCCAATTTGATAGAGGAAACATAATAGATATACCAAAAGAAGAATACTATAAAGAAGTAGATAAAGTAAAAGAAGTAAAAGAAACTATGGATATAGCACAAGGTAAACTTGTTATGGGATATAGATGTAATGTAGATTATTTAGACGAAGAAAAATACTACAGTCTTCTTTTAGGCTCTAGAATACTAGGTGGAGGAGCTGACAGTAAATTATTTATAAATGTAAGAGAAAAAGAAAGTCTTTGCTATACTATTTACTCTACAATACAAAAAAGTAAATCTACAATGATGGTTTGTTCAGGAATAGAAGCTCAAAACTATGAAAAAACTGTTAATTTAGTAAAAGAACAAGTTCAAAAATTAAAAGACGGAGATATAACAGAGAGCGAAATTTCAAATGCTAAGATAGCATTTATAAATTCTTTAAATTCTCTAAATGACGAAATAGGAAGAATATCAGATTTTTATTTCTCACAATCGATATCAAAAAATAAAAGTGATTTAGACCAAATAAAAAATATGATAAATAAATCTACAAAGGAAGATATAGTAGAAGCTGTAAAAAATATCGAGCTAGATACTATATACTTCTTAAGTAAGTAGGGAGGGCATAATGGAAAAGATAGTCAACGAATTATTAAAAGAAGAATTATATTATGAAAAATTAGAAAATGGATTAGACGTATATTTTATGCCTAAACGTGGATTTACGAAAAAATATGCTGTTTTAGCTACGAATTACGGTTCAAATGATTTAGAATTTATACCTATTGGAGAAACTGAACCTATAAGAGTTAACGAAGGTATTGCCCATTTCTTAGAACATAAAATGTTTGAACAACCAGATGAAAGCGATGCTTTTGAAAAATTCTCTAAATGGGGAGCAAATGCAAATGCATTTACAAACTTTACAACAACAGCGTACTTATTCACAACAACAGAGAATTTCTATGATTGTCTAGATCATTTATTCGACTATGTACAAACACCACATTTTACAGATGAAAATGTTGAAAAAGAAAAAGGAATAATAGCACAAGAAATAAAAATGTATGATGATGATCCAGGTTGGAATGTATCATTTAACGCAATAAAAGCAATGTATGTAAATCACCCAGTTAGAGTGGATATTGCTGGGACTGTAGACAGTGTTTATAAAATAACTAAAGAAGAACTTTATAAATGCTACAATACATTCTATAATCCAGGAAATATGGCATTGTTCGTAATAGGAGATTTAGAAGCTGAGGAATTCTTTGATAATGTAAAAAAAGCAAATAAATACGACATGGCTAAGATGGACCATGAAATAACTAGAATATATCCAGAAGAGCCAACTACTGTAAATAAAAAAGAAATAATAACACAAGCTCCAATTTCAATGCCTATATTTAATATAGGATTTAAAGACGATAAAGTTAATATAAAAGGCAAAGAACTTCTTAGATATGAAGTTATAACAGATATATTAAACGATATGTTATTTAGACGTGGTAGTGAATTATATGAAGACTTATATATGAAGGGTCTAATAAATAGAAGCTTTGGTGCTGGATTTACATCACAAATAGATTATTCATTTACAACTATCGGTGGAGAATCAAAACAACCTAAAGAAGTTAAAAAGATAATATTTGAATATATAGATAAATATAAAAAAGAAGGGTTAGACAGAGAAACTTTTGAAAGAGTTAAAAAATCATCAATAGGTAACTTTATAAAATACTTCGATTCTTTAACTTTTATAGCTAACAACTTTATATTCTACAAATTTAAAGATATAAACTTATTAGATTATGTAGAAGTAATAAAAGAAGTTACATTTGAAGAAGTTCAACAAAGATTAGAAGATCACTTCAGAGAAGACAATTGTGTAATATCTATTGTAGAGCCGTTAGATGACTCTAATAAATAGATATAAAATGTTGTTTACTTAAAATATAAGAAAAATATATTAAAAACAAAAGTTGTGAGAGGGATGTTCTTACAACTTTTGTTTTTAAATGAAATATTTATTTTTAACTTATAAACTGATATAATAACATTTGTATTCGAATAACTTACTTAAGAAAAAGGGGGATTTTTTATGATAGATGTTCATTGTCATATATTGCCGGATGTAGATGACGGGTCTGAATGTATGCAAGAATCCATAAATATGGCTATGATAGCAAAAGAACAAGGAATAGATAAGATTATTGCAACTCCGCATTATCATCCCGAATTTAAATATTTAAAGGGAGAAGAATTAAATAAAGTTTGTGAAGAGTTTAAAAAACAATTAAAGGAAAATAATATAGATATTGAGATATATTTAGGAAATGAGATTTATTTTACATATGATTTAATAGAAAAGATTTCAGAATTAGATTTTTATTGTTTAAATAAAAGCAAATACATATTAATTGAATTTCCACCAACTAATTTTCCACTTAATTTATGCAATATTGTATATGAATTAAAACAAAAAGGATTTATTCCTGTTCTGGCTCATGTAGAAAGATATATAAAAATTCATGATGACCCAGAAATTATTTATGATTGCATAAAAACAGGTGCAATTATTCAAATAAATAGTTCAAGTCTTATTGGAAAACAAGGCAAAGAAATACAAAGATTCTGTAATCTTTTAATAGGAAGAAATATGGTCCACTTAGTGGCAACTGATGCTCATGGTTCCCAAAGAAGAAGACCTATGATGAAAGATGCATATCAATATATTGAAAAGAAATACTCAAAAGAGATAGCAGATAATCTATTTATAAATAATGCTCAATGTATCTTAGATAATAAAGAAATTATTATAGAAGAACCATTTGAAAAATCTATGGAAAAGGTAAGTTTTTTAAAGAGAATATTTAGAAGATAAGAGGTGTTTATATGGATAGAGTTGCATTTACATTATTTGGTATAGATATAATGTGGTATGGTATATTAATGGCAACTGGAATGGTTTTAGGCGTTTTTATTGCTTTAAGAGAGGCTAAAAGATTAGGTATAAAAGAAGATGATATACTAAATTTAGCTATAATAGCGATACCTTGTGGATTAATAGGGGCAAGACTTTACTATGTAATTTTTAATTGGTCTTATTATTCAGGAAATATCTCTGAGATATTAAATTTCAGAGGTGGTGGTATGGCAATTCACGGAGGCTTACTTGGTGGTGTATTAGCAGGTTATATATACACTAAAGTAAAAAAATTAAACTTCTTTAAAATGGCAGACTGTGTAGTATTAGGTATACCTCTAGCTCAAGCAATTGGGAGATGGGGAAATTACTTAAATAAAGAAGCTCATGGAGGGCCAACTGATTTACCATGGGGGATAATGGTCGATGGCGTAAAAGTACACCCAACATTCTTATATGAATCTATTTGGGATTTAGGTGTATTTATATTTTTGATGCTATTTAGAAAAAAACAAAAATATGAAGGTCAAATTTTAGTTTACTATATAACTTTATATTCTATAGGAAGATTTTTCATAGAAGGACTTAGAACGGACTCACTTATGCTAGGACCTCTTAGAATGGCACAAGTTATAAGTTTAGGATTTATTCTTATAGGTGTTATATTAAATTACGTATTATCTAAGAAAAATAAGAGATAATATATAAATCTATTAAAATTGACAAAATATACTTTACAGAAAGGAAGTAAATTTTAAATGGAATTTAACCACGTATCTGTACTTTTAGATGAATGTATAGACAATTTAAATATAAAAGAAGATGGAGTGTATGTAGACTGTACTATGGGTGGTGCAGGACACTCAAAAGAAATCGTAAAAAGACTTTCAAAAGACGGACTTTTTATCGGCTTTGACCAAGATAAAAATGCAATAGCTACAGCAAAAGAGAGACTTGCTGAATACTCAGACAGGGTTAGATTTGTTCATAGCAATTTCTCAAATATAAAAGAAGAATTAGAAAAAATAGGTGTGTATAAAATAGATGGTGTATTAGCTGACTTAGGTGTTTCTTCTCACCAATTAGACGAAGCTGATAGAGGTTTCTCATATATGCATGATGCACCATTAGATATGAGAATGGATATTAGAAAGCCATTTTCAGCTTATGATGTAGTAAATACTTATACAGAAGAACAACTTGCAAAAATAATAAAAGACTATGGAGAAGACAATTGGGCTAAAAGAATAGCTAAATTTATAGTTGAAGCTCGTGAAGAAAAACCAATAGAAAAAACAGGTGAGCTAGTAGATATAATCAAAAAAGCTATACCTAAAAAAGCTAGAATAGATGGACCACATCCAGCAAAAAGAACATTCCAAGCTATACGTATAGAAGTAAACAACGAACTTGGAGTTATAAATAAAATGATAGATGACGCAGTTTCTATGATGAATAAAGGCGGAAGAATATGTATAATAACATTCCACTCTTTAGAAGATAGAATAGTTAAAAATGAATTCAAAGAATTATCACTTAGCTGTGTTTGTCCACCAGAACTTCCAATTTGTAGGTGTGATAAAGTTTCTGAAGTTAAAGTTATAACTAGAAAACCAATACTTCCAAGTAAAGAAGAAGTTGAGGCAAATCCTCGTTCAAGAAGTGCAAAACTTAGAGTTGCAGAAAAGAAATAATTATAAATATGAAATATATGTAAAATTTTGTTGTTTTAACCAAATTTTAGGTATATAATTATAACTATCAATATTAACTAAATAAATTCTTATCAAGAGAGATGGAGGGAATAGGCCCAGTGAAGTCCAGCAACCTATAATTAGATAGGTGCTAAATCCTACTTATGTTTTCATAAGAAAGATAAGAGAGAATGATAATAAAGGCTCTTTTATCTTAGGTAAAAGAGCCTTTTTAAATTTTAAGTTATGTATTTGGGGCAAATACATATAAATATGCTTAAGATTTAAAAAATATTTAGTTTAGATACGCTTGTATTAACAATAATAATTTGGAGGGATAATATGACAGATAGAAAATTAGGATTCAGTACATTACAAATTCATGGGGGGCAAGAACCAGATTCAGCAACAGGTTCTAGAGCTGTTCCAATATATCAAACAACATCATACTGTTTTGATAGTGTTCAATATGGAGCAGATTTATTTGCATTAAAAGAAGAAGGGCATATATATTCAAGAATATCAAATCCAACAGTTCAAGTTTTTGAAGATAGAATGGCATTATTAGAAGGTGGAGTAGGTGCAGTAGCATTTTCTTCAGGAATGGGTGCTATAAATGCAGCTATACTTAATATAATGAAAGCAGGGGATGAAATAGTAGCAGCACCAACTTTATATGGAGGAACTTATAACTTACTTTCAAATATGCTTCCTAAATTCGGTATAAAAGTTCATTTTGTTGATCCTGATGATCCAGAAAGCTTTAGAGCAGCAATAAATGAAAATACTAGACTTGTTTATGCTGAAACTATAGGAAATCCAGGAATAAACTTAATAGATATAGAAGCTATAGCTGATATAGCTCATGAAAATAAAATACCATTTATGCTAGATAATACTTTTGGAACTCCTTACTTAATAAAAGTATTTGAACATGGTGTAGATATAGTAGTTCATTCAGCTACTAAATTTATTGGAGGCCATGGTACTACTTTAGGTGGAGTTGTAGTAGATAGTGGTAACTTCGACTGGTTAGGAAGTGGAAAATTCCCTTGTTTGACAGAACCAGATATGTCTTATAATGGACTTAATTATGCGAAAGATGTAGGTGCTGCAGCTTATGCAACTAAATTAAAAGTTCAATGGTTAAGAGATTCTGGAGCTTGTTTAAGTCCATTTAATGCATTTATGTTATTACAAGGACTTGAAACTATGTCACTTAGAATAGAAAGACATATAAGCAATACAAAAGCTATAACTGAATTTTTAAATAACCATCCACAAGTTGCATGGGTTAACTATCCAGGACTTAAAGAAAATAAATATTATGAATTAGGGCAAAAATACTTACCAAAAGGAGCAGGTTCAATATTTACATTTGGTATAAAGGGAGGACTTGAAGCTGGAAAGAAATTTATAGAAAGCCTTCAAATATTCTCTCATCTTGCAAATGTAGCTGATGCAAAATCATTAGTTATACATCCAGCAAGTACTACACATGCTCAACTTAATGAAGAAGAACAAGCGGCAGCAGGAGTTAGACCAGATATGATAAGAATGTCTGTTGGTATAGAAGATATAAACGATTTACTTTGGGATATAGACCAAGCATTGAAAGCAACTATATAAAATTGTTGTAAAAAAATACCAATAGATATATAATAAATAATTGATAATTGAGTAGCTATTAATGTATTATGCATTATTAGCTACTTATTTATTTAAAAAATAGAAATTGATGTATAGAGATATTCTAATTTCAATATCTCTAAATTTTTAAAATTTGTATGAAAGAAGTGGTTTAGGTGGAAGTAAGTAAGAAAAAAATCAATTATTTATTCTCAAACTCAGATTTAAGAAAATTAATTGGACCATTAATAGTAGAACAGCTACTTTTAATAGTAGTCGGCTTAGTCGATTCAATTATGGTCGCAAGCGTCGGGGAATCAGCAGTATCAGCAGTATCTTTAGTTGATACAATTATGGTACTTGTTACACAAGTTTTTACAGCGTTAGGTACTGGGGGAGCTGTTGTTGCAGGCCAATTCTTAGGTCAAAAAAACGAAAGGAAATCATGTGAAGCATCAGATCAATTAATGTTATTTTTACTTGTAAGTTCAATCGGAGTTATGATTTTAGGATATTTATTAAAGTACTTTATACTACACAAGGTATTTGGAACATTGGAAGCTGATGTTATGGGATTTGCAAATATTTATTTATTAATAGTATTTTTATCAATTCCAGCAATAGCAATTTATAATGGTGCAGCAGCTCTATTTAGAGCAATGGGAAATTCAAAAGTAACTATGAAAATATCAATTCTTATGAATAGTGTTAACTTTGTGGGAAATGCTATTTTAATATATGGATTAAAAATGGGGGTTGTAGGTGCTGCAATTCCAACAGTATTCTCAAGATATTTAGCAGCAGTAATAGCATTTTATCTTATCAAAAATCAAGATTTACAAATTCATATATCAGAAAAAATGTGTTTCAAATTTGATGGAAGTATGATAAAAAGAATTTTATATATAGGAATTCCAAATGGGCTTGAAAATAGTATGTTCCAACTTGGGAAAATAGTTGTTTTAAACTTAGTTGCAAGCTTTGGAACTGCTTCAATAGCTGCAAATGCTGTTAGTAACTGCCTTGCATTATTCCAAATCGTACCTGGAATGGCTATAGGTCAAGCAGATCTTGCCGTAGTATCACAATGTGTCGGAGCAGATGATGAATACCAAACAAGATATTATACTAAGAAAATGATGAAACTAAGTTATATTGGAATAATAATTACAAATGTAATTATATTTTTAGGTTTAAATTTAATATTAGATATATATAACTTATCTGAAGTAACTGCTCAAATGACTCGTGAGATAATTATTTATCATGGAATTATGGCAATGCTAATATGGCCATTATCATTTATGATAGCAAATACGCTTAGAGCATCAAATGACGTCAAATTCTGTATGCTAGTATGTATATTTTCAATGTGGATTTTCAGAATAGGATTTAGCTATATAGTTGGAAAATACATGGGACTAGGTGTATTCGGTGTATGGGTAGCAATGACTATAGACTGGGCTGTTAGAAGTGTGTTCTTTGTATGGAGATATTTAAGTGGAAAATGGAAATTACATTGGTATTAAGATAATATAGAACTTAAATAAAAATGAGCTTATTAGTTTATTAGACTTTTAAGCTCATTTTTATATTATTCTTTGATTACAAATGAATTTTTAAAACTTGATTCCTCACCATCAACAGTCAGTTTTATAGTATCAAAATAGACTGTTTTATCATTTGAGATAGTAGTGTTCTTTTGATATATAACATATAGTTTTTGTGAGGGGGAATCATTACTTTCTAATTTGCTTTTATTTGATTCTATATTTAAAGTATTATCTTCAACACTGCAATTTATATCGATAAATTCATTTTTTATTCCATTAAAATATATATAAGTATTTGATTTTGTTTCTATTTTATAAATTCCTTCATGTTCTGATGCTTCAGTTAAAAAATTCTTAATTTGCTGATTGCTAATAGCTGAAATATCTACTTTATTTAATTTTACCATATTATCAGAAGTATCTTTTTTGCTACATCCAAAAGTAAATATAGTCATTAATATTAATGCTATAATAGAAAATTTTTTCATATATTTCTCCTTGTTATATCTATTTTTGATAATAATAACACTGAATAGATTAAATAGCAATTAAATTATTTAGCTTATAGACAATATATTTTTTACATGAATCATAGTTCCAATCAAAAGACAATCTTCATCTATATTAAATTTTGAATTATGTATAGGATAAGTTGTATTTTTATCTTCATTTCCACATCCTATGTTAAAAAATACTCCAGGCACTTTTTGTAGAAACCATGCAAAATCTTCAGCACCAAGTGGTGATTTTTCTTTTTTTAGCACTTTATCACATCCGAGCAATTCGGAAGTATTTTTAACAACTAAATCTACTAATTCTGAAGTATTAACCAAGCTTGGAATTCCAGGTATTATTTCAAGATCTACCTTGCCACCAAATCCTATGCTCACATTTTCACACATTGCTTTAATTTTCTCTTTTATAAGATGGCGAGTATCTTCATTTAGTGTTCTAAGTGTACCAGTTAACTTAACTTCATCACATATAATATTGCCCTTATGTCCACCTTCAATTTTTCCAAAAGAAATTACAGCAGAGTCAGTAGGATCTATATTTCGGCTAATGATGCTTTGAAGAGCAGTGACTAAGTATGAAGCGATAACTATTGCATCAACTCCTTCGTGTGGATAAGCACCATGACCGTTTTTGCCTAATACTTTTAATATAAGTCTGTCAGTAGAAGCGGCTGCAGTACCTTTTTTAATTTCTATATATCTAGTTTTTATATGTGAGCCGACATGAAGTCCAAATATCATATCGACCTTTGGGTTTTCTAGACAGCCTTCTTCAATCATATATTTGCCAGCGCCAATTTCTTCGCCAGGTTGGAAAAAGAATTTCACGTTTACTTTTAATAAATCTCTATTTTCATATAAAACTTTGCAAGCACCTAATAAGATTGCAGTATGGGCATCATGACCACAAGCGTGCATTACGCCTGGGTTTTGAGATTTATAATCTAAATCTAATTCCTCATCTATAGGCAATGCATCTATATCAGCCCTTAGGGCTACTGTCTTTTCAAAGCCTCCGTTTATTTGTGCTACGATAGCTGTAGTGTTTTTATATTCTGTATAAGATATTCCTATTTCATCTAAATATTTTTTGATTTTTTCTTTAGTTTCAAATTCCTTTAAACCTAGTTCAGGCGTTTTATGTAAGTCTCGTCTGACATTTATAAGCCAATCATTTATACCTGAACATAACTTTTCTATATCCATTTGAATACACCCCTTTATTAATTATAAATCATTTAAAGACGGTTTAATCAAGAATTTTAAAACAATATGAATTTTAAAATACAATTTTAAAAATATTTATAGAAAAATTCCAAAAATATAAATATTAAGAAAATAGTTGACATAAGAAAAAAATGGAAATATAATAATCAAACCGATGAGTAAGAGAAGTAGATACAATAATTATTTTATAGAGAGTTGTGGATGGTGGAATCATGACAAATAACTTGTATTGAATGGACTTACGAGGGCAGAATGAAAGGTGTATCTTAGTAGTATCTGACGGGAACTCCATCCGTTATCACAGGAGCATATATGATAGTATATGAGATGAGTGGGTCTTTATGACCAATTAGGGTGGTACCGCAGAATCAGAAGATATGACTTTTGTCCCAATTAGGGATGAAAGTCTTTTTTATTTGGAACAAATTTAGAGAATATTTAGGAGGTATAAGAATATGAAAAAAGCACCATACAGATTATATTTAAGTGAAGAGGAAATACCAAAGAAGTGGTATAACCTAAGAGCTGATATGAAAGAGTTGCCAGAACCTATGATAAATCCAGCAACTATGAAACCAGCACTTGAAGAAGACTTATATCCAGTATTTTGTAAAGAATTAGCTCATCAAGAAATGGATGATAAAACTAGATATGTAGATATTCCAGATGAAGTTAGAGAAATGTATAAAATATATAGACCATCACCACTTTGTAGAGCTTATAACCTAGAAAAAGCTTTGGGGACACCAGCTAAAATATATTATAAATTTGAAGGAAATAATACTTCAGGAAGTCATAAACTAAATTCAGCAATAGCACAAGCATATTATGCTAAAAAAGAAGGCCTAAAAGGTGTTACTACTGAAACTGGAGCAGGGCAATGGGGAACTGCTTTATCAGAAGCTTGTTCTTATTTTGGGCTTCCACTTAATGTATATATGGTTAAGGTATCTTATGAACAAAAACCAGATAGAAAAAATATAATGAAAGTATTTGGAGCAGATGTAACTCCATCTCCAAGTAATACAACTAATGCAGGTAGAAAAATATTAGAACAAAATCCAGATGATCCAGGTTCTTTAGGAACTGCAATATCAGAAGCTGTTGAAGTTGCAGTAAGTACAAATGGATATAGATATGTCTTAGGTTCTGTTTTAAATCAAGTATTACTTCATCAATCAATAATAGGACTAGAAGCAAAAGCAGCTATGGATAAATTAGAAGAATATCCTGATATAGTAATCGGCTGTGCAGGTGGAGGTTCTAACTTAGGTGGACTTATAGCTCCATACATGCAAGATAAATTATTAGGAAAAGCAAATCCAAGAATAGTTGCAGTAGAACCAGCATCTTGCCCATCTTTAACAAGAGGTAAATACGCATATGATTTCTGCGATACTGGTAAAATAACTCCTATGGCAAAAATGTATACTTTAGGTTGTGAGTTTACACCATCTAAAAACCATGCAGGAGGTCTTAGATATCATGGAATGAGTCCAATATTATCAAAACTATATCACGATGGATATATGGAAGCTATATCTGTTGAACAAACTAAGGTATTTGAAGCTGCAACATTATTCGCTAAAGTTGAAACAATACTTCCAGCGCCAGAATCATCACATGCAATTAGAGTTGCAATAGATGAAGCTTTAAAATGTAAAGAAACTGGTGAAGAAAAAACAATATTATTTGGATTAACTGGAACAGGATATTTCGATATGAAGGGATATAATGCTTATATAGAAGGAACAATGACAGATTATATTCCAACAGATGAAGATTTACAAGTTGGATTTGATAAATTACCTATAATACCAGGAATACAAGATGAAATAAAATAGATAAATAGTAATAATAATAAAAAATAATTAATAAAAATAAAGAGAGATTTAAATTTAAAGGTTATTTAAAAGTAAATCTCTCTTTTTGCGTAAATAAAAGTATAGAAAAAATTTAAAAATAAAATTACATCTATTGACAATTAATAAAAAAATAAATAAAATATATAGCAAGCTATATATTTAGGAGAATTAATATGGAAGAGAAAATACTTATAGGTTTTTTAATTAAACAAATACATATAGCATTTGAGACACGTTGTCATAAAAACTTACAAAGATACAACTTGACTCCGTCACAAATGGATGTGCTTTTATATTTAAAAAGACATGAGGAAGATAAACTTACTCAAAGGGATTTAGAGACAGGATTAACACTTAAAAATCCTACAGTTACAGGGTTATTAAATAGATTAGAAGAAAAAGGATTTATAACGAGAGAACAAAATCTAAATGATAAAAGATCTAAATTTATAAAGATGACAGAAAAAACTCAAAGAGTATTAGATGATGCTTATTTATATATCCAAGAATTAGATGCTAAAATGCTAAACGGTATTTCGAAGGAAGAACAAGAGCAGTTATTTAAGTATATGTATAAAATTTTAGATAATTTAAAGTAATTCTCATTTAATAATTTTAAGTTGCCCTTAAAATATTATAATGAGAAGTTTATAATGTCAAAAATTAAATAATTTATTTAATTTAAAATAAAATTTATATATTGAGGAGGAAGAAATGATACGAAAATTATCATCATATATTGGTGAATTCAAAAAGAATTCTATAATCACGCCTATATTTATGGTATTAGAGTGTATATGTGAAGTTATAATACCACTATTAATGGCGATGATTATAGACAATGGTCTGAACAATAGTGATATGGGCTATGTAGCCAAAATAGGAATACTTATGTTTGTAGTAGCGATGTTATCACTTCTTTGTGGTGCATTAGGTGCAAAGTTTGCAGCAAATGCTTCAGCAGGTTATGCGAGAAACTTAAGACGTGCGATGTTTGAAAATATACAAGATTTTTCATTTGAAAACATTGACAAATATTCAACAGCAGGTCTAGTAACAAGACTTACGACAGATATAACAAATGTGCAAAATGCATATCAAATGATTTTAAGGATGCTTGTTAGAGCACCAATCATGCTTATATCTGCAATGTTAATGTCAGTTTTAATTAATCCGAGTTTATCACTAGTATTCTTTGGAGCAGTAATATTCTTAGGGTTAATATTAGCGCTTATAATAAAAGTTGCATTCCCTAGATTCACAGCTGTTTTCAAAAAATACGATGCATTAAATGCAAGTGTACAAGAAAACTTAACAGGAATAAGAACTGTAAAATCAGCAGTAAGAGAAGAGTTCGAAATAAATAAATTCAAAAAAGCTTCAGGAGATGTAAAAAATAGTTTTATATTTGCAGAAAAATTAATAGTACTAAATGCTCCAGTAATGCAAATTACTATGTATACATGTATATTACTTTTATCATGGTTAGGGGCTAAAATGATAGTTTCAAATACTATGACAACAGGTCAACTTATGAGTTTCTTCACATATTCAACACAAATACTTATGGGTTTAATGATGTTATCTATGGTATTTGTTATGATAACTATGGCTAAATCTTCAGCAGAGAGAATACTTGAAGTTTTAGATGAAGAAAGTACTATAAAAAATCCTAAAAATCCAATAAAAGAAGTAAAAGATGGATCTATATCATTTGAAAATGTAGATTTCTCTTATGCTAATGATAAAAATAAATTAAACTTAGAAAATGTAAACCTAGAGATAAAATCTGGTGAAACAATAGGAATTATAGGTGGAACAGGTAGTGCAAAATCTACATTGGTTCAATTAATACCAAGACTTTATGACGTTACTTCAGGAAGCATAAAAGTCGGTGGAGTAGACGTTAGAGACTATGATATAGATACTCTTAGAAATGAAGTTTCTATGGTTTTACAAAAGAATGTATTATTTTCAGGTACTATAAAAGAAAATCTAAGATGGGGAGATAAAAATGCAACAGATGAAGAATTAGTAGATGCATGTAAAAAAGCATGTGCCGATGAATTCATTCAAACATTCCCAGATGGATATGATACTTATATAGAACAAGGTGGTACAAATGTATCTGGTGGTCAAAAACAAAGACTTTGTATCGCTAGAGCATTACTTAAAAAACCTAAAATATTAATTTTAGACGATTCAACAAGTGCAGTTGATACAAAAACAGATGCTACAATTAGAGCAGCGCTACAAAATGACATAGCATCTACAACTAAAATAATAATAGCTCAACGTATATCATCAATAGAAGCTAGTGATAAAATAATAGTTTTAGATGACGGTAAAATAGATGCTATTGGAACACATGATGAATTAAAAGTAAACAACGCTATATATAGAGAAGTTTACGAATCACAAGTGAAAGGAGCTGATGATAATGAGTAAAGAATTCGCTAAAGGTAAAAAAGGCCCTAAGGGAAATAACCCAATGAAGACTTTAAAAAGAATGATTAGCTATATATTTAGAGATTATAAATTCTTATTCTTTATAGTTTTAATAACATTATTTATTAGTTCTATTGTTTCAGTTGTAGCAAACTTATTCTTAAAAACATTAATAGATGATTATATAGTTCCTTTATTAGGACACAACAACCCAAGTTTTAAAGCATTATTAACAGCTTTAGCTATAATGGCTGCTATTTTCTATACTGGTGTAATATCAACGTATGTATATAGTAGACTTATGGTTAATATATCTCAAGGAACATTAAAAAATATCCGTGACGATTTATTTGAGCATATGGAAAAGCTTCCAATCAAATATTTCGATACACATGCTCACGGAGATATAATGAGTATATACACAAATGATACAGATACATTAAGACAGATGATAAGTCAAAGTATACCTCAACTTATATCTTCTATAATAACTATAGTAGGGACTTTTGTTTCTATGATAGTACTAAGTCCAATACTTACAATATTAATAGTTCTTATGGTATTTGTAATGTATCAAGTAATGAGAATATTAGGCTCTAAAAGTGCTTTCTTCTTTGGAAACCAACAAAGAGATATAGGTAAAGTTAATGGATATATTGAAGAAATGATGGAAGGTCAAAAAGTCGTTAAAGTATTTAGTTATGAAGAAGATTCTAAAAAGAAATTTAACGAATTAAATGACTCATTATTTAATAGTGCTGACAATGCCAATAGTTTTGCAAATATGCTTATGCCTATAATGAATAATATAGGAAATATAAGTTATGTCTTAATAGTTGCAATAGGTGCAGTGCTTGCAATAAGTGGTGTAGGAAATTTAACTTTAGGTGCATTAGCATCATTCTTACAATTAACAAGAAGTTTTAATATGCCAGTAGCCCAAGTATCTCAACAATTTAACTCAATAATAATGGCTCTTGCTGGTGCAGAGAGAATATTTAACTTAATAGATGAAAAGCCAGAAGTAGACGACGGATATGTTACATTAGAAAATGCTATAGAAGAAGATGGCGAAATAAAACCAGTAAAAGAACGTACCGGAACTTGGGCTTGGAGACATCCACACAAAGCGGAAGGAACTGTAACATATACTAAATTAACTGGGGATGTTGTATTTGAAGGTGTAAACTTCGGTTATAACGATGATAAAATTGTATTACATGATATAAATATGTATGCTAAGCCAGGACAAAAAGTAGCCTTCGTTGGTGCTACAGGAGCTGGTAAAACTACAATAACAAACTTAATAAATAGATTCTATGATATACAAGACGGTAAAATAAGATATGATGGAATTAATATAACTAAAATTAAAAAAGACGATTTAAGAAAATCACTTGGTATAGTTCTTCAAGATACTCATCTATTTACAGGAACAGTTATGGAAAACATCAGATATGGTAAATTAGATGCAACTGATGAAGAAGTAATTGCTGCTGCAAAGCTTGCAAATGCACACGGATTTATAAAACATCTAAAAGATGGATATAATACAGTGTTAACAGGGGATGGAAGCAACTTATCTCAAGGCCAAAGACAGCTTTTATCAATAGCTAGAACAGCAATAGCAAACCCACCAGTTTTAATACTAGATGAAGCTACATCAAGTATAGATACTAGAACAGAAAAAATAGTTCAAGATGGTATGGATAAACTGATGGAAGGAAGAACGGTATTTGTAATTGCACATAGATTATCAACAATCAAAAACTCTGATGTTATCATGGTTTTAGAACAAGGTAGAATAATTGAACGTGGTAATCACGATGAACTTATTGAAAGACGTGGAAAATACTATCAATTATATACTGGTGCTTTTGAATTAGAATAAAATTAAATATTAAAGATGTAGTTAAGGAAGTATTGGAAAATAGATTTGAAATTTATTTTTCAATACTTCCTTATTTTTTGTTTAAATAAAAAAGATATAGGTGAATTATATTGAAAAAAAGTTTAATTTGAACTTATATGAGTGTTTTTATCGAACGTTTTTTAGAGGAAGATATATCTAAAATAAATAATTCTTTAATGATAGGGTTATGTATTTGGTAAATAAGTTTTGCTTTTCTGTTTTAAATATAAAAATTTTTAAGTCAAGGGGATGATGATATGCATAATGAAAACGAAAAGGTAAAGAGTTTTAAAGCATATAAGAGGAAGAAAAAGAATAAGAATAAAAGAGGAATATTTAAGAGAAAGACAGGCGTATTAGTAATTATTTTAATAGCAGCTATTGGAGTAGGAAATTTATGTATCTATCAAGTTTCTTCTAAATTAAAATATCAAATATATTATCTAGAAAAAGATTTGAAAAAACAAAAGAATAAATTAGAAACATTACAAGTTGAAAAACTGGGAAAAGAAAATACTAATACATTAGAAGAAGATGCTATCGAAAAACTAAATATGATTTATCCGACAGACAGTCAAAAAATATATATATCTGTGGATGATTAATATCAAAGGAGGATGATTATGAAAAAAATAAAAATAAAAAGTAGAAAAAGGCTAGTATTAGTTCTTGTTTCTGCATGTGCATTATTTTTAGTATTAATAGTAAGAACTTGCTACTTGCAGCTTGTAAAAGGACAATGGCTGACTACTAAAGCATCAGAACAACAAACTAGGGAAATCCCAATAGAATCAAAAAGGGGGACTATATACGATAGGAATATGAAATCATTAGCTGTCAGTGTTACAAAATATACGATTTGGTGTAAGCCAGTCGAAGTAAAGGATAAGGAGAAAACAGCTAAAAAAATTTCAGAAATAGTCAAGGATAAAGACTATGATGAAATTTTAAAATTGCTATCAAAGACAAATCAAGCACTTGTTAGAATTCAAAGATGGGTTGATGATGATGTAGCTGATAAAATTCAAAATGCATCACTTTCTGGAATATGGATATCAGAAGATCCACAAAGATATTATCCGCATGGAAATTTTGCATCTTATGTATTAGGTCATACATCATCAGATGGAGAAGGTGTAACAGGAATTGAACTTAAATACAATAAAGACTTGCAAGGAAAAGACGGAAAATTAATTGTAAGCACAGATGCATCAGGAAGAGAGATTAATCAAGGTGTTGAACAATATTATGAAGCAACTCAAGGAAATGGAATTGTACTTACGATAGATGAAGTAATCCAAAGTTATGCGGAGAAAGCAGCCCAAAGAGCATATGAATTAAACAATGCAAAGAGGGTTAAGATAATAGCAATGGACCCTAAAACAGGTGATGTTTTAGCTATGGCATCAAAACCAGATTATGACCCAAATAATCCGACAAAAGCAATATATCCATATTTTGAAGATTTACTAAAAAGTTATGATGACGACAAAAAGATAAATGCTTATTATGAAATGTGGAGAAATACACTTATAAGTGATACATATGAACCAGGTTCAACTTTCAAATTAATAACATCTACAGCGTCAGTCGAAGAAAATGTAATTAAACCAAATGAAAAATTTACATGTACAGGTAGTGTAACTGTCGAAGGTAAACGAATAAAATGCTGGAGATCATATAGACCTCATGGAAGCGAAACATTTGAACAAGCAGTTCAAAATTCATGTAACCCAGTTTTTGTTGAATTAGGAAAAAGATTGGGAGTTAGCAAATTATATGATTATATAGAAGGGTTTGGACTTACAAGTAAGACTAATATAGATTTAGTCGGTGAGGCAAATAGTATACTATATAAAGAAAAGGATGTAGGTCCTGTAGAACTTGCAACTATTTCTTTTGGTCAATCTATATCAGTAACTCCTATTCAATTAATAAGAGCAGTATCAGCTATTGCAAATGATGGAAAACTTATGGAGCCAAGACTTATAAAAGCGTATACAGATAATGAAGGAAATGTAGTACAAGAAGTTAAGCCTAAAACTGTTAGACAAGTGGTTTCAACAGAAACATCAAAGAAGATGTTAAGTGTTATGGAATCAGTTGTTACAGATGGTGGAGGTAAAATAGCATATTTACCAGGATATAGATTAGGTGGAAAAACAGGAACAGCACAAAAGGTTATAGATGGTGTTTATGCCCAAGGAAAATACATATGCTCATTTATAAGTGTAGCACCTGTTGATGATCCACAAATAGTAGTATTAGCAATAGTCGATGAACCTACAGATGTTGTAGCCTTCGGTTCAACTACAGCAGGTCCTATTATAAAAGAAGTAATGAGTCAAAGTTTAGAATATCTAGGAGTTAAAAAAGAATATACAAAAGAAGAAAAAGAAGAAAATGAAAAGAAACAAGTAGAAATTCCAGATGTAAGAAACTTAACAATAAAGGAAGCAACTAAAATACTAGAAGAAAAGAAACTAGAATCAAACTTAGATACAGATATAGAAGTAGATGAAAAGAAAGTTGTAACAGATATGTTTCCTAAACCAGGAGTAAAAGTAAATGAAGGTTCTAGCATAATATTATACTATAACAATAATTAAACAAAACATTATAAATCTCCTGACATTATAGATATTAGTTTCACATTATTAAAGTATGGTGAACAAATTGTTACAAATTAGACTTATATTATAAATATCTTCAAAAATAAATCAATTTGGTATATAATTAATAAGATTGGAGATATAGATAGTATTAAATATAAGTTTTTACTTGAATGCAAATCAGCAAAAATTATTTTTTTAGTCATCGTATAAAAACTTTAAGATTAAAATGCATAAATAGGAATATTTAGCATAAAAAAAGTTAATAATTGCAAATGAAAAATAATAATAAGAAAATGAAACAACAGGGAGAGGAGTTTTAATTAATGTTAGGAATTAGAGAACTTACGTTTACAGCAATGATTGGTTTTTTAATAGTAATAATACTTGGACCAATATTTATACCAATGCTTGCTAGATTTAAATTTGGTCAAACGGTTAGAGATGAGGGACCTCAATCACACTTAGCGAAAAATGGAACACCAACAATGGGTGGTGTAATGATGATAGTAGCTATATTAATAACAGGGCTTACAAGAGCTACTATTAGTAAAGGATTAATAGTAGGGCTTATTTGTATAGTAGGCTTTGGATTTGTAGGATTTTTAGATGACTTTATAAAAATAAAAATGAAGAGATCATTAGGCCTTAAAGCTTATCAAAAGATAATACTACAATTTGCTCTTGCTTTATATATCGCATATTATCAATATAGTGCATCACCAAGTGCAACACAACTTGTTATACCATTTACAAACCATATAATCAACTTAGGAATATGGTATATACCATTTATGATAATATTCATAATAGGAACTGTAAATGCAGTAAACTTAACAGATGGACTTGATGGGCTTGCATCAGGTGTTACCTTAATAGTATCATGTTTCTTCGTACTATTTGCAGTATCAATATCAAATTCTGATGTAGCTATACTTGCAGCAGCAACAGCGGGTGCTTGCTTAGGATTCTTAGGATTTAACTCATATCCTGCAAAAGTATTTATGGGAGATACAGGTTCAATGGCATTAGGTGGAGCAGTAGTTGCATTTGCAACACTTACTAATTCTCCATTAATAATAATAATAGTAGGATTTATCTACTTAGCAGAAGCTTTATCTGTTATGATACAAGTAACTTATTTCAAATTAACTAATGGAAAAAGAATATTTAAAATGGCGCCATTACACCACCATTTTGAACAATGTGGATGGCCAGAAACAAGAGTTGTATTTGTATTTTGGATTGTAACTGTAGTTTTATGTTGGATAGGTGTTTTAGCAGTATTTTAAGTGATGGGGGTAAATTAAAATGGATTTAAAAGGAAAGAATGTTTTACTTATAGGTTTAGCAAAGACTGGTATATCAACTATCAAATTACTAGATAAATTAGAAGCTAATATAACAGTTAATGATATAAAAACTGAAGAAAAACTAGTAGATATATTAGAAGAATTAAAAGATATAAAAAATGCAACTTATATACTTGGATATCATCCAGAAGAAGTAGATCATATTGATTTAGCAGTTGTATCTCCTGGAGTACCTCTTGATTTACCATTTATACAAAAATTATATTCTAATAATATAAAAGTAATTGGTGAAGTAGAATTAGCTTATGAATTATCAAATAATCCTACTTTCATAGGAATAACAGGTACAAATGGAAAAACAACTACTACATCTTTAGTTGGAGAAATCTTCAAAGCAGCTAAATGTGATACTTATGTAGTTGGAAATATAGGAAAACCAGTAATAGAAACTGTTGGAATAGCTGACGAAAAATCTTTCTTAATTACAGAGCTTAGTAGTTTCCAACTTGAAAGTATAGTAGATTTTAAACCAAGAGTAAGTATGATACTTAATCTTTCACCAGACCATTTAAATAGACACCATACTATGGAAAATTATATAATGGCAAAAGCTAATATATTTAAGAATCAAGATAAAAATGATTTTACAATACTAAATTACGACGATGAAGCAGTTAGAGCTTTATCTAGTAAATGTAACTCTCAAGTTTTATATTTCTCTAGAAAACACCAAGGTGTAAGAGGAATATATCTAAATAACGAAGGAAATATAGTAATAAATATAGATAAAGAAATAGTACTTCTTCACGAAGATGAACTTAGCTTACCAGGAGGACATAACCTAGAAAACTGTATGGCAGCAACTTTAGCTGCATATGTCTCAGGTATAGATATAGAAGTAATAAGAGAAGTATTAAAAACTTTTAAAGCAGTAGAGCATAGATTAGAATATGTAAAAACTGTAAATGGAGTTATGTATGTAAACGACTCAAAAGGTACTAATCCAGATTCAACTATAAAAGCAGTAACTTCTTATAAGAAGCCAATTATATTAATAGCTGGAGGATATGATAAGGATAGTACTTATTATGAACTTTTAGATATTGCAAAACAAAATGTAAAAGCTTTAGTTTTATTAGGTGAAACTGCATCAAAAATAGAGGCTTGTGCAAAAACTAAAGGATTTGAAATAATAAAAAGAGTACAAAATATGAAAGAAGCAGTAGAAACTTCTGCCGAACTTGCAAATGAAGGAGATGTAGTACTACTTTCACCAGCATGTGCAAGTTGGGATATGTACACAAGCTTTGAGGTAAGAGGACGCGACTTCAAAGATAATGTAAATAACTTATAATAAAGACTCTTCCTTCAAAGCTAATAGCGATGAGGAAGGTGGTAGTCATTCATATGCCTAATGAAAGTTTGAAAATGAAAAAGCAAATTACAAAGGGGATGAAGACGGAGTTTGATTTAGTAATTTTTTATACAACAATAGCCTTGGTATTATTTGGAATAGTCATGGTGTTTAGTGCAAGCTATGTTCAAGCTTCATTTAAACACCAAGATGGCTATTTCTTTTTAAAAAGAGATATAATCTATGCGATACTAGGGTTTGTGGGAATGATGTTTATGTCTAATATTGACTATACTTTTTGGAAGAAAAATTCATTGCCACTTTGTATATTTACTGTTATATGCTTAGCGTTAGTTTTAACACCTCTAGGTATAGAAGCTAACGGAGCAAAAAGATGGCTTGGAATAGGAGGAGCTACATTTCAACCATCGGATATAGCAAAGTTTGTAACAATAGTAATTACAGCGAAAGTTATTGAAAAGAGATATGAAAATATAAAATCTTTGACAAAAGGTGTTATACCAATTTTAATAATTCCATCAATATTTTTTATATTGATAATGTTACAACCTAATATGTCTACAGCTGGTACACTTATAATAGTTGTGTTCATAATGCTATTTGTTGCAGGAATGAATATGAAATTTGTACTTAGTATGCTAGCAGCAGGAGTTGGTTTATTTGTAGTTTTAGTAATTGCAGAACCATATAGACTAAAAAGATTTACAGCATTTCTAGATCCATTCCAAGATCCACTTGGGAGTGGGTATCAAGTTATCCAAAGTCTTTATGCCATAGGGTCAGGAGGACTTTTCGGATTAGGACTAGGTAAAAGTAGACAGAAATATTTTTACATACCAGAACCTCAAAATGACTTTATTTTCGCAATAATAGGCGAAGAATTAGGTCTTGTAGGTTGCATTTTAGTTATAATGCTATTTGTAATATTAGTTTATAGATGTGTAAAAATAGCATTAAAATCAAAAGATATATTCGCATGTATGGTAGTTATAGGAATTGGAGCCCAAATAGGGATACAAGCAGCTTTTAATATAGCAGTTGCAACATCTTCTATGCCAGCAACAGGGGTGGCACTTCCATTTATAAGTTATGGAGGAACCTCGCTGACGGTGCTGATGGGTGAAATTGGAATTGTGTTAAACATCTCAAAGAAAGTAAAATTTAATTAACAGGAGATGATGAAGTGAAGGTATTATTAGCCGGTGGCGGTACGGGAGGACATGTATACCCAGCAATAGCCATAGCAAATAAAATAAAAGAACATAATCCAGATTGTGAAATTTTATTTGTTGGAACTAAAAATGGTATAGAATCAGAAATAGTTCCAAAAGCAGGCTTTGAATTAAAAACAGTCACAGTTCAAGGTTTTAAAAGAAAAATAGATTTTGATAATGTCAAGAGAGTATTCAAATTATGTAAAGGTTTAGAACAATCGAGAAGAATTGTTAAAAAATATAAACCAGATATAGTAATAGGGACAGGTGGATATGTAAGTGGACCAGTTCTGTTTAATGCAGCTATGAGCAAAAAAGTAACTATAGTCCATGAACAAAACTCTTTCCCAGGAGTTACAAATAAAATACTTTCTAAAGTTGCTACAAAGGTTCTTACAAGTTTTGAGGATTCTCATAAGAGATTTCCAGAAAAGAGCCAAGATAAATTAGTTCTTACAGGTAATCCAGTAAGAAAAGAAATTTTACAAGCGAGAAAATATATATCAAGAAAAAACTTAGGAATTAGTGAAGATAAAAAAATGGTACTATGCTACGGCGGTAGTGGTGGTTCAGAAGAAATAAACGACGCTATGAGACTAGTAATAGAAAACATGGTAAAAGAAGATGTTGCCTTTATATTTGCAACAGGAAAAGTTTATTATGAAGAGTTTATAGAAAGTATAAAAGATATAGAACTTAAACCTTATCAAAGAGTTATGCCTTATTTAGATAATATGGCTGATGGTCTTGCTGCAAGCGATATAGTAATAGGTAGTGCAGGAGCAATATCTTTAGCAGAAATAACTGCCCTTGGTAAACCTTCAATAATAATTCCAAAAGCTTATACAGCAGAAAATCACCAAGAATACAATGCAAAAAGTATAGAAGCACAAGGTGCTGGAATTGCGATTTTAGAAAAAGATTTAACACCACAATCTTTAAATGACGCTGTATTTAAATTACTTGGAGATAAAGAGTTATTAATCGATATGGCAAACAATGCTAAAAAAATAGGTAAGCCGGAAGCAATTGATTTAATATACAACGAAATAATGAAATCTTATAACGAAGCAGTAGGTTCTAAAAATAAAAAAGAAAAACAAGCTGAATCTAAAGAAAATATTTTAGAAGAGCAAGTTTCTAAAGAACCTAAAGTTATAGGAATAAAAAAGAAATAAATTATAAAAATAAAATAGGTTTGGATAAAAAGATATAAAGTGAATCAAGATATACATGATTTATTTTATATCTTTTTTTGTATATACATCGAAATGACATGAAAATATTCATTTTTAGTATTAATTTGCTATAAAAAATTAAATTTATATGTAGGAAATAAAGCCTCAAATGTAGTATTTTTGATTTATACTTATATTTTTGAGGTGATTTTATGAAGAAGAAAAGAAGAAAGTTAAGGATAAATAGAGTTATTATACTTCTTTTATTTGTGTTTATGATTTGCTTTGGAGTGATACTTTTTATAAGGAGCGATTTTTTTAGCTTAAAAAATATAAAGATAGTTAATAATGATATTCTTACAAAAACAGAGGTAAAGAATTTATCAAATATTAATACTGGTAAAAATTTATTTTCATATGATATAGAAAAAATTAAAACAAATATAAATAAAAGTAAGTATATCGAATATGTAAAAGTGAAACGAAGAATTCCAAATTCAATAATAATAGATGTTAAAGAAAAACCCATAGGGTGTGTTTTAAAAGATAAGGGTGATAATTACTATTATGTTAGTGAAAATTTATGCTATATGGACAAGGTAGAGCGTGAGAATATAAAAAGCAATTGCATTATCGTAGAATCTGATTTTTCAATAAAAGAAAATCAAATTAAGTTTGAAAATAATAAAGACAAAGAGAAATTGACTTCTTTAATAAAATATATAAAAAAAGATGGACTTGAGAATAAAATAAGCAGTATATCTTTTAACAGTGAAAATAAAGTTAATATGACAACGAAAGAAGGTATAGAAATTGTAATCAATAGTAACAGTGATATAAAACACGATATAGCAAAGTTAACTCAGATTTTAGTTGATCTAAAAAGTAAAAATATAAACTATGGAAAAATTAATATGACATTTTCTAAATATACATTATATACTTATAAATAATGTAAAAAAGACATGAAAAAAGTAAAAATATATATAAATTTAAAATTTTTAAGGAGGAAGAGGGATATATTATAAAAAATTTAACAAATTAAATAAAATAAATGTTATAATATAGATGTTATACCTAAAAGTGTTTTTTCTAAAGCATGGAAATACAATAAAATATATATTATTTTAGTAAATATACGTTAAATATTTAAATATTAAATGATATAATTAATATATATACAGAAATAAATTACAAGAGAGGGAGGTTTCGATATGCTAAGCTTTGATTTAGAAATTGACAATAATGCTAAGATAAAAGTATTTGGCGTTGGTGGCGGTGGAAACAACGCTGTTAATAGAATGATCGATGAAAAAATAAAAGGAATTGAATTCATATCAATTAATACTGATAGACAAGCGTTAGTGACTTCGAAAGCAGAAAATCAAATACAAATAGGAGAAAAACTTACAAGAGGATTAGGTGCAGGTGCTGACCCAGAGGTTGGTAGAAAAGCAGCTGAAGAGAGTAAAGAGCAAATAGAAGAATTACTACAAGATACAGATATGGTATTTGTTACTGCTGGAATGGGTGGTGGAACAGGTACTGGAGCAGCTCCAGTAGTAGCTCAATTAGCAAAACAAAAAGGCATCTTAACAGTAGGTGTTGTTACTAAGCCTTTTGGGTTTGAAGGAAAAGTAAGAATGAAAAATGCAGAAGCTGGTATAGAAGAATTAAAAGCTAATGTTGATACATTAATAACTATACCAAATGATAGATTACTTGAAGTAGTTCAAAAAAATACATCTATAGTAGAAGCATTCTCTATAGCTGATAATGTGCTAAAACAAGGGATACAATCTATATCTGACTTAATAAAAGTTCCAGGACTTATAAACCTAGACTTTGCCGATGTTACATCTATAATGAAAGACAAAGGATTAGCTCACATGGGTATAGGTAACGCTAGTGGAGAAAATAGAGCTATTGAAGCTGCTAAAGAAGCTATACAATCGCCACTTCTTGAAACATCTATAAGAGGTGCAAAAGGTGTGTTACTTAATGTAACAGGAGGACCAAGTTTATCATTATTTGAAGCAAATGCAGCTTCTAACTTAATAACTGAGTCATGTGACCCTGATGCAAACATAATATTCGGGGCATCTATAAGAGAAGACTTAGAAGATGAAATAATGATAACAGTTATAGCTACGGGTTTTGATGAAGCTCCTCAAGGTGGATTCGTGGAGCCAACACCAATCAAAAAGACTGAAATACCACCAGTTGCTAAGGTAGAACCTAAGCCAGTTATACATAGAGAAACAGTTGTAGAACCAGAACCAAGAATTGAACCAAAAGTTGAAAGAACTCCAGAACCAGTTAGACAACAAGATGACTGGGATGATGAAATGGAAATACCAACTTTTTTGAGAAATAAAAGAAGATAATTCGAATTATATAGAGAAACTTCCAATAATATTGGAGGTTTTTCTATTTTTTTGCTCTTTTTTAGAAAAAGTATTTTTAATTCGACTGTTCAAAATGACAAACTATTTATGGCAAGTATCTTATAATATATTTAAGAAAAAGTTTAAAAAACAATTCATAATTTTAATACATTATCTTATTAAGTTAAAAAGAGGAGAAGATATAATGTATTTAGATTGTTATATTTTGGAGAACCTATTTATTAACTACATTATAATAAATTGTACTACTTATATTGCAAAAATATACACAAAAAAAATACGACAAATATGTGGAGCAGTAATAGGAACTATCTATAGTGTTATGTATGTATATAAAGAATTAGAAATATTTTTTACATTGCCGGCTAAATTTATATTTTTCATACTAATAGTTCTAATTTGTTTTAACATAAATAGCAAAAAGGAATTTATAAAGATACTTTTTAATTTTTATCTAGTAAATATATTTATATCAGGAAGCACTTATTTTATTATTTATTTTACAGGTATTAGTCATATGACGATATCTTTTTTTATAATATGCTCTTATATTAGTTGCAAATTACTTAAAAAAATAGTTAACAACTTTAGATTATTAAAACATATTGATGATATAACTAAAAAAATAAGTATAGGCATATTAGATAAAAATATAGAATGTATTGCTTTATTAGATAGTGGAAACCTTCTGCAAGATCCAATTAGTAAAAATGATGTTGTAATAGTCAAGGCAAGTCTTTTAGAAAATTTTTTACCAAAAAATTGTGACTTCGATAAAATGGATATCCTAAATATCCAGAACATAACCGAGAATTTAGAACCAAGAATATCATCTAGGGTTAGGCTAATTCCCTATAAACATGTAGGCGATAATAATGCAGGTATGATTTTGGGAATAAAGGCAGATTATCTCGATGTAGATAATAAAAAAATAAGTAATATTATCCTTGGTGTATCTAATTTTAATGACGAAGGATACAGTGCAATTTTGAATCCAAGAATATTATACTAAAAAGGAGGGCTTTTAATTGATATTACAAGTACAAAAACTAAAGAGATTATTGTTTATGAAATTTATTAAAATAGGCAATAAGTTAAATTTGATCAAACCAGATAGTTGCTATTATATGGGTGGTGTGAATGTACTCCCACCGCCATTGACAGTAGAGGAAGAAAAAGAATTGCTTAAAAAACTAGAATATGATGAAAATGTAAAAACTATATTAATAGAAAGAAACTTAAGATTAGTAGTTTATATTTCTAGAAAGTTTGAAAATACAGGAATAGATATGGAGGATTTAATTTCTATAGGTACAATAGGGCTTATAAAAGCTGTAAACACATTTAATTTGGACAAAAATATAAAATTGGCAACCTATGCATCTAGATGCATAGAAAATGAGATATTAATGTGTCTTAGAAAAAATAATAAAAAGAAATCCGAAGTATCTTTTGATGAACCGTTAAATGTGGATTTAGATGGAAATGAACTTTTATTATCAGATGTATTGGGAACTGATAATGATGAAATTTATAAAATAATTGAAGAAGAAATTGATAAGAATTTACTATTTATGGCTTTAGATAAATTGTCATATAGAGAAAAGCAAATTATGGAATTAAGATTTGGTTTAAGTACAAAAGGCAAAGAAAAAACTCAAAAAGAAGTTGCTAACATCCTTGGTATATCTCAATCCTACATCTCTAGACTGGAAAAGAAAATAATTTTTAGATTAAAAAAAGAAATGAAAAAATTTGTTTAACAGGGAAATAAGTGCTCATTAAAAGTATAAAAATATATGATGTGTAAATAATTTCATATATAGAATCTTTTAAGAGAGGACTGAAATTTATGATTATAAACAAGGTTGAAATTTGTGGTGTAAATACATCCGAACTCCCTGTATTTAAAGCTGATCAAATGAGAGAGCTATTAGTAAAAATAAAACAAGGAGATGAGGACGCAAGACAGAAGTTTGTAAAAGGTAATTTAAGATTAGTTCTAAGCGTTATACAAAAGTTTAACAACAGAGGAGAAAATGTAGATGACTTATTTCAAATAGGATGTGTTGGACTTATAAAAGCTATTGATAACTTTGATTTAAGTCAAAATGTAAGGTTTTCTACTTACGCAGTACCTATGATTATAGGTGAAATAAGAAGATATCTAAGGGATAATAATCCAATTAGGGTTTCACGTTCTCTAAAAGATATTGCATACAAAGCCTTACAAGTTAGAGAAAGGTTAATAAGAACAAATTCAAAAGAACCTACAATATCAGAAATAGCGAAAGAATTAGATATGGAAGTAGAATCTGTAGTTATGGCACTTGATGCAATACAAGATCCAATATCATTATTCGACCCAGTATATCAAGATAATGGAGATGCAATATTTGTAATGGATCAAGTACAAGATAAAAAAGATACAGACGAAAATTGGTTAGAAGAGATAGCTTTAAAAGAAGCAATTAAAAAATTGAGTTCAAGGGAAAAATTAGTTCTTGATTTAAGATTTTATAAGGGAAGAACTCAGATAGAGGTAGCAGATGAAATTGGAATTTCTCAGGCACAAGTCTCTAGAATAGAAAAAAATGCCCTAAAAAATATGAGAAAATACATCTAATAACTACATGCTTAAAAAATTTAGCTGTCGTATAAGTAAATTAATTATTTACTATACGGTAGCTTTATTTTTTTAAGAAAAAAATTGATTATTTTTTAATAATGTGTAAAATTAAAAGAATAAGAATATAATTATATCAGAGTGAATTTTTTCGAGGTGTAAATAATAAGCTTATATTAAGAAAAAAATTATTTGAAAAAACTTTAAGTAATTGCATTTCTTAAATCTTATTAAACAAACACAGCTATTTTTTAGATCAAAAACCGAGAAATAATGTGTTAAATTTTTTTAATAAACAAGCTTATTAAAAGGGAGGAATTTACAATGATGAGAATATCAGATATTATGGAAAAAGAAATAATAAACGTAAAAAATGGCAAGAAATTAGGATTTATTACAGATATAGATTTAGATGTTGAAAATGGAAAAGTATCATCTTTCTCAATAACAGGTTCAAGTGGAAACTTCTTTTATAGAGGGGCCGAAATCGATACTGTATATTGGAAAGACATTTTAAGAATAGGTTGTGATACTATTATTGTAAGTATAGGTTCAAATTTAAACTTTGACCAAAATCAAATAGATGTCTAAATTTAAAATCTTAATTAACTAAGGAGGAAAACAATGCAATGTCCATATTGTAATTATAAAGAATCTAAAGTTGTTGATTCTAGGCATACAGACAGCAAGTCTATTAGAAGAAGAAGAGAGTGTGAATCTTGCAAGAAGAGATTTACTACTTATGAAATTATAGAAACAACGCCTATAATGGTTGTAAAAAAGGACAACAGTAGGGAAGTATTTGATAGGGAAAAAATAAAAAGAGGAATAATAAAATCTTGTGAAAAGAGACCTGTTTCAATAGAACAAATAGAAAGTATAATTTCTTATATAGAAAATGAAATAAATAAAGACTATATAAGTGAAATAAATACTGATAAAATTGGCGAAATGGTAATGGATAAATTAAAAGATATAGATGAAGTATCATATGTAAGATTTGCATCCGTATACAGACAATTTAAAGATATAAATACTTTTGTAAGTGAATTAAAAAATATTTTAATGGAAAAAGGAGATTAACATGACACAAGCTATAATAGATAAAAATGATTACTTGACAATAAACAAAGAAGGACTTGACTTCGTTAAAATAGCTATAAGTACTACTAATATGGACGCTAAAAATTTAGATGATATAAATCGTGTATTAAAAGATGAATTTACATTAAAAAATTTAAGTAAAAATAAACAAATACATTCAAATATAGTAAATAAAATAGATAAAACTAATATAGGTCAAATAATTGATGGAGATGCAATAATAACAAATGAAAAAAATGTACCACTTGTAATATTAACAGCAGATTGTGTGCCAGTTATATTAGTGGATACTGAAAATAAAGCTGTAGGTCTTGCACATGCTGGTTGGAGAGGAACGTACGGAAAGATATGTGAAGAAACTCTTAAATCTATGCAAGAAAATTATAATACAAATCCTGAAAATATAATAGCAATTATAGGACCATCTATAGGAAGCTGCTGTTATGAAGTTTCTTACGACTTAATTGATAAGTTTGAAAAACTTCTTCCAAATGCTGATGAAAAAATATATGAAATAAGAGATGAAAAATATTATCTTAATTTATGGGAAGTAAATACACAAATATTAAAAGAATTTGGGGTATTAAAGTCGAATATAATAAATATGAATATTTGCACAAGTTGTAATTGTGATAGATTTTTCTCATATAGAAAACATGAAAAAACACCAAAGAGAATAGGAACCTTCATTGAAATAAAGTAAGGGGGTAATATTATGGAGGAAAAAATACTAGTTATAGATGATGAAATGCATATAGTAGAGCTTTTAAAATTTAATTTAGAAGTGAACGGATATATTGTCGACTATTCACTAGATAGTTTTGAGGGATACCATAAGGCAAAAGAATTAAAACCAAATCTTATACTTTTAGATTGGATGCTGCCAAATATAAGTGGAATAGATGTATTAAAAAAAATAAGAGAGGATGAAGACTTAAAGGATACACCTGTTATTATGTTAACAGCGAAAAATATGGAAAGAGATAAGGTCAAGGGATTAGAAGAAGGGGCAGATGATTACATAACAAAACCGTTTGGAATTAAAGAATTACTTGCTAGAATAAATTCTGTTCTTAGAAGATACAACATGACTACAAACAAAGTAGAAGATGTTTTAACAGTAAAAGATATTAGGATGGATTTAATAAAACATGAGGTAACTAAAAAGGATAAAAAAATCGATTTAACAATTAAAGAATTTGACCTACTTAAATTACTTCTTCAAAACAAAGGCAAAGTTTTATCCCGTAATTTTTTACTAGATAAAGTTTGGGGATATGAGTATTTTGGAGAGACAAGAACTGTCGATGTACATATTAGATATTTAAGAAAAAAAATTGAAAATGACGGAGAAAAATATATAGAAACTATTAGGGGAATAGGATATAAAATTAGTTAAAAGTTGAGGTAATATATATGAACCCGAATTTACAGCAAGTAAGTAGTGTGTACTTCTTTGTAATGCTTATTACATTAGGTTTAGCAATATTACTTATAAGATATACTGTAACTTTACGTAGATATCTAAAAGAATTTACTAGAGTATCTAAAAAAGTTAGTAATAAAGAATTTCATACAAGATTTAATACATATGTAAAAGGAGAGTTGGGAGAGTTATCGAAAAACTTCAATTACATGATTCAAATAATGGACAGTACAATTGAAGAAGTAGAATATAAACATCTTCAGTTGACATCTATTGTAAAAAGTGTATCTCATGGAATTTTAGCAATAGATATCAAAGGAAAAATTCTTCTTATAAATGATATAGCTAAGGAAATGTTAAAATGTGATATAGAAACAAATTTAGAAGGTATAAATTTTAAATTTGTTGTAGGAGATAAAAAAATATTAGAAACTTTTCAAAAGTATGTAGGGAGTACTCAGAATGAGGTAATTGAATTAAATTTAAAAGATAATTTAGTTTATAGAATAAAAATAGACCCCGTTTATTTGCAAGATTCGAAACATGCAATAATTGGATCTATTATAAATATAGAAGATATAACAGAGCTTGTAAAATTAGAAAATATGAGAAAAGACTTTGTAGCAAATGTCAGCCATGAATTAAAAACTCCTCTCACTTCAATAACAGGATTTGTAGAAACTTTAAAAATAAATGATGATATCGATAAAAATACAAGAAATCATTTTTTAGATATAATCGAAAAAGAATCTAACAGATTAAAGGGGTTAATTGAAGATATATTATTACTTTCTTCAATTGAAAATGGCCAAGATTTATCTTATGAAAAAGTTAAATTATTTGATGTATTTAAAGAAGTTTGTGAAATTACAGAATATATAGCTTCATCAAAAAATATAACAATATCATATAATTTTGAAGATGAAGATGTATGCATATATGGATTTAGAGATAATATAAAACAAATATTTTTAAACTTAATAGACAATGGAATTAAATACACGCCTAAAGATGGCCATATAGAAGTTGTACAACATTATGATGAAAATAGACAGAATATAATATTGGAATTTAAAGACAATGGAATAGGTATACCAAAAGAATCTCTAAATAGAATATTTGAAAGATTTTATAGAGTAGATAAAGCTAGAAGTAGAGATATAGGGGGAACTGGTTTAGGTCTTGCAATTACAAAGCATATGGTTAAATCTTTAGGTGGAAATATAACTGTTGAAAGTATACTTGGAATAGGAAGTGATTTTATAGTTACAATTCCAGTAGATATAAAATAAAATATAATATTGAAATTTAAAATCTTATGTAAATAGATCTATGAATATAGAAATTTTACATAAGATTTTTTCTTTTGTGCAAAATAAATTTATAAAAATTTCTATTAATAAATTTATTTTGCAAAGGAGAACAATATATGAAGGAAAGTGTATTAGATGAAGCTCTATTTAGACATTCGTTTTTAGTAGCAGTCTTACTTGGAACTTTATGTAGACTATTGGTTCTTAGGATAAGTGACAGACAATATCCAACAAGACCACAAGATTATATAGAACAAATTATAATGGCAGGACTTACATCGGCATTAGGAGGAATTGCACTACCTGCACTTATGGATAAGGAATTTTCAGCATTAACATTTTTAGCTGTTGGTATTCAGCAATTCCAAGGACTATCAAAACAAGAAAAAATAACATTAAATAATATCGATGAAGACGAATTAGTTCCAAAAGGAGTAACATATATAGAAGAAATAGCATCAACTTATGAAGTTCGAAGTTATGTAAGTTTGTTTGCAGCATTATGTTCATCAATAGGATATATTTTAGTAGCAAAAAGATTTGGAGAAAATATATTAATCTGTACAGCAGTTGCAGCTATTTTAGCTTTAATAGTGGGCTTGATATTTAGGAGGATTTTAAGAAGAAATAGCATAAATGATATTGCTGATATAAAAGAAGCAAAACTATATTTTGATGGTCCAATAATGAAAGTTAATGATGTAGTTATAACTAATATAGGTTTAAAACAAACAAGAGAAAAGTTTTTAAAAGGTGGTATTGCACTAGAAGTTGTTCCAAAAGACGAAAAAGATTTTGGAGTTATAAATGATTTAGGACAAAGAGATGCAATTATACATAACATATTTATTCATACAGGAATAGATAGAGATATTGACGAACATGATATAGTTTCAACATCAAAAGTCGATTTAAAAACAAAAAGTGTATTAATTGTGTTTATGCCGATTCTAAACGATATGAATCTTATAAAACAAGTTGCTGGAAGCACACCTATTTTAGAAGCTGCAAAAGGAAAACAAAGCAACTATAAATATTTAATAAAATAAAATATTTGAGAGGTATAAAATGGACAAAGTTTTTTTTATTGGAATAATAATTGGATTAATAACTAGATTAATTATGCTAAACTTAGAACAAAAACAATATCCTACACAACCTAACGTTTTGATTTCACAATTAGTTTTAGCATTCGTTGCATCATGTTTAGGTGCTCTTCTAGTACCTGCATTAATCGAAAGATCATATACATCAATTACATTTCTATCTTTAGCAGCAGAACAATTTAGACAAGTTAGAGAAAATAGAAGAGATACGCTTACAGAATTAGAAGCTAAACAACTAGTAAAAAGAGGAAATGCATTTATAGAAGAAATTGCAAAGACATATGAAGTTAGAAATTATATGTGTATAATTTCATCATTTTTTACAGTAGGTTTTTATTATTTAATTACTTCAGAGTTTAAAGTAGATAGTAATATAGGACTAATAATAAGTACTATATTTGGAATAATACTAGCATTTATTTTAAAGAAGTTATTAAAACGAGACTCTATTGGAGATATAGCAGATGTAAAAATAGTAGATGTCACTTTTGAAAATGACAGTATACTAAAAGTGGGGAGTTTAAGTGGTATAACTAATATAGGTTTAAAATCAGAAAGAGAGAGATTTTTAACTCGTGCGATTGGTATAGAAATTATACCAAAAGATAAAAATTATATAAATGCATCGATAATACAAGACCCAGGTCAAAGACAAACGATAGCTTACAATTTATATAGTAGATTAGGTCTTTACAGACAAAAAAATGAACCAGCTTTTACACCAATACCAAGAAGAAATCCAGAAAATGAAAGTATAGTAATAGCATATTTACCTATGGAAAAAAATGAAGAAGCTATTATTGAAGCAGTAAAATCTACTCCAATAGTTTCAAGTGCTAGAGGTAAAAATATAGCTTTAAAAAATTATGTAATAGGAAGAAAGGAAGGCAAATAATATGTCAGATATGTCTATAAACGATTTTACTTTGGCAATAATAACAACAGATAAAAATATGACTTCATCAGGAGGATGTCCTATATTTTATGCTAGTGATGATGACGACATGCAAAATAAAGCTATGTTAATGGCAAAATGTGTTGATGGTGTTGTTCATGAAATAGCAAAAGAAACATTAATAATAGTTAAACATTAAATTTCATGTATACAAATTTATATATTTGACTAACTTAAAATTATACGATATTATAAGATGATGTATTTTTAGAGAAGGGTGAAAGATTTATGGAAGTCAACGTAAAAAATAGCAACAACATAATAAGTAAAGTCTACAAAGGCTCTATTGCAGAAGAAATAGGAATAGAAGTTGGAGACTTATTAATAGCTGTTAATGACGAGGAAATTCACGATATTATAGAATATAAATTTTTAATAAGTGATGAGTATATAGAGTTAGAAATACAAAAAAGAGATGGAGAAGTATATATCTACGAAATCGAAAAGGATTTTGATGAAGAGTTAGGTATTGAATTCGTAAATCCAATAATCGATAAAGCAAAAAGCTGTAGAAATAAATGCGTTTTTTGTTTTATAGATCAACTTCCAAAAGGTATGAGAGAAACACTTTATTTTAAAGATGACGATTCGAGACTTTCTTTCTTACAAGGAAATTTTGTCACTTTAACAAATATGAGTGAAGAGGATATAGATAATATAATAAAATATAGAATAAGTCCTATAAATATCTCAGTTCATACTACAAATCCAGAGCTTAGAAGAAAAATGATAACTAATAAGCATGCTGGAAAATTAATAGATACTATGAAGAGATTAGCAGATGCACATATCGAAATGAACTGCCAAATAGTATTATGTCCAGGATATAACGATAAAGAAGAATTAGATAGAACTTTAAACGATTTATCTAGTCTTTATCCTTATGTTAATAGTGTTGCGATAGTACCAGTAGGTATTACAAAATACAGAGATAACTTAGCCAAATTAGATATTTTCAATTATGAAAGTGCAAATGAGACTATCGACCAAGTACATGCACTACAAGAAAAATATTTAAAAGATTTAAATACAAGATTTGCTTTTTTATCTGATGAATTTTATATAATTGCAAAAAGACCATTATTAAATTATGATGAATATGAAGGATTTTTACAATTTGAAGACGGAGTAGGTATGATTCGTAAACAAGGAACTGAAATTATAAATTACCTAGAAAAACTAGAAAGTGATGATAGCATTAAAAAGACAGTTTCAATTGCAACTGGAAGTTCGGCATATGAATTTATAAGTGATATGGCTAACAAAGTAATGGAAAAATTCAAAAATATAAAAATAAATGTATATAAAATAAAAAATGATTACTTTGGTCATACAATTACTGTATCGGGACTTATAACTGCTACAGATATAATAAATCAATTAAAAGATAAAGAGTTAGGAAGTGCTTTATATATAACAAGATCGATGTTAAAAAGTGATGAAGAAGTATTTTTAGACGATATAACATTAGAACAACTAAAAGAAAAATTAAATATTCAAGTGATAACTTGTCAAAACGAAGGAAAAGATTTTGTAGAAAAAATTGTATACTAGAAGGGAGATTAAAATGAGCGATAATAGACCAATTGTAGCAGTAGTTGGTAGACCAAACGTAGGAAAATCGACGCTGTTCAATAAATTAGCAGGAAAAAGAATATCAATAGTAGAGGATACACCAGGAGTTACAAGAGATAGAATATTTGCAGAGGTAGAATGGTTAAACAAATATTTCACTTTAATAGATACTGGTGGTATAGAAAAAGATAATGGAGATGTTATATTATCTCAAATGAGAAATCAAGCTATGTTAGCAGTAGACATGGCTCATATTATAATATTTGTTGTAGACGGAAAAGCAGGTCTTACAGCAGCAGATAAAGAAGTAGCACAAATACTTAGAAAAACAAATAAACCAGTTTTATTAGCAGTAAATAAAATTGATAGTATAAACCAAATGGACAACATATATGATTTCTATGAATTAGGTTTAGGAAATCCATATGCAATATCAAGTGCAAATAGTATGGGTCTTGGAGACTTATTAGATGAGGTTGTGGAAAACTTCCCTAAAGGATTAAATACTGAGTATGACGAAGATATAATTAGGGTAGCAATAACAGGTAAACCAAATGCAGGAAAAAGTTCAATCTTAAATAATATTTTAGGAGAAAACAGAGTTATAGTAAGTCCAATTGCAGGTACTACAAGAGATGCTATAGATACATACTTTGAAAAAGACGGACAACAATATTTATTAATAGATACTGCGGGTATAAGAAGAAAAAGTAAAGTATATGAAAGAGTTGAAAAATTCAGTGTAATCAGATCTATGAGTGCAGTTGAAAGAGCTGACGTAGTTTTAATAGTTATAGATGCAACTGAAGGGGTTACAGAACAAGATACTAAAGTTGCTGGTATAGCTCACGACGAAGGTAAAGGATGTATATTTATAGTAAATAAATGGGACTTAATCGAAAAAGACAATAAAACATTAGGAAACTACACAAAAGAAATAAGAGAAAAATTCCCATTCATGATGTACGCACCAGTATTATTTGTATCTGCTCTTACAAATCAAAGAATGAACAAAATACTAGAAACAGTAGATTATGTTGCTAGTGAACATGCTAAACGTGTTAGTACATCAGCATTAAATGATGTTATAGGTGAAGCAGTTATGCTTAATCAACCACCATCAGATAAAGGTAGAAGACTTAAAATTTACTATGGTTCACAAACAGGAACTAAACCACCTAAATTTACATTATTTATAAATGATAAACAACTTACTCACTTCTCTTATCAAAGATATCTTGAAAATAAAATAAGAGAGAACTTTGGATTTGAAGGTACTTCAGTGCAATTTGAGTACAGAGAAAAAAATAAAAGAAGATAATAAAAAATAGGGGGCCAGAGATGTTAGTTTATTTAATTATTATAGTAGTTGCTTATCTTTTAGGAAATATATCAACATCATATATTGTAGCCAAAAGACTTGCAGGTGTAGATATAAGAACACAAGGATCTGGAAATGCTGGTTCTACAAATGTTCTTAGAACTATGGGGAAAAAAGCAGGCGCTTTAACATTTGGTGGCGATGTATTAAAAGGAGTAGTTGCAGTTGGATTTGCGAGAATATTAGCATACTATATGAAATCAGACCAAGTAACCTGTGCTTATATAGCTGTAGTAGCTGTTGTAATAGGACATAATTGGCCAGCATTTTTAGGATTTAAAGGAGGAAAAGGCGTAGCAACTTCTTTAGGTTCAATGCTAGCGATAAATCCAGTTTTAGCGCTTACTTGTTTAGCTGCTTTTATAATAATAGTATTAGTTAGCAAATATGTTTCTCTAGGTTCTGTTCTAGGTATATGTTTGTCTCCTGTATTAATGCTTATTACTCATAATACAAAGGGTATATGGGTAACTTTATTTTTATCAGCATCAGTAATATACACTCATAGAGCAAACATAAAACGTCTACTAAATGGAACAGAAAGAAAACTTGGAGAAAAAAAATAAATTTATACTAGGTGGTGTTATTATGGATAAAGTATGTGTTATAGGTCTAGGAAGTTGGGGTAGTGCACTTGCCCTAACTCTTTGCAAAAATGGATATGAAGTTCATATGTGGACTAGAAATGAATCCCAAGCAAATGAAATCAATACTACAAGAGAGAATTCTAGATTTTTACCAGGTGTTATTTTCCCAAAAGAAATAAAAATCTCTACTGACTTAGAAAGTGTAATAAAAGACAGTAAAATAATAGTTCTAGCAGTTCCATCACAAGCTGTGAGAAGTGTAGTTAAACAAATAAAGCCTTTTGTCAAAGATGATCAAATATTAGTTGATGTAGCTAAAGGGCTTGAAAGAGAAACTGGTCTTAGACTATCACAAGTAGTTAAAGAAGAACTACCAAATAACGAATATGTTACATTATCTGGACCTTCTCATGCAGAAGAAGTTTCTAGATTTATGCCAACAACACTAGTTGCAGCATCACCAAATCTAGAAATAGCTGAAATAGTTCAAGATGCATTTATGAATCCTCAGCTTAGAGTATACACTAACCCAGACATAATAGGTGTTGAATTAGGTGGGGCTCTAAAAAATATAATAGCTTTTGGAGCTGGTATGTGTGATGGATTAGGTTATGGAGATAATGCAAAAGCAGCTTTAATGACTAGAGGTATCACTGAAATGGGTAGACTAGGAGTTGCTATGGGTGCACATGTTACAACTTTTACAGGACTTTCAGGAATAGGAGATTTAATCGTAACTTGTACAAGTATGCACAGTAGAAATAGAAGAGCTGGTATACTTATGGGTGAAGGAAAATCACTAGAAGAAACTTTAAAAGAAGTTGATATGGTTGTAGAAGGTATTGTAGCTACTGAAGTTGCATACAAAGTGGGTAAAAAATTAAATATAGATTTACCTATTACAAATGCAATATATTCAGTTTTATATGAAAATGCAAAACCTGAAGAAACTGTAAGAGCTCTTATGACTAGAAGTAAGAAAAATGAAATGGAAGAAGTTGTAAATAACGGATTCGTACATAATTAATTTATATAAAGCCCAATAGATTTTTTATATGAAAAATCTATTGGGCTTATTTTGTGTACAAAATGGGATTTCATATTTAAGCTCTAATATTTTTGTTATAAAATTTAAAATGTTTCAATATACTTTAATAAGAAATGTATGCAGGAGGGAATAAGAATGAACATTTATGAGGATATAGCAAAGAGAACTCAAGGCGATATATATATAGGGGTTGTTGGCCCTGTCAGAACAGGAAAATCAACATTTATAAGAAAGTTTATGGAAACATTGGTATTACCAAATATAGAAAATGAATTTAAAAGAGATAGAACTAGAGATGAAATACCACAAAGCGGTTCAGGAAAAACAATTATGACTGTAGAACCAAAATTTGTACCCGCAGATGGTGTAGTTATACAATTAAAAGACTCAGTATCTTTAAAGGTTAGAATGGTTGATTGTGTCGGATACATAGTGGAAGGAGCACTAGGACACGAAGAAAATGGTAAACAAAGATTAGTATCTACACCATGGTCAAAAGACGCTATGACTTTTGAAGAGGCAGCAGAAATAGGAACAAAAAAAGTAATAAGAGATCATTCAACTATAGGAGTAGTTGTTATAACAGATGGTAGTGTTACAGGAATTGAAAGAGGTAGCTATATAGAAGCTGAAGAAAGGGTAATAGATGAATTAAAATCAATGAACAAACCATTTGTTGTAATATTAAATAGCTTGACTCCAAAAGACGAAAAAACAGAGCTTTTAAGAAATGAATTAGAAGAAAAATATGAGGTTCCAATATTACCAGTAAATGTTGAACAAATGGAAGAACCTGACATAGAAAATATTTTGGAAACAGTATTGTATGACTTCCCATTAAATGAAATAAGAATAAATATTTCTAAATGGGTAGAAGGTCTTGAAAAAAATCATTGGATAAAAGAAAGTATTATAAGTACATTAAAACAATGTATAGCAAATCTACAAAAAATTAGAGATATAGATGATATAGTAAATGGATTTGAAAATCTAGAATTTTTAGATGGTGTAACAGTAGAAAATGTAGAATTAGGAGAAGGTGTAGTAAATATTCAATTATCTACAAAACAAGAATTATTCTACAACGTATTGGAAGAAAAGAGTGGATTTAAGATTGAAGAAGATAGCCAATTATTAAACTTAGTTACAACTTTATCTAAAGTAAAACAAGAATATGATAAGATAGAAGTTGCATTAAATGACGCTAAGAATTTTGGTTATGGTGTTGTAGCTCCATCTCTTAGTGAACTTAGTTTAGAAGAACCAGAAATTATAAAACAAGGTAAACAATATGGCGTTAAGCTAAAAGCAAATGCTCCATCACTTCATATTATAAAAGCTGATATATCCACAGAAGTATCTCCAATAGTAGGAAATCAAAATCAAGGAGAAGAAATGGTTAAATATCTACTGAATGAATTTGAGCAAAATCCTAGTGAAATATGGGAATCAAATATGTTTGGTAAATCTTTGAATGACCTTGTCAAAGAACAGTTACAAAGTAAATTATATACAATGCCTGATGAAATACGATTTAAAATTCAAAAGACTTTACAAAAAATTATCAATGAAGGTAGCAATAACATAATAACAATAATTCTATAATTTGAAATAAAATTGAAATAATTCTAAAATTATTAATTGTTATCATAATTTTAGGTTATAAAAATAAGTATTTTTAAAAATTTCCTTATGCTATTAAGGAAATTTTTTTTATAATGCATAGGAAATTATATTTATTTATAGATTATGAATAAGTATAATTTCTTTATATATTCAAATATAGATTTTACATACTAAAAATTGTATATAATTTGTTTGATTTTACTGTTAATTATAAAAAATATCAATATTAAATAAATAATTTTATAATATAAGTATGAAATTTAACAAAAATGGATATAAAATAAAAAAATATTTATTTAATATTAGAATTATGTATGGAAATTTTTTTAATATCGATTATAATTTTATATAGAGTATAAATTGCAATATATAAGAAAATGTTTATTTCAAGAAATATAAAGTATATTTTTTGAAAATATAAGAAAGGGAATAGTATTTATTTATATATTTTAGGGAAGATAATTTCTTATTTACTACAAAATAATATATTTTTTCTAAAGAATTGACAATATAATTCTAAATGAATAAAATATAGTTAAATTGGATAAATATATATGGACTTATATTTGTATAAAAGTGCAATTATACATAAAAATATTTAGGAGGAAAGAAATGTTAGATATCAAAAGAATAAGAGAAAATTTAGATGATATTAAAAAAGCTATGGACAGAAGAGGGGAAAAAGAATTTGACCTTGATGCTGTTATAGCATTAGACGATGAAAGAAGAGAATTATTAAAAGAAGTTGAAGTAATGAAAGGCGAAATGAATATTGAATCTAAAAAAATACCTCAACTTATAAAAGAAGGAAAAGACGTAAGTGCAGACAAAGCTAGACTTAAAGAATTATCAGACAAAATAAAAGTTGAAGATGAAAAAGTTAAAAAAGTTCAAGAAGAATTAAGATATAGATTACTTAGAATACCTAATGTACCAAACGAAAAAGTTCCTCAAGGAGAAACTGATGCAGATAATATAGAAGAAAGAAAATGGGGAGAACCTAGAAAATTTGACTTCGATTTTAAAGCTCACTGGGATATAGGAACTGATTTAGGAATATTAGACTTCGAAAGAGCTGCTAAAATAACTGGTTCAAGATTTACTTTATACAAAGATAAAGGTGCTAGATTAGAAAGATCTTTATATAACTTCTTCTTAGATACAAATACAGGAGTTAACGGATATACTGAATTTATACCACCATTTATGGCTAATGCAAATTCATTCTTAGGAACTGGACAATTACCAAAATTCGAAGAAGACATGTTCAAAGTAGATAACGGATACTACTTAATACCAACTGCAGAAGTACCTCTAACTAATATACATGCAAATGAAATACTTCCATATGATGCATTACCACTTAACTATACTGCTTATACTCCATGCTTTAGATCAGAAGCAGGTTCTGCAGGTAGAGATACTAGAGGTTTAGTAAGACAACATCAATTCAACAAAGTTGAAATGGTTAAAATATGTGCTCCAGAAGAATCTTACAATGAATTAGAAAAATTAACTGCAAATGCTGAATACTTATTACAACAATTAGGTTTACCATACAGAGTTGTTAGAATATGTACAGGTGACTTAGGATTTACTGCTGCATTTAAATATGACTTAGAAGTATGGATGCCAAGTTACAACAGATATGTTGAAATATCTTCTTGCTCAAACTGTGAAGATTTCCAAGCTAGACGTGCTGGTATCAGATTCAAAAGAAGCAAAGATTCTAAAGCAGAATATTGCCATACATTAAATGGTTCAGGTCTTGCTGTAGGTAGAGCATTAGCTGCTATACTTGAAAACTACCAACAAGAAGATGGTTCTGTAGTAGTTCCAGAAGTATTAAGACCTTACATGGGTGTAGATGTAATAACAAAAAAATAATATTGAATTAAAATAATAAATATCAAAAGGAATGTCAAAATACATTTTGTATTAGGCATTCCTTTTTTGATATATAAATTTATAAACACGAACATAACTATAAAAATTATACATATAAAAATAAAAATATAACTTTAAACAAGAACTATAAATAAAAAATACACAATAAATGTTTGACAAAATATGGAAATAAAGTTAGAATTAAAGCATCAATACAAAGGGGGAAAGTCAAATAATGAAAGCATTTTTAACAGTAATAGGTAAAGATAAGGTTGGTATAGTAGCAGCAATATCTGATGAATTATTCAAATTAAATGTCAATATTGTCGATATAACACAAACGATAATGGATGATTTTTTCACAATGGTAGTTATGGTAGATTTAGAAAAAAGCCCTAAGTCTTTTGACGAAATAAAGAAGGCTTTAAAAGAAAGAGGAGAAGCTATAGGTGTAGAAGCTAAGATACAAAGAGAAGAAATTTTTAACAAAATGCATAGAATATAATTCAGGGGGAAATCATGAACGTTAAAAATATACTAGAAACTATCAGCATGATAGAAGAACAAAAATTAGATATTAGAACTATAACAATGGGGATATCTTTACTTGATTGTATCGATTCTGATGGAGAAAAATCAAGAGAAAAAATATATAATAAAATAACTACTTGTGCTAAAGACTTAGTGAAAGTAGGTAGAGAGATTGAAAGTGAATTTGGTATTCCAATAGTAAATAAAAGAGTTTCTGTAACTCCTATATCAATAGTTGCAGGAGCTTGTAATGATAAAGATTATGTTGAGTTTGCAAAAACTCTAGATAAAGCAGCTGAAGAATTAGGAATAGACTTTATAGGTGGATTTTCTGCATTATGTCAAAAAGGTTATACTAAAGGAGATGAAATACTAATAAAATCAATTCCAGAAGCTTTAGCATGTACTAATAAAGTTTGTGCATCAGTCAATGTTGGATCAACAAGATCTGGGATGAATATGGATGCAATAAAAGAAATGGGACAAATAGTAAAACAAACTGCTGAACTTACAAAAGAACAAAAAGGGTTTGGATGTGCAAAGTTAGTAGTATTTTGTAATGCAGTTGAAGATAATCCATTTATGGCAGGAGCTTTTCATGGAGTTGGTGAAGCTGATACAGTTATAAATGTAGGTGTAAGTGGACCTGGGGTTGTTCAAAGAGCATTAGAAAAAGTTAAAGGTGAACCATTTGACGTTGTAGCAGATACAATAAAAAACACAGCATTCAAAGTAACTAGAATGGGTCAATTAGTGGGACAAGAAGCTTCTAAGAGATTAGGGGTTCCTTTTGGTATAGTAGATTTATCACTAGCACCAACACCTGCTATAGGAGATTCTGTTGCAAATATAATAGAGGAAATGGGTGTTGAAGTAGTCGGAGCATATGGAACAACAGCAGCTTTAGCATTATTAAACGATGCAGTTAAAAAAGGTGGTGTTATGGCTTGTTCTAGAGTAGGTGGACTAAGTGGTGCATTTATACCAGTATCAGAAGATGCAGGTATGATAGATGCAGTTTTAAATGGTTCATTATGTCTAGAAAAACTTGAAGCTATGACAGCTATATGTTCAGTAGGTTTAGATATGATAGCTGTTCCTGGAGATACTACAGCAGAAACTATATCAGCTATGATTGCTGATGAAGCTGCTATAGGTATGATAAATAATAAAACAACAGCAGTTAGAGTCATACCAGCACCAGGATGTAAAGTTGGAGAAATGGTCGAATTTGGCGGATTATTAGGTAGAGCTCCTGTAATGGAAGTAAATAAGTACTCTTCTAAAGATTTTATAGATAGAGGTGGAAAAATACCAGCGCCAATACATTCATTTAAAAATTAAAAAAATATATATACGTTTACTGCAAGATGATTTTTATTAATTGTTTTGCAGTAATTTTTTTGTAGAAAAATCCTAAATAATGTTTATAATTTTAAGAATTTGTTTTAATGAAATTTAAAGGAGAAACAATGAAAAAAAACAAATTATAATATAATCACTTATTTTAGGAGGTGTAAAATTGGCTAAGAAAAAAATAAAAATAAAATTTACAAATATATTTTTGTTAATTATAGTAATATATATTTTGGTACAAATTATACTTTGGACAATTGGATACTTCACAAGAACAATGGTGTTAGATGAAGAAGATATAAACTTACAAGTAAAAGAAAAGGGATTAGTAGTAATGGATGAAACCCTAGTGAAGGCAGAAGATGATGGAATTATAAAATATGATATAGATTCAGATGAAAAGATACAAAATAATAAACTATTATTTACAATTAGTAAGTCAAATGTAAATGAAAAAATAAATGAAAAGATAGAAGTATTAGAAAATGAAATTAAAGATTTAGAGCAAAAAGAAAAAAATAAGAGTTCTAATATAATATTAAATAAAAAAGAAGAGTTAAAAATATTAAAAAACCAAAAACAAACATATTATACAGATTATAAATCACCTATTTCTGGGGTTGCATTATTTAAATACGATAAAAATTTTAATATAAGTGTTGATCAATTAGACGATATAGATTCTAAAATGTTAGATTCTATAGAAAATAATTTTATTAGCATAGATAAAAAAGACCATAAAGTAAATCAAGATGATGTAGTTCTTAGGTTGATTGATTTAAATCAGGTATATATCTGCATTTTTCAAGATAAGAATAAAGAAATTTTCAAAGAAGGACAAGATGTAAAAGTAGTTGTAAATGATTCAGAAATAGATGCAAAAGTAGAAAAAATATACGATAAAAAAAGTGAAGATGTTGTAGCTATAAAAATTATGGAACAAAATGCGATAATATACAATACAAGAGTTCAAGAATTTGGTATAATATATAGAAAAATACAAGGATTTAAAATACCAATAGAGTCAGTTGTAGAAAAAAATAAAAAATTAGGTGTTTATGTAATTGATGAAGAAAATAAAATGCCTAAATTTGTAAATATAGGTGAAGATTATTATAAAGATGCAAAATATTATTATGTGGATTATAATAAAAATAAAGAGAGTTTGAATTTATATGATAGAATATTGTTGTATCCAAATTTTATAAATAAAAATATTAAAGTAAGCAGGTGACATTAATAAATGAGTATAGAATCAAATATAAAGAAAATTAAAGATGAAATTACATCAATATGTAATGATTGTGGAAGAAATCCAGAAGATATTAATTTGATGGCTGTAACAAAAACTGTAGATGTTGATGCAGTACTTGAAGCTATAGAGGCAGGAATAACAGATGTTGGCGAAAATAAACCTCAAGAGTTAGCTAGAAAATATGAAGTAATTGGGGATAAAGTAAACTGGCATTTAATAGGAACTTTACAAACTAATAAAGTTAAATATATAATTGACAAGGTTACAATGATACATTCTTTAGATAGAGAAGCTCTATGTGAAGAAATTCAAAAAAGAGCAGAGAAAATAGACAGAGTGATAGATTGCTTAGTTCAAGTTAATATATCAAAAGAAGAAACAAAACATGGTCTTTATAAAGATGATGTAGTTGAATTTATAAAAATGGTATCAGAAAAATATAAAAATATAAGAATTAGAGGTCTTATGACTATGGCACCATTTGTTGACGATGTAGAAATAATCGAATCAGTATTTAAAGGACTAAAAGATTTATCTTTAGAAGTTGAATCGCTAGGGTTAGAAAATGTGTACATGAATACTTTATCTATGGGAATGAGCCATGATTATCATATAGCTATAAAAAATGGAGCTACTATAGTTAGAGTAGGTACAGCAATTTTTGGACCTAGAAATTATAATAACTAAAATAGTTGTTATATATAATTTGACAAAATTATATTAAAAATTATTATAAATTTAAAGGAGGATGGATATAATGTCAAATGGTATACTTTCAAAAATAAAAAATATGTTAACAGAAGAAGAAGATTACTATGATGATGATGACGAAATGGAAGAAGAAGTAGACGAGAGAGAAGATGACTTAGAAAGAAACGACATGAGTACAATAAGAACTAGTACTAGCAAGGTAGTAAACTTACATACTTCAAATTCTATGAAAGTAGTTATAGTAGAACCTAAAAAATACGATGATGTAACTGTAATAGCAGACCACTTAAAACAAAAAAGAACTGTTATAGTAAATCTTGAAGGATTATCTCAAGATGTTGATACTAGAAAAGCGATATTCTATTTTATGAGTGGAGCAGTTTATGTGCTAGATGGTAGCATACAAAAAGTATCTAAAGCTATATTTATATTAGCGCCAAATAATGTAGATATAGACGCAAATATAAAAAAGGAATTAGAAAGTAAAGCTTTTTTCCCTTGGCAAAAATAACATAATAAAGGAGTTGGAATATGGGCGTATTGGCGATATCATTAGTACGATTATTAGACGTAATATCATTCATAATTGTTATACAATGCGTATTAAGTTGGATACCTTCAATTAGAATGAGCAAGATTTATGAGGCATTAAGTATAATTACAGACCCAATTGAAGAACCAATAAGACAAGTTCAATATAGATATGTGTCACTTCCAATAGATTTTTCACCATTAATAGCTATTTTATTAATACAATTAATTCAAAGGTTAATTTTTATTATATTCTGGTAGATATGGAAAAACTAAGACTTACAGCACATATCAATGATATAGAACTAAAAAATAAAATGTATAAAGTAATTGATAAAGCAAATAGCTGTCTAAAAAATTATGATATAAGAACTACAGAATTCTTGAATCCATTTGAGATTAAAAATGCTAAAGATATTTTAAATTCAGAAACAGATTTAAAATATAAAGTAGATGGAGGATATCAAAATGCAGAGAGACAACTAATATATATTTTTCCATACTATATGGAAGAAGATGATATAGAAAGTAATCTAAAGGTAATACAAATTGAAGGTAATTTTAAATTTAAAAGTATTTCACATAGAGATTATTTAGGAGCTTTATTAAATTTAGGTATAAAACGAGAAAAAATTGGAGATATAATAATACACGACAACTTTTGTCAAGTTGTTGTAAGTGAGGATATATGTGATTTTATAATTATTAACCTAGAAAAGGTTTCAAAAAATAAAGTCAAGGTAAAAGAGATAACTGTAAAAGATATCATAGAGAGTGAACAAAACTTTAAGGAGATATCTTTTACAGTTTCGTCTTTAAGACTAGATTCTGTTATAGGTGGAGTTTATAACTTATCTAGAAGTGAGAGCCTTAAGATTATAAAAGGCGAAAAAGTACATGTAGACTACGAAAAAATAATATCTCCATCTAAAGAAATTAAGACAAACAGCCTGATATCTGTTAGAGGGCATGGAAGAGCTATTATAGAAATAGGCGATATGACTAAAAAAGGAAGAATTAAAATAAGAGCAAAAATTATTATATAAGCAAATTATAAAAATAAAAAGAAAGGAGTATGTCAAAACTATAAATAAAAAATATATAATAAAATTATGGATTTTGGCAATAAATTAGAGAATGATAACTCCAATTGAAATACAAAATAAAGAGTTCAGAAGAACATTTAGAGGTTATAACGAAGAAGAAGTTGATGAATTCTTAAAAATAATAACTGATGATTTTCAAAGCTTGTATAGAGAAAATATGGACCTTCAAGAAAAGGTAAAATTATATCAAGAACAAGTGAGTAGATATAAAAGTATAGAAGACACCCTAAATGCAACTTTAATTACAGCTCAAAGTGCGGCTGAAGACACTTGCAGTGCAGCAAATAAAAAAGCAAAAATAATAGTCGAAGAAGCACAACTACAATCAAAGCATATAATAGATGAAGCTAATAATCGTATACTAGAATTAAAAAAAGAGTATGATGATTTAGTAAGGGAGTTTAAAGTATTTAGAAATAAATTTAAGTCACTAATAAAAGATCAAATGGATACAATAGATGAAATTTTCTGTGATGTAGATGAGAGTTGTGAAATTCCATTTAGAGAATGTAGCTATATGAAGGAAGATATAGATGATACAGCAGAATTATTTACAGAAGAAGTTGAAGTTGAACCTGAAGAAATTGTTGACAATATTATTTTGACTAAAGATGATGATGACTCTGCAGAAAATGTAGTTACAAATAAATAAATTTTATATAGTTTATTTTGGAAAATTTAAAATAAAGTGTATAAAAACGTAAATATTGTAAATAATAAAATATATAATAAGATTATGAATTAATTATGTTTTTTATTGACGAAACAAACTAATTATTGTATAATTATCAAGTATAATTGAAAAATGAAAAAATAAAAGCTGTGATAGAGAGAGTAGACTTTTAAGTACTTTACAGAGAGTTGGGTTAGGTGAAAGCCAATATTTATGAGAAAGTTGAAAATCACTCTGGAGCTGTAGGCTGAACGATTTTATCTATTAAGCTGAGCCGGTTAGTGCCGTTAAACTATAGAGTGTTACATATTATTTATTTTAATATGTAAAATTAGGGTGGTAACGCGATTATAACTCGTCCCTTTGTATAGGGAGGAGTTTTTTTTATTGGGTAAATAATTGAATATTAAAATAAATAATAGCAATTATAATTTAATTTGAGAATTGAAGTTATTAAATATATATAGTGGTGTATGTAAATATTTAATAACTAGCATGAATATGTATAATTTGAAAATTAAGAAAAGTGAGTAAATAATATCAATTTAAAAAACAAGAAAGGGTGATATTATGGCTAAATTTAAGCCTCTTGTTGATTCTTCTGTAAAAGATGCAGAAGCAGAAGTGTCAAAATATTGGAAAGACATAAACATATTAGAAAAAACATTAGAAAAAGGTGAAAATGATCCAAGTTACGTATTCTACGAAGGACCTCCAACAGCTAATGGTAACCCAGGTATACACCACGTTGTAGCTAGAACATTAAAAGACTGGGTTTGTAGATATAAAACTATGAGTGGCTACCAAGTTCAAAGAAAAGCTGGTTGGGATACTCATGGTTTACCAGTTGAGTTACAAGTAGAAAAAGAATTAGGACTTACAAATAAACAACAAATAGAAGAATATGGTATAAAAGAATTCAATCAAAAATGTAGAGAATCAGTTTTCTCATATGAAGCAAAATGGAGAAACATGACTGAAAGAATGGCATATGAAGTTGATTTAGACAATCCATATATAACTTTAGATAATAACTATATAGAATCAGTTTGGTGGATATTAGACAAATTCAACAAAGAAGGATATCTATATGAAGGACATAAAATAGTACCTTATTGCCCAAGATGTGGAACAGGTCTTGCTTCACACGAAGTTGCACAAGGATATAAAGAAGTAAAAACAAATACAGTAATATGTAAATTCAAGAAAAAAGATGCACAAAATGAATATTTCTTAGCATGGACAACTACTCCTTGGACTTTACCATCAAATGTTTCATTAACAGTAAATCCAGAAGTAGATTATATAAAAGTTGCTAAAGATGGTGAAGTATATTATCTTTGCCAAGACTTAGCTAACAAAGTATTAGGAGAAGGAACTTATGAAGTTCTTGAAACTATGAAAGGTAAAGATTTAGAATATATGGAATATGAACAATTAATGCCTTTCGTAGAAGTTGAAGATAAAGCATTCTTTGTTACTTGTGCTGATTATGTAACAACAGAAGATGGTACTGGTATAGTTCATACTGCACCAGCATTCGGTGAAGATGACTACAACTGTGGTAGAAAATATAAACTTCCAGTTGTACAACCAGTTGATTCAAATGGTAAATTTACAGCTACTCCATGGGAAGGCCATTTCGTAATGGAAGATGGATTAGATGTTGAAATAATAAAATGGTTAGCAGCAGAAAATAAATTATTCTCTAAAGAAAAAATAGAACATAATTATCCACACTGTTGGAGATGTGGTACTCCACTTGTATACTATGCAAACCCAAGCTGGTATATAGAAATGACAAAATTAAGAGACCAATTAGTTGCAAACAACAACACAGTAAACTGGTATCCTAAATTCGTAGGTGAAGGTAGATTTGGTAACTGGCTAGAAAATGTAAAAGATTGGGCAGTATCAAGAACTAGATATTGGGGTACTCCACTAAACGTATGGAGATGTGAATGTGGACATACTGATTCAGTAGGATCTAGAGCTGAACTTGCAGAAAAAGCTATAGAAAATATAGATCCAGCTACAGTAGAATTACATAGACCATATGTAGATGATATTCATATAACTTGTTCAGAATGTGGTAAACCAATGACAAGAGTAAAAGAAGTTATAGACTGCTGGTTTGACAGTGGGGCTATGCCATTTGCTCAACATCATTATCCATTCGAAAACAAAGAAAAATTTGAAAGATTATTCCCAGCAGATTATATCTGTGAAGGTATAGACCAAACTAGAGGATGGTTCTATTCATTACTTGCTATATCAACATTTGTAATGGGTAAAGCACCATACAAAAACGTACTTGTTAATGACTTAGTTCTTGACAAAAACGGTAAAAAAATGAGTAAATCAAAAGGAAACACAGTAGATCCATTTGAATTATTCGATAAATATGGAGCAGATGCTTTAAGATGGTACTTATTATACGTATCACCACCATGGACTCCAATCAGATTCGATGAAGCTGGACTTAGAGAAATACAAAGTAAATTCTTAGGAACTATGAAAAATGTATATAACTTCTTCACATTATATGCAAACACTGATGATATAGATCCAAAAGACTTCTTCGTTGAATATAAAGATAGACCAGAACTAGACAGATGGATATTATCTAAATACAACAGTTTAGTAAAATCAACTGTAGAAAACTTAGAAATATTCGAAGTTAACAGAGTTATAAGAAATATACAAGCATTCTTAAATGATGATTTATCTAACTGGTATATAAGAAGATCTAGAAGACGTTTCTGGGCTACTGAATTAACAGAAGATAAAAAAGCTGTTTACAATACAACTTATGAATTATTAACTGGATTATGCAGATTAATAGCTCCATTTGCTCCATACATGTCAGAAGAAATGTATAGAGATTTAACCGGTGAAGTATCAGTTCACTTAGCTAGCTATCCAAAAGCTGATGAAAGCTTAATAGATGCTAAACTTGAAGAAAAAATGGAATTAACTAAAGCTTTAGTTGCTTTAGGTAGAGCTTCAAGAGAAGACAGTAAAATAAAAGTTCGTCAACCAGTATCAAAAGTATTAGTTGATGGTAAATATGAAGATGTAATAAGCGACGTTGTAGACTTAATAAAAGAAGAATTAAACGTTAAAGAAGTAGTATTCGCTAAGAGCTTAGAAGAATACATGAACTTCAGCTTAAAACCAAACTTCAAAGTATTAGGACCTGTATTAGGAGCAAAAATGAAATTATTCGCAGGGGCATTAGCTAAACTTAATGCAAATGAAGTAGTTCCTAAATTAGAAGCAGGAGAAAAAGTAACTGTTGATTTAGATGGAGAAGCATTCGAATTCGATAAAGAACATGTTTTAGTAAACATAGATGCTAAAGAAGGATTCGACGTAGCTATGGCAAATAATATATTCGTTATATTAGATACTCACTTAACTCAAGAGCTAATAGATGAAGGATATGTAAGAGAGTTCATATCTAAAATTCAACAAATAAGAAAAGCAAGCAACTTCGAAGTTTTAGATCATATAGAAATAGAATTCAATTCTGATGATGAAATATCTAAAGCAGTTGAATCATTCAAAGATTATATAAAAACTGAAACATTAGCAGTTGAAATAAAATCAGTTGATAATGCTAGCTTTGAAAAATATGACTTAAATGGTCATGAAACAGGAATAAATATAACAAAAAAATAATTTGCTGGTAAATTAAGAAAAATATTTATCTTTAAAAGATAAATTTATAGTAGATAAAAAAGAGTTAATTTGATAGATTTCAGATTAACTCTTTTTTTATCTACTATATGAAATTATATTCATTTAAAAATTATGGATAAGTATAATATATATTTTTTTGAACTTTAAGTATCAAGTACGATAAACTTCAAAAAAATAGACATATTTAAATAGTTTTAGGATAAATAATTTTTTAAAAGGTTATAATTTAGTTAAAAAAATATAAAAAAGCCTTCAATATAAAAGAGAAGACTTTTTATCTTAAAGAATCAATTAAGAATCGAGATATTTCTTCATAAGGAAGCTGTTCTGTTTTTAATAAACTTTGAACTACTAATCCATCGACAATTGACATTAATAAAAATGATATAGGATAAGAAGAAGCTTTGAATTTTGTAGTTCTTTGAATTTCTAATTCGAGAGCTTTTCTCCACTCTATATATTTTATTTTAAATTGTTCTCGAAGTTTTTCATTGCTTGTTATTGCTTCACAAATTAGATACATATGTATTCTACCATGGTTTTCTATGTCTGAAATTTTATTTAGTATAACAGATATAAATTCCTCGGTTGTTGAGTGGAAACCTGCATTTTGTAAACACTCTATAAGAGCATTAGTGATTACGTTGAGGTGCATATTAGCCATATCACAGATGATATCATCCTTGCTTGCATAATGATAATATAAAGTTCCTTTGCTGATTCCAACCTCTTTAGCAATATCTGCAAGACTAGTATTTTTTATCCCATTCTTAGCCATTAACTTTGTTGATACATTTAAAATATTTTCTTTCATATTGTTTGGTTTCATTTAAAATAACCTTTCTTTTCCAGAATAAAGATATTCTTATAAATTTATTTAAATTATAATAGTAGATTAAAATAAAGTCAAATTGTTAATTGTAAACGCTTTATTAAATCTATTGACTTTTATCTTATAAAAGAATAAAATATTATTATAATTCGGTCGTATGACCGACTGAAAAAATAATTATATGTAAGTGAGGAATAAACATGGATAAAATCAAAATAATAACTGATGGTTCTTGTGATCTTTCACATGAAGTTTTAAATAAATTTAATATTAATGTAGTGCCACTTGGTGTATCTTTTGGAGAAGAGCATTATACTGCTGGAGTTGACATAGATAATAAAGAGTTTTACGCAAAAATGAAAGAAAGCAAAGAATTGCCAAAAACATTTTGTCCATCTCCAGAAAATTTTTGCAAAGAATATCAATGTGAAGAAGATAAGATAATAGTAATAGCTTTAAGTTCTAAATTATCAGGTACATATAATAGTGCTTCTCTTGCAAGAGATTTATATTTATCAGAACATAAAGAAAAGGACATTAGAGTAATTGATTCTATGACAGGTAGTATTGGAGCTGGTCTTTTATTAATAAAAGCAGCTAAAATGATATCTGAGGGAAAAGATATAGATGAAATAGTTGAAGCAATTGAAAACTTAAAAGAAAAAATTAGTTTCTATGGAACATTAGAAACTTTAGAGAATGCAATAAAAGGTGGAAGAATAAATCCATTAGCAGGTAAAATAATTGGGGCATTGAACTTTAAGGCCATTGTTCAAATAAAAGATGGAGTTGTAAAACCAATAGATAAAGCTAGAGGAGAAAGTAATAGTATCAAAAAAGTTGCTAATTATATAACTTCAAGTATTGAAGATACTAAAGATAAAATACTTTGTTTGATGCATGCAAATTGCCCAGAAAAAGCACATAAACTACTTTCAATAATAGAAAAGACTCATAAATTTGATGAAGTTTATATAAGTGAAGTAGGACCTGTAATGGGGACATATACTTCTGAAGGAGCAGTTTTAGGAGCAGTATTATAAAATTAATATTTATAAGAAACAATAAACTTTACTAAATGTATAAGAAAATTTAAGAAAGATATTGACATAAGTATATCTTTTTTATTAAATATATTATGAAGAAATCGTTCTATATTAGAGCGATTTTTTTTAGAGAAGTATCTTAGGAGGATAAAATGAAAAAAATCGGAATAATTGGAGCAATGGAGAATGAGGTAAAAACTCTTATCCAAATGATGGACATAGAAAAAACAGTAGATAAAGCAAGTTTAAAATTCTATATAGGTAAATTAGAAGGAAAAGACATTGTTTTAGTTCAATGTGGAATAGGAAAAGTAAATGCTGCATTATGTGCACAAATATTAATAAGTGAATTTGGTGTAGACGCAGTAGTTAATACAGGTGTTGCAGGAGCGATACATTCATTATTAGATGTAAATGATATAGTAATATCAACAGAAGCTATACAATATGATGTAGATGCTACACCTTTTGGATATAAAAAAGGTCAAATACCTCAAATGGATAACTCAGTATTTAAAGCAGATGAAAAATTAGTACAAACAGCTTATGAATCTAGTTTAGAACAAGCAAAAGGTGAAGATTTCAAAATAGTTAAAGGAAGAGTTGCAACAGGAGATATATTTATAAGTTCAAAAGAACTAAAAGAAGAGCTTGATAAAGACTTTAATGCTTATTGTGGTGAAATGGAAGGTGGAGCAATTGCTCACGCTTGTACAGTTAATAATATACCATTTGTAATAATAAGAGCTATGTCTGATAAAGCTGATGGAAGTGCTGATGTGACATATGAAGAATTTGTTGACAAGGCAGCTGAAAATTCTAAAGATATAGTACTTAGAATGTTAAGAGCATTATAGTAAAAAATTAAAAATAATATTTATATAAAGAGACAAATAGTAACAGAATTTATTTGAGATAAGATAAAAACTGTAACTTTTGTCTCTTTTTCTTTTTATGTAATTGGGGCTAAATGGATATTTATATAAGATTTTTTCTATTATTATGAAATATATCTATAAAAACTCATTTTTGGAAATAGAAAATAAGACAAGATATGAATAGAATTTAGAATAGCTGTACCCGTTGAAAAAACTATACTATTTTTGAAATTTGTTGCATATAAATTAGTATAGGTGTAACCGATATGTAACTTTTTTTCAAAAAAGTGTTTTAAAAATGACAAAGTTGTAATATAATTAATAACAAGAAAAGAAAAAGTAACAAAATTGTAACTTTTATAAAAAACAGGAGGGAATGTTATGATTAAGAAACTTACTAGTACAGCAGTGGCAACACTCACTATACTAACCATGATGAATACTGGAGCCGTATTTGCAGATAGCAAAGATGCTAATGAAAAGGAACCAGTAGCCTTAGTAAATGTAGAGAAATTAAATATAAGAAGTGGACCATCAACTTCATATGATATTATAGGATCTTTTGAGAAAGAAGATAGTGTTGACTTAATATCAATAAAAGATGGATGGTATAAAATTAAATTGGAAGATGGGAAAAAAGCATGGACAAATGGACAATATATAACTTTAGACGGAGAAGTAACAGTAGATAAATTAAATGTAAGAAAAGGGCCTGCTATAACATATGATATAGTAGACACTAAAGAAAAAGAGGACAAAGTAAAAATAGTAAATTCTGATGAGAATGGGTGGTATGAGATAGAATTATCAGATGGAGAAACAGGATTTATATGTGGAAAATATATAGAGACTGAAGCTGAAAATAAACATGACTATAGTGATTTATATAATACAAATAAAGATACTTCAAAATCAACTTCATCAAGTAAATCATCAGTAAAAGCTAAAAGTACAAAAGCATCAACTAAATCAAAGAAATCTTCATCAAATGTAGTATCAACTATGACTGTTAGTGCAACTGCATATGCTGGAGATAGTATAACAGCAACAGGGACAACTCCTAAAGTAGGAAGAACAATAGCAGTAGACCCAAGTATAATACCTTATGGTACAAGAGTTTATATACCAGCACTTGGCGGAACATATGTAGCTGAAGACTGTGGTGGTGGAATAAAAGGTAACAGAATAGATATATTTATGGGCAGCGAATCTCAATGTAACTCTTGGGGTGTTAGAAGTATAGAAATACAAATATTAAAATAATATAATTATATATATTGTGTAAAAATAGCTGAAACTCAAATGAGTTTCAGTTATTTTTTTGACTATAATTGTAATTATTAATAAAAATATATGTTATAAAGTTTGAATTTAGTGGATATACTCCTAATATGTTAAAAATTAACTTGAATAATACTTATTATATCAGTTATAAACAGGAGATGAAAAAATGAGAAGAATAGAATTGAAATTTAATATCAAAGTAGCAGTTTTAATAATTTCAAGTTTAATGATTTTTGCAATATATAATATAAATAACTATACAAACTTAAAAAATGAAAAAAGTATTATTTGCATGGAAGCTAAAGGAAAGGTGAAAGCTAAAGCAAAGAAAACATATATAACTAAAAATTCAAGTGGAGCTTATAATGTATTAGGTACAATAGTAGTTAATAAAAAATATGGATTAAGTAAAGATTATACATATAAAAATAATAAACAAATGTTTGATAAAGCTACGAATGCTTTTAATAAAATGCAGCAAGATGCGCAAAAAGATGGAATAAATTTATATATAATAAGTAGATATAGAAGTTACTCTTTACAAAAATGGCTCTATGATAAATATAAATCAGAAAGTAAAGATGTAGATACTTTTTCAGCAAAAGCAGGTTATAGTGAACATCAAACAGGATTAGCATTCGATTTAAATGATTCAAAAACATCAGTAAGGGATAGTTTTGAGTTTACTGATGCATATAAATGGCTTAAAGAAAATGCTTATAAATATGGATTTATATTAAGATATCCAAAGGGAAAAAGTGATATAACGGGTTATAAATTTGAGCCTTGGCACTATAGATATGTAGGCACAGAATTAAGTTACAAATTAAAAGACCATACAACTACATTAGAAGAATATTTAAATATCTGTAAATAAAGAAAATTACATCATTATCCAATATAATTGACTAAAAGTATAATATACAGTACAATAAAAAAGTACTAAAAAAACGTTGTACTATTTGAAAAAAATAGTATAATAATAAATGAACAATATTATAGGAGGTAATTCTTAATGGCTAATCAAGTAATACATACTGAAAATGCACCAGCTGCTATAGGACCATACTCTCAAGCAGTAAAAGCTGGAAACTTATTATTCGTATCAGGACAAGTTCCTTTTGTACCTGAAACAATGGAAATCGTAGAAGGAGATGTTAAAGCACAAACTGCTCAATCATTAAAAAACCTTCAAGCTATATTAAAAGAAGCTGGAGCTGATTTCTCAAATGTAGTTAAAACTACTGTATTCATAAAAGATATGAATGAATTCGCTCAAATAAACGAAGTATACGCTGAATACTTTGGTGAAAATAAACCTGCTAGAGCTTGTGTTGAAGTTGCAAGACTTCCAAAAGACGTTAAAGTTGAAATAGAATTAATAGCAGTATTATAATAAGAAAAACGCTGTCTTAGTTAAACTAAGGCAGCATTTTTTTTGCTAAAATTAATATATAAAATTATTCATAATATTGGTATTAAAGTATTAATATGTAAAAAATAAAATTCTTATGTTATAATAGAGACTAGGGTAAATTTAAAGAAATATAAAGTAAAATGCAAATGAGGAATTGGAATGAAATATAAATTAATTGTTTCAGATATGGATGGAACGCTACTTGGAGATAATCACAAAATAACAGAAGAAAACAAAATAGCTTTAAGTAAAGCCCTAGAAAAAGGTGTTAAAATAGTACCAGCTAGCGGTAGGATTTATAATTCAGCTAGAGAACATTTTGATTTTTTAGATATAAATACACCTTTAATTGCATGTAATGGGGCTATAATAAAGGAAACAAAAACAAATAAACTTATATATAAAAATAATATACCAAATGATATATGTTTAAAAATAATAGATATTTTTGAAAAGAATGAAGTGTATTATCAACTTTATTCAGAAAATACTATGATGTGCAAAAATTTAAGCAAAGAAGATCAAAGGCAAACAAAAGAAAGACTTAAAAACTTTTTTAATGATGATATAAATGTTCATTTTGGGGATGATTTAAAAGAAGAAGTTATAAAACATAAAATCCTAAAAATTATAGCAATTGATGATTATGATATGGATAAATTAAAAAAAGTAAAAGAAGATCTTGATCAAATAGAAGATATTGAAATAACATCATCATGGTTTAATAATGTAGAAATTATGCACAAAGGGGTAAACAAAGGAGAGGCTTTAAAAGCTTTAATAAATTATTTAGGAATTGATAAAGACGAGGTCATTGCATTTGGAGATAATTATAACGATTTGCCTATGCTTGAACTTGCAGGCATTGGTGTAGTTATGGGAAATGCTAATGATGAAGTAAAAGAAAAAGGTGATTATATTACTGCTAAAAATACAGAAGATGGGGTAGCAAAAGCAATTTATAAATTCTTAAAAATATAGATTGTAGTAATGATTATTTTTTAAAAATCATCATTATATATCAAAAAATGGAGAGGATGGAATGATATGAAGTTATGGGGTGGCCGTTTTAGAAAAGGCGAAAATAAATTAATGGAGGAATTCAACAAATCTTTTGGATTTGACTGTGTTTTATATAAAAAAGACATAGAGGGAAGTTTAGCTCATGTATATATGCAAGTACAAGTTGGGCTTTTAACAGAGGAAGAAGGAAAACAAATAACAGAAGGGCTTCAAGGTATATTAGCAGATATTGAATCTGGGAAATTAGCTTTAAGCGGTGATTATGAAGATATACATAGTTTTGTTGAAATAAACCTAATTGAAAGAATCGGAGATGTAGGTAAAAAACTACATACTGCTCGTAGTAGAAATGACCAAGTGGCTTTAGATATGAGATTATATGCAAGAGAAAAAGCAAATGATATGGTAGGTCATATTGCGAGCTTAAAAGAAACAATAAAGGAAGTAGCTGATAATAATTCAGTTATAATGCCAGGATATACTCATTTACAAAGAGCACAAGTAGTTACATTTAAACATCATTTAATGGCATACTACAATATGTTTGATAGAGATGAAAAGAGAATAAAAAATGCTTTAGAAATATTAGATGAATCACCTTTAGGATGTGGGGCATTAGCAGGAACTACGCATAATATAGATAGAAATATAACTGCACAAAAATTAGGATTTAAAAAACCAATGGATAACTTTATGGATGGTGTAAGTGATAGGGATTACCTTCTTGAGCTTATGAGCGATTTTTCTATAATAATGATGCATTTAAGCAGATTAAGTGAAGAATTAGTATTATGGAGTTCGCAAGAATTTAAATTTATAGAAATGGATGATTTATTCACTACAGGAAGCTCTATAATGCCGCAAAAGAAAAATCCTGATGGGGCAGAACTTATAAGGGGTAAAACCGGTAGAGTTTACGGAAACTTATTTGCATTATTTACTGTAATGAAAGGGATACCACTAGCTTACAACAAAGATATGCAAGAAGATAAAGAAGGATTCTTTGATAGTGTAAAAACTCTTGAAATGTGTATACAAATCATGGAAGGTATGATAGGAACTTTAAAAGTTAGAGAAGATAATATGAAAAAAGCTGTTAAAGGCGGATTTTTAAATGCTACAGAAGTTGCTGATTATTTAGTTAATAAAAATGTACCATTTAGAGATGCACATAGCATAGTTGGACAAATAGTTATATATTGCGAAGACCACAATAAAGCTATTGAAGAATTAGAATTAGATGAATTATTAAAATTCAGTCAAGTATTTGAACGAGATATATATGATTTTATAGATTATAACAACATAATCGAAAAAGGCATTAAGAAGAATTTAAAATAATATAACTTTATATGACAGTATAAAAAGCTATGCAAATTTTTGCATAGCTTTTACTTATCTGAATTATTATCTTTTCTTTCTTGGAGTACTTTTTCTTTGTACATTTTTTTTATGATTTTTAGTATTCTTCTTTTTATTTTTTTTAGATAATTGTCTCATTTTTCTTCTATATTTTTTTCTTATTACGGCATAAGCTAAAAATAATACAAATGCTAGTATTAAGAATAATATTATTTTAAATAGAATTTTTAAGAAATTACTCTCTGTAAAAAATGCAAAAGTACTATGAATTTCACTAGTTGATACTAAATCTATTGTTTTCTCTAATTTATTACCGTTATAAACATCTAAAGTACCTACTTTATCACCTTCATAAATTGGCAAATGATAATCTAAGTTTTCTTTATAGGTATAATTAGAATTTTGAGCTTCACCGTTTTTTAATATTAATTTATAACTTGATTTCGGTTGATAAATAAATTCTTTTTCTTTAGTAAACAAAACTCTTTTTGTTTTTGTATAATCATCTTTATTAATTATTGTTTTTGAAGTATAATTTTCAAATCCATAATCTAATAATGTTCTTGAATCTACATATACATTAGTTCCAAAACTTTTAAAAACAGCTGCTATAACTCTCATATCATTTTTAACAGCGCTACTTAATAAACATCTACCAGCAAGATCAGTGTATCCTGTTTTAATACCATCAACAATATCGTATTTTATAGGAATAGATTGTTTTCTGTATGTTATTTTATCATTAGATGTTAAAAATAAATTTGTATTAGTAAAATAACGAGAAGTATTTATTTTACTGGTAGCAGTATTTTGTTGTTTAAACGAAATTGATTTTGTACTTACAATTTCTCGAATTACTTTTTCACTCATTGCCTTTCTAGCAAGCATTGCCATATCATATGGTGTTGTATAGTGGTTATCATCTGGAAGACCATGAGGGTTATTAAAATGGGTATTTAATGCACCTGCTTTTTTAGCTTCTTTATTCATTAATTGTGCAAAGTCTTGGGTCGAGCCACTTACATATTTAGCTAATACTACAGCTGCATCATTTGAAGAGTGAATTAATAAACCTTGTAATAATTCTCTAACTGTAAATATTTCTCCGACCTCTAAATACATAGAAGAACCATCTACTCCAGGTGGCTCTGTTATTTCGACAGGTTCATCTAGATTTTTAACATTTTTAACTACTAAATATGCTGTCCAAATCTTAGTAGTAGATGCAGGGTATACCTTTGAATCGATATTTTTCCCACCCAATACTTTTCCTGTTTCGTAATCAATAACAACTCCATAATTAGCCATTAAGTCAACATTGTCATATGTTTCATCAGCAAAGGCTACAATAGAAGAATTTATTAGAGTTATCATTGTTATTAGACATACTATTAAGTATGATAACTTTTTTTTCATTTTCGACCTCCAATTTATAAACTTACATTTTAGTATAACATATTTTTGTCAATAATCCATAATAAGGAGTGATAAAAATGAATAATAAAGGTAAAATAATAACTTTTGCAATAATTGTTTTGATTTCAATTGGAGGATTACTATGTAAAGGGTATTTATCAGATGAAGTTTATGTACTTAATGAAGAAGAAAACACATCAAAAAATACAGAGAATACTATAAATAAAAATGATGGTGCAGAGAATAGTAGTTCTAGTAATAGCAATGAAGCTAATAAATCACAAAAAGATGTAGGAGTTAAAGAAATTACAGTATACATATCGGGACAAGTTGCCAAAGAGGGGGTAGTAACATTAAGTAGTGACAAGAGACTTGCTGATGCTGTAGAGAAATTAGGAGGGCTAACAAAAAATGCAGATACTAATAATATAAACTTAGCTATGAAACTAGAAGATGAAAAGCATTATATAATACCTAAAGAAGGTGAAGTAATTCAAAATAATTCAGATTCAACTCAAGTGACATCTAATAAAGGTAATAATAATCAAGCTAATAATAGTTCTAATAATGCGACTCAAAGTGATAGCCAAGGAAGCAAAATCAATATTAATACTGCTGATTTAAAACAATTAGACGATATTCCAGGGGTAGGTGAAGCAACAGCAAACAAGATACTTAGTTATCGAGATGAGAATGGCGAGTTTAAAAGCATTGAAGAGATAAAAAATGTAAATGGAATTGGAGATAAGAAATTCGAAAATATGAAAGATTTGATTTGTGTAAAATAAACTAGTGATAACAAAATAGAATATATAATAGTATAAAAAAATATATTAAAAAAAGATGTATCATGCTATAATTGTGAAGTGAATTTTGGATAATGTTGTATTAATAACATTATCCAAAATTAAAATAAAAATATAAGGGGTAATTTATGAACAAAAAATTAAAGAAAATAATCACAACAACATTTTTAGCAACAATGTGTATAGTTATGATTGGCTGCAATTCAAAAAGCAATTCAAATAGTGCTACGACTAACTTAAATAAAGAGGATGTAGCAGGTTATCCTGTTGAGATAACAACATATAACTATTCAGGAGATGAAGTTAAAACAACTTATGAAAAAGCGCCAGAAAAGGTTCTTGCAGTATATCAAGGGTCTATAGAAACTATGTTAGAATTAGGTTTAGAAGATAGATTAGTAGCTGCAGCTGGACTTGATAATGAATTAGATGATAAGTATAAAAAGGCATTTGAAAATGTTGAATATCTGACTGAATTCACACCATCTAAAGAAACAGTAACAGCATTAAATCCTGATATGATACTTAGTTGGGGTTCAATATTTGCAGAGGATAAATTAGGTGATGTAAATACATGGATTGATAAAGGATGTAATACTTACATAAATACTAATACAAGAAAAAAAGAAGGCGAAAAAAGAACTATACAAAATGAGATGACTGATATACTAAATATAGGTAAAATATTTAATGTAGAAGATAAAGCTGAAAAAATAGTAAATAACATGCAATCAAAAATAGATAAAGCATTAAAAGCAGCAGAAGGTCAAGATAAACAAAACGTATTAATGGTAGAATTTTTAGGAGACGAGATAAGTAACTATGGAGCTAACAGTTTAGGAGGAGATATGATTACCTCTCTAGGTGGAAATTTAGTTGCAAAAGACCAAAGTAAATTAGGAAAAGAAGATATAGTATCTTTAAATCCAGATGTAATATATGTAGTATATATGCCATATTCAGGTGATGATCCAGAACAAGTAAAACAAGACGCTTTAGATAAATTATTAGAAGATAAAGCATTTAGTAGCTTAGATGCAGTTAAAAATAAAAGGGTAGTACCAATAATGCTTGGAGATATGTATGCTTCAGGTGTTCGTACAATAAATGGGATAGAAACTATATCAGCAGGTTTATATCCTGATTTAAACAAATAACATGAACAAGAAATCAATAAAAGATTCTACACCTATGTATATAGGTGTAGTTTTAACGTTATTAGTAATACTTGTCGGATCAATTATGATATCTGTTACACTTGGAAGTGCAAAAATCTCAGTGTCAGAAGTTTACAAAGTTTTAGGATACAAAGTTTTAGGTATAAAAGCATACAGTGAATATTCAAGCGGACCTATGCATGATGTAGTATGGATAATTAGATTTCCACGTGTAGTTTTAGCAATAGCAATAGGCATGAGCTTAAGTATTAGTGGGGTTGTTATGCAAGCTATAGTAAAAAATCCATTGGCAGACCCATATATCCTCGGGATATCATCAGGGGCATCGCTTGGGGCAACATTTGCTATAATGCTTGGATTTGGAGCAATCCTAGGAGGTAATTTTGTCGGAGTTATGGCATTTATAGGTGCTTTACTGGTTTCATTTGGTGTTTTACTTTTAGCTAATATAAAAGGTAGTGCAACTTCTTCAAAATTAATTTTAGCAGGAATGGCATTAAGTGCAGTTTGTTCATCATTTTCAAATTTTATAATTTATATAGCTAATGATAAAACAGGAATGCAAACTGTAAGTTATTGGCTTCTAGGTAGTTTAGCTGGAGCAAAATGGGAAACTGATATAATAATACTTCCTATTGTCATAATAGCTTGTTTATTTTTCTGGAGTAGATACAGAGTATTAAATTTAATGCTTTTAGGCGATGACGTATCTATTACATTAGGTACAGACTTACATAAACCAAGGCATATATATTTAATAATAACTTCAATAATGATAGGTCTTTCCGTTTATTGTGCTGGTGTAATTGGTTTTGTTGGTCTTATAATACCTCATGCAGTTAGAATGATATTTGGTACCGACCATAAAAAACTAATACCAATTTCAGCATTAGTAGGTTCTATATTTATGATTTTCGCAGATGCTTTATCTAGAATAATAATACCTAATTCAGAAATGCCAATTGGTATTTTAATATCAATGGTGGGGGCACCAGTATTTATATATTTAATGGTTAAGAGATCTTATGGATTTGGAGGAGTTGAGTAATGAATATATGTGCTACAGATATAAAAATGGAAATAGGGAATAATCAAATATTAAAAGGAGTTTCTATAGATTCTAAAAGTAGAGAATTTATAGGGATTATAGGACCAAATGGTAGTGGAAAGTCAACTTTATTAAAATGCATATATAGAACATTAAAGCCTAATAATGGATGTATAATGTTAGGAAGACAAGATATATCTAAAATGAGTGTGAAAGAATCAGCTAAAAAATTGGCTGTAGTTGCCCAACATAATTATTATAATTTTGATTTTTCTGTGGGAGAAGTAGTACTTATGGGACGTTCTCCGCATAAAAAAAGTTTAGAACCAGATAATAGTGAAGATTATGATATAGTAAATGAATCATTAGAAAAGGTTGGAATGTTAGGATTTAAAAATAGAAGCTTTTCAACTTTATCAGGTGGTGAACAGCAGAGAGTAATTTTAGCTAGAGCTTTAGCGCAACAAACACCATGTCTAATACTAGATGAACCGACAAATCATCTAGATATAAAGTATCAATTATCACTTTTAAATATAGTAAAAAGTTTAAACTTGACTGTAATATCAGCAATACATGATTTGAATATTGCAGCAATGTACTGTGATAGATTGTTTGTAATGAAAAATGGACAAATTGTAGGGTCAGGAATACCACAAGAAGTTTTAACTAAAGAATTTATTAAAGAAATTTATGATATAGATGTTGAAATCGTATATGATTCAAAAGATGATATGCATATCCTATATAGCAGATAATACTTTCATAAAATAAAAGACAACTGATAAATAGATTTTTTCTATTTATCAGTTGTCTTTTTATATGTAAATTGGTAATTAATTCATTAATTTAAAAGATTCGTTTTTTAAATTAAGTTTTCCTTTTAAGTTTGAAGTAGTATATACTTTTTTATCCTTAGTTATAAATATTGCATCAGTATTATCAAGACTTTCTATCAATTTCATGCCCTTTTGTAGACCAAGACCAAAAGTAGTAGTTGATAGTCCATCGCCAACAATAGATGATGATGATATAATAGTAACACTACTTAAGTTATTTTCGAATGGATAACCAGTTGATGGATCTATCATATGATGATATATAACTCCATCTTTTTCTAAATATCTTTCATATATACCAGATGTGACAACAGATTTATTTGAAACAGCTATATTTCCAATTGAAGAACCATCTTCGCTTGTAGGGTCTTGGATTCCAACTTTAAATGGTGTATTTTTTTCTTTTTCACCTAAAATAAATACATTCCCTCCAAGATTTATTATTGCACTTTCTACATCTTTAGATTTTAAATATTTTACAATTTGGTCAGCTGCATATCCTTTTGCTATACCACCTAAGTCAATTTCCATACCTTTTTTATTTAATTTTACTGAATTATTTTTTTCATCAATTGAAATATCTTTGTAATTTACAAGAGATAATTTATCTTTTATTTCGTTTTTATCAGGAACTCTAGCATTGTCAGTGCCTATTCCCCATAAGTCTACAACAGGTCCTATAGAAATATCAAATACACCATCTGATATATCTGAAAAATGAAGAGCAGTTTTTATTACTTCAAAAGTTTTATCAGATATATTTACATATCCTTTTCCCGCATTTTGATTTATTTTAGTAACATCACTATAATCCCTTGTTTTCGACATGGTATTATCAATATCCAACAAGATTTTTCCACATTCGTCTAAAATCTCTTTTGAATCAGATTCTTTTACATTATATAAAGTTATATTGCTTACAGTGTTTAAGTCGTAGTAAGTTTGACTATAATCTCCTTTATTAAAGTTGCCCCTAAATATGTAGATAAAAAAACAAATAGCTATAATTGCTATTATTAAAAAGGTAGATTTTTTCTTATTCATAATGCCTCCTTTAAATAATTTTCTTCTTATGTTATATTTAATTATAACATAAGAAGAAAAAATGAAGAGGAGTTTTTATAATGGTTAAACTAAATAATGATTGGGATGAATTATTAAAAGATGAATTCCAAAAAGAATATTATCAAAATCTTAGAGAATTCTTAAAACAAGAATACTCTAGTAAAGTTATATATCCAAATATGTATAATATATTCGAAGCATTAAAACACACTTCTTTTAAGGATACTAAAGTTTTAATCTTAGGTCAGGATCCATATCACGGAGAAAATCAAGCACATGGATTGGCATTTTCAGTTCAAAAAGGTGTAAAAATACCACCATCACTTTTGAATATATATAAAGAATTACATGAAGATTTAGACTGTTACATACCTAATAATGGTTATTTAATACCATGGGCAGATCAAGGTGTTCTGCTATTAAACACTGCATTGACAGTTAGAGCACATGAAGCAAATTCTCATCAAAATATTGGCTGGGAAATATTTACCGATAATATTATAAAATTATTAAATACAAGAGAAGAACCGGTAATATTTGTTTTATGGGGTGGAAATGCAAGACGTAAAAAATCGTTAATTGATACTAGTAGACATTATGTTTTAGAGTCTGCACATCCAAGTCCACTTTCAGCATATAGAGGATTCTTTGGATGTAAACATTTCTCAAAAATAAATGAGATATTACAAGGTTTAGGCAAAGCTCCAATCGATTGGCAAATACCAAATATATAATAAAACAAAGAAATTAGATTTACTATAAATTGATATCCCTTTATGTAAAGAAATTATAATACTAAAATATGTAAAAAACAGGTGGATAAAGTAATTAATTGTAACAATTTATCAAAATATAGAATATGATAAACTATAAAATTTAAAAATTTTATTATAATTTCCATAGGTGCATTTCAAGAAAATTAAAGATACTTAAAATTTTCTAATTGCTAAAAAGAAAGAAGGGGTATTTATGGCAGTAAATACAATAAGTGCAAATCAAGTACAACAGATGTTGGCTAGAAATCAATTTAGTTTGATAATAGATTTGCGAGATTATTATGATTATACAAGAGGACACTTACCAAATGCTATTAATATACCAACTAATCAAATATTAGATAGAATAAATGAAATTCAACCATATAGAAACGGCAATATTCTTTTATATTGTCAATATGGGGTACAAAGTGTAAGTGTAGGAAAAGTATTAATGATTAATGGATTTAGAAGGGTATATAGTTTAAATGGAGGTTTAGATTATTACAATTATCCATTATATTAAAAATATATAATTTATATTTAAATAAAGGGGAGATATTGAGCTTACAAAGTTTAACTTTAAAATTAAATTTGCAATATCTCTTTTTTTTGTTAGAATATATCTTTAAAAAAAGTGAAAATTAAATTATAATAGTTCAAGAAAAAAATTTTAGGAGAAAAACTATGAAAAAAGATTTTAAAATGAGAACTGGCCTTATTGTTGGACAAGAAGGACTAGATAAATTAAAAGATGCAAATGTTATAGTATTCGGAGTTGGAGGAGTTGGAAGTTTTGCTTGTGAAGCTTTAGTAAGAGCAGGAGTTGGAAATATAACTATAGTTGATTTCGATGATGTTGATATAACTAATATAAATAGACAAATACCAGCACTACATTCTACAATTGGAAGACTTAAAGTAGATGTTATGAAAGAAAGACTTTTAGATATAAACCCAGATTTAAATATAAAAGCAATAAAAAAATTATACAATGCAGAAACAAGTGATGAAATATTAACAGAAGATTACGATTATGTTGTAGATGCTATAGATATGGTTACTTCAAAAATAAAACTTATAGAAACATGTAAAGAAAAAGGATTTAACATAATAAGTTCTATGGGAATGGGTAATAAATTAGATCCAACTAAAATTGTAGTAACAGATATCTACAAAACACATACTTGTCCACTTGCAAAAGTTCTTAGAAGAGAGCTTAAAGATAGAAGGATTAAAAAATTAAAAGTAGTTTACTCAACAGAACAACCAAGAGAATTACAAGAAAGAATAATGAACGGAAGAAAAGTAACACCAGGTAGTATATCTTTCGTACCTTCAGTGGGTGGTCTTACAATAGCATCTGTAGTAGTAAGGGAATTACTAGAAAGATAATAATAAAGAAAAAGAAACAAATGAGAAAAACATTTGTTTCTTTTTTTAAATCACTAAAAATATTTGATTGAATATAATAAATAAACGCTTATTTAAAGGTCAATATAATTTAGGGGGGGGTAATATGGCTAGCTATAGAGGAATAGACGTAAGTAATTGGTCTGGTTATATAAACTGGAGAGAAGTTAGAGATGCTGGTATAGAGGTTGCTATAATACAAGCTTCAGAAGGAACTTTTTATAGAGACCCATATTTACATGAATTTTATAATGGAGCAAAAGAAAATGGAATAAAAGTAGGATTTTATCATTTTTTTAACCCAGGCTCATCACCAACACCAAGTGAACAAGCTAGATATTTTGTAGATACTATAAGAGGATTGGATTCAGATTTAAAATTAGTTCTTGATTTAGAACAAACAGGTGGGCTTGATAATTATGAAGTAACACGTCAAGCAATAGAATTTTTAGAAGAAGTAAGAAATTATAGTGGATTAGATGTAGCAGTTTACACATATACTAATTTTGCACAATATAATTTATATGAAGGTCTTGGACTTTCTGAATATCCTTTATGGATAGCACAATTATCAGAAGGGGGACCATCACCAAATCCTATTTGGGGAAATAAATACGTTGCATGGCAATATTCAGATACAGGTAGAGTAAGAGGAATAAATGCAAGTACAGACTTAGACTTAGTTTATGATGGAATGTTTTTAGATGATAGAGAAGATATTCCAAAAGAACAAAAACAACCACAACGAATTCCAGGAACAAGACAAGAACCATCTACACAAAGTGGAGTTATATATTACACAGTTCAAGAAGGGGACACACTAACTTCAATAGCTCAAAAATATGATACTACAGTTCATGAGATTACAGTGACAAATTCTATAGTAAATCCAAATTTGATATATGTAGGAGAAGTATTGAAAATATATCCAGGTAATAGAAGTATAATAAAGAGAAAGAAAGTATTTACTACAACTTATATAGTACAAAGTGGAGACACATTAACATCAATTGCAATCAAATTTGATACTACAGTTCAAGCAATAGCAGAGTTAAATGATTTACAAAATCCAAATCTAATATATGTAGGTGAAATATTAAAAATACCTACAAATTCAAGAGGCAATTTATCCGCACCATCAAGCAGACATTATATAAAAACTTATATAGTACAAAGTGGAGATACACTTACTTCAATAGCAAAAAAATTTAATACTACAGCAGATAAAATAGCACTTTTAAATAATATAACAAATCCGAATTTAATTTATCCAGGTCAAATTTTAAAAATAGAAACATCAATAAATTCAAGTACAAGAGGATATAATTTCAATACTATGTATACAGTTCAAAAAGGAGATACTTTATTAGGAATATCAAGAAAACTAGATGTTGATTATAAAGAGTTAATTCAAAAAAATGATATAACAAATCCAAACTTGATTTATACAGGAGAAGTTTTAAAGATATAAGAAGTTTTAAAGATATAAAAGGTTAAAAGAGATAATTTTTATAAGTTATAGGAATTTATCCTCATTTTAAATTTATAAAAAAAGGGAGCATTTTTAGTGTGCTCCTATTTTCATTTATATTCTTTATATTTAACTTTAGAATAAATTTTTTCTCCATCTGAATAAAACTGCATACTTCCGTTTTGATCGGTTCTAAAAATTTTCGCATCTACAGATTCTAAGTTATCTAAAGTTGATTTATGGGGATGCCCATAACTATTTTTATATCCACACGAAATTACAGCAATATCAGGTGTAGTTTCTTCTAAAAAAGTTAAAGAGCTAGCTGTGTAACTTCCATGATGGGCTACTTTTAGGAAATCGATATCTTCTAGGTTATACGAATTAATCATATCCATTTCATTACTTTCCTCACAATCACCAGTAAATAAAAAGTTATTGTTTTTATACGAAATATTTAGTACAATGGAATTTGAATTATTATTATCTGTTATATAACTTGGACTTAATACATATATATTTGTGGAATCGTCTAGGTTGAAAGAGTCGTCTTTTGACAGATAATTTACTTTTAAATTTTTTTTATTACAAGAATCAATTAAGTTGATGTAGCATTCACTGTCAGTGGTTTGATTAGGCATATAAATTTTTTCTACATCAAAATTATCAATTATATAGTCTAAGCTGCCAATATGGTCACTGTCAGGGTGTGTAGCTATAACTACATCTAAATTTTTTACTTTTTTATTTTTTAAATATGATTTTATGATTTTAGCACTATCTTCATCACCACCATCGATTAACATATTTTTGTTAGATGGTGTTGTAATTAAAATAGAGTCAGCTTGGCCGACATCTATTACATGGATGCAAAAATCTTTATTTTTGTCACAACCAGTTAAAAGTGCTATTATAATAATTGAAAAAATTAATAATTTTTTATTCAAGTTACAATCACTCCATTAAAATACATGTTTATTAGATATTATCTTGGGTAAAATAGAATATTGAAATAAATATAATAATAGTTTTGACATTGAAATAGAAAAGAATACAATAAATGTAAAAATTTTCTTTAAAAATATTTAAATAAATCAATTAATAAAGAAAATTTATTGTGTAATATAAATGCACTTAATTAGGTATAGTGCAGGAAAATCAATCTAGAATACAAAAAATAGAGATTTTCTTTAATTATAGGAGGAATTTATGTTAATAACAGAAGAAAGAGAAAGTATTAATCTTTTTGAACAAATAATACAACAAGGAAAAAATAGTTTAAAGCCTCAATTTAAGGAAATAACTATAGAAGATAGAGAAATATTAAATCCATACTTTGATTTAGTAGATTATGAAGCATGTGAATACAACTTCAATACACTTTATATGTGGCAACATGCATATAAAACTGCATACCATATAGGAGATAATTTTGCAGTTTTAGTTGGAGAATATGAAGGAGAAGTATTCTCTATATTACCTCTTGCTAAAAAAGAAGATTTACCAAAAGTTATAGATTTTGTATTAGATTACTTTAAAGAAATAGAAGAAAAACTTTACTTTAGAGGAATAACTGAAGAAGTTGTAGATTATCTAAAAGAACAATATGGTGATAGATTTGAATATGTAGCAGAAAGAGACATATTCGATTATGTTTATGATGGAGAAATATTAAGAACATTAAAAGGAAGAAAAAATAGCAAGAAGAGAAATCATATAAACTATTTCTTAAGTGAATATGAAGGAAGATTTGAATATAGACTTCTTGGAAAAGCTGATTTTGATGACTGCAGACAATTATTAGATGATTGGACAGTAAATAAAGAAGAAAATAACAATATTGAAGAAGGCGTAGATGACGAAAGATTAGGTATCGAAAAATTATTCGCTCATTACGATCAAGTATGCGATAGATTAAAAATAGCTGGAATTTATATAGATGGAAAATTAGAAGCATTTACTATGGGAGAATTATTAAACAACAATATGGCATTAATCCACATAGAAAAAGCTAATCCAGAAATAAGAGGATTATATCCTTATATAAATCAACAATTTTTAGTTCACGAATTCCCAGATGTAGAATTTGTAAACAGAGAAGAAGATATGGGAATAGAAGGACTTAGAAAAGCTAAATTATCTTACCATCCTTGTAAATTTGTTGAAAAATACACAGTTAGGGAGGCTAACTAATTGAATATTAGATATGCTAAGCCAATTGATAAAGAGCAAGTAGTTTCTGTTTGGAATTATTGTTTTGAGGATGGAGAAGATTTTGTAAAGTATTATTTTGAAAATGTGTATGATGAAAATAATACTATTATAATAGAAGAAAACGACGAGGTTTTATCTGCACTTCAATTAAATAAGTATACGATAGACCTTAGAGATAATAAATACGATGTATCTTATGTAGTCGGAGTTTCATCAAAACCAGAAGTTAGAGGGCTTGGTTATATGAAACATTTAATGGCTTATACATTAGAAGAGTTATACAAAAATGGAGAAATAGTATCTCTTTTAATGGCTATAGATTATAGACTGTATAAAAGATACGGATTTGATCACTGTTATGACCAAATTCAATATAATCTTAGAACTGATGAACTTTTAGGATTTAGATTATCATCTAAACTTAGAAAGGCTACGTTTGAAGATGCAGAAACTTTATCAAGAATTTATACTAAAGCAATGGAGTCTTTAAATGGATATGCAGTTAGAGATGAAGCTTATTTTAATAGATTTATAAAAGAAGTAAGTTCTGAAAGTGGATATATATATATTGATGAAGAAAACAATAGTTATATAGCATATTATATTCAAGGAGATACATTCTTTGTAAGAGAATTAATATACAACAATATTTCTTCTTTAAAATCTATGTTAGCCTATATATATAATCATAATACACAGTGTAAAAAAACAGTTATAAATGCACCTGTAGATGATAAAATTAAACTAATAATTGCTAATTTAAAAACTTGTGAAATAAAGCTAATACCATTTATGGCTGGGAGAGTTATAAACTTTGAAAAATATATTGAAAGTTTAAATTCCTGCAATATAGATACACAAAAAATAAATAATAAATATATAAAAATAAAAGTTATAGATAAATATATAAAGCAAAATAACTCTGTATTTAAAATATCTGTATGTGATAATAAAATAAAAATACAAAGAGTTGAAGAAGATTATGATATAGAACTAGATATAAATTCTATAACACAACTTGCATTTTCATATTTAAATACAGATGAAATCTTCATGTTAAATGAAATTGATGAATCTAGTTTAATTAATACTCAAAAAGAATTACTAAATGTTTTATTTGAAAAAAGAATAAATTATATAGATGAACTTGTTTAAGTTTAAATTTTTAAAATAGCGTCTAATCTTTAAGGTTGGCGCTATTTTTGATTTTATGTAAAAAAAAGCTTAGAAATGTCAATTTTTATATAAAATTTTTTTGATATAATAGACTATTCTGAAAATAAGTATACAATATATTCATGAACAAAAAATAACTGGGGTGATAAATATGAAAGAAGTAAAATATGCAAAACGTATGATGGTAGAAGGGGGATCTGAAATAAGTGATATATTAGCATTAACTGCTAAACCAGAAGTAATATCTTTTGCAGGGGGACTACCTGCACCAGAATTATTTCCAGTAGAAGATATGAAAAGAATGGCTAATGAAGTTTTAGATGAAGTAGGAACTGTAGCACTTCAATATTCTTCGGCTCAAGGTTTCCCAAAATTCAGACAACAAATAGCTGATAGGATGAATGCAAAACAAAAAACAAATGTAGCTGCTGATGATATACTAGTAACTAGCGGTTCACAACAAGCATTAGAGTTTTCTGGTAAAATATTTATAGATGAAGGGGACGTAATATTATGTGAAAGTCCTACATATTTAGGTGCTTTAAATGCATTTAATGGATATGGACCAAAATACATAGAAGTTGAAACTGATGAAGATGGTATGAATATGGAAGCTTTAGAAAAAGTTTTACAAACTACTGATAGAGTAAAAATGATATATGTTATACCAGATTTTCAAAATCCAACAGGTAGAACTTGGCCACTTGAAAAACGTAAAAAATTCGTTGAATTAATAACTAAATATAAAGTAGTAGCTTTAGAAGATAACCCATATGGTGAATTAAGATATGAAGGAGAATTTTTACCTTCATTAAAATCTTTTGATAAAGAAGGTTATGTTGTATATTTAGGAACATTCTCAAAAATATTATGTCCAGGATATAGACTTGGATGGGTATGCGCATCACCAGAAATATTAGCTAAATATATAAGATGTAAAGAAGATGGTGATTTACAAACATCAACAATATCTCAATTAGAAGTTAGTAGATATTTAGATGAATGTGATGTAGATGCACATGTTTTAGAAATAAGAGCTCTTTATAAAAAGCGTAGAGACTTAATGTTAAAAACAATAGAAGAAGAATTCCCAGAAGGAGTTAAATGGACTCATCCAGAAGGTGGATTATTTATGTGGGTTACAGTACCTGAAAGTATAAATACTACTGAAATGATGAAAAAATGTGTAGATAATAATGTAGCATATGTTCCAGGGGTTGCTTTCTATCCAGGAAGAACTAAAACTAACAACTTTAGATTAAATTATTCAAATATGGATGAAGAAAGAATAGTAATAGGAATAAAGAGAATAGCTGAAGTTATAAAAAATGAATTAAAATAATAAATACATATAATTAAAGTAAGGTATGTCAGTTTTGGCATACCTTATTTTTTTAATATAGGACTAGATTTAGAAATTAAGGTCAATAATAGAGAAAATTAGATTTTAGGAGGGATATTTTGAGAAGACCGTTATTATTGATATTTATAATAATTTTAATTCTGGGATTTTTTATTACATTAGGAAAAGAACTAGATAATATAAATTCGGATATAGATATAACTATAAGCGGAGTTGTAAAAGATAAAAAGGAAAAAGATAAGTATACACAATATATAATAGATGGATACTTGATAAATGACTATAAAAGAAAGTATGATATTAAAATAGGACAAATTGTAAAAGTAGAAGGAAATTTAAAAGATTTAGATAAATTAGGTTTTGATGATTTTGATTATGGACGATATATAAAGAGTTGTGGATATAAGGGATTAATTAATTCAAATTATTTTAAAGTAATTGGAAAAAATAAGTTTTACACATATATAGGAAAATTTAAAATATATATGAGAGATACATTTAGATATCTATATAAAGATTCATCTAATTTTATAAATTCATGTTTACTTGGAATAAAAGATGATTTAACAGAAGAAGAGAGTGAGATGTTTTCAAGAACAGGTACAAGCCATGTAATCGCAATATCAGGGCTTCATACAGGGATAATATGTGTATTAATAGCTTATATTATAAGAGGTATAAATAAAATATATAAGCTATGTATCTTAATAGCAATTATGTTCTTATACAGTATAATGGTAGGATTTTCTCCTTCCATAATAAGAGCGATATTTTTCGTCATAATTATGTACTTAGCTGTATTTTTATTTAAAAAAAGAGATGGAATAACAACATTATCATTAATTGCTAGTGTATTAATTATAAATAATCCATACACTATGTATAATATTAGTTTTCAGTTGTCATTTTTGGCAACATTGTCTATATTGTATTTTAATAAAATAATAATAAAAAAATTAAAATTTAATATCATATCAATGACTATAGCAGCTAATATATTAACTATGCCGATAGTTTACTATGTATTTGGAGGAATTGCACTTTTATCTATTTTAGGCAATATAGTGATAATACCGTTTATAGGAATTATCATGAATTTAAGTATTTTTAGTATTTTATTATTTGAAATTAACTTAAATATTACAAAAGTTATAGTTTATATAAACAAAAACCTTATTAATATGGTATATTATATATTGGACAAAATAAGCAAGATAGAAATTGGATATATACAAGTTGAGAATCCTAATATAATATATGTAATAATTTATTATGTTTTAATTTTCTCTTACATGATATACAAAGAAATTAAAACTATGAAGGAGCAAGAAAATGAAATACAAGGATATTGTCTATAATATAAAAGATAAAAACTTTGAAAAAATTTATCTATTATATGGTAAAGAACATTATTTAATAGATAATGCTATAAAATTATTTAGAGAATCTTTAAATGAAAGTATGATAGATTTCAATTTAGAAACAATAGACGGAAAAGAAACTACACTAGATCAACTTCTTAGTTCTATAGAAACACTTCCATTTATGGACGAAAGGAAAATAGTAATAGTAAAGGATTTTGAATTACTTACAAAGTCTAAGAAAAAGAATTTCTCAGACAAAGATGAAAAGACATTTGCAAGTCATTTGGAAAATATTCCGGACACAACTATTTTAGTTTTTGCTGTATATGGAGAAGTAGATAAAAGAAAAAGCATAGTAAACACAATAAGCAAAAATGGAATTGCCTATAACTGTGAAAAAATATCTGATATGGAACTGTTTAAATGGACTAAAAAGAAATTTGAAAAAAATAACACAATGATAGATAATGCTCAAATTATGTACTTTATAGAATCAACTGGATATAAGGATAAAAATAATGAATATACTCTATCAGATATAGATAATGAAATAAGAAAAATAAGTTCTTTCGCAGGTTCAGATACAAAAGTAACGAATGAAATAATAGATAGGCTTTCGCAAAAGAAAATAGAAAATGATATTTTTAAACTAATAGATTATATTGGCGATAAAAATTCACAAAATGCTATAAAGATATTAAATGATATGATAAACGAAGGAGAGTCTGTTTTAGGTATATTTGCTATGATAAATAGACAATTTAAAATAGTACTTCAAGTAAAAGAATTATTAAACAAAGGTTTAAATAATAAGGCAATATCAGACAAATTAAAACTATCTTTATTTATAGTAAATAAATCTATAAAAATAAGTAGAAACTTTACAGAATCTATGATAATAGATATGTTAAACTACATTCTAGAAAGTGATTATAAAATTAAAAAAGGTCTTATGAGAGATACGCTTGCTATAGAAATGTTAGTAAGTAAGTATTGTCAGAGAAGAGTAAGTTAAAGTCTTCCTAATAAATAGGGAAGACTTTTTTGATTGTAATTTAAATTAGAAAAAATAAAAAACCCTTGAAATTAATCAAGGGCCAATTTATGCACAAATTAAACTTCTTATTAAGCGTTCATAGAGTTTAATTTTTGAGCTAATTTAGCTACTTTTCTAGCAGCAGCGTTTTTGTGTATAGTTCCTTTAGAAGCAACTTGAGATATTTTCTTTTGAGCGAATTGGAATCTTTGAGTAGCTTCTTCTACGTTACCAGCGTTAACAGCTTCTTCGAATCTTCTTATAGCTGTTTTAACTTGTGATTTTCTTACTCTGTTTAAAGCAGTTTTCTTATCGATAACTTTTATTCTCTTTTTAGCAGATTTTATATTTGCCAATCTGTTCACCTCCCGTAAAATTTATTATTCTCATCGTCAACATATTTGATTTTAACAGAAATAAAAATAAAAATCAAGTATTAATATTCAATACTTTTAATTTAATTTAAGTTTTATTTAATTTATGTTTAAAAATCGTAAAAGAGTTAATAATTATAATCAAAGTCAAAAACAGAAAAGTAACCTAAAATTCTGTTTATAAAATACTAATAAAATATTGTTCAATAAGATAATAACATTTGGAGGTTTTTATGATAAGTATAAGAACAGATTTAGCACTTGAAGCAACAGAAATATGTGAAGAGCAGTCGACAGCGCTTGATGGAGTTGTAGTGGATACAAAAGAATTAGAAGATTGTACTATTACTACAGTAGAAATCATAAATGAAATTGGTTCAAAAATAATGAATAAAGAAATAGGAAAGTATATAACTTTAGAAAGTGATTTGATGAAATTCGACGATGATGATTCAAGAGAGAAGGTTATAAATTATCTAAAAGATGAATTGATTGAAATCTTTGGAACTGATCAATCTAAAAAAACTTTGATAATAGGACTTGGAAATTGGAATATCACATCAGATGCATTAGGACCTAGAGCTGTATCAAAAACACTTGTAACCCGTCATATTTTTAAAAATTACAATAAAGATTATGATGATGATTTTTCAGAAGTAGCAGCACTTAGTCCTGGAGTTATGGGTATAACAGGGATTGAAACTGTAGAAATAGTAAAATCTATAGTAGATAAAATAAAACCGGATAGAGTTGTTGCAATTGATGCTTTGGCCTCTAGGAAGATGGACAGAGTAAATTCAACAATTCAGATATCAACAGGAGGAATAGCACCAGGAGGAGGGGTAGGAAATAAAAGAAAAGCACTAGATAAATCTTATTTAGGTGTTGATGTAATTGCTATAGGTGTTCCTACAGTAGTAGATGCAGCTACACTTACAATAGACGTGCTAGATTTAGCAATTGATAATTTAATAGAAGTATCTCAAGAAAATAGTGAGTTTTATAAAATGCTTACAAAATTAAAAGAAGAAGAAAAATATCAATTAATCAAAGATTCTTTAGATCCATACGATAAAAATTTAATTGTAACCCCAAAAGATATAGATGAAACAATAGAGAACTTAGCGATAATAATAAGCGAAGGATTAAATAGATCCCTTCATCCAGGAAGGGCTTAAAGGGTTAAAACTAAGGAGGAGAAATATGTATAATAAATTTGCTAAAGTAGTAAGTATAGCCATTTTATTATTTACAATACCGAATAACACATTGGCTTTAAATAAAGATGGGTTATTTACTAATTTAATAAGATATTCTTATCCAGAAGTTAAAGTTATAGAAAAAGATGATACAGATACAAAGGATAAGCAGAATGAAGATCAAACAACAACCAGTAAAGAAACAAAGACAAGTAAACAGTTTGTAAACGTATATGTAGGAGAAGATAATATACCAACTGCAAAAAAAAGTGATAATAATGGTATAAGTCTAGAGAGTGCCGTATATAGTTCAAATTTAAGGGTTACAAACAATAAACCACAAATTTTAATATACCATAGCCATAGTTGTGAGACTTATTCTGATTCACCAAAGGGAAATTATCACTCAGAAGACAAAGATCGTTCAGTTATGTCAGTTGGATGTTTACTTACTAACCAATTATCTAATTTAGGATGGGGAGTAATACATTCTACTACTTATCATGATAGTCCTTCGTATAATAATTCATATAAACGAAGTTCACAAACAATAAAATCAGTAATGAATCAATATAATGATGTAGATATAACTATAGACTTACATAGAGATGGATTGGATATATCTAATGAAAGTGTAAAGAATAATATTCATAATAAATATACAACTACAATAAATGGGGAAAGAGTAGCAAAGTTTTTCTTTGTTGTCGGAGCTAGAAATGATGATGTAACAAAGGTGAAAAAATTGGCTGACAGTTTAACAGAGTATGCTAAAAAGAAATATCCAGATTTAATAATGCCTGTAGTTATGAAGCCTTACGGTAGATTTAATCAAAGCATTTGTGATAATGCATTGTTAGTAGAAGTAGGAAGTAACGGAACTACTAGTGCTGAAGCTCAAGCAAGTGCAAAATATTTAGCAGAAATATTAGATGGGTATTTTAAAGAACAAGATATAAAAAATAATTAAAAGTATAACATTAAATAAAATTATAAATGAAAGATGTATATATGAGCAAATTAGATGAAAGAATAAATAATAGAAAAAATAAAAAAATAAATAAATATAAAAAGTTAAGAAACTTTAAAATTTTATCCGTTATTTTTATGATTAATATAACAATTGGCTGTATATTTTTTACAGATTATAATATGAATAAAATGTTAAATAGAGAATCTACAATAAATAAAGGTATAGAATTTATACAAAAAAATATAAATTGTATAGAAAAAATTTTAAGAAATATTGATTTAAATATAAAAATATAAAATAATAATTATTATAGAAAACAAAAAATAAGGCTTAATTTCAAAATAAGTCTTATTTTTCTGTTACAACTAATATTTACATCAAAGCAGATATATTATAAAATAAAATCTATGATAAAAATAATTTATATTAATTATAAGGAGGAATAAAGGTGGACAATAAACAAAGTAGAACTAGAAATTTTAGTATTATTGCACATATAGACCATGGAAAGTCTACCTTAGCGGATAGATTAATTCAATATACAGGTTTAGTTAGTGATAGAGAGATGAAAAACCAGTTATTAGATAATATGGATTTAGAGAGAGAAAGAGGAATCACTATTAAGCTACAAAATATAAGATTAAAATACAATGCTAAGGATGGAAACGAATATTATTTAAACTTAATTGACACACCAGGACATGTCGATTTCAACTATGAGGTATCAAGAAGTTTAGCTGCATGTGAAGGTGCTTTATTAGTAGTAGATGCAGCACAAGGTGTAGAAGCACAAACATTAGCAAACGTATATTTAGCATTAGACCAAGACTTAGAAATATTACCAGTAATAAATAAAATAGATCTTCCAAGTGCTAGACCAGATGAAATAAAAGCGGAAATAGAAGATATTATAGGTCTTGATGCAAGTGAAGCTCCATTAGTATCGGCTAAAAGTGGTTTAAATATACAAGATGTATTAGAAGATATCGTAAATAATGTACCTGCTCCAGAAGGTGACATAGAAAAACCATTAAAAGCTTTAATATTCGACTCATATTATGATGCTTATAAAGGTGTTGTAGCATATGTTAGAGTATTCGAAGGTGAAGTTAAAAAAGGTATGACAATCGAAATGATGAATACTAAAAAGAAATTTGAAGTTACAGAAGTAGGTGTTATGGCTCCACATCCAACTGAACTTGAAAGTCTTCAAGCTGGAGATGTTGGATATATAGCAGCTAGTATAAAAGATATAAGAAGCTGTCACGTTGGAGATACAATAACAGATGCTAAAAGGCCTACAGATGAGCCGCTTCCAGGATACAAAAAAGCTACACCAATGGTTTACTGTGGTATTTACCCAGGTGAAGGTGAAAAATATGAAAATGTTAAAGATGCACTAGAAAAATTACAAGTAAATGATGCGGCGTTAGAATTCGAACTTGAAACTTCTGCAGCTTTAGGATTTGGTTTTAGATGTGGGTTCTTAGGATTATTACACTTAGAAATAATAGAAGAAAGATTAGAAAGAGAATTCAACTTAAACTTAGTTACAACAGCTCCATCTGTTATATATAGAGTAACAAAGAACACTGGTGAAGTAGTTATGATACAAAATCCAACTAACTTACCAGATCCATCAGAAATAAAAATGATAGAAGAACCTATTGTAAAAGCTGATATAATAGTTCCTAAAGATTATGTTGGTATAGTAATGGAATTATGTCAAGAAAGACGCGGAACTATGCATAATATGGAATATATCGACCCTAAGAGAGTTATGCTACATTACGATTTACCACTTAATGAAGTTATATATGACTTCTTCGATGCATTAAAATCTAGAACTAGAGGATACGGTTCATTAGACTTTGAAATGAAAGGATATGTTCCATCTACACTAGTAAAATTAGATATATTAATAAATAAAGAACAAGTCGATGCACTTAGCTTTATAGTACATGAATCAAAAGCATATGCTAGAGGAAAAGCTATGTGTGAAAAACTTAAAAACGAAATACCAAGACATCAATTTGCTGTGCCAATACAAGCAGCTGTTGGAAATAAAATAATTGCTAGAGAAACTATAAGTGCTCTTAGAAAAGACGTACTTGCTAAATGCTATGGTGGAGATATATCTCGTAAGAAGAAACTTCTTGAAAAACAAAAAGAAGGTAAAAAACGTATGAGACAAATCGGAAACGTAGAAGTACCACAAAAAGCATTCATGGCAGTTTTAAAATTAGATGACTAGTAACTAGATAAATGTAAATAATAAATAAAAATGAACTCTATAAGGTTAAAATATTTTTACTTATAGAGTTTATTGCTTTAAAGAATAAATTAAATATTATTTATGCAAAAATAACTTTATCTATATAATATAAATATTATGTAAATAAGTTAAAAAACTAGTGACATTATAAAAAAAAGAGTATTATATATAATGAAAATAAAAAATATAATAAAAAAGATTAGCAATTAAATAAGGTTTAATATGAACTACTTATTGTTTGGTAGTATTAAATTTTAAGCTTGAAAATTATAGATATAAAAGTTTAAAATTTGTAAGATTATGAAAGAATTAAAAAAAGTATATTTATTGAAATGGTATGTAAAATAATATAAAATAGACTTATGAAAATAGTCTATATATGTACTATTATAGATATTAATTTTATTTTATTGTCAAAATGTGTAAAAATATAAATATGCTCCTTAAATAATTTTGTAATGTTAAGTGTGTTTAATTCTATTAAATACAGCTTAATTTAGAATAAATATTAAATTTTACAAAATAAAAAAAAATACTTTTAGAAATGACAATTTTTTGGTATAATTTTATGAGTTGTTAGATATAAGTAAATTATCGAGTTTTATTTCTTGATGAAAAAAAAATACTTTTATGTTTGAATTGACAAAATTTTAGGTTTATTAGGAATATGGAATATAAAAGTTGATCTTTAGGAGGGATGAGTTATTTTTATTATAGTATTATGTGTCGCGATATTATTAATTTTAGGTATTAGAGAGCAAATGGCACAAAAAAGAAATGTTGAAAAAATACCTATAAGGGTAAACATAAATGGGATTAGAGGTAAGTCTACTGTAACTAGACTAATAACAAGTATTTTGACAGAAGCAGGATATAAAACTGTTGGAAAAACAACTGGGACTGCAGCAAGAATGATTTATTGGTTCCAAGATGATGAAGATATCATAGTAAGACAGCCACAAGGGGCAAACATAGGAGAACAATTAAAAGTCTTACAAAAAGCTGCTGATTTAAATGCAGAAGCTTTAGTTTGTGAGTGTATGGCTGTAAATCCAGATTACCAAAAAGTTTTTCAATTTAGAATGTTAGAAGCCAATATAGTTGTTATAGTTAATGTATTAGAAGACCACTTAGATGTTATGGGTCCAACATTAGACCAAATTGCACAAGCATTTGGAGCAACTATTCCTTACAATGGATTTTTAATAACAATTGATTGTGCTTATACTAATTACTTCAAACAAATTGCAAAAGAAAGAAATACTAAGGTAATAATTGCAGATAATTCAAAAATTACAGACGAATACTTAGCTAAATTTGACTACATGATCTTCCCAGATAATGCATCATTAGCTCTTGCTGTAGGTGAAGCACTAGGTATAGATGAGGAAACATGCTTTAAAGGTATGTTAAATGCACATCCAGACCCAGGTGCAATGAGAATCACAAGAATTGGTGATGAAAACTTAAATTGTACATTTGTCAATGGTTTTGCGGCAAATGATCCACAATCAACAGTTAATATATGGGAAAGAGTAAAAGAATTAGAGTACAATACTGAAGACCCTATAGTTATAATGAACTGTAGAGAAGATAGAGTTGATAGAACTGAAATATTTGTTTCAGATGTATTTCCAAAAATACAAACTCATACTTTAGTAGCTATTGGAGAGGTTTCAGAACCAATTACAACAGCGTTTAACAATGGGCAATTCCCAAATGTTAAAAACTACATTAATTTAGAATATGCTGAGCCGGATAAAATTATGGAGACTTTAAATCCATTATTAAAGGACAGAATGGTATTTGGTGTTGGAAATATACATGGACAAGGTGAAGCCTTCATCGAAAAATTATTAAGTATGGCGAGAGATGAAGATACACAAGATACAATATTAATTGATAATAAGGAAAAAACTTTAGGATAGGAGAATTTAAGGAGGATTACATGGGAATTAGTGAATTATATGTAGCTATTATTTTAGGATTAACATTAAGTTTATTGTTTCAAGAGAAATTTGGTATAAATCCAGGAGGATTAGTTGTTCCAGGATATATTGCCTTATCATTTAAAGATCCAAAAGGAGTAATAGTTATATTTATAATAAGTTTATTAACATATATGATAGTTGAATTTGTTTTAAATAAATTCTTAATATTATATGGTAGAAGAAGATTTTTAGCGATGTTATTTGTAAGTATGCTATTAAATATATTAATAACTACTGTAAATGCATCAATGGGTAATGCATTAGATGCTTTATCTGCTATAAGAATAGTTATACCAGGATTAATAGCAAATGCTTATTATAAACAAGGTATAAAATTAACAGTAGCGAGTTCATTAGGAGTTTCATTAGCAGTGTACGCTATTATTACTTTTGTACCAGGTATATAGCGAGGTATAAAACATGAGTAAAGAATTAACAATAAAAGAAAAACTTCAGATAAAAATAAAAAATAGAAAAGAAATAACAGTGACAAAATTATTTATTTCTATTGCTATACTGTACGTTATATATTTAGTGTTAGAAATTAATTTCTAACACTAAATATATATTATAAATAAGAAAATCTTCATTTTAAAAGCGATTTTGAGATGTGGATTTTCTTTAAATGCATTTAGGGAAAATATATTTGTTTTGCAAATTTAAATACATATATATTTTAAAAAATGTAGTAAATGTGATGTAGAAATTTACAAAAAAGGAGAGGAAGATTTTGATAAAGAAAATAGCGACTGTTCTTGCAGTAGTGGTTTTATGCTTAAGTCTAGTTTTCTATGATAATATCGTTGCCCTTTTCAATACGTCCGTTAACAAAACATTAGGTAGGGATGTAACTTCAGGATATGGAGTAAGTTCATCTAATGAGTTAGCAGTAGAGGTCGGAATGAAGGTTTTAAAAGATGGTGGGAATGCTGTCGATGCGGCTGCTGCTATATCATATGTACTAGGTGTTGTTGAACCATATGGTTCTGGAATTGGAGGCGGTGGAGCAATGCTTGTATACCTGCCAGATTCTAAAGATTATAAATTTTATAATTACAGAGAAACAGCTCCTATTACCTCAGAAACTATGAAGAGTACAATAGGTGTACCAGGGTTTGTTAAAGGGATTGAACAAGTTCAAAAAGAGCATGGAAAACTAAAGATGAGTGATTTATTAGAACCAGCTATAGAATATGCAAGAGATGGTTTTGAAATGAATCAAAACTTATATAACAGATTAAGCGTTTATAAGGGATATACTGATTTATCTCAAATGACACAATTTTTTGATGATGATGGAGAGCCTAGACCTGTAGGAGAAAATATAGTACAACCGGAACTAGCAGAAACATTAACTGAAATTCAAAAAAATGGATCTGATGCATTTTATTCAGGAAGTATAGCAGATAAATTAGTAGCAAGTGCTTCAGGTTTAAAGAAAGAGGATTTAGCTTCATATAAAATAGAAGAGCAAAAACCAGTAACAGGAACATTCAATGGTTATGACATAGTTACTGCACCAGCACCATTTAGTGGAATAACTTTACTGCAAATTCTTAATATGATTGAATATGTAGATTTACCAAGTTATGATGAAGACCCTGCAAAATATTTAGAAGAGATGTCTAAAATTACAAATATAGCATATACAAGTAGACAAGCTAATATATCTGATCCTAACTTTAATACTGAAAGTAAAAATTATAATAAGCTTACTACAGCAAAATATGCAAAATATTTATATAATAAAAATGAGGTATCAGATATAGAAGATATGGAAAGTGAAGATACTACTGCATTTGTTGTAACTGATTCATCAGGTATGATAGTATCATGTACTAATACATTAGGTGATTTCTTTGGAAGTCAACTATCTGTAGGAGGATTCTTCTTAAATGATGCATCTACACACTTCAATCAAAATGAGTACTCAATAAATAGTTATGAAGCAGGTAAAAGATCAAGAACCTTTATTGCACCATCGATAATATCTAAAGGCGATGAATTCGTAATGGGTATATCAACACCAGGTGGAAATGTTATACCTCAAGCATTGGCTCAAGTTATAAATTGGAACCTAAGAGAAGGTGTAGATTTACAAAAATCAGTGGACAAACCGAGATTTGTATTTAGAGGTAAAGAAATATATTCTGAAGAAGATATTTCAAATGATATAAAACAAAAAGTTGCTGGAGAAAATAAAAAATATTCAATAATTTATTATGACTCTAATGTAATGTATGGTTCTATACAAGCAATTACAAAACACAAAAATCTTGGAATTAAAGGCGCTGCTGACGCTAGAAGACGTGGAACTTATCAAGTTAAATATTAATATATAAAGGCAAACTTTTTTAAGTTTGCCTTTTGCTTTTATTTTAATAAAATAAAGGGAACATATAAATTATATATAAACAATAGAATGTATACTTACTTTGCAAAGGTAAAAACTAATTAAAAAAATATAATAAAAGAAGGTGATTTTATGCTTGGATTATACATACACATACCTTTTTGTGTTCAAAAATGTAAGTACTGTGACTTTAATTCATACAAAATAGAAAAAGATAAAAAAGAAAAATTTTTAAATGATTTAAAAAAGGAAATGAGTTTATATACAAATAAAGATAGGAAGATAAACACTATATTCTTTGGTGGGGGTACTCCTAGTATACTTTCAAACACAGAAATGAAAATGATAATGGATGAGATAAATAAAAACTTCTGTATAGATAAAGATGCTGAAATATCTATGGAATGCAATCCTGGGACATTAAACAAAGAAAAATTAGAGTTTATGAAAAGTTTAGGTATAAATAGACTTAGTATCGGATTACAAGCTGTACAAGAAGATTTATTGGGTTATATCGGCAGAATACATAATTATGAACAGTTTGAAAAAAACTACATAGAAGCGAGAAAAGCAGGGTTTAAAAATATAAATATAGATTTAATGTATAATTTACCACACCAAACATTTGAAGATTGGAAAGAGACATTAGACAAAATAATAGGATTAAATCCAGAACATATATCTGCTTATTCTTTAATTTTAGAAGAAGGAACACAGCTATATGATATGTATATGGATAAAGATTTTGAACTTAGCGATGAAGATGAAGATATAAAAATGTACGAATATGCTATAGAATGCTTAAAATTAAATGGATATAACCAATATGAAATATCTAATTATGCTAAAGAGGGATATGAATGTAAACATAACATATTATATTGGAAATGTAAAAATTACATAGGATTAGGACCAGGTGCATCTGGATATATTAATAATGTGCGATACAACAATGTAAAAGATTTAGATGATTATCATGATAAATTATCAAAAAATGAAAAGCCTATAGAGTTTTGTGAGAATCTAACAGAAAAAGATAAAATAGAAGAAAAAATAATTATGGGTCTTAGAATGAATGACGGGATAATTTTTAAGGACTTTGAGGAGTTTGGAATAAATTTTGAAGAAAAATATAAGGAACAATTAAAAAAACATGAAAGTTTAGACTTAATAACAAAAACAAATAAAGGATTTAAGTTTACGCAAAAAGGAAGAGAAATATCAAATAACATTTTTTTAGATTATATAGATTAAAACTATTGACAAAGAAAAAAATAAGTGGTATATAATATATATAATCTTTTTAGCACTCGAAAATAGTGAGTGCTAACAGCGAGGAGGAAAGAAAAAATGGAACTAAATGAAAGAAAAATGAAAATCCTCAAAGCGGTAGTTAAAGATTATATTGAAACAGCTGAAGCTGTAGGATCTAGAACAATTTCGAAAAAGCATAATCTTGGAGTTAGCGCTGCTACTATAAGAAATGAAATGGCGGACTTGGAAGAATTGGGATATTTAGTTCAACCACATACATCAGCAGGTAGGGTGCCAACAGAAAAAGGTTATAAACTATATGTAGATTTGTTGATGGGGACTAATGAATTAAATGATAGCGATAAAGAAATAATTGAAAAATGTGTAGAGAGCAATATGAATCATATACAAAGTTTAATTCATGAAACTTCTAAGATGCTATCACAGCTTACTAATTACACTACTATAGGTACTACAAGATTAGTAAAGCCTAGTGTAATTAAACATATCCAACTAGTTAGTATGGGTGAACACAGTATATTGTTAATAATAGTAACAGATACGGGAGATATTAAAAAATCTGATATTCCTACTAAAAAGTATTTAGATCAGGCTAAGTTGAATATAATTTCTGATAATCTTACTAGAAAGCTTGGAGGAAAAAGCATAACAGATATTGATAACAATTTAATAGCTTTTATAAAATATGAAATAGGAGAATATTCTTCTATAGTAGATAAACTACTTAGTGTATTAAACTCCAATGTATCAGATGATGATGTTTCAATAACATTAAATGGTGTTACAAATATACTAGACTATCCAGAGTTTAATGATGTATTAAAGGCTAGAAGTTTTTTAGATATGTTAGAAACAAAAGAAACTGTAGCAAAGATTATACAATCAAAAGGAATATTAAAAGACAATACTAATATAATAATTGGAAGCGATAATGATTGTCAACAAGCTCAAGATTGTAGTGTTGTGACAGCTACATATAAAGTAGATAATGAGCAAATAGGACGTATAAGTTTTATAGGTCCAACGAGAATGGATTATTCTAGAATATATTCGATAATAAATTATATGAATATATTACTTAATAATAAATAGAAAATAAAAAGAATCGAGGGGTGTAATATCTTGGAAAATAAAGATGTACAATCTGAAGTTAAAAATGAAACAAATGCTTCAGTTGAAGAACAAGTGACTGAGGAAGTAAAGACAGAACAAACTGAAGATGATAATGTAACAGATATAAATTCTAAATTAGAAGAGAAAAAAGTCGATGATCAAATAAAAGACTTACAATCTAAAGTAGAAGCATCTGAAGATAAATATAAAAGACTTCAAGCAGAATATTCTAATTATATTAGAAGAACACAACAAGAAAAAGAAACGATTGGTGTGTTTGCAAATGAAAAAATAATAACTGAATTAATACCAGTTATAGACAACATGGAAAGAGCATTAGATGCATGCCCAGATAAAGAAGAAGCACTTTATAAAGGTGTAGATTTAGTTTATAAACAACTAAAAGATTCACTTGTGAAATTTGGTGTTGAAGAAATAGAAGCACAAGATGCTGACTTTGATCCAAATGTTCATATGGCGGTAATGCAAGAAAGTATAGATGGAGTAGAACCAAACAAAGTTGTTATGGTACTACAAAAAGGATACAAGCTTGGTACAAAAGTAATAAGACCAACAATGGTTAAAGTATCTTGCTAATAAATATGTAAATAATAAAATAGCTAATAAATAAAATAGCTAACAAATTAATTAATATTGAAAATTTTCAGGAGGCGTATTAAGATGGCAAAAGTAATAGGTATAGATTTAGGTACAACAAACTCTTGTGTAGCAGTTTTAGAAGGTGGAGAACCTCAAATAATAGCAAATAACGAAGGTATGAGAACTACACCATCAGTAGTAGCATTTACAAAAGATGGTGAAAGAATAGTTGGGGAACCTGCAAAAAGACAAGCAGTTACAAATGCAGAAAGAACTGTAACTTCAATAAAAACTCATATGGGTACAGATTACAAAGTTGATATAGATGGTAAAGGATACACTCCACAAGAAATATCAGCAATAATACTTCAAAAATTAAAAGCAGATGCTGAAGGATACTTAGGACAACAAGTAACAGAAGCAGTTATAACTGTTCCAGCATACTTCACAGATGCTCAAAGACAAGCAACTAAAGATGCAGGTAGAATAGCAGGATTAGACGTTAAAAGAATAATAAACGAACCAACTGCTGCTGCTCTTGCTTACGGTATGGATAAATTAGACGAAGAAAAGAAAATATTAGTATTCGACTTAGGTGGTGGTACATTCGACGTATCAATACTTGAAATAGGCGATGGTACTTTCGAAGTTCTAGCTACTGCTGGTAACAACAGATTAGGTGGAGACGACTTCGATAAAGTTATAATAGATTACTTAGCTGACGAATTCAAAAAAGCTGAAGGTGTTGATTTAAGATCAGACAAAATGGCATTACAAAGATTAAAAGAAGCTGCTGAAAAAGCTAAAAAAGAATTATCTTCAACAATGTCAACTAACATAAATCTACCATTCATAACTGCAACTGCAGAAGGACCAAAACATATGAATATAGATTTATCAAGAGCTAAATTCAACGAATTAACTGCTGATTTAGTAGAAAAAACTATGGGACCAACTAAGAGTGCTTTAGCTGATGCTGGACTTTCAGTTTCAGAAATAGACGACGTATTATTAGTAGGTGGTTCTACAAGAATACCTGCAGTTCAAGAAGCTGTTAAAAACTTCATAGGAAAAGAACCTCATAAAGGTATAAACCCAGATGAATGTGTTGCTGCTGGTGCTGCTATACAAGCTGGTGTTTTAACTGGTGAAGTTAACGACTTATTATTACTAGATGTTACTCCATTATCATTAGGTATAGAAACTATGGGTAACGTAATGACTAAAATAATAGAAAGAAATACAACAATACCAACTAAGAAATCTCAAGTATTCTCAACTGCTGCAGATAACCAAACTGCTGTTGATATACATGTATTACAAGGTGAAAGATCAATGGCTTATGATAATACTACATTAGGTAGATTCCAATTATCTGAAATACCACCAGCTCCAAGAGGAATACCTCAAATAGAAGTTACTTTCGATATAGATGCTAATGGTATAGTTCATGTTACTGCTAAAGATTTAGGAACTGGAAAAGAACAAAAAGTTACTATAACTTCAGGAACTAACTTATCAGAAGAAGAAATAGAAAAGAAAGTAAAAGAAGCTGAAATGAATGCTGAAGCAGATAAACAAAAGAAAGAAAAAATAGAAGCATTAAACCAAGCTGAATCAACTATTTATCAAACTGAAAAAACTTTAAATGAATTAGGTGATAAAGTAAGTGCAGAAGATAAATCAGCTATAGAAAGTGCTTTAGAAAACTTAAAATCAGTTAAAGATAAAGAAAGCTCAACTGCTGAAGAATTAAAAACTGCTATGGACGAAGTAATGAACAAATTCCATAAAATATCTGAACAAATGTATCAACAAGCTCAAGCTGCACAAGGTGCTGAAAGTGCTCAAGATGCAGGATATGACCAAGGTGCAAATGCAGGAAATGGTGATGACAACGTAGTAGATGCAGATTTCACAGAAGTTGATGATAAATAGGTTACAAAAACAGAGTATTTGTGTATAATATATAGAGATTAGTCTGTTAAAGTAAATTTTATAATAGCTTGTAGTTTAACATTCTACAAGCTATTATTTTGTAAGATATAAAAGGTGGTGAATTCCTTGAGTGAAAAAAGAGATTACTATGAGGTGCTTGGTGTAAGCAAAGATGCGGATGCTAAAGAAATTAAAAAAGCTTATAGAAAATTAGCCATGAAATATCATCCAGATAAAAATCCTGGTGATAAAGCGGCTGAAGAGAAATTTAAAGAAATAAATGAAGCTTATGAAGTATTATCTGATGAAGAAAAAAGAAGTACTTACGATAGATTTGGTCATGATGGATTAAATGGTCAAGCTGGCTTTGGCGGAGGTCAAGGTTTCGGTGGATTCGGTGGTTCAGGTGGCTTTGGCGGATTCGAAGATATATTCGGAGATATATTCGGTTCTGGCTTTGGCGGATTTGGTGGTTCAGGCGGATCATCAAGAAGAAGAGGACCAAGACGTGGTGCTGATATAAGACAATCAGTTACAATTAAATTTGAAGAAGCTGCATTTGGTAAAAAAATAAAAGTTAAAATAAATAGAAGTGAAGAATGTGATGAATGTCATGGTAGTGGAGCAAAACCAGGAACAACTAAGAAAACTTGTCCAACTTGTCATGGTTCAGGTACAGTTCAAAGTGTTCAAAGAACTCCATTTGGTAATATAGCTAGCCAAAGAACATGTTCTACATGTAATGGTGAAGGGGAAATAAATGAATCACCATGTAACAAATGTCATGGAAAAGGTAGCGTAAGAAAAACTAAGACTATAGAAGTTGATATACCAGCAGGTATAGATGATGGACAAATGATAAAACTTTCTGGTCAAGGTGAAGTAGGAGAAAAAGGTGGCCCAAGAGGGGACTTATACATTGTAGTAAATGTACAAAAACATGAAATATTCACAAGAGAAGGATATGATGTTTATATAGAAATGCCTATAAGATTTACTCAAGCTGCATTAGGTGATAAATTAGAAGTACCTACTTTAGACGGAAAAGTTTCATACAACTTACCTGAAGGAACTCAAACAGGAACAGTATTTAGACTTAGAGAAAAAGGTATACCAAAATTAAGAAGTAATTCTAGAGGTGATCAATACGTTAAAGTTATAATAGATACACCTAAAAAATTAAATGACGAACAAAAAGAATTATTAAGAAAATTTGATGAATCTTGCGGAAATAAAGTTCATGAAAAACAGAGGAGTTGGAAGAGCAAGATAGATAACTTCTTTAAAGGGATTAAAAAATAAATTTATTAAAAAGTATTTTAGATAGGATTAAACTATCTGAAATACTTTTTTTTGCTAAAAAACTGTATTATAAAATTACAATATTTAGGACAAAATAAAAAAAGTAATGTTATATACAAAAATATAACTAAAAAACTTTGCAAAATTTGACGATATCTGTAATTTACTAATTAATCAATCTGTTAAATATGATATAATAGTTAAATGAAATTTTTAAAATTGAAAATTATAAGTATAAAACTATAAATTTGAATAACAAAACAAAGAAAGGAAGATAACTACAATATGAATTGGACAGAAGTAACTATAAAAACTACAACTGAAGCTGTAGAAGCTATAAGTAATATATTAATGGAAGAAAGATGTGGGGGGGTTATGATAGAAGACCCTAAAGATTTCTTATTCCAAAAGAAAAACGAACTTGATTGGGACTATGTTGAAGAGGAAGTATTCAACAAAAGCGGTCAAGATGGAGTACTTATAAAAACTTACATACCAGAAGAAAGAAATGTATTAGAACTTATCGAAACAGTAAAAGCTAGAATATCTCTATTACCATCATTCGGATTAGATATAGGAGAAGGTTCTGTATCATTAAGTAACGTTAATGAATCAGACTGGGCAAACGAATGGAAAAAATACTACAAACCAACAAAAGTAGGTAAAAAAATAGTAGTAAAACCAAGCTGGGAAGATTACGAAAAACAAGAAGGTGACTTAATAATAGAATTAGATCCAGGGATGGCATTCGGGACAGGAACTCACGAGACTACTTCTATGTGTATAAGAGAATTAGAAAACTATGTAGATGAAACAAAAACTGTATTTGATATAGGATGCGGTAGTGGTATACTTGCAATAGCAGCGGCTGAGTTAGGTGCTAAAGAAGTAGTAGCAGGTGATTTAGATGAAGTAGCGGTAAAAGTATCAAAAGAAAACTGTGAAATAAACCATGTATCAGATAAAGTAGTAGTTAAACACGGTTCATTATTCGAAGTTGTTGACTCTAAGGCTGATGTAATAGTTGCAAATATAATAGCAGATATAATAAAAATACTTGCTAAAGACGTAAGTAAATTCTTAAAAGAAGATGGTGTATTTATATCTTCTGGTATAATACTTGCTAAAATAGATGAAGTTTGTGAAGCATTAGAAGAAAACGGATTTGAAATAGTTAAAGTTGAAAGATTAGGTGAATGGTCAGCTATAGTTTCTAAACTTAAGTAGGTGAAATAATGGATAGATTTTTTGTAGACAAAAATAACATTAATTTAGAAAACAACACATGTGTAATAGTAGGAGAAGATGTAAAACATATATCTAAAGTTTTAAGATGTAAAATCGGTGAAAAATTAGAAATATGCGATAAAGACAACTCTGAATACATTTGTGAAATAACTGATATAAATAAAGAACAAGTTGACTTAGACATAATAGAAAAAAGAGAAATAAAAAGAGAATCAGATTTAAAAGTAAAACTATATCAAGGTCTGCCTAAAAGTACTAAGATGGAGTTAATACTTCAAAAACTTACAGAAGTTGGCGTTGACGAAATAATTTTAGTATCTACAAAGAGAAGTGTAGTAAAAGTTGACGACAAAAAAGAAGGCAAAAAGATAGAGCGTTGGGAAAGAATAATGTATGAAGCGGCAAAACAAAGCAAAAGAGGTAAAATACCTAAATTAAGAGGTATATTATCATTTAAAGAAGCTTTAGAAGACATGAAAAACAACGATATGAATATATGCCCTTATGAAAATGAAAGAACTGTATCTATAAAAAGTGCTATAGAAGGTGCTGACATAAATTCAATTGGGATTTTTGTAGGACCAGAGGGTGGCTTTGAAGAAGAAGAAATAGAAAATATCCAAGATATAAACTCTAAAGTTGTATCATTAGGACCTAGAATACTAAGAACTGAAACGGCATCAGTAGTCGCTTCTTCAATAGTTTTATATGAACTGAGTGACTTAGGAGGAAATATTTAATGAAAAAAGTGGCATTTTATACTTTAGGGTGTAAAGTAAACCAATACGAAACAGAGGCAATGCTTGAGTTATTCGAAAAAGAAGGATATGAAAAAGCAGAGACAGAAGATTATGCAGACGTGTATGTTATAAATACTTGTACTGTAACTCATATGAGTGATAGAAAATCAAGACAATATATAAGAAGAATGAAAAAGAAAAATCCAGATGCAATAATAGCAGTTGTTGGATGTTATTCACAAGTATCACCAGAAGAAATACTTTCAATAGATGAAGTAAATCTTGTTATGGGTACAAATGATAGAAAGAAAATAGTAGAAGAAGTTAAAAAAATCGATGCAAGCAGAAAAGTTAGTACAGTTGACGATATAATGAAAGTTAAAGCTTTCGAAGAAATCGAAATAAACAAAACTAATGGCAAAACAAGAGCATTTATGAAAATACAAGATGGATGTGATAGATATTGCTCATACTGCATAATACCATATGCAAGAGGTAGAGTTAGAAGTAGAGATTTAGAAAGCATAGTTAAAGAAGTAGAAAATCTTGCATCTAACGGATATAAAGAAGTAGTTTTAACAGGAATACACGTTGCATCTTATGGAAAAGACATAAAAGACAGCGATATAAAACTTCTAGATGTAATAAAACAAATAAATGATATAGAAGGAATAGAAAGAATAAGACTTAGCTCTGTTGAACCAATATTATTCACAGATGAGTTTGTAGAGGCTGTTTCAACTATGGATAAAGTTTGTCCACACTACCACTTATCATTACAAAGTGGATGTGATGAAACTTTAAAAAGAATGAGACGTAGATATACTACAGAAGAATATAAAGCAATAGTAGACAGACTTAGAGCTGCTATACCAAATGTATCTATAACTACAGACGTTATAGTTGGATTCCCAGGTGAAACAAATGAAGAATTCGACAAAACATATGAGTTCTTAAAAGATATAGAACTTACTCATATGCATGTGTTTAAATATTCGCCAAGAAAAGGAACACCAGCTGCTACTATGGAAAACCAAGTTGATCCAAGTACAAAACATGATAGAAGTGAAAAATTACTTCAATTAAATGAAGAAAACTTCAATAAATTTGGACAAAAAATGTTAGATAAAGAATTTAATGTATTATTCGAACAAAAAGTTGGAGATAATAAATATGAAGGCCTAACAGAAAATTATGTAAAAGTTATAGTAGAAAGTGATAATGACATATCAGAACAAATTTTAAAAGTTAAAATAAAAGATGTAAAAAATGAATTCTTAGAAGGAATTTTAGTATAGTATGTAGAAATACATATAATTAGATAGGAGGTGTATAGGAGATGGACTGTTTATTTTGTAAAATAATAGCAGGAGAGATACCGGGAGATATAGTATATGAAGATGACAAGGTTTTAGCATTTAATGATATAAATCCTGTTGCACCATATCATATTCTAGTAGTACCTAAAAAACATTATGAAAGTATACTAGATGTAAATGCAGAGGATATGGATATTATTGCACATATTCATAAGGTAATTAATATAATAGCAAATGAAAAAGGTTTTGCTCAAAATGGATTTAGAATAATAAATAACTGTGGTGCAGATGGCGGCCAAGAAGTAAAACACATTCATTTTCATGTGCTAGCTGGTAAAAAACTTCCAATGTATGAAAAAGATGCCAAATAATTTGAATGTTTTTGGCTAAAAAAGTAAAATTGTTCTTGCATATTAATAAATTTCATTTTATATTTAATTAAAATACTTGATAAATATAAAAATATAGTTTATAATATACAAGTATGAAATCGGAGAGGTTTGTAAGGACTCATACGATTTTATACATAATTCGCGAAATCGGAGGGAGGGAAAAAGAATGTCAGAAGTAAGAGTAAGAGAAAATGAATCATTAGATAGTGCTTTAAGAAGATTTAAACGTCAATGCGCTATGTCTGGCATAATGTCAGAAGTAAGAAAAAGAGAACACTATGATAAACCAAGTGTTAAACGTAAGAAAAAAGCTGAAGCAGCTAGAAGAAAAAATGCTAAAAGATAGTAATATCTAAAAGTAGTAAAATGAAATAAAGAGGTGAAGGGAATGTCCCTTAAACAAAAGTTACAAGAAGATCTAAAGTCTTCTATGAAAAACAAAGATAATACTAAAAAATCAGTAGTAACTTTAATTAGGGCTTCAATTAAGCAATTTGAAGTTGATAATAGGGTTGAGCTAGACGATTCTCAAGTAATCGACATAATAGCTAAACTACTAAAACAAACAAAAGATTCTCTAAACGAATTTAAGAAAGCGGGTAGAGAAGATTTAGCGACTCAAGCAGAAGCTGAAATAGAAGTTTTAAAAGAGTACCTACCTCAACAATTAAGCGAAGAAGAACTAAACGAAATCGTGATTGCAACTATATCAGAAGTTGGAGCTACTTCAATGAAAGATATGAAGCAAATTATGTCATCAATCATGCCTAAAGTAAAAGGTCGTGCTGATGGAAAGCTAATAAATGAATTAGTTAGAAAAAACTTACAATAGATTAAAAGGTCTAGAATAAAATTCTAGGCCTTTTTACGTTTTAAAATAAAAATAGTAGTGTAATATATTATAAGCCTTGCACATAATTATTATAAAAGCATTTACAATTAATAATTATAGGAAGGTGAAATAGTTGATTATATCTGTTAAGGAAATAAAAAAATTTCTTATTTGTGTTGCAATTCCTTTATTAACAGGATTTTTAAGCAGTATGATAGCTGTTTTATTATCCCAGACATCTTTTCAAATTCAGTATGCACAATTAATTAAACCAGATTTTGCCCCAAGTGCAGGTCTATTTTCTATTATATGGCCTATATTATATATTTTAATGGGGATATCAGCGTACATAATTAGAAGCTCAAATAAGAGCACTCAAAAGATAAACGATGCAATATTTTTATATTATCTTCAATTAGCACTGAATTTTTTATGGAGTATATTATTCTTTGGATTAGACTTAAAATTTGTAGCATTTGTAGAAAGTGTTATTTTAACACTTGTTCTTGTTATAATGATTTATAGGTTCTATAAAATAGATAAAACTGCTGCAATACTTAATATTCCATATATAATTTGGATGGTTTTTGTTATATTTTTAAGTTATTTTATTTGGGTATTAAACAAATAAAACTATTTTAGTTAAATAATATATAAAGATAAAGGTTTTTTAAACTACTTAATACTACCATAGAGTAGTTTTTTTTTGCTCAATTCCTAAAATATGAGTTTATATCATATACATAATATATAACATTTATAAAGGTGTTAGTTCATAAAATATATGAAGAAGGTTTATTTTAAGGAGGAGTTTTATGGATATATCATCTGAATTACAAGTTATAAAGCCTATTATTACGATATATAGTAATAAGTTTTTGAGTATAGAAAATTATGTTAACATAGTGGAATTTGATACGAATTTAATAAGAGTTAAGACAAAAGAAAAAATAGTTAAAATAACTGGAGATAAGCTTGTTTTGAAGTATATAAATGAAGGTGAAATTGGGATAAAAGGGATAATTAATTCTCTAGAATTTACTGATTAAGGAGGAATATAAAATTGATTAATTATATAAGAGGGTATTATGTTCTAATTGTAGAAGGGATAGATGCAGAGAAGTATTTAAACTTCATCTGTAAAAGCAGAATATCTATTTATAATGTCAAAAGAATAAGTAATACAAAGATAGAATTTTGCGTTGATAGGGGAGATTTAAAAAAGATAAAAAATACTTATAGAGGCAGTAAGTTTGAAATCAAGATAAAACAAAAAACAGGTATTCCTTTTTTAGCAAAAAGGATATACAGATATAAAACTATGTTTTTTTCTGCAATAGTATCACTTTTTTTACTTTTATTGACAACACAATTTGTAACAGATATATATATAGATTGTCCAGAAGGAATAGACAAAAAAGTCTTAAGACAAGAGTTAGAAGAATGTGGTTTAAAGCCCGGTGTCTATAAAAAAACTATAAATAGAAAAATTATAAGAGATCATATAATGCAAGAAATAGATGAGGTAGCATATTTATCTATAAATGTTAAAGGTACAAATGTTTTTGTTACAATAACTAAGAAGGATGATGAAAATACTCAAACTGCAAAATCTAATTATTGTAATATAATTGCATCTAAAAATGGTATAATAGAAAAGGTAATTGCTAGAAGTGGAGAAGCAGTCGTATCAGTTGGCGACATTGTTAAAAAAGGGGACTTGTTAATCCAAGGGGCGAATACATCATCAATGCCAGAAGTTTGGGCTACTACTTTTTATGAGAGTGTTCAAAAAAAATCGTACATAGAAACAAAAAATAAAAAGACGGGAAAAAGCAAGGAAGCATATACACTTACTTTTTATGGTAAGGAATATAAGTTAATAAGAAATATAAAATATAAAGATTACATAATTGAAAATAAAACAAAAGAGATTAAACTTGGCAATTATACTTTCCCACTTAAAATAGTAGTTAGTACTTTTTTTGAGGTTGAAAAAGAAGAAGTAGAAGTTAATAGAGATAAATTAAAAGAATCATTAAAGCAAAAAGCATTAAAAGATTTATACTATATGATGCCTGCATCTGCAAAGATGGAGGATGTAAATTATCAACATAAAGTAAGTAAAAATATGTTAGAATATATTGTAACAGTACAAGCAAGTGAAGATATATCTAAAGTGTATTCTCTTAATAAACAAGAAATAAATAAGATATTAGAAGAAAATAGTAAAAGTGAAGATGGAGAACCAGTGCCATCTAATCCACAAAAAAGACCAATAGATGATATAAAAAATAAATATGAGCAAAATAATAAAAAAGATGATACAAAAGATACAACTGAAAATAATTAATAAAAATATAGATTAACAAGATTAACATTTTAAGGAGGCATAATTTAATTGATTACACAAAAAAAATTTTTAATAGCAGAACAAGAATTTGAAAGAGAATTATTTGGAAGTTTCGATGAAAATATTAAGTTAATTGAAGATACGCTTAGTATAGATGTTATTTTAAGAGAAGGTAATATCGTATTAATGGGCGAGGAAAAAAACGTAGATTTAGCGTATAAATTAATGACTGAGTTACAAGAAACAGTTATAAATGGGAAATCATTAGATAGACAATCTGTAACTTATAGTTTATCTTTATTGCTTGAAGGTAGTGAAATGATGATAAAAGAATTAGACGATGTCATCGTAGTAACTAAAAAGGGAAAAGCAGTTCAACCTAAAACTCTTGGACAAAAGAAATATATCGAATTAATAAACCAAAATGATATAACTTTTGGTATAGGACCAGCAGGTACAGGGAAAACTTATTTAGCAGTTGCAATGGCTGTTAGTGCATTTAAAAAAGACGAAGTAAGTAGAATTGTCTTAACTAGACCAGCAGTTGAAGCGGGGGAAAGCTTAGGATTTTTACCAGGGGATTTAAAAGATAAGGTAGATCCTTACTTAAGACCGTTATACGACGCATTATTCGATATGCTTGGTGGTGAAAGAGTTAATAAGTTTTTAGAAAGAGGAACTATAGAAGTTGCACCACTTGCTTTTATGAGAGGTAGAACTTTAGATAATGCATTTATAATATTAGATGAAGCACAAAATACTACACCAGAGCAAATGAAGATGTTCTTAACAAGGCTTGGATTTGGTTCAAAGGCCGTAGTAACTGGGGATATAACTCAAACAGATTTACCTGATAAAAAGAGAAGTGGGCTAGTTCAAGCTACTACTATACTTGAAAATATAAAAGGTATTGGCAAAATAGAACTTACAGAAAAAGACGTTGTAAGACATGAATTAGTTCAAAGAATAATAAAAGCTTATGATAAGTTTGAAAAAAAAGAAGAATATAGAAAAAGTAAAAGAGAAAAAGAAAAAAATGCAAGAAATCCAAAAAAGTAGGATTTAAAATTATTAAAAATAGCAAAAATAAACAAAAGAAAGAATTTATATAGTAGGTGAAGACATGGAATTAATAATAGACGATAGACAAGACAAATTAGAGGTTAGCGAAGAACTAATCGAAAAAATAAAAGATATTATATTAGAATGTTTAGATTATGAAGATTATGATGATAATTATGAAGTAAGCTTATCTTTCGTAGACAATAAAGAAATACATGAATTGAACAAAGAATATAGAGGAATAGATAGAGCGACAGATGTATTATCATTCCCTCTTTTAGTAGAAGATGAATTTGGTGTTGATTTTGGTGAAGAATCTTTAGGAGATATAGTAATATCTTTAGAAAGAGCTTTTGAGCAAAGTAGAGAATACAACCACAGCTTCGAAAGAGAAGTATGCTTTTTAGTTTGTCATAGTATGTTCCATTTATTGGGATATGATCACGATACTGAAGAAAATACAAAAGAAATGAGACAAAAAGAAGAGTATATTTTAAATAAGTTAGGAATAACAAGGGAGTAGGTTTTTATGAAAAGAAACAAACCACGCCAAAATATTATAAAGGCATTTAATGCAGCAATTGAGGGTGTTATATACACATTTAAACACGAAAGAAATATGAAAATACACTATGTTATAGCAGTAGTCGTGCTTTTAATAAGTTTATTTTTAGATTTAGATAGAGTAGAGATGATGATACTATTACTATCTATAAGTTTAGTAATTGTATCAGAAATGTTTAATACAGCTGTAGAAAATGCTGTAGATTTAATTACAAATGAGATTCATCCATTAGCAAAAATTGCAAAAGATGTGGCAGCAGGTGGGGTTTTAATTGCATCATTAAATGCTGTGGCTGTGGGATACCTGATTTTTTACGATAAATTTATGCATTTATCTCAGTCAGTTATAGTTTCAATCAGAAAATCAGATCCACATGTAACTCTAATATGTATTGTATTAGTTTTAATTAGTGTAGTAGTAGTAAAAGCACTTACTTCTACAGGAACGCCTCTTCAAGGAGGTATGCCAAGTGGTCATGCAGCATTAGCATTTGCACTTGCTACATCTATAACTATGATTATAGAAAATCCAATAGTATCAGCTTTGGGATATATAATGGCAATTTTAGTTGCACAAAGCAGAATAGAAGGAAAGATACATACATTTTGGGAGACAGTTGCAGGAGCATTGCTGGGAATATTAGTAGCTATGCTTGTCTTCCAAATAAAAATATTTAATTTTTATTAAAAAAATTTAATTAAATCAAATAGGTAATAGTTAAATTACATCTTTGTGTTATAATATAGTATTATGGTAAGACTAATGATAAATAGCTATCATATTATTTTGCTAAAGACTTTTAAGCAATGACAAAAATAAAATTAGTAAAAGACAAGAAGTTAGGAGAAATGTAAATGTTCAAATCAGGATTTGTTAGTATAGTCGGTAGACCAAATGTAGGAAAATCAACATTAATGAATAACGTAGTAGGAGAAAAAATCGCAATAATGAGTGATAAACCTCAAACTACAAGAAATACAATTCAAGCAGTTTATACTGATGAAGAGTGTCAAATCGTATTTTTGGATACACCAGGTATACACAAACCAAAAAATAAATTAGGCGAATTTATGGTAAAATCAGCTACAGATGCATTCAAAAATGTTGATTTAGTATTATTCGTAGTAGACGATTCAAAAAAAATTGGACCTGGAGATAGAAAAATAATAGAAGATTTAAGAGGAATAAAAACTCCAGTAATATTAGTATTAAATAAAATAGATAAATTAGAAGAAAGTGAACTATTTGAATTAATGCAATTATATTCAAATGAAGATTTATTCAAAGCAATAGTTCCAATATCAGCACTTAAAGGAAGAAATGTAAATGAGTTATTAAAAGTTATAGGAAATTACCTTCAAGAAGGACCAAAATACTTCCCAGACTATATGATAACTGACCAACCAGAAAGAGTGCTTGTATCAGAATTAATAAGAGAAAAAGTTCTACACTACTTAAATGATGAGGTACCTCATGGTGTTGCTGTAGAAGTTGAAAGAATGAAATCTAGACAAGATAAAGACATAGTAGATATATCTGCTGTTATTTATTGCGAAAGGGATTCTCATAAAGGTATAATAATTGGGAAAAATGGTAGAAAATTAAAAGGTATAGGAAAATCAGCCAGAGAAGATATGGAGCTTTTATTAGGTTCAAAAATAAATCTCCAATTATGGGTAAAAGTAAAAGAGAATTGGAGAAATCTACAAAATTATATAACTGATTTTGGCTATAATGATAAATAAAGGTGGATTATATGGATAGGAAAAATGATGATTCGAGACTGTTGTTAGAACAGGTCAATGATTTATTAGAAAATAACAAAATATTAGAGCTAAGAGAATTACTAGAAGAATATCATACAATGGATATCTTAGATGTAATGGAAAACTTAGATGAAGAAATGAAAGTAAAGCTTTTTGAAGTTTTGCCAATTGATGTATCAGCATCTATTTTAGAAGAAAGTGGTTCAGAGTTTTTCAGAACAATGCTTTCATTAATAGATGTGCAACATGGAAGAAATATTCTAGAACAGATGTCATTAGATGATTTAACAGATATATTAAGTGAATTAGAAGAAGATGAAAGACAAAGAATAATAAATTTACTTAATAAAGAAGATGCAGAAGATGTAAGAAAACTCCTTGGATATGAAGAAGAGTCAACTGGAGGTATAATGACTACTGGTTATATCGAAGTTAACGAAAATATGACAGCTAAAGAGGCTATTGAGCATATGAGAAAAAATGCTGAAGATGCTGAGACAATTTACTACATATACGTCGTTGATAATGATGAAAAGCTAGTAGGTGTACTATCTCTTAGAGAACTTATAACAGCTAGAGACTCTGTTGTTGTAGCAGATTTAATGAGTGAAAACATAATATCAGTATACGATGATGATGATAGAGAATTAGCTGTAAAATTAGTATCTAAATACGATTTAATAGCAATACCAGTTGTAGACAGAGACAATATCTTAAGAGGTATAATAACTGTTGATGATATAATAGACGTTATGGAAGAAGAAGCTACAGAAGACTTATACAAATTAGCTGGATCTTCAGAACACGAAAGAGATGTTGCTGAAAAACCAGATTCAACTATGTTAGAACAAATAGTTTCATCTGTAAGAGCAAGAATACCTTGGCTTTTATTAATCTTAATAGGTGGATTATTTACAGCTATAATATTAACAAAAACTACCTTTGTAGAAGGATTAACTTATGTTAAGTTTTTATGCTTTGTGCCTGTGATATTAGGTATGGGCGGAAGTGTTGGAATGCAATCTTCATCGCTTACAATAATGACTCTATCTAATAATGATGAAGAAGATATAGATTTTAGAACTGTCTTAAAAGAAGGAGCAGTTGGATTAATTACTGGACTAGTATGTTCAATTATCATCGGAGCAATGGCATATATTATTTTACACAGTTTAAATATGTCAATAGTAATAGGTATTTGTGTACTTATAAACATGGTTGTGGGGGCTATGATAGGAAGCTTTACACCTCTTATGTTAAAACATTTATCTGGTGATATAGCTATAATATCTTCTCCTCTTATATCTGTTTTATTAGATATGATAGGTGTAGTGTTATTTTTTATAATTACGACGATATTTTTGTCAAAAATTGTTTCCTAAATAAATGAATTTTTTGACCTCCTCTTACAAAAACTACGAGTAATAATGTAAGAAGGGGGTTTTTAGATGTATAAATTACTTTGGGAAGTTTTTAAAAAAACTGGAAGTATAGAAGCATATCTGTATTTATATAATTATAGAATTTTAAATCAAGATGAATTCGAAAAAAGGGAGACGTTGAATAAAAATGGTGATTGTAAATACCCAAGGGATAGTTCTCAGGGCAGTTAAATATAAAGAAAATGATTTGATACTAACCATATTCACGCGAAAATTAGGTAAAATATCTGCAATAGCAAAAGGTGCTAGAAGAACTAAAAGTGCTCTTTTATCATCTTGTCAGGTTTTTGCATACTCTACCTTCACCTTAAAAAAGCAAGGCAACATGTATAGAGTTACTCAAACTGAAATCATAAAGAGTTTTTATGAAATATCTTATGATTTAGACATTTTTTCATATGCTACGTATATAATACAGCTTATTGACTATAATGTAGAAGACGAAGTAACTAACAACAGACTATTTATTTTATTAGCGCAAACATTGTATTTACTTGCTAAAGAAGAAATAGACATAGTATTTATAAAAGATGTATTCGAATTAAAGTTTTTAGAATACATAGGTTTTAAACCAATAGTAAATAGATGTAGTAATTGTGGCAGCAAAAATTTAAATAACAGTGTATTTAATATATATGAAGGAGGAGTTATTTGCGAAAATTGTAGAGAACTTTTTGAGTATAATATGAAAATAGATTTAACAACTATTAGACTAATGGAATATATATTAAATAATGACATTTTGACGTGTAATAAAGCAAAAGTATCAAAGTATATAGTAAAAGAATTAGATAAAATACTAAAAAGATATTTAAATCAATATATTGACAACATAGGGTTTAAGTCATTAAACTTAATACAAAACATAGAAAACAAAAAGGGAGTTGAATAGTATGAGTCAAGTAACAATAGAAGCTATCGATAAAGTTTTGGAGAGATTGCCAAAAGCAACTTACAAACAAGCTAAAGAAGCTTTACAAAAAACTGACGGAAATGTAGTTGAAGCTATTATATATCTAGAATCTAACTACAGTGATTTAAAAGGATCAAAAAAGAAAACAACTGAAATATTCGGCAAAAATACAGATGAACTAAAAGATCAGGTTGTAGATTTAATAAAGAAAAGTAACGTAGTTAGAATAATAATAGAAAAAAATGGCGATACAATGCTAAATATCCCTCTTACTGTAGGTGTAGTAGGTGTTATAATAGGACCTATGCTTGCATTAGTAGGATTATCAGCAGCAGTACTTTCAAAATGCAAAATAAAAATAGCAAACGAAGAAGGCGATACAGTTATCGATTTAGGAGAATTTAGCGAAGATAAATTCAATACTATAAAAGATATGGTTTCAACTAAAGCTAAAGACGTAAAAAATGCTATTGATAAAAACAAAGAAAAAGAATCAGATACTTATCCTAATAATGAAACAAAAAAATCAGACGATGAAATAGTAATAAGCTTAGATAAACAATCATTCGAAGTAAAAGACGAAAAAGACGGCCAATAAAATAGATAATAAAGATATTTATATTTTAAAATAAGTTAATTCAAGGTAGGATAAATAAACTTTATCCTACCTTAATTTTTTGAAATCAGAATAAAAGTTTTTTAAATAAAAAATATTTTTTATGATAAAGAAATCTACAAACTGGCTTATAATAGTATATAAGGCGAACAATATTGACAAATTAAAGTACTTTTGTTATCCTAATCGTATTAACGAATCACTTTAAAAGCCTTTCGTGTAAGCGGGAGGCTTTAATATTAAAATAAATAATTTTCATAATATATTAGAAAATATTATAGGAGGTATTATTATGAATTTTCAAGAAATGATACTTGCTTTACAAAGCTATTGGGCTAAGCAAGGATGTATCATGATGCAACCTTATGACGTTGAAAAGGGTGCAGGAACAATGAATCCTAATACACTTTTACGTTCTTTAGGACCAGAACCATGGAGCGTATGTTATGTAGAACCATCTAGAAGACCTGCAGATGGTAGATATGGTGAAAACCCAAATAGATTATATCAACATCACCAATTTCAAGTTATATTAAAACCATCACCAGATGATATACAAGATTTATACCTAAAAAGTTTAGAAGCTATAGGAATAAATCCATTAGAACACGATATAAGATTTGTCGAAGATAACTGGGAATCAACTACAGTTGGTGCTTGGGGACTTGGATGGGAAGTTTGGCTAGATGGTATGGAAGTTACTCAATTTACATATTTCCAACAAGTTGGTGGTATAGAATGTGAATTAGAAACTGGTGAGATTACATACGGTTTAGAAAGACTTGCTATGTATATACAAGATGTAGATAGTGTATACGACTTACAATGGAATGATAAAATAACTTACGGCGACGTATTCAAAAAACAAGAATATGAAAACACAATGTATGCATTCGAAGAATGTGATTCAGAAATGTTATTCAATTTATTCGATATATATGAAAAAGAAGCTATGAGAATAATAGAAAAAGGACTAGTTATACCAGCTTATGACTACGTTTTAAAATGTTCACATACATTTAATACATTAGATGCTAATGGAGCTATAGGTGTAAGTCAAAGGGCTTCATTTATAGGAAGAGTTAGAGATATGGCAAAAGCTGTTTCACAACTTTACGTTGAACAAAGAAAAGAAATGGGATACCCTCTTATAAAGGAAGGTGAAAAATAATGGAAAATTACTTCTTACTAGAAGTTGGTGTAGAAGAATTACCATCAAGATTTGTTGAATCTACACTAACACAAATAAAAGAAAACTTAGAAAAATCATTAAAAGAAAATAGAGTTGAATTTAAAGATATAGAAAAATACGGAACTCCAAGAAGACTTACTTTCGTTATAAATCAAATAAGCGATAAACAAAGTGATCTTGAAGAAGAATTAAAAGGACCTTCTAAAAAAATATCAGTAGATGCAGATGGAAACTTTACAAAACCTGCTTTAGGATTCATGAAAAGTAAAGGATTAGATGAAGCTGATGTATATTTTAAACAAGTAGGAAAAGACGAATACTTATTCGGGACTTTAAAACAAGAAGGAAAAGCAACTTCTGAAGTTTTAAAAGAAATAGTTCCTGCTGCAATAAAAGGTGTTACATTCCCAAAAGCTATGCGTTGGGGTGGAAAAAACATGAAGTTCGCAAGACCAATAAGATGGATGGTTGCTTTATTAAATGATGAAGTTTTACCAATAAACTTAGAAGGAATAGTAGCTTCTAATGTGACTAAAGGTCATAGATTCTTAGGAAGAAAAGAAATAGAAGTATTCTCAATAGAAGATTACTTCAAACAATTAAGCAAAAACTTTGTTGTTTTAGATCAAAATGTAAGAAAAGAAGCTATAAAATCACAAGCTGAAGAAGTAGCAAAATCTTTAGGTGGAGAAGTTGAAATAGAAGACGATTTACTAGAAGAAATAACTTATTTAGTAGAATATCCAACTGCATTCTATGGAGAATTCAACAAAGATTATGTTAAACTTCCAAAAGAAGTTGTAACAACTCCAATGAAAGAACATCAAAGATATTTCCCAGTTTCTAAAGATGGAAAATTATTACCATACTTTATAGCTGTTAGAAATGGTGATAAACATGCAATAGATATAGTTAAAGCTGGTAATGAAAAAGTTCTAGAAGCTAGACTTGCAGATGCATTATTCTTCTATGATGAAGATATCAAAAAACCTCTAGAATCATTCGTAGAAAACTTAAAAACTGTTGTATTCCAAGCTAAATTAGGAACTGTATACGATAAAACTTTAAGAATAGAAAAATTAGCTCAAGATATAGTTGAAACTCTTGATGAAAAAGAAATATTAAACGATACTTTAAGAGCTGCTAAATTATGTAAAGCTGACTTAGTAACTAATATGGTATTCGAATTCACTGAACTTCAAGGTGTAATGGGACGTGAATATGCTAAAGTTGGTGGAGAAAATGATGCTGTAGCACAAGCTATATTCGAACATTATTTACCAAGATTTGCTGGAGATATACTTCCACAAACTCAAGAAGGTGTAGCATTATCTATAGCTGATAAATTAGATTCTATAGCAGGATTCTTTGCAATAGGAATAAAACCATCTGGTTCTCAAGACCCTTATGCTTTAAGACGTCAAGCTTTAGGTATATTAAGTATATTACTAGACAAAAAACTAGATATAAACTTAGAAAAATTAGTAGGAGATGCTCTTGATAACTACGATTACTTGACTTTCGATAAAGCTGAAGTAACATCTCAAATAATGGACTTCTTCATAGAAAGAATTAAAAACTTATTCAAAGACTTAGGAATAAGATACGATGTAATAGATGCAGTATTAAGCTCAAACTTAAACAGTATATCTGATATACATACTAGAGCTGTTGAATTAAACAAATGGCTTCAAAAAGAAGAATTAGTTGAAATGTTAACTGCATTCAACAGAGTTTCTACATTAGCAGAAAAAGCTGAAACTGATATTGTTGACGAAGCTTTATTAAAAGAAGATGCAGAAGTTAAATTAAATGCTGGATTTAAAGAAATAAAAGCACAAGTTGAAGGATTCTTAGCAAATAAAGAATACAATAAAGCTTTAGATGCCTTTGCTTCAATAAAACCACTTGTAGATAACTTATTCGACAACGTAATGATAATGGATAAAGACGAAGCTGTAAAAGCAAATAGATTAGGATTATTAAAACAAATATACGATACTATGCTAACTATATGCGACTTATCTAAAATTGTTTATAAATAGAAACATATAAATAGTAAAAATTTATTTGATTTAAATTTCGTATAGAAAATATAAATTTTAAAATCTCTATTTATTTTTGGTGTAATAGCACAAAATAAATAGAGATTATTTTTTTGAAAAATTATTTATAATGTATTTAATTAATATATACTCCAAAATATATATTTATAGTATAATTAGATAAGTAAGATGTGCAAATATATGTTGAATTTTTATCTAAAAGTATATAACAAAAACTTGAAATTAATAAGAAAAACAGGGTTAAAATTTAATTGTGTTTAATAATTATTTAAATTATATATAGCATTTATATCAAAAAAGAAAAAATATGCCACACTAAATAAAAAAAGTGTTTACAGAATAGCCTATATGGTTCTATAATATACTATATAAGAAAAAAACGGTAAAAAGTATAGCATATTGAAAGAAGGTGATTATCATTCAACTTAATCAAAGACAACAAAAGATAATAGAAATAGTAAAACAAAATCAACCTATAACAAGTGAAAATATAGCATCGATGTTAAATGTTACAAGAGCTACATTAAGATCTGATTTAGCTATCTTGACAATGACAGGAATATTAGATGCAAGACCAAAAGTTGGATATTTTTATACAGGTATTAGCCAAATCAATTTGTTAGGAAATGACATAAAGGAAAAACAAGTTGGAGATATTATGGGTATGCCTGTTGTAGTTAAAAAAGACGTTAGTTTATATGATGTAATAGTTGAAATGTTTTTATCTGATGTAGGAAGTATATTTATTATAGATGATGAGGAAAATTTATGTGGCGTAGTTTCAAGAAAAGATTTATTAAAAGCTACAATTGGAGGACTTGATATAAATAAAATGCCAATAGGAATGGTTATGACTAGAACACCTAATGTTGTAACTGCTGAAACAGACGAGAGTGTAATATTGGCTGCTAGAAAAATAATTGAACATGAAGTAGACTCTATCCCAGTTATAGAAACAGATAAAGAAAGAAACATAACAAAAGTAGTAGGAAGAATTTCAAAGACTAATATAACGAAATTATTCTTAGAAATAGTTGGAGAATAAGGAGGAATACTTAATGGAGAATTTATTAATTTATGCAGTTTCTGATTCAATAGGGGAAACAGCACAACAAGTATCAAGAGCTGCAATATCACAATTTGGATTATCAGAAGATGAATACGATATAAGAAGACATCCATTTGTGAATACTGAAGAGGCTTTAATAGAACTACTAGAAAGCGCCAAAAGATGTAATGCAATGTTTGTATATACATTAGTAAATCCTAAATTAGCGAAAATGGCTAGTGATTACTGTGAGGAAAATGGTATTTTAAAAATAGATTTACTAACAGATATATTAAGTATACTAAGTGAAAAAACTGGTAGAAAACCAAAAGGTGAAGCTGGTATTATCAGAAAGATGGATGAAAGTTACTTTAGAAGAATTGCTGCTATAGAATTTGCCGTTAAATATGATGATGGAAAAGAACCAAACAAGGGAATATTAGAAGCTGAATTAGTTTTAATTGGTATATCTAGAACTTCAAAAACACCTCTTAGCATGTATTTAGCAAATAGAAATATAAAAGTTGCTAATGTGCCTTTAGTTCCAGAAATACCAGTACCAAAGGAAGTATATGAAATAGATCCTAAAAAAATAATAGGTCTTACTAATTCACCAGAAGTTCTTAATAACGTAAGAACAACTAGACTTAAAGCACTTGGCCTTTCAAGTAACGCTAGTTATGCAAAATTAGATAGAATACTAGAAGAGCTTGAATATGCAGACAAAGTAATGAAAAAATTAGGATGCCCAGTTATAAACGTAGCTAACAAAGCTATTGAAGAAACTGCAGGTGACATTTTAGATATAATGAAAGAAAAGGGAATACATAAATGGATTCATAAAGATTCATAATACTTTGTATGGGCCATTAATTTTGTTTAAATAGCCGATTTTAATAATTAGTTTTAGAATTGACTTTAAAATAAATTATTATAAAGAAAATAAAGTTATTGGAGGAAAGAAAGATGGGAACTAAATACGTTTACAGTTTCAACGAAGGAAATAAAGATATGAAATCTTTATTAGGAGGAAAAGGTGCAAATTTAGCTGAAATGACTAAAATAGGATTACCTGTGCCTCCAGGATTTACAATTTCAACTGAAGCATGTAATGACTACTATGTTAGTAATAAAACAATAAAACCAGAAATAGTAGAACAAATAGAAGAAAAATTAGCTCAATTAGAATCTGAATTAGGTAAAAAATTAGGCTCTATAGAAAACCCATTATTAGTATCTGTTCGTTCAGGTGCAGTTATATCAATGCCAGGTATGATGGATACAATATTAAACTTAGGTTTAAATGATAATACAGTAGTAGGTCTTGCCAAAGCTACTGATAACGAAAGATTTGCATATGATAGCTACAGAAGATTTATACAAATGTTCTCTGATGTTGCTATGGAAGTGCCTAAATATAAATTTGAAAATGTATTAGATAAATATAAAGAACAAAACGGATTCAAATTTGATACTGAATTAACTACTGAACACCTAAAAGCAATAGTTGAAGAATTTAAAGCTATTTACAAAGCTGAAGTAAAAGAAGATTTTCCACAAGAACCTAAAAAACAATTAATGTTAGCCGTTGAAGCAGTATTTAGATCTTGGAACAATCCTCGTGCAATTGTATATAGAAAATTAAACGACATACCTAATAATTTAGGAACAGCAGTAAACGTACAATCAATGGTATTTGGTAATATGGGTGATAATAGTGGTACAGGTGTTGCCTTCACAAGAGATCCAGCTACTGGTGAAAACAAATTATTAGGTGAATACTTAATAAATGCTCAAGGTGAAGACGTTGTTGCAGGTATAAGAACACCTCAAAAAATAGCGACACTAGAAAATATAATGCCAGATATATACAAACAATTCGTAGAAACTGCTGACAAACTTGAAAAACACTACAGAGATATGCAAGATATCGAGTTTACTATAGAAAAAGGTAAATTATTCTTACTACAAACTAGAAATGGTAAGAGAACAGCAAAATCTGCTATAAACGTAGCTGTTGATTTAGTTAACGAAGGTTTAATAACTAAAGAAGAAGCAATAATGAGAGTTGAACCAAATCAATTAGATCAATTACTACATCCAAAATTTGAAGATAAATCTTTAAAAGAAGCAAAAGTTTTAGCTAAAGGTCTTCCTGCATCTCCAGGAGCTGCTAGTGGTAAAATTTATTTCACTGCTGATGATGTAGTTGAAGCTTCTAAAGACGGTACTGAAACAATACTTGTTAGACAAGAAACTTCTCCAGAAGATATCGAAGGTATGGTAAGTGCACAAGGTATACTTACTGCAAGAGGTGGTATGACTTCACATGCTGCTGTTGTTGCAAGAGGTATGGGTAAATGTTGTGTAGCTGGTTGTGGAGAAATAAAAGTAAGTGAAGTTGCAAAAACTATAGAAGTTGGCGATATGGTACTTAAAGAAGGAGATTATATATCTCTAGATGGTTCTACTGGTGTAGTTTACTTAGGAAATGTAAACAAAGCTGCTGCTGATATGGGTGGTAACTTCGAAAAATTAATGAGCTGGGTTGATGAAATTAGACAAATGAAAGTTAGAACTAATGCAGATAACCCAAGAGATGCTAAAGCTGCTGTTGACTTTGGTGCTGAAGGTATAGGACTTTGTAGAACTGAACACATGTTCTTCGATGAAGAAAGAATACCTGCAGTTAGAAAAATGATATTATCTAACACTGTAGAAGAAAGAGTTAAAGCATTAGATACATTACTTCCAATGCAACAAAAAGACTTCGAAGATATCTACAGAGTTATGGGTGAACGTCCAGTTAATATAAGACTTTTAGATCCACCACTACATGAATTCTTACCACAAGACGATGAAACTATAGCAGAATTAGCTAAAGATATGGGAATAGAACCTATAGTAATTAAGAAGAGATGTGAAGAATTAGCAGAATTCAATCCAATGTTAGGACATAGGGGTTGTAGACTTGCTGTAACATATCCAGAAATAGCTGTAATGCAAACTAAAGCTATAATAAATGCTGCTATAGCTGTAAATAAAGAAGGATTAAATGTTGAACCAGAAATAATGATACCACTTGTTGGAGCATTAAACGAATTTAGAACAGTTAAACAAACTATAGTTGAAACTGCAGATGAAGTTATAAAAGCTGCTGGTGTAGAACTTAAATACACTGTTGGTACAATGATAGAAATACCTAGAGCTTGCTTAATAGCTGACGAAATAGCACAAGAAGCAGATTTCTTCAGCTTCGGTACAAATGACTTAACTCAAATGACATTTGGATACTCAAGAGACGATGCTGGTAAATTCTTAGGTGAATATGTTGATAGAGAAATACTTGAAAAAGATCCATTCCAAGTATTAGACCAACATGGTGTAGGTAAATTAGTTCAAATGGCATCTAAATTAGCAAGAGGAGTAAAAGGTGACAATATCAAATTAGGTATATGTGGAGAACATGGTGGAGAACCATCTTCAGTAGAATTCTGCTACAATACAGGACTTAACTATGTATCTTGCTCACCATATAGAGTTCCAATCGCTAGACTTGCTGCTGCAAGAGCAACTATAAAAAATCCAAGAAAATAATTATTAATAAATAATAGATTATAAAGACTATCTCAATTTTGGGATAGTCTTTTTGATTGATAAGAAAATTATATTTTTAAATAAATAAGAGCTTATTTCTTAAAGTAGTTGAGATTTTATATAAATTTAGGTAAAATAGTTTATAATTTTAAATACATAGTGTAATTTTAGGAGGATTAATATATGAAGTACCTTACAAGAGAATGGTATTATGGAAATAAAGATATTTGTTTAGATTTAGAAGTTGATTCTAATGCAGAACAATTATCAGAAGAGTATTATAAAGAACTTTATAATGCAAAATTAAATGCATTTTTAGAAGAAGAAAAAGAAGTTTCAGAAATGGATTATGAACCCGAAACATGGGAAGATATACAAATTATGGACGAAGAAGGCAATATTATAAGTGCTAGAGAAGTAATGTCTGAAGAAGAGTTTGAAGCATTAAGACAGGAACTTTTAGAAAATGAGCAAAATCAAGAAGATACTGAAAACGAACCTTATGATGAAGAAGCTAGTACAAATAACTTTTTAGAGATTCATCAAAATGAAATAGAAGATTTAAAAACAAATTTACCAAAAGAAATCTTAGACGAAGTAGCAGATATAAGAGTATTAGCACTTGGGATTGCAACAGAAAAAGTTAAAAATTTAGTAGATAAATACAGCCAAGAGTGCGAAATAATGTTTGAAAAACCTTTCAATGAATATAATAAACACTGGTACAGTATAGCTGATAAAGTGCCTGCACATATAAAAGAAAATTATAACTTCCATGACTGTCAAATTTTAAAAATATCAAAAGACGGAAATGATATAGTATTTGAATTAGACAATAGTGGTGGATTTACGAATATAAATAAAATAATATACAAAGACGCAGAAATATTAGAAAATAATTTTACTGAAGGTTGTTATTGGGTTTATGATGAAATGTATTTATGCGATAAAGGATATGAGTTCCATATAGCTGTAGATGGAGAAAATGGATACGATTATATTACACTTCAAGCAAGTGATGTAATATTTGAATAAATAAGTTTAAAATAAAATGCCAGTTTTATATAATGCAAGCATGCTATGTAAAAAATGGCATTTTATTTATTTTGAGTAAATGTGGCGAAATTAGTCGATTATAATTTATAATTGTATTATGAAGGAAAATGTTAAAAATATTAATGTTTAAATAAAATATATGATAAATAAAAAGGAGTTTGAAAATGAAAGATATATATTTTGATAATTCGAGCACATCTTTCCCAAAGGCACCTAATGTCGGACGTGCTATGGGAGAATTTATAGAAAATGGTGCTTTTAATATAAACAGAGGAAGTTATGAAGGAGCTTACGAAGCAGGAAGTGCAGTTTTAGATACAAGAGAAATGCTAAAAGACTTATTTAATTGTCCTAATTCAAAAAATGTAGTTTTTACACCTAGTGTAACATACTCATTAAACTTTTTTATAAAAGGATTCTTAAAACCTGGTGATCATGTTCTTGTAACAAGTGTTGAACATAATGCTGTTATGAGACCGCTTGTTCAAATGGAGAAATTAGGAGTAGAATTTGATGCTGTGCCTTGCGATGAAGAGGGTGGAGTTACTGCTGATGACTTCAGAGCATATATAAAAGAAAATACAAAAGCTATAATAACAACACATGCATCAAATGTATGTGGAACAATAATTCCAATAGAAGAAATAGGGGCTTTATGCAAAGAAAAAGGATTAGTTTATGCTGTTGATACTGCACAAACTGCTGGAATATTAAATATAGATATGCAAAAAGCCAATATAGATTTTCTTGCATTCACAGGACACAAGGGACTTTTAGGGCCTCAAGGAATTGGCGGATTTATAGCAAGTGATAAATTAGAAGGATTAATTGACCCAGTTATAAGTGGTGGTACAGGTAGTTTATCAGATTCAGAAGAAATACCAGATTTTCTACCAGATAGATTTGAAAGTGGAACATTAAACTTACCAGGAATAATAGGATTACATCAAGCTTTAGTTTACTTAAAAGAAGCTGGAATAGATAATATGAGAAAGGAAAAAATGGAGATAACTAAATATTTCTTAGACCAAGTTAAAGAAATAGACGGTGTGAAAGTAGCTGGTAAAAAGACAGTAGAAGGAAGACTTGGTGTTGTATCTATAGATTTTGAAGGGTTTGACAATAGTATAGTTTCATTCTATTTAAGTAGCAAATACAAAATAATGACTAGAGTTGGAATGCATTGTGCACCAAGAGCACATAAAACATTAAAAACATTTCCTCAAGGAACAGTTAGATTTTCATTCAGTCACTTTAATACAAAAGAGGAAGTAGATATATGCATTAATGCTATAAAAACAATTTTATCTGATTTAAGACAAGGGGAAGATCTTATCTAGATTATAATTTTTGTTTATACAAAATTTATAAAATATATATACTCAAAAGGGGAGATTAGAAATATGGCAGATTACAGAAAAATGTGGGAAAGTCTAGGGATGGACTTAGAAACTCACGATCAACTATGTGAGGTATTACCTCAAGCTTTTGGAGATGTATTTTTATCACAAGAAAACAGACCAGAAGCTATGGACTATTATAACTTTGTAATAGCAGAAATCCATGGAGTTAGACCACAAGAATTAATCAAAGCACAAGAAGAAGGAAAAAAGGTGTTTGGGACTTTTTGCGTTTATGTGCCAGATGAGTTAATATTTGCAGCAAATGCAATAGCTACAGGTCTTTGTGGCGGTTCACAATTCTGGGTACCAGGCGGTGAAAAAGTCCTTCCAACAAACACTTGCCCACTTATCAAAGCTTCAGTAGGGGCTAGACTTGATAGAACATGTCCATTCTTTAGAATAGCAGATATGTACATAGGTGAAACAACTTGCGATGGTAAGAAAAAAGCATGGGAAATATTAGGGGAAGATGTTCCAGTTCATGTTATGGATTTACCTCAAATGAAGCGTGAAAAAGATATAAAAGCATGGGCAGAAGAAATAAAAGAGCTTAAAAAAGTAATTGAAGAATTTACAGGAAACAAAGTTACAGCAGAATCTCTAAGTGAAAGTATAAAATTAATAAATAATAAGAGAAAGGCATTAAGTCGTCTATACGAATGTCGTAAAGCAGATAAAGTGCCTATAAGTGGTAGAGATGCATTAGTAATATCTCAGATAGCATTTTATGATGATCCTGCTCGTTTTACACAAATGACAAATAAACTTTGCGATGAATTAGAACAAAGAATAAAAGATGGTGTAAGCGTAGTTAAAGAAGGAACTAAGAGAATATTATTAACAGGAACTCCACTTGCAGTTCCAAACTGGAAATTACATAATATAATCGAAACTAGTGGAGCAGTAGTTGTATGTGAAGAAATGTGTACAGGAACAAGATATTTTGAAAATTTAGTAGATGAAACAAAAACTACTATAGATGAACAAATAGATGCTCTAGCAAATAGATATATGGGCATAAATTGTGCATGTTTCACTCCAAACACAGGAAGAATCGATGATATCATTCGTTTAGCAAAAGAGTACGAAGTTGACGGTGTAATTGATGTAAACTTAAAATTCTGTAGCTTATATGATGTAGAAGGATACACTGTTGAAAGAGCGTTAAAAGAAGCTGGCATACCTGTTATGGGAATTGAAACAGATTATACAGATAACGATGCAGAACAACTTCGTACTAGAATAGGTGCATTTATAGAAATGATAGGAACAAAATAGATGAAACAATATTATATTTTGTTTAAAAATCATGACAATGGAATGCGTCTTTATAACAGCTTAAAATCTAAAAATATCAAATGTACAATAGCACCAACTCCAAGAGTTGCTTCTAAAAGCTGTGGAATATCTCTTTTAATAAATAAAGATGATATTGAAAAGATAAGAGATATAGTTGCTAGTGAAGATATTGATATAATAGATATAGTTGAAATTGACAAAAATATAAATCAAAATAGAGACAAATATTGCTAGAGGAAATTTGTATGAATTATGTAGGAATAGATATAGGTTCAACTGCTTCTAAAGTAGTGGCACTTGGAGATAAAAATATTGAGTTTGTCCTTCCAACAGGATGGAGCAGTAAGGAAACTGTAGATGAAATCAAAAATAGACTTTTAAGTTACGAAATTGATGTATGTGACGATAATACAAAAGTAGTTGCAACAGGATATGGAAGGATTTCTGTAGATTTTGCAGATGAAATAATAACAGAGATAACTTGTCATGGAAAAGGTGGTACAGAAATTGTAAAAGGAGACTGTACTATAATCGATATTGGTGGACAAGATACAAAAGTTATAATTGTAGAAAATAATTTTGTGAGCGACTTTATAATGAATGATAAATGTTCAGCAGGAACAGGAAAATTTATCGAAGTTATGGCAAATAGACTTGGCGTGACAATAGATGAATTGTTTGATATGGCGAAAAAAGGAGAAACTGTAAAGATAAGCTCTTTATGTACAGTTTTTGCAGAATCTGAAGTTATAAGTTTTATTGGAAAAGGTGCAAAACGAGAAGATATTGCAGCTGGAGTAGTTGATTCAGTTGCAAGTAAAGTAGCAACCCTTTGCAATAAGAAAAAATTAAGCGATAAAATTATAATAACAGGTGGTATAAGCCATAATGAGTATTTCGCAAACTTATTATCTAAAAAGTTAAAGAAAAAAGTAGAATGTTCTAAAGAAGGCCGATATGCAGGAGCCTTAGGGGCAGCTTTATTGGCGAAAGAACTTTAATAATAGCTAAATAAATAATTTAAATTATGCTTGCTTTGTAATAAATTTATAAATTATAAGGCAAGCATATTTATTATAAAAATTTAAATAATATATTGACTTAGAGTTAACTTCAAGTGGTAACTTATTTAGTGTAGAGATAATAATTGATAAAAATAAAAAATATTAAAAGTAAAATATTATAGATACATATTTAGGTAAAGCACAGGTAAAAATATGCGATTTAAAAAATGAAAAGCGTATTTATCCAGAATATAATAGCATAGTTGAAATATGTAAAAAATCTGGTAAGTCATATCAAGAGATTTATCAATTTATAGTAAATGAATATAAAAAATTAGGGGGAATTTAAATGAAAAAGAATGTTTTAATATTATCTTCAAGTCCAAGAAGAAAGGGAAATTCAGATTTATTATGTGACAGATTTTTAGAAGGTGCAAAGGATGCAGGTCACAATGTGGAAAAAATATTTTTAAAAGATAAAGATATAAATTATTGTACAGGATGTAGTAGCTGCTCTATGGGAAAATTATGTCCACAAAAAGATGATATGCCAGAGCTTTTAGAAAAAATGATAGCTGCTGATGTTATAGTTATGGCTACACCAGTTTATTTTTATACAATGTGTGGACAAATGAAAACTTTTATAGATAGAACTTGTGCACGTTATCAAGAAATAAGTGATAAAGATTTCTACTTTATTTTATCAGCTGCTGTAGAATATAAAGAAGCTATGGAAAGAACAGTAGATGCATTTAGAGGATTTACTGATTGCTTAGAAAATCCAAAAGAAAAAGGTATAATATATGGAGTTGGCGCATGGAAAGTAGGCGAAATAAAAGAAACTCCTGCAATGGATGAAGCATATAAAATGGGACAAGAAGTATAACAATTGTATTGATTATATTATAAAATAAATAATACAAAGACAGGAGAAATTAGCATGAAAATAGCAGAAGTAAGTAAACTACTAGACATTTCAGCTGATACACTTAGATATTACGAACGTATAGGATTAATACCTAAAATACATCGTGACAAAAGTGGAAACAGAGATTATACAGAATTAAACTGCAAATGGATAAAATTCATAAAATGTATGAGAAATGCAGGTATGCCTATAGAAATACTTATAGAATATGTAACACTTTTACAAGAAGGTGAACACACAGCTGGAGTTCGTAAAGAATTACTTTTAGAACAAAGAGAGCACCTTCAAGATAAAATTGACGAATTACAACAAATGTTATCATATTTAAATGGAAAAATTGATAAATATGATGAAGTTATTATGAAAACAGAAAAAGAATTAAGAAATGAATATTAATCTAAAAAAATCTCCAAACATTTAAAATGCTTGGAGATTTTTCTATCTTTTGATAAACCAACTGAAATATCCGTTTTGATTTTTTTGATATGTAAGTATAGCATCAAATTTATTTCCGTTTTTATCAGTAAGTGATTTTACTTTTGCTTCACCTTTTTTAAGAATTGATTTAACCATTGTTTTATTAGGTTTTTTCTTAAATAAAGCTAAGTATTTATCGTCTTTAAATATACCGTATTTACAAGTTTGATAATTTGTACATAAAAATCCTTTTTCAGTTTCAACTACATCTGAGCCACATACAGGACATTTTCCAAGTGATGTGTTATCAGTTTTGGAACTAGACTTTTTAGATGAAGCTTTAGCGGCTTTGGCAGATTTTGCTTCTAATTGTGATTTTGATGTCGATTTTTTAGTTTTAGGATCGTAAACATAAGCATCTGTATTTATCTTTTTAGGAGCATCATATTTTATTAGATTTACATTTTTAACTATGAAATTCATTATATTAAGAAGATATTCTTTACGAGAGAATTGTCCCTTTTGAATATCACTTAAACTTTTTTCTAACTTACCTGTATAATCGACGTCAAATAAGTCTTTTACAGGGAAGATTTCAACTAAATTAATTCCTAAATCAGTTATATAATATGATTTACCTTTTTTATTAACATATCCAACTTGGGCTATTTTTTTAAGAACATCACCACGAGTTGCCGATGTACCTATAGAGTATCCAGCCAAAACTAAATCTTCATCATCTACATTTTTACCACAATTTTTCATCGCCTTAAGTAAAGTATCTTCAGTATAAGATTTAGGAGGTGTAGTTTGTTTCTTAAGTGGTAAAATTTCTAAAACTTCTACATTTTCACCCTTTTCCATAGAAGGAAGAAGGTCGTTTTTCTGTTCTTTATTATATACTTCTAAATAACCTTTAACTTTTAATACCTTACCTTTAGTTAAAAATACACTATCGTCGACATCTGTTTTAATTTCAGTATTTTCATATTCAGCAGGTGGCATAAAGTTTGCAATAAATCTATCTTTGATAGCTTGATATACTATTTGTTCATCAGGAGTCAATGAGTTAGGTACGATATATGTAGGTATAATCGCACTGTGGCTATCGACTTTTGATGAATCGAAAACTCTCTTAGTTTTTGCAAATTTGATTTTATCTTCATAAGGAAGACCATGTTTTAATCTATTTAATGTTTGGCTAGCTTTATCAGTTAAACTTTCTTCTAAGTATACAGAATCAGTTCTAGGGTATGTTATATATCCACCCTTACCTTTACCTTCATAAAGGGATTGACACACGTTTAAAACCTTATCTGATGTGAAATGAGAGTATTTAGAAGTAATATATCCTTGAAGCGAAGTCAAACTGAATAATTTTGGAGCATATTCTTTAGATTTTGTTACCTTTTTAGATGAGATAACTCCATTTTTAGAAGTAATGCTATCAATAACAGCCATAGCTTCTTCTTCAGTATCAAATTTTGTTTCTTTACCCTTTATTAATTTACCTTTATATGTACCATTTGCGCATTTAAAATTACCTTCAATTTCAAAATATGTCTTAGGAACGAAGTTTCTAATCTCCATATCTCTATCATAGACAAGTTTTACAGTAGGCAAGATAACACGACCGATATTTAAAAGTTTTCCATTTCCATATTTTAATGTTGCAACTGATGTAAAGTTAATACCGATAAGCCAGTCGGTAATAAGACGAGTATATCCAGCTGCTTGAAGATTTCTCATATCTTCTTCGTCTTTTAAATTTTCAAGACCTCTAGTTATATCTTGTGGTGTCCACTCATTTACTAGAATTCTTTTAACAGGCTTTTTATTTTTAGCAAGTAAGAATATTAAAAATGCAATAAGTTCTCCTTCACGGTCGTTATCTGTTGCATTTATCACATATTCTACATCATCTCTATTTAAAAGTTCTTTTATTATATTGAACTGTTTTTGCTTTGAATCATCGACTTTAAATTTAAATTTATCTGCTGGGATAAATGGGAAATTAGCCATCTTCCAAGAGCCAGAATATTTTTCTTTGTCATAGTCTTTCATATCATATAAAGAAACTAGATGACCAAAGGCATAAGTTACAATGTATCCATTGCCTTCAAAATAACCATCCCTCCTAGTATTAGCTTTAAGGAAAGAGGCTATTGTTTTTGCGACAGATGGTTTTTCTGCAAGTATTACTTTCATAAGGAACCTCCTTTTTAAATACTCTTTATGTTATCACAAAAAAGAATTAAATTTCAAGATAAGCAAAACAAATTTATATTGTCAAGTATAGTTTTCGACAGAACATTAATTTATACCTTGAAGTAAAAAAAGAATTTCTTTATAATATAATTTAGTCAAAATAAAAGGAGAGATAATAATGAAAGAAATAAAAATAAAATATCTTAATGACGATATAATAAGATTAGAATACATAGATGGAAAATCAGACTGGATAGATTTAAGAGCTGCTGAAGAAGTTGAATTAAAAGCTGGTGAATTTAAATTAATACACTTAGGTGTAGCAATGCAATTACCAGAAGGATATGAAGCTCATATAGTACCAAGAAGTAGTACTTTCAAAAAATGGGGTATAATTCAAACTAACCACTGTGGTATAGTAGATAATTCTTATTGTGGACCAAATGATTGGTGGCGTATGCCAGTGTTTGCACTTAGAGACACTAAAATAGAAGTTAATGATAGAATATGTCAATTCAGAATACAAAAAAATCAACCAACTCTAGTTTTCAATGAAGTTGAAGAGATGGAAGCTAACAATAGAGGTGGATTTGGAAGTACAGGTACAAAATAATTTTATATATAAATAAAGGGCTGTTATATGGCATTTTCATGTAACAGCCCTTTTAATATTTATCTAAAAAATAATTATAAAAAAATAGGTAACTAAAGAAAAAATATACATGGTAATTAAAGTTATTCGTTTATTTTTATGGACAAAAGGGAAGGGGTATAATAATATTTAAAATGAAAAGTAAAATTAAATTATAAAAACAAAAAAGGAATACAATTTCATAGATTTTAGATAATATGAAATTTATTAAACGTATTATTTAAAGATTAAATAAAAAATCTTTAGATAAATGGGAGGAGTTGAGGATTTGTAATATCTTAAATATTGATATTACATTATAAAAACATGGATTTTACAAGTAAAAATATTATAACAACAGCAGCAGTAACAGCAGCACTTTTACCAGCAGCTAGCTTTTTAATGCAAGATAGCCAGATAGCATATGCAGATAGCGTAGAGTATAGAGTGGTAACTGGAGATTATGTTAATTTTAGAAAAGGACCATCTACTAGTTATGCATCTTTAGGACAGTTAAATAAAGGTGATAAGGTAGAATATATAAGCACATCAGACTCATGGGTCAAAGTGAAATATAACGGCCAAACAGGATATATATATGCTAAATATATAGCAAAAATAAATAATGAAACAAATACACAAGTTAAGTATGTAAATTGTTCGGCATTAAATGTTAGAAGTGGAGCAGGGACAAGTTACTCAATAATAACAACAATAACAAAAGATACAAAGGTAGAAGTGATTTCGAGTAGCAAGGGATGGTCTAAAATAAAAGTAGGGACAACTACAGGATATGTATCATCAAAATACTTAAGTGAAACAAAAGATTCTTCAAATAGTTCTTCTGATAATACTAGTAATTCAACAACATCAGCTAGTAAAGTGGTATCTTATGCAAAATCATTTTTAGGAAAACCATATGTTTGGGGAGCACAAGGCCCAAGTAGTTTTGATTGTTCAGGATTTACATATTATGTATTTAAAAATTCTGCTAATATAACATTACCTAGAACATCTAAAGATCAAAGTACTTATGGAACTACTGTGAGCAAGAAAAATTTAAAAGTAGGAGACTTAGTATTTTTTGATACTAGTGGTTCAAATAGTGGAAATGTATCACATGTAGGGATTTATATAGGTTCAAATCAATTTATACATGCATCTTCATCTAAAGGGAAGGTTGTAATTTCTGATTTTAATAATTACTATACTAATGCATTTGTTAAAGCGAAAAGAGTATTATAAAAGATTTTATATTAGAGAGACTAAAATTTAGTCTCTTTTTTTTGAAAATAAATATATTTTTGGGATTAAATTCATATAATTTTGAAGATAATAGTAAATAAGAAATTATATGTAAGGAGTGGTTATATGCCAGATGTAGTAGATTTCTATCAATATAAATATAGCCGAAGTAATTATTATATTAATTTAGTTTTTGAAAAAGAGAAAATCAAGAATATTAAAAAATCCATAGAAGATGGTTTTGACGATTTATTTATAAACAAAGAATATGAATATGCATATGAAAGATTACAAATATTATTTGAAGATGCATTGAAGAACGAGGATATGGGTTATGTGAACTTAAGGATAAATAAGTGCTATATAAAATACTTAAAGAACTTATATTTTTCATATTATAATAAGCCAGAAAGTCATGATATAAAAGAATTGATAATATATATACAGTTTTTAAGTGATAGTGAAAGCGAAAATATATCCAAGTTTACAACTTTAAGTGAAAGAACTAAATTAAGCATACTTTCCTATATTTAATACTAAAACTAAAAAGAGACCGAGATTTAGTTTCGGTCTCTAATATATTCAATTATTAATTTAAAACTCTTCTAGCGCTAACATAAGCTTTTTTATAATAAGCTGTATTAAGATTTGATGTACCTACTTTCCCTGCTGCAGAATTAGCATGGATTATAGTGTCATTTCCTATATATATAGCAGCATGGTCTATAATACCATCATCACCTTTAGTATCTAAATATACTAAATCTCCAGGTTGTAAATCACTCTTAGCTACATAAGTTCCAACAGATTTTTGCTCTGCAGTTCCTCTTGGTAAAGTGATACCTATTTGTTTATATAAATAATAAGTAAGACCTGTACAGTCGAAAGTAGTAGGGCCTTCAGATCCTCTTACATATTTGCAACCTAATTTAGATTTGGCAACACTTACTATTTTCGATATTTTTTCACTTTTACTAGTAGAAGAATCATAATTAGAATCTTTTTCAGCATCTAATCCAGTTTGATTTTGTGATAAATAAGTTGTAGAAACATATCCATATGTATTATTGTGTTTTACTTTTGCCCAACCAGTACTTGTAGTAGATACAACACCTACCTTAGTATTTTTAGGTAGTTGATATAATACAGAAGAACTTGTGCTAGAGCTTTGTCTAAAGTTTATTTTACTACTTGTATATCTGTAGTATTGTACATTTTCATTTGATGAATTATTGTTACTTGAAGTATCTTCAGTAGCTTCACTAGCAGAAGATAAATAAGTAGAAGATACATATCCAATAGTTCCATTTACTGATACTTTAGACCAACCATTGCTACTTGATAAAACGGTTACATTTGTACCTTTATATAATACTTTTATTATTGAATAATTTGTTCCAGCTCCGCTTCTAAGATTTAAAGAGGAACAATTTACGTATTTAAGTGAGTTGTTACTTGCTTCAGTAGTCGATACGGCTGAAGCGTATGTTTTATATATATAACCTGTTCTTCCATTATATTTTATCTTATACCAGTTACTTGATTTTCCTAAATATTCTACTGTTTGTCCTTTTTTTAATTTATCTATTTTAGTAGAGTTTACATTTGGTGCAACTCTAAAGTTTACTGATCCATTTATTGTTAAGTTTTGTATTGTATCCGCATTTGAAATTGATAATCCCATAGTTGCAGGTAATATAACTGCTGTACCTAAAAGGATATTTTTTATATTAAAATCCATATATTCACTCTCCTCCAGATTTGGTAAAAACAACTAATTTGTAACAAGTTGTTTCTTTCTCTATATACATTATTACAAAATTGTAACTCTTTGTAAATATTTTTGGTAAAAAATATAAAAAAAAATCCAAAAATATAGGAGAGATTTATATATATAAGTCAAAATGTCTGAAAATGAAAAAAAAATAAACACTTGATATAGAGTTTTATATCTAGTGTTAAAGAATTCTATAATTAAAAATATTGAATTATAAAAATTTATTAGATTAAAAAATATTTATTTAAAAGATTTTTTTACATTCAGTGAAATCGTAAACATCCATTAAAGCTTCTCCAAATCTTTGATAATGTGTTATTTCTCTTTGACCTAAAAAGCTTAAGACATCTTTTATATCAGGGTCATCTGTTAAATTGATTAATTGATAGTAAGTAGCCAATGCTTTTTGTTCAGCAGCCATATTTTCATGTAAATCAGTAACAGGGTCACTAAACACATTTATATAAGCAGTTGTAAAAGGAACTCCATTTGAATCTGTTGGTTGAATACCATGACCAAATTGAGCATAGTTAGTGTCCATTCCAGCAGCTTTTAATTCTTCAGGAGTAGCTCCATCAGTTAATTGATAAATCATAGATGATATTATTTCAACATGAGCTAATTCTTCAGTACCTATATCTGTTAATAATCCTTTTGATTTGCCAGTAGGCATAGTATATCTTTGTTGTAAATATCTAAGTGCGGCAGCTAATTCACCATTTGGTCCTCCAAGTTGAGTCATTATAACTTTAGCCATTCTAAGATCACGGCACTTCAAATTTACTGGATATTGTAATGTTTTTTCATAAACCCACATAATTTAAATCCTCCTATTATTACATATAAAATTCTTTTTCCCAAGGCCAAGGGGCTTCAACCCATTGCCATGGACAATTACTTGGAGCGTGTCCAAAGTTTGTTAAAGGGCCGTATTGTTTTTCATAGTTACATCTTGCTTTTGCATATTGAGAGACAAAAGAATTATAAGTGCTCACAGCAGTTTGGTCATCTGGATTATTATCCAAATATAAATTCATATCTACAGCTGCAAAACCTAATTCCATAACGGCTTTTATAAGGTCATATCTACATGTTGATTGTCTCATTATCTTCTACCTCCCAATCTATTTTTTGGTGATTTATAAAGATAAGCATTGTAATTTTCAGAATCAAATAAGTATAATTCTGGGAATAAACTACCGTATTTTAAAGCAGTACATAAATTATACATTTTTGTCAAAGTCTGATTATTTACATATGGTCTTGCTAATTGTTCACCACAATTAGTTTTTATACCTCTTGTTTTTTCCATTATGTTTAACCTCCTTGTGATATGATAGAAGTTCAATAATATCTATCTTAATATATAATATTAAAAGGCAGTTAAAATGTTACAAAGGACAGAAAAATATAAAGGTTATATAAAAACTTATATATAAAGGTGTGTTATATACTTGAATGTAAGTTATAAAATATGATAAAATTAATTTCATGTTTTAAATTAATGAGGTGATTTAATGAGTAAATTAGCAGGTGAAGGCTGTAAGATAATAATGCCTACAGAGGAAAGAAAGCCTTTAAGAGAGATAGAAAAAAGTATAATAAAAAAATATAGAAAATATACATGGTCTAAATTTATAAAGGCTATAAAAGATTATAAATTAGTTGAAGAAGGGGATAAAATAGCAGTAGCTATTTCTGGTGGAAAAGATAGTTTACTTATGGCTAAAATGTTCCAAGAACTTCAAAAACACGGACAAGTTAAATTTGATTTAGTATTTTTAGCGATGGATCCAGGATATCATAAAAATATAAGACAATTACTAGAAGAAAACTGTGAGTATTTAAATATACCACTTACAATATTCGATACTAATATATTTGATGTTGCAGGTGAGATAGCAGAAGACTATCCATGTTATATGTGTGCTCGTATGAGAAGAGGAGCATTATATAATAAAGCAGAAGAATTAGGATGTAATAAATTAGCGTTAGGACATCATTTTGATGATGTAATAGAAACTACAATGCTTAACTTATTATGTGCAGGAAATTTCAAAACTATGCTTCCTAAATTAAAATCTAGTAACTACGAAAAAATGCAAATAATAAGACCTCTTTATTATATAAGAGAAGAAAGTATAATAAGGTTTATACAAAATAGTGGAATTATGCCGCTTAACTGTGCATGTATGGTTGCTGCTAAAAAGACAGGAAACAAAAGATATGAAATAAAAGAACTTATAAAAAATCTAGGAGAAGAATACCAAGAAGTTGAAAAATCAATATTCAAGGCTGCTAACAACGTATACCTTGATTCTGTTTTAGGATGGGAACAAGATGGAGTTAGACATTCTTTCTTAGAAAAATTTGAAGACTAACATAAAATAAACTCCCTTTATAGGGAGTATTTTTTTTAGAAAAATATAAAATATAAATATAGATATTGAGTTTTTTTATAACATATATAAGATTCTATTCATATAATTTTAAGATAGAAAAATAGATTTTAATATTATATAAACTAGGTTAAAAAAATATGGTAAATCTGTGGTAAAATAGTATAATAAAAGTTTATTTTTAAAATATAAATAGAGATAGAAAGCTTTTATAAAAGTGTTAAAAACACAGAATAAAAATTTATTAGAATATTTTCTTATGATTGGGGGAATTGTATGAAGAAAATATATATGGACTTTGAAATGAATATGAACAATACAAAAAATAAGAGGGAAGGATTTAAAGCTGATTTAATAGCAATCGGGGCTATAAAATATGATACAAAAACTAAAAAAATAGAAAAATTCAAGTCTTTAATAAAGCCCATTTTAACTAAAACGGTTTATCCACATATAGAAGAATTAACTCATATTACAACTGAAGATTTGGAAAATGCACCGACTTATGAATCTGTTATGAGGTCATTTAAACATTGGCTAGGTGATTTTAATGAAATTGATGGTATTTATACTTTTGGCAATTTAGATTTAACTTGCTTTAAAAATACAGATAGAATAAGTTCACAAAAAAATAATCATCCTAGATTTTTAAATAATATCCAAAACTTCTTTGTAGATATTAAAGAAAAATATTTAGAATATGGAGTGAAATGTATGAATTATATATCATTGACACACCTACTAGAGTTATCAAATATGAAATTTAGTGGAGATGCTCATGACCCTTTATATGATGCATACAATCTCCATATTTTAGATGAAATCTTAGAAAAAAATCAAGATGTAAGAAATTATTTGATAATTCAGGATATAAACAAAAGTCCTTATAATCAAATTGATGATGAAATAGAAGCCAAAATAAAAGATTATGAAAAGTATTTGTATCATAAAGAAGGAAATTATAATATAGATGATTTATCTATAGATATACTATCAATAGTGGGGAGGTATGTATATTCAACTAGAAAGATAAAAGTTCGAAATATAGATATTGTAAAGGATATAATAAAAAAATTAGATACAGTAGATAAGTTGAGAAATATAAAAGATGGCTATTTTTATGTTTTAAATAATTTTTATCTAGATTTAATGGATTTATATGAAGATGCTCTTTTATATAATCTAAGTCAAGAGGAGTATGAAGATGAGATGAATAATATTTTAGATTTATTTATTGAAGATATGGAGTATGAAAATATTTTTGTTGATATAAAAGTAGAAATGCAGACACCAGCTGAAAACTTAACCTAAGTTATGCTATAAAAAATCTTCCTAGGGAAGATTTTTTTAATGTTCAAAATTTGTATATATAATAAATTTTGTCAAATTGAATATATTTATATATCTTATGATATAATTTCAATGAAAGAAAATATTAAAAGCTAGAACTTGATAGGTGATAATATGGATATAAATAAGTTAGTCAAAAATCAAAAAAATTTTTTTAAAACGGGTAAAACAAAAGATGTAAACTTTAGGATAGAATCATTAAATAAATTGTATGATGCTATAAAAAAATACGAAAAAGAAATATGTGAAGCTTTAAAAAATGATTTAAATAAATCACAATTTGAATCTTATATGTCTGAAATAGGGATGGTTTTAAGTGATTTAAATTATGCCAAAAAGAAAGTCAGAAGATGGACGAAGGATAAGAGAGTTCTAACTCCAATAAGCCAATTTCATGCAAAGAGTTTTATAAAAAAAGAACCATATGGTGTAGCACTTATAATATCTCCGTGGAATTATCCATTTTTACTTTGTATAGAAGCACTAGTAGGTGCTATTGCGGCAGGAAATTGTGCGATTTTGAAAGTAGCAGAAGATTCACCAAATACATCTTCTGTAATAAGTAAGATGATAGAGGAATTTTTCCCACCTGAGTATATAGCAGTAGTAAATGGAGATAAGGAAGTTGCTACTGAATTATTAGAACAAAAAATGGATTATATATTCTTTACAGGTGGAGTTACTGTAGGTAAAATAGTTATGGAAAAGGCAGCAAAAAATTTAATTCCAGTCACATTAGAATTGGGTGGAAAAAGCCCTTGTATAGTAGAAGAAAGTGCAAATTTAAAATTAGCTGCAAAGAGAATTGTATTTGGCAAATATTTAAATTCTGGACAAACATGTGTTGCACCAGATTATTTACTAATTCAAGAAAATATAAAAGATGAGTTTGAGAAGTATTTAAAAGAATATATAACATTATTTTATACAAATGAACCATTGAAAAATGAAGATTATACGAAGATAGTAAATGAAAGACATTTTAATAGGTTAGTTAATTTAATTAAAGGAGAAAAAATAATCTATGGCGGTGATATTGATAGAGAATTATTAAAAATTGAGCCGACTATTTTAGATAAAATCACCCTAGACTCGCCCATAATGCAAGAGGAGATATTTGGGCCAATACTTCCGATAATGACATTTAATAATATTAAAGAGGCAAAAGAGATAGTTTTAAAAGGCGAAAAACCTCTATCTCTATATCTATTTACAACAAATAAAAAAATAGAAAAAGAAATTCTAAAAGACTTATCTTATGGAAGTGGATGTATAAATGATACAATAATACAACTGGCAACATCGAAAATGCCATTTGGTGGAGTAGGGAATAGTGGCATGGGCTCTTATCATGGAAAATACAGTTTTGATACATTTTCACATGAAAAATCAATCGTAAAGAAATACAATTGGATTGATTTACCTATAAGATATATGCCTTATAATGATTTAAAATTAAAATTACTAAAAATGTTTTTAAAATAAAGGAGATAAATATGAATAAATATAATGATGATAAATATATTGTTGTAGACTTAGAAACAACAGGACTTGACCCATTTAGTGGGTGTGAAATAATAGAAATCGGTATTACTGAAATAGTAAATAATAAAATAGGAAGAAATTATTCAAGGCTTGTAAAACCAAAGGGAATAATACCTTCACATATAACAAATATAACTAGCATAACTAATGATATGGTAGAAGATGCAGAAAGTTTAGAAACTGTACTTCCTAACTTTAGAAAATATGTAGGAGATACAACAATAATAGCTCATAATGCAAAATTTGACCTTAAGTTTTTAAATTACTATTTAGATTTGCTTGGATTAGAAAAAATAAATAATCATATTTGTACATTAGAAATGTTAAAAAGGTGTAAATCTTATAAAGGCAAAAATAAAAAGCTTGAAACAGCATGCAACTACTACAATATAGTAAATGAACATGCACATAGAGCAAACAGTGATACACTTGCAACAGCTAAGTTATTTTTAACAATTAAAGATGAAGTAGAATAAAAATGGACCTAGGTCCATTTTTTTGTGCCATATATCTGTAGATTTAACTAAATTATAATAGGAACAAAGAAATTTTATAGATAATATACTAAATAAAGAAATTTTTTAAAAAAATTTAAAGGGGAGTTTATATATTGAAATGAGGGATATATATGAAGATTAACAAACATAACTTTAAAAAAGATGCTAAAGACTCTAATGAGACAAAAGAACAAAAGGTAAAATTAATTCCTTATACTATGAATAGAGATAATTTAAGGGTGAAAAGCAAAGCATATCCATATGGAATAAACATGATTGATGCTCCAAATATGTGGAAGGCCTCTTATAGAGGGCAAGGAATAAAAGTTGCTATTATTGACACAGGATGTGATGTAAATCATGTAAGTTTAAAAGATAATATTGCAGGAGTTAGAAACTTTACTCCTGAAGATAATAAGGATCCTAATGTAGTAATAGATAGAGTTGGTCATGGAACTCATGTAGCGGGAATTGTTGCAGCTAATGGAAAAGTGGATTCTGTTATTGGGGCAGCACCAGAAGCAGAGTTATATATACTTAAGGCACTAGATAGAACAGGATCAGGAAAATCTAGTTGGGTAATAAATGCAGTAAATTATGCTGTAGATTTAAAAGTTGATGTAATATCAATGTCGCTTGGAATGCCAGAAAAAGATAATAAACTTGAAAGAGCAATAAAAAATGCAATAAAAAACAATATATTAGTAGTATGTGCTGCAGGAAATGAAGGTGATGGAAATTACGATGATTTTGAATACTCATATCCAGCTGCATATGTAGATGTAATAGCAGTCGGGGCAGTAGATAAAAAAGCAGTACCAGCATCATTTTCAAATGCAAATTTAGTTATAGATTGCGTCGCTCCTGGTGTCGATATAATATCTACGTATCCAAATAATCGTTTTGCAAGTTTAAGTGGAACTAGTATGGCGGCACCTTATGTTTCAGGAACAGTAGCACTTCTTAAAAATTGGTCAAGAGATGTATTTCAAAGAGAATTGACAGAATCAGAATTATATGCACAACTTATAAAATACACAAAAACATTGCAATACCCTAGGACTATTCAAGGTAATGGTCTTATATATTTAAAACAAAGATAAATTATAACTAAAAATAGAAAAAGATGAACTAATTTAGATTAAAAGAAAATAGTTCATCTTTTAAAACTTCTTTCATATTATATAATAGTATAAAATGGGGGAGTTGAGAAAATGGTATATATTGATATAAATATACTTTCGGACAAGATAGAATTTAGCATTTTCAGAAACTTTTCAAATAATAAAAAGATATTAAAACGAAATGAAATAATTTTTCCAATTTGTTATTCAAGTCCTCAGAGGTTAAATTATATTAGAAATTTAATGGGAAGTTTTATAGAAGAGTATAACATAGGGCATTATAAGGTTAATATTGGAAACCTAGATAAAGATGAAGATATAAAAGTTCTTATAGATGAGATGAGAGAAGTTGTAAAAATAGAAGGTGTTTTAGAGGAATTATTTATAAGTAAGGGAGTTAAAACATGGAGATAAATTCAAAATTAAATATGAGAATAGTAAAAAAAATACAATCACATGGGGCAAATTCTTCTTTATATATAGTAGAAGATACTCAGCTAAATGAGATTTTCATGTTAAAACAAATAGACAAAAATAAAATAAAGGAAAGTAGTAAATACTTTGACGAGGTAAGAAATGTTAAAGATATAGAAAATAAAAATATAGTAAAAATAAATTATGCCACATATGATGATGACAATATTTATATATCTATGCCATATTATAAAAATGGATCACTTCAAGATATATTACAAGAAAGAAATTTAACTGTAAGGGAGATTGTAAAGTACTCTTTAGAAATTTTGAGTGGTCTTTATTATATCCATAAAAAAAATATACTTCACTGTGATATAAAACCAAGTAATATATTAATAGATGACTATGGATGTGCTGTTTTGGCTGATTTTGGTTCAGCTATAAATATAAATCATAGCGGTGTTGGAAAACTTAAAAATGTATATTACAAGCATATTGCACCCGAACAATGTTATAGTTCGAGAGTAGATGTGCGCGTTGATATTTACCAATTTGGAAATACATTATATAGAATGTGTAATGGTGAAGAAGAATATAACAAACAAGTTAAAAAGAGCAAAAATATGACAGAATTAAAAAATGCTATAGTAAATGGAAGTTTTCCATCTAGAAAAAAATACTACCCACATATACCTAGAAAGTTAATTGAAATAACTGAAAAATGCATTAACATAGATGCTGACAAAAGATATCAAGATGTATTAGATATTTTAAATGATATGGCTAAAGTAAATAAAAATTTAGATTGGGTATATAAAAAAGAGGATGGAGTTTATAATTGGATAAACGATGATAAAGTTATTACAATGTATAAAAAAGATGGAAAGTGGATACTTAAGTGCAAAATTATAATTGAATTTGAGCGAAGTTTTGATAAATTATCTGATGGATTTAGATATGTTAGAAAAATTATAAAAGAAGATAATTAAAAAAGAGGTTGTTTAAAAAATATTAAACAACCTCTTTTGTCTATCAATACTTAAAAAATATATCTATAATTTAATCTGCCAAAAATATATTTATAAAAAATACTTGACGAAAAGTAAAATTAAAATTATAATCAATTTACATCAATTAAATTTAATAAAATTAATGAGAGGGTGATTATTATGACAGAGAACGATAAGTTAAAACTTGATAATCAACTATGTTTTTCATTATATGCTTTATCAAGAGAAGTTATAAAAATGTATCAACCTGTGTTATCAAAGTATAATTTGACATACACACAATATGTAACAATGTTGGCTATGTGGGAAATGGAGAAGACCCCTTTCAAAGAGTTAGCAAAAAAACTTTATTTAGATTCTGGAACATTGACACCAGTTTTAAAAAAATTAGAGGCTATGGGTCTTGTAAATAAGTACAGAGATAAAAATGATGATAGAATGGTTATTGTTGAACTTACAGAAAAGGCAATGGATTTGGAAAAGGAAATAGTAGAAGTTCCAGATCAGATGTATTGTAAACTAGATGGATTTGACAAAGATGAAATGCTTCAATTAAAAAAGAGTTTAGATAAAATGCTAAAAAAGTTAGGCAGATAATTGTCTAACTTATATTTAAAACAAATTGATTTAGTTAAATTAAATTTATATAAATTGAAAGTGAATTATTGGAGGATAGAAAATGAAATTTTACGATTTTAAAGCAAGAAAAATGAATGGACAAGAAGTAAGTATGGAAGATTACAAAGGAAAAGTAGTATTAGTAGTAAATACTGCAAGTAAGTGTGGACTTACACCTCAATTTGAAGAATTAGAAGCATTATATAAAGAATATAAAGATCAAGGGTTAGAAATATTAGGTTTCCCATGTAATCAATTTGCAAAACAAGATTCAGGTACTAATGAAGAAATACACTCATTCTGTCAATTAAATTATGGAGTATCATTTAATATGTTTGAAAAGATAGAAGTAAACGGAAAAAATGCTCATCCACTTTATAAATTTTTAAAAAATGAAAAAGGTGGAGTTATGGGAAATGAAATAAAATGGAATTTTACTAAATTTATAATAGATAGAGAGGGAAATGTAATTAAGAGATATGCTCCTATTGTGAAACCTAAAAAAATAGAAAATGATATTAAAGAGTTATTAAAATAAAGTGATTTATTTTTATTGAAAATATAAATTTAATTAAAAGTAAATTAGTTGAATTAAATTAAATTTATATAAATTATACAAACGGCGAATAATTAATAAAAGAGGTTAAATAATATGGATAAAAGATACGATATAGCAATAATAGGAAGTGGAATAGCAGGCATGTCTGCAGCACTTAATGCAAAAATAAGAAAAAAAGACTTTATATTCTTTGGAAGTAAAGACATGAGTAGTAAACTTGTAAAAGCACATAAAATAAATAATTATCCAGGGTTCTTTGATAAAAGTGGGTCTGAAATAAAAGATGAGTTACAAAAACATATGGATTATATGGATATAAAAATAACTGAAGATAATGTATTAAATATTTATTCAATGGGAGATTACTTTATAATAATGTCAAAGCAAGGACTATATGAAGCTACATCTGTGATAATAGCAACAGGAGTTAACTTTGGCAAATCATTAAAAGGAGAAAAAGAATTCTTAGGTAGAGGTGTTGGATATTGTGCTACTTGTGATGCTGCCTTATATAAAGATAAAATAGTAACAATTATATCATATAGTAAAGAAGAAGAGAATGAAGCGAACTTTTTGGCATCTATAGCATCGAAAGTATATTATATTCCAATGTATAAAGAATATGTTGATGTGGATAAATCTATAGAAATAGTAAATGATATACCTGTTGAGATAAAAGGAAATGATTTTGTAAATGAATTAATTCTAAAAAAATCTAAAATAAAAACTGATGGAATTTTTATTTTAAGAGAAAGTTCTTACCCTGAACAGTTAGTGCCTGGCTTAGAAATTGAAAATAATCATATAAAAGTAAATCGTCTTATGCAAACTAATATAAGAGGGTGCTTTGCAGCAGGAGATATAGTAGGAGCACCATATCAATATGTAAAAGCTGCAGGAGAGGGAAACATAGCAGCACTTTCAGCAGTAAGCTATATTGACAATTTAAGAAGAAGTAAAAGTATAAAATAAAACATACATTTTTTAATAATATTTACAAATACTAAAATTTATAAAAATTAATATCAAAAGGAGATAAAAAATGATATACAACTATAAAGTAAAAGACACAAATGGAGAGATGGCATCATTAGATGAGTACAAAGGAAAAGTACTTTTAGTAGTAAATACTGCTACTGGATGCGGATTTACACCACAATATGAAGGACTTCAAAAACTATATGATAAATATAAAGATAGAGGGTTTGAAATATTAGATTTTCCTTGTAATCAATTCTTTAATCAAGCACCTGGTGATGACGAAGAAATAAAAAGTTTCTGTACATTAAACTATGGAACAACTTTTAGACGTTTTTCAAAAATAGATGTTAATGGCGAAGGTGCAGATCCTGTTTATAAATACTTAAGAACAGAAGCTCCAGAAGCTGATGAAGATGATAAATCTAAAGAATTATATGATTTTCTTAGTAGTAAAGGATTTAATACAAGTGGTGATGAAATAAAATGGAATTTCACTAAGTTTTTAATCGATAAAGATGGAAAAATAGTAAAAAGATTTGCCCCTACTGTAGACCCTGAAAAAATAGAAAAAGAAATAGAAAAATTATTATAATTAAGATCTCTTGAATTAGAAAAAATAGAAAAATGTAGAATTGTGGTAAAAAATAGTTGGAATTTTCATGTAAACATAATATAATTTAAACGAAGATAGTATTTAACAAACTATACTTTATCTGATTTATATAAAAATCTTCTAAAAATAACTTGCTTATATACATAAGTAATAAGACGAATGTTATTGTGATTTAGAAAGATTAAAATTAAATATTAATAATTATTTTATATTATTAAAGTTTCTATAAAATACAATATGTTATAATTCAGATAGCTATCTTCTAGAAATAGAAAGGGAGAAGTTAAACATGAAAATTGCAACAACAGTTTTAGAAACAAGAAACACAGTTAAAAATTGGAGAAAAGAAGGGTATACTGTAGGCTTAGTTCCTACAATGGGATTTTTGCATGAAGGACATGCAAGTCTTATTAAAAAATGTAGAGAACAAAATGACAAAGTAGTGGTATCAGTATTCGTAAATCCAACACAATTCGGACCAAATGAAGATTTAGAGGCTTATCCAAGAGATTTAGAAAAAGATAAAGCTTTATGTGAAAGTCTAGGAGCAGATTTAATATTCCATCCAGAACCATCAGAAATGTATCAAAATCCAAAAACATATATGAATATAGAAGGGCTATCAGATAATTTATGTGGAAAATCAAGACCAATACATTTTAAAGGTGTTTGTACAGTAGTATCAAAATTATTCAATATTGTAGCACCAGATAGAGCCTATTTTGGTCAAAAAGATGCACAACAATTAGCGATAATTAAAAAGATGGTACAAGATATGAACTTTGATGTTGAAATAGTAGGTTGCCCTATAGTCCGTGAAGAAGATGGACTTGCTAAATCATCAAGAAATACTTATTTAAGTGATGAAGAAAGAAAAGCTGCCCTTTGTTTATCAAAATCAGTTAAAAAAGGGATGGAAATAATAAAAGAAGGAATAAGTGCCAAAGAAGTGATTGATGAAATGAAAAAAGTTATAAATCAAGAACCTTTAGCAAAAATAGATTATGTATCTATGGTTGATAGTCTTACTATGGAAGATGTTGAGACTGTAGATAGAGATGTATTAGTGGCTATGGCTGTCTATATAGGAAAGACAAGACTAATAGATAACTTTAGTTTTGAGGTGAAATAATGAAAAGTATAGCTAAGATAAGTAATTTTGCATCTAAATATATAGGGATAATAATTATAGTATTATCTATTATAGCTTTTTGTTTTCCACCTACATTTTCATGGGCTACGAATTACACAAGTTTGTTACTTGGAGTAGCGATGTTTGGAATGGGACTTACTATAAAATTAGATGATTTTAAAATAGTATTTACAAGACCAAAAGAGCTTCTTATAGGATGCTTTGCACAATTTACAATTATGCCACTTGTGGCATTTTGCTTGGCAAAGGCATTTCATTTAAGTCCTGATTTGGCAATTGGTGTAATATTAGTAGGATGCTGTCCTGGAGGAACAGCTAGTAATGTAATAACTTATATTGCAGATGGAGATACAGCTTTATCTGTTGGAATGACTATATTTTCAACCTTGCTAGCGCCATTTATAACACCTATTTTAGTATACTTATTAGGTGGATCATGGGTAGAAGTTTCACTTTTAGCAATGATATTATCAGTTGTAAAGGTAGTATTACTTCCTGTTTTAGGTGGAGTTTTAATATATCAATTGTTCCCTAATTTTGTAGAAAAAATAAGAGATATACTTCCTTTAATTTCAGTAGTAGCAATAGTGCTATTAATATCTGGAATAGTAGGATCAAATGCAGCTAAGATAGTAGCTTGTGGAGCCATAGTATTTGTAGTAGTTGTACTACATAATATATGTGGACTTTTACTTGGATTATCTTTTGCGAAGATATTCAACTTGAATTATAAAAAAGCAACAGCAGTAGCAATAGAAGTAGGAATGCAAAATAGTGGACTTGCAATATCACTTGCAACTAGTAATTTTGCAGCAAATCCACTTGCCACACTTCCAGGAGCTATATTTAGTGTTTGGCATAATATATCAGGCTCAGTTTTCGCAAGTATAAGAAGACGAGGTGCAAAAAATGCTAATGAATATATTGAAGTTAAAGAAAGAGAATTTAATTAATAGATTATTTTAATATAAAAGTGCTCATTTAGAATGAAAGGATGATTCTATATGAGCACTTTTTACTTATAATTAAATGAAATTGTTTTCATGTAATTCATTGACGAATTCATGCATTTCATGTAATAAAAAAGCTATTTCATTACAATAAAAACTCTCTTTATACATATTTATACTATTATATAAATGCAAAAGGAAATTTTTATATATTATATTTAAACTTTACATTAAAAATATATTAGGAGGTATGTATTGTGATTAGTTTCTTTGCAGCAATTATAGTTTTAATAGTAGGTTATCTAATCTATGGTAAATTTGTTGAGAGAGTATTTGGAATAGATGACTCTCTAAAAACTCCAGCAATAGAAATGCAAGATGGGGTTGACTATGTTCCAATGAATTGGAAAAAAATATTCTTAATTCAATTCTTAAACATAGCAGGTTTAGGACCAATATTCGGTGCAATACAAGGTGCATTATTTGGACCAGCAGCATTCTTATGGATTGTATTTGGTACAATATTTGCAGGTGGTGTACACGATTTCTTATCTGGTTATTTATCACTTAAAAACAAAGGTGTATCAGCATCAGAACTTGTTGGTATATATTTAGGTGAAGGTGCTAGAAAAGTAATGGTAGTATTTAGTGTAGTTTTATTAGTACTTGTAGGGGTAGTATTTGTTACAGGACCTGCTGGACTTTTAAATACTTTAACTAGCGTAAATACACAAGTATGGGTAGTAGTAATATTTGCATACTATATATTAGCAACTGTACTTCCAGTTGATAAAGTTATAGGTAAAATATATCCTATATTCGGTGCAGCTTTAATATTAATGGCAATTGGTATAGCAGGTGGATTAATATTCAAAGGTTATCATATACCTGAATTAACTTTACAAAACTATTATCCAGATGGGGCAAAATCAATATTCCCATACTTATTTATAACAATAGCATGTGGTGCAATATCAGGATTCCATGCTACACAATCACCACTTATGGCTAGATGTGTAGAACATGAAAGAGAAATAAGACCAGTATTCTATGGTTCAATGGTTGCAGAAGGTATAATAGCTTTAATATGGGCAGCAGCTGCAATGGCATTTTATCATGGTGAACCACAATTACAAGCAGTATTTGGTGCAACTCCAGCAGTAGGTGTAAACCAAATGTCTGTTACATTACTTGGACATGTTGGTGCTGCTCTTGCAGTATTAGGAGTTGTAGCTTGTCCAATAACATCAGGAGATACAGCATTTAGAAGTGCAAGACTTACAATAGCTGACTCATTTAATATAAAACAAGAAAAATTATCTTCAAGATTTATGATAGCAATACCATTATTTGCAGTAGGTATAGCACTTACATTCATAGATTTCCAAATAATTTGGAGATATTTCTCTTGGGCAAACCAAACATTAGCGATGATAATGTTATGGACAGGAAGTATGTTCTTACTTAAAAATAATAAAAACTATATGATAACAGTTGCTCCAGCAATATTTATGACAGCTGTAACATTTAGTTATATAATGCAAGCAGATGAAGGATTTAAATTACCAGGTACAGTTGGTAATATAATCGGTGTAGTAGCAGCTGTATTATTTGCAGTAGCATTCTTTATAAAAGCAAATAAAGTTAAAAAAGCAGGACATAATAAAGTTGCTTAGTTAAAATAAAAACTCATCAATTTCATAATAAATAAGAGGTATTGTAAGTCGGTTTAACTATTTACAATACCTCTTTTGATTAAATAAAATAATTTTTAAAACTTAATATGATTTAATACAAATTCCTTTGAATCTTTAAAAAACTTATCAATACCTTTTTCTGTAATAAGTTCATTTTGTGGAAATTCTGATTTAGGATTTTTATAATGTTCAAAAATCCATTGTTCTGTAAGTTCAATATCTCTAGGTGTAATTGTATAAATTCCATCATCGGTTTTTATATCTATATTTTGTTTTGGAAATGAGAATTTATTTTCTACACCAAGCCATTGGGCTATAAGATTAAAATTTTTATGTTTAAATTTTATGCAAGAGGGTCTATCTCCATAGAATATTCCGTTTAATGTTTTCATTCCAGTTATTATATTATCTTCATTATAGATAAAATAATCTTCTTTTAATAGATTATTTAGATAATAGTCTAAAAGTATATGACAATATACTCCCGTCGATATGATATCATTTTTATCCCAATAAATATTTTTATATTTTTCTAAATCAGGCAAACTAAGCTCATCTTTGTAGATGTAGTAATGGGAGTATTTAGACCAAACAGGCTTATCCATAGGAATTAAAAATCCAGATTTGATATCTGGTATTAAGTTTGATAATATAAAAAGATTTTTTTCTTGTTCATCTAAATTTAAAACAGCTGAAACTTCACTAGCTAGTTTTATATGAAAACTCCAAGCAGGCATAATTAAAAGTCCTTTCTACGTATATTATTAATAAAGATTTCTATTATGTATTATAAAATAAATGGAATAAATTTCAAGTGGAAGTTTATATATGTCTATAAAAGAAATTTGTTGAAATTTATTTTATATTAATGTATATTTAATAAGTGAGTCGTAAAATTTGATAATCAAAATATTTAATCATAAAAATAAACTAATATTATATTTCGAGGAGGGATATTATGAAAAAGAAATTAATTATAGGAATTATATCGGTTTTATTGATACTAACAGGAGTCGGATATGGTGTTGGAAGTTTCTTTGTACATTATGCTTTATCGCCTGTTAGTGATTCAGCAAAAAGAAATATAAATGAGGAAGATAAGATAGATACTGCAAAAGGAACAGAAAAAGTAATACTACAAAATCAAAAGAAAGAACAGAAAAAAGCAACTGAGTTTAAAAAGACTACATCAAATGCAAATATTACAAATAATGATAATCTAAAATTACAAGCAAATTATAAGGTTCAAGAAAAGAAAACACATAAATGGGCTATATTAATCCATGGGTATAAGGTCAATAATAACAATATGATGTCTTATGGAGAAAAATATTACGAAATGGGATATAATGTTTTGCTACCTAATAATAGGGCACATGGAAATAGCGAAGGAAATTACATAGGAATGGGATGGCTTGACAAGGATGATATAGCTTGTTGGGTAAATTGGATAAATAAACAAGATCCAAATGCAAAGATAATACTCCATGGAGTGTCTATGGGTGCTGCAACAACAATGATGGCATCAGGGGAAAACTTAAATAATGTAGTAGGATATATAGAAGACTGTGGATATACTAGTGTATGGGATATTTTTGCAAGTGAATTAGATAAAAGATTCTCACTTCCAACTTTTCCAGTTTTAAATATTTCAAATGGTGTAGCAAAATTAAAAGCAGGGTATGATTTTAAAGAAGCATCTAGTGTAGATCAACTTAAAAAATGTCAAAAACCAATGTTGTTTATACATGGAGGAAAGGACGATTTTGTCCCTACATATATGGTATATGAAGTTTATGATGCGGCAAACTGCGAAAAAGATTTATATATAGTAGATGAAGCAGGGCATGCAGAAGCAAAAGATTGTGATGTAGATGCATACTGGAATAAGGTATTTAGCTTTATAAATGAAAAAATGGATTTATAGAAATGAAAAATACTGAAGTTTTTTATGACTTCAGTATTTTTTTAATTTATTCGGCTGAAACAGCCTTATCAGAAAAGTTTATTTCATTTATATTCTCAGGCTCATCCTTTTCACAAAAATAATGAACTTCTGAATTAAATTCATACTCTGTTAAATCTTCAACTTTAAAATATGTATTACATTTTTCACATTTGGCAACTGAATCCCCTTCTGCACATTTAGGACATATCATATCATAGTCGTAATAGTGATAGTATTTATCCGTAGCTTTTATTTCAGAATCGCAAATACTACAATAACCGATTATTTCAGCAGATTCATCTTGAAAGTTATCTTCATGATTATTTGAATAATTATAAGCCATACTTTTACCCCCTTTTTATAGAAAAAAACTCTATATATTTCATAATACTACAGCGAAAACGAGATTCCTTTTAAAAGTAATATAATTTTCTATACTTTTTAAAGTTCTGAAGTACAATTTGGGCAACTAGTTGCATTTATTGATATTTCACTGCAGCAGTAAGGACATACTTTTGTACTTTGTTCTTCCGTTACTGCCACTTCTGAATGTTTTCCTAAAGTGGCAAGTTTATTCATACTTTTTACAATTAAAAATATTATTTAGAGGAAAAATAAGACATTTTGTTTGCAGATTTAGGTATAAATTGTTGTAAAAAAGAAAATAAACTTATAATATGTATAATTATAAGTTTATTTCTCACTACTTATTATTTATTAAATAATGGTATGCAATTTGATATTTTCTATTTCTTTCTAGATCTTTTTCCTCTAATGTAGGTAGTCTTTTTAAGTCCATATTATGCTCTAAGTCTGCTAGTTTTACTTCCTTTGCTAAAGGATTAGAACTTAAATTCTTGATATATTCTTGATAATCTATATCTTCAGAACGAGTTAATGCTACAACAGCATCTACTATACGTTTTGAAAGTCCTATTTTTAATAAATAATCTTCTGTTATATCTGTATCTTCAATTATATCATGTAAAATCGCTACTATTTTACCCTCTTTACTATTTACATTTTCCATTACATGAAGTGGATGAAGAATATAGGGGTTACCGGCTTTATCTGTTTGATTTTTATGTTTTTCTACAGCTAATTCTAGAGCTATTTGAAATTGTTCATTGTAAGACAACATTTTGTCACCTCCTAATAATAGTTTGCTTATTTATGTATATTATATACCATATATTTCATTTTTTGTATAAATAAAGAATCAATAAATTGGAATAAATATCACAAATATGAAAAAAAAGTATTATAATATATAATGTATTAATATATTTGTAAGGAGAATGAGGGAGTTATGAAATTTTTAAAAAACAAAAGAGTAAAAAGTATATTTTTGTTAGTTTTATTATGTTCTTTATTAGTAGGGTGTGACTTCAATAAAAACAAAGATTCAAATCAATCATATAGAGGACACACTAATTCTAGCGAAGTATATATAAAGAAGGATAATAATAAAAAACAAAATTCTTCAAATAATCATGATAGTGATTCAGAAAAACATAATAGCAGCAATGGTAATAATTCATCAAGACCTAGTCATAGTAATGAAGATTACGAAGATTATGATGATTATTATGATGAAGACTACGACGAAGATTACGATAATGACGAGGACTATGACAATAGTGACGAAGATTACGATTACGATGAAGACTATGATTATGACAATGATCAAGATTATGATGATAGTAATGATTATGATAATGACAACGATTATGACTATGACGACAGCAACGAAGATTATGATAATGACGACAATTATGATGGTGATTACGATGATAGCGATGACTATGATTATGATTACTATAACAGTGCCGATGAGGAAAATTATTAAGATTAGAAATAACAAATTATTAAGTTAATAAATTTATTTTATAGTACATAGAGATTTATAGTTAGTTTTTGAAATAAAAAAGTAAATACATAGAATATTGAAAGTTATTGTGTGGATAGAAATTGTTCATGCAATAACTTTTTATTTTGCATAAAACATAAATTACAAATAAAAATTTTGAAAATCTATACTTTAAATATAAACTTCAAGTTGGATGATATTAAGAAGGTCGGGTTTATAAAAATATTGTTTAGCTTGTGAAGTTAAAACACAAATTACAACTGCTAGTTTTAGTTTTATAAAATTAAGTTAATAAAAGATGAGGGGAGGGGCAGAAGAAAATATATGAGTAAATTAAAACAATTGAGAGAAGAAAGAGGGCTTCCACAAAAAGCAGTTGCAAAATCAGTTGGTATTACAACAAGTTATTATGGAATGATTGAGCTAGGAACAAGGAGACCGAGTTTAGATTTAGCTATTAGAATTTGTAAGTATTTTGATTTAAGTGTGGAGGAGGTATTTGAGTAGTAAAAAATAAAAAGGAGGAATAATTATGGCGGGATATAGAGAGGATTGGTTTAACAATAATGAATCAAATCATGGCTGGTACACTTGTGTTAGATGTGGAAAAAAATTAAGAAAAGGTGATGTAGATATAGACCACATAATACCACAAAATAAAGGAGGTAGACATGACTTAAACAATTTACAGTGTATGTGTAAACATTGTAATAGATCAAAGCAAGATGATTTAGGTATTGATAATGTTAGAGACTATGGTAGAAATGTTAGAAAAAATACATCTAAAAAAGTAGAATCTTTATTTGGAAGAAAAAAGAGATAAATTTTTAAAGGAGGAGACTTTAAATGGGATTTTTTGATACACTAGGTGGAATTGCAAAAGAAGTAGGAAAAGGTATGGTTGAAAAAGCTGAAAGAATGCAAGAAGAAAAAGATAAAGCTTATGAAAATGGTCAACGTATGTCAGACAGACAATTGGTAAAAAAATTTCAAAGTGCAAGTGGAATGAAAAAAATAGGTTATGCTTTAGTTCTTGAAGAGAGAGGATATTATACAAGAAATTCCGAAGGTAAACTTGTAAGAACATCAAAAAGATTAGATTAATTTAAAGAGAATATAATAAACAAAACACAAGAGATTACAAAATCACTATTAGATAGTGTACAAATTCAGATTGAACAAAATGGTAAACTTTTAGAATCTAATACAAATGATGAACATATATTAAAGATTGAAAATAAAGATAATACAAAGTTATTAAAATAATACAAAAGGGCACATAAGTTAACTCTTATGTGTCTTTTTATATATGATTTGATTATGCAATATAATATGAAAATATATCCTTTACATAATATATATGTTAAAATATGTATTAATAGAAAAAAAGAGGAAGGTAATATATGATTTGTAATAATTGTAATTTCAATAATGATGATAACGCAGTATTTTGCAGTAAATGTGGGAAAAAATTAAATAATCAAAAAAGTTATGGAATAGGCAAAAAGCCATATAAAAATCAAAAAGATGAGTATAATCCAAGCGAGTATAATTATAATTTTAAAAAGAAACCACAAAATAAAAAAGCTAAAAAGACGATAAATAAATTATTAATAGTGGCAGAGTTGGCTGCATTAATTATTATAATTTTTTTACTTAAGGATTTATTTAATCAAGGTAATAATAAAGTATCGGATATAGATGATAAAAAAGGTGGAGTATATTATGAAACTAAGAAGGATACAGAGTCAGAAACTGAGTTAGAACAAGATGAAAATGTATATGATAATAATGATGAAGATATAAATCAGGAATCAAATAATGATACATATACAGAAAATAATATAGATAATGACACAGAGGATGATGATTATTCAGATTCTAACTCAAGTAGTATATCTATGAATTATGTGGATTATAGTAATACTCAAGACTATTTAAATTATTCTTCACAAAGTGATTTTGCTACTTTTTATGCAGATGGATATTCTTTTGGATATCCTAAGAATTTCTTTAATTATGCAGAAGAAATGGATTATGGATATAGATTAACTGCTGATAATGGAGGTTCTTTAACAGTTGCTGTTTATCCAAGAAGTTCAGATGTGTCTGTTAAAGACCATATGGAAAGACTATATAGAGAGAAGTTTTCTGAGCTTTATAAAACAGAAACAGTTTTACATAAGTATGATAGTAGTGAAAATTGCGGAAGATTTATTGTAAGTGGATATAGAGATTCAGATAAATCAGCAGGGGTTTATACATTATATAATGTTTATGAAGATAAAATAGAAACTTATAGTTTAGTAAATATTATACATGGATATGAAAGAGAAGAACTAAATCATGCTAATTATATTTTAGACACAGTTTATAGAACTGTTAGTTTTTCAAAATCATCTTATCTACCTAGAAGTTATAATCAATTTATAAATGAAGATATGGGTCAGAAAAAATAAATCATAACATATAAATAAATAGAAATTAAGATTACTGTATAAATTAAAAGTTTGTACAGTAATTTTTTTGTCCAAAACACTTTTACAAATGTTCTAACTAAATATTATTGAAAAAAATGGAAAATATGATATTATGAAAATATAAGCAAATGATAATAAAAAAATAAAAACTGTCATATGACAGAAATTGAATAATAAATAATATTTGAGGATTGAAAGGGGAAATAAAAATGATAGTCACTTCAAAAGAACTTTATAAAATCGCACAAGAAAAGAATTTTGCCATACCTGCAGCAAATTATATAGATGCTTTATCAGCAGCAGCACATATAGAAGTTGCAGAAAAATTAAACCTACCATTAATACTAGAATTTGCTGAAGCTCATGAAACATTACTTCCATTTGAAGATGGTTTAGAAATCGGAAAATATTATGCAGAAAAAGCTAAAGTGCCTGTAGTTTTACATTTAGACCACGGAACAACTAAAGAAAAAATATTCCCAGCTATAGACTTTGGTTTTAGATCAGTTATGATAGATGCTTCTTCTTATAGTTTTGAAGAAAACGTTAAGAGAACTAAAGAAATAGTAGATTACGCCCATCTAAGAGGTGTTGTTGTTGAAGCTGAAATAGGTCATGTTGGTGAAGGGGAAGAATATGATGACCAAGAAAGCAACAACAATATATATACAACAGCAGCAGAAGCAAAAGCATTTGTTGAAGCTACAGGTGTTGATTCACTTGCAATATCTATAGGAACTGCCCATGGTTCATATAAAGCTGCTGCAACTCCAGTTATAGATTTCGAGAGATTAAAAGAAATAGCAGCGACAATAGATACTCCATTAGTTTTACATGGTGGTTCTTCTTCAGGAGATGAAAACTTAAATAAATGTGCTACAAACGGAATAAGCAAAGTAAACATATACACTGATTTATGTGTTGCAGCTTATAACAAAGCTCAAGGAACAGATTGTAAAAATTATCATGAAATGAAATCAGCTATGAAAGCTGGAATGCAAGAATGTTTAGAACATTACTATGAAGTATTTGAAACTAAAAAATTTAACGATTAATATTATAAATCAAGGGGGATTATTAAAATGACAAAGGCTCAAACACCATTTTTAGTAGTAAATCCAAAATCATATCTTTATGGGGAAAAAAGTTTAGAATTAGCAAAAGCAGCAGATAAAGTAGCAAAAGAAACAGGAATCCAAATTTACTTTACTTGCCCATTTGCTGATATTCGTTATATCAAAGAAAACACAGAAAATATAATAGTAACTGCTCAACATATGGATCCACTAACTCCAGGTCGTGGAATGGGACATGTTTTAGGTGAATCTTTAAAAGAAGCTGGGGCAGAAGCAGTTTTCCTAAATCACGCAGAACACTCATTAACAATAAGTCAATTATCAGCAACTATAAATAGAGCAAAAGAACTTGGATTAATAGTTATAGCTTGTGCCGACTCTGTTGCTGAAGCAGTTGCAATATCTAAATTAAATCCTGAAATATTACTTGCTGAACCAACTGAATTAATAGGAACAGGAACAGTTGCAGACGATAGCTACATGGTAGAGACTATACAAAAATTACACGAAGCAAACCCAGATGTATTAGTTATGATAGCTTCTGGTGTATCTACTGCTGATGATGTTTACCATATATTAAAATTAGGCGCTGATGGAACTGGCGCAACAAGCGGAATATTAAATGCCCCAAGTCCAGCAGGAAGAATACAAGAATGGGCAGATGCAGTTATAAAATTACAAAATGAACAAAGGGAAGGTAAACAATATGAAATTATATAAAGAACAAATCGAACTTACATCACATGGAAAAACTCCAAGTTATTTTGATATAACACCACAAGTTAAAGAAGCAATTGCAAAAAGTGGGGTAAAAGAAGGTATATGCACAGTTTTAACTGCTCATACTACTTGTTCAGTATTCTTTGAAGAATTTGTACACGATTATACAGAAGATGGAGACGAATTTTTACAAGTTGATTTAAATAATGTTCTTGAAAAAATAATTCCAAACCAAACTGACTATGGTCAATATACTTATCCAGGCGAAAAACACTACGAAGCTGTTGAATCTTGGCCAGATGCTGAAGTTTATCTTCCAGGAGGAGACAGAACTCAATTATTCAACTGTGATGCTCACTTAAAATCAACTATATTAGGTTCTAGCGAAACTTTTGAAGTTGCAGATGGAAAATTAGGAGTTGGAACAACAGGATATATCTATTTTGTCGACTTTGACCGTACTCGTTCAAGAAAAAGAAAATGCAAAATAATAATAATGGGTGAAGAAGCATAAGAATTAACTCAATTATTTAATGTAGAATAAACGAGCTCTCTTTTGAGGGCTCTTTTTTAACATAAAAAACTGTCAAATGACATTGTGTATGTTATAATTTAGAAATACATAAGATATAAAAAGGAGTAATTTTGTATGGCGCAAAATAATTTAACTAGTAAATCGGAAAATTATGAAGACATGCTTATATATATAGCTGAGTTATACTATTTAAAAGGTTTGTCACAACAACAAATAGCCGACCTAACTCATCAATCAAGAACAAATATTTCAAGACTTTTAAAAATATGTGTCGAAAAAGGAATTGTCGAATTTAGAATAAAAAAACCAAGTGGAAAGCGAGTTTATACAGCATCACAACTTGAACAAACATTCAATTTAAAAAAAGCAATCGTCGTTCCAAACGGTGGAACAGATGAACAATTAAAAAGAAGAGTAGCCATAGAAGCGGGGGAATATCTAAGAAGTATTTTAAAAGACGATATTTTAATCGGAATAAACTGGGGTTCAACTGTATACGAAATCGTCAAAAACTTCAGTGTAAATCACAAATACAATATAGATGTAATACAGTTATTAGGCGGAGTTAACTCAAAATTACGTGATGCCGATGGTCAACATATACTTCAATCCTTTGCATCTAATTTTAATGGAAGTGGATATATTTTAAATGCACCTTTTATAGTCAAAAACAAAGAAATTAAAGAACTTTTAATGGATGAACCACCTATAAAAGATCACTTCGAAAAAATGACAAAAACAGATATAGCTATATTAGGAATAGGAAACCACACACCACAATCATCTATATATAACTCAGGATATCTTACTGATGAAGAGATGGAAATGCTAAAAAACGATAACGCAGTAACTGATATTTGTGGATATGGAATAGATATAGATGGAAATCCAGTTGAGACTGTAACGACAAATCGTATAATCGGTATTAATTTAGATACATTAAAAACTATACCAATTCGTATGGGATGTTCTTCTGGAATAAACAAAACGCAGGCAGTACTTGGTGCATTACGAGGTGGGTATATAAATGTGTTGGTGATTGATGAGGAAACTGCTAATGTTGTTATGATTGAGGCTATTAACGGAAAATAGATATATAAAAAAATGAGAGCCCTAGCAATGTCCGATCTCTAGGGCTCTCTTAATTAAAATATATTATAAAAAGGGGTATTAGGGAATATATTTTATAACGTATAAGAATTATCTTAATACGCAAAGTCTATTTAGACTTTTTTTATTTTGGGGAGTAATTTCAGTTATCGGGGAATAACTGTATACTTATAATAACAAATATCGACAAAGTTTGCAACAAAATAAAATAAAAATATTCATGGTAAATAATGTAAAAGGTAAAAATGCATAAAAAACTATTGATTGTATAAAATTTAGATAAAGAAAGACAAGTAATATAAAGGAATATGTATTAATATGTAAAATAAAATCTATAAATTAAAATATAAATAAAATAATAATTATATATTTGATTTAAATTTATAATATATATTCAAATTAAAATAAACGAAGGAGAATTTTATGCAAAAAATAATAGCAATGATTTTTTTATGTAGTGTATTATGTTTTAATTCAAATTTATTTACTTATTCAACTTATGCAATAGATAAAGACAATATAAAAGATACGAATTACTTTGATAGATATACAGAACAAATAAATATATGCTTAAAAGATGTAGAAGTAAAACAAGAAGATATTGATATAAGTTATGATTATGACAAATTTGCAATACTTACGTTTACTGTAGTAAATACGAGCTTGAAGCCCCTAGAATTATCCGACATAGATTATAAATTCTATCAAAATAATAAGCTACAAGAGACATTTACAAATAAAGAAGATAATATATATGGATTTTTAGGAAGTTTGGAAAGTGGAGAAAGTAAAACTATAAAAATATGCGTTTCTTTAGAAAATATAAAACAGCCTATTGTGTTTTTAATAAATAATAAATGTGGCAATTATAAATACAATATAAAACAAATTATTAATATAGTATAAGAATTTATGCTCCTAGTAATAGATAAATGTTATACGAAATATAGTTTATAAATTAAAAAAATTATTAAAAAAATATTACAAAACATTTAAAAATTTGTATCTTACAAATTTGTATTTTTATTTGTTCTTATTTCATTGTATAATCTATTTATTAAAAGGAGGTAAAGATGGCTGAGAATAATGAAAACAAAATACGTAGACGCAAAGTAAGCTCAACTAATTTAAAAAATACCAACAATAATAGAAATACAATAAAAAATAGCAATAATACTAAAAACAAAAGTAAAAATTCTAGGAATAATAAAAAGGAAAGCTCTGTCCAAGATATAAAAAGAAAGCAAGAAGAAAAAGAACAGTTTGAATTGGAAAGAGAAATATACTATAGAAAGAAGAAAATAAAAAGAAAAAGAAGATTAAAATTAATCACAAGATTAGCTTCTTTATGTTTAATCTTACTTGTAATTGGTGGGATATGTTTTTCTGCATTTGCAATATCTGCAATACAAGGAGCGCCAAAGGTTACAAAAGAATTAATTAGAGAAAATTATATAAGCAGCGAGGTAGTAAGTGGAGATAAGATTCCAGATGATTTAAAACATGCAGTTGTCGCAATGGAGGACAGAAGGTTTTATAAACATCGTGGAGTTGATTTTAAATCTATAGCAAGGGCTGCATTAAACAACTTAGTAACTTCATCAACTCAAGGCGGAAGTACAATAGATATGCAAGTATCGAAAAATCTACTTACAAGTGAAGACAAAACATATAAAAGAAAAGTGCGAGATATGTACAATGCTATTCAGATGAATAAAATAATGACAAAAGATGAAATTCTAACTACTTATTTAAACAATATATACCTTGGAAGGTCTGCATATGGCGTTGCGAAGGGAGCAAAGGTTTACTTTAATAAAGATGTATCTGATTTAAACTTGGCACAATGCGCAATGCTTGCAGGAATAACAAACAATCCTTTTGTATTTAGAGAGCATGATCAAGCAAAGGCTAGACAAATACTGGTACTTAATGATATGCTAGAACAAGGATATATAACAAAAGATGAGTATCAAGAGGCTGTAGATGATCCAACTTTATTTGCCTCTGAGATAGATTAATTAAGGAGTTTGAAAATGTTAAAATTTGTTTATGACGAAAAAGAATACGTATTAGAAAAAGACAAAAATGTATGTTTTCTAAATGACGAAGAAAAACCTGTAGAATGTATAAGCTTAGATGATATACTTAATATGATTGATAACTTAGAAGAAATTGATTTTGACACACAATATTACAAAGAAGCATGTGTTGAATGTTTAGATGGAGTTAAAGAAAAACAAAAATTCTTTGCTTTCTTAGAATACCACTTCTATATATACACTAAAGATCAAAAATTTATAATAAGTGATATTCAAAAAGAATATGAAGGTCAATCTTTTAATAAGCTTCTAAGAGCTAATAAAGTAGATGACAGTTATATAGTAAGTCTTATAATTTGTAAAAACTGTGGCGATACATTAATTCAAATAGAAAATTGTGTAGTTTAAATTTAAATATTAAATAAAACAAGGGAATTATAATGTATTTATAGTTCCCTTGTTTTATATGTAAGGGGGATATATTATGAAAAGAATATTTTACTTATTAGCAAGACTATTTGCGGGATTTATTCTATATGGTCTTGCAATTGTAGTAATGCTTAATGCGAAGATTGGTTTATCGCCTTGGGATGTTTTTCACCAAGGAATATCTTTAAAAACTGGAATTACTATGGGGCAAGCATCTATTACTGTAGGTCTTGTGATTGTAATTTTAGATGCTATCTTAGGCGAAGGAGTAGGATGGGGGACTGTCCTAAATATGATTTTTATAGGAGTATTTTTAGATATTATAAAAGCTATGAATATAGTGCCAGTTGCAGATAATCTATTTATGGGTATTATTATGATGTTAATTGGAATAATTATTTCAGCAATTGCGACAGTATTATATTTAGGAGCAGGGCTTGGTAGCGGACCTAGAGATGGTCTTATGCTTGCATTGAATAAAAAGACTTCTAAGCCTGTAGGTGTACTTAGAACATGTATAGAACTTACTGCATTAGTATGTGGATGGTTTTTAGGCGGAAATGTAGGAATAGGTACTGTTATAAGTGCATTTGGTTTGGGATATGCAATTCAAATTGGATTTAAAATTTGTAATATAAATTCAAAAGAAATAAAACATAGAATAATAACTGATGATATCAGAGATTTAAAGGAATTTTTACAAAAGAGAAAAGGTATTAACCTTCAAGAAGAATGTGTTACTGAGGAATCTCAAAATAAATAAAAATATAAAGTTCTAATATTATAAATATTAATTTATGAATTTAAACAGAGTAAAGGGATATATCACAAAATAATTTTCTGATATATCCCTTTTAAGTAAATTTAAGTAAAAATATAACTAATTTAAATATTATCTAGCTTTGAATGTATTACAGCTAGCATCTATATCATTTATTTGTACAGATGGAGCGCTACAGACTTTTGAATCGTTATATACACAGTGTACAGCTTCACATTTTATTTCTGAAGTACCAACAGCATGGTCTTCATGACAGCAACATCCAGCATCACTAGTGTAGCAATTATTTTCATTTTCTCTGAAAGTTGCACAATACGTATCAGATGTAGTTACAGCTTGAGAACCATCTACACAAATTTTACCAGCATAACATTCACATTTTTTGTTATAAACACATTTAGTTGCATCGCATTTTAAATTTTTCATAAGCAAATACCTCCATAAATTTTTCTTTAGTTTGTGTAGATTTAGGAAAATTATTCATCTTTTTTCAAACATTTAGAGCATAGAAGTATAACATCATCTTCTGTTTCACGTCCAAATTTTTTATTTAAATGGTATACTTCAACATTTTCATTTGAATGGCATATAGAGCAGCGATAGTGATTCTTGTACAAAATTTGTTCCCTAAATAATTTCCAATACATACTGTTTAAATAATCTTCATATCTTACTCTTAAACAAGATTCCAAAAAATTTAAATATAAGTTATCCAAATCGGATGTATTTAGGTTATTATGTTCGGGTTCAAAATATTCGCAGTAATCTTTGGGGCTAGGAGTACAGTCTTTTATAACACATTTAATTTCATATTTAAAAAACTCATCAGGCCCATCAAGTGTTAGATGAGTGCATAGACTACAACAATCCTTAGGCAATGTATCTTCAATTTCTTTTATTTTTTTATTCATATAATAGACCTCCATTATCAATAATACACAAAAGTTTATAAATAAAATTTCGTTTAAAAAATAAAATATACCTTCAAAAACAATTAAATAATAATTTGAAAAATATTTATTTAAAATAAATGTTTGTATAAGTTTATTTGTAGTACCTTAAAAATATTACTTTAATAACTACAACTTAAAAATTGTTGGGAAAAACTTAAATCTATTTTAGATAAAATATTATGTATTAAATCGTCGAAATATTGGTTTTTAAAAATAGAGGGATTTTAATATATTTCAATTAAATAGTATATAAATTAAGTGAAATAAAAAGATAAGGGAGTTAATAATGTATGAATATAATTTTAATGATATAAGAAAAACTATAGAGGAAATACTAGATAAATCTTTGACTAAAAGTAAAGAAGCTTATTATAATCAATTAGAAATATTTAAAAACGATCAAGATGATAATGAGAGTTTAAAAGATATTAAAGTAAAAAAGAAAAAAATTATAATGAAAGATCCATCGAATGGACAAGCAAATATCGAGAAGGAAGTAATCGATTTTGAAGATGTTGAAAACTTGAAATTCGAAACATTTTACAATGTAGGATTTGGGTTATTTGAAATGACATCTGAAATTATATATAAAACAGTTTATAATATAAAGTTTGAGTATGTCATATTTAAAAATTGTATATTTAAAAACATACAATTTGAGAACTGCATATTTTTAGGGTGTGAATTCTTAGATTGCACATTTTTAAATACTAAATTTAAAGAAGATGAATTCTTTAATTTTAATCTTGAGAGTATAGCTTATTTTTCAAACTCAAGCTTTCATAATTGCATATTTGATAAAACAAATCTGAGAAAAAGTATATTTCAACAAAATAAAATAAAAAATATACAATTTATATTGTGTAATTTAAAAAAATCTATATTTGATAAAGATGAAATAGAAAGTATATATTTTTCTGATTGTAATTTAAAATCATTTTCTATGATAAACAGCAAAGTATATAAGCTGGAATTTGACGATGAGTTTGTGACAAAGCTAAATGAAAATACTTTTTTCGATAAATTTATATGCAGAGATAAAAATAAAGAATACTATGCCAGTATATCTAAGACATATAAAAATATAGCCTCACAATTTGAAAGCAATAGAATTTTAAATATATCAGGAGAATATCACTATTTATACAAATGCAGTCAAAGTAAGACTTTAGAGGGATTTTCTAAGTTTAAATCGAAAATATTTTGGTTAACTTGTGGATATGGAGAAAGGCCAACATATGCACTTATTACCTCATTAGAAATTGTTCTTATATTTGCAATAATATATATGTTTACAGGAATAAGTATAGGTGATAGACTCATAAATTATAATTTAACATCATTTTCTATATTAGAAAAAAAGCTGATCCTTGTTGATTTTTTAGAGTCGCTTTACTTTAGTTTAGTAACATTTACAACAGTTGGCTATGGAGATATAATTCCAATAGGTACAAGCATAATATTATCGAGCATTGAGATGATTTTGGGAGTTACTTTGGTTGGAATTTGGACTGCTACACTTGCTAGAAAAATTACAAGATAGAGTATACATATTTAATATTTTGTATAAATATGATAAATTTAAATATATAAAAGTTAAAAAACAGAATAATAACATAATTTTGGAGGATGAGATGAAATTTTCACAATATAAATATGAACGTTCTTCTTATGAAGATATAAAAGATAAGTTCATAAAGCTAGTAGACAAAATAAATAAGTCCACTAATTATGAGGACCAAAAAAACTACATATTACAATTAAATGAAATTAGAAACGATATTCAAAGTAATTCTACAATAGCATCGATTAGATATAGTATAGATACGAGCGATGAATATTATGAAGAAGAGAAAAAATATTGGGATGAGTATATGCCGCTATATGAAGATTTAAACTGCGAATTTTATAAGGCTATAGTAAATTCACAATTTAAAAATGAAATAATAAATGATTTTAGCAAGCAGTTTTATAATATCTGTGAAGATTCTATAAAATCTTTTTCAAAAGAAATAATAGAAGACTTACAAGAGGAAAATAAACTTTGCTCTCAATATACAAAGCTTTTAGCAAGTGCAAAGATAGAATATAAAGGAGAGACTCACAACTTATCCTCACTTATGAAATATATGATGGATAAGGATATAGAAACTAGAATAGAGTCTACAAAATTATATTATAGCTATTTTGAAGAAAATGAAGATAAATTCGATTCATTATTTGATAAATTAGTTTCAGTAAGGGATAAGATGGCGAAAAAACTAGGTTATAAATCATTTACTGAACTTGGATATATAAGAATGAATCGAAGTGACTATAATGAGGAAAATATTAAAAAACTTAGAGAAGAAGTTCAAGATTATATAGTACCTTTATGTAATAAATTATATGAAAGACAGGCAAAAAGAATAGGAATAGATGATTTTTGGTTTGCACATGAATCTATAGAATTTAAAAATGGAAATGCAACTATAAAAGGCGGAGAAGAATATGAAAAATATATAATCGAAAATGGGAAAAAGATGTACAGCGAGTTATCTAAAGAAACTGCAGAATTTTTCGAATATATGACACAAAATGAGCTTATGGATTTAGTTACAAGAAAATCAAAAGCTGCAGGAGGATATTGTACACATATACCAAATTACAACAGTCCATTTATATTCTCTAATTTCAACAATACATCAGAAGATATAGATGTGCTTACACACGAAGCTGGTCATGCATTCCAACTTTATATGTCAAAAGATATACCTATGTATGAGATAAACTTCCCAACTTTAGATAGTTGTGAAATACATTCAATGAGTATGGAATTTATAACTTATCCATGGATGGAGTTATTCTTTAAAGAAGATACCTTAAAATACAAATTCTACCATATGAGTTCTGCAATTAAGTTTATACCTTATGGAGTAATTGTAGATGAATTCCAACATAGAATTTATGAAAATCCAACTATGTCAAAAGATGAGAGAAAACAGATATTTAGAGAACTAGAGAAAAAATATCTTCCACATAGAGATTATAGAGATATAGATATTTTAGAAAAAGGATGTTATTGGTTTAAACAAGGACATATTTTCAAAAATCCGTTTTATTATATTGATTATGTTTTAGCACAAGTATGTGCATTCCAATTTTTACAAAAATCTAATGAAAATTTTGAACAAGCTTGGCAAGACTATATAAACATATGCAAAGTTGGAGGAACAAAATCATTTTTAGAAATTGTAAACATAGGAAATTTAAATTCACCATTTGAAGATAAAACTATAAAAAATATTGGGGAAAATATTAACAATTTGCTAGTAAATATAAAAGATAGTGAATTATAATTATATTGAGGCGATTTATATGAATAATATTTACGATTTAATAATAATTGGTTCTGGACCTGGAGGGATGAGTGCAGGCATATATTCAGGAAGAGCGAAATTAAAGACATTAATAATAGAAAAGAAAACATTTGGTGGCCAAATACTAAATACAGGTGTAATAGCAAATTACCCTGGAGCATTGGAAGAAGATACAGGAGCATCTTTGGCAAATAGAATGTTAGAGCAGTGCAAGAAATTTGGTGCTGAATTAGTAAAAGATGAAGTTTTAGATTTAGATTTGCAAAATGATATAAAAACAATAAAGTGCAAAAATAGTATCTACAAAACAAAAGCTATCATAATCGCTACAGGATCTAAACATAAAAAATTAAATATAGATAGAGAAGATGAATTTTTAGGTAAGGGATTATCTTATTGTGCTATTTGTGATGGTCATCTGTTTGAAGATTTAGATGTATATGTAGCAGGTGGCGGTGAAAGTGCAGTTAAAGAAAGTTTGTATTTATCAAAATTTGCCAAAAAAGTAACAATTCTAAGTAAGTATGATAAACTTAAATGTAGTGAATATATAAAAGAAAAATGTACAAACACAAAAAATATACAAGTAATAAATAATGCAAAAGTTACACAGCTTTTGGGGGAAGATATCTTAAATGGAATTAAGATAACAGATTTAAAAATAAATAAAGAAATAATATTTGAAGCAGGAGAAGATGGTATAATAGGTTTATTTGTATTTGTGGGTTTAACTCCTCAGACAGATTTATTTAAGGGGTTATTAAATCTAGATGAGAAGGGTTATATAAAGACAAATGAAAAAATGGAAACAAATATAAAAGGTGTATATGCAGTCGGTGATTGCAGAGTTAAAGATTTAAGACAAGTAATAACTGCTTCAAATGATGGCGCAATAGCTGCTATAAATGTTGAAAAATATATAGGTTAATTTGGGGGAGATAATAATGATACGTGTAAATAAAGAAAATTTTGAAGAAGAAGTATTAAAATACAAAGGAAAAGTAGTTGTAGAATTTTGGAGTGAAACATGTCAACCATGTAAAGAGCTACTTCCAGACGTTGAAGAATTATCTAAAAAATATGATAAAGATATGAAATTTTGTAATATAGATACTAAAAGTGCACCGAGAATAGCTATAAAACAAAAGGTTTTAAGCTTGCCAGTAATAAGAATTTATGAAGATGGAAAAATATTAGATGAAACTTCTAATGGAGATGTGACAATAGAAAATATTGAAAATATGATAAAGAAATTTGTTTAAAAAATAGTGACAAAATGATAACAATTAGTAGCAAAAAGAGGGTTACGAAGTTGTAATCAGAAGTAACATTTGTGTAACCACAAATTAAAAAAAATGATGATATCATAATAGTATAAATAAAAGAAATAAAGAATCATTCAATAAAATAACTATATATGAATGGGAGGAAACTATTATGAAAAAAGCTATTATAAAAATGTTATCAATATTATGTGTAGGTTTAATGATTGTAAGTTCAGCTGGAGAAAGTATATATGCAGCTAGTTATAGTAATCCAAAACAACAAGTAAGTGTTCAAGCTAAAAGTAGTAAAAAGGTTACAACTAAAAAGGCAACAAATAAGAAATCTTCAACTAAAAAGACTACAGTAAAAAAACAAACTAAAAAACAAACTAAAAAACATAATAAAAATCATAAAAAAACAAATAAATCAAATAAAGTATTAACAAAAGCACAAGCATTAAAACTTGTAAAAAAATTAGAACCAGAAGTTAAAGGATTCACTTATATGGGAAATGAAAATACATATAAATGTATAAAACAAAAAGGTATAAAAGGATATGTATTTTTACCAAACTGTGATGGAGATATGGCATATTTAGTAGATAAACAAACATCTCATATATATTATTTCCATCCATCAGGATATTTTGAATTATTAAAATAATATATTTTTAAATAAACAAAAAGCTGAACAATTTGTGTTCAGCTTTTTATCATGTAAGAAAATATTAAGATTTATATCAAGTTATATGTAAAATTTACTCTTTATTATAAAAGTATAATTTGGGTAAGGGGTGATATAAATGTATAATTTTTTTAGATATGCTATTATAATAGAAGAAGATAGCACATAGCAAAAAGGGAAAGGAAATAAATTATGTATAATATATTAGTGGTCGATGACGACAAAGAAATAGTAGAGTCTATAGAAATATATCTAAGAAATGAGGGGTATAAAGTATTTAAAGCATATGATGGACTAGAAGCTTTAGATATACTTACAAATGAGGAAATACATCTTATTTTAATGGATATAATGATGCCTAAATTAGATGGAATTAAGGCGACTATAAAAATAAGACAGGAGAAAAATATACCTATAATTTTAGTGTCTGCAAAAGGAGAAGATACAGACAAAATTTTAGGATTAAATATAGGAGCTGATGACTATATAACAAAGCCGTTTAATTTACTAGAACTTATAGCAAGAGTTAAATCGAATTTAAGACGATATATGAATTTTGGGAATTTTAATAATGAAACAAGAGAAGATGTACTTAGAAGTGGCGGATTAGAGTTGAATACTTCTACTAAAGAAGTAAAAGTAGACGGAAATCAAGTAAAAGTAACTCCTATAGAATATAGAATATTAGAATTGCTGCTTAGAAATAAAGGACGAGTTTTTTCAATTGATGAAATTTATGAAAAAGTATGGAAAGAAGAAAGTTTCAATGTAGAAAATACAGTGGCTGTTCATATTAGAAGAATCAGAGAAAAAATAGAGATAAATCCTAAGGAGCCCAGATATTTAAAAGTTGTATGGGGGATTGGATACAAAATAGAGAAAATATAGAGGTGAATTAATGAAAAAATTAAAAAATATTTTTTTGCTAGGATTTTTGATATGTTTATCAATCTTTTTAGGAATTAATATTTCATTTTTGGCATATACTCACAATGCTGATTTTAGTTATAGTTCAATAACTTCAGATGTGCGAGATAATGGAATGCAAATAGAGAAGAACTATTTTAAAAGTAAATATTTTAACCAAAAGGTTATGAATAGTATTTTAACAAATTTAAAATATTCTGTTATAGATTCAGAAAATAAAGATAAATATAATCCAAATGCTGCAGCAACAGGTTCATATTATTATGACTATAATGAAGGAATATACTATTATGATAGTGAAAAAGATATAAATATGACTGAAAAGGAATTTGCAGAAAATCTAAAGTCTGAATCTAAAAAAATTCTTAAAGGCATGAGAGGTATTGAATATTTTATAAAAAATAATACTACAGGTGAGATAGTAACTAATACTGATTATAAAACATTAAATAACTTTAAGAAAAATGCAAAAGGTTATTATCAAGCCAAGTTTGAAAATAATAACTTGGTAAATAGAAAAATAGGGAATACAGAGTACAAACCTATAAGTGGATATTTTTATTATCCTGAAAATGAAGTAATAACTGTGAATGATGATGTTGATGCTTATGTTTCGATTTCAAAAAAATTAATAGATCTTAATGCATTTGAATATGGATATTCTTACTATCAGCAGATTGTAAATAAATATGAAAAAAGCTTGGAGTGGGGTATACCAATGGGAATATTATCTGTGGTATTCTTTGTGGTATATATGATTATGAATTTTAAATTACCTAAAACAAAACGAGAATTTTGGAATTACTATAACAAAATACCGTTAGAAGTTATAGTTACACTTTTATCTATTGATATAGCATTGATAGTTGCAATAGCAGAGGAACCAAATGCTTTTGTAAATCAATTTTGTATAATACCTATTTTTATAATTTTATTTTACTTTATAGTCATTATAAAGCAGATATCAAACTTTGAAAAGAAAACTGATTTCTTTAAGACAAGTTGGAGTATTAGAATTATAATTTGGTTATTTGAAAAAATAAAAGTTACTATACAAGAAACTAGAAATCTAATTAAACAAAATAAAGATTTTGATTTAACAAAGAAAATAATTACTGTAGCAATCTTATGTGTATTAGCAGAATTTATAGTTATAGTCATGTCGGGATCATGGATAGAGCTTTCTGCTTTAATTATAATATTTGGAATACAATTAGGATTTTTAATATATTTTGTTAAAAAACTAGGATATTTAAATGAAATAATGAAAGGTGTTCACAAAATAAAAGAAGGTGAATTAAATTATAAAATCGAAGAAAAAAATGATATATACTTTAGTTCACTTGCAAATGATATAAACAACATCAGTGAGGGTCTTGAAAATTCAATTGAACAGAGAATAAAGAGTGAGAGAATGAAAAGTGAGCTTATAACAAATGTATCTCATGATTTAAAAACTCCTCTAACTTCTATAATAAATTATGTTGAATTGATTAAAAAAGAAGAAGATTTACAGCCTGAATATTTAAAAGACTATGTGAAAGTGCTTGATAATAAATCAAAGAGATTAAAAGTATTAATAGAAGATTTATTTGAGGCTAGTAAGGCTAGTACAGGAAATATCGAACTTGAATTGGTAAGACTAGATTTAAAACAATTATTACAGCAAAGTATAGGTGAATTAGAGGACAAATTAGAAGAAGCTAATTTAGGACTTAGGGTCAATTTAACAGAAGAGAGTACCTATGTTTTAGCAGATGGTAGAAGACTGTATAGAGTTTTTGAAAATCTAATTTGCAATATAAGTAAGTATTCACTTCCAAATACACGTGTGTATATAGATGTTGTAAAAGAAGATGGTAAAATTATAACTACAATGAAAAATATATCTTCATATGAACTTAATTTTGATCCTGAGGAAATTATGGAAAGATTTAAACGAGCAGATGAATCTAGAAATACTGAGGGTAGTGGGCTTGGCCTTGCTATAGCGAGAGACTTAGTAAGTCTTCAAGGTGGAAATATGAGCATTGATATAGATGGTGATTTATTTAAAGTAAAAGTAGTTATGGATGAGTATCCACAACAAATATTACTTCAAAAATAAATAAATCTTTATTCTAAAGTCCCTTAAAGATGTAAATTTCTTTGAAAGTTATAGCACTTGCTAAGCTAAGTGCTAAAAACACATATACGGAAATTATACTTATTCAGAATTTATAAATGAAAATAATTTTCTATGTGTTATAAAAAATTTTAAAAAGGAGTCGATTTAACTAGATTAAAACGGCTCCTTTTCATTAAATAAAATTTTAGATAATATGTTGATTTTGAGATTTATTTAAGGACTTTAAGTTATCCATATAAAGTTTAGTTTCTGATACAACTACCGGAGATAGTGCAAGTAATGCTATTAAGTTTGGTAGAGCCATAAGTCCATTTACTATATCAGCTATAACCCAAACCATTTCTAGTTTTAAGAAACCACCTAAAAGCACCATTGCCACAAATAAACATCTAAATATATTTATTTTGTTTGCACCGAATAAAAATTCAAAACATCTCTCTCCATAATAACTCCATCCAAGTATAGTTGTGAAGGCAAATAAGCTAAGGCTTACTGTTAAGAATAATGGACCTATATTTGGAAGTACACTTGCAAATGCAGCTTGTGTCATTACAGCTCCATTAAGATCACCTTTCCAAACACCTGTTATTATTAAAGATACACCTGTTAAAGTACATATTATTATACTGTCTATAAAAGTACCAGTCATTGATATTAAACCTTGTTCTGCTGGCCACTGTGTTTTTGCAGCAGCAGCCGCAATAGGGGCACTACCAAGACCAGATTCATTTGAGAAAACGCCACGAGCAATACCATTTCTAATTGCCATTGCAACTGTTGCGCCTAGGAAACCACCTGCAGCAGCTTGTCCTGTAAATGCGCCTTTAAATATTAAAGCAAAAGTTTGTGGAATTAAGTTACAAGAACTAACTAGTATAACTAAGCATATTGCTATATATGCTACTGTCATAAAAGGAACTATTTTAGTTGATACGTTTGAAATACTTTGAAGTCCACCGAAAACTACTAATGCAACTAAAACTGCAAGAATGACTGCTACTATTTTAGGGCTTATACCAAATGAACTATTTACAGCATCTGTAATTGAGTTTACTTGTGAAAAAGTACCTATACCTAAAAGTGCAACTAAAATACCACTTATAGCAAAGAATATTGCAAGAGGTTTCCATTTTTGTCCCATACCATTAACTATATAATACATTGGGCCACCAGAAACTTGACCTTTAGAATCTTTTGTTCTAAATTTTATAGCTAGTAAACCTTCAGAATATTTAGTTGCCATTCCGAAAAATGCTGCAAGCCACATCCAAAATAATGCTCCAGGTCCACCTGCTTTTATAGCAGTAGCAACACCTACAATATTACCAGTACCAATTGTAGCAGCTAGTGCTGTACATAGTGCACCAAAGCTAGATATATCACCGCTACCGCTATTTTCAGCTTTAAAAATTAATTTTAATGCCTTTGGTAGTTTAACAATTTGAATAAGTCCAAGTCTTATAGTAAAGTAGATACCAGTACCTACTAATAAAACTAATAGGGGAGGACCCCATATAAGACTATCGATTGAATTAAGTAATTTTAAGAAATCCATAAAAAACACTCCTTTAATGTAATAATTTTTAAATCAAATAATCTTTTATGAATTCTAGGTTGATAAGTATAAAATTATAATTTCTAGTGAAGAATTAAGCCTAAAAAAATACTAAACCTTTTCGATTTAGTATAGGATAATTCTAAATTATAGACGGAAGAAAACTTCCGGTTAAAGCTCTGTCCTTTTGCCTGAGAGATTGAGCTAGCTAATAGCTTTTGCCCCTTCGGCGCCTTATCAAAAAGGTCTCTCCAGAGTATCCTATACATTACAGTCCCACTTTAAAATAAAGTACCTGAGAGCGTTACTCCTTCGGTGTGTCATATTGACAACTCTTCTGTAAAGTTTCATCAGATTATCGATTTGTTGTTTGTAAGATAGATGATATAACTTTAGTTAAATTTTGTCAAATATTATTTTGTAAAAAATAGTATTATTTAAAAAATGATATTATTTTGAAGATTTTTACAAATTTAATAAATAAAAAAATATAAATTATAATTTGAAAAAATAAAATGTAGTCTGAAGAAAATAGCTTTTATATTAAAAAAATATATTTGAAATGATTTGGAATGTAAAGATAAAAAATTTAAAAATTTATTATAGAATGTATGTTTTGGAGAAAATTTCCCTAAAATAAATATAGAGGAAATTGTTACAAAGATTGGAGTATATTTAGATTTAAATCTAAAATAAAGGAGTAGGCTCTATGGTGAGTTTAGATAGAGAATTTAATGTAATAACTGAATTTAAAAATGAATTAAAGCCCGAGGATATAAAAATATTTTTGTATTCTATGCCAATAAAAGATATAAATGAAAGACACAGTGAAAATTATGCCATTGTACAGGAATTAAAAAAAATAAATGAAAATCCCAATATAGTTTTTAATGAATATATAATAGCATCTTTTAACCCCATAATAAATTGGGGAAAATATAAAGATATAGATGTAAAACCAGATAATAGAAATATCAATTTAGATAATCATACCGAAAGAAAGATATTAGAGAGGCTTCTTTTGTGTGATATTAAAAATAATATAAATAATAATACAACTTGGGAACAACAAAATAAATATGAAATAAGAGGAAATGCAAATCCTGCAGTGTATTTGAGACGTCCAATATATTCAAATAATAACTTGATTATAAGAAGAAAGTTAAATTTCGATGTCAATATAGATAAAAAAGATATCATTATAGGATTTTTCTTAAACCATGAATTTGAATATCAAAAAACTTTAGACGAAGAAATAAAGTGTGGAAATATACAAAAGGGTGATAAAGTAAAGGACTTTTACAATAATATAACATATGAATTTTTAGAAATAGCACCGTTTAGCATAAGTCAAGAAAATAAATATATGAGAAGTTCTATAATTGAGTATTATTTAAATAAAGGGCAGAGCTATATTATATCAGGATTAGATAAAAATACAAAAGCTGTACTTGTAAAAAATAAAGAAGGTAGCATTTTTCCATATATACCAAATAGATTAAAAAAGATATGTGTATTTGAGAATTTAGGAAATAGACGAATAATTGAGGGTAATAAATATATTAAAATGAATCCAAGTCAAAATATGAGCGAGAGTATAAAATTAGCGGAAGGTATATTGAAAAATTCGAAGTATGTTAAATTCAACAAAGCAAATATGATTGTTGAAAAAATAGGATATAAAAAAGATATAGTTAAAAGGCCAGCATTAAAATTTGGAAAAAATGAATCTAATTTTAGTGCAATGTATGGTTTAAATAAAAGTGGGAGTTATGAACAAAAAAATATAAAAATAGATTATTTTATAGATCCTAAGATTTTAAATAATAAAAGAGATTATCAAATAGTATATTCATTCTTAAACGATATAATAAGTAAATCCAAGGATTTAGGAGTTGAGATTAATACTGATAAAAGCTATATAAATTTGACTCCAATAAATATTAAAAATGAAAATGTATTTGAATTAAATATAATACAGATAATTGAAAATTATAATAACCCAGTTTTAGTTATTTTAGAAAAAGAAAATATAGATAAATATTATGAGACACTTAAAAAAATCTTTGGTGGAAGAAATAATATTCCAACTCAATTTGTGGATTTAGACACTATAAAAAGATGTGATCCAAAGATTGATAATAAAAGAGGAAAAGAATCTATATTTTTAAATATACTGTTGGGAATATACTGTAAAAGTGGGATTCAACCATGGGTTTTGGCAAATGGTTTAAGTGCAGATTGTTATATTGGACTAGATGTATGTAGAGAAAATAATATGAGTACAGCAGGACTTATACAAGTTATAGGCAAAGATGGACGAGTACTAAAAAGTAAAACAATATCATCTCATCAAAGTGGCGAAAAAATACAAATAAATATTCTTAAAGATATAATTTTTGAAGCTAAACAAGCATATAAAAATACATATAATAAAAAATTAGAGCATATAGTATTTCACAGAGATGGAATTAATAGAGAAGATATAGATTTACTTAAAGAGATTACAAACTCACTGGAAATAAAATTTGATTATGTTGAAGTTACTAAAAATATAAATCGCAGGATGGCGATGCTCGAAAAAAGTGATGAAAATTACAATCATAGAGATAAAGAAAATAAAAAATGGATAACAGAAATAGGAATGTGTTTAAAAAAAGAAAATGAGGCATATTTAATAACTACAAATCCGAGTGAAAATATGGGAATGGCAAGACCGCTTAGAATTAAAAAGGTGTATGGAAATCAAAAGATGGATGACATTGTAAAAGATATATATAAATTAAGCTTTATGCATATAGGTAGTATAATGAAATCAAGACTTCCAATAACAACTCACTATGCAGATTTAAGTTCAATATATTCACATAGAGAATTAATGCCTAAAAGTGTAGATAATAATATATTGCATTTTATATAATATAACACATATAAAATTATATAATAAATTAAAAATCCTAGCATATTTTCGCTAGGATTTTTAATTAACTTAGGTTAATACCATATTCAGAAGATAAGTCGTGCAGACCTTGTTCAATTTCTTCTCTGCTATAATTATGAGCTTCTAAAACCTTATCTTCAAGTCTATTTAAATTAGTATAAAAATCTATACCGACTCTAAGATATTCGATATTGCTTTTATCAATTTCATCAAATAATAGATTTTCAGCTTCATTTATTTTTCCTTCTGAAACTAATTTGCCTAATTTACTATATAATATATCAGTATCGCTAAGATTATCTTTTTCTTCTAATTTATATTGAACCATATCTTTATTGAAGAACAGTTTTGATAATGACATAGCTAAGCTTTCTACCTGTCTAAGTAAGTAATCTTGTTTAAGCATATTTATACCTCCAATTGTAGAATTTTATATAGAATTATTGATTAAAAAAATCATATCCTAATATACATATTATACACCAAAAGTTAATTGTTAGTTAAAAAAACTAGTAATGAATAATTAATTGAAAAATTATAATAAAATATATGTTATAATAAATAATAATATTTTAATAACATAAAAGATATACAATAAGGAGAAATGAAATGGGCTTTCGAAAAGAAATAAAAGATGCAAATAGGATTGTAGTTAAGGTGGGAACATCGACACTAACTTATGCAAATGGACAAATTAATTTAGGAAGAATTGAAAAATTAACAAGAGTTTTAGCTGATATAGTAAACTCAGGAAAAGAAGTAACTTTAGTATCATCTGGAGCAGTAGGTGTTGGAATTGGAAAATTAAAATTAAAAGAAAAGCCCACAAATATAAGAGAGAAACAAGCATTGGCAGCAATAGGACAATGTGAATTAATGCATATATACAGTAAATTTTTTGGAGAGTACTCACATACAGTAGGTCAAGTACTTTTAACTAGAGATGTAATAGAAGACGAACATATAAAACAAAACGTATGTAGTACTTTTGAATTATTACTTCAAAAAGGAATTATTCCTATTGTAAACGAAAATGATACAGTTTCAATAGACGAATTAGAGAATATAGCTAAATTTGGAGATAATGATAACTTATCAGCAATAGTTTCTGTTCTTATAGATGCAGATTTATTAATAATATTATCTGATATAGATGGTTTCTACGATAGTAATCCAAAAGAAAATCCAAATGCAAAACTAATAAAACAAATCGATGAGATTACTGAAGAAATAGAAGCATGTGCAGGAGGAGCAGGTTCAAGCTTAGGAACAGGTGGAATGGCAACTAAAATTGCAGCTGCTCGTAAAGCAACAGATGCAGGTGTAAACATGGTACTTGCAAATGGAGAAGAACCATCTATAATTTCTGATATATTATCAGGAGAAGAAGTGGGAACTTTATTCACTGCAAAAAAATAGGAGGGGTAGAATATTATGAGTAGTTTAATTTCGATGGGACAAAAGGCAAAAGAAGCTTCTTATGAATTAGGTGTAGCTTCACCAGGTCAAAAAAATGAAGCTTTAACTTTTATGGCAGAAGAACTTATAAAAGCAAAAGAAGAAATAATAAAAGCTAATGAAATAGACAGACAAAATGCCATAAAAAAAGGAATAACAGATGCTTTACTTGATAGATTATCACTTGATGATTCTAGAATAGAATCTATGGCACAAGGCTTACTTGATATAGTAAAGTTACAAGATCCAGTAGGAGAAGTTACAAATATGTGGCAAATGCCTAATGGACTTCAAATAGGTCAAAAAAGAGTTCCTATAGGAGTTTTAGGAATAATATATGAATCAAGACCAAATGTAACTAGTGATGCTGCTGGACTTTGTTTGAAATCAGGAAATGCTGTTATATTAAGAGGTGCAAGCGATGCAATAAATTCTAATAAAGCAGTAGCAAAAGCATTAGTAGCTGGTATAAAAAGAAGTGGGCTACCTCAAGATTGTGTACAATTATTAGAAGATACATCAAGAGAAACTGCTAGAGAAATGATGAGACTTAACAATTATATAGATGTTTTAATCCCAAGAGGTGGAGCAGGTCTTATAAAATCAGTTGTACAAAATGCAACCGTTCCAGTAATTGAAACAGGAACAGGAAATTGCCATATATTTGTTGATGAAACTGCTGATTTAGAAATGGCAAAAGCTATCGTGTTAAATGCTAAAGTTCAAAGACCTGGTGTTTGTAATGCAGCAGAAAAATTATTAGTTCATGAAGCTGTAGCAAATGAATTTTTACCAACTATAGTAAAAGCACTTAGAGAAAATGGTGTTGAAGTTAGAGGATGCGACAAAGCTCAAGCTATAGTAGATGATATTAAAGTTATAGAAGAACCTGAATGGCATCAAGAATACTTAGATTTAATAATAGCTGTCAAAGTTGTAAAAGATGTTGATGAAGCTATAAAACATATAAATAAATACAATACAGGTCACTCAGAATCAATAGTAACTGAAAGTTATAAAAACAGTCAAAAATTCTTACAAAGAGTAGACGCAGCTGCAGTATATGTAAATGCATCTACAAGATTTACTGATGGTGGAGAATTTGGATTCGGTGGAGAAATTGGTATCAGTACTCAAAAACTTCACGCAAGAGGACCAATGGGACTTAAAGAACTTACAACTAGTAAATACATCATATTTGGAGATGGTCAAATAAGATAATTATAGATTTTAATAAATGAACAAAAAAAGGTCAGTTTAGAACAGTGTTTTAAATTGGCCTTTTTTCATATAATTTAAATAAATAAGGTATTAAAAAATTAGTTAAGCATATATTGTCTAATACTTGAAATAAATGTTTTCTTTGAGGGATTTATAAGTGGATTCAAAATATATTAAATATCGATATACAAAAAATACTAAAATATCAAATAAAAAATAATTGAAAAACAAGATTAAACTATGCTAGAATAATAAGGTTGAAATTATACAAATCAATTTTAGAGGAGACAGAATAATGGATCAAGAAACAGTAAGTATGTTAGCTCACAAAGCTAGACATAAAATCGACTTTTTAAATCAAAGCAAGTTAAGATACTTAGTATCTGCTATGTTCGCAGGAATATTTATAGGATTAGGAGATATACTAATCTTCACAGTAGGTGGATATTTACATGATGTACATTCACCAATGACTAAAATTGCTGTTGGAATGGCATTCTCAGTAGCACTTAGTTTAATAATACTTTTAGGTAGTGAATTATTCACAAGTAATAATATGGTTATGGCCGTTGGAGCTATGAGCAAAGAGACTAGCATAAAAGATGGTGGTAAAGTTTTAGGATACAGTTACTTAGGAAACTTTATAGGGGCTATATTAATAGCACTTTTATTCATAGGAACTGGATTATTCAAAGGAACTACTCTTGAATACTTTGAATATACTGCATTAGGAAAAATTGATGCTACAGCATATCAATTATTTTTCAAAGGAATTTTATGTAACATATTAGTTTGTTCAGGTGTTTTAGCTGCATACAAATTAAAAGATGATACAGCTAAACTAATAATATTATTCTTAACTTTATTTGCATTCGTTACAAGTGGATTTGAACACTGCATCGCAAATATGATAACATTCGCTACATGCATATTATCAGGAGCTACTTCAGTAACTATTTCAGGAATGGTATACAACTTATTCTTCGTAACTTTAGGAAATATGGTAGGTGGAATACTATTCTTAGGAGCAGGAACTTACTTCTTAGGTAAAAGTGGCGATAAAAAAGAAACAAAAATGGATAAAGTAGCTTAGTTTAAGCTTTTAAGTATAAAGACATTGATATAATAATTAAATATCGATGTCTTTTTTTTATAACGCATAGGAAATTATATTTATCTATAGATTGTGGATAAGTATAATTTCCGTATATGTGTTTTTAGCACTTGGCGCAGCAAGTGCGATAACTTTCAAAAAAATCTACATTTTAAAGGTCTTTAAGATAAAGATTTTTTTATTAATAACTGCTCAATAAAGTAATAATATAGTAAAATATTGTAAAAGAGGTGATTACATTGAAAAATATTATAGAAAAGATAGAGATAGTGAAAGGCGATATAACAAAGCTAAAATTAGATGCAATAGTAAATGCAGCAAATAAATCCCTTCTAGGGGGTGGTGGTGTCGATGGTGCGATACACAGAACTGCAGGAAGAGAATTGTTGGAAGAATGTAAAACACTACATGGATGTGAAACAGGTGATGCAAAGATAACTAAGGGGTACAATTTGCCAGCTAAATATGTTATTCACACAGTAGGACCGATATATAAGGGTGGAAATTCAAATGAAGATAAACTACTTTATTCTTGTTATGAAAGATCACTAGAAGTTTTGATTGAAAACAATTTAAGAACAATAGCATTTCCAGCTATAAGTACAGGAATCTATGGATATCCAAAAGAAGAAGCAACAAGTATAGCGTATGATGCAGTAATAGATATGCTTGAAAAGAATTGGGATAAAATTGATCAAGTATGTTTCGTATGCTTTGGAGATAGAGATTATGAAATATACAAAAGAATTTTAAAAATAAAACTTAATAATATAGGCTAGATTAAAATAAATTAAAAAGTGGGAGATTGATATGGAAGAAATATTAGATATATTTAATGATAAATTAGAGATTATTGGTCAAGATACAAGAAAAAATGTCCATAGAAAAGGTTTACTTCATCAAGTTGTACATTGTTGGGCTATTGAGGATTCAAAAGACGGGAGATTTGTATATATGCAACAAAGGGCAGAGTTTAAAGATTTCCCACTTTTATTTGATATAACTGTTGGAGGTCATATAGACTCTGGCGAAAATATAGAAAATGCAATGATAAGAGAGATTAAAGAAGAAATCGGTCTTGATTTAAAAATTGAAGATTTGAAATATGAAGGAACTCAAGTAAGAGATACAAGTAGTGGTGATTTTTTAGATAAAGAAATTTGTAGAATTTTTACATATACTTCAGATAAACCTATAAAATTCGATATAGGAGTTGAAGTGAAAAAGATGGTTAAAGTAAGAGAACAGGAATTTATAGATGTTTTTTTAAATGGAAAAGAAGGATTAAATATAATAAATTTAGATGATAACAGCGAGGAGTATAAAACAAAAAAAGATTTCTGTAACTTTGGAAGAGAATATGAACAAATAATAAATAATATAAAGTAAATATCTATAGATATGTGGGAAATATTGTATAAAAATCTCATTGTAATAATATATACAAAAATACTCTGAAAGTGTTAATATATACTAATAAAACACAATTTCATAGATTTAAGATGTTTATAACGAAAAGTAAATTATATTCATTAGAAAATATGCAAATTGGAACTTTTTAGAAAGGACACAATATGGGAAAAATATTAGTTTTAGCCGAAAAACCCTCAGTTGGAAGAGATATAGCAAGGGTTTTAGGTTGTAAAAATGAAAAGAATGGATATATTGAAGGTAGTAAATATATAGTTACATGGGCTCTAGGTCATTTAGTTACCTTAGCTGACCCAGAAACTTACGATAAAAAATATAAATCTTGGGAGATGAATGATTTACCGATACTTCCGAAAGAATTAAAAACAGTTGTAATAAAGAAAACTTCAAAACAATTTAATACTGTAAAAGCTCAGTTAAATAGAAATGATGTAGATGAAGTTGTTATAGCAACTGATGCAGGACGTGAAGGAGAGCTAGTTGCAAGATGGATAATCGAAAAAGCTCATATTAAAAAGCCTATTAAACGTCTTTGGATATCTTCAAGTACAGATAAGGCTATTAAAGAAGGTTTTACTAAATTAAGAGATGGAAGAGATTATAACAATCTTTACTATTCAGCAATAGCAAGAGCAGAAGCAGACTGGATAGTTGGGATAAATGCCACTAGAGCACTTACAACAAAATATAATGCAAGTTTATCTTGTGGTAGAGTTCAAACTCCAACTTTAGCTATTATATCAAAAAGAGAAGATGAAATAAGAAACTTTAAGCCAAAAGATTACTACACATTAGATGTATTAACAGAAAAAGGTGGAAGTTATTTGAAATTATCTTGGCATGACAGAAATAATTCTACATCAACTTTTAATAAAGATAAAATTGAAAAAATAAAGAAAAAAGTAAATAACAAAGATTTGAAAATAGTTGATGTTAAAAAATCTAATAAGAAAAAGTATTCACCAGCTCTTTATGATTTAACTGAATTACAAAGAGATGCCAATAAGATATTTGGATATTCAGCAAAAGAAACTTTATCTATTATGCAAAAATTATACGAGCATCATAAAGTACTTACTTACCCAAGAACAGATTCAAGATATCTTACAGATGATATAGTAGATACTCTAAAAGATAGAATAAAAGCAGTAAATACTAGTGAATATTCAAAAGTATGTATGAAACTGTTAAAAACTAAGATAAAACCTAATAAATCTTTTGTGGATAATTCAAAAGTCTCAGATCACCACGCTATAATACCAACAGAAGAAAGAGTATTTTTAGGAGATTTATCTGACAAAGAAAGAAAAATTTACGATTTAGTAGTCAAAAGATTCTTAAGCGTATTATGTCCTCCATTTGAATACGAACAAACGACTATAAAAGGAGTTTGTGAGGGTGAGACGTTTACAGCTAATGGAAATAAAATAAATAAATTAGGCTGGAGAGAAAACTATACTGTAGAGGATGATGAAACATATGGAGGTATAATAGATGTAAATGTAGGTGAAGTTTTAAATATAGAGAGTGTTAAAATAGAAAGTAAAAAAACTAATCCACCTTCATATTTAAATGAAGCGACATTACTTACAGAAATGGAAAAAAATAATCTTGGAACTGTTGCAACAAGAGCAGACATAATCGAAAAGTTATTTAATTCATTCTTTGTAGAGATGAAAAATAAAGAAATTCATATAACATCAAAAGGTAGACAACTTTTAGATTTAGCACCGGCTGATTTAAAAAGTCCAGAATTAACAGCTAAGTGGGAAAAAACACTTACAGATATATCAAAAGGAAAGAGTAAAAAGAATGATTTTATAAATCAAATGAAAAATTATTCAAAAACTATTGTAAAAGAAATTAAAAATAGTGAAAATAAATTTAAACATGATAATTTAACTAGAAATAAATGTCCAAACTGTGGTAAATTCATGTTAGAAGTAAACGGCAAAAGAGGAAAGATGCTAGTATGTGAAGATAGAGAATGTAATACTAGAAAATTAATTTCACAAACTACAAATGCAAGATGTCCAAATTGCCATAAGAGACTTGAGTTAAAAGGAGAGGGTGAAGGAAAAATATTTACATGTAGTTGTGGATATAGAGAAAAACTTTCTTCATTTAACAAAAGAAAATCTGAGGAAAAAGGGAAGGCATCTAAAAAGGATATAAATAAATACTTAAAAAATCAAAATAAAGACCAAGAAGTATTTAATAATCCTTTCGCAGCACTTGCTAATTTAAAAAAGAAATAATTTAAGTTTTAAAGGGAAGAAATAGGACTTAGTTTATAAGGGGGAGATTTTAATTATTTACAGTGTAAGGGCCTTAAATATAATTGAAATATTAAAAAATTCTCATGATCCTGTTAGTAGTTTAGCTCTTAGTGAAGAGATTGGATGTTCTACAAAGACAATACAAAGCGAAATTAAAGATATAAATAAAAACAGTAAAGATGGGAAGATTGTATCAATTCGAGGAATAGGTTATAAAATAGAAGGCTCATTTGATCATATTACTATTCCAAGTCCATATTTAGGAAATGTAGATAGAATTGATTATATTATAAAAAGTTTAATAAACTTAACAAATAAACAAGATAATACTGTAAAGCTAGAAGAATTAGCAGATTCAATGTATATAAGCGTTTCAACAGTTAAAAATGATTTAAAAGAAGTAAAATCAATTTTAAAAAAATACAATATTTCTGTTGTATCAAAACATAAGCAAGGAATCGGCATAGATGCTGATGAAGATGACATAGTTAATTTTATATTAGATATATGTTCAAAGAAAGACAACGAACTTAGTTTAAAAGACTTTTTAACTGATCAAGTTAAAAATAATATGTTTAACCTAAAAAATATAATACTAAGTATGTTAAGTCGTGAACACTTAGTTCTCAGTGATACAGAGTTTAAAAATTTATGTAGCATAATATTTATAAAATTAAGCAGAAGTGATACTGATGAAAATGACTTTATAAGTAGCTATATAAAAGAGTATATAGTTCAACGAGAACTTATAATGAATGATGACAAAAATAAAGAAAAAATAATAAGAGCAATAAAAAAATTCTGCAAAAACTTAAAAATAGCGACTTCTATAGATATAAGTAATGACGAAGTTTTTGAAAAATGTCTTTATAATCATATAAATAGTATATATAAAAAGATGAAGCTCGGAATAAATCAATATGGTGTTTTGCCTATAGATATAAGAATAAAATATCCGTATGCTTATGAGTTAGGAAAAATAGCGAAAAAAACTATAGAAGAAGAGCTTGATTTAAAGTTAGATGATGAAGAAATCTCAAATATAGCGGTGCATGTTGGAGGGGCTATAGAAAGAGCTGAACATAACCAAAAGAAAAAAGTTTTTAAAGTAATAATAGTATGTGTATCTGGGATAGGAACATCGATGTTGGTTAAAAATAAATTAGAATATTTATTTGAAGATAAAATAAAAATAGTAAAAATAATACCAGCGTATTTAATAGATTACATAAATGCTATGGAAGTAGATTTTATTATTTCTACAGTCGATATAAAATTTGATAGAGTACCAGTTATAACAGTATCTCCTCTTTTAAATGACAATGAGGTAAAAATAATCGAAAAATTTATGAAGACAGGAAAGAAATATAAAGAAGTCGAAGTTAAAGATTTGTTCGATAGGGATTTATTTTTTACTGATTTAAAATTTAAAACAAAAGAAGAAGTAATAGAATTTATGGGAGATGAGCTTTTAAATAAAGGTGTAATCGATAGTGATATGAAAAACTCATTTTTCGATAGAGAAAAAATAGCGACAACTGAAATTGGAAATATGGTAGCACTTCCACATGGGGCTAATGGAAAAATTTTAAAAAATAAAATTGCAGTTGGAATATTAAAAAAGCCAATACATTGGACTTTGGGAGATGTAAGACTGATTTTAATTTTAGCTATCGACAAAGATGAAATATTCGATTATGAAAAATTATTTTCTGCAATATATAAACAAGTAGGTTCAGTATCTAAAGTTATAAGTATTTGCGAAAATAAGAACTATGAAAAATTTACAAAGATGTTTTAATAAATAAATTTGATTTACTGTTATAATAAAGCCAATAAAAATCGATAATAGAGTACATGATTTTTATTGGCTTTATATTTAATAACAAAAAATGATAAATTTCTCTTTTAACTAAGAGAAATTTTTTGGCTTTTTGAAAACGTATTTTTAGTTTATTATTAAAGCATAAGATAAACAAATATAATAAAAAACAAAAAAATGAGCACTAATAATATAAAGGAGGTTTGTAGATGATATATACAGTAACTTTAAATCCATCAATAGATTATGTTATAAAAGTTGATAAATTGACAACTGGAAATATAAATAGAGTTAATGAAGAACATGTATATCCAGGCGGAAAGGGTATTAATGTAACTAGAATATTAAAAAGTTTAGATAATGACAATATAGCATTAGGATTTGTAAGCGGATTTACTGGGGATTACATAATAAATTCACTACAAGAATTAAACTTAAAATCAGACTTTATAAAAGTTAAAGAAGGCTTTACAAGAATTAATGTAAAAGTAAAAAGCGAAGAAGAAACAGAAATAAATGGACAAGGTCCAAAAATCAGCGAAGAAGAATTAAATCAATTTTATAAGGTTATAGATAAATTAGTAGATGGAGATATATTAATATTATCAGGAAGTATACCATCATGTTTAGATGAGAGATTATACGAAAGTATAATGAAAAAAGTAGAAGACAGGGATATAAAAGTTATTGTCGATGCGACTAAAAACTTACTTTTAAATGTTTTAAAATATAAACCATTTTTAATAAAACCAAATAATCATGAATTAGCTGAAATGTTTAATGTAGAATTAAATAGTACAGAAGATGTAGTTTTTTATGCTAGAAAATTAAAAGAAATGGGTGCTCAAAATGTTTTAATATCTATGGGAAAAGATGGAGCTTTATTAGTAACTGAAAATGATGAAGTATTTGCTAGTAGTGTAGCAAAAGGTGAAGTTGTAAATTCAGTTGGAGCAGGAGATTCAATGGTAGCCGGATTTATAGCTGGATACTTAAAATCAAATAGCTATGAAGAAGCACTTAGATTAGGTGCAGCAAGTGGGGGAGCGACAGCATTTTCTTCTGACTTAGCTACAAGAGAATTTATAGATAAATTAGTAGACGAAATAAAAATTGAAAAAATTAAGTAATAAATAGATTAAAAAAAGGAGTAGGAGTTATGAGAATTACAGATTTATTATCAAAAGAATCTATAAAACTAAATCTTTCATCTAAAACTAAACCAGAAGTAATAGATGAAATGGTTGATTTAGTAAATGCAAGTGGAAATTTAAATAATAAAGATGAATATAAAGAAGCTATCCTAGCTCGTGAAGAACTAAGTACCACTGCAGTAGGTGAAGGAATCGCAATTCCACATGCTAAAACAAAAGCAGTTAAAAAAGCTTGTTTGGGGGCAGGGGTAACAAAAGAAGGAATAGATTATGAAGCATTTGATGGAAGTTTGTCTAATTTATTCTTTATGATAGCGGCACCGGATGGAGCGAATAATACACACTTAGAAGTATTATCAAGATTATCAACAATATTAATGGACGAAGAATTTAAAAATAGCTTAATAGATGCAAAAAGTGTTGATGAATTTTTAGAATTAATAGATAAAAAAGAAACTGAAAAATTCCCAGAAGAACAAAAAGAAGAAGTTGTTGAAGACAATAGCAAAGCTCAAGATATTCAAAAAGATAGCAAATATCCAGAAGTTTTAGCAGTTACTGCTTGTCCAACAGGTATAGCTCATACATTTATGGCAGCAGAAAGTTTAAACAACAAAGGTGCAGAAAAAGGAATAACAGTAAAAGTTGAAACTAACGGTTCTGGCGGAGTTAAAAATGCTTTAACAAAAGAAGAAATAGAACATGCAAAATGTATAATAGTTGCGGCAGACAAAAAAGTTGAAATGAATAGATTTGACGGTAAAAAAGTTATAATAACTAAAGTTGCAGATGGAATACATAAAGCAGATGAATTATTAGACAGAGCAGTAAAAGGTGATGCTCCAATATATCATGCAGATAGTACAGCTAATGACTCAGAAGAAAGCGCAAATGAAGAAGAAAGTTTAGGAAGAAAATTCTATAAAGACTTAATGAACGGTGTATCTCACATGTTACCATTTGTTGTAGGTGGAGGTATATTAATAGCAATAGCATTCTTATTAGATGATTACAGCATAAACCCAGCAAACTTCGGTAAAAACACTCCTATGGCAGCATTTTTCAAAACAGTCGGTGAGCAAGCGTTTGGATTTATGCTACCTATATTAGCAGGTTATATAGCAATGAGTATAGCTGATAGACCTGGTTTAGCAGTAGGTTTTGTAGGTGGAGTTATTGCAAAAGATGGATATACATTTAATAATGTAATGGATTTTGCCAATTCTAACCCAGTAAGCTCAGGTTTCTTAGGGGCTTTACTAGCAGGTTTTGTAGCAGGTTATCTAGTATTATTACTTAAAAAGATATTCTCTAAATTGCCAGCATCACTTGAAGGTATAAAACCAGTTTTACTTTATCCAGTGTTTGGAATATTACTAATGGCAATATTTATGATGGCTGTTAACCCAATAATGGGTGCAATAAATACAGGACTTAACAACTTCTTATCATCAATGAGTGGAAGTAGTCAAATATTATTAGGAGCAATTTTAGCGGCAATGATGGCAGTTGATATGGGTGGACCATTCAACAAAGCAGCATATGTATTTGGTACTGCACAACTTACAGTTGCAAATGCAGGTCCAGAACAATTTGCAATAATGGCTGCAGTTATGATAGGAGGTATGGTTCCTCCTCTAGCAATAGCGCTTGCAACTACATTGTTCAAAGATAAATTTACTGAAAGTGAAAGAAAATCAGGAATAGTAAACTATGTAATGGGATTATCATTCATAACAGAAGGTGCAATACCATTTGCAGCAGGAGATCCAGCAAGAGTAATACCATCTTGCGTAGTAGGTTCAGCAATAGCAGGAGCATTATCAATGGCATTTGGATGTGGTTCTAGAGCTCCACACGGTGGAATATTTATATTACCAGTTATAACTAACCCTCTAATGTACTTTGTAGCATTAGTAATAGGTTCAATAGTTGGAGCTGTAATATTAGGATTACTAAAAAGTAAAAAAGCAAATTAATTAGATTTTAGTCAATATAAAAATTGATTAACCCATATATAAGCACAACCCCTTGCTACCACGAGAATATCTCGTGGTAGCTTATTTTGAATAGAAAATTATTTACTTTGTAAATATAAATATAAAAATAGGAAACACTAGTATATTATAAATTTTAATGTAGAAAGGTGTTTACTATGGAAAATTCATTTTGGATATTAAATAACGAAAGTGAAGATTATTCCGCTTTAGATAAAAGTATTGATGTAGAATATTTAATTGTAGGAGCAGGGCTTACAGGGCTTCATACGGCTTACTTATTAAGCGATATAAGTTCAAATATTGTAATTGTAGATGCAAACAAAGTCGGAAGCGGTTCTTCGGGAAGAAATACTGGGAAAGTGACATCTTCACATGGTTTGATTTACGATTATATAAGCCAAAAATATGGAGATAAATCAAGTAAATTATATTATGAAGCAAATGAGGAAGGTCTTAGATTAATAAAAGATATAGTTCAAAAATATAATATTGATTGCAATTTTGAAACAGTACCAAATTACATATTTACCACAGAAGATGAAGGTCTAGAAGAAATTAAAAAAGAATATAAAGCTTGTGAAAGATTAGGAATACCTTATGAATATTTAAATAATATAGAGGGATTTCCTATAAAAATAAAAGGCGCATTAAAGCTAGATAATCAAGCGCAATTTGATTCTAAAAAATATATGAATAAGTTAGCACAAATAATTTGTGAAAAAGGTGTGTCTATATATGAAAATACTCCAGTTTTAGGACTTGATACAGATAAGGATGAATATATAGCAAAGGTAAATGGAGATAATGAAATCAAAGCAAAAACAGTAATAATAGCATCATCAAACCCATGGCATGATTCTTTAGGACTTTATTTTAGCAAAGAACAGGCATATAGATCATATTTAACACTTTCGAAATTAAATAAACCTATTGCAAAAGGTATGTATATAAACGTTGAAAAGCCATCTAAAACAATAAGAGTATACCATGAAAATGATAGAGATTATTTAGTTTGTGGAGGGTTTGACCATAAAACAGGAAAATGTGATGATGAATGTAAGATATTTGGTAGCATTGTAGAATTTGCAAAAAACAACTTTAAAATAGGTATGTTAGAATACAGATGGTCTACACAAGATTATATAACTACCGATAATATACCTTATATTGGTCATATAAACAATAATACAAATAATTTATATATTGCTACAGGATTTTGCAAGTGGGGAATAACTACATCTGCTGTTGCAGCTATTATTTTTAAAGATTTAATTACAAATGGTGAATGTAAATACAAAGAAGTTTTCAACCCATCAAGAACAGGCAGTTACCTAAACATGAAATATTTAAAAGAAAATAGTATTGTTGCATATGACTATATAAAAGGTAAGCTGAAAAAAGGACATACAGACTGCCAGGTTGAAAAAGACGAAGGCAAAGTAGTCATTATAAATGGCGACAAGTACGGAGCATATAGAGACAAAGATGGTAAATTATATGTGGTAGATATAACATGTACACACTTGGGATGTGAACTTAAGTTTAACAGTTTTGAAAAAAGTTGGGATTGTCCATGTCACGGTTCTAGATTCAGTTATGACGGAAGTATATTAAATGGACCAGCGCTTAAACCGTTGAAATTGCTTGGAATGGGGGATAATGATATTGACCCTGATTTAGTATAAAACAGGTAGAAAATAGGTAAATTTATCGATTTGTCACCCATTTGTCACCCAAAAATGTAAAATAAGCCAGAGATTATTGAAATTTCTCTGGCTTATTTTTAAATAAACTACATTTAAAAATAAAATGATATTTGTATTTATGATGAATATACATGCATTTACTACAAACAGGATATTTTGGATAATATAGAGATAAATATTAAAATTACAGAATTTCATAGGTGAGTTTAAATCTTTAAGGATTAAACCTAGAAAAATAGATTAAATATAAAAAAATTGGGGAATTTATAAAATATAAAAGAAATATGAAAGGAGTAGTGTTGTTAATACAACACTAAATAAAAATGTTTAGCATCATAGGATTAATTTTATCACTTGTACTCATTATGTTTTTAGCATATAAAGGGTATTCAACAATAATCACAGCACCAATAGTAGCGCTATTGACACTTATAGTAACTACTGGTTTTGATAGCCACCTAATGGCATCTTATACAGAAGTATATATGTCGGGCTTTGCAAGTTTCGTAAAAAACTACTTCCCGTTATTTATGACGGGAGCCATATTTGCTATATTGATGGAAAAAGCAAATTATGCAAAATCTATTTCTCATTTTATAACAAAAAAATTAGGTAGCGACAAGGCTATATTATCCATAGTTTTATCAGGAGCGCTACTTACATATGGAGGAGTTTCTTTATTTGTAGTTGCATTTATATCATATCCCATAGCGAGGATTTTATTTAAAGAAGCAGATATTCCCAAAAGGCTTATTCCTGGATGTATTGCATTAGGTTCATTTACTTTTACAATGACAGCAGCTCCAGGCTCTCCAGAAATTCAAAATGTTATCCCGATGAAGTACTTTGGAACAGATGCTTTTGCGGCGCCTTTACTTGGTATAATTGCAAGTTTACTAATGTTAGGATTAGGAATGATCTATTTAAGTAGAGAAGCCAAAAAGGCTAGAAATAATAATGAAGGATATGGAGATTATATAGAAAATGAAAAGTTAACTGAAGAAAATCTACCAAATATATTTGTATCAATTTTACCTATTTTAATTATATTTGTATCAAACTTATTTTTCTCAAAAGTATATTATCCTTCAGTTAACGGAGCATATTTAGAAAAATTTAATACAACTTTAGGAAATGTATCTGGAACATGGAGTGTCATAATTTCAATTGTTATAGCAGATTTATTTTTAGTTATTACTAATTTTAAAAAACTCAAAAATATAAAAAGTATTTTAGATGAAGGCGTTACTAATTCTTTTAGACCATTATTAAATTCATCAGCAATTGTTGGATATGGTAGCGTGATTAAATCATTGGCTATTTTTTCAGTAGTTCAAAACTTTGTATTTAATATTTCATCAAATCCTATAATATCAGAAGCTTTATCTGTAAATTTAATTTGTGGGCTTACAGCATCTGCTTCTGGAGGATTAACAATTACTTTAGATGCTTTAGCACCTACTTATCTTCAGATGGCAAGTGCTTTGAATATTTCACCTGAGATTTTACATAGAGTAGCTTCTCTAGCTTGTGGAGGTCTTGACACATTGCCTCATAATGGAGCAGTTATTACAACTCTAGCTATTTGTGGTCTTACTCACAAAGAATCATACAAAGACATATTTGTAACATCTGTGTTAATTCCAATAATTGTAACAGCTATAATTGTAATAGGTGTAAGTATATATATTTAAAATAAAGGATAAATAAATAAAATAATTATATAATAATTTAAAAGCCTATAAAGTAGACAACAAAGTTTATTTTATAGGCTTTTTATAATGTATTGAGAAGTATATTTATTATTTCAAATTTAAAAATACAAATTATTGTATAAATAAATATATAATTTACAGGCTAAAAATAATATGATAGTATACATAATGGAAACTTAGTGAAAGGAGAAAAATTTCTTTTTTAACAAAAGAAATTAAACAAAGTATGAAGATTAAGACAATAAAACAAAACCTATCTTTACTACTTTCTTGTGTGCTTATATTAACTAATGTAGCTAACACATATGCCCTATCATCAATTAGAGCAGATAAAAACATAAATATAACCACTATAGAGACTTCGCAAGCAAATGTTGTATATTTAAAAAATGGAGAGGGAAGCCTAACTCTTGGTAATGGAACAGTAAATAATCCATATCAAAATATACGTACAGCTCTAAAAAACATAAAGAATGGACAAACATTAAAATTAGTTGGGACCGTAAGTTATACAAAATATGAGGTAGATAATGAAAAAGCCCCGCTGCCATTAATAATTGATAAAAATATAACAATAGAGGGGTCTAGTGGAAAACTACCTACTGATGTAGATGCTGATGGACTTGTTATAAGAGCACCAATACAGTTAGGAGCAAATGTAACGTTTAAAAATATAAAATTACAGCTAGTTCCTCAAGTTGTGTTGGGAGCAGGAGGAAGACAGAATATATTGGGTGCACAATCACCTATGGCTGCAACTATATTTGCAGCAGGAAATACTTTGACATTAGATAATGTAAATACAAAAGTAGGTACAAATTCATTACAAGATAAAGATAGACCTTACATAAGCGGTGGAACTTATAAAAATAATGGTACACTTGGGAAAAAATCTGTAATAAATATTATAAATCCAAATTCACAAACAAAATTTGCAGCAATATATGCAGGGGACTATTGGAATGATAGAAACATTGATGTAGAAATTAATTTAAATTCGAGTGTATTAAATAATAAAATATATACAGGCGGATTTTCAAAAAAATTAACTGGAAATGTATCTGTAAGATTAGGAGACAAAAGTAATATATATAGCTTTGATAAGACAAATCACAGTGGAAATTTAAACGTAACAGTTGACAAAGATTCATATATGGATAATCTAGATATAAATGGAATAGATGAATTAACTTTAGATGAAAATGCAAAGGTGATATTAAAAAAAGGCAGTGATTTAAATATAAAAAATATAAACATTAAAAAAGATTCTGTCTTAGATCTTAGAAAAGGAAATAATTTAAATTTAAAAGGAAATTTAACTGGAGCAAATAATGTGAATAATGCGGGATGTGTGTTAATAGCTAGTACACAAACCTTAAATATAAGTAATGAAGTCATAGGAATCACGAAATTAAATCATCTAAATACGATTTATTCACAAGTTGTAGCTAATAACCATCAATATGTTAAAGCAAATAAAAGTTCAAATGGTGATTTTGTTCTAGATAATATAGTCCATAGGGGATATATATTAGAAAAAAATATATCTGGAAATAATAAAATTTGGACTGTAGTAAAAGGAAATAATATATTCAAAGATTTTATTTGGGGAAGTGAATATAATGAGATAATAAAACCTTCTAAATATAAAGACTACGATATATCATTAAGTTTTATCAATGATAAAGGAGCTAATTATATTCCTTATAACCAAGATTGGGATGATTTTGAATTTACTTTAAAAAAGGCTGATGGAACTATTTTAGACGAATACAGTGCATTAGATGATATGGATATTTGCTTTATAGTAAATTATTTAAGTGGAGAAATAACTTTAAATATTTTAAATGAGAACTATGAAGGAACAGTAAGATTAAGTGTAAAAAATAAAGTAGCAAATAAATCTGCAATTAAAGATATTATAATTTCAAAAGAAAAAATAGTAGAACCAAAGCCAGAAATACCTAATAAGCCAGAAGAAAAGCCAAATAAAGTTTCAGGTATTAAGGCGACATCAAATAGTTATAATTCTATAAAATTAACATGGAACAAGGTAGAAAATGCAGATGGATATTCAGTATATACATCGACAAGTAAAGATGGAAAATATACCTTAAATTCAAGCATAAAGGGTAATAGCACGGCATCTAAGGTGATTTCAGGTCTAAACACAAATACAACTTATTACTACAAAGTAAGAGCATATAAAATGATTGACGATAAAAAGACATACGGCAGTTACTCAAGTATAGTATCAGTAAAACCTGTTTTATCAAATACAGTTGCAACAGCACAAGCTGTATCATACAATAGCTCTAAAGTAAATTGGAGTGCAGTAAATGGAGCTAATGGATATGCTGTATATAGATCCACTTCAAAAGATGGGAAATATACTTTGAGAAAAACTATAACAAGTAAAAATACTATTGAGTTTACTGATACAGGATTAGATACAAATACAACTTATTATTACAAGGTAAGACCTTATAGAATGATTGAAGACAAAAAAGAGTATGGAAGTTATTCTGAAATAGTATGTGCTAAGCCAGTATTATCTAAAACTACAATAACTGTAAGTTCTACATCTAAAAAAGCCACTATAAAATGGAATAAAGTTTTAGGCGCTAGTGGATATAAAGTATACTCTGCAACGTCTTCTGATGGAACTTATAGCTTAAAGAAGACAATAACAAGTATTAACACTCTTTCATACACAAATACTAATTTAGTAAGCGGAAAGACTTATTACTACAAAGTAAGAGCATATAGAAATGTAAATGGAAATGTTGTATATGGACCTTATAGCGTTGTAAAAAGTCAAAAAATAAAATAATAAATTTAAGATAGGCTAATAACTAAGAATAAGTTAAGGTTTCTATTTTAAAATATAAAACAAAATGGACTAATAAATTTAGTCCATTTTGTTTTGTGCCGATTTCTCAATTAAATAATTTGTAATATTTTTTTAAAAAATAAATGTATAAATGATGATATAATAAGAAATGTTAAATTTATGAATTATTGAAGTACATTTATATTGAATTTTGAAATATATAAAATATGCGGGAGGAAATAATGTTTAAAAATAAGAAAAACGAAAAAACAAAAAATATCAACAACGATAAAATAAAAGAGCAAAAAAATGTTTTAATGGATGAAGGCGAAAAGAAAGAGCGAAAAATAATGAAAAGAATAGCGCTTGTATGTGCATTGGTAGCTGTTGTGGGTGGCTCATTCTACGGTGGTATGTCATATGGTAGATTATTACCTGCAAGCCATAGATATTATTCAAATAGTCAAGTATATGCGACAGTTGGCGATACTGATATAACAGGAAAAGATATTAAGTCTGTTATGGAACCTATTTTTTATTCAAATGGTCTACAAAAGTTAACTGATTCACAAATTTCTACATATGAGTCTACTATGCTTGAGTATTTAGTTAATATAGAAGTTTTATATAAAGAGGCAAAAGAGAGTAATGTGGAAGTTACAGATGACCAAGTAAATGAAAATTACGAAACAACTATAAGTAATATAAACTCACAATATAATTTAAGTGAAGAAGAGTATTTTAAGAAATTCAACTTAACAGAAGAGAAATTAAAACAACGTATTAAAAAAGAATTAATGGGAGCTAAATATTTAGAAGAATATTCTAATGTTAGCGAAGATGAAGCAAGAAATTATTTTGAAAAGAATAAAAATGATTATAAACAAATAAGGGCATCACATATATTGATTTCAAACTATGATAGTAACAATAAAGAAGTTAGTGATAAAAAGAAAGCAGAAAATAAGAAAACAGCAGAAGAAGTTTTAAAATTAGCTTTAGATGGTGAAGACTTTGCAACATTAGCAAAAGAATACTCTGATGATTCTAGTGCATCTAAAGGTGGAGATTTAGGATATTTTACTCAAGATGAGATGGTAAGTGCATTTTCAAAAGCGGCATTTTCATTAAAAACTGGTGAAATATACAATAAAGTAGTTGAAACTAGTTCTGGATACCATATAATAAAGAAAACTGGTGAAAAAGATCAAGATTTTGATGATGTTAAAGATGATTTAATAAAAACACTAGAAAGTACAAAACAAAATACTTTAATGCAGGATTTATATACTAAGTATGATGTTCAAATAAAGAATCAATAAAAAATAGTCGTATAATTGATAGAAAATATAAATAAATAACAACCACAAAGCATTGTCATAAAGTTAAAAATAAGACAATGCTTTTATATTTGTGAGAAATATTGTATTATTGTAATTAATTAGAAAAAATATTAAAGGGGGACATAGATATGATAAAAAGAAAAGATGAACTTACAAAAGTTGTTGGACCTATTGAAGGTGGAAAAGGGGAAATATCACGTGAACTATTAATAGAAGGGGATGAATTAAAAAATAAAGCAAAAGTATTTGCTAAATTAACTGTCCCAGTTGGAGCTTCTGTAGGCCTACATGAACATACAGATGACTATGAAGTATATTATATATTAAGTGGAAAAGGAAAAGTTTTAGATAATGGTGAAGTAGTCGAAGTAGGTGCAGGAGATGTTGTATATGCTATAGATACTGAACATTATATTGAAAATAGTGGAGATGAAGATTTAGTATTTTTAGCAGTAATAGTCAACTTATAAAATACAATAAAAATTATTATAATATATAAAGAACTATAGAAAAATATTTTTTATTTCTATAGTTTTTTATATGTAGAAAATTAATTGGAAAGCAAAACTATACAAAATTTTATATGAAAAGTAAATGTTTTTTATAAAAAATGTATAACATCCTACATATAAAACGAAAGTTTTAGCTTTTTTTTAGGTATTATGTGGAAAAGTGTATTAAAAATTTTACAATAAAATGTTTATATTCACTTGTTTGAAAACTTACTTGTGTATTACAATTAACTTAAGAGATATTAAAAAATAATCAAAAAAATTGGAGGTCAAAATGGAAGTTTATGAGTCTATTATAGTCAAAGTGATTGTTATGTTAGATGAAGTTGAATATGATATTATATATAATCAAAAAGACAAAGACTTAATCTATGAAGACTTAAGTAATATAATAAAAATTGCGATAGATACAAAAGATTTTTTCAAACATATATATTATGATCAAAAACAAAAGATTGTTTTAGAGGAAGTCAAATCCGATGAAGCAAACAGGATTTTTGAGGAGTTAACTGAGTGTATAGCTAGAGGGGCATTTTTAAAATCTATTCTTTTGAAATAAATTATCCCATAGAAAATTAATATCCTTTGCAAGCTTTTTATTTATACTTTGACATACAGATATAATATGTGATAAATTATATAAAGTATGTTAAAAATAAACATAATTTTAAACCTTGGTAAATTGCGTCTAAATATAAATTTATAGAAAAAAACTATATTTAATGAAGACTTTTAAATAAAATGATATAATGATAGAGGTTATAAATTTGATTCGGGAGGATATTGATGAAAGACAGAATAAATGAAATTAAAAGTGCAATAATAGAATATTGCAGAGAAAATCTAAATGAACAATATAAAGATATAAGTTTAGATGTTCTTGCAAAAATAGAACAAAAAGACGGAGAAATATTAAATTCATCTAGATGTGATATATGGGTAGCATCTATATTAAATATAGTATTAGAAGATGCTGAAATGTTTAAAAGAAAACATCCAATGTACATTACTAAAAAAGCTTTCTCAGAGAAAACTGGTGTTAGTTCAAAAACTATAAAAGGAAAATCAGATATATTAAGAGCTCTATTAGATTGTGAACAAGAAGCTTCTGCTGAAGTAGCAGCAACTGCTGAAACTGTAGAAAACAACATAGAAGCTTTAAACGCTGAAGAAGTAAAAGTTGATACTAAAAAAGAATTAACAGAAGAAGAAACTAAATCTGCAAAATACAAAGCTTTAATGGGACTTGCTCATGAAGATTTACCATTTGAAGATAGATTAGATTACTTCAAACAAGCTATGGCTGTTGCAGAAGAAATGATAGTAGATAGAGAAAATACAACTAACTTCTGGAATAATGAATCAGCTAGACCTTATATGATAGCATCACAAGATTTAGCTACTTTATTAATAAACAATAAAAACTATAAAGAAGCTAGAGAAATATTAGAGTTATTAATAAAAATGGACGAAGATGATACTCAAGGAAATAGATTTAAATTAATAAACTTATTAATTGCAAAAAATGATAGAAAAGCAGTAAATGAATTATTTGCTAAATTTAAAAATGAAGACTCAGCTCAATGGGATTACTTCAAAGCATTATACTACTTCAAAAATGGAAACTTATACTTTGCAAAATCTGCAATAAAAGATGGAGTAAACAAAAATAAATACATAGGATTATTCCTAATGCAATGGACTGCTGCTTTAAGAATGTCTGGTTCAGTAATAGACCCTGTATTATATACAGAAGCTACTTACTACTATAATGAAAACTTCGCATTATGGAAAGACACTAAAGGCGCATTAAAATGGTTAGTTAATGCAGTAATAAAATAAAAGGCTATTTAATAGCCTTTTTTGTTTTGTTAATTTTAATTTTTAATTATATATCTAATTTTAAATCTCCTGGTTTTATTAGATCTTTCTTTCTCATAAACTCTGCAATAATTAAAGTTACGATTGCAGGTAATATAAAGTTTAGTAATAATATACCAACCCACATCATAGCGCCCCCGTTTCCAGCTTCAGTCATAGCAGTTACAGTACCAAATTGACCGACTAAACCACATGTGCCCATACCAGAACCGATAGGAATATTTTGCATCTTAAATACTACAGTAGATAGAGGTCCTAAAATTGCAGATGCTAATGTAGGTGGTATCCATATTTTCCAGTTTTTTATAATATTAGACATTTGTAACATGGAAGTACCTAATCCTTGGGCAAATAAACCACCAATACCATTTTCTTTGTAACTCATAACTGCAAAGCCGACCATTTGGCAACAACAACCAACAGTAGCTGCTCCACCAGCAAGTCCGCTAAGACCTAGCATCATACAAATTGCAGCACTACTTATTGGAAGAGTCAATGCAATTCCTACTAATACTGAAACTATTATTCCCATTAAAATAGGTTGCATTTCAGTAGCGCTCATTATAACATTACCAAAACCAGTCATAAATGCAGAAACAGCAGGTCCAACACCTTCAGCAACTAAAACACCGACTAAAATTGTTACAGCAGGTGTAACTAATATATCTATTTTAGTCTCCTTAGAAACTAACTTACCAAATTCACAAGCAAAGATTGTTGCTACAAAGGCACCAACAGGTCCGCCCAATTCATTACCACAAGCACCAACTAGTGCACAAGAAAACATAACAAGCGGTGGTGCTTGAAGACCATAGGCAATTGCAACAGCTATTGCAGGTCCTGTAACTTGTTTTGCAAGTGGATTGATAACATCTGTAAACAGTGATATTCCTAAATTTTGGCCTAAAGTATTAAATATTGTACCGATTAATAATGAGGCAAATAGACCAGATGCCATAAAGCTAAGTGCATCTATTAAATATCTCTGTACCGAAATTTCAATATTTTTGTCTTTTGCGAACTGTTTAAAAGTTCTTCTTTGTTTAGTTTTTTCCATTTGAATAATTCCTTTCTTTCCATTTATCATTTGATTATTATTAAAAAATGGCTTTAGGTAAATTATAGTATTTTTTTAATGACATTACAAATGAAATTACATGTAAATTTACATTTAAAAAATTTATAAATTTTATTGCAGACATATTGAAAACATAGTAAAAATATGATTAAAATGAGAAATTTTAGTTAATAATCTAATAGATATAATTTATTATATATAACAAATTATATTTTATAAATAAAGGTATTGAAAGAATAAATTTTGAATATAAATTACAGTATAATATTTTTATATAAGTTAAATAAGGGAGTGATTAGGTGAAAAATATAAAAGTAAATACAAAAAAAATAATAATCATCGTATTAGTTATTCCCGTTATAATTATTTCACAGTATTACCTTTTCAAGCTTGGAATATTAAGTCCACAAATAAAGGGAGTAGAAATAACTGCAGTAAAAGGAAAATACATAAAGGATATAGATAAATATGTAGTTAAATTAAATGAAAGTGTAGTTTTTTCAGCAGGAGATTATGTGAAATTTCCATCTTACAGTAAAGATCCTGTTATAGACTTTAAAAGTTTAGATGAAAATAATAAAGTAAAAATTGAAGATAACTCAGAAAATGCAAAAAATACAGTAAAAATAACGGGCAAAAAAGAAGGACTAGCATCCATAGCAATAGTAAAAAATAATAAAATAATTAAGAAATTTAATATTTTAGTAGTAAATCCAAAAATAACAAATTTAAATACAGAAATAAGTGGCAAATTAAAATATGTAGGAGATAGTGCTACTATAAAAAATTGTGTCGAAGTAGACTTTGATAGATTTGATGAAGAATATAAAGTAAATTATAAAAGCTCAAATGAAGATGTATTAAAGATAAAAGATAATAAAATATATGCTATAGGTGTTGGAAAAGCAACAATAATAGCAAATTTGGATTCTAAAGAGGAGTCTTTTGATTATAATATAGTAGCAAAATTAAAGAGTATAAGTACAAATAAAAATATAGAGTTAGAAATTGGAGAAACAAAAAATGTACAAGCAAATGTGGTAACATCTCCAAAAGGATTAAAAACACCTAAGATAAAATACGCCTTTGCAGAAAGTAAACTTCCAGTACAAAGAAAAATAAGCATAGATGCTAATGGAAAAATTGTAGGATTGAGAAAAGGTAAAGAAAAATTACTTATATCTTGTGGCACAGGAAAAAACAAAGTACAAAAATATGTATATGTTACAGTGAAAGAAAGTACTATTGAAAATAAAATGGTTGACGAATTTTATTTAAACTACTATTTTATCGAGGAAGATTTAATACTAAATTTAAAATGGAAAGAGATGTACGGTGTTGAAGGATATAAAATATACCTAAAAGATAATAATCTTGAAAATAGTGATTATAATTTAATAAAAACTATAGACAAAGATGATATTACAAAAAAAGATGAAAATATAAATGAGATTATAAAATTAGAATCTAAGAAATATGAAAAGTTTAATTATGATATATATGTTGTCGGATATAATAGACAACAAAATTCTCTAAAAAGTAGAGTATACAAAGTCGAAAACGATTTATAAAAATAATTAAATTTAAACTTTTGATAATAATACCGCAGATTGTAAAAAAATATTAACATATTTTGTAAAAAAAGACAAAAATAAGGAAGATTATTATTCTTTATGCTATAATCAAAATAAACATATAAAGTAGACAAGAGGGTAAAATAATTATTTTAATATGCATCGTATTTAATGAGTAAAAATTAGAATTAACAGGGGGATTTAAAATTATGTATGACTATAAAAAAGTTTTATTAAAAAGTCCAACACCATTAGTCATAGTCGTAGTAGAAGATAATCATGCAATAATAAGAGAAAGTAATGTAGCATATAAGTTATATATAACAGATAGATATAAGTTATTTGTAGAAGATGTTTTAACAGATTGCATAGTAAATTTTAAGTATAGACAAATAAATATAGATAAGACAATTTACAATTTACAAATAGAAAAAATTGAGGATAATAACTTTATAGTATGGTTTTGTAAAAATTATCAACCTTCTAATGAAATACAAGAGAGATTGCTGTTAAATATGGGACAGTTTGATGATGTGATTTTATTAGTAAGCCATGACCAAATAATATTTGCAAATAATGCTTATGAAAATTTATTTGGGGAATGTTGTAAAATTCCTTGCAATATAGAAGATGGATTCTATAAATTTATAGAATTAGAAGATGGAAATGAAAGTTTTAATTATGATTTTCATGAGATAGTAGATATAAGAGTCAAAATAAAGATAAAAGATGGATGTAAATGGGTTTGGCTTAGATCAAATCCTATTAGAAATGAAAAAGATGAGTTTGTATCAAGTTATATAATATTAACAGATATAACAAATAGAACGATTGATGTTATTAATAAAAAGGCAACAAGAGAAAAATTTTTTTCATTTATATCACATGAAATAAAAAATTCATTAAATATGATATTAGCTACTATGCAGCTTATAGAAAGAAAAGTTGACCAAAATATATATCCAGAAGATATTTTAAAACATTTAGATTTGATAAAAAGAAATTCTTTTAGAATAATGAAGATAGTAAATGATTTATCTTCACAGACAAAAATAGAACTTGGATATAGAGATTTTAATCCAACTAATCAGGATATCGTTTGTTTTATTGAAGATATATGTGAATCTGTAAGGGATTTTGTAGATATAAATGATACAAGTATTGTATTTGATACAGATGCAGAAGAAATAATTGTAGGATTCGATTGTGAAAAAATCGAAAAAGTAGTGATTAATTTGATTTCCAATTCCCTGAAATTTAGGAAAAAAGAAGGAGCTGTTGTTTTAGTTTCATTAACTCATGATGACAAATTTATTTACATAAAGGTAAAAGATAATGGAATTGGAATATCAAAAGAAAACATGGATAGAATTTTTAAGATATATGAAAGAGTAAATGATGATAGAAGTATTATAAAAGAAGGTACAGGGATAGGACTTTCGTTAGTAAGAGATTTTGCAAAATTACATCATGGTTCTATATCTGTAAAAAGTGAAGTTGGAGTAGGTAGTGAATTTGTAGTTAAAATAGCTAATACTTTAGCAGATGAAAATGAAATAAAAATACATTATAAAATGACAAAAGAAGAAAGACTACAAAATATTGCCGTTGCTTTTTCAGATTTATAATCATATTTTAAATAAATAAAGGATAATAGTATATTTATCATGAAATTACATATTAAAGATATATTAAGAAAAACAGATTATTACTTGTATTAGGTATAATCTGCTTTTTTTTCGAATAATATTAACAAAAAGATTAGATAGGGGTAGTTTTGTGAAAAAGAGAGCAGAGAGAATTAATGAAATAAGTGTAATGCTTGCAGAAGAGGCATATAAAGCATATACTGGCAAAAAAGATTATAAAAGAGCTTTAGAGATATACAGTATGCTAGCTACTTATGAATGCATACCTAAGAATATTTCTAATTATTCTAAGAATATGATGTCTAGATTAGGTAAAAAAATAGAAGATAATAAATAATTCTAGATTGGAGGTGATTGAGATAGAATATGAGATAATTGCAAAATACAATGGAGATATTTTGAGATTAGAAAATGAACTTAATATAAGTGTTGAAATATTAAACGACAATTTTGCCATTATAATATCAACTGATCCAAATTTATTTGATCAACTTTTAGATTATACAGAGATAGAATATATAGAAAGACCATTTATACTTGAAACACAAGATGAACAGAGTTTTTCAACATCTGGAATAACATCTTTTAAAAATAGAACAGGTTTAAGCGGAAGAGGCACTTTGATTGGTCTTATAGATTCTGGAATAGATTATACACTACCAGTATTTAGAGATGTCCTGGGAAATTCCAAAATACTTTTTTATTGGGATCAATCTATTGGAAATAATCCGCCAGAGGGTTTTAAAGAAGGAACTTTGTATACAAACTCTGATATAAATGAAGCTATAAATGGAAATAAAGATATTCCTGTATCAATAACTGCAATGCATGGGACACATGTAGGTTCTATATGTGCACAAATTGCTAACAATGCTGAATTTATAATTGTTAGAGTTGGCAATAGACAAACAGATATTTACTCAAGAAGTACTGAATTTATGAGAGCAATTAAATTTATATTGGAAAAAGCTTTAGAACTAGGTAAACCAATAGCTATTAATATGAGTTATGGAACAAATGAAGGTTCCCATACAGGATTATCATTATTTGAACAATACATAGATGATATGTGCTTATATTGGAAAAATAATATGGTAGTTGCGGCCGGCAATAATGGAAATAAGGGTGGACATAAAAGAGTGGATATTAAAAATTCTAATGAGCAGATAGTTGAATTTGTCGTTGGTCAATCAGAAACAGTACTTAATATAAATATTTGGCCTAATTTTGTAGATCAATTTACAATAACTTTAATAGATTCATCAAATAATAGAACTCAAGAACTTTCAGCTAATAATAATGAAATTTCCAATAATATAAGAGGAACAACAATTTTAGGTAGATTTTATGAAATAATGCCTTATTCACTTCAAAGAAGAATAACAATTAGACTTAGTTCTGATAATCAAATCACACCTGGAATCTGGAAGATTCAATTTTCACCAATAAATATCGTAGATGGAATAATAGATTTATATTTGCCTACATCAGAAGGTTTAAATCCAGATACTAGATTTTTATCTCCAAGTAATATTTTAACAGTAACAGTGCCAGGAACGGCAAGTAGAGTTATAACAGTTGGAAGTTATAATTCTAGAACAGATGTAGTATCAGCATTTTCTGGAAGAGGAGATACAATGAAAGGTATTTTTAAGCCAGATTTATTAGCACCTGGTGAAAATATAGTTTCTTATTTAGTTGGTGGAACGACAGGGGCGCTTACGGGAACTAGTATGGCAACTCCTCATGTAACGGGATGTTGTGCGTTATTGATGGAATGGGGAATAATTCAGAAAAATGATTTATATTTGTATTCACAAAAACTAAAGGCATTATTACTTCAAAATGCACGACGAAGTAGAAATGGAACATATCCATCTGATTCAAATGGATATGGTTTTTTAGATATGTCTTCAATTTATTTTAATAGAAGTGATAATGACTTATCTGTAAAAACAAAACAACAATATAAGAGATTAGAGTATATTAATAATTTCATAAAAAAAAATAGATTAAATTTTAAAAGACAAAATGATTCATATGTAAATTCTACTTTTGTATATTTTAATAATCCAGAAGGATTTTTTAATAGTTTAAAAATATCTGAATTGGAAAGTAATTTTAGACGATTAAGTGAAAATAGTGGTATATTTTCAGAAACAGATACTGAAATAATACTTTCAGGAGAGTTTTCTAAGATTGAAGAAGTTGTAAGTGTTGAAAGCTTATCAGAAATGAGTTTATTATCTCAAGTATCTTCGGGGACATCAGGGGGATTTGCCATAAATGAAGATGAAAATATAAATTATATGAAAAATAATCCAAATTTAAATCTTACTGGTAGAAATGTCATAATAGCTATTGCAGATACAGGGATAGATTATCTACATCCAGATTTTATAAATGCAGATGGAACTAGTAAAATACTTTATTTATGGGATCAAACAAAAGAAGGAAATTCTCCTGAAGGATTTTATTTTGGAACAGAATATACAAGAGATGATATAAATAGAGCTATTAGTGAAAATGATAGTACATTATCTACTGATGAAGTTGGAAGTGGAACTTTATTAAGTGGTATTTGTGCTGGTCTTGGAGTAAGTAATTCCCTTTATGAAGGTGTCGCAAAAGATAGTGAGCTTATAGTAATAAAACTTGGAACAATAGATGGAAAATATAATAATGCATATTACTACGTAGCAAGAGATTATGCTAGAAAAAAAGCTAGAGAATTGGAAAGACCATTAATAATAAACACATCTGTTGGTACTAATAGTGATGTAGGATTTATAAATAGAGCAACACAATCTACAATATGGTATCAATATGGGGAATGTGAAATTGCGGGTATAGGAAATGAGGGAAATACACAGACACATGCAAGTGGCAAGATATCTAGCTCGGGTGAAACTCAAACTGTTGAAATTGAAATTGAGGAAGAAGAGGAGTTTTTAAAGATAGAATTATGGATTTGTCGTCCAGATAGAGTTAATATAAAAATTATCTCACCTACAGGAGAAGAAAGTAAAGATGTAGGTCTAGGTTATTATAAAAAGGAGAGTGGTATTTTTAATTTTGAAAATACTACCTATGCAGTTTTTTATGTATTCCCAACATCATATTCAGGTCAAGAATTTATAACTATAAATTTATATAATGCATCGCCTGGAGTTTGGAAAATAAATTTAACAGGTGTTTATATTAATAGTGGGTGTTACAATGTATATCTTCCAAATAGAAGTTTAATAAATCAAAATACAAGGTTTTTAGAACCAGATCCTTTTTATACAGTAAATTTTCCAACTGTAGATAGAAATATATTTACAGTTGGAGCTTATGATATGATAAATAATTCTATGTGGCCACCATCTTCTAGGGGTCCAAATATACGAAATATCCAAAAGCCAAATATAGTAGCACCTGGTGTAAATATAATTTCAGCTTATCCACATAATAGATATGGAAATATTACAGGAACATCAGCAGCCGCCGCCGTTACATCTGGAGTAGCAGCATTATTTTTACAATATGTAACACAAAATAATCAATATAAACGTCAAGGATTCACACAAAGTATATATTCATTTTTCCAATTAGGGGCAGATAGAGAAGATAATATACAATACCCTAATTTCATTTATGGATATGGTCTTTTAAATGCTAGAAAAATTTTTGAAGAATTTAGATAAATTAAATATAAAAAAATCAAAAATAATTAATAAGGAGAGTAAAAATGCCAATATTAAATAGTGAAATAAGGTCGTATAATATAATTTTTACTGGGAAAAAAGAAAGGTTAATACAATCACTTCAAGAAAATAATTTAACACAGTATATTTTTTTAAATGATTTGTTAATGGTTTTATATGTGGAAGCTAATTTTAACGAAAATATTTTTAATAATATAAATCAGATAGTATGGTGGGAAAGATCATATGCGATGAGTTCTCTAATAAATATAACAAATAATTTATTGCAAGGTGTTCCTGTGCGACAAGCTACAGATATGGCATATATGGGAAATAATTTGTACAATAGTTTGGAAGGAAGAGGAACTGTAATTGCGATTATAGATTCAGGAATAGACTATTTAAATCAAGATTTTTTAAATGAAGATGGAAGTAGCAAAATTTTATATTTATGGGACCAGGAAAGTAATTATAAATCTCCTCCAGAAGGTATGTTATTTGGTAGTGAATTTACTAGAGATGAAATAAATGAAGCTATATCAAATAATAATGGTGATTTAAGTAGAGATGAAATTGGAACGGGAACAGTGACGGCTAGTATAGCTGTTTCACAAGGTAAAAATAATATAAATTATAAAGGAATTGCACCAAAAGCTGAGTTAATTGTAGTGAAATTACGAAGTTATATTTCGCTATTCAAGGAAGGTAGAATAAATTATCAAAATACAGATTTTTTAGTAGCTATATCCTATATAATCAAAAAATTTAAAGAGATAAATCGACCTATAATATTAAATTTTACAGTTGGAACAACATCTGGAAGAGATATATCACAAGCTTTATTAAATACATTTGAAGAACTATATCAATCAGGATTTATATTAGTGAGTGGCGCTGGAAATCAAGGTAATACAGATATACATTATTCGGGAAATATATCAAATGGAGAATCTGTAGATATCGATTTTCAAGTTGGAGACGATAAAAATTTAAATATAATAATAGACGGATACAAAGTAGATAAGTTTGAAATAGCATTAATTTCTCCTTTTGGTGAGATTAGTCCAACTATAAGTTATGCGCCAAATTTTTCCTTATACGCAGGAAAATTTAATCTAGAAAATGTAACATATAGTATTTCCTATAGTTATCCTTGGATTTCAACAGGTTCTATGCAAGTATCTATAAATTTAAAAAATGTATATTCGGGAATATGGACACTTAGAATAACTGGCCAAAATGTTATAAATGGGGAGTTTAATGCATATCTTCCGAATAAAAATTTAATCTCTGACAACACTAGATTTATAGATAGTGATTCTAATTCAACAATAACGAGATATGGATTACTGAGAGAAGTTATAACTATTGGAACATATAATACAAAATCAAATATTATATGGATTGGTTCATCAAAAGGACCTGCTGAAACATTAGATATGGTTGCACCAGGAGTGGATATAATATCCAATTATTTAGATAATACTTTTAATACAGCTACAGGAACGGGAGTAAGTAGCTCAGTAGTATGTGGTGTTATAGCATTGTTAATTGAATTTATAATAAATCAAACTGAATTTTATAGATTATCTATATATAGTGAACCTATAAAAACATATTTGATGCTAGGAGCTACACAAAAACCTATATATACATATCCAAATACATCATATGGATATGGGATTTTAAATTATCAAAATACTTTGCAACGTATATCTGAAAATTTATAAATGAATATAATTTTTACTGTGAAAATATGTTATTTTAAGACACAATTTTACAGCTTTCGATTCTATGAATTGATAATTAATTTTTGGATAAAATAATTGAAAAAGAATTGGGAGGTGTAATTGTGCATAAAAAAGGATATGATGAACATGAAAAACATCACGGTATAAGTAGACAATTAAGTGGAAAAAGGAATGCAAGGTTATATTCAAGTGTACCTGTAGAAAATAACTATACAGCTGCATGGACTGACCCTGGTTATATTTACCCAGAAACAAATGTAACTGCTCCATCTGAAGAAATGACAGAAGAAGCAAAAGATTGGGTAGATAATGGAAGTAAATTATAAAGTATAAAGAATTTTTTTAGAGGTTACTTCAAAATTGTTTTGAAGTAACCTCTAAATTTTATAATGTATAGGAAATTATAATCAGCTTTATATTTTGGATAAATATAATTTACGTTAATGCATTTCAAAAAAATCTACAACTTTAAGGGGATTTAGAATAAAGATTTATTATTTATAATAAAATTTTATATAAAAATAAAACTATAAGTTGACAATTTATGGAAATGAATTACAATTAACAGTATAAAATATTTTTAAATGGAGGAAAATAATATGAAAGGAATGAGAAGAGAATTTACAAAATTATATAGCTATTTATATTTCATATTCTGGGGCTTTTATTTTAGCGCTGGCTATTTTTATTGCAAAAATATAAAAAGTAAATCTTTTCTAGGGAGTTCATATTTGACTTGCATTTAAATTTAATAAATTTTAAACTGGCCAAATAATATTAAATTATGATATTTAAGAGAACTCTGAGAGGGGTTCTCTTTTTTTATCTATATTATTTAGAAAAATAGGAATTATTAAAAATTTTAAAGGGTAATAGTGTATTTAGAATTAAATCAGTATAGATATAAATATTTGTTTTAAATTTACTATTTGGTTAAAGACAGTAAGGGGGAGACAAGATGTTAGAATTAAAGTATGGTGACTCAAAGGTTGATATAGACCTTTCGAAAGCTAAGTCAGTAAAAGTATTAAATGAAAATCCAATGGATGAAATTACAGATCTTAAGTCAGAATTTATTAAAGGTGTAACTACTAATATGATAAATTCAAAACCTTTAAGAGAAGTAATTTCAAAAGGGGACAAAGTAACAATAGTTATAAGTGACTTAACTAGATTTTGGCAACGTCAAGATTTAATATGTGAACAACTAGTAGACTATTTAGTGGAAGAAATCGGAATATCTTATGATGATATAGTAATAGTTGTAGCTATAGGCACTCACAGAATGCAAACAGAAGAAGAACTTTGCCAATTAGCTTCTAAAAAAGTTTATGACAAAGTTAAAGTTGTAAACCACGATTGCGATGCAGATGATTTAGTTTGTGTTGGAAAAACTAAAATAGGAACAGAAGTATATGTAAATCCGTTAGTAGTTGGAAGAAAAGTAATAATGGTAACAGGGACAGTTCACCACATTATGGCAGGTTTTGGTGGAGGAAGAAAAAGTGTAATTCCTGGAGTTGCAGGGCGTGAAACAATAAAACAAAACCATATAAGATGTTTATCAGAAACAGAAAAGAAAACAGACCCAAGGGTAGCGAGTAGGCTTTTAGATAATAATCCAGTAAATGAAGATATGAACCAAGCTGGAGAATTAGTAGATGTAGCATTTGGAATAAATATAGTTGTAAATACAAAATCTAAACATAGTAAATTATTCTGTGGTGATTTCCATGATGCATGGATAAAAAGTTGTAAATATGTAGACGATTGCTATGGTGTACCTATAGAAAAAGAGGCTGATATAGTTATAGCAAGTTGCGGTGGGTATCCTAAAGATATAAATCTATATCAATCTACAAAGAGTATATTCAATGCTGCAAGGGCTGTTAAAAAAGGTGGAACAGTTATATTCTTGGCAGAATGTAGAGAAGGTGGAGGTGCACCTGATTTCTTCAGTTGGATAGAACCATTAAAAAGAGGAGTTCTTGATGAAGAATTAAGAGCAAACTTTACAATAGGTGGATATATATTCTATGCATTATGTGAAGCTATTGCAAAATCAAAGATGCTTATGTTAAGCGAAATAGATCCAAACTTTGTAAAAGATTTAAATATAAATTCTTATAAAAATATAGATGAATTATTAGAAAAAGTTGATTTTGAAGGAAAAGATGTATGTGTACTACCATATGGAGGTAGCGTAGTTCCACTTCTTCAAGATTAATAAAATTTTTTGATTTGTAAATTTACATGCAAGGGAAAGGGGATTATATTATGAATATACCATTAATTATAGTTATTTTATACGTAGCATTCTTATTGGGGTTAGGAATATTTATGTCAAAGAAAGAAAAGAAAGATGGAGAAAATTTCTTATTATATAAAGGTAAAAATGGAACATGGATTACAGCTGTTACAATTGCTGGATTGGCAATAGGTGGAGCATCGACTATAGGTATAGCACAAAATGCATTTGTTGCAGGATTATCTGCTGGTTGGTATAACGTAGCTTGGGCATTTGGTGCTATAATAGCAAGTTTCTTAGTTGTTAAACGCTTCAGACATAGTGGACATAATACAGTAACTGGTCTTGTCCAAGATTTATTCGATAAAAAAACAGGTGTAATGATGACAATAGCTATGATTTTAATTCAATGTACAATAATTGCACTTCAATATATAGCTGGTGGTTCAATTTTAGCAAGTTTATTACCAGATATATTTAATATAAATACAGGGACATTTTTCAGCTTTTTGATATTCATGTTAGTAGCATTTGTTGGAGGTATGGGCTCAGTTAGTTTAAGTAATATTATAAATATATCATTAATTTATTTTGGAATAATAGTAGCTTCAATTATGGTATTTTTCAACCAAGGTGGTTGGGATGCAGCGATGCAAATGGCAAGTACTTCAGCAGATGTACCATATTTAAGTTTTACAGATGGTATGGGGATACCAGCAATAATTGCTTGGATGGTAGTTATGTGTGGTAACACAAACTCAATCCAAGGTGTAATTCAAATAGGTCTTACATCAAAAGATGACAAGTCAGCAGTAAATGGATTTAGATTAGGGGCTTTAATGATGATACCAATAGGCTTCTTATGTGCAATGCTTGGTATTTCATCAAAAGCTTTAATACCAGGAGTAGATGCAACTTTAGCACTACCTATGATAATATTATCATTACCACCAGTAATAGCAGGACTTACCTTATCAGCTTTATGGGCAGCGGATATGTCAACTGCATGTAGCATGTTAATAGGCTGTTCAACAACAGTAAGCCAAGATATATTCTTTAAAACAAGTATGGGACAAAGATATAAAGATAAAGCTTTCGCAATAAATAAAGCGATAATACTTATAGTAGGTATATTGACTTATATATTATCTTCACAATTAGGATCAATCTTAAATGCAATGAAAGTTTGCTTGTCTATGGCAATAGGAACATCAATCGTTGTATTGGGTGGATTATGTTTATCTAAATTTGCTGGAAAAAATGCAGGATTCTGGACAATATTAGTATCAGTATTATCAGCTGGAGCATGGCTATTTGTGCCAGGAATTCAAAATGTTTTTTCAGATGTAGGTTACTTAATGTTATTAACTACAGGTGTTACTTTTATAGTAGTAAGTCTATTTGATAAAAATAAAGTAAGTAGTAAAAATGATTTAACCCAACAAAAAATAGCTAGTAATTAATTAAAATATAATATCAAAGTACCTTGGATATACTTGTATCTAAGGTACTTTTGCATTTATTCTAAATATATTTATTGACAAAAAGTATTTAATGAGTTAAAGTTATATTATCGAAATAAACAAAAAACAAAGACTATGAAGGGAAGAGTAGTTATAAAACAGAGTAGTAGCGAGCTGGTTATGGTGGAAGTCCAGTACAATGTCTATAATGAAGAACATCCCGGAGTTACTAACCGAAATCATAAAGAGAGTAGACTTAGTCGGAGCCAAACCGTTACAATTGGTAATGTATATTAGTACATTAATGAGGTGAACTTTTAAGTTAAATTAGGTGGTACCGCGGAAGTACAGTCTTTCGTCCTATAGATAGGATGAAGGGCTTTTTTTATTGCTTAAATTTTATTATTTGGCAATTGATATAAAATAGGGATAATTAGAAATTGTATAAATTAATAAATTTAAGTTATAATTATAATATATTAAAAAGAAAATAAATAATCAGGAGGTATTCTATGCAAAAGGAATTCATAGAAATTAAACAACTTTATAGAAATAAAGAACAATACATAGATAAGACAGTTAAAGTCGCTGGATGGATAAGAACATCTAGAATGTCTAAAAACTTTGGATTTATAGAATTAAACGACGGTAGTTTCTTCAAAAACATGCAAATTGTTATAGATGAAAAACTAGAAAACTTCAAAGAAATTGGTAAATTACCAATAAGTACTTCTTTATTAATAGAAGGTACATTAGTGGCTACTCAAAATGCAAAACAACCAGTTGAAATACAAGCTACAAAAATAGTAGTAGAAGGTGAATCTGATAATTCATACCCACTACAAAAGAAAAGACATACAGTTGAATACTTAAGAACAATAGCTCACTTAAGACCTAGAAGTAACCTGTTCTCAGCAGCTTTCAGAGTTAGAAGTGTTGCTGCATATGCTATACATAAATTCTTCCAAGATAGAAACTTCGTATATGCTCATTCTCCAATAATAACAGGAAGTGACTGCGAAGGTGCTGGAGAAATGTTCAGAATAACAACTCTAGATTTAAATGATGTTCCAAAAACTGAAGATGGAAAAGTAGATTATTCACAAGACTTCTTCGGTAAAGAAGCTAACTTAACAGTTAGTGGACAATTAAACGCTGAAATAATGGCTTTAGCATTCAGAAATGTATACACATTCGGACCAACTTTCAGAGCTGAAAACTCATACACAGGTAGACATGCTTCTGAATTCTGGATGATAGAACCTGAAATAGCATTTGCTGACTTAGAAGACAATATGGAACTTGCTGAAGATATGATAAAATACATAATCAACTATGTACTTGAAAACTGTCCAGAAGAAATGGAATTCTTCAATAGCTTTGTAGATAAAGGATTATTAGAAAGATTACACAAAATAGTAAATTCTGAATTTACAAGAATAACTTATACTAAAGCTATAGAATTATTATTAGAATCAGGACAAAAATTCGAATATCCAGTTGAATGGGGATGCGATTTACAAACTGAGCATGAAAGATACATAACTGAACAAATATTCAACGCTCCAGTATTTGTAACTGATTATCCAAAAGAAATAAAAGCATTCTACATGAGAATGAACGAAGATGGAAAAACTGTTAGAGCTATGGACTTATTAGTTCCAGGAGTTGGAGAAATAATCGGTGGTTCTCAAAGAGAAGAAAGATACGATTTATTAATGGATAGAATAAAAGAATGTGGATTAAATGAAGAAGATTACTGGTGGTATTTAGAACTTAGAAAATACGGTACAGCTACACATTCAGGATTTGGTCTTGGATTTGAAAGAATAATAATGTACTTAACTGGTATATCTAACATAAGAGACGTAATACCATTCCCAAGAACTCCTAAAAACGCTGAATTCTAGGGTTATTGAAAATTAATTATAGAAAAATTATTTAAAATATATTGTTTGCCCCAAACCTTAGATTTTATCTATGGTTTGGGGTTTTGTATTATCTAAAAAAATATAATGACAAACTGTTGTTGTTATGAAATAATTTATATATGGAAATATTATACTTAGGAGGTAGTTGATATGTACAGTTTGAATAAAGTAGGAGAAAAAACATATTATATAGATTGCCCGACTAATATAGGCCTATATAAATTAAACGATACAGATGTCTGTATAATAGATAGCGGTAATGATAAAGAAGCAGGGCGAAAAATAAATAAAATCTTAAAGGAAAATAACTTTAATCTAAAATACATAATAAATACTCATTCAAATGCCGATCATATTGGAGGAAATGAGTTTTTACAAAAAAGAACAGAGTGTAAGATAATTTCAACAGAAATCGAAAATTTATTCACAAAATATCCAATTTTAGAACCGTCATTTCTATATGGTGGATATCCATTTAACAAACTTACAAATAAGTTTTTGATGGCAAAGGCAAGTAATCCAACGGGAAATTTAGATGAACTTCCAGAAGGACTTGAATATATAAAACTAGGCGGACATTTTTTCGATATGATTGGAATAAAAACGTCTGATGATGTTTATTTTTTAGCTGATTGCGTATTTGGAGAAAATATCGTAAAAAAATACCATATATCATTTATATATAATGTTGATGAATTTTTAAAAACATTAGATTATGTAGAAAATTTAGAAGGCAAATTGTTTATTCCTTCTCATGCAGAAGCTTGTGAAGATATAAAACCTCTAGTTAAATTAAACAGAGACAAAGTATATGAAATAATAGATACAATCTTAAGTATATGTAAAGAACCATTGATATTTGAAGATATTTTACAAAAACTATTTATACATTACGATTTAACAATGGATTTAAATCAATATGTTTTAATAGGAAATACATTAAAAGCATATTTATCATACTTATACGATATTGAAAAATTAAATATTGAATTTATAGATTCTAAATTATATTGGAAAACTATATAATATATTTTGTAAGCTATTAGAGAATATCTAGTAGCTTTTTATTTACACTTAGAGAATTTACATCTTTAAGGTGATTTAAAATAAAGATTTCTTTATGTATTTAAAATAAAGACTTATTTGTTAAGATTAATTTAAGATTTCATTGGTATAATTGATTACGTAATAAATAATAAACATAAAATAAATAGTAATGGAGGAGTTAAAATGCAAGTAAGAGGTTCAGATGATACATTAGAGTTTGCAGATAAATTTAGAAATTATTCAAAAGAAGATGGACATCAATACAGAAATCTAGAAAATAAGAAGTTTGTACTTAGAAGAAAAAGTAAAGTATATTGCCCAAATTGTAAAAGTGAAACAAATTTAAACGATATCTATTGTAAAGAATGTGGGACTTGTTTAGAATCGATAAGCAAAAGAACTTATGATTTTAGTATTAAAAATATCTTATCTAATATAAATATAAAAGATAGTTTTAAAGTAGCTGGATTTGCCACAGTAATATTATTTTTTATAAGTGTAATAGTAAAACAAATTTTAGGAAGTGTATTAGGAGAATACACATCTTATATAAGTGCTTCAGATATACTTTTATTACTAAATGGAGGAGACTTAAGCGTATTCACAAGTGGTAGTGGTATGATGAGTTATGGAAGTTATTATAATTTTAGTTTCCAACTATGCTCATTGATACTTTTAGTATTACCAGTTATATGTTTGGGTATTTCATATAAAGTATTTATGAAAGAAAAAAATACAAATGAATTAACTTTATTTATACAAGCTATAGGTGTAGGAAGTCTATACGGATTAATATTAGCAGTAATAGCACTTTTATCAAGAAATCAATTATCTATTGGAGGAGGATTTTTATCTTCAGGATATAGCTTAATATATGGAGTTGGCTTTATAAGTGTTTTATTTAGAGGATTTTTATTAGGATTTTTATCAATATTGTACATTGGAACAAAAAAAGAATATGAAGAAAGTAATATATATTTAGGTATATTTAAACAAAGTATAAAAACAGTAGCTTTAGGATATTTAATAGTGTTTGTACTTTTAGTTATAGGACATTTAATCGGGTTAAGCTATGTTTATGAATTTGGAATATCAAATTCTATATCAAATATAAATGTTTTTGTTGTAATTAGCCAATTAGCAGCTTATATTTGGGGATTTGCAAACTTTAATATTGCTACTATAGGAAGCCAAAGTTTATTTTTACCTAGTTTATTTAAAACTTCTTTAAGCATAGATTTTAAATTATGTTTAATAGCATTTGTAGCATTATCAGCTTTAATTTTATTTATTTCAGGTATAAAATTAAACAATAAATATAAAACTTCATCTAAAAAGCCAGTTTTAATATTTAGCGTATTTTATGCAGTAATTATGGCCTCATTATCAATATTTACTTATGTAAATATAAATGGAGGATCTTTGTTAGGATATAATATAGCGATGAATACAAATGTGATTTTAACATTAATAATGAGCTTTATTTATAGCTTTATAGTAACTTTTGTAGGATTTAAATTAAGCAATTGGGATTAGAAAAAGAGAGGGATAAATAATGAAAGTAAATAATAAATTTTTAAATATTGAATCAAAATCAAAAAAGTCACAAATAGAAAAAGAAATTCATGAATTTGAAGATGAAAAAAGCAAAAAAATTATGCAACTTGGGCTTTCTGCCTACGATAAAATAAGAAGAGGAAATATAGACGAAAGCTTATTTGGCGAATTAATCTATGAAATAAAGAAAATTGATTTAGAAATATATAATAGAATGTTAGATATAGCTGATATGGAAGGACACAATGAACATACACCTATATGTGAATGTGGATATATATCAAAAAATAATGAAAAGTTCTGCCCTAATTGTGGTAAGGAAATAAAAAAAGACAAAGAATTTATTTTATGCGATATATGTGCAAGTAAAATAGATGCCGATTCTAAATTCTGTGTTTGTTGTGGCTCAAAAGTAGTTAAAAAAGAAAAATTTGATATAGATAATTATGAAATAGATGAGAGCGAATACGAAATAGACGATGCAGATGAATCATATAGATATGCAGATGATGAGGAATTAGATACTATAGACTCATCAGTAGAAATAGTAAATGAAGAAGTTTTAGACAGTGAAAATGAAGAAAATAGAGAGTTATATGAAGAATATAATTTAGAAAATAAAGAAAGTAATAAAGAAGAAATAGAAGATAATTTAAAATTTGATGATCAAAAAATTGAGCTAACTAAAAAGGGTAATTAAAAAATACAGATATATCTGATAAGATATATATATAACCTAAATTAAACTAAAATCAAATTAAAATTATCGAAAAGATGTTTCTTATCCAACCCTTAATTAATATCTTTAGATAATTAAATAGGGGGGCTAGTATTATTGGAGAATTAACATTAAACGATATAAAAAGTATAAACGTATTTACAAATATAAAAAAAGATACAATTGAAAAATTATTAAAAACTGGTTGTATATTAAAGTTAAACAAAAAACAAATTCTATTTTATGAAAGAGATATACTTGAAAATGTTTATTTTTTACTAAGTGGGAAAGCATCAATATATAAAATGAATGAATTTGGAGAGAGAAAGGTTATCTTTATACTAAATGAAGGTGAAATAATAAATGAAGTATTTTTATCAGATGTTACAAGCACTGTGACATGTGAAGCATTTGAAAAATCTACAATAATCAAATTCAATAAAAAAGATTTTATAGATATAATGGAGAATGATTTTAACTTAGTTAAAAATATAATAAAGGTTTTAGAACATAGAGATAGACGTCTATGTAGACAATTAAAAAATTCAACATATATAAAAATAGAAAAGAAACTAGCAGCAAAACTATATCGATTAAATAGAGAGTTTGGAGTAAAAAAAGGTCAGTGGTATTTTTTAGATGTTCCTGGTGTAACTGTAACATATTTAGCAGATATGTTAGGATGCAAGAGAGAAACTTTATCTAGAGCTATGAAAATACTTCAAAATGACAATTTAGTAAAAATAGAAGGAAAGAAAATTTATATAAAGCCAGATGAATTATCATTATTTTTTAAAAATTAAATAAGAATTATAAACAACAATTGATTTTGTATATACAAATTGATTGTTGTTTTTTTGTTTAAAAAATGGAAAAAAATCTAAAGTTTGTGATAAAAATCACATACTTGGTTTATAGAACTTGGTACTATTACAACATAAAGAAAAACTTATGTATTTAATTATATAGATAAAAAGAAGAGGTGAACATAATGAAGTTAAAACTTAACTACGAATGTTTTGATAAGGGATTAGAAAAATTAAGTCAGGAGTATAAAATATTTGCACCTGTAGTTTTAGAATATAAAGGAACATATTCAGATACTCCAAGTATTAGATATAAAGAAGTAAAGAAATTTGAAGATATGGAATTTGCTTTAAAATCTCATTTTTCTCCAAAAGAAGTTATGCTACCTATAAACGAAATATTACTTTATTTCACACAAGATGAGTATAGTGAAGCTAAGGTGGAAGAGGAAAAGGTTTTAATATTTATGAGAGCATGTGATATAAATGCAGTAAAAAGAGTAGATGAAATTTACTTAAGAAATGGTGAAGAAGATTATTACTATAAGAGAAGAAGAAATAAAGTTAAATTTGTATTGGTTGGATGCAGAGAAAGTTTTAGAAACTGTTTCTGTGTAAGTATGGACTCTAATAAAACAGAAGACTATGCAATGGCTTTAAATATAAGAGATAATGAACTTTATATAGATATAAAAGATGAAGACTTAAATGTGTTTGACGGTCAAAGTGAAGAGTTTGAAGTAGATTATGTAAAAGAAAATTATATAAAAGTTGAAATACCAGAAAATATAGATCCGATAAAAGTTAGCAAAGCTCCTATTTGGGAAGAATACAATGCCAGATGTATATCGTGTGGAAGATGTAATTTTGTCTGTCCAACTTGTACTTGTTTTACTATGCAAGATATTTTCTATAAAGAAAATAAAAATGTGGGAGAAAGAAGAAGAGTATGGGCTTCATGCCAAGTTGATGGATTTACAGATATTGCGGGGGGACATTCATTTAGAAATTCTAAAGGTGATAGACTTAGATTTAAAGCTATGCACAAGGTTTATGATTTTAATAAACGTTTTGGATATCAAATGTGTGTAGGATGTGGCAGATGTGATGATAACTGTCCACAATATATTTCTTTCTCAACTACAATAGATAAAATAAATGATTTTTTAAAGGAGGATGAATAAGATGAATTCATATATACCTAAGGTTGCCAAAATTATAGATTTAATAAAACATACAGAAAAAGAATGGACATTTAGAGTTGAGTGCGATACTAAAAATGTTCTTCCAGGAAAATTCTTTGAGATATCAATGCCAAAATACGGAGAAAGTCCAATTTCAGTAAGTGGATACGGAGAAGATTATATAGATTTTACTATAAGAAATGTAGGAAAAGTAACTAGTGAAATATTTAAATATGAAGTAGGGGACAGTCTTTTAATAAGAGGACCCTATGGAAATGGATTTAACTTAGAAAATTATATCGGAAGAGAGCTTACAGTTGTGGCAGGTGGTAGTGCACTTGCTCCAGTAAGGGGAATAGTTGAATATGTATATCAAAATCCTAATAAATTTAACAACTTTAATTTAATAGTAGGATTTAGAACAATAAATGATGCTTTATTTAAAGATGATTTAAAAAGATGGACTGAAAAATTAAATGTAATAGTTACAGTTGATAAAGAAACAGAAGGATATGATGGGTTTGTTGGTCTTGTAACAAAATATATACCAGATTTAAAAATAGAAGATGTAGATAACTTTTCATGTGCAGTAGTAGGCCCTCCTATGATGATGAAATTTACTGTTGGAGAATTTTTAAAGAGAAATGTAGCAGAAGAAAATATTTGGGTTTCTTATGAAAGAAAAATGTGCTGTGGATTAGGAAAATGTGGACATTGTAAGATGGATGAATCATATATTTGTCTAGATGGTCCTGTGTATGATTATTCAAAAGCAAAAACATTAATAGATTAGGGGGGGAAATCATGATAAGAGATATAAATACTAAAAAGGTAATGAAAAATGCATATAGGATTACTAAAAATAGATATCAAACATCCTTAAGAGTTAGGGTTCCAGGGGGAGCTATAGACCCTGAATGTCTAAATATAGTTGCACAAATTTCTCAAAAATTTGGCGATGGAGAGATTCATATAACAACTCGCCAAGGTTTTGAAATATTAGGTCTTAGATATGAAGATATAGATGAAATAAATAAAATGATACAACCAGTAATAGATAAACTTGAAATAAATCAATTTGAAAAAGATAAAGGATATCCAGCAGCTGGAACTCGTAATGTATGTGCATGTGTAGGGAATAAAGCCTGCCCAAAGGCTGCATATAATACAACTGAATTTGCTAAAAAAATAGAAGATGCAATATTCCCAAATGATTTACATGTTAAGGTAGCTCTTACAGGATGTCCAAATGATTGTATAAAAGCTAGAACTCACGATTATGGAATAATAGGAATGCACAAACCAATATACGAAATGGACAGATGTGTAAATTGTCAAGCATGTGTTAAAAAATGCAAGAGATTATCTACAGGTGCATTAAGTGTTGAAAATAATAAAATAGTAAGAGATGCACAAAAATGTATAGGATGTGGTGAATGTGTATTAAATTGTCCAACAGGAGCATGGGCTAGGTATGAAAAGAAATACTACAGATTAGCGATAATGGGTAGAAGTGGGAAAAAAAATCCTAGACTTGCAGAAGATTGGATTCTTTGGGTAGATGAAGAGAGCATAATAAAAATAATAGTAAATACTTATAAATTTGCAAAAGAATATATTGCTAAAGATGCACCAGGAGGAAAAGAACATATTGGATATATAGTTGATAGGACTGGATTTATGGAATATAAAAAATATGTTTTAGAAGGTGTAACTCTAAATAAAGAAGCAATAATTAAAAACAATGTATACTGGAGTGGAATACATTATTAAAATAGACCAAAAATAAAAAGTCTATAATATAAAGAAATCTTTATTCTAAAGACACTTAAAGATGTGGATTTCTTTAAAGTTTATCGCACTTGCTACGCCAAGTGCTAAAAATGTATTAACGGAAATTATATTTATCCATAATTTAAAGCTGATTATAATTTCCTATGCATTATAAAAAAACTCCTATATTAAAAGCTAAGTTAAAACTTTTAATATAGGAGTTTTTATGTTTAAAGGAAAAAATTAAAAATATATTAAGAAAAAGATACAAAATTGAAAGATTTGATAAGGTGAAAAATAAATTTAACTGTGTTAAACTATAATAGTATGAATAAACTTGGAGGGATTAAAATGAAAAACAATAAAGTAAGGTCAAAAAAGAGGGAATACGACACTTATAGTATTACTATGGAGTTAGAGAAGCCTTTACTTTACGAAGAAGAACAAGAAGAAATTTATAAAAGACAGAAAAATATAAAAAGAAAATCTAGAAATAAAAAAATAGTAAAATTGATACTAACTTTATTATTATGTTCAGTAATGGGTTTTTTCATTTGGCTAAGTAGTTATTATGCTCCAACATCACAAGCTGAGTCTTATTTAAAAAGCACTAATTCTGTAGAGGTAAGTATAGACAATAATTTTATATGCTTTACTCCGACAAATACAACACCTAAAAAAGGATTTATATTATATCCAGCTGCAAAAGTAGATGCAAAAGCATATTCACAAATTTGTAGTATGATAGCAGCTAAGGGATATAAGGTAGTTGCAGTTGATATGCCTTTTAATTATCCGCTTTTTGGAAAAAATAAAGCAGATGAAGTTATAAAAAAATATAGCGATATAGAAAGCTGGGTTATAGGTGGAGATTCATTAGGTGGATTTGTAGCTACAAGATATGTAAATTCAAATATATCAAAAATTTATGGGGTTGTATTAATATCTTCATATCCACTGGATTCATACTTAAAAGAAATAAATATGAATGTTTTATCAATTTGGGGTAGTAAAGATGGAGTTATAAACTTCCAATCTTTAATAGATGCAAAACAAAAACTGCCAAATAAAACTACTTACACTGAAATTGAGGGAGCAAATCATTCACAATTTGGAGATTATGGAACATATAAAAGTGATGAACAAGCTCTTATAAATGCAGACGCACAAAAACAAAAAACTGCTGATAGCATATTACAATTTTTGGGAAATACAAACTAAAACTAAAAGATTGATATGAGTTTTATTAAAAATAAAATCATACCAATCTTTTTTAGTTTTTATAATTATAAAGTATTTACAATTTAAATTTGCTTATATAAATTTAATTCACTCCAACTACTCTTTTCAGGATCTTTTTTAAATGCATCTATAAACCATGTAATATCTTTTGTTGATATGCATTTTGAAATAAATAATAAAAATACATAGATAATAAATATAACAACGCCATGTAAAGCTAAGTTGCTTATATTTATATAATAAAAGAATTTTTTAATGACGAATGTAGATATAAATATTGATATAGTGGGTTTGAAGACCCAATTAACAATTGAAAAATCTAGTTTTGTGACCTTTAAAAGCCTATTAGCACTTAAAGAGAAGTTTAGTGTTGTGCTTATAAATAGAACCATTATAAAACCATCTATACCGAAAATAGGGATTAATAAATTTATAATGATTATTCGGACAGTCATATCTATTAGATTGTATCTTAAAGTATAAACTTGTTGATCTAAAGCATTTAAACTTCCATCTACAATTCTATCTAAGTACATAAATGGTATTAATGGGGCTAAGATTTTTAACATAATACCAACTTCATCATTTTTATATAAGATTTGTCCTAATTCACTTGAATAGGTCATAAAAAAACCAGTCGCAAAGAAGGCTATTATAAGTGTGAATTTTATTACTTTAGATATTACAAAATTAACTGATTTTTTTCTGTTTAAAACATTGTACTGTGCAATTTCTGGTATTATAAGCGTTGAAAATGATGCTAAAAATATCGATGGAAAATTTAAAAGAGGTAAAGCCATACCTTTAATTACACCAAATATAGATAAAGATGTAGCAGTTGAAGAACCATGAGATTTTAAAGCCTTTGGAATTAATATATCTTCTATAGATCTTAAAAATGTCTGTATATATGCACTTCCAGCTATAGGAAGGGCAACTGATACAACTTCTTTAAATAGAGTTTTATTTGATTTTTCAATACTTCTTTCAATTTTATTTTTCTTTTCAAATATGTACATAAGATAAGCACAGAAACATGCGACAATACTTCCTAAAGTCATACCTAAAGTTATATAAGAACAAGTGTATTCTAAGTTTGATGTTGAAAATGAAGTTATAAAGAAAGCGACAATAACTATCATTGTAATATTTTCTATAAAATCTGCAAAAATACTCTTAATAACTTTTCGGCATCCATAAAAGTATCCATTAAAACAAGCCGATATTCCGATAAAAGGCATACTAAAAGATAAAATTTGTAGAGGTGTTTGTGCCCTAATATCACCTATCAAAACAGTGCTTATAAAATGGGAACCATAATATAAACCTAAGGCTGAAATACAGCTAAAAAATAACGTATATATAAAACCACATTTAAGCAAATGTCTAATTTTATCTTTGCTACTTTTCTTTCCAATTTCTTCAGCGATAAGCCTTGTAAGTGTAAGTCTTATACCCGAAATTGCTATAGTCCATGCAAAGACATTTATGCTCATAATCAATTGGTAAAGACCCATGCCTTCGCTACCGATTTGATTAGATAAATATATTCTAAATACCATGCCCAAAATACCGAGGCTCATCGTAGAAAAGGTCAATAAAAAAGTATTTATAATTAAATTTCTTCTCCTCATAAGTTTTCTCCTTTAAATTAAGTATATTTATTTATATGATTAAAGTAGAAAAAAAATTTATGAAATTTAGATACATATTATTGTATTGATGAAAATATGAAAAAAGTGTAAAATTATTTCTAACAGGAGAAAAGGAGAATTGAGTTGGATACTATCATAAAAGCTAAAAAAGGAAATAAAAAAGCTATAAAACAAATAGTAAAAGAAAACATAATACAAGTTTACAGACTTATTTTTCTTCATACTAAATATGAAGAAGATGCTAAAAATATATTAAGAGATACTATAGACTTTATTTACGAAAACTTTTCAAAGGTGGATAATGAAAAAATTATTTTATGGATGTATAAAATAGCTATTATAAATACGAATAATTTTTTAAAATGTAATGGTATGGTTGAAAAAAATAATAGTTTAAATAGTTACTATTATAATAATAAAATAAAAATGTATGAGTCCATAGATTTATTAGACTTAAAGTATAGAAATGTAGTTATACTTAAGTGTTATTTTGATCTTTCATATGATGAAATTGGGTATATATTAGATTTAAATAGCGATACAGTTAAAATTTATTTTAGGCAATCATTAAAAAATTTGAAGGTAAATGTGGGTGAAGGTTTATAATTATGCATGAAAAAAGTTTGTATAAAAAAAATATGAAAAAAGATTTATATAATATCGAAATAGATATAGATGAAGACATAAAAAGGGATATTGAGGATTTTTATTTTTCCAAAAATGATTTGGATAATATAAAAATTCCACTAGATTTAGAAGATTTAATAGAAGAACCTTTTGAAGAAGAAAAACAAGAAAAAAAGACTTATTATTTTAATTGGTTTATAGATTTATTATTAGTATCTTTGTTATTGCTACCTATAGTTGGGATTTATAATCCTAATATATTTGTAAAGTTTGAAAATGTATATCCATTTTTTCTTAAAACCCATAATTTTTTAGAAAAGGATAATTTAAGAAAAATATTAGGTGGGGAAAGTGAATCAGTAGATTTAAAAAATACTAAGCCAGCAGTTGTAGTTAAAGAAAGTGAAGTGAAAAAACCAAAAACAAATGCAGAGGAATTAAAATTAATACACTCTCTTGCAAATTCACTTATAAAAGCAGAATACAAATGGGAATGTACAGAGGTTACGCCTAAAACTATAAAAAAAGTTATTTCAGGAATAGATTGTCTGCGAGATAGAGAAGAAAGAATTTACTTTAGAAGTAATTTAGAAAAATGGAAAAATGGGGATTTCTCTAATGCTGTTGAAGTACATAATAAAGTTTGGTCTATTTTAGAAGGAAACGTAGGCGAGGCTTATGATTTGGACGAAGAAAGTATATCCAAAATAAAAGAAAAGTATTATTAGAAGAACACCTTATATCAAAGCCAAGTAAGTTTAGATATAAGGTGTTTTTTCACAATGATAGGATATTTAATTATTATTTTACTTCATTTAAATATTGACCACTTAAATCATCGAAAGCAGTTGTTTCTAATGGGTAATAATAACTTTTATTATCTTTTTCAATTAAAATGGCTTTACTTGCTATATCAGAATCAACTGTATGTAAAAATACTAGTGCATCACAATTTTGGATAAATTCTGTTATAAGTTGTTTTGAATTATTATTAAAAGAGTATGATTTTTTTTCTTTATCATAATTACAACTAACTAGATAAATCGGCCCTATTTTTTGATTAGTTTCGATAATTGTTGCACAATTATAACTAGAAGATAATTGGCTATATACAGGTGTTTTATCTTCTAAATTTGTTTTTTTCATAAGCTCTTCTAAATCTACATTGCCATTATTAATTGATATGATATACCCTTTCATCTTAAGTTTCGATAAATCATCATTAGAAGAATTTTCACTATTATCATCAATTTGTGTTCCTGAAGGGACATCTAAGTCATCTAATTGATCTTGTAAGGCTTGATTATCAAAATGTTTTTTTATAAAAAATCCACAAAACAATATAATAACTAAGAAAATGATGATATATAGTATTTTTGATTTTTTCATATAATCACCTCAGATATAATTATAGCATTTTTATTGGTAAAATATATTTCAATAATATAAAACTTTTATTAAAGATATTTTTAGAATATAATAATAGAAATAATACTCATATTAAAAAAATAATTTAAAACATAAAAAAGGGTAATAAATAATATTTATTAATGTTTGATTTATTATTTGATATGATTTATCCTTAATATAATAAGATTTATAATACTGCAATATAAGTAGTGATAGGAAAAAAATAAGCTTTACAAGGAGGTAAAAAATGGTTAATGTATTTAATTATATGGACAACTTTATTTTTGTAATTAGCTTAAATAGAAAAATAAAGTTTACCAATAAAGCTGTCATGAATAAAATAAAAATTAATTTAAAAGACATCATAGACACTCCTGTAAAAGACTGCCTATATACTAATGGTAAAAGCATAAATAATTTAATTGATGGTCTGGGTAAGGATGAAGATATAAATTTTGATTTTTATTTACAAATTTATAACAAAAAATTTGAATTTAATGGAGATTTGTTCGAAGGTAATTTTTATGAAGAAAAGAGTTATTTTATAGTAGCAAGGGATTTATGTGAAAAATACTATAGTAGAAGTGATTTAGAAACATTATTAGATAATATAAATCTGTCATGTTTTATAAAAAATAAAAAGGGTGAGTATTTATATGCTAATAAGAGAAAGTGTGATTTTCATAAGAAGACAAAAAAAGAAATCATTGGATGTAGAGCGAACGATTTATATGATAATGTACAGGAGCTTGGATATATTGAAAATGTTGAAAATGAACTTATAAAGAGAAAAGAACCTTTTTCTACTGAAAACGTATTCACTGTAGATGGAGAAAAGAAATGGTATGAAGTGACATTAAGTCCTACATTAAATGAAGATAAAAGTGTAAAAAATATAAATATAACTTCTAGAAATATAGATATAAGAAAACACTTAGATAAAACATTAGATTATATTTCAATTAAACTAAGAGAAATTAATGAAAGTATTAATAAAGGTGAAGACATTTATAATAATAATTTGATGAATTTACTAAATTATATATCAGAAAAAATAATAAATAATTTTAAATCTGATGGAGTTGCAATTAGCTTATATAACAAAGATGAAAATGATTTTTCGATACTAATTGGCAAGGGTGTAATAGTAGATGATTTCACAATAACTGAAAGAAAAGAAACAACTACAGCTGTTCATCTGAAATATACTCAAAAATGTAAATTAGAAGGTATTAAATATGTAGATGAAATAGAAAATGAAATGGTTACAAGAAAATTGAAAGAAAAAAATATATATAAAATAGGAATATATAATATTACAGTAAAAGATGAATTACTAGGTCATGTAGTTATAACTTTTTTACAAGATACAAAATCTATAGAATTTGGATACGATTATATAAAAACAATATGTTCACATTTAGCAGTTACAATTTCAAATATTAATGAATCTATTAAAATAAAAAATGAACTTAAAGAATATAAACAAAAAAAAGATTACTTGCAAAAATGTATAGAAATTTCGGTAGATATAATAGGAAAATTTGATAAAAACGGGAATCTTGTATATATAAATGAAGATAGATTAAAAGGTATATTAGGATGGAGTGCAAAAGAATTTGAAGAGTTAGAACAAATAAAAAAACATTTTGGGGATAAAAAAATGGTAAATCAAGATTCAGGAAGTGTTTATGAGAATTTTGATTTTGAAAATGATTTGATTGTTCATTATGAAAGTAAGGTTTTATGTAAAAATGGAGAATATAAATGGCTAGAATGGAATATAAAAAATTATTATGATGAAGAAACACTATTTTTTACAGCTAGAGATATTACTTCAAAAAAAGAGTATCAAAAGAACGGAAAATTACTTGAACAAGCAGTAGAAATGGAAGATTTAAAAAATAGATTTTTTAATAACTTATCTCATGAATTTAAGACACCTATAAATATAATTTTAGGCATAGTACAATTAATTGAACAAAGTAGAAGTAATAATAATTATATATTAGATAATCTAGATTTTCATATAAATATAGTAAAGCGAAATTCATATAGACTGTTAAGACTTGTACAAAATTTATTAGATCTTAGTCAAGTAAAAAGTCAATATTACGATATGAATTTTGGAAATTACGATATAGTTGAAATCGTTGAAGATATAGTTATGTCAGTAGCTACTTATTTAAAAAATAAAAATATAAATTTAATTTTTGATACAAATTGTGAGGAACAAATTATATCTTGTGATCCAGAAAAAATAGAAAGAATAGTACTTAATTTATTGTCTAATGCGATAAAATACAATAAAGATGATAATGATATAGAAGTATATATGAATGTGAGTAAATCATTTGTAAAAATTTATATCAAAGATTATGGTATAGGTATAGAAGCTCATGAATTAGAAAATATATTTGAAGAGTTTATAAAATTGGATGATGGACTTACAAGGCTTTGTGAAGGTAGTGGAATAGGATTATCTATTGTAAATGAATTTACACGTATACACAAAGGAGAAGTTAGAGTATTTAGTGAATTGGGAAGAGGAACTACTTTCGAAGTTATACTTCCAAATAAAATAAATAATACTGCTAATGGAAATATTAAAAACAATAAAAACATTCAAAATAAAATGGAAAGATGTAATATTGAATTTTCAGATATATATAATTAGTTTAATATATAAAATAGTCTGTGAATATTCATTTAATTGTATTATAGACATTTAAAAATAAAATTTCACAGGCTATTTTTATTATTATTTAAAAGTTTATATATTTCACTAACAAAATTATAAAGCGATATAATTTGTAATTTTAGATTTTAATAACTAAAACAAAAATATACCAAATATAAAATTATAGTATAATAAATATATTGATAATAATACTATAGAAAAGGAAAGGGTACAAGATAATGCAAAAAATATTCTATGAAAATTCATATAAAAAAGAATTTGTTGCTGAAATAATAGATATTAAAGAAATAGATAATAAATTTCATATAGTTTTAGATAAAACAGGATTTTATCCTGAGGGAGGGGGACAACTATGTGACTTGGGTAAAATTGACTCACATGATATAGAATACGTATACGAAAAAGACGATGTTATTTATCATGTATTAAATACTAAGCCAATAAAAATACACAAGGTAAAATGTATATTAAATTGGAATAGAAGAGAATATAGCATGACCCACCATCTAGCACAGCATATAATATCGGCGTTATTTTTAAAAGAATTTAATAAGAAAACAACAAGTTTTCATATGGGGATTGAAGATAGTTGTGTAGATATTGAAGGAAGTTTTTCAGATAAAGAAATTAAAAAAATAGAAAAAATGGCTAATGATATAATAGCAGAAAATATTCCTGTGGAAACATTTGAAATAACTAAAAAGGAAGCTAAAAAGTTAAAATTAAAAGATGATTTTTCAAAGATAAACGGGAATGTTAGAATAGTGAAAGTAGGAGATTTAGATACTAATTGTTGTTGTGGAGTACATCCTCAAAATACACTGGATCTTAGAATAATAAAGTTTAAAAAGCATGAAAAATATAAAACTTCAACGAGAATAGAATACTTAGCAGGGAAGAAAGCTATCAACTATATTATAAATAGAGATGACAACTTAAGTAAAATTTGCAAATATCTAAGTTGTAGTGATGAAGATTCTATAAAAGGAATTGAAAATATAAATAATAAACTTACTGACTCTATAAAAGAAAATAAAAGATTAAAAGAAGAAATAGCTCATTACGAATTAAAAGATTTAGTATCATCTGCTAAGTTAGTAAATGATATATCTATAATAGACAAAATATATAATGATAAAGATACAAAATACATATCTAAATTGGCAAATAAAATAACAGAAGAAGATAATAAAATAGTTTTATTTGCTCTTATAAATGGGGATAGAGTTAACTTAGTATTTTCATGTAGTAAAAATTTAAACTCTTTAGATATGAATAGCTTATTAAAAGATGCTATAAAATTAATCGACGGAAATGGTGGCGGAAATAAATTCAATGCACAAGGTGGAGGAAAAAATAACTCTAATTTAGAATCACTTATAAATTATACACTTATGAAGCTTCAAAATGAATTGGATTAAATAGTATTTGATATTATGGCTTATATTGAGTATAATTGTAAAGGTTACAAAATCTAAATAAATGAGATTTTAGCATTTGATAATGAAAGAGAGTAAGATAAAATGAAAAAAGATGTATTCAACGGAAAGAGACTTAAGATTGCTAGAGTATATAGAGGAAAAAGCGTAGATATTTTAGCTAAAGAAACAAATATAAATAAAAAAGATATCTTAGCCTTTGAGGATAATAAATATAAACCAACTTTAGAAAATGCATTAAAACTATCTAATATACTTCATTTCCCGAGAGAATATTTCTACGGTAATGAAAATTTAAAAATTGTAGTAGAGGACTCGCATTTTAATCCAAACTCTAGACTTCCTAGAGTAGAAGAAATATCTTATAAAGAAAAGCTAATAATGCTTAGAAAATTATTTTTATTCTTTGAGGAATATATAGGATTTCCAGAGCTTGATTTACCAAATAACTTGCATAGAGGAGATTCTATGGAAACACTTTGTCAAAAGATTAGAGAACATTGGGATTTATGGGATGATGAAAAACCAACACCTTTAAATCTAGGTGACATTATGACTGCAAAAGGTGTAATAATAAGTTATATGAATGTGAATAAAAGAGGAGCAAGTCCTTTCACACAAAAACAATCAGTAGAAAAAAATACAAGATATGTAATTGCACTAGGAGAAGATAGAAATATAGCTCCAATTAGAAATCATGATTTAGCTTGTGAATTAGGTTATATAATAAGTGATATATTAAATATACCTTTAAAGAAATTTGATTGTGACGAATTTGCTGCACAATTTTTACTTCCAAAACAAGCATTTTTAAATAGCATAGAAGGAACAAATGAGTTAGAAGACTTCTTAAACTTAAAAGCTAAATGGGCAGTTCCTGTAAGTCTTTTAATTTACAGAGCATACAGCTTAGGAGTTATAAGTTATAAAAAATACAATTACCTTCTTAATCAATGGCAGCAAAAAGGCTGGAATAAGTCAGAACCATTAGATGATAAATTCAAATTACATGATTCATCATTATTAAAAATGGCTTATGAAGCATTAATAGAAAATCATATAGTTAGCAATAATACTTTAATAGAAAAATTATACGATAGAGGTATAGTTTTATATCCTGAAGATTTAGAAATATTAATGGATTTAAAAGAAAATACATTAAAAACGAAAAATAATAAAAATAACTTGAAAAAAGTTGATTTTAAAAGAAAAAGAGCTTAAAAAATACCCCCTTTAGAAGGGGGCTTTTAAGTATATAGGAATATTTATTTTTCTTTTAATTCATATAAATCAAGTCTTCTAGCAGATATTAGGGGAAGTTCTTTTCTTATTTTATCCACATATTCTAAATCCAATTCTAGTATTTTATATCCTTCTTTTTCATCCATTTTATATAATATATCTCCCCAAGGAGTAGTTACTATAGAATTTCCATATGATACATATGGCCCATTTATATCCCTGCTAGGAGCACAACCTATGGCATACACTTGATTGTCTATAGCTCTTGATCTAAACATTAAATCCCAATGAGCAGGACCAGTAGTCATATTAAAAGCTGCAGGTACTATTATAGTTTTTGCACCTTTTTGTACCATTAATCTTGCTAGCTCTGGGAATCTAAAATCAAAGCATATGCAAAGTCCGATTTTGCCAAATTCAGTGTCAAATACAGTGATATTATTTCCTGGAGTTAAGGTATCAGATTCTTTAAATGATTGCCCGCCTTCTACATCTATATCAAATAAATGAACTTTTCTATGTTTACCTATATTGTTTCCATTTCTATCAAATACATATGATGTATTATAAACTAAGTTTTTTTCATCTTTTTCAGGTATAGAACCACCTACTAAGTATATACTATTTTCCTTTGCCATATTCGAAATTGAGATAAATGAATCTTCACCTTCAAATTCTGCATAGATTGGAAAGTTATCAGTTTTATAAGGTGTTGTAAACATTTCTGGAAGAATTGCCAAATCGCAGCCTTCTTGAGCTACTTTTTTTATAAAGGTATTTGCTGTTTCTAAATTTTTATATTTGTCTTTCTCAACATGCATTTGAACAAGTGCTATTTTTATTTTACTCATAAATTTCCCCCTTAGATATAAATCTTAAAACTTATTAATAAAATCTTATAGAAGATTTTATATGATGTCAAATAGATATTTATCAATAAAATCCTGAAAAATCTAGTACATTTTAGGTTATACATACAAAAAATTATATATAAAAGTTATACAAATTTCTGCTTAATATACAAAAATTGGAAAAGATATAGTATAATATAATAAAAATATAAAATAACATACAAAAGGGGGGATTCTGTGAGTATAACAGAAAGAATAGAAAAATTTAGACAAAGTTATGTTAATACTAAACCACAAATAAGTTGTGAAAGAGCCAAAATATATACTGACTCATATAGAGAAACAGAAGGGGAACCAATGTGTATAAGAAGCGCAAAGGCTTATTTAGCAGCTTGTGAAAAACTACCTGTAACTATATTTGATGATGAAATAATAGTTGGTACAGCTGGAGAATTTAAAAGAACAGGTATACTTACTCCTGAATTTTCTTGGAAATGGGTAGATAAAGGAAATGACAACTGATGAAGTTATAAAGGAAATTGAAAAAGATTTTATTTTCTTTTTATCTTCGGGAGGGGGAGTAACTTTTTCAGGAGGAGAACCGACTAATCAACTTGAATTTTTAAGAGAATTAGTATATTATTTTTATAAAAAGGGTATATATACAGCTATAGAAACCTGTGCTTTATTTGACTTTGAAAAATGTAAAGATATTTTCGAAAAGATAGACCATATATTTGTTGATATAAAAAATATGGATGATGAAAAACATAAAGAATACACAGGAATTAGCAATAAAAAAATCCTAGAAAATGTGAAAAAAATGGCTACACTAAATAAAAGTATGGTGATTAGAATTCCTGTTATACCGGGATTTAATGACAGTACAGAAAATATAAACCAGACAGCAGAATTTGTAAAAGAAAATGTAAAAAATCCAAAGATGGAATTACTACCTTATCATATGTTAGGACTAGACAAGTATAAAGCTTTAGGTCTTTATGATTATATTTATAAATTTGAAGTTCCAAGTAAAGAAAAAATAAATGACTTAGAAGGGGTTATTGAAAATTGTGGAGTCGGGGTAGTTAGATATAAGTAGTCATAAATTTAAGAAACAAGGAGATTTATTTATGATGTCACAACTTCCAAAAGTAGGGCAAAATCTTAGAAGATTAAGAAATAGTTTAGGTTTAAGTTTAGATGAAGCATCAAAATTAACAGGCGTTAGTAAGGCAATGTTAGGGCAAATAGAAAGAGGAGAATCAAGTCCTACTATATCAACATTATGGAAAATATCATCAGGATTAAAAGTTAATTTTACTTCTTTGTTAGATGATGAACAAAATGAATTAGTTTTAGTAAAAAAAGACGACATAAAAGCTATTAAGGAAGAAGAAGGAAAGATGGTACTATATCCAATATTTCAATTTAGTTCTAAAAGTGGTGTAGATGTATTTTTAGTAGAGCTAGATCCAGGATGTAAACATATCTCAGCTGCACATAAAAATGTATTAGAAGAAATGGTTCTTGTAATAGAGGGAACTTTAACTCTTAAAGTAGAAAAAGAAATTTATGAAATAAAGGCCGGAAATAGTTTGAAATTTGATGGCTCATTAAATCATACATATATGAATAAAGGAAATGAGAAAGTTGCATTTCATAATATAGAAATATATAAATAATATATTGAAAGAACTAATTGTATTATTGTACAGTTAGTTTCTTTTATATATAGATTTAATTCCAAAAAATACCTAGAAAATGTTTGCAAGAATATACAAATTTCGACAAATAAAAATGATATAATAAGTTTGTACAAAGGGAGTACATAAAATTTCTAAATACAACAAATTAATTTTACGTTATCGGGATTTTATAGAACGGGTTTAGCCTCAAGTAACTAGTTGGGGCTTATTTTTTTGAAAAAATTATCTTAAAAGAATATATATATTCTATTATATTACTAACTTATGGTATAATTTATTATCATGTGGAATAATAGGGGGAAATTTAATTGAAAAAAAAGCCGATTATATTATTAGTATTAATTTTGATAATTTGTTCTCTATTTATGCCTCTTTCTATTAATTATACAGGGCAAAGTAAGATTTTAAGTTATAATAAACTAAATAGATATATATCATTATCTAGATTAGATGGAATTTCAACTGAAAATTTTATTTATTACAATAAGTCTAAAGTTGGATTTTCTTTAAAAAATGAATTAAATTCATATGATGGTATAAAAAATGGAATAGTTGTTATCGGAAATTATTTTAGAAATATTGTTGTAGGAAGCACACTAGATTATTTAAATGGATTTGATGTTATTAGTTCAAATGCAAAGATGATTTGGTTATTTTTCGGAATATTTCTTGAGCTTGCAAAAAACATAATATTTTCATCTATAGAATTTATAGTTATGATAATAATACTTTTATTGCAAGCAACAGTATCTTATACTTATATATTGTTTTATTTACTTACAATTTTATTCATATCAGGAATATTATATGTCTTAAAAAAGAAATAATTTAAAAATTATGGAGGATTATGTATTATGGAAAAAAGTACAATAAGTCAAGCTATGTTAAAAGTATCTGAGTTAGAGAGAATTTATAGAGATAAAATGTACAAAATGATGGATCTTGAAAATATAATACAAGAATACATATTAGAATCTGATGGAAGCAGATATGATTGTAATGAAGTAGTTGATTTTAATAGAGAATTTGAGCTTATAATAGAATTAGGAGAAGAAATTTCTCAAATAAAGACAAAAATATCTAAAGCTAATAATGAAAATTACATAGAAACTAAAACTGGTAGATTAAGCCTTCAAGGGGCATTAAATAAAATTAAATATCTAAGAGGTCAAGTAAATAACTTTGAACATATTTTAGAAAATGTTAAATCTTCAAAAGAAAGAAAGGTAGATGCTGCGGCAACATCAGTTTACTATAAGGTAAAAGAACCTAACTTTAATAAAAAAGATTTAAAAAAATATCTAGAAGATAGAAATGAAGAGATTTTAGAACTTGAAATTGCTTTAAATAAAGCTAATAATGAAATTTTAATAGATATCGATTAATAGAATTTTTAATTCTTTTAATAAATGTGTGCAAATTTTAAATTACATATATTCAGTCAATTTATAAATAACAATTAACAATTAAAAAATATGTTATATCGTATATGATTGGCATATCCTTTTTACAGATAAAATAATTAACAATTAACAATTTATATAGGGATAAATTAAAAAATTATAGAAAATTAAATTTGCACTCATAAGGCACAGTATATAACTTGTTATGTATTGTGCCTTTTAACATATAAGAATAATTAACTTAATTGGAAGGGGAAATTTATGAGAGAAATAGAGCTATTAAGAGAATGTAGAGATCTATTAGAAGAAGTAGATAGATTAATATCTCAAATCGGAAGTTTTGAAATGGACAAAACAGAATTTCGTGTAGATGAAAAAGAACAATTATTGGTAATTACAATAAATGATTCTGAAGGGGATGTATTTACGTATAAAAATGCATATGAATTTTTATATGAATATATGTTAAACATGCACAGTGATAATATTCAATATCTTAGAGAACAGTATGAAGATATGTTTGATGATATGGATGTAAATGATTGGATTATGAAAAGGGGATATATTGAATATATAAATTTAAGAATAAGAAAAATATATTTTAGATTACAAGAAATTTCAGAAATGTAGAATAAGATTAAAAAAGCTAGCAAATTTTATATTTTAAATTCGCTAGCTTTTTTAAAATGTGAATTTTGAATATATTATCATTTAAAAGATATAAATTTCTTTATAAATAATGTCTTAAATCTTTTGCAAAATTTTCTTCTAGCTCAGCTAAGTCATAACACAAACTTTTTATTGATTCTAATGCTGCAGGGTATTGATTCATATATTTATTTATTGATTTTATACCCATATTGCATCCATCTGTAATCAAATCGGCAATCTCTTTATCGTGTTCACCTTTGACTAATTTAAAGTTTATTTTCATATGGCTCATAGCTTTTGCCATAGCACTTGGCTGTTCTTCAGAACAATCAAATTCATTTAATTTGTCTGTGATTTTATTTTGAAGCTTTTGATGGTCGTTTAAATATTTTACTATTATGTCATATAATTTTTTATTTTCAACTTTATCTATAACTTGTTTTATAGCGTCAATACCCATTTTACAACCAGCATCACATTCTTTAAGTAAATTAATAGTATCTTCTGTAGGCATAATAGACTCCTTTATTTAAATTTATAGAGTTATTATGTGAAATAATAATAAATTTTATAACATATAGGAAATAAATTTCATTTTATAATGAAAAATTATTATTCTATATTGTTATTGCTAGATTCTGTAGTTGTATTATTTTCACCTGAACTACCGCCATTCTCATCAGGATTTCCTGGCTCTGGCTCAGGTTCAGGTTCTGGCTCGGGCTCAGGTTTAGGTGTTGGTTCAGGCTCAGGTTTAGGCTCAGGTTCCGGTGTTGGTTCAGGTTCTGGCTCGGGCTCAGGTTTTATAGGTTTCGGTTTATTGTCGTTATTATCTTTATTATTATCTTTATTATTATCTTTATTTTTGTTACTATCTTTATTATTATTGTTGTTATTACTATTTTTATTACTATTGTTTTTAGTATTATCACTACTGCTAGTATCTTGTTTTGTAGGAGTATTTTCTTCCTCGGTATTATCTTTTTGATTTTGTTTATCTTCTTCTTGAGTAAAATATTTAAAATACAAAGGAACTGTACCAATAATTTCATTATTATAAATTATTATTAATTTAGTGCTTCCCTTTGCTAAACCTGTTATAGTACATTTTTTACCACTACTTTGGAAATTACATATAGAACCATTTTCAAGTTTAAATCTTAATTTATTTGTGTCGATTGGTTTTGAATTAGTGCTATCCATGACTACTTCTAAAGTAGTTTGTTTGCTTATAGGTAATACGTAAGTATCATTATCCATTTGGTACTCGCTTGTGATAGAAACTCCATTAAAAGTAACGTCTGCATCTTTATTAAGATTTTTAAAAGCAAAGAATCCTATACCACCGATAATAGCTATAGTGATAAGAATTAAAGCTATTTTTTTTAATAAAGAACCAGATTCATCATCATAGTATTCATCATCGTCATCATATTCATAATTATAATTTTCATCGTTATCATCGAAATCATGATTTAAATAATACTTTGAATTTGTTTTTGTTTTGTGTTTATCATTTTTCATATTATCATCTTCTTTTTTTGAAATATTATCATCTTCGATTTCTTTTTTTGAAGATAAACTTTTTTCTTCAAAGTGTAAAGGTTCTACTTTTTCTACTGTTGTGTTTTTATTAGGTTCATTGTCTTTATTATCAGAAATATCTTTTTTATTCAATTTAACTGTAGGCATCTTTTTTACTTTATTACGATCTGATTGAGTTTCAAGTTTTTTTGAAAAATTATCTATAGATTTTTCGGGTATTTTAGCAATTATAAAATCTTCATCAGATAAATCTTCATAGTCTGGAACATCATCTATCCAGTCAAATGCGTATAAAAAACAATCTAATAAGTATGTAGTTGCTTTTTCTGAGACACCGTTTTTAGTAAGAATAGTTTTTGCTCTTAAATAAGCAAAATTTTTATCGATATCTCTCTGATCATAAGCATTTACTATTGCAGAAATTGCATTTTTTTGTATTGCAAATTTAACTAGATTAGTTTCTTCTTGTAAATTAGGTATTAAATTATCAAGAGTTACTATGAATTTTTTTGAATCTAGAAAAATATTTATACCATAATTACCAAACATATACTTGAGTGCATAACTTAAGTTGTTTTGTAGTGTTCTTTTTTTCTTCATAAATCGACCCCCTCCTATTTACTTCTAATTTATGGATATACCATACTAAATTTTATCATAATACTTTTTTTGGATTTTATCAATATTTTTGAATCTAAATTTTCTTTTAAATGTAAAACATAAGATATAAATAAAAAAAATACAATATACGATTAATAAAAAATAGAATATAAATTTATAGGATTATACAAAAAACACGAAAAATATTAAAAAAATATGGAAATTTGTTTGTGTCTATGGTATATTTTATTAGTAATTGTTTTAAATTCATTAGGAGTATTAGGAAAAGGAGTACATTATGGCAAAAAAAGGATCAATTTACGAACTAAATGGAAGAGTAGAACTTAAAAGAGCAATTCCTTTAGGAATACAACATGTTTTAGCGATGTTTTTAGGGAATATATCACCGCTTATAATAGTATGTGGATTATTAAATATTGACTCGAATCTGAGATCGATGCTTATTCAAAATGCAATGTTTATAGCAGGTTTAATTACACTAGTACAGTTATATCCAATAGGACCAGTGGGAGCAAAACTTCCAATAGTAATGGGTACAAGTTCAGGATTTATAGGTACAGCACAAGCTATTGGTTTGCAATATGGATATGGGGCAATAATAGGAGCTGGTTTAGTTGGCGGAATAATGGAGGCAATTTTAGGATTTTTTATAAAACCACTTAAAAAGTTATTTCCACCAATAGTTACAAGTTTAGTTATAATATCTATTGGTTTATCTTTATTACCAGTTGGGATTAAGTATTTTGGTGGTGGAGCAGGAGCTAAAGATTTTGGCTCATTAAACCATTTATTAGTTGGAACAACAGTTATAATAGTTATACTAGTTCTTAAACAATTTAAAGGATTTTTAAATGACTCATCTATATTAATAGGTATAATAGTTGGATATATATTGGCTATATGCTTAGGTATGGTAGATTTTACACAAGTAAAAGAAAGTGCTTGGTTCTCTCTACCACATCCAATGGTAGTTCCATTTGAATTTAATATACAAGCTATAATAGCAATGGGAATAATGTTTATAGCTACTACTGTAGAAACTATAGGTGATATATCTGGTATAACAAATGGAGGACTTGATAGAGAACCTACAAATAGAGAGCTGTCTGGAGGTGTTATGGCAGATGGTATAGGTAGTATAGTTGCATCTATATTTGGGGTTTTACCAAACACATCGTTTAGCCAAAATGTTGGTCTTGTAACTGTTACTAAAATCGTAAATAGATTTGTAATAATGACAGGTGCGATATTCTTAATTTTATGTGGATTCTGTCCTAAATTAAGTGCAATATTTTCAGTTATGCCACAGTCAGTATTAGGTGGAGCAGCAGTTATAATGTTCTCTATGATACTTGTAAGTGGTCTACAATCTCTATCTAGAGAAACTTTAGATGGAAGAAATGGTCTTATAGTTGCTTTAGCTATAGGTATAGGGGTTGGAATAGGTAATGTTCCAGAAGTATTGGCACAGTGTCCAGAATGGGTATCAAATATATTTGCACAAAATGGTATAATAATGACTTTTGTAGTTGCTACTGTTTTAAATTTAATATTGCCTAGAAATAATGAAGAAGCAAAAAAAGAACAAATGGGGGCATAATATACATATTAAAATATAAAAATGATATAGAAGTAAGTAGATTATTATGATAAAATTAATTTAGTTTAAATATAAATTAAAATTTATTATTAAAAAATAGAGGGAAGGAGATATTTGGCGCCCGAATGTGTCTCCTTTTCTAAAAAGGAGACAGACTTATTAAGTTTGTCTTTTTTTATAACGCATAGGAAATTATATTCATTTAAAAGTTGTGTAGAGGTATAATTTCCGTATATGTGATTTTAGCACTTGGTGTAGCAAGTGCGATACCCTTAAAAGAAATCTACATCTTTAAGGATTTTTATGATAAAGATTTCTTTATGTAAATACAAAGATAAAATAGGAGGATTAGATGTTTACAATTAAAAAATACGTTGTTGCAGATAGCTTAGAAGAAGCTTACAAATTAAATCAAAGTAAAAAAGCAAATATATTAGGTGGACTTTTATGGATGAAGATGGGACATAAAACTATTCAAACAGCAATTGATTTATCTAATTTAGGCCTAGATAAAATTAAAGAAAATGATGAATATTTTGAAATAGGAGCTATGGTTAGACTTAGGGATTTAGAAGTTCATGAAGGTCTTAATAAATATTTTAATAATGCAATAGAAAATTGCGTAAAAAGCATAGTTGGAGTCCAATTTAGAAACTGTGCAACTATAGGTGGAAGCATATTTTCAAGATTTGGATTTTCAGATCCTCTTACATGTCTATTAGCTTTAGATAGTTATGTAAAGCTTTATAAAGGTGGAGTAATATCAATGAGGGAATTTGTAAATATGCCTTATGACAATGATATATTAGAAAAAGTTATAATAAAAAAAGATAATCGAAAAATAAGTTATATGTCTCATAGAAATATATCTACAGATTTTCCTGTACTTACTTGTGCAGTATCAAAAATAGGAGATAAATTTGCAGTCGCAGTTGGCGCTAGACCACAAAAGGCAGTTTTAGTATTAGATGAAGAGAATATATTAAGCTGTGATCCAACAAAAGATGAAATAGAAAAATTTGCAGATTATGTTGAAGGTAAGTTAACATTCGGAAGTAACATGAGGGCAAGTAAGGACTTTAGAAGTCATCTATGCAAGGTTTTAGTAAAAAGATGTATAAATGAAGTTGGAGGTATGTAGATATGGAGATTAAATTTTGGTTAAATGGTAAAATGATAAAAGATGAAATAGAGCCAGATATATTACTTCTTGAATATGTTAGAAGTAAGGGGTGTTATTCAGTTAAAAGAGGGTGTGAGACTGCAAACTGTGGATTATGCACAGTATGGGTAGAAAATAAACCTGTACTTTCGTGTTCAACGCTTGCAGCTCAAGTAAATAACAAACATGTAGTTACGCTTGAAGGTGTTCAAGAAAGAGCTATAGACTTTGGAACATTTTTAGCTAAAGAAGGTGCAGAACAATGTGGATATTGTTCGCCAGGATTTATAATGAATGTTCTTGCAATGGAAGATGAACTAGAAAACCCAACAGAAAGAGAAATAAAAGAATATTTATCAGGTAATTTATGTAGATGTACAGGATATCAAGGTCAATTAAGAGCTATAAAAAAATATTTAGACAGAAATAAGGAGGTAGCAAATAATGAAGTTTGTAAATAATCGTGTTATGAAAAAAGATGCTATGTCTTTAGTTACAGGACAAGCTGTATATACTGATGATATAGCACCAAAAGATGCACTTATAGTAAAGGTACTTCGTTCACCTCATGCTCATGCAATAGTTAAAAATGTAAAAAAAGATATAGCGCTTAAAGTGCCAGGAATAGAATGTATATTAACTTGGGAAGATGCACCAAAGACTAGATTTACAACTGCTGGGCAAACATATCCAGAACTTAGTCCATATGATAGAAAAATACTAGATGAGAGAGTTAGATATGTCGGAGATGCTGTAGCTATAGTAGCTGGAGAAAATGAAAAATGTGTAGATAGAGCTTTAAAAATGATAAAAGTTGAGTATGAAGTACTAAAACCAGTACTTGATTTTAGAGAAGCTTTAGACAATGAGGTAGTGGTCCACCCAGAAGAAGATTGGGAAGTAAAAGTTCCAATATCTCCAGATGTAAAAAGAAACTTAATATGTCATGATGTATTAGAAGAAGGTGATGTTGAAGCTGAATTTGCAAAATGTAAATATGTAATAGAAGAAACTTATTTAACAAAAGCAAATCAACAAACAATGATGGAGACTTTTAGAGCATATACATATAAAGATGCATACGGAAGACTTGTATGTGTTGCATCTACACAAGTTCCATTCCATGTTAGAAGAATACTTGCAACTGCACTTGATACATCAAAATCAAATATAAGAGTAGTAAAACCTAGAATAGGTGGGGGATTTGGTGCAAAACAAAGCGTAATCAATGAAATATTCCCTGCATTAGTAACTTGGAAAACAGGTAAACCTGCAAAAATAATATATAGTCGTAAAGAGAGCCAAATTGTTTCTAGTCCAAGACACCAAATGCAGATAACTGTAAAATTAGGTGCAGATGAAAATGGAAAACTAAAAGCTGCTTCACTTTACACTTTATCAAATGCAGGAGCATTTGGAGACCATACCCCAACAACAATAGGATTAACTGGTCACAAATCATTACCTCTATATACAAGTCATGTAAATGCATTTAAATTTGCATTTGACGGTGTTTATTCAAATACAATACCAGCAGGTGCTTATAGAGGATATGGTGCAACACAAGGTGTTTATGCGTTAGAAACAACAATGAATAAACTTGCCCTAAAAATGAATATGGACCCAATTGAGTTTAAGAAAAAGAATCTTTTAAAAGAAGGAGACTATATGCCAGCCTACCATGGTGAGACAGCAAACTCATGTACGCTTGAAAAGTGTCTAGATAAAGTAAAAGAGATGATAAATTGGGATGAAAAATATCCATGTAAAGATTTAGGAAATGGGAAAGTAAGGTCAGTTGGTCTTGCTGTAGCAATGCAAGGTTCTGCAATAAGCAATGTCGACGTTGCAAGTGTAACTATAAAAGTAAATGACGATGGATTCTATTCAATGATGATAGGTGCAACTGATATGGGTACAGGATGCGATACAATACTTGCTCAAATAGCAGCTGATTGTTTAGATACTCATGTAGATAATATAGTAGTTTATGGAGTTGATACAGATATATCTCCATATGATTCAGGTTCTTATGCATCAAGTACAACATATTTAACTGGTAATGCAACTATAAAAACATGTCAAATACTTAGAGAAAAAATAATAGCAGCAGGTGCTGATATGTTAGATATAAAATTAGAAGATGCTGATTTTGACGGAGAAAAAGTATATTCTGTAAAAGAAGAGAGAAGTATAAGCTTAAAAGATATAGCTAATAATGCAATGTGTTACAGCAACCACACATTAACTGCTACAGCTAAGGAAAAAACTCCAGTATCACCACCACCATATATGGCTGGAGCTGTTGAGATTGAATTAGACAAAGAAACAGGACATGTTGAAATAATAGACTATGCTACATGTGTAGACTGTGGAACAGTAATAAATCCAGCTCTTGCAACTGTACAAACAGAGGGTGGTTTAGTACAAGGAATTGGTATGGCTTTATATGAAGATGTTCAATATGACAATAAGGGAAGAATATTAAACGATTCATTTATGCAATATAAAATACCTACAAGACTTGATATGGGCAAAATAAGAGTAGAATTTGAATCTAGTTATGAGCCAACTGGACCATTTGGTGCAAAATCAATAGGGGAATTAGTTATAAATACACCATCACCAGCATTATGCCACGCTATATACAACGCTAGTGGAGTTTGGATTAATGAACTTCCTATGACTAGCGAAAAAATAGCAATGGGTATATTAAAAAATAACATTGAAGCTTAGTATTATAGTTTTGGCATCTGGAAATAGTAGACGATTTAATGGAAATAAATTGTTATATGAAATAGATAACAAACCTATGTATTTACATACAGTAGATAAGCTTATTGATTTAAAAAAAAGCAATGAAAATGTAGATGAAATAATATTTGTCACTAAGTACGACAAAATAATAGATAACTTAAAAAATAAAGATATAAAAGTTGTAAAAAATAACAATAGTGAATTTGGAATTTCCCAGTCTATAAAACTGGGAGTTTCAAATTCATCTAATAATACATATATGTTTATTGTATGTGACCAACCTTATATAAAAAAAGAAACTATAGATAAATTTATAAATCAATTTGTAAAAAGTAAAAAAAATTTAGGGTGTGTAAGTAATAATGATATTTTATTAAATCCCACTATTTTTACAAGTAAATATAAACAAAAATTATTAAATTTAAGTGGTGATAAAGGTGGAAAAAAGATAATTTTAGAAAATTTAAATGACTTATTTACATTTAAAATTTTAAGTGAAAAAGAAGTTATAGATATAGATTTTAAGTATCAACTTTAAGATAAACAAAGGTGATTTTTATGAAAATTTACTCCTATAAAAAAGGAAGTATTAGCTACGAAAAAAATTTAATTCAGGCATTAGATATAGATTTAGAAAAAGATAAAATAATAACATTAGTAGGAGCTGGTGGGAAGACAAGTACAATATTTGAACTTGGAAAAGAATTTTCAAATTTAAATAAAAAAACAATTATAACTACAACTACACATATGGGATTTGACAAAGATTTTATATTGATAGAAAAAGATAGCGATATAAAAAGAATTAAAAATATTCTGAAAAATTTTTTTCTAATTAAAGTAGGAAAGAAGGAAAGTGAATACAAAGTAAAAAGTTTAGATTTTGATTTGTTAAAAAAAATTATTTTACTTGGAGATTTTATATTAATAGAAGGAGATGGATCTAAAAACCTGCCGCTTAAAGCACCTAAAGACAATGAACCTGTAATAATAAAAGAAACAAACTTAGTAATTGGTATTATGGGGTTTGATAGTATAAATAAGAAAATAAAAGATATATGTCATAGACCAGAATTAGTATCAAAAGTATTAAGAAAAGATTTAGATGAAATTATAGATTATAAAGATTTAGTTGAAATAGCTCAACATGAAAATGGACTAAAAAAAAATGTGAATTGCAAATATAAAGTAATAATAAATAAAGTAGATAAAGAAGAAAATCTAGAATTATGTAAGAACATAGCAAATTTATGTAAAAAATCTAATATAGATGTTGTTTTTACAAGTTATAGATAAAATAGGAGAGATATAATTATGGATAATATAGTAATAGTGCGCGGTGGAGGCGATTTGGCAAGTGGAGTTATTCATAAATTACATAGATGTAATATAAAAGTACTAGTATTAGAATGTGAACATCCAACAGCGATAAGAAGGACTGTGTCGTTTTGTAATGCTGTATTTGAAAATGAAATGGAAGTTGAAGGAATTAAATGTAGATTGGCAAAAAATATAGATGAAATAAAACGCATTTTTGAAGATGGAGATGTACCTTTAATTATAGATGAAAAGTGTGAAATACTAGATGAAATAAAACCAATAGCTTTAATAGATGCTATAATAGCGAAAAAAAATATTGGAACAAATAAAAATATGGCTCCTATTACAATTGCTTTAGGGCCTGGATTTTATGCAGGAAAAGATGTAGATGCAGTAATTGAAACAAAAAGAGGGCATAATTTAGGTAGAATTATATACGAAGGCTATGCAGCAAAAAACACGGGAATACCAGGAGATATAAAGGGATATTCCAAAGAAAGAGTGATACACTCACCGGCAGAAGGAGTTATAAATAATATAAGTCATATTGCAGATTATGTTGAAAAAGGTCAAATTATAGCAAAGGTAGGAAGTGAAAATGTATATGCATCTTTAAGTGGAATTTTAAGAGGAATAATATATGATAAAACATATGTTAAAAAAGGTCTTAAAATTGCAGATATAGATCCAAGAAAAGAAGAATTACAAAACTGTTATAAAATTTCAGATAAAGCTAGATGTATAGGTGGCGGGGTTTTAGAAGCGCTATTAAATATGTGTTTTATAAAGAATATAAAAATATTTCAGTAAAGGTGATAAAATGGGCACAGAAATATACAAAACATTATTAGAAGATTTAAATAAGGGCGAGGAAGTAGCACTTATAACAAAGTATAATTTAGAAACAAAAAAAGTCGAAAAAAATATATATAATTTAGAAGAATTAGAAGGAAAAAACTTAGAATATGTAAATAAGGCGAAGGAAAAAAATTTAATAGCAAATATTAAAATAAACGACGAAGAAAGTGTACTTGCAGAAGTTTTTAAAAGGGAGCATAGGCTTATTGTATTCGGAGCAGGACATGTTGGATATCATTTATGTCATTTTGCATCAAAAGTAGGGTTTAATACAATTGTAGTCGATGACAGACCGTATTTTGCAAACAAGGAAAAATTTGGAGATGATATACAAGTGATTTGCAATACTTTTGAAAATGCTTTTGAAATTTTAGATATACATGAAGAGGACTATATTGTAATAGTTACTAGAGGTCATAAACATGATAAGTTTTGTTTAGAGAAAATTTTATCTTTAGATGAATTAAATTATATTGGAATGATTGGTTCAAAAAGAAGAGTTAAAATCATGAAAGAGGAATTAATTGAAGAGGGATATTCAAAAGAAAAAATTGAAAATATATATTCTCCAATTGGACTTAATATAGGGGCAGTAACTCCTGAAGAAATAGCAATATCAATACTTGCAGAAATTATAAGTGTTAAAAGAATTGGAAAATTGGCTGTAAAAAATGAACCTATAAAAGTCAGCAATTCATGTGAATTAAATAAAGATGTATTAGAAGCTTTGGCAAAATCACAAAATGAAAAAATGAGCCTTGTAACAGTTATCTCTACAAAAGGATCTACTCCACGAAAAGCGGGAAGTAAAATGATAGTATACGATAGTGGAAAGATTATAGGGACAATTGGTGGTGGATGTGCAGAGGCAAAAATAATTAAAGATGCAGCTTTGATGGCTGGTAGTAAAAATTTAAAAATAGAAACAATAGATATGACTGGAGAAATTGCTGAAGAAGAAGGTATGGTTTGTGGGGGAAAAATGACCGTGTTAATAGAGGCAATTTAATCAAAAATATGCATCAAAAAAGAAAAAACATGAAAAAAATTAAAAAAAATTTACAAAAAAAAATTACAAAATAATTACAAATTGAGAAAACGATAATCCTATTGAAAATGCTACTGTTGAATGGATTAGTTTCTTTTAAAACTAAAAGCAAAAAAGTAACAACGATGTAACTTTTTTCTAAAAAAGGGTTTTAAAAGTTACTAAAATGTAATATTATATAAGTATCACAAGGTAAATAAAAACAAAATTTTAAGAATATAGAAATTACTTAAATCTATTTCTAGAAGGTCTAAATTCAATATTTAAATATAAAAGAATTTGCTATTTAAATATAGGCTTTCTAAGTAAGTTAAAATCTAGGGGGGAATTTATGTTTAAAAAATTTACAAAAACAGTAGCTATTCTAGGAGCAATTATGATTACGTTAGGAGTAACAACTCCAGCACAAGCAGCAAGTTGCGGAACAGGAAAAACAACTGCAACTGTAAATGTTAGAACAGGAGCTTCTACAAAATATAGAAAAATAGGTAAGTTATCTAAAGGCAAAAAAGTTAATTTATATACAACTAAAAATGGATGGTACAAAATAAAATTCAATGGAAAATACGGTTGGGTTAGTAAAAAATATGTATCTAAATCATCTTATTCTTCAGGAGAAGAAAGCTCAAATAGCATAAAAGGCTACAAAGTTAAAAAATCACTTAGAGTTAGAGCAGTTGCTTATTCAAGTGGTACTCATACAGCTTTAGGAACAAAACTTAGATATGGTGTTATAGCAGTTGATCCAAAAGTAATACCATATAGAACAAAAGTTTATATAAAAGAATTAGACAGAGTATTTGTTGCAGAAGATTGTGGTGGCGGAATAAAAGGAAAAATAATAGATATTTATATGCCAAGTGAAGCTCAATGTAATAGATGGGGTTCTAGAAACATAACTATACAAATACTAAAATAGTATACAATGATTTAATATAAAAGGCGTGCTTTATAGCACGTCTTTTTGGTGTTTTATTAAAAAATAAAATAAATTTATCAAATTGTGATAAAATATAGATATATAGTAAATATACTACTTGTTCTTATGTATACAAAGGGGTGATTTTATGAAAAGGATAATATCAAATAATTTTATTAATGATTTAGAAAATGGAGTTTTAAGAAATATCTTAAAATATGTAAAATCGGATACTACCTTAGCCATGGAGATTAGAAAAGATGGTATAAATATTTATTATAGAGGTGGTAGCCTTTTAAAAATAAAAGAAGTAGGAGAAAATCAATATAATGGTTATTTTGATAAGAATTACATAAAAACAGAAAATAATCAAAGTGTAGTAGTTGAATGTATACCTAGAATTGATAACTTATCAAAAGCAAATAAATTAATAGACTATATACCTAAAATAAAACAACAAATGGATTTATGGATGAAAGTTGAAATGCCTGATGGTGGAGAAAGGGAATATAAACATATTGTTGCCAAAGAAAATAATTATGGACTCATAGGAAAGGAAAGCGATTATTTTATAGGTGATATAGAATACAGAGGATGTCTAAATAATTACTTATTCGATATGATAGGTGTTAAATGGGCAGTAGATAACGATAATTCTGAAAATCTAGACTTAGCACTATTTAAAATGTATTATGGAGATAAGCATTTAAAGACACTAGAAGAAGTTTTAAGCGATTTAAATAATATGATAGAGTTTTTATACGATGAAAAGAGTCTAAGCCTTTTAAAAGACGATTTAAAGGAAATATATAAAGCTAAAACTATATTAGGTCTTTTATATCCATATGAAGAGTTAAAAATAGGATTTTCTGACAAAATAGAAATAGTATATATATTTGGAAACCAAAGTAATGAAAATAACAACTTAAAAAATATATTAATAGGAATAAAAAATTCAAAACAATATGAAGAAATATCAAAAATTGCAGATATAAAAATTGCAAAATCGTCTTTTATGGGTTATGGCCTATATGAAAAGAATATGATGAATTTAGATTATGCAATAAATATGCTATAATTTGTCGTAAATTAAGTAACTAAATTCTACTGATAATCATAATATATATAAAATACTTTTAATCAAATTATATATAAGGGAGTTGACATATATTATGAGTAAGATTACAAAACCTGTGACAGATGTTGGTAAAGAATTAATAAATGGAGTAGGCTCTGTTGGCAAGGAATTAATAAACGGGGTAGGAACTATAGGTAAAGATGTGATTGGAGGAGTAGGATCTGTTGCTAAAGAAACTATACAAACTGGTAAAAATGTAGGAAAAGCAGTAAAAGATAATATCAAAAAATAACTTATACTATTAAAAAAATAATAGACCCAGTAAATATTTATTGGGTCTATTATTCTATAATAAATTATTTTACATATTCATTTCCGTTTATTATTAAAGATGTTGGAGAATCATTTTTTAATATTAAATCGTAATGTACATTTCCTTCTTTGGGAACATCAAAATACCCTTGAGCATATACCAAATTGCCATTTTGATGTAAGTTAGAAACATATACTTTATAGCTACTATTCGTATATTTATTTACAACCCTTGTTACAATTGATTTATAAGTTAAAGATTCAGTTGTATTTATCTTAGTATTTTGGGCTATAAATGTATTAGAAGGAACTGAACTATATGATCTTTGTCTCATAACTGTAGTCGCAAATATCAACAAAAATAACGCTAAAATTACAATTAAAAAAACTCTTTTTTTGACTTTATCAATATTTAAATGTTTTTCCCCTTTATTAATAATATGATGTCTTTTAAATTTTAGTCGTTTATAAGTTGATAATGAGATAATTTTAGCATTCTTATCCTTTATTACTATCTTATTATCTTTGGAATTATGATTATCTCTGTTATTTTCAAACTCCTTTTTCTTTTCGATGAAGAGTATTGTATTATTCGCATTAGAGTTTCTCATCTCGCTGCCCCCTTATATCCCCTTTTTTATATAATACTATATTTTTTTGGAAAAATATAGTAAAAAAGGTCAAATATTAAAAATTTATTGATAATTAAGAAAATTAATAGTAAGTAAATTAATTGTTTTATGATGAATATTTTTTAAGATTATCTATTCGACTTCTTTTTTAGAAATGCTTGTTTTAACAAGAACAGAAGGTATTTTCCCAAGTTTCCCAGTTAAACTATTTATCAAATCTAATTCACCTACAACTACAATACTTATAACTGAAATGTTTTCAACTTCACATGGAATACCCATTCTACCTTTAATAATATGTTTGTATTTAGATATTATGTCGTTAAATTGTTTTTGGCATATATCAGGCTCTTCAAGTATTGCACTAATAACAGCAACTCTTTTCATTTGTATTCCCCCTAACTCATTCAAATTAAATATTATATTAGTAAACTATATATAAATTGTAGTATTAAAATTATAAAAAGTCTATAAAAGCACATAAAAGTTTATAATAATAAATTTAATATTAAAAATTAAAAAACAGTTGAAAACGAACAGATGTTTGATGTATAATGAGTTTATAGAACACGTGTTTGGCTCGAAAATAATAGTAATATTTTTGAACATAAATTAATATCATGTATAAAAGTTTAATTTTAGGGGTGATTAAAGTGACTGTAATTTACGAAAGAAAATTAGAAGAGATAACATTTTTAAATTTGCAAAAAGGTGAAGTTACACTAATGCAATTAAATGAGATATATAATAGATTTGGATTTGTCTTTGTAGGAAGTGCGGGGAAAATTAAAGGCATAAAAAAAGAAAGAAGAAATTAAAAAAAGAAGAAATTAAAAAATATAAAATAAAATATAAAAACCTATTATAATTAAAGATAGGTTTTATTTTTTTGAAGTAAAAAATATAAAATTTTAGTAACAATATAGTTACATTTACAAAATTTTGATTGTTTTAATTTGATAATTAAAATATAATCTAATAGTACATAGAAAAGGGGTGAAAAAATGAGCGAAGACACAGCCGTAAAACAAAAGTGTGATTTTAAAAGTAAAAGGAATATTATACTTATAATTTTGATTGCAATAATTATTGTTTTTGTTGGTATTTTAAATTATTTCACATCAAAGAATTTATATAATGGAAAAATTGCTCAAAACATTTATATAGAGGATGTAAATGTATCAAATATGACAAAACAAGAAGCACTTGAAACTATTGATGCAAAATATCCTACTAAGAAAGTTAATTTATCTTATAATAATGAATATTACACTATAGAGCCAAATCAGGTGGACTTATCATACGACACTAAAGATGTAGTAGATAGTGCATATAATTTAACTAGAGAAAATTCATATTTCTCAAATATAGTGACTTATATAAGTACAAAATTTAAAGGGCATGATTTTAGCATAAAGGTATCATATGATGAAGATAAATTAGACAAAAAAATAAGTAGTATATCAAAACAAATAAATAAGTCATCTGTAGATGCATCTATTTCAGTTACATCTGGGATTTATGTAAAAGAATCACAAACAGGTCTTAAATGTGATGATAAAGAAAATAAAAAATTAATTGAAAAAGCTTATAAAGACAAAAATTACGAAACTATAGCTTTAAAAGTTGATGTTACACAACCAAAAATAAAAACAGAAGATTTAAAAAGTATAGATAGTGTACTTGCAGGATACTCAACTACTTTTAATTCATCTATATATGGAAGATCTTATAATATAGCATTAGCATTAAAAAGATGTAGTACAGTAGTAATGCCAGGAGAAACTTTCTCATATAACAAAGCTACAGGTCCAAGAACAATTAGCAATGGGTTCCAAAATGCATCTGTTATAGTATCTGGAACATACCAAGATGCACCAGGTGGTGGTGTTTGCCAAGGCTCAACTACTTTATTTAATGCAGCTTTATTATCAGGGCTTGATATAACGCAAGTTCGTAATCATAGTAAAACATCATCATATGTTCCTAGGGGAAGAGATGCTATGGTAAACGATAGTGATAGTGATTTTAAATTTACAAATAACTTTAATCATCCAGTATATATATCTGCATATGCAGGAGGCGGACAAGCTAGTGTAAAAATATATGGAAGCTCTCAAGATAAAGTTTCAGTTAGTATAAAAACTGACAACTTTATATATAATGGATTGCCAGGTGCAAAAACTTATAGAACAATAACTAAAAATGGAAAATCAGAAACTAAACACATTTATACAGCTGTATATCAAGAATAAGATTATAATAAGGCAAACTCAGTTTGAGTTTGTCTTTTTTAAATTTATTCATTAAAAAAATCTTAAGTTTCATATAAAGATTATTTAGATTCAAATTTTTATGATATAATATGTTGAAGTTATTTGGAAAGAGGGAGATTACGTGTTAATTATAGACGATAGATATGAGGTTTATAATGATAATTTAGAAATAGATAAATTTTATAAAGTAAAAGATATAGAAACTAATTCATATGTATTTTTAAAAAAGTTAGAGCAAAATAAAAATATAAAGGATAGTTTTATACCAAATTTGATTGATGAATCTACAATGATTTTAAACTTAGATTCAAAATATATAGCAAATATTTTAGATGTTATTAGCTATGAATCTACATATTATGTAATTAGCGAATATTTTGATGGAATAAGTTTGCTTGATTTAGTTAATAATAAAGATTTAAAAACAAATGATATTATTTCAATAAGTAAACAGATAATAAGTGCTATGAAGCTTTGTGACGAAAGGGGCTTATATCACGGAGCTTTTAGATTAGATAATGTTTTTATAGATAAAGACTACAATATAAAAATATATGACTTAGGAATAACTAAAGCAAATGGTGGCGTTAATATAAGAATGAACAACAATATTGCCTTCTTATGCCCACATCAATTAAATGTAAATTACACTGATAAAGAAAGTGATTTCTTTGCCATAGGAATTATAATGTACTACTGCTTATTTAAGAAAATGCCATTTAAAATAGGAGTAAATGATAGAGAAATGTTAAAAAATATAGATAAAGGCATAGATTTAAATAAAGATAGAACAACAGCTTTAAGCAAGGGTCTAGTAGATATTATAAAAAAATTATTGGCCAGAAAAAATAAATACAGTAGTTACAGTGAAATCTTAATAGATTTGACTAAAATAATGTATGTAAATGCAGATATTGTCGAAACTAAAAATACAGAATATGACGAAGGCATTTATATACAACATAAAAAGAGTAATTCTTTTATGATAAAGCTTATATCAATAATTATGTGTGCTGTAGTATTAGTAATAGTAATTGCACAGTTATAATTATCTGATAAGAAAGGAAGGAAAAATGAAGGTAAATTGGAATAGTAAATATAACACAATAACAGCATATTCTTTAATTGTTATATTTTCTAGTATTTTATTCTACTTTTTTGCATCACAAATAGGGTCATATAGTGCAAAAGTAGGTTATTTAATTTCAATAATGTATCCATTTATAATTGGATTTGTACTTGCATACTTATTGAATTTTATATTAAAATTTTATGAAGAAAGAATTTTAGTAAATATCAAATATTTTAATAAATTAAAACAAAGTAAAAAGAGACTTATAAGTATACTTCTTACATATTTAACATTTGGAATAATGATTTATTTATGTATACACTTTGTATTGCCACAACTTACAGAGAGTATCGTAGGTATAGTAAATCAGATACCACATTATATGGAAATAGCTAGTAAGATGACCCAAGATATAATAAAAGACTTCGATATAAGTGATCAAATGGCAACTTTCTTAAATGACAAACTAAATGAAATTTCAACAAGATTGATTGCATTTATAAGTGAGATAGTACCTCTTATAGCTAATATAATTATGTCACTATTATCTAGTATATGGAATATAGTTTTAGGGCTTATAATATCTGTTTATTTATTGTTAGATAAAGAGCAATTCTATGCTATGTCTAAAAAAATGGTAAGTGCTATATTTAACAAAAAAACAGCAGATAGAATACTTGAATTAACTCACAGAAGTAATAACACTTTTGGTCGTTTTATAAGTGGTAAAATTATAGACTCTGCAATAATAGGAGTAATAAGTTTTATATTATTTGCAATAGCTAAAATGCCTTATGTAGTGCTTATTTCTGTAATAATAGGTGTTACAAATGTAATACCATTTTTCGGGCCATTTATAGGAGCAGTACCGTGTTTTATATTAATATTATTTGAATCACCTACAAAAGCTTTGATATTCTTAATATTAATATTCCTAATACAACAGTTAGATGGAAATGTAATAGGACCTAAAATATTAGGAAACTCTATAGGTATTTCCGCATTCTGGATATTATTTGCTATATTAGTAGCAGGAGAAATATTTGGATTAGTTGGTATGGTAATAGGAGTACCTTTATTTGCAGTAATTTACTCTATAATTAAAGAAAATGTAGAGTATAAATTAAGAGAAAAAAATTTACCTACAGATACGAAAGATTATATGTAGAATGTAGATGTATTAAATAACTCATATAAATAGAAACTTATTTATATGGGTTATTTTTTTGCATTTATATTGTTAAAATTTGTAAATGAGATATAATTAAATAATGAATGTAATTAGGGGTGGTAAGTTTGACAATAGAGGAAAGTATAAGTAAATTAAAAATTAATTTGATAAGAAGAAGACCCTTTTATGGTGTAATCTTGATGAAATTAAATGAACTTAGGGAAAGTGATGCAATAGATATAGCAAGTACTGATGGAAATACTATTTTTTATAATAGAGAGTATATGGAGAGTTTAACTGAAAGTGAGAGAAATTTTTACCTACTTCATCAACTTTATCACTGTATTTTTATGCATCCTACTAGAATGGTAAATAAAGATAGCAAGGTGGCAAACATAGCTGCAGATTATTTAGTAAATTACTATATAGATATGGAGAAAGAGGAATTTAGAAGAAATCAAATAATGATTACACCTCCAAAAGATGCGCTTATGGTAGAAAGTCAAGAGGATAAAGATTTATTAGAGAAACTATCTTTTGAGCAGCTTTATGAAATACTTTATAAAAATATGAAAAAACAGGAGCAAAATAAAAATATAGATGATAATATCGAAAGCAATGGAGAGGGTAAAAGTGGTTTAGGTAAAAATATAAATTATCAAAATGTAAAAGAAGATTTAATAAGACCTAAAAATGTGCAAAAGACCTCATCAAATATGAGAAGGATAATCCAAGAGAGCATAATTACTAATAAGATGCAGGGAAATAAATCTATGGGTGATATGCCAGGTAATTTGCTAAGAAGGATTGAAGATTTAATTGGAACTAGACTTCTATGGCATAAATATTTAAGAAGGTATTTGAGTAATATAGCTTCTGATGACTTATCTTTTGATACTCCAGATAAAAATCACATATATAGAGAACTTATTTTGCCTGGGCCATATGAGGATGAAAATAGATTAGAGGATATATTATTTGTAATAGATACATCTGGGTCTATTTCAGATGATGATTTAAATAATTTTATGACACAAGCTTATAATATTTGCAATGATTTTAATGCAACTGGGAAGGTAATATTTTTTGATAGTATAGTTCAAGATATTTTTGATATAGACAAAGATAATTTTAAAAAGGCAAGACCAACAGGTGGAGAAGGTACTAATGTCGACAGTGCTTTTTCTTATATAAGAGATAAAAAATTAAAATATATATGTGCTGTAGTTTTGACTGATGGATATTTTCCAAGACCGAATATATTGATTAGAAATGTTATTTGGTGTTTGACAGAAGATGCAACTACGAGAAATATTGAAGGATATAAGGGATCTAAAATAATTAAAGTGTAAGAAAATTTTGATTTTACATATGCTAAAAAATTTAAAATAAAGGGGTTAAAAAATGTCTACTATAAATATAGAACAATTTGAAAAAATAGTTGAGTTTAATATCGATAATAATATAAAAAGAGCAATTCTAGGACTTGGTTCTTCAGGAATTGGTAAATCTGCAGTAATAAAACAAATAACAGAAAGAAAAAATATGGGTCTTATAGATTTAAGGCTTCTATTATACACAGAAACGGATTTAAAAGGGATACCCTTTCCAAATGAAGATAAAACAAGAACAAAATGGCTTCCAAATGATATTCTTCCGAATGTAGAAAGAGACGGGGAGAGAGGGATTCTTTTGGTTGAAGAGCTTACATCAGCGCCCAAAAGAGTTCAGGCAGCAGCATATCAATTAATTCAAGATAGACGCTTAGGCGAATATATACTTCCAGAAGGATGGTTTATCGTTGCACTTGGCAATAGAGAAGACGACAATGGTGTGTTTGTCCAAATGCCATCACCACTAGCAAATAGATTTGAAATTCACGATATAGGATATGATTTAGATATATGGAAGAAAAACTTTGCATATAAAACAGGGGTAAATCCTTTTGTAATAAGCTATTTAAACTTCAAACCAGGAGCTCTTCACAACTTTGTGCCAGATAGTACTTCTATGATATTTGCATCACCGAGAACATGGCATGCAGTAAGTGATATATTAAATACAAATGTATTTGACTTTGATGATGATATACTTAGATACAAAATAGAAGGTAATATCGGAGAAATTGAATGTAATAGCTTTTTACAATTTTGCAAATTGAAAGATGAACTTGTAAGTGTAGACGATATATTATCTGGGGTAGATGTAGAAATTCCAACAGAACACGATAAAATATATTTATTAATAGGAAGTATAATTTCTAGATTAGAAGATTTAAGACAGATAAATGATATAGATGATGTAGATGAAGAGCTTATATCAAAATTTGAAAATGCAATTAATTTCTTATTAAAATTAAAACCAGAATTTACAGTTTTAGGTCTTAAAGATTTAGTTTCACTTAATAAAAAACTTGTAAAAGGATTATTTATAGAAGAATTAGACAACGACGATATAATAGACTTTATAACAGAAAATGACTATATATTTGAATAAATAGAAGGTGGGTTATGAATAAAAAAGAACATATCAACAATACGATTTTAGACTTTGACACTACATTAAATATTTTATTCGATGAATATGAATTAGATATAAGTCTTCCAATTGAAAAATGTCTTTCTAATGAAAGTATAAAAGATATAATACCAACAGAAGAAAATACAATATTTGATAAACTAGATAGCGTATATTATAAAGGTATAAAAGATTTATTTCGTACATTAAAGAAAGTGGATAGACTAGGTGCTCCAAAGTTTCATTATTATAAAGATAACACAATAAAAGTCACATCTTCTTTAATAGAAAATTACAAATTAGATGGTCATGTAGATAATTTATATAATTTTAAAACTACATATTTGTCTAGGTTAAAAGAATTTTTGGAAGGTCTAAGTCCTATTAAATATATACAATACTTAGTAAATATAGAGGGATTAATTTTAGAATTAGGAGAGCCAAAGCTTACTATAGATGGTGCCAATATAATTTTGAGATATCCTTTTGATATAGAAAATATAGATGAAATGGTAGAAAATATAAAAGAAGAATTTAAAAATTTTAAAATAGAAGCTCTTTCATGTGTAGTAGTGTTAAGACAAAGTGGAAATGAAATATATGTTCCAATCAAATATCAAGATTATTTCTTTCCAAAATGTTTTGATAAAGCTTTAGATGACTTAGAGATAAAAAGTTTATTTAAATCTAAAATAGTTGAAACAGTTATAGATGGAGAATTTCAAAATTTATATTATTTTAGTGCTTATGAGTATATGAATAATAAAACTAATAGACCTTATTGTTATATATATATAAAGGATAATAGACTTTGTGATTTAGAAAAATCGAAAGTAATTAATAAATTATTAAAGTTACAAGATAATTTGGAAGTAGGTATTTAATATGATAAGTACAGAAACTATGATAAAGAGAATAAATGAAGAGATTGAAAAATTAAAACAAAAGGATATATTAGTAAAGGTAAAGATGCCTGTAAGCGAAGAAAATAAATTTTCTACATATAGTACTCATGAGTTAAACTCTGTCTCATATCAAGTTATTTATGCACCAAAGAACATAGTTTTATATGAAGATGAGTATTTTATAAACTTTTTCTTGAATTATTTAATAAACTTATATACAAAAAGCGATAAGATACTTTATCTTTTAGAAAATATAAAAGAAGATGCATATGTAAGTCTAGGGCTTGTAGATTATAATAGCTATTTTCATTTTACGAAAGATAAAGTAATAATAAACATAGATACTTTTTCTGAAGATAAAGAAAAATTTAAAGCTCTGATAAATATATACGATAAAGAGCCAAAAGTTTTTATAAGAAATATAATTGAAAATTCTCTTGCAAATGAATTTAATGATCTTTTAAGACGAGGAAAAATGAGATTTTTTAATTCTACAATATTTAATGTAAAGGTAAGGGGTAAGAAATATGCAGTATTTACAACTTCTAATTCTAAGGAAAAAATAATGTATATTTTAGATGAAGATAATAACTATGTAGATATATTTGATGATAGATATTCAAAGATACTTAAAAAGTTATCTTTAGTAAACAGTCTTTAGAATTAAATTGGAGGAATGCTATGTATTATATAAATAAAACTTTTTTATATTCTAAAAAGAATATAGCTGGATTTGAAATATTAGATAAGGATGATAGTGATTTTAGAATTCTTCTACATTATGATGAAGCGATTGAATTTGTAAAAAATCAAGATGGAAAAATCTATAATGCAGAAATTTATGAAAAAGAAATCGATAATTTTGGAAAAGTGATTTACGATATAAAAGCTGATGGCGAGAAGTTAAAGGATTTAAAGGATAGAAAGCTTATTTTCAATCTAGCTATAATATTTAATGAAAGAGAAAGATATTATGAAGAATATGAAGAACTTTTCTTAAAGTATCTATGTGTTATAAATTTCTAGTATTGAATGAAAATAAAATAAATAGGAAAGAATAGTGCTATAAGAAGATTTATATTAAATTTTCCTATAGCAATTTTTTTAGAAAGGGTGGTTTACAACTTAAAATTATATGAACTGTAAATGGAAATCTAAAAACAATACATCTTGCAATAGACATATAAAAGATGGCCATACATGTGTATTTCATAAAAACAACAAAAATAAAAGAGAAAATATATTATTTAACCACTATATAAAAAAAGAAAAAATAACTTACTTTTTGGGTTTTATGTTTGAAGAAGACTTTGATATAAAAGAAACTGTCAACTATAAATATAAATATCTTAAATTTGAAGATTGTACCTTTTATAAAAAAGCTAATTTCTCAAATTTTAGTTTTGAGAGGGATATAGAATTCTTAAATTGCAAATTTCTAGATGAGACATCATTTTGTAATAGCGATATAAATTCTAATTTTGTTATGAATGGCAACTACTTCAATAAAAATATAATAAACAATAAAATATTTAAAAATAGCGATATAAAAGGTCAAAGTTTTAAATTAATTGGTAACAGTAACTTGCCGAGATTGGATGGTATTTCGTTTTCAAAAGAAACAAAATTCACTTTGAGGGATTGTCACTATATTAAAAGCTACAATTATATAGGAAAAATTAATTATACTATAGCTGAAATACAGGCAGAAAAAATACATGACGATAAAAATATAGGATACTATATCTATTATGAAAGAAAATACAACACAATAAACAGAGATGACTTTAAAAGTTATGGTGAGTACTTAATATCAAAAGTATTAAACTATGTAGCGAGAGAGCTTATGGGTTATGGAGAACACCTAAGCAAATTTTTTTTCTACATTATATGTATAATAAGTGGTTTTGCATTAATCTATATGTTTATAGGTATTACAACTCTTTCAGGCGAAATGATTAAACTTGATTTAAAAAATATAAATTCATATTCTATATCTCAAATTATAAAAATGTATATTGAATTTTGGTATTTTTCAGTAATAACCTTTTCTACGGTGGGTTTTGGAGATATGATTATAAATGGCATAATAGGTAAAATTCTTGTTTGTTTTGAGGTTTTCATAGGAATAACAATACAAAGCACATGGGCAGCACTTATAATAAAAAGAATGTTTAGATAATGAATTAAATGTTAAAAATATAAATAAATGAATTAAAGTAAATAATTACTAGGTTAAAAAAGCCTTCCATGTGAAAACTAATAAAGTATTTATTATTAATTTGGAAGGTGAAAGACTTGAAAAAATTTGTTTCAAAAGTATTATTGCTATCTATAATCTTAAATATTTTTACAACTAGTATATCTTTAGCATATGATAATATAGATAGATATTCAAAAGGATCTATACTTATAGACCAACTTACAAATAGAACATTATATGAAAAGAACCCAGATAAAAAAATGCCATTAGCTAGTTTAAGTAAAATGATGACTTTTTTAATAGCGATAGAATCTATTAAAGAAGGAAAAGTAAAAGAAAACGACATAATAGAAATAGACCAAGAAATAGCGAAGGTAAAAGGTTCATCATATAAATTGAAAGTTGGAGAAAAAGTACCTTTAATAGAGCTTATGAATGGACTTATGATTGTATCAGGTAATGATGCTGCAATAGCAATAGCAAAACACATAGGTGGAAGTGTAGATGACTTCGTAAAAATTATGAACAAAAAGACAAAAGAATTAGGAATGAAAAATACGTCATTTGTAAATCCAAATGGTCTTCCTATTTATAGTTTAAAAGAACCATCAAAACCACCTAAAGAAAATATATCAACGCCTAGAGATATATCTATTTTAGCTAAATATATGTTTGATAACTATGAAAAAGAAGTAACATCAATAACAGATAAGCAAGTTTACTCATATCCAGAGAGAGGATTTTGTAAAAATAACACAAATGTACTTCTTCAACTAATACCAGATGTAGATGGTGTTAAGACTGGATATACAGGAAATGCAGGATATTGTCTATGTTTTTCTATGAAAACACATAAAGACGATAAAAATGACTGTGATAATAGACTTATAGGTGTTGTACTTGGAACAAATCATAAAAATAAAAGAACACAGGCATCTATGTCATTATTAGAATATGGAAAACAAAACTTTAAAACAAAAAATATAGCTCAAAAAGATGAACTAGTAGGTAAAAAATATATTTGTGGGATTCCTGATATGGAAGTTACTTTAAAAGCAGAGGAAGCTTTATATATAGTATGCAATGAAGATGAAGATATAAAAAGTGAAGTAACATTAAAAGAAATTAATTACCCGATAAAACAAGGTGAACTTTTAGGCGTTATAAAATATTATGATTCAAATGGGAATGAATTGGGAAAATTAAATATAGTAAGTAAAAATAACCTAGATGAAATTTCATTTAAAAATAAGATGAAAATTTTGTTAAAAAAGTATGGTTTTTAAAAATCTAAAATAAAAATAAAATAAAAACTGTTGAAATATTAAGGAAAACAAAGGTTTTAATATAATTTACAATATAAATATAATTAATATAAATATATTGAATTAAAATTATTGAAATTTGTTTTTTCTTATGATATACTACAAAAGGTAAAAAAATAAAAAACAAATTATTACACACGAAAATGGGATCCTTAAAAGGTGCCAGTAATGGTCGATTAGGGAGTTGAACATTTCGGAGGTATAAAACCAGGAGGTAAAAATGGCAGTAATATCAATGAAACAATTATTAGAAGCTGGTGTTCACTTCGGACATCAAACAAGAAGATGGAACCCTAAAATGGCTAAATACATCTTCACTGAAAGAAACGGAATCTATATAATAGATTTACAAAAAACAGTTAAAAAAGTTGAAGAAGCTTACAACTTCATGAAAGAAATAGCTGAAACTGGTAAACCAGTTTTATTCGTAGGAACTAAAAAACAAGCTCAAGAAGCTATAAAAGAAGAAGCTGAAAGATGCGGAATGTTCTACGTAAACGAAAGATGGTTAGGTGGTATGTTAACTAACTACAAAACTATCCAAACTAGAATCAAAAAATTAAGAGAATTAGAAAAAATGGAAGAAGAAGGTGTATTCGAAGTTCTTCCTAAAAAAGAAGTTATAAAATTAAGAGCTTTAAAAGAAAAATTAGAAAAGAACTTAAACGGTATAAAAGAAATGCCTGAATTACCAGGTGCTATATTCGTAGTTGACCCAAGAAAAGAAAACATAGCTATACAAGAAGCTGCTAGATTAGGTATACCAGTTGTTGGTATAGTTGATACTAACTGTGACCCAGATGAATTAGACTATGCTATACCAGGAAATGATGACGCTATAAGAGCTGTAAAATTAATAACTGGTGCTATGGCTACTGCAATAATCGAAGGTAGACAAGGTGCAGAAGAAGAAATAGTTGAAGAAGAAGCTGAAATACAAGAATAATCTTTTATAATAATTTTAATTAACTTTAAAGAGAAATTGTATTTATAAAATACAATTTCTCAACTTTGAAAAGACAAAACTAAATGGTAAGGTTACTCCTTGCCATTTTTAGAATAACAGGAGGAATTTAATTATGGCTAACGTAACTGCTAAAATGGTTAAAGAATTAAGAGACAGCACTGGAGCTGGAATGCTTGACTGTAAAAAAGCATTAGTAGAAGCTGACGGAAATATGGACAAAGCTGTTGATATATTAAGAGAAAAAGGTTTATCTAAAGCTGCTAAAAAAGCAGATAGAGTAGCTGCAGAAGGTTTAGTTGCTATAAAAATAAGCGACGATAATACTAAAGCTACAGTAGTAGAAGTAAACTCAGAAACTGACTTCGTTGCTAAAAACGATGATTTCAAAGCTTTCGTAGCTGATGCTGCTGAAATGGCATTAAACACTACTGCTACAACTATAGAAGCTTTATTAGAAGAAAACCATGCTGAAGGAAAAGCTTTAAAAGACGTATTAAACGATAGAATAGCTACAATAGGAGAAAAATTAGACTTCAGAAGATTCGAAACTATAACTTCAGAAGGTCAAATATCAGGATACATACATGGTGCTGGTAAAATAGGTGTTTTAGTTGAATTATTAACTGACGCTAGAGATGAAAGAGTATTAACATTAGGAAAAGATATCGCAATGCAAGTTGCTGCTATGAATCCTAAATACGTTTCAAGAGACGATGTTGATGCTGAATACTTAGCTCATGAAACAGAAGTTTTAACTGCACAAGCATTAAACGAAGGAAAACCTGCTAACATAGTAGAAAAAATGATAAAAGGTAGATTAGAAAAAGAATTAAAAGAAGTTTGCTTATTAGAACAAACATTCGTTAAAGATTCTGATTTCACAATCAAAAAATTAGTTGCAGAAGTAGCTAAAACTGTTGGTAGTGACATAAAAGTTGGTAGAGTTGTAAGATTCGAAGTTGGCGAAGGGATCGAAAAGAAAGAAGAAAACTTTGCAGAAGAAGTTGCTAAGCAACTTAAATAATCGACGACCAAAAGAGAACACTTACGTGTTCTCTTTTTTGTAAGTAACAAAACTTTAAATTTTATTACAAAAATATACGTTTAGGAGGATTTCTATGGATAAACCAAAATACAAAAGAGTATTATTAAAACTAAGTGGAGAAGCTTTAGCCGGAGATAGAGGAATTGGAATAAACAACGAAGTTGTTAATGAGATTGCAGTAGCTATCAAAAAGGTAAGAGAAATAGGTGTAGAAGTAGCTGTAGTTGTTGGAGGTGGGAACTTCTGGAGAGGTAGAACTTCTGAAGGAATGGACAGAACAACAGCAGATTACATAGGAATGTTAGCTACAGTAATGAATGCTATGGCATTACAAGATGCTCTAGAAAATATGGACGTAGCAACTAGAGTTCAAACAGCGATAGAAATGAGACAAATAGCAGAACCTTATATCAGAAGAAAAGCTGTAAGACATTTAGAAAAGGAAAGAGTTGTAATATTTGGGGCAGGAACTGGAAATCCATACTTCTCAACAGATACAGCAGCTGCATTAAGAGCAGCAGAAATGGAATCTGAAGTTATATTATTAGCTAAAAACGTAGACGGTGTATATGACAAGGATCCAAAAGTACATGAAGATGCTATAAAATTCGATCAGTTAACTTATCTTGATGTTATACAAAGAGAGCTTAAAGTTATGGACTCAACAGCTACATCTTTATGCATGGATAATAAGATTCCAATAAAGGTATTTAAGCTTACAACAGAGAATATATTAAGAGCAGTATATGGAGAAAATATAGGGACAACTGTAGAATAATTTTAAAAAAAATTAGGAGGAACAAACATGAAAGAATTAGAAAAAAAATTACAAGCACAAATGGATAAGACAATAGAAGCTCTTAAATATGAATTTTCAACTATAAGAGCAGGTAGAGCAAATGCACAAATGTTAGATAAAATAAGAGTAGATTACTATGGAACACCAACACCAATAAACCAAATAGGTTCTATATCTGTTCCTGAACCAAGAACTCTTGTTATAAATCCTTGGGATAAAAGTGCAATGAAAGAAATAGAAAAAGCTATAATGAACTCAGACTTAGGTCTTAACCCTACTAATGATGGTGATGTTATAAGATTAAATGTACCAGCATTAACTGAAGAAAGAAGAATTGAGTTAACTAAAAAAGCTAAAAAAGCTGCTGAAGAATTCAAAGTTAGAATAAGAAACGAAAGAAGAGACGCTAACGATAAACTTAAAAAAATGCAAAAAGACGGAGAAATAACTGAAGACGAGTTAAAAAGAGGACAAGAAGATGTTCAAAAATTAACTGATAAATATATAAAAGAAATAGATTCATTATTAGCTGTAAAAGAAAAAGATATAATGGCGGTATAATTTTGAAAGAATATAATAGACTTTTAGGTCTTCATTTAGATGATGTAAAGGAATTTTTTGACAATAAGAATATTAAATATACTATTACAGAAATCCGAGGAAGAAAAGATAAAGATAAGCTTATAATTCCTAGAGTTATAAAAATATCTCAAAGAGAAAATAGTATAGAATTAATTGTAACTTATTTTTCTGACTCCTTATTATAGGAGTCAGAAATTGTATTGGAGAGAAAATATGGACAATATGTTTTTTGATATAAATATGGAAAAGTTGCCTAAACATATAGCTATAATAATGGATGGCAATGGAAGATGGGCTAAAAAGAGATTTTTACCTAGAACAGCAGGACATAAAGCTGGTGTAGAAACTGTTAGAACTATTATTACAGAATGTAAAAGATTAGGCATAAAACACGTTACTTTATATACTTTTTCTACAGAAAATTGGAAAAGACCAGCATTAGAAGTAGAAACTCTAATGATGCTACTTCAAACTTATCTAAAAAAAGAAGTGGAAGAATTAAATAGAAATAATGTAAGATTAACAGCTATTGGAGATATAGAAAAATTACCAAAGGCTTGCTTAGAAGAGTTAAAAAGAGCTATGGAGTTGACTAAGGATAACGATGGTCCAAATTTAAATCTAGCTTTAAATTATGGTGGTCGATATGATATCACAAATGCAGTTAAACAAATTTCTAGAGACATTGAAAATCATAAGTTAAATTCTGATGATATAACAGAAGAAACAATAAAAAATTATTTAAGTACTAAGTCAATTCCAGATCCTGATTTAGTTATAAGAACAAGTGGAGAACAAAGATTAAGTAATTTCTTACTTTGGGAACTAGCTTATGCTGAATTATACTTTACAGATGTATATTGGCCGGATTTTGATGAAAAAGAACTTCAAAAAGCTATATATACATATCAAAATAGAGATAGAAGATTTGGTGGACTTAAATAAGGAGTGCCTTTATGAAAACCAGAATTTTAGCAGGATTAGCTTTAGTTCCGCTATTGCTATTAGTTGCTTTAGGAGGTTTGCCTTTATATATAGGTGAATTTGTAATTGTTGCAATAGCGATTCATGAATTTTATAAAGCGTTTGAAACGAAAAAAATCAATCCTATATTTAGTTTGGGGTATGTATTTGCCCTGTTTTTACTTATAAAAAATTACTTTAGCTTAGATATGAACTATACTTATATATTTATGTTCATTTTATTTATATGTTCTATTATACCTATGCTGCAGTGCAAAAAAAATATTATGGATATAATAGTTACATTCTTTGGTATTTTTTACGTTGAAATATTAATAGATTTTATAGTATTAACTATGGATAATTTCCAAGATGGTAATAAATTAGTTTGGCTTGTATTTATAATATCATTTATGACTGATACTTTTGCATATTTTTCAGGATATTTATTTGGAAAACACAAGCTTATACCAAATGTAAGTCCTAAAAAAACAATAGAAGGAAGTATAGGTGGTATACTTGGAAGTACTATATGCTGTTTAATATTCGGTTACATATTTAAATTAGACATGGCATTGATGATAGTGATGGGAATTATAGGAAGTATAATTGCACAAATTGGGGATTTATTTGCATCTTCAATAAAAAGATATGTAGGAATAAAAGATTATGGTAATTTAATACCTGGACATGGTGGAGTACTAGATAGATTTGATAGTGTAATACTTGTTGCACCATTTGTTTATAGTGCCGTAATATTTTTTATGAAATAAAAGCTGGCTCAAAATTTTTGAGGCAGCTTTTAATGTATTAAATTATAGTAAGAACATTATAAGAAAAAATTAATATATTTAAAATGAAATAGTGATATAATACATTTGTATAATCAAAATATTTATCCTATAAAGATGAGGAGAATTAACATGAAAAAACTTACAATATTAGGTTCAACAGGGTCTATAGGTACACAGACTTTGGATGTAGTTAGACAAAATAGAGATAAATTTGAAGTGGTTGCGATTTCAGCAAATAGAAGTGTTGATTTACTACTTGAGCAAATTATAGAATTCAAACCAAAATATGCAGTACTTTATGAAAAAGAAAGTGCGGAAAAATTAAAAGGTATGATACCAAAAGAAATAGAAATAGAAATATTAGATTCTATAGATGGTTTAGTAAAAATATCTACAATAGATGAAGTAGATATAGTTTTAACTGCTTTAGTTGGTATGATAGGGCTTATACCGACTATGAAAGCGATTGAACACAAAAAAGATATAGCATTAGCAAATAAAGAAACGCTTGTTACAGCTGGAGAAATAGTTATGAAAGCTGCAGAGGAAAACAACGTAAAAATACTTCCTGTTGATAGTGAACATTCAGCAATATTTCAGTGTTTAAATGGAGAAAATAAAAAAGAAGTAAATAAACTTATATTAACAGCTTCAGGAGGTCCATTTAGGGGTAAAAAGAGAGAAGAATTAATAAATGTAACTAAAAAACAAGCATTAAAACATCCAAATTGGAACATGGGCCAAAAGATAAGCATAGACTCTTCAACTTTAATGAATAAAGGTTTAGAAGTTATAGAGGCGAAATGGTTATTTGATATGGACTATAAAGATATAGATGTAGTAATACATCCACAAAGTATTATACACTCAATGGTAGAGTATATAGATACTTCTGTAATAGCTCAACTATCTATGCCAGATATGAGACTTGCAATTGAATATGCGCTTACATATCCAAATAGAATAAAAAGTGATTTTGAAAGAATTGATTTTAAAAAGATAAGTACACTTACTTTTGAAGAACCAGATATGAATACATTCCCTTGCCTAAAACTAGCTTATGATGCATTAAAAGAAGGAAAAACATATTTAACTGTATTAAATGCATCTAATGAAGTACTTGTTGAGAAATTCTTAAAAGATCAAATTGGATTTTATGACATACCTTACTATATAGAAAAATCGCTAGATGCACATAATAGTATAATAAATCCAAAACTAGACGATATTTTAGAAGTAGATAGATGGGCGAGAAGTTATATAAATGATTTATTAAAGTAGGAAGGTGAATATATGACAATAGTAATTGCATTATTATTATTTGGGATAATTATCCTTATCCATGAATTTGGACATTTTTTATTAGCAAAGAAAAATGGAGTAACTGTACATGAATTTTCAATTGGAATGGGGCCAAAAATTTATAGCAGAGAAAAAAATGGTACTGAATACTCACTTAGAATATTGCCAATAGGTGGCTATGTGAGTATGGAAGGTGAAGAAGACGGATTTGATAGATCAGAAGAAGATGATGATTTGGATAATGCAGAAGATAATGGTTTGATATTTGAAACTAAAAATGATACAGAAGAAAAAAATGAAGTCTATAGTGAAAATGAAGTAGAAGTAAATGAAGGCTCATTTGCTGAAAAAACAGTATTGCAAAGAGCAAGTATAATTTTTGCAGGGCCATTCTTTAACTTCCTAGGATGTATAGGATTTTTAGTTGTATTATTCTTAATAATCGGTGTTCCCACAACAAAAGTAGGAACATTAGTAGATAATGCTCCAGCTCAAGCAGTTGGGATTAAAGTTGGAGATGAAATTAAAGAAGTAAATGGACAAGAAGTTACTTCATCTACAGATATAACAAATATTATAAGTGCATCAAAAGGAAAAGAAATAAACTTAGTTGTAAATAGAGATGGTAAAGATGTAGAATTTGACTTAAGTCCAAAGTTTAGCAAGGATACTCAAACTTATATAATCGGTATAACTTTTGATAGAACGAAAAACATCATAAAATCATTTACAACATCAATTACCACAACTTGGGATATAGCAGTCCAAATGGTGGAATTCTTAGGACAATTAGTTACTGGTAGAGTTGCTGGAGGACTTTCAAACTCTGTTGCAGGTCCTGTTGGTGTAATTGGTATGGTTTCAGATGCAGCAAAAACTGGAATAACTAATTTACTTTATCTAGGAGCAGTTATAAGTTTAAACTTAGGAATTATGAACTTAGTTCCATTCCCAGCACTAGATGGGGGAAGATTACTGCTATTATTAATCGAAGCACTAAGAGGTGGAAAAAAATTAGACCCTAGCAAAGAAGCTATGATAAATATAGTAGGAATGAGTGTTTTAATGGCATTTATGCTATTTATAACATATAAAGACATATTGAGATTATTCTAGATATAATTTAATAGATAGATAATAAATTTATCTAATAAAAAATAAAATTAGTTTAACTATAAATAGAAGGTGAAATATGAGTTACAAAAGAAAAATGACAAGAGAAGTCAGAGTTGGAGACGTTAAAATTGGTGGCAATAATCCAATTTCAGTACAATCAATGACTAATACTGACACAAGAGATGTTGAAAAGACTGTAGCGCAAATAAAAAGACTTGAAGAAGTAGGTTGCGACATAGTCAGAGTTGCTGTTGTCGATATGGATGCAGCAAAGAGCATATCAAAAATAAAAGAACAAGTAAATATACCTATAATTGCGGATATACATTTTGATTATAGACTAGCTCTAGAAGCTATAGAACAAGGTGTAGATGGAATAAGAATAAATCCAGGAAATATAGGTAGCATTGAAAGAGTAAAAGCAGTTGTAGAAAAATGTAAAGAAAGAGATTTAAAAATAAGAATCGGTGTAAACGGTGGTTCGCTTGAAAAAGAACTTCTTAAAAAATACGGTTCACCTACAGCTGAAGCATTAGTTGAAAGTGCTATGGGACATATAAAAATACTTGAAGATTTAGATTTTCATAATATAGTTATATCTCTAAAATCTTCAGATATATATACAGCAGTAGAAGCATATGAACTTATGAGCCAAAAGGTCGATTATCCTCTTCACATAGGTATAACAGAAGCAGGTGGAGTTAGAGCAGGAACTATAAAATCATCAATAGGTATAGGTTCACTACTTTTAAAAGGAATAGGAGATACTATGAGGATTTCTCTTACTGGAGATCCAGTGGAAGAAGTTAAAGTAGGAAAAGACATTCTTAGAAGTTTAAATTTATTAAACGATAAAATAAAAATAGTATCTTGTCCAACTTGTGGTAGATGTAATATAGATTTAATAAATATTGCAAATGAAGTTGAAAATAAAATACAAGACTTAGATAAAAATATGACTGTTGCTATAATGGGATGTGTTGTAAACGGTCCAGGAGAAGCGAGAGAAGCCGATATCGGTATAGCAGGAGGAAAAGGTCAAGGAATTTTATTTAAAAAAGGTGAGATAGTTAGAAAAATTCCAGCAGATAAATTAGTAGAAGAATTATTAGATGAAATAGATAAATTCGAAGAAAAGTAAATTAGATTTTTATAAAGCTTATAATATAGCAGGGGGACATTTATGATAAATTTTGATGTAACTAACGAGCTAATGTGTATAGCAAGAGGAAGAGGAAGATTCTATGCTAAAAAAGGCTCTATGGTCGCTTTTAAAGGTGATTTTAGATTTGAAAAGCTATTATTAGGTCCAAATAATGGAGGTGGACTGGGAGGAGCTCTTTTAGGTCACTTACAAAGAAAAATAACAGGAGAAAATATGCCTATAATGTCTGTTGAAGGAAGTGGAGAAGTTTATTTAGCAGAAAATGCATATCATGTAGATGTAATCCACTTAGAGCCAGGAGATTCAATAAATGTAGAAAGTGAGAACTTATTAGCATTTACTGAAGCTCTTACATATTCAACTACATTTGTAGGTTCAGGTGTAATATCTCAAAGAGGGTTATTTTCAACATATTTAAAAAATAATACAAACTCAGTCCAAGATGTAGCTATTATAACAGATGGAAATCCACTGATGATAGAGGGACCTTGTTGTGTGGACCCAAATGCAATCGTAGCATGGACAGGAAGAAAACCAGAAGTAAAAGTAGCACAATTATCATGGAAGACTTTTATAGGTCAAACATCAGGTGAATCATATCACCTTCAATTTAATGAACCAGGACAGCTTGTTATAATACAACCATCTGAAAGACTTTCAGGATTAAATGTTTCTATAGATTAAAAAATTGAAAAATAATAAATAAAAAATAGTGGGATTTTAAATTTCAAAGTCTCACTATTTTTTTTACTATTTTATAAAAATGCATAAAAAATTGCAGTAATTACACAATTAAAAAATTAGCGAGGGTTATCAAAACTTATCATAAAAAATAGTATATTGATTTAATATATTGTATTAGCTAAGTGATATATTATTATATTAAATAAGATTTTATACCAAATTTTGCGAAAAGTTAATATTCATGTAATAATTGTGTATTATTATATGTAGTATAAAGAAAAATAATATATTGTAGGGGGCAAATGTACATAAAAGTTACAAAAATGTAATTGTTAGAAAGCTAATAATATGTTATTATTATATTAATAACAACTTATAGCTTTCTCTAAAGTTTTACAAAGGGGGGCGAAAAATATGATTGAAATTAAGAATATTGTGAAAACTGCAGGAGAAAAAGTTATACTCGATGATATCTCATTGACTATTGAAAGCGGAAGTTTTGTTGTTCTTATAGGTCCAAGTGGATGTGGTAAAACAACCACATTAAAATTATTAAATAAACTTATTGAGCCGACAAGTGGCGAAATATATATAGATGGGAAGCCAATCTCTAAAGAGGATCCAATCAAATTAAGAAGAAATATAGGATATGTAATTCAAAATATCGGTTTATTTCCTCACCTAACAATAAAAGAAAATATTGAATTAATTCCAAAGTTAAAAGGAGATAAAAGTGAAGAAGAAATAAGCGAAACTACAGAAAGATTAGTAAAGATGGTAGGTTTAGATCCTGATGAATTTCTGTATAAATATCCAACAGAGTTAAGTGGTGGTCAACAACAAAGAATAGGTGTTATAAGAGCGATTGCCACAGATGCTGATATAATATTGATGGACGAGCCATTTAGTGCCCTAGACCCAATAACAAGAACTCAATTACAAGAATGGCTTTATGAACTGCAACAAGAACTTAAAAAGACTATTATATTCGTTACACATGATATGGATGAAGCTTTAAAATTAGCAGATAAAATATGTATTATGCAAGGGGGCAAAATACAACAATATGATACAGCAGAAAACTTATTAAAACATCCAGCGAATAGTTTTGTAAAAGATTTTATAGGCAGCGATAGATTATGGAGTGCACCAGAATATATAAAAGCAAAAGATATAATGATAAAAGACCCTGTAAAAGCTATTGAAACTAGAACTGTAATACAAGCTATGGAAATAATGAGAACGAATAAAGTAGACAGTATATTAGTAACTGACAAAAATAATTTACTAGTAGGAATACTAACAGTAAAGGAATTAAGACAAAACGGAATTCAAGATTATTATATATATAAAGTTATGAATCAAGACCCATTGTTTATTTATGAAGATTGTAATTTAATTGAAATACTTAATATCATGAATAATAAAAATGTAGGTCATATACCTGTAGTATCCAGAGATGGACAATTAGTAGGGTTGATAACAAGAAGTAGTTTACTTTCTGTTTTAAGTGAACAATTCTTGGAAATGGAGGTGAGTATCCTTGGCTAATTTTATGAATTATTTAGTTACGGAAAAATCGAAGATATTGAGCTTATTAGCTCAACACGTTGAACTTACAATTATTGCTATAGTATTAGCGATACTTATAGGTATTCCTCTTGGAATATTTATATCACATTATAAATCAATTAGAAAATATATACTAGGTTTTATAAATATTGTGCAAGCGGTACCATCAATGGCATTTCTAGGTTTGCTTGTTCCAGTTTTGGGTATAGGTAGTACACCTGCAATATTTATGGTAGTTTTATATTCACTACTTCCGATAGTAAAAAATACGAGCACTGGTATTACGGGAATCGATTCAGGAATTCTTGAATCTGCAACAGGTATAGGTTTAACACCTAGACAAATACTTTTTAAAATACAACTTCCTCTTGCACTTCCAGTAATTATGGCAGGCGTTAGAATATCAGCAGTATCTGCTGTAGGTCTTATGACTTTATCCGCATTTGTTGGAGCTGGTGGTCTTGGATATTTAGTATTTTCAGGTGTACAAACTGTAAATAATACAATGATTTTAGCAGGGGCTATACCTGCTTGTATATTGGCCTTATGTGTAGACTTTATATTCTCTAAAGTTGAAACATTGGCAGTTCCAGATGGAATAAGTACTCATAAATCAAAAAGAGCAAGAAGTGCTAAAAATCCTAAAGAATATAGAGATCCTAAGTATAAAGCTAGAAGAAGAAAAGTTATAGGTGTGGCTACAGCATTAGTACTTGTTTTTATAGGTTGTGGTAGATATTTCTTTTCTAGTTTTGCACAAAAGGATACTATAGTTGTAGGGTCTAAGGATTATACTGAACAATTAATTCTTGGAAATATATATGCTGATTTATTGGAAGAATATACAGATTATAATATAGAAAGAAAAATGAACTTGGGAACAGCTGTACTTTGGAATTCTATGGTTGAAAAAAAGGTTGATATTTGTGCAGATTACACAGGTACAATATTAGTAAATATAATGAAAGAAGAACCTAAAGGAAGCGCTGATGATGTTTACAATCATGTAAAAGAAAGTGTGGCAAAAAATTATGATTTAAAGTTACTAGATCCATTAGGCTTTAATAATACATATACATTAGCTATGGAAGAAGATGTAGCAGAAAAGTATAATATAAAAACTTATTCTGACTTAGTAAAATATTCAGATGAATTTGTATTTTCTCCAACATTGGCCTTTGAAAATAGAGAAGATGGTCTTCCTGGACTTACAAAAGTATATAATATGAACTTTAAAGATGTTAAATCTATGGATGGTTCTTTAAGATATCAAGCTTTGACAAGCGGACAAGCGCAAGTAATAGATGCATTTTCTACAGATGGACTTTTAGAAAAATTTAAATTAAGAGTATTGAAAGATGACAAAAACTACTTCCCACCATATTATGCAGTACCAATAGTAAATCAAGATATATTAGAAAAATATCCTGAGATAGAAGACGTAGTTAATAAATTAGCTGGAAAAATAGACGAAAAAACTATGACAAAACTTAATTACAAAGTAGATGAATTAGGTGAGTCACCAGAAACAGTAGCACATGATTTTTTAGTAGAACAAAAATTAATTAACTAATAACAAAAATATAGTTGTCGATTATAAACTTTAATCGGCAACTTTTTTAGTTAGTTATTTAAAGGTTAATTTTTTATGTGCTACTTATAATTTTTTCTAAGGTATATTTAATAAACAAAAAAATCAAGTAAATCTATACGTATTTTTATAATCACGATTATAAAAAAATTTACAATAAAAAACTTTTCTAAAAGATTTATAAAATCTAAAAGAAAAGCTGCAGTACTTTAAAAATAAAGCAAGATAAAGTCATGATGTAAAATAGCTTCCTTTCAGATTAGAAACATCTTTTCTGGTAGGTATAAATATCTTAATTTTTTTGATTCTAATTAAAGAAGATTAACATCTCTAACTTAGAAAATTATATACTAATATTGTAGTACTATAATTTTCAAAAATCTACATATAAATTAAAAATATAAAATTTTATAGTTGGTATATTCGGAATTTTATATACTTTTAGAAAAAATATATAAAATTATATACCAAAATATTACAAAATAGATATGGATAATATATAATATATTTATAGCAAAAAATGACAAAAAATTAAAGTAGAGAGGGAGATAATGATAAGAAGAGTTCATGAGAGATTAAAAGGGTATTATATTTTCGTACTTGTTTTTATATTATGGATAGTTATATGTAAATTGGAAATTTGGAATCAATATATCTTGCCGACACCACAAAAAGTTTATACAACTTTTAAAAAGATGATAATAGATGGTTCTATTTTTGAAAATATATTTATTAGTTTAAAAAGAATATTCATTGGTTATTTTATAAGTTCTATATTGGCAATACCTCTTGGAATGTTATTTGGTTGTAAGTCAAAATTATATAAATTTTTTAAACCATTATTAGAATTTATGAGATGCACACCTCCACTTGCTCTAATTCCTATGCTTATATTATGGTTTGGAATAGGAGAAAAGTCAAAAATTATAATTATTATTCTAGCATCATTTTTCCCAATTTTTTTAAATACGCTTAGTGGAATAAAAAACTGTGATCCTAAGTTAATAGAAGTCGGCAAAGTATTTAACTTTAGTAATTTTGAGATATTTTCTAAAATAATAATACCAAATGCCTTAGTAGATATATTTGTAGGATTAAACCTAGGGCTTGGATATAGTTTTAGAGCTATAATAGGAGCAGAATTAATTGCCGCATCAAGTGGTCTTGGATACTTAATATCAGATGGTAGAAGTATGTCGAGAACAGACGTTGTATTAGTGGGAATATTAGTTATCGGTTTTTTAGGTATAATAAGTGAATTTATATTTAGAAAAATAATAAATAAGGTAAGCCGAGGGAAGCAGGTAAATTTTAATGATTAAGACAGGATTTATAATTAAAAATTTATGTAAGAAATTTAAAATTGAAGATGATGAACATATTGTTTTTTCAGATATATCTTTAGAAATACCAGGTGACAAAATAACAGTTATTTTAGGGGAAAGTGGTTGTGGAAAAACAACATTGCTTAGAATTTTATCGAATTTAGATACTTCAGATAAAGGAGAGGTAAGTTATATAGACAATAAACATAAAATTAAGCCAAAAGTAGGTGTAGTTTTTCAGGAAAGTAGATTGATGCCTTGGCTTACAGTAAAAGAGAACATATCCTTTCATTCAAAGAAAATGGATGAGAAAGATTTAAATAAATATCTTTCTATGATGAAGCTTGAAAAATTTAAAAATAGTTATCCAAGTGAACTATCAGGTGGAATGGCAAATAGGGTAAGTATAGCAAGAGCACTTTCGTACAATCCAGATATACTATTAATGGATGAGCCATTTGCAGCACTTGATTATTTTACAAGAAGAAAAATGCAAAAGGAAGTTATAAATATACATGAAAAAACAAAAAAAGGAGTTGTATTTGTAACACATAATATAGATGAAGCTCTTGCAATTGCAGATAAAATATTAGTCATAAAAAAAGATAAGAGTATTAAAGAGTTTATTATTAAAGATGATTATAGTAGAGATTTAGGAAACTCTTACTATATAGATTTAAAAAAAATAATATTAAATGAATTGGGGGAAGAATAGTTATGAACAAAAAATTGAAAAAAATAATTGGGATTACTACATCGTTAGTGTTATCCTTATGTATGTTGACAGGATGTTCTTCAAGTAAGAGTGCATCTTCTAGTACATCAAGTGATGCATCAAAAAATCAAAGTGAAAAACTTCCGAAAGAAATAAACGTTACATATGTAAAATCACCATTAAACGTACCAAGTATATTAGAAAAAAATGATTCATTATTCGATAAAGAATTTAAATCTGATAATATATCAGTTAAATGGTCTGAAATAACTGCAGGTCCAGACCAAACAGAAGCTTTAGCATCTGGAGATATAGATTTTGCACATTGTTTAGGTGGAACTTCTGCTTTGATAGCTGCATCAAATGGTGTAGATTTAAAAATAATAGGAACTTATTCTCAAGCTCCAAAAGGATTTATGTTAGTTACAAATGATAAAAGTATAAAAGGACCAGAAGATTTAAAAGGTAAAAAAATAGGTGGACCTAAAGGAACAATTCTTCATCAAGTATTAGTTGCAGCATTAAAAGAACAAAAAATGACTATAAAGGATGTTAATTTTGTAGATATGCAAATACCTGATGCAGTTACCGCATTGTCTTCTGGAGAAATAGATTGTGCATTAGTTGCTGGACCATCAGCACTTCAATGTTTAAATTCAGGAAGCAAAAAAGTTTGTGATGGAGAAGGGTTAGTAAGTGGAATAACAGTTATTGCAGTTAATTCTAATTTTGCGGAAAAATATCCAGACTTAGTTAAAAGATTTATGAAAGTGCATGATGAAACACTTGATTATATGAAAGATAATTATGACGATATGATAAGCAAAGTAGCAAAAGAATTGGATATAAGTGAAGATGATGTAAAATCATTATATGAATGGTATGATTTTGATGATGATATAGATGATGAAGAAATAAAAGCTTTATATGATACACAAGATTTCTTATTAGAAAATGATATGCAACAAAATAAAATAAAAATAGAAGATTATATACTAGATGTTGATTAGAAAAATAACACTAAAAATAAAGTATAAATAAAAATAAGATGGTTTTTATAAGCCATCTTATTTTTATTTAATGCATAGGAAATTATAATTATTGTTTATACATAAAATAATTAAAAAAAATTTAATTTAAAAAGAATAATAATCTAAATCCGTTAAATAATAAAATAGAAAAATAATTAAATCGGAGGCTTAATATGAAAAATAAATTTTTAGTTTTATTATTCGCGTTAGTAATGATTTTAGGAGTAGTTGGATGTAGTAAAAAAGCAAATGACAATGCAAATACAAATGAACAAACAGCACAAGAAGATACAGCAGACAAAGTAGTTGATGAAAATTATTACAATGTATACACTAAAAACTACGAATCAAGTATAGTACCACTAGAAGAAAGTTACTATATTTATGGCAATGTAGATTCTGCAGAAAAATACTATAAAGACCATGATTATCCAGGTAACAAAGAATACTTAAATGAAGTAAAAGCTGCATTAGTTGATAGTAAAGAAAAAGTTCAAGAATTTATTGACAACATGGAGAAAGATGGTAAAAGTGATAATGAAAAAGTAAACAAATTAAATAAAGAAATGATTGATGATGGTAAAGATTTAATAGAAGATATAGATAAAAGACTTGAAAAATTAGATAAAATAACTGATAAAGATCTTGCTAAATCAGATAAAGAATTTAGACGTATAGTAGGAGATCATATAGTTCTTGAAAAAGAAGGAGACCATGACTTCAAAGAAATACTTAAAAAATTAGATAAAGAATTAAATATAGAAAGAAAAGATAAAAATAGATAAAAATTTAAATAAAAACCTAGCTATAAAAAATAGCTAGGTTTATTCTTCTAAACAACTGTAAAAAATACCTTCCCTAATTCCATATGTATTTATAATGATTTTTTTACTATGTGTATAAAGCATAAAATACTTCATAAAATTAGAACTAGCACAGATTACATCTGCACGTTTTTTAGAAACTCCCTTTATATTTATTCTTTCATTATAATCTAAGCTACAAAGTTTATTATTTATATGAGATAAATCTGAGTAATTCATTTGGAAATTATGCAATGAAGACTCAGTGTAACCTAGATGATTGCAAATATGAATTTGGGCTATATTTTTTATCGAACCACCTATAGTAACTATAGGAAGATTTCTTCCTTGTTTTAACCAATGATACTTATTAAATTCATTATATATATAATTTTTAAATTCATTTTTAGTAAAAGGAGATATTTTGTTAAATAAGTTAAATCTACTAGAAAGAGGTATTGGTCCAAGTGGTAAACTTGCATAGTGTTTAAATTTATTGTTTTTAACTAAAGCGATTTCCACACTAGCACCACCCATATCTACTAGAAAATAATTACTATAATCTAATGTATTTACAGTAGATACATATCCAAGATAAGATTCCTCATATCCAGACAAAATTCTAACTTCAAATCCAGTTTCCTTTTTAATTTCATTTAAAATTACGTCTTTATTAGCACACTTTCTAAGTGTTTCAGTAGCTACAACTATAATTTTATCACATTCAAATAATTTACATTTTTCTTTAAAACTTTGTATACTTAAAATTAATTTATATATTCCTATCGCCGATAAATTCGGTATATCATCAATGTAATAGTCACTTAATCGTATTTGATGTTTTTTTTCAAACAGTACATTTATTTTTTTAGAATGTTTCTGCTCTGCAATTAATAATTTTAATGAGTTTGATCCTAAATCTATAATTCCAATTGACTTCATATTAATTACATCCCCACCTTTGCATATAGATTAATTATATACAAATCTGTTTAAAATAGGAAGAATTTATATATAATTAATTATAAAAATTCAAAAATAATGAAAAAAATATGTATATATTAAATTTTATTATTATAATTGTAATATAAAGTAAAAATATATCTATATTAAAAATTTAGTAAAGGAAGGAATGAAATAATGAAAAAAATAGGATTTATAGGAGCAGGTAATATGGCAGGTGCCATAATTGGAGGGATTGTAAAATCTAATTTGGTAAAATCAGAAAATGTAATCGCTAGTGCAAAGACAATGGCAAATCTTGAAAGATTACAACAAGAATATAATATAAATGTGACTTTAGATTCAAAAGAAGTTGTAAAAAATTCTGATATAGTATTTATGGCTGTAAAACCAAATATATTTGATGGTGTATTAGAAGGAGTAGCAGATTTAATAGATGATAAAAAAATAGTTGTTTCGATAGCAGCAGGAAAGAGTATAGAAGCAATTGAAAATATAATAGGAGCTGATAAAAAAATAGTTAGAACTATGCCAAACACTCCTGCACTTGTAAATGAAGGAATGTCAGCTTTATGCCCAAATAAAAATATAGAAGATGAAGAGTTAAAAATAGTAAAAGATATATTTGATTCTTTTGGAAAAAGTGAAGTAGTTGGAGAATATTTAATAGATGCAGTAATTGGAGTAAGTGGTTCTTCACCAGCATATGTATTTATGTTTATAGAAGCAATGGCAGATGCAGCAGTTATGGCTGGTATGCCTAGAAAACAAGCGTACAACTTTGCAGCACAATCAGTTTTAGGTTCTGCTAAAATGGTGCTTGAAAGTGGTAAACATCCAGGTGAATTAAAAGATATGGTTTGTTCACCAGCAGGAACAACAATAGATGCAGTAAAAGTATTAGAAAATGAAGGGATGCGCTCAGCCGTTATAAATGCAGTTTGTGCTTGTGTTGAAAAATCTAGAGAAATGAGCAAATAAATAATATTGGAGAGTCTTAATGGAGGAGAAAGTAATAGAAATAAAATCCCTTGGGGTTAATTATGGGGAAAAAGAAGTTTTAAAAAATATAGATTTAAATGTTTATAAAGGGACTATAATCGGCTATATCGGTCCAAATGGGGCAGGAAAGAGTACAACTATAAAAATACTTTTAGGACTAAATAGAAATTATAGTGGAGAAGTAAAAATATTTGGACAAGATATAAAAAATCAAAATTATAACTTCAAAAAAAATATCGGATATGTTCCAGAGGTAGCAAAATTGTACGAAAATTTAACAGCAAGAGAGTATTTAACTTTTATAGGTCAACTTTACAATTTATCTTATGATGATTGTGACAAAAAGGCACATGCTCTTATGGAGATTTTGGGAATAGAACATGCATATGAATCGAGATTATCATCTTTTTCAAAAGGTATGAAACAAAAAGTTATTATAATATCGGCGCTTATGCATAATCCAGACATATTATTTTTAGATGAACCTTTAAGTGGATTAGACGCGAACAGTGTACTTGTTATAAAAGAAATAATATCTAAGTTAAGAGATGAGGGAAAAACTATTTTCTATTCTTCTCACATTATGGAGGTAGTTGAAAAAATAAGCGACAGGATACTTTTGTTAAAAGATGGAAGAATAATTGCAGATGGTAATTTTGACGAAATAAAAAAACTAAATAACAAAGAATCATTAGAAGAAGTATTTAACGATTTAACAGGATTTGAAGATCATTCTATGATAGCAGACAAATTTATAAAAGTTATAAAAGAGGTATAGATATGGAAGATTTTTTTAGTTTAAAGATTTTAGATTTATTTAGACCTCTATTTGAAGCTTTTGGTGTAGAATACGAAAAAATGAGACTTATAGTGAGTATGAAGCTTACTTTAGATAAGAGGAAAAATAACTCAAGTGAAAATAAAAATTCATTGATGCAGTCTGTTATTTTATATTTAGTAATAGGACTTGTCGCATCTAGGATAATAGTTATGCCAATTGATATTATGACAAAGATGACAGTTTTATTTGCGCTTATATTTGTAATGCTTTTAACTTGTTTTATAACAGATTTTTCATCTGTAATTTTAGATACATACGATAGACATATTATAGGCATTACAGATGTTAAGGATATAACTTTAAATATGGCAAAAATAGTACATATAATTATATATATTTCGATAATAAGTTTGTCTATAAGTGCTTTTTCAATTCTTATGATTTTAATGGCATATAATATAGGATTTTGCCTGTTATTTATTTTATGTATGATACTTATGGACTTTTTGTTGATTATGATGACGTCTGTTATTTATTATCTACTTATAAAAATATTTAAAGGCGAAAAGTTAAAAGATGTATTAAATTTATTTCAAATATTTATGATTTTTGTTTTTTCAATTATGTATTATTTTATTACAAGTTCATTAAGTGATATACAAATAAATTATACATTTAGCATAAATGCATATGATTTATTTATTCCATTTATGTGGTTTGCATCTTTATTTTGTGTTATTTTTTATGGAAAAATACAAACACTATATATAATTATGGCTATCTTAGGAATAATTGTACCTATTTTATCTATTTTAATATATATAAAATTGACACCAGCTTTTGAAAGAAACTTAGATAAACTTGAACAAGTATCGTATAATGAAAAAGATTCAAAATCTAAAAAGAGTTTTGCCTCAAAATTGGCTAATAAGATATGTAAAAATAATGAAGAAAAATCATTCTTTGAATTTATATATACTAATTTAAGTAGAGACAGGGAATTTAAGACGAGAGTTTATCCAACTTTGGCAAGTGGGATAATAATGCCACTTGTTCTTTTGTTTGTAACTTATGACAGAAGTATTAGTATAATGGAATATTTAAAATCTCTAAGTACGACAAATAATTTTTTAAATATTTATTTAGCAGTAATTCTTTTACAAAACTGTATTTTACTATTGAAATATTCAAAAGAGTATGAAGCATCATTTATATATGATGTTCTTCCAATAAGTAAAAAGAAAAATATATACAGTGCAGAATTTAAAGTTATAATAATTAAATTATTTGTACCTATATTTATAATAATAGGAATTCCATATTTGATTTTATTCAAAGCAAAATTTATTGTGCATTTGCTTATAGCATTTGTATCTACAATTTTTATTTCGATGGGAACTTTTAGAGTAAATGATAAGTCACTTCCATTTTCAGAAGATTATGCAGTTACTGCAAATACATCTAATTTTTTAAATATAATAAAATCAATTGGATTTGTAGGGGCTGCTGTATTATTGCATTATTTAATAATATTAAAAGCGCCATATATTTTCAGTGTGGCTTACTTAATTTTATTAATATTGATTATGAAAATTATATGGAATAAAGTTTTCGATATATAAATAATATTAAAATGAGGTCATATATATGACCTCATTCTTAATTTAACATTATTGAATTTACCTTATGATTTTTAGTTTGTATCAAAATGTTCTGTATCTGTTTGTACTTCTGGGTTTAATGTATTATCTGATGAATTATTGTCATTACTTTGATTTTGATCATCAGAGTTATCATTTGTATTATTGTCTAGATTTTCATTATTGTTATTTGCATCGCTATTACTGTCAGTATTATTATCGCTATTATTTAAATTACTATTGTTATTATCGTTATTGCTATCTGGATTAGTCATTGTAGTTCCGTTATTTTGGTTTGAATTATTATCAGAACCACCATCTGAGCTATCAGATGAGAATAAACTTTTAAACCAGTTTACTATTTTAGTTAAAAATCCTTCAGCTTCTTCTTTAGAAGGTAAATTTTCAGCAGCTTTATCAGTTGCATCTATTATAGAATCTTTACCTAACATAGAGTCGTTAGTATCTCCTAATATACCTAAATCTTTTGAACTTGAGAATAAATTAGAGAACCAATCACCTATACCACTAAAGAATGAGCCTATAGAATCAAGTATTCCAGAATTATTTAAATCTTCACCAGCATCTTTTAAATTATCTTTTACAACATCAGATACATTGTTTAAAGTAGCTTTCATTTCATTGTAATCGTAATGTTGAGCAGCTATTTTTTCCATTAAAGCGATTATTTTGTCAACTTGAGCATCTGTTAATTGAACATTGTAATTGTTTGTTATATTGTTTATTGTGTTTGCAATTTGAGTTTTATCACTTGTATTATTTTTTATAATATCAGCTTTAACATCATTTATTATACCTGTAGCCTTATCTTGGCCAATATCATCACCTAAATCTCCTGTAGTTATTAATTCTTCAGAAGCAAGTTCTTTTTTATCTTCATCAAGGTTTTTGCCAGTAGCATTTTCAAACGCCTTCATTACACCAGTTAATGCACCAGTACCACTTACAGGGAACACAGCAGCGATAACACAGTTTGCACCAGTTAAGCCTGCAGTTGATAAAGTTGTTGCTACCATAGAAGATGTTACCCAAGTTATATTTGCTGTTTTTACATTGATACCACTACCTTCAGTAGTAGGTTCAACATAAGCACAAGAGTAAGTTTTTCTACCTAATTGTTCTTCAGTAGCTACTTTTCCAAGATAAGCTCTTTCTTCTTGATTATTTACAGTTACAATTTCTACTTCATTTTCTTTTACACCGAAGTAATTTAAAATAGTTTGTCTTTGCTCTGCAGTATTATTTACACCGATAGTTACGACTTTTGAACTATCAGCAAAAGATTTACTAAATCCAAATGAAGAAAATACTAGACATGTAGCCATTAGTACAGAGACTATTTTATTTTTTATTTTCATTTTATTTCCTCCCAATACATATACGTATTAATTTAAAATATAAAGTTTATAAATTATAAATTTATTCATACTTATAATATATAGTTTTTTAAAAATAAATACGATTACAATGTTGTAACATGATTATATAATAAAAAAGTTAAAATATCTTTATTTTAAGGAATTTTTAAGAAAAGTACATAAAAATGAAATTATATAATATATTGAATTAATATATTTTAAATTGGATATAATTATAAAGGTATAAGATTTATACTAAAAAATAAAAAATTATATATTTAACTTTACAAATATAATAAAATATTTAATCTTATATAAAAGAAGTAACAAATAAGATTGAAAAATTTTCAAATCTATTATATTATAAAGAAGAAATATAGTATTTTTGTAACAAAAAGACAAATAATTTTGTGTATTTTATAACACATATGATGAAATTTTACTCAAAAATTGAGTATTAAAACTATATTTATTTAAAATATATAAAAACAATATAGTTTTAAAATATGTGTTTTAAAAGGTAAAAGTATTTACTTAAAAGTATCTACAAACTTACCCTCAAATCAAACTAATACAAATATTTTCTTATATAGAAAGGAGAAAAATATGTCAAAAGAATTTGTTAAAGAAAGAGTATTAAAATATTTAATGGAGGATTTACTAGTACCTCAAGATATGATAGACACAAATGTTCCTCTAAGTGAATTTGAAGAAGGAGCAGAAGGTGTTTTAGACATAATAGTAAATGTTGTTGTAAAAGAACACGGAGAAGATTACTACGTTCCAGTTTTAATAGTAACATGTGTAGATGAAGACTTTGTAATGGAAGGAGAAGCATTACAAAAAGAAATAGATTTCCTTGAAGATGTAGACAATATAACTACTGCTGGTAGAATGATACTTACAAATGGAAATGAAATGATGTATGCAGACTGGACTGGAGAAGAATACAATACAGAAGCATCTCTTCCTACATACGATCAAATGCAAAAAGAATTCTTCGAAATGGAAGCAAAATTAAGAGAAGAAGAAAATATGCATCATGGCGATGGATGCGGATGTGGACATGACCACCATCATGAAGATAATGATGGATGCGGATGTGGTTGTGGACATCAACATTAATTAGTTTTAAGCTTAATTTATTAATGATTTTAAATCAAAAATATTATCTATATAAAGCTATAAAAAAATGTGGGAAAAATTGCTAAAAAATAAAGGTTTTTAATGCAATATGTAGAATTAATTATGGATAAGATAATTGACATTTTGATTAAATGGAATTATATTTTTTTTATTTGTAAACATATAATAGCTATATAAGATAAATAAACTATGTGTAAAAAGAAGGGGTTATATTATGGGGGCTAAAAAAGAAAATACTTATGAAAATTATGTCCATGCAGATGCATCAGGATCATCAAATGCAATGAAAATGTATTTAAAAGAAATTGAAGAATACAAAATGCTATCTGCAGTTGAAGAAGTTGAATTAGCCAAAAAGGTTAATGAAGAAATACCTGAGGCGAAAGAAGATTTTATAAACGCTAATTATAGATTAGTGGTAAGTATAGCCAAAAAATATAGAAAAGAAAATGTCGATATACTTGACTTAATACAGGCGGGGAATATAGGTCTTATCAAGGCAGTAGAAAAGTATGACTACACTAAGGGGTATAAGTTTAGTACATACGCTACTTGGTGGATTAAACAAAGTATTACAAGATATATAGACGATTGTGAAAATACTATTAGAATACCTGTACACCTTCATCAAAGAATAAACTTTGTCAAAAGAAAGAAACAAGAGCTTTCAAACGTATTACAAAGAGAACCATCACTAGAAGAACTAGCTGATATTTGTGATATGGATGTAGACAAAGTTATAGAAATATTAAAACGTGATAAAAACGTAGTATCATTAGATACACCAATAAAAGAAGATGAAGACAGTAGTTTAGTAGAATTTATACCTTCAGATGCTAACTTTTCTGATGTAGTTATGCATGAAGTAGAACAACACAATTTAAAAGAAAAAATCAATGAACTTTTAACTGGTCTTAGCGAACAAGAACAAAAAGTTCTTAGAATGAGATTTGGTCTTGATGATGATGATCCAAAAACTTTAGAAGAAATAGGTAAAGTATTTGGTGTTACAAGAGAAAGAATCAGACAAATCGAAGCTAAAGCCATAAGAAAGTTAAGACATCCAAGCAGATTAAATCAATTAAAGAATTTTTATTAAAACTAATATATATAATAAGTTCAAGAAAAAGTGGGATTATATCCCACTTTTTTGTTTGAATTTATATATTAAAAAATTTTAAACACTTAATAAGATAACGTTTTTCATAGTTTTACAGAAACCTTATATAAAAACATAGCACATCTTCTGATTAGAGAAGAAAGCGGGTCTATAGGCTCGTCCTCGTCACCTTCATATAATTTTGTCACATCCATACCAAGTTGCAAATTAATCCTATTAATGCGAGTAAATTGAATGCTCACCATAAAAAGAAAATAAATAAATCCAATACCAAACAAAACTAATAATATAATGAATAATTTATCCATGATACTCCCTCCATTAAAATATATTATCTATAATATAATTGTACTATATTGACAAAAAATAATCATCAAAAAAAATAAATTTATTAGAAAATTTGAAATTATTAAAAATCTTTAAATGAAAAATAAAATGCTGAGTCTAATTTATATTGAAAACTAGACACAGCAAAAGTTTAGATAAATATATATTTTTTTAAAAAACAAACATAAGAAAATCGTATAAAATTCTAGTACAAAAACAAACAATAAATGCTATACATGTTGGAATTATAAATCCAAGTGCAGTCCATTTAAGACTATCTGTTTCTTTTTTTATTGTTAAAAGCGTAGTAGTACATGGCCAATGAAGTAAACTAAAAATCATTAAATTTAGAGCTGTTAAATACGTCCAACCATGACTTGTTAATAATGCCCCTAACTCACTAAGGCTAGAATAATCAGTCATAGAACCTGTAGCCATATAAGACATTATCAAAATTGGTATTACAATTTCGTTTGCTGGCATTCCTAAAATAAATGCTAGAAGTATAAATCCATCTAGTCCGATAAATTTGCCTATTGGATCTAAAAATAATGCTATATGATTTAAAATAGTCATATCTCCGATAGTGATATTTGCCAAAAGCCAAGTTATTACACCAGCAGGGATAGCAACTACAACAGCTCTGCTTAATACAAATAATGTTCTGTCTATAAGTGAAGTATAGATAATTCGACCTATTTGTGGCACCCTATATGGTGGAAGTTCTAATGTGAAAGTTGAACTTTCACCTTTAAGCAATGTTTTTGATAAAAGATAAGATACAAGTAGAGATATTCCTATTCCAACAAGAATTATTAAAGTTACACATATTGCAGTAGATACATTAGATAAAAACGGATTTTTTATAGCTGCAGTGAAAAATATAGTAGATATAGCTATTAAAGTAGGAAATCTCCCATTACAAGGTACAAATGTATTGGTAAGTATTGCTATTAATCTTTCTCTAGGAGAATCAATAATTCTACATCCAATTACACCACAAGCATTGCATCCAAAGCCCATACACATAGTTAAACATTGTTTACCGTGAGTTTTACATTTTTTAAATAGGTGATCTAAATTAAATGCAACCCTAGGTAAATATCCTAAGTCCTCTAAAAAGGTGAAAAGAGGGAAGAATATCGCCATAGGAGGAAGCATTACAGAAACTACCCATGCGAATGTCTTATATAGACCAAATACTAACATTTCACAAATCCATATAGGAAGATTTAAGCCAACTAGAAAATCATACATCCAAGGTTCTACGCTAAATAAAATATTAGATAGAATTTGGGATGGATAATTGGCACCAGATATAGTTATCCATAAAACTAAAGCTAGCATAATAAGCATAGATGGTATTGCAAAGTATTTTGATGTTATAATTGAATCGATTTTATCGTCTATATCTTCTTTATCATTTTCTTTATATACTACAGCATCGAATAAATTTGCTGCAAAATCGTAATTTATTTTTGAAATTTCATCTCTTATTTTTTTCTTATCCAATTCCTTTGGAACTTTATTTTTTATAGCTTCTAATTGAACATTAAAATCTCCCTCAACATATTTTTCTAAAGACGAAAATAGACTTTCATCACCATCTACAATTCTAAGACCCAACCATCTTGAATTTATTTGAGGAAATAACTCTTCTAATTCGTCTTTAAAGCTATCTACTAAATTTTCTATTTCTTCACTATATGTTACATAATTTTTAGTTTCTATATTTTTTTGTAATACGACTTTTTCTAAAGCTTGTTGTAAATCCTCCATACCTATTTTATTTCTTGCACTAGTCAAAACAACTGGAATACCTAATAATTTTTCCATCTTATCTTTATCTATTTTTATAGATTTTTTTTCTGCCTCATCAATTAAGTTGATACATAACACGACTTTATTAGTTAATTCTAAAACTTGGAACAATAAATTTAAATTTCTTTCAAGGCATGTAGCATCACATACGACAATTGCCGCATCGACATCCCCAAAACATATAAAATCTCTTGCAACTATTTCTTCTTGTGATAGTGCAAATAATGAATAAGTCCCGGGTAAGTCGATTAAATTGTAATTTATATTATTATATGAAAATTCACCTCTAGCAGTAGCTATAGTTTTTCCAGGCCAGTTTCCAGTATGTTGTTTTAATCCTGTAAGATAATTAAATACTGTACTTTTTCCTGTATTGGGATTTCCAGCGAGTGCGACAACATAAGAGTTTTCCTTTTGTTTTATATTAAAGGAATCTTCTAGGGATTTAATTTTGCAACTTTTATACGTAAGCCCCATATATATGTCCTCCTATTATTTTACTAAAATTAAATTACTTTCTTCCTTTCTAAGGGCGATTTTGCTTCCTCTAACCTTATATACAGTTAAATGATTTTTAGGCCCTTTTCTCAAAACATCTATTAAAGCACCCTGAGTAAATCCAAGTGCTAACATTCTTTCTCTTAAATTACCTTCTGATAATAAACCTTCTACTTCAGCAGTAGTTTTTATATTTACATCTGTTAGTCTTTTCAATTTGAACTCCTCCTTAAAAATTTTAGCCGAAGCTAACATTTATAATTTTAAGTTATGAAAGTATTATATAAATTGTGCAAAATAGTAATAAATTTTAGTCAAAAAAAATAATAAATATATAGGAGGTGTTATTTTGAGTGAATATTTTACGTTTAATGAGTATATGAAAAATAATAAGTTAACACCGAGCGAAGAGGATTATGTTGAGATGATTTATAGGATAAACCTTAATCGTGGCAATGTACAGGTAAAAGATGTGGCAAATGAATTAAATATAAAGCCGGCCTCCGTTACAAAAATGGTCAAGAAATTAAACGATAAAGATATACTAGAATATAAAAAATACGATTATATAAAATTGACTGAAATGGGGTATAAAGTAGGAAATACTTTATTAAAAAGACATAATACAATTTATAAATTTTTAGAAATATTAGGTGTAAAAGATAGTATCCACGAGGAAACTGAAAAAATTGAACATACCATAAATTACGATACACTTGAAAAGATGGAGACATTGATAAATTTTTTTTCAAAATACCAGGGTATATATTCTCTATTAAAGGAATTTCAAGAAGATAAACATTTAGATACATAAAAGAAGAGATAATAATTAATTATCAATAGAAACTTATCTTTAAGGAGGAGTTTATGGAACTTTTGAAAATTTTAAAAGACGTTGAGATTTTAAGTGTTAACGGTCAAGTCGATATAGATATTGAAGATATTTCATATGATTCACGAAAGGTAAAACAAAACTCTATGTTTTTATGTATAAGAGGTAATACTGTAGATGGGCATAATTATATAGATGATGCTATACAAAAAGGTGCAATTGCGATTTTAATAGATAAAAAGATAAGCTATAAAAAAGGTATAACCTATATAAGAGTAAACAATGTAAAAGAATCTATGGCTATAATAGGGAAGAATTTTTTTCAAAATCCATGTCAAAAAATCAATCTAATAGGTGTTACAGGAACTAATGGAAAAACAAGTACAGTCAGTTTTATAAAACAAATACTTGGTTATGATTGTAAAGTCGGAAGTATTGGTACTATAGAAATTTACGATGGGGAAAAAACTATAACATCTATAAACACAACTCCTGAAAGTTTAGATATTCAAAAAAATTTAAATGAAATGATTAAAAATAATTGCAAATACTGTGTTATGGAGGTATCTTCCCATGCATTAGTATTAAATAGAATAGATAATATAGATTATGAGGCAGCGGTATTTACAAATTTAACTCAAGATCATTTAGATTTCCATAAAACTCTTGAAAATTATAAAAATGCAAAAGAAAAATTATTTTATAAAACAAAATCTATAAATATATTTAATATAGATGATAAAGTTGGAGAAGAATTTTTTAATAAAAGCTTAAATAGAGATATAAAAACATATACTTATGGGGTGGAAAAAGAAGCTGATTTTAAGGCGGCTAACATAAAATTATATGATGATAGAACTGAATATGATTTAATTATAGATAAACAAAAATACAAAGTTTCAACTCTGATTTTGGGTAATTTCAATGTATATAATACATTGGCAGCAATAACGACATGTATTTTATTGGGTTTAAGCCGAGAAGATGTTATAAAAAGAGTTCAAAATTTAAAAAGTGTTTCTGGAAGACTAGACAAAGTAGAAAATGACAAGAATGTAAATATAATAGTTGACTATGCACACACACCAGATGCATTGTTAAATATATTGAAAAGTGCTAGATTATTTACAAAAAACAGAATAATTTTAGTCTTTGGATGTGGAGGAAACAGAGATAAAGCAAAACGTCCTATAATGGGAAAAATCGCACAACAAAATGCCGATATTTCGATTATAACCTCTGATAACCCACGATTTGAAAAGGAAATGGATATAATAGAAGATATACTTTGTGGTATAGATAAAACTTTAGATAATTATTTTGTTGTGCAAGATAGGGAAGATAGTATAAAAAAAGCTATAGAACTTTACGAAGTAGGAGATTTAATAATTATAGCTGGAAAAGGGCACGAGAACTATCAAATTAAGGGCGATAAAAAATATTTCTTTGATGATAAATTAATAGCTAAGAAGATATTAGATGAGAAAGAATAATATATACTGTTAAATAGGAATTTATAAAAAAGGGGAGTAAATTTTCCCCTTTTTTGCTTATAATATAAAAATTTAAGAAGTCTGCTTATCAAACCATTTAAGCGCAAAGTTCTTAAAAAGAGTTTCATTTTTAGATAGTTTCTTATTTTTTATATTTACTAAATAAATTTTGGCACATAAATTATCAAATAGATTTATGATTTTTATGTGGCTATTTATATTATTTTTATAAGATGTAGCTATAGTATCTGGTAATAATGTAACCCCCATATTTTCAGAAACTAAAGCTAGTAGAGTTTTTGTCTGACTATCTATATAAGATACATAAGGAAAAAAATTTAAGTTACCCCAAACATTTAGAAATATATTGTGTAAAGTTGGGTCGCCGCTTAAAGCAATATATTTTTCCTTAGATGTTTTATCTAAAGCTATAGTTCTATTTTCTAAAAATCTATGATTTTCAGATGTAACCATAACTAAATTATCACTAAAAAGCTCATATGAGTCTAGTATTTTATTATTTGATCCTAAATTGCTTACAAATCCTAAATTAAATTTCGAAACACTTAAGTATTCTAATATAGAATTATTGCCTCTTTCAATTAGCTCTATTTGAATATTAGGGTGTTCTTTATGAAAATCCCCTATAAGAGTAGCAAGTCCATATTCAATCATAGTGTCGATAACCCCAATTGTAATAATTTCACTTTCTTCGCTCTTGTATTTGTACAAATTCCTTTGCATTTTTTCGTATCCATCTACACTTTCTCTTGCGAACTCTAAAAATTCTTTTCCAGCAGGAGTCAAAGTGATAGTTCGATGTTCTCTCTTAAATAATTCAATCCCAATTTCCTTCTCTAATGATTTTATATGCTTGGATATTGATGATTGGGATATAAATAATTCTTGAGATGCCAATGTAAAGTGGTTATGTTTTACAACAGCTAAAAAAGACTTTAATTGTTCAAATGTCATTGTCCCACCTCAAAATAAAAAAATAATAAATAAAAAAATATCCTTAGAATTATTATAACAGATATTAAGTGGAAATAATTAGATTAGGCTCTAAGTTTGTCAAAAACTTAAATACAATAAGATTAGTTAAAAGGTATATAAGTATGTATAAAATTATAAAATGATTGACAAACTATAAGAATACTAATATATTTTAAATATAAAACAAAATATAGATGTCATGAAAAGAAATATTAAATAAAGCTTAGTTTTAAGAGAAATCTTGGTTGGTGCGAAAGAACGAATTAAGGTGGTAACGCGTGAGATGCTCTCGTCCTTTTGGATGAGGGCTTTTTAAATATACGGGGAAGGAAGGTCAAATATGAAATCTTTAGAAGAACAGTTGAAAATAATAAAAAAAGGAACATTAGATATAATTAACGAAGAAGAACTTATAAAAAAATTAGAGAAGTCTATAAAAGAAAATAAACCTTTAAAGATAAAATTAGGATTAGACCCTAGTGCGCCTGATATACATTTGGGTCACACTGTGGTTTTAAGAAAGTTAAAACAGTTACAGGATTTAGGACATGAAATTATTATAATAATCGGTGATTTTACGGGGAAAATAGGAGATCCAACAGGAAAATCTAGAATGAGAAAATTTTTAAGTGATGAAGAAGTGCTTCAAAATGCCAAAACCTATGAAGAACAAGTATTTAAAATTCTAGACAAAGAAAAGACAACTATAAAATTTAATAGCGAATGGCTATCAAAACTTACATTTGGCGATGTACTAAAATTAACTGCTTCTACAACTGTGGCTAGAATGTTGGAAAGAGAAGATTTTAAACTTAGATTTGAAAACCAAAGACCGATATACTTAAATGAGTTTTTCTATCCCTTAATGCAGGCTTTCGATTCTACAGCTATTGAAGCTGATATCGAATTTGGGGGAACTGACCAAAGATTTAATTTATTATCAGGTAGAAATCTTCAAAAAGAAATTGGAGAAGAACCACAAATTGTGATTATGATGCCTCTTATAGAAGGATTAGATGGCAAAAATAAAATGAGCAAAACTTTAGGAAATTATATAGGAATTTATGAATCAGCAAAATCAAAATACCAAAAAGTCATGGAAATACCAGATGAATTAATAGTAAAATACTACACATTATTAACTGATGTGGATGATGAAAAAATAAAAGAAGTAGAAGCTAAGCTAAAAGATGAAAGTGTAAATCCAAGGGATATTAAAATGGATTTAGCAAGGGAAATAGTAAGCTTATATCATACTGAAGAAGAAGTAGAACAAGCCGAAGAGAGATTTAAAATGATCTTCCAAATGGGACAAAAACCTAAGGATATAGATACAGTAAATGTATCAAAAGAAGACTTCGATTTAATATCAACAGTAGTAGATAAGGGCTTAGTATCAAGTAAAAGTGAATTTAGAAGACTTTTACTACAAGGTGGAATAAAAATAAATGACAAAAAAATAACTATGGAAAAAGACTTGCCAAAAGAGGGCGAAATTGTAGTTCAAGTTGGAAAGAAAAAATTTATGAAGATTATAGTGTCTTAAATAATTAGAAAAGATTTTATTTAAGATACATAGTATTAAGTTATTTCATAGATATAAACAAAAAACATTGGTAAATGCCAATGTTTTTTTTGTTTATAATAATTTAAAAACTAAAAGTAATCTATGAACTGTGCTTCAACACCATCTGGATATTTTGGATTTAATTCTCTACTAGCTTTTAATATTCTCTGGTAAGTGAGAATCATATAAAAAAAATAATATATAATATTTTTTCAAAAATACTGATTTTTTAGAAAATTATGTTACTATATTTAAATAAGGTCCTTTAATTCATATTGACTTCATAAAAGGACGTAAATGTTATTTTTTTGGTAAATAATTTAATAAAAGGGAGGCATTATTATGAATTTTGTAGATAAGTTAGGTAATTTTGTGAAGAAATACTTATCACTATTAGTTTTAATTGGAGCTGCTATATCTTATATCAATCCAAATATATTTATAGGAGTTGTTCCATATTTCAATTATATTTTAGGGTTTATAATGTTCGGTATGGGTATGACATTAACTAAAGAAGATTTCGTGCTTATACTTAAAAAACCTAAAGACGTTATATTAGGACTTTTAATTCAAATGGTGACTATGTCAATAGGTGCATTTATAGTAGTTAAAATATTAGGTTTACAAGGTGATGTTGCAGTAGGTCTTATATTACTTGGAGCTTGCCCAGGGGGTACAACTTCAAATGTAATGAGCTTTATAGCTAAAGCAGACGTTGCATTATCAGTAACATATACTTCAATATTTACATTTATAGCACCAGTTGTAACACCAGCATTAATTTACTTATTCGCAGGAACTTATGTACAAGTTGACGGTGTTGGTATGTTTATATCAATATCTCAAGTTGTTTTAATACCAATAATATTAGGTGTAATAGCAAATACTTTATTTGCTAAAGCAGCAGCTAAATGTGTAAGAGTATTACCTTCAGTATCTGGACTTGCTATGGTAGTTTTAGTAGCAGGTATAGTTGCAGCTAATGCATCTAAATTAAATGCATCAGTAGTAATAGTAGCTTTAGGTGTAATTATACATAACATATGGGGATATTTATGTGGTTACTTCGGTGGAAAGGCTGTTGGATTTAAAGAAAGAAAGAGAAGAACTTTATCTATAGAAACTGGTATGAAAAATGCTACATTAGCAACAGTTTTAGCAGCAGCCCACTTTGCGCCAGAGGCGGCAATAGCACCAGCAATAGCAGGTATATGGCATGCATTTTCAGTTTCAGTGCTTGCTAACTATTGGGGCAATAAAGAAATAACTGATGAAGATGAAGACGAAGCAGAAGTACAAGCTTAATATACATATAATTTTAGAAAATTGAATAAATACAAAATTTGTTAAAAAATTGTTGAGAAAATATTAACGATATGCTACACTTATCGTAAGTTAATATTTAATTTGTAAGATATCAATGAATGATATTTAAGCCATGAAGGTTTTATCCTTTATGGCTTTTTTGTGCTTATATAGGATTACAAATAAAATATTATAAAACTATAAACAATTCATAATATATTAAGTTATAATATAGGGGATTGACTAAAAACTAAAGAATTTAGGGGAGGATTTATTGTTATGAAATTTAAAAAGGTTTTAGCAATGGGGTTAGCAGCAGCTCTATGCATTACGAGTTTAGTTGGATGTTCATCAAATAACGCTTCATCAAACTCATCATCAAGTTCTTCACAAGAGTGTGTATCAAAAAGAGAAGAGAGAAAGAAAAATAATGAATTAATCGTAGCTATTGGAGAAGAACCAGAAGCAGGATTTGATGCTACAACTGGTGGTCATGGGTCGATAACGAGAGTATTTTTCTCAACATTATTTAAAAGAGATAAAAAGCTTGGATTTGAAAACGATTTAGCTACAGGATATAAAGTGTCTGACGATAAATTAACATGGACAGTTACAATTAGGGATGATGCCAAATTTACAGATGGCGAAAAAGTTACAGCACAAGATGTAGCATTTACATATCAAACAGCAAAAGAATCAGGTTCAGAAATAGATTTAACTATGATAGATAAAATCACAGCTAAAGATGATACAACTATTGAATTTAAATTAAACAGAACTTATTCAGCATTTATGGAAAGATTAGCTTATTTAGGTATAGTTCCAGAACATGCTTATGATGAAAACTTCAAAGATAATCCAATCGGATCAGGACCTTATGAATTTGTTCAATGGGACAAAGGTCAACAAGTCATAGCAAAAGCAAATGAAAATTATTATGGAGATAAACCACAAATTAAACAATTAACAATGGTATTTTTAGATACAGATGCAGCTTATTCAGCTCTACAAAAAGGCGATGTTGATGTCTGCCAAATAAACGGAAACTTAGCTGATAAAAAAGTTGATGGCGCAAAAGTAATAGATATAGATAGTATAGAATGTTACGGTGTTGAATTCCCAATGCAAAAATCTGGGAAAAAAGCTAAAGATGGATACGACATGGGTAACAATGTAACAAGTGATGAAGCTATAAGAAAAGCATTAAATACTGCAGTAGATAGACAAAAAATAGTAGATGGTGTACTTAATGGATATGGAACAGTTTCTACAACAGGTCTTGAACAAATGCCTTGGGAAAATAAAGATGCAGAATTATCTAAAGATGAATATGCAAATGTAGATGAAGCTAAAAAGATATTAGCTGACGGTGGATGGAAAGACAGTGATAACGATGGAATAGTAGAAAAAGACGGTCAAAAAGCAGAATTTAAATTACTTTATACTGAAGGTAATTATAGACAAGAAATGGCTTTAGAATTTGTAAATGTAGCAAAAGAAATCGGTATAAGTGTAAATCTAGAAGTTAGAACTTGGGACACAATACTTGATGATATACATAAAGAAGCAGTATTATTTGGATTTGGTTCAGGAGATCCATCAGAATTATACAACTTATACTACGGTCCTATAGCAGGTGGAACAGTAGCTTGGGATAATGCAGGATGTTATGATAACAAAAACGTAAACAAAGATATAGACAAAGCATTAGATGCAACAGATGAAAAAGAAGCACTACCTTATTGGAAAGACCTTCAAAAATACACATCAGCTAAAGGCGATGCACCATATTGCTGGCTTGTAAATGTAAATCATGTTTATTTAGCAGCAGATGGATTTGATTTTGGAAAACCAGTTGTTCAACCACATGGTGGAAGAATTTTTGATAATGTTACAGAATGGTCATGGAAATAAGATAATTTTTAAATAAGGTAGATATAAATATAACAATTATCAAATACAAAACAATATATAAACTAGTACCTATTTTAGTAGGTACTAGTTTAGTTTTTAAATTTAAGGAGAGAAAAAATGAATAAAGGGCTAGGTAAATTTTTCACAAAGAAAATATTAAAACTGATTACTCTTTTAGTAGCTCTTTGCATAATTACTTTTGCATTAATGGAATTATCTCCAATAGACCCAGTTACAGCTTATGTAGGGGCCTCTACAAAGGTAAGTGCAGAACAAAGAGCGCTAATAGCAGAACATTGGGGCCTAAATCAGCCAGCATTAGTTAGATTTTGGTCATGGTTCAAGTCTATTATAATCGGAGACTGGGGAACTTCAATGATATATAGAAGACCTGTTTTAGAAGTAATAGGACAAAAATTCTTATCATCTATATGGCTTATGGGAATTTCATGGATACTTTCAGGAGTTATAGGTTTTGTTTTAGGAATTATATCAGGTGTAAAAGAAGGCAAATTGATAGATAAAATAATACGTGGTTATTGTTATATACTAATGTCAACACCTACATTTTGGCTTGGGATATTATTTATAATGGTATTTTCAGTATCACTTGGATGGTTCCCTGTTGCGCTTAGTGTGCCAATAGGAGTCGTTAGTTCACAAGTTAGTCTTGTCGAAAGAATTCAACATATAATACTTCCAGCACTTACATTAAGTGTAATAAGTATTTCAAGTATGTGCATGTATACAAGAGAAAAAGTTTTAGAAATAATGAAAAGCGATTATATATTATTTGCAAAAGCTCGTGGAGAAAAAACAAGTAAAATAGTTTTAAATCATGTTCTTAAAAACGTATCACTTCCAGCAATAACACTTCAATTTTTATCTTTTAGTGAATTATTTGGTGGAACAATATTTGTAGAACAAGTATTTTCATATCCAGGATTGGGACAGGCTACAGTTTCAGCTGGACTTAAAGGCGACTTGCCGCTTCTTATGGGAATTGCAATAATAAGTTTAGTTTTTGTTTATTCTGGAAATATAATAGCCGATTTATTATATAGAGTTGTAGATCCAAGAATTAGGGAGGGCAGAGAGTTATAATGGAGAGTATTACAGGTTTAAAGAATAATGAGAAAAAGTCCCTTTTTAATTTAGGAGTAAGAGAAAAAACTATATTATCAATATTAGCATTTGGATTTTTCTTTATTGCTATATTAATATGGGGAAGTTTTATAAAAGCAGATAATTTGTATGTTGATTTACCAAATAAATTTCAAACACCATCGCTTAGTCATCTATTTGGGACTGACTGGGTAGGTAGAGATATGCTCACAAGAACAATAAAAGGTTTAAGTTTAAGTATGAAAATAGGTCTTTTAGCAACTCTTACAAGCACTATAATTGCTATAATTTTAGGGATAATTGGTCCTACTTTTGGAAGAAGAGTTGATGCAGTTGTAACTTGGTTTATAGATTTAGTTTTATCAGTTCCACATACATTAGTTGTAATACTTATATCAATTGCAATGGGTGGAGGTTTAAAGGGAATTGTAGTTGGAGTTGCCGCCACTCACTGGACATCGCTTACGAGGGTTATAAGAGCAGAAGTTATGCAGATTATGGAGTCTGACTATACTAAGATATCTAAAAACTTTGGAAAATCTAATTGGTATATTGCAAAAGAACATATACTTCCACATGTTATACCTCAAATAATTGTAAATGCAGTTTTGATATTTCCACATGCAATACTTCATGAAGCATCAGTTACCTTTTTAGGATTCGGTCTTCCACCACATGAACCAGCAATAGGAGTTATACTTTCAGAAAGTATGAAGTATTTAACAAGTGGGTATTGGTGGTTAGCATTTTTCCCAGGTCTTAGCTTAATTTTAGTTTCTATGATGGTAGATAAAATAGGCAAAAATATAGAACAATTAATAAATCCTAAAACTGCATATAAATAGGAGGTAAAAATGAGTAAAGAACCAATTTTAAAAGTTAAAGATTTAGGAATATCATTTTCTCAATATACAAATGGATTAGTGAGAGGAGATTTAAATGTAATTAGGAATTTAGATATAGAATTATATGAGGGTGAAATTTTGGCAGTTGTGGGATCTAGTGGTTCTGGAAAAAGCTTGCTTGCACATGCAATACTTGGAATACTGCCAGATAATGCATGTACACAAGGTGATATAATTTATAAAGGTGAGATTCTTGATGAAAAAAGAAAAGAAAAACTTAGGGGCGATGAAATCGTGCTTATTCCACAGTCAGTAAATTATTTAGATCCTTTAAAAAAAGTTGGAAAACAGATAAAAATATCTATAAAAGATAAAGATAAAAAAACTCAAGATGAAATAGTAGATAATCTTTTTAAAAAATATAATTTGAACAAAAAAGTTAAAAACTATTATCCATTCCAATTATCAGGTGGAATGGCAAGGAAAGTATTATTATCTACAGCTTTAGCTTCAGATAGTAAAGTTATAATTGCAGATGAGCCAACACCAGGGCTAGATGAGGAATCTTTAAATGAAGTATTAAAAGATTTTAGGGATATAGCTGATAGTGGACGTGCAATACTTATGATAACACATGATATTATGGCAGCATTAAAAATAGCTGATAAAGTAGCAATTTTTTATTCTGGTTCAACCTTAGAAATTGCAAACACATCAGATTTTAAACAAAAAGAAGTAGAGCTGAGACATCCATATACAAAAGCTCTTTATAAAGCTTTACCAAATCATGACTTTGTTCCGATTGATGATAAGACACAGCCGCTACCAAATGAACTACCTAAAGGGTGTGTATTCAGTGATAGATGTCCGTTAAAAGACAAAAACTGTGAGAATCAAGTTCCAAAAATTAGAGAAATTAGAAATGGAAAGGTGAGATGTATTCATGCAACTTAAAGCTAGCAAGATAAACTTTAAATATAATGAAGATAGATATGTATTAAAAGATATTGATTTTTATGTAAATAGCGGCGAAGTAGTCGGACTTGTAGCTTCGAGTGGGTTTGGAAAGACTACCCTTGCCAAGATTTTAGCTGGATACATAACTCCTGAAAGTGGGGAAGTTGTGTTTGAAGGATGCAGAAGAGAAAAAAACGGATACAATCCAGTTCAACTAATATTTCAGCATCCTGAAAAATCTGTTAATCCAAAGTGGAAGATGAAAAAAATAATAAACGAATCATTTACCCCATCAAAAGAATTAATAGAAGCTATGGGGATTAAAGAAGGTTGGATGAACAGATGGCCTAGCGAACTTTCAGGTGGCGAACTTCAACGTTTCTGTGTTATAAGGGCATTATCACCAAAGACTAAATTTTTAATAGCTGATGAAATGACAACTATGTTAGATGCAATAACACAGGCACAAATCTGGAATGTAGTTTTAGATTATGCAAGGAAAAATGATATAGGCGTTGTCGTTATAAGTCATGAAAAAGCTTTAGTAGAGAAGATATGTGATAGAGTTGTGAATTTAGAAGAATTTAAAGAAGAGCAAAAAGAAGTTGTTTAGTTAAATAGTTTAATTATATAGAAGTTTAGATATAAAAATATGAATTTAAATATATAAATGAAAAATTTAAAATAATTTTATAAAAACAATTGACACAAGTTACATAAAATGGTAATATGAAAGTAGCTTAGAAAGCAGGAAATGGGGCATACCACCGCGGGTATGGTTTATTTTCTGCTTTTTTTGTTTTTTAGGAAGATTTCTAACAAATATAAAAACTAATACAATTCAAGGGGGATAATATGATATTAAACGGAAAAACTATCGACTTAAAAGAAGATATTTCTGTAGAACAACTTCTAAAAGATTACGATTTGAATCCACAAAAAGTCGTTGTAGAAGTAAATATGGAAATACTAGACGATGAAGTTTATAGCACATATTTATTAAAAAACGAAGATACAGTAGAAGTTATAAGCTTTGTTGGGGGTGGTTGATTTGAAGATATTCTTAAATGAAATTCAAACAGAAATTGAGGAAAACTGCACAGCTTATAAATTACGAAACAAAGTAGATAAAAACTGTGATGTAGTTATATTAAATGGATTTCCATTAAAAGAAGATAAAGTTTTAAAAGAATACGACAGACTTACACTTATTGAAAGGGGGAAAATCCCAACAAAAGATGAGTTAGAAAGAGTTATGATTGCTAGACATACTCCAAATGTACATAATAAGCTTAAAGCTGGAAAGGTCGCAGTTTTAGGTCTTGGAGGGCTTGGCTCTAATATAGCAATTTCACTTTCAAGAGTTGGCGTAGGAGAAATTATCTTAGTAGATTATGATGTTGTCGAACCATCAAATTTAAACAGACAGCAGTATTTTGTAAAACACATCGGTATGAAAAAAACTGATGCACTTAAATCTATAATTGATGAGATAAATCCTTTTGTAAAAATAAAAACAAAAGATATATTTGTTACAAAAGAAAATATAGATTTTTTAAAAGAATGTGATATCGTAATCGAGGCGTTTGACGATCCAAAAAACAAAGCGACTCTTTGTAATATGGTTTTAAGAAATTTTAAAGATAAATACCTTATTGCATCATCTGGAATGGCTGGATATTACGATTCAAATATAATACAAACTAAAAAAATAAGAGATAAATTCTATATTTGCGGTGATTTTGAACACGAAGCAAAAGAAGGAGAGGGGCTAATGGCTCCTAGAGTTGCAATATGCGCAAATCATATGGCGAATTTAGCAATGAAAATTTTAATTGAAGATATTAAAAAAGATTAAGCTATAAGACAATAATTTACTTAAAATAGCAATTTAAATATTAGATTATGAAAAGGGGAAATAAAATGGATAAATTAATATTAGGTGGACACGAATTTGATAGCAGGCTTTTAATAGGAACAGGGAAATTTGGTAGCAATGACATACTTCCAGAAGTTATAAAAGCAAGCAATAGCGAAATAATAACAATGGCAATAAGAAGAGTTGATTTAGACAATCCAAATGAAAATATCTTAACTTATATTCCAAAAAATATGACTATACTTCCAAATACATCAGGAGCAACTAATGCAGAAGAGGCTGTTAGAATAGCTAGAATTTCTAGAAAAATGGGATGTGGAGATTTTATAAAAATAGAAGTTATATCAGATACAAGATATTTACTTCCAGACAATGAAGAAACAATAAAAGCAACTCAAATACTAGCAGATGAAGGATTTGTAGTACTTCCATATATGTCACCAGATTTATATGCAGGAAGACGCTTAATAGAAGCAGGGGCAGCAGCTGTAATGCCACTAGGTGCGCCAATCGGTTCAAACAGAGGGTTAAAAATGAAAGAAATGATTCAAATAATGATAGATGAATTAGACACTAATATAATAGTAGATGCGGGAATTGGTAAACCATCACAAGCTATGGAAGCGATGGAAATGGGAGCAGATGCAGTTTTAGTAAACTCAGCAATTTCATCAGCACAAGATCCTGTTAAAATGGCAAATGCATTTAGATTAGCAGTAGAAGGCGGAAGAGATGCATTTTTAGGTAAAACAGGACCAGTTAGCACTTTTGCAAATGCATCATCACCTTTAACAGGGTTTTTAGGAAACTTTTAAGGGGGATTTGAGATGAGTTTTTATGAAGTAGTAGAAAAATATAGAGATTTTGATTTTGATGGATATTTTGAAAATGTCACAGACAATGATGTATTGAGAAGTTTAAATAAAGACAAACTAAATCATATGGATGTTTTAAATTTATTATCACCAAAAGCTATGAAATACTTAGAACAAATGGCACAAAAGGCACATAGATTAAGCCTTCAACATCTAGGAAAAACTGTAACTTTATACACTCCTATGTATATTGCAAACTACTGCGTAAACCACTGTGTTTACTGTGGGTATAACTGCAAGAGTGGAATAAACAGAAGAAAATTAAATATGGAGCAAATTAAAAACGAAGCAGATTATATAGCTGATATGGGATTTAAACATATTTTAGTATTAACAGGCGAAAGTGAAAGACATTCTCCAGTTGAATACATCGGTGAAGCAGTAAAAATCATATCAGACAGATTTGCATCTATAGGAATAGAAGTTTACCCAATGGAAGTTGAAGGATATAAACATCTTGTAGAAAATGGTGCAGATTCGCTTACTGTTTATCAAGAAACTTATGATGAAGTAGTCTATAAAAAAGTGCATATAAAAGGGCCAAAAGCGAACTTTAAATTTAGATTAGACGCTCCAGAAAGAGGGGCAATGGCGGGAATGAGAAGTTTATCAATAGGCGCACTATTAGGGCTTGCAGACTATAGAAAAGATGCATTTTTCACTATTTTACATGGAGAATATCTAAAAACAAAATACCCACATATAGAACTTTCTTATTCAGCACCTAGAATGAAGCCATTTAAGGGAAGTTTTGAAGATATAAATCCAGTAGACGACCCAACAGAATTTCAAATAATGACAGTTATGAGACTTTTCGACCCTCATGCTGCATTAAACGTTTCAACAAGAGAAAACCTAGACTTTAGAAAACACGTAATGCCACTAGGAGTTACAAAACTAAGCGCCGAAGTAACAACAGATGTAGGTGGACACACTTTAGGAGAAGCTGGAACTAACCAATTTGAAAATAATACAGATGCCAGTTTGGAAGAAGTAGGCAAAATGTTAAACTCAATCGGATACCAATATGTATTTAAAGATTGGGAGAGATTTTAGATGTATTTAATCAGCAACAGACATCTATGTTCAAAAGAAAAATACATAAAAACTATAGTAGAAGCTGCTAAAAATAATGTAGAGTATTTGATTTTAAGGGAAAAAGATTTAGAATATAGTGAATTGGAAAAACTATATAATGAGATAGTCTTATCTTTAAAAGAAAATAACACAGACATAAATATAATTGTAAATAGCTCAGTTGAATTATATGAAAATTACCCAGTGTATGGGATACATCTTCCATATAATTTGTTTAAGGATTTGCTAAGTAAGGGGTATGAATTCGATAGGACTAAGAAAATAGGACTTTCATTACATAGCACGGCTGAAGTAATTGAGTTAAATAAAATTATAGAAAGTAAAAATGTAAATATAGACTATATAACCCTTTCACATATTTTTGAAACAAAATGCAAAGAAGGATTAAAGCCTAGAGGTGTTGAACTTTTAAAAAATTCTAGAGGTTTAACCGAGGTAAAAATCGTCGCACTCGGTGGTATATTGCCTCAAAATGTGGACGAAATTGTAGAGTATTGTGATGATTATGCAGTAATGAGTACATTATTTAAAAGCTCTGATGTTAAAAATACTGTAGAGGCTTATAATAAAAATTGGAACAAGTTATAATTATAAGTTTGATATTTTAAAGTTGAAATAAAGAATAATCGAATACTTTGTATAATATAATTAAGTTCGCAATTTTTATATAATGCGAACTACTTACAATAAATTAAACAACTATGCCTTAGTATTTATTGAAATTACTAAGGCATGGTTATTTTTTATTATAGTTATCTAAAATAATGATTTGAAAATGTAGATAAATAGATTTTAATTGAAAATATATATTTTAACAAATCCACCTATTTTGCATTATAAGCATTATTAAGCACATTTAAATAATCCTCTTTACTCATAGGTCTTGGATTACTTTCAGTAGATATATTTATAGCTGATTTGTCGGCTAATATATCAAAGTCTTTAGGTTCAACATTTAATTCAGAGAATAAAGGAAGTTTTACATCTAATGCAAGCTGTTGAACTGCTTTAACTGCTAAATCAGCTCCTTCATCATCACTTTTAAATTCAAATCCCATCGCTTTTGCAACTCTGGCGTATTTTGATACACAGTAGTCTTTGTTGTATTCCATAACATGAGGAAGTAAGACTGCATTACAAACTCCATGTGCAAGGTCGAACATTCCGCCAAGGGCTTCTGATATGCAGTGTACGCTTGCAACGTCTGAGTGGCTAAATCCGATTCCTGCTAACATACTTCCCATAAGCATTGCATTTCTTGCTTGTAAGTTACCTCCTTCAAAAACGGCTGTTTTTAAATTGTTGTATATAAGTTCGATTGCATATAAAGATACTGCATCGGCTATTGGTTCTGAGCATGTTGCTGTATAGGCTTCAATTGCGTGTGTTAATGCATCCATTCCTGTTGCGGCTGTTACTGCTGGTGGAACTGATAGAGTAAGTACAGGGTCGCAAATTGCTACTTTTGCAGCTGTATATTTACTTTTTACTGTCATTTTATATTTATTTTTAGTATCAGTTATAACTGAAGAGAAAGTTATTTCGCTTCCTGTTCCTGATGTTGTTGGTATTGTTATGAAAAGAGGAAGTGGTTTTGTTGCGGCAGTTTTGCCTTCGTATTTCTTGATTTCTGTATCGTTATGAGCGAGTAAAACACCGACAGATTTTGCACAATCGATAGGGCTACCACCACCGACTGCTATTATACAGTCACAGTCATTTTCTCTTGCGATTTTTGCGCCTTCTTCGACATTTACATCTTTAGGATTGGCTTCGACACCAGCGTAAATTACATAAGGAAAATCATCTTTGTCTAATAAATCTGTTATCTTTTTCAAAATACCAGCATTTTCAACTCCCTTGTCAGTAATTATTATAGGTTTTTTGCCTTTGTTTTCTTTTAATTCAACACATAAATTATCTAGACAATTTGCCCCATATATTATTTTTGTAGGCAATTCGAATGAAAATAATTTTGTTAAGTTATCCATAAAATTTCCTCCTTAAATTAAAAAAATTATATGTAATTAGAAGTAATACTTAAGTTAATTGTAGGGAAAAATGATAAATTTAGCAATTAATATAGAAAAGTTATAATAAATTGCAAAAACACGCAAATAATAAAATAAACAATATTTTAGGAGGAACAATATGTTTGAACATAAGAAAAAATTATTGCGTGAAGTAAAAGTAGAAAAACCAAATCCACAATATGCAGCTTTGATGCAAGAACAGCTAGGAGGAGCAAACGGAGAATTAAAGGCTGCTATGCAATATATGTCACAAAGTTTTAGAATAAAAGACCCAGTAATAAAAGATTTATTTATGGATATAGCGGCAGAAGAATTAAGCCATATGGAAATGGTGGCACAAACTATAAATTTATTAAATGGACATGACCTAGACTATGAAGCAGTAAAAGGTGGAGAAATAGAAACTCATGTACTAACTGGCTTATCACCTGTTCTTATGAATTCATCAGGCGAATCATGGGATGCAAAATATGTAACAGTAACTGGGGATTTAGTTGCAGATTTACTATCTAATATAGCATCAGAACAACGTGCAAAAGTCGTATATGAATATTTATATAGACAAATAGATGATAAATATGTAAAGGAAACAATAGACTTCTTACTAAATAGAGAAGAAGCTCATAATGCTTTATTTAGAGAAGCCTTAAATAAAGTCAAAGATACAGGATCTAACAAAGACTTTGGCGTTACAGAAGATTCTAAACTTTACTTTGATTTATCTACACCTGGACCTTCTCATGGAGATTTTAATCCTACACCACCTTCATTTGAAGACCCAATGAAATAATTTTTATTTTAAAGCCTAGAGAGGAAAATTGATTCTCTAGGTTTTAATTTTTTTGAACTTATTATCACAAGTTGGAAAATGTGGTTATATGGAAAAAAATATAATATAATAGTATAATATAGTAATAAAACAAACTATAAATAATAAATAAAATTAGACTTTAGAAATAATTATCAAAGTCTAAACTTTCAAATTATATTGTTATGATTAAGGAGGAAAAGTTATGAGAGTAGAAGATCACCCAATTTTAGGGAAGATGGAAGATAGAAAAGAAGTGACTATTTTCTATAATGAAAAACCTATAAAGGCTTTTGAAGGGGAACCTATTGCCTCAGACTTATGGCAGCAGGGATAAAGTCTTTTAGAACTACGGCAAAAAGAAATGAACCAAGGGGGATATTTTGTGCGATAGGTCGTTGTACAGATTGCATGATGGTTGTCGATGGAATTCCAAACACTAGAACTTGTGTAACTATGGTGAAAGACGGAATGAAAGTAGAAACTCAGAAGGGATTAGCTCGTATAAGCAGACATAAGGACTAATTATATATTAAATTTACACAATATTTAGATTGTTTAAGTGGTTGAAAGGGGATAAAAATGAAGGAGATTGTAACAGAAATAGCTATAATCGGTGCAGGCTCTGCAGGATTAAGTGTTGCTTATCAAGCTGAAAGCGCAGGTGCCGATGTATTAGTTATAGATGAAAATAAATTGCCAGGAGGACAATTATTAGAATTAGGATTATAGAGGATTAATTTAAAATTTTGCTTTGATATTAAAGTTGAAAATAGTAACGATTTAAATAGATTAAATTTTGAAAAGGGAAAAATTGTGAATAGAGGTATAGTATATGACGGTGTTCCATCAAAAGAAGAATTGGCTTCTTGTCCTGGGGTGCCAAGTGAAGAGAGAATGAGACAAGGTAGAGTTGCTGTTATCGAATGTGTGCAAGAAATACCATGTAATCCATGTTCATTTTCATGTAAATTTAATGCAATAACTATAATAGATAAATCATATAGTGATAAAGAAGTTGTTATCGATTTTCCATTTGAATACCTTCCACTGCCACAGGAACATCAAGTAGTAGATGCTGTAAATAGATATGGGGAAGTAGTCTGTAAGGGGATAATCAAAAAAGTAAAACAAGTTAAGGCTTATGCAGGAACTACAGTTGTGAGTATGATAATTCCAATTGAATTTGCAGACGAAGTTAGAAGTATGAAAAGATTAGCTAGATAAGAACAAAACAGTGAACATATAAATAATAAATAAAAATATAGTCAATTGATTTTAAAAATATAAAAATACGAAAGGGAGATAGATATTATAGTAGAAAACAACAAAGTAAAAGGTGTAAAACTGATAAAGGAGATTTTTACAGCGATAAAGTTGTAAATGCATGTGGTTCATATAGTGCACAAATAGGAAAAATGTTAGGACTTAATATTCCAATAAAACCGAGAAAAGGACAACTTATAATATCAGAACCAATAGGTCCTTTTATGGAAGCTACTGTTCAATGCGCTAGATACAACATAATCAAATTTAATCCAGAGTCAATAAAAGATAAAAATGTATTAAAACTTGGATCAAGCTTAAGTATAGAACAAACAAAAGAAGGTACCCTAGTTATAGGTGGCACTCGTGAATTTTCTGGATTCGACAAAGAAAATACATTAGAAGGAATTGAAGTAATGCTAAAAAGAGCTGTGGAATTCTTTCCAGCTATAAAAGACTTAAACTTTATTAGAGCCTTTGCAGGACTTAGACCATTTACACCAGATGGACTTCCACTAATAGGTGAGGTAGATAAGATAAAAGGATTCTATATAGCAGCAGGTCACGAAGGCGACGGAATTGCATTAGCGCCAATAAGTGGCAAATTATTAGCAGAACTTATCACAGATGGCAAACCATCTTACAATATAGATCATTTTAGTCCAAATAGATTTGAACTTTAGAGATTTGTATTAATAAGTTATTTAAAATAAATTAATTAGAATAAAACCTCTTTGTAAAAAGTAAAATAACAAGGAGATTTTGTAATATTTTTAGGAGGAATTATGTTTAGTAAATATAAAGGAGAGATTGGCCTAGGTTTGACTGCTCTTATATGGGGAAGTGGATTTATAGGAGTTTCGATTTCATTAAGCGGTGGACTTACACCACTTCAGATAATGACAATTAGATTTTTTATAGGAGCAGTTTTACTTGGAATTATATTTTTTAAAGAAATTAAGAATAATATAACTAAAGAAGCTGTAAAAGCTGGTAGCATGATAGGTGTATTTTTATTTATTGCATTTGCATTTCAGACGATAGGGATGTCTTATACAACAGCATCAAAAAATGCATTTTTAACAGCAATAAATGTAGTAATAGTGCCATTTATCGGTTTTGTTTTATATAAAAGACCACTAGATAAATACGGAATAATAAGCAGTATAATAGCTATTTTGGGAATTGGGATACTATCTTTAGAAGCCGATTTTAGCATTAATTTTGGTGACTTTTTGACAATAATATGTGCATTTGGATTTGCATTTCATATATTTTTTACTGGAGAATTTGTAAAAAAACACAATGCAATAGTGCTTACAGTGGTGCAATTTAGCGTGGCTACAGTTTTATCACTAATTGTCCAAATATTATTCAATGAAATAAAAATAGAAGCACAGATATCATCTATAATAGGAGTACTTTATTTGGGAATATTCTCTACAACTGTGGCATTTTTACTTCAAACAGTTTGCCAAAAAGACGTAAGCGAAACAAAATCAGCTATAATACTATCGCTAGAATCAGTATTTGGGACTATTTTATCAGTAATAATTTTACATGAAGTTTTAACAATTAGAATGGTAATAGGATGTTTAGTAATATTTAGTGCAATTATAATTTCAGAAACAAAGTTATCTTTTTTAAAAAGAGATATTAAAAATAAACAAAAAGCAGAATCTATAAAGTAAGACAATGAAAGGAGAATGTGGAGAGATTTATTTTATCTCTCTACAGATAATTTTATGGAAAATTATATGACAGAGGGAAATGCAGCAAAATCAATTGCATATTTTTCAATACCGCTAGTTTTAAGCAGTGTATTTCAACAGCTTTACAATCTAGTAGATTCAATAATCGTCGGAAATTATGTTGGTGAAGATGCATTAGCAGCAGTAGGAGCATCTTATTCGATAACTATGGTTTTTATTTCAATTGCAATCGGAAGTGGGATAGGATGTGCTGTTGTGATATCTCAGTATTATGGGGCAAAAATGATTCATAAAATGAAAACTGCGATATACACTTCGATAATTGCAATAGCAATTTTGAGTGTTTTTCTAGCTTGTATAGGTTGGATAATGTCGGATTTTTTATTACAAATTATGAAAACACCAGATAATATATTTTATGATGCACTTAGCTATTTAAAAATATATTTTTTAGGACTTACTTTTATGTTTTTATACAACATAATAACTTCGATTTTTAATGCACTTGGTGAGTCAAAAATACCTCTGTATTTTCTTATATTCTCGAGCTTTTTAAATATACTTTTAGATTTAATATTTGTAGTAAAATTACAATATGGAGTAGTCGGTGTAGCAATTGCGACATTAATAGCCCAAGGTATATCTGCTTTTTTATCTATAACTTATTTGTTGTTTAATTTGAAAAAGTTTAAAACTGAAGACGAAGTAGCAATTGATTTAGGATTAAACAACAAAAGTGCAAAGGTAAAAACTAATAAAAAAGAAAATATAAACAAAAGAAAAGACAGCAAAGATATAAAACTCTTTGATTTTGCGATACTAAAAAATATGAATAAAATAGCTATTCCATCGATATTTCAACAGTCTTTTGTATATATAAGTATATTTTTAGTTCAAATAATAGTAAACACTTTTGGATCTTCAATAATAGCAGGTTATACAATAGCGACAAAAATAGATTCTATAACAATGATTCCACTTGCATCATTTGGAAATGCAGTTGGAACATTTACAGCTCAAAATATAGGTGCTAAAAAAATAGAAAGAGTAAAAGAAGGACTAAAAAGTAGCTTGATTATAATAACTTTGATGAGCTTAGCTATATTTGCAGTATTATTTATTTTTGGACAAAATATAATAGAATTGTTCTTAAATAAATCTCAAAGTGAGGATGCTATAGATTTTGCACTTAAATATCTTCGTATAGTATCAGGATTTTATATTGTAAAAGGATTTATGAATGCATATACGGGAGTATTAAAAGGAGCGGGCGATATAGGTGTATTTGTATTGTCTACAATGCTTAACTTTTTAGTAAGATTAATAATAGTATATGTATTTGCAAACACTATAGGAGTATCTGTAATTTATTATGGAGTGCCTATAGGTTGGTTTGTAGGGCTTTTAATAGGTTATATAAGATATAAAAGTGAAAAATGGAAATTCAAATCTATTGTTAAATAAACATTTAAAAATGAAAATATGATAATAATTATTATATGTATGTCATAATAGATAAAAAGTGACTGCTATATGAATTTAAATATTCTATAGCGGTTATTTTTATGTTTAAATACATTAAATTCCATAATTACCAACAATATCATTGAAAAATATAATATAATTTAATAAATGATACATTCAAATTTAGTAGAATAATACATAATTATCATTTATTGTAAAGGAGAGTTCGAAATGAAAAAAACAGAACTTTATATAAAATCTACTAACGATGTAAACAATCTACATACTATTGTGTGGGAGCCAGAGAGTGAGATAAAAGCGATTGTGCAAATTTCCCACGGAATGATAGAGTATATTGATAGATACGATAGATTTGCGAGGTTTTTAAATTCAAAAGGAATATTAGTAGTTGGAAATGACCATCTTGGTCATGGTCTTACTGCAAGAGACGATGAAGAGTTAGGATATTTTCCTACAGATAAAAAAAGCGCTACAGTAGTAGAAGATTTATACAAAATTACTCAAGAGATAAAATCTAGATATGGTGATGAGGTACCTTATTTTGTATTAGGCCATTCAATGGGTTCTTTTATGATTAGAAGATATATTATGACTTATGGAGATAAGGTCAATGGTTGTGTAATTGTTGGAACAGGCAGCCAACCCAATATAGTATTAAAAAGTGGACAAACTGTATTAAAGTTTTTAAAAGCTTTTAAAGGAGATAAACACAGAAGTAAATTTGTCGAAAAGATGGCATTTGGAACTTATAATAAAAAGTTTAAACCTATAGATACATCATGTGATTGGATAAGCAGAGATAAATATATAGTAAATAAATATGTAAATGATAAATACTGTACATTCTTATTTACGTTAAATGGATATGAAACATTATTTGATTCATTAGAATTTATACAAAATACAAAAAATGTTGAAAAAATACCAAAAGAATTGCCACTATTATTTGTATCTGGAGATATGGATCCAGTTGGAAATTATGGTAAAGGTGTAAAACAAATATATGAAAATTATAAATTATGCGGAATAAAAGATATAGATATTAAACTATATAAAGATGGAAGACATGAAATACTTAACGAATTAGAATATGAAAAAGTCTACAATGATATTTATAATTGGATAGCAGGACGTATTAAAATCACTCAAAAATCATTTTAATATAAATTAAATACTGTTTTGAGTTATACATAAATATATAAAGTAGTATCAGGAGGATAAAATGGGGATTTATTTAGATAATGCAGCAACTTCATTTCCAAAACCAAAAGAAGTTGCAACTGCAGTTTATGATTTTATGGTCAACAATGGGACTTCTTCAGGTAGGGGTTCTTATAAAAAAGCAATGCAATCAGATTACATAGTTTATGAATGTCGAAAACTAATAGGCAAGCTTTTTAACTTCGATAATCCTAAAAAAGTTGTATTCACAAGTAATGTAACAGATTCACTGAATATAGCTATGAGAGGAATTTTAAAAGAAAATGACCATGTAATAACTAGTAGCTTGGAACATAATGCAGTTTGGAGATGTTTAAAGACTTTAGAAAGAGATATAAACATAAAAATAGATACAGTTGAGTGTAGCAAAGATGGAATTACAAACCCACAAGATATTAAAAAATACATAATGAAAGATACTGCATTAATAGTATTTACACAAGCGTCAAACGTACTTGGCACAATTCAACCGATAAGAGAAATAGGAGCTATTGCAAGAGAGCATAATATACCATTTTTAGTAGATAGTGCTCAAAGTGCAGGCGCTATGAAGATTGATGTAAAAGAAGATAATATAGATATACTTGCATTTACAGGACATAAAAGTCTTCTTGGTCCAATGGGGACAGGTGGACTTATAATAAATACCGATATAGATATAAAACCACTAAAAGCTGGGGGAACAGGTGGAGATTCTGCATATGAATATCAACCTTATTATTATCCGAATCACTTAGAAACTGGGACTTCAAATGTAAGTGGAATAGCGGGACTTAGAGAGGCTATAAAATTTTTAAATAAAGAAGGTATAGAAAATATACATAATAAAGAAAAAGAACTTACAAAATATGCATTAGAAAAATTAGAAACTGTAAAAGATATAGAAATTTATGGGCCAAAAGATTGTGAAAAAATGTTGAGCGTAATAAGTTTTAATATAAAAGATAAAAGACCAGAAGATGTAGGTAGTATTCTAGATCAAAAATACGATATTATGCTTAGGGCAGGTCTTCACTGCGCGCCAACTGCACATAGTGTGATTGGAACAAAAGAGAGAGGAACACTTAGAATAGGACTTGGATATTTTAATGAAAAAGAAGATATAGACAAATTAGTAGAAGCTTTAAACAATTTATAAATACAAATCACAGGGGGATAACAATGTTTTTAGAAGAAATAAATTTAAATTTTATACAGCCATGTACAACAGATTCAAAGAGAATAAGGATAATAGCTACTCCATCAAGAGATGTATCTGAGCTTTTCTCTTATTTAAATACTTATTTAAAAACTGCTATATATAACAAAAAAGGACAAACTCTAACTTATAACTATGGACCAAAAATAATCGTAATAACAAAAGATGATATAAAAGTATCTAAATTGTTAAATGAAACTGATGCTTTTGAGACATTAGATTATATAAAAGACTTTATAAACGATTGTTATGATAAAAAAGACAGCATAAAACCAAGTGATGAAAAGCGTAACTTGCCAAGCCCATTTGATGTATATGAAATATTACCTAGATTAAATTGTGGTAAATGTGGTGAATCAACTTGTATGGCATTTGCTGCAAAATTAGTGCAAGGAAAGTATAAACCCAATATGTGTTCTCAAGTCAGAGCAGAAGGTCATGAAAGTATGAGAGAAGAGCTTGAAAATATATATCTAACTCTAGGTTATGAACTTTGATAAAGTAAAAAAAATAATATATTGAAAATTTTACTAAATGAGAGTAGAATAATAATTGTAGAAAGAAAAGGTTTATTGCTATTATATGTAAAGTAAATTAAAAATATTTAAAAAATGTTTGGATATGGAAAAATAAGGTATATATATTAGAAGATAAACTTAATACAAAATATTAGGAGGAATTAATTATGAAAAAATGGGTATGTCAAGTATGTGGTTATATATATGAAGGAGAAAATCCACCAGAAGAATGTCCAGTATGTCATGTTGGAGCTGAAAAATTCGAAGAATTAAAAGGTGAAATGGTTTGGGCTGATGAACACAGAATAGGTGTTGCTAAAGGTGTAGACGAACAAGTTGTAGAAGACTTAAGAGCTAACTTTACTGGAGAATGTACAGAAGTAGGTATGTACTTAGCTATGAGTAGACAAGCTGATAGAGAAGGATACCCAGAAGTAGCAGAAGCTTACAAAAGAATAGCTTTTGAAGAAGCTGAACATGCTGCAAAATTTGCTGAATTATTAGGTGAATGTGTAGTAGCTGATACAAAAGAAAACTTAAAAGTAAGAGTTGATGCTGAATATGGTGCAACTGAAGGAAAATTAAAATTAGCTAAAAGAGCTAAAGAATTAGGACTAGATGCTATACATGATACAGTTCATGAAATGTGTAAAGACGAAGCTAGACACGGTAAAGCATTCTTAGGATTATTAGAAAGATATTTCGGATAAAATAGAATTACTATAGATAAAAGGTGTTGTAAAAATATATTTTGCAACATCTTTTTTTGTGCATATAAAATTAAGATATATAAATTTTATTGCGATATACAATATATGGTATAATTGAAAAGAGAACTATATTTACTTTTTAAAGTTATAAGGAGGAACGATATGAGTTTAACCATAAGAAAAATAGAAAAAGATGATTACAATGAAGTTGAGGTTTTGACAAGAGAAGCATTTTGGAATATATATAGACCAGGGTGTAGCGAACATCTAGTATTACATAATTTACATAAAAATAATAAATCAATAGAAGATTTAGAATTGGTTGTTGAATGTGAAGGAAAAATTGTAGGACATATAATTTATTCAAAGGGAAATATAGATAAGTCAAAAGACGAAACTTTTATAACATTTGGGCCTGTAAGTGTACATCCAAAATTCCAAAGAAAAGAAATAGGAAGCAAACTTATCAGAATATCTATGCAAAAGGCAGTGAGATTAGGATATAGTGCTATTTTTATAACTGGAGATGAAAATTACTATAAAAGATTTGGGTTTGAAAGTGCATCAAAATACGGAATCCATCTTGAGGGAGTGCCAGTAGAAGACGAAGCCCCATTTTTTATGGTTAAAACTTTAAAAGAAGATGCGCTTAAAGATATAGAAGGAAATTTTATATTTGATGAATGCTATAATGTAAATGATGAAGATGTCGATGAATTTGATAAAAATTTTGAGTTTAAAAAGAAAGAAGTAAGAGAAGGACAGTTAAAATAGATAAGTAAAAAAGTTTTTTAAAAAAATTTGAAAAATATGTTTAAGGTATCATATACGTGGTATATATAAATTATAAAATTTAACATTTTAAAAAAATTAATAAATTTCTTAAAAAAGATTAAAAAAACTGTTTAGACTTGAAAAATTCGGGTATAAATTAAAGTATAATAAGAAAAATATTAAAAAAATAAAATGTTTGAAAGAAATTCTCTTGGGTATAAACTTAGGAGATAAATAAGAAATGTATAATATTAGGAGGAACTTAATTATGAAAAAATGGGTATGCCAAGTATGTGGATATATATATGAAGGAGAAAACGCACCAGCTGAATGTCCAGTATGTCACGTTGGAGCTGAAAAATTCGAAGAATTAAAAGGTGAAATGGTTTGGGCTGACGAACACAGAATAGGTGTAGCTCAAGGTGTAGACGAGCAAGTTGTTGAAGAATTAAGAGCTAACTTCGTTGGAGAATGTACAGAAGTAGGTATGTACTTAGCAATGAGTAGACAAGCTGATAGAGAAGGGTATCCAGAAGTAGCAGAAGCTTACAAAAGAATAGCTTTCGAAGAAGCTGAACATGCTGCAAAATTCGCTGAATTATTAGGAGAAGTTGTTACTGCTGACACTAAAGAAAACTTAAGATTAAGAGTTGACGCTGAATACGGAGCAACTGATGGAAAATTAAAATTAGCTAAAAGAGCTAAAGAATTAGGATTAGATGCTATACATGATACAGTTCATGAAATGTGTAAAGATGAAGCTAGACACGGTAAAGCATTCTTAGGATTATTAGAAAGATATTTCGGATAAGATAAAAATTTATTAAAATATGAATATATATAGAAAAAGACCTTACATATGTAAGGTCTTTTTCAGTGCATAAAATTAATAAAGATCGTCTTCTTCTAATTCGATTAGGCCTTTAGAATCTAAAAATTCTTGTTGTAATTCTAAAACCATTTCGATTTGCTCTTCAGTTAAATCATCAGCACATCTATCGTATATAAATTCAACCATTTCTTCTATTGAAACTTCTGTCATCATTATCTATCCCTCCTTTATTTTTGTTGCGAATAATATAATACAGGAAAATGAAGGATAAATCTTGTGGAAATATATTGAAATTAAAAAGCACACCGAAATAACAGTGTGCTTTATGTACTTAATATCAAGTATATAATTAAAAATTATTTATTATTTATCTAAATTTTTACCAGTAAAAGCAAGTGGTAAAAGTTCACCTAATGTATGTTCTAAATAATCATCAGTATCTTTTGCTATTATAACTTTGAAAGTATCTAAATCGCAAAACTCAGCCATAACTTGTCTACATACTGCACAAGGTGCACAGTAGTCGCCTTCTCCTTGTTTGATACCTGCTTTATTTCCTACTATTGCTATAGCTACAAACTCTTTATTACCTTCTGATATTGCTTTGAAAATGGCAGTTCTCTCAGCACAGTTTGTTGGTGTATATGCTGCATTTTCTATATTACATCCTTGGTATATTGTCCCATCAGCTGCAAGAAGAGCTGCTCCAACGTTAAAATTTGAGTATGGTGTGTAACAGAATTTTTGAGCCTCAAATGCTTTTTCTATTAATAATTTTCTATCTATCATTGTTTTCCTCCTAGTTTTGGTTATTAAAATTTGGTTTATTGGGATTCGGAGACATAATTAAATCCATTAACTTATCCATGTTTTTGACTTTTATAAAACCTTTGTTATATTCTATAAGATCTTCGTTTACTAATTCTTTAATAATTCTATTTACACTTCTAATGTTAGAGCCAACGCCTTCAACTAAAATATCTTTGTGGACAGTATCTAGGTTATGTTCATCTAGAAAATTCCATAAAAAGAATATAAGTCTGGATTTTAATGGGTAAGTCACATTAGCCCTGCTATTGATAGAAGTATAATACATTTTTTCAGAAATCTGAATGCTTATATATAAAGAAAATTCTCTATCTATTTCAATCCATTTTAAGAATAAGTCTTTTGGTATTTTGATAGCATTACAAGATTCAATAGCCTCTACATAATTTAAAATCGGTTTATCTATAAAAGCTTCAAGCTCACCAAATATCTCATATTCACAATAGATTCTTTCTAAGTATTTTACACCAGTGGGAGTAAGCGAATATACTTTAACTTTTCCTTTTATTATAATATATACAAAATCAGATTTTTCATTTTGTACTAGTATCTTATCAAAGGTGTTGAATTTTTCAAATGAAAAATTATTTTTTACAAAATCTGGACAAGTATCTAAATAATAAGATAGTTCATTCATTTTAAATCTCCTTGTCAATGTTTTGAATAAAGTATAATGATTATATCACAATAAAAAAAAGAATCAAGAATTTTGATTTAATTTAAGGACAAATGTCCGAAATAATTATGATATTCAGTATGAATAAATAAAAATTTTAAAAATACATGTTTAGAGTGCACTCCAAAGGGTATATATTAAATATAATAAATTTGATAAAAATATATAGACAAAATTTTCTAAAAAAATATGTTTTGAGTTTGAAAGTTTGGGTATATATAAAATGCTAATAACAAAACAATTAAGATAAAAATAATAAAAAGTATAAAAAATATTAGGAGGAATCGTTATGAAAAAGTGGGTATGCCAAGTTTGTGGATATATATATGAAGGAGATACTGCACCAGAAGAATGTCCAGTATGTCATGTTGGGGCTGAAAAATTCGAAGAATTAAAAGGTGAAATGACTTGGGCTGATGAACACAGAATAGGTGTTGCTAAAGGTGTAGATGAAGAAGTTGTAGAAGAATTAAGAGCTAACTTCACTGGTGAATGTACAGAAGTAGGTATGTACTTAGCTATGAGCAGACAAGCTGATAGAGAGGGGTATCCTGAAATAGCTGAAGCTTATAAAAGAATAGCTTTCGAAGAAGCTGAACATGCTGCAAAATTTGCTGAATTATTAGGTGAATGTGTAGTAGCCGATACAAAAGAAAACTTAAGAGTAAGAGTTGACGCTGAATACGGAGCAACTGATGGAAAATTAAAATTAGCTAAAAAAGCTAAAGAATTAGGATTAGATGCTATACATGACACAGTTCATGAAATGTGTAAAGATGAAGCTAGACATGGTAAAGCATTCTTAGGTTTATTACAAAGATATTTTGGATAAAAAGATAATTGATTTAAAGAGAAAAATAGAGATTGATATAGATAAAGACCTTGCGAATTTGCAAGGTCTTTTTTGATGCAAAAATATATTACTAAAAAATATTGCCAAATATAACAAAATATATTACTATATTGATATATAGTTAATTACTCAAGTAACTAACTATATAAGGAGGTGACACTTTGAAGTTAGAACTTAATGATCACGAGCCGATATTTATACAAATTTCAAAAGCTATAGAAGACGAGATTTTATGTGACTCAATAAAAGAAGGAATGCAAGTTCCATCTACTACAGAGTTATCAAAATTCTATAAAATCAATCCAGCTACAGTTTTGAAAGGTGTAAATATTTTGGTCGATAAGGAGATTTTGTTTAAAAAGAGAGGAATAGGGATGTTTGTATCTAAAGGTGCGAAAGAGATAATTAAAAATGGAAGAAAAGAGAATTTTAAAGAAGTCTATTTAAAAGATTTGATTGGAGAAGCTAAAAAGCTTGGTATTACGAAAGAAGAACTTTTAGATATGATAAGCGATTTTAAGGAGGAGTAATATGGATTTGGCAATAGAGATAAAAGACTTAAACCATAGCTTTGGAAAGAAAATAATCTGTAATAATATGAATATAAATTTTGAATACGGAAAGATTTATGGACTTTTAGGGAGAAATGGGACAGGAAAAAGTACATTAATCAACTTGATTGGCAATCAGCTTGTATGTAAAAATGGAGAAATTAAGATATTTGGAAAAAGTGCAAAAGATGATATTTCAGTTTTGGAGAATATATGTATTGTAAGAGAGAAGGAGTTTTTCTTAAAAGATTATAAGGTTAAAAACATTTTTGATATGCATTCCAAGTTTTATAAAAATTACGATTACAATCTTCAAAAGAAATTAAGTAGACTGTTTGAAATAAATGAAGAACTTTCATATAAAAGTTTATCGAGAGGACAAAAGACCTTGCTTTCAAATATAATTGGTATTTGTTCAAACTGTCCTATCACAATATTTGATGAACCAACAGTAGGACTAGATGCTGTAAACAGAAATTATTTTTACGATGCACTTATCGAAAGTTATAGTGAAAACCCAAGAACAATAATAATCGCTACTCACTTAATTGAAGAAGTTGAAAATTTATTAGAAGAAGTTGTAATAATAAAAGACGGTGATGTAAAAATCACTGATAGCTTAGAAGACATACGAAAAAAGGCGTATTATATAAGTGGAAATCAAGAAAAGCTAAATTCTATATTTGAGCTTGAAAATCAAACGCCGATAAAACGTTTTGGAGATAATTATACATACTGGTATTATGGTGATTTAAATCGAAATATAAAAGATAAGATGGATGAACTTAATATATCTTATGAAAATATATCGCTTAATGATTTGTTTTTAAGCATGAATAGAAAGGATGTGGCTTTATATGAATAAAAATCCATTTTATGAATTTTTCAAGGGGTATATTCCAAAACTTATAATGATAATATTTATATTGATTTGTGTGAATAATATAATACCATTTGTTTGTGACATGAGAGATTATTTTTGGAATAATAGAGAAGGGCTAATTTTTATAAATAGAACGTCTGATATATGTTATATGGGAGTATTTCTTTTAACTTTAATCTTTACAAATAATTTCTTACCACAGATGTTAAATATAAGAGGGGATAGAGACGCATGTATAAAATCATTTTTCAAGATGATGATAATTGTAATAATAATAGCTGTAGTATCTGGAGTGGTAGTTGAATTTTCTTTAGATTATATATGTAAATTATATAATGTTAAAGCAGAGTTTTATACTAGAACAAGCACAGTTGAGTGGCTTGGAGAAGGCATGGACAATATATTTATAATTTTAGGAATTAGATTTATAAGTAGTTTATTTGTTATGTCGATAGCTTATATATGTGGTTCTATGTTTTATAGATTAAAAATGAAATACAATATTTTAGTTTTTATATTAATTCCGGGTATATTATTTGGAGTTATATTTAATATTTTATTTAGTAATAGATATATTGGAGATAAACTTGGAACAATAATGTGGAGTATAACTTGCTTTGTTGAAAAGCCAATTATAACTATTATTTTAGAAATTTTACTTACGGGATTATTTATAATAATCGGAAATAAATTCTTAAAAAATGCTCCGATTGCAGAATATGCTCATGATTTGATATAGAGTATTTAAAACTTACTGAATAAATTTAAGATTTGGATTAATTTTACAGTATAAATTCTTACTATAGGTTGAAAACTTGCTAAAAAATCTACTATAGTTTATAATTAAGTTTTTATAATATATATACAAAATTTATACAGTGCCGCTAGGTATAAACTTCGTATATGTATTTCAATAAAATAGTTTTACTATATAGCAAGACTATTTTAATAAATAAAAACAGGAGTTATGCAAAATGAATTTTTCAAAATATTTTTTTAGAAACACATCAGAATATTTTAATTTTAAGATATTTGGGTGGCAGCATATAACTATATTATTTATAGGTATTTTGGGTATAATATCTATAATAAAGAGAATTACTGTAAATAGGAAATTCGAGAGAATTGTAGGCATAGTTTTATTATCACAACAAACTATCCTATATACATGGTATTTACTATCTGGATACAACTTATTAATTGAAGGTCTGCCATTATATCATTGCAGGATTGCGATAATATTGATGGGTATTGGATTATTATTTAATAAAAGTATTTGTAGAAAATTAGGCTCTATGTGGGGACTAATAGGTGCAATATTTGCATTGATATATCCATCAGGATTAGATCCATTTGTATTTCCTCATATAACACAATTTTCTTTCTTTATAGGACATCTATTCCTTCTTTGGGGTGCTGTTTATTGCATATTTATAGAATGTATCAAAATCGATAAAAAAGACTTTAAAACAGTTATATATTTCACCAATATATACCATATAGTAGTGTTTATATTGAATCATATGATAGGTTCTAATTATGGATTTATGAGAGTATCTCCTATTGGTATAGGTAATAATTTGCATCCAGTAGTATATGGTATTGTTCTTATGGTGATATTTAATTTATTAATGATTCTTATGAATGCATTTATAAATAAACAAAAAAAGAGTAGTGAAATAGTAGAATGTTTAATTTAATTAAACTTTAGTAAAAATATTTAATTAATAAATAATTTTGGAAAATAAAGAAATATTTCTTTTAAAGACCCTTAAAGATCTGAATTTCTTTGGAACAAATATACGGAAATTATATTATCCACAATCTATAAATGAATATAATTTACTATGTGTTATAAAAAACTAGCTAAACTTGTTATAAATTTAGCTAGTTTTATTTTTTAAACATCTATCTCAATATGTTTTATATAAAAATCTATAAATTAATCATTAAGTGCATTTCTAAGGCACTCTGTGTATTTATATAATATCTCTGAACGCTTTGTTCTAGGACTTTTTAAACTTTTATTTGCAAAGAAAAGTGCTCTTTGGGCACGTGTTATCTCAAGTTGACAACCTGCTTTTGTAAGCCCCCTGTTTACGATATTGTTAGTAGTTTTTCCATCTATTCCAGCTCTAGGAATTCCAACTTTAAAACCTGCTTTTTCTAATTCATTTTTTACTTTTTCATTTAATTTTTCATCAAGTCCACCGATATAAGTTATCGGTTCATCACCTTTAGCACCATGGATAGATATAACTTTTTGAGCATTTTTAACTAATTTGTCGGCCTTTGGTTCATCAAAGTTGCTGCTAGTTATATGAAGAACTGAGTTGTTTTTTTCCTTTAATCCTTCAAATTTGTATAAGTTAAACTCATTTCCAGCTAATTCTTCAGCAAGCTCCGAAGTTCCAGGTTCGATATTTCCACCGTGAATAGCTATGCAAGTTATTTTAGATTTTCTATCTTTTGCAACAATTTTATACGAGTTTTGAAAAAATCTACCTTCGTGCTTTCGTAAATCATCAAAGTTTCTATATGTATCTGCCATTTGTTTTATTTTCCTTTCTTATTCATATTATTAATATTTTAACACTAAAATAAACTTTATAAAAAATAATTACGGGAAAATTAAATATAAATAAAAAAACCTCACACAAAATGCGAGGTTTTCTTGATTTCTAGAATACAGGTACTATAACACCTTTGTAATTTTCCTCTAAGAATTTTTTTGATTTTTCACTAGTTAAAACTTTTTTAAGAACTTGGATTTTTTCGCTATCAACATCATCAGTTCTACTTACTAGTATATTTGTATAAGTGCCGTCTATTTTTGGGCAGTAGATGCTGTCTTTGTTTGCATCTAAGTTTGCTGCTACTGCATAGTTACCGTTTATAAATGCGCAAGTTACGTCGTTTAATAATGATGGAAGTTGTGCTGCATTTGCCTCTATAAACTCTATTTTCTTAGGATTTTCAACTATATCTTTAACTCCTGGATTATCAACTCCATCTTTTAATTTGATTAAATTTAATTCATCTTGTAGATATTTAAGTGCTCTTGAACCATTTGTTGGATCGTCTGGTAATGCAAATTTATCACCGGCTTTTAAATCATCAATAGATTTTATTTTATAAGAATATACATATAATGGTGATTCATATAAACCAACTACTGGTGATAATTTATAACCTTTTTCAGATATTGCTTTATCTAAATAAGGTTTATGTTGGAATAAGTTTGCATCGATTTCGCCATTGTCTAATGCTTCGTTTGGAAGATTGTAGTCATCAAATATTGTTATTTCAAGGTCATAACCTTCTTTTTTTATATCGTCTTTTAAATATTCAAATAAATCTCCGCCTGGAACTTGAGTTGCTCCAACTTTTATTACTTTGTCTTCGGCATTTGTTTTAGAACAACCTACTGTAAATGATAATACTGCTACTAAGCATAATAAAATAGATAAAATTTTTCTTGATTTCTTCATAATAAGAAATACCCCCTTGTGTTGTAATTTTTAAATAAGCCCATCTTTCTTATATAAAGAACTTTAAAACTAAAAAAGGTCTGAGTATAAACTACTCAGACCGAACTATCAGTTTATACTTATCTTTCAGCATAATGCTGCAGGATTTAGCACCATATATAGATATATTGGTTGCTGGGTTTCACAGGGCCAGTCCCTCCACCGCTCTTGATAAGACTTATTTAATTTATGTTATGAAGTATATTACAAATATTTTGAAAAGTCAACAAGCAATTTGAAAAAATTTGAAAAAAAGTAATAAATAGTTAATAATTATAGAGTAAAATAAAATAAGGAGAAAACTTTAAGGAGGAATTTATGAGTATAGTATATAATTACATGTTGTATTTTTTTATATACTCATTTTTAGGCTGGGTTTGTGAGAGTATATACTGTTCTTGCCTACAGAAAAAGGTGATAAATCGAGGATTTCTGAATGGACCAGTATGCCCAGTTTATGGGGTAGGAGCACTTATTATAATTACAGGGTTGTGGTCTTATAGAGACAGCATGATAGCAGTATTTGTAATGGGAGTTATTTTAACATCTTTACTTGAATATGTGACAGCTACTATTTTGGAAAAATTGTTCCATGCAAAATGGTGGGATTATTCAAAACATAAATTTAATATAAACGGAAAAGTTTGCTTATTAAATTCAACAATGTTTGGATTTATGAGCTTATTTGTTATCGAAGTTTTACATCCGTTTGTAATAGATGTATTGTCAAAGATGAATAGCTTGGTTTTATTTGTGTTTTTAATACTTGCGATGATGTCTATGATAGGGGACTTAGTTGTGACTGCAAAGGCGCTAAATTCTTTAACAGTAAGGGTAGATTCCTTGACATCAATTGTAGACGATATGAAAAAAATTCATGCAAAATTCAAGTTGTATGAAGATGAAGAATTTACACGCAAGTTAAGAATAAGTCCAGAAGAAGTGGCACAAAAACTGAAATCAATGTCAGAAAAATACGGTGATTTGAGAGTACAAGAAAAAATCGACGAAATACAAGAGAAGTTTAAACATATAAAACGTAAAACATTTGTTCACAGAAGACTTTTAAATGCCTTTCCAAATATGAGATCTGCAGGTTCTCAAAGAAGAGATATGCATTTCCAATATATTAAGAAAATATTAAAAGAAAAAAGATAAAGGGAAGAGAGCACAAGGATATAGACTGTGCTCTCTTTTTGATAGTTATTTATTTAAATAAAGATAGATTTTATAAATTATTTATAAGGCAAGTATAGAATTTACATGCATCTTTTATTTTATCTATATCACAATGTTCATTTGTCATATGAGCAAGTTTATATTCACCAGGGCCAAAACCTATTGTTGGAATGCCCATAGAAACTGGTGTTACGGCATTTGTTCCAAAATCCCAGAAGTCGTATTTGTCTGGTTTTTTATCAAATGATTCTTCATAAGATTTATTACATGCTAGTGTTAGTGGATGGTCTTTTTCAATTTTCCAAGGGTCGTGAAGTGGTTCATATACTAATTTTGCACCTTTCCAACTTGTATGTTTAAGTGTTCCAACTTCCCAAGTTGCTCTTTTGCCTTTTATTATTTCATCCATTTCAGCTTTAACATCATCTAAAGTTTCGCCAAGAACTAATCTTCTGTCTATATAGATGCTACATTCGCTTGGGACAGCATTTAAAGATGCGCTAACACAGTTTATATCTGATAATACCATTGTTCCGTGTGGATTTCCTTTTTCAAAAAGTTCTTTGTTTTTTGCTTCGATTCTTTGGATTATCTCAGCCATTTCATATACTGCGTTTATTCCTTTTTCAGGAGCAGAACCATGTGCTGAAACTCCGTGAGTAGTTATTTTAATTTGAGCTTTTCCTTTGTGGCCAAGTGTGATTATATTGTCAGATGGTTCACAAATAATTACATAATCAGGTTTTAGATTGTATTCTTCAAATAACATTTTTATATTTACACCATCACAAAATTCTTCACAAACAGAGCCTGTAACGTATATAGTTTTGCCATCTAATAAACCACATTCTTTTGCAATTGCAGCTGCATATACTGATGATGCTAGTCCACCTTTCATATCTACAGAACCTCTTCCATAAAGTTTGTTGTCTACTATTTTTCCTTCAAAAGGAGGATAAGACCATTCATCTGGATTTGGGACTTGGACAGTGTCCATATGAGAGTCGAACATTATTATTTTTTTACCATGTCCAACTTTGCCGACAACATTTCCTGTTGAATCTATAAATGCTTCATCATATCCAAGTTCGTTCATTTTATTTAAAACTTTTTCTACTATAGAGCCTTCTTCATCAGAGTAACTTCTTGTTTTTACTAATTCTTGAGTGAATTTTATTAAATCATCACTGTATTTTTTACAAACTTCAAAAACTTTATTTTCCATAGTATTACCTCCATGTAAACCTTGATTATTCATATCTTTCTTAATATAATTATATTTAAGAAAATATGGAAAATATATCTAAATATTGAGGATTTATATAACTGCATTGTGATAGGGGGTATAAAAATGCAAATATACAACATAAAAATAGATGAAAATAAAAAAGAGACTACAAATCATGGTGTTTATGAATTTCCAATTCAAATTTATGAAACATTTTTGGAAAAAAACGTACTAGGTTTTGTAAATTGGCATTGGCATGAAGAAGTGCAATTTTGCCTTGTTACAAATGGACGTGTAGATTTTTATGTATCTGAAAATAAGTATACGCTAGATAAGGGGCAAGGTATTTTTATAAATAGTGGTTATTTGCATATGGCAAAACCGCTTGAAAAAGAAAGCAATTCGTATATATGTATAGATTTTAATACAAAATTTATAAGCTCATTTCAAGGCAGTATAATAAAACAAAAATATGTAGATCCATATATTCAAAGCAATCAAATTTCGTCATTTGTCTTAAAAAATGATGTAAATTGGCAAGATTCTATCTTAGATAAAATACGAAAATTAAATAGATTATATTACGAAAAGAATGATTTATATGAATTTGATATATATATTACTTTGATTTCTATGTGGAGGGATATAATATCAAATATAAAAATAAACAAAGAAAAAAATGAGGTTGTAAAAAGTAGCGATGAAAACAGATTAAAAGTGATTTTCTCTTATATACACGAAAACTATATGAATAAAATAAATTTAGAAGATATCGCAAATACAATTCATCTAAATAAGAGTGAATGTTGTCATTTATTTAAGCGAAATGTAAAGTGCACAATTTTTGAATATATACAAGATTACAGAATAAATAAAAGTATAGATTTTCTAAAAAATACAAATATGTCGATTAGTGAGATAGCATATGAGAATGGATTTTGCACATCGAGCTATTACTGTGAAATATTTAAAAAAAAGACGAATATGACACCTAAAGAATACAGGAATTTAAACAAAAAGGTATAATATTTATATAAGGAAATATATAAATATGGGGGGATTTATTATGAAAAAATTAGCTTTTTTACTTGTAATATGTTTAGCATTTTGTGGTGTTGGGTGTCAAAAAAATGAATTAAAACAGAGTGAAAATAATTATGAGCAAAGTGAGGATAAATCTGAATTTGGAAGTATAAAAAATAAAAATAATTCAAATCAAAATACAGTAAAAGAAAAAGTGGATATTTCTTCAGTTGAAGAGATAATATCTTTAGTTCTATATGATATGTATCAAAATGAACAAAATTATGATGCAACTATAGATTATACAAACTTGCCACAACTAGCTTATAGCATATTAAATCATTATTCAACAGATGACTGTTTTATAATGCCATCTTTTGAAGATGGAGAGAGCTATGCAAGAGTATCTAGAGATGATGCAAATGAATATATAAAAGTGGCTACAACTAATTTTGCTGGTGATGTACTAGATAATGCTCGAGTTGATGGAGCATTTGACGATATCATGTATTATTCCAGTGATGATGATATGTATTATTTGATGATAGCAGATGGAGCACCTTGGATTAGCATAGATGTTCTTGATGCATATGACAATAACGATGATACTTATACTGCAAAAGTAAATGCCTATTTTGAATCTAATGGAGGAGATCATGAGTTTATAGGAAAATATAAAGTTTATTTAATAGATAACGATAGTGGATCTAAGTTTAAGTATCGTATTTATGATATTAAAAAGTTATAAATTCAAATGCTGGAGAGTAAATTTCCAGCATTTTTTGAGTTATAATTGAACAAAAAGATATATACAATAGGGAGAAATAAAATAATGAAGCAAGTTAGTATTAGGGCATGTGAAAGTTACGACTACGATGTATTTAGGAAGTCGTTTGAAAAAATGATTGAAGATATTGGGGGACTTGGCAAGTTTGTTAAAGAGGGAAGCAAGGTAGTTATAAAGCCAAACTTAGTTATAAAAAAGCATCCTGAGGAAGGGGCGACGACACATCCTGTACTTGTGAGGGGTGTTTGTGAAGAACTTTTAAAACTAAATTGTGAAGTCATCATAGCTGAAAGCCCTGGGGGGCCATATAATAAAAGTAATTTAAAAGGTTTTTACAAAACTTGTGGGCTGATAGATGAATTATCAGATTTAGATGTAAAGTTTAACTATAATACATCTGAAGTACAGGTGCATAATGATGATGCTGTATATTTAAAAACTATGGAAGTTATCAAACCTATAGATGACGCAGATTTTGTGATAAATTTATGCAAATTAAAAACACACAAAATGGCGAAATACACAGGAGGGGTTAAGAATTTATACGGTGTGATTCCTGGACTTAAAAAGGCTGAAATTCACTATAGATTTCAAAAGGAAGAATTGTTTTGCGAAAATGTGCTTTTAGATATATGTGATTATGTGAAACCATCTCTGACTATTATGGATGGAGTTTATGCTATGGAAGGCGAGGGACCGACTGCTGGTGATGTAAGAAAAGTGGGAGTATTAATTGCATCAGAGAGTCCACATGCACTCGATATTGCAGGATGTAAACTTATAAATTTAGACCCGATGAAAGTTGGGACAGTTAGGGGATCGATAAAACGAAATTTAATAAAAGATGATTTTTCTGATATAGAATTTATAGGAGATAATATAGACAAATTTATAGTAAAAGATTTTAAGATACCAGTTACAAGTTCGGATTTCAGGCTTTTATCGTTGAAATTACCAAAAGTTTTAGGCGATATAGCAGATAAAGTAATAACGCCAAAACCAGTTGTCGATTATAAAAAATGTGTAAAATGCGGAAAATGCAAGGTGGCATGTCCGGCAAAGGTAATAGAAATAGATGAAAAAGGTGCGAAAATAAATCTGAAAAAATGTATAAGATGTTACTGTTGCCATGAGTTGTGTCCGAAAAAAGCAATTCATATAAAACAAAATATATTTTTTAAGCTTATTAAGTAGACAAATTAAATTTAGAATAATTAATTTTAATCTTGTTAACTAATAAGATAAAATATAAAATAGATATAACAATTAATAAGTTGCAAATTAAAATATAAAAATGGGAAGGAGTTATTAACAAAAATAAATATTTTATAGATGAATTTATAAAAAGTTTTATTTGATAAATTTTTAAATTAGACTAAATTTAATGATGTATAGGATATGAATTTTTTGTTAAAAATTGAGTTATGATTTTAATAAAAAATGGTAGATTAGTAGATCCACTTTCTAAAAGAGATGAAGTAGTTGATATTGTTATCGAAAAGGATAAGATAAAAGAAATAGGCAAAAACTTAAATCAAGACGGGGTTGAATACATTATAGATGCTACTGGATGTGTAGTAGCACCAGGGCTTATAGATATACATGTCCATTTTAGAGACCCAGGTTTTACATATAAAGAAGATATATTTAGCGGTGCAAAAGCTGCTGCAAAGGGTGGATTTACAACTGTTGTATGTATGGCAAATACAAAACCAGTAGTAGATAATAAAGATACTTTAAAATACATATTAGATAAAGGTAAAGAAAGCGACATAAATGTACTTCAAGTTTCTACAGTTACAAAGGGACTTAAAGGAAAAGAGCTTGTAGATTTTGATGAGATGTTTAAAGCTGGGGCTGTTGGATTTAGTGACGATGGTATTCCAATAAAACATACAAAACTTGTTTATGAAGCTATGAAAAAAGCGAAAGAATTAAACGTACCGATAAGTTTACATGAAGAAAACCCAGTATTTATAAAAAAAGCCGGTGTAAATGATGGTAAAGTATCAAAAGAATTAGGCCTAGAAGGCGGGGCGACATCTTTAGCTGAAAATATAATGGTTTCAAGAGATGTTATGATTGCATTAGAAACTGGTGCAAAGGTGAATATACAACATATAAGCTCAAAAGAAGCTGTTAAAACTGTAAAATTTGCAAAATCTTTAGGCGCAAATGTATATGCAGAAGCTAGCCCACATCACTTTACATTAAACGAAGAAGCAGTTTTAAAACATGGTTCGCTTGCAAAAATGAATCCACCGCTTAGAACTGAAGAAGATAGATTGGCTATAATTGAAGGGTTAAAAGACGACACAATCGAGATAATAGCGACAGATCACGCTCCTCACTCAAAAGAAGAAAAAGAAAATGAATTTACTAAATGTCCAAGCGGTATAACAGGACTTGAAACATCTTTAGGACTTGGTATAACAACTTTAGTAAATGGCGGACATTTAGATTTAATGCACTTATTAGAAAAAATGACAATAAATCCAGCTAAACTTTACAATTTAGATAGAGGATATATAAAAGAAGGTGGCTTTGCGGATATAGTAATATTTAATCCAGATGAAAAATGGGAAGTAAAAGACTTTGAATCAAAAGCTACAAACACTCCATTTATAGGTGAAGTATTAGACGGAAAAATAAAATATACTATATGTCAAGGTAAGGTAGTTTATAAGGGATAAAATTTTTGGTACGATTTGACAAAAATAAAATAAAAGTATGCTATAATTTATATGGAATATGAAATATACTTTTAGGGGGATTTAGATATGACTAGAGGGAAAAAATTTAATGTTTTTATGGAACATGTGACAATTGATTACCCAACACTTATGAAATACAGAAAAATCTTAGATGATTACATAAAAAAACATGATTTATGGGATGTAAATACAAGGGAATGTTGGTTATTTGACTTAATAGATTTCAAATTACAAGGGAATGCAGGTCTTTGCTATAGAAGTATACGTATGCTAGAAAGTCATTGGGGATTTGATAGCGATAATGACGATATAGACTTTTATATAATAAGACATATGAGAGAACTTCAAAAGAAAATAATAGAAGAAGAAAAAGTACAAACTGAAGCTGAATAAGATTAAAGAGTTAAATAAAGATTAAGTTAATTTAAAATTAAATGGATATGCTATGAAAACTATTAGATATTGTAATAATATCTAATAGTTTTTTTTATATAGGGAATTATATATATATTGAAATAATGAAATAAAGATCGTTTCTTGTGAGATGAAACTGGAGGACTTAATATGTATAAAAGGATTATAAGTGTAATTTTAATTTTTATAATTATGATTTGTTGCTTGGGAAATAATAAAGCAAATAATAATAAACAAGAAAAAATCTATAAAAATATATATATTGAAGATATAGATATGAGCAATATGACTAAAAAAGAATGTATTGATATTTTGAAAGAGGCGTATCCTCTAGAGGATATAAATTTAAAATATGAAGGTAAAACATGGACGATACATCCAAAAGATATCGACTTTAGATATAAAATAGAAGAAGCTACAGATATAGCGATGAAATATACAAAGACAGACAAAAGATTAGAAAATCTAAAACGTAAATCAAAACTTATATTAAATGAAAGACATCATATACCCCTAGATGAAGAATACGACAAAGAAAAATTAAGTGCAGTAATAGACTGTATATCAAATCAAATAGATAGAGAATATGTAAATGCGACACTAGCTATAGAAAAGGACGGCACATTTAAAAGATTGCCTTCAAAAGAAGGTAAAAAAGTTCAAAAAGATGAGTTACAAAAGGAGATAGACGAGCTTATACAAAACAAAAATATTACGGACTTAAATATACCTGTGAAAACTACATTGCCAACTTTAAATAGTGATGATGTACAAAGTGTAAACTCTATATTAGGTCAGTTTTCAACTGCATTTAACAATCATACATCGCGAGGCAGCAATATACACACAGCTGGCGAAAGTTCAGGAGATATAATTTTAATGCCTCAGGAAATATACTCATATAACAAAGCGACAGGACCGAGGGTACTTAGCAAAGGATATAAATACGCCCCTGTAATAATAGGTGGCAAATATAGAAATGGTGAAGGCGGTGGAGTGTGCCAAGTATCAACTACAATTTACAATGCAGCCTTGCTTGCTGGGCTTGAAATAGTAGAAGTACACAATCACACTTACATCTCACATTACGTTTCAGGTGGAAGAGACGCGACTGTAGCATATGGATATTACGATTTAAAATTTAAAAATCCATATTCACATCCAATTTATATAAAAAATATAGTTGGAGATGGAGCGATTACGACTAAAATATATGGATGTAAAGATGATATAAAAAGAATTTATGTTAGAACAGAATATGAATATAAAAAACAAAAAATAATAGTAAAAACATATAGAGTTTATTTAGATCAAAATAATCAAAAGATAAAAGAAGAATTGATATCCACAAATAAATACGACCAAAAGTAATTTGAAAATTGCTTTATAAAACAAAAATACAAGAGAATGTTAAAAAATTTGCAATAGAAAATTTAAATGAAGAAAAGCAAGGTCAAATGGAACAAAATAAGTCGATTTTATATATTTGACCTTGTTTTTTTATCTTTTTTTTCAAAAAACTATTTTTTTAAAAACTATATATATGCATGAAAACCTTGTCAAATTGTATCAAATGACAAAATATGTTAAAATATAACCATGATAAAGTAGTCATATTATAAAAAGTCAAAATTAAGTTTGGAGTGATTTTATGGAATATATTATGGGGAAAAAATTACTTGATATGCCAGTTAACATGAAAATTGTTAAAATGATATCAACTATAAATGAGTGTAAGGGGAAGCAAATCATTTATAAAAAACAACCAAAAAAAACTTTAGAAAAATTGACAGAAAAATCTACATTAGATTTTACACTTGACTCTTGTGAAAATACTGTTGAAGGTAAAGAACATGCAAAAGATATTTTTTTTAATGTGACAAAACCAAAAACAAGGGAAGAAGTCAGCATAGTAGAATTTAGGGATATTTTAAAAACTGTAAACAATGCATATGAAGATATGAAAATAAGTTCACAAACAATACTTGAACTTCATGGATATTTACATCGTTTTTCTTTAGTTAGAGGGGGGAAATATAGGACTGAAGACAATAACTTTTTACAAACAGACTTTTTTAGAGAAGAGACTTTTAATGATCACGGGGTATTAATTAAGAAAAATTTTGAAGAAAGACTAGATAAATATATAGAGGATTTGTGTAAAAATTATAATAAATTGATTATAGAAGATGAGATAGACAATTTAGTGATTATAGCATCATTTATACTCGATTTTATACTTATATCACCTTTCCCAGAAAATAATATTAAAATGGCAAAACTTTTAACACTACTTTTGCTTAACAAAAATGGATATGAAGTTGGTAGATATATGAATCTAGGAAAGATTTATGATGAAAGATCACAAGTATATTTTAAGGGATTATTCACTAGAAAAAACGATACAGAAAAATTCTATTATGGCGTAAACAAGTGGCTAGAATATTTTATGAAATTTGTATTAGAAGCATATATTGCTTTAGGTGAAGAACTTAATTTAAAAGAAACAAAAAAAGAAACAAAGACAAAGAGAATAGAAAAAATAATTAATTCTACTTTGGGCTATTTTACAAAAGAAGATATAAGAGAATTGTGCCCAGATATACCTGAACCTACAATAAATAGGGTTTTTAATAACCTTAGAAAAGATGGTAAAATTGAAGTTGTGGCAAGGGGCAGAAGTGCTAAGTGGAAGAGAGTATAATTTTGATTTAGGTATATATAATAAAATTAATATTTATAAATAGTAAAAAAATATTGCAAATTCAAAAAATTTGTATTATTATTTAAAGTATCAAAACTGAATGGTAAATAATACCATAAAGGTAAGGGTATAAATTTGATTTAAATTACAAAAATAAGAAGATGGAGGAATGGAAGATGAATTTAATATACACACAATTTAATACAATAACAATAGAACAATTAAATCATCATCACCATCATAGATCTTAGGGATTGTAATTATGAAATTTATTCATAGATGCAAGCCCTATTTGTGTTAGCTAAAGGCTTGAGTCTATGGTGGGATAGAAATTACTAAACCATGTAGGTAAAAGCCTGCATGGTTTTTTTAATACTATATAGTTTTAGAGCATATAAAATATTATTTAAAAATTAGATATAAGTTTAATATAAGACAGAAAGGTATGAGTGAGTATAATGAAATTTTTAAGAATTCAAGACGAATTAAATTTTGCAAAAAAAAGATATGAGCTTACAAAGAAAATTGAGACATCTTTTGTGGATGCGGGATTTATTCAAATTAAACCCGAAATATTTGAAGAATACGATGAAATTACAGCAATAGATAAAAATATTTCAACAAAGTCTATGGTGAAAGTAGTCAGCAATAAGGTAATGGTTTTGAGACCAGATATAACAATAAGCCTTATGAAAAGCTTGATTCCTAGATGGGAAGATGATTTAAATTTAAAATTATTTTATCATTCAACAGTTTATAAAAATAAGAAAAATGGAGATGGAATAATACAATGCAGACAATTCGGATGTGAGTATTTAGGCGAACCTTCAATTGATGCTGATAGAGAAGTTGTAAATTTAGCTTTTAATATATTTAGAAAATTTACAGATGAATTTTTACTTGAAATAGGAAGTGGAAATTATATCGATGGATTTGTTGAATCATTAAATATAGATTCTGATACAGAACGTGAATTTAAGAAATTGTTATATAGAAAAAACAAACCTGAATTAGAAGCATTTGCAAATAGTTTAGATATAAAACCAGAACAAAAAGAGCTTATGTTAAATATCTTAAGCATTAGAGGTACATTAAAAGAAGTTACAGAAAAAGCAAATAAATATTTTACAAATGACAGAATGAAAAAAGGAATTGAACAACTTAATACAATAAGTACTTTAATTTCAAAAGAAGATTTAGATAAATATACATTATTCGACTTATCTATGGTTTCAAAACTTGACTATTATGATGGAATAATGCTTAAGGGATATTTTAAAAACTTATATAAAGAAATATTAAGCGGCGGTAGATATGATGGACTTACTGAATCATTTGGCAGAAGAGTTCCTGCAATAGGTTTTACAATTTACTTTGACGCATTAATGGAAGCTATTAACAGATAGGAGTGGGAATTATGGACAATTTAACAATAGCAATAGCAAAAGGGAGAATCGAAAAAGATATTTACAGAAGACTTGAAGCTTTAAATATGGAGAAATGGATAGATAGAGATTCGAGAAAGCTTATTTTTACAGATGAGGAAAATCATATAACTTATATTCATGTTAAGCCGAGCGATGTTGTGACATATGTCGAAAAAGGAGTCGCGGATTTAGGGATTGTCGGCAAAGATACAATACTTGAAAATGAAAACGAAAGCGAAGTATATGAATTATATGATTTGGGATTTGGAAAATGTAAGTTTTCGGTTGCAGGTATGAAGGGCAAAAAGGATAAGTATTTGACTTCTGAAAATTTAAAAGTTGCTACAAAATACCCAGTTATAGCAAAGAATTTCTTTAAAAGCAGAGGTCAAAAGATAGATATAATCAAATTAAATGGTTCAGTAGAATTAGGACCAATAGTCGGATTATCAGATGTAATTGTAGACTTAGTCGAAACAGGAAATACAATAAAGGCAAATGGGCTTGAAGTTTATGAAGATTTATTCGATATAAGCGCTAGAATAATCGCAAATAGGGTAAGTTATAAATTTAATTACGACAAAATTCAAAAAATAATCGATTTATTCGACTCAACAGTAAAAGCAAGTGATTATAAATAAAAAGTTGTTAAATATAAAACTTTAAGACAAAAAATATTCAAAACAGATGACTACAAGTAAATTCAATTTAGATTAAATTATAAAAGCAATATAGAGAATTTAAAAGTGAGGAGTAAGTATTATGAATAGAGAAAAAGAAAGTATTAGAAGTTTAGAACCTTATGTTACAAATCAAACTATATGTTCAGTAAAATTAGATGCAAACGAAGGCGATAAAGATTTATACCGTGATTTATTAAAAAAACTAGGAGAAAGTGATATTACATTAAATTATTATCCAGATGATTCATACAGCGAGCTTAAAAAAGAAATAAACAATTATGTTGGATATGAACCTAAAAATATAACTGTTGGAAATGGTTCAAGTGAATTATTAGATTTATGTGTAAAAACTTTTGTAGACAAAGATGAGACAATACTTAGTTTGGACCCAACTTTCAGTATGTATTCAATTTATGCCCAAGTTTTTAGTGCAAAATATATAGGCGCAAAGGCAGAGGAAGATTTTAAAGTAAACGTAGACAGCATAATTAAAGATATCAAAGAAAACAATCCAAAATTAATTATACTTTGTAATCCAAACAACCCAACAGGCTCAGTCCTTACAAAAGAAGAAGTTAGAAAAATAATAAAAAGCACAGATGTATTAATAGCGCTAGACGAAGCTTATATGGAATTTGGTGATGAATCTTTGATAGATGAAGTTATGGACTACGACAATTTATTAATCGTAAAAACTGTATCAAAGGCATTTTCACTAGCAGGAATAAGAATGGGCTATATAGTTGCAAATGAAGATATAATAACTTCAATCGAAAAAGTTAGAGCTCCTTACAATTTAAATTCTCTATCAACATATATCGCTACAGAAGCTTTAAGAAAAAAAGAAAGAATGTTTCACTATGTTAAAAATATAAAAGAAGAAAGAGAAAAAATATATAAAGCCTTAGTAAATTTGGGAGTAAAAGCATATAAATCAAGTGCAAACTTTGTATTTTTCAAAAGTGATATAGACAATTTACAAAAGAAATTAGTAGATAAAGATGTATTAATTAGAAAATTTAGCGGAAAATTAGATGGATATTATAGAGTGTCAGTTGGAACTAAAGAACAAAATGAAAAATTTTTAGAAGCTTTTAAAGAAGTAATGTAGGATTATGATTTAGAAATATAGATTTAAAGATATAAAAGGCAGATTAAGAAATAAAAAATCTATTTAAAAGTAATTAAATCACGGGGGATAAATATGAGAACTTACAAAATAGAGAGAAATACACTGGAAACTCAAATCGCAGTTGAAATAAATCTAGATGGAAGCGGGAAGGCTGACATCGATACAGGGGTAGGATTTTTCGACCATATGTTTATGCTGATGGCATTTCACGGGAAATTCGATATGAAAGTAAAATGCCACGGCGATACATATGTAGACGATCACCACACAATTGAAGATATAGGAATTGCACTTGGACAATGTGTGAAAGGTGCACTTGGTGACAGATGTGGGATAAAAAGATATTCTACAGTATTTATACCAATGGATGAAGCTTTGGCACAAACAAGCATAGATGTCAGCAACAGACCTTACTTGGTGTTTAATGCAGAATTTGCTGACGAAAGAGTTGGAAATATGACGACACAAATGGTAAAAGAATTTTTCAGAGCATTTGTAAACGAATCACGAGTTACACTACACATAAATTTATTATATGGCGAAAACGACCATCACAAAATAGAAGCAATATTCAAATCTTTTTCAAGAGCATTAAAAGATGCAATAAAAATAATTTCAGATGAAGTAGCTTCATCAAAGGGGGTTTTATAATGAATATTATAGTTGATTATGGTTTAGGAAATTTGGGTTCTGTAATTAGAGGTTTTAATCATGCAGGAATCGAGACAAAGTTATCAAGAGATTTAGATGAGATAAAAAATGCAGATTCATTGATACTACCTGGAGTTGGTGCTTTTGGCGATGCAATGAACAAATTAAATCAGCTTGAGTTAGTAGAACCTATTAGAGATTTTGCGAAGAGTGGAAAATATATGATAGGAATATGCCTTGGAATGCAGATAATGTACGAACAAGGTACAGAGTATGGAACTCATAAGGGGCTAGGGATTATAGAAGGTTCTGTAGACTTTTTAGATATAGACTTAAAAGTTCCACATATGGGATGGAATGATTTGAAATTCGAAAAGAAAGATGACCCAATTTTAAAATATATAAAAGAAGGAGACTATGTATATTATGTTCATTCATATTATGCAAATTCAAGCAATAAAGAATTAGTTGCTTATTCAGAATACGGCAAAAAAATACCAGGACTTGTTAGAAAAGACAACGTATATGGACTTCAGTTCCATCCAGAAAAAAGTGGCCAAGTAGGAGCAGATATATTAAAAGCGTATAAGGAGTTGATTGTAAAATGATAATTTTCCCAGCAATAGATATAAAAGATAAAAAATGTGTCAGACTTACACAAGGCGATTTCGATAAAGTAAATGTATATGGTGAAGACCCATCGATTATGGCAAAAAAATGGGCGGACTATGGCGCAGAATTTATACATGTTGTAAATTTAAATGGTTCAAGAGATGAAATAGGTATAAACGATGAAACTCTAGCAAAAGTAGCAAAAGCAGTAGATGTTCCAATCCAAGTTGGCGGTGGAATTAGAGATGAAAAAAGAGTAAAAGAACTTTTAGACTTAGGTATAAACAGAGTAATCGTAGGAACTATGGCGATTGAAAATAAAGAATTATTAAAAGAATTAATAGAAAAATACAAAGCTGATAAAATCGTAGTTTCAATAGATGCCAAAAACGGAAAAGTTGCAACTCATGGTTGGGAAAAAGTAAGCGACATTGATTCTGTAGATTTATGTAAAGAACTTGAGCAAATAGGTGTGAAAACAATCGTCTACACTGATATATCAAAAGATGGGATGCTTGAAGGTCCAAACTTCAATATATATAAAGAATTATCACAAAAAACTTCACTAGATATAATCGCATCGGGAGGAGTTACTTCTATAGAGGATGTCAAACGCTTATTAGATATGAATATGTACGGTGCAATAATAGGAAAAGCGCTTTATGATAACAGAATAGATCTTAAGGAGGTACTTGACTTATGTTAACAAAGAGAATTATACCATGCTTGGATGTTAGAAATGGAAGAGTTGTGAAAGGTAAAAAATTTAAAGATATAGTTGATGTAGATGATCCAGCGACTTTGGGTAAATTTTATAGTGATAGCGGTGCTGATGAACTTGTTTTCTACGATATAACAGCATCTAATGAAGAGAGAAAAACTTCACTTGAATTTGTAAAAAGAGTTGCAGAAGAAATAAATATTCCGTTTTGTGTAGGTGGAGGAGTTAGTACTATTGACGACTTTACAAACATACTTTTAAAAGGAGCTGATAAGGTGTCTGTAAACTCATCTGCAGTTAAAAATCCACAGCTTATAAGAGAGGCATCAGAAAAATTTGGGGCACAATGTGTAGTCTTATCAATGGATGCAAAGAAAAATGATGAAGGTTCTTGGAGCGTATATGTAAAAGGTGGTCGCGAAAAAACAGATTTGGATGCAATTGAGTGGGCAAAAAAAGGTGTTGAACTTGGAGCTGGTGAAATTGTTGTAAATAGCATCGACGAAGACGGTATGAAAAACGGATACGATATAGAATTATTATCAAAAATAACTTCTGCCGTAAATGTGCCAGTTATAGCATCTGGCGGTGCTGGAAATATGGATGACTTTGTAAAAGCTGCAAAAGAAGCAGATGCAGATGGAATACTTGCAGCATCAGTTTTCCACTTTGGCGAAATAAAGATAAAAGATTTGAAAGAATATATGAAAAAACAAGGTGTAGAAGTTAGAATATAAATTTATATAGAAAAAGTAAAAAAAGAAACTTACACAGTAGAAATAAGAATATAATTTTACATAAACAACAAATAATAAATATGGGGAAATGAAAATGGAAAATAACTTAAATAAAAAAATAGATTTTGAAGCTATAAAAAAATTAAAATTCGACGAAAGGGGATTAATTCCTGCGATTGCACAAGATGTAAATACAAAAGAAGTATTGATGCTTGCATATATGAATGAAGAATCAATAAGAAAAACTTTAGAAGAAAAAAAGGCTTGCTACTTTAGCAGAAGTAGACAAGAATTATGGACTAAAGGATTAACTTCTGGGAATATTCAAGAAGTAGAAGCATTATATTATGATTGTGATGCAGATTCTTTACTTGTTTTAGTTAAACAAACAGGGGTTGCTTGTCATACTGGAAATTATTCATGTTTTTTTAATCCAATTATGGAAAAATAAAAATTTTGATTACAAAATAATGCCTAATAAAAAATTAAATTTAAACAAATAAGTTAATAGTATTTCAAAAAAATTTAAATAACCAAAACAAGAGTAAGAGATAAGAAAAAATATTGTTTTTTATTGTCTCTTACTCTTGTTTTGTCTTGATAAAATTCGATAAATCTTGCAATTTTGTTACATTATTGTTAATGTTTTTACATTGATTATAAAGGATGGATATAGTAAAATAAAAAATGCAGATATACTACGTTTGTATTAAAAATATACATTAAAAAGCGTGAAGGGGGAATTATTTTGAAATTAAAAAATAAATTAATTGCAATATCTATAATTGCAATGTCTTTATTTGCTGTAACAGGATGTTCAAATAACAAAAGTACAAATGAAAATGATTATGAAAGAAATGCAACATTAACATCTACAACGTTATCTGACGTAATTTACGATTCATCAAAAGAAATAAATAAGGGTCCGACAAAAACTTATGGTAAAGTTGCTTATATAACTATAGATGATGGTCCATCTGAGTATAATGACGAGATGGTTAAAATATTAAAAGATAACAATGTCAACGCTACATTCTTCATGGTAGATGGGAATATGAAAGCTTTTCCAGAGCAAGTAAAAAACACATTAAAACAAGGAAACGCAATAGGTTTTCACAGTGTAACTCACGATATACACAAATTATATAAAACTGATATGTCTGCAAAAGAAGAGTTTGATGTTTGTCAAGAAACTTTCAAAAGTATAACTGGCGAAACTTCTGATTTAATAAGACTACCATTTGGAAGTAAACCATATACTTCACAAGCTTCTTACGATAATATCGTAAATGCTGGTTATAAGTTATGGGACTGGACTTTAGATTCTGAAGACTGGAAATCTACTTCAAGCCAATTACTATCAACTATTAAAAAGTACGCAAAAGGTGATGAAATAGTACTTTTAATCCATGAAAGAAAACAAACTGTTGCTGTTTTAGATGATATTATAAAATATCTAAAATCAGAAGGTTATGAAATCCTTCCAATAGGCCAATCACAACAAGAAGAAAACTATTGGAATGGTAAATTAGGAAGTCAAAACTAGAGGTAGGTGGATAGGTTGAAAAAAGTATTATATTTAGGCTTAGTAATGGTATTATGTTTTTCTATGATTGGATGTTCTAACTCAAATGCATTTAAAGTAGGAGAAACAGAATTTTCAAATGAAGAAGTAGATAAGGTTAAATCAATATTAACTGCTACACAAAGTTATACAGATGCTAATTATTTAGCACAATTCAAAGAATCAAAAGACAACGATGATAAAATCAAACAAGAAGTAATATCTTATATGATAGACAACGAAGTTGTATATCAACAAGCGCAAAAAGAAAAAATAAAAGTAACTGATGATGAAGTCAATCAAAAATATTCTCAAATAGAAAAAATGTTAGATACAAATCAAGAATATAAAAAACTATTAGACGACGCTGGTGTTGATGAAGATTATTTAAAAGAAACAATCAAAAAAGACTTGGCAGTTCAAAAATATAGAGAAAACTTTGAACAAGACTTAAAAGTTACTGATAAAGAAGTAGAAAAATATTACAAAGAACACAAAGACGATTTTAAAGAAGAATCTGTAGAAGCTTATCATATATTAGTGTCAACTTTAGATGATAACAACAAACCTGTAGATGATTCTAAAAAAGAAGAATTAAAATCTAAAGCAGAATCTTTACTTAAAGAAATAAAAAATGGTGGAGATTTTGAAAAAATAGCAAAAGAAAACTCTGATGATAAAAGTTCAGGTAAAAAAGGCGGATATTTAGGATATTTTACAAAAGATTCTAAAAATGCACAGTTTACAAAAGAAGCATTTAAATTAGAAAAAGGTCAAGTTTCAGATGTATTCGAAACACCATTCGGATATGAAATAGTTAAAGTAACTAATAAGAAAACTGAACAAAAATCATTAGAAGATTCTAGAGAAGAAATAGTAAATAGAATCCTTGCTGACAAATATTTAGATCAAGTAAACTCTTTAAGAGAAAAATCTGACGTGCAAAGATTTTAATTAGCTAAGTGTATTTAAAAGATTGATATATTTGGTTTTAAGTTTAGAAATTGTAATTTAATATAAAAGAAAAAGCATATCACTTAATAGTGGTATGCTTTTTTAGTTGATAAAAATGTTAAAAAAGAATATAATTTATTTAATGAATTTATAGACAAATCTAAATATTTAAAATGAGGGGATTGCTGAGGTATATATTATAATTCTATGAGGTTTGAGTTTTGAAATATAGCATATATATATAATCAAGTTATAAAAATAAAAAACTTTGAAAGGGGAATAAAAATGAAGATAAAAGTATCAAATTACGAAATAAAATCTGATGTGGCTAGAGAAGCTTTTTTGACGTTTGACTTTGAAGATATTGTTAAAAAATTAGATTTAAAACAAGATAATGAGTATTTATATGTAAAATTTATAAATAATGAATATAGACTTGGGAAAAAATCTTCAGAAATTCAAAGAATTGAAGAAAATTCGACATATATAGATGCTGGATTTTATGAAATAATGTCTATTTTAGATTTGCTTGATAATTTGAAAAATCTTTCAAAGGAGGAGCTAAAGGCAAGTAAAAACTTTGTTGCTCCAACTGGACTTAAGGAAGTTGCAAATGCAGGAAATAAACAGAGAAATAGCTGGATATTTTTAAAAAATGCCAAAGCATTTTCAGGAAAGATTGATAAATTAGAAAAGGCATGTAAAGAGCTAGGTGGAATAAAAATAGACAATGGTGATGTGGGATATATAATAGATATTTTTGACTACATAAAAGTTATGTTTGTATACTATGATGAAGATTCAGATTTTGAATCAGAAATCAAAGTTTTATGGACTGACAATATACTTAAATTTGTACATTATGAAACAACATACTATATGTTAGAGTACTTATTTGAAAAAATGTTGAAAATAATAGAAGAATAAACTGAATATCGCTAAAAAATAAACAATAATAAATAACGGAGGTAATCTAAATGTATCCAACAAGAGAAAAAGCATGGGAAATTTTCACAGAATATAATAAGGATGAACATTTAATAAAACATGGATTGACTGTTGAAGGGGTAATGAGACATTTTGCAAAATTATATAATGGAAACCCTGATGAATGGGGAGTTGTAGGATTATTACATGATGTAGATTATGAATTATATCCAGAAGAACATTGCAAAAAAACAATAGAAATATTAAATGAAAAAGGAATAGATGAAGAAGTAATTCACGCTATAATAAGCCATGGATATGGACTTGTAAATGATGTAAAACCAGAAACTGATATGGAAAAAGTTTTATATACTATAGATGAACTTACTGGACTTATAACAGCTGCTGCAATAATGAGACCATCAAAGAGTGTATTAGACATAACTGTTAAATCAGTTAAGAAAAAATATAAATCTAAAGGATTTGCAGCTGGTGTAAATAGAGAAGTAATCGAAAATGGATGTCAAATGTTAAATAAAGAATTAAATGAAGTTATTGAAGAAACTATTTTGGGAATGCGTGAAGTTGCAGAAGAAATAGGGCTTAAAGGCGATATTTAAAATAAATTAAATTAAATATATTAAGATAAACACAAAAATACTTGTATAGAAAGTTGATTTCGGTCAAACTCTTTATAGAGGTATTTTTTGTTTATGAATAAAATTCTGTATTAACCAAATACTAAATAGATAATAACAATAAGGAGATATTTTACTATGAAAAAGCAAAATATATTTAGTATAATCCATATCACAATATATTTAATCTATGCATCATGTATAGTGTATTTTGTTACAGTAAGAAATTTTCGCTCAATTATTGTATCTATTTTAAGTTTAATAGGAATTATAATACTAATAATATTAAATAAAAAATATAAACATCTATTTGGAAACTTGCTTGTAAATACTCTAATAATTTTTATAGCGATATCTATACTTGGCGGGACATGTTTCGATTTTTACAGATTTAATCATTTCGATGATGTGCTTCATATAACATCTGGATTTATCGGATGTATGGTAGCGAGGATACTATTTTATTTTAGCCAGAATGAAACAGATATACCTAGAAAGAGAATATTTTTCGTAATATATATGTTTATGTTCAGTATGGGTATTGCGAGTATTTGGGAACTTATCGAATTTGGTTTAGACAGATATTTAGGATTTGATTGTCAAGCTGGCGGGCTTACAGATACTATGTTTGATATATTAGATTGCTTAATCGGAAGTGTTATTGCGACTATATATTATTATTTTAAAATAAGAAAAGCTGAAAATATAAAAAGATAATAGAATTTATAAAATAGCCATCTCCTATTTAAAATAGAAATGTGCCCCTGATTTAGATTATTAAAATCATAAGGGCACATTTTTTAATAACGCATAGGAAATTATAATCAGCTTTATACAAAATTATTTTATATTAAAACTCTAGAGTCTAATATATATAACTCTATATTAAACCTCTATATATTTATTTCCACAGTATTCAATAAATCGAATTAAATCGCTGTATTTAATAGATAAAGTAGTTGTGTTAAATTGTGGGTGTAAAAGAACATTTGTATCTTTGTTGTCTTTATCAAGTAAAACGATAACTTTATTAGACTCATCATTTACAACGCCAAGCGGAGTTACTGAACCTTTAGTTAATTTAAGCATTTCATATAACTTTTCCTCGCTTGCAAAACTAAGTCTTGTACTATTTATTTGATCTCTTAGCAATTTTAAATCAGCTTTTTTAGTATCTGTTATAAAATAAAGATAGTAATTTTTCTTTGTATCTTGTAAAAATAAATTCTTGCAACGAACCCCTTTTATTAAACCAGTCACACATGATTTTGCTTCTTCAGCAGTAAATACAGGTTTATGGTCGACTCTATCGTATTTTATATTTAATTTATCTAAAGTGCTATACACCTTTTCCTCAGTTTCATTTTTTAATATTTCTTGCATGATACCCTCCTGTTTTCCAAATATATGTAACAATATTATAATATAAAAAAGGGCAAATACAAAACTTTATTGTATTCACCCTAATTATTAAGCTATTTGATGATCCATATTATGTTGAAGTTTCATCGTACATAATATTGTATAGATTGAACCAGTTAATATAAATAAAATACCGATTATCATATTTACTGGGATAACTTCTTTTAAAATTATAAACGCTAAGATTGGAGCGATTATAGGTTTAAAGAAGAATATAAGTGAAGTTGTATTTGCATCTGTGTATTCCATCGCTAAGAAGTAAAAACAATATCCCATTCCAGTTACACCGACAGCGATATAGATAAATACTGGTATGCTAGATAATGTGTATCCACTTAGTAGTGGAACGTTTGCAAATGTATCGAGATTATTTGATATTAATAAGTCATCAACACCGCTTATATGGCTTATAAATACAAGAAGCAAAAGTTCCAAGCTTCCAAATATAAAACTAAAGCAAGTTACAATAGTGCCTCCAAATTTCTGTGTAGATTTTTTTCCACAAACTCCGTAAAATGCAAATGTAAGTGCTGCTAATATTGTAAGTATAATACCTAAGACTGATAATTTAGTTGCAAATGGATTTATTATAAATAGGATTCCTATTATTTGTAGTATAAGTGCTATTATATTATGTTTGTAAATATTTGCTTTTAATAATAAATGTGCAAAGAACAATACGAATATAGGATTGCAACTGAAAATTGAAGCAACGACAGATGCTTTTGTATGCATTACTGCGAGTTGATATAATATCATACTTATTACTATGCATACAAATCCAAGCCAAGAAAATTGAAGTAAGTCCTTTTTTTCTAGTTTGACCTCGATAGCTTTTAAGTGTTTTATAGCAAATGGTAATAAAACTAAACTGCCGACAAAAAAACGAGATACTGTCATTTGAATTGAATTGAAATTCCCCGCGACTAGTTTTAAAGATATTTCCATAGTGCTGAAAAAGAAAGTACTTAAAGCTATATATAAATATCCCTTTTTCAAAGTGAACACCCCCATATTTATAGTAGTACTATAAAATTTTAAATGCAATAAATAAACCTATGAAATATATAAATAGAAATAGGGTATAAATTGTTTTATAACACATAGGAAATTATATTCATTTATAAATTATGATAAGTATAATTTCCGTTTATGTGTTTTTAGCACTTGGCGTAGCAAGTGCGATAACCTTCAAAGAAATCTACATCTTTAAGGTATTTAGAATAAAGATTTCTTTATATAGAGTGTTAGTGATTATTATGATAGAATATGATTATAGTAGAGTATTTTACTTGTATACACTTAAAAAAGGAGGAGGATGTCGATGTCAAATAATGAAAATAATGAAATACGCGACAGTTTTACATCGAAGACGGGATTTATACTTGCTTGTATAGGTTCTGCTGTTGGTATGGGGAATATTTGGCTGTTCCCTTATAGAGTAGGTCAATTTGGAGGAGCTGCATTTTTAATTCCTTATATTATATTTATCGTGCTTTTGGGCTACACTGGTCTTATGGGTGAGTTTGCATTTGGAAGGATGACTCAAACGGGGCCAATTGGTTCTTTTAAAAAAGCACTAGAAACTAGAAACAAAAGTTGGGGAGGATTTTTAGGAATAATACCAGTTATAGGTGCATTTGGAATAGCTGTTGGATATGCAGTTGTAGTTGGATGGTTTTTAAGATTTTTAGGAGGATTTATAACAGGAAGTGCAATGAGTGCAGCAGATAGTGGTGCTTATTTTGGAGAATTGGCAAGTCCTTTTGGAAGCATAATTTGGCATTTGTTAGCACTTATTTTAGTATCGATCGTACTTATTTCAGGAATATCTAAAGGTATCGAAACTATGAATAAAATAATGATGCCTGCATTTTATATACTATTTGTAATCGTTATGGTAAGAGTATTTATGCTAGATGGAGCATTTGAAGGGATAAAATATTTAGTAGTTCCAAAATGGTCTTCTTTAATGGAGCCAAAAACTTGGATTTATGCCTTAGGTCAGGCATTTTTCTCACTATCACTTGCTGGGTCTGGGATGATAGTTTATGGAAGTTATCTAAAACGAGATGTCGATATCATGTCTAGTGCAAAAAACACAGTAATATTTGATACATTGGGGGCATTTTTGGCTGGGCTTGTTATAATACCAGCAGTTTTTGCATTTAACCTAGACCCTGCATCAGGACCACCGCTTTTATTTATAACAATACCATCAGTATTTAAATTGATGCCATTTGGTAGATTATTCGGAGTGATATTCTTTATATCTGTTTTATTCGCATCAATAACTTCTCTTATGAATTTATTAGAAGTTCCAATAGAAGCTGTGCAAAGTACATTTAAATTAAAAAGAAAACTTTCTGTTTTTATAGTCGTGGGAGCTGCCTTTATATTTGGCTTATTTGCAGAAGATGGAAATAATCTTGGAGTGCTTATGGACTTTGTATCAATTTATATAATCCCAATCGGGGCATTTATAGCAGCAGTTATGTTCTTCTGGGTTATTGGAATCGAAAAGGCAAAATGTGAGATAGAATGTGGTACAGATAAAAAACTAGGTAAACTATTCGAAATCAGCGCAAAATACGTTTTTGTATTTTTAACAATATTTGTATTTATCGCGGGAATCCTTTTAGGAGGAATAGGATAGAATATGGATGAGATAAAATTTAATTATGAAAATAAAAAGTTGCCTGTTGATGTTATATATAGAAATAGGAAGAGTGTGACAATAAAGGTTATGCCCAAAGATAAGATACAAATAATTGCCCCAAATAAAGTTTCAAAAGAGGTGATTGAGAAGATTCTTAATAAAAATACAAATTGGATTTTATCTAAGTTAAATGGATTTAAGGATTTTGATGATTCTTTTATGAAGAGAAATTATGTTGATGATGAGGTTTATTATTATATGGGGAAGCCGCGATATCTGAAGATAATAAAAGATAAAAATATCGATAATCAAAATAATAGAAACTATAACTATATAGAATTGAGAGGCGCCAATATTGAAATTAGAACAAATAATTGGGATAAGGATTATCTGAAAGAAAGCTTGAAGAAGTGGTATAAGATTCAAAGTGAAGAAGTCTTAATGGATAGAATAGATTTTTTAAGAAAAAGAAGTGAGGACTTTAGAAAAATTGAGCCGGAGATTGTTAAGGTCAAGGAGCAGAAAAAAATCTGGGGCAGTTGTAATACTAAAAAGACAATATATATAAATTCAAAAATTTCGATGCTTCCAGTTGAGGCGATTGATTATATAATTGTGCACGAGTTTTGTCATATACTTCACATGAACCATTCAAAGGAATTTTATAAAGCGATTGAAAAGATAATTCCAAATTATAATGAAATAGTAGTGTGGTTAAAAGAAAATAATTATAAGTTTATCTTGTGATTATTAGTGATTATTAATAATAGCTTTTTACTTTAAATCAAAAATTACAAATTTTGATTTAATTTTTGAAATTTTATCTTCAATTATGAATTTTAAATCAATTAAAATTAAGTTTTTTGTGAATATGATAAATTTTCAAAAAACTTCCAAAAAACTGATTGACTTTGAATGTTATAGTAAATATAATATAACTATAATAAATGAGAAACAAATAAAAGCTTTGACGGAGACAAAAATGTTCGTTAATTAATTACAGAGAGTCGGGATTGCTGAGAACCGATGTTAGTTTGAACATATAATGATCACTCCTAGCTTCCATGTTGAACGGGTGACTTATTAAATATGGACGTGTGCTAACGTTACATAGCTATAGTTAAGATTTGCTCTGACTAGAAAAATGAGGGATAGTCATTTATTAGTATGGCTATAAATAAGGTGGTACCGCGGAATATAACTTTCGTCCTTATGAGTGATAAAGTGTTGCTTATATAGGAGAAAGTTTTTTTTATACTCAAAATTCCTATAAAGCTCACTAATTTGAAAAAAATTTAAAAAGGTTTAGTAAATTTCAAAGAATTTATAGGGGGTAAATATTATGAAAAGAAACGTATATGCAAAATTAAATCAAGGTATGGATTCATTTTTAAGAGTAGCCATGACATTAAGAAGAAAAGAATTATGTGTTGAACAAATAAGTATGAGTCAAGAAGAATCAGGAATGTGGCTTACAATAAATGAAGATCAAACTTCATTAGAAGAAGTAGTAAACCATATGAGAAAATTATATGATGTTACTGATTTACAAGTTCAATAATATAGAGATAATAATATATAGATGGTTAATATAGAGAATAATCAAAATATTACAGCAATATAAGTTAAAAGACACTGGTGATATATGGTTTTTGCTTAAAAAGTCAAAATATTATAATAAAACGAAAATTTCGACAACAAAAGAAAATATATTGAAAAAATGGTAAAATCATATATAATACTTATCAACAGCAATGTATTAAAAAAATAATGTATAAAAGCTAAAATGATATAAAAAATAAAAAAATATGATAATAAACCTTAATATACAAAATATAAAATTGTATAAGGTTTAAATAAATAAAGAGGATAATCTATTTTTATAGTTTTATCAATAAAAATAATTAATATATATAAATAACAAGGGGGATTTTCAGAGATGAGAATGTTTTATGACAAAGATGTAAGTATGGACGCATTAAAAGGGAAAAAAGTTGCAATACTAGGATATGGTAGTCAAGGCCATGCACATGCACAAAATTTAAGAGATAGTGGTGTAGATGTAGTAGTTGGTTTACATGATGGATCAAAATCAGCAGCTAGAGCTAAAGAAGATGGATTCGAAGTATTAAGTGTTGCAGATGCTACTAAAGCAGGGGATGTTGTAATGTGCTTATTACCAGACGAAGTTCAAAGAATAGTATATGCTGAAAGTATAAAAGATAATTTAAAAGAAGGTCAAACACTAGCATTTGCTCATGGATTTAATATACATTTTGGATATATAACTCCACCAGAATATGTAGACGTTATAATGGTTGCTCCGAAAGGACCAGGTCACTTAGTAAGAAGCGTATATAAAGAAGGAAGCGGTGTTCCAGATTTATTTGCAGTATACCAAAACTACACTGGAAAAGCTGAAGAAACAGTTTTAGCTTATGCAAAAGGTATAGGTGGTACTAGAGCTGGTGTTCTTGAAACTACATTCAAAGAAGAAACTGAAACAGATTTATTTGGTGAACAAGCTGTTCTTTGCGGTGGTTGCGAAGAATTAATAAAAGCAGGCTTTGAGACTTTAGTAGATGCTGGATACCAACCAGAAATAGCTTACTTCGAATGTTTACATGAAATGAAATTAATAGTTGACTTAATGTATGAAGGTGGACTTGAAAGAATGAACTATTCAGTAAGTGAAACTGCTGAATATGGTGGATATGTATCAGGTAAAAAAGTTATAGGTGAAGCTTCAAAAACTGCAATGAAAGAAGTATTAGCTGATATACAAAGCGGTAAATTCGCTAAAGACTTCATAGCTGAAAGTGAAAGCGGATGCAAAAAATTCCATGCAATGAGAGAAGAACAATACAGTTCTCAAATATCTGAAACAGGTAGACAATTAAGAAGCATGATGACTTTCTTAAAAAAATAATTGGTAAATAAAATAATTGGTAAATAATTAGAGCTTTTAATATAAAAATTTAAGTATTATCTCATGTAGTTTCGGAATATTGGTAAAATTAAGAGGGATAATACTTAAATACTCTTAAATAGATAATTTTAAAACTTGGTAAAAATAATTAATAATCGATATTATAAAAAAATAAAAAATAGATAACTTTAAATAAAATTTTAACTTGGAAAAATAATTAATGCAATAACTGAAAACTAATAAATAACAGAGGCAAATAAAATGAAAATACGGAATTTCTTATAATGACTAAAGTTTATATGACGAAAATATTTTAAGGGGGACGAGTCAAGATGCAAGGTGCTAATCTAATAATAGAATGTCTAATAAAAGAAGGCGTAACCACTATGTTTGGTTATCCAGGAGGTACTGTAATACCTATATACGACGCATTATACGATTATACAGACAAAATAAAACATATTAGGACATCACACGAACAAGGTGCTGTTCATGCGGCAGATGGATATGCGAGAACTTCTGGAAAAACAGGTGTATGCGTAATAACATCAGGCCCAGGAGCTACAAATGCAGTTACTGGAATAGCCACTGCATATATGGATTCATCACCTCTTGTCATAATATCAGGGCAAGTTGGAACAAGTCTTCTTGGTAAAGACACATTCCAAGAAATAGACATAACAGGGGTGACTTACTCTATAACAAAACATAATTTCTTAGTTAGAAAATTAGAGGACCTTCCTAACATAATAAGAGAAGCGTTTATAATCGCAAATGAAGGAAGAAAAGGTCCAGTTCTTATAGATATACCTAAAAACTTACAAGTTACAGATTTAGATTACAACATGGACGATTATGTGCCATCATGTCAAAATAAAAAAACAAAAGACGAATTCCAAATAAAAGAAGAAAATGAAACTAAAAGCAAATTACAGGGTGCTGCTAATTTAATAAAACAATCTCAAAGACCTATAATATACGCAGGTGGAGGAGTAAAATCAGTAGATCAGTATAAACTACTAAAAGAATTTGCACAAAAAATAAATACGCCAGTACTAAATACGCTTATGGGGCTTGGCGGAATAGATAGAGCAAATCCGCTTTCTTTAGGACTTGTAGGAATGCACGGAAGCAGAGAAGCAAATTTAGCTATATCAAATTCAGATTTAGTTATATCTATAGGTGCTCGCTTTAGTGATAGAGTAATAGGAAACAAAGATGAATTTGCAAAAAATGCAAAAGTAATACAAATAGACATAGATTCATCAGAAATGAGCAAAAATATCCAAGCCGAAATAGAATTAGTGGGAGATTTAAGTGACGTGCTTAGTGGTCTTTTAGAAAAAGTAGAAGAAAAAGACAACACAGCATGGTTAAAAGAAATAGATGGATTTAAAGACACTGGTCATAAAATAGATGAAAAGGCATTCCATCCGAAAAATATATTAGAAGCATTTAATAAAAAATTAGGAAGCAAAAACACAACAGTAGTCACAGACGTCGGCCAACATCAAATGTGGACAGCACAATACTGGCAATTTGAAGAAGGAAGAAGCTATATAACATCAGGTGGACTAGGCACAATGGGATTTGGTCTAGGAGGAGCAATAGGAACAAAATTAGGAACTCCAGAAAAAAACGTGTTATTAGTAACAGGAGACGGTAGCTTTAAAATGAACTGCAATGAACTTGCAACAGTTGCAACACAAAATCTTCCTATAGTAATACTATTATTCAACAACAATGCACTAGGAATGGTTAGACAATGGCAAAACTTATTCTCAGATAAGAGATATTCAGAAACAGATATATACGATAAAACAGATTACATAATGCTTGCAAATGCATATGGAATCGAAGGTCACAAAGCACAAAATCTAGAGGAATTAAACGAAATACTAGGTAGTTTAATATTAGACAAACCAGTATTTGTGGAATGTAAAATAGATCACGATATAAACGTGTTCCCAATCGTTCCACCAAATGATAACCTACTTAATTTAATATGTAACTAATTTGTTATTAATAAAAAAGAAGCATTGAAAAATATAATTTGTAATGCTTCTTTTTTTACAAAAAGGCACACTCTTACAAGGCATTTAAGGTAAATGCTACTTAATAAATTCAATATTTAATGTAAAAATTAATAATTATTATTTTATAAACCTTAATTTATCAATATTAATAACCTTATTAAATAGTAATTGCGAATATAGTATATATCACCCTCCAAAACCACTGTGAGTATATTTAACAACTTTGTGATAAATGATTCAAATTTTTGTACTATAAATTTGTACTATAAAATTGTTTGTTTGATGTAATTATTTAAGTTAATTTATATAAATTCTACTTTTCTATCTTGAATTTGTTTTTTAGTAATAGATAAGTTTTTTGTCGCAAATTCCATAAATAAGTCTACTATTCTCGAAGTTTTACTCAATCTATGTGCAATAAATAAAAAAGAAAACCATGAGAGATAATTATTTAAATATTTAGTAGATACACCATGGAAGTTAGCTAGCCACTTACATAAACCTCTATGGTACATATTTACATGTTTTACTGTATAAAAAGATGAATCCATTCTACTTTTTGCTTTTTTAAATCTTAAGTTTAGTTTTTTAGCAGTATGTATATATGTAGATTGCATAAAAGAACATATAGTTACATTTTTATTGACCCTGTTTTCGAAAAATGATAACATATCTTGATATTTTTCCTTACTAAAAACATTAAAATAAGTATTTTCTACTATTCTTGTAAGTACATGTCCGCTTCTGTCAATTGCTGTATTAATTTCAACCTGCATTGGTTTTATATATTTTTCTGGATCTTTTAAAAAGTAGTTCTTATTCATAAAAAGAGAGCCACCTGTATGAGATATAAATTCATATTCAAAATTCGAAAAATATGTATCTTCTGTTATGTCTTTTTTAGGGCTCATGCCTTTAAATGACTCATTTATAAAACAATGATCTGTGCAGACGATACCTTCAAATACTTGATCTCTCAGGGATAGATTTATTACATCTAAAATTCTATGTCTCATAAAAAATGATGTTGGGATGCTTACACCAACTTTTTGAGCACAGTATTTTATTGTGCCACCTTCTATCATAAATTGACAATATTTTAACCATGTATCTAGACTTAATTTAGTATTGGAAAGTGGAGAAAAACTTCTTTCATCAAACGTAGTTCTACAATTTTTGCAAATATATCGTTGACGTTGATTAGTTTTTCCATTTTTATTTAAGTCAAAACTACCGCATTTTGGACACTTTAAATCATTTTTAAATCTTTTTCTAAAAAGTTCATCTTCTCTTTCATATATGCCATCTAAATAAGCTAGTGATTTTTTTGCCTCTTCTATAGTTTTGCAATTTTTAAACTCTTTGGCATCTTTAACTTCTTTAGAAGTTTTAAATTTTACATTTTTCGATTCATTATTCAAAATTATGTCATTATAATTTAAAATTTTATCACGATAGATATAGGGGGTATATGCAGACTCTATTTTATATTTTATTATTTTTATTAAAGATTCTAGATCTTTTTTATCTAGTCCTTGAATTAAAGATTCTAAATTTTTAGGTTCGAATACAACAGGTTCTTTTTGTTTTAACATATTTTTTCCTACCTTTTTTAATAATATTTTGTTAATTTTGAACTTAAAAACATTTATATTACTGATATTCATAAAATTTTATTGTTTGTTATTTTATGGTGTAATACACGTTTTTTTGAGTATATCCAGATTGAAAAAATATATTCAGTTATCACAAAGTTGTTAAATATACTCATATGGTTGAGAAGATGGGGATAAAGGTTATATGGATTATGGGATTATAATATTTAAATGATTGTGAGAAAAATATCATAAAAGAAATTATTTTTTAACAAAGTGTGTGGTTTAATTTTGTAGAAAATTTTGCATTTTAGAGATACATAGTGTAATATTATCAAGTGAAGATTTAATATCTATAAAATAATTAATAGTTAAATCATAAATTCATTATAAAATAGAATTGGTTTTTAAAAATTTATTCCAAAATGGAATGAGTTTGTCGTATAATGAATTGATTTAATATGTAAGATAATATACTATTATAAGTAAGAAATGTTGTTATATAAATGTAAATTTAGCAATAGCTTAAATAATTTAACCCACCCTTGCACGATAATTTAATTATCGTGTTTTTTTTATTTAATTTTTTAAAGAAAAAATGGAGATATTTTTTATCAATTACAGGTTAAAATTTGTTAAATATATTTAATAATGGAATTTATTGTTTTTGGGTTGGCGAATAATTTTGTTAAAAGGGTATACTTTTTAGTATTAAAATATATATAGATTCATCATAAATCAAAAATTGTTGTAAGATGATAGGATTATTGATGGTGTAGATAGTAAGGAGATTCCAGGGGATTTTTTGAAGAGTTATGGTGGAAAGTCGCTTCATGATGGATCGCATGGGGAGTCTTTTTTTGCTCTTATTATGAATAAGTTTAGGGGAAATGGGCTATATATATTGGATGAACCGGAAGCGCCTTTGTCGCCGATTAGACAGATGAGTTTGATTTCGCGAATGGATGAGCTTGTCAAGGGGAGCAGACAGTTTATAATTGCGACGCATTCGCTGATTTTGATGGAGTATCCGAAGAGTTTTATATATGAAATTAAGAAAAATATCGAACGTGTGAGTTATGAGGAGAGCGAGAATTATAATATTACGAAAGATTTTTTGAATAATTATAAAAAAATGATTCACATATTGACTAAATAATATATAATAGCTATAAAGAAAAAATATGTTATATATTAATTTAATATTGTAGAAATTAAGGAGGCAGAAAATTATGGCTGAACAAAGAGTGACTGGATCTTCTCAAAGAAATGCGAAGGACGTTGCGTATGAACTTACTGAGTTATATTATACTACTGTAGTAGATAAGGAGAAAGTTAAAGAGGCTTCGCCTGAAGAAGTGGCTGAGACTTATATGAAGATATATAATAAGATTACTGGAGTTAAATAGTAAAATTGATTTTTCTATTTACGTACATAATGAAAAGAGGGGCTTTAGGGCTCCTTTTTTTTAGAGGAAAAAGTAGGATGGAGATTTAAAATAAGGTGAGGTAGGGGAAGGATGTGAATGAGATAGATAAGATAGATCAAATAGAAGGAAGAGATGTTTAGATAGAATAGATGAGATAGAGATTTAGATGAGGGGATGATTTTTATAAAGAGATAGAGGTATGGAAATTTCATTCCAAAAAATGTAAAATTTTTCTCTCGAGAAAACGATATCAGAGAATATTTATATTTACTACAGGAGCAAAACAATATACAATATACATAAGGGTAAACATTTTAAATATTAGAAAAAGGTAAATAATACAATAAAAGCAAATAATATAATATTGGAAAAATGATTTATCGAAAAAAATTATAAAGTTTTAAGAATTGAAAGAGGGAAAATAAATGAATTACATGGAGATTTACAATCAATGGCTTGAAAGTGATTATTTCGATGCCGATACTAAAAAAGAACTTGAAAATATTAAGGGAAATGAAAAAGAAATTGAAGACAGATTTTATACAGATTTAGAATTTGGTACTGCGGGGCTTAGAGGAATTATAGCTGCTGGGACTAACAGAATAAATATATATACTGTTAGAAGAGCGACTTTTGGTCTTGCTAATTATATTATAAAAAATACTACAGAGGAAGAAAAAGAAAGAGGAGTTGTTATTGCTCATGACAATAGACATATGTCTAGAGAGTTTTGTCTTGAAGCTGCTAATACTTTAGCTGCTTGTGGAATTAAGGCTTATATATTTGATTCTTTAAGAACTACTCCTGAGTTATCTTTTGCTGTTAGAAAATTACATACTATTGCGGGAATTGTGATTACTGCTAGCCACAACCCACCAGAATACAATGGATACAAAGTTTATTGGGAAGATGGGGCACAAGTTATGCCTGAAATCGCATCTGCAATTACTGCTGAAGTTAATGCAATAACTGATTATTCTACTATACCAACTATAAAAGATGAACAAAAGGATTTAGTTGTTATGTTAGATGACAAGCAAGATACTGCATTTATCGAAGCTGTTAAAACTCAAGTTATTAAAACAGAGTTAGTTAAAAAAGTTGGAAAAGAGTTCAAAATAGTTTACACTCCACTTTGTGGAACTGGAAATGTGCCTGTTACTCGTGCTTTAGCTGAAGTTGGGTTTGAAAATGTGATAGTTGTTCCTGAAGAACAAAATCCAGATCCAAATTTTGCTGGAATTGAATATCCAAACCCAGAAGAACACAAAGCTTTAACAAGAGGTATTGCACTTGCAAAAGCTGAAGGTGCTGACTTAGTTATAGCAACTGACCCAGACTGCGATAGAGTTGGGGTTGCTGTTAAAACTACTACTGGTGATTATGCACTTCTTACTGGTAACCAAATCGGAGCAATGCTTACTAATTATATAATAGAAAGTTCAAAAGAAGAAAATAAATTAGACCCTAAAGCTACTTTAGTTAAGACTATAGTAACTTCAGAATTTGGTGCTGATATAGCTAGAGCTAACAACTTAGACGTTATAAATGTTCTTACTGGATTCAAATTTATAGGTCAAAAAATAAAATCATTTGAAGAAAGTGGCGACAGAACTTACTTATTCGGATATGAAGAAAGTTACGGTTACTTAGTTGGTACTCATGCGAGAGATAAAGACGGTGTTGTTGCATCATTATTAATCTCTGAAATGGCTGCTTACTATTATGATAAAGGCATGAGCTTATATGAAGGATTACAAGAATTATACAAAAAATACGGATATTTCAAAGAAAAAACTATATCATTAACTTTAAAAGGTATAGAAGGTCTTGCTAAAATAAAAGAAATAATAACTTATTTTAGAGAAAACGACATAAAAGAATTTAATAATACAAAAGTTGTCGATTTAAAAGACTATCAAAAAGGTATAGATGATTTACCAAAATCTAATGTATTAAAATACTTCTTAGAAGACGGTTCTTGGATAGCGGTTAGACCATCTGGAACTGAGCCAAAACTTAAATTCTATGTTGCTGTTAAAGGGCAAGATGAAGCTGAGTGCGCTGGCAAAATAGCTAATATTGAAAGTGATATAAATAAGATAATAGATCAAGTTAAATAGTTATTTAAGAGATTAAATAATTATACTTGTTTAAGATATTAAATAGATGTAATTATTGAAAATGTTAAATAGTTGTTGAAAATGAAATTGGCACTGAGTTTTGTGGCAGTTGAGTTGGATATAGCGAATTTGATATAAATATGATAACCATTTAAATATAATAATTTTACTTATAGGGCGGGAACTTCTGGGTTCCCGCTTTTTATAACGCGTAGGAAATTATAATCAATTTTATCTTGTGGATAAATATAATTTCCGTTAATGCGTTTCAAAGAAATCTACATATTTAAGGAATTTTATGATAAAGATTTCTTTATATAGTTCAAAAAAATTATCTTGTAAAAGGTCTTTAGAATAAAGATTTCTCTATTGATATAAATCTCCTGCTAAGTCTTCCAATTTATCTTTATCTAATATTACCAACTTTTTATTATCCCTTTTTATAATTTTTTCTAATTCAAATTCTTTTACTACTCTCAATAAATGTCTATAACTTGTTCCTAAAAACTCTGCTATTTGTGTTAAATTTTCTGTATTATTGCTATCTTCACTTGTATAACTTGCTAAAATGTAGCTTGCCAATCTATTTTCTAATGGATAAAGAATATTTACTGAGTTTGATACTGATAAACTAGCTAGCTTTAATGCCAAATGTGTTGAGATATAATGTAGAAATTTTGAATCTTTTAAATATTTTTCCTCTATTATTTTTCTAGGAACTGCTATACAGATACAATCTCTAATTGCTTGGATATTGCATTGAAACTCAATTTTGTTTAAGAGTTCTATTTCACCGACTATTTGAACTGGTGAGTAAAACCTAACCAAAAGAGATTTTCCATTTGGTGTAGTAATATATACTTTTGACTTTCCTTCAACAAACAAATATAAATACTTTAGCTCTTCCCCAGATAAACAAATATGTTCATTTTTCTTGAAATGATGTATCTCCATATAAGGATATATATCACTTGAGAATATTTCATTTATATTATATTTATTAATATAGTAATTTAATTTTTTATTATCGTTTATTTTTAACATTATTTTCTCCTTAAAAAATAATATACAAAAATGTGACATATGTCATATTTTGTACAGTTTTCTATTTGATATTATACTAAAGGCAATAAATTGTAAATTATAAAATTTTTGAAAAGGAGATTATCATGACATTATTATTAAATATCTTAGGAATTATTGTTGTTATATCTGGACTATATCTTTTCTCTGAAAATAAAGAGAAAGTTGATAAAAAGCTTATAGCAAAAGCATTATTAGCGCAATTTGTACTTGTATTTTTATTAGTTAAATTCCCATTAGGTCAAAATATAATAAGAGTAGTATCAGATTTTGTGACGAATGTATTAAGTTATGGATTTGAAGGAGTTGCTTTCGTATTTGGAGCATTAACAGATGACAGTGCAGGGTACATATTTGCAATATCGGTACTTGCGAACATAGTTTTCACAGCAGCTTTAGTTGCGGCATTATACTATCTAGGTGTAATAAACTTCATAGTTAAGTTAATAGGTGGTACAATACAAAAGTTATTTGGAACTAGTAAAGTTGAAAGTTTTGTAGCAGTTGCTAACATGTTCTTATCACAAACAGAATCACCAATACTTGTAAGTAGATATTTACCGACAATGACTAGAAGTGAACTTTTAATATTATTAATATCAGGTATGGGAAGTATGTCTGCTTCAGTATTAATGGGATATGTTGGTATGGGAATTCCAATGGAATATTTATTAATAGCAGGTGCTTTAGTTCCATTAAGTAGTATAATCGTTTCTAAATTATTAATACCAGAAACTAATAAAGAGGCTGTAGTAGAAAATGTTGTTATGGAGAGAAAAGGCGGACATACAAATATAATGTCAGCTATCTCTGAAGGTGCTTCAAACGGTGTACAATTAGCAATTGGTATAGGAGGCTCACTTATAGCGATAACTGGGTTAGTTGCTTTAGTTAATGGTGCATTAGGAGTAGTAGGTTTATCATTACAACAAATATTATCTTATGTATTTGCACCTTTAGCATACTTAATGGGAATAAACCCAGATAATATATTAACTGCTGGACAATTATTAGGTTCAAAAATGGTATTAAATGAGTTTGTTGCTTACGGTGACTTAGGTCCTATAATAGGCTCATTTGATTACAGAACAGGACTTGTTATTTCAATAGCATTAGCTGGATTTGCAAATATATCAAGTATAGGTATATGCATATCAGGTATATCAATATTCTGTCCTGAAAGAAGAGGCGAAATATCAGATATAGCATTTAAAGGAATGATCGGTGGATTTTTAGTAAGTTCATTATCAGCAATGATAGTTGGATTATTACTACTATTCTAATTAAGTTTATTAATACAGACTTAAGCTTCGGCTTAGGTCTTTTTTTGCATAATCTATTTATATACAAGTAAAAAATCACCCGGGTGAAAAAGCCCCCAAATCAAGTTATTATAAAGAATTTAAACTATACTATTAATTAAAAAATTGATTTTTTAAAGCTGTGATAGAGTCTTCTTTGCAAGAGTCTATTGAAGAAAAACAAAGGGGGAGATTTAATATGAAGAAGAACAAGGTTTTAAGTTTGTTTATTGCTTTGATCATGGTATTTGCTTGTGCTTTCTGTGGTATTAGTGAAGCTGCTCAAGTTGGAACTAGTAATGGTGTTAGTGTTAAGCAAAGTCAAGGGGACAGCAAAAAAGGCAGTACATACAAGCCAAGTAGTATCAAGTCTGGCAATTACATGTATTATGCTGTTTATGACAAGATATACAAAGTTAACGTTAATACTAGAAAATCAACACTTGTTTATACTAGCAAGAGTGGGTATTGGTTTAGTGATTTGGCTGTTAAAGATGGTTGGATTTATTGTACTATGGACAAATATAAAGGTAAGGATGGTTTATATCCATATATATTCAAGGTAAAAACTAATGGTAAAAGTGCAAAGGCTTTGAAACAAGGTATGGCTCCTGTAATTTATAATGGAAATATATATTATATAAAATACAATTTTGATATGAAAGATTATAATAAAAATGTGAAAATAGTAGGACTTTATAGAATGTCTTTATCAGGTAAAAATGACAAATGCATATTAAAATCTGATGATATAGTAGATTTAGCTATATATAAATCAAAAATATATTACATAAAATATAGTGATAATGGATGTTATTTATATAATATATCAACATCAGGTGGGAAGTCTAAACGTATGTTTGGTAATAGTAAAGCTTATATAGAAAGCATAAAAATTTATTCTGATTATATCTATTTTAATTATGGCGAAAATATTTATAAAGCTAAGATAAATTCAACTAAAAAGACAAAAGTTATATCAAATGCTATGTTAAAAGATGTATCTGAAGGTTATATTTATTATACTACTCAAGGTGATGACTCTCAAAGTCTTTATAAAATGAGAATAAAAAATAAAGCAAAAACTTTTATTAAAAAGCAAAAATTTGAATTTGGAGATGTAACTGTTGAAGGTGGATATATACTTATGACGTTATATTATCGTTTAGATGCGGATTCAGAATATGATGCTGCTGAGTATTTATGCAATACAAATGGTAAAAATGGTAAGTTATTAAAAACTTATTTTGTATATTAAAATAATATTTATTTAATGAATATTAATGTGATAAGTATTAAAATCTGATTTAGATATAAAAATAAACCACCCGTTTTGTGATTAATACATAAATGGGTGGTTTTAATATTGTGTTAATTTAAAACTACATAAAAGTCTTTAACCCTTGATAAAACTCCATTAATTTTATTTAGTATCAAAATCCCAATTAAAAAGCTCACTCCTGTTATAATCGATCCATTTTAGCAAAAAATCTCGGAAAATCTGTTGTTCTTTTGTCAGTATGGCATAATTGTTTTCGACCCAAAAGGTATTGCGATTTGAAACTCCATTTATGGGTTTTATCACAATATTTATAGCATTTGCATTAAATGCTATAAAGTCTAGAGTGATTCCGATTGCAAGATTTTTGGATGCCATTTGGATTATCAAAGAATCGTTTGTTGTTTCGAGTTTGATTTGAGGATTGATGTTGTTTTGGAAAAGTCTTTTGATGTTTGAGCTATAGCAAGAGTACTCGTAGCCCTTGCCGGCAATTGGTTGATTGTCCAAATCGTATTCGAAAATCTCATCTTTCTTTGATAATGGGTTATCTTTATGAATAACAAGGCAATTTTTATTACTGTATAAATAAACAGAAGTAAAAATGTCGTTATTTGGCGGTGTTGTAACGATTGCTGTATCTATTATTCTTTGATCTAATTTATCTAAGATATCTCTTTCTGTAGTTTCAATTATGTTTAGTAAGATATCAGGAAAAGCAATCTGAAAGTCTTCGATAAACTTAACTGTTACATATTGTAAAAAACCATCGATAGAATAAAGAGTAAGGACTTTTCTTTTCGATGTATTAAATTTTTTTATGCTATTTATTTTTTCGTACTCATCTAATCTTTTAAGCGCGTGATTTTTTAAGTACTCCGCCTCAGCAGTTGGTTCTAGTGATTTTTTGCCCCTTAAAAACAATTTAACACCAAGCTCTTCCTCAATTTCTTTAATCGTTTTGCTGACAGCTTGGGGAGAAATTATTAATTTTTCCGCAGCTTTTTTTATGCTTTTTTGATTATAGATTTCTAAAAAATATTCTAATTGTCTCGGACTCATACAACCTCCTACAAATCATTTAGTTTAGATTATTAAATTATAAATCAACTTTTTAGTTGATACAAGCTACTTTTTTTCTGTTTGTTTATAAAATAAAGTTGTGGCATATTAAGTATATAAGTTTTGAAAAAGCAATTAAAAAATAAATTAAACAAAGTTGATTAAAAACAACATAAAACACAAAAATAATTTAAATAACTAAAAAAGGTAGGTAATAGATATGAATTTAAAACAAATAAGAAATGCTACTATGATAATAGAATATGCAAATAAGAAATTTTTAATAGATCCAATGTTAGGAGACAAAGGAATATATCCTCCATTCCCAGGAACTCACAACCAACACTTAAACAACCCAATTGTAGAGTTACCAGTTTCTATGGAGGAAGTCTTAGACATAGATGCAGTTATCGTAACACATATACATTTAGACCACTTTGACCCAGTTGCGATGGAAATCATCCCAAAAGATATGAAGATGTTTGCACAAAATGAAGATGAAGCAAACCAAATGAAAGAAGCAGGATTTACGAATATAGAAGTATTAAAAGAAGAAGGAACTTTATTTGGAGATATAAAATTAATAAAAACTCCTGCGAAACATTATTCTGATGCTTCTATAGCAGAATTATTCCGTCAATTAAATACTGCTGATGAAGCGTGTGGTGTTGTATTTGAACATGAAGACGAAAAAACATTATATGTTATGGGAGACACTGTTTGGTATGATGAATTAAAAGATGTATTTGCCAAATATGCTCCAGAAGTTGTAACAGTAAACGCTGGTAATGCGCAATTTGTCGATGGAAGATATTTAATAATGAGCAAAGATGACTTCTTTGAAGCAGTAAAAGTAGCTCCTAATGCTCAATTTGTAGCAACTCATATGGAAGGCGTAAATCACTTAATGGTATCTAGAAAAGATTTAAGAGAATATGCTGATGAAAAAGGATTTGGAGATAGACTTGCAATCCCTGTTGATGGAGAAACTGTTGAGTTTTAAGATATTGACTAATCTTATGATACCATTTACTATAAAAAATAGACTATTATGTTAAAAATGGAGGTATTATGGTTTTAGCATATCAACTATTATTTATAGTATTAGTTATAGGATCATCATTTTTCGGGCTGAAGGCATTTATCACAATTGTTATGTTGTCATTATTGTTCACGATAACTAACGTGTATACATTTATTATGAAATATATAGTATAGAAAAAGCAGGGGTAGTTTACTCCTGCTTTTTATGTCTATGAAAACTCTGAATCGACTATTACAACAATAGTATATTCATTAAATCTATCTTGAATTATTTTTTCAAGCCTACTTTTTATTTCACTTCTGTTGCATGAGAAGTCTAAGACAACGTCGCAAAAGATTCTTTTGTCCTTTTCGTCGATTACGACACCATGCCATCCGATGCAATGGGGTTCGCTTTGTTTGAAATCTTTTAGAATTCGCCATACTTCTTTAGTGATTTCAGATGTATTGTCGACGCCATAAATTCCAAATATAAGATAGACATGGGTCTCTTGATAAATTTTCATCTGTAATTTATGAATCTCGGGATAAATTTCACCAATAGTCTTTTTATAATCCATCTCGACATTAATACTACCGATATTTGTATTAGGCCCATAATTATTTAATATTAAATCATGAACTCCTAATATAGATTCAGAGCTTTGGATAATTTCAAAAATTTTATCTTTAACTTCAGAATCTATCTTCTCGCCGAGGATTTTGTTTATAGTATCTTTTAGAACTTCAAATCCAGTTTTTAAAATAAATATAGATATAAAAAGTCCCGCGTATGAGTCTATAGAAAGCTTTGTAAACATATATACAAGGGCAGAAATAATAGTAACCACAGAAATCAAGACATCGTTTTTAGCCTCTTTTCCTGATGCTATCAAGGCACCGGAATTAAGTTTTCGCCCTTGTTTTTCGATATATGCTGCGAGAAAAGTTTTTACTATTACTGTGATAAATAATACAATAAGTATCACCCAGCTATAATCTACTGCGCTGGGATTGAAAATTCCTTTTATAGATGATAATCCCATCTCAAACCCAGTAACCAAAACGATTATTCCAATAATCATACTAGTTAGATATTCGACTCGCCCAAAACCAAATGGATGGTTTTTATCCGGTTTCTTTTGGGCCAATTTTGTTCCGATAATTGTGATTAATGCAGTTGATGAATCGGTCAAGTTGTTTACAGCATCAGACGTAATGGCGATGGAACCAGACATCACACCAATTATAATTTTCACACCTGCTAAAATAAGATTAGCTATAATACCTAAAATAGATATATTTATAATTTGTTTTTCTCTATTTCCTTTCAATTATGATACTCCCTTCGTCGTTTTTACTCTATTTTTATAGTATTTATTGGCATAAGGTTAATTATGCATCTCATTTTTATATCGGTGTAAATATTATTAAGTATTGATGAATAAATCGATATAACTATTGATTATAAACTTGATGTAAATATTAATTAAAAAATATGAAAACCTAATAATATATAAAATTATTTAGGAGATTACAATGAATAAATTAATAGAAGATGCATATAAAATAGCTGATAAAAATGCAGTTATCTTAAAAGGAAATATAAAGATAAGTGGTGATGTAAACTGTTTATTATTTGCCCATTATTGTGACAGCACTTTGTTTTATAAAAGATTTTTCAAAATAAGCAAAGATGTGCTTAAGGTTAATAAAATAGCTAGAAAAAATCTTAAAGAGATTAAAAAATTATTAAAATCATATGGTTATAAAAATATTAGGACGAAAGGCGTTTTTTCAATTTATGGTGATTTGAGACCCTTGGCTGTTGAGGCTGGGTTTGGAAAGTGGGGTGATGATGGAATAATTGAAAATGAAAAATATGGCACGAATTTTTTAATAAGTGCGGTTTTTTATAAATAATATGATTTCTTTAATAAAGAGTATATATAAGAATAAATTTTAATAGCAAAAGGTGTGTCGCAAATTTTATTTTATGACACCCTTTTGTTTTTATACATTATTATAATCTAACTCATTGTATCGTTATATTTTCTAAAAGAATCATCTTCTCCTAAAATCATTCGGTATTCTGAAATGATTACATTACCACAGTTAAGGCAAGTGTTTCTAGGTGAAAATATATTAAAATACACTGTCTCTCCACAATCTTCACATGTCATAGAACAATATTCGATTATGCATCTTCCAAATGGAGTTATAGATAATTTGCCATTTTTTTCTTTTCTTGACTTTCGCTAGTCAAATTATTACAAAATTCACAATGTTATTGATAATTTAAAATAAACATTAAACTTTTTGGAGTTGAAGGGGGATATTTGATGATTTATAGAGAAAATAAAAAATATTCATAAAATTTACAAAATATAGTCTATTTTTGTTGCGGATTGGATATTTGGGTGCTATACTTTAAGTAACACTCAAACAACAAAAATATATGTTACACTTTTTTAGAGTCACTAAAAAAGTCCCAAATCAAAAAAAAACAATGCACTGGCAGAGTTCCCCTAATTAATAGGGGAATATTTTTGTGCGACAAAATATAAAAGATGGTAAAATAAGGGTATAAGGATAAGGGGATTTTATTTAAAATAGATAGTTTAAAGGAGAGATCTTATGGACAATTTTATATTTAATATGTTCGGGATGTTAGTGCTATTTATGTTTTTTGTGATAATTGGGGGTGGGATTTCACAGTGGGTTAAAAATAACAACTCGCCAAGAGAGACTGTGAAAGCTAGAGTTGTCGACAAAAAAAGTGAGGTTACATATATCCAACAAGAACAAAATGGCATGATGACAAATACGCCACAGTGGAGTTATTATATTGTGTTTGAATTTGAGAATAGCGATGGTAAGAAAGTTGTCAAGAAGATGGTGGTTAGTGGCAAGGAGTATAAGAGTATTTGTGAGGGTGATTGTGGGGATTTGACATTTCAAGGGACTAGATATATTGGATTTGAGAAGTGATAATTGATAAAAAATTGAGGGGGAGTTTTAAATGAAAAAGAAATGGGTTAGAAAATTAGTAGTATTAGGACTTACAGGTATTATGGCCTTGGGGGTTGGATGTAGCAAGAAAGAAAAAACAGTAAATATATCTTCAATGTCCAGTGATGAATTGGCAGATTATCTGGAATCACTTCCAAAAGACGAACAAGAAAGAATCAAGAAGTCTTTGGACAATAAGGATAAAGATGATAAGACAGACAAAGAAGATAATAATGAAAAGGACACTAATAAAGCAGACGTTACTTCTAGCAATGAAAAATCTAATAATAATAAATACAAATATACTTGTGATTTGTGCGGAAAATCAATTCCATATAGTTATATAGATGGCGATACAATGATGTGTAAATCATGTGCAGCAAAGCAAGAGTGTTATTTGACTGATAAGGATTGTAATGGAAGAGTTGGCAATAGTTATGAATGTAAGACTTGTGGTAGATATTTTTCTAGTAAAAAGGCTAGAAATATGTGTACTCATGGTAGATGTAAGGGATGTGGTACAGAAAGTGGTACTTGGAAAGGTGATGTAACGTGGGTAGAAGGTGAAGGATTCTACTGTGAACGTTGTGGTGTTCGCATGGCTGAAAAAGAAGAAGCTGAAAATAATAAGGAATGTTACATGTGTGGCAGAACTGACAATTTAACTAAAGTAGCTTCTGGACATTACTGGGCTTATCTTTGTCCAGATTGTTTACAAGAGTTAAGAGAAGAAGAAGGGTTAGAGTAGATAAATCTATAAAAATAATTTCATCTTACAGCATAATTTTGAAGGGGGAAAATCTATGACATATCAAAGTGAGGCACAATTGGAGCAGTTATTAATCCAGAGGTTGAAATCACAAGGTTTCGACGAGGTTAAGATAGATAATGAGCAGGAGCTTATGGAGAATTTTAAGGAGAAGTTCTCTTTGTTTAATCAGGATAAATTGAAAAACAAGCCTTTGACTGAGAAGGAATGGCAGAGGGTGACAAATGATATCTTGGGCAAGGGTGTGTTTGGTTCTGCTAAGAAGCTTAGGGACAAGGTGTTTATCAAGAGGGAGGACGAGTCGGATTTATATCTGAATTTGCTTAATACAACTGATATATCGAAAAATATATTTGAGGTTACGCACCAGACGACTGTTGTTGGAAAATACACAAACAGATATGATGTGACGCTGCTTATCAATGGGCTTCCTATTGTCCAAATCGAGTTAAAGCGTAGGGGTATGGATATCAAGGAGGCGTTTAACCAGATTGAGCGTTATAGAAAACATTCGTATAAGGGGCTTTACAGATATATTCAAATATTTGTGATAACGAATGGGATTGATACTAAGTATTTTTCAAATAGCGACAGAAACATCCTATATTCGCACACTTTCTTCTGGACTAATGAAAAGAATGAAAGGCTGACAAATCTGAATGATTTTACACAGGCGTTTTTAACACCAAATCATTTGATAAAGATGATAAGCAAGTTCACTGTTGTAAACGATACGGATAAAATGCTTATGGTTATGAGACCGTACCAAGTTTATGCGGCAGAAGCTTTGGTTAGAAGGGCGACTGAAACTAATTTAAATGCTTATGTTTGGCATACGACAGGTTCAGGGAAAACTTTGACTTCTTTTAAAGTGGCAGAGATTTTGTCGTCAAATCCTAAGATAAAGAAGGTATTCTTCTTGGTGGACAGAAAGGACCTTGATTCCCAAACTGTGAGCGAGTTTAACAAATTTGCAGAAGGCTCAGTTGACACAACTGACAAGACGAGCGTTCTGGTTAAACAGATAAAAGACAAAAACACACATCTTATTGTCACAACAATTCAAAAGATGGCGAGGGCTATTAGTAGTGAAAAATACGAAGATGTGATGAATTTATATAAAGACGAAAAAGTCATATTTATAATAGATGAATGTCACAGATTACAATTTGGTCAAATGCACAAAGATATCGTTAAACACTTTACCAAAGCACAATTTTTCGGATTTACAGGAACGCCAAGATTTAAAGAAAATGCGAGCCAAGACAAGAGAACAACAGCAGACTTATTCAACAAATGTGTCCATTCGTATTTGATTAAAGAGGCGATAAATGATCAAAATGTGCTTGGGTTCCATGTTGAATATATAAAAACATTCGACGGACAATACGACGAATATGACGACACAATGGTCGAAGGAATAGACACAAAAGAGGTTTATATGGCGGATGAGAGAATTTCATTAGTTTCAAACCACATAATCCAAAACCACAATATGAAGACACAAAACAGAAAATACACAGCGATATTTGCAACAGAATCGATAGAAGCACTTGTGAAATATTATGATGAATTCAAAACAATAGACCACGATTTGAAAATAGCAGCAGTATTTAGCTATGGTGCAAACGAAGAATCAGAAGGCAAGGACGAACATTCACGCGATGCACTCGAAAGAATTATACAAGATTATAACAAGATGTTTAGAACAAATTATTCGACAAACACATTTAATGCATACAACAGCGACATATCTAAAAAAGTCAAGGCAAAACAAATTGATATCCTAATCGTTGTAAATATGTATCTAACTGGGTTTGATTCAAAACCTCTAAACACATTATATGTCGACAAATGGCTAAAATACCACGACTTGTTGCAAGCATTTTCGAGAACAAACAGGGTTGAGGAACAGACAAAAGTCTTTGGGAATATAGTTTGTTATAGAAATCTTAAAAAAAGAACAGACGAGGCGATATGTCTATTTTCAAAAACAGACAGTGTCGACGATGTTCTTATGAAAGACTACGATTATTATCTAGACAAATTCAACGACTGTGTCCAAGCTCTATACACCGTTGCCAAAACTCCAAGCGACGTTGATTTTATTCAATCAGAAGAAGAAAAGAAAAAATTTATACTTATATTTAAAGAAATTTCCAAACTGCTACTTATTTTAAAAACATTTGTAGAGTTTAGCTTTGACAAAGAGAAGCTGTTTATGAGTGAGCAGACATATGAAGATTTCAAAAGCAAATATTATCTGATTTATGATCAAGTTAAAAAACAAGAAAAAAACAACGTCTCAATATTAAACGATATCGACTTTGCGATTGAGCTTATGGAAACAGACAAAATAAACGTCGCATATATAATGAACTTAATCAGAAGCATCGAATTTGGGGATAGAGAACAAAGAGAAAAAGATATAAACCACATATTATCCGAACTTGATAGAGCGGATAACCCAGAACTTAGAAAAAAAGTCGACCTTATAAAATCATTCTTGAAAGAAGTTGTTCCAGATTTATCAGAAGGCAGCCAAGTCGACGAAGCATATGGCGACTTTGAAGATGCAAAAAGAAATCAAGAAATAGAGGAATTTTCTAAAAAAGAAGAAATCGATATAGGCTTTATAAAAGACCAGATAAGTGAATACGAATTTACAGGGATAATAAATAAAGAAGATGTTAGAAATGGGATTAATAAACCATTACCATTTTTGAAAAAGAAGAAATTAACTGAGAGAATAATTGAGTTTATAAAAGATTTAGTAAATAGATTCCAATAGATAAATGGGGGGATAAAAAAATGACAGAATCACAACAACAAAGCCAACATCAAAAAGAACTTCACGCAAGGCTTTGGGAAATGGCAAACGACTTAAGGGGTAATATGGAAGCCTATGAATTTAAAAACTACATATTAGGTATGATATTTTATCGATATCTATCGGACAAAACGACTGCATTTGTTGAAAAACTGTTAGAAGAAGATGAAGTCGATTATAGAGGGGCTTTCAATGATGAAGAATACAAAGAAGATTTAATAGAAGAGATGTTAGAAAGTTTGGGATTTGTAATCGAGCCTGATGATTTATTTAGCGAAATGGTCAAAAAGGTCGAAAACAACTCATTCGATATAGAAGATTTGCACGAGGCGATAAACTCACTAACAGAATCGACACTAGGCAGACCATCACAAGACGCTTTTGAAGGATTGTTTGACGATATGGATTTATCATCGACAAAACTAGGAAAAGATGTATCAACTCGTTCAAAATTAATGGCGAAAATCATAAGTGCAATAGATTCAATTGAATTTGGAATAGACGAAACTTCAATAGATGTGTTAGGCGATGCATATGAATATTTAATCGGTCAATTCGCAGCAAACGCAGGAAAAAAAGCAGGCGAGTTTTATACAGCGACTGGACCTGCTGAACTTTTATGTCGACTTACAACAATAGGCCTTACAGATGTGCTTAGCGCTGCCGACCCAACATGCGGCTCTGGGTCATTACTGCTTAGACTTAATAAATATGCAAACGTCAGAACATTCTTTGGCCAAGAGCTTACAAGTACAACATACAACTTGGCGAGAATGAACATGATACTTCATGGCGTGCCATATCAAAACTTTACGATATATAATGGGGACACATTAGAAGAAGATCACTTTGAGGAAAATAAGTTTAGAATACAAGTTGCAAATCCACCATATAGTGCCAAATGGAGCGCAGACAAAAGGTTTGAACAAGACGAACGATTCAGTGTATACGGAAAATTGGCACCAAAGTCAAAGGCAGACTTCGCATTTTTACAACATATGATTTACCATATGGACGACGATGGAAGAATAGCGATACTTCTGCCACATGGAGTTTTGTTTAGAGGGGCTGCCGAGGAAAAAATAAGACGATATATAATAGAAGAACAAAATTATCTAGATGCAGTAATAGGACTTCCAGCTAACTTATTCTTCGGGACAAGTATCCCAGTTTGCATATTAGTGCTTAAAAAAGATAGAGCAGACAACAAGGACAACATCTTCTTTATAGATGCAAGCAAGGAGTTTGAAAGTGGCAAAAATCAAAACAGACTTAGAAGAGAGGACATAAATAAAATTGTCGATACTTATATAAAAAGGGAAGATGTCGAAAAATATGCCCATAAAGCTACTATGGACGAAATTGCTGAAAATGACTTCAACCTAAATATCCCAAGATATGTCGACACTTTTGAAGAAGAGCCAGAAGTGGATTTGGACAAAGAGTTTGAAGCTTTGGCAGAGTGTATGAGAAAGTCTGATGAGATTGATGAGAGATTAGATGAGTATTTTGAAGAACTTGGACTTGGCGGATTTAAGGCAGGTGAGATGGCTTAGTGGTACCGAAGTTGAGATTTAAGGAGTTTTGTGGGGAATGGGACGAGAAGAGATTAGGTGATGTATACGAATTTAAAAATGGGTTAAATAAAGAAAAAGAATTCTTTGGAAAAGGGATACCGATAGTAAATTATATGGATGTAAATAAAAATACTCATTTATATAAAAATACTATAAAAGGAAGAGTTCAGTTAACTAAAAAAGAAATAGAAAATTATTCTGCTAAGAAAGGTGATTTATTTTTTACAAGAACATCAGAAACAATAGATGAAATTGGATATACAGCAGTATTATTAGATGATATAGAAGATGCTGTATTTAGTGGATTTATTTTAAGGGCTAGACCTAAGAATGAATTAATAGATTTTAAATTTAGTGGATATTGTTTTATGACTAGGGAAGTTAGAAAGGAAATAATCAAAAAAAGTTCTATGACTACGAGAGCTTTAACAAGTGGAACATCATTAAAACAAGTTGTTTTTTATTTACCTTCACTACCTGAACAAACTAAAATAGCACATTTTTTATGTACTGTAGATGATAAGATACAAAATCAAGAAGATAAAATTACTCATTTGGAAAATATTAAAAAGGGATTTATGCAGAAGATATTTTCTAGGAAGATTAGATTTAAGGATGATAGTGGAGAGGATTTTCCTGAGTGGGAAGAGAAGAAGATAAAAGATGTTTTTAAAATTACAAGAGGATATGTTCTTTCAGCAAATAACGTAGAAAAAAATATAAATAAAGAATATATATACCCAGTTTATTCTTCACAAACAAAGGATAAGGGATTACTTGGATATTATAATGAATATCTTTATGAAGATGCTATAACATGGACAACTGATGGAGCTAATGCCGGAACGGTCCATTTTAGAAGAGGAAAATTTTATTGCACAAATGTATGTGGAGTTCTTATCAGTGAAAATGGATATGCAAATAAATGTATAGCAGAAATGATTAATAGAATCAGTAAAAAATATGTATCATACGTTGGTAATCCCAAATTAATGAATAATATAATGGCAGAAATAAAAATAGATTTACCTTGCTTAAAAGAACAACAAAAAATATCAGACATCTTGTCATTACTCGATGAAAAAATAGATACAGATAAAGAAACTTTAGAACATTTAAAACAACTTAAAAAAGGATTGTTACAACAAATGTTTGCATAAATAAATTCTAAAATATATCTGAGAGCGCTAGGCTTATGCTTAGTGCTTTTACTTATCACCTGTATTGATGTATATCGAGCTATTGCATATGATTACTTGGATGTAACAGTGGGATAGTTTGCCAAAATATTATGATAAAAATATAGAGTGCTATATGGTGAAGTTAAGAGAATCGAAATGATATTTTTAACACCAATGTAGTTAAAAGTAGTAAAATAAGTAGTTTTATATATAACTGTATAAGTAGAAACTTATAACAATAGTGGTTACAGTTATGCTTAGCACTGCGGACGAAATATCATCTTCTAGGTGACTATTGTTTAGACTTAATAAATATGCAAATATCAAACAATCTTTATTTAATAGCTTATAATCATAATATATAACTTAGTCACAGGCTTTATAGTATACTATATCAAAAGTTTAGTATATATAAGGGATATATATTAGAAGAGGATTATTTTTAGAAATAATCTACTTATAATTAGAAAGGAGTATTTGAAATGAATTCTTTAAAAATAGAAAAAGGTGCTATTTTGGCATTAAAAGATATGATTTATTTACATAATAATATGGATGATCTAATTAATAATAATGACAAAGAACCTTCCTGGGATGGATTTATATATTTATATACCAATGAAGATTTAAAAGTTGAAAATATAAAATATAGAATTCCCGTTCAAGTGAAAGGTAAAAATAATGAAGAGCTATTGGAGAAAGGATTAACTAAGGGGAAAGTTTATTATCCTGTAGAATATAAACATCTTAAAAAATATTTTGAAGATGGAGGTATTGTTTATTTTGTAATAGTTATATCAGATGATGGGGAAAAAAAAGCTATATTTTATAATGCATTAACAACCATTAAATTAAAACGTATATTAAAGGAATTAGTAAATAAAAGAAAAGTTTTAAAGGAAGATAGCACAAAAAATATTACATTACAATTAATAAAGGATAAAAATGAATTATTTCAGGTGCTAGATAGATTTGGGTATAATAAGGAACAACAAGGAAGTGGTAATGGAGAAATTATAAAAAGGGCTATAACTATAAAGGATATTGATAAATTAAAAAATATAAGATTGAGAATATATTCAAATGAAAGTTTATTTGATATAAATAATAAAATATCAACAGGTGAAATTTGTTTATATGGTGAAATTTCAGATTTAAATATATGGTTACCTTTTGAATTAAAGGAACAAAAGAATTTTAATTTAAAAAGAAATATTAGTCAAAATATTGGGTGTAGTAAAAAAATTTATTACACTAAAACAATAGTAGAAGCTTTAAATAAGAATGAAATAACAGTAAATTTAAGTGAAAATTTAAAACTTATTATAAATAATGAAAAAGATAGTAAAGATTATTTAAAAATAGATTTAAACTTTAATACAGCTGGTTCAATAAAATCTATTTGTTATGATTTAGAGTTTATAGAAAGATTATCAGAAGAAAAGCAGTTATATATAAATAATAAATTGGCTTGTGAATTAAAAGATATTGATATTTCAATTGATGAAATGGAAGTTTTTAAAACTTTTAATAAAGCTCTTTCAAGTTTCAATATAAACTACAATAAAAAAGTACTAGATTTTAAAGAAGAAGATTGGAAATTTATAAATACATTAGCTGATATATATTTGGGAAATATTAATGATTTTAAAGAAGAATATAAAGTATATAATTTGCCAATTGGTGAAAAGATAATACAGTTTTTATTTTTTAATAAAGAAAAAGGAAATATAATTGTTGACAATACAACTCTTCCTAAAAATATAGAATTCACAATAGATGATGAAGAACATAATGAACATAAAATTCCATTTTTTATATATTATAAAAGAGAGGATTGGAATAAGTTATATGATTTTGAAGAAGAATTGTTATTAAATGAAATTGAAAAAAATGACTTTGATAATTTTACCCAAGATATGTTTTATAATTTATTTATAGAATTATTAGCATCATATGATATAAATAAAAATGAAAAGTATTATAATATGGCAAATTTAATTTGTAATAAATTATTAGAGGTAAATCCTAATAATAAATATGGTATTATTAATAAATTTCAACTGTTAAAAAGAAAGGGAGATTTAACTGAAGAACAATTAAAGGAATTAGATAATATGCTTAATAATAATTCTGATAAAATGTTGATTTGTGCCATTAATATATTATTAGAAAATAAATATCAAGCTAAAAAAGTATTTAAGGATTTAACAGAAGAAGAAAAAAATGTTTTTGAAAATTTTCCTATATATAATTTATTATAAAGTTATTTAAATTTTTATTTTTAAATGTAATTAACCAAAAATAAATAAGGTAAGATTTTGAAATAAAAATATGCTACTATTAACTTAATAAATATATTATATATAAATTATGTGTTTGAAATTTGTAGAAGAATATTAACAAAAAAATTATAATTTATGGATTATATTGAGTGATGGAGTTTGAAGTTATACAAGGTGAAAATTTATCACACTGTAAATAGAAACTAGAGGGAGTGTAGACTGTGTGAAAAAAAGTCTGTAAATATTAAATAGAGAACAGCCTTCTCTGATAATTTGATTTTATTAGAGAAAAACTATTTCTTGCTTGGAATTTGTAGACTTTTTTCAAACAGTCATTTAAAAAAATACCACCATTGTATGAACACGATTATTAATAGATAGGGTGGTATTTTTTAAGCAGTTTCAGTATCTAAATTATCAAAGGAAGAAGTTACAAGTCTATAAACAGTATAAGCATTAAATAATTTTATACAATCTAGTTCAGTATACATTCTATTACTAACACCATGCAAAATCATATTTCTGTTTATATTATATTGATTAGTATTGAAGTTATCAGTTTTTTTATATAATTCTTTTAGATAGTGATAGACACTTATTTGAAGAAAGTAATTTATAACTGGTACAGATTTATTTAAAAGATATTTTTCTATTTTTTGTACACCACCATTGCCTATTTTTTTATTGCAATTATTATCTTTTTTTATTTGTACATTTATAAGTTCAGCATCAAATAAAGGCAATAGTGTAGATACGCAAGCCATATATTTTTCATTTTTAAAACAAAAAATTGCTTCTTCTAAAATAGAAAATGTATAAGATTCTTCTTTTTCATCTAAAAAATTAAACAATTCACTAAGTACCTCATCAATAAAATTGGGCGTTAAACAATCTAAAATAATTTTATCAGCGTCATCTTGATTTTTAGGTTTTTTAGAGAATATATTAAAATTTAGATTACCAAAATCAGATATAACCCAACCATATTTTGACCATAATTCAATACAGGAGAAAGCATCTTCTAAATTATTAAATGGAAAACTTGCACGGATATATTCAACAACGGGTGTTATATTAAATAGTATTGATTTTTTTATACTTTCTATAGTATCGGATATAGTTAATTGATAGTTCAATAAATATGCACTAGTTGCTTCTAAAAATGATGTATTTATGTTTTTAATACAAATTTTAGATAAATTTGTTAAAGGTGAAACTAAATTATTATGAAAATAAGTCTTAGTCATGCAAGTTAAAGAATAATTAAGATTAGTATGTAAGTTATCCATTGCTTCTTTAAGATGGTTTATACTATCTAGTGTTGATGAAGGTAAAGATAAATCAGGTAAATTTATTTCTACGTTATAAACTTGATTTTCTTTTATAGATTCCATTATTTCTAAAAAATTATCTTTTTGTGTATAATTGGACATATATTACCTCCTATAGAGAAAATATTTAACTACTTATTAATATTATATAGTATTTCTAATAAATGTTAAGGGTATAAATTATAAAAAAATAGTCAATCCTTTTACTAAATTATCACAAACCCGTTAAATAAAACAATACCACAAAAAACTCCCTTTACAAACAGGTAGGATTAGTTATGCTCTCAAATCCCTCTTACTATCAGTTATATAAACCCAAGATTATCAGTCCCATCTTTTTTGAAAAAATCAACAAAAGCTTTCTTGCTCATACACCTCACCATAACCATAGTCACATTCTAGCTCGAGTTTTGCATCGGTGTAAAATCGCTTGCGGTCTGGGCTGAATTTGAGTTGAAGGTGTTTTTTGATTAGTCCTGTTATTCTGTTTTTCAAAAGTAGTATTGTTGTTTCGTTATCGCGGTCGTTGTCTCTTGTTGCGGTTAGTATATAGTCGGATAAGTTTGCGATTTCGCTGGCTCCTGATATATCAAAAACATGGGGTTCGCTGCGCATGATTGAGTTTTTGTTCGAATGTGCTACTAAAATTATTACAATGTTATAGTTTTTCGCCAGGTTTTTTAACGATTTTATGACATTTATCTGCTTTTCGTATTTATCAGTACCACGACATTCAATCGTCATCAGGTTGTCAAGGACGAAGAGTTTGACATTTTTTTTAACCGCTAAAAATTCAATAACCGTCGATATATTTGTCTCGTCGGCTTGGGCATTTTTTGAGAATAAAAACAATTTTCCTCTAAGCCATTTGTTTATTTGTGAAACACCTTCTTCTGTGACTTTGATTGTTTTTCCAAAGCTGTTTACCCCGAATGAAAGATGGATTGGGTTTGAAACTGTTTTATAAAACCAATCGAGCGCCATTTGGGCAGTTAGTTCGCCGGAGTATAAAAATGAGTTAAATCCAAGGCTTAATGCATTTGCTAATATTTGCTTCAAAAACGTACTCTTACCACTTCCGGGGCTACCTGTTAAAACTGTCAAAGTGCCGAAGTTTAGCCCTCCTGATGTTGCTGCATCTAGTGGTGCGAAACCTGTTTGGATGCTTGGTGAAGGTGTTGTGTCGAGTGTGATGTCGGATGCATCTACAAATAAATCGTCGACGCATGGACTGTCCAAAACTGTTGCTTTGACTTCGTTGGCAAGTTTTATCATGTCTTGGCCGTCCATTTTTTTAATGCAATTGTATATAATTTGATGTTGCGGATGAAAAAAGTCGTTCACACACAAATTAAATTGATTTGCAACTAAAATAGACTCTGGCTCAATCAAAATTGAACCGAGAACACTTTGTTCTGCATATAAATTGTAAAGTGCCATAATATCCCCTCCTTTTTTTACATAGGCTCAAAGCCTTGAGATTCTAATTCTTCAAAGAATGATTTAGATGCACCTTTCTTGCGGTTTGTTTCATAGTTTTTTCGCGCAAGTACTCTTTCATAGAATTTTCTAAGCGCACTAGGTGTTAGCACATGACAAGTCCAAAATGACTTACTTTCAAAAATCCAGCTAATCAATTCGCTAACTTCCACAAAATCACGATGGTCGTGGTGAAGTATTTTACCAAAATCTCTTGCCCATAAATCAAAATCGGGCTCACCAAAAGACGGATTGGCGCCTTTTACAAAATGCCACAGAAGTTTAGAAAGTAAAAACTCACCGCTTTCTTCTTGAGTGTGGTTGATTGTTTTGATAGAAGAGTGTGATGGATTAATTATTTGTTCGAGACATAAATCATGGGGACTTAGATTTTGCTCATATAGGTTAAGATTTATATCAGATACACTTAGATTTAAATCGTGGACACTTAGATTAATGTCAAGGGGACCTAGATTTATGTCGTGCAGATTTAGATTATCATAATGCGCACCAAGATTATCGTCGTAGCTTGTATGATCTAAAACTCTAGTAATTGTGTTTTCAAAAATAGCACTTTGAGTTGAATTTTCATTACGTGAACTTTCAAAAGGCGCATTGATATTATAATCGTGGCCAAAATCGTCTAAAGTATTATTTCCTGATGTAGTATTTTCATCAGGGGAAGTGTTATTTTTCTTAGGCGATTTAGTTTTTATGTATTTTTGTGATTTTATAAGTTCTTCATAGTTTTCGCCCAATGCGAAATAAGAGTAGTTTCCGCCACAGCTGACAGTTTTTTTCTTTAATATATCACAGTCGCACATCTTTTTTAGACGTTTGTAGATTGCGCTTTTTTGCAATTTTATTATAAATAGTTCTTCTGAGATTTTTTCGTAAAATACCCAGTAGTAAACATCTCCGTCAATTTCCATAGAACGCATATTGCCGCTTTCTTTAAAATCGACAAACCATCTTAATATAGCTAAATCATTTAAGTCAAGCCCATAATCGGCTGCTATTCGTTGTGAAAAACCAAGCATTGTATATTTCATAATTATTAACCTCCTAATAAATAGTTTTTAAAATATATAAAGATAAATTACTACAAACTTTTGGGGGACACTCCTGGGAGGAGAGTGTCCCCAAAAAGTTTGATGATCTACCTTTACACCTCCTTTTACTTTAATCATATACAAAAAAAAGCGGAACTGTATAATAAAATCGGTTCCGGGAATTGTTCTTCGAAGGAGTTCTTAGAGTTAGTTCATAGGGGATTATTTTTAATTTGGATTTGAGGGGGTTAAAATCTTGAAAATCCAATGTTTGTTTAGGGAAGTTTATATAAAAGTAAGGTGGATTTAGTCTATAAAATTTTATTTTACGGTAAAAAATGAGTGTATTTTTGGTGTAAAAATGATAGAAAAGTCAGAAGTACGAAGAAAATGACGATAATATAAATAGAAACTAAGAATATAAAAATTATGTGAATGAATAGGAAACCAGGGATGGTTTCCTATTTTGTGTGTAATAAGATATTAAAAAAAACTTACATTATATAACAAATTTTAAAGGTTTTTTATTCTAATTGTATAAAAATTTTACAAGTGGTAATATATTATAGGTAGTTTCCAAGATATCAACCAATAATTGGGGAGGGATAATTTATGAATTATAACAAATTTTATACTAATTACATACATTTAAAATATGAATTTATTTTAAAAACTAAGAATTAAAGGTAGGTGGCAGGATGATATTAAAAAGAATGGTTTTACCGCCTGCTTTAATAATCTACATAATACTATTTTTGGGGACGTATAAAAAAACATCAAAACAAAAACTATTTATAGTCTCAATGATATACTTTATATCTGTTTTTATAATAATGATGACATTTTTCCCGATTCCTGTTGATCATGGGTTGCTTGAATATAATAGAAATATGGGCCTTCAATGTATAAATAATTTGGTTCCATTTAGGATGATTTATCATATTATAAAAAGTGAAAGCGTGATTGTGGTGATTTATCAAATAGGTGGAAATCTTATGCTGTTATTCCCTCTGGGGTATTTAATTCCAATTGTAACTGATAAAAAAATAGATTTGAAAAAAATTATACTTATAATGTTTTGTATAACATTTTGTATAGAAAATATGCAGTTTATAATTGGACAAATTTTGAACTTTAATTATAGATGTTTTGATGTGGACGATATGATATTAAATACATCTGGCGGTATATTAGGGTATCTTATGTTGAAAAAAACATATCATATAATTAGGAAGTATATCAAAATACCTTATTTTGAAAACGAAATAAATATTATATAAGATAAAAGGATAACTATAAAATAACTCTCATGATGAAGCGTATTTCACTATGGGGGTTATTTTAATATAAAAATTTTTATATTAAATAATAAATTGTTGGATAAATATTAAAAAATGATTATAATATATATATACGAATTCCGAAAAATACCGACAATTTATGTAGGATTACTGTATTTAATTATGAGAAATAAAATGGGATGGGGGGAGTAAAAAGAAAGCGTTATGAAGGTAGAAAAAAGAATAATAGCAATGATTATGGCAATGTATATAGGAACCAGTAATGCATTAGCCCAGCCGGTATCGGGTGAGAAAATAGGTGAGGCACCTATAAATTATAGTTACACGACAGCTAGGGCAAAAACACAAAACGGTATAGTAATAAAAAATGTAAATTTAAGAACTAAACCGAATAAAACAACTTCAAAGATAATAAGAACTTTAAAAGTAGGAGAAAAGGTTATAATAGTAGGAAAATCGGGAAACTATTATAAAATAGAGTATGCATCAGGCAAATTTGCATATGCTTATGCTAATAATTACATAAAAATAGAAGAAGCTAAGCCAAACGACAAGCCAGATGTTAAATTAGACAATAATGTAGGGATATCTACAGCAAATGTGAATGTAAGAACATCACCAAATGCAAATATAGCGACGAATAAATTAGGCAAATTGTTAAAAGGAACAAAGGTAGAAGTAGTAGGCAAATCTGGAGATTTCTATAAAATAAAATATAAAGGTCAATATGCATATGCATCAAAATACTATATATCTGTTACAAAAGGATTGAAACTAGATAAAATATCAGAAATAAAATTAAAATCAGATATAGTAGTTAGAGAATTGGCATCTACAAGTTCAAAACAAATATCGACATTATCACAAGGAACAGTTGTAAGTGTTGTAGAAAAACTTACAAACAATTGGTATAAAATTGAGTTAAATGATGGTTATGGATATGCAATAATTGAAGATAAATCAGATGATAAACCAAATGACAAACCAGATGTTAAATTAGACAATAATGTAGGGATATCTACAGCAAATGTGAATGTAAGAACATCACCAAATTCAAATATAGCAACAAATAAAATCGGAAAATTATTAAAAGGAACAAAGGTAGAAGTAGTAGGCCAATCAGGAGATTTTTATAAAATAAAATATCAAGGCCAATATGCATATGCATCAAAATACTACATATCAGTGACTAAGGGATTAAAATTAGATAAAATATCAGAAATAAAATTAACACAAGACACAGTAGTGAGAGAGTTGGCTTCTGAAAACTCAAACCAAATAGCAAAATTGCAAGAAGGAACAGTAGTATCAGTTGTGGAAAAACTAACAAATAATTGGTATAAAATCGACTTGAACGATAGCTATGGATATGCAATAATTGAAGATAAATCAGATGAAAAACCAGACGATAAACCAGAAACTAAAATAAGTGTGATAGGTGTAACAACAACAAGTCTAAATGTAAGAACTGAGCCGGATACAAATATCTCGACTAATATAATAGGAGTATTGTCACAAGATACAAAAATAGAAATTGTAGAGGAAGTTAATGATTTTTATAAAATAAAATATAAAGGTCAATATGCATATGTTGCAAAATCATATGTAAGTGTTAAACAAAATATGAAATTAGATAAAGTAGCTGATTTAAAATTAACAACAGATGTAGTAGTTAGAGAATTGGCTTCTGATACTTCAGATTCAATATTTACATTAAAACAAGGTACAAAAGTAACAGTTGTAGAAAACTTCCTAAATGGATGGTACAAAATCTATGTAAATAATATATATGGATATATAAATACAAAAGATAATGTATCAAGTAGTATAGGAATAGCTACAGGTGATGTAAATATAAGAACAGAAGCGAATACAAATTCAAATATAGTAGGAGTGCTTTTAAAAGGATCAAAAATAGAAATTGCGGGTCAATCTGGTAATTTCTATAAAGTAAAATATAAAGGTTTATACAGATATATTTCAAAAAAATATTTATCTGACAATGAAAGTGAAAAATTAAATAATGTAGGCGTATTAAAAATAGCACAGGAAGCAGAAGTTAAGGAATTGGCTTCTGATGATTCAATCACATTATTGACATTGCAAGAAGGAACAACTGTCAATGTTATCGAAAGACTTTTTAATGGATGGTACAAAATAGAAATAAATAATGTATATGGTTATATAAAACCGACAGATGGAAACCTTGTAAGTAGTGACAAAGATATCAACCTTATGAAAGAAGATGGATATTACTACTATATAAATCCAGATGGAACTAAATATAAAGGATATAAAGTAGTAGATGGCATTCAATATTACTTTAGTGATGAAACTGGAGAATCTATAGATCAATTTGCAGTTGTAAGAGAAAAAGAAAATGGCAAAACTGTAACTAATAGATATTTTGTTAAAGAAAATGGTGGCGTTTTAAAAAATACTTTTAGAAGTATACCAGAGCTAAATGACAAACTTTATTACTTTGGAGCAGATGGAAAAGCTGTAAGAGGAATAAACACAATAAATGGAAAGAAATATTATTTCAACACAAGATATAGCTATATTATGACTGGACTATGCTCTGTGAATGAAAATATATACTACTTCAATAAATCTAATTATACAATGGAGACTAATACAACTAAAATTGTAGCAGGTAAATTAAAACTTGATATAGGAAGCGACGGAAGAGTATATAATATGACAAAATTAGATGACTCAGATTTAGCAAATATGCTTTATTCAGGTTTTAGCAAAATGGGAACAGTATATTCACATAATTATGAAGAAGGGCTTGACTGTAGTAATTATGTTTCAGAGATATTAAGAGAAATCGGATTAAATACATTCTCAAAAGATGAAAGAACTTCACAACAACAAGCAATATACTGTGAGCAAAATAATTTAACTGTAAGCAAAAAGAATCTACAACCAGGTGATATATTATTTTACAATAATACTAATTGCAGCAATATCAAAAAATATGGACATTGTTCAAGAGCATTAGAAAATGGAATGCATGTCCATCATGTTGCTATATATATAGGCGATGGAAAAATTATGGAATCAACAAGTGGAGTTAACAAAGATTATGAACATGCAGGAGTTAGAATTTATAATTTAAGTCAAAGTAGTACATATTATGTATATAGTGCAGCTAGGGTTTTAGGAATAAAAAGACCAGTGACACCAGAAAATCCAGATATACCGGAAAACCCGGACACTCCGGAAAATCCTGATAATAAAGGCGACCAAGAAAATAATAATCAAACTAATAAAGACGATAGAATGGATAACGGCAATATAGAGAATAACGATGTTAAAAATGAAGAATAATTTGATTGGTCAGATTACATATTAAATAAAAAAGTACAGAAATTAAAAATGTATAAAAAAGGTATTAAATCAATAAAAGATTTAATACCTTTTTATTTAAAATACAAGAACCTTAAGATTCTATTAATTTTAAATAAAATATAAAATTTATGCCAAAATCTACATATAATTTAATACAAGGTGAAAAATAATTGTAAAATAAAAATATTTTATTATAATTGTATATAAAGCAGTTGAAATGGACAAAATGGAAAGGAGATGAAGAAAATAAATAAAATAGTAAATAAGTTTCTGCAGAAAAAATACAATTTTGAGAGAAAATATGGGCAAATAGAAATTGGAAATATAAATTCGAGGGCGGCAGAGGTTGGTTTTTACTTACTGCTGAGTTTGTTCCCGTTTTTATTATTCACAATAAGTGCAGTCGTTTTTATACCGATAATATATTTAAATAAATATATAAACATATTAGAAAGCCTCATTCCATCTAGTGCTTTCATAATATTAAATGGACTTATAAGGTCAGTAATAGGAAACAGAAGTATAAAACTTTTAATAAGCAGTTTCTTCTTAGCGATATGGTCAATATCAAAAGCAGTAAAATCTTTGATAAGAGGAATAAATAGATCTTATGGAGTAAATGAAAATAGGTCTTTTTTCAAGGTATTATTTATATCATTAATTTTTTCAATCATGTTATTATTACTTATATTAATATCATTGGTTTTACTTATAGGTGGTGAAAAAATAGGGATATTTGTATTTGATTTAATCGGACTAGATAAATACTTCATCTATATATGGAATATACTAAGATACAGCGTTGGTATTTTATTTGTCATAAGTATATTAGTAATACTTTATACATATATGCCAAATACAAAAATGAAAGTTAGGGACTCGGTGCCTGGGGCCGTACTTTCGACATTTTTATGGATTATAGTTACTTATGGATATTCTTTTTATGTAAATAATTTTTCAAACTACGATGTAATATATGGCAGTTTGGGTGGAGTTATCGTACTTATAACTTGGCTTTATCTAAGTAGTTGGACGATTTTGGCTGGTTCAGAATTAAATGCAAGACTTTTATATAAAAAAAGAAACAGAACAAAAATAAGAAAAAAATACGACAAACACAGAGATATACATAAATATGATCTTCATTAGAATATATTTTTGAAAATATTTTTAGAAAAATAAAGTGAAATGATTTGATTAATTAAGGAAATAATAGTATTTAATTAAAAATAAAAGTTTTTACCATAAAATGTAAAAACAATATAAAAGAATGTTGACAATTTTCAGATTTTATCATACTATAATATTAACTAATTTAAATAAAAAAAGGCAATGAATAGGAAGAGTAAATCTAATTCGATTTTCAGAGAGGAAAATTTATAAGCTGAGAGATTTTCTAAATTAGAGGGATAGAAAACTACCTAGGAGCTGTGGTCCGAAGTTTTAAGTCTAATCTTATTTTAGTAAGACCTACCGTAAGTCGCGTTAAGACTTTGAGTGGATTTTTATCAAATTAGGTGGAACCGCGGGAATTATCTCGTCCTTTTTATAAGGGCGAGTTTTTTAATTTTTGATAAAGAAAAGAAATATTTTAAAAGTAATCATAATAAATTATTTTTGAATATGAAAATTAAATACGACAGTATTTCAAAATAATAAATAATAAAAGTTAAAAATAAAAATGGTAAATAAAAAATTTAATGTAATAAAAAGCAATGAATAGGAAGAGTAAATCTAATTCGGTTTTCAGAGAGGAAAATTTATAAGCTGAGAGATTTTCTAAATTAGAGGGATTGAAAACTACCTAGGAGCTGCGGCCTGAAGTTTTAAGAATGAACTTATTTTAGTAAGGTTTGTCGTCAGTCGCGTTAAGACGTTAAGTGAGTTATGAAAATAACTAAGTAGGGTGGAACCGCGAGAGACTCGTCCCTTTTTGGGATAGCCTCTTTTTTATTACAAAAAATTACTAGTAGGAGGTAAAAAAATGAAAATAGGAATATTAGGATATGGAACAGTTGCAAGTGGATTAGTAGATATTATAGATAATAATAAGGATAAAAGAGACATAAGTATAGAGGGAATACTTGTAAGGGATGTTAAAAAGCACGAACACAGAAAGCACGCTGATGTTTTGACTGATAATATAGAAGATATATTCAAAAAAGATGTCGACGTAATAGTCGAACTTTTAGGTGGATTACATCCTTCTTATGAATATCTAAAAAGAGCTATTGAAAATAAGATAAATGTTGTAACTGCAAATAAAGATATGTTAGCTGAATTCGGCGGTGAGTTAGTTAGTCTTGCTAAAGAAAACGGCGTTTGTATAAAATTTGAAGCTTCTGTTGGTGGTGGAATCCCAGTTTTAAAACCATTAATCGAATCATTAGAAGGAAATGAAATCGATTCAATTTCTGCTATATTAAATGGAACTACAAACTTTATATTATCAAAAATGTATGATGAAAATTTATCATATGATGAAGCATTAAAACAAGCTCAAGATTTAGGATTTGCCGAAGCTAATCCAGAAGCTGATGTTATGGGATATGATGCAGGTAGAAAATTATCAATCTTATCTACTTTATCATTTAATAAAAGAATATACTGGAAAGATTTCTATCTTGAAGGAATAAATAAAATAGAGCTAAAAGATATAGAATATGCAAAACAACTTGGTTGCAAAATAAAATTAGTTGGCCGCAGTAAAATAAATAACGGGAAGGTTAACGGATATGTTAGACCAGTTTTAGTTGGAAACGACGATATAATCTCAAAAATAGACAATGAATTTAATATAATTGTCGTAAATGGAGATTTCTTAGGAGAAGTTTCATTTGTCGGTAAAGGTGCTGGAAAAGACGCAACAGGTAGTGCAGTTTATGCAGATGTTTTAGATATATATGATAACCGTCTAAACAATGTCGATGCATTTATAAAAGAAAAAGTTTCGGTAGACAAAGTTGTATCAAGCGAATGTAAGGCTCTAATTAGATTTAAAAAACCTCAAAAAGATAAAATAATTCAAATTATAAAAGATAAATTCAAAGAAGCTGAAGTAATAGCTCAAGATGATGAATTAGCAGTAGTTGTAGACGCTCCATCTGAATGTGCAATAAACGACAGCATCAAATTTATAGAAGATAATAATTACTGTGAAGATGCAAGTAAGATATTAAAATTATCATAAGATATAAAGTATTGATTGAGTTAGATCAAATTAGATACAAAAATTAAAATTATCATAAAATAATAAATTTATAATATGATATATAAATTAGCCTTTTAAGGATACTTTGCTAAAGTAGATTTAAATAATAAGTTGTTGTTGAAAAGAGGAATGTGAAAGCATTCCTTATTTCTTTTAAAGATAAAATAAAACAATTTAATGTAAAATATTGGTATATAAATCGGTGTATATGGATTATAATAAATATAATAAAAACAATAATTAAATCTATAAAGTATACACAATCGACATAAGGGGGAAAAGAAATGAAAATATTAAAAAGTTCAGACTTTAAAAATAAAGAAACCGAAAAAATAGTAAAAGAACAAGTATCAGCAATAATAGAAGATATAAAAATAAACAAAGACGAAGCTTTGAAAAAATATAATTTAAAATTCGACAACAACGACAGAAGTGTTATAAAAGTTTCAAAAGAGGAAATAGAAGAAGCTTACAAACAAGTCGATGAAGAATTTATACAAAATCTTAAGGTAGCTGCGAAAAATATAGAAAATTTTGCGATGGCTCAAAAGGAAAGTTTCGACAATAATTTTGAAAAAGAGATATATCCAGGCGTTATTTTAGGACAAAAACACATACCTGTGACTTCTTGTCTTGCATATGTTCCAGGGGGTGGGTATCCTCTATTTTCAACAGCTCTAATGCTCATAATCCCAGCAAAAGTGGCAGGTGTAAAAAGGGTTGTCGCTTGTTCGCCAACTATGAAATCAACACCTAAGATAAATCCAAAAACACTTGTAGCTATGGATATTGCGGGTGCAGATGAAATATATGCAACTGGTGGGGTTCAGGCAATTGCAGCGTTTACATATGGAACAGAATCTATAAAACCTGTCGATATAATTGTCGGTCCTGGAAATAAATATGTTACAGAGGCGAAAAGACAATGTTATGGAACTGTTGGAATTGACTTTGTCGCAGGGCCAAGTGAAGTTTTAATAATTGCTGATGAAACTGCAAATCCAACATATATCGCAGCCGATGTGCTTGCACAATGCGAACATGATTTAAACGCAAGGGGGATTTTAGTTACAACTAGTGAAAAATTTGGGCTTGAAGTTTCACAAAAAGTGGACGAAATGCTTGAAACACTTCCAACTAAAAACATCGCAAAACCTTCTTGGGATAATAATGGTGAAATTATTTTAGTTGATTCATTAGAAGAGGCTGTCCAAATTTCAAATGAATATGCACCAGAGCATCTTGAAATAAATGTTGAAAATAACGAAGGCATAATAGAAGATCTTGTAAACTATGGTTCATTATTTATCGGTGAATATTCAGCTGAAGTGTTTGGTGATTATGTTTCAGGAACAAATCACACACTTCCGACGCTAAAAGCCTCTCGTTATACAGGTGGCGTTTGGGTTGGAACATTTATAAAAACTTGCACACACCAAGTTTTAAACAAAGATGCAGTAAAATCTCTAGGCCCTGTTGCTATAAATATGGCGACAGAAGAAGGATTGCATGCACATGCCAATGCTGCAAGAGTTAGAGTTGAAGATAAATAAGCGAAGTTTAAACATATAAATTTAAAATTGACATAAATAGACACATTTAAATTATAAATAAACATTATAAATTAAATAGTGTAGCATAAATAAAATACAAAAAATATTTCTACTCAATAAATCTAAAATTAAAATAAATATATAATTGTATAATTAATTTAAAAAGTGAGCATATTTCTAAACAAGGGTAAACAAAAGAAATGTACTCACTTTTATTTCGTATAAAACGTCATTAATTAAAAAATTAACATATTAATAGATACTGTTTTTCAAAAAAACATAAAAAAGTATTGCACATATAAATTATATAGTATACAATAATTAATATAAAATATAACTTAAAAATTACGAAATGGGGGATATTAAGTTGATAAAAGTAGGAATAAACGGTTTTGGTAGAATAGGAAGAAACGTGCTTAGAATTGCACAAGAAAGATTAGGAAGTGATATACAAATAGTTGCTATAAACGCTAGAGCAGATGCAAACACTTTAGCTCATTTATTCAAATACGATTCTTGCTATGGAATATTCAATGGTGATGTAGAAGTTAAAGACAATGAAACTATATTAATAAATTCAAATGAAGTAAAAATACTTAGAAATTCAGACCCAGCTGACATACCTTGGGGTGAATTAGGAGTAGATATAGTTGTTGAATCAACTGGTAAATTCAGAGACAGAGAAAGCGCTTCCAAACATTTAGTTGCAGGAGCAAAAAAAGTTATAATAACTGCACCAGCAAAAGGTGAAGATATTACAGTAGTTCTTGGCGTAAACGAAAAAGATTATGACAACGAAAAACACAATATAATATCAAATGCATCTTGTACAACAAACTGTTTAGCACCATTTGCAAAAGTACTTGACGAAAAATTCGGTATAGAAGAAGGTCTAATGACTACTATACATGCTTATACAAATGACCAACAATTATTAGACAAAACTCACAAAGACTTAAGAAGAGCAAGAGCAGCAGCTGAATCTATGATACCAACTACAACAGGGGCAGCAAAAGCCGTTGCAAAAGTTTTACCACAATTAGAAGGTAAATTAAACGGATTCTCAGTAAGGGTTCCTACTCCAACAGTTTCTCTAGTAGATTTAGTTTGCACACTTAAAAAGGGCGCAACAATAGAAGAAGTAAACTCAGCATTAAAAGAAGCTAGTGAAGGCGAATTAAAAGGAATTTTAGGATATTGTGATTTACCTCTAGTATCAATAGACTTCAGAGGTGACTCAAGATCTTCAATAATAGATGCATTATCAACTATGGCAATAGGCGACAAGATGTTCAAAGTTGTATCATGGTATGATAATGAATGGGGATACTCAACAAGAACAGTAGACCTAGTAAAATATGTTGCAGAAAGATTATAAAGCAGCTATCATTAAATTAGTTAACCATATTTAACCAAATAAAAATAAACCTATTTATACATTGCTTCGAAATTTTGGAGCAATGTTTCTTTTTTTTGTAAATTAAAAAGCATTGCTTAAAAATAGGCAATGCTTTTTCTATAATACAAACGATAAAATTGCAGTAATTAATAAAAATAAAACATATACTCCAAGCAAGACATATTGAGTTTTCTTGCTCAATTTTGAGAACAATTTTTTAAAAATATATAACATAAACCGATAATTTTTGCTAAAATATATTATAGTATTATAAACATAAAACATATTATAGTATAAATAAAATTGGAGGGGATAATATGAGCGAAAAGAAATTAGCATCAGATTATTTTATGGAAGGTCTAAACTGTGCAGAATCAGTTATAAAAGCATATAACGAGGAATTTGGAACTGATATACCAATAAGAGTTGCTAGCGGACTTGGCGGAGGATGCGCTGTTGGAAATCTATGTGGAGCAGTAAATGGAGCATGTATATGTGCAAGTTTTGCAAAAGGTAGAGATGATATAGGTCAAGAAAACCCAGCAAAAACTTATACAAAAAAAATAATGCAAAAAACAATAGAACACTATGGAACTACAGAATGTAAATCTCTAAAAAAAGACAGAGTTGGATGTAAAGAAATAGTTGATTTCTCTTATGAAGCATTAAAAGAAGCTTTAAAATAGTATATAAATAAATGTAAAAAGCCTGCCATTAGTAATTTAAATTAATGGCAGTTTTTTTAATAAAAAACCATAACTATAAAAATAAAGTTTTCATCAACCATATCTAAATATGATATAATATAAAACATATGTAAACTTAAAAAATTTAAAAAAGTTTAATAAAAAATGGAAAAGGTGGAAAATATGAAAATAGTTGAAAATGCTATATTTTCGAAATTTCTCCAATTTGATATAGATGAAAATATTCCAATCCACGAAGGCAGATTTTGCATATACTTACGAAATAAAAAGTACAAGTGTAGCGGAAAAGTAATCTACAAGATGGCGACTGAGGGGACAATTACATTTAAGGGAAAGATACTATCAACACAAGATTTAGAAATAGACACAATCCTTGATTACGACTCTGCAGAACTAGAAATTTACAGATATAGACCAGTATCTGTAACAGTAAGTTCTATAAATGATTTTCATATAGAGGGGTATATAAATCACGGTCATATAAGATCTAAAAATGCCGAGGTCGACTATGTAGATTTTGACGTTGTAAATTTCGATAAATATTTTGGAAAGCTTATAAAATACGACGACAAATTATTTGCAGGCAGAATGGGATTTAGTTCAGGAGAGTTTGAAGTTATAGTAGACAAAAGATTTGATTTTACTAAAGGATTAGACGAAAAATTAAAAGACAAAGATGCACATATAATAACACATAGCGGCCGAATAATGAGAAAAGATAAAAAGCCATTTAAAACAAATATAATAAACCACATATTAGACGACTTATCAGTATCGTTTAGTTTTATGTGTGGACGATATGTCGATATATGTTCATCATACGGATATAAAAATGGGGAAAACGTATATAGATTGTGGAGGGAAACTTTTATAAGCTCATATAGATTTATCCCAAATTGGAAGGACACAATCTCAAATTATCACAATATAGAAAAATACTTAACATTAATGAACAATAGATTAAAAGACGATTACTATAGCGAGGCATTAAGACAAGCTGTCGACTGGTATTTACAATCATTTGACGGGCTTACATTAGAAAACAACCTTATATCTATACAAATCTGTCTTGAGACGTTGTCATATATAGTTTTAGTTGAACAAGAAAAGCTTTTAAGTGATGATGAATTCGATGAAAATTTGGCGACAAAGAATATAAGAAAACTTCTAGATATATGTAATATTCCATATGGAAAGGACGATTTGTTTTTGTTTGATGATTATATAAATGAAAGATTTGATGATGGAATAGACTTATTAATATATTACAGAAATAAAATCGTTCATCCAACAAGAAAAAGAAACAGAGCGACTATCACTGTAGAAGACGTATGGAACATTATTCAAATAGGCACAAGATATATAGAGCTTGTAATATTAAATATAATTGGATATAAAGGTGAATATTCAAATAGATTACTAGATAGGGCATATGGAGAAGTTGAGCTCGTTCCTTGGAATGAAAATTAGACATTCAATATATAAAGTTATGTACATGAATATACGGTTTATTAAAAATATTAACAATGGGATGCACAAAGATATAAGTGCATCCCATTTTAAATCATAATTAATCTTCTTTTATATACACGCTCGGAATATACATCGTTACATTTTCAAGCGCTATTATCTCATTATAAATATATTCACTATGTTTATCTACATTATCACATTCTAAGTCTAAAGTTAAAAGCGTTTGGTTGTAGATATTTACATCAAGTGTTGTAGTCCCCTCTCTAAGTTTTAAGTTCATTCCCCTATTTAGTCTAACTAATTTGTCTAATATTTTTGTGTAGTCTGCTGCCATTTGTCAATTCCTCCCAAATATTAAATATAAGATAATAATAACATAATTTGGATAAAATTTAAACGATTTATATAATTAAATTTAAGATAGCATATTCTATATAAATGCGATATGAAATGTAGAAATATACAAAAAAAGTTTTTTAATTAAAAAAAGATTTATATAGAATTATTAAATCTGTTTATATATAATTACTGTAGATTAATGTATAAGATATAGAAGGGTGGATAATTATGAATATAGATGAAAAATACGAATTATTAAAAAGTAAATTAAGAGATATGGGGAAAGTTGTGATAGCATATTCTGGCGGGGTTGACAGCAATTTTTTACTTAAGGTGGCGAGTGATGAATTAGGACAAAATGCAATTGCTGTTACAATTCACGCTATGATGCATTCAGATAGAGAGATGGATGAGGCGAAAGAATATACAAAACAATTCGGGGTAAAACACGAGGTTATAAAAGTAGATAATTTCGACGAAAAAGGTTTTATTGAAAATAGCAAAAAAAGATGTTATTATTGTAAATGCGCAGTTTTCAATATGATTAAAGATTACGCAGCTAAAAATGATGTAAAATATGTCTTAGACGGAACAAATCTTAGCGATTTAGGCGATTATAGACCAGGGCTTAAGGCTTTAGAAGAGCTAAATGTAGTTAGCCCATTAAAAGATAGCGGTCTTACAAAAGAAGAAATAAGAATTTTGTCACACAGACTTAATTTAAAAACATACAACAAACCTTCTTTCGCCTGTCTTGCAAGCAGAATTCCTTATGGAGATAAAATTACGAAAGAAAAACTTAAATTAGTAGAAGAGGCCGAAAATTATCTTCAAGATTTAGGTTTTAGACAATATAGAGTTAGATTACATAACGATATAGCCAGAATAGAAGTGGCTAAAGATGAAATGAATAAGTTTTTCGATGATGAAATGATGAAAAATGTACATAATAAACTTAAAGAAATTGGATTTAAGTATGTGACATTAGATTTAAATGGATATCAGATGGGAAGCTTAAATAATTAGACGAAAGGATTAATTAATAAATGAAAAAAGGATATACTTTAATTTCGCCGTGCTTTTTCGGAATGGAAAAAATGCTAGCAAACGAAATTAAAAACTTAGGATTTGAAATTGTAAAAACAGAAGATGGAAGGGTTACATATAAAACTGATGAATACGGAATAGCAAAAGCAAATATGTGGCTTAGATGTGCAGAAAGAGTTCACCTTAAAATAGCTGAATTCGAAGCGAAAAGTTTCGACGAATTATTCGAAGGAACAAAAAGAATAAATTGGGCAAAATACATACCATATGGTGCACAATTCCCAATAACAAAAGCGTCTTCAATAAAATCAAAATTACACTCAATACCAGATATACAATCTATAGTTAAAAAGGCTGTTGTTGAAAGTCTGAAAAAGAGCTATATGGAAACTGGATTAATAAAAGAAGACAAAGAAAAATATCCTATATATGTATTTATACACAAAGACAAAGTAACTCTTACAATAGATACAACAGGTGTTGCGCTACACAAAAGAGGATATAGAGAAAAAGCAAATAAAGCTCCAATAAGAGAAACGCTAGCAGCTGGGATAATGTACTTAACTCCATGGAGACCAGGTAGAACTTTAGTTGACCCTCTATGCGGATCGGGAACATTATTAATAGAAGCAGCTATGATGGGAATAAATATGGCCCCAGGGCTTAATCGTGAATTTATATCTGAAAAATGGAGAACACTAGACAAAAAAATCTGGTGGGATACTAGAAGAGAAGCTTACGATATGATAAATGAAGATATTGAATTTAAAATATACGGATATGATATAGACGAAGATGTTATAGAAATAGCAAGAGAAAATGCAGAAATAGCAGGTGTTGCTGACTATATAGAATTTAATGTAGGAGATGCGACAGAATTTACAAGCGATGAAGAATACGGATTTATAGTTACAAATCCACCATATGGGGAAAGACTTGAAGACGTTGATTCTGTAAAAATGCTTTACAAACAACTTGGATATGCATTTAGAAAATTAAATAATTGGTCATACTATCTAATAACTTCATATGAAGATTTTGAAAATGAATTTGGCCAAGATGCAATAAGAAAAAGAAAGCTATATAACGGTATGTTAAAAAGTTATTTATACCAATATCCAGGACCAAAACCACCTAGAAAATAATTAATTGCCTCCAAGATGCTTAAAAAAAGAATAAAAATAATATTCTTTAAATATAAATATTATATAGCATTTTGGAGGTGTTATTATATAATGAGAGTAAAACACAATAAAAAGAATTTGAAACATAAAGATATTGAAAACAATACAACTACTCAATACGAAGAAAAATATAACGATGTCATTTTAAATGACCTTGTTCCAGAAGATAGAAAAGAAGAATTCAATATTCAAGAAAATGAACATAGACCACATAAAAAAGCTAAGAAAAGCGGATTTAAATTTAATATGGGTAAAAAGACTAAAAAAAATAAAAAACAACAAGGGCAACAGGAAGATATAGAAAATACAAAAGGTAAAACTAAAAAAACTAAAAAAAACGATGAACTAGTAGAAGATAATCAACAAGAAGTAAAAAAATCTAAAAAAACTAGACCAAAACAACATCATAAACAACATGAATCAAGCGAAGTAGATCAAGATGGAAATCATAGCGGACATCATGGTGGACATAAGCAAACTAAAAAAAGAGTAAGTAAGCGTAGAAAATCTGCTAAAAGTCAAGATGAAACTGTAAAAATCCAAGAAGCACAAGAAAAAGAAATACAACAAGAAAACGAAATACAACAAGAAGAAAATGAAAATATAAATTATAGAGGAGAAGCTTCAGAAGATTTTAGCCAAAATAATGAAAATATTGAAGATACAAACCAAAATAGCAATATAGTTTGGTCTGATGAAAATTTTGATAGATAGATTTTAGTATAAAGAGTTGTTTTTAAATGATTAATTTAAGTCATTTGACATACAACTCTTTATTTTTATATTAATTATTGTATAATTAAAGTACGGTAAAATTTATAAATATAATTAATTATAAAGAACAGGAGGACAAGGATGAGGCTATTAAAATTGGTAGGTGTATTATCTTTAGTAGTTATACTTAGCACTGGTTGTTATAAAAACGATAATAGCGGTGAAAATCCTATAAATTTATTTGATGAATTGCCTATATATAATCAAGAGAAAAAAGATATCTCGGATAAAGCAAAAAGGATTGCAGGAAGTGCTAATTTAATTTTGCCTTATAATTCAATAGAAGTCGGAAAAATAAACGAGGTAGACTTAAATAATGATGGAAAAAATGAAGTAGTATTCTTTGAGAAGAGAGAAAATATAAACAATGAAGTTGGCTTTACAGTTTTAGAGTCAAAGGATGATGAAAGTAAAGATGCTTTATATACAGAGAGTGGCGATAAAATTAAATATGCAAATTTTTACGACTTAGATAATGATGGAAATAAGGAAATAATCTTAGTTGTAGAAGAAAAAAATGAGACAACACTTACCATTTGTAGATATGAAAATGGTGAAATAAAGGAATTGTTTTCAAAGAATAACTATGACTATTTTAATAAAGATAAATTTTTAAAATTAGGTATAGTTGTAGATGATATAGATAATGACGACAATTTGGAATTAATAATTTATAATTATAATTATGCTAAAAAAGAAATGAATTTAAATTTATGTGAATTAAAAGATGATAAAATAAATATTATCGATACATTAAAGTTTGATGATGTAAAAAATTTCGACGATATAAATATATCTGTTGGAAAAATAGGCAAAAAAGATAAGGGATTATTTTTAAGTCTGCCTACTTCAAAAAACAGCAAATTCAATACAGAAGTAGTGTATTTGGAAAATAATAAACTTATAGATGCATTTAAAGACCACAAAGATATACTAAATGACTACTATATTGCTTTTGAGGATGTAAATAACGACGGGATTACTAATATACCTATTATAGACATCGAAAGTATAAACAAAGATTCGCTCTCTACATCTACAATGCCAAAGAGCCTTATAATTAGTTGGAACAAATATAATGGAAAAGAAGGCAAGGATGCAGATTTATTATTTGTAAATAAAATTTACTACAATTACGAATTAAACTTTAAATTCTTAATACCTAATAACTTAGTCGGAAAAATATCGATTAATGAAAATACTGATCAAAATACAAGTAGCAGTTATAAAATATTTAATTTCTATTATAATGAGAGTTCGACTCCTTATTTAGATAAAAAAAATAGACAACAGCTATTTTCTTTGAACTTAGCCGAAAAAGGTGTAGTAGATGATTCAAAAACTATAAATAATAAGGGAGATATAATACTTGAAAGTGATAAATATGTGTATTCAATATCTGATATAAATGAGAAATTATTTAATAAACTTGGTTTGAGTATAGATATATTAAAAGATTATTTTTCGATAATAAAATGATTAAGTAAAGTTTAATGGAGGCTAGAAAATGAAAGAAAAGATATTAGTACTAGAGGATGAGATTGGGATAAGAAGTTTTGTAAGTATAAACTTAAAAAGAGAAGGATATGAAATTATAGAAGCTGGAACAGGTGCTGAGGCTATTGAAAAAATAAATGAAAATAACGATATTTCAATAGCGCTTTTAGACGTGATGTTACCTGATATGAGTGGTATTGAAGTTTGTAAATATATAAGACAAAAATTCGATCAAGTTGGAATAATAATGCTTACTGCAAAGGCTCAAGAAGAAGACAAATTAGAAGGGTTTATATCAGGAGCTGATGACTATATAGTAAAACCATTTAGTATAAAAGAGCTATTAGTTAGAGTTGCAGCACTTCTTAGAAGAGTTAAAAAAGAAGAAAGTTCTATGAAATTAAATAAAATAGTTTCAGATCCATTTGAACTTGATTTAGATAAGAGAAAATTATTCAAAAATGGAAAAGAAATAGAACTTACTCCAACAGAGTTTTCAATTGTAAAATATTTAATGGTAAATGCAAAACAATCGCTTAGTAGAGATCAAATACTAACAGAAGTTTGGGGCAATAATTACTTGTATGATTTTAAAATAGTCGATGTAAATATAAGAAGAATAAGAAATAAAATAGAAGATGACCCATCAAAACCAAAATATATCCAAACTATTTGGGGTTATGGATATTGTTTTAGAAAGGAAGACTAGATTTTGAAATTACATTTAGAAGGTTTGAGAAGGAGAGTAGTAAAATATTATTTCATAATGATAATAATTACAGTCGCTTTGTTCGAAGTGTTATTTATGTTTTATATGAAAGAATATTACTACAGTATGGCAAAATCATACTTAGAGCAGCAAGTTAGATATACTCAAAGTAGTTATGACTCTACAGCTATGGACTCAACAAGCTTTCAAGATAAGATAAATAATATATTAGAAAAAGAGAGTCTCAGTCAAGATTCAAGTTACAAAGAGGTAAATAATGATTTTGCTGTTGCAATAGAAATTATAAATAAAAATAAAGAAATAATACTAGACCAATATGGTATAAAAACTAATGAAGTTGTCAATTATGAAGATGTAAATAAAGCTTTAGCTGGAAACGAAGACTATAGTTTTTCAATAAGTTCTATAATCGAAACAAAAGATCATATTATGAGTGTATCTGTACCTTTAAAGGTTAATAATGTGGTTGAAGGTGTCGTTAGATATAGCGTATCTTTAAATAAGGCAGATAGCGCAATTTTTAGAGTAGTATTTATGATATTTATAGGCGGACTTGTAATACTTTTAATATGTCTTCTTATAAGCCTAAGATTTGCAGATTCACTTATAAGGCCAATACAAGATTTGAAAAAGACTGCAAATCAACTTGCACAAGGAAATTATAATATAAAATTAGAAAATGAAAAACTTCATGACGATGAAATCGGAGATTTAGTCAGAACGTTTGATCATATGGCAAAAGAAATCGATAAAACTCGTAAATTAAAAGAAGAATTTATATCTTCAGTATCTCATGAGCTTAGAACTCCGCTTACATCTATAAAAGGATGGAGTGAGACTCTAGGATATGAAGGTATAAGCAGAGAAGAGCTTGATTTAGGGCTTGGAATTATACAAGATGAAACAGAAAGACTTATAACTTTAGTTGAAGAACTTCTTGATTTCTCTCGTCTTGCATCAGACAGAATAAGACTTCAAATCGACACAGTAAATGTCGTTAAACTTGCAAAAGACGTTGTAAATCAACTTGGAGTTAAGGCAAGCGAAAAGAATATTACACTTTTAACAGAATTTAATACAAAAGAAAGAGAAATAGCCGATATACAAGGTGATAAAAATAGACTAAAACAAGTTTTAATCAACCTTGTGCAAAATGCCCTTAAATTCACTGAAGAAGGAGGATATGTCGTTGTTAGACTGTCACAAGGTGACGAATATACGACTTTCTCTGTAGTCGATAATGGAATAGGTATAAAACAAGAAAACCTAGACAAAGTTTTAGAAAAATTCTTCCAAGAAGACTACCATAAATCTGGAAGTGGTATAGGCCTTGCCATAAGTAATGAAATAGTAAAATTACACAAAGGTAAATTAATATTAGAAAGTCAAAAAGGAGAAGGTACTTGTATTACCTTTACTTTAAAAAATAATTTAATGGATGCTATTGCAGAGGAAAAAATGTGATTTAATCACATTTTTTTCTTGTAATGAAAAGATTAAGATTATATATATTTTAATAATATAAATATAACAATAACTATACATAAATTTAAAATTATATATATGAAAGAGGAAAAGTATGAGAAACATAAAAATGGTAGTAGAATACGATGGAAGCAATTTTAAGGGCTTTCAAAAATTAAAAGATAACGAAAATACAATACAAGGAAAACTTGAATCTGTTTTAAGTCAAATGGCAGATGAAAATATAGAAATAATCGGTTCGGGAAGAACAGATATGGGAGTACACGCCTATGGACAAGTTGTAAACTTTAAAACTAACTCTCCTTTATCATTAAATAAAATGCATAAATATCTATATGAATACCTTCCACAATCAATTGCAATAAGAGAGATTGAGGAAGTTGATGATAGATTCCACAGCAGATATAATGCAAAGAGAAAGGTATATCTATACAAAATAGACAACAACGAATATCCAAATCCATTTAATAGAAAATACACTTGTCATGTGCCTAAAAAAATTGATTTAGATAAAATGAGAGCTGTTGCTGATGTACTCGTTGGTGAACATGATTTTACGAGTTTTTGTTCATCAAGGTCTAAAAAGAAAAGTCATGTAAGAGAAATTTACTCTATTTCTATAAATGAAAATAACGGATTAATAGAAATTTATGTAGAGGGCAATGGATTTTTATACAATATGGTGAGAATAATTGCAGGTACGCTTATTGATGCTGGACATAATAAAATTACACCAGAGGAAGTTAAAAATTTATTAGAATTAAAAGATAGATCAAAATCACCAGAGACAGCGCCATCAAAAGGATTGTTTTTATATAGAGTAAAATATTAAATAATATATACAAAATACGGTTGACATTTTTATCCAGTTGATTTATTATTAACTCATAAATAAGAATAAACTACTTATTAAAAAATTTAAAACAACAAATTCATTGAAAAAGAAAGTAATTTATTTTAAGTTTATAGAGAGCTGAGGATGGTGGAAGCTTGGCAATTTTAAAATATATGAAGAGAGCTTTGGAGAAGATTATCTGAACTTAAGTAGGATAATAGGAATACCTTGCCTTAAAAGGAAGAGTGAATAAGTTTATCTTATTAATTAGAGTGGTAACGCGGAAATATTTCGTCTCTTGATATTCAAGAGGCGTTTTTTAGAATATTTCAATAAGATAGATTTATTAATAAGAGTGGTACCGCGCAATGTCGCCTCTTAGTATTTAATACTAAGAGGCTTTTTTAATTTAGACATACAGGGAATTATATTGTTTAAAAAAATTACAGCGATATTTTAAATGATGTAATTTCTAATTTAAAATAAAATAATAAAAGTAATTTAGGGGGATAATAAAAATGAAAGAAAAAGTTGTATTAGCATATTCAGGAGGATTAGACACTTCAATAACTATTCCATGGTTAAAAGAAAATTATGATTTAGATGTTATAGCAGTTTGTGCAAATGTTGGTCAAGATGACGATATGAGCAAAATAGAAGAAAAAGCAAAAGCAAGTGGTGCTATAAAAGCTTATGTTGAAGATTTAAGAGAAGAATTTATAACTACTACTATATATCAAGCAATAAAAGCTGAGGTTTTATATGAAAATAGATATCCTTTAGGTACTGCACTTGCTAGACCTATAATAGCTAAAAAATTAGTTGAAATAGCTCAAAAAGAAGGAGCTAAATATATCTGCCACGGTTGTACAGGAAAAGGAAATGACCAAGTTAGATTTGAAGGAACTATAGCAGCACTTGATCCATCTATAAAAGTTATAGCTCCATGGAGAATATGGGATATAAAATCAAGAGAAGATGCAATAGATTACGCTAACGAACATAATATTGAGGTAGTTGCAACTAAGAAAAAAATATACTCAGTTGACGACAACTTATGGCATGTATCTACAGAAGGTGGAGATATAGAATATCTTGAAAATGAACACAATAAAGATATATACAAAAAAACTTGTGCTCCAGAAGATGCAGTAGATGAAGCTGAATATATAGAAATAGGATTCGAAAAAGGTATACCAGTATCTTTAAATGGTGAAAAATTATCACCAATAGAACTTGTTGAAGCAGTTGATAAATTAGGTGCTAAACACGGTATAGGTATAGTAGATATATTAGAAAATAGATTAGTTGGTATGAAATCAAGAGGTATATATGAAACTCCAGGAGGAGAAATATTCTATGCAGCACACAACTTTTTAGAAAGTGCTACATTAGATAAGGATACTCTTCACTTAAAACAAAGATTATCACTTGAATTTGCTGACTTAATATACAATGGGAAATGGTACTCTAAAACTTGTAAAGCAATAAATGCTTTCATGGATGAAACTCAAGAAAATGTTACAGGTTCTGTAAAATTAAAATTATACAAAGGTAATATAAAACCAGCTGGAATATTCAGTGACCATAAATTATATGATCAAAGTATATCTTCATTTGGAGATAGTGAATTATACGATCACAAAGATGCTGAAGGTTTCATAAACTTATTTACATTACCACTTAAAATAAATGCAATGACTCAAAATGGTAAAAAAATGACTAAATAATTGAGTTTATGCAATTTGAAGTTTTGATAAAGTGAATAAAAATGATATAAAAATACTGCCTTGGAATTTTAGGCAGTATTTTTTTTGAAAAAAATTATAAAGATGTATAAAAAGGAGGGAAATGGGAGATGATTTAGTTACCATGGAAAATAAAAGAAAGGAGTAGAATATGGGAGAATTATATACAGGATATCACGGAACAACGATATCTAGAGGAGAAAGTATTTTAAAAAATAAATACTACTTTGTTTCATATAAAGAAGACGAATGGCTTGGAAATGGAGTATACTTTTTTGAAAAAGATATAAACCAAGCAGTAGATTTTTGCACAAAAGCAAGACGATATGATGATTATATAATTTTAAAAAGTAAAATTGAAGCAGAAATATGCATAGATTTGGATAGATTGGAAACAATGACAATATTAGATAAAATAGCAAAAAAAATAAATAAAAGATATAAAAATTTAACAAATGGAAGATATACAAAACTTACAAATTGTGAAATACTAGAAGATTTATATAGAATAAAGCCATACGATCTAGTTAAGAAAACATTTGTTATACAGAAAAGAGATAAAATACAAAACACAAATTTTCTTTGGGTACAAGTCCAAATGTGTGTTAGAAACAGAGATTGCATAAAAACAATAGAGGAGGTAATTAGAAATGAAAGGAGTTACGTACTTAACTGAAATTGACAAAATCATAACTGAAATGACTGACGAAGAATTCTTAAAAGTATTCAAAAACACATACGAAGAAGACTCAAAAGTAAAAGAAGTCTATTCATATGATTTAGTCAAAGAAACTGAGGAATAAAGACGAGCGTTTGCCCGTCTTTTTTTCTATTAAATTTAAATATTTTCTAATATTTCATATATATTTTTTTAATCTTTGTCAATATTTATGATATAATAAACTTTGCATTAATTTGAAAGGAGATTGTAATTAAATGTCTAAAAGAAAACAAGTTACTGTTCCTATGGAAAAAATCAAAGAACAGGACAAATATATAAACGAAATAAAAAATGAAAACGAAAGATATTTCCACTTAACAGGAAAGAAAAAATCTTATTTTATACAAACATTTGGATGTCAAATGAATGAGCATGACTCTGAAAAATTAGGAGCTATGCTAAATGCTATGGGTTATGAGCCTTCTTTAATGGCTGATAATGCTGATTTAATAATATATAATACTTGTGCAGTTAGAGAAAATGCTGAACTTAAAGTTTACGGAAACTTAGGTCACTTAAAATTAATAAAAAGAAGAAATCCTAACTTAAAAATAGCTGTTTGCGGATGTATGATGCAACAACCTGCTATAGTTAAAGAAATAAAAGCTAAATACAAACATGTAGATTTAGTATTCGGTACTCACAACTTATACAAATTCCCAGAATTATTATCTGAATCAATGTCAAGTGATTCTATACTTATAGATGTATGGGATGTTGATGGTGAAGTTGTTGAAGGTTTAAGAAGTGATAGAAAATTCGAGCTTAAAGCATTCGTAAATATAATGTACGGTTGCAACAACTTCTGTACTTACTGTATAGTTCCTTATACAAGAGGTCGTGAAAGAAGTAGAAGACCAGAAGATATAATGAATGAAATAAAAGAATTAGTTGCTAATGGAACTAAAGAAGTTACTTTATTAGGCCAAAACGTAGACTCTTATGGTAAAACTTTAGAAGAAGAAGATAGAATGACTTTTGCTGAGCTTTTAAGAGCAGTTAACGAAATAGATGGATTAGAAAGAATAAGATTTATGACTTCTCATCCAAAAGATATATCTGATGAAGTTATATACGCTATGAGAGATTGCGACAAAGTTTGTGAATTCTTACACCTTCCAGTTCAATGCGGAAGTACTAAATTATTAAAGAAAATGAATAGACATTATTCTAAAGAAGATTACCTAAGAATAGTAGAAAAAGCTAAGGCTGAAGTTCCAAACATAGCATTCTCTACTGATATAATGGTAGGATTCCCAGGTGAAACTGAAGAAGATGTTGAAGATACACTTGATGTAATAAGACAAGTTAGATACGATAATGCGTTTACATTCATATACTCTAAGAGAACTGGTACTCCAGCTGCTAAGATGGAAGACCAAATACCAGAAGATGTTAAACACAAAAGATTTAACAGAGTATTAGAATTAGTTAACGAAATTTCAAAAGAAAACAACACTACTCATCAAGATGAAGTAGTAGAAATATTAGTTGAAGGTAAAAGTAAAACTGACGACACTAAATTCACTGGAAGAACTAGACAAAATAAACTAGTTAACTTCAGTGTTAAAAATCCAGATGCTGATTTAATCGGCAAATTAGTAAATGTTAAAATAACAGAAGCTGCTTTATCATTCTCATTAAACGGAGAAATGGTTGAGTAATTTTTAAGAAGACCTCTTTATAGAGATATATTATCTTTATAAAGGGGTTTTTATTTTTTGCCAAATAAGAAATGATATTCATTTATAAATTTTGATAAGTATAATTTATGTATATGTATTTTTAGAACTTCATACAGAAACTATTAATATATACAAAAAAGGGGCATTAAGCCCCTTATAAAATTAATTATTAAATTCAGTATGAGTCCAATTAGTATCTTGTATATATTTAGAAACTAAATCATGGCACATATCTGGGTGTATAGTTTCTTCAGTTGAGATAGTTATAGAAGACATTGATATAGCGTATTTTAATGTGTCTATTAAACTATATCCCTCCATATATCCTTTTGTGATTCCTGAAACGAAAGAATCTCCAGCACCTGTAACATTTACTACATTTACATCATTTGCTTTTAATTTACCTTCTTCAACACCATTGTTGTAGTAGATTCCATCTTCGTCAAGTGTGATAAATACATTTTTTACACCTAAGTCTGTGAAGTATTTACCTGCTTTTCTTAAATCATTTTCATTTTTGATTTTAAATCCACACATTATTTCAGCTTCATATCTGTTTGGTTTTATAGTGTGGAAGTATTTTACTAAATGAGTAACAGTTTTAGCTTTTGCAGCAGAAACTGGATCTAATATAAATTTAGTATCGTTAGTGAAATTTTTTAGTATATGTTCTACTATGTCAGGTCTGTCAGAATCTAAAACCATGTACTTAGAATTTTTTATTATGTCGGCTTTAGAATCTATAAATTCTGTTGTAAATTTGTCTATTATTTTCATATCTACAACCGCAGACATCATTTCGCCGAAATGATCAAGTACGGCCATGTAAGTAGGAGTGTGTCCACCTTCTACTATAAGAGAATCCTCCATATTGTAATTCATTTCTTTTGAATGTTGAAGGATACTTTTTCCTGTTTCATCATCACCTAAAACAGATATAAATTTTGTATTAACTCCAACTCTAGCCATACATTCAGCTATATTTCTGCAAACTCCCCCGAATGAAGTTCTAACTCTACCTGGGTTTGAGTCATTAGCTCTATAATCGTTATCTGTGAAACCACATATGTCAAAAACTGATACACCGAAAACTAGTGCATATGATCCATTATTGTTCATTTGTATCGTAACCTTTCTAAGAAAATTTAATAATTTTAAAAATAATAAATTCAAAAATCAATCTTAAATAATAAAGTTTCTTCATCTATAAAAATGATATTTGAAGAAATTTCTATTTTAATAATATCTTTATGATAAGCATTTTCTAATTTTTTATAACTTATAAGAAGTTATAGTCATTTAAAAAATATATATTTTATGATAAAGATGCATAGATAATGTAAATTAAGTGCCGAAAGGGGCATTTTTTTATTTTATCATAAATCAACCTTGGATTTCTACATATTTCTACAAAAATTGAGAAAAATAAAAAACAGGTAATATTTATATGAAAAATTAAATATATTTATACCATGATAATAAGGGGGAATTTATATGGATTATAGAAATTTATTTGATGGTATAGATGATAAAATAAAGCTGTCTAATGGGGTTTTATTAACACCAATAAATTTTGACAATGGAGCGACTACTCCACCTTTAAAAAGTGTTACACAAATAATTTACGATAATATAAAAAATTATGGACCGATAGCTAGAGGAGTTGGATTCAAGGGTGAATACTGCACGACCATGTTTAATAAAGCTAGAGATATAATATTGGATTTTTTTTGTGTTTTGGATAATGATGATTATACAGTAATATATACAAAATCGGATACAGAAGGCCTAAATGCACTTGCAAATGTACTTATACAAGATAAAGATGATATGGTTTTGACAACTAGAATGGAACATCACGCAAATGACCTTCCTTTTAGAAGGGTGGCAAAGATGGTTTATGTTGAGGTTGATGTTCTTGGAAGAATAAATATAGATGATATAGAAGAAGAGCTTATAAAGGCTAATGGAAAAATAAAAGTAGTTACAATTACGGGAGCTTCTAATGTAACAGGGTATATTACTCCAATTCACGATATTGCAAGATTAGCTCATAAATACGGTGCGGTTATAATAGTTGATGGGGCTCAATTAATTGCACATAGAGAAGTAAATTTAGCTGGGAATTCAAAAGATGAAGAAATCGACTTTTTGACTTTTTCGGCGCATAAGGCATATGCACCTTTTGGAAGCGGAGCAATAGTCGGTAAGAAGGATTATTTAAATGAAGAAGATCCATTTTTATCAGGAGGAGGATGTGTTGCTGGTGTGTTTGATGAAAGACTTATTTGGACTGCTGTTCCAGAAAAATACGAAGCAGGAACACAAAACTTCTTTGGAGCAATAGCTATGGCTAAGGCACTTTCAGATTTGAAAAATATAGGATTTCAAAATATAGAAATGCATGAAAAATTATTAAAAGATTATATTATAAATTCAATGAAGAGTATAAAAAATGTAATTATGTATGGAGATGTGGATTATACAGATGATAGAATTGGAGTAATACCATTTAATATTAAAAATAGGGATTATAGTGAGGTTTCTATCAAGATGGCAACTGAAAATGCTATTTCTTTAAGATCAGGTAAGTTCTGCGCTCATACTTATGTATATAGACTTCTTGGTGTAAGTGATAGTGATGCATATAGAGATGTTATATCAGGTGAATATTTTTATGGAATGATAAGAGCTAGTTTAGGGCTTTATAATACAAAAGATGAGGCGGATATATTTTTAAATGAATTAGATCAAATTTCAAATAGCAGAAACTCAAGAAGAGTTAGAAAACATATTGGACGAATAAGATTTTAATAGAAAAAATATAAATAGCATATAGATTTTAGCAAAGAAATAAATTAAATCTAATTATAAAAGATAGAGGGGAAACTCTCTATTTTTTTGTAGAATATATGAAAAATATAATTGTTTTTAAAACATAGGTATAAAAAATATTGTAAAAATAATGAAAATTTTATATAATTCCCAGTATGGAATAAGATTAAAAATTTACATAAAAAGAAAAAAATTCATAATTGAATTTTTAAAACATGAATATATCAAATTAAAATAGGTAATTTTAATCTTAGACAACAATGTAAAAGGAGAGAAAAAATGGACAACAAAAAAAAGAAAAAATCATTTAAGCTACCGACAGCTTATACAGTATTGCTAATAATAACAGCAATTATAGCAATAGTTTCACACTTTATACCTGGTGCTATACCAGCTGGTTTATCGGATTTTATAATGGCACCTATAAATGGTCTTAACAACTCAATCGATATTGCCATATTTGTTTTATTAATCGGCGGATTTTTAGGAATCACGACAAAAACAGGTGCACTTGATGCAGGTATTGCCTCAGTTGTATCAAAATTAAAAGGAAAAGAATTAATATTAATCCCGGTTCTTATGTTTTTATTCTCACTTGGAGGTACAAGTTTTGGGATGTCAGAAGAAACAATAGCTTTCACAGCGCTTGTAACGACTACTATGATAATAGCGGGATTTGATCCACTTGTATCAGTTGCAACAATAATATTAGGTTCAGGATGTGGTGTATTAGGGTCTACTGTAAACCCATTTTTAGTATCAGTTAGTATAGGTTCATTAAACGGTTCCGGAATAGAAGTAAACCAAGGTGTAGTTATAGCAATCAACACAATTTTATGGTTATCATCATTACTTATATCAATATACTTTGTTATGAATTACGCTAAAAAAGTTTATCAAAATAAAAATGAGAGCATACTTTCTGATTTAGAGATTGAACATGCTAATGAAGCATTTATAGGTAATAAATCAGGTGAAGAGGGAGTAGTAGAGTTTACACAAAAAAGAAAAATAGTATTAGCTTTATTTGCATTTACATTTATAATTATGGTTATTGGGATAATTCCGTGGGAAAAATTTGGAATAAATATATTTATATCTACTGGATTTTTAACAGGTTCTAGCTTAGGTAACTGGTGGTTTTCTGAGCTTGGAATGTGGTTTGTAATAATGTCAGTAATTATAGGAATTGTATATGGCATGAAAGAGGGCGAAATTGTCGATGCATTTTTAGCAGGGGCAGCAGATATGGTTGGTGTCGCTTTAGTTATAGGTGTATCAAGAGGTATATCTGTAATTATGGCTACAACAGGACTTGATGCATATGTACTTGCAAAAGCATCTGGAGTTTTAGTCGGAATGAGTCCAATAATATTTACGATAGTTGCTTATTTAATATATATGGCGCTTACATTCTTTATACCATCTACATCAGGGCTTGCAGGTTTATCAATGCCGATATTTGGGCCGCTTGCAGTTAGCTTAGGATTTAGTCCAGAGGTAATAATATCAATATTTAGTGCAGGAAGTGGTATCATAAATTTAGTTACACCTACAAGTGGTGTTATAATGGGAACACTTGCAATTGCAAAAGTTGACTACGAATCATGGGTAAAATTCGTGACAAAAATATTAATAGCTATATTTATAGCATCAGCATTAATTCTTTCAATTGCTATGATGGTTATAAAATAAATTATTATAGATATAAAAAGTTTAGAATAAGTTAAACTACACTAAAATATGATAAATATAATTATAAAATAAATTTTGAGAGGAAAATAAATATGGAATTTAATTTTAAAAATCCAAAACTAGAATTAGTTTTTAAATATTTTGAAGAGATTTCAAAAATTCCTAGAGGTTCAGGAAATGAAAAAGGAATAAGTGATTATTTAGCACAAGAAGGAAGAAGACTTGGTCTTGAAGTTATACAAGATGAGACTTTAAACGTAATAATAAAAAAAGAAGCATCTGAAGGATATGAAAATTCTCCTGCTGTAATACTTCAAGGTCATATGGATATGGTTTGTGAAAAAAACAAAGATGTAGACCACGATTTTTCAAAAGACCCAATCGAGCTAGAAGTAAAAGGAGATTACCTTTATGCAAAAGGGACAACACTAGGAGCAGATAACGGTATTGCAGTGGCAATGGGACTTGCCCTTTTAGCATCAGGTGATATAGCTACTCCAAAATTAGAAGTATTATTTACAGTAAATGAAGAAGTAAGCATGGAAGGCGCTATGAATTTAGACGGAAGTGTTTTTGATGGAAGATACATAATAAATCTAGATTCTGAAGAAGAAGGTAAAATAACAGTAAGCTGTGCCGGCGGAGTTACGGCTATTGCAAAAATCAAAAAAGAATTAAAAGATATAAGTGATAAAGATATTTTTGCTATAAATATAAAAGGACTAAAAGGTGGACACTCTGGTATCGAGATAGACAAAAAAAGAGCTAATTCAAATATACTTATAGGAAGAATTTTAAATAATCTTAAAAATAGCGATGTAGATTATGATTTAATCTCAATAAGCGGTGGTCTTAAAAATAATGCAATACCTCGTGAGGCTGAGGCGATTATAGCTTTAGATAAAGAATATGTAGAACAGGCAAATGATATTGTAACTTCAATGTTAGGTATATTTAAAAATGAATTTAAAACAAGTGATCCATCAATAGTTATTGAAATGCAAAAGATTGATGAAAAACACGAAAGAGCATTATCTGAGCAAGTTCAAGACAAAATAGTTAAAGTATTAAACTTAATGCCGAGAAACATTCAAACTATGAGTGCTGATATAGATGGACTTGTTGAAAGTTCTACAAATCTAGGTGTTGTAGTTACAGAAAATGAATATATAAAATTCGAATTCGCAACAAGAAGTTCAGTAAAAAGTTTAAAAGACGATATAAACGAAAGAATGGAATTATTGTGTGAATCTATTGGTGTAGAACTTGAATTAGAAGACGACTACCCTGAGTGGGAATATGCAAAAGACTCAAAACTTGAGCAAATATGTGTTGAAACATATGAAAAATTATACAATAAAAAGCCTGAAATAGTAGCAATTCATGCAGGGCTTGAATGTGGATTATTATTAGATGCAATAGAAGGAGCACAAGCAATATCAATTGGTCCAAATTTATTTGACGTTCATACTCCAGATGAACATATAGATATTTTATCTACTGAAAGAACATGGGATTACTTAGTTAGTATATTATGTAATATAAAATAAAACACCTTTAAAACATAAATTTTAACTTATCATATGTAAATCTCAAAGGAGGATAGATATGGTTGTAGTTTTCTTAAGAAGTATAGTTTTATATATAGCAGTACTGATTTCTATGAGAATTATGGGAAAAGGTGAAATTGCTGAGATGAATTGTTTTGACTTGGTCATAACACTTTTGATAGCTGAAGTTGCATCACTTCCAATGGAAAATAATGATATACCAATGATAAATGGTATAGCTGCACTTACTGGGCTTGTAGCAATGCAAACAATAATTTCATTTTTATCCTTGAAATTTAGAAAAGTATCTATAGTATTATCAGGGAAGCCATCAATATTAATTAATAAAGGTGAGATAGATTATAAAGAACTCAAAAAAGAGAGAGTAAGTATAAACGAACTTTTAGAACAACTTAGGATACAGGGATATTTTAATATAAAATATATCCAATATGCCATACTAGAAACTGATGGAAGCTTGAGCATTGTACCAACTTCAAATTATAATTCGACACCATCAAGACCTTTTTATCATTTGCCAATTCCTCTTATTTTGGATGGTTGTGTGATAAAAGAAAATTTAAAACAAATAAATAAAGATGAAGCGTGGCTCGATAGTATATTAAAATCACATGAAGTAAAAAAAGCAAAAGAGGTACTACTTTGCATTTTAGATGAATACGATAAAATATTAATTCAAAAGAAAAAGTGAGGATAAAATATGAGAAATACTATAATAGCACTTACATGGGTCATTTTATTTATACTTTTTGGAGTTTATATCGATAGCAAGGTTGAGACATTCTGTATTGATTATACAAAAGATGTTCAAGCGACATATGAGGTAATACATGATGAAAATTGGGATGAAGCAGATAAGAAGTTAGATGATTTAGTTAAAAAATTAGATAGACAAAAAGATTTTTGGTTAAAGGTTCTCGATCATCAATATTACGATGATTTAAATTTGGAGCTTGGTTTAGCTAAAAATGCAGTATATTGCAAAAATAAAATAAGGGGATTAGAATCACTTGAAAAAGTTGAATCTATTCTCCAAAATTTAATGGCTGACGAAAAATGTAATTGGAATTATATTTTTTAGATAAAAAAGGCATATAGAATACGAAATGTATTTTATATGCTTTTTTGCATTGAAATTTATTTGTTTTAGAACTTTAAATTATTATTTTAGGTTATTGTATAGTTATTTTAAATCTATTCTTTTATAAAATTTAAAAAGTTCTCTAGTATTTTAGCAGTTATTCCCCAAATTATGTAGTTTTTATATTCGTAAAATAAAGTTGAGTATTTCCCAACTGCAAATTTATAATTTTCTTTATTTGGAATCTTAGAATATGGGAAGTTTTCATTTACTTTTACCTCGACTTCATTTTCGAATTCTTCTGGTGATGAGTCGAGTAAGTATGTTATTGGAACACTAAAAACATGGTCAACTTCATCTTTATTGATAAGCAGATTTTCTATATCATTTTTTAATGCACTTTCTTTTATTATTCCTAAAAATGGATGTATTATGAGATTTGAGTGGTTTAAATATAAATCAAGTGGCGATATTATTTCTATATCATCTTGTGTTATACCTATTTCTTCACAAGTTTCTCTTATACAAGCAGTTTGTGGGTCTTCTCCTTTTTCAATTTTGCCACCAGGAAAAGCAATTTCATTTGGTTGGCTTCTAAGCGTTTTAGATCTTACTTCGAATAATATCTCGTAAGAATTATTTCTTTTTATTATAGGAATTAAGACAGAAGCCCTTTTCATATTTTGATAGCCATTTATATATGGAGTAAATCCACTGAATTTATCTTTAATGTCTTTAATATTATCAACCATAAGTTAAATTACTCCTTTCAAAAAAATATCATATAGATATTATAGACTAGATTTTAGAAAATATAAATTATAAAGGAATAGAAAATTTATCTACAATATAAAACAAATTTTGTGTTATAAGTATAAATTTCTAAGTATGTAAAAGGAAATTCGATAAATTATTATCAAAATGAAAAAAGTATGTTAAAATTAATGCAAAATTACCAAAATAAGTATAAAATAAAAGGTAAAAAACAAATTACGGACGCATTTTGTTCGTATAAGGGGGGACTTTAAGTTGGACAAATTATATGACGTGATAATAATTGGCTCTGGAGTAGTGGGAAATGCTATTGCCAGGGAAATGTCTAGATATAATTTAAAAATAGGGGTACTAGAAAAAGAATTAGATGTATGTAATGAGACAAGCGCAAGAAATTCAGGGGTACTTCATGCTGGATTTAATAACAAGCCTGGGACACTTATGGCTAAATTCTGTGTTGAAGGGAATCAGGGGTTTGATCAAGTTGCTAAAGAACTAGGAGTACCGTTTAAAAGATGTGGGAAACTAGTTGTTGGATTTAGCGAAGAAGATAAAGAAAAATTAATCGCAATGAAAGAGCAAGGCGAAAAAAATGGTGTTAAGGGGCTTGAGATAATAGGCAAAGACAAAATAAAAGAAATTGAGCCAAATATCGACGGTGAATTTGCGATGTGGTCAAAGACTACAGGTATACTAAATCCATATTTACTTACAATAGCTCTTGCTGAAAATGCAGCGGCAAATGGGGCAGAATATTATTTTGGAAATGAAGTAATTGATATCAAAAGAGTAGATGATATTTACAATATAAAAACTAAAAAAGATACATATAAAACTAGATGGGTAGTAAATGCAGCAGGACTTTACAGCGATAGAGTTTCAAAAATGCTTGGAATTGACGATTATACAATCCATCCATGCAGGGGGGAATATTTTATATTAGATGAAAAAGTAGGCTCAAAATTAAGCCTTCCAGCATATCCAGTTCCAAATCCAAAAGAAGGTGGGCTTGGAATCCATTTAACTCCAACAATCGACGGAAATGTATTTATCGGTCCAAGTAGTGAATATATAGATGAAAGGGATGATTATTCTGCTACACAAAAGATAATGGACTTACTTATTAAAGACGGAGGAAGAATATTTCCACATATAAGAAGAGATGATTTTATAAGAAACTTCGCTGGAATTAGACCAAAGCTTGCATCAAAAGAAGAAGGTGGATACCACGATTTTGTAATCGAAATGAGAGATAAATCACCAAATACTATAAATTTAGTCGGGATAGAATCTCCAGGGCTTACAAGTTCAACTCCAATTGCAAAATATGTAGTTTCTTTATTAAAACAAAAAGAAGAACTTACAGAAAACGAAAACTTTAATCCAATTAGAAAACCTATAGTCACTTTTAATGATAAGTCAGTAGAAGAAAAAGAAGCTTTAATTAAAGAAAATCCTGACTATGGCGAAGTAATTTGCAGATGTCAAACTATAACAAAGGCAGAAATTTTAGAAGCTATAAACAACCCACTAGGAGTTGAAACTCTAACTGGAATCAAATATAGATGTAGAGCGATGATGGGAAGATGCCAAGGTGGTTATTGTGAAACAAGAATAGCAGGTTTACTAGAAGAAGTTAAACATAAAAATAGAGAAGATGTGCTTTATTCAAGAGAAGGTTCTAATATGTTTGTTGGGAAGGTGAGAGACTAATGGTTGAAAATAAAGATGTAGTAATAGTTGGGGGTGGTCCTGCAGGTCTTGCAGCAACTTTAGAGCTAAAACACAAGGGAATAGAAGATATACTTATTGTCGAAAGAGAAGACAAATTAGGTGGCATATTAAAACAATGTATTCACGATGGTTTTGGGCTTACTCGTTTTAAAGAGACATTAAGCGGTCCTGAATATGCAGATAGATTTATAAAAGAAGTAAAAAAAGAAAAAATAGATTATATTACAGATGCGACAGTTATTGATGTAAATAATGAAAAGATAGTAACTGCTGCAACAAGAGATGGACTAAAACAATATAAGGCAAAGGCTGTAGTTTTGACTATGGGTTGTAGAGAAAGAACAAGGGGAGCGATTTCTACTCCAGGTACAAGACCAGCAGGAATATACAATGCTGGTGTTGCGCAAAGATATATAAATTTAACTAATACAATGGTCGGCAAAAAAGTTGTAATCTTGGGTTCAGGAGATATCGGCCTTATAATGGCGAGAAGACTTACTCTTGAAGGGGCAAAAGTAGAGGCAGTAATCGAGCTTTCACCATATGCAAATGGACTTCCAAGAAATATAGAACAATGTTTAAATGACTACAATATACCTCTATATTTAAGCCACACAATAACTAATATAGAAGGAAAAAGCAGATTAGAAGCTGTTGTTGTTAGCAAAGTCGATGAAGTAACTAAAAAAGTTATTCCAGGAACTCAAAAAAGATACGAATGTGACACTTTAATACTTTCAATTGGTCTTATTCCAGAAAATGAATTATCATTAAAAGCAGGTGTAGTGCTAGATCCTAGAACAAAAGGTGCAGTAGTTGATGAAAATTATCAAACTTCAGTAGAAGGAATATTCGCAGCGGGAAATGTTCTTCAAGTTCACGACTTAGTAGACTTTGTCTCACTAGAAGCTGAAAGACTTGCAGACCACGTTTGTGAATATATAAATGACGGAAAGTTAGCTGAGAGCAGTATAAATATAGAAGCTGGCGAAAATATAAACCATACAATTCCACAAAAAATAAGTGGAACTAAGGATTTTGTGCTTTCATTTAGAGTTAGAAAGCCTTTTAAAGAATGTAAAGTGGATATAATGCAAGATGGCGAAGTTATAAAGACTAAGAAATATAAAAAGGCGATACCAGCTGAAATGGTTCAAATAAAAATTTTAAAAGATGAAATAAAACAAAATGGGGATTTGAAGGTGATTATAAGTGAATAGAAAATTTACATGTATAGTTTGTCCAAATGGATGTGAGATAGAAGTAGATTATGAAGGAAAAGATATAAAAAATATTGAAGGAGAAGGTTGTAAAAAAGGTAAAGAATATGTAGTTCAAGAACTTACTGACCCAAGACGTAATATAGCTTCTTCTGTAGTTTTACTAAACGGTGAGCTTCCACTTGTGAGCGTAAGACTGACAAAACCAGTTCCAAAAGCTAAAATATTTGACGTTATGGATATAATAAAAGGCATAAAATTAGAAGCTCCAGTAGAAGTAGGCGATGTAGTTGTAAAAAATATAATGGGATACGACAGCGACCTTATCGTTACAAAACAAGTAGGTGTAAAATAAAATGTCTCAAATAAATAAAATACTAGATAATATAAAGTTGCCTCAAATTATGAAAGTAAGCCAGATATTTGATGATAGTAAGCTTGAAAATGTTGAAAAATATTTAAATCAAAAGCTAATTGATAAAAATATTAAAGATAAAATAAAACCAGGAATGAAAATAGCTATAACTGGTGGAAGTAGGGGGATTAGCCATTATAAAGAGCTTATGAAAACTGTTGTAAGCTTTGTTAAAGAATGTGGTGGAGTTCCATTTATAGTACCATCTATGGGAAGCCACGGTGGCGGAACATCTGAAGGTCAGGAAAATATGCTAAAAAAACTAGGCATAACTAAAGATACTGTGGGCTGTGAAATAATATCTTCTATGGATGTTATGGAAGTTGGGAGAACTTCAAAAGATTTACCTGTTTATATCGATAAAAATGCAGCAAATGCAGATGGAATTATATTGTTAAACAGAGTAAAGTTACATACTTCATTTAGAGGAAAATACGAAAGTGGACTCATTAAAATGATGGCAATCGGTCTTGCAAAACGAAAAGGTGCAGATATGACACATTCGCTTAGATATGAAAATATGGCTAATAATCTGCTTGAAGTAGGGACAATTGCCATTAATAACTTAAATATAATCTGTGGCGTCGCATCTATAGAAAATGGATATAACGAAGTTAACGATGTATTTGTGCTACATAAAGATGAAATTTTAGAAGAAGAACCTAAGATTTTGGAAAAATCAAAACACCTTATGTCTAGAATATATCTAGATGATATAGATGTACTTATCGTAAATGAAATAGGCAAAAATATAAGCGGTACTGGAGTTGATACAAATATTGTGGGAAGATTTCATACAAATGCCGCAAGTGGAGGCCCAAATACTATAAAACTTGGATTTTTAGATATAAGCGAAAAAAGTGGTGGCAATGCAAATGGAATGGGTCTTGCGGACTTTATATCTAAAAAATTTCAAAACAAAATAGATTTTCCTGCAACTTATATAAATGCAATTACATCAACTGAACCAAATAGCGTAAAAATGCCACTTGTTTTGGATAATGATAAATATGTATTTAAAGGGTGCGTAAAGCTTTGTGGAGCTTTAAATTTAGATGATATAAAACTTGTTATAATAAACAATACAAAAGAACTAGACGAGATTTATATGAGCAAGGCTGCATTTGAAAATGTTGTAGATAAATCAAAGGTTAAAAAGGAATCAGATTTATTTGATATACCATTTGATAAAGAAGATAATTTAGATGTATTTAAAAAATAAATACAGAATATTTGTATTTAAGTAAAGTTTTAAATATTAATGTGTATAAAATACCTATTGTATAAAAAGATACGATAGGTATTTTTTAGGTAAAAAATGTGCATGCCATTTATGTTAAATAAAATTAAAAAAACTAGCGATTAATGTTAAAATAACGTAAAAATAATATACATCATGTTAATGAATAGTAAAAATTCCTTTTTAACAACTAATTTTCAGAAAATTTATAATATAATAAAAGTAAATAAGAAAGGAGTGATACTATGACAGGTATAGCTTGGATATTTATGGGAGTTGCATGGACTATAATTATAGGAGCTGCAGTTTTGGCAATGAAGGAAATCGTAAAAAACAGTTAAAAATAACTAGTAGGAGAAAAACAATTAATCTATGAACTATTATGACATATATAAAAATTATCTATATATAGATAAAAAACAGTTTTTAAATTTCAATAAGTATAGTTTAAAGTATAAAAAAGCTCTTTAAGGAAAATATATTTCTTTAAAGAGCTTTTTTCTTGAAAATTTATAATTTAGAAATCAAGACGACTGCAAAAAAGATTATAAAATATGTTATAATGGATATTTAGAAAAAGTTATTAACAAAACTTATTAAGAGAAAAGATAAATTTAATTAGTATATATTGTATTAAAAAGATAACAATAAAATATTACGACTTAAAATAAAAAAGAAAGGAGTAGCCAATATATTTTGGCAATATAAACAAAATGGAAATCGACAGAAGTAAATTAACTCCTATGATGAAACAGTATTTCGATACGAAAGAAAAATATCCTGATTGTATATTGTTTTTTAGATTAGGAGATTTTTATGAAATGTTCTTTGAAGATGCAATAGTAGCATCAAAAGTACTAGAAATAGCGCTAACAGGAAAAGCTTGTGGGCTTGAAGAAAGGGCTCCTATGTGTGGAGTTCCGTTTCATGCTGCAAATGCATATATATCAAAATTAGTTGAAAACGGATATAAAGTAGCAATAGGCGAACAAATGGAAGATCCAGCTCTTGCAAAAGGAATCGTGAAAAGAGAAGTAATAAGAGTTGTAACTCCAGGTACTGTTCTTGAAGGAAATTTACTTGAAAACAAGAAAAATAACTACCTTATGTCTTTATATAAAGAAAATGATAATATAGGTCTTTCTTATGTAGATATAAGTACAGGTGAGACTAATGCGACTGTCTTAAAAAGAGACAAGTTAATCGAGGAAATCGCAAAAGTTTCTCCATCTGAGATAATAATAAATGATTTAGATTATATAAAAAATCTAGAGGCCATTGCTTCTTTATCAAATATATATTTAAATACAAATTTTGATGAAGCTTATTTAGATGAAAATATATTAAAACAATACTTTAGCGATGAGTATCTAAGCAAAGTTAAATTTGATGAGAATGGACTTATAAATAGAAGTTTATGTGTTTTATTAAACTATATATACAATACTCAAAAACAAGTAACTTCTAATATAAATAATATAAACGTATACAACTCATCAAATTACATGGTGCTTGATATGTTTACTCGTTCAAACTTAGAGCTTACAGAAACTATAAGAACTAAGAAAAAGAAAGGCTCACTACTTCACGTACTAGATAAAACTTCGACTGCTATGGGTGGAAGAATGCTTAGAAAATATGTTGAAGAGCCATTAGTGGATAAAAAGAGAATACAAAATAGATTAGACGTAATTGAGGAGATAAAAGACGATTACTCACTTAGAATCGATTTAATCGAAACCTTAAAAAATGTATATGATATAGAGCGTATATGCGGTAAAATCGCGTTTGAAAAAGTTACACCAAAAGAACTTATAAACTTAAAAAACTCGATTGAAAAATTGCCAGAATTAAAAAGAAGAATAGAAGATTCTGATGCTGAGATACTAAAAAACTATGCAGGTAAGATGGAAACACTTGATGATATTTACGACTTAATAGATAGAGCAATACTTCCAGAGCCTAGCATAACTATAAAAGATGGAAATATAATTCAGTCAAGCTATAATGAAGAATTAAGAGAGCTTAGAGAAGTTTCAACAAACGGCGCGTTTATGATTAAAGAAATCGAAAACCGTGAGAAAGAAAAAACAGGAGTTAAATCTTTAAAAATAGGATTTAATAAAGTGTTTGGATATTATATAGAAATAACAAAGGCTAACTTAGCAACCGCTAATATAGACGATAGCTATATAAGAAAGCAAACCCTAAGTAATGCAGAAAGATATATAACTGAAGAATTAAAAATAATAGAAGATAAAATACTTCATGCAAAAGAAAAAATAGGTGTGCTTGAATACGAATTATTTGTACAAGTTAGAAAATACATCTACGATAATATAGATAGAATACAAAATGTAGCTAAAATAATAGCAAATATAGATGTATTTACCTCATTTGCAACAGTGGCTGACTTAAATAACTATGTAAAACCTAATATAAACGACAACAATAAACTTGATATTAAAAACGGACGTCACCCAGTTGTTGAAAATATAGTTGGTGAAGAAAACTTTGTGCCAAACGACACTTATTTAAGTGACGATGAAAATATTATAAATATAATCACAGGGCCTAATATGGCAGGTAAATCGACTTATATGAGACAAAGTGCGATAATAGTACTTATGGCACATATGGGAAGTTTTGTCCCAGCGGATTTTGCAGATATTCCAATATGCGATAGAATATTTACAAGAGTTGGGGCGAGTGATGACTTGTCTTCTGGCCAATCTACATTTATGGTAGAGATGAACGAAGTTTCACAAATACTTAAAAATGCTACTTCAAAGAGTTTCGTAATCTTAGACGAAATCGGTAGGGGTACATCGACTTACGACGGTATAAGTTTAGCTTGGGCTATAGTTGAATATATACAAAGCAATATAAAATGTAAGACTTTATTTGCGACTCACTATCACGAGCTTACAGATTTAGAAAACGAGTTTAGAGAAGTTAAAAACTACTCGATTTCAGTAAAAGACGACGGAGAAAATATAATATTCCTTAGAAAAATAGTTGAACAACCAGCGGATAAAAGTTACGGTATATACGTTGCAAAACTTGCAAAACTACCAGATCAAGTTATAGAACGTTCATCAGAAATTTTAAGCGATTTAGAGAAAAACCATATATTTAATGGTGAAGTCTTAACTGGTAATTTTGATAAAGATAAAATAGCAAAAACTAATTCCGAAGTTGCTATAACTTCTACAATAGATATTTCTAAAGAAGTTGTAAAAGAAAGTGATAATAAATCTTTATACAATGCACCACAAGATTTATTTAGTTTTGAAAATGAACTAAATAAAATCGAAAACTCTAATTTAAAAAATGAATATGACTCTTTAAAATTAGAGCATGAGACTTTATTAAAAGAACATAAAAAAATGAAAAAAGATTATAATAAATTAAATGCAAATTATACTAAATTAAAAGAAGAAGATTCGCAAATATCATTTGGAAATATAACTCCAAATAGCGAAGTATTAGACGAGCTTTTAAACTTAGATATATTAAATATGAATTTAATCGACTGTGTAAACACATTATATAATCTACAAAAAAAAGCAAAAGAAAATAAGTAATCGGTTATTTGAACTTAAACCAAAATAACCTCTTGGAGGGATTAGATGGGTAAGTATATAAATATTTTAGATGATTTAACAATAAATAAAATAGCTGCAGGAGAGGTCGTTGAAAGACCTTCTTCTGTAGTAAAAGAACTTTTAGAAAATGCAATAGATTCAGGAGCGACTCAAGTTGTGGTAGATATTACTGATGGCGGGAAAAAATGTATTAAAATAAGCGATAACGGAGGAGGAATATTATCTAGTGAAGTCGAAAAATGCTTTTTAAGACATGCTACAAGTAAGATAAAAAGTATAGACGATTTATTTGACTTATACTCACTTGGTTTTAGAGGAGAGGCATTAGCTTCAATATCTGCTGTTTCAAATATAGAAATGGTCACAAAAACGAAAGAAGAGATGATAGGGACAAAGATAGTTTTAAGCGGTTCAAAGATAATTAAAAAAGAGCCCGTTGGAACAAAAGATGGTACAACAATAACTGTAAAAGACTTGTTTTTCAACACTCCAGTTAGAGCTAAATTTTTAAAATCAACTCACGCCGAAACTATTAATATAAGTGATTTGATAAATAAACTTGCAATAGGTAATCCAAATGTAAGATTAAAATATATAAATAATTCAAAACTTATGTTAAATACGCCTGGAGATAACAAACTTATAAGTGTAATAAGAAGTATTTATGGAAAAGAAATCACAGACAATTTAATTGAAGTAGATTATGAAGATGAAAAAATAAAAATCTCTGGATATATTGGAAATAACAATATATATAGATCTAATAAAAATCTTCAACATATCTATATAAACAAGCGTTTTGTAAAAAGTAAGGTAATATTAGATGCTATAAATGAAAGTTATAAAAGTATAATTCCAATAAATAAATTTGGCGTTTGCTTTTTAAATATAAAAATCAATCCGAGCGAAATCGACGTAAATATACACCCTACAAAGCTTGAAGTGAAATTCCAAGACGAAAAAGAAGTGTATATAAAAATAAGAGATGTAATAAAAAATAAGCTTTTAAATATAAGCCTTATAGGAAAATATAAATCTTATGATAGTAGTGAAAATTACGTCCAAAATAAATTAAATCAAATTGAAGAAAATAAAACAGAAGTCCAAAATATTAATGTAGCGAAGAATATAGAATATAAAGTAAAAGAAAATAATGAATATGAGAACAAAGACCAAGAAGCCATTAAAATAAATGAAAGAGATGATTTATCAACATTTAAATCTTTTAAAGAGGCTTTAGAAGAAAAAAATCATATAGATAAATCAAAAGAAGATTTACATGATGATATAAGCTATGGTGAATCTTTAAATAATAACAATTTCGATAGAATTCATGAGGAAGAACAATCTGACTACTATAGCAATATGGGTTATATAGAAAATAATACTAAAGAAAGTAAATATAACGATATCGATAAGAAATTAGAAGAAATATCGACACAAGCATCATTTTTAGAAGAACAAGATGATATACTAGATAAAATAGTTGATAATTCACAAAATACTCATTTTAGAGCTAGTGATTTTAAGGTAATTGGAACGATTTTAAATACTTATATAGTACTTGAAAAAGGGACTTCTATGTATTTATTAGACCAACATGCCGCTCACGAAAAAGTTCTTTATGAGGAGTATATGACTAAGTTTAAAAATCAAAATATCGATATGCAGATGTTACTTGATCCAATTGTAATTGAACTTTCTAGTGTAGATATGTTAGATGTTGAAAAAAATCTTAATTTATTTATGAAGTTCGGTTTTGAAATCGAGATATTTGGAGATAATCATATTATGGTCAGAGGTGTGCCGAATATTTTTGGAGTTGCACAATCTGAAAAATTTATATTCCAAATAATAGACAATATAGGGGACTTAGAAAGTAGCTACGATTTAAAAATGGATAAAATAGCATCTATGTCTTGTAGAGCAGCTATTAAGGCAAACGACAAAATCCATTTTGATGAGATAAATTCACTGCTTTCAAAAATGGAAAAGTGTGAAAATCCATACACTTGCCCACATGGCAGACCTTCGATGGTCGAAATATCAAAAAAAGAAATAGAAAAAATGTTTAAGAGAATTATGTAAATATATAAATTAGAATTGAGGAAGATATATAATGAAGAAAATACCGCTTATAATACTTACAGGTCCAACAGCAGTTGGAAAAACTGATTTATCGATTAAGCTTTCTAAATCATTAAATGCAGAGATAATATCTGCAGATTCAATGCAAATATATAAATATATGGATATAGGTAGTGCAAAAGTCACAAAAGAAGAGATGGACGGGGTAGTTCATTATATGATAGATGAAGTAACACCTGATGTTCCCTTTTCAGTAAGTGAGTTTCAAATGCGAAGCGAAAAATATATAGAAGAAATAAATAAAAAAGGAAAAAGCGTACTTATAACTGGTGGAACAGGGCTATATCTAAACTCTCTTATATACAATATGGACTTTGCAAAATCAAATGCAAATAATAAAATAAGAGAAAAATTAGAACAAGAACTGGCAGAAAACGGCATAGATTATATGCATGAAAAACTAAGAGGTTTAGATGAAGAGGCAGCAAACAGAATCCACAAAAACAACACAAAGAGGGTTATAAGAGCTATAGAAGTTTGTATGAGTGGACAAAAAATGAACGATTTTTCAAAAGATCTTAGATACAACGAAAAATACAAACCTATAATAATAGTTTTAAATAGAGATAGGGAAGTTTTATATCAAAGAATAAATAAAAGAGTGGATATAATGCTAGAAAATGGACTATTAGACGAAGTTAAAGAACTACTTAAAATGGGTTATACAAAAGATATGATTTCTATGCAGGGGATAGGATATAAAGAAATGATAAAATATCTAGATGGTGAGTATACTTATGATGAAGCTATAGAAATTATAAAAAGAGATTCAAGAAGATATGCAAAGCGCCAGTTAACTTGGTTTAAAAGATATCAAGATGCTAAGTGGTTCGATTTAGATAAATACCAAGATATAGAAATTTTAAAAGAAGATATCATTAATCATATTGAAAAATTGCTAGAAATTGTATAAAATAATAGTATAGAGTACTATATAAATTATTGAATACAAGAAATTACTATGTGATTTTTGTAACAATAACACTTAAATGTACAAAGAAAATCTATGAGGATTTTTGGGATAAAGATTTCTTTATAGATTTTCTAAAATTAATAAAAATATAAATAAACTTATCAGGGAGGGCATTAAAATGAAAAATACAGTTTTAAATTTACAAGATTTATTTTTAAATAATGCTAGAAAAGAAAGAATACCAGTTACAATATTCTTAATGAATGGGGTACAAGTAAAAGGAAATGTAAGAGGATTTGATAGTTATATAATCTTACTTGAAGGTGAAAACAGACAACAAAACATGATATATAAACATGCTGTTTCAACAATAGTACCAAGTAAATACATAAACTTACAAAATCAACAAAATAATAGATAGTACTATATAAATTAAAATTATTTTAAATTTAGAATTTTTCTAGAAGAAAAGGTACTTATGTAAATTAATAATTATTTATTAGTTTATATAAGTACCTTTTTTCTGTCTTGAACAAAGAAAAAGTGTATGTTAAAATTTAAAATGTTGGATAATTATAGATAAAATAAAAATATAAAATTAGATAAATTTTATACAATAACTTAAAAAAATATAGTTTATATATAAATAAAAATAAAGTAGGAGAAAGATATGTTAAAAGAAACTAGCGAATTATTAAAACAGTTTTATGATTTAGATGATGAAGTATTTGAATTATCACAAGAAGTAATGGAAGATATAAAAGAAAAATTTGATGAAATAAAAGAAATAAGAGAATTTAACCAATATAAAGTGTTAAAAGCAATGCAAGAAGCTAATTTATCAGACAACCACTTCAACTGGACAACAGGATACGGATACAATGATATCGGTAGAGAAAAAGTTGAAGAAATATATGCAAATGTATTTGGGGCTGAAGATGCACTTGTTAGACCTATAATAGTTAATGGAACACATGCACTTAGCTTATGTGTACAAGGGCTTGTTAGACCAGGAGATGAGATTTTATCAATAACATCAACTCCATATGATACCTTACAAGGAGTTATCGGTATAAGAGAAGAAAAAGGTTCATTAAAAGAATACGGAGTTACTTACGATGAAGTTGATTTCTTAGAAAATGGAGATATAGACTTAGAAGGTGTTAAGAAAAAAATAAACGAGAGAACTAAATTAGTAATGATTCAAAGGTCAAAAGGTTACTCTTGGAGAAAATCACTTAGTATAGCTGATATAAAAGAAGCTATAGATGTTGTTAAATCTGTAAATAAAGACATAATAGTTATGGTAGATAACTGCTACGGTGAATTCTTAGACACTAAAGAACCAACAGAAGTAGGAGCAGATGTAATGGCTGGTTCACTTATCAAAAATCCAGGGGGTGGGCTTGCTTTAACTGGTGGATATATAGCTGGTAGAGCTGACTTAATAGAAATGATATCTTATAGATTAACATCACCAGGAATAGGTAAAGAATGTGGACTTACTTTCGGAACTACAAGAACTGTACTTCAAGGATTCTTTATGGCACCATATGTTACATCACAAGCTGTAATGGGAGCTATATTCTGTGCTAGAGCTTTTGAAAAATTAGGATACGATGTTCTTCCAAAATACGACGATTTAAGAAGTGATATAATACAAGTTATAAAACTTAACAATGCTGAAGAAGTTATAAGCTTCTGCCAAGGTGTACAAGCAGCAGCTCCAGTTGATGCATTTGTAAAACCAGTTCCATGGGCAATGCCAGGATATGAAGACGAAGTAATAATGGCAGCAGGTGCATTCGTTCAAGGTTCATCAATCGAACTTAGTGCCGATGCCCCAATAAGAGAACCATACAACGTATACTTCCAAGGTGGACTTACATTTGACCATTCAAAAATGGGAACTTTAAAAGCTATACAAGCTATTAAAAAGATGAAAGAAGAAAATAAATAGATATAGAATTTGTAACAAAAATATGAGTATTTTAATAATATATTATTAAAATAGTTGCACACTTCATGTCTTGACTCTTTAAAATGGGTGATATAAATTACTTTATAACACCCATTTTATATGTAAAAAGGAGTGGGAGTGTAAATTGATTTGTGCTTTAGAGTAATTTCGCTCATCTATAGTAATTTATTTATTAATAATATTTGTAAATATAAAATAAAGTTTCTATAAACTATTTTCCATTTCATATAAAACCCTATCTCGATTTAAAACATTTATATATCTAATTTTAGTATTTTTATCCTTATTTTCCACAGCCTTATAGTACATAGAATGTGTATTTGAAACTGTATTTACAAATAAATAATCTTTGTTTTTAAGAAGAGCTGTATCGAAGTGTTCGACACCACAGGCTATAAATACCCAATTAGGAAGAACTTCTTTCATGGAGTTTATCCAAGAGTCATTTCCACCTATACATATTGCATTTAAGTTATTTAACTTATTTATATCGACCTCATTATTAGTAGGCAGAGTATCTTCACAATTAGATAAATTAAACATTAAATTTCTAAGTTCAGCTAATTCATCTTTTATGCTTGGTTCTAAGGTGATTTCTTCTTCTAATTGCTTATTTTTATTTTCAAGGAGTCTGATTTTTTCTTTTAACTCTTCATTTTCTTTTTCCAAATCACTTTTAGTTTTATTAAATTTTGCTTCTAAATCGTGCTTTTCTTGAATTATTTTATTGACAAAAGCATCTTGTTCTAATAGTTTGTCTTTGTCGGCAATATCTCTAAAATAAATCTTTTTGGCATCTTTGTATGTTTCCAAAAGCCTTCTTAATTTAGTCGCAACTATTATATATGAATATAAAATATCGTAATTTAAAGGATCTACTTGACCATTGCAATTAATCCAAATATTTATCAATTCACAAATTTCATTTGAAGTGCTATTTGGTTTATTATTAAGTAATGGAATAATATTTAATCCTTCAAGTTCATACACAAAATCTAGAGCATATGCTATTCTTTGATAATCGTTTAACTTTTCAAAATCTAATGAACCGTCTTCTTTTTGCATATATAATTCATTTAATCCCTTAGTTATATTAGGGTATTTATCACATAAATCAATTTCAATTTGTTTTAACTTTTTCTTTCTATCTTTATCTATATAAGTATATTTTAATATGCTTTGAACAAGTGGATTTGTTCTAAGTTTGACCATTTCTTGAAACGCTATAAAGAAAAAGTCATCTTCATCTAATTTTTTATTTTCACTTTGGGCTAAAATTATAGTAGCTGCATAATTCCCAAGCAACTCCTCTAGAGAGACTGTATTTGGTTTTATAGATAATTCGCTTAGCCTAACTATATTGTTGCTGTTTTTTACTAATAAATTCGCTTTTTTATAAGTCATTCTAAGTATATAATAAAACTCTTTTTCTTCACCACTAGTTATAATACCGAGAGTTTTTTTATAATACAATTCCTCTTCTAACAATCTAGAATTGGCTAAATTGTAGTAAGCGCATTCTTTTGAATAATTATCGTACTTTTTTTTATTTGAATTATATACTTTATCTATATATTTATAGGATTGTTTTGTAGCACAAAGAGATGTACATACAAAGTAGTTGAGTTTACATTCATAACTATTTTGATTTTTAGTTTGTTTCAAAATATACCTCCATAATATTCCTAAAATTATCTTATATAAAAGATAACATATATTTAATCAAAAATGTTTTTTTATTTTAAAAAATTAGGATTATATTATTTTTTTGTAAAATTATTAACTTATATTATTATTATATTAAAATTATGGATAAATAAAATTTTAATTGTATAATATAGTTACTAGATAAATTATTTTGGAGGGTTTTAAAACTTTATGAATATTACTATTTTTTTAGGAGCAGGTGCATCAGCAGCAGAAAACTTACCAATACAAAATGAACTATTTTCGCAGTATTTTAAATATATATTGCCTAAAAATAAAGATACTAGGATGAATAAAGAATTGACGAAATTTTTTAAAGATTTATTTTTTATAGATGTTACAAGTGATGTCGACAGCATAAATTTTCCGACTTTTGAAGAGGTACTTGGAGTACTAGATTTGGCAGAACAAAAAAGGGAGTCTTTTAAAAATTATAAATCAGAAAGCTATAATGACAATAATACGAGTATATCTTATATAAGACAGTCACTTATTATGCTTACAGCTTATACTTTAAATAATGCAAATAGTAGGAGTAATAGCTATCATAAATTATTACTTGAAAATTTAGGTAAACAAAATATGCTACAAAACACAACATTTATAAGTGCAAATTACGATATACATATAGATAATGCAATAGCGAGTTTATATGATGCAAATAAATTTCCGGTTATGCTAAATTATGGGATTGATTTTACTAATTTCAATATGAGCAAAAATTCATGGCAAAAACCGATAGAACCTATGATAAATCTATATAAAATTCACGGTTCACTAAACTGGCTTTATTGCCCAATTTGCAATAGCATAACAATAACGCCGTATGAAGGCGGCGTGATGAGGATAATTGAAAATATAAAACAAGCTAAATGCTTAAATTGTGGTGAACTTACGATACCTATAATAGTGCCACCGACTTATTTTAAAAATATGTCAAATGTATTTTTAAGCACAGTTTGGAATAAATCTGAAAGAGCGCTTAGAGAAAGTGATATTCTAGTATTTTGTGGATATTCCTTCCCAGAAGCTGATATGCATATAAAATACCTTCTAAAAAGAGTTCAGACAAGTAGGTTAAAAGAAAAATTAAAAGTAATAGTAGTAAATAATCACGCTAAAAAAAGAAACTCCCTTAGAGAAAAAGAAAAAAATAGATATGAAAGATTTTTGGGAAAAGATGTGGTTTATACAGAGTATTCATTTGAGGAGTTTGCAAAAAATCCTAAAAAAATAATAGATTTAGCAAAATAAATAATTAAAACAAAATAAAATAAAAGGGGGAAATTTATATGTATGGATTAGGGGTCATTGTAAATGGATTAGTTATAGTGGGAGCGAGTTTTGCTGCATTAATATTAAAAAAATTTATAATGAAATTCGATAAAAATAATAAAGTAGAAAAAATAAGCGATACAATAATGTCCGGTTTGGCACTTTGCATAATATACATGGGTATAAGCGGCGCTCTTGAATGTCAACATGTGCTTATATGTATAATATCTATGGTAGTGGGAGGTCTTATAGGCGAACTTATAGATATTGATAAAGGCCTAAATAGTCTTGGAGATAAAATAGAAGAAAAATTAAATAAAGGCAAAACAGATGTATCAAAAGAAAAGGTGTCAATATCACAAGGATTTGTATCAGCTAGTTTATTATTCTGTGTGGGTGCTATGGCAGTAGTCGGTGCATTAAACAGTGGTTTATTTGGAAATAATGATACTTTATTCGCAAAATCAGCATTAGATGGAGTTTCTTCATTTTTATTTTCACTTACTATGGGTATAGGAGTTCTTTTATCAGCAGTAGCCGTATTTTTATATGAAGGAATTATAGCATGTGGGGCGTTTTTATTAAAAGGTGTGCTTTCAACTGCTGTAATAACAGAAATGAATGCTGTTGGAAGTTTGCTTATTTTAGCACTTGGAATAAATATGATATTAAAAGCAAATATAAAAGTAGCAAATCTGCTTCCTGCTATGCTCGTACCAATAATATTTGGAATTATAGGAATGATATAATTTTATGCTAGAAAAACAGAGTTTTTTAGTATTATAATATTGTAATTTGTAATATTTAGTCGCTCAAATACAAAACTTTTAGACAAATTTTGTATTTAAGAGGAAAACAAGTTGTAAAATCAAATATAGTAATAGTAATAAAATTCGTAAAACATTTACAGGGAGGTTACTATTATGATTGCATTTGATATAAATGGAGCTATAATAAAATTTGATGAACAAAGAGATAATTACAACACTATACGAAAAATATTTTTAGAATATGCGAGAAAAGCGAGAAAAGAATTCCAAGAATACTGCGATGAAAACTTAACTACATTTAGACAATTAAACGACAAATACTTAGTTTTTTGTGAAAGACTAATAGATGAAGGAATAAAAAAAGGTGTAGAAATATTAGTTAGTTATAATGTAATAGTTGTCGATTTCAATATATTTAAAGAAAAATACTGCGAAAAATATTTTGACTTCAAACTTATATTTAATAATTTTTTAAAAGAAAAAGATGCTATAAAAAATAAAAAGAATGTATCTAGATTATTTGATATAAAACCATCTATAGATAAATTATCTAGAAGCATATATAGAGATTGCTTTAATATACACATGGCTGTTATTGATGCACTTTTAGAATATAACGTAAAAGATGTTGAAAGCTATATAGATATTGAATCTATAAAACAAGCGAACGCATTATTTAATAATTATAAAGATGGATTTATAAGCAAACCAGATAGCGCAAGAATAGTTCAAAAGATTATAATGGCTAATCCTTATAGAAAAGATGTATATGAATATTTGATAAAAGAAGATGGAGATTTTGGTGGCGAAATCGAACGTCTTACAAAATATTTAGGATACGATATAAGACCATTTAAAGATTATCTTATGGATGTATATATTCAAGAACTTGTGCAAGGCGACATTACTAATTTAGAATTATCAAAAGAAAAAGTATCGAAATATGCAAAATATATAGGTTGCGATAATGCATCACTTTATATTACTAGAATAGATGCTATTCATACATTTGAAAATGCGTAAAAGCTAGCTTAGGCTAGCTTTTATTTTTTGCAAAAATTAAAAAATAATATTGACATTAAAGTAACTGGAAATTTTACACTTATACATAAGAAAATAGATTAATTAAGAAAGGGGAAAAATAATGAAAAGATTAAATCGATGGATATATGCTGTTATAGGGGTAATCGTTTTACTACTTGCAGGACTTATATACGCTTGGAGTGTGCTTGTAATACCAATAGCAAATGAATTTACAAATTGGAGTCATACAAGTCTATCATTGACATTTACAATTTGTATGACATTATTTTGTATAGGCGGATTAATAGGGGGAATTTTACAAAAGAAAATAGATGTAAAGATAAATGTTTGGGCTTCAGGAATATTATTTTTTGTAGGATTTTTTATCACTTCAAAAGCACAAAATATAATAACTTTATATATTGGATAGGGTGTATTAGCAGGTTTTGCATCAGGGCTTGCTTATAATTCAGTAATGAGTACTATGTCAAAATGGTTCCCTGATAAGCAAGGACTTATATCAGGAATACTTTTGATGGGATTTGGACTTGGAAGTTTTATAATAGGGAAAGTTTATCAAGCATATACACCAAGTACTATAGGCGGATGGAGAATATCTTTTATGATATTTGGAGTTATACTTGCAGTTGTCTTAATTATTTTTGGATTTTTCTTTGTAAAACCAGATGAAGATTTTATTTTGACTGTTTCTAAAAATAAAAAAGAAAATAATATCAAAAAAGAAGTTGGAATAGATATAGATGCAAAGCAAATGATAAAAAGATCATCATTTTGGTTTTATTTTGTATGGGCAATTCTTCTTAGTGCATCAGGCTTAGCGCTTATATCACAAGCAAGTGGTATTGTAAATGAGATTGCGAAAAATATAGATGCATCTTCAGTAGCTACAATAGTAGGTCTAATATCTATTTGCAATGGTATAGGTCGTGTTATATATGGGGGTATGTTCGATAAATTTGGACGATCAAAAACAATGATTACAGTCGTAGTAGTATTTTTATTATCATCTATTTTATTAGTACTTGCATTTAATACAAAAAGTTTAATAATTTTGATTGTTGGATTTATATTATGTGGAGCTTCATATGGAGGTGTAACATCTGTAAATTCAGCATTTATAAATTTGTTTTATGGAGCAACTAATTATCCAGTTAACTTTTCAATAGTAAATTTAAACTTGATAATAGCTTCATTTGGAAGTACTATAGCAGGCATGCTTTACGACTATACAGGATCTTATATAAGTACAACATTTTTAATGATAGGTGGTATAATATGTAGTTTTATTTGTACTATATGTATAAAAAGACCTTAGCATTTTGAAAAATATACTAAAATATATAAAAAAAATTATATATTTTAAAATGTATTTATATCATGTAAAAAAATTAACAATGAAAGTAAAAAATATGAAAATAAATTACAACTTGTGATAAAAATAACATAATACAAAACACAGTATTTATTTGGAATTTTCAAAAAAATCAACAAAATCAACAGGTTTTATACTATGATATATTTAAGACGTTTAATTAAATAATAAAAAATTAAATCATTACATTTACAATTAATTTAGATATAATAATTTAATTTTTTAGTTTTAGATGTTGATATAATTAAAAATTTGTATAAAATTAAAAGAAAAACGATTTCGTAAGAAATCATAATAATGCCATTTATATATAACAACATATACAAAAAAATAATGGTATAGTTTAATTTTTAAAGGGGGATTTTTATGTGTAATTTTGTTGAACAAAATAGGAAATTATTTGATGAATTAGATAATTTAATCGATTCATTAGAAGTGGCAGATGAAAGTGCTTTAATATTTGTACTTAAAGAAGCTCAAGGAATATTTGGTTACCTACCAAAAGAAGTTCAACTCCATATTGCTGATAAGTTAGGGGTATCGCCATCTAAAGTATACGGTGTTGTAAGTTTTTATTCTTACTTCTCAACTAATCCAATCGGCGAGTACAAAATAAGTGTCTGTCTTGGTACAGTATGCTTCGTTAAAGGCTCAGATAAAGTAATGGCTGAATTCGAAAAACAATTAGGAATTAAAGCTGGGGAAACAACAGAAGATCTTAAATTCACTCTTGAAGGTTTAAGATGTGTTGGTGCTTGTGGTTTAGCTCCTGTTGTAGTTGTAAACGGAAAAGTTTACGGTCAAGCAACTCCAGATGATGTAAGTAAAATATTAGATAACTATAGAAATTTAGAATTAAGCTGTTAGGGGGTACTTTAGATGAAAAAATTAAATTCAATAGCTGATTTAAAAGCTGCTGCAAAAGAATATAAACCAATTCTTGATTTAAGAGAAAATCACACAGATGCTATACCAGATAAAAGAGATATATTAGTCTGTGGAGGTACAGGATGTACATCTTCAGAAAGTTTACTTATTATAGAAAAATTAAAAGAAGAAATAAAAAAAGCAGGTCTTGAAGATCATGCAATGGTACATTTAACAGGATGCTTCGGTTTCTGTGCAATGGGACCAATAGTTAAAGTTTATCCAGATAATGTATTTTATGTTCACGTTAAACCAGATGATGCAGAAGAAATTGTAAACAGTCATATAGCTAGAAATGAAGTAGTTGAAAGATTATTATTTGAAGAACCTGCACTTGATTATAAAAAAGTTCAAAAACACGAAGATATGCAATTCTATAAAAAACAACTTCGTGTCGCTTTAAGAAACTGTGGTCATATAAACCCAGAAGACATCTCAGAATATATTGCAAATGACGGTTATTTAGCGCTTGCTAAATGTCTAGAAGAAATGACTCCACAAGGTGTAATAGATGAAATGAAAAAATCAGGACTTAGAGGTCGTGGTGGAGCTGGATTCCCAACAGGATTAAAATGGGCAGCAGCTGCCGAAAACCCAAGATTAAACGGACATAAATATATTGTCTGTAATGCTGATGAAGGTGACCCAGGTGCATTTATGGATAGATCACTCCTTGAAGGGGACCCACATAGTGTACTTGAAGCTATGGCAATAGCAGGATATGCAACAGATTCTGATATGGGCTACATCTATATAAGAGCTGAATATCCACTTGCAATAGAAAGATTGAAAATAGCTATAGCTCAAGCTGAAGAAGCTGGAGTTTTAGGTGAAAATATATTGGGAACAGGATTTAACTTTAAGATAGAATTAAAATACGGTGCAGGTGCGTTTGTTTGTGGTGAAGGTACTGCCCTTATAAAATCTATAGAAGGTAATCGTGGTGAACCAATAGTTAATAAATACTTCCCAACTGAACATGGTTTATGGCAAGCTCCAACAACTGTAAACAATGTCGAAACATTTGGTAATATACCGGCAATAATAAATAAAGGTGCCGATTGGTTTGCTTCATTTGGTACTGAAGATTCAAAAGGTACAAAAGTTTTCGCATTAGGCGGAAAAGTAAATAACGTTGGTTTAGTTGAAGTACCTATGGGAACTACTTTAAGAGAAATAGTATACGAAATAGGTGGAGGAATACCTGGTGGAAAAGAATTTAAAGCTGTTCAAACAGGTGGACCATCTGGTGGATGTATATCTTCAAAAGATTTAGATACTCCAATAGACTTTAAATCATTAGCATCAATAGGATCTATGATGGGTTCTGGTGGTATGCTTGTTCTTGATGAAACTGACTGTATGGTTGATATATCTAAATTCTTCTTAGAATTTACGGTTGATGAATCATGTGGTAAATGTACTCCATGTCGTATAGGAAATAGAAGATTACTAGAAATATTAAACAAAATATGTAGAGGTAATGGTACAGAAGAAGATTTAGTTAATTTAAAATCATTAGCTACAATAATCAAAAATACTTCTTTATGTGGTCTTGGTAAATGTGCTCCAAACCCAGTACTTAGTACATTAAATTGTTTCTATGATGAATATTTAGCTCACGTTAAAGACAAAAAATGTCCGGCTGCTAAATGTACTGCAATGTTGAATTATGTAATAACTGACGATTGTATCGGATGTGGATTATGTAAGAAAAACTGTCCAGCAGAAGCAATCAATGGTGAAAAGAAACAAAAACATGTTATTGATACGACTAAGTGCTTGAAATGTGGAGCTTGTATGGAAAAATGTAGAAAAGGTGCAATAATCAAAGAGTAATTTGAAAATAAAATTGTACGTAGACCAAGTGTTTAAAGGAGGAATCTATTAATGAGTTTAATTAATTTAACTATAAATGGAAAAGCTGTTGCTGTTGAAGAAGGAACTAATATATTAGAAGCAGCAAAAAAAGTAAATATAAAAATACCTAACTTATGTTATCTACATATAGATGATATAGGATTTGATAATAGTTGTGCATCATGTCGTGTCTGTCTAGTAAATGCAGATGGAAGATTAGTGCCATCATGTGCAACTTTAGCAAAAGAAGGAATGAAAGTACAAACTAATACACCTGAAATAATAGAATTTAGAAAAGGTGTAGTTGAACTTTTATTATCTGACCATCCACAAGATTGCTATACTTGTACAAAATGTGGTAGTTGTGGACTTCAAGATATAGCTGTTCAACTTGGAATTAAGAAAATAAGATTCGAAGGTGAAAGATTAGAAAAATCTAAAGATAATAGTTCATTCTCTATAATGAGAGATAACGATAAATGTATCTTATGTAGAAGATGTGAAACTATGTGTAATCAAGTTCAAAAGGTAGGCGTATTATCAGGAGTTAACAGAGGATTTTCTACTGAAATAGGAACATTCTTTGAAACTGATTTAGCAAAAACTGAATGTACATTCTGTGGTCAATGTATAAATGTATGTCCAACAGGAGCTTTACTTGAAAAAGACAACACAGACGAAGCTTGGGGATTACTTGCACAAAAAGAAAAACCAGTTATGGTTCAAATTGCTCCAGCTGTAAGAGTTGGGATAAGCGAAGAATTTGGATTAAAACCAGGAACTATATCTACTGGTAAAGTTGTTGCAGCTTTAAAAGCTTTAGGATTTGATTATGTATTTGATACAAACTTTGCTGCTGACTTAACTATAATGGAAGAAGCAAACGAATTTGTAAACAGACTTACTAAAGGTGGAGATTTACCAATAATGACTTCATGTTGTCCAGCTTGGGTAAACTTCTGTGAAAGCCAATACCCAGACTTAACTAAATACTTATCAACTTGTAGATCACCACAAAGTATGTTCTCTCCAATAGCTAGATATTACTTTGCAGATAAAGTATTAGATAAAAAACCTGATGAAGTAAGCGTCGTATCTATAATGCCTTGTGTTGCTAAAAAATACGAAGTTAAAAGAGAAGAATTAGGTCAAGATGGAATAATAGATACTGATTTATCACTTACAGTAAGAGAACTTGCTAGAATGATAAAATCTGCTGGTATAGATTTAGAAAACTTAGAAGAAGAAAATTTCGATAGCCCACTTGGATATTCAACTGGTGCTGCTGATATATTCGGTGTTACAGGAGGGGTTTTAGAAGCTGCACTTAGAACTGCATACACTGATGTTACAAAAGAGGAATTGCCAGATGACGGTATAGAATTTAAAGCTGTCAGAGGATTTGAAGGAATAAAAGAAGCTACTGTTAATATAGCAGGAACTGATGTAAATGTTGTCGCTGCTTCATCTTTAGGATGTGCTAGAAAATTAATGGATGAACTTAGAGCTGATATAGCTGCTGGTAAAACTCCAAAATATCATATTATTGAAATAATGGCTTGTCCTGGTGGATGTGTAAATGGTGGAGGTCAACCATTTACTAACGGTGATTATGAAAAAGTTAAAGCTAGAGGTGCTGGACTATACGTTATAGATAAAAATAAACCTCAACGTAAATCTCATGAAAATGAAGATATCAAGAAATTATACGATGAATTCTTGGGAGAAAGAGGTGGACATAACGCTCATAAATACTTGCATACTCATTACTTTGACAAGAGCAATCCTTATTCAAAAAAAAATGATGTAAGTTTACAAACAAATTAGAGGATTTTAGCGATTAATGTCAAATTATTAATATAGTATAATATTTATTTTAATAAAGAAGATGGTTTTTAAATCATCTTCTTTGTGATTTTAAAGCTTTGGGTTATTGTATACATAAAAAACAACAGTTTTGTTATAACGCATAGGAAATTATAATCAGTTTTAAATTGTGGATAAATATAATTTCCGTTAATGCGTTTTTAGCACTTGGCGCAGCAAGTGCGATAACTTTCAAAGAAATCTACATTTTTAAGGATCTTTAGAATAAAGATTTCTTTATTAAATCTTCAAAATATGAGTTATATTTTTAGTTAGTATAGAATATGAAATAAATTCATAATATTTAGAAGATTTTAATATGATTTTAATTTTTAGTATTTATCATTTAAAAGTTTTAATAAATACAATGTGTTTTTTAAAACGATTATATTTTCAATTTAGGGGTGGTTAATAATGAAAAAGGTAACTTACTTAACAGAATCTGCAAAAAAATTTAGTAGAGAAGAGGCTATAGCAGAAGCAAAAAGATGTTTATTATGTGAAGAAGCTTACTGCAATAAAAAATGTCCAATAAACAGCAATCCAAAAGAATTCGTTGAATTGGTTGCTACAGAACAATTTGACAAAGCTATAGGTCTAATAAGAGATAACAATCCTTTATTTTACTCAATTTGTACAAGAGTTTGTCCTTATGACAGTTACTGTGTAGGTGGATGTAGAAATAGCAAATTAGCTGATGATCCAATAATGATACCTTTTATACAAAAATACTTAGTTGATTACTGTGATGAAACTGATGAAATAATATCAAGTGGTAATGTAGAGCCTAAAAAAGTTGGCCAAAAGGTTGCAATAATAGGTTCAGGGCCTGCAGGACTTGCAGCAGCTGCTGTTTTAGGTCAAAAAGGTTATGAAGTTACAGTGTTTGAAGCTAAAAAAGAAGTTGGTGGATGGCTTAGCTATGGTATACCACCACACAGATTACCAAAAGAAATAATTCAAAAAGATTTAAAATATATAATATCTCTAGATGTAGAATTTAGAACTAACTGCATGGTTGGTAGAGATATTACATTAGATGATTTGAAAAAAGAAGGATTTAAAGCATTCTTAATTTCTACTGGATTTACTATAGGTAGAGTTTTAAATATAGAGGGCCACGAATTAGATGGCGTTACAGATGCTGTAAGTTTCTTATCAGAAGCAAAATCTAAAGATGGTAAGATAGAAGTAGGAGAAAGTGCTGTTATAATCGGTGGTGGAGACGTAGCAATGGACTGTGGTACTACTGCTAAATTAACAGGTTATAAAAAAGTTAGAATAATGGTTAGAAACTCAATTGAAGAAATGACAGCTAGTGCAAAAGAATTAAAATATCTTCAACAAGTTGGAGTTCCTATAATAGACTGGATGGATTCAGTAAGAATAGTAGGGAAAAATGGCAAGGTAGTAGGTATGGAATTTAAGGGAACTGACGATAATACTAAATTATATGTAGAATGTGATAAAGTTATATTCGCAGTTGGCCAAATGCCTGGTGCAATCCAAACAATAGCTCCAGTTGATGTTGATGAAAGAGGAATGATAGTTATAGATGATGACTTTAATACATCAGTAGAAGGCGTTTTTGCTGCTGGTGATATAAGTAAGGCAAAAGCAGATAAAACTGCTTGCTATGCAACTGCTTTAGGTAAAAAGGTAGCACAATCTATAGATAAGTATATGCAAAATATAGCTGTAAGTGAAAATGTTTAAAAAAATATATAGAAATACACAAAAGGGGTGTTTATTTATACACTATAGGGGTATAATAGTAGTGTAAAAAAATGTTGACTAATGTGTATAATTAAAAGCTTGGGAGCCTTCGGGCTCCTCTTTTTTTGTATAGCAAAGTTATATTTACTTTTAATTTGTCATTTAAACTGTATCAAATTTGATGAAATTTACATAAATATGTAGAAAGTGATACTTTTTTGTAATCACTTTCACATAAAAAGGAGATGATTTTATCAATGGGTAAATATTTAGTGGCAATTGGTGCTGGACACGGCATAAATACAGCTGGAAAGCGTTCTGTAAAGTTATCCTCTGATTTATATATTGACGGTGTTCTAATTAGAAAAAAAGGCCAAACAATTAAGGAATATGAATGGAATAAAGCTGTAAGTGAATATCTAGCTGCTGCACTAAAGAGATGTGGTATAAATACTATGTATACAGCAGATATGACTGGAAAAACTGATATACCACTTAATTCTAGAGCAAATACTGCAAATAAAAAAGGTGCAGATATATTAATTTCAAATCACTATAATGCTATAGGAAGTAGTCAAGCTTAGCAAAGTAGAGTTAAGGGACTTCTTGTTTTGAGAACTAAAAACGCATCCTCAAAATCAATAAGACTTGGAAAATTAGCAGTTAAACATTTAGAAAAAGATATAAATTACGAATATAGCTACGGTTTAATGCGCGATGTAGATATGAGTGGATTTACATTAGCTATTTTACGCCAAACTAATATGCCTGCAATATTAATTGAGTATGGCTTTATGGATTATGAAAAAGAAGCAAAACTTATGCTAGATAAAAAACACCAAGAAAAATGTGCTGAAGCAGTAGCAAAAGCAGTATGTGAATATTTTGGAGTAACTTATGTGGCAAAAAAGAGTGAAGTAAAAAATACAGATGAGAAACCTCAAGTAGCAAGTAAGACAAAATATCTTAGAATAATAGCAGATAGTGTAAATATACACAGTAGTGCAGACTTTAATTCAAGCAGTGTAGTAGGAGAAGTCAAAAAGGGTGATGTATATACTATAGCTCAAAAAATCGAAAGAACTGGAACGGATATGTATAAATTAAAATCAGGTGTTTATATAACAGCATCAACAAAATATGTAGAAGTTTTTGAAAGATAAATATTAAAATTAAGACTTAGATTATGATAAATTAGCTAAGACTAAAAATAAGTCTTAGCTAATGATGTGTTTAAATATAAAATTTAAAATGCAGGTTCTATATATTGTTTTATTAGATCTATTCTATCTTTTGCGTTTTGGACAAATAGGGCTGTTACCGAAATAACTATATTTTTTGCTTTGTTTACATATATAGTATTACCACCGTCACCTAATGCTGCAAAACTATCTTTATCCAAAACCCACCATAGATAGCCGTATTTTAATTTATTAAACTCGCTGTGAATAGAAGTGCTTTCTTTAATCCAGTTAGTTGATACAATTTTTTTACAGTTGAACACTCCACCATTTAGATAAAGTTGACCTATTTTTGCCATATCAGTAGGACTTAAAGTAAGACCCCATCCAGCAGTATTTAAATTAGTTTTGTCACATACCCATCCATTCATATCTATAGATTCATAAAAAGCAAATTGTTCTTCAGCATTATTAAATACAATATTTTTATCTACATTAATTCCTAGTGGTTCAAATAAATTTTCACGAGCAAAATCTAAGACAGATTGATTAGTTGAATTTGAGATTACTCCAGATAAAATATCGGGACCAATTACTGGAGTATAGCGGAATACTCCTATTTTATCTTCTCCACCTAAAAAATCCAAACAAAATTTTAAGTGATTATCACTTGTGAAATATTCTACATAAGGTTCTTCTTTAAACTTATATGGAGCAGTCATACTCATAATATCTTTTAATTTTATATTTTGTATAGTTTTTTCATTATCTTGAACTTTGTAATCTGGAAAGAAGTTTAGTATATTTTCATCTACGTTTTTAATATAGCCATTGTCAATTGCTATTCCTATTAATATTGAGATTATGCTTTTTGTGATTGAATAAATGTGGATTTTGTTTTCTTTATTGCATTTATTGTAGTAATTTTCGTATATAAGTTTATTATCTTTCATTACAGCAATTCCACATGTATTAGGATATTCTTTTTCTATTATATTTTCAAACTCTTTAATTTTTGATTCATTCATATTTCTACCTCCTATTTTGATAGGATTAATAGTAGTTTAATTCAAATGCATTTGAGTAGGTTTGTATAGATAAACCTTCTAACTATTTCCTTGAATAAAGAGTAATTTGATTTAAAATTTTTTTCAAGAATTATCTTAAAATAACTTCTTTTAGATTGTAAAAATAAGCAGATATTATTATATGTATATGGATAGATATATTATTAAGTAACATTTAAAAAAATACAATTAAAAACAATAATAAAAATAATGCAGAAAAATGTACTAATTTGACTAATAAAAAATAGAGGATTTAGAGTCGGAAAAATTGAAATTTATATATAATAAAATATTTATACAAAGGAGTGGTTGAGATGAGAAGTTTTAACAATATACTTTCAGATATTCATGCAGGGAAAGAAGTCGATAATCAAGAATTAAAAATGGCATTGCTTCTAGCTGAAAATCAATTGACTCTTTCTAATATAGATATTGGTAAATGCCTTGATTCACATTATGATAGAAAAAGATTAGAAGATGAAATATGTAAAAATAGAAATCAAAGAAATTTGCATAAACAAATAGAAATTAAAAAGGCATTAGAAGTTAATAAAATTATATAGTTATTTAATAACAAAATTTGTTTGTATATCATATAATAATTAAAATTTAAAATCAAAGATCTCAAAATTTTGGGTCTTAAAAAAGGTAGTCAACTGACTACCTTTTTCTAATTTAATTAAATTATTATCTAAGTTGTTTATTGTATTTTAACTCTAAGTAATAATTTGCAAAACTTATTCCAAAGTACGGGAATATCCATACAAGCCCTATACCAAAAGTAACTACTCCTAATAAAAACCAAGGTATAAATGATAAACTGAAGATAACTACATCCCAGAATCTACCCTCTATTAAATCCATACTTGATTTTATTGCATTTAATATTGGAACATCTGTATCTAATATTATCAATACAGAGAAAGATAGATACACTTCTAATACAGCTACAAATATTGCAAGTAAAAAACCAGCTAAAGGACCTACCCACTCACCTACGTATTGTATAAGTGTAGTTCCTAAAGCCATTATTAATGAATAAACTACGCATTTAATTAATTTTTCTGATGGAATATTCATCCAAGAAAATGTAACTTTTTCTAAATTATCATTTTTGGCTATTCTCAGAAATAACATAGTTGTAAATACTCCTGTAAAAGCAGTAGCTAAAGTGCTAATTACATAATATAGTGAAGCATTTCTAAAAATACCACTTACTATTGCTTCTATTAAAAATACTGCTATAGTTACAACAACAGGAATATTCCAGTAAGCGTTTAATTTTCTTTTGGCATCTTTTTTTACCTCAGACCTACTTCTCATAATATAATACCTCCTTAAAATAATTATATATATTACAATACTATTTAATTATAATAAAAAAAATTAGTTTTGTCAGAAATATAAATTTATTATAATTACAAAATATATTTAATATGTAATTTTATTGCAGCATATATTTATAGTAAATTAAAATATTCAAAATTGTAACCAAACTAAAGCACATGAATATAATGAATTATGTTTTATTTTAGTGGAGGTATATACATGTTCAAAAAAATTATTTCTATCGTAAGTGCGGCAGCTCTAGGAGTTTGCTGCTTAACAGGATGCAGTAACGAAGCTGCTCCAGAAAAAGAAGCAAAAGAGTTGAAAAAAATAACTGTTGCTGAAGTTACACATTCAGTTTTCTATGCACCTCAATATGTAGCTATGAGCCAAGGATTCTTTGAAGAAGAAGGCTTAGAAATCGACTTAGTAAATGCTCAAGGTGCAGATAAAACTATGGCTGCTTTAATATCAGGAGATGCTGATATTGGACTTATGGGACCAGAAGCATCAATTTACATTTACAACCAAGGTGAAGAAGATTATGCAGTTAACTTTGCACAATTAACTCAATGTGATGGTAGTTTCTTAGTTTCTAGAGAAAAGATAGATAACTTCTCTTATGAAGATTTAAAAGGTAAAGAAGTTCTTGGAGGTAGAGCAGGAGGCGTACCTTTAATGACTTTAGAATATGTTTTAAAACAAAATGGTGTTGAAATAGGAGAAGATAAGGACAAAGGTCAATGTAATGTAAGAACAGATGTACAATTTGCTGCTATGGCTGGTGCATTTGCAGCTGGTGAAGCAGATTTTACAACAGCTTTTGAACCAACAGCTACTCAACTTGAAAAAGAAGGAACTGGATATATAGTTACATCAATTGGTAAAGATTCTGGTAAAATACCATATACTGCTTATTCTGCAACAAAATCTTATATGAAAGACAATAAAGAAGTATTAGAAAAATTCACAAGAGCATTATATAAAGCTCAAATGTGGTGTAAAGATGCTACTGATAAAGAAATAGCAGAAGCTATCCAACCTTATTTTGAAGATAATAGTATAGATGAATTAGTAACAGTTGCTAAGCAATATAGAAAAATAGGAGCTTGGTGTGAAAATCCTTACTTTGAAGAAGAAAGCTTAAATAATTTAATGAAAGTTATGGAAACTGCTGGAGAACTTGAAAAAGAAGCTCCATACGATAAAATAGTTGATACTAGTATAGCTCAAGATGTAATAGATGAAAATAAATAATTAATTAAAAATAGTTTGGTTATATAACTTAGAAATTTGACAAATATATTGATTCAAAATAAAGATGGATTATTTCCATCTTTATTTTTTTGAAATAATATTTTCAAAATGATACTATAGATATAAAAAATGGACATGTGTATTTGAAGGTGGGAAAATGATTTCTTGAAAGGAGAAGCAAAATTAATAAAAAAAAATAAAAAAATTTTTTAATATAAATAATGAATTTATATATATATTACTTGCATCACATGAAAGTTAATTTTAAAAAAATTCTTAAATCAGAAATTTTTAAAGTAAAATACATATTTTTGTGAGCTAAAAATGAAATAAAAAAAATACAAAAATCATAAATAAGATAGAAAGAAAAAAATGCAAGCAAAATTTCATGGAATGTTAAAAATATCCAAAAATGACCAAGAAATTGCACTTTACAGATTAAAAAAAGATACTATAATAATAGGTAAAGAAAAGCAAACAAGAAAATTAATAGGAATGAGTGAAAATTTTATGAGGAAGGAGAAGTCAAAATCTATAAAGATAAAGGGGATATGATTTTGACATATGGATATTATGAGTAAGGTCAATAATGTAGTAGAAGAGAATATTTTTGTTAGATATATTGTTATTTTATCTGGAATGATTATATCAAGCATAGGAATAAATGGATTTATAAGACCGGCACATCTTTTAAGTGGAGGTGTTACAGGGCTAGCAACAATGCTTAACTATATTACAAATATAAATGTGGGCTTGCTTACATTCTTAATAAATATACCAATATTTATACTTGGATTTATGTACTTAGAAAGAGATTTTTGTATTACTAGTTTGATTAATATGGTATTATTTTCAGTTATATTAGGTATAACACAAGATATAGGAAGTTATATACAAGTTGATGATATATTACTTCAAAGTGCATTTGGCGGTGTTTTATGTGGTATAGGTGTAGGGCTTACATTTAGAGCAAAATCATCACAAGGTGGTACAGATATTATAGGTGCAATTTTAAAAATAAAAAGAAATGTAGAAGTTAAAAATACAGCATTAGCTACAAATATAGCAATAGTTTTATGTGGTAGCTTTTTATTCGGTATAAACTTAGCATTATATACATTGATAAGTATGTTCTTAAATGCTCAAACAATGGCAGTAGTAAAAGATGCATTCTTTGAAGAAAAAGCTGTTATGGTATTTACTGAAAAATCTCAAGAAGTTGCAGACGACATAATGAAAGACTTAGTAAGAGGTGTTACATTCCTTAATGCAGAAGGTGGATATACACGTGAAAAGAAAAAAATAGTATACTGTGTAGCTTTATCAAAAGAAATACCTAAAATAAAAGAAATAGCACTTAAATATGATAAAAGAGCATTTATATCAGTAAATGATGTAAATGAAGTAAAGGGTAAAGGATTTAAAGAAAGATATTTATAAGAAAGATTTTTTAAAAATTTTAATACGATAATAAATAAAAAAGTTCTCTATATTTAGGAGGACTTTTTTTCATTGTATAGAAAAATTATCGTAATTAATTTATGTTAGATTAAAAGTATATATATTGAAGATTTTCAATATATTACAGTTTTAGTATATTATATTTATATATTATAAATTATAGTTTTCTAAATTATTGTTATAAAAGAATTAAAATTATATAATTATATTGTAGATATAATCAATATTTTTTTAGTCTAAAGAAAGGAAGCATTTTATATGAGTGATACAAAAAGCAATGTTGCTATGTATAATGATTTTTTAAAATCTATAAATGATGTAAAGAGAAAAGTAAGAACTGCACAAAATATAAAAAGAAAAGCACTTAAAAAAGATATAAAAGCAAGTGAAGAAGATGTTAAGGTGATAGAAGATAATGCTCTTACAAATGAAGAAATAGATTTTAAATGTAATGAAGTAAAAATTTACTGTTTTAGTAATGGAGATAAATATATAGGAAAAATAAAAGATGCTAAGATGGACGGAATTGGGATATATTCGTTTTTTACAGAAGATGAAAGAGAATTAGAATACGCTGGTGAATTTAAGGCAAACCTAAAAGAAGGATATGGGCAATATATATTTCCAAATGGAAATACATATATAGGATCATTTAAAAATGATGTTAGAGAAGGTATCGGACAAATACTTTATGCAAATGGAGATGAATATATCGGAAACTTTAAAAATGGAAAGAAAAATGGAAAAGGTATCTTTAAATGGAACGATGGATGTATGTATTATGGAGAATATAAAGATAACAAGATGGATGGATTTGGTTCATGCTACAATTCATCAGGCGTTTTAATTTATGAAGGACAGTGGAAGTCAAATCAAATCCACGGAACGGGGACTTACATATGGAGTGATAGTAAAAAATATGTAGGGGAATTTAGAAATGGTAAAAAACACGGATATGGTAGTTTTTATTTAGATGGGGAATTAGTGTATGAAGGAACTTGGAAATTTGATAAACCTTCAATCTTTGGAAGAAGTTTAGAAGAAATTTTCACAGTAAAATTTTAATTTAAAATTGGAATAAATGTGAATTATAAAACTATATTTAGGGCATGATAGTTATTAGCAATATGAATAACGAAAGGACAATATCATGAACTATAAAAAATACTTTAAAAAAATAAGTGTGATAGTATTATTATTTTTTTTGACAAGTACTTCTTTAATAATGTCCTACAATAAAGGTGATGAGAACAAAATAATAAAAGAGAATTCAAATGAAAATATGGAAATAGCTATCACATTTGACGATGGGCCACATCCAAAAGAAACAGCAAAGATTTTAGATGTATTAAAAAAATACGATGCAAAGGCAACTTTCTTTGTAGTTGGAAAGCATGTAAAATGGTATCCGGACTCTGTAATTAGAGCTAGTAAAGAAGGTCATGAAATAGGTAACCATACGTATACTCATCCTGATATAAGCACATTATCTGAAGAACAATTAAAAACTGAAATAAAAGACTGTGAAAATATAATAATGGAAAAGACAGGTCAAAAACCTAAAGTATTTAGACCGCCATTTGGAAATTACAATAAAAGATGTTTAGAAGAGTTATCAAAAGATTTAGGTTACACAGTGGTATTATGGAGTGGAGTTGATGTAAGGGATTGGCAAAATCCATCTTCAAATCAAATTTCAAACAAAATAATAAATAATGTAAAACCGGGAGATATAATACTGTTACATGATTATGGAACAGAAAATACTATAAAGGCACTAGATACAATAATACCGAGCCTGCAACAAAAAGGATACAAATTTGTTACAGTGTCAGAGCTCTTAGATAAAAAAAATAGATAAATTGCGAAAAATAGTAATTACTTTGTGAAAAAATTAATATTATATATTAAGAATATTTTTAGAAGGATTTGATTAAATGTATAATAAAATCTATGAAAAGAAAGAATATATAATTTTTCAAGTAAGAGGAGGTTATATAGCTTACAACACTAAAAAGTGTTTTCAAGATGGGCATACACATTTAAGACATTTCGATGCAGCTAAGACAGCTATAGACTTAGTTATTAAAAAAAAGTCCCTAAAAGTACAGATGAGTACTATCTAGTGAGTTTGATAAGATTGAGTGAAGATAGTAACTATATCGACAAAATATATGAATTAATAAATACTAGAAAAAACAAAGGTAAAAAAGATAAATATTACAATGTAACATGTAAATTAATAAAGAGGGGCTTATAGTCCCTTTTCTAGTGTAAGATAAATTACGAAACGAAGTTTTTTTTATAATAAGAAAAAAATTTTTACAAAATATACTACAATATACTATATGAATATTTTTTTCTATATGATAAATAAAAAATATTAAAAAAAAAGAAATTTATTTTAAATTATATTAAAAATAATATTTAAATATATTTTTTTAAGGATTATTATAAAAAAAAATAAAAAAAACTAATAAAAAATAGATTGAGTTAGAAGGAAATTAACAAAAAAAGTCGAATTATGTACAATAGTATTTGACAAATATGTATTATAAGGTAAAATAGAAATGTTAACAAAAAATAACACCGGTAGGTGATAAGTTTGAATGATTTAAAAGACATTATAGAAGAAATAAAAAGTAGATGTGATATTGTAGATATAATATCAGATTATATGCATCTTGAAAAATCAGGTTCTAATTATACAGGATTATGTCCATTTCATTCTGAAAAGACAGGTTCATTTATGGTGAGCAAGTCTAAACAAATATATAAGTGCTTTGGATGCAATGCAGGTGGAGATGTAATTAGCTTTGTAATGAGATGGGAAAATGTAGACTTTATGGAAGCTGTAAAAATCTTAGCTAGAAAATGTGGTATAACTTTAGACAGGAATATAAGTGAAGAAGAAAAGAAAAAGATTCAAGAAATAAATAAATTCAGAGAAATACACACAGAGGCAGCTAGATTTTACTTTGCTAATTTATTAAGAACAAAAAATCCAGGATATGAATACCTAAGAAAAAGAGGATTGAGCGATAAAATCATTAAAAAATTTGGTCTAGGATATTCACCTAATTCATGGAATAGCTTAATGAATTATTTACTATCAAAAGGCTATGACAAAACTGATTTAGTAAAATGTGGTTTAATTACACACAAAACCGAAAGCAATAAGTATTTTGATAGATTCAGAAATAGAGTTATGTTTCCTATATTTAATTACAATGGAAAAGTTATTGGATTTGGGGGAAGAGTTTTAGATGATTCACTTCCAAAATATTTAAATTCACCAGAGACATTAGTATTCAATAAGAGAATGAATTTATATGGATTAAATATATCTAAAAAGGGTATAAAAGATGATACATTAATTCTAGTTGAAGGATATATGGATTTAATATCATTATATCAAAATAATATAGAAAATGTTGTAGCAACTTTAGGAACTGCCCTTACTATAGAACAAGCGAAATTGATTAGAAGATTTGCAAAAAATGTTATTATATCTTATGACTCAGATCAAGCTGGCCAAAATGCTACTTTAAGAGCAATTGATATTTTACTTAAAGCAGATATAAAAGTAAAAATACTAAATTTGAAGGATTGTAAAGATCCAGATGATTTTATAAAAAAATATGGTTTTGACGGATATAAAAAAGCAATTGAGGAGTCAGATTATTATATAAAGTTTAAGATAGATTTATTAAAAAATAAATATAATTTAAAAAATGATACTCAAAAGATGAACTTTGTAGAAGAATCTACTTTAATGCTAAAAAAATTAAAAAGTCCGATTGAAAAAGATTTATATGCTAAATATTTAAGTGATTTAACAAATATAAGTGTAGATTCAATAAGAGCTAGTATAGGTATTAAAGTAAGCAGAAATTATAATAATAAAAATAATGCAAAACACACAAATGTTCATAGAAAAATAGAGCAAATGTCAAAGATACAAGATGGGTATTTAAAAGTAGAAACTAACTTTATAAAATTATTGATGGAAAATAAGGAACTTAGAAATTCTGTAATTTCAGATATAAAAAGCGATGAATTTTCGATTGATGAAACAAAGGAAATTTTTAATTACATAATTAAAAATAAAGAATTGGACAAAATAACTATTGACAAAATTAAAAGTTTAAACATATCTGAAGAATATATAAAAAATATCAATAATATAGAAATAGAAGAAATTAATACTTATACTATTGATAGTACTAAAGAAATAATTAAAAAAATTAGAAAAAATACAATAGAAAATGAAATAAAGTCAATGTCAATTCAAATAGAAAGATTGTCAAAAGAACTTGATTTACTTAAAAAGAGCAATAGCAATACGAAAGAGGTAGATGATAAAATTATGAAGTTGAGTTTAGAAATTTTAAAAAGAGAAAAAATAAAAAAAGATTTATAAACGACTTATAGAAAGGAGGAGAATTATTTATGGCAAGTAAGAAAGATAATAAAAGGTTAACGGCAAAAACACTTATAGATAAAGGTAAAAAACAAGGATCTTTAACACTATCAGAGATTATGGAAGCATTTTCTGAGACAGAACTTGATAAAGATCAAGTAGAAAACCTTTACGAAACACTTGGAAATTTGGGAATAGAAATAATAGAAGATAAAACACAAAAAGCAGATGTTGATTTTTCTGATAACGATAATGATTTAATCGTAGATAAAGATTTTGATGGAGTATCTGATGATGAACTTAAAAAAGAAGACGATATAGAAATGGATAAAATAGACTTGTCTCTTCCTAAAGGTATAAGCATCGATGACCCAGTTAGAATGTACCTTAAAGAAATAGGAAAAATTCCTCTACTTAAACCACATGAAGAAATAGAATACGCAAAGAGAATGCTTGAGGGAGACGAAATAGCTAAACAAAGATTAGTAGAAGCAAACTTAAGACTTGTTGTAAGTATAGCAAAAAGATACGTTGGTAGAGGAATGTTATTCTTAGACTTAATCCAAGAGGGTAACCTTGGACTTATAAAAGCTGTTGAAAAATTCGACTATGAAAGAGGATTCAAATTCAGTACTTATGCTACTTGGTGGATAAGACAAGCTATAACTCGTGCTATAGCAGACCAAGCTAGAACTATAAGAATACCTGTTCATATGGTAGAAACAATAAACAAACTTATAAGAGTATCAAGACAATTACTTCAAGAATTAGGACGTGACCCAAAACCAGAAGAAATAGCAAAAGAAATGGATATGTCTGAAGAAAAAGTAAGAGAAATAATGAAAATAGCTCAAGATCCTGTTTCTTTAGAAACTCCTATCGGGGAAGAAGAAGATAGTCACTTAGGAGACTTTATACCTGATGAAGACGCATTAGCTCCAGCAGAAGCTGCTGCATATTCATTACTTAAAGACCAAATAGAAGAAGTATTAGGTTCATTAAATGAAAGAGAGCAAAAAGTACTAAAACTAAGATTTGGTTTAGAAGATGGTAGAGCAAGAACTCTAGAAGAAGTTGGTAAAGAATTCGACGTAACTAGAGAAAGAATTAGACAGATAGAAGCTAAGGCTCTTAGAAAACTTAGACATCCAAGTCGTTCTAAGAAGTTAAGAGATTATTTAGATTAATATAAGAATTCGCCTGAAAAGGCGAATTTTTAAGTTAATAATTATATAAAAGTTCACAAATTGAAAAAGAAAGGATGAAATACGTGAAACTTACAGACAGACTATTAAAAATTGCATCATTAGTAGATAATGGAAAAAGAATAGCCGATATAGGAACTGACCACGGGTATATACCTGTATACCTTTTAAATCAAAATAAAATACAATACGCTATTTTAGGGGATGTTAACAAAGGTCCACTAGAAAATGCAAGAAAAGAAGTAACAAGAAATAAATTACAAGATAAAGTTGATTTAAGACTAGGTTCAGGAATAGAAGTTTTAAAAGAAAATGAAGTAGATGAGATAATAATAGCAGGTATGGGTGGAATGCTTATAAATAACTTATTAAAAGCAAATGAAAAAGTAGCTCATACTACAGAAAAATTAATATTACAACCAATGCAAGCTCCAGAAGAGCTTAGAATGTTCTTATATCAAAATGGATATAAAATACTAGATGAACATTTAGTAAGAGAAGAGCACAGATTATACGAGATAATAGTTTGTAAATACGAGGGATTAGAACCTCAAGAAATAGATCCTATTTACTATGAAATAGGTCTAAAATTAATAGAAAATAACGACCCATTACTTAATGATTTTATAGAAAATAAAATTAGAATAAATCAAAATGTATTAAAAAAATTAGAAGGAAAAGAAGGGCAAGGCATAGAAGATAAAAGAGCCGCTTTAAACAAAAAGATAGATGCTTTAAATGATTTATTAAATAAATAGGGAGGTAATATATGAAACTTCGAAATTTAATTGATAAAATAGAAAGTAAATATCCTACTAATTTAGCATACTCATGGGATAATGTTGGATTATTAGTTGGGGAATATGAAAAAGAAGTAAAAAAAATACTAGTTACACTAGAAGCAAATGAAAAAGTAGTAGATGAAGCAATACAAAAAGGTGTAGATTTAATAATAACCCATCACCCATTCATTTTTTCAAAAATAAATAGAGTTAATTCAGGTGATTTAAAGGGAAGACTTATTTTAAAGCTTATAAAAAATGATATAAGTCTTTACTCTATGCACACTAATTTCGATATAGCTAAAGATGGATTAAACGATTATTTTATGGAGATTATGGGATTTGAAAATTGTGAGATATTAGAAGAAACTACAAGCGAAAAACTGTATAAACTTGCTGTATACGTGCCTAATACTCATGCACAAATAATAAGAGATGTATTAGGTAAAAATAATGCAGGATTTATAGGGAATTATAGCCACTGTACCTTTAACACAGCTGGTATAGGTACATTTAAACCAGAAGAAGGTACAAACCCATATACAGGAACGATAGGTAAGATAGAAGAGACACATGAGGTCAAAGTCGAGACTGTAGTACCTAAAAGTATATTAAATAAAGTTATAAAAGAAATGATAAAGGCTCATCCATATGAAGAGGTTGCATACGATGTATACGAGCTTCAAAATGAAGGCGAAAAACAAGGTCTAGGTAGAATAGCGACACTAGATAATGAAATTACTTTAGAGGAACTTGCAAATAAAATAAAAGATACTTTAGATATGGATAAAATAAGACTTGTCGGAGATTTAAAATCAAAAATAAAAAAAGTTGCACTTTGTACAGGTGCTGGATCTGACTTAGTTAAATTATCTAAAAGAAAAGGTGCCCAAGTTTTAATAACAGGTGATATGAAATACCACGAAGCACAAGATGCACTTGATATGAATATGAATGTAATTGACTGTGGACACTTCGATACAGAAGATATATTTAAAGATGTTATGAAAAGATTTATAGATGGTTTTGAAGAGTTTGAAACAATAAAAAGCGAAGTGTATTTAAACCCATTTAAAATAATTTAGTTAGAAAAAATAAAAAACTTAAAAAAGCTGTTGACAAAACTTAATAAAGTGAATACTATATAAGTATAAGATAACTTAAATCCTTTGAAGAGGGAGAGTAATTAAATTTAGGTTCAATATAGAGAGTTGAGGATGGTGGAATCTCAACAAGAAAAAGTTTAATGAATGGGCCTCTGAGGAGTAAATTGAAATCATATTTTGAGAGTAGACTTTACCGTGATCGCACGTTACAGCGAAGAAGTATGTTAGTACTTTATTGAGAGGTATATATTTATTATATACAAATTAGGTGGCAACGCGGAATATATGCTCCGTCCTATTGATAGATAGGATGGAGCTTTTTTAATTTCAAAAAAAGTTTTTAAAAATATTGTAGAGCTTTTGAGATATGTTTAGAAATTTATACCGAGTACTAAAAATAAATGAAAGGGGAGGTGTGAAGATGTTGTGAACTCCATTAAAAGGATTTATAGATAAAAAATATAAAGAATTTAGAGAAGATTATGAAAATAAAGATTTTAGGAGGATTTTAAAAAATGAGAACAAATACAAATACGAGAAGATTAACATTAAATGCAATATTATTAGCAATGGGGTTAGTGCTACATCAAATAACACCACCAATATTTACAATTAAACCAGATACAACACTTATAATGTTATTTACACTTATGGTTATAAATAGAGATAGTTATAAAACATGTTTAGTAGCAGGAATTGTAGCAGGTATATTTGCAGGAATGACTAGTGCATTCCCTGGTGGTCAAATACCAAATGTTATAGATAAATTCTTAACTACAAATATAATATTTTTAGTTATGACACTTTCATATAGATTACCTTTTGTTAGAAATTTAGGAGATAAAGTAAAAGATTTAATAGTTACAGGAATAATGATGGTAATAGGAACTTTTGTAAGTGGTACAATATTCTTAACTGCAGCTCAAATAATAGTAGGACTTCCAGGAAACTTCACAATGTTATTTATGTCAGTAGTAGTTCCAGCAGTAGCTATAAACTTAGTAGTTGGAGTATTAATTTACAAAATAGTAAATATTACTGTTCAAAAAGCAGTATTAAACGTTTAATAGATTTAAAATAATTAAATATTATACATTAAAAAGAATATTGTAATTTAATTATGATATTCTTTTTAAATTATAAGAAAGATTAAAAAATTCTAACAAAATGTTTCAAAAGTTAAATTATGGGTATTTAATAATTAATAATACAATAACTTTGTACAAAGATTGAGATAAAAACTAAAAAACTATTGCAAATGTTAGTCAAAGAAATATAACATATAAATATGCAGATAAAAAGAAAAACATAATTAACTCTATTGGTAGAGTGCTTATGGGGGGAACTTTTATGAAATTTTTGGATAGGGATAGTTATTTAATTGATTTTATTGGCATTTATTTTTTAATAATATGCGCTTTTTTTACCATTTTACGAGACATGGATATTTATTATATGTATTTAATTCTAGTCATAATTAATGGTGTGGTTGCAATATTCGCATATATTATAAGTGTTGTTACATTAAGTACAGCACAAGAAAAAATCTATAAAGATTTAGCTAGAATTTTTGGAATAGTTGCAGTATTAAAAATACTATTTGCAATATATGTATTTGACAATTTGGGACATAGTACACTTAATCAAGAAGTTCAAAATCAAGAAGTTCAAATGACAGTACTGAACTTAGCAATCCAGACAATACTGTATACATCATTTATATATGTATATGTCAATAAAAAGAAAAACAATATATTTAATAATGTTATACATATGATTATGATACTTATACCGATAATGTATATACTCATAACATGGACCAATATACTACCTAATATGTATGTAGGTGGAAGGTATTTTATTGTAAAAAATATATTATGTATTGTTCTTATAATGGGATATATATATAATTTACTGCATTTAGAAAAGCTAAATGATAAATTCTACAATTATAAAATAGTTAAAGATCTAAGATTAATGTTTTTATGCAGAATTGGAAGAATATTAATAATGGTATTTTTGGGGGGAGTGGATTTTGTAGATGTAGGCCAGAAATTGCTATTTATAAACAAACTTAACTGCATAAGTTTAATTATTTTAGAGTTTATACACGTATACATAGTATATACTATTTGTTTTAGGGATATAATAAAAAGACCAAATAGGCATTTATACTATAATTTACTAGATGAAAAAGAAAAATTACAAAAAAATATAGAGACTCTTGAAGTAGTAAATTTTAATATGGAATACTACAAAATAATATACGAACAGCTTTTGAAAAATATGCCAGGTGGTATATTAATATCTTCTAACAGAAAAATAATGTTTGCTAATAACAAAGCATTAGAATTGTTTAATTTAAAATCAGATGAAAAATTAATAAATAAATCGATATTGGATTTAGTTTATGAGCCTGAAAGAGGAAAATATACTGATATATTAAAATCTTTAAATGAGAATGATACTGATAAAAAAATAATTTATACTAAATTTTCATATAATGGAGTTGTTTTTGATGCAGAGGAAATAAGATTTTATGAAAATGTACATGAAAAAATTTTCCAAGTTTCTATAATAAACAATAGAGAAGATAAAATTAAATTAGAAAATGCAGAAAAAGAATTAGAATTAAGAGATGTAATGGAAAAAGCAAGAGATGAAGTCTTATCAAATATTTCTCATGAATTTAAAACACCTGTAAACGTAATATATTCCACAGTACAAATACAAGATTTAAATTTACAAAAAGGAAATTATGGTAGTATCTTAGAGTTTAATAAAATTATAAAGAAAAATTGCAACAGATTAATAAGACTTATAAATAACTTTATAGATTCTACAAAACTAGAAAATAATAAATTAGAGTTTAATTTAAAATGTGTAAATATCGTAGCAATAGTAGAAGATATTACAATTTCTGTTGTGAATTTTGCTAAAAGTAAAAATATAAATATAATTTTTGATACAGAAGAAGAAGAGCTTTATTGTGATATAGATGTAGAGCAATTAGAGAGAATAATATTAAATATACTTTCCAATGCTATAAAATACAATAAAGTAAATGGAAATATAGATGTAGTTGTAAAAGATAAAAATGAAGAAGTACATATCGAAGTAAGCGATACTGGAGTAGGAATTCCAAAGGACAAAGTAGATATTATATTTGACAGATTTGAAAGATTTGACAATAAAAATGCTGCAATAAAAGAAGGCAGTGGTATAGGACTTAGTATAGTAAAAAAACTAGTAGATGCTTTAGGTGGCAAAATAGAAATTAAAAGTGAAGTCGATAAAGGTACGACTGTACGACTAATTTTCAAAAAATCAAATAGTCAAAACAATCTAGAACAAATATATGATATGCAACATCTAGAAGAAAAGGTAAATCTAGAAATGTCTGATATTAGTTGATAGTATTGCTTTATTTTATATAAAATATTATTTTCATAAATACAAATACTACTACTAATCCAAGCAAATGAGGTGATTAGTGATGTTTTGTTGTGATAATAATAAAAATAAAATGGCTTGCTATGAAGGTATGATAGCAGGTGGAATAATAATTGCTGCTTCTATTTTCGCTATAAAAATATTTAAAAAAATGAAATGTAGAAAAATAGAAAAGCAGATACAAGAATTTGAAATACAAGAAAGAAAATTAAGAGATCAAGAAGAGTACAATAAAACTTCTGAAAATGATGAAGATATAGAGTTAAAAGAAAAAGTAGATGAATTCAACTCAAGAAGACTTACAAAAGAAAATGAATCTAAAGACAATCATATGGATTAATTGGTAAAATGATAATTATCTTAAAAAGTATATTCTTTTTTAAGATAATTATCATTATAAAGTATTATTTATTTAATTTTAAGAATTATTAAAAAAATGTGATTAAGTTTGGAAAAATATGCTATAATTTACTTAAAAGTAGGTTATAGCATATTTATTTTAAATAAAACTTACTTTCAAAACAACGGTATTTACAATATCAAGGGGGATCAATATGGAAACTAAAATTTATAATAGCCAAGCGGAAATCGATACTTCTAAACTTAGAGCTTGGGTAGAAATTGATTTATCTAAGTTTAAACATAATATAGAAGTTATAAAAGAACTTTTACATGATGATGTACAAATAGTTGGTGTAGTAAAAGCAAATGCTTACGGACATGGGGATGTAGTAGTAGCTAAATATTTTGAAAGTTTAGGAATAAAATATTTTGCTGTTGCTTGTATAGAAGAAGCTATAAAACTTAGAGAAGGCGGCATAAAAGGCGACATAATAATATTAGGATGGACTCCTTCTTGTCAAAAAGATGATTTAATCAAATATGATTTATGCCAAACATTAGCAAATGAAGCATATGCTGAAGAATTAAGCAAATTACCTGGAACTGTAAGAGGTTATGTAAAATTAAACACAGGTATGAATAGATTAGGTGAACCAAAAGAACATATGGATTTAATTGAAAAAATATACACTTTAGATAATATAAAAGTAGAAGGTATATTCTCACATTTATCTAGATCAGATAGTAAATTAGAAGCTGATATAGTGTTTACAAAACAACAAATAGCAAACTTTGATTATGTAATAAATAAATTAAAAGCTGATGGATTTGAACTTGGTAATGTACATCTTCAAAATAGCTATGGTATAGTAACATATAGAGATTTACATTATGATTTAGCAAGACCAGGTATCATATTATACGGTGTGCCATCAGATCCACTAGATGATACATTAGATAATTTACCAAATGGAATGAAGTTTGAAGCTCCACTTTCATTAAGATGTAAAGTAGCAATGGTTAAAGATGTAACTCCAGGACAATCTGTAGGATATGGTAACAACTTCACTGCTACAGAAACTATAAAAGTTGCAACAGTAACTATAGGATATGCAGATGGTTTATCAAGACTTGTATCTAAAAAAGATATGAAAGTTTTAGTAAATGGAAAATATGCAAGACAAATAGGTAATGTTTGCATGGACCAAATGATGATAGATGTATCTGGAATAGATGTAAAAGAAGGAGATACAGTTACTTTAATAGGACAAGATGGCGATAATTACTTATCTGTAAACCAAATAAGTTTACTTAGCAATACTATAACTAATGAAACATTAAGTGTTATAGGTGAAAGGGTTAAGAGAGTATATCATTTATAAGATAGATAATAAATTAAATATAGAAATAAAAATGCCTAAGTACAAAATATTTGTGTTTAGGCATTTTTATTTATTAAGAGATAGAAAAGTTTTACATAAAATAGCATGTCTTATAATTTAATAAAAGAATTTAGAAATAAAATGAGTATGTTCGTTTAATATACTAATACCTATAAATACTAAAATAACTCCTCCTACAATCTGTGCATAATTTTTAAATACAGAGCCAAGTTTTTTACCGATTAATACACCTAAGAAGCATACTATTAAAGTTATAAGAAAAATACTAAAGCAAATGGGAAAGATTGAAATACTTAAAAATGCAAAACTTACGCCGACTGCAAGAGCATCTATACTTGTAGCTATTGATAATACAAGGATTTCTTTGTTGTTTATAGTTGCTATACTTTGCATATAAGTGTTTTTTTCAGCTTCATTTTTAAAGTCTATTTTGTTGCTTTCTAATGCTTCAAAAATCATTTTAAGGCCTATAAAACCTAATAAGAAAAAAGCAATCCAATGATCTATAGATTTTATGTAAGATTCAAATCTAATTCCTAAAAACCATCCGATAAGAGGCATTACACCTTGAAAAAAACCGAAGGAAAAAGCAATTTTAAAGGCAATTTTAGAATTTATGTTTTTTAGAGTTATGCCTTTAGTTACAGAAACTGCAAATGCATCCATAGAAAGAGCGAATCCAGTTAAAAAAATATTGAGAAAGTTCATAGAAACCTCCTTAGATAAATTATATATTCGTGTATATTTTTTGAGAAATTAGTCCAAAATATACCTAGAATTAGATGTAAATAATTTATGTAATATGTAAAGATACATAAAAGAATATATAAATAAATATGATAATTTTTTTATATCTATTCTTAAGAAAAAATAAAGGAGAGATTTAATATGAAAAAATGGGTATGTACAGTTTGTGGATACATATATGAAGGTGAAGAACCACCAGAAAAATGTCCAGTGTGTGGTGTAAATAGTGACAAATTCGTAGAAAAGAAAGATAAATTAGATTGGGCAGATGAACATCATGTGGGATGTGCAAAAGGAATTGATGAAGATTTATTAGAAGATTTAAGAGCACACTTTATAGGCGAATGCACAGAAGTAGGGATGTATTTAGCTATGGGTAGAGTTGCAGATAGAGAAGGCTATCCTGAAGTAGGGGTTACTTACGACAAAATAGCAGCTGAAGAAGCATTACATGCTGCAAAAATAGCAGAACTTTTAGGTGAGGTAGTAGAGCCATGTACAAAAGCTAATTTAAGTGCTAGAGTTGAAGCTGAATATGGAGCTGCAGAAGGAAAATTAAAAATAGCTAAAAAAGCAAAAGAATTAGGTCTTGATGCTATACATGATACAATTCATGAAATGTGTAAAGATGAAGCAAGACATGGTAAAGCATTTTTAGGGCTTTTAGAAAGATATTTTGGAGAATATAAAAAATAATATATACAAAGTATAGGATATGTAAAATCATATCCTATACTTATAAAAAGGTCATTTAAATATAATATAATAAATTTTATTAAGTAAAATTATTTAAAAATACTTAAATCCCTCCAAACTAATTTCTGTGAATTTGATTTAGTGCCACCAAAATCATCTACAAAGTACTTATAGTGAGTAGCACCGAGTTTTTTATAGAGATTTCCGGCATTGTCATTTCCACATACAATACAAATACTCATACTTTTATAATTATTAGTTAATGCATATTTACCAACTTCATAAATTAACTTTGTGCCAACTCCATGACCTCTAGCATCTTTATTTACATGAAGTGAATCTAAATACCACCAATGTGCATCTTCATCATCGACTTTAGATGAAACAAATCCTAAAAATTCATCTTTTTCATAAGCTACAAATAATTTATTATTTTCACTATTTAAATAGTTACTCCATTTATATATAGCCGAATTTACCGTCAGACTATCTAAAAAATCTTGAGGAAGTAATTCACTATATGTATTTTTCCAATTTGTAATATATAAATTTGCAATATTTTCTATATCTATAATGTTTGCATTTCTAATTATCATGAAAATATTCCTCCCAAAAATTTGAATTTTGCTAACTATTATATCATATCTAATTAAAATATGGATAGTATTAAATCAACTTAGAATAAGAATATATAGTTTTTATATTTTATTGATAATTATTATTACAATTTTAATATAAAATGTATAAAATACTAAAAAACAGATATAATATATATATAAATTTAGAGAAAATTAAAAAAATATGAAAAAAATACAAAATCTGGTTGCAAATAATATTTTTTTAGTCTACAATGTATACATAATAAAAGTTAATAAAAAAATGCAATGAAAAAGAAAGTAAATTTAAGTTTGATTTACAGAGAGTAGGAAGTGGTGGAAGCCTATATGATGCTTAAGTTGAAACAACGCTTTGGAGTGGTTAGAAGAAATTACATTTTGTAAGAGTAAAGCTAAACGGAGTCTCACCGTTAAAGGAGAAAAAGTATAATAGTACTTTACAGAGTTGGGCTTTTTGCCAACTAGGGTGGTACCGCGGAAGTTATCCCGTCCCTATACGATAGTATAGAGACGGGTTTTTTAATTCAAAAAATTAAGGGGAATAAATAATATTAGTATTATAGAAAGGGTGAAAGTTATGCAGACAGTAGATAAAACATTAGAAAGAACTTTTATAAGCGAAGTAAAAGACTCGCAAGATGAAACGATATTACTTAGAGGATGGGTTTATAAAATAATTGACTTAAGCAATATAGTGTTTGTAAAATTAAGAGATAAAAGTGGAATAATACAACTTGTTACAAATAAAGAACAAATTGAAGGATTAAAACTTGAAAATGCGATAGAAGTAATAGGTAAAAAAAGCAAAAATGAAAAGGCTCCAGGTGGAATAGAAATAATTGTAGATGAAATTAAAATACTAGGAAGAACATATTATGATAAACTTCCATTTGAAATAAACAGCTATAAAAATAAAGCGGCTTTAGAAACACAATTAGATCACAGAACAATAGCACTTAGAAGACCAGAAATACGTGCAATATTTAAAGTTCAAAATGAAATAGAACAAGCTTTTAGAGATTATCTAAGATCTAAAAACTTTGAACAAATACATACTGCAAAAATTATAGATTCATCTACTGAAGGTGGCTCTGAAATGTTTACAGTAAATTACTTTGATAGAAGATCTTTCTTAGCTCAATCACCACAATTTTATAAACAAATGATGGTAGGGGCAGGTTTTGAAAGAGTATATGAAATAGGTCATGCATATAGAGCTGAGCTTCATAATACTTGGAGACATTTAAATGAATATGTAAGTTTAGATGTTGAAATGGGATTTATAAAAGATGAATTCGAACTTATGGACTTAGAAGAAGGTTTCTTAGATTACTTATTTAAACATCTAAATAAAGTTTGTAAAAAAGAGTTAGAAATGTATAAAGTAGAACTTCCAAATGAAGTTAAAATACCAAGAATAACTTTAGAAGAAGCTCACAAAATACTTCTTGAAAAATACAATAAAAAATCACCAATTGGAAATATAGATGCAAAAGGTGAAGAATTAATTTGTGATTACGTTAAAAAAGAATATGGTACAGAATTTGTATTTTTAACTAAATATCCAGTGGCAAAAAGACCGATGTATACTATGCCTGATGATGAGGATAAAACATTAACAAAGAGTTTTGACTTAATATATGATGGACTTGAAATAACTACAGGTGGTCAAAGAATAAACGACTATGAAATGTTAAAAGAAAATATAATCAAATTTGGATTAAATCCAGAAGACTTTGATTTCTATCTTGATACATTTAAATATGGAATGCCACCACATGGAGGATTTGCTATAGGACTTGAAAGACTTACTATGAAAATATTAAAACTTTCAAATATAAGAGAAGCGACACTAGTACCAAGAGATATGAAGAGATTAACTCCATAAAATAAATTATGGTAAAATATAAAACTTACTCAAAATCCAAATAAAAAGGAGAAGATATTATGGCAATTAGTAAAGATGAAGTTAAATACATCGCACAATTAGCTAAGCTACATTTTGAAGAAGATGAAGCTGAAAAATTTGCAAAAGAATTTGAAAATATATTAGAACAATTTAAAACACTAGATGCTCTAGACTTAGATGATGTTGTAGAAAAAAGACCAACAGTTTCAGTAACTAGAAAAGACATTCCTAAAAAATGTGAAATAGAAGACTTATTTAGAAATGTAAAGACAATGAGAGACACTGCAATAGAAGTGCCAAAAATCATTGAATAGGAGGACGTTTTAATGAGTATAAAAGAATTAGTAGCTAAGATAAAATCTGGTGAAGTAAAAAGCTATGATGTAGTTAAATCATATGTAGATACAATAAATAAAAAAGAAGATAAAATAGATGCTTTCTTATTACTTAAAACAGATGAAGCACTACAAAAAGCAAAAGAGATAGATGAAAAAGTAGCTAAAGGTGAAAAATTAGGACGCCTTGCTGGTATACCAATAGCTATAAAAGATAATATATGTACACATGGTGTAAGAACAACTTGTGCATCAAAAATGTTAGAAGATTTTGTTCCACCATACGATGCAACAGTAATTAAAAAATTGCAAGCTGAGGATGCAATCCTTATAGGGAAAACAAATTTAGATGAGTTTGCTATGGGTTCTTCAACAGAAAATTCAGCTATGAAAGTTACTAAAAACCCAATAGATATAACTAGAGTACCAGGGGGGTCTTCTGGTGGTTCAGCAGCTGCTGTTGGGTCTGAAATGGTTCCACTAGCACTAGGTTCTGACACTGGTGGTTCAATAAGACAGCCAGCATCATTTTGCGGTATTGTAGGTATGAAACCAACTTATGGCTTAGTATCTAGATTTGGACTTGTAGCATTTGGTTCTTCACTTGATCAAATAGGACCATTTTCTATGAATGTAGAAGACAATGCTTATTTATTAAATATAATAGCAGGCGAAGATGACTTAGACTGTACTACAAAAAAAGGACTTGAAAAAGTAGATTATACAAAAGAATTAGGTCAAGATATATCTGGCATGAAAATAGGTATACCAAAAGAATTTATAGAAGAAAAAGGACTAGATTCTGAAATAAAAGATATAGTACTTAAAGACTTAGAAGCTTTAAAAGAATTAGGTTGTGAAGTTGAAGAATTTTCACTACCATCAACTAAAGATGGACTTGCTCCATATTACATAATATCTTCTGCTGAAGCTAGTTCAAACTTAGCGAGATTCAACTCAGTAAGCTACGGATATAGAGCAAAAGACTACACATCAGTAGATGATATGATAGAAAAAAGTAGAAGTGAAGGATTTGGAAAAGAGGTAAAAAGAAGAATAATGCTTGGTACTTATGCATTATCATCAGGTTACTATGATGCTTATTACAACAAAGCTCAAAAATTCAGAACAAAATTAAAAGATGAATTTAAAGAAGCTTTCAAAAAATACGATATAATACTTGGACCAGTATCTCCAATACTTCCATTTAAAATAGGTGAAAGATGTGAAGATCCAACTGCAATGTATTTAGCTGATATTTATACAATAAATATAAACTTAGCTACAGTTCCAGCATTATCAATGCCAGGAGGAAAGAGCAAAGAAGGACTTCCAGTAGGTATCCAATTAATAGGAGATACATTTAGTGAAGATAAGATATATAAAATAGCTTATCAACTTGAAAAGAAATTAGCACTACAATTTGATAGAGAGGTGTAGATTATGGTATATGAAACAGTCATAGGGCTTGAAATACATGCTGAATTAAAAACAAAAACAAAGATATTCTGTAGCTGTTCTACAGAATTTGGTAAAAAACCTAATGAAAATACTTGTCCAATATGTCTAGGTATTCCAGGGACTTTACCAGTATTAAATGAAGATGTTATAAAACTTGCAGTAAAAGCTGGAACTGCTCTTGGTTGTAAGATAAATAATTACAATAAAATGGACAGAAAAAACTACTTCTATCCAGACTTAACAAAAAACTTCCAAACATCACAATACGATATACCAATGTGTGGTGAAGGATTAGTTAAATTCGATTTTGAAGGAAAAGAAGTTAAAGTAAGAATAAATAGAATACATATAGAAGAAGATGCAGGTAAACTTGTGCATTTAGAAGATGAACCATATTCATTAATAGACTACAACAGATGTGGTGTGCCGCTAATAGAAATAGTTACAGAACCAGATTTACGTTCTCCTGCAGAAGCTGCAGAGTTTATGAGACAATTAAAAGGTATACTTGAATATGCTGAAGTATCTGACTGTCGTATGGAACAAGGTTCAATAAGATGTGACGCCAATATATCTATAAGACCTGTTGGACAAGAAGAATACGGTACAAAAGTCGAAATAAAAAATATAAACTCATTTAGAGAAGTTCAAAAAGCTCTAGAAAGAGAAGAAAAAAGACAAAGAGAATTATATCAATACGGTGAAGAATATAAAATAAAACAAGAAACAAGAAGATGGGATGCTGCAAAAGCTAAAACTTTACCAATGCGTTCAAAAGAAGAAGCTCATGACTACAGATATTTCCCAGAACCAGATTTAACACCTATTATAATACAACAAGAATTTGTAGATGAAACAAGAGCTAATCTTCCAGAAATGCCAGCAGAGAAAAGACAAAGATTTGTTAGAGATTATAAAATACCTCAAAAAGATGCATCTATAATAATTGCAAACAAAACGCTAGCACATTTCTATGAAGATACGGTTGCACTTGGTGTAGATCCTAAAGTTGTAGACAACTACATATTAGGAGATATGCTTAGATTATTAAATAAAAAAGGATTAGAACCAGAAGATATAACTATGGATCCTAAAAATTTAGCTCATTTAATACAAGTTATAGATGAAGGCAAAATAAGTAAAACCGCTGGTAAAGAAGTATTTGTAGAAATGTTTGATACTAATAAAAATCCAGACGTTATAATAGAAGAAAAAGGACTTGCTCAAATAAGTTCAAGTGATGAACTTGAAAAATTAGTCGATGAAGTACTTAAAAATAATCCACAATCAATAGAAGACTTTAAAGCTGGTAAAAAACAAGCTGCAGGTTATCTAATGGGACAAGTTATGAAAGCTTCAAAAGGTCAAGCAAATCCACAAATCGCTAAAAAGATGATAGATGATAAATTAGCAATTTTAGTATAGAAAATTGATTTTAGAGAACCACTATGTATATAATTGATATGTAGTGGTTCTTTTAAAATTTAAAAATAATTTATTAGTATTAAATAAAAAGTATAAATTTCATAATATAATATATGTAGAATTTGTTAAAATTAGGGAGTATAGGGTTAATATATTTAAAGGAGTTAAATCATGAATGTTTTATTAAAAAGGGTTGTACAAAGGGTAATACTTTTAGTAAGCTCATTTATATTGCAGATAGGGGTTATATCATTCTTCTTATTAAAATACAGTGAAAGTTTCTTTGATTTTTATTTAGCTTCTCTAACGCTTAGTATTATTATAGTTTTTATAATTATAAATAACAAAAGCAATCCAAGTTATAAGATAGCATGGATTGTGCCAGTTATGATTTTTCCGATATTTGGAGGTCTTTTTTACCTTTTGTATGGAGGAAATAAGCTTAGTACAAGGGAAAAACTAAAGATGGTTATACAAAATATAGAGATGACAAACTCTCTAAAGCAAGACGATGAGATAATAAAAAAAATTGGAGATAAAAGTATATACGCTAAAAATCAAAGTGAATATATTTTAAATTATGCAAAATGTCCAGTTTACAATAATACAGAAACAACTTATTTTAAAATTGGTGAAGAAAAATTTGAAGCACTTTTGAGAGAATTAAAAAAAGCAGAGAAATTTATATTTTTAGAGTATTTTATTATACAAGAAGGAAAAATGTTTAATTCTATATTAGAAATTTTAGAAGAAAAAGCAAAACAAGGTGTAGATGTAAGACTTATTTACGATGATGTGGGATGCATAGTAACACTTCCGCATAATTATAAGAATACTTTAGAAGCAAAAGGAATAAAATGTAGAGTTTTTAATCCTATAAAGCCGTTTTTTACAAGAAGACTTAACAATAGAGATCATAGAAAAATAGTAGTTATAGATGGAGATGTAGGTTTTACTGGTGGCATAAACTTAGCTGATGAATATATAAATGAATATGAAAAACACGGATATTGGAAAGATGCAGGCATTATGCTAAAAGGCGATGCTGTATGGAATTTGACTGTGATGTTTTTATCTATGTGGGATTATATAGATAATAAAGAAGAAGATTATATTAAGTTTAAACCATCTAAAAATAAGTATTATAATTCAAAAGGCTATGTCCAACCTTTTGATGATAGTCCTCTTATCAACGAACCAATTGGTGAAACAGTATATCTTAATTTGATAAATAAAGCAAAAGACTACATTTATATAAACACTCCATATCTTATAATCGATAATGAAATGGCTACAGCATTAAAAATCGCTGCAAAATCTGGTGTGGATATAAAAATTGTAACGCCTTATATTCCAGATAAAAAGTTTGTCCACGCTGTCACAAAATCATATTATGAATCTTTTATTAAAGATGGAATAGAAATCTATGAATTTACACCAGGATTTATGCATGCTAAGACATTCGTAGTTGATGATGAATATGGAGTAGTGGGAAGTATAAATCTTGATTTTAGAAGCCTTTATCTTCACTATGAATGTGGTGTATGGCTTTATAAAACAGAGAGCATAAAATCCATGAAAGACGACTATTTAGAAACTCTAAAAAGGTGCCATAAAGTCACAATGGAGGAATGTAAAAATACAAGTAGTATAAGAAAAGTTTTGAGATTGATAATAAGAATGTTTGCACCACTTTTATAAAATTGAAGAAAGGATAAACTAAAAAAATTACAATATGTTAAAAAGAAATATAGATTTAATAGTAGGTTCTCTTTTTATTTTTTATTTTATAATAATAAATTTCATGTCCCTTTTAATGTTTAAGTATTTATTTTTAATTTTGGGATTACTATGTTTTATATATCACTTTATAAAAAAATATTTAAATAAAAAATGTACACTATACAAAATTGTAAAGGGAGTGATTTGTTGTGTCTTGATAATATTTATCTTAGTAGAATCTATAATGGTTTTATATCCAAAAAACGACTTAGATACAAAATGTGATTATATAATAGTTTTAGGCGCACTAGTAAATAAAAATAAAATAAGCCAGAGTCTTAAAGAAAGACTAGATAGCTGTGTAGAATATTTGTATTTAACGCATGATAATCCAAAGATAATAGTATCGGGAGGACAAGGTAGAGGTGAAAATATAAGTGAAGCTTCTGCAATGAAAAGTTATTTACTATATAAGGGAATAGACGAAAAAAATATTATTATGGAAGATAAGTCAAGAACAACAAAAGAAAATTTTTGTTTTTCTAAAAAAATAATAGAAGGCGATTCACATAAAAAAATAGAAAATTTAAATGTAAAAGTTATAACAACTGACTTTCACACGCTTAGAAGCAAGATAATATCTAAGAGAGTAGGATATGCAAATACTACATTTTATACATCAAACTCAAATGGGGCCTTGTTTATACTAAATTATACTAGAGAGTTTTTTGCATTAATATGTAATATAATTTTTAATTGCTAAAGATAAAAATATGTTAAATAGATTAAATAAAAATACAGCAATTATAAATTACAATAGATTAGAATCAATTTATACATAGAAAATGAATAAAAGGGTTATCACAAGAAAAATTGCGATAGCCCTTTTACTGATAATTGATTTAATTGATAAATTCGATATGTAATTCTATTTCTGAACTACTAATATGTAAGTCATCTTCTATTAAATAATCCACTGTATTTTTGAAAAAATATTCATCCTTTTTTGAAAGTGTAAAAGGACAAGGTTTTTTCTTTAATATATTTCCGTTTATTTCTTCTACTAAAAATCCATCTTTAAGTTTTACATTTACTTTTAAATCGTATATTGATTTCACTTTAGTATGTTTGAAATATGTATCCATAGATTTTAAAATTGAGTCAAATATATCTTGTTTTAATGCAATTTCTTTCATATTTCCACAATCTTCACAATAAACATAACTAGATGAAGTTTCTGATATTATATATTCATTTTCTCCCTTGCAATTAGTACATAATCTTTTCATCTATATTCCCCCTTGATGTGCATAATATATAAAATATGACTTTGATTAAATAATAGCTCAAATATTTCCAAAAATCAAAGGTAAGTAATGGTAAATATTTCTGGATGTCTAAAAAGAGGGATTAAACTAGAATTTTGTAATCTACGGGTCGAATATAATTTAAAAGTATGTTATTATATATGAGAATATACAAAATATTGAGGAGGAAATACTGTGGAAGAAATTTCAAACATGAACTTTGATCACCTGTCTTTTTCTACTTTTATGAAGAGACTTTCAAATTGGGTATTAAATGACGGTATAGATATGGGTGTTAAACTTATAATAGGTGTTCTTGTAATAGCTATTGGGTTTAAAATAATAAATAATATATCAAAGAAGTTTTTAAAATTTGCAGAACTAAAAGCTGTAGATGTTACAATAGTAAAATTTTTAAAATCATGTATCAATATATCATTAAAATGTATTTTATTATTAATTATAATAGGTGGATATTGGGATGTTAAACTTACAGGGCTTGCTGCTATATTAGCTTCAGCTGGGGTTGCTGTAGGTCTAGCACTTCAAGGAAGTTTATCAAACTTTGCAGGAGGATTTATAATACTATTCTTAAGACCGTTTAAAGTGGGGGATTATATCCAAGCTGCAGGTTTTGAAGGAACGGTAGAACAAATAGGTGTATTTTACACAAACTTAGCGACAATAGATAATAAATTAGTAATGATACCAAATGGTACGTTATCTAATGGAAGTCTGATAAATTATTCGGCCAAAGAAACTAGAAGAGTAGACTTAGTTTTTTCAGTTTCATATGACTCAGATTTATTAAAAGTTAGAAGAGTTTTAAAAGAAATAGTAGATAAGCACAAGCTTATTTTACAAAAACCAGAGCCATTTATAGGGCTTATTCACCAAAATGCTAGTTCGCTAGATTTTACAGTTAGAGTTTGGGTTAAAAACTCAGATTACTGGACTGTTTATTTTGACTTATTAGAATCAGTTAAAAATAGGTTTGATGAAGAACATATCGATATACCATATCCTCAAATGGATTTACATTTAAAAAACATAAAAGAGTAGAATTTTGTAAGAGCTTAAAGATTTATAGATTTTTAAGCTCTTTTTTTAAATAAAATTACAAATTTGTCAGTAAAATGTAAGAATAATTAAATAAATAATTTCATCAAATAATGTATAATTATCTTAATAAGAAACATAATGATAAGAGATTATAAAAACAAAAAGAATTAAATCTCTTTAAGAAAAGTTTTAATTTTTAAAACTGAGGAGAGTGGAAAGATGCAATACTTACAAGCGTTACAAAATTTAGTTCAAGATTATTTATTACTTTCTATATGTGTAGGTTTTTTCAGCTCATTTATAGAAAGTTTTATACCTATGTTACCTTTAGTTGCCATAGTAACAGCTAATGCAGCACTATTTGGTATGGTAAAAGGGTTTTTGATATCATGGCTAGGCTCAGTAACTGGAACAATATGTTTATTTTTATTAGTTTCAAAAATAGGAGAAAACAGCAAATTATTAGAAAAAATTAAAAATGAAAAGATAAAGAAAGCGATATTATGGGTGGATAAAAAAGGATTTAAACTTTTATTTATAGCATATGCCTGTCCATTTTTACCTGCTTGTGTAATAACTATTGCATCTGCAATAACTAAAAGAGATAAGACTACATTTATGTCAGCAGTTTTATCGGGGAAATTTATAATGTTTTTAGTAGTAAGTTATATTGGTCAAGATATATATGGATTTATTACAAGTCCGATAAAAATAATTGGATTCTGTGTAGTAGTATTTTTAGCATGGGTATTAGGCAATAAATTAAATAAAGACTTAGAATATATAGAAGAAAGAGTACACAATAAAGAAAATAAAGATGAAGAAAATCAAAATGATGATTATATTGATATAAAAAAAGAAGTAAGATAAAGAAATTAGAGGTTAAAATTTAACCTCTAATTTTATTTAGAATTATAATTTTTATTAGCTATATTCCAGTCTACATAATTTAAAAAATTATGTATTATTTGTTCTCTATTAGAATAAATTTCTTTATCTAGATTTAGACAAAGAATGATTTTATCTTTATAGATTACAGGAGATGAAACTTCTTTAGATGTAGTTAAGTATAATTTGTTTTGAGAATTTAACGCTAAAAATATCCAATCAGAATTTGAATTTAACGCTATCTTTTCAAATTCTTTTTTAAAGTTGTCAAATGATGAGAAGGAATTATTTATTTCTTTTAATATTTTTCCCTTTGCGAATGTTTTTTCAGATGATAAATTATTGAAAAAATACTCGTAATTTAAAGCATTTGAAGCATTTATCTTAACTTTTAAAGCTATTTCATCTGGCATAGAATCTAAATTAGTAAGTAAATCTTTGAGAGAAGCATCTTTAAATTCTTTATAATCTTTTAATATATGGTTTAAATTATCTAAATAAGCTCCATATTGGCAATAGGAATATTTTAATTCATTGGAGTTTATAAAATCATTTAAATCATAAAAATTATAATTTAATTTAATAGGTTTTAATTCTGAAAAGTTTAGAGCATATGAGTAGCTAGGACATATATTTATGCTTAAAATTAATAGAAATAAGATTAAATTTTTCAAATTGATCACCTCAATTTTATTATGTTACAAAACTAAAAAACTATTATATAATTATAAAAATTTTAACATTACAAAAATGAATATAAAGCTCAATATTGTTTCCTATACGATGTAAAAATGATATAATAGTATTTAATAGGGTATTATATTTAATAAAAATTAAAAAAGGAGAGATACAAATGGCAATCACATTATCAAAAGGTCAAAAGGTAAGCTTAACTAAAGGAAACCCAGGTCTTAAACATATTGTTGTAGGATTAGGATGGGACACTAATAAATACGATGGAGGATTTGATTTTGACCTAGACTCAGCAGCTTTTTTATTAGATGAAAATGGCAAAGTGAATGCTGATACAGATTTCATTTTCTACAATAACTTAAAACATTCATCAGGAGCAGTTGAACATCTAGGAGATAATTTAACTGGGGAAGGCAATGGCGATGATGAACAAGTAAAAGTAGATTTAAGTCTAGTACCACAAAACATAAGTAAAATTGCATTTACTGTAACAATACATGAAGCATTAGAAAGAAGACAAAATTTTGGACAAGTTAGTAATTCTTATGTAAGAGTAATAGATGAAGATACAAATCAAGAACTTTTAAACTATGAATTAGGCGAAGATTTTTCAATAGAAACAGCAATAGTTGTTTGCGAAATATATAGACACAATGGTGAATGGAAATTTAACGCATTAGGCTCAGGATTTGAAGGTGGACTTGAAGCACTTTGTAAAAACTTTGGAGTAAATATATAAATTTTGTGAGGGGGAATATATATGGCAATTCAATTAAAAAAAGGACAAAAAATCGATTTAACTAAAGGAAATCCAGGTCTTAAACATATAAGATTAGGATTAGGATGGGATACTAATATGTTTGATGGAGGAGATGACTTTGACCTTGATGTAAGTTTATTTATGGTAGGAAAAAGTGGTAAAGTAGAACAAGATGAAGATTTTATATTCTACAATAACTTAAAACATCCATCAGAAGCAGTAGAACATTTAGGAGACAACAGAACTGGTGACGGTGATGGTGATGATGAAGAAATATTAGTTGATTTTTCAAAAATGCCAGATAGAATAGAAAAAATAGCAGTAACAGTTACTATATATGAAGCTAAAGAAAGAAGACAAAATTTTGGACAAGTAAATAATTCTTACGTAAGAGTTGTAAATAGTGATAATGAAGAAGAATTATTAAGATACGATTTAGGTGAAGAGTTTTCAATAGAAACTGCAATAGTTGTTTGTGAAATATATAGACACAATGGTGAATGGAAATTCTCTGCAGTAGGTTCAGGATTTGAAGGTGGGCTTGAAGCACTTTGTAGAAGCTACGGACTAAACGTATAAAACGTATAAAAAGCAAATTTTATGGAGGATTATTATGTCAATTAATCTTAAAAAAGGACAAAAAATAGATTTAAGAAAATCTAATCCAGGACTTAGCACGATAAGAGTTGGATTAGGATGGGATCCAATTGAACAAGGCGGAGGATTTTTAAAATCCTTATTTGGTTCAGGTAATACAGATATAGACTGTGATGCATCTGTATTTTTACTAAATGAAGATAGTAAGCCAATAGACTTAGTTTATTTCGGAAACTTAAGAACAAAAAATGATTCTATAATACATACAGGAGACAATTTGACTGGAGAAGGTGCAGGGGATGACGAAGTAATATTAGTCGATTTAGATAAAATACCTTCTCAAGTTAATAAATTATTATTCGTTGTAAACATATACGATTGTGTAAGAAGAAACCAACATTTTGGCATGATTAAAAATGCATATATAAGGATGACTGATGCTAAAAATAACTCTGAAATAGCAAGATATAACTTATCAGATGATTACAGAGGAAGGACAGCTTTATTAGTTGGTCTTATATATCGTTATGAAGGAACTTGGAAATTCTCTGCAATAGGAGAAGGAACAAATGACACTGGATTAAACGATATGAAAAAAAATCTTGAAAGAAGAGCATATGGAGTGTAAAAATGAAATTTTATAGTGAAAGTAAAGAAGATGTACTAAAGGAGCTCAGTGTAAATAGAGATCGAGGTCTTTCTTCTGATGATGTTAAATCAAGGAGAGATAAGTACGGTCTAAATGAATTTACACCGATGGAAGAGGGCAGCTTTTGGGATGATCTAAAAGATGCATTATCTGAGCCTATGATAGTTATACTTATAATAGCGGCTATAATAAGTGCTGTTATAGGAGAGTTCCACGATGCCATAGGTATAGTATGTGCTATAGCTATAGGTATAGCAATAGGAATGATTACGGAAGGTCGTTCTAAAAAGGCTGCAGAAGCACTATCAAAATTAACTGAAAATATAGAAGTTAAAGTGCTTAGAGATGGCGAAGTAGAATTAGTTTCAAAATCAGAATTAGTTCCTGGAGATATAGTATTTATCGAAACAGGAGATATGATACCAGCTGATGGTAGACTTATAAAAAGTATAAACTTAAAAGTTAGAGAAGATATGTTAACAGGTGAATCTGACGATGTATCTAAAAAATGCGACGCTATTATCGGAATGGAAAAAGTCGAAACAAAAGACGGTATAAAAGAACTTGAACCAATACCAGCGAAACAAATAAATATGGTATTTGGTGGAACACTTGTAGCTTATGGTACAGGTATGATGGTTGTAACTTCTATAGGAGATAATACTCAAATGGGGGATATAGCAAGACATCTATCAGGTGATGAAGAAGATACACCACTTCAAATAAAACTTGGAAACTTAGGTGGAATGATTGCCAAAATTTCAAGTGCAATAGCAGGTCTACTATTTATATTTATGGTAGTAAAAATGGTGTTAAATGGACTTAAAGTAGATACATCAAATGTATTTGCATTTTTAGATTCTATAGACGAAGTTAAAACTGCATTTACAGTTTGTGTAGCCTTAATAGTTGCGGCAGTACCAGAAGGTCTTCCAACTATGATAAATATGACTCTTGCAATAACAATGCAAAGGATGGCAAAAATAAATGCCTTAGTTACTAAAAAAGAAGCTTGTGAAACAATAGGTTCTGTTTCAGTTATATGTTCAGATAAAACTGGTACATTAACTCAAAATAGAATGACTGTTGAAGTAGCTTACATAGACGGAAGATATGTAGAAGACAAAATAGAGTCAAATAGTTATTTCTTAGAAAACTGTACAATAAACTCTACAGCAGATATAGAAATAAATGAAGACGAAACTAAATATTTAGGTAGTGCTACAGAATGTGCCCTACTTCTTAGAAATAAAGATGTGGACTATAGAAAAATGAGAAATGAAGCTATAATAATAGCTCAAAATCAATTTTCATCAAACTTAAAAAGAATGTCTACTATAATAACAGAAAACAATAAATACGTATTACTTACAAAAGGTGCTCCAGAGATAGTACTTGAACTTTGTAAATACGTACAAGAGCCAGATGGTATAAAAGAACTCACTAAAGAAAGAAAAGAAAAAATACTTTCTGAAATAGCAAAATTACAAGAAAAATCAATGAGAGCTTTAGGGTTTGCATATAAAGAAATGTCTCTTTATGATGAATCACAAGAAGCTGCAGTAGCTCTTGAAGAAGAAGAAATAAGCATAGAAAAATGTGAAGAAAGCTTAGTATTTGGAGGATTTGTTGGAATAAGAGATCCACTTAGACCAGATGTTAAACATGCAGTTGATACTGCACATCATGCAGGTGTATCTGTAAAAATGCTTACAGGAGATAACATAAACACAGCTAGAGCAATAGGTGAAGATTTAGGCCTTCTTAAAAACAATATGAGAGCAGTAGAAGCATCATATATAGATACTTTAACTGATGAAGAATTAAGAGAAGAAATTAAAACTATATCAATAGTTGCAAGAAGTAAACCAGATAGCAAAATGAGAATAGTACAAGCACTACAAGCAGATGGAGAAGTAGTAGCAGTAACTGGTGATGGTATAAACGATGCACCAGCATTATCAAAAGCTGATGTAGGTATAGCAATGGGTATATCAGGAACAGAAGTTTCTAAAAATGCAGCAGACATTATACTTACTGATGACTCATTCTCAACAATAGTAAGCGGTATTAAATGGGGTAGAGGAATATACGATAACTTCCAAAGATTCGTTCAATTCCAGCTTACAGTTAATATAATAGCATTCTTAGTCGCTATAATTTCACAAGTAGTAGGTCAAGAAATGCCTTTTACAACTATACAATTACTATGGGTTAATATAATAATGGATGGACCACCAGCACTTGCTTTAGGTCTTGAACCAGTTAGAAAGCATGTACTTGATAGAAAACCAGTAAATAGAAATGCAAGTATAATTACTAAATCTATGATTTTTACAATTATAGGTAATGCTTTATATATAACATTAATACTTATGTTGCAATCTTCAACAAACATATTAAATGTTCCAGAAGCAAAAGGCGAAACAGTGATGTTTGGTATATTTGCATTTAGTGCATTATTCAATGCATTTAACTGTAGAGAATTTAATTTCGACAGTATAATACCTAATTTAACTAAAAATAAATTAGCTTTACAAATAATAGGAATAACAGCAGTTGCACAAATATTCTTTACACAAATATTTAGGGATTTCTTTAATGCAGTTCCACTAAGTGTTATGGAATGGATAAAAATAATAGCTTTATCATTTACAGTTATAATAGTAGATGAAGTAGTTAAATTTGTATTTAGATTATTTAAAAAAGAAAATAAAAATGATGAAAATATGCCAAAAGTAGAGGCATAACAAGTTTTAGCTACTTTGTTTTTACTTAAAATGAAGTAGCTAAAATAATAAATGGCAGATTATAAGGAGGATAATATGGAGTTAGGTAATAAATCAAATATATTTGGTAAAATATTCTCCAGCCAATCAGATAGGGGTAATTACACATCGGCTAATGGTTATCAAAATTACTTTATATCTTATATAGGTGTTAATGATGAAGATATTTATAATTCAGAAATCTATAACTTAAATAGAGAGATAAACAATAGAAAAAATATTTGTCTTTTTAAGCAAAATATATTAAATCCAGATGATTTTGATATAATATCTTATTTAAAAAACAAGGTATCTAAATATAACGGCAGTATTTTTGATTTAGATATAGACTTAGTCAAATATGAAGATATAAATAATAGAATAAAAAGAGGATTTGATATACTATTAAGACAAGAAGAAAAAAGCTTCAATAATGATAGAGTTAAGTTTAACTTTATAATAAAAGTAATGAGCTGGATAAGAATTTATATAAATCCTTTAGTTATAGATTATAAAGATGCTCCAAAAGTTGTAGTTTATGGAGATATTAAAAAACACGAGCTTTATTTTTTACTTATACTTTATTTTGCTGGATTTGATATACTTTATATAAATCCAAATGGACTTAGTGAAATTGCAAATATAGATGCTAAGAAATTTAATATAGAAATAAATCAAAATAAAATAATAGATGAAACTATCTCATTCGATGAAAGAGTTGAACGTGGCGAAATAGTTGAAAGATCATCTATAAAAAAAGCTTATACAGTAGGAGCACAAGCATCTAGAAAAATAAGTGATGAATTATTAAATGATTCAGGATTTATAAAACCATGGCAACTTCAAAATAGAAATATAAAGACTCTACTTTTAAGTTCTACAGTTGATGAAGTGGATATATATTGGAAGGAACCTCTAAAATTAAGACCTGGATTTAATTTTGATAATGAAATAGTAACTCTACCTGTATTTTTTACGAAAATAGACGGAGTTTACAGAGATTTAGATGAGTATTATTGTCTATTAGATAAATTGCAAATAAAAGATTTTTCATACTTTATAGATTATGATGAAAATATAAGACCATTATCAAGACCTTTTACAAGAGAGGGATACAATTTATCTTTTTATATTTCAAATACATTTAAGGTAAATCAAAAGGCAATCATAAAAGATGGTGGATTTTCTATTTCAAATTTAAGTTTAAAATGGCAAGAAACTATATTATCAAAGGTAGAAGAAACTATTTTAAGCGATATGTTTATTGAAGGTCTTTCTAAAGATGATATAGTAAGAGGGCTTTACACTGTTTTAAATATGAATGAAAAACTTATATATATGATAAATAGTTTTGATTATGCGAATGTAAATCCAAAATTAATAATATATATAGAACAGATGAAGATGTTTACAAAAGAGATTGTATTTTTATTACTAGTTTTAAGTAAGGTTGGTTTTGATATAGTTATTTTCACTCCAGGAGGAGTAAACTGCGTTGAAAATATTATAAATAGTCAAATTGTGGATATACACAGATTAGATGTAATAAATTACAATTTAAAATATAAATCTAATAATTATAATACGAATACATCTTCGAATAGAAATGGTGGTTCGTGGATTGAAAGAATATTTGGGAAATGGAGTGATTAATTATGGGTATAGATATTAGTAAATTTTCAAACAATAATGATACTGCAGCTACAAATAATAATGATCAAGCAGTAAATGTACCAGAAGTACAGCAAGATAATTTTGATATAGTTCAATATACTGATAATAAAAAAAATGAGCTTAGACAATCAAAAGAGGTAGAACAACTTACTTCATTAATAGAAGTAGATAATCCAAATACAATACTTCAATTTGGTAAGGGAGCTTCTGAAGGAATTTCAAGAGTTTCAGATAGTTTACTTTCAAATATAAAAATGAATCAAAATGAAAAAAATTCAGAAATGCTAGTTAGACTTACTAAAATAATGGATAAGTTCGATTTAGATGATTTTGCTCAAACTAAAGAACCTGGATTTTTCCAAAAACTATTTAAAAAAGCAAATAGCGCACTAGAAGTTATGTTCCAAAAATACGAAACTCTAGGCGGTGAAGTTGAAAAAATTCAAATAGAACTTCAGACTTATGAAAGAGAGATACAAGATTCTAATAAACAATTAGGTGCTATGTTAAACGAAAACTTTAACTATTATAATGAACTTGAAAAATACATAGTAGCTGGTGAAATGGCTATAGAAGAATTAGATAACGATTTACTTCCACAATTTAAAGCAAAAGCTGAAAGTGGAGATCAAATGGACATGGCAAACTATCAAGAGCTACTTAATATAAAAGATATGTTAGTTCAAAGGGTTTATGATCTTAGAGTTTCTGAAAATATATCTTTACAAACTATACCAATGCTTAGAAGTATGCAACACAACAATTACGGCTTAATTAGAAAGATAAACAGTGCATTTATAGTAACACTTCCAGTATTTAAACAATGCTTATCACAAGCAATACTTATTAAAAAACAAGAGCTTCAAACAAAATCGCTACAAGCGCTTGATGATAAGACTAATGAGTTACTTCTTAGAAATGCACAAAATGTATCACAAGCTAGTACTCAAATAGCAAAAATGGCAAATTCAAGTTCTATACAAATAGAAACTTTAGAAAAAATGCATAATACAATAAAAACTGGAATAGAAGAAACTATGAGAATAGAACAAGCAAATAGAGATGAAATAGCTAATAATACAAGAAGGTTAGAAGAATTAAATACATCTGTTATAAATACGTATAAAAGAAAATAAATTATTGTAATATTTAGAGAAGGGAAAGTCACAGACTTTCCTTTTTTGATGTATAAATTATGTACTATCTAAAATTTAAATTAATAATGTCTTATATAATAAAATTATTATTGTTGTAAATTGAAAATAGAATTATAATTATAATCATTAAGGGAAAAATTAGGAGGAAAATGTGAAGTATTTTAATTATATAGAAAAAGAGAAATTAGATCATATATTTTATAAAAAGCCTCAAGAGTTTGATAAAAATAGTGATAAAGATATATTGAAGTATGCTTTGGGAGCTTTTTTATATGTTCCAGCAAATAAATACAATCAAATTTATAAAAGTGTGGTAAATCAAGAAAAAGAGGCAAAACCACTTGCAATTTGCTTAGAAGATGCAATAGGAGAATTTGGGGAAAAAGAAGCTATAGAAAGCTTAGAACTTGTTTTGGATGATTTATCAAAACAAGTTTTTTGTAAATTAGACAAGTTACCACTTATATTTATAAGAGTAAAAAACATAGATCAACTTAAAAAAATAAAAAATATACTTATAAAAAATAAAGAATTTATAACTGGAATAATAATACCAAAGGCAAATGGCGTTTTATTAAAAGCATTTGTTGGAATATTGGATAGCTTTGAATTAAATAATTTATATATTATACCTATAATAGAATCAAGTCATTTTATATATAAAGAAATAAAAGAAGAATATTTTCGAGAGATGTACAGCAGCATATTAAATCATAAAGAACGCGTTTTGGGTATAAGAATAGGACTTACTGATGTATTGGGAATGTATGGTATTAGACGTAAGAGAGAGTTTTGTATATATGATAACTTAATAGCAACTTCATTTATTGAAGATGTAATAAATTATCTAAATCGAGATGAATTAGATATACCTATAAGTGCTGGTGTAAGCGAGTTATTCAATATGGATGATGAAAAAATAAGGGAGCTTTATATAAAAGAGATAAAACTAGATAGATATCATGGATTTGTCGGCAAAACAGTTATACATCCAAAACAAATAGAAATAGTACAAGCATTATCTACTATTAGTTATGAAGATTATATGGATGCAAAAGATATAATAGAAAATTATTATTCAGAAATTGGAGTTAAAAAAAGTTCGAATGGGGACAAGATGAATGAATACAAACCGCATTATAAATGGGCTAAAAAAATTATGAAACTAGCTTATATATACGGTGTTTTAAACAAGGGGGTAGATTATAATGAGCTTATTGAAGTTTAAAGATAAAGATATTCAAAATATATCAAAGGAAGAGTTGGTTCAAAGGGAAAATAGAAATTCTAAAAATAATCTGCCTTTTAAATACAGCATAAATATAAAAGAAAACATATTAAATTTAGATATATATAATTATCTCGACTTAGCTATTAGAAATAATAAAAAAAGAAGATTTTTATTTGTATCGAAAGTTTTAGGCAAACACTTACCATGCAGGGCATGTGATATGGACAATCTAGGTAAAGATATAGTAAAAGTATATGAAAAAAAGCAAGACTACTTAAACTCTGGGGTTGTAATATCATTTGCTGAAACTGGAACGGCTTTAGGGCATAGTGTTTTTAATTATATAAATGCAGACTATGAATTTATACATACGACTAGAGAAAAGATCCAAAATAAAAAATCATTGGATTTTTTAGAAGAACATTCACATGCGACAAATCACAATCTTTATTATGAGGATTTAAAATATCTAAAAGATAAAGAAGAGATAATATTAGTCGACGATGAGATAACGACAGGAAATACTTGTATCAATTTAATAAAAAAGATAAATGAATTATTTCCTAAGAAAAGATATACAATATGCTCTATATTAAACTGGATGAACGACGAAGCTTTTGATAGATTTAAAAAATTAGAACAAGAAGTAAATTGTAAAATAAACTTTATATATCTTTTCTCTGGCGATTTTGAATTTAAATGTGATGAAGAAAAAGTAGAAGACATAATAAAATGTAGTGAAAATAAGGAAAATACTATATTGAAAAATAAAGATTTAAGAATATCTTATACTTATATAGATATGAAAAAATACGAACATAATAAAAAATATCTAAAATATACAGGACGATTTGGAATAAATAAAGAAGATCAAAAGAACTTATTAGATACAGTAAAAAAAGAAAGCCTTAAATTTAGTATTGATTATAATGAGAAGATTTTATTCTTAGGGACTGAGGAATTTATGTATATACCTATGCTCTTTGCAAAACAATTTGAAGATAAGGATATATACTACCACTCAACAACACGCAGTCCAATAGTAGAGTTTGATAAATATGGTTATCCAATAAAGAGCAAATTTATACATAATAGTATTTATAACAAGAACATAGTTAATTATATATACAATATTGATAAATACGATTATGATAAATGCTTTTTATTTTGCGAATTTGATAAAGAAAAGAAAGAATTTAAAGAAATCATAAATGTATTTTCGAATACTTCTATAAAAGAACTAAATATAGTTATGTTTAAATAAAATCAGATACTAGATGATTTGTGTAGATAAAAATAAAGTAGGGATATTAAAAATAATTCAAAGGGAGAATAATATGAAGGAATTTTCAACATATAAAAAAGACGATGTGATTTTTTTATTAAAAGATATATCGGATATGATAGTAGAAGAAGATAATATGACGAGGGAAAAAAAGATACAAAGTGGCACACATTACTCAGAGATGATACCAATAGAATATCAGGTAAGCGATGAATACTTAAATTTATATAGAACAAAATTAAAAGAAAACAAAGAAAAACTTGCATTTGCAATTGGTGTAATGAGTGAGAAAATTTTAAAAAGACATGATGAAAATGTAGTGTTAGTTTCGCTGGCAAGGGCGGGCACACCAATTGGTATATTAGCTAAACGATATATAAAACAAAGATATAATTTAGACCTGCCACATTATACAATTTCTATAATAAGAGACAGAGGTATAGATATAAATGCAATTAAATACATAATAAATAAACATAAAGATAGCTCAAAAATACAATTTATAGATGGATGGACGGGAAAAGGCACAATAGCAAATGAACTTAAAAAAGCATGTGATGAACTTGAAGGGATTTTTAATATGAAATTTGATTCATCACTTGCAGTTTTAGCAGATCCTTGTGGTTATTCAAATGTATATGGAATTAGGGAGGATTTTTTAATTCCAAGCGCTTGTTTAAATTCTACAGTAAGCGGCCTTGTAAGCCGTACAGTTTTAAGAGATGACTTAATAGGAAAAGACGATTTTCATGGGGCAAAATTTTATAAAGAGTTAAAATATGTCGATGAATCAAACAACTACTTAGATACTATTTCAGCTTGTTTTAAAAATGAATACCAAAATATAGATAAAACTATGAAAAATTGGACTGAAGATATAATAACTAAAGTCGGTAATTGTGATGTCAAAAATATAAAACAAAAATACGATATAGAAGATATAAATTTTATAAAACCAGGAGTTGGGGAAACTACAAGAGTTCTTTTACGAAGAATACCATATAAAATCCTTGTAGACGATTTAAATAATAAAAAACTAAAGCATATACTTATTTTGGCTAAAGAAAAAAATGTAGAAGTTGAAGAATTTGATTTCAAGGCGTATAGTTGCTGTGGAATAATAAAAAATATGAAGGATGTTTAAAATGGTAGTATTTTCAGATTTAGACAGAAGCATAATATATTCAAAGAGATTTCTTGGTGAAGATAAAAGCGAGTTAGAAATTGAAATATATAAAAATGAAAATATATCTTATATATCTAAAAAAACAGTAAAACTGATTAAACAACTCCAAAAAAATATAGAATTTATACCGACTACTACAAGAAATATAGAACAATTTAAGAGAATAGAATTTTCAAAATACGATATAGACTTTAAGTATGCAATAACTTCAAATGGCGGAAATATCTTAGTTAATGGTCAAATAGACAGTGAATATAAAGATTATATAAATCAAAAACTAAAAAATAGCATACATATTGATGAAATAATGAAACTATTAGAAGAATATAAAAATATAAAGGGAATAAAAAAAATAAGGAAGGCAGATAATATCTTTGCATATATAGTAGTAGATAATAAAATTTTTGATTTGAAATATATAGAGCTATTTATAAACAAAATAAAAGACTTAAATTGGGAAACGTATATAAATGGAACAAAAATATATTTTTTACCACAAGAACTAAAAAAATCTACGGCTATAAAATATATATGTGATAAGTTTGGTTATAAAAATACATTTGCAATTGGCGATTCAATTATGGACAAAGATATGCTCGACTTTTGTAGAAGTTCTTATTTGCTTAGACATGGAGATTTAGTAAATTCACTAAGTAAAGAAAATAAATATATTATAAGCCGAGAATGTGGATTTAGGGGAAGTGAAGAAGTATTAAAATATATTATATCTTATAAGTAAAATATAATATAAAATAATTTTAGAGGTTATCATGATATTTGTGACAACCTCTTTTAATATAAGGAAATATAATTTAGTTTTAAATCAATATAGGTTTATCGATATTAAATTTGCTTTTTTGAAAAGTTAATTTATTAAAATTATTTAAAAAGTATTTATATATATCGCTAGATAATGGTTCAAAGTCGAAAGATAATTTGCAAACTTCGATTTCGTTTCCAGTTTTTCTAAAATATTCACAAATCCATTTTGGTTCTTCAAAATATATATTCATATTCGCAGTCACATTGTTCATATCAAAACCTCCTAGACTAAATAATAAAGATTTAGTGTAATTCTTAATTAATAAGTATTCTGATAACTTACAAAGTATTCCAAAAATAATAAATATATATAGAAAAAACTTGTACCAATCTAAAATTGATACAAGTTTTGTTGATTTTGAAAAAGTAAAACAATTTATAATTATAATTTTATCTTAACATTTTGTCTTCCCTGTCTAATATAACATCGACATCTATTTTTTCATCGATTGCCTTTTTAATTGCTTCTTCTATAGTTTTACCAAGAGGCATTAAGTTTGTAGTATGATAAGATACTTTGTCTAGTGTGCCAAAACAAAATCTATATCCAGTTGAAAAACCAAATAATGTATAGTGACCATCATATTGTTCTTTTGCAATGTAGTCGGCAACTACTAAAGCTTGAGCAAGATCCATATTATCCATATTTTTGATAAATGTAAGATTATCAGTAGGTAATACTACTTTAACTGGATTATCATCTAATTTTACCAATGCTTCATGAGAACTTATTTCTTTTAAATATACCCCTAAAGTATTTGAACTTCCATTATCATATAAAACTCTATCGCCGAATTGCATATTTATTCCCCCTTCAAAAATGTTTCTTAAAGTATATAAGTAACTTATATTTTAATTATAGTCTAATTAATTTAGATTTTCAATAAAATAGTAGGTGAAATATATGTTAAAAAACATCAAGAAAAATTAGAAAAAAGACGAAATTTAATGGAAAAATAAATTTTATTGAAAAACGTAGTTATTTTTAATTGACATTGATTATCACAATATGTTACTCTTATATTACAAAAAAAGAAAGTGAGGAGTAACATGATATTTAAAAACAAAAAATTCAAGACTGCTATGGCAACATTAGCTATTTTAACGATATTTGGGGGAACAGTAAGCAGTGCATATGCGGCAGAATTAACAAACAGCCAAAGTATATCTGTAAATGCAAGTGTTCAAAGAGTAGAATTAAAAACAACTTTAAAACATGATACAGAAGACAAAGATTCATCTGCTAACTCATACCTAAAAGAAAGTTATTTAAAAATAGAAAACGGGAAAAGATATATGGTTTTAGTTTTAAGTTCAGGTAAGATGATGAAATCAGTAGTTCCGAGTATAAATGGAGAAAGTGTAGAATATACTAATGACTTAGATGGAGACACTAGAACAATATCTTTCGAAATAAAATCTTTACAAGATGATATAAGAATTAACTTCCAAATAAATCCTTTTGGAAATTTTGTGGTTAATGCAAACTGTAGAGTTAAATCTGAAATAGTAACTGGTTCAACTGATAAAGAAGACAAAGAAGATAAAGATGATACAGTAACTGGACCAACACAAAAACCAGAGACTCCAGATAATAGTGACAAAGAAGATAAAGAAGATAAAGAAGACAAAGATGACAATACTTCTGACAAGGAAGACAAAGAAGATAAAGATGATACAGTAACTGGACCAACACAAAAACCAGAAACTCCAGATAATAGTGACAAAGAAGATAATAAAGAAGAAGACAAAGAAGACTCTTCAAACTCTACATATAAAAATGGATACTACCAAGTAAAAAATATAGTAATATTAGATAACGAAGTAGGATACTCAATGGTTAGAGGTCTTTTAAATGAAACAAGTAACTTAGAAATAAGAGATGGAAAATACTACTTAACATTTGAAATGGGTCAAAGTAGTTTAATGAAAGACATAGTTATAAAAGCTAACTCTAAAGAGTTAAAATATACTAAGAAAAATGTAGGTAATGATACTATAAGAATAACAGTTGAAATACCAAGTTTATCTTCAAAACTTAATATAAGTACATATGTAACTATGATGGGTAAAAATGTTGATTTCGATTTAAAATTAAATCAATCTACATTAAAATTTGTCAGCTCTAATGAAGAAGCTCAATTACCAGGAAATAACAATAATGCTGGGAATAACAATGGATCAAATGATTCAAACAATGATTCTAACACTGGAAATGATAACAATGCTGGTGGCAATATAACTGAAACTGTAAAAGGTAAACTTTACACTATAAAAAATGAAGTTATTCATGAAAATCAAACTGGTAAAGAAATGGCTAGAAAATATTTAAATTCAACTTCAAAAATAGAAGAAATAAACGGAGAGCTTTATTTAACTCTTACATTTACAGGTACAGATTTAATGAACAATCATAAATTCTATGTAAATGGAAAATCTGTTAGTTATACTTCATCAACTTCAGGAAATAGCAAAAGCTACAGATTCAAAATAAACTCATTAAACGACGATATAAAAGTAAGTGCTTTTATAGTTCCAATGAGTAGAAATGTTGAGTTCGGAGTTAAATTATTAAAAGATACTTATACATTTGTAAAAGATTTCGATGCATCAAATGATTCAAATAATGCTGGAAATGACTCAGACAACGGAAATGGTGGAAGCGACTTTGATGATATGATGAACGGCGGAGGAAACTTCGAAGGCTTTGAAGATGAAAAATTACCACAAACAGGTAGCGTAATAAATGCAGAAAGCATGTTAATGGGCGGAAGTTTAATAACAGCATTAGGTGCATTTGTAGGTAGAAGAAAAAGAAAGTAGGACATAAAATGAAGAAATTAAAGCATTTATTTACTATATTACTAACTATATTTTGTATAACTAACGTAAGTTATGCAGCAAGTTTAGATTATGGACTATATAACGTTAAAAATGATGTATACCATGAACAAGAAATCGGGATGAATATGGCTAGAACATATTTAAATCAAACTATGAGAGTTGATGCAAAAACTAATGGGACTTACTACTATACTGTAGAATTCAGTGGTACTGAATATATGAATAAACACAGAATATTAGTAAATGGTAGTCAGGTTAGTACTACTAAAAAATCAAATAGTTCTAATGGAACTATAAAATTAACTTTTAAAGTTAAATCTTTAAGCTCAAAAATAAAAGCTAGAATTTATGTTGATGCTATGGGAAGAGATGTTGAATTCCAAATAATACCTGATTTTAGCACTGCAAAATGTGTACAAAAATACAGTAAAAAAGAAACTACTAAAACAGACAAAACTGATAAAACAAACAAAAGTGATAAAAAAGAAAATACAAAATCAGATTCTAAAAAGGAAGATTCTAAAAAAGAATCAACAAAATCTGATTCAGATAAAACTAAAGAAACTGAAAAAGTAGATACAGCTAAAGACTCTAAAAAAGATTCAGATAAAGAAAACGAAGAAAAGACTGAATCTAAAACAGAAGAAAAAGCAGAAGAGTCAAAAGAAGATACTAAAGAAGAAAAAGAAGATAAAACAGAAGAAAAAACTGAGACTGAAAAAGTAAGTGCAGAAAATACTGATGAAAAAAAATCTTCAAAAATGCCATTAATAATAGGTGGTGTTGCAGTTTTAGCAGTAGTTGGTGCGGTAGTAGTGTTTACTAAAAAGAGAAAATAGATGCGAAAAAAGATAAGTACAATTTTGATTCTTGTGGGGATACTTATGATAGTAATCCCCCAAGGATTAAAATACTATTCAAGACAGGTAGAAAATAAAAGCATACAAAAGTTTAAAAGTGAGCTTCAAGACAAAAGTGAAAGTCAAGATAAGGTAGAAGATAATTATAAACCAGGAGATGAAATCGCGATAATGAGAGTAAAATCTGTAGGTTTAGAAACGGTGATTGTAGAGGGCACAGACACCAAGTATTTGAAATATTATGCATGTCACTTTGAAGGAACTGCTATGCCAGGGGAAAATGGCAATTTTTCTGTAGCTGGACATAGTAGCTATTTGTATAACCAAGTATTTAACGAATTACATAAAGTAAAAATAAACGACAAAATAGAAATTGAAAACACAAAGGGCATATTTAAATATAATATAACAGAAATATTTGATACAGAGGCTGAAAATACTTTTGTTTTAGATCAGGATACAAGTAAAAAAGAGATAACTTTAGTTACATGTACTGATGGAGGAAAAAAACGACTTATTATAAAAGGAGAAATTGAAGAATAAATATTTCTTCATTATATTTCTCTTAAATTTTGAATCTTATTCAAAATATAAATTTGAAAATAATGACAATTAATATAAATAAATATTTATAAGACAGGAAAGAGGAACAAAATTGAAAAAGATTTTATGTTTAATATCGATTTTGATGGTTACTTTTTCAGTAATTGGATGCTCATCTAGCGAGGTAGATAGTTCTAAAGAACAAGCTACATCAAAAGATGAAAAACAAGTAGTAGTAGCTACATCAGTTGCAATTACTGAAATATTAGATAGGTTAGGTGTAGAAGTTAGTGGTGTACCACAAACTAGCTATGAACTTCCAGAAAGTACAAAAGGTGCTACAGAAGTTGGAAGTCCAATGAATCCAGATATGGAAATAATAAAATCACTAAATCCAACAGACGTAATATGTGTTGATACTTTAGGAAGTGATTTTGAAAAACAATTTGAAGAAAACAATATAAATGCTGATTTTTATAATCTAAGCAATGTAGACGGATTAAAAGAAACAATAGCTGCTTTAGGAGAAAAATTCAATAAACAAGATAAAGCAAATGAAATATTAGATGAAATAAAAGAAGTAGAAGATAAAGTAAATTCTAATAAAAAATCTGATGATAAAATATTAGTGTTATTTGGAGCACCAGGAAGTGTAATGGTAGCTACGGACAAAAGTTATATAGGAAACTTAGTCGAGTTAGCTGGAGGAAATAATATATTCTCAAATGCAACTAGCTCATTTACTCAAATAAACTTAGAAGAAATAATAAAGTTAAACCCAGATAAAATATTAGTTATGACTCATGCCGTTCCAGAGGCTGCAAAAAAATCTGTAGAAGAAGAATTAAGTAAAGACCTTTGGAAAAATGTAAATGCAGTTAAAAATAACGATATAACTTATTTAGAAAATGGTTATTTCGGAATGAGTGCAAACTTACAAATAGTTGAGGCAGTAGAAAAATTAGGAGATATATTATATGAGTAAAATAAAAACACCGACGTTAAGTAGTTCTAAAAAAATATGTATGATACTTACTACAGTTTTTGTTTTATGTTTTACGATATTAATCTCTTTAAGAATAGGTAGTATAGATGTTTCTTTCAAAGAATTAATTGATGGTATGTTTTTAAGTAAACAAAGCAACAATTTCTTAATAATAAGAGATCTTAGAATGCCTAGAGTCTTATCTGCTGTATTAATAGGTGGTAACCTTGCAGTAGCAGGTGCACTTTTACAAACTACAATGAAAAATCCACTAGCTGACCCTGGTATAATCGGGATTTCATCAGGAGCAAGCTTAGGGGCTATAGCTGTAATGGTTATATTTACAGATCTTATAAAATATAAAATCATAATAGCTTTTATAGGTGGTATAATAGCTGCATGCCTTGTTTACTTAATTGGAGAAGATAAAGGATTTTCACCAGTTAGAATAATACTTGCAGGTGTATGTGTAAACTCAATATTAAATGCATTATCTTCAATGGTGACGGTATTTAATAGTGCAGGAGTTTCAAGTATACAGACTTGGCTTTTAGGAAGTTTAGTAAATGTAACATGGAATGATTTCAAAATACTAGCTTTATATACAATAGTAGGAATAGCACTATGTTTACTAGTTATAAAAAGCTGTGACCTTATGGGTCTTGGTGACAAAACAGCTCAAAGTTTAGGTCTAAACGTAAACAGAGTTAGAGTTATGATAACTTTTGTTGCAGTATTTTTAACTAGTATATCTACAGGAGTAGGTGGGGTTATATCATTTGTCGGACTTGTAATACCACATATATGTAGATTCTTAATAGGCTCTAGCCATAAATTCCTAATACCATTTAGTTATTTTATGGGAGGATTTTTACTACTTGTTGCAGATACAGTATCAAGAAATATATTTAGACCTTATGAAATACCAGTAGGACTTACAATGTGTTTAGTAGGCGGTCCATTCTTTATATACATACTTAGAAGGAGCAAAAGATAATGATTAAGTTAGAAAATATAAGTTTTTCTTATAACAAGAAAAAAGAATTTATACAGGATTTATCATTAGAATTTAAAAGTGGGGAAATCACTACTATCCTTGGACCAAATGGAAGTGGAAAAAGTACACTTTTACATATGATGTCTACTTATTTAAAACCTAAAAGCGGAAAAATCTATTTAGGAGATAAAGATTTAGGTAAATTAAAACAAAAAGAAATAGCAAAATATATATCATGTGTGTATCAAGAAAATGAAGCACCAGATGATATAACTGTAAGGGATTTAGTATCATTTGGTAGAAATATATATTCAAATGTCAAAAAAGAAGACAAAGAAGAAAATAAGAGAATGATAGATTTTGCATTAAAAGCTACAGGAATAGAAGAAATTCAAGATAAAAAAGTTGTAAATTTATCAGGTGGGCAAAAACAAAGAGCATTTATAGCAATGTCACTTGCACAAAATACAGAAGTTCTACTTCTTGATGAACCGACAACTTATCTAGATATATATCATCAAATAGAGATACTTGAAGTTGTAAAATCTTTAAATGAAAAATACAATATCACAATAGTTATGGTTTTACATGATTTAAACCAAGCTATAAACTACAGTCATAATATTGTTATAATGAAAAACGGAAATTTAATAAAACAAGGAAAAGCGACTGAAGTTTTAAATGAGCAAACTATAAAAGATGTTTATAATGTGTCTGGATATATACATAAAGAAGATAATGAGGAAATCTATTTTATACCTAAGAAAATATGTTAATCATAATAATTAGATAGAAATTAGATAATAAAAACATATTTATGTTTCTAATAATATAGATGAAATTAAAGCAAGAATGCTCGTTTTAGGCATTCTTGTTTTATTAAACGGCTAATTACCAAAATATTACATAAGGAGGGTGTTTTAATGATAAAAAAAATAGGACTTATAGCTTTAGGGACATTATCATTAATAGTGGGTATAATCGGTATATTCTTACCAATACTTCCAACAACGCCACTGTTACTTTTAACTTCATACTGCTATATAAAAAGTAGTGAGAGGTTAAGTAAGAAATTTATGAATACAAAAATATACGATAAATATGTTAGAAACTTCCACGAACAAGGTGGAATGACCTTAAAAGGTAAATTAATGCTTACTATACCAGTATCATTACTTTTACTATTCATGTTTATAATAATTGAAAGTCCAATAATGAGATGTGTAATAGTTATTATGTGGGTTACAAAAGTTATATTCTTTACAAAAATGAAGACAATCAAAATAGAAGAGGTGTAAAATGTTTAAAAAGAGATTATTAGAGCTATGCAATAGTTCTAAAAAATGGATTGCAATGACAGTTTTAATGAACTGGATTTCAATAATATGCAATATACTAGTTATCCTATTTATAGGAAACACAATAGATAAATTAATAAATTCAAACTTAGAAATAAACTACTTAAGATATGGACTTTATATAGGATCTCTTTTAGTAATAAGATTTTTAGCAAACTACTATTCAACAAGATTCTCACTTAATTCATCAAGTGAAGTTAAAAAAGTTTTAAGAGAGAAAATATATGAAAAATTATTAGATATAGGTGTAAATTACAACAAATTTATATCTACATCATCAGTAGTTCAAATAGGTGTTGATGGTGTTGAAGCATTAGAAATTTATTTTGGTAGATTCTTACCACAATTATTCTACAGTGCATTAGCTCCACTTACATTATTTGTAGTAGTATCATTTATAAGTTTTAAAGTAGCATTAGTATTATTAATATGTGTACCTTTAATACCGCTTACAATAATGGCAGTTATGAAAATAGCTAAAAAATTATTAAGCAAATACTGGGGTGTATATACTAACTTAGGTGATTCATTCTTAGAAAACCTTCAAGGTCTTACTACTTTAAAAATATTCGACTTAGATGAAGAAAAAAATAAAGAGATGAATGAAGATGCAGAAAACTTCAGAAAAATAACAATGAGAGTTTTATTAATGCAATTAAACTCAATAACAATAATGGACTTAGTTGCTTATGGTGGTTCAGCTGTAGGTATATTAATAGCAATAAGCCAATTTAGAAGTGGAATAATAACTCCTGGTGGATTATTAATAATAATACTTTTAAGTGCGGAATTCTTCTTACCAATGAGACTTTTAGGTTCACTATTCCACGTTGCTATGAATGGTATATCAGCAAGTGATAGAATATTTGATTTACTTGATATAGAAGTAGAAGAAAAACCATCTTTAAGTGACGAACAAATGAAATCTCTTGATAATATAGACATAAAATTAGAAAATGTGTCTTATAGTTACGACAAGAAAAGAACAATATTAGAAAATATAAACATAGACATAAAAGAAAAACAAACAGTTGCATTTGTCGGAGAAAGTGGTTCAGGAAAAAGTACAATAACTAGCTTACTTCTTAAAATAGATGAAGTAGATAAAGGTGCTATAACATTTAACGGAATCAACTTAAACGACATACCATTTGATGTATTAAATAAAAAAGTTGGATTTATAAACCATAATGCTTATATATTCAATACAACAATAAGAGAAAATATTAAAATGGGTAAAAAAGATGCTACTGATGAAGAAATATATGCAGTATTAAAAGAAGCAAACTTAGATAGCTTCGTTAAAAAACTTCCAAACAAACTTGATACAAAAGTTGGAGAAGGCGGAAACTTACTTTCAGGTGGACAAAAACAAAGACTTTGTCTTGCTAGAACAATAATCAAAAATCCAGATATCTACATATTCGACGAGGCTACTTCAAACATAGATGTAGAAAGTGAAGAAAAGATTTGGGAAAGTATAGAAAAATTATCTAAAGATAAGACAGTTATAATAATTTCACACAGATTATTAAACGTTAAAAATGCAGATACAATCTACATGTTAGAAAACGGCGTAATAGCTGAAAGTGGAAATCACAACGAACTTATGTTAAAAGGTGGAGTATATAAAAACCTTGTAGATCACCAAAATGATTTAGAAAATATATACAACGAATTAGAAAGCAAAAACTTAGAAAAAGTTTCAGAAGAAATCGAGGTGATATAGTATGGAACAAAAAAGACAATCAGGATTTAAAATAATGTTAAGGCTTATAAAAGTCTTAAAACCACTAGCACCAATAATGATGATAACTATATCATTCGGTATATTAGGATTTTTAGCTGCAACTGCAATAACATCATTTGGTATGGTTGCGGGAGCAGATATATTAGGATTTAATGTAGGAATTAGTGCATCTACTGCTATAAAAATAGTTATAGCTTGTGCAATACTTAGAGGAATACTTAGGTTTATAGAGCAATATTCAGGACACTTTATTGCCTTTACAATACTTGCAATATTAAGAGATCAAGTTTTCAAAGCGTTAAGAAAATTAGCTCCAGCAAAACTTGAGTCAAAAGAAAAAGGTAGTTTAATATCTATAATAACAAGTGATATAGAATTATTAGAAGTATTCTATGCTCATACAGTAGCTCCAATAGCAATAGGTGTAGTTACATCAATTATAATAGCATGCGTATTATTTGCTATAAACCCAATATTCGGGGCATTATCAGTAGTATTTTATTTAATAGTTGGATACTTTATACCAGTATTCTCATCAAAATTCGCTAAACAAGGTGGAGTTGAATATAGAGCAGCATTTGCTGATTCAAACTCATACTTCTTAGAAAGTTTAAATGGGATAAAAGAAATACTTTTATTTGATAAAGGTGAAGACAGAAAAAATGCTATAAATGAAAATAGTGAAAAATTACACGAAAAAATGGGTGTAATAAAAGGTCACGAAGGAATAATAAGAGCCTTCACAGATATAGTAATAATGATAGCAATACTTACATTCTTATTCGTAAGTATTAAGTTAAATGAACAAGGTCAAATAACTATAGGTCAAGGTTTAGTTGCAATAGTGACTCTTGCAAGTTCATTTGGACCAGTTGTTGCACTAAGTAACTTATCAAATAACTTAATTCAAACATTTGCATGTGCACAAAGATTATTCGATATATTAGATGAAGTGCCAGCAGTTGAAGATGTAGAAGGTGAAACTGAACTTTCTTCAAAAGATATAAAAGTAGATAATATAAGCTTTGATTATGATAATAGAGAAAATATATTAAAAGACTTATCACTAGATATTAAAAAAGGTGATAAAGTCGCTATAATCGGTGAGAGTGGATCTGGTAAGAGTACACTTCTTAAATTAATGATGAGATTCTGGAATGTAGATAAAGGTGAAATCTCAATAGGTGGGGAAAACTTAAAAACTATACCTACAAAAACTTTAAGAAAATCTCAGACTTTAGTAAGTCAAGATACATTCTTATTTAACGATACAATATTAAACAATATTAAAATGGGTGACAGAGATGCAAGCTTTGAAGATGTGATTAAGGCTGCTAAAAAAGCATCTATCCACGAATTTATAATGAAACTTCCACAAGGATACGAAACAAATGTTGGAGAATTAGGTGGAAACTTATCATCAGGTGAAAAACAAAGAATGTCTATGGCTAGAGCATTCTTAAGAAATAGTGACATACTTATATTAGACGAGCCTACAAGTAACTTAGATACATTAAATGAGGCAAGTATATTAAAAACTATCGACGATGAATGTAAAGATAAGACAATAGTAATGGTATCTCACAGAAAATCAAGTAGTGCAATATGCAATAAGAGATACGGATTAGAAAATAAAAAACTTGTGCGTATACAATAGTTTAATTTAGACCGTATGAATTTTCATACGGTCTTTAAAAAGAGTGTATTAAATTAGCACATAACAAATTTATGAGGAAATAAAAATATATATGAGTAGAATAGAAAGAGAAAAAAAGATAATAGGCGTTATGGTAGATATCTACTGTAAGAAAAAACATAAACACAAAGACGGTTTATGTGAAGAATGCCAAGAATTATTAGATTACAGTAGACAAAGATTAGACAAATGTAAATTCGGCGAGGAAAAAACTTACTGCCAAAAATGTCCTATACATTGCTACAAAAAAAGCATGAAAGAAAAAGTAAAAGACGTGATGAAATTTAGTGGTCCTAGATTATTAATATATAGACCAGTTGATTTCTTCAGACATCTTATAGGAAAATAAGAAAATATTTAGCTTAAAGATTTTTGCAATTTATTATAAAAAGGAGATAAAATTTTTGTGATTTATCTCCTTTTTTTGCTTATTTCTCTTGCAATTTGTGCCATTTTTATGGATAATAGATATAGCTAAAAATAATATAATAATAGTAAAAATATGTATTGTATATTGTTTATAATTATATAGTATACGATTAAAATTCGGAGGAATAAAATGGAAATAAACTTTAAAACTTCAGGAATATGCTGTAGAGAAATGAACTTCTCAGTTGATGAAAATAACACAATAACTGATGTTGAATTCGTAGGAGGATGTAACGGAAATCTTTCAGGAATGGCTAAATTACTAATAGGACAAAATGCATTAGAAGTTGCAGAAAAGTTAGAGGGAACTACTTGTGGAAACAAAATGACTTCATGTCCAGACCAATTATCAAAAGCTATAAAAGAAAATATAAAATAATTACATATATTAAAAAGTATATTTATATTTTATATTAATACATAATCATTGACAAAAATTTTGACTTTGAATATAATATAATGTATATGTATATAAAATCAAAATTTGTCAATAATAATATAAAAAGCTAAGATAAGGAATAGTAATAATAATAACTTAAACAGAAAGTTGCCGGTTGATGAGAGGCGCACTAGGGATATTATGAATACACCTTTGAGCTTCACTTTTGAAATATAGTAGGAAGTGACGTGTGCACACGTTATAGTGCAGAGTTTTTAACTCACTGAGGTAGATAATGTGAATTATCTATAAACAAAGGTGGTAACACGAGATATACCCTCGTCCTTTAGATAGGACGGGGGTTTTTTAATATAAAAAATAATTACATTTATATAATAAAGGAGTGAATAAAATGACAGTATACGAAGAATTAGTCGAAAGAGGACTTATCGCACAAGTAACTGACGAAGATGAATTAAAAGAATTAATAAATGCAGGTAAAGCTACATTCTATATAGGATTCGATGCTACTGCTGATTCTCTACACGTAGGTCACTTTATGGCATTATGCTTAATGAAGAGATTACAAATGTCTGGTAACAGACCAATAGCACTAGTAGGTGGAGGAACTACAATGATAGGAGACCCATCTGGTAGAAGTGATATGAGACAAATGATGACTCCAGAAATGATAAACCACAACTGTGAGTGCTTCAAAAAACAAATGAGCAAATTTATAGATTTCTCAGATGATAAAGCAGTATTAGTAAACAATGCTGACTGGTTATTAGACTTAAACTATGTAGACGTATTAAGAGAAGTTGGTTCTTGCTTCAGTGTTAACAGAATGCTTTCTGCTGAATGTTACAAACAAAGAATGGACAGAGAAGGTGGGCTTACTTTCTTAGAATTCAACTACATGATAATGCAAGCTTACGATTTCTACCAATTATACCAAAAATACGGATGCCAAATGCAATTAGGTGGAAACGACCAATGGTCAAACATGCTTGCTGGTACTGATTTAATAAGACGTAAATTAGGTGAAAATGCATACGCTATGACTATAACTTTACTTCTTAACTCTGAAGGAAAGAAAATGGGTAAAACTCAATCAGGAGCTGTATGGCTAGACCCTAACAAAACTTCTCCATTCGAATTCTACCAATACTGGAGAAACGTATCAGATGCTGATGTTATAAAATGTTTAAAAATGCTTACTTTCTTACCATTAGAAGAAATAAAAGAAATGGAAAAATGGGAAGGTAGCGAACTTAACAAAGCTAAAGAAATACTTGCATATGAATTAACTACATTAGTTCACAGCGAAGAAGACGCAAAAGCTGCACAAGAAAGTGCAAGAGCTCTATTCAGCCAAGGTAATGCTGCAAACATGCCAACAGTTGAATTAGCAGATAGCGATTTAGAAGATGGTAAAATAGACATAATAAGCTTACTTGTTAAAGCTGACCTTGCACCATCAAGATCAGAAGCTAGACGTAATATACAACAAGGTGGAGTTTCTGTAAATGGTGAAAAAGTTACAGATATCCAAGCTACAGTTGCTAAAGAAGAATTAGTAGAAGGTGCTGTTGTTAAACGTGGTAAAAAGAAATTCAAAAAAGTTGTAGTAAAATAATAAATATTAAACTATATCTTATAAGATACATTATAAAAAGGAGTGAACGAATTATTTCGTCACTCCTTTTAAATATTATTTTAAGATATTTATTGTTTATATAGTGTAATTAAAACTATTTAACTCCCATTATACCATCGACTAAAACATCTACAGTTGCATTTAGGAAGTAATCGTTTATATTTACATCTTTTAAGGCTTCTTTTATGCCTTCTTCGCTGTGTTTAACTCCAGTTAATTTTTCTTCTATAAAAGATACATCTTCTTTTCCAAAGAAGTCTCCGAAGAATTTGATATCTTTTATTATTCCTTTTTCTACGTTTAAGTTAAACTCAACATTTCCACCTGGATATTTTAATTCATTGCTTAAAGCGAATTTTGGTGAGTTTCCGTAGTTCCATTCCCAAGTGCTGTATTTTTCTTCTACTAATTTTTCTATATTAGCTATATCTTCATCAGTCATAGTGTACATTTTACTGTCTTTATCAGTTTTAGCTATAAAATCCATTAAATAATCTTTGAATTCTAAAACTGTCATAGGTTCTTTTAAATGTTCGCTTATATTAGTGACTCTTGATTTAACAGATTTAACAGACTTCCCTTCAAATTTTATAGGTTTTACTTTAAGAGCTGCTGATACATCGTTTATTTCTGATGAGAATAATAAAGTACCATGGTGCATTACTCTGTCTTTGTAATTGTATTGTGCATTTCCTGAGAATTTTTGTCCATCTATTAATAAGTCGTTACGTCCTGAAAATTCAGCATTTACACCAAGTCCTTTTAATGCATCGACAATAGGCATTGTAAAGCGTTTGAAGTCACTAAAGTGGTTATTGTTACAAGCTATAAAAGTAAAGCATAGATTTCCTAAGTCGTGGAAAACTGCTCCTCCACCTGACTGTCTTCTAACTACTTTTATATCGTGTTCTTTAACATATTCATAATTTATTTCAGATAAAGTATTTTGGTTTTTTCCAACTATTATAGCTGATTCATTTCTCCAAAGTAAGAATAAATCTTCCTTTGTGTTTTTTAAAAAATATTCTTCCATTGCTAAATTAAAATATGGATTTGTTTTTTCGTTGTAAATTAATAACATTAAATTGTTGTCCCCCTGTGGATTTTAAAAATTTTTTTCAATATAAATACAATATAGATTTACATTTCATTATGTTAATTTCGACAGAAATATAAAATATCCTCTAATTTATCTGAAATTTTTTTCTTATAAAATGAACAATAGGAACGATATATAGATAAAATGCAAATGGGATATAACTATAACTATTTATTCCAAGTACTGAACAAGGGACAAGTGCTGCTATACACCATGGGATTAGTGCAGGCGTTAAAATTGCTGAGTTTGAAAAATCTAGTGCAAGTTCATCGTTTGGTTCATCTTCATAAAGATCTTTTACAATATCTAAAGTTAAAATAATGGCTATGGTTTGGCTACAACCAACAGCAGCATTTATTATTCCAAGTATTACTGTAACTAAAAAAATAGAAGACTTTGATAAGTTTTTTTCTTTTAATTTAACTTTTAAATTTTCAAATACATTTAATCCGCTAAAAAATCCAGATATAGAACATGAAATTACAATTATATAACATGTTTTTAACATCGAAATTATACCGCCACCATGGATTATATTTTTCAAAATATCAGAGTTATTTGTATATCCGAAAACTAAACAATTTAAAAAATCATAAATACTTGTATGTTGGATAAAAATATCTAAAATAAATGCACATAATACACTTATCGGAATAGAATGAGTTATTTGAACTTTTAATATTGAAAGAAGAAACAATATAATAGCAGGTAACAATAATAAAAGTGATACATTGTAATAATTATATAATTCATTGCTCAAGCCATTACTCATAGATGTAAGTGGGTATTTAAGTGAAAGTACAAGATAAAAAGCTATGCATAATGCAAAAGGAATTATATTATCTATTATTATTTTTTTTACATAATCAAATAATTTTAAATTTGTTAAATTGCAAAGTAAAAGTAAGCTTGATGAAAGTGGAGAAGTTCTGTCTCCAAAGTATGCACCTGAAAAAATTGCCCCACCTAATATTCCTAAATTAATTCCAGCGGCTTTTCCTATTATAATAAGAGGAATACCGACAGCGCTGACTGTACCAAAAGAAGTCCCAATAAGCATAGATATTAAACTTGTAATTAAAAATGCACACAATATAAATAAGTTAGGATTTACGTATTTTAAAGAGTAATAAATAATGCTAGAAATCACACCAGAGCTTAACCATGAGCTTATAAGCATTCCTATTAAGATAAGGATTAATATTATATTTAAGGATTTTTTTGTCTCAATCCAATAAAGCATACCTATTTTTTTTAGTGAATAGCCTCTTTTTAAACCTATAAAAGTAAAAAATAAAAGCGATATGGTGAGTCCATAGCCCAAGAAAATATTATTTAATACGCTAAATACGAGTATAAATAGAGTAAATAATATACCTATAAAAATCAACATAAAATAGCCCCCTCTTTCTAATTATTGAATTTTATTAAATTGTAACACAATAGAGTTATTTTGAAATGAGACTTAGTAATAAGTCTAATAAAACGTATATGCTTTTATAAAATATACTTATAGAATAATAATTTAAAATATAAATACTTGAAATATATATAAATAAAATTTAAGTATAAATTTTATTTCAAAATGTAAAAAATATGGTTGAATTTAGAAAATAATTAATATATAATATAAAAGAAATACAAACAAATGAATATATATAGTAAGGTAGAGGTGCAATATACAATAGTACAAATGACGAGGGAAGCTGATGACTTATTTCGAAAGGGTATGTTGCCGAAGTATATAGGCGATACTTTAAACCTATATAACTGGGGGTATATAAAATATATATATCACTGTCACTAAATGTGGAGAGCTATCAAAACTTATCTTTTTAACATATAAAGTAGCAAATCTTGTTGATTATAAAATCAACATCTTTAGTGTACCTTTCTGATATTCATAAATATTAGGAGGATAAAATGAAAAATCAAAAAACAAAAATAGCATTAATATCGATTATGATATTTATGATGTCTACTGTAATGGCATTTGCCGAAGAAGTAGATATTGTCCAAGTTAATGCAGATAAATACGGTGTATTAACATTAATACCTCCAATAGTTGCGATAGTGCTTGCATTTATTACAAAAAATGTAGTGATATCTTTAGCTATCGGAATCATGTCTGGAGGATTTATTCTTAATTTCGCAGGAATCAATATTTTTTATACAATAATTCAAGCATTTTTAGATTTAGTAAGTAGAGCAGTAGAATCTCTTGCAGATCCTTGGCATGCAGGTATAATTTTACAAGTTTTAGCAATAGGTGGAGTTATAAACCTAGTAAGTAAAATGGGTGGAGCAAAGGCAATAGCTGAAGCATTATCTAAAAAAGCAAAAACTGCAAAGTCAGCACAGCTTATAACTTGGTTTGCAGGTCTTTTAGTATTCTTTGATGATTATGCAAATTCACTAATAATAGGGCCTATGATGAGACCTGTAACTGATAAAATGAAAATCTCAAGAGAGAGATTAGCATTTATAATAGATGCAACTGCTGCTCCAGTGGCAGGACTTGCAATAATTTCAACTTGGATAGGACTAGAAGTTGGACTTATAGGAGACGCTTTTAATTCAATTGGTGTAAATGAAAATGCATTTGGTGTATTTTTAAATACAATACCATTTAGATTTTATAATATATTAATATTAGCATTTATTGTTATAACATCATGCTTATTAAAAGAGTTCGGTCCAATGAGAAAATGTGAATTAGAAGCGAGACGTGGTGGAAAAAGTCTTGCTGATGGAAATGAATTAAACAAAAAAATATCGCAAGAACACGATGATTTAGAACCTTTAGAAGGTGTTGTACCAAATATATGGAGTGCTATAATACCAATAGGAACATTAATAGTAGGAGCATTAATTGCTTTCTATTATAGTGGTTATACTACTATAATGGCTGGAGATAATAATGTATCAATCGAAATAATGAAAAATGCACCATTTTCATTTGAAGCTATAAGAGAAGCATTTAGTAATTCAGATGCATCAGTGGCATTATTCCAATCAGCATTATTTGCGGGAATAGTTGCTATGATTATGGGAGCAAGTAAAAAAATGTTTACAATAAGTCAAGGTATAGAAATATGGGTAGATGGAATGAAAACTTTACTTATAACTTGTGTAATATTAATATGTGCATGGTCATTAAGTTCAGTTATAAAAGAATTAGGAACTGCTAAATTCTTAATAAACTACTTATCAGATTCAATACCAGCATTTACACTGCCAAGTATAATATTTGTTTTAGGAGCAATAATATCATTTGCAACAGGAACATCTTATGGAACAATGGGTATACTTATGCCACTTGCTATACCACTAGCATACTCAATAAATCCTGATATGAGCTATGTAATAGTATCTACAAGTGCAGTTTTAACTGGTGCAATATTTGGAGATCACTGTTCACCAATATCAGATACAACAATATTATCTTCAATGGGAGCAGGATGTAATCATATAGACCATGTTAGAACACAAATACCATATTCTCTATTTGTAGGTGCTATAACTATATTATTTGGTTATATACCAGCAGGATTTGGATTACCAGTTTATATAGTACTTCCTGTAGCATTAGTTGCAGTATTTGTAGGAGTACAAATATTTGGTAAGAGTGTCGATGTTGATACAAATGAAAATATAGATATAGAAGAAGCATAATGTCATAAATAATCAAAATAAGTCAAATATAAATTAGTAATCAAGATATAATAAATATAAATCAAAAAACTGCTAGCTAAATATAGTTAGCAGTTTTTTGATTTTGCTAAATAAAAGCATTAAAAATAAACTTCTTGGTAATAATATTTAAAAATGAGAAATTTTTAGAATAAAGATTTTTATATATAAAAAAGGAGTATTTTTATGCCTTATGTAAACTTCAAAGAAGAAAATTATAAATTAGATAAACAAATAAAAAACCGAAAAGAAAACAATAAAAAAATAATAAGCCAAATAAAAAAAGATAAAACTCTACTAAGTGGATATAGTCTTGATGGAGAATATAGTTTTAAAAATACAAAAAAACAAATGATAGGTACTCAAGGTGTTTTAAAAGATGAAGATTTTCAAGTGATTAGTGACGAGGATTTTATCTGTGCGAATTTTTTTAATTGTAAATTTCAAAATATAAAATTTATAAATTGTACATTTATAGGATGTAACTTTAAAAAATGTAGTTTTGGAGGCGGTGGAATTATCTTTGAAAATTGTACATTTGTAAAATCAGATTCAATTAAAACTCCATCTTTAAATGTAAAAGATAATTTGGGATGTTATTTTGAAGACTGCTACATATATGCTCAATTTAAAGGAAGTAATATATCATATTCATTATTTGAAAGATGCACATTTGAAAACACAAATTTTGAATTGTCAGACTTGCAAGCTGTTATTATAATACAAAGCGATCTTTTTAAAATAGTAGTAAGTGATTGTGATTTCCAAAATTTCAAAACACAAAAATGTTATATGAGTGATTTTGAATTTGACGATAAATATATGACTACTTTTGATGACAAGACATTTTTTGATAAATTAGTAGAAAGAAAAAAAGATAGAGATGAGTACGAAGGTTTTTATATGATATATCAAAATATAGCTTTTCAATATGAACAAAATAATTTGAAAAGCAATTTTGGTGAATACTATTTTTTAGGTAAAAAGGCTGAACACAAAACATTGGATTTTCTTCCAAAAATAAAATCATATCTATACTGGTTTTCATGTGGGTATGGAGAAAGACCTCTCTACAGCATTTATTTTAGTTTTTTTATAATTTTTTTATTTACAGCATTATTTTTATTAGTAGGTATAGATATAGAAGGTGATGTTATTCAGTATAGTAATTTAAAAATGATAGAAGGTCTCTCTTTTGGTGAATTTTTGAAACATCTATTAAGAGCATTCTCACTAAGTACAAGTTTATTTAGTGGAGTTGGGGATGAATTATGTGAACCTACAATACAATCTGTAATACTTGCAGATATAGAGATGATATTTGGCGTAATTGTTATGGGACTTGGAATAGGTACACTTACTAGAAAAATAGTACGATAATATAAAATCTCTAGGTAAAAGATTTGATTTTACTTAGAGATTTTTTAAACTAAAAAATATTTTTTAAAATAGTCTAGTTAAGGTTAATTAAAGGTAAGGATAGTAGTATATAAATGAAAATAATACATAATTTAATTGTATATATATTGTTTTATATAAAGAAAAGTGTAAATATACTGGTTTTATGGTACAATTAAAAAAAGAATATCAAATGGAGGAGAACAATGACTTCTAATCAAAGAATAGACGAATTTTTAAAACTTCAAAACAAGGGCATTTCTTTAGATGAAATTGCTTCTACATTGGGCATAAAACCGCAAACACTGAAAAGAGATTTAAATAAAAATGGATATAAAAGTGTGAAAGGAAAATATATAAAAAAGGATGAAAAATCTCAAAATGTATCAATACAGGTATCTTTTGTAGATAACGAATTAAATCAAAAAAATAATGAAAAGAAAGCTAAAAAAACAACTCCTAAAAAAACTAAAGTTGCAGAACAAAATAATAAAAATGAAAAAGTAAAAGTTAAAAATACAAAAACTAGTAAAACTAAAAAAGATAAAAAAATAAATTTGACACAAGAAGATTTAGACAAATTGTGTGAAGTTTATGATTGGTATTTAGAAATTAAAGATTGTAAATATTTAAAACCGAAAAAAACTAAAAAAGAAATAGTTGTTGATTTTGAAAAAACAGAAGATAAAACTGTAAGTATGAAAGTGGATAAAGGAGTATGGGAAGATTTTTTACGTCTTTGTAGCAATACTTCTCACGATAGAAAGACTTTATTAACTCAAGCTTTGAGTGATTTTATGAAGGTATATAAAGATCTACTTTAAATTTATTTAGATAGGGGATTTTATTATGAAAAAAAGTAAATTAAAAATTATGCTAATATTATCTGTATTTTTGGCATTAGCAATGATATTGTGTATTTTTATATTTAAAAATCCTAAAGATAAACAAGAATATAATATCGATAAAAAAGAAGCAAAGATCTTAGAGATAGAAAATAAAAAAATATATGATATTTCGAGTTCTATTTCCAAAAAAGGCGTTACAACAAAAATAAAAAATATATCAGCTAATCCAGTTAGAGATATTACTATAGACTATGTTGAATTAGATAAAGATAATAAGAAATTGTCTAATAAACAGATTCCTATAGATATAACTCTTAAAAAAAATGAAAAAGCACTTGTATCTATAATACCAGCAGAATATACAGAGACTATAGATATAACCGGATATAGATATAAAAAAGAAGATTACGATATAAAAGTTGACCTAGATAAGGATGAAGTAGCTGCAATAAAAGAAGACAAAAAAGAAAATGAAAAAATAGATAGCGGTGAAAAATATGAAATCTTGAATGTTGATAATCTGATACAAATGGATAAAACAAATTATAAATTAGAGATAAAAAATAAGTCTGACAAAAATATAGGAAATATAATTTTAAAAACTGCTGAGAAAAATCAATATGGAGAATATGTAAGTGTAACTGATATATCAGCGAATACAACATTAGAAGCCAAGGGCAATATAAAAATGATTTTAAGTAGTTCAAATGAAAATAATAAACTTGAAATAGTTGGCTATACTTATGACGATATAGGCAGTAAAATTAATATAGATGTAGATTTAAAAGCAAATAGTGCTGATGTTGTCAAAAATTGATATTTATATATAGCTTCTATATAATATAGAAGCTATATTATTTTAAAGAAAAAATTCATTAAGGGGAGGTACAAATGAAGGTTTTAGTAGTTGAAGATAATATAAAATTATTAAAAAGCATATCAGATGAATTAAATAATCATTTTGAAACAGAATCATGTAGTGATGGAGAAGAAGCGCTTTATATGATAGAGCAAAATATTTACGATTTAATTGTTTTAGATTTGATGTTGCCTAATTTATCTGGAATAGAAATTTTAAAATGCATGAGAGATAAATTTATAGATACGCCAGTTTTAATATTAACAGCAAAAGAATCTTTAAATGATAAAGTATCTGCTTTTGAAATAGGAGCTAATGACTATCTTACAAAACCATTTTATATGGAAGAATTAGTAGCTAGAATTTATGCTATTTTAAGAACCAATGGAAAGATGCAAGCTAAAAATACAATAGACTTTAAAGATTTACATCTTGATTTAAATAAAAGAAGAGTTTTTATAAAAGATGAAGAAATAGAGCTTCAAAATAAGCAGTTTAACTTACTTGAATACCTTCTTTTAAATAAAGGTTCAATCTTATTAAAAGAGCAGATTTATGATCGTGTTTGGGGAATTGACTCAGATGTAACTATTGAAATTGTTGAAGTGTATATAAGTCATTTAAGAAAAAAATTAAGTAAATATGGATATGATAAGTGTATAAAAACTAAGAGAAAAGTAGGTTATATGTTCGATGATAAGTAAAGAGGTTATTTCAAAAACACAAAAGAAGCTAATTAAAATAAATATGCTCGTCGTTTTTGGATTTTTGATTTTACTTTGTATTTTTACATATATTTATTTTGGATATACAAATGACAATAATATAAATAAAGAGATGCATGGTGAATTAAATTCTGTAGTCAATCAATTAGAAAAATTGGATTCTAGATATGGACTTTTATATGGATTAGATAGAGAAGGTATAAAGTTACAAAATCCTAAAGATATGGTTTATATTTATATGGATGATAATCTTTTAAATAGAAATGAAAATCCTTATTTCGGAGAAGATGAGCCAAATTTTAAAAGCGATGAAAATGGAATTTATACGTACTCAACAAAAGAAGGATATGAAATAAGAGCATGTATTTATACATATAAAAATTGTAAAATAAAAATTCTTAGAGAAATAAGTAGTGAAATAAGTTCAAGAAGACAACTTTTATTTACTATGATAAAAGCTGTAATTATATTTTGTGTATTGACTTACTTTATAGCAATTTACTTAACTAGAAATGCTCTAAAACCAATAGAAATAACTTGGAATAACCAAGCAAAATTTATTCAAGATGCATCTCACGAACTTAGAACGCCTATAACGATAGTATCATCTAAATTAGAAGGGCTTTTAAAACATCCAAATAATACGATAAACGATGAGGTAGAATCTATTGCAGAGGCAATGAATGAGACGAGAAGGCTAAAAAAAATGATAAATGATTTGCTTACTTTGACTAAAGAAGATTATGTAGATGTAATACAAAAAGAAGAAGTCGATTTAGAATTTTTAGTAAAAGATTTGTGTGATGACTTTTTCGATATAGCTATGATTCAAAATAAAACACTTAAAGTTTCATCAAATTTAAAACATAAAAATATATTGAGTGATAAAAATAAATTAAGACAGTTATTTGTTATTTTTCTAGATAATGCATTTAAATATACTGAAGAAGAAGACTATATAAAAGTATCTTTAAATGAAAAAGGCGAAAAAATAATTGTAAAAATTGAAGATAATGGTCTTGGAATTAAAAAAGAAGAAATTCCGCATTTATTTGACAGATTTTTCAGAAGTGAAAATGTAAGAAATAAAGATATAGATGGTTCTGGAATAGGGCTTTCAATTGCAAAGGTAATATGTGATAGTTTAAAATACAAATTGGAAGTCGATTCAGAATACGGAAAATGGACAGAATTTAAGATAAGTATACCTATTGATGTAGATTAATATTTTTAGATTGTAATACAAATTTTAATAGAGATTCTTAATTTATCTTTATTGACATAAATTGCTAAAAATAAAATTGGTATTCTGCTAAAAATTTGGGTATAATTGTTATTAAAGAATAGTAAATAATTCAGGAGGATATAAAAATGGCTAAAATAATTAATTCACAAGAATTTGATAATACAATAGAAAGTGGAGTTGTAGTAGTAGACTTTTTCGCTACTTGGTGTGGTCCTTGCAAAATGCTTTCACCAGTAATAGATGAATTAAGTGGAGAATTAGAAAACGTAAATTTCGTAAAAGTTGATATAGATCAAAGTATGGACTTAGCTCAAAAATTCAAAATAGTATCTGTACCAACATTAAAAGTATTTAAAAATGGAGAAGAAGTTGATACTTTAATGGGATTCATGCCTAAAGAAGTATTAAAATCTAAAGTTGAAGCGCATATATAAGGTGATATTATGAGATATGATATAGCAATAATAGGTAGCGGACCTGCTGGTCTTAGTGCTGCCGTTAATGCCAAAATAAGAAACAAAAACTTTATAATCTTTGGAAATAAAAATCTTAGTACTAAGATTGAAAAAGCACCATCAATAGATAACTATCTTGGACTATATGGTATATCTGGTATGGATCTTAAACAACATTTTGTGGACCATATAAATTCTATGGACATCGAAATTGATGAACGTAAAATAACAAACGTATATGCTATGGGTGATTATTTTGCACTTGCAAGTGGAAGCGAAATGATTGAGGCTACTACAGTAATAATTGCAATAGGAACAGATAGTGCAAAATCAATAGAAGGTGAAGATAAATTCTTAGGAAGAGGAGTTAGTTACTGCGCTACATGTGATGCTCCATTATATAATGGAAAAGAAGTGTGCGTACTTGGTTACAATAAAGAATCTATACATGAAGCTAATTTCTTAAATGAAATAGCAGCAAAAACATACTTTATACCTATGAGAAATACTCTAAAAAATGATATGTCTGATATCGATGATAAAGTAGAAATTATAGAAAATAAACCGACAGAAATACAAGGTGAAATGCTTGTAAACAAACTAAACTTCAAAGATGATTCACTTCCAATAGATGGAGTATTTATAATAAAAGATAGTATGTCTCCTAAAAACTTAGTTCCAGGATTAGAATTAGATGGGGAGCATATAAAAGTAGATGCAAATATGAAAACTAATATAGCTGGATTATTTGCTTGTGGTGACTGTGTAGGTAGACCATACTCTTATCTTAAATCAGCAGGCCAAGGGCTTACAGCTGCACTAAATGCAGTTGACTATTTAGCTAAAAAAGATAGAGAAAAATAGATATTAAAATTAAATAATATAGATAAAAAGACAGCATAAGCTGTCTTTTTTGTGGAAAAAACAGTAAAAACAATTGACTTTTTTAGTTTAGAGGACTACTATTTAATTAAGTAATTACTTAATCAAATAAGGAGTTAGTTATGGAAGATTTAGTTAAAGTTTTTAAAGCATTAAGCGATGAAACGAGGCTAAAGATATTATTAATTATCTCTAAAAGGACAATTTGCCAAAAGGGGATATCTAGGCATCTTGGAATTTCAGAATCAGCTGTGTCTCAGCACATTAAAGTATTAAAAGAATCTGGGATTGTCACAGGTATAAAACAAGGCTATTCAGTTATATATGTTATAAATGATGATTGTTTTAAAGAGGCAAAGTTCTTTTTAAAGATGATAAATGATATTGAAGACGATACATTTATTGACAAAGAAAAGCTTGATGCTATAAGACTGAATAGTTGTGCAAATTGTAAGTCAAATAAAAAATGTTGTAAAAATAGGGGGATGTAAAGATGAAAGTATGTGTACCAGTATCAGAAAATAAAGGAATGGAAAGTGTGCCATTTGGACATTTTGGTTCTGCACCAGAATTTGTAATATGTGATTTAGATTCAAATGAAGTTAAAAGTATAAACAATGGTGACTTAGGCCATGAACATGGAAAATGTCAACCGCTTAAAGCGCTAGAAGGAAATAAAGTAGATGCTATAATAGTTGGTGGAATAGGCGCTGGAGCTATAATGAAATTAAATGCAATGGGAACTAAAGTTTATAGAGGCGTAAATGACACTATAGAAGCTAATTTAAAATTATTAAAAGAAAATAAATTACAAGAATTATTAAAAGATGATGCATGTTCTCATAACCATGATGACGGTGGATGTGCTCATGGTCATGGACATAATATAAATTTATAGAATATAATTTTTAAATTGATATAAACTAAAATAAATTACAAAAAGCTGCTGATTTTATTTCAGTAGCTTTTTTAATGCAAAATTTTAACTAAGGCTAAAATAAAATCACAAAAAAATACTACAATAATATAATAGTATTATATAAAATAATAACTATGTGAATTTTTCTCATGTAAATTAGGAGGAAATATTATGGATAAATACAAGAAGGTCAAAAATATTTTATTATTTATCCTTGTGGCAAACTTAGTTGTTGCTTTTTTAAAACTTATTGTAGGAAGCTATATAAACAGTTCTAGTGTATTAGCTGATGGTTTCCATTCGCTTTCTGATTCAGCATCAAATATAGTAGGTATTGTGGGTATTTCAATAGCAGCAAGACCAAGGGATAAAAAGCATCCTTATGGCCATACAAAATTTGAAATGCTTTCTAGTTTATTTATTGGAATAATGATGGTATTTATAGCATTAAAAATTATGGGTGAAGCTGTTTTAAATATTAAAAATCCGGAAAGCTTGAATATGACTAATGTAAGTATTGTGATTTTAGTAATTACATTGATAATAAATATAATTGTGTCTAAATATGAGTATAGCGTAGGAAAGAAAATAAATAGCTATATTTTAATTTCGGATTCACTTCATACTAAAAGTGATGTATATGTTTCAATAGGAGTCTTAGTAACTTTGATATGTATAAAATTAGGATTTCCAGTAATAATAGACAAAGTTGTATCATTTGTAGTTGGAATTTTTATTTTACATGGTGCTTATGAGATTTTCAAATCAACTATTAAAATTCTTGTTGATGGGGCTATTATTGAGGAAAATGTGATTAGAGAGATCGTAGTTGAGTTTAAAGAAATTAAAGATATTAAAAATATTAGAAGTAGGGGTAGCGAAAATGACATCCACATCGATATGGATATAATGGTTGAGCCTGATATGACAGTTGAAAAATCGCATGAACTAAGTCATAGCATTGAGAATACAATGAGGGCAAAGATAAATCAAAATATACAAGTTGCGACTCATATAGAGCCATTTAAAAAATAAAAGGCGTGGGAAAATGAATTCCCGTGCCTTTTGTTTTTTAATATAACCAATTTAAATAAATGCTAGTCTATTTTTTTTGAGTGATTTATTATACTTTCAAGACGTTTATTTAAATTTTCAATAGCTGTATTTATTTGTCCTAATGAATCACTTACCAAACTATCTTCTTCAACATGATAATTTAAATAGAAATCGTCTAATAATCTTACAAATTTATTTGCTTGTTCAGTTGCTTCTAAAAAGTCATTAAAGTGTTTGCTTTTTATTCCTTGTTTGAATTTAGCTACATCCTTTTTTATAAAATCTACTATTTTTACCTCATTCGAGAATGTACCATGAGGTATTGGATAAGGTTCTATTCTTTGTAAGAAATATTTATTTTTGGCATTTATATTATATGTATACATAACCTCAAAGTCATTATCAAGGATAAATTTTATAAAATAAAGATTACCATGAACCTTTTGGATTTTAGCAGCACCTAATTGTCTAAGTAGTATTTCGATTGAATCTCCTTTTACAGAATCGATTCTATTGAATGACATAAAAATCCCTCCCTATTAAAAAAATACTTCTATAAAAACTTGTATATTAAATTATATGTCAAATTTTTATAGAAAGTATTTTAAAATTTATGTATAAAGTATAAAAAATTTTAAAACTTACATAGCAAATTTTATTGTTAAGTAAATTGTTGAAATTATTACTGTGAAAATCATTATTGGAAAACCTACTTTTAAGTAATCTTTAAATGTTATAGGATATCCATGTTTTTGTCCGACACTAGCTAAAACAACGTTAGCAGAAGCACCGATTAATGTTCCATTTCCTCCAAGACAAGCACCTAGAGAAGTTGCCCACCATAAAGGCATTACATCCATACCTTGAGTTTGCATTGTAAGTATTAATGGTATAAGTGTAGCAACAAAAGGTATATTATCTAAGAAAGATGAAACTATTGCTGAAATCCAAAGAAGTAAGAACATAGTAAGTATTACATTTCCATGAGTTTCTTCAACTAATAATTTAGCAAGCATTGAAATTACACCAGTATTTGAAAGTCCACCAACTACTATAAATAATCCAGCAAAGAATGCTATTGTTGGCCATTCAACACTATAGATTACTTCATGTGGATCTTGTTTTCCGATTAATAATAATATACATGCACCAGTTATAGCAACTACAGAAGATTCAATTCCAAGTTTACTATGTGTCATAAATCCTACTAATATTAAAGCAAGTACAGCTAAACTTTTTATTAATAATGTTTTATCTTGAATAGCTTTTTTTTCATCTAATTTTGCAATTGATTGTTCAGATTTAGGACTTTTAACTAATTCTTTTCTATATATAAATTTAAAAATAAAAATTAATAGAATAAGAATTATTACAATTACAGGTCCTAAGTTTACGACAAAATCTCCAAAGCTAAGACCAGCAGCACTACCTATCATTATATTAGGTGGGTCACCTATTAATGTCGAAGTCCCACCAACGTTTGATGCAATAATTTGTGTCATCAAAAACGGAATAGGATTAATCGAAAGAATATCGCTAATTACAAGTGTCATAGGTCCTATTAATAATACAGTTGTTACATTATCAAGTATTGCAGATAAAACAGCTGTTATTATCATAAAGTAAACCATAATTTTAGATGGATCCCCTTTTGAGATTTTTGCGGTTAATATTGCGACGTATTCAAATAACCCTGATTTTTTTACGATTGCAACTACAATCATCATGCCAATTAGTACAAATAATGTGTTAAAGTCGATGTGGCTAATACCCTCTTCAAATGTAACTATTTTGAATAGAAACATTAAGGCAGCACCAGATAATGCTACAACAGTTCTATCTATTTTTTCACTTATTATAAGTATCATTACAACAGCGAAAATACAGATAGCAATTATTTGTTGTGTATTCATATTGTTTTCCTCCAATTCCATAATATTAAACTACTTTATGATAGTACTTTTTTCCGAAAATTACCATAGATAAAAAGTAAAAAATATATAAAAATTTTTTGATATATGTCATATTTTAAATAAAAAAGTAAAAAGAAAACATTTATTCCAAAGTATATTGCAATAAAAACTATATAATATGTAGATTTTAAAAAAATAATAAAAAATTATAAATAATACTTGTAAATTGTATAAATATAGAGGATTTTATGTTTTATTAGCGAATATATAATATATACAGCAAGGGAGGGCTTATTATGCAAAGATGGCAGAGAATGAATGTATATTTTAGTTTGATAGGACTTTTTGTATTTATAATTTGTATAATATTTGTAAAAAAAGTGCCAGTATTATTATTACCAGCAGCATTTGCGCTTGGTATAGCTTTTAACTGTTTTAAAACTATATACAAAAAAACTCCACCTCCAGGATTTAAGCAAGAGGAAGAGTTTAAAAATGTTCAACCAAATAAGAAAAATAAGAAGAAAAAAAGCAAAAAAAGATAAGAAATCGAAAATCCATTTATTTACAAGTAAGTAAGTGGATTTTTGGTGTTTGATGTATGATAAATGTATAATTTTTATACAAAAGTTGAGAAATAAATATAATTTAATTAGAATTATGCTATAATGTGATATATAAAAATAATTTAATACAGTATAATATATAAAAATGCAATATAGTATTAATAAAAAATATAATAATATATATATAATGATATTGAGGTTGAGTAAATGAAAGATGAGTTTAACAGGGATATAGAATATTTGAAGATATCTTTGAATAATACATGTAATTTGAGATGTGCTTACTGTATGCCGTATAGATGCGAAAATGATATAGAACAAACAAGAAATAGATTTATGAGCACAGAAGATTACAAATTTATAATAAAATCAATGGCAGATTTCGGGATAAAAAAGATTGAATTTACAGGGGGGGAACCACTTTTAAATTCTGATTTAGTTGAACTAGTTCACTATGCAAAAAATACTTGTAACATTGAAGAAGTTATAGTTTCAACTAATGGAATTAAATTTTTTGAAGAAGCTTTGAAGTTAAAAAATGCGGGGCTTGATAAGGTTAATATAGGTATTAACTCTTTAAAAGAATATAAATACGATTCTGTAACAAGAGGTGGAAATTTAGGTAATGTTTTAAAATCTTTTAGCACTGCTCTTAAATTAAATATAGATACAACTGTAGAAATGCTTGTTATGAATAATTTTAACTATGATGAATTAAATGATTTTATACAATTAGTAAAAAATTTCCCTATAACTTTAAGATTATTTGAACTTATGTATGTTGGGGAATTAAGAAAAATTTTTGATGAGGGATATTTAAATATAGTAGACGTTATAGAGAATATGGATGGACTTGAAAAAATACCATCAGATGACAATATATGTAGATACTATTTTAAACCAGGTAATTCTAGAGGTAAAATAGGGGTTATTTCTAGATTTAATAATTCGAACTGCTGGAATTGTAATAAAATAATTCTTTCTTATGATGGAAAGATAAGACTTTGCACATATGAAAACAAAGAGTACGATATTTTAAATTACTTACATAAACCACTTACTTTTTCGGAAGTTATGAAAGAAATAATAACTAGAAAACCAAAAGATTTTAATGAAATAAAAGATAATATAACAAACAGAGAGTTATATGAATTATAAAAATAGATATTGTTTGAAAAGAGCTTTAAGAGCTCTTTTTTCTTTTTAAAAGAAGTGATAAAATATTTAATTTATGGGTAAAATATAATTTTGAACTTATAAAATATTAAATTATAATAATTAAATTTAAAGAATAATAAAAAAGAGGTGAGGATATGGAAATCTCTAGTATAGGTGAGATATTAAGAAGAAATGCAAATAGACAAAAATATAATAGCGGGTTTTTATTTTATAAAAATAATTATGTAAGTAACCATTATAGCAGCTTAAATGGATCTAATGCAAATTTCTATGGAAATGTATATGATGAATATCATAGAAGAAACTATACAGCTATGATTAGTATTGATTATAAAACGAGGGTAATATCTAATATTAGCTGTGATTGTCAAGATTCTGTATTTACGACAGGTGATATGAATATTTGTTCTCATATGGTGGCTGTAGTCTTAAAAGGAGTGGAGCATTTAAGAAATAAAAATAAAGAAACTCTAAGTAATGAAGATGTGGTTATTAATCCAAGGGTTATTTTTAATATTAGTCAATCGAGAAATTCTAATTTAGGAGCTAATTTAAAAATTGATGGGATTGATAAAAGTGAGTATGAGAAAATCTTTAAATCTTATAAAGACAATTATAAATATCACTTAATGCCCGATGGTAGTTATCTTGACTTGAGAGATAATGATTTAGAAAAAATATTTAAGATGATAGATACCTTAGGCATATTCGACGATTTTGATAAGATAAAGATACCAAATAATAAATCTATGTTTTTAGAAAATATGTTAAAGCACGAAGAGATGAGTTTTGTAAGTGGGAAAAAATATGTTGATAATGTAATTAAAAAATACGATAAATTAAATAAAAATATAGAACTTCCCCAAAATTTAAATGCAAGCCTTAGAGAATATCAAGTTGAAGGATTTGAGTTTTTAAAAACATTAGCTAATTACGGATTTGGTGGTATACTTGCAGATGAAATGGGTCTTGGTAAAACAATACAAACAATAGCATTTTTATTATCAGAAAGTAATAAGAAAAGTATTGTTATAACTCCAACAGCGCTTATATATAACTGGAAAAGTGAATTTGAGAGATTTGCCCAAGATTTAAAGGTTGGGCTTATATATGGAAGTAAAGAAAAAAGAGAAAAATTATTAAAAAATTATAAAGATTATGATGTTATCTTAACTACTTATGGTACATATAAAAACGATATGGATAATTACAAAAATTTAAAGTTTGACTATCTAATAATAGATGAAGCTCAAAATATAAAAAATCCAGATTCCGCTACTACAAAGGCGATTAAAAAAATAAATGCAAAATCTAAATTTGGCCTTACAGGAACACCTATGGAAAATAATCTTTTGGAATTATGGTCTATTTTTGATTTTGTAATGCCTGGATATTTATACAGTAAACATAGATTTGAAAAGATATTTGTAAATAACGATAAAAACTTAGAACTTTTAAAACAAATGATAAAACCATTTATTTTAAGAAGAAGAAAAAAAGATGTTATAGATGAATTGCCAGATAAAATAGAGCAAAAATTCTATGTTGAATTAGATAAAGAGCATAAAAAAGTTTACAATACGTTTTTAAGCATATTAAAAAAACAAATAATAGAAAATAACAGCGATAATGTAACATTGTTTTCTTATTTAACGAAACTAAGAATGTTGAGTATATCGCCAGAACTAGTTGTAAAAAACTATAAAGGAAAAAACTCAAAATTAGAGATGTTAATAAAGATAATAAAGTCTAGTAAAGATAGAAAAATACTTGTATTTTCACAGTTTACTCAAGTATTAGGATTAATAGCTAAGAGATTTGAAAAGGAAAATATAGAGTTTAATTATTTAGATGGAAAAATTGATGCTAAAAAGAGATTAGAATTAGTAGAAGACTTTAATCAAAATAAATCTAAGAAGGTATTTTTAATATCTTTAAAAGCAGGTGGAACTGGACTTAATTTAACTAGTGCATCTATGGTAGTACATTTTGACCCATGGTTTAACCCAGCAGTAGAAGATCAAGCAAGTGATAGAGCGCATAGAATAGGACAAAAAAACATAGTAGATGTTATTAAATTGATATCAAAAGATACAGTAGAAGAAAAGGTAGAAGCTATAAAAGAATATAAAAAAGAGCTTGCTGATGATATAATTAATTTAAATTTAAAAGAAAATGAATCTATAAAGAAATTATCTAGAGATGAAATAATTGATTTATTTGAAACTATGGATTAAGAATTCAGCATAAATTATAAATTTAAATACTAGATTTATAATAAAGAAGCTCTTTATATTTACAAATGATATGGTATAATTTTCTTGTCGGGTAAAATGTATTAAATAAAAAGGAGATTGAAATGAGCAAGAAAAAAAGTACAGACTTAGAAAATGGGAGTATTGGGAAACTCTTAGTAACTTTAGCAGTACCGTCTATAATAGCCCAAATAGTAAACTTACTATACAATATTGTAGATAGAATATTTATAGGGAGAATGCCAAATGGGGATTTAGCAATGGCTGGAATAGGAATAATTACTCCTATTGTGCTTCTTGTAACAGCGTTTAGTGCGCTTGTTGGATTTGGAGGAAGCCCTAGAGTTGCAATAAAAATGGGACAAAAGGACAATGATGGAGCCGAAGAAATTTTAGGTAACAGTTTTTCACTAGTAATAATAATCGGTTTAATCTTAACCGTAATATTCTATATCTTCAAAGAGCCTATTGTAATGGCTTTTGGAGCAAGTGAAAATACAGCACAATATGCAATTGATTACTTATCTATATATCTTATAGGTACAGTATTTGTTCAAGTAGCAGTTGGGATGAACCCATATATCAATACACAAGGATTTACAACAATAGGTATGGTTACTGTAGCAATAGGTGCAGGACTAAATATAATACTAGATCCAATTTTAATATTTGGATTTAATATGGGGGTTAAAGGTGCAGCACTTGCAACAGTAACTTCACAATTGGTATCGGCAATATTTGTACTTAAATTCTTATTTGGGAATAAAACAATATTAAAAATAAGAAAGAAATATTTAAAATTAAAAAAAGAAGTAGTATTAGGAACTCTAGCTTTAGGAATTGCACCATTTATAATGCAATCTACAGAGAGTATAGTTTTAATAAGTTTAAACAATCAACTTCTTAAATATGGTTCAGATATAGCAGTAAGTGCTATGACAATTATGAGTAGTATGATGCAGATGATAATGCTTCCTATGAGTGGGCTTACACAAGGGGCACAACCTATATTAAGTTATAACTTTGGGGCGAAGAGATATGACAGAGTTAAAAAGGCATTTAAATTACTATTTATAAGTTGTTTTACTTTTACCATGGTTGCAGTTGGATTAATAGAGCTTTTCCCAGCATTCTTTGTAAAAATATTCAACAATTCACCAGCATTAGTAGATATGACTTCATGGTCTATGAGAATTTATTTTGCAGGTATGTGTTTATTCGGGATGCAAATTTCGTGTCAACAAACTTTTTTATCATTAGGCGAAGCAAAAATATCACTATTTTTAGCTTTACTTAGAAAAATGATACTTTTAGTTCCACTTATATTTATACTACCAGCATTTATGAAAGATGGCTTAACTGCAGTTTTACTAGCAGAGCCAGTTGCTGATGTAATAGCATGCTTGACTACAACTACTTTATTCTATCGATTCTTTAAAAAGAAATTTTCTGGGGATAATATCGTTGAAATTAATGAAAATATAGCTAAGTAATAAAATATTTTAATATAACAGCAAAGCAACAATAATGTTATAATAAATAGTAATAAATAATATCAACTGGGGGAATTTATATGAATAATAAAGTAAATGATGTATTTTTAGATAATGATAAAGAATTATTAGTTGGTGACAAGATAGTACTAGAGTCTGATCAGGGAATAACAAATGATGAAAAAGATATATTGGAAAGTATATTTGATAAGATTAAAGAAAATAATCTTGAAAATAAGCCTATAAAATTTTCATTAGATAAGTATTCAAAAGATGCGATAATTAGTCTTCAAAACAAGAAGGTTATAATAATTAATATAAAGAAAAAGGAATATGCTTTAACACAATGGTATAGTAGCATTTGTAATGAGGGGGATAACGAGGTTACTATATTTATTGATGATATTGTATTTGAATATTTAAAGCTATATGTTTTAAATAAATAAAGTATAGAAAAAGAAGTATTGCGAAATAGAATAAACAACTATTTTGCAATACTTTTTTAATTTTAATATTTTGCGACTTTATTCATATGTGTTTTGATTGTAATAAGTTAAAACAACTATTAAGACAAGAGCATATTATATAGTAGGCTTTGAAGATAAAAAGAAATCTAGAAGCTTAAATTTGAATAAGGAGGAATAAAACATGAAATTAGAAGATGAATTATCATCAATTGAGATATTTACAAGTAATATAGAAAACCCAGTTATCAAACAAAGAGTATATCAAGTATTGAGTTGGAACATAATAAAATCCACAAGATATAAAAGAATGTTTTATATTCTGAGTATACTTGTATTAATTTTAAATGCATCAATTCCAGTTATAAATCAAATAGAAAAATTCCCGATAGTTGTAACTATAGTAGCTAGTATAAGTACTGTAATAACAGGGATAATAACACTTATAAATTTCAAAGATGTTTGGTATAGATATAGGGTGACAGCTGAAAAAATAAAAACAGAATGTATGCTTTTAAACTGTAGATTAGGTCAATATTCATGTGTAAATAGAGAAAAGAAATTTTTGATTAGAATTGAAGAAATATTAGCAGAGGATCAAGAATCATGGATTAAGAGTAGATTTACGGATAATGAAGAGGATGAGGAAGATAAGTGAAGTAATGTATTTATATAGATAAAAAAATTTGGGGGAAATAAAATGCAGGTAATACAAATAAAGGTTGAAATTTTAATAAAAGATATACAGCTAGGTAAAATCCAGGCAAGAGTATGTTGAGTTATTTATTAAAAAAGGAAAATATAGATACTTACGATAAGGACTCTTGACTCTTACTTAGCTGAATTATTTTCAAATTTATTGATATATATACATACTTTATTAAAATATGATTTAGCTAAATCTATTTATAAAAAATCTGTGTATTTTTTATAAATAGTATGATACTCTATAATTAGATATAAAAATTTTCAAAAGTTTTTTTGATTAATAATTTTGTTTGTTATTGTAAAATTATTTAAAAAATATAATCCTAATCTATATATCCATTGATATAACTTGATTTGGAGTTGGTGTTGATAACAAAAAATTGACTTATTTTGTTTAAAAACAAGATGGTTTTTAATAAGTTTAAAAATTATATAATCGCTACAAACTAGTTATTTCAATGTGTTTAGGTGTTACGAGTAAAAGAATAAGTTCCAATAAAACAAGGATTAAAACAGTGTATATTAATTTCATTAATTCCACCTATAATACGTAAAAGAATAAGTTCCAATAAAACAAGGATTAAAACGTAGTATAAGTATGAATTTCTTGGAATTCGCCACCAGTAAAAGAATAAGTTCCAATAAAACAAGGATTAAAACGTATTAGTTTGTTGTATAAAATCTTTTATTCTGTTAGTAAAAGAATAAGTTCCAATAAAACAAGGATTAAAACGCTGTCAATTTCGCCATTAATACCACTCCTTTCTAATGTAAAAGAATAAGTTCCAATAAAACAAGGATTAAAACGAAGTAGGCATGAAAGTTGTTGGTGTTATAGCTGACTGGTAAAAGAATAAGTTCCAATAAAACAAGGATTAAAACAGTCTTAAATCAGGTATTTGATTATAAACCATTACAAGTAAAAGAATAAGTTCCAATAAAACAAGGATTAAAACGTTTTATCTTTCTTATTAGGATATAATTTCCATATATGTAAAAGAATAAGTTCCAATAAAACAAGGATTAAAACGATCAATGGCATGCTTAATTTGTTTGTTTGAATACTTGTAAAAGAATAAGTTCCAATAAAACAAGGATTAAAACAAATTGTTTGGTGTATGATCATTATGAAATGGACATATAAAAGAATAAGTTCCAATAAAACAAATATTAAAACTTAAATCATATATCATATATTGATTTTTGTTATTACAAGTGTTACACTTTTTTAAAGTAAAAGAATAAATTCCAGTAAAACAAGGATTAAAACTTAATCGATGTAATTATAAAATTCCAATAAAACAAGGATTAAAATTTAAAAACATTTATTGACATATAATAACAATAGGACTATTATCTAAATATAAGGTTTTATTAATATATGTAATTATTAATATCCTTTGTAGGAGGTGATTATTTGATAGAGCAAATAAAAAATATAGGTCATGAAGTGAGAATTATAGATGGTGAGAAGGATTTGGTTGAATTATGGACTAAAGACACGAAACCGATGGATAATGTGATCTTTGTAAATATAGATGAAGGAGAAAGAAAAGTCACCAAGGAGTTAAGAAGTTTTTACAAAGATGTTTATAAAGATGCATTAATTTATCAACAAGGAAATGGACATGTTGGGGCAGGAATAAAAATAGAAAAATATAAAGATAAAGATGCAGCAAAGATAAAAGAAAAAAAATTAGCAAGTTCTTTAGAGTTTATGGAAATAGACAAAAGTTATCTAGATGAAGTTTGGGTAAATATAATCGAGGAAGTTCAAAAAGATGCAAATCAATCGTATTTTATTATAATCACAAAAAATAACAAAAAACCTAGAGAATTATTCACACAAAAATATGAACAAAAAATAAAAGAGACATATCTAATATCAGACACTAAATTAAATAAATCCCTAAAACAAAGTAAGTGCCACTTATGTGGTCAAAGAAAAAAAACTTATGACACAGCGATATATAAATGTTTTACAAATGATAAAGAAATTTATAAAAATACAGATAAATATAACTTCTCTATATGTGAAGATTGCTTATTAGATGTATTAAACGGAAGAAACTATATCAATGATATTCTAAAAATAAGCTGGATTGGTTCTGAAGTGATGTTTTTGCCACATGAATTTAATGTATATATAAAAGAAATATATGAAGAAATAGATAATGATAAACATATAACATCTTTACTCGCTCAAATAAAAGAAGCTGAGGAAGAAGTACTTGATGAAATTTCAAAGACAAATTGTATGACAGATATAATATTTTTCTCAGATCCTAAAAGTAGTTCTGAGTGGAAGATTACTTATGCAATAAGAGATGTAATGCCTTCTAGAATGAGTATAATTTCAAGAAATATAAGCAAATATAAAAATAAGAAAATAGATGCATATTTTTGTTTAGCTAAAATTATGAATTATCTATGTTATAGCGATGGAAAGTTTGATTCTAAGAATAAAGATAGAATGAGATTGTTAGATATTATTTTTCATGGAAGTAAATATAGTAGAGAACTATTTTTCAACAAAGTTATGTCGAAATACAAAACAAAATACTTTGAAAGCTTAAACAATAAAAAGGCTACAAACAGAAAATACATAATAAAAGATATACACGAAATATATAACTTTATGTGTAATTGTGGGTGTTTAGAAAATTCATGGATGATGATAAATGAGGAGGGTGAAATTATGAAATACAATAATATAAGTGAGTTTTTTGAAACAAACAAAAACTTCTTTGATGATGATATAAAAAAAGCATGGTTTATAATGGGACAAATATATAGAGATACTATAAATGCATCAAAATCATATTACAAAGATAAAAGTGGAGATAATATAGAATCAGATAATAAAGGTCAAAGTTATGAAAGTTCACATCTAGAAAAGAACTTTTTCTTTTCAAGAAAATTTGATAATAAAACATTTATATTATTTGCAAACACTTGTAGTGAAAAACTTCAAAAATATGGAACTTATTATAGTAATATAAAAGATAAAATGAATCAAGCAAAAGAATACATGGCATCAAGTTTTAAAAAAATAAACAATGATGAAGCTAAATATATATTCTTCTGGGGATTAGACACACTGTTTGAAGATGATAAAAAAAGAATTGAAGAAGCTAAAAGTAAAAAAGAAGCTGTTAAATAAATAAGTATAAAGGGGAGAAAATAAATGTCAAACACAAAATCAAGAGAATTTTTATTAATATGGGATTCAACAATGTCAAATCCAAATGGAGATATGTTAAATGAAAACAGACCACGTCAAGATGAGATTACAGGTCAATTAGAAGCATCTGATGTCAGAGTAAAACGTTTTGCAAGAGAAGAATGGATAAATAAAGGTGAAAATGTATTAGTTCAAACAGTTGAAGAAAAAGGTAAAATACAAACTTGTCAAAAAAGAGTTGAAACTATTCAAAAATCTGCAAAAATAAAAGATGACGACATTGAAAAATATTTAACTGATAATTATATAGATGTTAAATTATTTGGGGCAGTTATAACAAAGCCAAAAAGAGATATATTAGGTCCTCTTCAAGTTGCATGGAGCAAATCTGTACATGAAGCTCAAATAAAGTTTATGCAAGGTAATGCAGCATATGCGAGTTCAGAAGGAAAATCACAAGCATCTATTTGGACAAAGTATATATCTCCATATGCACTATTTAAAACATATGCTGTTTATAATAACTTAGTAGCAAAAAAACAAAATATAAATGTAGAAGATAAAGATATAGAATCATTTATAGAAGCACTTATAGATGGTATGAAACATTATAGAAGTACATCTAAAAATCAAATGCCTAGATTATTAGTAGAAGTAATTTATAATAATAGCAAATTAGATGGAGAACTAGATTATATTGATATAATAAAAGATGTTGAAGATGAAGAACTTAGAAATATAGACCAAGTTCAAATAGATTTATCAAAATTATCAAGATATTATGATTTGAAGAAAGATGATATAGAAAAAATAGTTATTTATACACATCCAAGTGTAAAACTATTAAATATAGACGATAGATTTGAACTTAAAACTATATAGCGATGGAGTTGATAAATATGAAATGTTTAGTTTTTAAAGTTAGAGGTGATTATGCACGATTTAGAAAATCATACACAACAACCTCGGCTCTAACTTATTTATTGATTCATCCAGTAGCTGTTAGAGGGTTAATCGGTGCTATGCTAGGAATTGATAGAGAAAAACTCTATGAAAAAACAAAAGATATTGAAGTTGCTATTCAAGTGGTAAATCAAGTTAGAAAAGATATGCAATCTTTTAATTTAGTAAATATGAAACCTAATGATAAAATTTTTAGGTTTCCATCAAATGTAGAGTTTTTGAGAAATGTAGAATATAGAATATTTATAAAAGCAGAGGATAAAACTTTATATGAAATTGATAATTGCATAAAACAAGGGGAATATATATTTACTCCATACTTAGGTTCATCTGAACATATAGCCAAAATAGAGTATGAAGGTATTTATAACTGTGAAAAATTAAATTCAGGAAATTATAAAGTAATTAGTGCAGTATCATTAGAAGAAAATAAAATATATTTTGGAAATGGAAACATAATACTTATGACTGATAATATTCCAACAAGAAGGGATATAGATAGAGAATATATAGAATATAAAAAAGTGATATTTGCTACAAATGAAAATACTATAAATGTGGAGACAGAAAATTGCTATAAAGTAGGTGGATATAATGTCATATTCATATAAATTAAAATCACATCCTACCCAAAGCTTATATGATCATCTTACAGGGGTTAGAGATATTGCATTAAAAACACATAAGTACCATACTATAAAACCTGAAATAGATGATTTTATAGAAATTGTATGTATGTGTCATGACTTTGGAAAAGGAACTACATATTTTCAGAGATATCTTGAAAATGATTTTAATGGAATAGAAAAAGATCATGGACCTATTTCAGCTATGTTTACATATTGGATGCTTCCAGAAAAGTGGAAGCATCTAGGATTTCTTATAGTAAAAAAACATCATGGAGATATAAACAATGCAAGTGATGAGTGCAGAATTGATGAGGTATCTTGGGGTTTTAAAAATCAGATAAAAGATATATTGGATAATACTATGGATGAATTAAATCAAATATATGATAAATACTTAGAAGGTAAAAATATAGAAGCATTTTTAAATTGGTTGGATGATGAATCTAATTTAAAAAGTATAAAAAAAGAATTTAGAAAGAAAAAATACAATATAGAAGATTTACTTTTATGTGAATATGTGTATTCTCTTCTTTTAACAGGAGATAAAAGTCAACTTATACGAAATGATGCCTATATACCAGATAAACAATATCCACTTTCTTTTATTGAAAATTATAAGGCAGATTTAGTTAAAGATGCGCTTATTAAAAATCCAAAGTTAAAAGAATCAGATGTGTTCAATTTAAGAAATGAAATATATGATGATATGATAAATAAATTAGATACTATAGACTTTGATAAAGAAAATATTTTTTCTATAAATGTTCCAACAGGAACAGGCAAAACTATTTTGGCTTATTCTGCAGCTTTTTATATTTGTAATAAGATAATAAAAAATAATTTAAATATTAGACCTCATATTATATATTCATTACCATTTACATCTGTAATAGATCAAAATTATGAGGTATTAAAAGAGATAGTTGAAAACAATATAAATAAAGAAATATCATCTGAAGACTTGATGAAGTTTCATAGTGTTGTGCCAATAGAGTATAAGAATTTTGAAGGATATGATGCGCGTTTTTGTTTTGAAAATTGGCAAAGTAAAATAATATCAACTACATTTGTACAGCTTTTAAATACTATATTTAAAATTGGAAAAAATTCAATAGTAAATAGATTTCATAGACTTGCAAATTCCGTTATAATTTTAGATGAGGTCCAAGCAATTGACGAAAAATATTATAAAATAATTTCAGAGTTTATAAGTATAATGGTCAGACAGTACAATTGTTATATTATATTAGTTACTGCTACAATGCCGATGCTTTTAGATACTATAGATCTTATTGAAGATAAGGAAAAATACTTTAGAAAACTAAATAGAATTGAGATAATTAATAATTCAGAAAGTGAAATAACTTTAGATGAATTTGAAGATATTGTTTTAGAGGATATTTGTGAAAATAAAGATAAAAGCTTTCTTATTGTTTTAAATACTGTAAAAAGTTCTAAAAATATTTATAAGTACTTAAAAGAAAATACAGATAGAGATATTATGTATCTTTCTACAGAGATTTATCCAAAGTTAAGACTAGAAAAAATAAATAAAATAAAAAATAGCGATAAAAAATACGTAGTTGTATCAACTCAACTTATAGAAGCTGGCGTAGATATAGACATGGATATAGTATATAGAGATTTTTCAACATTAGATTCAATAAACCAAACAGCAGGAAGGGCAAATAGAAATGGTGTTGGAGGAAAAGGAATAGTAAAACTTTATAAAATAGTAGATAATGATAGAAGAATATGCAATTATATTTATCCAAGATATCTACTAAATGCAACAGAAGAAGTTTTAGATGGAAAAGATATTATCGAAGAAAAAGATATTTATGACTGTAATAAAGAGTATTTTTTAAAAGTAAAAAATAGACTATCAAATGATACATCAGATGAACTTTTAGACTTGATTCCAAAATTACAATTTAAAAAGTTTAGAGACAAGTTTGAACTTATAGAAAATGATGAATTTAGACGAGTGGACATAATAGTAAATGCTGATAATATTACAAACTCTATAATACAACAATTAGAAAATGATGATGAAATAGATAATATTGATTTAAAAAATAAGTTTAGGATATTAAGACAATATACAGTATCTGTATCTAGGAAAGATATGTCTGAAATTAATGATATAGGGTTGAAAAAATATAATATAACATATATAAATAAAGAAGATTATTCAGAAGAAGAAGGTATTATTAGACAAAAACAAGTAATCTGGTAGGGGAGAATATATATGAAAGAAGTTCAAATATGTCAGGTAATATATAAAGATATAAAAGTAAATAGATCTACAGCACCTATGATAAGAGGATATTTTGCAAATAAATACAATGAAATAGAACAAATGCATAATCATAAAGATGATAAATTTATATATAGATACCCTCATATTCAATATAAAGTACTAAATAATAATCCCGTATTGTTGGGAATAGAAGATGGTGCAAAAATAATTCAAGAAAATGACATTTTTTTAGATGATGTAATAAAAATCGGTCAAAAAGAATTTGAATCTAACCAAAGAGAAATATCTTTTAAAAAAGTTAAATTAGGAGTTAGTGATAAAATAATAAAATATAAATTTATAACTCCATGGTTAGCTTTAAATCAAAATAATATTAAAAAATATACAGCAGCAGATTTAATAGAAAAAGAAGAAATACTAAAAAGAGTACTTATAGGAAATATTTTGTCTTTTTCAAAAGGAATGGATTATACAGTTGACGAAACTATAAAAGTAAAGTTAGACTTAAATCAAATAGATGTTAAATTTAAACAAAAAGAAATGTTAGCTTTTATAGGAGAGTTTTTTATAAACTTTGAAATACCAGATAATTTTGCGATAGGTAAAGGAATATCGAGAGGATTTGGAACTGTAAAAAAGATATAAAATAGATTTTTAATAGTTTTGTTCCTACAAAATTATTGGAAACTTTGAACTTTGACAATTGAATGTGTTGGAATTACTTGGTTTGAGATAGATGTTAATAAGCTAAAAAATACATTTTTTTAATGGGAAATCATTGTTTTGAGGTTAGATGAAAATAAAGCAACACATTGAAAATCAGTAATTCCAATGGTTTTAGGTTCTACGAGTTAAAGAGTAAGTTCCATTAAAACAAGGATTAAAACTGTAAAAGATTTATATTTATATCTCCAGAATCACTCATGTTAAAGAGTAAGTTCCATTAAAACAAGGATTAAAACAGATATACATATTCTTGACTTTGTATCTCAAAATATTTGTTAAAGAGTAAGTTCCATTAAAACAAGGATTAAAACATACTTCTAATGCTTGCTTTACTTCTTCCATTAATTTGTTAAAGAGTAAGTTCCATTAAAACAAGGATTAAAACTCAAAAACGTCTACCCCCTAGTGGTGGATTAAATTATGTTAAAGAGTAAGTTCCATTAAAACAAGGATTAAAACGCTGTATAGTCAGTAACCCCCTTACTACTTAATACTGTTAAAGAGTAAGTTCCATTAAAACAAGGATTAAAACTAGAGTAATCTGAGAACCTAACGTTAAACGAGGGTGGTTAAAGAGTAAGTTCCATTAAAACAAGGATTAAAACTTATTTTTTTTATGTAATATAAGCAAATTTTCTTTTGTTAAAGAGTAAGTTCCATTAAAACAAGGATTAAAACAAATAGAGATAGAGGAGGATAAAAATGGAGAATTTCGTTAAAGAGTAAGTTCCATTAAAACAAGGATTAAAACCAGTTAAAAGACAAGGAAGTAAGTTAAAACAGATTATAGTTAAAGAGTAAGTTCCATTAAAACAAGGATTAAAACGTATCAGAACATTATATTGCATTATCAACATGGTATGGTTAAAGAGTAAGTTCCATTAAAACAAGGATTAAAACTATAAGAAAGGAATTTTGCATGAATGATGAATGGTTAAGTTAAAGAGTAAGTTCCATTAAAACAAGGATTAAAACTTATATATTAGATTACAAAAGCTATTCATAAATGAAAGTTAAAGAGTAAGTTCCATTAAAACAAGGATTAAAACACAATTCGTTTTTTCCTTCTATACTAAGAATATTATAGTTAAAGAGTAAGTTCCATTAAAACAAGGATTAAAACAACTTTATAATAATGATGGTAGACATATATTTGGCTAGTTAAAGAGTAAGTTCCATTAAAACAAGGATTAAAACTACAAATTATAGAAAAATTTTTTCAAATTCGCTTGACTAGTTAAAGAGTAAGTTCCATTAAAACAAGGATTAAAACATGCATCAGCAGAAGAATACAACAAGCTATCAGAAGGTTAAAGAGTAAGTTCCATTAAAACAAGGATTAAAACAAATAAAAAGACCATAGCAATTAAGCTATGGTCATTGTGTTAAAGAGTAAGTTCCATTAAAACAAGGATTAAAACGATAGTAGAGCATCTTATTCACAAGTACCAAGGACCAGTTAAAGAGTAAGTTCCATTAAAACAAGGATTAAAACTTTTCTTCACTTTCTTTTACGAAATCTAATAATCCACCGTTAAAGAGTAAGTTCCATTAAAACAAGGATTAAAACCTTTTAGAAAAGTTGCTATCTCTATTTTATATTTCATAAGTTAAAGAGTAAGTTCCATTAAAACAAGGATTAAAACAATCTGCCATAATCACTTACTAGATATTTACCATCAGTTAAAGAGTAAGTTCCATTAAAACAAGGATTAAAACAAATACAAGATGGATATGAAGTAGCTGTACCATGTGAGGTTAAAGAGTAAGTTCCATTAAAACAAGGATTAAAACATTTCTGCTTGGTATGGAGTTATAATGCTCCATTCTTCGTTAAAGAGTAAGTTCCATTAAAACAAGGATTAAAACAACACTTCCTTTACTCCTGTTACCTGTTTTAATCTTAGTTAAAGAGTAAGTTCCATTAAAACAAGGATTAAAACAAAAATAGGGGGACGTTATGAGAGATAGTGCATATATGTTAAAGAGTAAGTTCCATTAAAACAAGGATTAAAACTTCTATCTAACATTTTAGGTTCTTTTGTGTATATTGTGTTAAAGAGTAAGTTCCATTAAAACAAGGATTAAAACTTTGTAATATTCTTTCTTGTTTTATCATCAAATAAAGGTTAAAGAGTAAGTTCCATTAAAACAAGGATTAAAACATCCTAGGCCAGATGCACTTCCACTATCACCACCATGTTAAAGAGTAAGTTCCATTAAAACAAGGATTAAATATCAAAAATGAAAAATATATTGATGTTTAAGAAGGAATTTGTCATATACTAGCAGAAATAATAAAATTAAGTAATATAAAAACTAAAGAAGGTGATATTAAGCTATGAAGCTAGTTGTTAATTCGGAAGGAGTATATTTGACTAAAGTAGGCGAATGTTTTTGTTTGAAAAAAGAGGGGCAGAAACAAGAAATTGCTGCTAAGAAGGTTGAACAAATAATTATAACGACATCTACAGCTTTGTCTACTGATGCTATTGAGTTAGCTGTTGAGAATAATATTGATATAGTGTTTTTAAAAAAGTATGGAAAACCTTTTGGAAGAGTATGGCATTCTAAAGTTGGTAGCATAAGTACTATTAGAAAAAGACAGTTAAATTTAGATTCTAATAAAATGGGTACAATTTTAGTAAAAGAGTTTTTGACTCAAAAGATGACTAATCAGGTTGAATTTTTAAATGAATTATCTATGAATAGAAGAGATAATAGAAAAATTGAAATAAAAGAAGATGTAGAAAAAATAAAGGGGTTAATAGAAAAAATTAAATCTATATCAGAAGAATCAAAAATAAATGATATAAGAGGAAGTTTACAAGGATATGAAGGGACTGCAAGCAGAATATATTTCTCTAGATTATCAGATTTAATGCCAGAAAAATATAAGTTTAATGGACGTAGCAAAAATCCAGCTAAAGATGAATTCAACTGTATGTTAAATTACGGATATGGGATAATGTATTCTAATGTAGAGAGAGCATGTATATTAGCGGGGTTAGATCCTTATATAGGAATAATGCATGTTGATAATTATAATAGACAAGCTTTTGTATTTGACTTAATTGAAATGTATAGGATTTATATTGATAAAATTGTATTTAAACTTTTTACAACTAAGAAAGTTAAAAAAGAACATTTTGATAAGGTTGAAGGAGGATTATATCTAAATAAAGCTGGAAAAGAAATATTAATTTCCAAGTATAACGAAGAAATAGAAAAGAAAATTCAATATAAAGGTAGAAAAATAGAATTACAAAATATAATTCAATATGACTGTCATAATATAGCTAATAAAATTTTAAAGGAGGGAGATTGATTTGTTAGTCTGGGTAGTATACGATATTTCGAGTAATAAGGTTAGACGAAATGCTATTAAAGCGTGTAAAAATGTTGGACTATACAGAGTACAAAAAAGCGTGTTTTTAGGTGAAATAGAAGAAAATGATTTCGATGAATTGAAGCTAAAAATGGAAGATATAATAGATTTGACTAGTGATTCAGTATATATATTCCCAATGACTAAAAAAGGACTGAATCAAGCAGGATTAATTGGACAAGTTTTTGATAAGGAGTTGGTTACTGATGAAATCATCTCAAAGTTTTTTTGATGAATTCGATTACTATATAACACCTTCTGAGCTTATAGAATTTAATTATTGTAAAAGATTTACTTATTATATGAAATGCTTGAACGTACCACAATTTGAAGAAAATAGATTTAAAGTACAAAAAGGAAAAGAAATACATTCTAAAAAAGAAAATGAAAATAAACAGTATCTTCGTAAAAAATTAGGTGTTATAGATAAAAAAATAAATGTTGATTTATATTCTGAAAAATATAAAATTAAGGGTATAGTAGATGAAGTTTTAACATTAAGTGATAATACTATGGCACCTTTGGATTATAAATTTGCTAAATTTGATGATGTATTATATAAAACCTATAAAAATCAAATGTTGATGTACTCTATTATGATTGAAGAAATGTATAACTGTAAAGTAAATAAATGCTTTTTAGTTTATACAAGAAGCTCCAATTTAATAAAAGAATTTAATGTAGAAGAAAAAGAATTAAAAAAGCTAAAAAAAGATATAAGGGATTATTTTAAAGTGATGGAAGGATATTTTCCAAAAGCGACATCATCAAAAGCTAGATGTATAGATTGTTGCTATAGAAATATATGTATAAAATAATCTTTATTATTAAAAAGAGTTAAATATATAAAAAATATTTAATGAATATCCCTATTGCATTATTTCGGAATTTTCTGTATATTAAAAATAGGAATAATTAGGGAGGTGTTAGCTTTCAAAAATTCATATTTATTGGTGATTTTATTTATTGTTCCATCTTTTTTGATTGTACTACATATGATTCTTAAAGACTCTATTTATATAAATAAAAGGTTTGGGATATTTAGGTGTGCATATATCATATTATTTATGATTATATATATATATGAAAATTATAAACTACATATTTGTGAGCTAGAGATTATAGCATGTATATCGATTATAATATTAACTGTACTTGGAACATTTTTAACTATTACGAAAAAAGAAGAACAAGGTATCGGAGAATTTTTTGTGCTAATTTCTATATTTATAAATGGGTTACTGTTTATTCTTTAAAATAATTTTATGTAAAAAATCCTATTGATAATAATTAGTGTATTATTTATGTAAAAATCAATAGGATTTAATAATTTTACGAAATCAGGTTTTTTATACGATAAAAATATATGCATTACATTGTATTGAAAATCTACCATACAAAAAATAAAAAAATATTTATAGACATAGAAATCAATACGAGTAATTCTCCTGTATTTGTATCATATACAATCTTATTTTTAATATAAAACTGTAGATAACTATAATTAATTATCTACAGTCTTTTAAGTTTAGTTGATACTTATACTGTAGATAAATTTGTTTTACCAAATCTATCTACAGCTTTATAATCTAGTTTATATAAGTCATAACTATATTTCCATTTACAGAGAAGGTGCTTGTGCCGATATATAATGGATCATATCCATATAATAATTTTTGTATATTATAAACTATATTAGGACAAGCATTATTAACTCTTACACTATAAGTTATTATTCTAACGTCACCTGGTTGCAAAATACCTAAATTTATTTGACTAGGATTTACACAATTAACAGGTACATTATTTATTGAAAGACTTCCTGGTATAAATGATACAGAAGGTGACAATTCAGTAAATACAGTTACAGGTACATCATAAGTTCCTAGAGGAACATTGCCAACATTGCTAACTGTAGTAGCATAAGATATTGCATCTCCAACATAAGATATATTTTTACTAGCAATACTATTTATTGAAGCTAAGTTTAATAAATTAGGTGTAGGTGTTGGAATTATTGGTGTAGGGTTAGTTGGTATAGTTATTGCATTGTTATCTGACCCTGATATAGATATTTCTGCAGGTTCTGTACGACCTGCTATATTTACCTGACTAGAAGCTATTGCAGTATTTTGGAAGTTATTAAGACCTCCACTTGCAGCCTTTACCGATATAACAACTGTCTTAGTTTCATTTGTATTCATATCACCTAAAGGGATATTATTTGTCAAAAGAGTATCAATAGGGGCGCCATCTACTGAAATTTGCGTTACTTCAAGTTGTGAAGGAAGATTATCTGAAACAGTTACATTATTTAATGGTACTTCACCACTATTACTTACAGATATTGTGTAGTTAAAAGTATCGCCAATTGCAAGTGTAGATGCAGCGTTATCAGTTTTAGTAACATTTAATGATGCATTAACTACATTTGATGTAATTGCCTCACTAGTTGCATCAATATTTTGTTGTCTAATTTCTCCACCAACAGTAGCATCATAATTTATACTAGCTGTATTTGATATAGTTTTGTTTTGTGGTATAGAGTTAACTACTGCTTTAAATGTTACAGTAGTAGGTACATTCGGTGCTAGGTCATTTTCTAAAGTAATACCATTTGTAAGTTCTTGAGTAGAAGTTTGACCGTTTATTGTAACGCTACCTCTTTCATATGTTAAGTTATCTGGTAGAGTATCAGTAATTGTAGCATTTGTATAAGTTGCATTATTAGTGCTAGTATTTTCAACCGTAACAGTATAAGTTACAACGTCTCCAACTACTAAGTTATTTGCTGGATTTGCTGTTTTAGTTATTGTAACTGGGTAATCTGATGCATTTTCTATATTTACACTAGCAGAAGAAGTACCAGTTTGTGTTACTGTAGTTGGGTCATTAGGATTTCTTTGATATTGATATGATAAGTTTGCTGTATTTGTAAGTGTGTTACCAACTGGTGCAGTATTTACAAGGGCTCTATATGAAACATCGACTTCATTAGCGGTTCCAGGTTGTAATGCATTTGTTAAATTTAATCCTGATGCTAAGTCTCCTGTATAATCAACATTAGCGCCTGTTTGTTTATTTGTAACAGTTAATGAATCAGCAACTAAAGTTGTTCCAGTTGGTAGAGCATCTGTAAGAGTTACATTAGTTGCATTGACATTACCTCCGTTTGAAATAGCTATAGTATAAGGTATTTCGTCCCCAACTTTTGCACTTTGAGTTCCTGCAGTTTTTGTAAAATTAGTTGAACCTATTACTGCATCTCCTATATAAAGAGGATTTGCTTCTGTTGAAGAAAGATTTAGAGTTTGTGCCTGCCCACCACTTATTGGAGTATAACTAAAACCAAACTGTGCTGTATTGTCTGTTCTTGGTGTATCAGGAAGTGATACTACTTTAGCATCAAATGTTACTGTAACATTACCGTTTCCAGGAATATCATCTATAGTAAATTGAGTATTAGGGTCTGCACCAGCATTTGCTTGGCCATTAATACTTAAAGTGTTAGGTACATATTCAAGACCTGCTGGTAATTTGTCTACGAAAGTAGCATTACTTAAAGTATTAGCAGAGGTATTATTTAATACAACTGTGTAAGTAACAGTATCATTAAGACCTGCACTAGTTGGATTTACTGATTTTGTAACAGTAAATGGTAATATTGCTTCTCTCAACTCAATATCATCTGCTGCAAATGCATTGTCTGTATTAGTATTTCCTACATTTACAAGGTTTAATGTTACAGATGAATTGTCTCCAGAGTTAAATGGTATACCAATTTGTGTCCACTGAGGTAAATCAGCACTTGTAGATAGAGGATTAGCTAAGTTTTGTGCTAAAGTTGATCCATCTGCACCGTTTACAATAATTCCAGCATTAGGTGTTTCTGTAGTAGTTTTATCTAAATTAGATACCCATGCAGTTAAAATATAGTTAGTGTTTGGTTTAACATTTACAGTATTAGTAAAGAAATTTTTATTATCAGTAGTTCCGTTACCAACTTCCATCATACCAGTTTCAATAGCTGTTGTATGATCTGATAGGCGCCACCAGTTAGCACCACCTGTTGGATTAAGTGTATTACCAATAGTAAAATTACCATCGCCAATAGTATTATTTTCTTGTACAAATGTAAAATCATTAGTTAAGTTTTGTGCTGCATAAGGATTTGTTGCAGGGCCTGAATTTGGTTGACTTCCCTGAGCAATTTCTCCAAATGTTCCATTGTCGGCATTTGTAATTAAATTAGTATTGTCTAATGTTATCGTAGGGTCTAGTGTTAAAGATTTATTATCAACTGGTCCTATAAAAAATGTTGGAGCAGTTACATTTTGATTAGAAGTTACAGTTACAGTTTCTGTTGTTGGTGTTACAGCATTTAAAGCATTCATTCCTGCAACACGGTTACCTTCTGGCACGACAGTGTAAGCAGGAAGACTAGATTGTTGTGCTCCTTGGCCAGCTGTAGCATTAGCAAAATTTGCAGGACTTGTTTCAGTATTACCTGCATAGTCACCAACTACAACAAGTCTGTAAGTTCCATCATTAACATTTTGGAATTCAAATTCACCATTGGCAGTTGTGTTAACTGCTAATAAAGAATTTGTAGTTGTATCTTGTAAGACTACTGGAACGTTCGCAAGCCCAACATCAGTGCCAACGTCTTCTTGACCGTTTCTATTTTGATCAAAAACGAGTTTTCCTGTAATATTAGCCATAAACTCACTCTCCTTATGAATAATTTAATTTAAGTTAAATTAAGCTAAAAATTAAACCTTAATAAATTAAGGGCTACTATATAATATTTCGAAATTTGTAATATGTTACTTGATTTTGTAAAATATAAGGGAATTTTAAGATATGGCGAAAAATGTAGTAATTTGTATATAAAAAAAAGAAGGCTATTCAAATATATTTATCTAATAAATAAATAATCGAATTTCATGTTTAAAAGATTACAAATAATAGTTTTTTTTAATTCAAAGGGGCGATAATTATGTTGGATAGAATAGATGAATTAGTAGAAATAGCTAAAAAATATGTTAAAATGGGATACGATCCAATTGAAGCTATTAAATTAGCAGAAAAGAAAATTTACGAAAAATATTTAAATAGCTGAAGGAAGTGAGATATACATATTGAGATGCAATCAAAAAATTAGAATACGGAAAATATGCTATTAAAAATAGCAAAAACAATCTGGCACTATATAGTGCCAGATTGTTTTTGGATTTAATTATTTAAGATTATATCTAAAAGTCTATTTTCATTTATTTTAGTCATATGTTTTTTATATAGCCAGTGATTTGAACAGCCACAATAATCTAAAACAACACATTGTGGAATAAATCCTAGCCTTAAAGCTTTAAAACCACCAGAAATTAAGTTTGGTATACAAGCAATTCCTATAATTCCAATATTTTTATTAATATCTAATGATGAAAGTGTTGTTTCATGTTCTATTATATAAACTTTAAAATTATATTTTTTCCCTAGTTTTGAAATTTTATTTACATTACAATTTGCTGAACAAAAATTACATTTACCGCCGTAAGATGTATTTGAACGTTTACAAGGTGTTTTATCTTGTGTCATGCATGCTGGTAAAAAGACTATTTTTTTATCTGTATTTAAAAAGTCATCTCTAAATATATCATTCATAAGTTCAGAAAAAATCATATTAAAATAATATTGGACAAATCCCTTGCCACAATATATAATATCTTCTTTATTATAGTGATGTTTTCTGTACGTATTTAAGTAATTTTCTAAATTAGGAAGATAGTTTATTAAATTATCTTCACCTAGTTTTTTCATATACTTAACATGATTTAATGCAAAGTCAAAAAAGAAGCTTATATAATTGGGGGATTTTGTTTTTAAAAATTTATACCAAATTTTAAGTCTAATAACTTCATCTTTAAAATCATAAGTAGCATCAAGCCATTTTATTAACTTACAAAAATCATCTATATTATAAGACGTAGCTTTGCTATTTGATTTAGAAATTTTTATAGTGTAAAGCGAAGTATTTACCTTACCTCTTATAATATCGATTTGGGATTTGAATTTTGAGTTTCTGTTTTTATTTAAAAAATTATAAACAAAAGAAAAGTATGGTTTGAAGTTTAAAGTATAATCTATATACTCATAAAATAAAACTCCAATAAGTATTATCTCAATAAAATAGTATTTATCATCTTTTAGTTCTTCAAAATTCTTTATATAAATCTTAAAGTCATCTATATACTTTTTAGATTTATTGCAATCTTTATCTATAATCATTTTTTTCAGTCTTTTTAAAGTAGAGTAGTAGTCTTCATAATTTTGACCATCAATATTTAAGTTGTAGGTTATCAAAATATCGCCTCCCAGAATGAAGTTTTAAGATACCTTCTTGATTATTTAGTAATATTATACAATTAATTTATATTTATTTCATTAAAAAGACTTGACATTTTGAAAAAATGTATCACAAAACAGCAGAGAAGTGTGAAAAAATAATATAAATCCGAGTAGGAAATTATAATAAAAACAATTATATAAGAACCAAGGGATTTTCTGGTGTTATTTTTGAGGTTTTATTTTAAAAACAATGTGTAAATATACTTTTTGTTAAAACCAGGACAGAAATTATATTTCCCCACTGTTTTTAAAATATTTAACCATTTAGAATTGAAAATTTTTGCTTAAATATACATTATATATATACAAAAAAATACTCCAAGTAAAAATTACCTAGAGTTATTGTTTTAAAATTATTTATGACTTTTGATTTGTATATTTATCATTCATAAGATAAGACAAAGTAAATAAACTGTTAGAGAAATTTACACTTTCGACTTTAACATCATCTGGAACATCTATATCTATAGCTGAGAAGTTCCAAATACCCTTAATTCCAGCATCAACTAAAATATCTGTCATTTGCTGAACACAATGTTTACGAACGCATAATATTCCGATATCTATATTATTATCTTTTATAAAACTATTCAGTTGGTCTAAATCGATGATCTCAATTCCGTTTATTTTCATACCAATAAGTTTTGGATTTATATCAAATAGTCCCTTTATAGGAAAACCAACTTTTGCAAAACCATCATAATTTGCGAGCGTTTGACCAAGATTTCCTGCACCTATTACAATCATATTATGTGTTTTATTGATTCCTAAAAATTCCCCGATTTCTTTTTTTAAAGTATCAAGATTATATCCATGACCTTGGCGTCCAAATTCTCCGATTGCGTTAAAATCTTGTCTAATTAATGAAGGGCTTATCCCCATCATTTTACCCAATGTATAAGAGGAAATGATGCTTGTTTCTTTTAAATCCAATTCCTCTATATATCTATAATACTTGGTTAGTCTTCTAATAGTGGTATTTGATATTGTTTTGTCTTTTTCCATTCCCATTACCTCGCTATAATCAAAAAATAGTAATCTTACTTATATTGTATATCAACTTTGTTAAAAAAAACAATAACAATATGGAAAATATAGTATAAAATCATTATAACGAAATATATTAATTTGCAAGTCATATTTTATATATAGTTAATAATATATTATAGTAATATCATAATTGTTAATACAAAAAATTGAGATTTAAGGAGGGAATATGTATGAACTTAAGTTTTGAAAAATTATCTTTGGAGCATAAATATCCTGTAATGGAGATATACAATTATTATATTGAACATACATTTGCAGCATTTCCAGGAACTAAATTACCAAGTAATTTTTATGAAAAAATTCTAGAGGATATAAAAGATTATCCAGCATATGCAGTTAAACTGGATGATAAAATAGTAGGATTTTGTTATTTATGTTCTTATAAAAACTATAAGACACTTAGAGAAACAGCTGAGGTTATTTGTTATCTTTCATATGATGCTAAAGGAAAGGGTATAGGATATAATTGTCTAAAAAAATTAGAAGATGATGCAAGAGAAATGGGACTTAAAAATTTAATAGCACTTCTTTCAACTAAAAATAAGATAAGCACAAAGTTTTATTATAAATATGGATTTAAATCTTGTGGTATAATTCAAAATATAGTTAAAAAGTTTGATACAGAATTTGGTATAATTATTTTGAAGAAAACTTTATAAAATATTTTATAAATGGTGTTACTTATGAAAAATGTTTTGATCAGTTTTTTAAAATATAAAAAAAATAGGTTATAGTAATTATTACTATAACCTATTTTTTTATGCTGCTATTTCTTCATTTCCTGTTCCACGAACAACATCAGCAGTTATTATTTTGTAATTTTTGAATATTGCATGTCCTATAAATCCAGCTAATATACTTACTAAAGCACATCCAGCAGCAGTTATAAGAACTTTAGTTGCTGGGTTATAAGCAAACATTACAGCGAATCCAGCTATTGGAGTAGCAGTCCCTGGTGAGTTATTTATAAGTCCCATTAAAGCAACTATAACACCTGACATAGCTCCACCTATAAAGTTTGTAACATATACTGGTATTGGATTAGCTGATATTAAGTCAGCTTGAGTTAGAGGCTCTATTGCAACAGCTATATTATCTTTTTTAGAACCGAATTTCATTTTGCTAAAGAATACGAAGTTCATAAATGAAGAACCGAATACTGCTAATGCACCGATTGCCATTGGAGCACCAGTAAGTCCTATCATAGCAGTTAAAGCCATTGAACTAAGTGGAGCAGTAGCAACCACTGTTATTAAACCACCAAGAATTATCCCCATTAATACTGGTGAAGAATTTGAAGCCTCTGTTAAAACAGATCCTACTGTGTTTAATACACCGTTTACAACTGGGCTAGTAACATCTCCTATGAAGTAAGTTAAAGGAGCAGCAATTAATATTATAACTATTAAATCAAGACCAGCTGGTACTTTTTCTTCTAAGAATTTAATAACAAAAGATGCTATGTAACCAGCTATAAAACCTGGTAATATTTTAAAGTTTAAACAAGTTAAACCAACTAATACAGCGTAAACTGGAGAAACTCCAAGTGCTAAAGGAACTAAAGTTGCAGCAGCAACACCACCTAAAGAACCGTTTGCATTACCGACATTTTGTAAAAATTCTATACCTAAAACATCTCCAAAGAAAGATAAGTGGAACGCCTCAACTAAGAACGATGCACAAGCAGCGCTTGCAAGTCCTCCCATAGCCTTCATACCTTGCGGCGCTTTGTAACTAAATAAAGTAAATAGTGCTAGTACTACTAATAATAATGCAGTACCTAATAAAATATTCATCATAATAATATACCTCCAAATTATATTTTACTTATTTTTACTTTTAATTTTTTTATTACACAACTTATGAAACGGGTTTCTTGTTTCGTAAGTTGTGCCCGATGTAGTTATGATTATATGGTAAAAAAAACATTTTGTAAATATTTTTTCGACATAAAATGATAACTTTTTCCTGGTAAATTATTACAAAACATCTCTATTTAAGTATTTTCAACATTTTGAAGTATTGTTCGTAAAAGTGCGATTTATATAAAAAAATATAATTTTAAAACACGTTATAATTCGATAGGTATCGAAATTAAACCTCGAAATATAATAAATATCGTTCAATTTATTTTTGGGTATTAAAAAAGTGGACTTTATTAGATATTAAACATTTTTTTTGTATGACTTTAAATTATAAAAGAAATTTTGATATGTGATTTTATTATAAAAATAAAAAATATATAGTCATACAAATTTAAAATTTTAATATATTTGGTACAAATTTGCTCACACATTAATAATATAAACTATGCAAGTGAATTACTGGGAGGTGACATCATGGGGAAAATAGTAGAAGTAAACGATTTGACAAAAACATTTTATACTAAGGATGGTGAAATTCGTGTGCTTGATCATATTAATTTTCACGTTGAAGAAGGAGAAATTTTCTCACTTCTTGGACCATCTGGAAGTGGTAAATCTACTATTTTAAACATATTGACAAAATTATTAGAGCCAACTGAAGGGACTGTTACAATGGGAGGAACAATCGGATATATGTTTCAACGTGACAATTTGTTGGACTGGAGAACTATAATGGATAACATAACTATCGGGCTTGAAATTTTAAAAATGAAGGATAAAGCTTCTTTGGATAGAATTGAAAGACTTCTAAAAACGTACGGACTTTGGGATTTTAGAAATATGTATCCAAAAGAGTTATCAGGTGGAATGAGACAAAGAGTTGCGCTTATAAGAACTTTATCTGTAAATCCAGATATCCTTTTATTAGATGAACCTTTTTCGGCTCTTGATTATCAAACTAGGCTTATGGTAAATGATGATGTTTATAAAATTATAAAAAATGAAAACAAAACAGCTATACTTGTTACTCATGATATAAGTGAGGCAATTGCTATGTCTGATAGAATTGCTGTATTATCAAAGAGACCATCGACTATAAAAAGCGAACATAAGATAAATTTTGAAGATATGGAAGTAGAAAAAACACCATTTGAATGTAGGAAAATTCCAGAATTTCAAAAATATTTTGATATTTTATGGAAGGAGATAGATAATAATGATATTAGATAAATTTAAAAATAAAAAGAAAGATAAATCTATAACTCCTTCTGAAGGTTATAAAAATTACTTGAAAAATATAAAAATAGAGAAAACAAAAATATTTATAATGCAAATCGCGCTTTTAATCTTTATTTTAGGTATCTGGGAAATACTAGCTAATAAAGATATTATAAGTACATTTTTATTTAGCAAACCATCTGCTATTTACGATTTATTTATGAGATATATGGAGAATGGCCAACTATGGGTACACGTTAAAACATCTGTATATGAAACTGTACTAGGATTGATTATAGGTACTGTTGGAGGGGTTATTGTTGCAATATTACTTTGGGCATTTCCACGACTATCTAAAGTGTTAGATCCGTTTTTAGTAGTGTTAAATGCACTTCCAAAAACTGCTTTAGCACCTATTGTAATAGTTTGGGTTGGAGCAAATGTAAAAGGTATAGTAGTAACAGCTATTTTGATTTCTATAGTAGTTACAATTTTATCTGCTTATAATTACTTTATAAATGTTGATGAAGAAAAAATTAAAATGTTAAAAAGTTTTAAAGCTACTAAGCTTCAGATATTATTTAAATTAATACTTCCTGCAAATATAGGAAACTTAATAAATATAATAAAAATAAATATTGGTATGGCTTGGGTAGGTGTAATAGTAGGAGAATTTTTAGTTTCTAGAAATGGTATTGGATATTTAATAGTATATGGAAGTCAAGTATTTAAACTAGATATAGTTATGATGGGAGTGTTCGTACTTGCAGTATGTGCTTGGATAATGTATGAAATTGTAAATATAATTGAAAAATTATATAAAAATTATAGATAAAGCTACGCTTATTTTAGCATAAAAATTTTAACAAGTATAAATTTATTAATTTAATTTAAATAAAACTTTATAATTCTTATCTATGAAGGGGCCTTTCGGCTCCTTTTTAAATATTAAATACCAAATTTGTTTAATATGTACTACTATTAAAGTAAGAAATATTTAGGGGAAATATTGGGGGATAATATGATAAAAGATACAGATTATGTAAAAAATACATTAGAAGAATTATGTAGTCAACTAGATGACAAAATAGCTCCTATAACAGGATTTAATTCTGATTTTAGTTATTATAAAAAGCAAGACGAAGATTTCTATACAATTCATAATAAAATTAAATCTTTGGAAGATAAAAGGTTCGACTTAAACATGAGACTATATAAAAGTAATGATGAAGATAGATTTTTATATGTTTATATTATGTGGTTTTCTGTGAATCCTAAAAAAGTAGGGGTTGGAAGTGCAGTAATAACTGAAATAATTGAGCTTCTAAAAGCTGTTACTAAAATAGAATTTATAGTACTTCATCCAGATGATAATGAAGTTAAATATTTTTGGATAAAAAATAATTTTCTACCTAGTGATGGTACTTTTGATAATAAAATAAACGTAAATACTAGAAGAATATTGGTATATGCAGTTTAAAGAAATCCACATCTTTAAGGATATTTATGATAAAGTATAGTTTTTTCTAGCTGTATAAAAATAAGTTATTTTTGGCATTATAAATATATAACTTATATTTTTATAAGTTAACAAATTTAATATAGATTATACTTACACATAATTTATAAATGAATATAATTTCCTATGAATTATAAAAAAATTATACATTTTGTAACATATGTTACTGACAATATTTCAATAAAAGTGTATTATATAAAAAAATATTTAATAAAGCTAGAGTTTAAACTTAATTTACATAGATAATTAAAGGAGGAGAATAATGGCTTATCACGGAAATTTACAAAAAATAAGAAATGGAAAAAGGACTTTTGCGATAACTCCTCATATTCCAGGTGGTTTTATAAAACCAGAGGGTCTTATAAAAATAGGAGAAGTAGCTAAAAAATACGGTGGAGTACTTAAAATAACATCTGGGCAAAGAATATTAATTACTAATTTACAAGAAGAAGATCTTCCTGCGATTTGGGAAGAACTTGATATGAAGCCAGCTGTTGTAACTCAAAATTCACTTAAAAATGTAGAACTTTGTCCTGCAAACTTCTGCAAAAGATCAAAATATCCAACTATTGGTATTGGAATGAGGCTTAGTAGAAAATTTCAAGGAATGGAGCTTCCTTGCAGAACTAAAATAGGCGTAGCAGGATGTAGAAATGCTTGCGGAAGTGTGTATGCTAAGGATATTGGAGTCTTAGTCGACTTTGATAAGATGTTTTTTGTTACAGCTGGAGGTAGCGCAGGGTTCCACCCTAGACAATCAGATATTATAACTAGAGGCTTAACTGAAGATGAAGCTTTCGCTTTAGTTGAAACAATATTAGAGTATTATAATGAATATGCTATGGCTGGAGAAAAACTTGGAGATTTTATCGATAGAATAAGTATAGATAAATTTAGAGATGATGTTTTAGAAATAGCTAAATTAGAAAAAAATTTAGAAAGTAAATTTTAATATTATAGAATTCAAAGTGTTATATACTAGATAAAAAACTTTATTGCAAGTAAAAATAAAACTTAAACTTAGTAAACATGACAAAATAAATTAACAAACAAGGAGAATAAAATGAGTTTATTTTTAGGAAAAATACATTATTGGTTATTTAACAAAATATTATGGTTTGAAAACTTAGAAGAAGAGATAATAAAATTTGCACAAGAAAATGGTCTTGATGTAGATAGTATTAGAGGAGAGATAGAATCTAAATACGGTAAAAAATTAGAAAATAAAAACTTAGAAGAAATAATAGATACAGATAATATACATGGGTGGCTTCAAAATAGAATACACTGTGCTGAAGGAAGAATGGCAGCTTGGACTAGTTTCTTAATTGAAAATGGCAAAATAGGTGATTTAGAAAAAATCTATGTTAAACAAGCAAAAGAAGCAGCAGATGAAGTTAAATCAGAAAGAAATGTTGAAACAGCTACAGAAATTTATGATTGCATGAATGACTACATACTTGATGGTATGCCATGTGATAGAGTAAATGAAATTACATATTCAGGTGAAGATGCAGTTCAATGGATAAGAAGAATATGTGTTCATAAAGATATATGGGAAAAAGAAGATGTAGATGTAAATATATTCTACAGACTTAGAAGTATGTGGATTAAAGAATTTGTTCACGAATTAAATAGTAATTTTAGATATATTGAATTTGATGATAAAGAATTTTGTATAAGTAAAAACAAATAAATTTACTAGTAGGAAGTAAGAAATTAAACTTTTCTACAAAATATAACTTAAATATTATAATAAAATTTATAAATACGTTCCAAAATAAAAACTTACACTTAAAAAGAAGACGATATAAAATAGTGATTTACTATCTTATATCGTCTTTTTAAGTATTTATATTTTTAAAAATAAATACTTAAAAACTAATAAATAGTATTTTAATTTAAAACTATACATAAAATCTAATAAAGAAATCTTTATTCTAAAGACCTTTTACAAGGTAGATTTCTTTGAAGCACATATACGGAAATTATACTTATTCACAATCTATAAATGAATATAATTTCCTATGTGCTATAAATAAATCTTTATTTTGGAGGTGGTATAGTGCAAGGAGTTAAAGATTTTGTTGTAAAAGAGATTTTAATAGTTATAATAATGGGATGTGTTTATACAAATATAGAAATGATTTTTAGAGGTTATACTCATCCATCGATGATAATTGTTGGAGGCCTTTGTGGTATGCTTGCAGGCCTTATAAATGATATTACACCTGAGATGAAAATGTACAAACAATGTATTTTAAGCGCTATTATTATAACTTTTATTGAATATGTCTCAGGTTATATATTAAATATTAAATTAGGACTAAATATATGGGACTATACAAATTTAAAATTTAATTTAAATGGACAAATATCATTGATATTTAGCTTCGCATGGGTATTTTTAAGTTACTTTGCTATAAAATTTGATGATATGCTTAAAAATGATCTTTGTAGAAAAACTATGTTTAATAATAAAATAAATTAAACTAGATAAACCCTTCTTAATAAATATTAGATATTTTGGATTTGTATATGTAATTTATAAAAAAATCTAGTATTATTAAGGTATATAGTAATTTTAATAAATAAGGAGGGGGTATAATATGACTATAAAATGTAAACGTTGTAAAAGTGATGCTAAAATAATAAGTTCTTCGCAAAATTTTTGGAAAATGTGTTTATATTCTATAATTTGTGCAGTTATATTTTTATTTATACCTGTTATATCGGCAATTGCTCCAGTATTTATAGTATTTGCTGTTTTAATGGCTGTCGCCGCTTTATATATGAAGTTTAGAGGTGGTGCTATTGTCCAGTGTGACAAATGCAATGCTAGATATAAGATAAGTAAATACGATTATGATGAATATAAAAAGAATATAGAAAAAAATTAAATTTTACATATAAGATATATTCAAAAAAATAACTTAACTGGTAGATAAAGTACCAATTAAGTTATTTTTTTATCCGTGTAAAATTATAATCAGCTTTATATTATAGATAAAAATATTTTATAATAAAGAATTCTTAATTTTAAAATATTTTTTGTTAAAAAAAATACAAAATATATTTTATGGAATAAGACATAAAAAACAGCGTCAAAATGGTAATCCCTACCGAAAACAAGGTAGGGACGGGAGAATACACGGAAAGTACATATCTAATAGAAGATATATCCATTCATAAATATTTAAACTATATATATATAGTAGCACAAAACTCATAAAAATAAATAAAAAATTAACAAATTTTCGCGAACATTTCATAGTTTGTCCAATTCTAAAAAAAATACAAAAAATCTTAAAATTAACAAAAAATAATTAAATGAAAGAAAAAACAAGACGTAAAAAAATATTTTTATTATTAAAATAATAAAAATAAAAATTTTTTTTGTTAAAAGACAAAAAACTTTTTCTTTGAAAATATTGAAATTAAGCCAATTTATAAATATGATCACTTTAAAAAAATTGGAATTTAAGAAATTTTCTAAAAATAACATAATTATTACAATAATTATAAGATGGATTTTTCTATAATTATAGTATAAAAACATACAAATCTAAAATGTTGAGGTTTATAAATTCAATATTGAAAAGATTAATATGAATACCACAAATCGTATATTTTAATTTGATCTATTTAATGGGTCGTACAATACGCCTCTTGTCAAAATTTTTACGACCCAAAAGAATTTTTAATTCTTTACAAGAGGTGATATAAAAAATTTTACAATAAAGTAGATAAAATAATAAAAAATGGTTATGAAAAAAATTAATTAGGGGGAATATCTTATGATTATAGTTGGTGAATTAATAAACTCAAGTAGAAAAGCAATAAAAGAAGCAATAGACAAAGGTGATATCGAATATATCAAAAAAATAGCAGTTGATCAAGAAGAAGCTGGAGCTACATATATCGACGTAAATGCCGGAACTTTTGTAGGAACTGAAATAGAACATTTAAAATGGATGATAGAAAATATCCAACAAGTAGTAGATATACCATGTTGTATAGATTCTCCAGATCCAAAAGCTTTAGAAGCTGCTTTAAAAGTACATAAAGGAACTGCAATGATAAACTCAATATCTTTAGAAGAAGATAGATATGATGCAGTGCTTCCAGTAGTAGCTGGAACTGATTTAAAAATAGTTGCTTTATGTATGAGTTCAGATGGAATGCCTGAAACTTGCGATCAAAGACTTAAAATAGCTGATAAATTAATAAATGGATTAGTTAAAAATAATGTAGATATAGACAATATATATGTAGATCCACTTGTTCAACCTATAGGAACTGACGACACTTATGGATTTGAATTTTTAGATTCAGTAGCAGCAATAACTACTCAATTTAAAGGTGTTCATACTATGTGTGGATTAAGTAATATATCATTTGGACTTCCAGAAAGAAAATATATAAATAGAAACTTTGCAGTAATGGCTATCGCCAGAGGTCTTGATGGACTTATTATAAATCCACTTGATAGAGATATGATGGGTAGTATAGTTACAGCAGAAATGTTAGCAGGTAGAGATGAGTTCTGTGCTGAATATCTTCAAGCATTTAGAGCTGGAATAATTGGAAATCCTAAATAATAAATGAATTTTTAAAATGTAAAAATAAGTAAATTGATAAGAATTATAAATATGTAAGTATTATTAATATAATTGTTGAAAGTGTTGTTCTAGTTTTTTAAATGAGGGCAGCACTTTTGTTTTTAACTAGAGAAAAAAATTGCCTTAATAACTTTTTATTAAGGCAAGTATAGGAAAAAATCATTTATTTAAAATGATTTTTAACCAAAAATATTACAATTTTATATGGTTTTAACTATTATGTTTTTGAAGTAGTATTTTTTCAGCAAGACGTGCAGCTGAGGCAGCATCTGCAGTATAATAATCAGCATTTACTCTCTTAGCAAAGTTGCTTGTTACTGGGGCTCCGCCAATCATGAAGATGTATTTTTCTTTAATACCCGCTTTTTTAAACTCTTTTATAACTTCACCGATTTCTGGCATAGTTGTAGTAAGTAAAGCAGAAAGACAGACTAAATCAGCATTTACTTCTTCAGCTTTATTTATAAAGTCTTGAGCTGAAACATCTACTCCCAAATCATAAACTTCAATACCAATACCACGAAGTCTGATTTTAACTAAGTTTTTACCAATATCATGAATATCGCCTCTTACAGTACCTATAACTGCTGTTCCTATTGGTTTTGCACCAGTTAAAGATAAGAGAGGTTCTAAGACTTTTATGCCAGCGCTCATTGCTTTGCCGGCAAGTAGCATTTCAGGGACATAAATTTCATTGTTCTTGAATTTAATACCTACTTCATTTAAAGCAGGTATAAGGCCTTTTTCTAATATAACAGAAGCTTCAACCCCATTTTCTAGAGCTTCTTGAACTAATTTATTAGTCATTCTGGCATTACCTTTTTGAACATTTTGTGAAAGCTTACTAAAATCCATATGATGACCCCCTATTAGAAAATTTGTACTAAATGTTACAAAGAAAAGTTTTCTTATATATAATTAAATTATATATAAGAAGGGGGGTATAATCTATCAATTATTAGTATATAAAATTGTAAAATTTTTGGAAGTAAATAAAGTTTGGAGGGAATAATCATGAAGGAAAATAAAGTTAATGTAAAATTGATACTTAATGATAGTGAAAAGATATGTGAAGCAAACATAGGGGATAATCTTTTAGATATTATAAGAAAAAACAATATAGACTTTGATACACCATGTAATGGTAATGGAAGTTGTGGTAAATGTAGATGCAAAATAAAAGAAAATACAGAAATAGGAGCTTCTAGTAAAAAACATTTAAATAAATCAGAACTTATATCTGGTATAAGACTTGCTTGTGATACTGAAATTAAAAGTGATTTAACAGTAGAACTTTCAAATAAAATAAAAGATATGACTGTTTTAATAAGCGGTGTAGAAAAAGAATTTAAAATAAACCCTTCTGTACAAAAACATTATATAGTTTTAGAAAAACCAACTTTAGATGATCAAAGAGATGATTTGATGAGAATAAAAGATTTCTTAAAAGAATACTTAAAAATAGAAAATATAGATATAGATTTAAATGTCCTTAGAAAAATTCCAAAAGCTCTTAGAGAAGATAATTATAATATAACTGTTACTATGTTTGATAATAAAATTATAGATATAGAACCTAAAGATACTACAAATAATAATTATGGTTTGGCAATCGATATAGGAACTACAACTATAGCTGTGTACTTACTTAGTCTTTATGATGGAAGTCAAATCGATGTAATCTCCGAAGTTAATAATCAAAGAAATTATGGGGCAGATGTAATATCAAGAATAAACTACACATTAGAAAACCCTGACGGGCTTAAAAAGCTTAACGCTTCTATTGTGAGTCAACTTAATAATATAGTAAAAAATATTGCAAAGAGAAATAACATAAATATAGATAATATTTACGATACGGTAATAGTAGGAAATACAACAATGATTCACCTACTTTTAGGAATAGATCCTGAAAATATCGCAAAAGCACCTTATATATCAGGATTTACAGAAGCTATGGAATTTAATCCAAAAGATATTGGATTTAGCTTCAAGTCAAATATAAGTATAATGCCTGGTGTATCAAGTTATGTTGGTAGTGATATAACTGCTGGTATATTATCTTCAGGAATGTTGGAATCAGAAAAATATTCATTATTATTAGATTTAGGTACTAATGGCGAAATGGCAATAGGTAATAAAGATGAAGTTATAACTTGCTCTACTGCTGCTGGTCCTGCTTTTGAAGGTGCTAATATAAAACATGGTGTCGGCGGAATATTAGGAGCAATTAGTAAAATAGATTTATCTAAAGAAGAAAAAATCGAGACAATCGGGAACCAACCACCTTGCGGTATATGTGGTTCAGGGGTATTAGATGCAGTTTCTGAAATGATTAAATATTCATTAATAGATGAAACAGGTAGAATGTTTGATGAAGAAGATGATGACTTCGAATTTGAAGAATATGAATATTTGACTAAAAACTTAGTCGAAATAGATGGCATGAAACAATATGTGCTTGCAAAAGATTCAAAAGGCGATATTATATCATTTACTCAAAAAGATGTTAGAGAAGTTCAACTTGCAAAAGCAGCAATTAATGCAGGTATTCAAATATTGGTTAAAGAAAAGAATTTAGATTTTAATGATCTAGAGTATTTATACTTAGGTGGAGGATTTGGTAACTATATGAATGTACAAAGTTCACTACAAATAGGTATGATACCTTTAGAATTAGATGGAAAAATTAAATCTATAGGAAATTGTGCTGGTAGTGGAGCAAAAATGTATTTATTATCTAAAGAATATAGAAATCTAATAATAGATAAAGTAAATACATCAAAATATATAGAATTATCTAATAGAAAAGAGTTCCAAGATTATTTTGTAAACGGGATGATGATGGAAAGAATTTATGAACCTGCTCAAAAATATACACAAAACCAAGGGATTACAGTTGATACATTTTAAAAAAAGTATACGTCTTGGATACAAATATGGTAAAGATTTTCGCAGTAATCTAAAAAAAATCCAAAATAATTACTAAAATGAGAAAATATTTTCGAAAAATTCATTTTTTTCTAAAATGAATACAAATCAAAATAAAAGTTTTAAAAAATAATCAGCCCTAAATATTGAAATACCAATACTTAAGGCTGATTTATAAAAAATCCTAAAAGGTTTAATAAAAAACGATATAAATTACAATAATTATATCTAAAAAAATATTATTATTTAAGTATAAAAGATAAACAAAACATAAAAGAAAATCAAAGCATAAAAAAGATTTTCTTAAAAATGGACAACAGGGAAATGACATTAAAGTATTTTCAGTATAAATAATATTTTAATAATTTGGTTAGGGGGAAAGATTTATGGAATTAAGAGAACTTTCATTAGCAGTACAAAAAGGTAGTGGAAAACAATCAAAACAATTAGTTAAAGAAGCTTTAGAACAAGGTTTAAAACCAGCTGATATATTAAACAATGGTTTAATCGCAGCAATGGGCGAAATAGGTGACAAATTCAAAGAAGGACAAATATATGTTCCTGAAATGTTAATAGCAGCTAAAGCAATGCAAGCTGGACTTAAAGTTTTAGCTCCATCTTTAAAAGCTGAAGGTGTTGAACCAATAGGTAAAGCAGTTATAGGTACTGTAAAAGGTGACTTACATGATATAGGTAAAAACTTAGTTAAAATGATGATGGATGGTGCTGGTATAGAAATGGTCGACTTAGGTGTTGACGTTCCAGAAGAAAAATTCGTTGAAAAAGCTGAAGAAATAGGAGCAGATATAGTTTGCTTATCAGCTTTACTTACAACTACAATGCCTGCAATCGAAACTACTATAAAAGCATTCGAAGACAAAGGAATAAAAGATAAATATATATTCATGATAGGTGGTGCTCCAGTTTCAGAAGAATACGCTAAACAAGTACATGCAGACTACTATACTACAGATGCAGCAGCTGCAGCAGACGTAGCTAAAAAAGTCTTACAAGAAAAAAAATAGTACAGTAAAAATTCAATCTGAAACAAGTTAAAGTTTAGTAACGAGTGTAAATACGCAAATATATAAGGAGGAACGTATTATGAGTATAAAATTTAATAAATTAGCATACAACTCAGTTGATGATTTTGTTTATGGTTCTTGTAAAAAACCAGTAACAACTAAAAGTGGACTAGTAATAGGCGGTGGAGATGTTTATCCAGAATTAAACTTCACATTACCATCAATGATAGTTAATGAAGATAGTATAAAAGATGCATATCAAATATATAAAGATATGACTAATGGTATATTAAATAGAGCTAGAGAATTATATGCTCCAGGAGTAGTTATCGAATATGAAACTCTTCCTGAATTTACTGAAAACCCTAAATGGGGTATTGAAGTAAGTAAGATCATAGTTGATACTATGAAAGAATATGAAGCTAAATATGGTTTAAAATCTGCTTATAGAGCTACTCCAAATGATTTAAGAGAAATGAATAGACCTCCAATCATGAGAAGTGGTAAGTATTGGGAAGCTATGATAGAAAGCTTCGCTGGTTGCTCACAAGCTGGCGCTGATTTTATCTCAGTTGAATCTACTGGTGGTAAAGAATTAAACGACGAAGCTTTAGTAAATGCTGATATTAAACAAGTTATATTTGCACTTGGTGTTTGTGGATGCAGAGATATGAAATTCTTATGGAAAAATATTTCTGATATCTGTAAAGCTAATGGATCACTTCCAGCAGGTGACTCTGCTTGTGGATTTGGTAATACTGCAATGGTACTTGCTGAAAGAGGTATGATACCTAAAGTATTTGCAGCAGTAGTAAGAGTTGCTACAGTAGCTAGAGCATTAGCTGCTTTCGAAGAAGGAGCTGTAGGACCATCTAAAGACTGTGCTTATGAAGGTGTTTATCTTAAAGCAATTACAGGTTCTCCAATATCTTGTGAAGGTAAATCAGCTGCTTGTGCTCACTTATCTCCAATAGGTAATATAGCTGCTGCTGTAACAGACTTATGGTCTAATGAATCTGTTCAACAAGTTAAATTATTAGCAGAAATGGCACCAGTTGTATCTATAGAACAATTAGTATATGATACAAGACTTATGAATACAGCTACTAAGAAAGGATTTAGAAAAGAATTCAGAGATTTATTAGCTGAATCTGATGCTCCACTTGATCCTCAAGCTTACGTATTAAAACCACAAGTTGTATATGATATAGCGAGTGAATTAGTTAAAGCTGAAAATTCATTCCAAATGACTAAGATGGGTGCACAGCTTGCTCTTGACAAGATAACTGAAGCTGTTAATAGTGGTGAAGTTTATGTAGAAGAAAGAGAAAAGAAATGGTTAGATATCATAGGAAATCAAATTGATGATATAGCTGATGATGAATTAGAATTCTACGATGATATGCAAGACGAATTAGATATGGATAAATTTATACCATCTGAATATGGTTTATAAAATTTAAAAAATCTAATCAAAATAAATTTAAAAAGTAAAACTGATAATCTTGAAAGTATATAGAATTAAATTATTAAATTGCAATAAGGAACTGTCTCAAAGAAATTTGAGACAGTTTCACTATATATGTATTTTATGGCGCTAAATATATTGTGCTATTATTAGGGTGGTTAAATTTTTAGTAAGGGTGGTATGGCTATGAAAATAAAATTAGATATAGTATCAGGATTTTTGGGAGCGGGCAAAACTACTCTTATAAAAAAACTTGTAACTGAAGGATATAAAGACGAAAAGATAGTTGTTTTAGAAAATGAATTTGGAAAAGTAGGAATTGATACTGATATATTAAAAAATACTGGTGTTGAAGTTGAGGAAATAACAGCAGGATGTATCTGCTGTAGTTCGTCTGGGGATTTCCTATCTTCAATGGAGGATATAATAAATAAATTTTCTCCAAATAGAATAATTGTGGAGCCTACCGGCGTTGCAAAACTAAGCGAAATATTAAGAGCGTGTAATGACTTTAAATTTAAAGGCTTATTTGAAGTCAATAATATTATTTCTGTTTTAGATGTTAAACGTTTTGACTTCGTATCTTCTTATTCTAAAGTGTTTGTGGATGATCAAATAGCAGTATCAAAGACTATTGTTTTAAGTAAAAATATAGGAGCTTCTATAAAACATATAGAGGATATTTATTCTTATATTAAAAATATAAATATAAACGCAAATATTATAAATGAAGATATATATAATATAAGTGGGCAAGAATTAGTTAACGCTATTGAAAATGAAATACAAGAATATGATATGCTTAAGTTGCTTAACAAACTAGACAAAACTGCAGAAACTAGAAATCCATATCATTTTGCTACATTAGAATTCAAAACACATAAGCCAATTGATTATGAGAATATAGAACTTATATTTAAGTGTTTTGAAGATGAAGATACTTACGGAAAAGTTGTTAGGGGAAAAGGTATCTTACAAAATAGTGAACAGAATTGGTATAAATTTGATTATGTTGAAAATGAAATACAAGAAGAAAATTATTATAAAGAAGATATCGGAGCAATTTGTATTATAGGCTATAAATTGAATAAAAAGAATATATTAAATCTTTTTGATTGATAAAAAAAATATGCAAACTGTGGTGAGGATAACACTATGGTTTGCATATTTTCTGTTTAAAAAAGAGTGTGACAATTTATCACACTCTTTATCCATTTTGTCTGTATTGTTTTGGAGTCATCTTCGTTAAGTTTTTAAATACTTTTGAGAAGTAGCTTTGGTCTTCAAAACCAACTTCTAGGGCTATTTCAACTATTGATGAATCAGTATTTTTAAGCAGAAGTTTACTTTGTTCTATACGGATTTTATTTAAATAGTTTGAAAAACTAACTCCAACTTCCTTCTTAAATATACTAGAGAAATAAGAAGGATTTAAATGGACAATATTTGCTACTGTTTCTAAGTTAATGTCTTCATTATAATGTTCATTTATATAAGATATACATTTTTGAATAAGTACAGGATTTTTTGATTCATTAAAATTAAATACATTTTGAGTAAAACTATCTAGCATATGTATAACCCAATAAGATAAATCTTCGATATTTTTTATATTTGATATTTTATATAAAAATTTACTGTTTAAATCTATAATTGTGTTAGAGTCGGCTCCGCCATCAATTGAGGCTCTAGATAATAATGTACACAATTCTAATGTCTTTGATTTAATTATGTTTATATTGCCACCTGATGCAAATAAAATACGCCCTATCATATCATTTAATATATTTTTTGCTCCAATTATATCTCCATTTCTTACTTTAAGCAATAATTCTTTTTCTGTCTCATATGAGTAAAATTCTACATTATCATTATCCTTTATGTCTTGTATTTTCTCATTTAAATCGGATTGATGAGCTGCTATTAACTTTCTATTTTCTAATTCTTTTTTTTCATCGTCTAAAAGGCTGAAAACAACGATAAATAATAAATTTCCTAAATATCTAACTCTAGTAGGATCTATAACTTGAATACTTCTAATTTTTGATTCTACCATTCCTAAATATTTTAAATCGATATTAAATTTCTGCATTATTTCAGAAATCATAAGTTGGTCAGAAAACTCCATAAGTATAGGGCCTGCCAAGACAGAACCTCTAAATATACCTTTCTTTATAACTGGTACTGTGTAGTGTATAAGACCAGCAGGACAGAAGAATGTATAAGCTTCTCCTAATTTTTCTGACTGTTTAGCTGCATATAGATGAGTTTGAGAACAAGGATTCATTTCACCTGTAAAATCTTTAAAAAATTTACAAAAATGCTCCTCATTTCCAACTGAATACATAGTTTCTCCATTTTCATCCAATAAAACAAGGGGAATTTTAGTAGAAAAAGAATATGTAATTAGTGCTTCTTTTAATTTTTCTAAAAACTTTTCTTTCATTGTCTTTCATCACCACAATTTCGTATTTTATAAAAAAAAACATATTATTATACAATTCGATTTAAATAATAGAAATCCTTCTTTATTTAAAAATAAATATAAAATTAAATTTTTTATAAATCTAAATCAAAATATATTAAATTTGTTTTATTTTCGTGATATAATTTAATATAAATTATTTATGTAAACTAAAATAATTATTTAATAATGATGGGGGGATGGTTATGATATTGAGGAAAAAATGTTTATCATTATTTTTATCTTTATCGTTAGTTTTACCAAACTTGGCGCCAATTTATTCTTATGCCGAAGAAGCAACTTCTATAAATAGAGAAGAACAAAAAATCAAATCAGAAAACAGTCAAAAGGAAAAAGTATCTAAACAATTAGATGAAAAATTCGATTTAAATGACGTTTCTGGTGATTACGCTGCTGAGCAAATTAATAAATATAAGCTCCAAGACAATTTCGAATATGCAGTAAAAGAAGTTTTAAACTACTATTATGATGAAGATAAAAAAGATGAAATAGCAAGTTTTGAAAATACTATCGATTCAAGAGCTAATAATCTAATAAAAGATTATAAAGAAGCTTCTGAAGAAAGAAGTGAAGACGATAGTGATTTAGGTTATAAATCAGGTCAAGTCATAGTTGAATTTAAAAGCAATATAGATAAAAATTTAAAAGAAGATGTGGCTAATAACTTAGATGGAGAAATAAAAGAATTACAAAATGGAGATATAGGTGTAATAGATATATCTAATAGCGACACTATAGATAAGGCATTAGAAAATTATGAAGATAATTACTTTATAGAATCTGTACAACCTAACTTTGTTTATAAATCACAATCATCAAAGACAAGTAATACAACAAGTACTAATGATAAATATTCAAGCAGACAGTATTACTTAGAAAAACTAAAAATATACGATGCATGGGATTATTTAAAAGATTTTAAAACTTCAAAAGTAAAAGTTGCTGTAATAGACACTGGACTTGATGTAAACCATAAAGATATAAAGGACAACCTATATTTAGGTGTAGATGCTGAAAATAACTACACTGAACTTACAAGAGATCATTGGCATCATGGTACACATGTATCTGGAATAATAGCTGCATCTACTAATAACTCTATAGGAGTTGCAGGTATAGGAAATAATATGGTAGATTTAATGGCTATAAATGTATTTTTTGGAGAAGGTTCTGATACAGAAGCTTATACAACAGATATAATAAAAGGATACAACTATGCTGTTAAAAATGGTGCTAAAGTAATAAATATGAGTCTTGGAAGACTTGTAGATGATAACGATTATGATGATATTGATAAACAATATGACTCTATATTAGAAAAAGCAATTAATGAAGCTTATGATAAAGGTATAGTAACTGTTTGTGCCGCTGGTAATGAAAGTAGTTCTATGAAATCTTATCCATCAGATTTTGAAGCTTGCATATCTGTAATAAATATAGATAAAAGCAATCAAAAAGCTTATGATTCAAATTATGGAACTAAAAAAGATATTTCTGCTTATGGTGTAGATATATACAGTACAGTCCCAGGAAATAAATATAGATATGAAAGTGGAACATCTATGGCTGCACCTATAGTAAGTGGTATTGTAGCATTAATGAAATCTAAATGTCCAAATGCATCTGTAGATGATATAAAATCTGCTTTATATTCTAGTGCAGATGATATAGGCAAAAAAGGAAAAGATGTATATACAGGTTATGGTAGGGTAAATGCGCTAAAAGCTGTTAAAGCTGTAAACAACTTAAAAACAAGCATGAAAAAACCTACAATAAATACTTTAAAAGCATCTGATACTTATATAACTGGAACTGCATCAAAGGGAGCAGACATAAGAGTTTATAATTCAAAAGGAACTGTAATAGCAAGAGGTGTTGCTTCTACATCGACTGGAAAATATAAAATAAAAATAGCTAAACAAACTGCAGGAACTACTGTTAAAGTAGTAGCATTAAAACCAGGATATTATTCAAAACAAGCTACAAAAATTGTATCGAAAGCTGCGCTTAAGAAATTCTCAAGCAGTTTAACAGCAAAATCAAATATTTATTCGACTACAACTAAGATAACTGGTACAGGGGCTAAAGGAGCTACTATTAGAGCTTATGTAAAAGGAAAACAAATAGGTAAATCAACTACAGTAAATTCATCTGGAAAGTATACACTTACTATTCCAAAACAAAAGAAAAAAACAGTTATAACTATAAAGATGTCTAAATCAGGATATTCAACTAAGAGTATTACAAGAACTGTTAAATAGAAAATTTTAGTTTGGAAATACAATAAGGCTAGAAGTTTTAAATATTAACTTCTAGCCTTTATTTTTTAACCTATAATTCTTTAGGAACTATAACTCCTAGTCTTTTTGATTTTTTTATGGCTTCTTCTGTATTTATTTTTATATTAAATAAAGTTTGATTATAGTCTAAAGATATTTCTTCAATTGATGTAGCTTTTGGTATTTCTTTATTTAAACAGATATACTTATATATTTCTCCTTCTAAAGCTTCCTGAATGGCAGAGTAACAATCATCTAAATTATCATCATATACTGTTACTTCTTTAAAATCATAGATTCTTATTTCATAATCATCGCTACTATGATTTATAATTATTGCTGGAAAATCATAATTTTCTTTGTACATACTTTTACCCCCTAAGATTATGTTCTTTTACCTTAATTATGACAGTTTAAAATTGATTTTGTCAAACTTTAACAAAAATATTGTCAAATAGTAGTGAAAAATAGAGTCAATATCACATAAGTATGAATATAATATATTAAATGGGGTGATATTTATGGATTTGAGTCAATTAGGTGAAAGTGCTCAATACATGGTTCCATTGATTATACTTTTTTGTATGTGTATAGGATATGTTATAAAGACTAGTTTAGATTTTATTGAAAATAAATATATTCCTTTGATTATGGTAAGCATAGGAATAGGTTTAAATAGATGGATAAATAAACAAGTGACAGCAGAAATTGTAGTAGCAGGAGCCTTGAGTGGGCTGGCCAGTATAGGCACACACCAGACATGTAAAAATTTAAATCATAGCAAAAAAGATCAAGAAAATAACAAAGACGATAATAAAGATGAATAACGAAATGAAGAAAATAGTAAAAATTAATAACTAGAATCAACCTTCTTTTAAGCATACCAAGTTGAATTAAAAACTATTTGATGAAATTGATGAAAAATCTACATTATCTGTATGAAAAATAATATAGGTAATGTAGGTTTAGTAATTAACTATATATAGATTCATAATATCCTCCATTGAAAAATAATTCTAAAGATCTATGATGTATATCAGAAATCTTTAGAATTATTTTTTTGTTACAGTTGTAAAATATCAATAATATGGATAAAATTTAAATATATTTAATTATAAGTAAATTATTATTGAAAGGAAAAGGAATACTAAAATGACATTAAAAATTTGTTTGGTAATCATTATAACATTGTCAATTGTAGCTATTATAGCATGTATATTTACTGGAAAGTTCTTTTATAATTTAGCTATAAATCCAAACTCATCAAAAAAGATGATATTTAGCAACGATGGTCTTTCTCACCACGAGCTTTCAAAAGAAGAAGAATGGCTAGAAAAATACTCAAAATTTGAAGAGGTATTTACAACTTCATTTGATGGATTAAAACTACATGGGTATCAAGTTTTAAATAAAGATACAAATAAATGGGCTATAACAGTTCATGGATATATGACAGATGCATTTAGCCTTAGTACAAAAGCATTACACTACTATGAAATAGGATATAACGTTTTAGCAATCGATTTAAGAGGTCATGGAAAGAGCAAGGGTAATTATATAGGTATGGGGTATCATGATGCTAAGGACCTTATTGAATGGATAAAATACATAAACTCAAAATATAGTGATGCAGAAATTTTAATTCATGGAGTATCTATGGGAGCAGCAACTGTAATGATAGCTTCTTCATTAGAGGAACTTCCATCAAATGTAAAAGTAATAATAGAAGACTGTGGTTACACATCTGCATTAGAACAATTTAAATTCCAATTAAAAAAATTATTTAACTTGCCATCATTTCCTATACTAAATATAGCTAATATAGCAGTAAAAATAAAGGCAGGATACTTTTTAAATGAAGCCTCACCAATAGATTCTGTAAAAAAAGCAAAAGTACCAATAATGTTTATCCATGGCGATAAAGATACATTTGTACCTTTTTATATGTTAGATGAACTTTATAACGCTTGTAATACTGAAAAGTCTAAATTAGTTGTAAAAGAAGCTAGTCATGCACATGCAGAGGACGAAAATCCAGATTTATACTGGAGTCAAATAGACAAATTTGTAAATAAGTATATGTAGCGCAGAGTAGAATTATTATTTTATAAGAAAGGGGTTAAAAAATGAAAGTTTATACTAAAAACGGTGATAAAGGGATGACATCTTTAATAGGTGGTAAAAAAATTGAAAAGGATGATATAAGAGTAGAAGCATATGGTACAGTTGATGAATTAAACTCATATATAGGTCTTTGTTATCATTATTTAAAGGAAGACTCTGATAAAGAAGCTTTAAGAAAAATCCAAGTAAAATTATTTGATATAGGAGCTGAACTATCATCACCTAATTACAAACGAATTAAAAATATAACAAAAGAAGACGATATAGAAGAACTTGAAAGATTAGTAGATTATTATACAGATAAAATAGAAAAAATAAATGAGTTTATAGTTCCAGGAACATCTATAGCATCAGCAAACTTACATATTGCTAGAACTATATGTAGAAGATGCGAAAGAAGGATACTTTCTTTATCAAAACAAGATGAAATAAATTTAGTTATTTTAAAATATATAAATAGATTATCGGATTTTCTATACATATTAGCTCGTTATAGCGAAGATGAAATAATACCTGTTAAGTTTTAGGTATATAATATAAGCTTCACATACAGCTTACAAAAAACCTCCCTTTAGAGATTTTAAGGGAGGTTTTTTTATATCTAACTATACTTAGAATAAAGATTTATTTCGAGACTTTATTTGCATTTAAAATACTCATTTTTACTTCTGATGAGAGTACATTGTAATTTAGTATATCTTCCTTAGTCATTTTAAAATTATCTTCTCTACAAGCTTTCATAAATGATTTTATAGACATAGTATTTTGTAAAAATAATTTAAATGATGGATATTCTTTAAATAACATAATATTTACTGCTAGCATAACTATATAAGCTTTAAGTGAGAAATAGAAATAATATCTTTTTAATCTAGAGTATTCTCCAGTATCTTTTAAAAATAATCTAATAAGTGCGTATGCCTTCATATAGTCATTTTGTGTTTGAAGACATATATTTCTAACTATGCTAGTTTTTCTAATTCTGTAGTAATAAAGAGCATCGTTTATAACAGCTATTTTGTCTGCTTTATATATAAGCTGTGACATAATAGCCAAATCTTCAAATTTCATATCTGGAAATGAATTAAAATCTTCAAATATCTCTCTTTTCCATAGCTTGTTCCACAAATAAGAGTGGATTAAGTTATCTGGAATTAACCCCTTTAATATGTCGTATTTATTGAATACTCCTCTTCTGAATTTATAAAATACAGGTTTAGCTAAGTTTATTTGTTCGTAATATCTATAGAAATTACAGATAACAATGTCGCTTCTAGTATCTATTGCCGCATCGTATAGTCTGCTTAAATAATTTTCTCTTACAAAGTCATCACTGTCTAAAAAAGCAAGATAATCTCCATTTGCATGTTTAAGTGCTGTGTTGCGAGTTTTTGCAACGCCGCTATTTACTTGATTTATAACTTTGATTTTTTCTGATTTTTTTTCATATTCCCTTAAAATTTCAAGAGAGTTGTCCGTAGAACCGTCGTTTACACATATAACTTCATAAGATGTAAAATCTTGTTCTAATATAGAATCAAGGCATCTTCTTAAATAAGTTGATGTATTGTAAACAGGAACTATGACACTTATTTTTGGATTTATAGTATTCATAATTCACCACCTTAATCTTTGTTCGAGTTTTTAATAGTTAAAGTATACCATAGATATCCTATAGCTAATCTTACAGTTTTATTACAAATTAGTAATAAAAACCATATTTTTTATTACAAATAAATTAGTTTATATATAATATTATTTTAAAAATATATTTTTGAATTTAATACTTAAATTTATGGCATTTAAAATCCATATCAGTTAATATTAATAATATATCCTTAAATTTAAAATTTTAAAAGGGGTGTTTTTATGATTATAAAAGGTGATTTTAACGAGGCAGAAGTATTTACGGAAAATATAGATAAAGAAACTATATCTCAAGTAAAAGTTTTGCTTAATCAAGAGTTTGTAAAAAACTCTAGTGTGAAAATAATGCCAGATTGCCACAAAGGGGCAGGATGTGTTATAGGGACTACTATGACTATAAAGGATAAGATAGTTCCAAATTTAGTAGGTGTAGATATAGGTTGTGGAGTTTTATGTGTTGAACTTTCTGATATTAAGCTCGATTTAGAAAAGATAGATGATTTTATAAAAAATAAAATACCTCATGGATTTAAAATAAACAACAAAGCTGTAGTCGATTATTTAGACGAAATATCAAAAGTAAGATGTATAGATAAAATGCCTAAAAAGATTGAGGAATTTAATAGGGCTTTAGGTTCGCTTGGAGGAGGAAATCATTTTATTGAGATAGATAAGGATGAAAATGATAATAAATATTTAGTTATTCACTCTGGTAGCAGAAATTTAGGACTTCAAGTGGCAAATTACTATCAAAATGTAGGATATGAGTCTTTAAATTATATAAGTGATGAATATGAGATAAAAGCTAAAGAACTTATAGAGTCTTATAAAAGCTCTGGCAAGAAAAAGAGAATTGAAAAAGATCTTAAGAAGCTTAAAGAATCTTTTAGAGTGAAAAGTAAGGTTCCAAAAGATTTATGTTATGTTGAAGGCAAAGATTTAGAGGACTATCTTCACGATATGGATATTGTACAAAAATATGCAACTAAAAACAGAGAGATTATGGCGAGAAGAATAGTAGAATTTATGGGACTAGATTACGATAAATTAAATAAATTTGAGAGTATACATAATTATATAGAGGTAGAAAAAGGCTTTTTAAGAAAAGGGGCTATATCGGCATATGAGGGGGAAGATTTATTAATCCCTATAAATATGAGAGATGGCGTCATAATAGGAAAAGGTAAAGGAAATCCAAATTGGAACTTTTCAGCGCCACATGGGGCAGGTAGAATACTATCAAGAGCAGAGGCGAAAAATAAAATACACATGAATGACTATAAAGAAACTATGAAAGATATTTTTACAACTTGTGTAAATGTCAAAACGCTAGACGAGGCCCCACAGGCTTATAAACCGATTGAAGAGATTATAAATAATATTTATGATACTGTAGAAATAACAAAAATAATAAAACCTATATACAATTTTAAGAGCAATTAGGGTAAAAATACTTATTTAGGGGTAAATATCTATATAAGAAGCTTAATGCTTAACAAATCTTAAGCTTCTTATATAATTATAAATATAAAGATAAATATTAGGGGGAGATAAGATGGATCCATTAGTAGTAATAATTCAGGGACAACAATTTAAACTTAAAAATTTAAACAACTTAGTAGCTTCAATATTTGGAAAAAGCTACTTTGATTTATCGCAAGAAGAAAGACTGAAAGTTAGATATGAAAAAGCACATGCTATAAGTCAATTTCATAAATATTTGCCAATAGTCAATACAGAACAAGGTACATATGGTGATAACTTCGATATAGTAAAAAAAGATTATGATTTTGAAAATGCTTTTATAATAGACGATGATTATTCATATATACTATCTTTATGTAAGATAAACAGTTTTATGCTTCTTGAAGTTAGAAATTCAAATATATTTACAGGACTTATAGATAAAAGTGAGATAAAAGATGATTTAGTAGTTATAAATCATTTTGCAAAAGAAATATTAGGCGAATTATACAATTAATTTAAATTTTATATAATTTGTATAATTTAAAATATAGTATAAAGTGATTGATTTTGGAAATGAGTTTACATAATGGTGTTACAGTAAACTTATTTCTTTTTTTATTGATATGACAAAAATGTAATTTAATATTTCGTAAAAATAATTTATAATTATGTAAGGATATAGTATATATTTTTATATTATTTTTCTTTAATATATAGATTAATATATGTTAAGGAGGAATTGAAAGGATGGTTTGACTTGAATAATAAAATATTAGTTGCAGATGATGAAAAAGAAATAAGAGATTTACTTGAAATATACCTTCTAAACGAAGGCTATAAAGTTGTAAAAGCGAAAGATGGCCAAGAAGCTTTAGATATAATAGAAAATGAGGATGTTGATTTATTAGTTTTAGATATAATGATGCCTAAAGTTAACGGTATAGAGGTATGTAAAAAAGTAAGACAAAATAAAAATATGCCTATTTTAATGTTGAGCGCAAAATCTGAGGATATGGATAAGATACAAGGCCTTATGACAGGTGCAGATGACTATATGACAAAGCCTTTTAATCCATTAGAGTTTACAGTAAGGGTTAAAGCACTTCTTAGAAGAAGCTACTATTTAAACAACAATAATTCCTCTGAAGAAAGTGATTTAATAAATGTTGGTTCGCTTACCATAGACAAAACTAGACATAGAGTAGTTGCAGATGGAGAAGAAATATCTCTTACAGCGAGAGAGTTTGACATACTTTATTTAATGGCAAGCAATAAAGGTAGAGTATTTTCATCTGAGGAGATATTTGAAAAAGTATGGAAAGAGAAATACTTCCAATCAAATAACACTGTAATGGTTCATATTAGTAGACTTAGAGATAAGCTAGATAAACATTTAAATGGCGAAAAAATAATTCACACAGTGTGGGGAGTTGGTTATAAAATTGAAAAATAAAAAGGCATTTTATTATGCTATATTACCTATAGCTTATTTTATTTTCAGCCTTATATTAGTCTCAGTTGTATTTGGAGTATTGAAAATAGTATTAGATATATATTATAGATACAATAGCCAATACGGAGGTACTGTTGTAGATGCAATAAAATTCTTTATGCTTTTTAGAGCTCAAACAGGACTTGATCGTAATTTAAATTATTTAATTATTGCTATATGTACATTTGTTACATATTTCTTATTTATGAGAAAAACTTTTGTCAGCCTTGCAAAAATTGTAGAAGCTACAAATCAAATGGCAGCAGGAGACTTGGATAAAGTTATAGACATAGATTGTAAGGGAGATACAAAGATTTTAGGAGACAATATAAATATTATATCTAGACTTCTAAAAGATGTTACTGTACAAGAGAGAAAGGCACAGCAAACAAAGGCTGACCTTATAACAAATGTATCACATGATTTAAGAACGCCTTTAACTTCAATAAAAGGATATTTAGGTCTTATAAATGAAGATAAATATAGAGATGAAGTTCAGCTTAGATATTATGTAGATATAGCTTATCAAAAGTCAAAAGAACTAGAAGTACTTATAAACGATTTATTTGAGCTTACAAAGGTCCAAAATAACTCTATAACGCTTGATAAAATAGAAATAGATTTAGTTGAACTTCTAAATCAAATTATATTCCAATTTGGATACCAATTTCAAAGCGAGAAAATTAAAGAGAGAAGCTTCTTTTCTGAGGATAAACTCATAATATGCGCTGATCCGAATAAATTAGTTAGAGTGTTTCAAAACCTAATAAATAATGGTATTAAATACGGAACGGGAGAGTTTTTAGATATATATGCATATAAAAAAGGAAGTTATGCTGTAGTAGATGTAGTAAGCTATGGAAATCCTATACCATCTGTTGAGCTTCCCTATATATTTGATAAATTTTACAGAGTAGAGAAGTCTAGAAATAAAAATGATGGTGGTTCAGGTCTTGGACTTGCTATTACTAAAAGCATAGTAACACTTCATGGTGGAATAATAAATGCGCAAAGTGATGGAGAAAAGACAATATTTAAAGTTATGTTGCCACTTTTAGATAAAAAAATTAAAAACGAAAACAAAAATAGTTAAAAATTCTACTTATGAAAACTAATTTTCGTAAGTTATTTCATTATTTTGACTTTAAAAAATCATCAAAGACCAGTTTTTTGATGATTTTTTTATATTTTTGAAAATATTTCCAAAATGTAACTTTTTTTTTGTACAAAAGTAGACTATACTTTAAGTAAGAAGTGTTTCATAAGAGGGGGGAATGAATCATGACAATGGACAACTTAATAAAAATTTTAGCCACTATCGCAGTAATAGGAATTATTATATACTATGCGCTAGAAAGTAAACATCAAAGAGAACAAAAATCAAAAAATAAAGTAAAGAAAATCCTTTCTGAAAACGTTAAATTTATGATTTTTGGGAATGAAGGAAGTCCTAATATCGCTTTAGGAAAAGATAATTGTGTATATCTATTAGACTCTAATAATGTAACATTACATAAATTTACATTAGATGAAGTTTTAGATTTAAATATACATTATCATATAAGAGCAGATAAAAATAGTAGTGTTATTTCTCCGTCATTAACGCTAGATAATCAAACTTATATAGATAAGGTTGACTTAAACTTACGTGTAGTTGATGGTAATGAATATGCAGTAGGCTATGTTCCATATATGAAGCATGTTGAATCTAATGAAGTAAGAAGTAAAATTATTCAAATGAAGAGATTCATATTAATGGTTGAAAGAGAAAAAGAAGGAAATAGCGTTGTAAATAATTAACTCACGAATTTAAAATTGAATACAAAAAATCCAGGGGACTATAATCTCATATAGTTCCCTTTTAATTTATCTTTATTCTGAAGTTTTTCAAAATGTAAAAAATTAACATAGAAAATTTGTATTTATATATATATCTAATTGAGTATATAATATATAATATAATATTGTACTGAGTATAGAGCAATCTATACTACATAAATATAAAAATTACTAATTCATATATAGGAGGAAATCAATATGAGTAAATCACCAGTACCAACTCCGCATTTAGAAGCAAAAGTTGGAGATATAGCAGAAACAGTATTATTACCAGGAGATCCACTAAGAGCTAAATTTATAGCTGAAACTTTCTTAGAAGATGTTGTTCAATACAACACTGTAAGAGGTATGTACGGATATACAGGATACTATAATGGAAAAAGAATATCTGTTCAAGGTTCAGGAATGGGTATGCCATCAATGGGAATATACTCTTATGAGTTAATACATTTCTATGGTGTTAAAAATCTTATAAGAATAGGTTCTGCAGGAGCTATAAGCGATAAATTAAACTTACATGATGTTGTAATAGGTATGGCAGCTTCTACTGATTCAAACTATTCAACTCAATACAACTTACCAGGTACATATGCACCTACAGCAAGCTTCGAATTATTAGAAAAAGCTGTAAATGCAGGTCGCGAATTAAATATAGAAACAACTGTAGGAAACATAGTATCAAGTGATGTATTCTACGGAGATAATGGGCTTGAAGGATTAAAGTCATGGCAAAAAATGGGCGCTCTTTGTGTAGAAATGGAAGCAGCAGCTCTTTACATGAATGCAGCTAGAGCAGGAGTTAACGCTCTTTGTATAGTAACTATATCTGACTGTCCATTAAGAGGACTTGAAACTACATCAGCTGAAAGACAAACTGCTTTCACTAATATGATGAAAATAGCTTTAAGCTTAGCTTAATAATAAGATAGTTATAAACCGTTGATATTTCAACAATATAAAAATGGTTTTATGGCAAGTGTGTACCAAAGTGTGTACCTAATTTTATTTTTAGGTCTTTGGTGCACACTATTTTACTATTCTCTCGAAAATATCGACAGTTTCATTTTTCATCTTTTGGGTTACATGTGAATATATATCCATCGTTGTTGCTAGGTTATCATGTCCTAATCTTTTCTGAACATCTTTGATATTAGCTCCAGCTTCTATTAATAACGTTGCATGAGTATGTCTAAGGTAATGGAATGTAAAAGGAAATCCTACTTTTTTAGCTATTGCATAGGCTCTGTTATTTAAATTTTCGTTTGTGTATAATTTTCCATATTCATTAGTGCAGACCCAATCACTATCCTTATAGAATTTGCCATATTTCAATTTATTTTCCTTTTGTTTAAGCTTATGGGCCTTTAATATCTTAACAAGTGTATCTCCTATAGATATATCTCTTATGCTACTTTCTGTTTTAGGTGTTCCTAACACAAATACACCATTTTCTTTTTTTATTAATGTGTGTTTAACATAGATTATTTTATTTTCTAGGTCGATATCTTCCCATTTTAAAGCTAGCACTTCTCCTTTTCTCATGCCTGTATGGAAACTTATTTGAGAAGCTAAATGAAATTCTGGATATTTTTCAGATGCTTTAAGGATTTCATTAAACTGTTCTAGTGTTATAATTTTATCCTCTATTTTTTGAGAAGTTTTATATTTAGGTATTTTTGTGTATTTTACAGGATTAATACTAATTAAATTATATGTTTGAATTGCACATTTAAAAGCTGCTGAAAGCATATTTCTAACTAAATCTATTGTAGATCTGCTATAACCTTTCTTAAACATAGTATTAATAAATTGTTGTAATAAATAAGTATCAATCTGTTTAATACTGTAATTACCAATACTATTTCTAACATGTTCATTTATTAAGCTTTTATAAGTTCCGTAAGTATTAAGCTTATTATTCAACTTCACATTATCCTCTATCCAGCAATCTAAGTAATCACTAAAGGCCATATCCTTACTTAAAGCAGTTGTAGTTCCATTGTTAAGCTCATACAAAGTATTATCCAGTATCTTTTTGGCTTCTTTTTTAACTGATGTTTTAGTGCTTTTATTTAAAATAACCTTGTTTCCTACTTTTATTTTGTAATACCATATAAAACCTTTGGTATTCTCTCTTTTATACAGGAAACCTGTGTATAAATCTGACATATTTATTTCTCCTTTCGATAATATTAGATTTGTATTTGACACTTTATAAGGGTTGAAATTCATAGGATACACAGATTGGAATCAGATATCTATATAAATATAATACCATACTAATTAAATTAAAAACATTATAATAAGGTAAAAATACAAAAAAAAATAAAAATATTTAAAATTTATTTAAAAAATACAAAAGATATGGTATAATAATGATAAGATATAATAATTATATCAAAATGAAGACAGTTCTTTTAGAGACTGTCTTTTTTTATGCAAAAAATAAGGAGGAATCATTATGGGATTGAATTTAAAAATAGCTAGAATTAAAAAAGGGATAAAACAAGAGGATCTTTCAAGAATAGTTGGAATAAGCCAAAATACTTTATGTGGAATTGAACGAGGAAAAGTTGATCCTAGAAGAAGTATAATGATTAATTTATCAAAAGCTCTAGACGTGCCAGTCCAAGAGCTTTTTTTTAGTGAGAACGAAAAATAAAAAAGGGGTGGAAGTTATGAGTTTAGAAAATTTTATTGAAGCTGAAATCCAAAAAAGAATTGAAAAGAAAATATCAGAGCTTCAACCAAAGGAAATAATAAAAGAAAAAGAAATTATAAGAGAAAATATCGATGAACAGTTAAAATTATATTCAGTAGCAGATATAGCTAAATTATGGCATATAGAGCAATCCAAGATAAGAAAATTAATAGAAATAGGGGAATTAAAATCGATTAAATTCAGTAAGCAAGGATTAAAGGTAACTACTAAAGAATTAAAAAGGTTTTTAGAAGAAAATGAAGGAAGAAATTTTGAAGAAATTTTCAATAATTAGGTGGTGATAAGATGGCAACAATGACATTTAATGATTATGCTCAAAAAATCCACGGAATGAATAATTTTCTTAATATACTAAATTCATATGGAATTTTATATAAAAAAGAAAATAGCAGATATAAAGCTATATGCCCATTACATAACGAAAAGACTCCGAGCTTTTTTATATTTGAGGAAGATAATAAGGCTAAATTTAAATGTTTTGGTTGTGGTAAAAGTGGAGATATTATTGAATTTGTACAAAATAAAGAAAATATAAGTAAATATGAAGCTCTGAAGAAAATTTATAATAAATTAGGTATAAAATTAGATATAAAACCTAATAAGCTTGATAAATTAGAAAATTACATATATGAAAAGAAACAGAAAAAGGGATACAGGATAGAATCTATATACATATATGAATTAGAGGATCATACTCCTAGCTTTCTAAAAATCAAGTATAGAAATCTAACCCTAAAAACAGATAAGACTATGAGAACGTATAAATTAATAGATGAAGGTGAATATTATAGATTGGCCTTGAAATCGAAAGAAGGAGATTTCGAGCATACAATATATAATTATCCAAAAGTGAAACAAGCCCTACAAAAACAACAAAATATATACATAGTCGAAGGCGAAAAAGATGTTGAAACCCTAAGAAAACTAGGACTGGTTGCGACAACAATATATTCGAAAAAATGGCAAGATATCTATAATGAACAATTACAAGGGGCAAAAGTTGTATTCATCGGAGATACAGGAGAAGCCGGAGAACAATATAAGGAATTAATGTGGCAAAATTTGAAAAAAATAGCGAAGTCTTTCAAAATTGTAACTCTTCCGGAATTAGAGCAATTAGGCGAAAACAAAGATGTTACAGATTGGTTAGAATCAGGGCATACAAGAAATGAGTTATTAGACATTGCAGAAAATAGAACTTTAGATTTATTGAATAAATTTGAATTGCAACAAGATAAATATGGAATCTACAAGACAGTATCTAAAAAAGTTGATGATGATTATATAGATACAAAAGTATATATATCTAATTTCAACATTTTAAGTTGTGAATTAAACAGAAATCAAGATACAAACGAACAAATAATTAAATTTAAAATAAAAAGCAATATAGGATATATAACAATAGTAGAAGCTAATGCACGAGAATGTTTTACAGATATAAGAACTTTTAAAAAATATATAGGAGTAGATTTTATTTTTACTGGAACTATAGTGGATTTAACAGAGCTACAACGTTGGATAATTCAATATTTTATTGTTAAAGATGTGAAAAATTATACCATTACAGGAATTAGAAAAATCGAAAATGAATATGTATTGGTTACCAACAACGGAATTTTATATAAAAACGGAATTTTTGATACAAATATAAAAGCAATTAATCCTTATCACGATATCAATTTTATTGGAGCTACCAAACCAACAAAAGAAGAAGCTAAAAAGTTAAAAAAATATTTATTAAATTTTAATGATAAAATTAATGTCTATAATACTCTAGGATTAGGAATAGCTTATATGCTTAATACCTTTGTAAGAAAATCAAACAAAGATAATTTACCAGTTTTGCAGGATATCGGGGAAAGTAACTCAGGTAAATCAAAGGCCTTTGACATATTAAGAGGATTATATGGAAATGAAACTCGACCAATAGACTATGCACAAATAACTCAATTCAGCATCCAAAAAGCATTAAGTGATACATACTTGCCAATATTTGTGGACGAACTTAAACCTTCCAAAGCTTCTTCGAACAAATTAAATGTGATATCTAGTTTTGTAAGAGCAGTTACAGAAGGGTACACAGCATTCAAAGGAAATAAAAATCAAACTCTTAATATATATGAATTAAGAGGAACATTAATGTTGAGTGGAGAGGAAGAAATTGAAGAAACAGCAATAAAAAATAGATCTAATATTATATGGTATAGTAAGCAATGTTTCAGCCAAGAGGGGTTAGAATCAATTAACTTTATATGCAATTCAGAGGAAGGGCAAAAACTTCTAAAAAAACTTTCTTACAGCTTATATTTACATGTACTTAATAATTATTCTCCAGAAGTAGTTGAAGCTAAATACGAAGAAATAAAAAATAAATATGAGTATAATATTTTGATTCCTTCTAATAGAGAATGCAATACAGCTATATATACAACTATGGGACTAGAATTATTATTTGATACATTGGAAGAGTTAGGATGTAGAATCTTAGAAGAAACTAGATATAATGCAGCAATAACAATAGCAAAAAATATATTAGATAATGTTATAGGTGGTAATACAGGAGAGGGTACAAAAGCAGAGTATGAAATAATACTAGAAGCAATAGATCACTTAGCTGGAATAGATGACATGAATATTAAGATAATAAGAAATAAGGATTTTACTATAGACGATAATATAATATCTCTAAAAATTCCAAGTATATGGGATAAATTGGAACGTTATTATAAAACTTATAAGACAGAAAAATTACCTATAAATAAAAATACTTTTACTAAAACATTAAGAAAAAGTAAGTATTTTATAGAGTATGGTAATAATTATTTTATAAATTATGAAGAAGCTAGAGACGGAAGCATACATGCAGTTAGAAAAAGAGCAAAAGCCTATAAACTAGATATTAACAAATTGCTAGAACTAGATATTAATGATCTAATAGAGTATTTAGAAGATAGCAAAATAGCTAGATTAGTATAAAAAATAATAGTGGTACTAAAATTTGGTACTAAAAGTACTAAAATGGCACTAAAATATTTATAACTTTAGTACCACTAAAAAGCTAGTAATTTCAATACTTATAGGTATATATTTTATAAATGGTACTAAAAGTACCAAAATTTAAAAACTATATACGTACGTGAGAAAAAATTTTTATCAATTATATTTTATATAATAATAATATTACTTTCAAAGTTTAGTACCATTAGTACTATAGCATAAAAGAAGGTCTAAAATGTAGATATATCAATGCTTACAGGGTGTACTAAAATCATAAAAATTTTAGTACTATTTTAGTACTATTTTAGTACTATTTTAGTACTTTGATAAATTATTTTCTTATAGGTTAGGGGGGGAAAATTGAGACCAACAATAATAGTACCAAGCTTAACTAAAGAAGAATTCTATGAGAGCTTGAGATTGGCAGTATTGCACTGTCAAGACTACTTAGATGAAGTAGATCCAAATGATGTAAAAGTCATTACTAAAAGAAATTTATTTGAAACATTAGTAACTATGTATGATAGTGAAAAAAATGATAAATAAATTTCTAGTACTAGTAATAGGGGGTGGTCAAGTTGAATGTAGCAAATCAAAAATTCAATTCAAATAAAATTTCATAGGAGGTGAAGGTCATGTCAACAGATGGAAAAGTTGTTATAGAAGTTGAATTAAAATCTGACCAAGTTGAAGGTCAGTTGAATGAACTTAAAAATGCTTTTGCTGATTTAGGTGGAGTTGGAAAAGTGTTCGGAGAGATAAGTTCTCTTGTTGGAACTTTTTCAAATACTTTTAAAGGACTAAGTGGAGTAGCTGGACCAGTTGCAGCTGGAGTTGTTGCAGCAGTAACAACAATGATAACTGCATTCAATAAATTATATGAAGCTAGTAAACAAAACTTCTTTGAAAATTTTAAAAAATATGCTCAAGTATTGCAAAGCATTACAGGGGAGATTACAGGAGCATTAAAAGAGGTATGGGACTCACTGGCAAATATAGGAGGCGTATCAACAAGTATATCTGATGTAGTAGACGAATTTGCATCTTATAATCTAGTAATGCAAGAGGTTAAAGCTATATCAGGAGCTACAGAAGATGAATTTCAACAATTATTAGATTTAACAGCTAAGTTAGGACGAGAAACACAATTTACTGCTACAGATGCAGCAGAAGGGTAAAATGATTGCCGTCTTAGGATAAAGTCGGTGGAAGTCCTAAGATAATTAGAACGGAATTAAGCTGGAAGGCGGGTGTATATTATACCGTAATCAGAACCGAAGGCGACTTTTTAAGTCTAATCTATATAAAATTATTTATTTAATTAAATAGATAGTGGAAATTAGTGATGTTAGTAATAACAGTCAGGGGCAACGCATAGATGATGATACTTACACTTATGATGTAAGAGTATAATTCATCCACGAGGCCGTTCTATGTGCCGATTAGAAATTACATAAGAAGGTATGCTGGACTACCCATGAATTAACATGGGGTAATGGGAGTAATGCCCTAGAAATTGAGATAAAAAGCTCAATGATAACAAAATCGTAAAATATATGAGTATGGCTGGTTGGAGTGCTAAAGAATCTATAGCTGGCTTACCAAGTGTTCTTAGATTAGCTCAAATAAGTTGTACAGACTTAGGGACTGTTTCAGATATAGTAACAGATGTAATAACTGCTATGGGAATGCAAGCAACCGATTGTGGAGATATGGCAGACATGTTTACAGCTGCAATAACAAGTTCAAATACTAATGTTGAAATGTTAGGGAATACAATGAGTTATGTTGCACCAATAGCTGGCTCATTAGGAGTAGAATTTGAAGACTTGGCACTTGCTGCGGGATTATTAGCAGATTCTGGAATTAAAGCATCAAAAAGTGGTACGAGTTTAAGAACTTTACTATCTAATTTAGCTGCACCTACTGATGCCGCTACAAAAACAATGGAGAAATATGGTATATCAATGGTAGAGACAGAAGCTGGGACAGTCGATTTAGATAAGACTATGCAGAGTTTAAGAAAATCTCTAAAAGATTTACCATTAAAAGAACAAACTGCTGCAGCTAAAGACTTATTCGGTAAGACTGGTATGGCTGGAGGGCTTACTATTATAAATGCAAGTGAGGAACATTATAATAGCTTAAAACAGGCGATAGAAGGCTCTACAGAAAGTATGACTTACTGGAGAGAAGAACTTGAAAAGGCTGGAGCTTCTGATAAAAAAATAGATAAAAAGTTAGAACATCTACATTCTGTATTTCAAAAAACTAAAGATATGGCAGATGGATTAAATATATCATCAAGTGATCTTACTTTTACAATAAGTTTATTTAATGAAAATGATAAGGTCAGTACTAAAAATGTAGAGGATTTATTCCAGATGATGAGTAAGCTTTCAAATGCAAGTAAAGATCAACAAAAGATACTTCAAGAAAATGGTATTCAAATATCTAAAAATGATGATGATACATTGAATTATAATGAGAGCTTAAGAAACATAGTAGATACTTTAAGAGGCAAAACTAAGCAAGAAAGAGAAAATATATTATCTAGTCTTGGATTAGCTGATGCGATTAATGAAGTTAATGAATTATGTGCAATATCACCTTCAAGATTTGATGAAGTTGCGAAGGGAATAGAACGTACACAATCAGCTGCAGAAAAGGCACAAGATATAATAGATAATTCTTTAGTAGGAGCCGCTAAATCAATGGGGTCAGCAATATCAGGACTAGGACTTATATTAATGGGGCAAGCATCACCAGCTTTATCAGAGTTTTGCCGCTGGATTGCCAATATGTCAAATGAATTGGCCAATAATAATATAGGAAAAGCATTTGATACAATGAAACAAGGTTTTTCAAATGCTCTAAGCTTCATAAAAGGATTAAATATATCAGAAGCAATACAGACTGCATTTAATGGAATTAATACATTTATAACTACAAAAGGGGCCTTTTCTGGACTTTTAGATATTGGAAAAGAGGCAATACACCAAGTTTGTCAAGGAATTATAAATAGTAAGGATAGTATAAGAGAAAGTATCTCAAGTGCTATTAAACAGATCGCTGGATTTGTAAAAGATGTTTCACCACAGATTGGTCAGGCTGGAAAAGTTATTTTAGATGCATTAAGAGATGGAATAAAAAATAATTCAGACGAGATACATGATGCTTTAGATGCAGTTGCATCAGCAATGAACTCATGGGTTCAAGGCGGTGAGCAAATAAAATCTTTAACTGGTAATTTTGCAGATATTTTTATTGATAGTTTTATTGAGAATATTGAAGATAGATTTATAGGTAGAGCATCAGAAATTTGGAATGCTATGACAAGTTGGATTACTGGTTCTAATTATAGTATTGATTTCCTTAGCTTATTTAGTACTTCTTTAGGAATGCCTAATTTCTTATTTAAAAGCAATAAAGATTTTTTAGGAAAAATAATACAATGGGGTACTGGAAAAACTTATGCAGACGAAAAAACTGGAAATGAAAAACCTCTTAATACCAGTAGCAACAAAATAAATACTAAACTTTCTAGTATGGATGCTAATGAAATAAAAGCATTACAAACACAATTAACAGCCTTACAGACAACAGCACAAAGCGTTTCAAGTTCAATTTCTCAAGCATTTACATCATTACAAAATAACTTAAGAACGAGTTTAGTTGGATGTGCAAATATAACTAGAAATCAATTTGTAAATATAGCGAATATCACAAGAAATCAGTTCTTATCTGTTAGTAATGTTATACGTAATCAAATTACAAATTCTAGAAATGTTGTTACATCGCAAATGATAAGCATGAAAAACGTTATATCAACTCAAATTTCACAAGCTAGGAACAAACTAACATCTCAAATGATATCAATTAGAAATGTATCTAGAACACAAATAACACAGGCGAGAAACACAGTTACATCTCAAATGATATCAATGAAAAATGTTATATCTACTCAATCAAGGGAAGCTAGAAACAACTTTACAAGACAAATGATAAGCATGAAAAATGTTGCTAGAACTCAATCAACACAAATTGGTCAACAAATGGCTAATGGTGTTACGAAAGGTTTACAAAGTGGTACTGGAAGAGCAGTTAGTGCTGCAAGAAGTCTTGTAAATCAAGTAAATGCTGAAATGAGGAAAACAGCTAAAATAAATTCACCTTCAAGGGTTACTACTCAATATGGAGAATATATGGACGAAGGTTTGATTAATGGTTTAAAAAACAAATCAAAAGATATAGTAGAAGTTGCTAAAGGCATAACAACTGAAATGCAGAATGCAATGAAAGCTGCAGTGCAATTAGAAACAAGTAAATTTGCATTAGAAGCTAAAGCTAATAGTAGTATCAATATTATAGGGCAAGTTAAAGATACTACAAGTAAAAAGATAAATGACTTAATTGATACATTACAGGATACAAAAGATAGACCAATACACGTAGAGGCGAATATGGATAAAACAAAAGTTGTTGATATAATAGCAAAGCCTGTTGATGAAAAGAATAAAAGAGATGAAAAGAGATTAAATAGATTAGAAGGAATAACTACATAGTTATTATATCGTTATACTATTTAGTTAAAGAAGGGTCTTTATCCGGGAGGGTAGAGGCCTTTTATTATAAGACATGGGTGTATTCTATATAATTTTTTTGAAAATTTCGCGCCGCCAAGGGCTCTAATTGTACTTTGCAATTTCGTAAAACTGAGGAAAACGACAGGAAAACAAGTCTAAAAAAAATTATGCAAAATTTTTTCTAAAACCTTCGAAATATACATTCATTAATTCGATAAAATTATAAAATTACACTCTCAGCGCCTTTAAGAGAGGTTTTGATAAAAAAATAGGATAATTACTCGACAAATAAACAAAAAAAGCTTATAATCTAAATATAAGAGTAAAATTTCTTCATAGTGTGATTATGATAATAACTTTTAGAATGTCATTGTTAAAATTAAAAATAAAGCTCACTACTTTTTAGGCATATCTGCTGGAATTATTAAAAAAATAGTTCCAGCAGTTTTTTTTATAAATTGATTGCAAATTTAAGTTATTAGAAATATTAATTTAATAATAAACTTATATTATAACATAAATAAGGTTATAAATATATTAGAAATATATTTATAAAAATGCTACAATTATAATATATGTAGATATTTTTAAGGAGGGAAATATATGATAATAGACAATATATGTTTTAGTTTATCATTTGAAAGAATTCAAAATTTTAGACAACAAATTTTAGACATAGAAAAAAAATTAGGAGATCATTTTATAACACCTTTAAATATTTTACCTATACCTGATGATGCGCCACCTGAAATACCTAGAATTATAGCACGTTCTAAACAAAATCATACTGAATTAATAGTTTCATCGAATAATTTACAAATTTCAACTAAATTTGATGATAATTATAATAAAAAAATAGACAAATGTTTTGAATATATGGTAAACATAATTAATACTACTATAAATTCTTTTTCATTTTTTTTAGATGATAAGTTTTTATGTGCAGGTATAGTATCAAGAATTATTTCGACTCAAGAAGATCCAATGAAATTCCTTGAAGAAAAATTTATTAATATTAAAAGTAACAAAGAACCTTTTAATTTTACTGAAAAAGTTGTTTATGTAATTGATGATAAGTATTATGTGAATTTTCAAATATTTAATTTAAGAACATATGAAGGTAAAGTTAATGCTAATAATAGACCTATTTTATCGCAATCAAAACATAATTTGTGTATAGAAATAGATATTAATGATAAATATGGATTCAATAATGATGAAAAACATATTTGTAATGAAAATACTATTATAGATATAACTAATAAAGCAAAACAAAGTATAAATATTAATATTGAAAAAATATTGAAAGGGGAGTGTTTAGAATTATGATGATTTTTGATATACCGCAAACTAATTCTATAGAAAAAATGGTTACTCCAGAAACTATTGGAAAGAGTTTTATACCTAAAATATTTGAACATAGTTCATATTCTTCTCAATTACTTTCAAATATCAGAGAAACAGATTTTTGGGGAATAATGGAATTAAACTGTAGTGCTAAGAAAATTTCAATTTATGATTATGAAAATAAAAATGAGAATGAGGAATATATAATTACTGATGATTATGAAAGAAAATTTAATGAATTAACAGCTATTTTTGGTGGTATGACTTATTTATCTGAAGAAGGACAAGAAGCTTATAATAGCATCTTAGATGATATTTTTGAAGGTACAGGAATTAACTTATTTGATTTATTATGATGGAATTTTTCGACGAATTTATTGATTTTGTAGCTGAAACAATGCCAAGTGTATCACCATATACAGTAGAAGGTTTAAAAGAATGTATTTCTCAATTTAAATTTGAATATAAAAAAAATTGTACTACAACTATGGAAAATGAGTTTAGTTTTTTAACACAAGGAGATATAATTGATAGGATACCATTTTATAGAATGAATACAAATACAGGGGAAATGGAAACTAGTATTCTTCAAGGATTAGTTATAACTAATACGTGTGATTGCGATAGAGATGAGAATATATTAATAGCTCCAATTGTACCAATTGATAAATTAACAAAAAAAAATAAAGATACAATTAATGATATAAAACACAATAAAGTATATGGATATATGTATATTCCAGATGCTCCATTTGAAAATTATGTTGTTGATTTTAGTTTAATTAATAATTATAATAGAAATTTTATTTTAAAAATGATTGAGTCGGGAAAAATAAATAAAATTAGGTCATTAAATATTTATGGTTTTTATTTATTTATATGCAAAATAACAATATATCTTTGTAGACCAGAAGATAAAGGCGTTAATGAAAAAAGAAAGGAAGAATTATTAGAGAAAATTTAGAAAAATTAAATAAAATTATAATTTAAAGTTGAATATATATTTTAGGTCATAGCTGCTGGAATAAAACCAGTAGTTTTTTTTGCTTGAATATATATTAAAAATATCTTTAAATTGACCAAATAGTTAGGTTATTTATAAAGTAGAATATAAGTACAATTAAACAAAAATATTACATATATATTACCTAGTATTTAATTAAAGATAGAGATGAAATTTTACTATTAAATTTTAGGAAATAACAATTTATCTACGGTTGAGTTATATAAAAATGATATTTGAAAAGTGTTTATTTATTTTAAAAATATTAAGCTTTATGTAAAGTTGTTGATTAATTTTAATAACTTTTGTATCTATTTTGTATAAAGTAATGAGATTTTATTATTTAAATGTTACTCTTTATATAAAAAGGGGGGTAGATTTACAAATGAATATGCGTCAAGAATTTACGGAAGAACAAAAGAAACTTTTAACTCCAGTTTTGGATTATGAAGTTGATACAAAAGGAAAAATGTCATATGACAATAGAATTTGGGATGATAAACGATTAGTTGGAAAAGAAAAATTGGTAATGATGTTTTTAACAGGAAATTATAGTTATCAGTATGGAGTATCATTTATTACAATAGATAATTTAAAGTATCTTTTAGAGTGTAATACAGAAGGTAAAGTTAGAAGTTGTCTAAATAAGCTTGAAAGAAAAGGATATATAAAACAAGATAAGGTTTTAGATAGAGATATTTTTTATATAAAAAGATATATCGTTCCAGAAGAAGTTTATTATCAGGAATAATATGAATATTTTAGGGGGATATCATGGAATATAGTATAAATGATTTAATAGAAAAGATGTTTGATGAAGCTTATAGTTTAAAAATCGAAGAATTATTAAAAAGTGATAAGATTGAAATAGCAGAAAAAATTAATACTATGAATGAGAAAATATTTAATTTTGGATCTCAGGAACTTATCCAAGACTTTGAACAACTTTGTAATGATATAAAAGATTACAATTTTAAAACAACAGAAATACATTTCATAGAAGGTTTTAAAGCAGGTATAAACTTTATTATGGATTGTAGAAATAACTCAACAGAATAAAAGTATGTAAAGTAGCTACTAGAGGTTAATCTAGTAGTTTTTTTATGGACAACTTATTCATGTGGTAAATTATCCCGGCTTTCGGATATTCCCTATTTTTAGGGTTACCTTAAAATTGAGGTTACCTTAAATTTAATGATTAGGGTAGCATTAAAAATAAAGTAAGGGGGTTACCTTAAATTTGCGATATTACAATTACTATTATTACAATTACGAATTTACAATGACTATTTAATTAATTATTAAAGCAAATAAAAAAGAGCCTATATATACTTATAAGCTCTTAATACTAAATTTCTTCTCCAGTATCTTTCATTTTAAATTTTATTTCACAATCACAATTTAAAGCTTCTGCTATTTGTTTTATATCTTTTTCTGAAAAGTTATCTCTAGAAAATTTATTAGATAGGTTCTGTCTTGATGTTCCTAGTTTATCAGCTAGATCTTTGATAGTTAGATTTTTTCTGCCAAGTAATATTTTTAGTTTTTCACTTACAGTTAAATTCATATCATTCTCTCCTTATTAATTATTATATTTATATTATACACGTAAAAGTTTACTAAGAAAATAAAAAAATATAAAGAAAATAAAAAAGTTTGCAAAAAATATTGACTAGCGAAACGAAATAGTTTACTATATAAATATAAAACACATCAACGAAACGAAAAAATAAAAAAAGCAACTCCTAAAATCATAAATTAAGGTGCACGTCAAACCAATAAGTCTATTGGAAGCACCTAAAAGATTTAATAGATAGGGGGATAAATTAATGCAAGAAGAAAAATATACTAGATTTAAAAATGAAATATGGAAAGATACAAATATTAAAGGTTATGAAAAGCTTGTATTGATTTATCTTATAAGTTATAACAATAAAACCTTAGAATATAGCTTTCCGACTAGAAAACAAATACAAGATGAAACAGGTATAAGTGAAAATACTTTAGGAAAAGTATTAGATAGCTTAATAAAAAAGAAATATATAACCAGAGCTAAACGTAAAACTAAAAAGGGTTGGAACAATATTTACTACATACATAAATACCTAGTTTCAAGTAAAAAAGAAGCTCCAGCAGAAACAATAAACGATACAAATTCAAATGATGCAAATAGTAACATTAAAAAAGCAGTTGAAGCTTCTACAAACGAGTTACTGGTTAATGAAAAAGCAAAAGTTAAAAGAAATCTAAATGACAATGACAGAGAATACTTGAATGAACTTGATACTGACACACTTATAAAAGCGATAGAGAGAGCCAATGAGTTCAAATCTAAAGGATATCATATAGGTTATATAGCTAAATGTTATGACACTATAAAAAAAGAGCAACAGGAAGAAGATAGACAAGCTAAAGAATCAAAAACGAGTAATACAGATGACAATAATAAAAGCAATACATGGGCAAAAACAAAGGATTATCACAATAATAATTATCCAGTAAAAACCAAGTATCATGACACATTTAATGAGCATTTTAGGGATTATACTCCAGACGAGCTAGAGCATAAATTATTAATGATACAAGCTAAGAAAAGGGGGACTAACTAAATGAAAACTAAACAAGAAATTTATAACGATACTAGAGAAATGGTTAATATGCAAGATAAAGAGAACTACTTGGCATATTACAAAGTATTCTTAGAAAATAGTAGCAGAAATGATATACCACAAGAAGAAAAGGAAAGTATTATAAACGCTGCTTATGAAACTTATAAACAACAGGAAGTAGAATTATACGATATTTTGATTTAGCTTACATTGATTTAATGGAAAATAGCCATAGAGAAGCTATATAAGGGGGATAAATATGAATATATATAAAAAAATTATTCAATATTCAACAAGAGCTCAAAGCTCCTAAAAATTTATATAACAAATTTGGTAATTATAATTACAGAAGTACAGAAACAATCTTAGAAGCTGCAAAACCACTTTTAAAAACTAATAATCTAATCTTACTTATTAATGATGATGTACAAGAAATAGGTGGAAAAAACTATATAAAAGCAACTACGAAGTTAATAGATATAGAAACTGGTGAAAGTATAGAAAATAGTGCATTAGCTAGAGAAGATGAAACACGTAAGAAAATGGATAGCCCACAAATTACTGGTAGTTGTAGCTCATATGCTCGTAAATATGCTTTAAACGGTTTATTTATGATAGATGATGTAAAAGATAGTGATGCTACAAACAAGCATGGAAAAGATGAATATGAAGCTAAAGAAGATACAACTAAATTCGCTGGTCCAGAGAGTAAAAAAAATAATGTTAAGAATATCTGGACACAACCTAAAAAGACATCTCAGACAATCACAGAAACACAAGTCAAACAATTATATGCTACTGGCCTAAATGCTGGATTCAATGCAGAGATCATAGAAAAACAAATACAAAAGAAATTCAACAAAGGCATAAAAGAACTAAATAGTAATGAATATTACCAAGCTTACAATGGCTATAAACAAATGGTGATAAATAAATTATCTGATTAGAAAGGGGGTGAAATATAACAATGGATAACTTAAAACTATTACAAATTATAGCTGCAATTAATCCAGCTATGACTTTCAAAGAGTTAGCAGCTGCATTACACAAATAAAAAAGGCGCTACCCAAAAGGCAACACCTAGCTATGTAGTATAACTACAACCAATCAATTTAATTATATTGCATAGCTAGTATTTTTTCAATAAAGGGGGAAAAGAAAATGAAAATAGTAAAAATAGGAGTATCACAATACAAGATATCAGGAATACCGCAATTAAGTTTTGATAGCTACTGGAGTGCTAGAGCTTACTTATTATCTTTATAAGAAGGTGAAACCTATGGATAAAATTGAAATACTAGACAGAGATAAGAAAACTAAGGCAGTTTATAGACTAGACAAAGAGGAACATTTAGAAGGTTATCAAGAAGAAAGAGAGTATAATTCATGGTTAGAAGTTATTATTTTAAGTATATTTAAAGTTTTAAGATTTAGCTTGTATCTTATAATTAACTTCTTAAAAATGCTTATAAAAGTCATAGAGAGCTTATTTTTAAAGAATTATGAACCACTTAAACCTATACTAGATAAGCAAAGAGAAATACAGGATAAAAAAGCAAAAGATTATATTATGAGAAACACAAAACCTCATGCAACAACTACTCATAATTATGAATTTATCAGAAGTAAACTATTTGCAAGAAATTACCTAAAGATTGATAAACTTCTTGAAAAATGTGCAAAGCATGATGCAGAGCTTAATGATAAGCTTTATCATGACATTATGAAAAGATTAGACATAATTATTGTAGAAGCTGAAAGACAAGCATTAAGCGAAGGTTATAAATATGCAAAACAAACTAGATACAAATTTGAAAGCCAAGAAGCTTTTGATAAATATATACAAGATAGAATCATGAGGGGAGAGGATTATCGTGAACACAACAGAGAACTGCTGGAAGAACTTGATGAAGGATACAATAAGTAAGTATCTAAATGAAGGTGAAAAAGCAGCTCCAGTATTAGGATTTGACGATTACTATGTAACATCTACTGGAAGGGTATTTAGTAGTAAAACAAAATTTGAATATCAAACATTAGATAAAGTTAATTACGGTTGTATTGCATGGAAAGAATTAAAACCAACAATTGTAAGAGGATATAAAACAGTGAATTTAAGTAATAGGAATGTGAGAAAAAAATTTTATATTCATGAGTTGGTATGGATTACATTTATGGGGGATTATGCAAAACATTATTTTAAAATTAAACATATAAATAAAAATAAACTCGATAATAGATTAAACAATTTAGCATTAGAATTCAGGAAAAAAGATAAAAAATTTATAGATAAATATGTTTATCAAAGTAAATTATTAAGATGCTTTAATGAATAACAACCACTACTCTATCAATAAAAAAGTATATTAAGACACTACTCTAAAGTATGAATTAATATTAGCCACTCTTGAAAAGTGTATACCAAAAGAATAAGAAAGCGAGAGAGGTTAAATGATTGATTTAAAGGCAATAAGAGTGGGAAAGAGTGTATACTACTACTAAGGTGTATACCATAGAATAATCTCATATATAAACTTTTTTAAAATGATTTTAACATTGGTAGAAGTAGGAATATATTAAGGAGAAAAAAGATGGTAAAAGATGATCTAATAAGAGAAGAAATAAAAAAGGGATTAAAAAGTAGTAATAGTGAAACTTTAAAGTTTATTTATGAATATTTAAAATTTCAAAATATGACAAAAGAAGAACAAGAAAAAATTGAAGATGATAAATATACTACAATAAGTAAAATTATTAATCAATTATGTGAAACTGTTTATTATAATTGTATATTAACAGAAAATTTTATAGATACAATAGTTAATAGAAGAAACATGGATATATAAAAAATAATATAGTTAAAGGGAGATAGAAATATGTACAGTGAAAGAGAAAAAATATTAAATAAAATCTATAAAGATTTAGAAAAAATACCAAGTATATATATTTTATATAAGCTAGAAAATTATATTGAATGTGTAAAGGATAAATGTATTAAGAAGAAATAACAATTATAAAAAGGATATTTAAAAAGAAAAATATAATTAAAATAATAGATAGCAGTTACTTAATAAGTAGCTGCTTTTTATTTAAATTTAAATATTATATAATATAAATATAGATAATAAATTCCGAGTAAAAATATCTAGACAAAATATAATTAATGTGTTATATAAGAAATAAAATGATATTTTAAAGGCTAAAGCATTGAAATTACTAAGTTTAATAAGGATTATGTGTGTCGGTAAAAGTTTACTTTTTTAGTTTGAAACGTAAAAGGGGGAAGACTAAAATGAAAAAAGAATTACATGAAAAGCAGTTAAATGCGATAGAATTATTGGCAAGTGGTATCAGTCAAACTGATGTGGCCAAAATGGTTGGTGTTGATACTAGAACAATAACCCGTTGGAAAGCTATACCAGAGTTCAGAGAGGGGATTAATATAGCTACTGAAGAAGCTAAGAAAAATATAGATAAAAGAATAATGCAATATGCTGATACTATATTAGCTGAACTTTATAATTTAGCAACTAAAGCAAAGAGTGAAAAGGTTAGATTAGATGCTTCTACTTATTTAATTAATAGAGCTGCTGGAACTCCAATAGCTAAGGTAGAAACTAGAGAAGTATCAGATAAAGATAAAAATAAAGAAGGAGATAAAGAACTTACATGGGAGGATTTAGAACAGAATGATGAAATAAGTCCGTCTAATGATAAGGTTATAGATCTAAAGAATAGATAGTTATAAGGTGAGGGTGTTTATCGAGGCTCATAGTTGCCTAGTGATATAGCTAAAAACTGTGCTTTAGAATGATAAGGTTATAATAAGGCTATATAAAGGATTTTAAGCACTTATATATGCTTAAATGATAAAGGACAAAGAAGGCAAAGTCAAACATATTTAAAAAGGCAATGAGAAGGTGGACTTTGAGTAGTATAATAATAAGTGTATGGGTTAATTCTAATTTTTAGAAATAATTTTATTTGGCGCGCTAGGGTATATAGAATTGTAATATAATTTTCATAAATTGAGGAAAATAATCAGTATATAAAAATACCGATAACTAGATCAGTATTAGAACTAATTATCGGTTTAAAATGTGTACTAAAGTGTGTACCAATATATAAAACTTAATTAAAATTAAATAAATGTAATTAAAATAAAATAATTTTTCATTTCTTTAGTACTGTGTAGATTTTAAAGCCTTTAAAATATATTTAATACAAGTTACAATTTAATAAAATTTACAGAGAAATAAGCTTAGCTTAATAATAAGATATTAAAAAGGCATGTAACTATATAGGTATATGCCTTTTTGTTTTAGAATTTTGTATATATATTTGGTATATAATGATTTATAGTTTTAAAAAATATATATGAGTTAAAATGGATAATGTTCGTGTGAGTGTGTACGTTTTTAAGGCGGTCAAAATTATTACCGCGAGGAATTTTGAGACTTTCACGAATATTAAAGAGTAAAAAATTAAACAAAATACGTTTTTTAAAGGGTGTGATTTTTATATATACAATAAATTAATATAAAATCACATAAAAATAAAGCCTACTAAATACGTTAAGTAAGCTTTATTTTATTTCGCATTATAATACTCTAAATACACCTGTAACAGTTCCAACAATTTCAACATCTCTTTCATTCAAAATGATAGGTTCCATAAATTCGTTTTCTGGTTGAAGTCTAACTGTGCTTCCTTCTTTGAAAAATCTCTTTACAGTAGCAGATTCTTTATTTACTAGGGCTACTACTATTTGTGAGTTAGAAGCTGTAGAACCTTTGTCGACTACAACATAGTCGTTATTTAAAATACCAGCATTTATCATACTTTCCCCTTTTACTTTTAGAAGGAATGTATCATTACCTTTTATAAGTTGAGCAGGTAGTGGTATATATTCTTGGATATTTTGTTGTGCTAAAATCGGTTCACCAGCAGTTACTTGACCTACTAGAGGAAGATTTATCATTTCTTGCATTGTATTATTGTTATTTACAAAAACATTTCCACCATCTAATATTTCTATCGCTCTCGGTTTTGTAGGGTCACGTCTTATGTATCCTAATTTTTCAAGTTTGTTTAGATGAGAGTGAACAGTTGATGTAGATTTAAGACCTACAGCTTGACAAATCTCTCTGACTGAAGGTGGATATCCTTTAGATAAAAGTTGTTCCTTAATAAATTCTAAAATCATGAGTTGTTTATTTGTTAATGTATTTGAATTCATAAAAATCACTCATTTCTTTTTTTATTTGTAAAGTAATTTTCATTTTGACTTTACTATTTATTATATTGTACCATAATGCTTTTTTATATACAAACATTTGTTCTTGTTTTTAGAAAATTTCAAGGATTAGCTATACTAATTAATTTATAAGTCTATTCTTGATTTTTGTCTTTTATATCAGCTTCTGTATCTATATTGACATCATTAGCTTCTAAATTATTATTAGATTCATTATCTGAAGCTTGAATATCATCTAAGCTAACTTCTTCCTTTTCGTCTAACCATTCAAAGTTATTTACTATATCTCGTTTTATATTTTTCTTATGAGCTGCGTATAATTGTGTTGTAGTTACGTTGTCGTGGTCTAATAATGCCTTTACATCGTATATTGAAAATCCAGATTGGATTAGAGAAGTCGCAGCCGTTGCTCTAAGCTTGTGTGGAGAGTATCCTTTATCACGAGAAGTATGCATGCAAATAGAGGTATACTTTTTAACAAGCTGTCTTATAGCTCTTGGTGTAAGGCGTTTTCTTTGTAGTGATAAAAATAGGGCATCTTGTACATCTTCTGGTAAATCTTCTGACTTTGGTCTTTCGTAATTTATATAATCTATTACTACATTTTCACAAGTTTTATTTATAGGCATTAAAACTTCTTTACCGCGTTTTCTATATATTTTAAATTCGCCCCTTGAAAAATTAAATGATGATATATTAAGTTCACGAAGCTCGTTTAATCTAAGTCCGTATGTAACAAATAAGGCAAGTATTGCTTTGTCACGAAGTTTTGTCTTTTCCCAATATACTTTTTCCTTTTCAGTTAGTCCCTCGCCACTTTCAACAGCATCTAACATAACCATAACTTCATCAATATCAAGCCTCTTTATAGCGTCTGGTTGCGGTTTTGGGAGCTTTATAGGATTAAAGCCATCAGTTATGTTGGTTGGAAGCTGTTCGTTTCTATAAAGGAATTTAAAAAGGGTAGAGATAGATGATTTTTTTCTAGCTAAAGCTCTATTATTATTTTCATAGACAAATGTGTGATCTTCTCTTTCTTTATAATATCTAGGGCAGTAGTCCCCTAAAAATAAATTAACATCTCTTGATTTTATATTTTTAAAGTCTTCTACAGTCAAGTTTTTAATATCATCTTTATCAGTAAGTCCGCTTTCGTTTACGATATATTCACAAAAGAATATAATATCCTCTAAATAAGCTGCCCTTGTCGAAACTGCGACGGAGCTTTTTAAATATACAAAGTAGTCTTTCATAAAAGAAGGCAGCCTCTTTTCGTATTCCATAGCCTTTTCAATTAGCAAATGGTCTCTAAGCACGATGTTGTCTGGCCTGTCTGATTTATTGCTTATCTTTAATTCTTTTTTATTACTCAATTTACTACCTCCAATAAGTAATTTAAATTTGGATTAAATATATGTATTTGTATTTTCTATTATTCTATCATTCATGATTATTTACTTCAAATATAAATATTATTTAAATACAATTGTAAAATGTGACAAAGTCATAGACCACAGCAAATTATATATGTATAATATATCTTGCAAAAAATATTTATTAAAAAGGAGATAGACATGACAGAACCATCAATGTATCATAGCCAAGGATATAATTGTGCAGAAGCATTAATAAAATCATATAACGAGGAACACAATACAGATATACCGATATCACTGGGGAGTGGTATGGGAACTGGTATGGCTGTAGGAAGCTTATGTGGAGCAGTAAATGCTGCAGCAATGATAATTGGATATATTAAAGGGAGAGAAAGTAACCAAGATATCAATGTAGCTAGAGCTTATTCAAGGGAATTAATGAAGAATATAAGAGAGAACTTTGATTCTGAAATTTGTTTAGAACTTAAACAAAATGGAGTAAGCTGTGCAGAGATAATCGATCATTCATATGATGCTTTAAAAGAATTATTAAGTAGATAAAGAATTGATTATAAACAAAAAAGTAGTAAAGCATTATTTTTGCCTTACTACTTTTTCATTTAATATAAATAGCACTTACTATAAGTTTTATCACCTAAGATATAATCTCTAGTAACCCTTCTAGAAACACTACATAAGACTTCATAATTAATAGTACCACGTCTAGAAGCTAAATCTTCAGCAGTAACTCCAACTTCAGCGCCCATTATTAAAACTTCATCTTCAATATTTACATTTAAACCTTCTGGGATTTTAACCATACATTGATCCATGCATATTCTTCCAACAACATCACATAAAACACCGTTTATCATTACTTTAGGGTTATTTTGTGTTCTATCAAAACCATCTGCATATCCTATTGCTAGTGTAGCTAATGTAGAAGCTTCTTTAAATTCATAAGTATATCCGTAGCTTACCTTTGTACCTGGGGCTACTGTTTTAATATTTGTTATTATTGTTTTAAGCTTCATAGCAGGTTTTAACTCAACTTCTTTTGAAACTTCATCTGATGGATAGTGGCCATATAAACCTATACCAAGTCTAACCATATTAAATCCTAATTCTTTTAAGTCTATAATAGCAGCCGTATTAGATACGTGTTTAAATTGTATATCTATATTAGCTTTTTCTAAAGCATCTATTACTTTTTTATATCTTTCTAATTGTAAATAAGTTTCTTTTTTATCTGTTTCATCAGCAGTAGCAAAATGAGTGTATATACCGTCTATATTTAAGTTTATTAACTCTTTTAGTTTTAGTATATCGTTTATACTGTTATCATCTGTTAAAAATCCAAGTCTGCTCATACCAGTATCGATTTTTATATGTATACTAGCCTTTTTGCCTAATTTTCCAGCCTTTTGGTTTATTATCTTGGCCATTTCATAAGAATATACAGTTATACCTATATATCTGTTTATAGCTTCTTCTATATCACATTCAGATATATAACCCATACAAAGGATAGGTGTGTGAATATTGTTATTTCTAAGTTCAACAGCTTCTTCAAATCTAGCTACTGAAAAATAATCAGCCTTTTCTTGTTGTAACATTTTAGCTACTTCAACAGCTCCATGGCCATAAGCATCGGCCTTTACAACACAACAAACCTTTGTATCAGATTTTAATGTGTTTTTAAGTGCGTGGAAGTTGTGTTTTATATTATTTAAATTAATTTCTGCCCAAGTTCCTCTTTTCATATTTAAAATACCTTCTTTCATCTTTATTAACTATATTTGATATTGATTTTTAAATATTTAAATAAAATTTATTTAAATTTATATTATAGATATTTTTTTATTTTATCATTCATATGTAATAACTTCAAATAAAATTTAATGAAAGAAGTAGTATATTTGTTAGTCTATAATTTTAAGAAGAATAAACAATAATAAGAAGCTTTCTAGAGTTAAAAGGGGTATCACATTTTTAAATTTTTTACCTTTATGGTGAATTATTTTCATAGATATTAACATACTAATTGAACCACCTATAAAAGCCAGTGTTAAAAGTGTTTTTTCTGAAATTCTAAATTCATTTTTGATAGCTTTTCTTTTATCTATGTACATAAGACAGAAGAGAGCTATGTTTATAAATATTAAGTAAAGTATAAATAACATAATAATCTCCTTCATTTTATTGTAGATATTTATTATAGTAAATTTTTATTTAAAATAATAGTAAATAGATTAAAGTTAATGATTGATTAAAATTAATTCAAAGGTGTTTCTTATGATGAAATATCAATAGGAAGGGTAGCAGTTAAGAAAAACTATAGAGGTAATGGTATTTCAAGAGAAATGATGTTAAAGGCTATTGAATTTAGAGGATGATATTCCTCATATAGATATGTTGTATAAGAAATAATTTATTATAAATGTAGATAGATCTTTTTAACATTTTTGTTCCTTGATAATTATTATTTTATAAGATATTCTTTATGTGAGGCATAAGATAATACATGATTTTACATAATTAGGAGGGAATATGAAAAAATACGTTGTTCCAATAGCAAGCAGGGATATAGATTTAAGCAGAATAAAATTTTCAGAGCCTTTATCTTGTGAAATTGATAATAACAAAATCAATATTACATATAAAAAGCATTTAGATTCAAATACATATAAGACAGTGAAAAATAAAACAGGTGTTAATTTCAAAGGGGAAATAGTAAAAAATAAAGATACTATAGATTTAGTGGGTGATTTTCATTGTTCAACCCAATTTAAGATTTTATATATTACAGCTGCTATTTTGATAGCTTTATGTGCTTGTTATATAGCTTTATCAGATTTTGTAAAAGTCTGGGTTGTTATGGCAGAAATTTTGATATCTTTGTTTGTATACATCAACTTAGTAAATGATGATAATAAAAAGTTTATTATAATAAATTTACTCACGAAAGAAATAAACAAAATATCATCTAAAAAATTCGATTACTCATATTTATATAATGAAGCTGAAGGCTATTATGACTTAGATGAACTTTATAAAGAAGTTGATACATCTTTAAAGGTACAAAAGAAAAATAAAATTAAAAAGAGTCTATGCTATATATTATCTATTACTATGTTTTTATCTGGGGTTATTGGAGTTATATATGAAAGTTATATACCATACGAGACGATAAAGTCTATATAGAAGGCGATGGAGTCGACAAAGTCTTAGATTTAAATAGTCCAAAGAGTCCAATTTTCTTTGGTTACTTTTTTATATTAGCTGCTATGGGGGTATCATTATTGTTTTTTACTAGATTAAGATATAGATAAAATAAAGGGTAGAGAAGTATTATAAAAAAATCTAGAATACTTAGATGAAGCTGGAATTTATTCTATAAAACTATCAGAGGATAAAGTTTAAAAAGATGGTAATTTACAGTATTCTGAAGGTCTAATTATAATGGGCAAAAAAAATGGCGAATCAAAGGATCAAGTTTTTAGTAGCTTGAATTCTATAGAATTTGAGTAAAGTAAATTGATTTAGTTTTATTATTTTTAATACTGAGATATAAAGTCTCAGTATTTTTTTTGTTTATTTTTTTGATAGTTTTAGAATCGTCTGAAAATATCAAAAAAACTAAGATTTAAGCATAAAAACACTATTATTTGTAATCCTTGTTTAACTATTCCCTAAATCCACATTTGAGGAATAGTTAAATATTGGTCTCTATTTATCCCCTAGAACCTAAATTTCATAAAAATCGCGATTTATCGAGTTATCGATAATTTATCGATTGGTGGTATTTTTTTAATAACACCAATAGTATTATCATACATTACAATTGGCTCGCCTATATCATGTGCAGCAAGTCAAGTTTATTTTTATAATAACTTTTTTAATCTACCTAAGTTAAACTAAATTATCATAACTAAATCAAAAAACTCTAATTTCTAAGTGTAAATTTATATTAATTTAGATTTCTTAATATATTACACATAAAAATTGATTTGTTTTACTAAGCTTCAGTCTAAAACATCCTGAATCATCTCAACTAAACAAAATTCTAAAAAACTGTTTTTGATATTAAAAGATTAAACAATATAAAAAGCGATATACTGCAAATCAAACAGATATATCGCTTTACTCCTCTACTCTACTATATTTCAAGTTTCTACATTTTTTTATTTTTTTCTCTTTCAAAACAATGTTTACACATAGATTTATATCTTTCATTTCCGCCTATTTCAATTTGTTCGCCGTCTAGAAGTATTTCGCCATTTTGATTTATGCGGGCATTGATTGTAGCTTTTTTGCCACATGCGCAAACTGTTTTTAATTCTCTAATATCATCTGCTAATTCAAACAATGCCTTACTTCCTTCAAAGAAGCATTGTCTAAAATCTGTTTTTAATCCAAAACAAACTACTGTATATTTAAGAGAAATTTGATATAATTCCTTTACTTGTTTTTCAGTAAGAAATTGAGCTTCATCAAGCATTATTATAGTTTTAGGATCATTTATTTCATCTAAGTATTTTGAGAAATTCTCATCTTCATAAACAAGAGTACAAGAAGCTTCTAGACCTGCTCTTGAAGCTATTACGCCTTTATTTTCGCCATCTTTAAAACTTCCCCTTGTATCCATAGCTGGTTTATATAAAAAGACTTTATATCCAGCTTCTTCGTAATTATATTTCCATGTAAGAAGCTGCATACTTTTACCTGAATTCATCGCTCCGTAACAAAATATCAATTTACTCATAAATCCTCCTTGTATTGTATCACATTTTTATTTAAATCTTATTTATTAAAATATTGGCCTTAAAGTAATTATTATAACATTAATCACATCAAAATAAAACTTATTTGCTTAAGGTCTTACATATAGTAATAAATTCTTCTAAGGATTGTGATATCTAATTATAAAGTTATTTAAAAAATATCTTATTGGGTGAAAGAAAAAATAAAAAATTAATTTAAAAATATAGAAATTTGGGTAACATAAATATTATTGAAATATATATAAGACTTTTAAGAATTTCAGGAGGTTTATATGAAATCTTTAAATAATAAAGTTGCCCTAGTAACATCAGCTACTAGAGGTATTGGATTAGCTTGTGCCCTAAAATTAGCACAAAACGGCGCAAAAGTTTATATGGGTGCTAGAAGATTAGATGCCGCACAAGAGATATGCGACAACCACGCTGATGAAGGCCTGATTATGGCTCCAGTGTTTTTTGACGCATTTAATAAAGACAGTTATAAAACTATGGTAGATGAAGTTATAGAAAAAGAAGGTAAAATAGACATACTTGTAAATAACTACGGAACTGGCGATCCAGAAAAAGACTTAGATTTAATAAATACAGATGAAGATGCTTTCTTTAGATTACTAGACTTAAATTTAGGAAGTGTTTTTAGAATAACTAAATTAGTAGTGCCACATATGATAAAAAATAACCGTGGTGGAAGTATAGTAAATATATCATCTATAAGTGGTACTGTTCCCGATATATCTAGAATTGGATACGGTGTATCAAAAGCTTCTGTAAACAATATAACTCAACAAATAGCTATGCAATATGCCAAATACAATATAAGATGCAATGCGGTACTTCCTGGTATGACTGCTACGGATTCTGTGAAAGAATCTTTAAACGATGAATTTAAAAAATCATTTTTATCACATATACCACTAAATAGAATGGGTACTCCAGAAGATATAGCAAATGCAGTATATTTCTTTGCTAGCGATAAATCAGCTTATATAACTGGTTCAGTTTTAGAAGTTTCTGGTGGATATCATCTTGGTACTCCTCAATATTCGGATTTTGTAGGAAAATCAAGACAAAGTTAAAAAGCAGAGGTTTTTAGACCTCTGCTTTTTCTATTTAAGATTCCCACAATCTCTATTATAAAACCTTATCTAGGTTCTACAATTAATTTTATAGCAGTTTTTTGATCGCCTTCTATATTAATGTCAGTAAATGCTGGTACACATACAAGATCCATACCACTAGGTGCTACAAAACCTCTTGCAATTGCAATGGCTTTTACTGCTTGGTTTAAAGCTCCTGCACCTATTGCTTGTATTTCAGCGCTACCTTTTTCTCTTAGTACTCCTGCTAAAGCTCCAGCTACAGAATTAGGATTAGATTTTGATGAAACTTTTAATACTTCCATTTTAATGTCCTCCTCAGATTTTTTTATTATTTTTTAAGTACTAAATTTAACTTGTTAAACTTGTATTTATATATTTCTATAAAATTTCTTTAAATTCCTTTAAAATAAAATCAACAAATATATTTAATTTATGATTGTATTTTACAATGAATTTAAGTTTTAATTTTAAAAATAAACTAAATAAGATATTTAATTTAAAAATTAAAATTCATTAGCGATTTAATGTCAATAAGATATAATAAATTGATTTATATAAATATATTATTTATCTTTTTTTATCCAAAATAAAATTGAAAATTTTTATAAATGTTTCTTAAATTAAAGATTTTATTATAAATATAATCTATAATTAAGATATACGAATATTAAGGGGGATGAATTATGGATTTTGCAATGTCTGTTCTTAAAGAAAATGAGAATATATTAGCTTCTTTAAAATGCAATTTAAAAAGTTTTATCGATTTTACAATAGTAGATGAAAATGGGGTTTTATTAGTTACAGATACTAGAGTTTTATTTTGTAAGTATATAGGACGCAATTTATCTGTTGTACATAATTTTGATTACAAATTAATAACTTCTTTTAATCTTAAAGAAGACGATGATAAAAATAAATATATAATATTTAAATACAATGGTGATAGAGTTAAGATCACCAATATACAATCTGGAGATATATTAAAAGTATGTGAAGTGATTTCTAACAAACAACGAGTATTGTAATATAAAAAAGCCTGCATTTTAAAATACAGGCTTTTTTATAGGAAATCATCTTCTCTTGCTGCAATATTCAAGTTCTAATATCTCTACTTCTTCATAAGATACGTTTAAAAGTTTTACAATTGTATGTTTTCCAATATTATTTTTTAAAAGTTCTACTATAGCACTTTGTCTATTAGCTTCTCTCTCTTCTCTTTTCAAGTCATGTTCAAATAAAACAGGTATGTAATATTGATAAAGTATTAAAAGAGCCGGTATTATAAAATAGAATTTACAACCTAAAATTCCGATTATAACTGTTATATGGGCTAATATTTTATTTAAAAGTGATACATTTTTAAGTTGATTTGGTTTTTTGTTTAATATCAAATTAATTAAGCTTATAAGAAAAACTATTATACATAATGGGTATAAAGCATATCCACAAACAAAATTAATATAATCCATTCCAGGAACAAATTTATTTCCAATTACAACGAGATTGCCATATACATATTCATATAAACAAGCTATAAGTCCTAAAATTGCTCCAAAAGCTTGTGCATACATATAAATCCCCCCTTTAAATAAATTTAACTTGTATAATTTAATATATGCTAGATATAATCTATATATATGTATTAAATTTATTTGAAGATATTTATATTTTTTTAAAAAAGTAATATAATTTAATAGAAATTAAAAATAAAAATTATATTATAATAGATATATTAAGACAAAATTTGAAAGGGTGAATATATGTTTAGTAGTTTCGAATTTATTTTTAAAATAGTATTCTTCTGTCTTTCTATCGCATGGATAGGCAATATATTGTTACTTAATTCAGAGAGGCAAATTTTAATAAATCCTCTACTAATGTTACTAGCTGCATTAATAATAGTAATACCTAGTGATGCAAAAGAGGTATTTGGATTTGAAGTTGATAGCGTTAAAACATTTTTATACGGTTTTTACTGTGTTGTAATTATGGTAGGATTACCTCTTACAAAAGGTAAAAAAGGTAAACTTAGAAAAAGATTATAATAGAAAAGACTAATTACAGATTTTATACTGGAATTAGTCTTTTTTTCTATTTTACTTTTACATTTATTGTTGTAGTTGAATCATCGTAGAAATTATCATCTATAGATATTTTTACTTTGCATTCTCCAGGAGAGACTGCTTTTATTTTATTGCCTTCTTCTAAATTTAATACTTTATTATCGTATATTGATACTACATATTTTATATTTGTAGGTATTTCATCTGAAACTTCCCAATATTTTTCATACTTTTTATTTTTTATGTCTTTGCATAAAAGTTTGTCCAAAGATACTTTTTCACCTTTCTTTAAGTTTAGGTTTTTATAGACTGATTCAAATTTATATTGGTTATCTTTGTTTTTTATAAAGTTTAAATTGTAATTTATGTCTATTCCTTTTTTAATTAATTTATTTAGTATTGAATTATCTGTTATGTAGTTATTTAGTAAGTTTATATTTTTTACGTTCTTTAAGTTTAGTATTTCACTAGGAAGTTCTTTTATATTATTGTTAACAAAAACAAAGTTTTGTATATTTTTTAAATAAGAAATTCCTTCTAAGCTTTCTATACCTTCGCCTGTCGCATAAAACTCTCCTGATAGAGCTGCTATCTTGTCTAATGTAATTTCTTGATGTTTGAAGTTTCTAGTTATTACATTTCTAAAATTAGCATCTGGAAATAGCATTTTTAAATCTTCGTCGCTTAAAGCTCTATTTGATGCTATATCAGGCTTTTTACTAACTACAAGTTTTTCGCTGTCAGTTTCTTTAGCTTCTGTTTTGGACTCTTGTTTTACTAGAGCTTTATTAGTTTTTAAAGCGTATACTCCATTTTGAGTATTATGTGTATCTAGGCAATTACTAGCAGTTGTTAATAATGTTATTGTAAAAAGAATGGAACAAAGTTTAATATATTTCATATTCATAAATGCTTGCGTTTTATTGCAAGCTGTCACCTCCTTTTTATTTAATAGAAAATATTAGATATTATATAAGTATTTTCTATTAACATTATTAAAACTCCTTGTAAGTTTTATACACTTTCGTAACAATAATTTCTACTAATTTATATATAATTCAATATATATAGAGGTTTATAGAGGTTTTACAGCTTCTAAACGATGTATTTTTATATTTTGTGACATAAACTTATCTTCATATTCTGTTGTCACATTTTCAAATTCTGTGTTATTTGCTAAGTCTAATGATATATTTTTTAATTTCCAGTTACAATCTGCCACTTCATTTAGAGAGAACTCGAATAAACCGACATTATCAGTTTTAAAGTGGATTTCTCCTTTATCTTCTAATATTGTAGAGTATTTATCTAAGAATCCTCTGTGAAGCAATCTTCTTTTTGCCCATCTTTTCTTTGGCCATGGATCACAGAAGTTTATATATACTCTAGATATTTCGCCTTTATCGAAGTAATCTAGTATATTTGAAACGTCTGCCCATAAGAATACTATATTATCTAAATTAGCTTCATCTGCTTTTTCAACACCTTTTACTAATACTTCTTCTTTTATTTCCATAGCTATGTAGTTTATATCTGGGTTTTGTTTTGCTAGAGTTGTTATAAACTTACCACGACCAGTTCCTACCTCGATGTGTATCGGATTGTCGTTTTTAAATTTTTCACTCCATTTTCCTTTTAAATCTTCTATATTTTCTCTTATAACGTAATTTGTATAACTTAATAGTTTGATATCTGCGCCTTTTTTTCTTCTTCTTCTCAAATTAATTACTGCCGCATAATTTAAGCGACATTTCCTCCTTAATAATATTATTTAATTAAGAGTATATTTATATCTCTTATTGTGCTTATTAATTTTATCATAATTTGCTTAGATAGCAAAATACTTATTTTGGTTTATACAATAAAACACCTCATAAATGATATTATTACCACTTATGAGGTGTTTTATATTTATTTTATTAGCAACCGCTGCATCCATCACAACAGCTTCCACCGCATTCTGAGTATCCAGTGTCTCTTTGTGGTGGATTGTCTACTGATACGACAAATCCTTGTGGTGGTACTTCAGATATTGTAACATTTCCGTATGTTAAATATTCATTATCATCCATTATGAAATGTATTCCACCTAAGTCGTAAGATGTATCTGTTTCAAGTTCGTTATCTAAAGCAAGTGAGAATACTGCTCCTGAACAAGCGAAACCTGCAAAGTAAACTCTTACATTTTGTGGTTTATCTTGATTGTTTTCTAATATTTCTTTTAGTACGTCTAGTGCACTTTGTGGTGCTTGAACCTTCATATGATCATCCCTTTCGTATATTATTACATATATTAAGTATACAATAAAATGGAGAATTTAGGTATATATTTTAAAAATTCACCATTTCTTTAATTTATTTTGTGTAATCATTTCTATATAATACGAATTTATTGCATTTTACAGTTTTGTTATTTGAATTTTTAAATCGTTTTACAAAATCGTTATTATGTGTGAAGTTTAATTTTTCTAAATAACGTTTTGAATATATGTTGTCATTATAAGTTATAGCATATATATAGTTTAGATTTAATTTGTTAAATCCATATTGTAGTAAAACTTCTGTTAATTCGTATGCTAAATTATTACCCCAAAAATCTGGGTTTAAACATATACCTATTTCACCGTTTGTGGCATTTTGAGATATATTGTTAAATCCGACATTGCCTATGACTTTGTTTTGTTTTTTTAATAAAACAGCATAGTGACCTATCCTTCCTCTTTCGTAGTTACTTATAAAGAAGCTTTTTATAAATCGCGCTGTATCAGAATGTGTTTTATGGACCTTTATAGGTAAAAATTTTACCACATCAGGTTTGCTGTAGTATTCATATAAATCATCTACATCATCTAGAGTAATTGGTCTTAATATACAGTTTTGTGTCTCCAAAATTTCCATTTGAGGATACATTATAACTCCCCCTATATAAATCAAGATTGTTTATATTATAGTCTATGAAAAAATACAAGGCGGAGTTAAAGTTTTATATATCTACCAAGTGAATAAATCTATCTTTTTGATTTCGCTTTCTAATATATCTATATCCATAGTATCCATTATAGTAATAGATATTGTATTTTCATGTACAGGGCTTTTAGCAGCTTCTGTTACTTTTGAACATACCCCAGAAATCGCTTTTCCTTCATCTAATTCTACTCTTACAGTTTTCCCTAAATATTGATTGAAATCCATGGTGTTTTTCCTCCTTAATACAAAGTTCCCCATATTTATATATTTTTGCTCTCAACATATTATAGCAGTATTTACTTTTTATGGATAGCGTTTTGAAATATGTTTAATGTCGTATTTTTAAATTTGAAGGGATATATTTAATAGTTGTAGAATATGTATAAATAAGACTGATGTATATAAGGGAGAGAATTGTTTTTATGATGAACAAGATAAAAATATTTTTTGCTACTTTAGGGTTGATGCTTTTAGTTTTTGTTTTGACTCTTGGGAGGAACAACGAAAGCCTTCGACCTATGTTTACGATGTTTATACAAATCTATTTATTTTTTACTATGTTTGTGATTTTGATTGGTGGTTTTTTTGAGTATATTTATAGAAAGAGATAGATGAAATTTATACAAAAATTGATGGATTTTTAGGTGTGCAATTTTAAAACTCTGGGACTAATTTTTATTAGTTTTGGAGTTTTTATTTTTGTGATTTAATGTGAATATTATATAAAATTGAATTCGGTATTGTTGTTAATGGCATAAAATATATACTTTTATGTCATTTTTATTAAAACAGCTATATTTCAACGTTTTTAATGCATCAAAAACAGTCTATGTCAGTAAAATGTCAGCTTTTTTACTGCTTTTTTTATGGTTTTATGGTAAAATATTTATAGAATAATTTTATTTTTTTACACTTTGTGCGAGCTTATAAAACACAAAATTTTACTATGGAGGGGATAATATGAGTTATGCTTTTATACGAAAAAGAAGTAAAAATTACATCGTATATTTAGAATATACAGACGAGACAACTGGCAAAAAGAAACAAAAAAATATGGGATCTTATCCCCTAAAAAGAGATGCATCGAAGAGATTAAATGAGTTAAAAGAAGAAATTTATAACGACGATTTAGTAGCTCCAAATGACATGAAATTAGAAAAATATCTGATGGATTTCTTAGAAAAATATAAACCAAATTTGTCGATTACTACATATAATTGTTACATTAGAATATGCAAAAAATACATAAATCCGATGCTTGGAAACATAAAATTGAATGATTTAAAACCGATTCATATACAAAATTACGTCGATGATTTGGTCGGAATTTTAAGTCCACAGACGATAAAAATACATATAAATATACTTAATTTAGCTTTGAAAAGAGCTTATAAATTAAAACTTGTTAAGTATGATATAGTAGATTGCATTGAAGTTCCAAAGAATAAAAAGTTCAAAAGTGAGGTTTACGACCAAAAAGATATAGCAAAATTGTTAGAAACTACAAAAAATACAGACTTAGAATTACCTATAAATTTAGCAGTTGGACTTGGTCTTCGTATATCAGAAGTCTTAGGACTTAGCTGGAGCGATATAGATTTTATGGAAAACACTATAACAATAGAGAAAATCACAGCTAGAGACAACGGTAAAGTTATACTAAAAGAACCTAAAACAGATACTTCAAAAAGGACTATTTCAGCTCCAAAAGAAGTTATGGCTATGCTTAAAGATTACAAAAGAAAGTATCTACAAGATAAGCTTCAGGGTAAAATAAAGGATTGTAATCTATTGTTTTTTGATAAAAATGAAAATCCTATAGCTGAAGATGTTTTAAGTAAAAAGTTCAGTCGTTTTTTAAAGAAACATAATTTAAAACACATACGTTTCCATGATTTAAGACATTCACATGTAACTTTACTTATAAATGCAAAGGTACCTATAAAAGTTATTTCAGAGAGAGTTGGTCACTCAAATGTAAATACAACTTTAAACATCTACTCTCACACTCTTAAAGAAATGGATCAAGAAGCTTCAGAAAAAATTTCAGAAAGTATATTTAAATTAAGTTAGTTGAAAATCGAATTAAAAGTCGGGAAAAAGCCACCTTGCATACGCCTTTTTAAGGGGTTTCAAGAGTGGTTTTATATTTATTTATTATAAATAGATTTCAACTTCTTAAAATTGAATATAAGGCTTTTATTAAAAAAACAGCTTTAAATACATTAAATAATTACCTGTAACAAAATTATGTAAACTATTTTCTTAAAATCAATAATTTTGTTAGAATTTATAATATAATAATTTTATTTTAAAATAAGATAGATAGAAAAATAACATAATTTTAGGTTATAATAAAAAACAAGAAAATTAATTATAAAGGGAGAATGTTGATGACTATAAAAGAAGTTTCAGAAAGAACAGGAATATCTATAGATAACTTACGTTATTATGAAGGAGTCGGTATTATTCCATATGTACCTAGAACTAAGTCTGGAATAAGGGATTATGATGAAACGTCCATCCAATGGATTGAACTCGCTATGAGATTCAAAAAAGCTGGAATGTCGTTAGAGAATATACGTGAATATATACAATTGTCATTAAAAGGCGAATCTACTAAAGATGAGAGATGGAATATACTTTTGGATACAAAATCTCAAATAGAACAAAAAATGAACGACTTGCAAGAAACATTAGATGTAATAAATTACAAAATGGAAAATTACGAAAACAAGTGCGAACCAATCACTAAAGAATTGATAAAATCATTAAAAAATAAAAGAGAAACAAAATCTTAAAAAACACTTGACCTGAAGTCGACTTAAGGGTTTAAAATTAAAACATCTTAGAGATAATATCATTTAAATTAATAAATTATAACTTACAAAGGAGACAATACAATGAAAAATATTTTAGTAGTATCAGGTCATACAGATTTAAAAAACTCAATTGCAAATAAAACAATATTAGATAAGCTTCAAAGTGATTTACCTAAGGCTGAATTTGTATTTTTAGATCAGCTATACCCTACTTTTGAGATAAATAAAGAAGTTGAACAACAACGTCTACTTAATGCAGATATAATAGTACTACAATTTCCATTCTTCTGGTATGGTGTTCCATCAATAATGTCAAGATGGATGGAAGAAACATTTGTGCATGGATTTTCTCATGGATCAACAGGAGATAAATTAAAAGACAAAAAACTTATCGTTTCATTTACATCTGGAGCACCAGAAGAAATGTATCAAAAAGGTGGATTACAAAATTACTCTATCGAAGAATTTTTACCTCCACTAAAACAATTTGCAAACTTATGTCAAATGCAATGGTGTGGTTATGTATACACTGGAGGTGTTTCATATATAAACCGCAATGATAATGAAAAACTTATGCAAATGAAAGAAAAAGCACTTAATCACGAAAGACGACTATTAGACGTTATTGATAAGGCAATAAATTCAGAAGCTTAATTTGCAATAAAAAATTTATAAACAAAAAATGCTGTAGTGTATAAATTTAACTGATAAAAGTTATACATTGCAGCTTTTTTGTTTTTAATAAGTAAAATAAGATTCTAAATTTAAAAACACGAAAAATCGAACCTTTTTAAATCGATTTTAAGGTGGTTTTAAACATACATTAACGTATTTACTTGGCTAAGATTTTAAAATTTATTACAGAGGATATGACAACTTTTTATATAAAAATAATACCAAAATACATTTTTAGTTTACATAATTTTGTTATGGTATATTAATTGTTTTTTCAATTGTAAAAATATAATTACATATTTCGATATTTTTATCATCAACATTATCTAATTAATTATTTTTTAAAGTTATTATGAAATCGGCAAAACAGAAAACAAAAATAATTGTTATAACGATAAAAACTATTACTGTTAAAGATTTTTTCATTAAAATTTCCTCCTCTTAATTAATTTCATATCTTTTTTCATCATATAATCTAAATTGTAATCCATGATGTTTAACTGCTATAGAATCTTTAATCTTTCTAATTGTTTGATTTTCACCAAAAAAGTATAAAGATGTTTCATTTTTCTATTTCTTTAATTGTAGCATAACTTTTTTAGAAATCTATTCCTTTTCAATATTGCAAAAAACTCTCTACACACGAGTTATCACAAGAATATCCTAGCTTACTCATGCTACTTATCATTTTGTTATAGTCAATCATATTTTTATATCCTTTACTTCTATATCAATTTTATCAAAAATATAAAAATAAAAAGCACCCAGATTTATCAAAAGATAAATCCAGATACTTTTTAAAAAACTATATACTCTCTTGTCTTATATTATCTATAATATTTTCTTTGCTTATTTTCTTAAGTGGTATATATGAAGCTATAAAAGTTATAATAAATATAGCCACTACACATATAAGTATCGCTTTATATGGTATTAGTGTTTGAACAGTAATTACACCTTCTAATATTTTATTCATAAGCACATTCATACAGATTCCTATTGGAATACCATAAAGCAGTGAAAGTATTCCATATAATATACTTTCCATATAAATCATCTTTTTAAATCCTTGAGGCGTTACACCTATAGATTTAATTACTGCGAATTCTCTTTTTCTAAGATTTATATTAGTACTTATTGTATTTACTATATTAGTTACACTAACTAGAGATATAACTACTATAAATCCATATACGAATATTTTCATAACATTCATAGTTTGTTCAAATTTTTGAGCTTCATCTATTGAATCTATTACACTCAAGCTATTTTCTTCTGCTACTTTTTTAACCTCATCCCTAGTAGATTTTTCTTGATTTGTAGCTACATAGTATGAATTTGAGCTTGATTCATCATCTTTTATACCAAGCGAATGTATTAAGTCATCATATGCAACTACTCCAAATGATGTTTCTGGGTATTGCTTATTTCCTGTTAAGATTTCATCTGTTATAGCTAGTATTTTTAATTTCACTTCTTTTTGCTTTTCATTTCCATCAGAGTCATATGAATATACTGTACAGTTTAAAGTATCTCCCACTTTGTAATTTGTAAGAACTACTTTACCTTTTTTAGCTAGTGATTCTTGATAACTATACCTTACTAAAATCACACCATTTTCAGCTTTAGCAGTTTCTTTATTAAACTTCCCTTCTGATAATTTTATATTTGATATACTAAAATCTCCAGGAGTAGATAATCTACTATTTATAAAATTATAAGTAGAATTATCCATATCTACATAATCGCTTTGTTTTAAACTTTCTCTTAAATCTTTATTTATATTTTTTTCATCAACATGAACATTTAAATTATATCCTTTGTCTATGGCTATATCTTTTATACCGTTTATTTTCTTAAGTTCATTTATAGTATTTTGAACTTCTTCCTTAGTAAATAATTTGTTTTCATATAATGTTAAATCATTTGTAATACTTCCGTAGTTAATTTGATTAGCTTCTATAAACATATCTACAAACCCATTAAATGATATAAAGATTACTATACTTATAATTAATGAGAATAAAGTAATTCTAAATTTACCTTTATTTCTTCTTAAGTTTTTATATGCAAGTTCGCCTTCTGTTTTAAATATTTTTTTGACAAGTTTAGAACTTTTGATTTTTCCAACTTTTAAATTAGAACTATTTTTTATCGCTTCAAGTGGTGATATCTTAGCTGCATTTATAGCTGGTATTAAAGCTGATATAAATATTGTAAGTAGTATTACAAGAGTACTTATAATTAATACGATTGGGCTAAATACTACTCTTAATTCTAATTCACCAAACGCAGAAGTTTTAAAGAAAGTTTTTATAACTTTAAATACTATATCGATAGCTATCGTACCACTTAAAAGCCCTATAGGAATTCCAACTATACTTACTAAAAAACCTTCTAAAAATACTAGCTTCATAACTTGGGATTTTGTAGCTCCGATAGAATTTAATATACCGAACTGTTTTTTACGTTCACTTATAGCTATACTAAATGAATTGTATATAGTAGCTATAGTAGCTATTATAACAAGTGAAGCTACTAGACCTACTATAAGTATTAATGTTGTATTTATATTATCGTATGAACTTGCACCCAATAATCTAAGTAATCCTTCATTAAATTTTATATCTTTATAGTACATAGAAGTTTGATCATTATAACTATAATCTTCATCATTTGTTTCATCAGCTTGTGCTAATCCTATATTTTCTCCTATTGATATAGCTGTCTTATATATATCTTTAGGATTTTTTGTACATATAGAAACATCAAATTTTTCATTTTTATCTACAGAGTTTATATCAAATCCTGCTATTGCAAATAATTTTGAATTATATGGGGCTTTATCTAGTGTCCCTACAATTTTAAAAGTAGTTTTTTGAGGATTTTTTAATTTACTTATTATCCCCATATCATCATAAATTAATTCACCTAAGTTTAAAGTTATTTTATCTCCTATTTTTTTATTCCATTTGTTTAATAAATCTTCTGTAACAATTATTTCGCTTTGATTTTTAGGATAACTTCCATTTTTTAAGGTTATTTGGAAGCTGTTTATTGTATTTTTATCAAAAACATTTATATCTATTGAAGTTGAATTTTTTTTATCTAAGATAATACTTCCTAAATCCTTTTTATAACCATATTCACTAACTCCTGATGATTTTGTTATAATATCTGCTTTTTCTTTGTCTATATTATTAAATGTTACATAAAAACTTCCGTTACTTTGTATTTCATTTCTCATTTGATAATCCATAAAGCTTGTACATATATTGCCTATACCGCATATAAGTGCAGTTGCAAGGATTATTCCGATTATTGTTACTAATGTTCTTCTTTTATTTTGTTTTAAATATCTAAGTGTAAGTGAAGTGTATAAATTCATCTATATCACCTCGTCGCTTTTTATTATTCCATCTTCAATAGTTATAACTCTGTCAGCTTGTAATGCTATATTTGTATCGTGAGTTATCATTATTAAAGTTTGGTTGTATTTTTTAACAGATACTTTCAGAAGCTCAACTATTTCTTTTGAGTTTTTGCTATCTAAGTTACCTGTTGGTTCATCAGCAAGTACTATAGATGGTCTGTTTATTAATGCCCTTCCTATTGATGTTCTTTGTTGTTGTCCGCCTGAAAGCTCACTTGGAAGGTGATTTTCTCTTTCTTTTAAATCTAGTGTTTTTAATAAATCTTCTAGATATTCTTTATCTATTTTTCTATTGTCTAATTCTGCTGGAAGAAGTATATTTTCTTTTACTGTAAGAACTGGTATTAAGTTGTAAAATTGATATATAAGTCCTACATTTCTTCTTCTGAATATAGCTAAGTCTTTTTCTTTTAAGTCGTATATATTTATATCGTTTATAAATACATTTCCGCTAGTCGGTTTGTCTACACCACCTAGTAAGTGAAGTAGTGTACTTTTACCACTTCCACTTGGGCCGACTATAGCGATAAATTCTCCTTTTTTAATACTTAAATTTATATTTTTAAGCGCATCTACTTTCGCCTCGCCTTTTCCATAACTTTTTGATAGATTTTCTACTCTTAGTAATTCCATTTTATCCTCCCTGAAGTATAATCATAAAGAAATAACATAAAAATTGTTAAGTAATGATTTCTTTATGTATTAATTATTATACTTATATTCTATATTTATTATCTTACAGTCAAGTGAATTAGAAAATTACAATTTAGTCACTAAAGTATAAAGATTTTAAATTTTAAAATATACTTTATTGAATTTATTTAGAATAAATATTTATAAAATACATAATATATAAACGCAAAAAATCCAGTAGAATCAATATATCTACTGGATTAGTATTTTTAATTAATTGTACCTTTTGTGAAATGTGATATGAAACTCAGTTCCTTTATTCTTTTCGCTTTTTACATATATATCACCATTTTGGCTTTCTATAATCGATTTCGCCATAGCGAGACCTATTCCAACACTGTCACTTTTGCTGTTTTTACCTTTATAAAAGCGTTTAAATATATTTGGAATATCGTCTTTATCTATACCCTCGCCGTTATCTTTTATTACTATTTCTGAATATATAGGGTTTTCTTCATAAATTATATCTAAATTTCCGCCTTCTTTTGTATGTTCTATGCAGTTTTTAATTATATTACCCAAAGCTTCTGATGACCATTCTATATCACCTATATAAGAAGCTTCTTTATTTCCATTTATATTCAAACTTATATTTTTAAGCTCCATGGGTACAGACAAAGGACTTATAGATCTTCTTATAAGTTCATTTATATTTACTTTTTCTGTTTTAAAATCTATAACTTTAGCTTCTAGTTTTGAAAGCTTCAACATACTTTTGATTAGCCAGTCCATACGAGATAGTTGTGCATTTGTTCTATCTAAAAACTCAATTTTCTTTTCTTTATCTAAATCATTATACATAAGGTCAGTCAGTAACATAAGTGATGTCATCGGTGTTTTTAGCTGGTGCGATATATCTGATATAGTATCATTTAAAAATATTTTTTCGCTATGTAAAAGAGCCACCTTTTCTTTTAATACAGTTGTCATTTTCATAAGCTCTGTTTTTAAAAGTCCCATTTGACCTTCTTGGTTTTTGTTTTTCATTTGATATTCTCGACCTTCAGAACTATGATATACATAATCAGTCATATCTTTTATATCATTATATAAATCTATAAAAAAGCTAAATGACAACATAGCAAATGATATAAATACAAATATTATAAATGCAAAGTTTAATTTGAGTATTTTTGAAAAATTATTTTTTATTATAGGTTCTTCTTTTAATGTTATTGACCTTTTATAATTATATTTTTCTAATACTTCTTTTCCAAGTTCCACATTTTGATTAGTATTAGACTGAGTTATTATATCTACTATTTCATCTTCTAATTCTGGATGTTTTGATAATATATTTCCGACTATCGATTGATTATTTATAACTATATTATCTTTAATTATATTTAAGCTCATTATATTTACAAACAACATAATTATTATTGATGCAATAAATATAAGAAAAAGATTTAAATTGTATTTTTTAACTTCAGGATTAGATAGTATTCTCATTGTCGTCACTTCCATTCCACTTATAACCAAGTCCTCTTACAGTAAGTATATACTGTGGTTTTGATGAGTCGTCTTCTATTTTTTCACGAAGTCTTTTTATATATACGCTAAGTGTATTGTCATTTATAAAGTCATAAGTAACATCCCAAAGTTTTTCTAATATCTGAGCTCTCGATAGTACCATATTTTTATTTTGGATTAATATTAAAAGAAGCTTATATTCAGCTGAAGTTAAAAATATCTCTTCATTATTTTTAAATACTCTAGCTTCCAATGTATGTATTGATATATTTTTGAATTTAAGGATTTTTTTATTGCTATCTTGAGATTTACCTTTTCTTCTAAGTATTGCATTGATTCTCGATATAAGTTCTCTAACTCTAAACGGTTTTGTTATATAGTCGTCGCCTCCTATATCTAACCCCATTACTATATTAACTTCTTCATCACATGCAGTTAAAAATATCACTGGTGTATCTTCATCGTGTTCACGTAATTGTTTTAAAAATTCATATCCATTTCCATCTGGAAGCATAACATCAAGTAGTATTAAGTCGTATTCCTTGCTATTTACTATTTTTCTTGCATTTTCTAGATTTTCTGATATATCTAAATTAAAGCCCTCTTGTTCGACTGCATATTTTACAGCAAATGCAATCGTGCTGTCGTCTTCTACCATAAGTATATTTTTCATATTTTTCCCTTCTTTTTATAATTTATTTTAATTATAGTTTTATAAATTGCTATTTATATAGTATAAGATTTTTTTAAATTAGTAAATATATAATTTACTTAAGAAAAAAGGATGACATATTTGCCACCCCATATACTACTCTATATCTCCCAGCCTAGAATATCTATTTCTAGCTTTTAATAAAAGATCTTTTACATATTCATTTTTATGCTCGTCTTTTTCTAATAAACTTATTATTAAAGCTTCACATTCTTTAGCTGTTTTCTTACCTTTAAGATATAGTGATTTATTTATATTTTCTATTTCAGATTTTATATTTTCAAATAAAGTATGCTCTAAATTTATTATATCTATGCTTCTTTCATATATATCTAGAACCTTATTATTTCCGATATAAGCATCGCATAATTTTGTTTCAATAAATGCAGAACCTGTTTCTTCATTAATTTCTAGACAAATATTTATAAATTCAGCTTTAGCTTTAGCATCTTTTATAGCTTTTGAAGAAACATGGTTGTGTGTAATCTTTCCACTGTATTCTTCTAATATAGAAAACTGTATTACATTTATAGTGTTTGTTTTTCTATATATATCTACACATCCTTTATATTTTGCACTTAGGAATATACTCATTATGCTGTTTTGTATATCTCTGTAATTTGGATGTTTTAAGTTTTGTGTATCAAGAAGTAGTTTTCCTAGAGCTTTTGCTTTTAATTTTAACTCAACTTCATCTATAATTTGTGTTGAATAATCTTTATATTGCTCTATATAATCTTCGTTTTCTTGTTTTTGTGCAGTTACTGCATCTATATAGTAATTTAAAATTCTATTTCCTTCATTTACAGCATATATTGTTTCTATATTTGAGTTAAAATATTTAAGTTCATTTTCATTATCTAAATAGTCTATACTTACATATGCTTTTAATATAGCTTTATTTTTATCATTTTTTTGAATATCTATATAAAGATCGTACACTCTTAGATATTCCTCTACTATTTTAACTTCATTCCATATTTCAGTTTTTCCAAACTCACCAGTATAAGGTTCATTTACTTTAAAAGTTATATGTCCTAAGTTGTTTTTATAATTCACAAAGTCTGACATTACTTCTGCACTTGGAAAAATCTCTTTTATTATATCTTCAAGCTCTGAAGCTGTTTTATCTTCAAATAATCTAAGGCCTAACTTTTTTATATTTTCGCTTAATGTCGTCTTGTTCATTTCTTACCCCCTATTTTAGTCAGCTATACCTATTGTACCAGTATTTATATATAAAGAATAGTATTTGTTTTGAAAAATAGCCTTTTTTATTATTTTTATAAATAAATATAATTTCCTATGTGTTATAAGTTAAAAGTAAAAGGGTGAACACTTATTTTATGTTCACCCCATTTAAAAGATTAGTATATTTTTGTTTTTATATAGCCTTTTGATTGCTATTTACATTCTTTTTAGTTTTTATAAAGTTTCCAATAACTCCACCTAATATTGCTGGTAAAATCCAGTTGAATCCATATTGAGCTAGTGGTAATTTTGAAAGTAAATCAGAAGCCTGAGTTATATTAAATAAACTACTTCCTACTGATAATATACTTATTAATAATGTAACGTATGCAACACCTTTAAATGCATTATCATTTTCTATATATTTATCTAAGAAAGTTGTACCTATAAGAGCTACTAGTACAGGACAAACAATTTCTAACACTGGTGCTGAAAATTGTATGATTGTACTTACACCAAAATTAGCTAATATTAAGCTAAATACGCAAATACCTATTACTAGTGTTTGGTATTTTAGCTTTCCATTGCTTATATTAGAAAAATAACTTGCTGCTGATGAAGTAAGTCCTATAGATGTTGTTAAACAAGCTAGAGATACTATTATTCCTAATATTATTTTTCCTGGTTTGCCTAATATAGCATTTGTTATAACTACCATCAAAGAAGCTTGTGGCGTATCTACTCCATAAGTAGTAGATAACATTGAACCTAGATATGTAAGACCAGCATATACTAAAGCTAAAAATACACCTGAGATTAATCCAGATTGAAGTGTAAGCTTAACTTTTTCTTTTGAGTCACTATATCCTCTTTGTATTATTGCAGTTATTGCTACTGTTGAAAATGCAACAGCTGCTAGTGTATCTAATGTTTGATAACCTTGTGCTACCCCTTCTGCAAATAAATTATTTTCTATAAGTTGAGAACTGCTTAAATCTCCTATTGGATTTATTATACCCATTATTATAAGTATAGCTAAGCATACCAAAAGTGCCGGTGTTAAAAACTTCCCTATTATATCTACGACTTTTGATGGTCTTATTGTAAGTAATAATGTAAGCCCAAAGAAAATTATTGAAACTATTAGTTTCGCTACTGGTGTATCAAACCCAAGTATAGGTGCTATACCCATTTCATAAGTTGTCGCTCCGTTTCTTGGTATTGCAAGTAGTGGTCCAATACATAATATAGATGCTATTATAATTGCTCTTGCAAATTTTTTACCAGCTCTGCTTAAAGTTAAATCTAGATCCCCATCAAATTTAACAGCTGCCATTACTACTACAAGCGCTAGGATTATATCTGTTAGTATAAATCCAGATAGTGAAACTATCCAGTTAGTTCCAGATACAAGTCCTAAATACGGTGGAAATAATAAATTTCCTGCTCCAAAAAACATTGAAAACAATGCGAATCCAACTACTACTACGTCTAGTGCCTTTTTGTTATTCATTTGTACCCCCTGTAATTTAAATAAAATTTATATAGATTATATTGTAATACAAATTATGGAAATTATAAAGCTTTTTTATAAAATATTTTGAAAATTTTAAACGAATGACAAAAGAAGCTTGCAAAATAGATTACTATCTCACAAGCTTCCTTTATATAAATAACAATATATCAAATATTATTGGTAATTACTTATTAATATTGTATACCCATAACTTCTTTAACGTGTTCTATTGGCATATCTTGATTTGTCCAAAGTTTAAATGCAGCAGCACCTTGGAATAACATCATTGGGAAACCATTTAATGTTTTGCAACCAACTTCTTTAGCCATTTTTAAAAGTGCAGTTTCAGTTGGAGCGTAAACAACGTCTGTTACTATTAAATCTTCTCTTAAGAATGATTTATCAGGTATATAAGTTTGTCCTTCAAGTGGTTTCATACCCATTCCTGTAGCATTTGTGAATATGTAACTTGAAGCTATTTCTTCTTTTAATTTATCTAAATCTTCTAAGTCATATAAAGTAGCTTTACAGTTAGTTTTTTCATTTATATCTTTAACTGTTTTTTGAGCTCTTTCATAAAATTCATCTTTTCTATTGAATATAGATATTTCTTTAACTCCATCAAGAGCAGCTTGTACTTGTATAGCTGTAGCAGCTCCACCAGCACCTACTATAGTCATTTTTTTGCCTATTATATCTATGCCAGCATCTTTTAATCCACTCATATATCCTATACCATCTGTTATATGACCAGTTAATACACCGTCATCATTAACTATAGTGTTTACAGCACCACACATTTCTGCAGCATCTGATAATTTGTCTAAGTATTTGTGAACTACTGTTTTATTAGGCATTGATACATTAGAACCTCTAACTTTCATTGCTCTAAATCCTTTTATAGTATCTTCTAATTCTTCATTTCCTACTTCAAATGCTAAGTATGCATAATCAAGTCCTAATTTTGCAAATGCTTCATTATGCATTCTTGGTGATGATGAATGTCTTATTGGTGTAGCTATTAATCCTATTAATTCTGTATGTCCTGTTATTCTTTCTGCCATTTTATATTCCTCCGATTTATATATCCTAATTATTTATTTTTATAAGTTAATTATAATCTTATTTATTTTAAGTTTTAATTATCTGCTTTCATGCATTACTTCAAGTATTGTAGCAAGTTTGTCTACTGATATTTGTCCTGGTGCTGAAGCAGCTTTTGCAGCTCCAAAAGTAAGCGCTGAACCGAAAGTTTCTCCTGATAGACGACTTACAAGACCAAGTCCTCCCATAGACATTGTTATTATCGGTCTATTTGCATGTTTTGTAGACATTTCTTCAGTTGCAGCTAATAATGTAACTACATCTTCTGAATTATTTGGCATAACTGCTATTTTAGGTAAATCTGCTCCTAAATCTTGCATTTTGCAAAGTCTTGATATTATTTCTTCTTTTGCTGGTGTTTTAAAGAAGTCGTGGTTTGACATTACAACTTTAACTCCATTATTGTGTGCAGTTTCAACTATATCTTTTACTATTTCATCTCCAGTAAATAATTCAACATCTACTAAATCTACTAATTTAGTTTCTGCTACTGTTTTATTAAGCTGTGCATAATACTCATCACTTACTTCTATCTCTCCACCTTCTTTTTTACTTCTGAAAGTGAATAGTATAACAGTTTCTCCAACTTCTTCTCTAAGAGCTTTTACTATTTCTTTTACTTTTTCAAGATTTTCTACGTTTTCGTAGTGATCAACTCTCCATTCGATTAAATCGAATTTCACATTTTTTAAGAATTTAGCTTCTTCTAGAATTTCTTCATTAGTTTTTCCTACTAAAGGTACACATATTTTTGGAATACCTTCACCTAATTTTAAATTTCTTACTTCAACTATGTTTGCCATTTTATTTCCCCTTATCTATTTAAACTTCGTTAATTTTTTGTCGTTTGTTATAATTCTATTATAATACGACAGTCATGATAATTCTAATATTATTTTTCATCAATATTGATAGGTTTTAACTATCAGTTATGTTATACTAAAATCAAATAAGATATAGGACGTGAGAAAATGAATTTAAATCAGCTTTATTATTTTAAAACAGTCGCAAAACTTCAACATTTTAGACAAGCGGCAAATGAATTGAATGTATCGCAACCTAGTTTAAGCCTTGCAATTTCAAATTTGGAAAAAGATTTAGGGACCTATTTATTTGAAAGACAGGGGCGAAATGTAACACTTACAAAGTACGGTAAGCTTTATTTAGAATATGTTGAAGAAGCTTTATCAATACTCGAAGTCGGGGAAAAGAAATTAAGACAAATAACAAGTGAGACAGAAGGCCATATCGATATCGCTTATATATATCCACTTGCACCTTATTTTATACCTAAAAAAGTAAGATCATTTTTAGAATTAGAAAAAAATAAAGATATAACCTTCTCATTTAGACAGGGGATAACATCTGATTTGATAAAAGGGCTTAAAGATTCAAAATACGATGTAGTCTTCTGCTCTTATGTAGAAAATGAAGAAAATATAGTATTTGATTTGCTATTTAAAGATGAACTTATATTAATAGTTCCAATAGATCATCCGCTTAGTGAATTAGAAAGTATAGATTTAAAGGATATAGCTTCTTATCCAGTCGTAGTATATGATAAAAATACAGCTCTTGGCAAAATAACTAAAGATATTTTCAAAAAAGTTGGTATAAATCCAAAAGTAATTTGTGAAGGTGAAGATGAAAATGGAATATATGGGCTTGTATCAGAAGGATTTGGGGTAGCTGTTGTCGCCGATATTGTAAATTACGATAATTTTAATATAAAGAAGATAAAAATAAATAATTCTGGCTGTGATAGATGTATATATATGGCGTATAAGAAAAATACATATCAAGTACCTGCTGTGAAGAAGTTTATTAAATATATAAATGATACTTCTAAGGATATTTTTATAAATGATAAATAAAATAAAAAAGGTAAGCAAGTACTATAATTCCTTGCTTACCTTTTACTATATAGATTCTAAAAACTCTATAACATCAGATATAATCCAATCTGGAGTAGAGGCTCCTGCTGTTATACCTATAGATTTATAGTTTTTAAGTTCTTCTTTATTAAGTTCATCTTTTGTCTCTATCGCAAATGTATTTGTTAAATCTTTGCATATATTAACTAGCTTTTGTGTGTTAGAGCTGTGTTTACCACCTATTACTATCATACAATCAACTTCTTTTGCTAGATTTTTAGCTGAAAGTTGTCTTTCTTTTGTTGCAGAGCATATTGTGTTTTTCATTACTGTATCTTTTAAAATAGAATTTAGTTTTTCTACTATTTTTTCGTAATTATCTATATCTACAGTAGTTTGACTTACTACACAGTATTTTGCATCTTTATCAAATTCTATATTGTCTACATCATCTACACTTTTTATTACTATGGCAGAGTTTTCACACCATCCATTTATTCCGACAACTTCTGGGTGTATTTTATTTCCTATTATTATGATTTTATATCCTTTTTTATAGAAGTCATTTACTATTTTATGAATTTTTTTCACATAAGGACATGTTGTATCTACTATTTTTACACTTTTGTTTTCAGCTTCGTTGTATACAATTTCTCCAACTCCGTGTGATCTTATAATAACTCTTTCGTTAGATGGTATATTTTCTATTTCTTCTACTACTTTAAGTCCTTTTTCTTCGTATTTGCTTACGGCTTGTTTATTGTGTATTAATGGACCAAGTGAGTAAACTTCTGTGCTTTTATCGTCAAGTTCATCACTTGCCATTTGCATAGCTCTTTTTACACCGAAACAAAATCCAGCATTTTTAGCAATTTTAATTTCCATATAAGTCCTCCTCTTATATTTTATATATTTTTTTGATTAAATTCATTATATCAAAAAAGCCTCCATCATCAATGATGAAGACTTATTTTCTAGATTTCGCCTTTTTCAAGCTTATAGTAATTTTGTTTTATGATATCCATAACCTCGCCTGATATACGTTCGTGATCTTCACTAGTTAATTTTTGTTTATAGTATTCTTCAAGTGATATAGGTTTACCAAAGTATATTTTAGCAGGTTTAAATAATTTATAGCTAGAGTATATTGTACATGGTACAATATCTGCTTTTGCTTTTGTTGCAAATAATGAAAGCCCTGCTTTTGCATTGTTAAAATCATCAGTTTTGCTTCTTGTTCCTTCTGGGAACATTACAAGGGCATAATCATTTTTTATGTATTTAAGAATTCTCTTTATAGTCCCAAGACCTGGGTTTTGTCTATTAATCGGTATAATTTCTACTTTATTTAATATTTTTGCTAAAATCTTATTCTTAAATAATTCCTCTTTTGCTATTGCCGTCATCTTTCTTTTTTTATTTACAGCACTTGCTACAAATATAGGATCTAAGTTTGATTTGTGATTTGCAGCTATAATCAAATTACCCTCGCTTGGGATATTTTCTGTACCTATTACTTCAAATTTAAAGAAAGTCCTGCTAAATATACTAAAAAGCTTTAGCATAAAATTATAAAAACTCAAATTTATCTCCCCTTTAATCTATTTAATTTTTTGTAGTACTAAATCTACAACTTGGTCAATGTCTTTTCCTGTTGTGTCTATTTCTATAGCACCTTCTGCTTTTACAAGTGGAGCGAATTCTCTGTTTGAATCGATTTCGTCTCTTCTTATTATATCGTTTATTATATCTTCTAAAGTTCCGTCATATCCTTTTTCTTTTAACTCGATATAACGTCTTTTGCCTCTTTCTTCTGGAGTTGCTACTAAGAAGAATTTATAATCTGCATTTGGGAATACATAAGAACCGATATCTCTACCGTCTAGTATTACTGCATTGTTTTTACCGATTTCTCTTTGTAAATCTACCATTAAGTATCTAACTTCTTTTATTTTTGCAACATCTGACACGTTTTTGCTCACTTCTAAAGTTCTGATTTCATCGTTTACTATTTTTGAATCTAGATATATATTGTTATCTCTAAAATCTATTGATGTTTTTTTAGCCATTTCTATTACTGCATTTTCATCTTTAACATCTACGTTATTTTGAAGGCATTTTAAAGTTACAGCTCTATACATTGCTCCTGTGTCTATGTAATTTATGTTTAATCTTTTAGCTATTATTTTAGCTATTGTACTTTTACCTGCTCCTGCAGGTCCATCTACTGCTATTATTATATTTTCCATTGTGTTTCTCCTATTTTTAAATAAATATTAGTTTAAACTAAGTCCTGCTAAATATCCTGTTGAAAATGCTATTTGAAGATTATATCCTCCTGTTTCAGCATCTAAATCAAGTAATTCACCAGTTATAAATAAGTTTTCTATTTTTTTAGATTCTAAAGTAGATGCATCTACTTCTTTTGTACTTACACCGCCACATGTCACCATTGCACCTTTAAATCCTAGTGATGATGTTATTGTAAGCTTCATATTTTTAATATATTCTACTATAGAGTTTTCATCTTCTTTTGTAAGTGAGTTTCCTTTGACATCGCTTAAATTTAAGATGTTTAGAAGCTCTTTTACAAATCCATCAGGAAGAATTGTCTTTAAGTTAGTAGATATATTTTTATTTGGGTTATTCCTAATTAAGCTTACTATTTCTTCTTTTGATGTATCTTGCATAAAATCGATAAATATCTCTACATGTTCTCCTGCTAATACTTTATTTATATATGAGTCTATTATAAGTACTACAGGACCACTTATTCCAAAATGAGTAAATATCATATCGCCACATTTGCTTATTTTTTTCCTTTTAAGCTTTGTAGAGATTTTTACGTTTCTCATAGATATACCTTGAAGATTTTTAACCCAAGTTTCTGCTGTTTTTAGCGGGCATAAAGCCGGCAGTGTTTTAGTTATAGTATGTCCATGTTTTTCTAAAACTTGATACATACTTCCATCAGAACCTGTATGTGCGTAACTTTTTCCACCAGTAGATAAGATTACTTTGTCGGCATATAACACTTCGCTTTTTTCATTTTCTTCAGAAGTTACTACAACACCTTTTATTTTTTTATCTTCTACTATTAAATCTGTTACTTTTGTATTGTATATTATGTTTACGTTTTTGTCTCTTAAGTCATTTTCTAATGAATTTATTAGATCTAATGCCTTGTCGTTTTTAGTATATACTTTTGAATCATTTTCTTCTTCGATTTTATATTCTACACCTATGCTGCTTAAATAATCTAATAAATCGTAATTACTAAATGAATAAAAGCTGCTGTATAAGAATTTATTGTTATTTACGACTTTATCGAAAAAGTCTTCTATATATCTGTTGTTTGTTATATTACATCTTCCACCACCAGTAAGTTTAAGTTTCTTTCCTAAAAATTCGTTTCTTTCGATTAAAGTTACACTGTGGTTTTGTTTTGCAGCACTTATAGCTGCCATTATTCCAGAAGGTCCGCCTCCTACAACTATTACTTTAGCCATTATATTCTACTCCAATGCACTGTTTTCTAATTTTGTATCATTTATAATATGTGTAGTATCGTTCATTTTCATAACTACAGGACCATAATCTCTAAGTTCGATTATGTTTAGAGCAGTATTTGCTTGATTTATTCTGTATATGTTTTTAACATCTGAATCTAAGAATGATAAAAGCATAATTCTTGCACATAGAGAGTGAGTTACTAAAACTATGTGTTTTCCATCGTATTTTTCATTTATTTCTTTTATAAAAGCATCTGTTCTTTCTTTTATTTGAGAAAGTGTTTCTCCTTGAGGGATTTTTGCTATATGTGGTTCATTTCTCCACATTTTATATAACTCAGGATCTTCTTCAATTATATCTTTTATAATTCTTCCTTCCCAAGTCCCAAAATTCATTTCTCTTAAAGCTTCAGTTTTCTCAACTTCTATATTTAATTTGTTTCCGATAATTTCGGCAGTTTGATAAGCTCTTCCTAAATCACTACTGTAGATATAATCTATTGGATATTTAGTCATACTATCTGCTAAAAGTTCAGCTTGTTCTATACCTTTTGGTGTTAAATCTGAATTTCCATGTCCTTGTGTTTTGCCAAGTAAGTTCCATTCAGTCTGTCCATGTCTAACTATATATATTGTATTTGTCAACTATTTCCACTCCTTTGTTTATTTCTCTCAAATTTTAATTATATCATAAATAAATATAATTTCATATGTATTATAAAGCATAAAAACTATCTCACTTATATAAATGAGATAGTTTTTGAATTTAAAGCCATTTATCATTTGGTATTTTTCTATTTTGAATCCTCTTATACACTGATTTTCTAAGAAGTGTGTAAATTACAGAGCTTAGAGGAATAAATAATATCATACCGACAATACCCATAAGTTTTGAACCTAAAGTTATTACAAATATAACCCATATAGGTGGAAGTCCTATTGATTTACCCACAACTCGAGGGTATATTAAGTTTCCTTCTATTTGTTGTAATATTGCAAATAAGATTGCAAATACGATTACTTTTATAGGGTTTACCATAACAATAAGTATTGACGCTATAATAAATGCTATACAAAGACCGAAAATAGGTATTAAAGCCATTATTGTAATCATAACACTTATTAAAAGTGCATATGGAATTTTTAGTATTATCATAGTTACAAAGAACATACTTCCAAGTATAAGACATTCAATACATTGATATGTAAAGAAGTTTGTAAATGTTTTATGTGTTAATTTGCCCACTTCAACCATTTTATCTACTATTTTTTCAGGTAAAAATGCATATAGTAATTTTTTTAATTGAACGCTTAATTTTTCTTTTGAAATAAGTATGTAAGCTGCAAATATAAAGCTTATTATTGTACTTATAATTGTTGAAACTACGCCTGTAACTACTCCAAACGTAGAAGTAAATAAACTACTAAAAGAGTCTTTAAAGAAGCTTAACACTTTGTTGCTAATGCTTTGCCAGTCTATTTCAACACTTGCAAGATAATCTTGAACCCAGTCCCAGTTTATATTTGTATCTTGTAGCAGTTTGCGTAAGCTTTCTACTGACTCTGGAACAGTATTTACTATATTTGTAATCGTATCTATTAGTTTTGGTCCAATTAAAAATACTAAAACTAATATTACTAATATAAATATTAAAAATGTAAGCAACAGGCTAAGCGGTCTTTTTAGCCTTGGAAATTTTCTTTCTAAAAAGTTCATAGGTATGCTGAGAATAAATGCAATTGCAGCACCTACTAAAAATGGTTCTACTATAGAAAGTATATTTGTAAAAATACCAAATATATCTCCAATTCGATATAAAATAAAAACGAGGAATATTAAAAATATAATTCCTTCAAATATTTTTCTTATTTGTTTTTCGTGCACAATAGTACCTCCCAATATGTGAAAATTTATTAAACAAATATCTGTATCTATAATCATATACCAGATTTATGAAATATATACTAAGTTTATGAATTATATGTTACATATTTATTTCGAGTCCAACATCTACTTCTTCTACATCTAGCATTTTTATCATCTAATTTAAATCTTAAGTCATAATATAATAAAAAACAATAAGTTTGTACATATTTATAGTCAATTTATGATAAAATAAAAAAATAAAGACAATACTAAGGAGAATGACAAAATGGAAGAGATGAGTATTTTAATAACAAACGAAGCAAAAAGAGAATTAGATAAGCTTCTAGAAAATAGTGATAAAACTTGTATAAGAATTCTTACAAGACATATAACTATGACAACTGAAGCTAAAATAGACTTAGAGTTAGACGAACCAAATGCAAATGACAATTGTTATGATGTAGATGGATATAAAGTAATAATAAATAAAGTATTAGATTATCAAATGAACTACATAACTATATCATATGGAGGATTATTAAGCAGAAACGCATTTTGCGTAGAAGCTGATTTTAATTTCTATTATTAAAATATCTTAATAAGGTGATAATATTGATAAAATTAGATACTCTTGAATTAGTACAAAATAATATAAATCAAAATAAAATGACAGTAGTTTACTTCACAGGCAACTCTTGTGGTGCATGTGAAGTTATAAAGAAAAAAATCGAAAAATTTTTAGAAAACTATCCTAAAATAAAGGCCTATGAAATAAACGGCGAAGAAAATACAAAAATAGCTTATAAATATAGTGTTTTTTCTATGCCCGTGTTTCTTTTATTTATAGAAGGAAAAGAAAGTATTAGGACTGGAAGACATGTTGATTTATTGAGTCTAGAAAGAAGTATTGATAGATATTATAATATGATTTATTAAATGGCATAGGCTAACTAATTAGCCTATGCTTTTTTATTTCAAAACAAAAAGGTATATCGCAATATCTGCGATATACCCTAAAAGTATTACATATATTATTTAACGACTATATCTATATTATCTCCATCTCCATCGACAACTATAGTATCGCCATTTCTAATTTGGCCTGCTATTAATTTTCTAGCTATTATAGTTTCAAGAGTGTTTCCTATATATCTCTTAAGTGGTCTTGCACCATAAACTGGGTCATAACCTTCTCTAACCATAATATCTTTTGCAGCATCTGTAACTTCCATATTTATGTCTTTATCTTTTAATCTGTTTGCTAAGCTATTCATAAATATATCTATTATTTTCTTGATTTCTTCTTTATCTAGAGATTTGAACATTATAATGTCGTCAACTCTGTTTAAGAATTCTGGTTTAAATCTTCTCTTCATTTCGCCCATTACAAGGTCTTTAGTTTCTTCTGTTATCTTACCTTGATCTTGTAATAAGTAGCTACTACCTATATTTGATGTCATTATGATGATAGTATTTTTAAAGTCTACTGTATTACCTTTGTTATCTGTAAGTCTACCATCATCTAATATTTGTAAGAACATGTTAAATACATCTTCATGAGCTTTTTCGATTTCATCGAATAATATTACTGAATATGGAGCACGTCTAACTGCTTCTGTTAATTGTCCACCTTCTTCATATCCTACATATCCTGGAGGTGGTCCTACAAGTCTAGATACTGAGTGTTTTTCCATGTATTCAGACATATCGATTCTTATTATGTTTTCTTCGCTGTCAAATAATGAACGAGCTAAAGTTTTTGCAAGTTCAGTTTTACCTACACCAGTTGGTCCAAGGAATATAAATGAACCTATTGGTTTGTTTTCATCTTTAAGTCCTGCTCTTGCACGAATTACTGCATTTGATACTGCTGTAACAGCTTCATTTTGTCCTATAACTCTTTCATGAAGCTCATCTTCAAGTTTAAGAAGTTTTTCTCTTTCGCCTTCAACTAATTTAGTTACAGGTATACCAGTCCATTTAGATACTATTTCAGAAATTTCATTTTCAGTGACTTCTTCTTTAAGTAAAGCTGTATCGTATCCACTGCTTATTTTTTCTTCGTATTCTTTTATTTGAGCTTCAAGTTTTGGAATTTCACCGTATTTTATTTCAGCAACTTTGTTAAAGTCGTATTCTCTTTCGTATTTTTCAACTTGTCCTTTTAAATCATCAAGTTGTGCTTTTAAGTTTCTAACTTGTAGTATTTGATTTTTTTCTTTTTCATATTTAGCTGTCATTTCGTCATCTTTAGATTTTAATTCAGCTAATTCTTTTTCAAGTACTTCAAGACGTTTTTTACTTTTTTCATCTTCTTCTGTAAGTAGTGCTTCTCTTTCAGTTTCTAGAGTGAATAATTTTCTTCTTACTATGTCAAGTTCTGTTGGTAAAGAATCTATTTCACTACGTATCATAGCGCCAGCTTCATCTATTAAGTCGATAGCTTTATCTGGTAAGAATCTATCAGTTATATATCTATCAGATAATTTAGCGGCAGCTACTATAGCATTGTCGTGAATTCTTATTCCGTGATGTATTTCAAAACGTTCTTTTAAACCTCTAAGTATCGATATTGTATCTTCTACAGTAGGTTCTTCAGCTATTACTGGTTGGAAACGTCTTTCAAGTGCTTTATCTTTTTCGATATATTTTCTATATTCATCAAATGTAGTCGCACCTATACAGTTTAATTCACCACGAGCAAGCATAGGTTTAATTAAGTTACCAGCATCCATAGAACCTTCAGTTTTACCAGCACCAACTATTGTATGAATTTCGTCTATAAATAGTATTATCTTACCTTCAGCATTTTGAACTTCTTTTAATACTGCTTTTAGACGTTCTTCGAATTCACCACGGTATTTAGCACCAGCGATTAATGCACCCATATCAAGTGAGAAAATTATTTTATCTTTTAATCCTTCAGGAACGTCACCTCTTACGATTCTTTCTGCTAAACCTTCAACTATAGCAGTTTTACCTACACCAGGTTCACCAATTAAAACTGGGTTGTTTTTAGTTCTTCTTGATAATATTCTTATGATTCTTCTTATTTCTTCGTCCCTACCTATAACAGGGTCTAGTTTATGTTTTTTAGCTAAATCTACTAAGTTTGTACCGAATTTAGCTAGTGCATCATAAGTTCCTTCTGGATCATTAGAATCTACTCTTTGGCTACCCCTTACACTTGATAAAACTTGTAAGAAGTCGTTTTTATTAATTCCGTACATTTTAAGTATTTTTCCTACAACAGATTTAGATTCAGTTTCCATCATAGCAAGCATTACGTGTTCAACGCTTATATATGAGTCTTTGAAATCTTTAGATATTTCTTCGGCCTTAATTAGTACTTCTTCAATTCTTCTAGAAGCAGTAACGCCTTGTGATGATATACCTTCTCCGTATATTTGAGGTATTTTACCTAATTCTTCGTCTATAGTGTTTTTTAATGCTGCTACAGATACATTCATTTTTTCAAAAATATTTGGAATTAAACCATCTTCTTGGTTTACTAAAGCAGAAAATAGATGAATAACATCTACTTGTTGATTGTGATGTTTAACTGCCTCATTATAGGCATCGTTTAAACTTTTTTGAACTCTTACTGTCATTCTTTCTATATCCATATTGATCCCTCCATTTATATATTATGTCCTAAATAAAGAGAAATAGATATGCCTTATCGCAAATTTGATAAGTTATTTTGATTTTGCAATTACCCTAAAATTATAAAAAATGTAAATTTCTTTGCATAAAATAAAATTAAAAAGTCTAATTTGATTTTCTTAGACTGTATCTATAAAAACAAGATTTATTTAATCCTTAAATACTATTATAGAACTTTTTTTCAAAAAATCCAGTGTTTTTTGATTACAATTTTGTTTCTTTTCAAATTATTTCAAAAACAACACTTTTTTCATAATTTCTGTGATATTTTAATTATAAATATAAATATTTTTTTATATATTAAGAATTTTTTTGATAAATAAAAAAATATCAATGTGTTTAATATTATCTACTTTAAAATCCTTTTTTCGATTTTATTTTCAAATCCAAACTTAAAAAAGATAAAATAAGCAATATTATTCATACAATAGATACTACTTTTTTAAATCAAAAATAAAATTTAATTTGTTTATTATGTGTTAAAAATTTAACTTTTGTTTTTTCATATTACATATATTTACAAAAATCTCTAAAAAAATAAAGGAAAAACGCCTTTTCTTAGTGAATTTATAATATAATTAAGTAAGTACTATTTTTTACAGGGGTGATGAAATGAAAAAAATCAAATTCGAAAAGAATGGAAAGATTTTCACTTTAAAAGCTATTGTTTGCGAAAACAAGGATTTAATTAAATTTATGAATAGAGACTATTTCCTTAAACTATGTAAGAATGGTTGCTCTAATTACAATAAAAATTGGTCTTGTCCTCCAAATAGCCCAAAGTTTGATGAATTCTCAGCAGATTATACAAATTCCCTTCTTGTCGAAGTTACAAGCGAAGTAAGAGATAAAGAAGATTATATGGAAGCTTATATTGAAAATAGAAGTACTTTGGAAGCTTTATTATCTAAAATGCAAATAGATTTTGAATGCTTAAAAACTTCTTGTGGTACATGTAATATATGTAAGAGATGTGCCCTTTTGGACAATAAAAATTGTTATCATCCAGAAGAAATGAGATATTCAATGGAAGCTATGGGGATGGACTTAGCAAAACTATCTGAAGAAATATTTGATCACAAACTTACTTGGAATAGTGAAAATAAAAAATCAAATATATGTACTTCAATAGGTTCTATACTTTTTAACGGTACTTTTTTAGAAGATGATTTCTGTGACTTAGCACGAAATTACAGATTCTAGATTGAAAAATTTAATTTTAAAAAGCTACTTTTAGCTATATTAATTATTACATATAACAACTAAAAAGGAGTGTTTCAAAACAACTTTCTACAGTATTTTGAAACACTCTTTTTAATTAATTTAAATATAAGTTCACTATAGATTTACTATATATTATGGTATAATTCTAGATTTATATAAATATATAATAAATACTTTTATACTAAAGATTTTTTATTTATATCAGCTTTAATATGTTTTAAAATTTCATCTTTACTAAGTCCTGATAGATGAAGTTTATGACCCAGTTTTATATATTCTGAAAATAAAACTCCGGGCTTTAATCCAAGTTCAATTAAGTCTTTTCCTACAACTTCAGGTTCTAACATAAGCTCTTTATATTCATTTAACGATTTATTAAGAATACTTTCTATTTCACTATAATCTTTTTTTACACCTCGTCCAAGGGCGTCAGCCTTTGCAAGCAATATTAAATCACTAGGATGTATAGCATCATCCCAAAGCTTCATCATAGATTTCTTTTTAGCACTATTATACATTTGATTTGGTTTCATATGTAATTTTATTAAATTTAATGTTTCCTTTTTTAAACTTATTTTATTAGTAAGTCTATCTAAAAGTACTTTAGCCAAAGTAACACTTTCTACTTCATGGCCGTAGGCCGTTAATTTACCTTTTTTAATCTCTGTAGTTACAGTTTTTCCAAAATCATGGCATAGTGCTGCCAACATAAATGCAAGTTTATTTTTAGCTTTATCTCTTAATTTTGCAGCTTCATCTAAAACCATCATAGTATGTGTGAATACATCACCTTCTGGATGATGAATTTCAGATTGATTAATTCCAATTAAATCTTCTACTTCCTTAAACCAATAAGATAGTTGATTTATATCTTTTAAAGATTTAAAGAATATAGATGGTTTATTTGCTTTTAATAATGCTTTTTTAAGCTCATCAAAAACTCTTTCAAATGCAAGGGATGATACATCCATAGTAGAAGATAATAATTTTGTTTTTTCGTCTATTTCAAAATCAAATCTAGCTGCAAATTGTGCACCTCTGAATACTCTAAGTGGATCTTCACAAAATGACTCATCGTTTACATGTCTTATAATTTTATTATTTAAATCTTCTATTCCATTAAAAGAATCTATTATTTCTCCACTTAATACATCTTTCATAAGAGAATTTATAGTAAAATCCCTTCTAAGAGCAGCTTCCTTATAGCCTATAAATGGATCTACAAATATTTCAAAGTCCTTATGTCCCCTTCCATTTGATTTTTCTTTTCTAGGCATAGCGATATCTATATCATACCCTTTTAAATTGAAAACTCCAAAAAATGAACCTATTTTTTGAACATCTCCTATAGATTCAAGTATTTTTACTAAATCTTCAACCTCTATATTGTGAACCTCGATATCTACATCTTTTATATCTATACCTAGGATTTCATCTCTTACACAACCGCCAACAAAGAAGGTTCTTCCTCCTTTTTTTAATACTTCTTGAGCTATAACCTTTGCTATATGTATATCTTTATTTTCCAAAGTATCATCTCCTTTCTTCTTTATTTTAATAACATATACTTATTATAATAAATTCCTTTAAATAATATATAATATTTTTGCAAAAAATAAGACGTCACAAAGATAAATTTGTAACGCCTTACTTTTAATGATTGATTTAAATGTATATTAGCTTAAGAACGCTTCAACTATAACAGCTTCAGCTTGTTCTTCATCAAGTCCAAATGTCTCTAATTTTAATAATTGTTCATTGTTTATTCTACCTATAGCAGCTTCGTGGATTATTGCAGCATCTGTATGATTAGCTTGTATTTCTGGTATAGAAGCTACTTTTGCATTATCCATTATTATAGAGTCACATTGTATATGAGCTCTACATTTTTCATTACCAACAGCTATTGGGTGGAATGATTGAGTTGAATCATTTTTTGCAACTGAACGAGAAATTATTTGTAATATTGAATTTTTACCGTTTAAGTTTGCAGTTATATTTGAAGTTGCATGTTGTTTATCATGAGTCATTAATTTTTCTGTAACAACAAGTTTGGCATCTTTTCCTAAATTAGCTTCAGTTTCTCTAACTGTAGAAGTGACGCCTTCTATTTGAGTCATTTCCATCTCGCAATATGAGCCTTCTTCCATATGTACTATAGTAGTTGGATTTAATATTCTATCTCCAGTCCCTTCGCCTTCGCCATAGTGTTTTTCAACATATGTAACTTTTGCACCCTTACTTATATAGAAAGTATGGATACCGTCGTGTTCTGAAGCGGAGCTTCCACAGTTATGGATTCCACATCCTGCTACTATGTCTACTTCTGCACCTTCACCTATAAAGAAGTCGTTGTATACTAAATCATTTACACCAGTTTCAGTTATTACAACAGGTATATGAACTTTTTCACCTTTTGTATGAGGTTTTACAATTATATCTATTCCTGGTTTATCTTCTTTTGATTTTATTTCTATATTTTCTGTAGAGTGTCTTATAACTCCGATACCGTCTTTTCTAAGATTAAAAGCTCCATCAGTTTCTCCTGTAATGTCGGCTATTGTTTTTAATAAATTTTCTAACATGCTATCTTTCATTTGTAAGTACAACCTCCTTTATAGGACAACCACAACTAGTTGATCCCCCTTGAATCATAGGCATAATTTCTTCTTTAGTTCCTTTATTTTGAACTTTGCCATCTGCAATTATCATAAGTTCATCAGCTAAATCTATTATTTTTTCTTGATGTGATATGATAACTACTGTTTGATCTTTATTTTCTTTGAATTTTTGGAAGCTGTCTACAAGCATTGAAAAACTCCATAAGTCAATTCCTGCTTCTGGTTCATCATATATAGCAAGTTTAGGATTTCTAGCCATTAATGAAGCTATCTCTATTCTTTTTAATTCCCCACCTGATAAAGATGCATCTACATCTCTTTTTAAGTATTCTTTTGAACAAAGCCCTACATTTGTAAGATATTCACAACAAGCAGTATCGTTTAATTTATTACCTGATGCTAAATTAAGAAGCTTTTTAACTGTAACTCCTTTAAATCTTGGTGGTTGTTGGAATGCATAACCTATTCCAAGTCTAGCACGTTCTGTTATACTAAGATTAGTAACGTCTTTCCCATCAAATAATATTTGACCTGATGTTGGTTTTTCTATACCCATTATTATTTTAGCTAATGTAGATTTACCACCGCCATTAGGTCCTGTTATAATTAATATTTTCCCTTGTTCAATTTTAAAGCTTACATTATCTAAAATAGTAATTTCACCTTTACCATCTAAGTTGTCAACTTTAAATGTAATATTTTTTAATTCAAGCATAACAAATCCCTTTCTATTTCTATATTTCACTTTTTAATTTTTTAGCATTTTAAAGTAAAAATTTTTAATAAGTAATTAATATATCCCTATATTTAATAATATACAAATTTTTACATATTTTCCATATATATTTATGTTTTAAATTAAAATTTATTTTATTTATAAAAAATACTATTATTTATTTCCCTGCCACAGAAAGACCAGTAGCTATTACAGTTGGACTTCCTATAGAACTAAGTGGGAAAGTTAAGTCATCTCCGACTACTGTTATTTGTTTTAATAAGTCAAAGAAATTTCCAGCTACAGTTATTTGATCTACTGGATACGCCTTTTTACCATCTTTTATATAGAAACCTTTTGATGCAAGAGAAAAATCTCCACTTATGGCGTTAGCCCCAGAGTGAAGCCCCGCAAACTCTGTAATAAGAAGTCCTTCTCCTAAAGTATTTAAAACTTCATCAAATGACTTATCTCCTTTTTCTATATAGAAGTTGCTTGGAGAAACAGACACACTAGAAGCGTATGAGCTTTTGAATCCATTTCCTGTGCTCTTTGTATTTGCTTTATGAGCAGTTTTTAAGTTGTGAAGTAATGTAGTTAGTTTTCCTTTAGAGACAATTTCTTTTCTAAATGTTGCAACGCCTTCATCATCAAATGGAGCTGATGAAAGTCCATTTTCTAAAAGAGGATTGTCTACTATTGTGACATTTTCAGAAGCTATCATAGTATTTTCTTTGTCTTTTAATAAAGATAGACCTTTTTGTGTTGCATCTGCACTAAATACACCACAAAATGCGCTAAGTAATGATACCATAGCCTCATTATATAAAGCTATTTTGTAGTTTCCTGTTTCTATAGATTTTGAATTTATCTTAGATAATGCTTCGTCTACTCCCATTTTAGCTATTTTTCTAGGATTTATCTCATCTATATTTGTAGCTATTTTATAGCCTGTTCCATCTTGTTTTTGGCCATCTATTTCTAGCACAGGTACTACATATGTATAAAGTATATTTTCTTTATTTTTTAAATCAAGCCCCTTAGTATTTGAAATTTGTATATCTCCTTTAGAGTAAATAACTTTACAACCTCTTATATTGACTACATTTTCGTTGTAATTTTTGCACTCTTTTTCTATTTCAAGGCCTATATTTATAAGATCTTTTGGATCAATATTGTCTATTGCTTCATAATAGCAAACTACATTTTCGTAATTTTTATCTCCTTCATATATAAACTGAGTATCTTCATTTTCTATAAGTAAGGCTGCATTTTTTGCAGTGTTTACTAACATATCTATAGAATTTTCATCTAATATTCTAGTATGAGAATACCCGATTTTGCCGTTTATTATACCTCTAAAAGATAAACCAAAGCTTTTATCTAAATTATAACCTTCAACTTCTTGTTTATAAATTGATATACTTAGAGATTCTGAATTAGTAACATATATCTCACTATCTTCAAATCCAGATTCTTTCGCTTTATCAAATAATTTTTCTTTAAATTCATTTAAATTCATAATAGTTACTCCCTTCCGCCAACAGTTATACTTTTAACTCTAATCATAGGTTGACCAACATTAACTGGTATACTTCCTGATTTAGAACCACACATTCCTTCAGCTTGAGCAACATTATCAGATACCATATCTATATCCATTAATATTTCACTACCCTTACCTATAAGAGAAGCTCCTCTAACAGGTTCAGTTATTTCACCATTTTTTACTAAGTAGCCTTCGCTTACAGCAAAGTTAAATTCACCTGTTACTGGATTTACAGAACCACCGCCCATTTTTTTAGCGTATAGTCCATCGTCTATTGATTTTATAATATCTTCAACTTTATCTTCTCCAGGTGCTATATATGTATTAGTCATTCTTGAAGTAGGCTCGTATTTATAACTTTGACGTCTAGAACTGCCTGTAACTTCTGTATTCATTCTTCTGGCATTTAATTTATCTACCATATATGATTTTAATATTCCATTTTCTATTAGCACATTTCTTCTAGTTGGCGTTCCTTCATCATCTATATTTGATGAACCCCAGTGATTTTTCATAGTTCCATCATCAATAGCAGTTATTTTGCTAGAAGCTATTTGCTGACCTAATTTATCACAAAATACTGAATTACCTTTTGCTACTGCTGTAGCTTCTAATGAATGGCCGCAGGCCTCATGGAATATTACACCGCCAAAACCGTTATCTATTGCAACAGGCATTTTACCCGCAGGACAATTTTTAGCATGTAACATTATATGAGCAGTTTTAGCAGCTTCTTTTGCATGATATTCAGGATCTATTTCATCTTTAAACATTTCAAATCCCATAAGTCTTCCCGGATTTTGGCTGCCTGTTTGGTTTTCATTTTCATTAGATGCAATTGCATTTATCATAAGTCTAGTTCTAATTCTAGTATCTTCAGTATATAAACCTTCACTATTTGCTATTAGTATGTTTTGTTCTTTGTCTAAGTAACCTACACTTACTTTTGATATATCACTATGAAAATCTTTTGCACTTTTATAAGCAGTTTTCATAACTTTTATTTTATCTTTACAATCTACAGTATTTGGATAAATTTTTATTGGATGCATATTTTTAAAAGTCTTTTGATTATTTAATACAATTGACTTTCCGTCTTCTATTTTTCCTAGAGCAATAGCTGCTTTATAAGCAGTATCTAAAAGAGATGATAAACTGTTGTCGTTTGTATATGCATAAACGCTTTTTAAATTTTTAAAAATTCTAATTCCTATACCATAATCTCTTCCACCTAATATATTTTCTACTTTATCGTCTAAAACAGAAATACTGTTAGTTATACTATCTTCTTCAAATATTTCTGCAAAATCGCCTCCTGTAATCAAACATTTTTCTAATACTTGTGTCGCTATTTCTTTTGAAATCATTTTTTCCCTCCTACTATTTAATTTAAGTTTTTAGATAATTTTTACAAAGTTTTGTATAAACTCTCTAATCTTAGTAGTTAATTAATAATTGTATTTCTTTAATAAAGAATCAACTGAAACTGTAGATAAGATGTCTTTTATAGAATTCATAATTTCACCGAAAGCTGGTGATAGTAATTCAGGTAAATCTGAAACAATAGGACTTGCAATTTGTAAATCATCGCTGCAGAATATATTATTTATATCTACTTCATCTGTTATTTTGTAAATATCCCATAAAGTTATATCCTTTATATTTCTTTTTAATCTTATATTTGAAATAGATGAGCCCTTTGTAAGAAAATTATTTTTACATAATATATTTAATATATTTTTTATAACCACTGGATTACATTTCATTTCCTTTGAAATATTTTCGCAAGTCATCTCTTTTTTATCACTATAGACAGCAATAAATAAAACAGTTTGGACTGTTAATTGAAAACGTCTACTAACTTTCATTTTTATCACCTCATGCTAATTTTAGCATAGTTAATATACATATTCAAACAACAAAAATATTATCTAAATTTGTAGTTAATATTGGCCACTAATATCTTTTAAATTTCAAAAAAATATAAATATAATTTTATATTTGCATATAAATTAAAATTTCTAATATATGATAATAATGTTTCTATGTAAATAAAATTCATAATTGCTTTTTGTAAGAAACTTGATTACTATATACCTATAGGGGTATACCCTTAATATTTTTTTAGTTTTCATATACCCCCATGGGTATATGAATAAAAAGGAGGGTTCATTATGAAGTTATTTAAATCAGAAATACAAAAAACAGTTACATTTATTATTATCTCATCTATTTGCTTATTTATGAGTCTTATCCAAAGCGTAGATGAAATTTTACATTTTAATTTGTCATGGGTTGCAATAATACTTTGCGGTTTGCCAATTATAAAAGAAGCTGCAACTTGTTTATATGAAGAATTTGATATTAAAGCCGATGTTTTGGTATCTTTAGCATTAATAGCGTCTGTTATTATTGGGGAAATATTCGCCGCAGGTGAAATTTCAGTTATAATGACTATTGGTGCTCTACTTGAAGATTTAACAGTTCAAAAGGCGCAATCAGGAATAGAAATTCTTGTGAAGCTAACTCCAAAACAAGCTAGAATTATAAGAGACAATAAAGAAATTATGATAAATGCAGATGATATTGAAATTGGAGATATCGTAAGAGTTATAGCTGGTGAAACTATTCCTGTTGACGGAGTTATAATAAAAGGTCAAGGTTCTATAGACGAATCTATAATGAATGGGGAATCACTTCCAGTAGATAAATATGTCGGAGACGATGTATTAAGTGGAACAATAAATCAATACTCTACTTTCGATATAAAAGCGACAAAAACATCACAAGATAGTTCATTAAAAAGAATGATTAAACTTGTAAAAGAAGCTGATTCTAAAAAAGCTCCAATAGTAAGTTTAACCGATAGATGGGCTACATGGATAGTTGTTATTGCACTAGTTTCTTCAATCGGAACATATCTAGTTACACATCAAATATTAAGATCAGTCACTATATTAGTTGTATTTTGCCCATGTGCTTTAATACTTGCAACACCAACTGCTATTATGGCAGGTATCGGTAATGCATCTAAATACGGTATGCTTATAAAAGGTGGGGATGTAGTTGAAAGATTATCAAAAATAAAAAATATCGCATTTGACAAAACAGGTACTTTAACTTATGGAAAATTATCAGTAGTGGAATATAAGAGCTTTAATCCTGAGTATGATGATGAAACTTTCTTAAAAATATTAGCATCTGTAGAAGCTTATTCAGAACACCCACTTGGCAAAGCTATAACATCTTATTATAAAGAAAATAACGAAGAATTATTAGACATTCAAAATTTTATAGTTAATCCTGGTAAAGGTATAACTGCAAATTTAGGTGAAAAATCTATATTAGTTGGCAATTTAAAACTAATAAAAGGTGTCGATATAAATTTAAATAAAGACATAATAAATATTTCAGAAGAATTCACTAAAAAAGGTTGCACAGTTATATACCTATCAATCGACAATAAGTTAATAGGATATGTTGCATTATCTGATATTTTAAGAGAAGAAGCTAAAGAAGTAATAAGTTATATAAAATCTCAAAAAATAAATCCTGTAATGTTAACTGGTGACAATAAAAATAGTGCCCAAAATATAGCTAGTATAGTCGGTATAGATGATATTCATCCAAGTTTACTTCCAGAAGATAAAATGAATATAATTAAAAACTTAGAAGATAGTAAATCACCAACTTGTATGATTGGCGATGGTGTAAATGATGCACTAGCATTAAAATACTCAAGTGTAGGAATTTCTATGGGGGCTATAGGTAGTGATATAGCAATAGAAGCTTCTGATATAGCACTTGCAAGTGATGATATAAAAAATATCCCTTATCTTTTATATTTATCTAAAAAAACTATGAAAACTATAAAATTAAATGTAACATTTTCGCTTGCTTTAAACTTTTTAGCAATAATTTTAGCTATGACTGGTATATTAAATCCAGTAGTTGGTGCCTTAGTTCATAATTTAGGATCAGTATTTGTTATACTTAATTCGGCTAAACTTTTAAAAACAAGAAATAATTTAGATTTGCATATTAAAATAGAATATGAAGTTACAAATGAAAGCAAAGTTGCTCTAATTGTATAATATTGTATATTTTTGGTATATTATTTTGGAATCGTTGTTAAGTTGATTTTTCAATAGAATAGTATTATCATATAATAATAACTAATAATTATTGATAATGGGAGGAATTAGTATGCGTCAATGCATGGATGTACCAAATATTCAACTTAGAATAAAAAAAATCCAAGGTCAACTTAATGCAATTTCTAAAATGGTAGAAGAAGATGTTCCTTGTGAAGATATTTTAATTCAAATAAATGCTGCAAAAAGCGCAATGCATAAAGTTGGAAAAGTAGTATTAGAAGGACATTTACATCACTGTGTTAAAGATGGAATTGAACATGGCGATGCTGAAAAAACAATAGAAGATTTTTCAAAAGCTATAGATTATTTTACTCGTATGGGGTAATTATATATACATAAAAAGCGATAAACTATAAAGGTTTATCGCTTTTTATGTATTCCATTTTGTTATACCTCTTTGTTTTAACTATTTATATTACAAAACCGCCATTAGAGCTTATAACTTGTCCTGTAATAAAATCACCTTGTTCTGCCAAGAATAATGCACATTTTGCGATATCTTCAGGCTTTCCAATTCTCATAAGAGGAGTTTCCTCTTTTAACATATCCATAGTATCTTGGCTTAAGTCATTTAACATATCTGTTTGTATTACCCCAGGAGCTATAGCATTTACATTGATATTAGATGGTCCTAATTCTTTAGCTAAAGCCTTTGTCATTCCGATTATACCTGCTTTTGTAGCTGAGTAATCTACTTCAAAAGAACTTCCTACAAGTCCCCACATAGAAGAAATATTTATTATATGGCCACTTTGATTTGGCAGCATATATTGTAGTGCTTTTTTTGTAACATAAAACACTGAGCTTAAATTTGTAGATATCATCTCATCCCATTGTTCATAAGATATATCTGTAAATAAACAAGGTTTGCTTATCCCAGCATTATTTACTAATACATCTATATTTTCAAATTGGCCTATCGTATAGTTTACAAGTGCATTTGCTTCTTGTACATTAGATACATCAGCCTTGAATATTCTTACACTTAAATTTTCCTTACTTAACATATCGTAAAGTTCTTGTGCTTCTTTTTCTGATTTATTGTAATTTATAACTACATTGTAATTGTTTCTAGCAAATAAAATTGCAATCGCTCTTCCAATTCCTCTAGAAGAACCTGTTATCAAAGCTGTTTTCTTGTTCATTATTATACCTCGTTATATTTTTACTTGTTTGTTTTATTTTTTTCTTATTAAATCTACATTCATTTTGACAATTATAACAATTTAAATTAAGATTTGAAATACTTGAAAATCTCTCTGGATGTTTTTTTAATAAATACTCCCACTGTATTAAACTTATTACAGAAAGTGCTATTAAAGAGTATGTCCAAAAATTTGGGATTAATATAAAAGGTGTAACATACATTATATGATCCCAGTTATAAATCCTGCATGTATTGCAACATTTATTTTTCATAAATAATTTTTGGAATGGACACCAAACGTTGACACATACCATATCACTCCAGAAATAAAATAAAAATAACATTATAATCCATGACTTATCTAAATGAAGTCTAAAATATATGTAAAACAAGATTGAATTTAAACCAATCCACGCTAAAGCTATGTTAAATGCTCTTTTATTTTTTTCAAATGTTTCAAATATTACCTTATCTTTATTGTAATTATCTCTTTTTTTATAATGTTTTAAAAATAATTTACCGTTATAAGTATTTTTACTTTTAGACGGTATAATTACTTTTAATATATCATTTACTAGATAAGCCCAAAATACATGGTAAACTTTTATATTAAATATTATATTATAATCTAAAATTTTATATATATTGTTGGAGTCATCAATAAATATTATTATACAGGAAAAAAATAATATGGTTCTAATAATAAAATTTATTCTAGATTTTTTATCCAAAGTTTTACCTCCATATATCTATTTAAATATAGATTTATATTATATCACACTGATAGTTATCTTATAACATAATATTAAAATAAAAAAATAAAGGGTTCAACAACTCCCCTTTATTTTTTAACATAAAATTAGCATTTATATTATAATATTTTAAATTTACACACCTTGATGATATTTTCCTAAAAATTCTCGAGTACGTTCATTTTTAGAATTAAATAATTCTTCTGGTGTACAGTTTTCTACTATTACACCTTTATCCATAAATATCATTCTATCAGATATATCTCTTGCAAAAGACATCTCATGAGTTACTATTACCATAGTCATATTCATCTCAGCAAGTGAACGTATAACTTTTAATACTTCACCTGTAAGCTCTGGGTCAAGTGCACTTGTCGGTTCATCAAAGAAAAGAATTACAGGTTTTAAAGCGAGTGCTCTAGCTATTGCAACCCTTTGTGCTTGCCCTCCTGATAATTGGTGAGGATATGCATCTTTTCTATTTTCAAGCCCTAATTTTTTTAAAAGGTCCATTGCTTCTCTTTCTGCAACATCTTTAGGTACTTTTTTAACTCTTATTGGCGCCTGAGTTATATTTTTTAATACATTAAAATGTGGAAATAGGTTGAAATTTTGGAAAACAAGACCTGTTTTTAATCTTATTTCATTTAATATATCATTATTTGCATATTGAACTTTCCCATTTTCTGTAGATACCATAATTTGACCATCTACAGTTATTTTTCCTGAATCGATAGTTTCTAATCTATTTATACATCTAAGTAATGTAGATTTACCTGAACCAGAAGATCCTATAATAGATACTATCTCCCCGTGATTTACTTCCATTGAAATATCTTTTAATACTTGTAAATCACCAAAACTTTTTTCTAAGTTTTCAACTGATAAAATTTTCATTTTTTTACCTCCTATTCATAGTAATCTAATTTCTTTTCTAAATAGAAACAGAATCTTTCAACTACAGCATTCATAATTAAATAAAAAACACCCGCAACGATTAATGGTACTGTAGAAAATTGAGAAGACATTGTAGCACCTGCAAGTTTGAATATTTCAGCAACACCTATTACTTGAGCTAAAGCTGTATCTTTTACTAAAGTCATAAGTTCATTACTCATCGGTGGTATTATTCTTTTTACAACTTGAGGTAATATAATTTTGAAAAATGTCTCAGCTTTTCCAAAACCTAAAACTGTCGCTGCTTCATATTGTCCAACAGGTATAGATTCTATACCACTTCTATATATCTCTGCTATATATGCACTATAGTTTAATGTAAATGCAAGTATTGCTGCCCAAAAACGTGGCAATGTAGCTGCGAATATATAATAAGGAGCAAAATAGAAAAACATCAATTGAAGTATAAGAGGTGTCCCTCTCATAATAAGTAAAAATACTTGAATAGGTATTCTTATAATAGCATATTTTGACATTCTACCAAAAGCTACAAACATGCCAAGTATTGATGAAAATATTATAGTTAAGAAAAATATTTCTAAAGTAACTATTGAACTTGGCAACATATTTTTTACTAAATCCATTACGCCTGCAAAATCCAAGCTAATCCCCCCTGTCTAGTTTTATAAAGTCTTATATCTTAAAAAAGGCGCCAAGCTCTAAGTCTTTAGACTTATAAATTTGACACCTTTTAAAATATACTTAGTTTGAAATATATAACTATTTATCTTCTCCGATTATAGTTAAATCTTCACCAAACCATTCTTTACTTATTTTTGCTAATGTACCGTCTTTTTTCATTTCTTTTAAAGTATCTTCAACTTTTTTACATAAAGCGTTGTCGCCTTTTCTAAAGCCAACACCCATTTTTTCATCTAATATAGTAGTGTCTTTTATGATGCTATATTTACCTGGGTCTTTTGCCATATAATAACGAGCAACTACTGTATCCATTGCAACTGCATCAGAACCTCCAACTCCTAAGTCCATTAATGCTTTTACATTATCTTCAACACCCACAAATTCTTTGAAAGAATCTTTAAGTTCAGTATCTTTATCTATAGTAGCATATGCAGTTGATCCATTTTGAGCGGCTACAACTTTTCCTTTTAAATCATCTTGAGTTTTTATTTCTGAATCAGCTAAAACTACAAATATTTGTGGATTTGCCATATATGGTTCTGAGATAGTTAGAACTTTTTCTCTTTCAGGAGTTATACCAAAACCATTCCATATACAGTCTATATTTTTAGATGATAATTCTTGTTCTTTAGCTTGCCAGTTTACTGGTTGGAATTTAACCTTGATATCCATTCTTTTTGCAACTTCTTTTGCTAAATCGATATCAAACCCTACAATATTATTGTCATCATCTCTAAAACCCATTGGCGGGAACGCATCGTCAAGTCCTACTATTAGTTCCCCTTTGTCCATTACATATTTTAATGAATCATCGTTAGCAGAACTGCTTGATGAAGATGATGATGAACATCCACCTAAAAATGTACTAAGTCCCAGCATAAGTACTAATGCTATTACTGATAATTTTTTCATAATTCTACCCCCTATGAACATTTCATTTTTCCAAATATTTACTATTTAAGGGAATAATAACACATTTCTTGTCATAAATCAACATTTTATAGTTATATTTCGAACTATATTTAAGTTTTTTATTTAAAGATTCGTTTTTAAACTATATATTACAAATTTTTCTTTATCATCATTTTTATAAAGTTCTTCAAGTATTATTTCATTTTCAAACATAAAAGGAGTTCTGTACTCTAAAAACTGAATATACTCATCGCTTGGATAATATATTATTAAATCCATGTCCCTTGGATTTTTTTCAAAAGATTTCAGTATATTTTCAATAACTTTCATAAAGATTTGTACTGAAAATGGATTGAAGAAATAAAATTTGTTGTCTTTTTCTTCTACATTATAATTTTGTGATAAGTTGCAATAAAAGTTTACTTTGTCTTCCATTTTCTTATGCTTTTGAATATATTTTGATTTATTTAATAGAGATTCATTATAATATATTTCATTCATCTCAACTCCATTTGCATAACATCTGAAAAAGTGGTTTATATAAAATACTATTCTCCCTTTTCCAGAGCCAAAATCAACAATATGATCATCGTCATCTAAATCGTATTTTTCAAATAAAGTATCTAATGCCTCATATAGAGTCGGTTGATATGGATGGTTGTGTGGCGATGTTTTATTCCAATTTTCATTTCCTGCTGTATTTATGTTTAATAGTTTTTCGTAGTAATTTTCTTTCATTTTTTCTCTTCCTTTTTTAAAATTTCTATATTTATAGTAACATATTTAATTTTTTAAGGGTATTTTTCTTGCGAATTAGCTTTTGTTTTTTATTTTGTTAATAATATTATTTCCTACTCGGATTATATAGTTGTTTCATTTTGCTTCATATAATAAATGTTTTTATCTATATTTTTTCATAAAATAAAAGACGTTATTTTTTACTAACGCCTTCTTCTCAAAATCATTGATTTTTTATTCCTACCATTTTATCTCAAGCCCAACATGTGCATCTTTTATATCTAGATTTTTAAACATTTCAGCCTTAACATAAAATTTTGTACAATGACATGGATATAACTCTTTTATATTATTTTCTTTAAAATACTCTATTGTTTTATATAATTGTTCATTAATTTCTTGAAGATGTGTACCACCTATTATTCCAAGTACTTTATCTTTCCCAGAAACTTTTTTAGCATATTCGATGATATTGCATATCCCGCTGTGTGAGCATCCAGTAATTATATATATTCCATCACTTGTGTCGTATAATAAAGCCGAATCGTCCATAATATAGTCATCTTTATACTCACCATCTATTTCAATTTCGCCCATTAGCTTTCTATTTTCAAAATCCATAATATATGGAATTTGTCCTAAGTAAGTTATATTTTTGCTTACTTTAACAGGTTTATCACTAAAATTTACATTTGCAAGTTTTATTATTTCATCTTTTCTATATGGTGCTCCCATATTTGTATTTCCTTTTTTCTTTTTATTAAATGATAGTGGATGGCAAATTATATTTATTTTATCATCTCTGCTTTCTATAAAATCCTTAATCCCTCCAGCGTGATCATAATGACCATGTGACAATACAACTGTATCTATATCATCTAAATTTATATCTAGATTTTTTGCATTTTCCATAAATAATCCTGATGCACCAGTATCAAGTAAAAATTTCTTATCCTCATCTTCTATATAATAAGACGCTCCACCTTCACCTTTCAAATTTCTCCCGTTTATTGTGCAATTATCTATTAGTACAACTAATCTCATGATAAATCCCCCCTTTAGCTTTCTTGTAAAGCTATCATTTCTTCTATTAAATAATCGTTTATATAGTGAATCAAAGGTAAGAATACTCGATTTAAATAAAATTGTATTCTCTCATTCACCTTGCATCTTCCTAAGTGGAAATTAAATGCCTCACCGTTTAAACTTTTATTTCTATCTGTCATAACTACTAAATAGTCGTACATCGCCTTTATATGGTCATTTTTATTTTTTGGTATTATGACACTTTTATAGCCACAATCTTCTTCTATAAATGATTTTTTCCAGTCTATGCTTGAATATTTGACCTTTGAATCTATGTAATCTTTTATTATTTTATTATCATCTATAAATTCCCTAAATTTTATTAAATAGACATTGTTGTCGTCTGTAATTGAATTTAACATATCGCTGCTAACTCTTCTAAATTCAAAACTTATCTTTCTTAAATCTTCCATATTCACTTCAAACTCACCCCACAATAAGCACAGTATAATATCGTCTCTTCATTAGATAATAGCTTTTCCTTTGAAGAACATATATCACATTTGTATTCAACTTCTTTTAAGTTCTTATCTTTTAATCTGTCTACATTTACATTTTGAAGTTTTTTATTGTTCATTTTTATCTTATAAATAGGCTTGTCCTTTTCTATTTGTTTTTCCATATTTGAAAAACTCATATCTAAAGATTTGCTGCTATTTAATCTTTGAGTATGGTTTATATTATAGATAGACATACCTAAAATATCCCCTTGTTGCGATTTTAAAGGCTTTTTGTTTGTTGTATCGCATAATTTATCATTATTTTTCGTTTTATTGTATTTTTCGTCATTTGAACTCGACTCATTTTTGTCACTTTGAATATCATAATTTTCTTTTCCTACTTTTGTAGCCTTTGATTTAATCTCCCTTGTGTAAAAAGTTTTTACCTCCTTCGTTAACCCGCAGTATGGGCAAAAAAGTTCATTATATATTCCTCTTTCTTGAAGATCATATGATGATACTTTAAATTCACTTTTGCAATATGGGCATACAAGTATTATATATCCTTCGTCATCCCCTAATATCTCTATATTTTTGTTAAATATTTTCATAAGACCCCTCCAATAATCTCTATACTTTATTATAGCATTTTATGTGAATGGTAATGATTTTTGCATTACTTATGAGTATTGTATTTTTTTGAACTATATTAATTAAGGATGTAACTTAAACAAAATTAAGCTACATCCTCAAACATAAATCTTATAATCCCGCTATACATTGAAGAGTAACCTGTTCCATAACTCCTTCAACTGCTTTTTCACTTTTATTTGGTGGATAATCATATTTCTTAAGTAATTTTTTAATTTTCATCCTCATCTTAGCCTGAGCTTGTTTTCTTTCATGCCAAGCAGGGCATAAATTTTCTTTAACTGTTTTACTTAAATCTTTGGCTATTTTTATAAGTATATCATCTTCCATAGTCGCTATAACCTCTGGATCAGATGTAAGTACATCGAAAAATGCCTTTTCTTCATATGTTAAGTCCATTGCATCTCCACTTTCTATGGCTTTTAATAATTCTTCTTTAAATTCAACCAAAGCTTCTAATACTTCATATACATCTTTTTCATCGTGACGATTATTATATTTTTCTATTATACGTTCTAGCTTTTCACTAAAAGTTCTGCTTACGACTATATTTTTCTTTTTAATTTGCTCTACTTTATCTCTCATAGCTCTCATTAAAATATTAGCTGCTATATTTTTTTGAGGCATCATTTTAAGCTTCATCATATTTTCATCGTCCAATAAGTCAAAAGTCTCACCACTTCCGGCCTTAGTTAAGACTATTACCTCATCTCCTATAATAGCTTCTTCTAACATTTTTGCTATTCTTTCATTTATTTCTTTTAAATCAGGCACGCCTTTTTTAGTAGTTTTCATAATAAATGATCTAATAGCTATAAAGAAAGATATCTCATCTTTTATTCTTTTAGTTAAAAGTGAAGAGCATATTTTATAAACATCTTTTAACTTTTTAGTTTGCTCCATAAATAGATTTTTTCTATTTTCATCAAATTGAACAAACTCAGCTCCATTTCTTATTAAATCATATCTTACTTTATCACTATCTCCAAAGAATCCTTCATAATCAAAGTTATGGAACTCATTTCTAAGTATTTCTAATATATCTAAAGTTATATCCTTAGCTTCACTATTTTCTTGTATTTTATCTTGGTCTCTATTTGAATAAGTTTTAAGTGCTTCGAATAATTCTTTTTTAATACCTATATAATCCACAACAAGACCTCCACTTTTGCCTGGAAATACACGATTCACACGAGCAATAGCCTGCATCAAATTATGTTCTTTCATAGGCTTGTCTATATACATAGTATCAAGTGCTGGAACATCAAACCCAGTAAGCCACATATCTACTACTATAACAATCTTAAACTCACTGTCTAAATCTCTAAATTCTTCTTCTCTTTTCTTTTGTTCCTTTTTTGTACCAACAAGCTTAGCTAGCTCTTGTGAGTCACTGTTATTAGTAGACATGACCATTTTTACTTTATTTTTATAATCAGGTCTTTGTTTTAAAATTTCTTTATACATCATATATGCAGAAATTCTCGAATAAGCAACTATCATAGCCTTTCCTGCAACTTGATTTTTTCTATCTTCATAATGAGTTATTATATCACTTACTACTTCTTTAATCCTATCCTCATTACAAATTATTTTTTCCATCTTTGACATTTGCTTTTGACTTTGATCTATAATATAACTTTCAACATCTTCTTTAACCTGCATATCATAGTATTCTTGATCTATTAAATTCATATAATATTTATCTAATTTAACTTTCGCAATTCTTGATTCATAATAAATCTTTACAGTTGCGCCATCTTCTACAGCTTGTGTCATATCATATACATCAATTAAATCACCAAACACAGAATATGTAGATTTATCTGTATTATCTATAGGAGTTCCTGTAAAAGCTATATAAGTAGCATTTGGTAAGGATTCTCTAAGATATTTTGCATAGCCGTATTTTATCTCACCAGTATTTATATCAAGCTTACCATCTAAATTGTATTGAGTACGGTGAGCTTCATCTACCATTACAATAATATTTTTTCTATCACTTAAAAGCCCTGTTTCTTCTTCAAATTTTTGTATAGTAGAAAAAACAACTCCTCCTGTTTTTCTTCCTTCTAAAAAAGTTTTCACATCTAACCTAGAATCACACTTTATAGGTTCTTGTCTTAAAAATTCACTTGCAGAGCAGAATGTAGAATAAAGCTGATCATCCAAATCATTTCTATCCGTAATAACTAAAATCGTTGGATTGTTAAGGTCTTTATTTTTAATAAGATTTCCTGCTAAAAATGTCATAGAAAAACTTTTCCCACTTCCCTGAGTATGCCAAATAACACCAGCTCTACCATCACTATGTACAGCCTTAATAACAGAATTTATAGCTTTTTTCATTCCATAGTACTGATGATATTGGGCTAGTATTTTTCCCTTTGGAACAAATAGTATGAAATTTTTTATAATGTCTAAAAATCTTTCTTTGTCAAACATTCCATAAAGTAGTGTGTCTAAGTTTTTGTAATCAACTCCTAGTGTGTCTTTTACTTCATCTTCTATGTTTATTTTCTTCCAATCCATAAATCTATTGAAAGGTGCTGTTATTGTTCCTGCTTTTGTATTAACTCCATCACTTATTACTAAAAAGGCATTGTAGTAAAATAGTGAAGGTATATGTACTTCTTTGTAGTTCATAAGTTGTTTGTAGGCATCTTCTATGTTTACTTCTTCACGAGATGTACTTTTTAGTTCCATACAAACTAGTGGTATACCATTTACATAGACGATTATGTCTGGGATTTTTTTAATATCGTCTTCTACTATTTCTAGTTGGTTGACTACTAGAAATTCGTTGTTTTTGATGTTGTCAAAGTCTATTAGTTTTATTGTATGATATACTGTTTTTCCATTTATAAAGTCGGTGATTTCTATTCCTTCTGTCAGGTATTTGTGGAATATTTTGTTGTTTGTAAATACATCGTTTGTTTCAAAATTTTGTATTTTCTTTATTGCATAGTCTATTGAACTTTCTGGTATTTCTTTATTTATGTTAATAAGGCTTGTTTTTAAGTTTTTTAGTAGAAGTACTTCTTTGTTGTCCCTAGTTAGGTTACTTCCATGTATGTAGTCGTAGTTTAGTTCTTTTAGGTATTGTATTACTACGTTTTCAAATAATTCTTCTGTAAACATCTTAATCTCCCCTAATATAGTTTATATGTTGATTATACATGGATTTTGGACAAAATAAAAGCTAGTCATTCAAATGACTAACTTTTATTAATAAAAATATTTTATTTTTAAATTTATACTTCAAGTTTCAAAAAATATAAATTATCAAACTTATCCCATATAAATTCATAATCATTTGTTAAGATAATATCATCTCCCTGTGGTGTTGGTGTTCTATAACTAAGTGTTGTATTTTTATTATATTTAATACCATCCCTAAAATCAAAATCTTTTGTATTATCAGAATACTTATCTTTATTAACATAATGTTCATGATCTGTCCCAATTATAAAATAGCAAATATCAATTCCTTGTGATTTATATTTTTCTAAATTACTTATATCTGCAAATGTTTTATATCTATTATTAGGTTCTGCATGATTATCTTTTTTAAAGTATTTTAATTCAATAGCACATTTACAGTACTTATCCTTATTTTTTAACTCTAAAAATATATCTATTTTAGCTTTATTAGTATCACTTTTTGCTGATTTACCTTCTAAATCAATATTTTTCTCTAATTCAATAGAAAATCTTTCATCATTAGAATACTCATATAACTGACCTAAACTTTTCAATATATATGCAAATTGTAACTGAAATCCAGCCTCATTGTCTACTTTTATACTTCTGTGGTTAATTTTATTTGTCAGTAATTTATAGCTTGTATCAACTACTTCTTTCATTCTTTTTTCCATATATTAATTTCCTTTATTATTAATACATTTGTATATTATCTTAAATATGGTAAAACATAACTAGTCCAAATTTCTTTTACCACATCTTCTACAGACATTAATCTATTCCCGCATGTAATAGATATTGTAGAATATAGAGAAAGCTGCCCATTTTCAAATTTAGGAGAATACATTGCATTATACGAATTATTTATTCCAATAGAAAAATTATCACAAGAAACTCCTATACTATTTTCTCTTCTACCGAAGCTATTACCTAAAAATAATTTTAAGCTTCTTACTTGATTTCCATCTTTATAAAATTGATAAATAAATGTTCTACTATCTACTTTCTCAATTTGAGTTTGAATATTATTATTTTCATTTTGAGTTTGGTTACAGACTTCACTTAATAAATTATTAATTGACTGAAAACTATTTGACATAAATTGATTTTTTTCTAAATCAGTAAGTTCTGTATTAAAATTCACTTTTGGAATGTTTAATGATGAAAATATATCACTTTGGTTATTAGAACTATTTTTACTATCAAGTAATCCCTGCTCTTTTAACTTATTTTCAATAGCAATATTAATATCTGATATATCAGGATTATTCATATCTGAAACCAACCCTAAAAATTCACTCATAGATGCTGCTATATTTTGAGCCCTTTTTAAGTCATTAGATAAAGTTCCTAGATTAACTACTTCTATATTACTTAGTTTTTCATGAAGATTTTTATACTCTTCTTGCCAATATTGAACATACTCTATTCTTCCACTTGGTTTATATATATTAGTTTCAACAACTACCGGAAAAATCTTATTTTTATAGTTATGGTCTTTAATCACCTCTAAAACTTCATACATACAGTTAAAAGATTTTAAATAATTATCTGTAATAACAAGAACTGCATAATCCATATCGTTAATCGTATTCATATATTCCTTGATACTTCCCCATGGTGAAATATCTATTATATCTCTATGTACTGTTACTTCTTTATTTTTAAAATATAAATCTATATGCTCTGCATAAATTTTATCCTTTTGACAATATGATACAAACATTTCTAACATATATATTCCCCCTCTAATTACTATTGTAAGTTATATCTCATATTATTTCCTTCAATTTTGATATTATTTTCCCTTAGGTTTTTATTTAAAAACTCAGCAGCATATGGTTGCAAGTTATAAGAAAAAGATAAACCATTACTGATAGTCGATGATATATATATAATATGCTTATTTTCTAATGCTGCCTTTCTTCCATCACTAAAATCAATATATCCTGTAGTTCTAAATATATTATTTTTCCTATCATAAAATACTTCTATAAGTAGTCCCATTTCATCAGCACTCATTGTATTTTTCATATACTTAATTGCTATTTTATGATCACTAAATATTCTATTTAAAATAACCTTTAATATAAATGATACTATTTTTAAAATGTAGTACGATCCAATTATAATTAATAATAAACTTATATAAGCTTGGTATTTTAATTTAAATTCATATATTTTTACTGATTTTGTTATTTTATCTGGTAAAAGAGTTATAATTAATCCAGATATAAATACCATTGCAAATAGTTCTTTTAACTTTAATTTTTCTATTATTATTTTTATAAACTCCATATACCCCTGCCTTAATAAATTATAATTTTTTTATCTAGTATAATTTCACCACTCATTAATTTAGGTAATAAATTATCTCTTATTATTTTTAGGTCGTTATTTTCATACCTAATATTTTGTTGTTTATCATATATATTCATTGCTATATTATTATACTTATCTAATATTTCTTTACTCGGTTGAACAAATTTAATTGCTTTTAAAACTCCCAAACTTACATTAGCTTGAACAGCTTGAACTATATTAGATTTTATATCATTTTGTGTTTTTTCAGATTTTAAAAGGTAAAATATAAAATTGAACATATTTCTACAATCTTTCAATCTTATAAAAGCTATTGCTTGATTCATATTCGAGTTATTTAAAGTTTTGTCTATCGCTGTCACTCTTCCAATTGTTCCTGCAATAGAAAATAATATATCTTTTTCATATAAAATAGATCTTTTTAATTTTCCATTGTGTACACTTTCAGGTATTTTTTCTAAATTATCTAAACATATTTCTCCATAATCATCTATGTCTTTGACTTTTATAAAATTAATATTATTTTCATCTTCAGCAGAATCCATATCTTTCTTTGTAGGAGTTGTTCCTTTTGATACTGTAGTTGATATTTCTTCAATAGTTTTAACTTCCCAACCCTTAGGAATCATACCTAGTTCACTTTCAACCATCTCTCCACCACTAGATTTATAAGGCAGGCCGTCTTCATTAGGAAACTCAAAATCAACAAACCATCTTTTAAAAATACTCTGAGCCATCTCCTCTAAAGTCTTATTCATCTCATTATTTAACTCTATCTTATCATCTAAAGAAGATAAAATATCAGCTATTTTTTCTTGTTTTTCTAATGGTGGTAAATACATTGGTATCTTTCTTAATGTAGGTAGGTTGGTATATCCTTGAACTGATCCACCTTTATACATATCCGTATATTTTTTAAATCTATCACTAGATAAATAGTAATATAAAAATTTAGGATTCACTAAATCTTTATTTGGCCTTGCTATAGCTATAGAACTCGATATTCCAAATTTATCATTATCTTTATATAGATAACAATTTCCAAACGTTCCTATAATTCCAATTAAAACATCTCCTTCTTGTAGATGCCTTACTGATTTCTGACTTTCTCCAAATAATTTAATATAATCTTCATTTGTTATATAATCTACGTTTTGCAAGTCAATATATCCATTTTTTATATTTTTAGAAGTTAAATATGGTATGCCATTTTCTACTCTATTTACTTTAGTATGTGCGCCGTCACCAAATATACAAACATCACCTAACTTAACCTCATTATACTTACAACTCATATCCAATTCCTCCAAGTTGCTTTCTTATCTCCTCTTCCAGCTGTCTACTCTTTGCAAACTTCTCAGACAAAGTTTTGGTAAGTCTTTCCATCTTCTCCTCAAAAGGCTCACCATCATCTTCAACATCCTCAATACCCACATATCTACCAGGAGTTAAAATATAATCATTATCCTTAATCTCATCCATATTAGCAATCTTACAGAAACCTTTTACATCTTCATAACCTTCTTCTTTTTGCCAACTAATATAAGTATCAGCAATCTTTTTAATATCCTCATCACTAAGCTCTCTAAGTCTTCTATTTACCATATCACCCATTTTACGAGCATCTATAAATAAAGTCTGACCTTTGTGCTTTTTATCCCTATTAAAGAACCATATACAAACAGGAATACCAGTAGTATAGAATAATTTATCAGGAAGAGCCACTATACAATCAACTAAATCATTATTTAAAATAGTCTTTCTAATATCACCCTCATTAGAAGTATTAGAAGACAGAGAACCATTAGCAAGAACTACTCCAGCTTTCCCCTTTTGACTAAGTTTATCTAACATATGTTCTATCCAACCGTAGTTAGCATTACCAGCAGGTGGTGTTCCCCATTTCCATCTTGGATCTTCTAATAATAATGGTTGTCCCCAGTCACTTTGGTTAAAAGGTGGATTAGCCAGTATAAAATCAGCTTTTAAGTTTTTATGTAAATCTTCATGGAAAGTATCGGCATTTTTACTTCCTAAGTTATTTTCTATTCCTCTTATAGCCATGTTCATTTTAGCCAGTTTCCAAGTAGTTGGATTTGACTCTTGACCATATACACTTATATCAAAAGCATTTCCACTATGTTCTTCAACGAATTTTAATGACTGAACAAACATACCACCACTTCCACAAGCAGGGTCATATACATATCCTTTGAATGGTTCTATCATTTCTACCATCAGCTTAACTATTGATTTAGGTGTGTAGAACTCTCCTCCACCTTTACCTTCGTTAGCTGCGAATTTTCCTAAGAAGTACTCATAAACTCTTCCAAGTACGTCTTTTTCTCTTTCTGCACTTCCTCCAACATTTATATTAGTAAATAAGTCTATTATTTCTCCTAATATTCTTTTATCTAATTCTGGTCTAGAGTAGTTTTTTGGAAGTACTCCTCTTAATGATTCATTTTCTTTTTCGATTAAATCTAAGGCATTGTCTACTATTTGTCCTATTTCTGCTTGTTTTGAGTGTTTTGCTATATAGTCCCAACGTGCATTTTCAGGAACCCAGAATACTCCTTCTGCCATATATGCATCTATATCTTCTGCAAAGTCCTCATCTTCTTCCATTAACTCTTTATGTTTTTCCATAAAAGTATCTGAAACATATTTTAAGAATATAAGTCCAAGTACAACATGCTTATATTCTGCTGCATCCATATTGTTTCTTAGTTTATCAGCACTTGCCCATAATTTTTCTTCAAATCCTATTGTTGCCATATTTATATTTCCTTTCTTTGTTTACTATAATTTATTATATCATTTTACCATAAAAATAAATATTTATACAAAATATAATGACACAAATAAATGTATAATATTTTTAAAAGGAGCTGTTAAAATGAAAATAATAAATAATCAAAAAACTTTATTATATAAATTAGAAGAAGAAAAAAATATAAAAGAAATCCACAAAATATTAAAAACTAATACTTCTGATAGTAGATTATCATGGTTTAATGTTGGTGAATATAAATCAAAACCAAATATGGTCGGAGATTTACAAACAACTTCTCCCAATCAAGTTTCGGCTGAAATAAAAAAACTTTTAACTTGGTATAACAAAAAACAAATATTAATGTTAATGATATAATTGAATTTCATTATAAATTTGAACAAATCCATCCATTCCAAGATGGTAATGGACGTGTTGGCAGGCTTATTATTTTTAAGGAATGTTTAAAACATAATATTGTTCCATTTATTATAGATGAAACTCATAAATTTTACTATTATAGGGGGTTAAGGGAATTTGAAAATGAGCCTGGATATTTAACAGATACATGTCTATCTGCACAAGATAATTATAAGGCATTGTTAAAATATTTTGGATATGAGTATAATTAATAATACAAAAAAAGTGTTGCTAAATAGTCCTAGCCTATTTTGCAACACTTTCTACTTATAATCTAAATTTCTTAACCTCGTCTCTTTCTTCCTGACTTAAATCATTTAAATAAGCTTCTATAGTCTTACCATCTATACTAAGTTCTCTATTTAAGTCCATAAGCGGAACAAGAACGAATGCTCTTTCTTTTATTCTTGGATGTGGTATTAGAAGTTTTTCGTCATCTGACACTATATCGTCGTAGAAAAGCACATCTACGTCGATTGTTCTAGGACCCCATCTTATAACTCTTACACGATCTAATTTATTTTCTATATCTTGACAAATGCTTAGAAGGTCGTATGGAGCTAAACTTGTTTCTATTTCGACACACATATTTAAAAAGTCAGCTTGGTCTGTATATCCCCATGCTTTAGTTTCATAAAGATTTGATTTTTTAAGGGATAATACATTTTCATTTTGCTCTAATAAATCACATGCTTTGTTAAGATAGTCAAGTCTATCTCCCATATTTGTTCCAAGTCCTAAGTAAGCTCTACTCATCTTTTGTTCTTTTTATTTCTACACCGAAGTAGTCGTATATTCCAGGCACTGGGGCTTCTGGTTTTTTAACTCTTACCATTATTCCTTTTATAAGGTCAAATTTTTCTAATACTTCACTAGCTATATTTTCTGCTAATGCTTCTAATAAATTAAATCGTTTGTTTTCTACTATTTCCTTTACTACTTCATACACATCTGCATAACTTACTGATTTGTACATATCGTCAGTTTCGCCTGCTTCTTTTGTATCTAAGTAAAGCTCTATATCTATAAAGAACTTTTGGCCTAATACAGCTTCTTCTTTTAAAAGACCGTGATAGCCGTAAAAGCCTAAGTTACTCATTAATATTTTATCCATATTATTGTACCTCTTTTTTTACTTTAATATATTAATCAATAATTTTTAATCTTGATATAGATATATATTTATTGATTATATATTTATTATCTTCTGTATATTGCATCTGCCACCATTGCAGCTTCTTTGTTTTCTTTAATGTCGTGAACTCTTACTATATCAACGCCATCTTTAACTCCAAGTACTGTAGTTGCTACAGTTGCGTTTACTCTTTCTTTTGGAGTTGAATTTTCTAATATTTTACCTAAAACAGATTTTCTAGATGTTCCAAGTAATACTGGATATCCTAAATCTCTAAGTTCGCCTAATCTTTCTAAAACTTCTATGTTTTGTTCATAAGTTTTACCAAATCCTATACCTGGATCTAGAACTATTTTTTCTTTTTTAACACCTGCTTTAAGTGCCATATCAATGCTATTTTGTAAGAATTCTTTTATAGCTTCCATTATGTCTTTGTCGTAGTCTGTTCCTTCTTGGTTGTGCATTATACAAACTTCACCGTCGTATTTTGCAACTACATCAGCCATTTTTCCATCGTAAGTTAGACCCCAAACGTCGTTTACCATATCAACACCTAATTTTAAAGCTTCTTCTGCAACTTCACTTTTGTAAGTGTCTATTGATATGGGAACGTTTATTTCTTCTTTTAATCTTTTTATAACTGGAACTATTCTAGATATTTCTTCTTCTGCTGATACAAATTTGTGACCCGGTCTTGTTGATTCTCCACCTAAGTCTATCATATCTGCACCTAGTTCTATCATTTCTTTTGCATGATTTACAGCTATATCTATATTTGTATAATCTCCACCATCAGAAAAGCTATCTGGTGTTACATTTAGTATTCCCATTATGTAAGTTTTTTTTCCGTAATCTAACATGTTTTTCTCCTCAAAAATTATATTTCATTTAATATCTTATTTTGTCTAAACTATATTAAAAGTTATACCCGCTAAAAATAGCGAATATAACTTTTAAATTCAATCTTATAAGTTTATTAGAGCCATAGCTTCACTTCTAGCTAATGCATCACTTTCAAATACACCTCTAACTGCAGAAGTTACAGTTTTTGAACCTGGTTTTTTAACTCCACGCATAGTCATACACATATGCTCAGCTTCTACAACTACCATAACTCCATAAGGTCTTAATTCTTCCATTATTATGTTTGCAGTATCTTTAGTTATTCTTTCTTGTAATTGTGGTCTTTTTGCTATTGTTTCTATAACTCTAGCTAATTTAGATAAACCTGTTAATCTTCCGTCTTTTGGAATATAAACTACATGAGCTTTCCCGAAGAATGGAACTAAGTGATGTTCACAACTTGAGTAGAATGGTATATCTTTTACAACAACCATTTCTTCATGTTTTTCATCTGCAAATAATACTTTTAAATGTTCTCTTGGATCTTGGTGTAATCCACAGAATATTTCTTCGTACATTCTAGCAACTCTATCAGGAGTTCCAACTAACCCTTCTCTGTCTGGATCTTCTCCGATTGCTTCTAATATATCTCTAACTGCTTTTCTTATTTTTGCTTGATCTACTGCCATACTTCTACCTCCAAATTTCTAAGGGCATTATTTTATATACTTATATATTTTTAATAGCATTTCATATTTGTTAAAAGATTCATTTTTTAATATATCGTATATATTTTTATCATCTTTTTTTATGCTTTTTAATAATTTTTTGTCCTTAGGTACCCATTTATCATTTTTAATATAATACATTCTTATTAAATCTCTAAGAGCTATATTTATAAAAAAGTCGTATTCAAATTCTTCAAATTCGTCTTTTGATTCTAGTTTTTTAATTTCCGATTTAATTTCTAGCATCTTATCTCTTTTTTCTTCTTCACAAATCTTATCAGGACCGTTATCATAAATAGTTTTGCATTTTTGTAGTGTTTCTTTTGCAAAACCACAAGTATCATAAATTATCTTTCCATCATTTATTTTTAAAAAGAAGTATTCTTTAGTTTCTATAAAATGTTTGCACCCTTTTATAGATATGTAATTTAAATCAAACTCTATAGAAGAGATTTCTTTATTTATACGAATTTGGTTTTCATCTTGCTCTTTTGTAAATATAAAAAGATCTATATCATTTATTTTTATATCTTTTTCAAAATCTAAATCTTTACTAGAACCTACAAGAACTATACCTAACGTATTTTCGTCTTTTTTTATCAAATCTATTTCTCTATTGAATATCTCGCTTAGTTTTGACATAGACTCACTTCCTTTTATAGATTCTTTTGTAATTTTTTTATTAAGTCGTAATTTTTATCGTAATTTACATCACATATATTTGTAACTGGCATAATTCCCATTAAGCTATTTGTCACAAATACGGCATCGTATTCATCTATACATGAAATATTTATATCGCACTCTACTAAGTTTATATCTAAGTTTTTACAAATACTCTTAACATTAGACTTCATTATCCCATTTAAAATTGGAGATGAACTCTTTGGTGTATATATAGTATTTGATTTTATAAAGAATATATTGCTCATTGAACATTCAAGAATATTGCTTAAGCTATCTAGAAAAATAGCATCATCGAAATTTCTATCAGTTGCATAATGTTTAGAGTACATACTTTCAAAGTAATTAGTCGTCTTATGTCTGTATATTATGCTGTCTCCTCTTTTAATTGGAGATATACATAGACTAAACCCTTTTTTATAAGTATCTTCGTTATAAGTTATATCTCTCAAACTTATATTATATCCTTCGTCAAATACTGTAAGTCTCAGTGCTTTATTTTTCACGTTGTTTTCTTTTATATATTTTAAAATTGTTTCTTTATAAAACTCTTTATCATTTTCAATACTTAAATTTAATTCTTTTATCGAATTAAATAATCTATTCATATGTAAATCTAAATCTAGAGGATAATCTGTAACTTTTATAGTTTCAAATAAACCCATACCAAATTTTGTAAGGTTCGAATTAAAAGAAACATTATTCTTCATAGTAACCTCTAAGTGCTTTCATTATAGAAGCAGCTTTGTCTAGTGTTTCTTGATATTCATCACTAGGATTAGAACCCCATGTCATACCTCCACCAACTTGGAAGTAAACATCTTCATTTTCTTTTACTATAGTTCTTATAGCTATATTTAAGTCCATATTTCCATCAAATCCTATATACCCAATAGAACCTGTGTAAACATTTCTCTTAGTTGGCTCTAACTCTTCTATAATTTCCATAGATCTAATTTTTGGCGCACCTGTTATTGACCCCCCAGGAAAAGTGGCCTTTATTACATCTACTGCATTATATTCGTCTTTTAAAGTTCCTACTACTGTTGAAACTAAGTGATTTACATTTGCATAAGGTTCAATTACAAATAGCTCAGGAACTTTTACAGTACCTACTTTTGATACTCTAGATAAGTCATTTCTTTCTAAGTCTACTATCATAAGTAATTCTGCTCTGTCTTTTTCACTATTTACTAATTCTTCTCTTAATCTTAAATCATCAGCTTCATTCTTACCTCTAGGTCTAGTACCTTTTATCGGTCTAGTTTCTAGTTTTCTATCTACACACTTTATAAATCTTTCTGGTGAATTAGATAGTATGTGGAATTTATCGAAGTTTAAGAATGCTCCAAATGGTGCTGGAGAGAATCTTCTTAAATCTCTATATAATTCGTAACTAGATAAAGTTGTTTTCCCACTAAAACGTTGAGTTAAATTTGCTTGATATATATCCCCGCTTCTTATGTAGTCTCTTACTTTTTGAACGGCATCTTCAAATCCTTTTTTTGTGAAATTCGATTTAAGTTTTATAGGTTTAATGTTTTTAGTTTCATAACAAATTGGGTCTATCCCATTTTGTTCTGCATTTTTTATTTTTCTCTCAATTTCATCAATTAAAGATTCCTCTTTTTGTCTGTCTAAATTCGGTGTTGCTATGTAAGTTTTGTTTTCTAGATGGTCAACTACAACTACCCAATTGTAAAACCCAAAATATAAGTCATATACATTCATATCATCCTCTGCAATTTTAGGTAGTTTTTCCATATAGTTTCCTAAGTCATAAGATAAATAACCTACCGCGCCACCTACAAATGGCAAATGTGTATCATTTTCGCCCTGATAATTTTTAAGTTCTTCCTCTAAATCATCAAGAGGATTTGTTTTAGAATCTTTTGCTTTTATTTTTTTAAATGGATTACTGCTTATAAAAGAGTATCTCCCCAGTTTTTCAGGATCCATCGCGCTGTCTAGTATAAAGCTGTCATTTTCATCTTTAAATATTGTATAGATTTCAAAAGCATTTAATTTAGTATTAATTTCTCTAAGCATTTTGTTCTTCCCTTTCTGAGCTTTTTGCTTTTTCTCTAGCTAAAGTAATAAAGTTTTGTAAAAGTTCATGTCCACATTCAGTAAGCACTGCTTCTGGATGGAATTGCACACCTTCTATCATGTACTTTTTATGTCTAAGTCCCATGATTTCTCCTTCTTTAGTCTCTGCAGTTATTTCTAACTCGTCTGATAAAGTATCTCTATCTACTACTAAAGAGTGATATCTTGTGACATTTAAAGGATTTTTTAAATTTGTGAAAACTCCTTTATTGTCGTGAGTTATACTGTGTACTTTTCCATGAACAGGCTCTATAGCTTTAACTATTTTAGAGTCAAATACCTGCCCTATAGTTTGATGTCCTAAACATATACCAAGTATAGGTATTACGCCTTTAAAATGTTTTACAACATCCATACAAATTCCAGCTTCATTTGGACTGCAAGGTCCTGGTGATAAGACGATAATTTCAGGGTTTAATGTTTTTATATCGTCTATCGTAATTTCGTCATTTCTTTTCACTACCATGTCTTCGTTTAGTTCACCAAAATATTGAACTAAGTTATATACGAAAGAATCATAGTTATCTATCATTAGAATCATGTTTTTTCTCCCTTTTTTTAATTTTTCCTATAAAACTCTAAATTTCTACATAAAAGGGGATATTTAATTTAACTACGTAGTTAGATTATAGCACACTTTAGTGTTATTGCATTAATATATACAAAATAAAAAATCTTTTTTTAATTTACTGTATAATAAACATAAAATTCTATTATACACAATTTTGTCTAGATTTAAAATATTTTTAAATATATTTTAAATTTTAATTTAAAAATATTTTAGTGTATTTTCTATATCATCAAAGTTTATTTCTAAAATTAAATAATCTGGATTTACATTTTCTATCTTTTCAAATATACTAGAATCTAAAATCCCCTTTGTATATCCGATATGTAAATCTTCTTTTCCATTATTATCGCTAAAATGTATTATTTTTATTTTATCAAAAATCTGTTCATAATCACTATTATCTATTAAATCATGTCCTGTATCATAGCAAAAATACACATTATCGTTTTCAATTTTGTCAAATATATATTTAAAATCATAGACAGAGTTTCCTACATTCGAAAAATCACCTTTTTTAGAATATGTATTTTCTATAGATATAATTTTATTTTGTAAATTATTTTTTAATTTCTCATCATTTAAAAACTCTACTGTATTTTGTAAATACCTTTGTCTATTTTTGTCTAATCGAGTGCTCATAATATAACCCAAATGAGCATTATAGTATTTTATATCAAAGTCTAAACTCAAAATTTTATCCATCTCGCATATAAAATCTACCCATGAATTTCTTATAAATTTTATATCTTCACAAGTATTTAATTCCATCGGAAGGTGAATTGATATACTTAAATTCAATTTATTTATCTCATCTTTGTATTTTTTTAAAGATTCTACATCTTCTAAGTTGTCAATTCCCATCTCGATATGGGTTATTTTTTTATTTTTTTTGCATATATTTAACGCATCTTCTAAATTAAATTTTAATGCTGAAATTCCTATTTTCATAAACTCACCCTTTCCATAAATTAAAACCTTTTTAATCTTTTATTCTATTTTATCTATTATATCAAAATAATAATATAACCTAAAAAAGAAAATATCCAAAACCACATTAAGTTGGTTTCAGATATCTTCAATTTAACAAATAAATCTATATTTTCTAATTATATCTTTTTAATCTTGAAAGTACTCTTCTTTCTTTTTATTCCAATATATCTTATCCTTCTCTGTTATTTTCCTTAAAATCTTGCAAGGATTACCTACAGCTATTACATTGTCTTCTATATCCTTTGTAACTACTGATGCAGCACCTATAATTACATTGTCCCCTATTTTGACTCCTGGGGTTATAACAGTATTTCCACCTATCCATACATTATTTCCAATTTTTATTTCTTTTCCAAATTCAAGACCTGTAATTCTTACATCTGCATCTATTGGATGACCTGCTGTAAATACAGATACTCTTGGTCCAAACATGACATTATTTCCTATTTCAACTTTACAAACGTCTAATATAATACAATCGTAATTTGCAGCAAAATTGTCTCCAATATAGATATTCTTTCCATAATCACATCTAAATGTAGGCTCTATAAATATATTTTCACCAACTTTCCCAAATAAATCTTTTAATAGTTTACTTCTATACTCAATATCTTCTTCAGTGGAATTATTAAACAATCTAGTTAATTTTCTACATCTTTTCAGTTCTTTTTGAAGCTCTGCATCACTTGCATTGTATAATTTCCCCAGTAACATTTTTTCTTTTTCTGTCACAATTCCCTCCATTTCCCATTACAAACAATTATATAAATTATTCATATTTTTTTCTCAATTTTTCTACTTCTTCAATTTCTGGCATAGAACAAATTGCACCTTTTTTTGTAGTTACTATAGATGCTGCTGCACTAGCAAAAGAAATCATATCTTTTATTTTTTCTTCATTTAAATTATCTATATCATTTTCTATTATATAACCTAAACAACTTCCACAAAAAGTATCCCCTGCTCCAGTTGTATCTATAGTATTTGATTGTAAATAAGCTTCTTGTTTTACAACTAAATCCTTATAATATGCTGTACTTCCTTTACTTCCGGCAGTTAATAAAATAATCTTTATGTTGTATTTATTTTTTAATATTTCCACAGCTTCTTCTATATTATCACAATTAGTTAAAAACTTAGCTTCTTCATCTTCTATTTTTAAAATATCGCATACAGAACATCCAAAGTCGATTTGTTCTCTTGCTAAATTTAAATCTTCCCATAATAATGGTCTTAAATTAGGATCAAAAGATATTAATATATTTCGTTTTTTTGCTTCATCTATTGCCCTTTTTGTAGCTATTCTGACTTTTTCATGTGTCATTGATAATGTTCCAAAATGGAATATTTTTGCGTTTTTTATAATTTCAAAATCTACTTCTTCTTCTGTTAGCATCATATCTGCTCCAGGATTCCTATAAAATGAAAAGCTTCTTTCTCCATTTTCATCAATATTTACAAAAGCTAATGTAGTATTAACATGTTCATCAAACATTAAACCCTTAGAATCTATACCTACATCATCGATTGTCTTTTTTAATATTTGGCCAAAAGCATCGTTTCCTACTTTTCCTATAAAAGCAGTTTTTTTATTCATCTTATTTAGCATAGCTAATACATTACAAGGAGCACCTCCTGGATTAGCTTCATAAGTATTATTGCCCTGATTACTTTTACCATCAATGGTAAAATCAATTAATAATTCCCCGAGAGCTACTACATCGTATTTCATATTTATAAGTTCCTTTCCTTACTAGTTAATAGTATATACTTTAAAATCACTTAAATTACTTGCTTCTAATTTACTTTCTAATGGGTTTACAATATGGCTCATTACATATTGTCCATTATTTATATAAACTTCTACTACTCCATAGTCAATATATACTTCTATATAGCAATTATCTTCTAATACTTTAGTTGATGATTTTAAAGCTACATTTTCTTGATTACAAACTTTAGCTCTATCACCAGTTATAGTATTATTTTCAAATGATATTTCATATCCTCCGATATTTATTTTTGAATTATTTTTTAAAGTAGCTTTTATACATATACTGTTTTTTAAATCTACATGGTCTATATCTACTTCTTTTGTAAATAAAGATGATATATTTGGATGAACATTAGTAATAATTTGTCCATTTTTAACTTCTACAACTCTTGGTAAACTCATCATACCTAACCATGTATGATTTTCAAAAGGTTTATTCATTCTTATCCAACCAATTTGAACTCGTCTACCTTCTTTATCTATAAATGACTGTGGAGCATAGTAATCTAATCCTAAATCTACTACTCTAAAGTCATCCTTTTTAAATTTTGTATTACAAGTTTCTTCTTCAAAATCTACAATTCCAAATACTGCATTATTAGTTGGATTTATTCCATCAGTATAATAATTTTCTGGCGAAAGTGTTAATACATATTTTCCATCTACAGAAAATATATCAGGGCACTCCCACATATCTCCTAATCCATGTAATTCAAATGAATTTATATATTCCCATTTCTTCGCATCTTTACTTTTATAATATAATAACTTTCCTGTATATTTTTCATTATCGTCTTTTTTTACCTTAGTTCCAAGAATTATATAGTAATTATCTTTATATTCCCATACTTTAGGATCCCTAGTATGTGTGTAATGACCTAAATCTTTATCTTCAATAGCAGGTATTATCAAAGATTTATCATTGAAATTATCAAAATTAAATCCATCTTTAGATATAATCATAGCTTGTGATGCTTCAAATAAATCATCTTTTGGTACTGTTATATTATCTTCAGGTGTATCTAGATATTTAACAGAAGTATAATATAAATATAAATCTCCATTTACCTCTATTGCACTACCTGAAAAGCACCCATTTCTATCATATAATTTTGTTGGAAATAGCGCTATTGGTTCATAAGTCCAATTTACCATATCATCACTTATAGCATGTCCCCAGTGCATAGTTCCCCATTGAGGTGCATAAGGAAAATGTTGATAAAACATATGATACTTTCCTTTATAGTATATCAATCCATTCGGATCATTAATCCAATTTCTTTTTCCTGTTAGATGTAACTTTGGTTTATTTATTGCTTTATTTTTCATTATATTGCTGTCTCACTTTCATTTAAATAGTTAAGTATACTTTCTTCAGTTTCTATATCGAAAAAGTGTAATCTATTTGAGTCTATTACAAATTCAATTTCTTCTCCTATACTTTTTAAATCATATTTAGATGCTCTTGCTATTATTGTTTCCCCTCCTAATGTGAAGTATATATTATTTTCATTTCCCATAACTTCAACATTGCTTACTGTAGCTTTTAATATATCATCTTTTCTAAGTTCCATATTTAAAGAATCAAATTTAATATCTTCTCCTCTAATACCTAAAATCATTTTTCCTGATTTTTGTAATCTATCTCTAATTCCTTTAGTTATATGTATTTTATTTCCATCATTAAATTCTACTACATCATCTTTTACATTTACTTCTATAAAATTCATCTGTGGAGATCCAATAAATCCAGCAACAAATTTATTTACAGGTTCATCATAAAGCTTAATTGGTGAACCTATTTGTTGAATAACTCCATCTTTCATTACTACTATCCTATCTGCCATAGTCATAGCTTCTACTTGATCATGAGTTACATAAATAGTAGTTGCTCCTAATTCTCTATGTAATTTTGTTATTTCATTTCTCATACTTACACGTAATTTTGCATCTAAATTTGATAATGGTTCATCCATTAAAAATACTTTTTGATTACGGACTATAGCTCTTCCAAGTGCAACTCTTTGGCGTTGTCCTCCTGATAGATTTTTAGGTTTTCTCTTTCTATATTCCTCAAGCCCTAAAACATCTATTGCCCAATCTACTTTTTTATTGATTTCTTCTTGTGGAGTTTTTATATTTTTAAGTCCAAAAGCTATATTTTTTTCTACTGTCATATGAGGATATAAAGCATAATTTTGAAAAACCATAGCTATTCCTCTATCTCTTGGTAATAAGTCATTTACAACTTTGTTGTCTATTTCTATTTTTCCTTCTGTAACTTCTTCAAATCCCGCTATCATTCTAAGTGTAGTAGATTTACCGCATCCAGATGGACCTACAAATGCTATAAATTCTCCTTTTTCTATATCTAAATTAAAATCTGTAACTGATTTTTTATTATTTCCTTTATATTGTTTATTTACATTTTTTAAAGATACAAATCTCATATCTTAGCCCTCCTTAGTTCCTGTTGTAGTAACTCCCTCAACAATTTGTTTAGAGAATAATGAATAAATAATTATTACTGGTATTGTTATTAATGAAATTGTAGCTAATACTTGTCCTGTAGTTGTATTATCGTTAGCTGTTATAGAATTTAACCCTATTTGCACTGTTAATAAATCATTAGATGTAAATATTAAAGATGGCCATATAAAGTCGTTCCATACATTTAAAAAAGTAAATACACTAACTGTAGCCACAACTGATTTTGACATTGGAAGTACTATTTTTAAAAAATATTTTAAAGTTCCGCAGTGATCCATTTCAGCAGCTTCTCTAAGCTCATCAGGTAGTTGCACAAATACTTGTCTAAATAAGAATATATTAAATGGGTTGACTATCAGTGGTAAAATATATCCTATTATATTATTTAATAAGCCAGCTTTTGCAATCATCATGTAGTTAATTGTTATTATAGTTTCAGTTGGTACTATCATAAGTAAAGTTATTACTAATACCCAACCTTCTCTAAATGGGAATTTAATTTTAGCAAGTGCATATCCCGCTAAACCATTTACTAAAACACTTAACACTATAAGTATAGCTGCATAAAAAACTGTATTTGCCATATACTTCATTAAATCTGAATTCTGAATTATAGTTATATAGTTACTAAAGAAGTTTCTATCTAAAGTAGGTGGTATAAATGCACCAAATGTATTCATATCTTGTATAATTTGAGCATCTCCTTTAAATGAATTTGCTATCATCCATATTATAGGGAATAAGAATAATAATGAAACTCCTATCATAATTACACATACAATTATCTCAATAGTTTTACGTTTGTTACTCTTCATATCCTATTCCTCCTTGTCCTTTGTTATTTTATTTTGTATTATTGTAAGAATTATTACAAATATTGCAAACACTATAGACATAGCAGATGCAGTTCCTATTTCCCAGTTTACTGTACCAGTTTGATATATATCATATACCAATGTGTATGTAGAATATGAAGGCCCACCACCTGTCATAACCATAGGTTGGACAACCATTTTAAATGCACCAATTGTTATTGTTATAAATACAAAGATTAAAATCGGTTTTAACGCTGGTAAGGTTATATATCTAAATTTAGCCCATGCAGATGCATTGTCTATTTCTGCTGCTTCATACAAACTAGGTGATATTGCCTGTAATCCTCCTAAGAAAATTAGCATTTGATATCCTGCCCCTTGCCATATACTCATAAATGCAATTGAAGGCAATGCTTGTTTTGCACTATATATAAATGGTTGTGGATCTATTCCTATCCATCCTAAAAGAGTATTTAAAATACCTTCTGCATTGTATATTTGCATCCATAAAGTAGAAACTACAGCTAATGACATTACTACTGGGATAAAAAATGATATTTTAAAATAAGTTTTACAATATGATATTTTATCTATAAACAATGCAAGTCCAAAAGCAAGTCCCATTTGAAGAGGAACTATTATAATTACAAATAAAATTGTATTTCCAAAAGCTTGAACAAATAATCGATCTTTAAATAATGCTACATAATTATCTAATCCAACAAAACTTGTCAAACTTGGATTTAATGCGAAGTAATCCGTAAAACTAAACACAAGTGTTAAAATCATTGGTATGAATAGAAATATTGCCATCAGTACTAATGCTGGTCCAAAAAATGACATACCAAGTATAGAGTTTCTTTTTTCTACTGTATTATTTTTAGCCATTTCATCTATCTATAACGCTTTAATTTTGCGTCTATCCTTTCTACAGAGTATTCAATTGTATCTTTTTTGTCTTTATTATTTAAAACTATATCTTCTAGTGATCTTTGATATTGCTCGCTCACTTGAGGATAAACTGGTGTTTTAGGTCTTGGGTGACCATAAGTTATTAATTGTTCTTTTAAAAATGCATATAACCCATCTTTAAATTGAGGTAATCTATCATATGCTTCATATGTAGAAGGCATATTTCCAGTTAATTCGCTTAATATGACACCACTTTCAACGCCACTTAACCATTTAACAGCTTCTGTAGCTGCACTTACATTAGTACAATTAGTACTTACTGCATATGTCCATGAACCCGTTGGTGTATATTTTTCTTGGTTCCAATCATTTCCTACAGGATAAGGTGCAATACCTAGATTAAAATCTGGATAACTAGTTTTCATATTATTTACCAGCCATGCACCGTCAAATTTAAATGCTGCTCTTTCAAGTTGAAATAAATTCTCTATCTTAGTTTTTGAAAACATTTTATTGTCTAGTAGTTTTTTGAAATAATCAACTGTTTCATAAGTCTTTTCTGAATTAAAATATCCATCAACTGTTAAACCATCTTTACTTACGAAATCTCCTCCATTAGACCATATAAAAGGTGCATAATAGTAAATTGTTGACTCTCCTGAAGGAAATGTCATATCAATAGGATAATCGTTTTCCGGAATGACATTTTTTATTTTTTCACATACTTCATAAAATTCATCCCAAGTCCATGGATCATTCATACTAGGAATTTCAACCCCAGCTTTTTCTATTATATCTTTGTTGTAATATAATCCAACGCTTGATTCCATAGCACCTAGTGTATAAAGCTTGTTATTAACTGTTCCTTGTTCTATTATAGAATCTAAATATACAGATTTGTCTTTTTCTGATACACCTTCTAGAGGTTGTATTATATTATTTGCTACATATGCTGAAACGTTTGGTCCATCTACTGTTATAATATCAGGTAAATCTCCTGACATAACACCAGCATTAATTTTATCTGAGTAACCCCCTCCATTTTCATTACGTGGAATAAACTCTATGTCTAAAAAATATTTTCCGTTATATTTTTTATTAAAAAGATCTACACTTTTTTTATATGCTTCCCCTTCTGGGGTATTTTCTATTGTATGTATCCACATAGAAATGTACTCCTCATGCTCATCAAAGCCACTAATACTTCCAGTTTCTATTTTCTTTTCACATCCAACCAAACTTATTATAAATGTGAAAATTAATAGAATACTCCCAATTTTTTTTGTCATTTAAATTAATTCCCCCTTAATTTTGTTATGTAATCGATTACATTTTTGATTACATTTTCATAATATCATATTTTTTCCAATTAGGTCAACTATAATTTTTTCTATTTCCAATTGTTTTTTCTTTATTTCCTATAATGTTGATAAACACTTATTTATTTGATAAACTTAATATTAATTATTTATTATAAAGAGGTGTTATTTTGAAAAAAAATATTACATATAGCGATATAGCTAAGTATACAAACTTATCTACTGCTACAATTTCTAGATATTTTAATTCTCCAGAAAACCTTACTAAAGAGACAAGTCTATTAATAGAAAATGCCCTAAAAGAATTGAATTATAAAAAAAATAAGGTTGCTAAAATATTCTCTAATGGGAAAACAGAATTTATAGGAATAATTGCACCAAAACTAGAATTACACTTTTATTCATATTTACTAAATTCTATATTAAACACTTATTCTAGATATGGTTATAAATTTTTAGTTTTTACTAGTAATGGAAATATCGATGAAGAAAAAGAGTATATAGATGAGTTATTAGCATATCAAATTGAAGGCTTAATTATGATTAGTTCCTGTATCCCTTCTATACAATTAAAAGATTATAATATACCTATTGTGGGAATCGAAAGGGAATCTAAATATATTTCAAGCGTCGATACAAATAACTACTTGGGTGCATCTTTAGCTACAAACACCCTTATTGAAAATAATTGTGATGTGTTAATACATATAAATAGTCCTATATCAGAGGAAATTCCATCAATCGATAGAATTAAGGCCTTTGAAAATATCTGTTTAGATAAAAATATTGAACATATGGTGTTTTATGAAGTTTTCAATAACGATATAAGCGATACTACAAGTAAATTATTTAATATTTTTAAAAAAATAGAAGCTAAATATAACGGCAAAAAAATTGGGGTATTTTTAAGTAATGATACTTTAGCCAATTATTTTATCAAAATACTTGTAAAAAACAATAAATCTATTCCTGATGATTATGAGGTAATTGGCTTTGATGATTCTCCAGCTGCAATAGAGTCATTTATCCCATTAACTTCAATTAAACAAGATGTTAATAAAATTACCCAAAATACTTTATCTATATTAACAGAGGGAATAAAAATAAATCGTAAAAATAAAAAAGGCTGTCTAAGAGTTAATAAACACGTAGTAATAGACCCTACTATTGTAAAAAGAGAATCAACATTATAATTTTTTATAGTTTATACTTTGAAAATATAAGTTGTTTTTAGCATATAAATATCATTTTCTATTTAATATAAAAGGGATATAATGCAAATCTTACTTGCTTTATATCCCTTTTGTATCTTTAAATTAAGCTAATTGTTCTTCTTTTTCTCCATAGAACATATCTTTATCAAAGTCATTTTCACTATTTGCAATTATAAGTGTACAGATATTGTCACCCATTACATTTACAGTAGTTCTAAACATGTCTATTATTCTTTCAACACCCATTATAAGCCCTATTCCTTCAAGTGGAAGATTTACAGATGTTAATACCATAGATAACATTATCATTCCGACACCTGGAACACCTGCTGTTCCGATTGATGCTAAAGTCGCTGTTAAAATTATTGTAATCATTTGATTTATACTTAAGTCAATTCCGTATATTTGAGCTATAAATAATGCTGCAACACCTTGCATTATAGCAGTTCCATCCATATTTATAGTTGCTCCCATTGGTATAGTAAATGATCTAGTAGTTTTTCCTACCCCTAATTCTTCAAGTATTTCCATACTTGCTGGTACTGATGCATTACTTGATGCTGTTGAGAATGTTATAGCTGCTACTGATGTAAATTTCTTTAAAAATGGCATTATTTTTTCTTTTGTAAATAATTTAAACATTCCTCCATATACACAAGTTATATGTATTCCCATACCTAATAAAACTACTGCTACATATTTAATAAGTACAAGGATTGCATCTTGTCCTACTGATGAGAATGTATCACAAACTAAAGCAAATACACCGTATGGAGCAAATAACATTATTATTCCTACCATTTTCATGCATATTTCGTTTAAACTTTCAAATATCACTCTAACAGGTTCAGCTTTTTTCCCAACAATACTCATTGCTATCCCTGTAATCATTGCAAAGAATATTATCTGTAACATTTCTCCATCTGCAAATGCTTTTATTGGATTCGATGGAACTATCCCTAATATTATATCTACTAGTGATTTAGATTCACCAATTGATACTTCGCCACTTACCATATGGCTCATATCAAGCCCTGCGCCTGGTTTTAATACACTTCCTAAAAATAAAGCTATTATTATTGCTACTGCTGTTGTAGATAAGTAAAATGCCATTGTCTTTGTACCTATTCTACCTAATTTTTTTATATCTCCCATAGATGATGTCCCACATACTAATGATACAAATACAAGTGGCACAACCATCATTTTAATGGCTGTTGTAAATCCTGTTCCGAATATTTTTAATATTCCACCTATAATTATAGTATCTTTTATATAACTATCTGGTATAGATTTTAATATAAGTCCACATATAAATCCTAAAAATAAACCTATTAAAATTTTTGTTGTCAAACTAATTTTTTTCTTCATCTAATACTGTCTCCTTTGCATATAAATATTTTTTGTTATTTTTTATCACTTCTTAATTATACAATATAAAAAATATTTTTGCATTATTTTTTTAAGCGCAAACATATTTTTTAATGCTTTTTCTTTGTTTTTTAAAGTTTTAATAGTTTTTTATTTATTTTATTAACATTAATTTATTTTTAGTTATATTTTATAAAGATAAACTGCTTAAATTTGTTAATTTGATATATTTTCCAGAATATTTAAATAAATACAATTTGCTATGTGATATAAAAAAATACATTCTCAACTATAAAGTATTTTCCATAGTATTAGAGAATGTATTTCAAAATCAATTTAAATATTTTTATAATTCAAATTGCTATATATATTTTAATATTTCATTTGTAAATTCATCAGTTGTAGCATTTCCACCTAAATCTCCAGTTAAATTTTCTCCTTTTTCGAAAACTTTTACTAAAGCATTTTCTATTTTAGCCGCTGCTTCTTGTTCTCCTAAATATCTAAGCATCATTACAGATGATTGAATTATTGCTGTTGGATTAGCTATATTTTTTCCAGCTATATCTGGTGCACTACCATGGACTGCTTCAAATACTGCATAATCCTTTCCTATATTAGCTCCTGGTATCATTCCAAGACCACCAACAAGACCTGAGCATAAATCAGATACTATATCGCCGTATAAGTTAGGCATAACCATAACATCGTATTTTTCTGGATTTATAACTAAATTCATACAAGCAGCATCTACTATTAAATCATCACTTTTTATATCTGGATATTTAGATGCTATATCTCTAAATGTATTTAAGAATAGTCCATCGCTAAGCTTCATTATATTAGCTTTATGCACTCCTGTTACTTTTTTTCTATTATTATCTTTTGCATAGTTAAATGCAAATTCACATATTCTTTCGCAAGCTGGTTTAGTTATTATTTTTATTGTCTCTGCACCGTAATCGCCTATTTTGTGTTCTATTCCTGAATATAATCCTTCTGTATTTTCTCTCACTATAACTAAGTCGATATCTTCATATCTAGATTTAATACCTTTAAAACTCTTTACTGGTCTTAAATTTACATATAAATCTAAAGTTTGTCTCAGTGTTACATTTACACTTTTAAATCCTTTCCCTACTGGTGTAGTTACAGGTCCTTTTATAGCTATTTTATTTCTTTTTATTGCATCTATTACATGTTCTGGAAGTGGTGTACCATATTCGTCTATGACGCCTGCTCCTGCATCTACTTTTTCCCATTCTATATCTACGCCTGTTGATTCTACAACTTTCACCATAGCAGCTGCAACTTCTGGTCCTATTCCATCTCCTGGTATTAGTGTTACTTTATACATTTTTTGTCCCCCTATTAAATTACAGTATCTAATTTCAACCAAAAACTATCGCCTTTAGTTATATTTATTTTCATAAAACTTCTCATAAATTTAAGATTTTAATTTTAACAAACCTAAAATTAGAATATTTTATAATCATTTTTTATATCGTGATATATTTGAACTAATTCTTTATCAAATAATTCTCTCTTTAATCCTACAGATACTTTACGTACTTCTTCTAATATTTGATTAGCTTCTTCATTTGTAAGTTCTATAGAGTATTCTTTAAATTTATTTACTATTGCAGCCTTACCAGAGTGTTTACCTATTACTATTTGTCTTTGAAGTCCAACTTCTGCTGGGTCAAATGCTTCATAGTTTTTAGGATCTTTTAGTGCTCCATCTGCATGTATTCCTGATTCATGTCTAAACATATTAGTACCAACTATTGCTTTCCATGGTGGTAGACGTCTACCTGATGCTTGTGATACATATTTACATATTTCAACAAATTTAGTAGTATCTACATCTGTATCATATCCGTATACAAATTTAAGTGCCATTAAAACTTCTTCAAGTGCTGCATTTCCTGCTCTTTCACCTAATCCATTTACTGTGCATCCTATATAATTTGCTCCACCTATAACACCTGCTATAGCATTTGCAGTAGCCATACCAAAGTCATTATGAGTATGCATTTCTATATCAAAGTTAGTAGCTTTGTGTATTTTTTCTATTTTTTCTCTAGTAGCAAATGGTTCCATAACACCTACTGTATCGCAGAATCTAAATCTATTTGCACCAGCTTGTTTTGCAACGTTTATAAATTCGATTAAAAAGTCTGTATCTGCTCTTGAAGCATCTTCACCATTAACTGAAATATACAATCCATTTTTATTGGCAAAAGAAACTGCATTAAACATGTTTTCTAAAACCCATTCTCTAGATTTTTTCAATTTATGTTGAATATGAATATCTGATACTGATAAAGAAATTGCAACAGCATCAACACCACAGTCTATAGATTGTTCTATATCAGAAACAACTGCTCTATTCCATGCCATTATACTTGCTTTTAGATTTCTTTTGCATATTGCTTTTATTGTAGCTTTTTCATCCCCACCCATTGTAGGTATACCAACTTCTAGTTGGTCTATTCCTATATCACTTAGAGCTTGAGCTATTGCTATTTTTTCATGGTTTGCAAAAGCGACGCCCGCTGTTTGTTCACCATCTCTTAAAGTTGTATCAACTATTTTTATTTCTTTATTTTTAATCTTATCTTTTACGCACATTTTTTCGTCCCCCTAAATAAATATTCTTTGTTTAAAAATTAAAGGTGTATACACAATGTTTAACTTTTTTAAAATGAATGAATTTTTTTTTAAGTTTCATTCATTTTTCATATTATATACTTTTTTTAGTATCTAATTTCATTTCTAACTCTTTATATATCTTATTATATAACCATTTATAGGAAATTGCACTATAATTTTAAGTATTTTTAAAACTTATTAATTTTGAAAGTTTTTTTATTTAAATTGCAATTTTCACCATATAAATTTTATTATATTTGATTTTTTCTATATTTTTTTAGTAAGGAATGGTACTTTTAAACTTAAATTTTTTCAAAAATATTCTATATTTTTTTAATTTAATAATTTATTTATCTAAAAAGAACCTATATCAATATTAAAAATTAATATAGGCCCTTTAATTTACTTATTATTTATAAGTTTTAATAATAAATAATAAATGCACCTTTTTCTTTTATTATTCATTAAAAACTTTATTATTTATGATTTACACTTATGTCTACATCTGCTAAAGTTGCAACCATAACTGCTTTTATTGTGTGCATTCTGTTTTCAGCTTCATCAAATACTTTTGAATATTTAGATCTAAATACTTCGTCAGTTACTTCTAATTCATCTAGATTGTATTTTTCATATATTTCTTTTCCAACTTCAGTTTCTAAATCGTGGAATGCTGGTAAACAGTGTAAGAATATTACATTTTCATTTTTAGTTTTCTTTATCATATCCATATTTACTTGATAATCTTTTAATAGATTTATTCTTTGTTCGTATTGATCTTCTTCACCCATTGAAACCCAAACATCAGTGTATATAACGTCTGCATCTTCTACATCATTTATATCTTCTGTTAGATGAATGCTTCCTTTAGTCACTTTTGCTACTTCTTCCATTTCTTTAACTAATTCTTCATTAGGCCATAATTCTTTTGGTGCAAGTGATACAAATTTCATACCCATTTTTACACATCCTATCATAAGCGAATTTCCCATATTATTTCTTGCATCACCTACATATACAAATTTTATTTTATCAAATGGTTTATCTACATGTTCTGAAACAGTTAATAAATCAGCTAATATTTGAGTTGGATGGTATTCATCTGTAAGACCATTCCAAACAGGTACTCCTGAATATTTAGATAAGCACTCAACTGTTTCTTGTTTGTAACCTCTAAATTCTATCCCATCGAAGAATCTTCCTAATACTTTCGCTGTATCTTCCATAGATTCTTTTTTCCCCATATGACAATCCTTTGGTCCTAAATAAGTAACTTGAGCCCCTTCATCATGTGCTGCAACTTCAAATGAGCATCTAGTTCTTGTAGAAGCTTTTTCAAACAATAAAGCTATATTTTTTCCTTCTAATAAATCCCCTTTTATACCTATTTTCTTTTTAGTTTTTAAATAGCTTGCAAGTGATAAGAAATATTTTATTTCTTCTTTTGTAAAATCTTTTAATGTTAAAAAACTTTTCCCTTTTAATTCTATTTTTTGTGCCATAGTATTATCTCCTTTATATTATTTACTCTTAAAAAATCTCATTTTAAAGATACCTTATATTAAAAAAGTCTCTTAGTTATAAAACTAAGAGACGACATTGCGCGTTACCACTCTAATTGATAAGATACCTTATCCACTCTGACCTTTAAGGCAGGTTTACCGACTATCGTACTAAAATTCAGATAGCCTTCTCAAAAACTCTTTTCACAATGGATGTAATTATTAGGCTTCCACCAACCCCAACTCTCTATAAATAAAATCCATGCTACTCCTCTTTATCAATGAATTTAAAATGATTTTTCTTTTGTTAATAAAATAATAGATAATTTTACATATATTGTCAATTATAATTTTGTTAATTTTTTATATTTTTCAAAAAAATGTCGTAATTAGATTTTTTATAAATCAATTACGACTTTTTTAATTTATTCATATACTACATATTCTTCCCATATTTGCTCTAAATCATGGAAATATTTTTTAATATCATCAGTTTCTTTCATTGCAACTGATATAATAAGTGCATTTGCAACACTCATAGGCGCTACTAAAGAATCTACAAATGATGCCATATTACTTTTTACTAATAATATATTATCTGATAGTGGCGCTACTGGTGCAAATGAACTATCTGTTATAGATACTATATAAGCACCTTTGCTTTTAGCGTATTTTGCAACTTGATGTGATTGTTTTGAGTATCTTGGGAAACTAAACACTATAAGGATATCATCTTCATTCATTCTTACTATTTGTTGATAAGGATCCCCCATATCTATTCTAATTAATTGGACATTATCTAATATAACATTTAAATAAAATGCCAAGTATTGAGCTACTGTGAATGAACTTCTCATACCTAATATATATATTTTTCTAGATTTTAAAATTCTATTTGAAGCCTCTTCAAATGCTTTTTCATCTAAGTCTTCAGATGTTGTTTTTATATTATCTATATCACTTTTTAAAACTTTACTAAGTATTGTAGAATCATCTGAATAATCTTCATTTGCCATTTCTACCCTTTGAACTGTAGTCAATTTATTTTTTATTAATTCTTGTAGACCTTCTTGTAATTTAGGGTATCCTGCATATCCTAGAGCATTTGCAAATCTCACTACTGTCGATTCACTTACGCCTACAGCTTCTCCTAATTTACTTGCAGTCATAAAAGCAACTTTATCGTAATTATTTATTATATATTGCGCTATTAATTTTTGACCTTTACTTAGCCTCGAATATTGTGCTTGTATTATATTTATTAATTGTTTATTGTCATTTTTCGACTTTTTATCATCCATACATTTCCCTCTTTCCTATTAATACTTCAAACTCTCAAAGATATTATATCACTATTCTTTCTTTTATTATCTGTATTCTAAAATTTATATATATTTATCCTTTTTTCTCTATTAACAATAATTCTGGCGGATTATTTATTTGGTTTATAAATTTAGTGCATAATACATTAAAGTAATTTTGATCTAAAGTTTCTGTATATTTATATACTTCATTTTTTTCTTCCATTCCACCTTCATGACCGCTATAAATAGCTATACTCATAACACCATTTGGTTTTAATAGTTCAAGTCCTTTTTTAATAGCCTCTAGCGTTGTATCTGCCTTTGTTATTATTTGATGTTTAGCTCTTGGAAGATACCCTAAATTAAACACTATGCAAGATACTTCTTCTTTTACGTATTTATCCATATTTTGATGTCCATCTAGGATAAGCTCTACGTTATTTAATTCTTCTTTATTTACTTTTTTTGTAGTAGATTTTAATGCCTCTTCTTGTACATCAAATGCATATACCTTGCCATTTTCTCCTACTTTTTTTGCAAGATATACAGTGTCATATCCGTTACCCATAGTAGCATCTACTACTACATCACCTTCTTGTATTATATTTTCTAAGTAAATTTTATTTACTTCTGTTACTTTATTTATAAATTTAGCTCTTAACATATACTTCCTCTTTTTTATTATTTTAAAGATTTTTTAAATATTTTATCTCATCTTCTGTTAAATATCTGTATTTTCCGATTTCACAATCTCCAATTTTTATTTTACCCATAGCGCTTCTTCTAAGTCTAAGAACAGGATGGTTTATAGCTTTACACATTTTTCTAACTTGACGGTTTTTACCTTCATGTATTTTTATCTCTAAAAGCGATGAATCTCTTTGTTCATCGTATTTTATAACTTTTAATTTAGCTGGTGCAGTTGTGTAATCTTCTATTTTAAGACCTGTTTTAAATCTTTCTATTTCTTCTTTTGTAAGTTTCCCTTTTACTCTTGCAACATAAGTTTTGTCTACTTCGTGTTTTGGATGAGTTAATTTATAAGTTAAATCTCCATCATTTGTTAAAAGTAAAAGACCGCTTGTCTCATAATCTAGTCTTCCTATTGGATATACTCTTTCTTTTATATCACTTACTAAATCAAGTACACTTGGTCTGTCAAATTGATCTTTTACAGTTGTTATATATCCTTCTGGTTTGTTTAAAAGTATATATACAAGTTTGTTCTCTTCTTTTATTAATTTATCGTCAACTTTTACTATATCATTTTCTTCATCTACTTTATAAGAAAGTTCAGTCATAACTTCATCGTTTACTGTCACTCTTCCTGCAAGTATTAATTCTTCTGCTTTTCTTCTAGATGCAACTCCGCAAAGTGCAATATATTTATTAATCCTCATTGTTTCTCCTTTAAATCTATCTAAACATAGTTCATTTTTTCTATGGCTTTAGCAAACTTATTGTAATATAAGTTTAGCTAATTAACAAGGTGTAATCAAAAAAAAGTTGCCGTAAACGGCAACTTTTCATTTGTTTATTTAATTTCTAACTTTTTAGAAATTAAATAAACCACCTAATGCATTTTTTATATTATCTATTATATTTGTATCAGAAGAATCTCCATCTTGATTGTTGTCATCATCTTCTGTATTAGAGTTGTTTTCTTGGTTCTTTTGCCAAATATAAAGTTCTTCTTCTGATTTTTCTACAGCTTTTTTTGCTACTTCTTTTGCATTTGCTTTTCTTATATTTGAAGCTTCTTCTTCTTCACTTTTAAGTTTTTCTACTTCCTTTTTTAATTCTTGAGATTCAACTTTTATCTTTTGTGAGCCATTTTCCAAATTTACTAACCCATCTAAATTATCTAGTGATTTATCGTAAAGTCCTTTATTTTTATAATACTCTGCTTTAGACATTTTGGTAGCTTGTATGTACATACATCTTGCACTTTCATTTTTTGAATCTTGTTCTAAAACATCAGATAAGTATTTTTTAGCCTTATCATATTCATGATTTTCAAGTGCCGTTTGCCCTTCTTTAAAAGCAGTTGATTCTTTGTTGTTGCATCCAACAGCAAATATCATCAATACAATTACTATAATTAGATATTTTTTCTTCATAATTATACCTCCATAAGCGCTAGAAAACTTAATTAAACTTTCTAAGTGTTAAATTAATTATATAACTACATAATACAAAATATCAATCGTCATAATTGTAACTTAAAATATCATAATTGTAACTTTTATACTTCTAATGCTAGTAAATCTTCATAACTTTGTCTTTTACAAGCCAATTTATCTTCACCATTTTGTACAAATACTACAGGATTTTTTGGTATTTTATTATAGTTTGAAGCCATAGAATATCCATAAGCTCCAGTTGTTGTAGTTATAAGAATATCTCCACTGTTTATATCGCCTATTTCTGTGTCTGATATCAAGATATCTCCACTTTCACAGCATTTTCCAGCTATTGTTACTTTATGATTATGTCCAGTTTTATTAATTTTATTCACTATACCACATTCATAATCAGCTTGATATAAAGATGGTCTTATATTATCAGTCATACCTCCATCTACACTTACATAAGTTCTTACATTTTTGATTTCTTTTATAGAACCCACTGTATAGATTGTGCTTCCTGCATTTGCTACAAGCGATCTACCTGGTTCAATAAGCAGTGTAGGTCGTTTTATATTTAATTCTTCACAAACTTCATCTGCTTTATTTATTATAGCTTCACAGAATTCACTTATAGTTTTAGGTTTGTCTTCTTCTGTATAATAAACACCTATTCCTCCACCTAAATCTACTTCTGTAAGATTTATATCGTCGTTATTTTCATTTACTTCTTTTAATAATTTAAGCATTATTTCTACTTCATCTAAGAATGGTTTTATTTCGAAAATTTGTGAACCTATATGAGCATGTATTCCTACAAGTTCTATATTTTTATATTGTTTTACTTTTTCTACTGCTTTATAAAAATCTCCATTTATAAGTGCAAAGCCGAACTTAGAATCAATTTGACCTGTTCTTATATATTTATGAGTATGGGCATCTATTCCTGGAGTTACTCTAAAATAGATTTTTTGAGTTTTATTGTTTTCTAAACAAAATTTTTCTATTAAATCAAGTTCATAGAAATTGTCTACTACAAATCTTCCTACTCCTAATTCTATTCCAAGTTTTACTTCATCTACAGTTTTGTTATTTCCATGGAATAATATATTTTCCATTGGCATTCCAGCTTTATATGCAGTGTATAGTTCCCCTCCTGAGACAACGTCTAAGCAAAGTCCCTCTTCACAAACTAATTTACACATATATTTAGTTAAAAACGCCTTACCTGCATAAGCTACTTTATTTCCATTTTCTTTTACTTTAAAGGATTTTATATATTCTCTACATTTACTTCTTATTAATTCTTCATCAAATACATATAGAGGAGTTTTATATTTTTTAACAAGATCTAGAGTATTTACCCCACCTATATGAAGTACATTGTCTTTTATTTCCATAGTTCCTTGAAGTTTCATAATTGTCCTCCTAAATTTCAAAAGCTTTTCTATATATTAAATTCTCTTGCTATTCCTTGTACAGCTGCATGTGTATCTTTAGAACTTATAGCACAAGTTATTCTTATTTCTGATGTAGTTATTAATTTTACTTTTATTCCGTTTTTTCTAAGGATATTGAATACTTTTGATGCTACACCGCTAGTGTGTTTCATTCCTAATCCTACTAAAGATAATTTTGTTATATTTTCATCGATTATAATTTTATTTTTTAAAACATATTTTGAAACTATTTCTTTTGCTTTAACTAAGTCTTCTTTTGGTATTGTAAATGAAACAGTTATATTTGAACTATTAATTGGAGCAGTTTGACTTATCATATCCATGCTTATATTTTCATTTGCTATACTTTCAAATAAATCAACTATTTTTTCTTCATCTATATCTATAGTTATAGCAACATCGTCATCACTTGTTGCAAGTCCTGTTATTACTTTATCTTCTAATTTCATATTTTTCATCCCCCTTATATATGTTCCTTTTATATCACTACATGATAAACCTACATATAATTCTATTTGATATTTTTGAGCAAGCTCTATACTTCTTGAATGCATTACTTGTGCACCTAAACTAGCAAGTTCTAGCATTTCTTCATATTCTATCTCTTCTAATTTTTTAGCATCTTTAAATTTTCTAGGATCTGTGAAATAAATTCCATCTACATCTGTATATATTTCACATTTACCATTTAATTTTACTGCAAGAGCTACTGCTGATGTATCAGAGCCACCTCTACCCAAAGTAGTTATATCACCTATATCGTCTAACCCTTGGAATCCTGTTACTACTACTATTTTGCCTTCATCTAAACTTTTTTCAATTTTACTAACATCTATATCATCTATTAAAGATTTTCCATGAGTACCACTTGTTTGAATGTCTAATTGATAAGCATTGTAGCTTATTGCATCACAGCCCATAGATTTTAAACTCATTGCTAAAAGTGATGCAGAAATCATTTCTCCTGTAGACATAAGTACATCTAGTTCTCTTTTATCTGGAGTATCTGTTATTTCTTTAGCAAGACTTATATAATCGTCTGTAGTATCTCCCATAGCTGAAACTACAACTACTATTTTAGGATTTGTCTTTTTTCTTTCTATCAATCTTTTTGCAATTGTTATTATTTTTTCAGTTGTTGCAACTGAGCTTCCACCATATTTTTGTACAATTATATCACCCATTATTTTTCCCCCTTAATCCTTTTGGGTATTAAAAAACGTCCAAAGGTATACTTTGGACGTTTAAGTATCAAAGTAAACCTTGTAGCTCATCACAAAAGTGACAGCCTTATACATCTTATGCATAAGTCCAGCAGTAAACTTCGCCAAGTTTACAACTTCGGCTCTAAAATCCTTTCTTTATAAATCTCAACTTGCCAGCTCCTTATAAATACTCTTATTTTAAAGCACCTCTACCCTAGGTTTGTAATCTTTTATTTAAATTATCAATATAATTTAATCATATTATTGTATATTTTGCAACCATTATTTCCCATAATGTGGTTATTTTTAAATAACAAGTCTAATTTTTCTATATATTATAAATATTTAAATAAGTTTTGTAAAGACGTGTCTGTGAAAAAAACATTCTTTGGCACGTATTCCAAATTTGAATATTCCTTTAAATTATTTGTAACTACAATTACATTTGGCATCATAAAAAAAGGAATTGTGGTATTTTGAATATCAAATTTTAAAGTTTCATATTTAGAAAGGTCGATTTTATCATTAAAAGCTATATCAAATAAGACTTGCTTTCTCCTATAAAAAGTATCTATATATTCAATATATAAATTATAGTTATGTTCTCCAATATTTATATTTCTATAGAATCTAACCATTTCAAAATTTGCTAATTTCAGCCTGACTGCTACATCTGAGCCAATTAAAGTTTTTATCAAATCATCCCCTTCATAATATTCACAACTCCCATTAATATAATACAAATAAGAATTTTCTTTATACCCCCTGTAATTTATATTGCATGGAAATTTAACTAATATATAATCATTACACATTCTTCTTAATGTTTTTCTAAGAGTCTTTCTTTTTGATTCTCTTTTATAATTGTATATCTTGTTAAATTGACTTTCTGTCAAACATCGTAGTCTACTAACCATAAAAAGTATCTCTTTTTCAAGTAAATTCATGTTAATCTCTCCATAAGATGTTATTTTTTCTTAATATATTATATTAATTACATAAAAAAAGAGGACTATTTATTAGCCCTCTTTTTTTATTCTTAATGTATTATTAACTTGTTAATTATTTTTATTTTCTTTATCTTGTGTGCTATTTGAATCATTTTGTTTTGTGTCTTCTGATTTAGAAGAATTATTATCATTTGAAGTTTTATCATTATTTTCATCTGATGATTTTTTATCTTTTTTAGACTCAGTTTTTGTAGATAACTTACCTAAAATACTGTTATTTTCAAATTTAGTTATATTTATTGTAGTAGCATCAGTTTTTGTATAAGTGACAACTACATTATCGCCTACATTTGTTAAAGGAAGTTCATTAGATACTTTTGAAGTCCCTTTAAATATAAATTTGCTGTTGTCTTGTAAAGTGAAGTAATAAGTTGTAGCTCCGCCTTGAACATCTGCACTTATTCTTTGTATTTTATCATTAAGCACAACATCATCTTTATCTGTTTCAAATTTTAAGTCCTCACCATCAGACTCTAATGCATCTTTATAAGCCGCTAGAGCCTCTTTTTTATTATCTCCAACACCTAACACACTATAGTCTTCTACTGATATAAATGCAACACTCTTAACAAGCCCCGCTTTATCTTTTAGTGCACATACATATGTAGGTGTTCCATAGATATTATACATTACTGGGAATGTAGCTTCGTAATTCTTTTCTTGTACCTTACCTTCTGCAGATGTCATAGCTGCAGTTTCTGTTGCACCTGTTTGCATATAAAGTTTTGCTTCTTTTGTTCTAGAATCTACTAACATAAATCCTACTGTAGATTCATCTCCACCTGAAGATGTTATACCTGTATACCAATATGATTTTCCATCATTACCATATACTAATGATGCTCCTTCTGTTGGAACTAATACACCTTCTTCTGAAAATACTGAGTTTATAAATCCTTTTACATATAATCCCCAGTCTTTTATTTGGTTTATTACTAGAGATTCTGGTTGAATTCTATCTACCCATTTTGGAGTATTTTCTATATCATATACGTTTAAGTCACCAGTTTGTGCATCTAGTATTGCAACTCCTACTGCATCAGAACCTGAAAAACCGACTTTGTGATCGTATAAAGTTACAACCCAATATGGTCTGCCATTGTCGTCTATTTCAAGTGTAAATTCTGTCATACCGTAATTTACAATACCTTTTAAATAAAGATATCTATGTAAATCTTGTAAGAAATATGCTTCTGGCTGATATTTTATTTTTATTGGTTTGCCGTCTAGTGATTGAACTAGTCTTACATCTTGAGGGTCTGTAGCTGATACCATTACATATCCGTCAGTACCGTCTAAGTTAGTAATCCATTTTATTATGTCTCTATGTACTAGTGGTGCAACCCAGTAAAGCTCTCCATTTACACTTTGTATGTGGAAAGTTCCAAGTTGTGAAACACTACCTATTGCTGGTATTTCTCCGATTTTCTTTTCACCAAGTTTCATCGCCATACCTTCATCTACAATACGTATATCATTTACATTTACTGGACTCACATCTTCTGTAAATTCACTTTCAGTTACTTCTCCAATTAAGTTTTTATATGCGCTTGCATGTAATATAGGTGTAGTTATAAAAAATGGAACAACTATAACTAAAACTAATAATATTAATGCGATTATAAAGTTGTTTTTTGCAAGTTTTGATGCTTTTGCGCCTCTATCAAGCATCATATCGATTATTCCAGCTAATACGAAAAATAGTATTAAAGTTGTAAAACCTGATGTGAAATCTAGTCTAAGTACTGGTAATTTTACAAATGAGTATATTGCAACTATTATAAAAGCAATTCCATACGATTTTAAATATTTTTTCATTTTTTCTCCTTCCAAATAAATTTTATTTTTTTTTAATTTGTGATATACTAGACAAGCATATATATCAGAATAATTTTCTAATATTAGACAATTATATTATATAATCATATATTTTTAAATACAATTTGTACTTATATATATAATTTTACTTAAAAAGTTAATGAACCTTTAACTTCATTAATTATTTTTTCCAAATATATAATTTTAAAACTATTTTTTCCAAAATAGTTTATATTTTTATATAAAATCTAGATATCTTATATTTAGTAGACTTTGTTAGAATTTATAAAAAAAAATTTATTTAATTCGTTATTTTACTTAATTTAATTAAATATACTTTATTTTTTTTCAATATTGAATTAAAATTAATAATATGAATTATAATAAATTTATACATATTAAAATTAAAAATTGAAAATGAGAGGTAATTATTATGTCAAGCGAAAATAATCGTACTAACTTTATAAAAAACATAATTAAAGACGACTTAGCTTCTGGTAAACACGATTCTATAATAACTCGTTTCCCACCAGAGCCAAACGGATATTTACATATAGGGCATGCTAAGTCAATTTGCTTAAACTTTGGATTAGCTAACGAATTTAACGGAAAAGTAAATATGAGATTTGATGATACTAATCCTTTAAAAGAAGATGAAGAGTATGTAAACTCAATTAAAGAAGATGTTAAGTGGTTAGGATTTAACTGGGATAACTTATTCTTTGCATCTGACTATTTCGATGAAATGTACAAAAGAGCTATCGTATTAATCAAAAAAGGTAAAGCATATGTATGTGATTTATCTCAAGAAGAAATAAGAGAAACTCGTGGTACTTTAACTGAACCAGGTAAAGAAAGTCCATACAGAAATAGATCTGTAGAAGAAAACTTAGATTTATTCGAAAGAATGAAAAATGGTGAATTTAAAGATGGAGAAAAAGTTTTAAGAGCTAAAATAGATATGTCTTCTCCAAACTTAAACTTCAGAGACCCTGTTATATACAGAATCTCTCACAGCACTCACCACAATACTGGTGATAAATGGTGCATATACCCAATGTATTCATTTGCTCATCCTCTAGAAGATGCTATAGAAGGAATAACTCACTCTATCTGTACTCTAGAATTTGAAGATCAAAGACCACTTTATGATTGGGTTGTTAGAGAATGCGAAATGGAAAGTGTTCCAAGACAAATTGAGTTTGCTAGACTTAACTTAACAAACACAGTTATGAGTAAAAGAAAATTAAAATTATTAGTTGACGAAGGTGTAACTGATGGATGGGATGACCCTCGTATGCCTACTATATCAGGTGTTAGACGTAGAGGTTTCACTCCAGAAGCTATAAGAGCATTCTGTAATGAAATAGGTGTTGCTAAAGCTGACTCTACAGTTGACTCTAGACTTTTAGACCACTTCTTAAGAGAAGACTTACAACAAAAAGCTCCTCTTGCCATGGCAGTTTTAAAACCTTTAAAATTAGTTATAACTAACTATCCAGAAGGTCAAACTGAAATGTTAGAAGTTGAAAACATGGCTAAAAATGAAGAAGCTGGTACAAGAATGGTTCCATTCAGTAGAGAACTTTACATCGAAAGAGATGACTTCATGGAAGAACCAGTTAAAAAATACAGACGTTTCTTCGTTGGAAATGAAGTTAGATTAAAAGGTGCTTACTTCGTTAAATGTACAGACTTTGTAAAAGATGAAAATGGAGAAATAGTTGAAATCCACGGTACTTATGACCCTGAAACTAAGAGTGGTTCTGGATTTACTGGAAGAAAAGTAAAAGGAACTGTTCACTGGGTAGATGCAAACAACTGTGTACCTTGCGAATTTAGATTATTCGAGCCATTAATATTAGATAATGATCCAGAAAATGAAGGTAAACACTTCTTAGATCAAATAAACCCTAATTCACTTGAAGTTTTACAAGGTTATGTTGAACCAACTCAAATAAAAGACGCTAAACCACTTGACAAATTCCAATTTGTTAGAAATGGATTCTACAGTGTTGATACTAAATACACTACTGATGATAAATTAGTATTCAATAGAATAGTTCCATTAAAAAGCTCTTTTAAATTAGAAAGTAAATAAGCTTAAATATCAAAAGGACATCTCACTATTTTTTAGTGGAATGTCCTTTTTATTTTAATTATTTGGGCTTGCTTTTAACCCTTTAACTAATTCCTTAAAATAATCTAAGAAAGATCTCATCTTATCTTTATCTTTTAATTTATCTATATATATACTTGGTCTTGTAAGCAAATCACTATCATTTAAACTTATTTCAAAAATCTCATTAAGTTTTTCTTTTATTTCTTGCTTTTTATCTTGATTAAAATATGGTTCTTTATAAAATTTAAAATAGATTTCCATTTTAACAGATGATGGATAAGCATATACTGCAAACAATCTATTTTCTTGTTTTTTAGTATATGAAGGTACAAAACTTGGACTTTTCTTTCCTTTTCCCCAATTTATTTCACATCCAAAACTTCTAAATCCAGCTAATATAACATTGCAAACATCCACTAATTCTTCATCTACATCTTTTACTGCCATCAAAAACCCTTCTTCAGTCCATGAAGTTTTATTTTTTAAAGCTATAGACCTGCTTGTCTTGCCTATTATTATAGGTACAAATGTCTTTATTTTACGATCTGATTCAAACTGTTTAATTTCTACACCAAGTACTTCAGTATTTACCATTTGATTGTTTAAAAATTGTATTATATTTTTTAAAGAATCTGGTATTTCATCTGCTACAAATAGTAACCTTATTTTACCTTCTTTTAAATTACTCTCTACGTTGTTCCAAAATAAATTTTCACTTTTTTCATCTATATCTAATTCATCACAAATACTTTTGTTTTGTTGTTCATATAAATCTCTAATAGTGTCTATTGACCAATATTTAATTGCATTCGCTGCATAGTCTAACATTTGCCCAACAACTTCACGTCTTATTCTCGTATCACTACTTCTTTTTACTTCTACAAAAGTTGGTATTGCATCTTGATCTATGAATAAGTGGTCCAAAAACCATCTATCATTTCCACCATCTTCTCCTGGAACCCCCATTTCTCTTGCAATAAAAATCCATTTTCTTGGATTATCTGGTGAAATTTGATCTCCCGCTAATATATTTGGATATTTTTCTATTAACTCTTGAAATATAGCTTCATTTTCATACTTACTTTCTTTAAGCTCTAAAATTTTGTTATCTTCACTTACTACAAATATACTCCCGCTCATACATATCCTCCTTATGATAAGTATTTTTCAAAGTAATCTCTATATATTAATTATCTTATTTCAATAAATTCTATATTTCGATAAATAATCCTTTTTATATATATATAATTCTACTTTATGCAAAAAATACCCAATTTTAAACAGTATATATTTTCTATACTTTTGTTTAAAATCAGGTATCTCTATATTACCATAACCATAACGTATTGAATCTATTTTGTTTTCTCTACCTTAAATCTAGGTTTATATTGTGAAAGCTCTTTATTCTTATATGTAAAAGCATTTTTAGGACAAATATTTATACATCTTTGACAAAATAAACAATCCTTAGTATAGCTCGCAACTTTATCTATTTTTATACATCCAAGTGGACATGATTTTTCGCATAGTTTACAATTTATACATTTATCATTATCTATATTGATTTTTTTGTTTATTGATTTTATAAACATAGGATAAACCATTTTATAAACTAAATTAATCATAAATACCATAAATTTATTTCTAGGGTATAATTTCGTTTCACCGTCTAAAAACGATTTTAAACTAGCTTCTATAATATCATTGACATTAGTTATCATTTCATCTTGTTTTTCGTCTTCTGTTCTTTTAAAAAAGAAATTATACACGTTATTTGGCATAGGAACGTATATACAGTAAGTTACGTTTAAGTTTGGCATATTATTAATAAAATGTTGATATGCAGTTGAATCTTTTTCAGATGCCTGTGTCGCAAATAACATACATTTATTTTTATAATTTTTTAAATTATCTTTTGCATATTTAATTAAAATTTCAGGATATCTATCTATATAAATAGGTCCGCCTATTATAAGATATTTATAGTGAGTCGGTATTATTTTGTCTTTTTCGATATTTATTAAATCTAATTCTTCACCCCATTGTTGTAGTTTTTTTGCTATATTTTGAGCTACAAATTTTGTATTCCCAGTTCCAGAAAAATATATAATTCCAATTTTATTCCCCATAATACCACCCCTTTTTATATCTTTATTCATATCCTAAAAGTTGTATTCCATCTTTAATACATTCTATTGTAAGAGGGAAATCAGGCCCTTTTTCACCGTCTATATCGGTTCCAAGTTTATCTTCACATTCAATAGTTACTTTCTTAGTTTTGAAAAATAGTATTTCATTTTCGTTATACCCTTCAAGATGTTCACCTTTTAATATATTTATTAAAAGCGGCAATGTCTTTGGTATTGGCATCCCCTTTACGATAATTACATCTAAGTATCCATCATCTATCTCTGCTTTGTAAGCTAGATTTATATTTCCAGCACTCTTTCCATTAAACACAAGCATAAGATACATATCGCCATCATAATTCATCTCGTCTGAAGTTACTTTAATTTTAAATTGTCTCATATTTAAAGCTTCTTCAATTCCCTTTATATAATAAGAGACTTTGCCGATAGTATTTTTAAAATCTGGATTAATTTTTTGCGAAACATCAGTAAACATACCGGCACTAGCGACATTTATAAAATATCTATCGTTTATTTTTCCTATATCGACGTATTTAGGTTTTGATGAAATTATTTTTTCAATACACTTTTTAACATCGTGTGGGTAATTTATAGCATTTGCAAAGTCATTTGCAGTTCCAGAGGGCAATATTCCTATAGGAATGTCTATTTCTAGCTTTTTTATTATATTTATAAGTAAATCTATAGTCCCATCGCCACCAGATAATAATACATGGTCGTAATTATCATCTATATCCCAAAAAGCATCCTCATTTGGACGAGTTTTTGTAAGTCTATACGGCACTACACAATAATCATATGCTTGATATATTTGAATTATAGTGTCTATTTCATTTTTTATTCTTTTATCTCCTGAGTTTGGATTATAGATAAATTTTACTTTTTTCATAATTCCTTGCAATATCTCCTTTTCTTATTTTATTTACACATTATAATCAATTTATTAAATTTATATGAATAGCAATAATATATTAAAATTCAAAAACTATTTTTTTACTCTAAGAAGTCTATCAAGGTATATTGATTTTACTTGGTCCCTTGCTAAGAGTTGTTTTACTGGAGACATTTTTAAAATTGCAGAAAGTATAGAAGCCATGACTCTGTGATTTTTAAAAGCCTCAGTTTCTGAAATAAGATCTAGCAAAGTCCCTTTTTCAATCGCTTGAAGTACTACTCTATGTACTGAACTCGATGGAGTTATTATTTTTTCTTGCCTTCTTTTTAAAATTATACTTCCTTTATGGCAATTTCTAGCGCAAACCCCACATCCTAAACATACGTCATAATCTATATCTACCTTTTTATTTCCATTTTCGTCTTTAATTAGACTTATAGCATCTATTGGACATGCTTTTTCACATTTGCCACATTTTACACAAGATTCATCATTTACACTTGGGTAAAAAGCTGTAGTTTGAACTGGATGCATATTACCGAATTTTTTAGCTGCTAAAAGTGCCTCACAACAACATCCACAGCAGTTACAAATAAATGTAACTCCCTCTCTTACATTTTCACCACATTGAACAAGATTATGCTCATAAGCTTGATGTAAAAGCTCCTTGCATTCAACAGCATCAACTCGTCTTGCGTAATTATTTTGTATTAGTGAGTTTGCAGTATTTCCAAAAGTCATACATATATCCATAGGTGCATCACACGCCATGCCCATATGTTGCATCTTATGTCTGCAATAACACATACCAACTGCTATATGTTTTGAACTTTCTATTATATGAGTTGCCCTTTCAAAATCAAGTATATCGACTTGATTTTCATTAGTTAATACTTCTTCTTGAACATAAACTCTACCTAATTTAGTTTCTGATGAATAAAATAAATCTTTTATAAAATCCTCTTCAACATTTAAATATTGATAGTAAAGTTCTGATAGTAATTTTTGATCTATATCTCCCCTAGTTCTCATAAGAGCAAATTCTATAAATCCTGCCATTGGTGGAGGTAATATGTATTTTTTCCCCTTTTCATCTTCAACATCTAAAAGTATCGCCCTTGATGCCAAAGTATCTAGTACTTTTAGAGCTTCGTCATATGTCATTGTCCAAATTCTAGCTGCTGTTTTAACCCTAAAAGCCCCTATTGGAAGTTGTGATACTAAATCAGCTTCTCTTTCTGTAAATAAAACACTAAGTATTTGATAAAGCGTTTTTGATTCAGGCGCACCTTGTGGAAATTTATTTAATCTATCTACTAAGTTTTTGTATTCTTTTTTTGCACTTATATGCGACATTTTATCATCTCCTATTTCGTTATATTAAGCAAATCTCTAAGTATTGCAGCTGCTGCGTTTAGAGGTGATGATGCACCACCTATTACTGTTATATCCCCTAAGATATCTGTTTTATAATGTACCCCTTTATTTTTTCCATCCACAAAATAAAGAGGATGATATTTATCTATTGATATCGGTTTTACTTCAAATTCAAAATTCCCGTTTAAGTAAAAGGCTCTTCCAATTAATTTTGTCTTTTTACCTGAAAAATTATCTAATAACAAATCATTTAATTTAATATCTGTTATTCCTTTAATATCTAATTTATCAAATTCAAAGTCAACATCCCATATAACCTTGCTCAAAATAGCCATTTTAATCCCCGTATCAATCCCCAAAACGTCTAGCGAAGGATCTTTTTCTGCAATATTTAAATCTTGAGCTTTTTTCAAGGCATCTTTGTATTCAACTTTGTTTTTTAACATTTCTTCTAATATAAAGTTTGTTGTCCCATTTAAAACACCTATAATTTCTGTAACTTGTGCTCCTAATACATCTTTAGTCCCAACATTTACAGATGGAAGCGCACCCCCTGTTGTACATCCTATTTTTAACTCTACATTGTTTTTTAGAGCTAAATTTTTAAGATTGTTATAGTAAAGCAAAATAGGTCCTTTGTTTCCTGTTACAACATTTATTTTATTTTCCAGTGCACCTTTTATATGAGTGTATCCTGGTTCACCATTTATTATATTTGTGCTTGTAAGCTCTATTAAAATATCTACGTCTTTATTTTTTAATATGTCTTTAAATGATATATCTGACCATAAAGGATGGTTTTGTATTTTGTTATTTGAACTTGTGTATTTGATTATCTCATCTATATCAAGTCCATCTTTATTGTAAATGCCACCATCTCTTTTTATAACGTATTTTAACTTTGTATTTTTAGGTAACAAATCTTTTTTTATTTGTAATAATTTTATAAAAGATTTCCCAACTTCCCCAAAACCGATTAAAGCAATATTACTCATAAATCCTCCTTTTTAAATTTACATAAGTATTATTTTATACATATTTTCCCAAAATTTCTACAGTTTTGCAGTATATATTGAAAATTTTATAGATATATCTATATTTTGCAATAAAGAAATCTTTATTCTAAGCAAAAAATACCCCCAGCTATTATAACTGGGGATATTTCTCATTCTGTATATGTGTCATCTATTTTAACTTCTTCAACTTCAACTTCAAAATCATTTTCGTTATATGTATCTATAATGCTATTATCTTCATATGTGTCGTGTATTTCTATATATTCATTCTCACTAAATTCATAGTTCGTAAAATCTCTCATAGCATACCTCCATATTCTTATTTAATATAATTATACTATTTTTGCCATGCAAATATTGTAGTTTTTTTGTATAAAAATTATTTTTTTCATAACATATTATTATATATATTTTTATTATATTTTTTACAATCTTTATTTTAAACATTTTAAAAAGGAGTATAAATCTTGCAGCTAGATTTATACTCCTCTTGACACTTTATCGTGTTTGGATGGTGAATTATCCTTTTTAAAATTTTAATTTATTAATTTAAATAAATCCTAAATAAAGTTATTTTTTAAATTGTGAACTATTGATTTCCGACAATTTTTTTCAATGCTAAACCTGCAGTTCCTAAAATAACAACAAACGCCACTGACATAAAAATCCAAGCTACACCAGTCATAATCGTTACCCCCTATACTAATTTTGGTTTTAGATTGCTTTTATTTTGTTAAGTTATTATTATATTGTTAATTAAATTATATAATAATTTTCAGTAAATTCAATATATTCTGATTAGTTTTTACGTAGTCTTAACACGTGGAGTTTTATTTTACAATTTCTTAACAAAACGCTTGTCTTTTCTTTACACAGTTTTAACATATTTATATTTTGCTATCTGTACAATTACTTCTGTCTTTAGTTTCTATATATTTATATATTTTTTCATATCTAAGTTCCATTGCACCTCATTATAAATTATAAAACTTTACTTATTTTTGAAAGACTACTTTTTGAACATATTCACTATCTCATCTATATAATAAAGTAATGAAAACTTGAAGGTTGGTGATAATATGGAATTTACTCCAGATAAACTTGAAATTACGCTTATAGATCCTGTAACAGAAAATGGACCTGTGGAAGGTAGAAAATATACTCTTACACATTCTGATGAGACTGGGATGCTTTTTTTAGATATAGGCAATGTATATAATTACTCTGCAATAGACCAAGATTTGCGTGATGAGGTTTTAGGTAGATGGCTTCTACCTGATAATGCACCTCCTATGCTAATTTTTTATGCATATGTAGGTTGTGAGGACTTTGAAAGTGCTGCTAAACGTTATAAAATATTTAAATCTCACATGGAAATGGCTTTAGCTGCAATAATCTATGGTGATAGCGTATTATTTGATAATTTTCCTGAATTAGTCAATGCACCTATTTACGTTAAATTCGATTCGACAGTTCCAAATTTTAATAATTATGAATTTTACGGTAATGTAGAATATTTTATATCATAAACATCAAAAAGGGCTATCGCATATCAATGCAATAGCCTTTTTTCAAAACTTTAAATTAAGCGTACATCTCTTTTAATTTCTTTTGTATATCTTTATTTTCAAGATAATCTTCTAAAGTAGTTTTTCTATCCATTATTCCGTTTGGAGTGAACTCTATTATTCTGTTTGCTAGAGTTTGTATCATCTCGTGGTCGTGAGAAGAGAATAATAATACTCCAGGGAATTTTTCTAACCCTTTATTTACTGATGTTATAGACTCTAAGTCTAAGTGGTTAGTTGGGTCGTCTAAAACTAATACGTTAGCGTTTGAAAGCATTAGTTTCGAGAACATACATCTAACTTTTTCTCCTCCTGATAAAACGTGAGCTTCTTTTAATGCTTCTTCACCACTGAATAACATTCTTCCTAAGAATCCTCTTATGAAGCTTTCACTTTTTTCTTCAGAGTATTGTCTTAACCAGTCAACTAGTGAGTATTCGATACCATCGAAGAACTCGTTGTGGTTTTTAGGAAGATAACTTTGAGAAGTTGTAACTCCCCATTTGAAAGTACCGCTATCTGGAGTGTCAAGTCCCATTATTATGTTGAATAATGCAGTTATAGCCATTTCATCTCCCATGAAAGCAACTTTGTCATCTCTATCTAATCTGAATGTTACGTTATCTAAAACTTTAACACCGTCTATAGTTTTTGTTAATCCTTCAACTTCTAATACTTCGTTTCCTATTTCACGCTCTGGAGTGAATCCAACGTATGGGTATCTTCTTCTTGAAGGTTGTATTTCTGATACTTCTAATTTTTCAAGTTGTTTCTTTCTTGAAGTCGCTTGTTTTGCTTTAGAAGCATTTGAGCTGAATCTTGCGATGAACTCTTTTAATTGAGCTATTTTTTCTTCAGCTTTTTTGTTTTGATCTTTCATAAGTTGTAGAGCTAATTGACTTGATTCATACCAGAAATCGTAGTTACCTACGTATATTTTGATTTGACCAAAGTCAACGTCAACTATATGAGTACATATTTGGTTTAAGAAGTGTCTATCATGTGATACAACGATTACGATAGAATCTTCAAGTTCCATTATGAAATTGTTTAACCATTCGATTGATTTGAAATCTAAGTGGTTAGTAGGTTCGTCAAGAAGTAGTATTTCTGGTTTACCGAATAAAGCTTGAGCAAGTAATACTTTAACTTTTTCTCCACCTTCTAATTCTTTCATTTGTTTGTAGTGTAATTCTTTGTCTATTCCAAGACCCATTAATATTTTTTCTGCATTAGTTTCTGCATCCCATCCATCAAGTTCAGCGAATTCTCCTTCAAGTTCTGCAGCTTTTATACCATCTTCTTCTGAGAAGTCTTCTTTCATGTATAATGCATCTTTTTCTTTCATTATTTCGTATAATCTAGCATGACCCATTATAACAACGTCTAAAACAGTATCTTCATCGTATTTGAAGTGGTCCTGTCTAAGAACTGACATTCTTTCTTTTTCAGTTATGCTTACACTTCCTGTGTTTGGTTCTATATCTCCAGCTAATATTTTAAGGAAAGTAGTTTTTCCTGCACCATTAGCACCTATTATTCCATAACAATTTCCTTTAGTAAACTTTAAATTTACGTCTTTATATAATTCCTTATCTCCAAATCTAAGTCCTACATTAGTTACTTGTAACATTTAGTTTAGTTCCTTTCTTTCAATATATTTAAATTTTACACAATAAGATTAATATTATAATAAATTCATTTATAAGTCAATAATATCTTAATGGAAAAATCCCACGCCATAATATTTTTTATGTGTGGGATTTGTATTATCGTATATATTTCTTAATTTATTAAAATTATATATCTTTTTAGTCTAATTTGATATAGTAGATTTTTGTTAATTTCTTAAATAAGCTATTTTCATAGTTTTTTGATCTTTTGCTTTTTCGTTATATGAAAATACCATATCTATATTAGATTCTGTTATATCTTTTAGAGCATTTATTACTTCGTTTAAGTAAATTAAAGTGTTATCTCCAGCAGCCTCACTACATTCTGCAAGTAAAAGACCTTTTTTAAGTGTTAATTCACCTTCACTTTTGTAGAAGTCTTCTTCTAACATTTTTGCAAGCTCAGCATGATTTTTATCAAGCTCGAATTCTTTAACTGAGTAAGACACTGCCCCTTTGCTTTGGAATATTTCTTTTAAGTCACTTAAATCTACGTATATTAAAGTTTCTTCGTCCATAGCTTCACTTATAAGATTTATCATATCCATTGTAGTTTCTAAGTTGTATTTGTTTAGTTTGAACTCTTTATCTACACCTATATCTTCTTTATTTTCTTTTAAACATATATCAAGTCCTATACATAAAACTCTTCTTTCTTGTGCCATAAAAGATATTGCTTTAAGTATATTCACAACATCTTTGTCTGAGCTATCGTATAACATATATAAAACTTCTATTCCGTCTAATAAGCCTCTTACGAACTCTTTGTCTACGTCTTTAGTTACTTTTATATTTTCAAAGCTAGCATTTTTTTGTAAATTATGTTTTATATCTTCTAAATAATTTATTGCTTCGTCACCTACTGCAATTACTTTTGTGTATTTTTCTTCCATATCATTAAGCCTCCTTTATATTAAAAATAGATGGGTATTTAGAACTTATAATTTTAAATAAAGGAACACCAATAATAGTTACAACTCCAAATTCACCTATTCCAACTTGTAGCATACTAAGTATAAGTGGGTATTTAAAGAATACATTTAACATAAGTCCTATTATAAGTGCATTAATAAGTACTGGCCATAAAGATGCTACCCAAATAGCATATTTGCTTTTTATAAACTTAGGCGTAACGTAGATTAAATAAGCACTTACAAATGTTGCAAAAGTACCACATATTATATCAGCAAGACCATAAGGTCCTAATAAGTTTGCTATTAAACATCCTATTGTTAAACCGACGATATAATCAGCATTTACAAATGCTAAAAGAACAAGCACTTCTGATAATCTAAATTGAACTGCTCCATAACTAATTGGATTTAATCCAACTGTTAAAGCTGCATAGATAGATGCAACTATCGCTGTCTTTACTATTCTATTAGTTGTCAAAAAATCTCCTCCTTCATATATAGTCTTAAATGAATACATTTCATTAATAATCTTATATTATTTAAATATTACGTATATGAATTATATTACAAAAAAGATAATAACTCAATATTTAAATACTTAGTTATTTATTTCCAATTGTATATTTTTTATTCATAATTTTATTGTCATATAATCCTAAATGATATCATAAATTTGAATAGATATCTTATAAGAAGGTGTTATTATGAAAAATTTAGAACGTTATAGAAGAAGTATAAAGTCAGAAGCCTTAAGCAGCGTGTTGCTTTTAATTTGTACAATAAGCGCACTTTGTATTGCAAACAGTTCTTATGAAGGGATTTACAATAAAATCATTTTTGATAATTTATTTTTCAGGTTTCCACTAAATGAATTTATAAATGATTTTTTAATGTTTTTCTTCTTTTTAAATGTAGGTCTCGAAATTAAAGAAAATATCTTATATGGAAATTTATCTTCTATAAAGAAGGCATCTTTTCCAGTTATCGGTTCAATCGGTGGGGTCATCGTCCCCGCGATAATATTTTTGATTTTCAATTTTAGAACTGATTACATAAACGGATTTTGTATTCCAATTTCCACAGACATCGCATTTGCAGTCGGCATATTTTACATATTTAAAAACCATATAAATCCTCAAGCTAGGTTATTTTTACTTACACTTGCCGTTGTCGATGATTTGATTTCGATACTTGTGATTGCAATATTTTTTACACAAGATATAAATACGACTTATTTAATTGTAGCAATTTGTGTAATGCTTATTTTAATTGTAGCAAATAAGGTGTTTCATATAGAAAATATCCCTTATTATATTTTCAGCGGACTTATTTTGTGGTATTTGATAAATTGTAGCAATGTCCATCCTACAATAAGCGGTATTTTGTTAGCTATATGTATACCTGCCAAAGCTTATAACGGCAAAAAAAGTGTATTAGAGATTTTGCAAGAAAAATTATCTCCTTTTACAAACTTTATCGTTATACCTTTATTCGCATTTGTAAATAGCGGAGTTTCTTTAGATATTACTACTAATTTGGGGGCTAGCGAAAGACTTTACTTTGGAATATTATTTGGGCTTGCATTCGGAAAACCTCTCGGCATAACTTTATTTACATATGTTTTTTCAAAATTAAAACTTGTAAGTAGACCTAAGGGTCTCGATTTTTACTCTGTATTTTTAGTTTCATTAATAGCTGGAATTGGATTTACGATGTCGATATTTATGTGTGAACTTACTTTTTCATATGATTTTGAACTTATAAATCTGTGTAAATTCGCAATACTAAGCGCTTGTATTTTATCGGTTGCCTTGACTTCTGTTTTTATATTTGTAAATGAATTTTTAAAAAGTAGAAGACATAATTTTAGATTTGCTCAAAAATAAATATAAATATTATTTCATGAGAAAATATAGAATTTTTTCCATATTTTGTGTACAATATATCTGTTACAATAAAAAGGGGAGGGACGATTATGCCACTTAAAATACCAAAAACTTTACCAGCATATTCCGTTTTATCAAATGAAAATATTTTCGTCATGGACACAGAAAGATCTATGCGACAAGATATAAGACCATTAAAAATAGCTATACTAAATTTAATGCCTCTTAAAATACAAACTGAAAACCAACTACTTAGATATTTATCTAATTCACCTATACAAGTAGAAATAACTTTACTTAATGTAAAAAGCCACGAATGTAAAAACACTTCAAGTGAACATTTAGATAAATTCTACACTCATTTTGACGATATTAAAAATGAAAAATTCGACGGTTTAATAATAACAGGGGCTCCAGTTGAACTTTTAGAATTTGAAGAAGTTGAATATTGGGATGAATTAGTCGAAATTATGGAATGGAGCAAGAAAAATGTCTTCTCAACTATACATATATGTTGGGCTGCACAAGCTGCACTATACCATTATTATGGAATACAAAAACACGTTTTAAAAGATAAATTATCAGGAATATTTGCACATAAAGTAAATAATCCATCGGCAACTTTAACAAGAGGGCTAAACGATATGTTCTACGCTCCACATTCTAGACATACAGAGGTCAGAAAAGAAGACATCTTAAAAGTAGACGAATTAGAAATTTTATCTGAATCAGAAAAAGCAGGAGCATTTATAATATCTACTGAAGATGGAAGAAAAATATTTGTAACAGGCCATCTAGAATACGATACTGACACATTACAACAAGAATATGTCAGAGACTTTAACAAAGGTATGAATCCGCTTATACCTGAAAATTACTATCCTAATGGAGATACACAAAGCGAACCTGTAAACACTTGGAGATCAAACGCCAATTTATTCTATGGCAACTGGTTAAATTACCAAGTTTATCAAAATACACCATATGATATTAATAAGATTGGCGAAAAGATGAGTTTACGTAGTGATTCATATGAAGCTGATGAGAATTAGTATTTTTTGAACGCTGAAAGTTTTTTGGCGTTCTTTTTTTATGACGCTGGGATTCTTTTTAACGACTTTGTGATGGTTTTTGTTATTAATTTTTTAATACTATTTCCTACTGGGAATTTATTATTTTATTGTTTTTAGAGTATAAAAAATAGAACAGTACTGTGTACTGCCCTATATAAATTCAATAAATATCTATGTATATTAATCAACTCCCAATGCTTTAAATACAGCGTCTTCTGGTGAAGTATAAAATGAAGTTTGAAACTTAGCAAATAATTCTGGTGGCACAGTAGTTAAATCAGGAGCACTGCTCATTGGAAGTAAAACTTTTTTTGCTCCTGCATCAAAACATACTTGAAGTACATTTGCAAGTTCTTCTATTTTATTAATTGTTCCACCTATGCTAAATGAACCTAATACTGCTAGTTGACTTTGAACTGGTTTATTCATAGCACCAGAACATAATCCAACAAAAGCTGCAAGAGAAAGTTCAGGAGTTAATCCAACTCCAGCTATATCCTGTACATACATCATATAATCTCTATTTGTAAGACTTATAGATGCACTTATATTTTTGCTATTGGCTCTAAAGTATTTAAATGCAGTTTCGATTGATTCTTTTGCCTCTCTATCAGATGCTAGTCCACTTTTTTCAAATTTACCATTTCCATTTATAACTTCAGTTTCAATTTTATAAACACCAATCATACTATTTTTACCTCTAGCTACAGTGTAAACATGACCTGCACGATTCATTCCCTCTGGTATAATCTTTCCACCACCTTGTTCTGGAACTGATACAAATTCTTCATTGAAAGTTTCATTGTCTATATAAGAAAATTGAACATCATAAAATTCCATACCACCTATTTTTTTAAGTTGTTCTTTTACACGTCTTCTTCCTACTAAAGCATATCTTAATATTTCTTCTATTTCATCTTTCCCAAATTCACCATTTGGATAAATCAATTTAACCATACCTGATACAGTTTTACGCACTGCAATAGTATCCCTTTGATTTAAATTGTTTCCAAGTTTAAAATACTTATCTATACTGTCAGAGAAGTTTCTTTTTCTCATTTCTCTTAAAAACTCAGATAGATAATCTGTTATAAATCCATAATCATTAGTAAAAAATTCAGGTCTCATTTTAGGTATTTCCCAACCTGGCAAATAATAATGAATTCTATCAAAAAACGCACTATCACTACTCATAGCATCTGGGAATGGTTCAAACAAATGTGATGTTTTTATTAATGATTCCACACTTTGATTTATATTCCCCACAAATACCATAGAGGCAGATGCATTTTTCTCTTCACGCCCCCTCGCAAAAGATCCAGATGCCATATAATCTTTCATTATTTGTATTCCATCTTTATCTTTAAAATTAATTCCCGCAACTTCATCAAATGCAACAGTATCCCACATACCTACAAGCCCTATTTGTTTAGAACTCATATTGTAAAATAAATTTGCCACAGTAGTTTGTCCACCTGATACCAATATAGAATTAGGAGAAATCTCTTTATATAGATGTGATTTACCTGTTCCACGAGGCCCAAGTTCGCATAAGTTGTAATTATTTTCAACAAGAGGCACCATTCGAAGCAGTAAATGCCATTTAACCTTTTCATCTAAAGTAGTCGGCTCCATACCTATGCTTCTAATTAAAATATCTATCCATTCATCCTTTGTAAAGTTTTTTCTGCCCTCCATAATTTCATCTAAATCAAGATTAGGCATTTGTATAGGTGTCAAATTAGATATATTAAATGGAGATGCATCTTTAACATCTTCATCAAAGAAATAATCCATTTTTAATATACACCAAATTCCACCACCTAATAACTTATCAAAATCTTTAACATAATGAGGTGCTATTGGTACGCCTTTTAATCCCAAATTAGAAAACTCAGCTTCATATAAATCCTTTTTTGCATTTAGTTTAACTGTAAGCTTATCTATAACTGTAAACTTTCCAAGTTCTCTAATTTTTGATTTTATCTTTTCAGCTTCATCAGGTCTAACAAAATTATCAGCTAATATTTTCTTTACTCTCTCTACCCCCTCAGCTATACTTTCCTCATCCTCAGTTGCACAATACATCCCAAGCAAATACTCTAGTACATAAACTGGTACATTTGCTCCTTCTTTAATTTTTTTAGTCAAATCCTTGCGTACAACTCTTCCCGCAAAATGCTCATTTAATTTTTTATCTAAATTGTCCATCCCTTCACCCCTTATAAAAAAATCGCCTCATATACTATAATTATAGTCCTATAAAGCGATTTAAAACATTAAAATTCAAAATCATCTTGAATTGCAATATCTATAACAAATTCATATTTTTTATATTCATTATTTATCTCATTATTATCTTCTAACATAACTAGATAATATTTAGAATTTTTGTCATATCTTATACTGCTCTTTAAAGCAAATCTCTCTTTAAATACCCTTTCCTCAGCATTAGGTGATTTATTGTCAGCGATTATGCTTATCTCATTAGAAATTACATTACCAGCTTCATCTTCAAAACGAGCTTTTAGCATAATAGGCTGCTTTTTATCTTCTACCATATCTTTTTGGAAGAAGTTTATAGTAAATCTAGGTGTAGTTATCTTTTTGCTTATAGTACTCATTTCAACTTCTACATAAGATTCTTCTATACTTGCAGATTTTTTATTTCCTTTAAACTTAATAACTGGAACAACTATCTCCTGTGGCATAATTCCTCCATGAACATAATTACTTCCTGCACCCTGTTTTGCAAATCGAACTTCTCCCCTTGGAACAGTAACAAATTTTTCGCCTTTATTTGATAATATATAATCCATAGAGAAAGTAAGTGTTCCATCTTGTTTTGTAAATTTATCGCTTATAGCATATCTTCTTGAATATTTATCATCAGATTGATAATTTATTTTTTCAGTAGTTTTTATGCTACCCCTTCTATATAAAAATCCATGATCTGATGTTATATAAATATTAACAGCATTTAATCTGTTTACAAGGTTATTTACTAATTGCTTAAGCTCGACAAAAGCCTCCTCACAAGCCTCAAACACTTCCCTTTCAGTAGATGCATTATCTCCTCTGGCATCTATAACATTGTGATAAATATAGATTACCTTTTTGCCTGTAAATACTTTTTTAAACTCACTAGAAGATAAATATTCTAAATCTTTATAAGTTATAGCTAGTGAATTAGAATTTTTAGATTTAAGTATTTTATCTCTATTTGAAGTTCCTTCACTGCTTATATTATCTGCATATACATTGTTTTTTTCGTCCAAAGTTATATTTTTATTAGGAAGCAAACTCGCCATTCCAAGCTTAGTACAAGAAGGTAGCACACCTTGAAGCACATCAACAGTTGCATTTCCCTTAGCTTCTGTATTTAATATATCACTAAATTCTTTAGCACAATCGTATCTAAAAGCATCAGATATTATCACAAATACTCTTTCCTTACTTAAATTATGCGGTTCTATATAATTTGAATAAAAAGCCTTTTGAGATATAACTCCTGGAATGTTCCACTCAGTTTTTAAATTATAATCAACAGTACTAGACCACTTAACTGACAATTCATCTAAATACCAATTAGTATAAATTTGTTCTATACTTTGCATAAGATCGTATAGTATATCCTTGTCTTGGATTTTGTCATAAGCCACATAAAACTTTCTATAAGCCTTATCGATTAAATAATACGAATTTTCACCGTTATTGTAATATGCTTCTATCATCTCATAAGGCGATTTTTCTTTTATATAATCTATATTGTCCTTCAGTCTAAATAAATTAATAGCCTGTTCTAAAGCATCGTAGTAGTTTTTATAATCAGGATACCAATTTAAACTCTTTCTTTTGTTTATAATTTCTTCATACTTGTCAAACTCATCAGCTCCACTTATAAGAACATCTACTATATTTTTAATTGTAACTTCATCAAAATATCTAAACGTATCACATTTTATAAAATCCTCTTCATTTAATTTTGATACTACCTCTTCTAATTTAATTACATGTTGCACTTTATCAGCTAGTTTTTTATATGTATCAGAATCTTCTCTATCGTTCATAAAATGATTTATAAAAATAGAACAGTTTGACTTTTTATCAGATATATATTCTGTGTAACTCTTTGGTAACTGCTTGTCTATCTTTTCATCCAAATCCGTAATAGCTAAAAGTATCATCAACTTTCCTATACTTTTTTCTTCTAAATTATATCCATAGTATTTAGAACATAACTCCCAAAATGCATCTATATCCCCAAATTTTTTTATATTTTCTAGATACTTTTTATCTTTATTTAAAAATTCTCTTAATAATACTTTCGTCACTTCCTCAAAATCAAGCACAGATAACTTACAAAGAACAGATAAAACTGCTATATGTATATTTTCTTCTGTATAATTATCTATATCTAATTTTTTAAAAGCGGAATATCTTTCTTTATTATTAAAGAACTTTGAATAATTTTTTATAATCGGAGTAAGTGATTTATCTTTTATATTTAAATCTCTCATTGTAACAGTTGTTTTGTCAGTTGAAAATTCTATACTGTATTTTAATACATCAAGTAGCCAATCTTCTCGTGGTGATGGCTTAGGCATGTTGGCATAGATTAGTATATTTGATGTTGTGTCTTCTTTTTCTAATATGTATCTAGTTTTAAAGTAGTTGTTTTGTTTAAGTTTTAGTATTTTTACATTTTGTATGTTTATGTTATCTATATCTTCAATAAATTCTCCCTCTGCATCATACCAAAATACTATATGACGTGGGTTTTCGTTTATTAGTGGTTCATTAAATATTTCTGTTAGTACTTTTGTTATTTCATCAAGATTCATGAGTTCACCGTCTTTCTTTTTTATTTCTAGTATATTATATAATTTTGTGGTGAGGTTTTGTATGTGTTTTGCAAAACTAAAAAATTTACTTTTTTTAATTTATCTATCTAACATATGTTGTGTTAATATTCTTGCGACACCAATTCTTTTTTCAAACATCAAATCCCAAATTTCTAAACATTTATCTGCAACTTCTCTTAAATCCTTACTTTTACTTTGATAACATTGATCATATAATCTTATTATTAAAGTAGATAATTCAGTAGCTAATCCCCAATAATTTTCTTCAGTTTTTGGATAATCTAATACTATATTAAATGATAGAGCCAAAATTATATCACTATATTCAATAATATTTAAAACGTTCTCCTCAACATATTTTGCAAATGAACGAACAATTTTTCTTCCCATATGTGATTTTACAACATCAATTATAAAGTCTTTATCTTTTTTTAAATCCACTAAATTATCATAAAATATTCTTGACAAAACATTTTCTATATCTATATTTAAATCTAAAATTTTTTTAATTAATTCTTTAGCTACTTTACTATATTCTTTTTTATTAATATATATAATCGCCATTTCTATTATATATTTCGCTTGTTCTGTGTTCATATCTTTTGAATTTATAACACTTTCATATCTTCTATGTCTTATATACATTTCAGATATAATATATGAAGCGTTTCCTATTAAATGCTTATCCTTAGAAGAATAACATTTTAGTACTGCTTTATCTATATATTCCTTAGAATCTTCATATAATAAAAAATACATATTCTTCATTCTAAGGTATCCAATTACTCTATAATCCTTTTCTAATATGCTTATTATATTTGTCCTTGCAAATTCTCTATCTATATTATAAACAGGATATAAAATATAAATAGCAGCTAATCTTACTATTGGATTAGTATCATTACATAAAATTTCTATTATTTGTTTAAAATAATTAAACAAATTAATATCTTTCCATAGTAAATCCCCAATTGCTCTAGCAGCACTTCCTCTAACAGAACTAAATGAATAGCTATAAAGTTCTTCAAAAGATTTTATTTGTAAATCTTCTTCTGGATTATTATGTTTAATAGCAATATCACATAAAATATTTAAAATATCTTTTGACCAATTTATATCCTCTTTTTTAGATAAAATACAGCATATATTTTCTGCTCTATATGAAGTGTAATTATATCCAAATCTTAAAATAAGTTTTTCAATTGTGCAATTAGGTACTTCATTCAAATTATCACTATATACTATAGCATTAAATAAGGAATCTATATATATATCTGAAATATCCTTATTAATTTTTAAAAGTAAGTTTGCAAATCTATTTGGCTCTAAAGAAACTGCACTACTAAAATCTTGAGCAAAGTCTTCTATAGAACTTTCCATATAACATTTTTTATCTTCAATCCATTTTGTTTTTCTACTATTATTATTTATCTTTTTATTTTCTAATATATTTTTCCACTGCTTATTATTTAATTTCTTGCCTGATACTGGAGAACAAACATCACTAAATCCACATTCAAGTAATAAATTATTATATCTACTGCTGTTTTTATAACCTCTTCTATTTAATACCTTTAACAAATCCTTAGACTTTCCAGAAATTCTTTTTTTATCTAAATAAGATAAAAGTTCTATTTGTAAATCTCCCCAAAAATTCCAATATACATGTACATCTTTATCTTTTTTCTTATTAAATTCTATACGTTCTTTATAAATCTCTTTAGCTTTTGGATCTATATATGAAATAATTTTTTCTTCTAATTTTCTAAATATATCTTCACTACAATTTTGAGTATGTTTTTCTAAAATTTCTTTTGTTAAATCTAATTTACCTTTTGCTGGACTACTTGTATCAAAAATAATTTTATCAAAATATTCTACTATACAGGATATAATATATGTACTAAAATCTATAGGTAATTCTTTAAATCCATATAATATAATTTCATTGTATATAAAATAATTTTTTCCTATATACTTATTATATCTTTCTATAAAATCATTTGGATTTTTAGATATCATAACTTTATTTGCTTTATGAATAATTTCAACACAAGACCTTTGAATTGTATTATCATATTTTCTATGTATCCACTTTGAAAGATAACCTTCATCTTCTAATTCTAAAGGAATATAAGGTAATAATGTATCTAAAATAAAATCTATATTTTCAATAAAAACTTCGTTATTTTCATCTAAAAACGTTTCTTCATTATAATAATTATTCCTTTTACTTCTATCATTTTTTAATAAAAGCTCAAATATTTTTATAGATTTTTTATCATATTTTGAAAATAATCTTTGAAAATTTAATCTATAATAAATGTTATCAGGATATTTTTCATAAAATTCTAACCTTAAATCAAATAATTTATCTGTATCCCTATGAATATCAAAATCAAAACAATTGTATAACTTCTTATCATCCTCTTCAGATTTAAACATATATTTTTTTATAAATTCAACTTCTTTATCATTATAATTTGGTGATATACTTATAATTAAATTTATAGCAGTATCTTTCATACTATCTAGTTGCATCCATTTACTTAGTATACCTTCTTCAATTAATACATCTATAAATATTCCATGACCACTAACAACAGTATCTAAAATATGTTCTCCAAATACATCATGTTCACAATACTTAGTCAAAAAATCTCTAGCAAATGATGTTACTATTGTAGACTGTCCTAATACTTCTAAAAATACATATTTCATATAAAATCTAACTTTATCTAAATTTAATATTTCTATTCCTACATTTATAAAGTCTTCTTCATATGATTCTTGTATATCTTGAAGTAACATTTGAACCTGATATCTTCTTTGTGGTGTTTGTTTTTGTCTATCACCTATAATATCAATTATATTTTCTCCATCATCATATCGTTTTAACATCATTTGTGCAGAAAAATAATCTGATATACTTTGATGTGAAAATGAAATATTATTATTTACCTGTACAAGAAAACCACAGGATTTTAAATATGTCAAACTTTTTTCTGTAGCATCTATTATTTTTTCATTTATATACAATTTTCCTGTCTTCTCAATCTTATCAATCATTTCAGATTTTACTTTTTCTATTTCTTTCTCATCAATCCCCTCTTCTATACAATCTTGTTTCAATTGCTTCCACCAACGTTGTATCAATTGATTTGTAGTTGAGTAATCATCATACATTTTTTCTTTTAATTGACTCCAAATATATAAATTATTTGGAATACTAAGTAATTGCTTCATTTTTTTCGATAAATTATTATATCTATATCCAACAATATTTTTTACAACATCTTCATCTAAAGATTTAACTTCTATTTTTATCCACTCAATTTGATTTTCTTGATTATTTTTATCTTCTTTAAAAAGTAATTTTATACTATTATCATTTTCATAATCATAAGTTCTACATACAAATATTATAGATATTTTGTTTTTTCTATTTTTATTTATAATATTTATTCTTCTTATTATTTCTGAGCATATATTTAATGCTTGTCGTGAATGCATTTGAGTCCATCTCAATGCATCAAGTTGATCCAATATCATTACTCCTGAAGTAGCGTAGCTAAACATATCAAAAGCTTTGTCTATAGACATCACTAATCCTAACTTTTCTCCCCATATATCAGCATTTTCAACTGGCATTTTATCATCTAATTTTATAGCTATGTAAGGAACATCATTACTTTCACAATATGAAATTATTCCTTGTGTACATCCACTTTTACCTTGTCCAGCTTTTCCATGCATAATGATTGATTTTTCTTGTTTTAAATTTTCAATACATACTTTAACTTCTTTTCTATTTATGAACTCATTATTAATTGGATTAAATGTTCGTTTATATTCACTATTAAGTTCATTTATTTTTGGTATAATAATTTTATTTAATTTATCTATTATACTATCTTCTAAACAAAAAAAGTGACTAGATATATCACTATTTTGTATTGCTACGAACTCAGATTCAAAAAAAGATTTTGTTTTCCATTCTATAGAAATATTTAATTTCTTTCCTGTTAATTCAACTTCTTTTTTGCATAAAGAATCTTGTCCATCTTTTCCTTGACCCCATTCTTGATTAGTAAAAAAAATAATTTTATTAATATTTTTATAATATTTTTTAGCATCTACTATTGTATCTATTAAATCTTTTTTATGATTAGATAATTTGTCAGTGTAAAATTTAGCCTGCCACCCTATAAATTCGCCATTAATTGCAATTTCTTTTGTTTCTATAGCTGCTTGATTTTTATATCTAAATATACCTTCTGGCTGATTATATCTCCTACAAAATAGTAAATAGCAAAACCATTCAAAGTTTTTTTGTGGATTATCACTAAATTTAGCCTTAAAATTATACCAATTTGCTTCAATTATATATTCCATAAATAACTCACCTACTAAATAAATACCTTTTTACAATATAAATTTTTTAATTTACTTTATAAATATTATAATTCTATTTCTTTTAATAATTTCTTACTATCTTCTCTAATTATATAATGATTATCTACTTTATATTTTTCCAATATAACTTTATATTTAGAATAATTTTTTTGATTTTTAATGTTATATAATATACATAATTTTACTTGACTACTTCCATTTTCAACCAAATCATCAATATTTAATAATTTTATATCTACATATCCCTTAGAGTCTAAAATAAACATACAATCTATGGCTCTACACTTATCTTCATCGTCTTGGTTGTTATATATACATCTTAAAATAAATTGTGAAAGTATCACATATAAATATTTATTATTTACATTACTATATTCAATAAAAAATTCGATGAACTCTAACATTTTCATATTGCTGTATGTATCATCATCATTAAATAATGCTACTATCTTTAATAATTCTTCCATATCTAAATCCTCATTAATAATTTTATAAAAATCCCAAGCAACTTCCAATGCTATATACGGATATTTATCAAAGAAAGGATCTGAATGTACTGTAAATATATCTTTTTCTAACTCTAGAATATTTTTATAGTAAATATCCCATTTAAAATCTATTCTCTTTTCTTCTGTTATATATTTTAGATAAATCAATAATTTTATAGCATTTACTTTATCTCTGACTGGCAATCTGTTATTTAATAAAGTTTCTTTACAAATATCAACTAAATCATTTAGTAATTCCTTATGTGTGATATCAATATCAAAAGCTTGTATAATATTTATTATGATACTCTCATTTTCCTCGGATGGACCAGCATACACGCCTCCTTTTCCTTGTGTTTCATTTCTATTTTTTATACTTTTAATAAATTTAAAAATCTCATTATAACAAGCTTCTATATCTCCCATAACTTCTAATTTATAAGTATTATAAAAATCAGGCATTTTTGTAGATATTACATCATCTAATCTATTACTATATTCATATTCTTTTCTTCCTAAAACAATAATAGCGATTTCTAAATAATATTTATTAAAAATCTTTTCATTAACTTTTGGATTGTTTATTAAATTAATAACTAAATCTAAACTTTTATTGAAACTCTTTTCTTCTACACTCTCAAAATCAATATGCGCAATTATATCTAAAACTTTATCTATTCTATCATATAAATCTTTCTCATTAATTTTTAATAAAATATCTATAACCTCTTGATTATCAAGTCTATGTAAATTTACTTTTAAAGCTGAAGAAATCCTATCTCTTAAAAAATATTCGTGTTTATCTCCATAAACCCAACCTTTTATAATATCAATAATTTCATTCTCTATATAATCATAATTATCTTCATTAAAATAATATCCTAAATACTCAAATGTATTAAGTTTTAATAATTTTCTTTTATAAGAAAAATCTATATTATCTATCATAAAATACAAATTTCCTATTTCAGTACTACTACAAGTAGCAATTATAGAAGATCTTCTTTTACAAATATGTTTAACCATCTTAAAATCTTCATCTAATATAGAGTATTTCAATGCTTTAAATCCCCATTCATTAACTTCATATAAACTGTAAAAATTAAAAAAAGTTTCTTTTAGTAATTCTCGAACTAATTTTATATGTGTATATGAACCATAATAAACTGCGCAAATGTAATATTCTCCTATTTTTTCTAGTATTGAATCTATATTGGTTCCAATTTGAGTAGTACTTGGAGTCCTTAAATTAGCTTTATTTATCTCCTTTAATATATTACTATTTATTTCTTTTGCAATTCGATCAATAGCAGGATAATACAATATACTTTTATTATTATTAAGCTTCTGTTGAGCTCCCTTATCTAAATAATATATTCCTTCTATTTCTGACTTAAGCATCTCTAAATTTCTTTTATCTATTAATATATCATTTATTATCCAAGTATCTAAGTTATTATCTAAAGCATACTCATATGTTTCTTCTAATAAATTTATAGCACCTTCAATGTCATCATCATATATTTTATCTATACAATCCCATCTTTTTAAAACTAATTCTTTGTTCAATGTATGTAAATCACTTATTTCATTTACTACATTATCTTTTATATTTTTAGTATATTTTAGATCACACAATACTACTTTTAAAAAATTTAACACTCCACTATTTTCATATTCCTCTAAATTCTTAGACTTTGTGCTTCCACTCAACGATTTAAAATATTCATTTACAAAATTGAATTGTTTTATAATTTCTTTTTGAAGAGTTTCATTTTGATTTTTAACTTCAATACTTATATCATTTATTTTTTCTTTCTCAGATTCTGAACTAACTAACTTATTATGGCTGTATTGTTTATAAATATCTATAATATCATTAATTACAGCTTTATATCCATAATCTATAAAATCTTTTTTATCTGTAACCTCTCTCCATCTTATAGAATTTGGTTTTTCAAGTTCTTCTTGAATAAAAGTCTTTTCTTTATTAGGATCATTACAAAATAAAACTATACTCTTTTTTTGTAATTTTTTTGATTGAAGCCACTCCTTCATAATTCCCTCTGTACAATATTTTTCTTTGTTGTCAATTAAAAATAAAATTACATGACTCTCCTCTAAATGCATAATATAATCATCAGTAACACCTCTACTTGATGGTGTTCCTTCTTCAAATACATAAGTAGATATAAAACCAGTTTCTTCCAATAAATATTTTAATCCTCTTCTTACTATTTCATACTCTTCTTCATCTTTACCGCATCTTGAACTAATAAATACTTTTATTTTATCTTGTAAAAAACTAAAAGCCATAAATATTCCCTCCTTACTTTATACCCGCATGATTTAAAATACTAATCATAAAATAATGTCTTTAGTTTATATAAATTAATTTTATCCATCGTTTTTTTATGTACAACTATTGATACTTTTGAAGAATTCGAATTACTAAACTTGCTTAATTTAAATGACCAAATCAATAATTCTAATAACTGCTGATCTGATAAATTACATTCTTTAAATCGAGTTATATTACTACCTAAAAGCGGAATAGAGATATTTTCTGCATTATATATTTTATCTATCTCTTTCCAAAAATTAATTAAAAAATTATTATAATCTTTAATTGTTAAATATGCTCTATTGTATTCATCAAATTTTGAAAAAGCAGTTAACAAATAATCGTCTCTTTTATATATACTTCCTAATTCATATCTTGTCGATTTTCCTTCTGCTCTCTGAACATTTTTTTCAATGATATTTTTTGATAAATATTGGTCATTTTCTATATCTAAATCTAATTTATTTACATCCGATACTATATTTTTTAAATAAATTCCATTTAGTGTTTTATCTGATATAAGTCTATCTGATACTTCTGTATCAAAAAATTCATTAAAGGCAATTACTTTTAATCCATCTTGCTCAAAAATATCTCCCTGTTCTATTTCCATTTTTGAATTATTTATATTTAACTCTACTCTTTTTATTGTATTACTTCTTACCCATAAAACTAAATATATTATAATTAGTAATATAACAAAAGCTATAAAACAATAATTTTTATATTTTTGAGGTATATCTTTAAATATAAGTATTGTTGTCAAAACTCCAACTAATAAAGATACTACTGACTTGAATTGTACTATTAAATTTTTATCAAATATATTTACTTTTAATCTATTAATCATTTACTATTACCCCCTATTTTAGAATCATTATATTTTTTAATAGGTCGAACATACATTCGAATACATTGATAGTAACATATTTTTATCATTATAAACATTTATTACATTTTAACCTTAAACAATAAATCTTGTTTCAAATCCTTCTTTCCATCGCCTTGTGGTACTTCAACCCCTTGAAACTTCTGATAATTCACCTTTACTCCATCATCCAAATCTATTGTTATTCTCTGATGTGCAACATGGGCGATTACTTGGTCGTATTGTTTGCACTCTGCCAATTGCTTTTGTATTTTTTCTTTTCGTTTCTTAGCAGCAGTTTTTTCTTTAGTTGACAATATTTCAGAATTTATGTCGTTATCTAGTCTATTGATTTCAGATTCATACTTCCTTTGTAAAACATGTAAATAATCTGCTCTAACTTTAGCTACCATATTTTCATCGTATCTATGCATATAGATAAGCGCCTTAAATCCATTTTGTTTGCCACTGTCAAATAGCCAATAAATAGGTCTCTTTTGATAAACTTTTATATGATCTTCTATGAATCCTTTTAAGAAATATCGTCTCAAACAATCCCTACTTGTTTCATTAGCTTTTCTTTTGAAACATTCTGTATCAGCTATATAGTTTAAATTTTCTTCCAAAGTTTCTTCTCCAAACACTATTTTCACAAATTCAACAAATCTAGAAACTATGTCATCTTCAAAATATTCCATATCTGTTATTGGTATTATGGCATCTTTGTCAGCTTTAAAAGTTTTGTATCTATCTATGTCGAACTCTCCGCCAGCAAATACTAATCCTTCTTCGTCAAGAGAATATCTCCCCACCATACACCCTACTGCATAAGATATGAAAGATTTCATTTCTCTATCTCTATCTGCTTTACGAATAGTTATGTCCTTTTCTTCTACCTCTGATGTTAATTCATCTTGCAATCCATAAATATCTATGAAAATTCTGTTCAATTCTTCTTCATTTGATTTAAGTTGATTAAATTGTTTTTCTGCAAAATATGACCAGTTTTTAAATGAATTTTCTATATTATTAGATTTAAATTCAATTATAGGATGTTCTTCAAAATCCCATGAAGTTTCAAATGAATCCCATTCTTTTTTAGAAATACATATATTTTCTGAACTTAATTTATCTACTCCTGGATTTCTATCTATAATGCAAGGTATTCTTTTTATTTGTTCTGGTCCAAAATTAATTGTTGGAGCCAATATTTTTAAAATAGATGCAACAACTTTTGAATTTAATAATCCTAAAAAATAATTAGCATTATTATTATCAGTAAAAAAACATGTAGGTCCACCATTTCCAAATACTATACCTTCAGGAACTAACCTAATTGAAAATGCTTTACTTGAAACTTCAGTCCATGTCAAACTTTTTTTAAAATAATATTTATTATCTCTAAGTCTAAAATTATTTTTAGTATTATTTTTTATTTCATATGCATCATTTTCTAAGTTAACAATACTTTCAAAATTTCCATACCATTTTCTATAATTTCCACCATTAGTTATAGGAAACCATTTCTTTCCACTATATAACATATCCGTATATTTTTTACTAGTAAAACATATTTTATTATATTTAACTTCACTCCATAATCTAACAAACATTGAATCATTTCCTGTTAAAATTCCTTTTTTAGTTTCTCCATATGTGCCAAACGGTTTTCCATTTATAAATGCTTCAAATATTTTATTACTAGCCCAATAAGCTATAGGATTTCCAAAAATTATTTTAAAATTTCTAGCATTAGTTATATACTTAAATCTACAATCATTAAAATTTATTGATTCTAAAAATTTTTCTTCTTGAACTTTCATTCCTCCAGTAAATTCAGATAATCTAATATAAATTCCATTTTCGTTTTCTATAGATTTTCTAAGTGTAAAAGTACATAAAGGAACAGTTGCATCTTCAAAAGCTGAATATTCAAGGTGTATAAGAGATGTTATAGAATTTTCTATTGTTACAATATTCCTTAAATTTTCATAAGAACTTATAAATAACCATACAAACGGTGTCATAAACCCAAGATTTCCATATTCTTTAGTATATTTCAAATTTCTTTCAATACATACTGAAAATAAGTCATATTTTACCTTTTTAAAATTTTTTTCAATATAATTTTTTAATTTATTATTAATGCCTTTACATCCTATATATGGTGGATTTGTAACACAAACATCATACTTAGAGTTAAATAATTTATATTGTTTAAGCAAACTAATAAAATTATTCACAATTACATAACTATTTTTACTATCTAATAAATTTATTTTTTTATTCTTTACATAATTAATTTTATTATTTATTTTATCAATATCTATTTTTTGTACCTCAAGTATTGATCCATAATCCTTAGCATCAGTAAACACCTTAACTAAATACTCAACATCCCTCTTTAAATCTTCATCGCCATCAGCAAAATACTCAATATCCTCTTCACTAATACCATTACTTTCCTGAATAGCACAAACATTTAACTCAATAGGATTTCTCTCAATATCTCTAAAAAATCTTCTAGAATAACTTCTCGCCTTCATAATAAGTGCAAAATAAGCAAGTTGACCAGCTCTATCATCTATATCAAGTCCATATAAATTTTTCTCCAAAATCAGTCTAGGAATATCCATCTCAGAATACCCTGCACTTAAATAAATCTGATAAAGCACATCAAAAGCATACACAAGAATATGACCACTTCCCATAGCGGGATCTAACACAGTTATATCCTCTGGACTTAACTTTTTGCTCTCTTCTCTGATTTTTTCAAGCTCTTTCTCTACATCAGGCTCTTGTTCAGCTTCTTCTAAATAATATTTCCATCCACTTTTAAGTTCTTCATTAGGATGTCCTTCTAGCCAAAGTCTCCCTAGTGAATTTTCAACCATATACTTAACTATCCAATCTGGCGTAAATAGCTGTGTGGCTGCTGGTATGTTTTCTTTAGTTATCTTCTTGTTTTTCTTTAGCCCATTAAATACTTCGTCCTTTTTCTCAGAAATATAATATTGATATAGCCATCCTATAATTTCAACTTGATCCTTAAAGTCATCTGCTTTAATATCATTTATCAAATCTCTAATTACAGAACCTTCTACTAATAGATTGTCTGGCAATAATAATTCTGTATAATCTTGAATCTTTTCAAACATCACAGGCATTATTTTTCCAAGCACATTACATTGTTTTATAAATACATACTTAAATAATCCCTCTGTGTCATTATTATCTTGATAGTTGTATATTTTTTCTCTATCTAATCCTAACTCTTCAATCAATTCTAATGCTTGAGTAACTGCATCTGGCTCTACTTTGTTTTCATCTTCACTAGATAAAACTCTTACACGAGTTGGTAGATAATCATTTACCTCCATAAATCGTATAGCTATAATTCTGTTAAACCAAGTGTAGGCTACTTCTTCCATAACTTGCTCATAACCTTTATATTCTATTTGGTCTATTAATCTTTCTCTATGTTCTGTTTCTATATCAGTTAAATAAACATAATCGTTGTTTATTTTGATTCTGCTTCCATTTGGAATTTGTTCTACTTCTTTTATTTCATCTATACTAATCCCCAAACCGTATGCTTTTTGACTAACTGAATCGATTAACTTCCTTCTAGCATTTACGGCGAATTTTTTAACTGCGTTCTTATCCATAATATCCCCTTTTTCATTTAACCCCTTTATTTTAGCTCTAATTATATATCAAATGGTTCAATTTTTTCTGTTTTAAAATTTGGTTTTTCTCCAATTGTACTTAGTTTTATCATGTCTTGCTTATATATCCTATATAATAAATTTTTAAAATTATCTCTAAAGTTCTTTTCATTTGATAAGTCAATATAAGAAATCCCTTTTAAATAAAACGGTATAGATTTATCTGAATTTCCTTTTAGTACAGGTATTATTTTACTTATATTTTCTCTTGTATAATTAACTAATGAATTTGTTTCAAATCCTACACCGCCTATTTCATTATTTGCTCTATATGCATAGTTTTCAGTCATAATAACTAATATAAAATCACTTTTTTGCATATTTTTTAACATCATACTATTTAAATTTAATGTTTCTTGTTGTATTTCTACTTGATCAACAATAGCATTTACGCCTTTTTCTCTTAATGTAGATGCCAATCGCAACACCCATCTTCTATGCTCATCACTATCCCAGCTATAACTTATAAATACAGTAGGGTGTTTATCTTTTTCCATTGTCTGTTCTTTTAATTTTTTTATTTCTTCGTCATAGTATTTTTTTCTTTGTTTATACTCATAAGCTATATCATATGGCATCAAATCTATATAATCATCTAATTCAACATTCATATAATCAACTAGTAATGGTGATTTTTTATAAAGCTCATACATTGCTGATACATCTAAAAAATCTATATCTAGAAAGCAATACGCTTCATAAAAACTAAATGTATCAATTTCTAATTCTAAATCATCAACATCATCTTTCAAATCATACTTCATACTAAATAGACTCTCTTTTCTTTCTTTATAAATATCTTCGTCTATCTCTCTGCAATAATTTAATATATAAAAAAATGCATATTCATAAAGTGGTTTAAGAGTATGGGTATATGAGTCTTTAGACCAATCATATAAATCCATTATTACATTTTTACAAAGTTCTTTATTCTTTCTTACAATAAACCTTGGAAATACAATTTCATAATAGTCATCTTCATCTTCTTGTGAAATTGCTTCTTTTAATCCATCTACAAAAAAATTAATAAATTTGCATATATTTTTTTGTGCCTTCTCATTTAATTTATGGTTTAAATCTAAATATATTTTTATCATTTTGTTTCTCCTATCAAATATATAATAGTATTCCTACACTAATTTAAATTTTCCACTTTGCTTAAGTTCTTTTTCTAACTTATTTTTTAAATTATTTAACAATCTATCTATATCTTCTTGACTACTTATAACACTATTTTCAGATATTAAATTAGACTTATGCACTTTTCTAATTTCTTTAACTACTGGTGGGTCCTTGATTATATCTGCACCATCGCCCCCATTAGTTTTACTGTCTTTGTTTCTTTTTTCTTGTTCTTTATCTATTTCACTAATACAATTTTCCTTAGTTCTTTTAGAGATTTGTGGCATTGCTAGTATTTCATTAAACTGTTTAGCGTTTTGAAGTTTATTTATAAGGTCATCAAATTTCTTAATATATTCACTTTTAAATTCATCTCTAAAATCAAATTGATTTAAATAATCTATAACTTCTGCTTTGTGATTTTTTAAAATAGGTTCTATATTTTTAGCTTCATTTTCATATAGCTCAATCAATTTATCATTGTATTTTTCAATCATCATTGGAAGTTCATGAATTTTATTATAAGGCTTATCCATTTCTGCTATTTGTTTAATATTGTCTACTATAGATTTTGTTGCATCATCTAGATAATCCATATTTTCTTCAGCATGTTTAATTGTCTTTAATCCTTTATCAAAATTGACCTTTTGAATACTGTCTTTGCCATTATCTTTTTTAAAGAATTTACGAATTTCTTCACTATCGTCTCCATAATCTTGAAAATCCTCATATAAATCACTTATATTTTTAAAGAATTCAAGTGGTTCTTTATAATAAATAGCATCTTCGATTAATTTTTTTCCTTCTTCAAGTATTTTTTTATCTGGATATCTTCCAAACTTATACTCGTCTAGTAATCTATCTATCTCGTAAATTACATCTTTAGCTTTATTTTTGAAATTAGCCATAACCCCATCTTCGTCACTTTCGGTTATAGTGTGGTAAAAAACATCTTTAGATATTTCTTTGGCATCTTTTATATATTTATTTTGGACACCTTTTCTAACTTTAACTTTAGTTTTTTCAACATAATCTCTTTTAGTTATATAATTGACTACATCTCTATTGTCTAGTGTTATATTTTCACCACTACATTCTAGTTTTATCTTTTGTGATTTAAATAGCTTGGCTATAATTCCTTGGATATCTAAATCATCCCATCCATAAGGTGCTTTTGAAAAAGATAGAAGTATCGTTTTTATAGTTATTGAAGTTCCTATGCTGTATCTTTCTATATATCTAAAAACTTCATCTATAGCTAATTTATTTTCATCTTCATCAAATCCATCTATAGATATTTGTTCATTTTTTCTATTTGATAAAAGCTCTACAAGCTCTTTATTTGAATTTATACTCTTTTTAATATAACTAAATTTGTTATATACTGTATCTATTAAGATCTTTAGTCCTTCGTTTATTCTGTTTTCAGCTTCTTTTTCTTTAATATCCATCAAAGAGCCATTTATATATATTTCTGCAGTTTTTATATTTTCTTTTAATAATAAAACTGCTCTTTCTCTTCGTTCTATTTTTTCAGTTCCTTTGCGGTCTTTTATAGATTCAACTGTTGAATTTGATTTTGAACCACTATTAAGTCTCAAGTATTTTTCTATTTTTAAAGCTTCTTCTATCTCTTCTAAATAAGACATATCATTGCTTAGTTTTATAATTACATTGTTTTCTCTAATTGATAATTGTTTTAAATCATAGGCTGTCATATCATCTATATCATAGTGTGGAGTTATCAATTTAACTCCTACTTCGTTGTTGGCTATTCCATGTGGGCTTTCGTCTATGTATTTGTTGAATGAAAAGTCTTTTTTAGGTGAATATCTAAATTTAGTAGTTCTATAAATGTCTCCAAATACAATTTCTTTTACCTTTTCAATAATTTCACCGATTTCAACTTGCATATTTTGAATTTCTTTATTTATGTCTTGTTCATCATTAGTTAAAAATTCATATTCATCTCCATTTTTTTGAACTAATGTTTCTCTTATTAACTTGTTTACTGATTCTTGAATTTTTCGTTTAATTTCAATCTTATCATCGTCTATATTAGACAACATAAGAATAGATATGTTTTCTAAGTTAGGTTTTACTTCTTTTACGTATTTTAATAAGAATAAAACTTTTAAAACATCTACATCAAATTCATTTAATCTAGTATTTTTACTAGCCTGAGAAATTACTGATTTTATATTTCCATCTAAGAAGTTTTCTATAGTTTCATAAAAAACATGAAAAGGTATCAAAGTTCCCAACTCATAATTTTTATATCTTACTGCCGATTCTTGAAATGCACCTAGTAAGGATCTTTCTCCTTCTGATATATGTTTTCCACTTGCACCATGTTGTCTAACCCCTTCAAATACTTTTTGAAGAAGATTGAATTGATATGGTATAAATGGATAAGTTTCTACAAAATCTTTAGAATCTTGATAGTTCTTCATTTCAGCTGTGTCTATAGTGAAGTTAATTATATTTTTAAGAATAGACTCTTTATTTGAATACATGATTTCTAAAGTTTGTTTTGCTCCATCAGTTTTACTTAAAAGACGTTTTTTGATTACTTCATCTACATTTGAAGATGATAGACTAAGTCTTGTGTTGAATCTACCTTGTATTTTTGAAAAGTCATTTCCTTTAACTTGCCCTTTTGTAAGTGTATCTATATCTTGTTGCGAAGTCACTAATACCCAGCATTTGCCTGAGCAGTATATACCTAAGTCTTCTACAACTGTTTGTAAATTTAACATAAGTCCGCTGTCATCGCCGATATATTGTCCAATTTCATCTACCAAAAATACAACATGGTGATTATGTCCTTTGATTTCTATATATTCATTTACTTTCTTTGCAAATTTTTCTATACTTAAGCTATAATTTCCATCTGCTTTTTCTAACCAATTATTAGCCGCTTCTTCACTCATACCTCTAGCTTTATTTAATGCCGCAACTACTGCATCACCTTCATAGAAAATATCTTCTCTGCTTTCTGCCCATTCATATCCACTTTCTTCTTTAAAAACTTGTTTGAATTTATCGTATACACCCTCTTTTACCATTTGTCGTTCTAAATCAGCAACCCATGGTAAAACACCACAATATCCTTGCATCTCGTCAAATACTTTGTTGAATACTTTAAGAATTGCATCTTTTGAAGTTTTATAATTAGACTCACTTTTAGAATCGATATTGAAAAGTATTACATCTGTACTTGTATTTCCAGCTTTTTGCATGTCAGCAAGAACCATTGGATCTTTTATCTTTGTTTCAAAAAAATCTATAGCTCTTTTTCCTTCTATTTCTTTATTTTCTAATAAATATGATAGGATTTTTAGAAAGTGTGATTTCCCAGAACCAAAGAATCCAGAAATCCAAACACCCATTTTATCTGTATTTGCTACTATACCTTTTTTATAGTTTTCAAAAAATGTATCAAAGTGTTGGCTAAGTTCATCAGTTAAAACATATTCTTCTAATTCTTGCAACACATTTTTATTATCATCTTGTCCTACTTTTATTACCCCTGTAATTTCTCTATCAATTGCTTTTTGGTATATATCATATAACCTCATAGTTAACCCCCTTATTAACTTGATTTTTGATGATTAATACTTGTCTACTAATTGAAATGCTCTATAATAATTATCATCTTTTATTTCATTAAATAACATAAGTGATCCCCCGTCATATGTTCCTGGGAAAAATAAAACTACTGGAACTTTGTCTAATGCTCTATGTAAGTTGTTTAAAACTGTATGTGACCTGATTATAGGCCATACTTTCCCAACTCCAGTTAAAAATACTATTTCATCACTTTGAGTTCTATCTATAATATATTGAACTATTTTATTATCTTCATTTTGAGATGTTAATCTAAGTGTCTTTTCTGTGGCATAAAATACAAACTCACTTCCCTTTTTTTGTTCCATCTCAAAGTTTTTCTCTAAATATCCTCTTTGCTCTAATACTTCTAGCATTATTTCATATAAATCAAATTCTCTTATCTTTATATTGCTATTTTCTTTTTTGATTTGCTTTTGCAAATTAAATACATAATCACGAACTAGCATCTCATATTTTGGTTCATAATCAAATATATGAAATCCAATTTCATTTCCAAGTCCCTTATTTTCTCTAAATGATTTATCTGTTATTCTCTCCTTTATTTCACCTAACCTTTGGTGTATATCTTTCATGCTATCCCCCGCAATTTCTTACCACTTTTATTTCTTTAGTTTTTTATATGTCTGTTATCTTTTAAATTTATATATATACTGTCATAATTTCTAAATATATCTCTTCCCCTATTTCTTTTAAATGCTCTGCAAATGTTTTATCTATTACTGGTTTAATTATTTCTAGATAATTTTTTTGTTTTTTTATAAATCCAGCTTCAGATAGATATGAAATATAGTTATTTTTTAATCTTCTTATTGTAGATTCTCTCCATGAAGCTATCTTTTCTATTTGTTCTTGCTTTCTATTTATAAATATTGCTATATCTACATCTGTTATTTTATAATCCTTTAAAATAATTTTTTCCTTATATAATTCATTTACAAAATCAAAAAATAGTAAATCACTTTTTAATATAGAATAAATTGTGATTTGTTTAGCTGTTTCTATATTGCAGTTACAAAGTAAATCTGTTGTAAATTCATCTAATGTCCTTAGTCTTGATATCACAGCTGATGCTGCCTTTTTTCTAAAGTTTTCACTGCCAGCTTGAAATATATCTTCATCTTGCGCTAATGCTCTTATTTCTTTTTCTGTTTTGCCTTGTTTTTTTAGTTTGGCACCAGTTATCATTTCGTTTACCCAAAACAACATCGTCATATTTGTGGCTACGTATTTTAAATTATTGTTCATGTTATCTCCTCGTTGTGTTTTTATATATTAATTCTAATCTTCATTTCTAACTTTTTCCACATTTTAGTTGAAATAATTCAAAAATTTACTTTTTTTATCATTACTATATAGAAAATTTTATTATTTAACATATATGCCAAAGTTATTTCCATATATTAACTATACAATTTGTTATTAGAGGATATTTTTTAGAAAGAGTGATGTAAAATGGAAAACAGTAAAAATAATTGTTGGTTTTATCGCATTTTGATTTATTCAATAGGGCTTGTCGTCCTTTCAATCGGCATTACATTAAACACAAAATCGGGACTTGGAGTCTCTCCAATCATATCTATCCCATTTTCGATATCAAGTATTTACATTGTGGCAAAATTTAATGCTTCTTTTAGTTGCGATAATCGTGACATCTATAGGAGCTGCTATGACAGTAAATATGAAGCTTGTTCCAAATCCTGCAGATGGGCTTGCACAAGCGGTTGGAGATTTGTTAAATAAGGGGCTTAGCTTTGGAAAAAATGCAATAGACTTATTTTCAGTCGCTACAACATGCGGCATTGGGTTATTATTTACTGGCAATGTCGTTGCAATTGGGCTTGGGACTTTGATTGCTATGATTGGCGTTGGACGATGTATTGCGCTTTTTAATTTTGTTTTTAAGAAGAAAATGGATGAGGTTTCCGGACTTGTAAATTATGAAGTTGAGGTTGAGGTTGCTCAGACAAATTAGATTATTTAACATAAAATAAGGGGACTAATAATAGCCTCCTTATTTTATACTTAAATTTATATATATAAATCTTCTACATAAAATTCTATATCTTCAAACCCTGGTAATCTATAAAATCCATCACTTTTTTTATATTTAGAAATTGTACTTATAAAATAATTTAAATCATCTTTGTTTTTCTTCATAGAATTAGACATATATCCTAATACAGATATAAAAGTTATAACAACCAAAACAGCTTTTTTAGCACCTGCTTTTTCAGCCTCCAGTAATGTTCCAACTGTTGCTGTCAATAACTGATATTGTAAATATGTATTATCTATTTCAGAATCATATATGCATTTATATAAATATTTTAAACGTTCATATTTTCCTTTAGCATCTTCTGGATTTTTCATAATTAATTTTTCTACTATTTTATACACAGGTTCATCTAATGGTTCTTCTACTTTAGCTTCAATCCCTACTACCACTTCATTTTCTTTAACTAATAATAAATCATGAGTTCTACCTTGACCTCTAGACTTTAAGCCTGTAATTGCTTCTGGTTCTCCTTGAAATTCTCCACTTGGTCTGCATCCTATTTTTATTAATAAAACTTCTAATTCTTGAGGTAAATATTTATTTGCTTCTATTATATATTTAGCTAATTCTTTTGCACTTTTGCCATCTTTCCAATGTATATCCTTTTTCATAGGTGGTGCATAATTATACCAATCATCTACTGAATTAATTTGATTTCCTTTTTTGCTTAAATTTACTTTGTACTTGTTCATAAATTCCCCTCCAAACAATATTTTGTTCTAATTTGGCTTTTTAAGTGTCGCCATTAATAATGTTAGTGCTTGGCGTTGGCCCCCAGAAAGTAAACCGACTTTTGAAGTCATACGATTTTCTAGTCCTAGACTAAGTGTTTTTAGTAGTTCTTTATAAACTGCTCTTTCTGATTTAAACCCCTTTGTAGCCGCATCAAGCGCCTCATGTTGAACAAGCTGACAAATACCTACAGTGTATTTTTTGTCAGAACTAGAATTGTTTTTTCTAAAATAAGCTAATTTGATCAACCTCTTCTTTCTTTATCTCAAATCTAGAAGAAACAATCTTCTTGATTATTTCTTCACCCTTATAATGGTTGCCTTTTAGAATACTCACATTATTTTTAAGTCTAGAATTAACAAGATCTAGCACATAAATATTATCAAATCTATTATAAATAGATTCTCCCTTCAAACCTGAAAGACATATGAGCTGAGTGTTGCTCTTTTTCTCTTGAATATTCTTCCTCTTTAACTTCTTCTATTATCAAAATACTTATTATCGTATTTAATATAGCTACTACCCATGTTTTTGTCCTTCCGCCTTCAAGATGTGACGGTCTTTTTCTTGAAAGCTTACATGTTAATTCGATTGCCTCTAAAAATATTAGATTTTAATTTTCTTCAAAAACCAATATAATTATCCATAATTTTAAGGGAATACAATTTCCTATGTGCTATAAAAAACTCCTTATTCAGATAAATCTAAATAAAGAGTTTTTATATATAATAAATATTCAATTAAAATTTTATAACCTTAGGTTCTTCAGTAAATGAAGATATTGTAGCAGTTGCATTTTTTAAATAAAGAACTTCTGTATTATCGTCATCAGCACGATAAAGAGATTTTAGATTTGGATAACTGTCTAACATATGTTCTTTAGGTTCAACTCTATCATCTCTTACAACTTCCCCTGCAACACGAATCCATTTTTGACCATCAAAAGCACATATCTCTACCTTAGGATTTGCTTGCATTTCTTTTGATACGTCTTTAACTTTACCAGTTTGAATATATAATTTGTCTTCGAATATGTCTATAGTTCCAAAAGGACGAACTCTCGGTTGGTCTCCTTCTACAGTTGCTAGGTAGTATGTACCACAAGCTTTTAAAAATTCATATACTTCTTGCATTTTTTTACCCCCTGATATTATTGTATAGTTTTATTATAGTACTTTTTGGGGGATTTTGTATTTATTTTATGTATTATGTTTTAATCTTCATCATCATCTGATGAGTTAAATATATCTTGACTAAAGCTTCTTCTTTACTACCTTCAATATAAATTGATTTTACTCCACCCATAAAATCTGTAACGTTTCCCTCTTCAAAACTTTTATCTTCTATATCTAAAATATATTTTGGTACAATATTATTTTTTTCAAAAGCTTTTTGTATATATAAATTTGCATTAACTTCATCATTACAAATATGATAGTATAGAGCTTTGTTATATAACATAAATATACTTTCATCATTTTTTCTAACTTCTGACATTTTAAACAGTCCACTTTCTTTTGCAATTAAATATAAAATTGCTCCTGACCATTCTTTAGCCTTTCCATTATCCATTAAAAACCCCGACCATCAGATTCATCTAACAGCCGGGGCTCTATCTTTTTATATAAATATTATTAATAATTTTCTACTTCAGTTTTAGCATTCTCAACAGCTTCTAATATATCTTGTTGATCTTGATTTGCTCTTTGGATTTCTTGATTCGCTCTATCAATCACGCTGCTGATTTCATTTCTAGAGTCTTCTAATTGATTATTTAAATCTTCTATAGTTGACTCAATCTCACTTTTTTCGTTATTTAATTTAGTTATTTCAGATTTTAAGTTCGCTATTTCAGATTTTAATTCTACGTTTTCGCTAGACTGACTTTTATTTGCATTTTTTAATTCTTCTAGTTCCTGTTCTAACCTTGAAATTGTAGCTTCTTTAACTTTTAAAGCTTCTTTTAGCTCTTCGATTTTATCTTCATATTCCATAGCTTTCATGTAAGTTTGAGTATAAAGTTTATCTTTAAAAGCTATTAAATCATTTAATCTGTTTATTTCAGATTGAGATGTTTGTAAAGTTTTTTCCAACTCGGTCATTTCATTGCGTAAGTTAGATAATTCCGTCTCTAAATCTCTTATTGTTTGATTTAGCCTTTTTATCTCATTTTTTAATTCATCTGAATCTTCTTTAGATACTGTATTCTTTAATTGTTCTTCTAGCTCTGAAACTCTATTTTTATAAGAATCCCTTTCATCAGTTAATTCTTCCACTTTTTCTTTTTTCTCTTCTAGCTCTGATTTTACCTTTTCTAAATCTTCTTTTAACTTATCTCTTTGTGCAGTTACTTGAGATACTTCATTCTTAGCTTCTATTGCAGTATTTTTAAGATAATCTATCCCATTTATTATTTTTGTTTTTTCAGAATTATAAGATAATAATCCACCTATTAAAATACCCGATGCGACTAACGCTCCTGTTTTAGCAAGTTTTCCTAATATCATATTCGACTCCTTCATCTACCTATATTTTACGTTTTAATTCATCACTTTTCCTAATCTCATTCATTTTAATATGTTTTTAAATCTATTTCAATAGTTTTAAGTGTTTGTAATAAATTTACAAAAATACATATATTTGGTGAGATTAGACCATATTTTAATGGGTATTTATATAAATTTAGTAATTTTAAGTATTATATTTAAGATAATGCTTTATTTTTGTAATAAAATCTTATACTTATATTAATTTATACGTACATTATTTTATGATAAGCTTCAAAACATTCGCCAAAGTCTAAAATTTCCGCGCGGTTATAATTTTAGTATACCGAAAATAATTCACACTTATACGAATATTACACAAAACACAAAACACAAAAGCACCATAACATAGTAATCTGTCTCTATGTTATGGTGTTATTTTAATACCTATTACAATTAATTTTCTTAACTTAAATCAAAAAACTAATCTTGTGTTTTAAAAGATATTTCAATCTTCTCAGCCCTAGGTTTTAATCTAATACACTCAACTTTTGCCTTCTCAAACATAAACTTAGAAGCCTTTGTTGAATCTGTATCTTTATATTTATCTTCTAAATAATAAACCTTTTTAATCCCAGACTGAATTATATTTCTTGCGCAGTCATGACATGGGAATAAATTTACATAAATGCTGCATCCCTCTAAATTCTTGCCACGCGCATTTAAAATCGCATTTTGTTCCGCATGAACAACATATGGATATTTCGTATTTAAAAAATCACCTTCTCTTTCCCAAGGGAAATCCTCATCACTGCATCCATTTAAAAATCCATTGTACCCGATTGATACTATTCTATTATCGCTATCTACTATACATGCACCAACTTGTGTAGATGGATCCTTACTTCTCATACCTGATAATAGAGAAATTCCCATAAAATATTCGTCCCATGATATGTAATCTGTTCTTTTCATATTGCCTCCGATGTAATTTTTATGTATTTTACTATTTATATATTAGTATAACCTCATTTTGTTTGTTTATCTATACCTAAGATTTGAATAATAAAAATATTTGTTTTAATATTTTTAAAAACTTAGATTTTTATCTGTAGCTAGCTTTCTACCTAATTTAAATTCTATTTTATTGTCATTAGGATTTTTAGTTTCTAAATATGATATCAATTTATGTTTTATTAGATATAAGATTGAATTTTTATTCTCCATAACATATTTTATCCATGACTCACAAAATTCTATCATATCGCCATTTTTATTTATTTTATAAAGTACATCTATATCATCTTTTTCCTCATTTAACTCTTGAATATATTTGTTAATATAAGCATCAGGCATCTTTTTACATATTTTATATTCTTTATCTTTTATAAAATCATCATAAAAAGATCTTATTAATCTATATGGTACATATTTGCCTAATTTAATTACCATCTCATTTAATTTTTCATCATTACTTCCCATTATATACCCACAAATATAATCCTCATTTTCTAGTGTGTCTATCTTTAAATTATTTTTTAAGTAAAATGTAATATCACTTAACTTGTCTAGTTTTCCAAAATCTAAATTTTCATGTTCTATTGGGTAATATGCAGCTGATACCATATTTGCTGAAAGTTTCTTTATAGAGGCTTTTTTATGACCACTAAGCATTTCTTTGTATATTGCATAAAACCACATTATTTTATAACTTGTAGTAAACTTGCTTGGATCTAACATTTTATTTAACAGTATTTTTTTGTTTGTATTAATATTATCGTATTCTTTCATATAAAATTTCCCCTTAATAAATTTATCATCTATTTTTATTATATCATTATTTGCAAATATACATAAAAAGGCCATACAGAGAAAAATTTTCTCCATACAGCCTTAAATCCTAAACCGCGTCAATAGATTTAAATCCTTTACCAAGTACTTCATAAACATCAGTAACAATAATAAACGATTTCTCGTCTAGTTCTTTAACCATTTTTTTAAGCGCGACTTCTTGTTTTTTCTGATTTACAACAACAAGCATTACATTTTTATCTTCATTAGTATATCCACCTTTTGCATCTAAAATAGTAATACCTCTGTTTAATTCTATAATAGCTTCTTGTAAAACATCCTTTTTCTCAGTTATTATAAAGAATGCCTTTGCATAGTCAAATCCTGCTGTGATTGTATCTATGATTTTGACCATTATGTAAAGTGCAATTGCTGAATAAAGTCCTGTTTCAAAATTCATATTTACTACCCCGGCTAAAACTACAACAGTTCCATCTATCATACTTAAGCATTTAGATACTGGTATACTTGGTATTATTCTATTTAGCATAAGTGCAATTAAATCTGTACCACCAGTTGATGCATCAATTCTGAAAAGTATTCCTAGAGATAATCCGACTAGTATAGATCCTGAAATAGCAGCTAAAAGCGTATTGTCAGTAAGTGATATAGTCGATAATGGCTCTGTTACTTTAAGTGAAAGTGTAAGAATTGCCATTCCTATAAATGTTTTTATTGCATCTTTTTTACCTAATATTTTCACTGAGAAAAGTAAAAGCGGTGTACTTATCGTGAATAATATGTTAGATACTGGAAATCCAGTAAGTTTTGATATTACAACAGATAAACCACTAAGACCCCCTGGTGCGATTGTCTTTGGAACTAAGAACATATTTAATCCAACAGCCATTATCATACAAGCCATTATTAATCCTATGTATTGTATTAAAATATCCTTATTTTTTTTCATGATATAACCTCCTTTTGTTTCAATCACAATTAGATATTATACCATATTATTCTTATTTGTATACAAGTTATTTCAATATGTTTGTATTATTTTTCAGTTAAATATTTTAAGCAAATTTTCTAATATTTAAGAATATTTTTTGTCTAAATTTTTGGATTAATATCCCTTTGAAATAAACTCTACTGTAAACGCATATTTTATAAAGTCTTCTAAAAATTTATGTAATACATCTTTAAACTTTTCTTCATTATTTAAGTCTTCTTTTTTAATACTATTTACAATAATCCAAGCTGCATCGTCATATTCGACAACTTGGCTTCCTAACTTTTGTATTAAATCTTCTTGTCTTTTTATTATTCCCTCGTGATTTTTTACATTTCTATATAATTTGCAAATAGCTCCACCCTGTTTTGCATTAGATATATTTTTTAATATATATATATTTTCATCTTGTTCTATAGCATCTGATAAATCTAAAAAGTCGAGAACACTTCCCCAATGTTGTAAATAAACAGTAGTACCTTTTATCCTGCTTTCTTCGTCAAAATCAAATACTCCTAAACTTAATTCATATTCATCATTTTCATCAAAATCACTATTTTGTTTGTCTTTAAAAAGTGCACAACTATATCCATTTTCGCCAACATCTATTGGCTTTGAGATATGTTGTATTATTATTTTATTAGATAAAATATCTAGATTTATCTCTCTTTCCAATTGGCATACCTTTAATATTTCCTTTATTTTATATGCATATTCTTCTTCAATGGGCTTATATTTCAAATTTTGAGTTTCTTTATTTATATAGGCTTCATTATCAAAGTTTTCTTTTATTTTTCTTTCTATATTATAATTTACCGTTGTTAAATTCCCCATTTTCGCACCCCCAAATTTACAATATTGATTTTATTAAATTCTACATAAGCATTGTGTTTCCCTTTTATTTTTACATTTAATATTAATTTTATATATTTTAAGTAAATTTTTCTAAACTTTTATATATAGTTTTTGTTATTTTATCCAATTTTATATTTTTTATACAACAAAAAACTAGCAAATAATATATCTACTAGTTAATACTTTTTAATATAAATATCTATATAACATCTTTAAGCTCGCTTATGGACATCTTTTCAACAAGATCATGCATCTTCATCTTATCTCTTAAAAAACTATTGTAGATTTTATAAGAAACTTCTTTATCTCCATAAATTCTCCAGCTACAAACTTCTACAAATTCTTGTTTTCCGTATCCCATAAATCCAAGAACGTCTTTTAATGGATAACCAAGGAAAATCCCTATTTCGTGGGGAAATTCTTCAGATTCTAATCTAAGCATTAATTCTCTCATATATGCTTCGAAATTATATTCTCTTGGATAGCCTAAAAATCTCAAAAAGTTTCTGCATTTTTTATCTAAAAGTCGTCTATTCATAGATTTTTCATTTATAAATAAAACCCTTTTGCTGCCATCGTGTACATTTATAATTTTATATTTTACTTTTTTGCAATTTCCAAAAAAGGATTCTATTTCGTTTAGTTTAATAATTTTTTCTTCAGGACATCCTGGAATATTTACAATCTCAGACGGCTTTGATCCTAAAATCACAGGCCCGATTAATTTTATTATTCTCTTTATATATGATGAATTTGTTTTATTTTCACAATTTTTATTTTCGCACTTATTTTTACAATCTGTATTCATGATTATACCCTCCGTAACTGATAATTATTATCACCTTAATTTAATTATATTGATAATGATAATAATTGTCAACTAAATATCACAATCATTTATTTCCTCATTTTGGAAGGTTGGTTGTTTTTAATATTTTCTATTATTATATATATAATTCCTTAGATTAATTTTTAAATCACACAATTAAAAAAGCCCAATTGGTTTAATATCAATTGGGCTTAGTTTATACTATTGTAAATCTAATTTCGCAATATTTTCTTTCATAATAGCTACAGATTTATCGAATTTTTCTTTGTCTTCTTTGTCTAAGTTAAGGTCGACAACTTCTCTAACTCCATCAGCATTTATTACACTTGGTACAGATATATAAACATCATCATGTCCATATTCTCCATCTAAGTATGAAGATACACTTAGTATACTGTTTTCGTTGTCTAATACTGCTTTAGTAATTCTTGCAAGAGACATACCTATTCCATAGTAAGTAGCTCTTTTTGCTTTTATTATTTTATATGCGATATTTCTAACTTCATCTTCTATTTCGCTTAATTCTTCAAAACTTATTCCTTTGTTTTTCGCTGCAAAGTGATATATTGGTTTTGGTCCACAAAGAGCATAACTCCAAGGAACGAATTGTGAATCTCCGTGTTCACCAATTACATATGCATGTATATTTTTTTCATTTATATTTAATTTTTCGCCTAATGCAGATCTAAGTCTTGCTGTATCTAGAGTAGTTCCAGAACCTATTACTTTAGTCTTGTCAAAACCAGATAATTTCCAAGCTGCATAAGTCATGATATCAACTGGGTTTGTAGCTACTAATATTATTCCGTCAAATCCAGAAGTTTTTATATTAGATATTATGTTTTTCATAACAGCTATACTTTTATGTATTGTATCTAGTCTTGTTTCGCCTTCTTGTGGTGGTGGTCCTGCTGTTATACAAACAAGAGCTGCATCACTTAAATCACTATAATCCCCTGAGTATATTTTCATTTTACGTGGTGCGAAGCTAAGACCGTGATTTAAGTCGATTGCTTCACCTTCTGTTTTTTCTTTATTGATATCGATTAAAACAAGTTCTTCGCATGTTCCTTGGTTTACCATTGAATATGCATAACTCATTCCAACCATCCCTGTTCCGATAATTCCTACTTTTGATTTCATATACCCTCCGATGTTTTTATTTTAGTTTGTCAATTTTTTGTGTTTTTATTCATATTAAGTACCATTGCGTACATCGATGTTATTTTTTTAACATGACTAATGAATATCTCTCCATTAGTATATTATCAATTTTTTTCTATTTTTGCTATATATTTTTAAGAAATATTTAATTTTATTATAAATCAAATTATATATTTCTGTATTTTTTATTATTCTATCTATATTTTATCAACCTTACTCCATAGATTTTATTAAATGAACATTTGCACGTTCCACATTATTTAATATACTTTCATCATCTGGAACAGTTGGGTCTGGATAATACCAAGATTTAGCTCCAAAATAATTTCTGTATTTTGCTTTTGAAAATACATATCCATATCTCGCAAATATTTCATTTCTTATATACCCAAGGTCTGTTTTTGTATATCTGCTAAGTTCGCTTCTTGTAAGATATCTAGAATCACTGTCTGGAATTATATATTCATTACTGTTGTAGTTGTAGTATGAATTACTGTTATTTCTCACTACTTTATTTGTATTATTATTTGAACTGCTATTTGTTTTATTATATGATTCTAATTCATCTATATATTTAAAGTCATTTTTGTAGTATCCATAAAATACAGCTTTATCTAATTCCTTTTCACAAAGTTTATAATCACCCTCTTTATATGCATTTGTAGCTTCTTTTACATATACATCTACATATAGTTGGTTTAAATCACTACTTTTTAAAACTCCATCTAAGTCTTCTAATAATGATGTTGCGTATTCATCGCTTTGTAATACGTTTAATTTTATTTTATCAACTAGAAGGTCATCGTATTTTATTTTCAATGCATCTGTATAATCTTGTACTGCTTTCCAAGATTCTACTTCTTTATCTCCTTTATTGACATAATATCCATACATTATACTATCTTTGCTGAAAAAAATTACTAACCCCACTAAAATAACTGCTCCCACTATTATTTTTATAGTTTTATTGTTTGTATTTTCTTGATTCATATTGTTTTAATCTCCCCTCATTTGTATAAATATATTTCTTTCTCTCTATTTATAGTATATCAAAATATAAATTAGATTGAACACTAATTACATTAAATATAAAATTCATTATTGTTATTTTTAAATATATTAAAATCAAAAAAATATGGATACCTCATATAAGATATCCATACTTTTATGTTAATTTTATAAATTCTAATTAATAAGTTAATATTTCGCAACCGTCTTCAGTTACTAATATCATATTTTCCCATTGTGCTGATAATTTTCCGTCATCTGTGTAAGATGTCCATTCATTATCTTGGTCTATATATAATTCATATCCACCTTCGTTTATCATTGGTTCTATTGTGAATGTCATTCCTGGAACCATAAGAACACCGTCGTTTTCGTTTCCATAGTGGAATACGAATGGATCTTCGTGGAAATCAACACCTATTCCGTGTCCACCGAAGTCTCTAACTACTGTGTATCCGTTTTTGTGTGCATGTTCTTGTATAGTAGCACCTATTATACCCATTGGAATCCATGGTTTAACATTTGCTATTGCCATTTCCATACATTCTTTTGTAACTCTTACAAGTCTGTCAGCTTCTTCGCTAACTTCCCCTATTTTGAACATTCTTGATGCATCTGAATAGTATCCGTTGTATATTGTTGATACGTCTACGTTTACTATATCTCCTTCTTTAAGAACATCGTCTTCTGATGGTATACCATGACATATTTGGTCGTTTATTGATGTACAAACACTTTTTGGGAAGCCACCGTATCCAAGTGGAGCAGGTATTGCACCGTGTTCAACTGTGAAGTTGTGAACTATTGTATTTATTTCTTCTGTAGTCATACCAGGTTTTATATGTTTTGCAACCTCGTCAAGTACAGCTGTATTTATTTTAGCACTTTCTTTTATTTTTTCTATTTGCTCAGCGTTTTTTATCATATCTCTAGTTGGAACTTGATAACCAGCTTTTGCGTATTCTTTTAATTTCTCATCGAATTCCATGTGGCATTTTTTATATTTTTCTCCACTGCCACACCAGCATTTACTATTTCTTCCTAATAACATTATTTTCCTCCCTAACCCTTAATTATAGGTTTTCTAAGTATATAATTTTTATCAACTTCAATTCCTAATTTCATCTTAACTATTTGTCTTGCATGTGGAGCAGATTCAATCGGCTCACCATCTTCATTGTACATTTCTAAAATAGTTGTGAACATAGTTTCTTTATAAGGCCCTATTACTTCTATATCGTCATTTACAGACATTTTATTTCTTTGTTCTACTATTATATATCCATCATCTAAAACATCTCTTACTATTCCTATAAAGTCGTAATTTCTTATATATGAAGCTGATTCGTAGTTGTTTGAATTTTTCCCTGGTCTATCAAGGAAGAATCCTGTTGAGAAATCTCTGTGACTTCCCTTTTTAAGTTCGTCTAACCACATAGGATTAAACTCCCAGTTTTCTGGGTCTTTATAATAAGCATCAATTGCCATTCTGTAAGCTCTTACTGTTGTTGCAACGTAATAAGCTGTTTTCATACGACCTTCTATTTTTAAACTAGTTATACCGCTATCAAATATTTGTGGTATATATTTAATCATACATAAATCTTTTGTGTTGAAGAAGAATTGGTAATCTTCATTGTCTAATACATTTTCATATTCTCCGTCTTTTTCTTCAACTAAGTTGTATTTCCATCTACAAGATTGCGCACAAGATCCTTTATTAGCATCTCTTCCTGTAGTATAGTTACTTATTACACATTTTCCAGAATAACTCATACACATAGCTCCGTGTATGAAAGCTTCTATATCCATATCTTCTGGAGTGTTTTCTCTAAGTTGTTTTGTCTCTTCAAAAGACATCTCTCTAGCTGTTACTATTCTTTTTGCACCTTGGTTATACCAGAAGTTTGCAGCAATATAGTTTGATGTACTTGCTTGAGTACTTATGTGTATCTCCATATTTGGATCTACTTTTTTAACTATATTAAATACTCCAGCGTCACTTACTATAACCGCATCTACACCTATTTCGCTTAATTCTTTTATATAATCAGTTAAAGCGTCTATATCCTCACTTCTTGGAATTATATTAACTGTTACAAATACTCTTTTTCCCATGCTGTGTGCAAACTCAACACCCTCTATCATATCTTCTTTTGAGAAGTTTTTAGCTGCAGAACGCATTCCGAAAACTTCTCCACCAATATAAACGGCATCGGCTCCATATATAAAAGCTATTTTTAACTTTTCTAAATCACCAGCAGGAGCTAATAATTCTACTTCTCTCATTGTTTCTCCTTTACTACTTTATAAATATATAAAGTTTTATATATTTAATTGTTTTTTATATTAATTACCTCATATATTGTATTTTTAATCATTATTATTACAAATCTTATACTAGATTATAACACAAAAATGGTGCTTTAATACAGTAATTATCTACTGGTATAAAAGCACCATCTATTTTTATACTATTATACTAGAAGCTCTAGTACTATTATACTACATAAACCATAATTTTAATATAAATAAAATAGCTAAAACAATCATAACACCTGAAACGTGTTTTTTATCTTCTTTTTTAGCAATTAAATTATATAATAAATTTATGAATACATAAGATAAAACTCCTAATGTTAAACCATCACCTATTGAATAAGTTAAAGCCATTCCACCTATTGTTATAAAAGCTGGAACACCTTCAGTTATATTTTCAAATTCTATTTCTTTAACTGAAGTTAACATTAAGTATCCAACATAGATTAATGCTGGAGCTGTTGCGCAAGAAGGTATTGCTATAAATATTGGTGAGAAGAACATAGCTATTAAGAATAATACACCTGCTGTTATTGCAGTATATCCAGTTCTTCCGCCTTCAAGAACACCTGTTGAACTTTCAACAAAAGTAGTTACTGTTGAAACACCTAACCAAGCACCTATAGTAGTTGCTATTGCATCTGAAAGTAAAGCTCTACCAACATTTTCAACTTTTCCATCTTCATCAACCATATTAGCTTTTGAAGCAACACCAACAACAGTACCTACAGTATCGAAGAAGTCTACGAATAAGAATGTGCATAATACTGTTATAAAGTTAAATGCTGTTTCTGGATTAGTAATATAAGTAAAGTCTAATTTATTTACTATTGGAAGTGGTGATTCAAATTTGAATACGCCATTTGGTAGGTATATTCCAAGATTAGCTGCAGCTTCTGGGCTTATTAATGCAAATCCCCATGCAAGTAATGAAGAAATAACTATACCTATTAATATAGAGCCTTTTACATTTTTCTTACTTAAAACTGCTGTAACAACTAAACCTATACAAGTTATTATAATAGCTGGGTTGAAGTCTCCCATTTCGATTAATGTAGATTCATTTGCTACTACTAAACCGCAGTTTTTTAAACCTATAAATGCTATGAATAATCCTATACCACCTGAAACTGCTAATTTTAAGTTCTTTGGAATTGCATTAACTACAGCTTCACGAACTTTAAAAAGTGATAAAATTATAAATATTATACCTTCAACAAATACTGCTGTTAATGCTATATGCCAACTTACTCCCATACCGATTACTACAGTGTAAGCAAAATATGCATTAAGTCCCATACCTGATGCTAATGCAAATGGCATATTTGCTAGTAATCCCATTAAGAAACAACCTATTGCAGCACCTAAACAAGTAGATGTTACAAGTGCCCCTGCTGGCATTCCTGCTTCTGATAATATATTAGGGTTGACAGCTATTATGTACGCCATTGTTAAAAATGTTGTTAAACCAGCCATCATTTCTGTTCTTTTGTTAACGTCTTTATTTGTCAAGATTGGAAACAATTTCTGCATGAATGTTGCATCCTGATTCATAAATGATACCTCCCATTTGTTTATTTCGCGAATATTATTTTAAATTATTCGACAAAAAAAGTCAATAGTACAAATAAATTTTATATAATCAAAATTATTATTCGTATTTCTTGCATATTTTAATAAATCGAGTTTATTCGCTATAATTTTTTATTTAGTACTGTTATATCTCTATTTTTGACACTTTTAATTTAATTTCATCGTATTATATATAAATTTTTTAAATGGATTTAATGCAAAAAATAAAGGTGCATTGAGAAATAATTTATTTTATTTTCTCCTCACACCTTTATTTTATGTATAATTAAGTTTTACTTTTTATATAAATTCAGTCTAACCATTTTTAACTCTAACTCTAAGCGGTATACCAAGTGAATCAGCTAACTCTTGTGACTTACGTATTTCTTCTTCTGATATTTCATCTACTACTGAAAAACATACTTCTTTTAGACAAGTTTTACAGTCTTTTGCAAAACTAAGCATAGCATCAAATGATTTTATCCCAAATGCAGGTCTTGCAACTTCTAAATACACTTCTTTATTTGGTGCATTTAAACTTATTGATACAGCATCTATTACATCTTTAAGCATAACTGCTGTTTTTTTCTTGTGAATTAAATCAGCAAGCCCATTTGTATTTATTCTTATTTTTATATCTTTCTTACTTTTTATATATGTAGCAAATTCCACAACTTCATTTATTCTCATTAGAGGTTCGCCATATCCACAAAATACAACTTCTTCATAATCATCTAAATCGAATTTTTCAAGTTCTGCTTTTAACTCATCTATTGTAGGCTCGTGATCTAGCCAAAGACTATCACTTCCACCCACGCTATCTGTAATATCTCTTACGCAAAATACACATTTACAACAACATAAATTTGTTATATTTACGTATAAACTTTTTCCTATTGGATATAATAATGTCATTTTTCTCTCCTTAATATTATAAATTTTTATGCACTATAAAACTTTTTGAAATTTATTTTATCTAAAACTAAGCCTAATATTATAAATGCTATAAAACTACCAATTGGTTGAATCATACCAACTGCAGTAATTGTAAATGCAGCCATTATATTTCCGAAATATAATCCTTCTACAAACATATAAAGTACGCAACAAATTATCCCAGCAAAAAATGCTCCCACAACATTTCTCACAGTTATTATTTTATCGCTTTTATTTGAAAAACACAAAACTAAAATTGGTTTTATTATTAATGTTGGTACAACCCATATAATTGCCCCTGTTGTCAAATCTGCAAGCCCAGCCCCTATTGCACTACAAGCTATTGCATAAGGCAGTGGAAGTATTGATGCGCTCAAATATATAACTGCATCTCCTATATGAGCATATCCACCGTTTGGCGTTGGAATATGAAGTATATACCCTGTAACTAGACATATTATAGCAGCCAATAATGCTGATGTAACTAAATTTCTTGTTCTTACTGATACATTTTTATTTACCTTTACATTCTCCATAGAATTACCTCCTAAAAAATTATATTTAGATTGTAATACAATTTTGTATGTAATTGTTGGTTTTTTCTATTTTTCGCTTTTTGTATTGATACAATTTTTACAACAAAATAAGGGCTGGCACCCTATTTCTAGCGTACTAGCCCTTATTAAAAAATATGAATTTTATTTGAAAGAATTGTCTCTAAAATCGTCATTTTTGACTTCTTTATCTACATGTTCTCTTAATTTTCGATGATATTCTTCTTCTTTATATTCTTCCACTAATTCGTCTTTTTTATCCTCTAAATTTTGCATAACACCTTTTGCTTCACCTTTTAAATCAAAAGCTGTATTTTTTATAGTATGACCTACCTTTTGTATACCTTCTTTAACATCATCTTTCATATTCTTCATATGTGTTTTTAAACTAGTCATATTATTACCTCCTTATAGATATTATTATTTTTCCAAAAATAATATAAAATATTTATAAAGAGAACAAAATTTAAATATCTTTTTGAAGCGTATAACCTATTCCTTTTACAGTTTTTATGTACGGTAAAATTATTTTTTTTCTTATATTTTTAATATGTGCATCAACTATTCTAGTATCTCCAAAATAATCATATCCCCAAATGCTATCTAATAATTTTTCCCTTGTTACTACCTGTGGATAATTTTCGATTAAAGATTTTAAAATATTAAACTCTTTAAGCGTTAAATCAATTATCTTACCATCAATTTCAGCAGAATATGTCTTCAGATTTAATTTAATTTTTTCAAAAGTTAGATAAACCCCTGCTTTATCTTCTTTTGACCTTCTTAAAACAGCCTCTATTCTTTTTATTAATAAATTATACGAAAATGGTTTTACAATATAATCATCGCATAATAAATCAAAACCTTTTATCTGATCGCTTTCACTACTTAATGCTGTCACAAATATAATAGGGACATCTGACTCTTTTCTTATCATCTTGCACATGGAAAACCCATCTAAATTTGGCATTACTATATCTAGAAGTATCAAATTGTAATTTCTGTCTTTATACATCTGTATTCCTTCCAAACCATCATTTGCACAATCTACTTTATAACCATTTGAGGTTAAGAATTGCTGTAATAATTGTTGGCTTTTGTAATCATCTTCTACTACTAGTATATACTTCTCCATCAGTAACCTCCCTACTCAAAAAAAACTTTATTCTAAATACCAATATATTTTATTTTTTGATTAATACCACCCATTATTTATATTTACGTTTTATACGTTAAAACATATCTTTAGGTTTATTATAACATATAATTATTTATAATAATTTATGAATTCGTTTTACTTTATTAAATACCAATTCTATTTTATTGTATTTTTGCTACTATATAATTTTTTTTATATATATTAAAAGATTGTTAGACTTTGCAATCCAACAATCTTTTGATATTTTGATTCTTATTTAATTTAAATTTTTTAAAGATATTTTTTATATAATTGTTAAAAATTTCTAACCCGTGTCGTAGTGAATATTACACCTTATTTTCAAACTTATTGTTTTGGATGTATAAAATATTTTATATAATTAAGCATTATAAGGTTTAAACTTTCTTAATCTCAAAGCATTAGATACAACAGACACTGAACTTAAACTCATAGCAGCTGCTGCTATCATTGGATTTAGAAGCGGACCGCCAAATATATATAAAACTCCAGCAGCAACCGGGATTCCTATTGTATTATAACCAAATGCCCAGAATAAGTTTTGTTTTATATTTCTTATAGTGTCTTTGCTAAGTTTTATAGCAGTTGGAACATCCATTAAGTCATTTTTCATTAAAACAATATCAGCTGATTCAATCGCAACATCAGTACCATTACCTATAGCTATACCAATATCTGCTGCAGCAAGAGCAGGAGCATCATTTATACCGTCACCAACCATAGCGACAAAGTTACCCTCAGCTTGTAATTTCTTAACTTCATTTGATTTATCTTTTGGAAGAACTTCTGCTAAAACTATGTCTATTCCAACTTGCTTAGCAATTGCATCTGCAGTATTTTTATTGTCACCTGTAACCATAGCAACTTTTATACCTAAGTTGTGTAAAAGCTCAACAGCTCTTTTGCTGCTTTCTTTTACAACATCATTAACTGCAATAATTCCAGCAAGTTCATTTTCTATTGATATAAACATAGGAGTTTTACCTTGTTTAGCCAATTCTTCATATTTATTTTCAACTATATCTAAAGATATATTTAAATTCTCCATCATTTTTACATTACCAAGGTTTATCTTTTTATTATCGATTACTGCATTTATACCTTTTCCTGTAACTGAGTTGAATTTTTCTACATTAATTAAATTCATATTTTTTTCTTCTGCATATCTAACAATAGCCTCACCAAGTGGATGTTCAGATCCTTTTTCAGCTGATGCAGCTAATTTTAATATATAATCTTCGTCATAATCTCCATAAGTTATTATTTCTGTAACTTTTGGCTTACCTTCAGTTATTGTACCAGTTTTATCGAATATTACTGTATTGACTTTATGTGCAAGTTCTAAAGCAACACTACTTTTTATAAGTATTCCATTTTCTGCACCCTTACCAGTACCAACCATAATCGCAGTTGGTGTTGCAAGACCAAGCGCACAAGGACACGCAATTACTAAAACTGATATAAATATTGTAAGCACGAAAGTAGTATTTTCTTTACCTATAATAGCCCAAAGTAAAGCAGAAATTACAGCAATTGTTATAACAGCTGGCACAAAATACCCTGCCACAGTATCAGCAAGTTTTGCAATAGGAGCCTTTGTTCCTTGAGCATCCTCAACAAGTTTTATAATTTGAGCAAGAGCAGTATCTTTACCTACTTTAGTAGCCTCAAATCTTATAAGACCATTTTTATTTATACTAGCACCAGTAACACTGTCACCAACAGTCTTTTCAACAGGCATACTTTCACCAGTAAGCATAGATTCATCTATTGACGTATGTCCAAATACGATTTTACCATCTACAGGTATTTTTTCACCAGGTTTTACAACGACTATATCGCCTTCTAAAACCTCATCAATTGAAACCTCAACTTCTTTATCATCAACCATAATTGTCGCAGTCTTAGGTTGTAGCCCCATAAGTTTTTTAATAGCTTCAGAAGTTTTACCCTTTGAACGAGATTCTAAAAACTTACCAAGAAGTATTAAAGCGATTATTATCCCAGCACTTTCAAAATAAAGTTGGTGGTGATGAGACATATGCATTTCCATTGAAACACCAGCATTTCTTATTAAATTTATAGTAGTGTATAAACTATATATAAACGCTGATGATGTACCAATAGCAACTAATGTATCCATATTTGGACTTCCATGAAATAATGATTTAAATCCATTTATATAGAATTTGTATCCTACAAGCATAATAGGAACAACTAATACAATTTGTATAAGTGCATAATTTATAATATGTGTCTCTGGACTTATTATATTTGGCACTGGCCAAGGTCCAAAAGGTTTCGGAACCATAGGTCCCATCGCAATGTAGAATAGAGGAATTGCAAAACAAATCGCAACTATAAATTTTCTAAATAAAGTATTTCTCTCTTTATCTTTTCTCTTTTGATCCTCATCTACAGTTTCTTTATTTTCCTCAGTTATCGGCTCATATCCAGCCTTTTCAATTGCCTTTGTAATTTGAGATAATCTTACTTTAGTTGGGTCATAAGTAATTATAGCCTTTTCAGTTGCTATATTTACGCTAGAATCCTCAACACCATCAAGCTTCTTAGTCACTCTTTCAACAGCCTTTGAACAAGCAGCACATGTCATACCGTGAACAGTAAGCTCTATTTTTTTATTGTTAGACTCCATAATAGGCTCATACCCAGCCTTTATAATTGCGTTATTAATATCATCAAGAGAAACTTTATTTTCATCATATGAAATAACAGCCTTTTCAGTCGCAATATTTACATTAGATTCCTTAACACCATCTAACTTTTTAGTAACTCTCTCGACAGCCTTCGCACAAGCCGCACAACTCATGCCTCCAACTTTCATTTCTATTTTCTTTATTTTTTCTTCCTCTTTAATTAATTTATAACCAGCCTTACTAATCGCCTTTTCCAGCGTATCATAATCGACCTTATCATCTTCAAACTCTACAGTTAACTTTTCTGTAGCTAAATTTACATTTTGGTTTACAACACCATCAAGCTTTCTAACAGCTCTCTCAGCCGCATTAGCACAAGATGCGCATGTCATGCCTTCCACTTTATATGTCTCTTTAACTATATTGCTCATAAGATTTCCTCCTTACCTTTTATTGTGTACAAAATTTGCGCGCTTTAAACATGCTTTTTATATTTTTTTGATATTTTGTTAATATATGTTTTATGGATGTTGGGGTATTTCAAAAATACCCCCTGTAGGTATAATAATAAGACATATTGATGGAAATTTCAATATCAATTTGATATTTTTTTGCTTTTTGGGTAAAAGTAAATTTAAAAATATTTATCATTAATAATATATTTATCACAAAGTTGTTAAATAGAATAACAGTATGCAAAACAATACTACAAATACATCTCTCGCAACTGGTCAAAACTGATATAAATTCCTACCTTATTTAAATGATTAACTCTCTCATAATACAACTTCTCAAGCACCCTCTCAAAATCCTTACCATAATGCAATAAATTATGACAATGACTGCAAAGTGAGACTATATTTTCTTCGACATCTAATGACACATCAAATATATCTGAATAAGCCATTGGAACAAGGTGATGTGATTCTGTATATCCAACCTCTACATTTCTTCGTAAAAATACTTCATGCTCAGAATCCACTTCACATTTATGGTTTGCCTTTTTCAATGCATTCATTGCTACTTTTCTATCACGTATATATGTTTTAATTCCATTTTGAATTGTATATTTTTGTTTTTTCTTTTTATCATATTTATAAGTAAAGTTTTCATCGACATTTATTTTATCTATATAATTTTTTAAATCATATTCTATATTATTCTCTTCTTGCAAAGTTTTTTTTATCATATCTATCTCATTTGATTTAATATAATTAGCCAGTTCTTCTGACACTTTACTTGGACCTTGAACTGATTTTAGACCATTTTGTTTTAGATTTTCCAATGTAAACTTATTTTCTTTATATTTTGTTATAAGCTCTAACTCCATATATCTCCCACAGTTTTCGTAATTATCGCCTTTTAATATAAATTCTCGATCTTTTTCTGTATCTGCATAATCTAAATCAACTTTTCTAGCAACACATTTATATCGAATCTCTTTAATTGGACTTGTTACATATATGTAAACTATATCACCCTCATTTACATTTGTACTTTGCTTCCATTCAACCTTGTCTAATTTATTAAACACGCCACAAACATCGTAATATGCTGGATTGCAAGGTATTATCCATTGTGTTTTTTCAGCCTTAAATAATTTACTCTTCACATTTGTTGTCATTATATCTTCCTCATTCTCCCCATTTTATATTTTTAATTTTTATAAATATTATATATAATCTATTTTAACATCAATCTCCACAAAAACAACCACTGAACCCAAATGCACCTACCAAGCTGACCAAAATCAATACCCCTCGACTTAAACGCAACCAATGAATCTACCAAAGTCATCACACTTGACTCAAAAATACCCATGAGTTCTTCAAAAGCACCTCCACTTTACTCAAATGAACTTACTATACACCTAAAAATTACTCCCACCTAACTCCAAAGTCCTCACCAGGTCTCCAAAAATCACTCCATCCTGACCAAAATCCACGCATTCGACAAAAAACAACCTATCACTTGACCCAAAAGTCCACCCTTACCGTACTTTCTTCCCCTTTATCCAAACCAAAATACGAATAAAACTGATGAAAACATGGACCAAATAACTCCTCTACTATATAACTACTATAAATAAAAAAAGTAGATAATCTTAAGTTTGTACTTACCGATTCATCTACTCTTTTTATTAAGCTCTATTTTCTTATTTTAGTTATTCTATAGTATTTTTCTTCATTTATTTCATAATCCGTAAATGTAACGATCTCTCTGCCATCATAAGCACCTAATCTGACTTTATTTTGATACTTACTTCCTTCTAGTTGTTTAATTTGTTTTAGAATTTGCTTTTAATTTAAGTATACTTTTGAACTCTTCTTCATAATCTCTGCCTAAATCACAAATGGTATCTCCTTGATTAACCCTTTCTTGCATCTCTTTAAATATACGTTTTATGCACACATTGAATCTTGGACATAATTCTTTATTTTCTCTTAAAAATTCAAGTAGTCCAGATTGTATAAACATATTTAAAACTTTTATTTTATCTTTTCCAGCCTCGTAAGTATATCCCCTAAAGCTTCTTTTAGTGCATGCTTCTAACCCCAACTTAAAACAATCATCAAAGCCGTCTATTTCTTTGTTTAGATTCATCATATACCCAACCATCATCGCCATAGTTATACAATAAGTTGGCCAATATAAAAAATCAATTCTCGCATCAGAAGGCATATAATCATCTAATATTATTGCCCAAAATCCTTCAAATTTACCTTTATTCTGAGTTTTTACAAATTCAGAACACAATTCTTTTAATTGCTTTCTATTTACTTTTCCTTCATTTATGTCATTAACCATAATTTCTAAACTATTTTTTATTTCTAATCCCTTTTCAATGTTTATATTTTCCCCTGTTATTGTTTGAAATTTTTTCATACTACCATCCTCCATTAAATTTTATTTAAAATATCTTTCTTAGATAATTTCTACTTTAATTCTATCAAATGGAAGTCACGTTATTGAGGTACCGGGTACCTATTTTCGTGGATTTTTTAGATTTTTTAAATAAGAATGTTCTTTATTTTTTCCTAAATTCGATATAAATTCTTCTGTTTTAAATGAATCAATAATATAATCTTCTTCCTCTTCTAACTTTCTTTTTCTTTCTTCTGCTTCATCAGCAATCATTTTATACCAATTAATATCTATTTTTAATTCTTCTTTTGGAAGTTCATTCAAAATCCTGTTAGTTGCATAATCTGATAACTGCATCCAAATGCTGACTGCAGTTTCTCTCGCATATTCTTTATATCCATAAATCTCATATGAATACTTCAATCCATTAAGCAATGCTATTATTTGCTCTAAATTCTGTACCAAAAACAAAGGATGAGCAGTTGACAATATATACTCTTCACCATTTTCATCATTCTGTTTACGATATTCAACCTTTACCCTTTGCCCCATTACGCTCATTTCTCCATCGCTTATAATTCTTAAATCTCTATGTATATTGCTTTCGTCTAACATAAGTTCATAGGCCATATCACTTATATCACTCGCATTACATCCCTTGTGAATTCTTTTTATAATTTCTAATCTTCTTTCTAATTCAGTATAGTATCTCGGTAATTTTTCTATAGACATTCCTTTATCTTTATTTAAAAATTTTATATATTTGCTATATATATAGTGATCTATCTTTTTTTCTTTTTTTGACTTAAGTCTCTCTATTAAATCTTCTCTTATTTGCACAGAATCAACCACTTTATCAATATATTTATTATTTATTCCAGAATTATATTTATTTGCTTCACTTTGTTTTAAAAACTTTTTTTCTTCTTTTTCATATTTGGTAAGACACTCAAATGCCTTCTTAATTCTTGATTTGTTGATAGGTTTACCATCTAATCTGAATCCTCTTTTATTTTTTTCTAAAAATTCATTAGCCGTATCAAGCATATTTACTCTTTTAACTTTTTCCATTAAAATCCCCCCAAATATTTTTTCAACTATCTAAATCTTAATTTTTCAACATAATTATCTTATAATCCTTTATTTTACTATCATATTCTTCATATAAAAACTATCCTACAAATATACTTATCACAAAGTTGTTAAATAGAATAACAGTATGTAAAACAATACTACAAATATAAACTAACTTAACATACCATCGAACTCAAATGCACCTACCAAGCTGACCAAAATCCACACCCCTCAACTTAAACGTACTCCTTGGGTCTTTAACAGTCATCACCCTTATCCTCCAAAGTTCTCACCAGGTCTCCAAAAATCACACCATCCTGATCAAAATCCACGCATTCGACAAAAAACACCCTATCACTTGACCCAAAAGTCCACCCTTATCGTATTTTCTTCTCCTTTATCCAAACCAAAATACGAATAAAACTGATGAAAACATGGATCAAATAACTCCTCTACTATATAACTCTTTTAAAAAAATATAAATTTTTTCAAAAAGTGAAGCTTTAGAACAAGACTTTTTCCATACTTTTTAAGTATAATTAATTTAAGAGAATATATATAAAATTTTTCACTACCAACCCTCACTAAACAACCACAACAAAACGCAGCAATATATAAAACACATTCTCAAATTTTCAAATAAAAGAGGTGTTCAATTATGAAGTATACTATTTCTGGTTTTTCTCAACTAGCTGCTGTAAATTTCAAACTAGATTCTGTTGATTTACATATGCTTAGATGGATTGTTGATTTTATCGATTCAAATCGCATGCGTTGTATGACGCTTGATGGTGAGAAGTATTATTGGGTTTCTTACCAAGGGTTAATCGATGATTTGCCGATTTTATATTTGAAAAAGGATGCGATTTATAAGAGACTTAAGCGTATGTGTGAGTTAGGAATTTTGAAGAAAAAGACTGTTTTTTCAGGTGGAAAGTTTTCTTATTTTACATATGGTGAAAATTTTAATGAGCTTTTTAAAAGTTATGAAGAGTTAGAATATGAAGCTAAGATGAAAGAGGAAATGGAAGTTCAGCAAATGCATAGAGATTTAAAACAAAATTTATTACAACAAGGTCCAGAAGAAAGAGAGATTACTCATATTGCAATAGAATTCTATATGGATATTTTTGAAATTCCACCTCAGTCTAAGCATGAATTCTCAATTTTTTATAATTGGTTAGAAGATATTAAATTATTAGTACCAAAACTATCCAATTTTAAACCCCACCAAATTCGTATCATTGTTCGATGGATTTTTAATAGAGAAAATAGATGGGCTAGTATAATTAAATCACCATCTTTATTATATAAATATTTTCCTTATATAGCGCATGAAGCTTCACTAGATAAGGAATTTATATCTAGATACGACGAGAAATATATTAAGTGGTGGTAATATAAATACCTATATTTATGACATAGATTTTTCGGTTTTAAGTTAGATTTTATACTTATTAATACAAATACAATACCCCGTGTATGAACGGCATTTAAAAGCCCATACACGGGGTATTTTTACATATATTCCCACAAATTTATCTTTGTATTAACAACCTTTTTCTACATAATTCTTATTTAAAGTAATCCAACCATCGCGATATGGAACGTAACCCCATTCGCCATTTTCGGAAAGCTTTGTTATCTTGTATCTTATGCCTTCTTTTGGAACTGTGTAGATTATTTGAGAATGGATATTTGGTGATTTTCTTATGTTCACCTTTCCCAGTGTCTTTATATAAAATGGGAGTTCAACTCTTAAATAGTTTTTTTCAAATCCATTTAATCCAGAGCTTTTTATTATTGTCGGATAGTCTTTATAACAGTAATTTTGGTCGGCTACGTTACTTCCGATTCCCGGAATTTTTTTGCTTGTTAGGAAGTTTACTTCTCCACCAAATTGCCACATTGATATTTTATATGTTGTGTAAGTTGAGCGTGTTGCATATTGTGCTATCCAGTGATCGTATTGTTTCAAATCTTCATCATCTAACTTGTCTCTCAATATATATTTTCCTGAATATATTCCAACATAATATCCAGCTTTTTTTATCTCTTCCAAACAAGTTACAACAGCTCTTGTAAGTGCTGATCTACTTGTTGAGTTTAAAGTTGTTATATCTTCAACATCAAGCCAAATTGGATATTCAAATTGTTTACCTTTTATAGCATTTAATATAAATTCAGCTTCTCTTCTTGCTGTTTGTATACTATTGCATCTTGAATAAAAATAAACTCCAACAGGCATTCCAACTTCCTTAGCTCCTCTATAAAACTCTTCAAAATAAGGATCTAAATAAAGATTATGTCTGTTTGATGTGCTTGCAAACCCCACTCTAAGAATCGCAAATTTAACACCAGCATTTTTGACCTTTTTCCAATCGATTGGGTGATTGTACTTGCTCACATCAATCCCCCATACTTTTATTGCCATTTTATCACCTTCCTGATGTCCATTATTAACTTTTTACTTTATAAAATATAAAACCATTGTAGTTCTTGTAAATATTAATAAAAGACAAATTATTTCTTACTAATATTTTATAAAATTTCTAGCCAAAAAGTGACATTATATGCACATTTTATTTGTTAAAAAACAGTAATCTATATGTATATTTTAAAAATTTTTATACAAAATACTATTGAGGTGATAAAATGCTAAATTTAAATACTAAAGAAAAAAGTCTTTTAGAAGACGCTAAAGAACATGAAACTTTATGTGTCGCAAAATATAAAGACCATGCAGAAAAAACAAATTGCCAAGAGTTAAAAAATCTATTTAATTCCTTAGCTTCAAAAGAACAACAACACTTAGACACTATAAATCAAATTCTAAACGGAACAGTTCCAAATATAAACCAAAACGCGAGCCAAGGTCAAGGAAATGAGCAAAATACACAATCTGAATTTAATTTAGGAAATTTACAAGGCCAAATGCAAATGAACTACAACGAAGGCGATAAACTCCTATGCCAAGATGCTTTATCAACAGAAAAATATGTTTCATCTACATATAATACTTCGATTTTTGAATTTAGAGATACAAATATAAGACAAGTTTTAAACCATATTCAAAAAGAAGAACAAGAACACGGCGAACAAATTTATAATTATATGAATAAACATGGAATGTATAATTAAAAAATAAAGCCATCGCAAACTGACCTTTGAAATTTAGATGTAATTTCTAAAATTAAGGTCAATTTGCGATGGTCATATGATTCTTTTAAACAACTTTGTGATAATTCTTTGTATCACTTTTATCACAAAGTCGTTAAAAAGAATTACAGTGCTTTTAAATATATCTGTTTTATAAGGAATTAGTTGTATACTTTTTTAATTAAAAAGGCTGTCACATTATACATGTAACAGCCGAATTATAATAAGCCTATTAAATTATATTATTCATTACAATATGGTACTCCATCCTCATATAATGTCTCTGAATCAACATCTATACCATTTGCCCATTCTATTGAATCAAAACTTACTTTAACTGTTTTAAATAATTTTTCATCCTTTAACTCTTTAAATACACCTTTTCTTAAGAGTGGTTTCATATCAAATATTCTTACACTGCCATCTTCAAATGTTAATATAAGTTTATAATCATCAATTGTCTTTACATCTTTTACAGCTAAATACATACAATCCCCCCCTATTTTAGTGGTTCTATTTTAAATGGCAACTCACTATTTATAGCAATATCCCAATTAGCTAGTAATTCTTTTTTATTTTACTTTGAATATAACCAAAAAGTAAATATTAATTCAAAAAACAAAATCCAAGATGATTTAATCATCTCATCCCTTGATTTCATACATTTTTTAATATATACTACAGATAATTTAAAAATTGGAGAACATATGAGCAAGGAATGCAAGAACTTACATGATGAACTTATAGAAGAATTAGAAAAGCTTCCTTATATACATTTTAAAGCCCACGATTATAAAGATAAAGTTTTTCACGTTACAATTTCAAATTATTAATGTAAACTAATTCAATCAACAAATTAACTATGAGTTAAAATTATTAAATTTTACTTAACTATAGTTCAATTGTATTTGCTAGTTAAAATTGATACTATTTAAGTATGGATCCAAATTTTAAATTTGAGGTAAAAAAATGAAAATAAACGAAATTATAAAATTAAAAAGGAAAGAATTAAACCTTACCCAAGAGCAAGTAGCTGAGTATTTAGGTGTAACAACTCCAGCAGTTAATAAGTGGGAAAAGGGGAACTCATACCCAGATATTACGCTTTTGCCCCCTTTGGCTAGGTTATTAAGAGTAGATTTAAATACTCTACTATCATTTAATGATGAGCTTAATGATTATGAGATTGGAAAATTTACAAATGATTTAGCTACTATTGTTAAAACAAAAGGATATGATTGTGCCTTTAAAATAGCAATGGATAAAATATATGATTATCCAAACTGCTATAAATTAATTTATTCAGTTTCATCTTTCTTGCAAGGTGCTTTGTCTTTGTATTGTGTAGACGATAAAGATAAATACGAAAATGAAATTGAAAAGCTCTTTATTCGTGTAAGCAACTGTGATGACTTAGAACTTGCCAATAATGTAAATTCATTTTTAATCTCTAAATATATTCAGAGAAAAGATTACGACAGTGCGCAAATGTTAATTGATAAATTACCTAATGTATCAATTAATAAGAAACAACTTCAAGCAAATTTATATATTAGTCAAGATAAATTAAAAGATGCCTGTGAAATTTTAGAAAAAGAAATTCTTCTTATGGCTAACTCAATCCAAAGCTCTCTACTTAATTTGATTAATATCGCTTTGAAACAAAATAAATTTGATTATGCACTAATTTATTCAGACAAAATAAAACAAACAACTGAAATATATAATTTATGGGACTATAATAAATATATTGGCTACTATGAAATAGCCATGAAAACCAAAGACACAAAAAAGATTATAGATACATTAAAATCTATGTTGAATTCTATTAAAAAGCCTTGGACATTAAATAATTCACCACTTTATAAACATATTTGTGATAACCCAAAATCTAATTCTAACGATAATAAATTGGGACAAATTCTCATAAATAACATAATTAAAGAACTTGAATGTAGTGATGAAATAGACTTTTTAAGAAAAGAACCTGAATTTATAGAATTATTAAATGAATATAAAGCAGAAAACTAAAAAAGATATATACTACAGATAATTTAAGAATTGGAGATGATATTTTGAGATATGTAATAGTAAGCGTTGTTAAAGGTCCTGCTGGGAATTTTAACAATAATTTAAGAAAAGAAGTCTTTGAAAAACTAGGTGCAAAGTCGTCTAAACTTCCTGCACACTTTACGATAAAAGCTCCTTTTGAAGCTGATGATATTTCCGATTTAGACAAAGTTTTACAAGATTTTGCTCAAAATCACAAAGCTCAAGATTACAAAATAAAGGGTTATAACCATTTCGACAACAGGGTAGTCTATATGGACGTACATATGAGCAAGGAATGCAAGAACTTACATGATGAACTTATAGAAGAATTAGAAAAGCTTCCTTATATACATTTTAAAGCCCACGATTATAAAGATAAAGTTTTTCACGTTACAATTTCATCTAAAAAAATTCAAAAAATATACAACGAGCTCTGGGAATATGTAAATAATATCCCTTGTGATTTTGATTGTAAGTTCGACAATGTCAGTGTGTTTAAATGGGAAGATAATACTTGGAAGTTGTATAAAGAATATTTATTTATTTAGTAAACATATTGATATCTTATACTTATCTTGTTTAAAATTTTCCATATTATACTACTTCTATATATTTTATTCTATAGATGTAGTATAATTATTTGAATAAAGGAGGTTTTCTATATGAAATTAAAAAAAACATATATAGAAATTATATTCTTATTCATAATGATTATTTTAAATGGATATATTTACATGTCATACTTGCCTAAAAAATATTATTTAAATAAAAATTTGACCTTTAATAAACTTAGTTCATTTGATAATAATATTATGACTTTAAGTGGTATTGTTTTTTTAATTAGTATTCTTTTTTTATTTATAAAATTATTTAAATATTTCTTTTACTATCATAATAAAAAATAGGCATATTTTAAAAATATATAAAAGTACTGAAACATTATGATTAAGTACTAACCCATACGCTATATATGATTGTTTATATAATATATAGTTATATCGCCAAGAATTTTCAGACTTTTTTTTAAAATTGCAATTTTTCAATCTTTTTATGCTATAATTGTAGTACAATATATAATAAGGGGTGATATTTATGAATAATTTTTTTAAAAAAATCATTAACTTCATAAAAGGGGAGATTATTATAATGGTTTTTATATCTTTCACAATACTTGATTTAGGTGTATATTTGTTAATAAATTATGGTTTTGAACTAATATATTCTAAATTTAACATAATCAATTTATTATTAGGAACATTGGGGATAATATTAATAATAATATTTTTTATAATGTTATATAAAGAAATTTGCTTAACAGTCAAAAATGACGAACAGAAATAATATTGAAAATAAAGGCATAGGCTAAATTACCACGCCTATGCCTTCTAAAAAATTATCATAGAAAGTTTTTCACAGAAAAAATTTCAGATGCTCTTTTTGTATCAAATCAAAAAACTTTTTCTAAAAAATCATATTCATCTAAATAATTAAAACACGTAAATGAAAACTGGCCATTCATTGAATTTGGTTTTACTCTAGACATGCTGATAAATATTGCATTGTTTACGTTTTTCCTGATGTCCACGATATTTTCGCTTCCACAAGAATCTAAAACTAAAATAACATTAGGTGTTTGCCAGCCCTTGTAGCTGTGATATGAACAAACTTTTAGTCTGCCTGTGCCGCCTCTAAATTTCCATTTTTCATTTCTTCTCTTTTTTGTGTTTTTTCCTTTATTCATATCATATACATGAGATACTTTTAGTCCTTTATCACTAAAAAACTTTACAATATCTACACCTGTATTTTCATTCGTAGTTAAAATTGTTATATCTTCTAATTGATTATTTTCTCTGAGTTCTTTTATTTTTAAATCAATTCTATTTAATTTATCTTCTTTGGAGTCTGTATCACAATTTATCCACTCCATCTTGCTAAGTAAACTTATTTGAGTAGAATTATTTTTAGGAATCAATATATTTTCTGCATCTATGCCCAATTTTTCTCGTATAAGTCCTATTTTTTCAATTATCTCTGGTGGCATTCTATATGAATATTTTAAACTTCCAGGTTTCCCTTTAAATCCAATATTTTTTATTTGTTCACTGTCTTCAATCCATATTCCATGTTCATATAAATCTTGTGATTTATCATACACAATAAATAATTCCCCCTTTTTAGTATAGAATTTTTCAAGAAATCTAATCCAATCTCCTCTAAAATCTTGTCCCTCATCTATTAATATGTAATCATACTTAAGTTCATATGGTAACGGATTTTTATCCATAATATTTTCAAGACATTTAATCCAATCTTTTGTAAAATCATAATCTTTATTATAAATATCATATTCATCATATGGAAGCTTTATACAATATGATGCAGCTACAACTTTTAGGAATTCATGAAAATATAATACACTTAGGTTTTGTTTCAATTTCCATCTATCATCTAGTCCAAATTGTTGGCTACACAAATCTTTTAGATAATGTCTTAATGTTATATTGTATGTCAAAATAAGCACACGATAATCTTTTTTCAATGCTCTAGCTGCCTTTTCAGCTAAGACTAGTGATTTGCCTGCTCCAGCTACTCCGCCCCATCTACGTATAGAATTTTGTTTTAATTTTGCCAACTCTAATTGTTCTCCAATTAGTTTAAATGGCTTTTTTCTTTCATAATTATAATCTGCATATTGTAAATTTCTAATTAATTGAGATACCATATTTTCTAACAGGCCATCTTTATTATACTTTGATTGTATAACTTCAAGAGCCCATGTATATTGTCTATGATCTAATTTTTTATTTATATCATTTATATTTTTTATATCATCATCTGTCCAAATTTTAGTGTATGTATTATTTGAACAAAAACTTAAAGCTTCTTCTTTAGAAGGCCCGTGAAAATATACAACTGTTTCTATACATCCATAATAATCACTATTATTTGAAACAAAATCTTCACTATTATTCAAATCGGATTTAAGAATACAATTTTTATAAGTTTCAACTTGTTCAACCGGATCTTTTTTATGTAGTTTTCCATCTGTACCTCTGATATATCCTCCCGATTCATAAGTGCCCAAACGCAGATTCCAATCCTTTACCTCAATAATTATGATGCCTTTTTTAGGATGCAATAATATAAAATCTGGTTTTATAGAGTCTATATGAGGTTGTTCAAAAACTGTCCAGCCATCAAATCTAGGACAGTTTTTTAAAACATTTAATAATTTTTCCTCCCCCTCAGTTCTTTTATCTCTCGGATTAATCTTTTCAAATATAACTGCTGACATATAATCCACTCCCCCTCAATAATAACTTTATTATTTAAATATCAATACTTTTAAATACATACTGTTATTTTCATTACAATTTTTACTAATATGATATATGTCTTTATCAAAAAAATATGTCTATAAAGTATATTTATAGTAAACAAAAAAGGATACTATAATTAGTATCCTTTTTTTATTTAGCTATTATGCTGCATTATTTTCTTTTTCTTGTAACTCTGAGTTTTTCTTAGTCATAACTGCATATACAGGTAATCCTATTAATGTTATTATAATTCCACCTAAAGAAATCATCGAACTTTTCATACCAGCTAAGAATAGTTGATCTATTACTACGAATAAACCACTACAAATAGATATTATTGGTATTACTGGATAGAATGGAACCTTATAAGGTCTTTTTAAATCAGGTTGAGTCTTTCTAAGTTTTATAACACCTATAAATGTTAATGTATAGAATGCCCATATAGCAAACATAGATAAATCACTTAATAAGTTAAATTGTCCTGATAATGCATATATCACAGAAAGTACTGCCATAAATAGAGTTGCATTTGCAGGAACTCCGTGTTTATTTAATTTACCAAACATAGCTGGTAAAACTTTTTGATTAGCTAATGTGTAAGGTATTCTTGGTCCAGTTAAAAGATATCCGTTTAGACATCCAAATACTGATACTAATATACCTACATTTATTAATTTACCACCAACAGGTCCAAATATTTTTTCAGCTACTATAGATGCTGGTGAAGCGTATTGAGCTAATTCACTTGCAGGTAATACCCATAAGTATGCTAAGTTTATAACTACATTAATAGCCATTACTATAGATAATCCACCTATTATAGCTTTAGGTAAATCTTTGCCTGGATTTTTCATTTCTCCAGCAATAGCACCTACATTTATCCAACCATCATAAGCAAATAATATAGCTACAAGTAATTGACCTATAATTCCCATTGGACTTATTCCTTCAGCTACTAAAGGACTCATTACTGGATTATCTCCACTACCTTTTATAAATCCAAATACTATTATTAATACAAGAGGAATTAACTTACATACAGTAGATACTGTTTGTATTGTTCCACTTGTTTTTGAACCGAATGTATTTAATATTCCTACTAATAATATTACTCCTATACTCATAGGCATTACTAAAGAAGGATTATTTAAAAGTATTGCAGCTTGTTGACCAAACATAACTGCTATGGCAGCTGCTGTAGCTGGGAAAAACAGTACTGTTTGCATCCAACCAGTCAGAAACCCTAACTTTTTACCGTATATCTCTTCAATATATACCATCATTCCGCCTGTTTTAGGGATAGCAGCTGATACTTCTGCAGCAGTAAGACCTGCAGTTATTGTCATTATACCTGCTATAATCCATGCTAATATTCCAAGACCAGGAGCACCTCCTGTTAATGTGTATACCGCTTGAGGTTTAAAGAACACCCCACCACCTATAACCATACCTACAACAGTAGATAAAGCTGCGGCTATACCTAAGCTTTTTTGTAGTTGCTTATTTTCCATAAACCATGCTCCTTTCGCATATTATTTTCTTTTGTTTTATTTTAGTCGCTCTAATTAGTATACAGGTTTCTCTTGTTTATTCAAACTGTATTTTAATCCCTAAAATGGTAATTTTATGTATATAGATAGATTTCTTATAAATAGATTTCTTATAATAGGCATCTCTTTTTATATCAAATCAAAAAAGTTTTTCTAAAAAATTATATTCAGGTAAATAGTTAAAACATGTAAATGAATATTGTCCATTCATCGAATTTGGTTTTACTCTAGACATGCTTATAAATATTGCATTGCCTACATTTTTCCTAATATCCACGATATTTTCGCTTCTACAAGAATCTAAAACTAAAATGATATTAGGTGTTTGCCATCCCTTATAGCTGTGATATGAGCATACTTTAAGTCTTCCTGTTCCGCCTCTAAATTTCCATTTTTCATTTCTTCTATTTTTTTCGTTTTTCCCTTTATTCATATCATATACATGAGATACTTTTATTCCTTTATTCATAAAAAATTTTACAATATCCACACCTGTGTTTTCATTCGTAGTTAAGATCGTTATGTCTTCTAATTTATTATTTTCTCTCAGTTCTTTTATTTTTGAATTAATTTTATTTAATTTATCATCTTCAGAGTTTATATCACAATTTGTCCACTCCATCTTACTAAGTAAACTTATTTGAGTGGAATTATTTTTAGGAATTAATATATCTTCTCCAGCTATGCCTAGTTCTTTTCGTATAAGTCCTATTTTTTCAATTATCTCTTCTGGCATTCTATATGAATATTTTAAACTTCCAGGTTGCCCCCTAAATCCTATATTTTTTGTCTCTTGACTATCTTCAATCCATATTCCATGCTCATATAAATCTTGTGCTTTGTCATATACAATAAATAATTCGCCTTTTTTAGTATAAAATTTTTCGAGAAATCTAATCCAATCTCCTCTGAAATCTTGTCCTTCATCTATTAATATGTAATCATATTTAAGTTCATATGGTAGTGGATTTAACTCCATAAAATTTTCAAGACATTTAATCCAATCTTTTGTAAAATCATAATCTTTATTATTATGAATATCCAATTCATTATATGGAAGCTTTATACAATATGATGCAGCTACAACTTTTAGGAATTCATGAAAATATAGTACACTTAAATTTTGTTTTAATTTCCATCTGTCATCTAGCCCAAATTGTTGGCTGCATAAATCTTTTAGATAGTGTCTTAGTGTTATGTTATAAGTCAAAATAAGTACACGATAATCTTTTTTCAATGCTCTAGCCGCCTTTTCAGCTAAAACTAGCGATTTGCCAGCTCCAGCTACTCCACCCCATCTACGTATAGAGTTTTGTTTTAATTTTGCTAACTCTAATTGTTCCCCGACTAGTTTAAATGGGGCTTTTCTTTCATAATTATAATCTGCATATTGTAAATTCTTAATTAATTGGGATACCATATTTTCTAATAGGCCATCTTTATTATACTTTGATTGTATAACTTCAAGTGCCCATGTATATTGTCTATGATCTAATTTTTTATTAATATCATTTATATTATCTATATCACAATCTGTCCAAATTTTAGTGTATGTATTATTCGAGCAAAAACTTAAAGCTTGTTCTTTAGAAGCTCCGTGAAAATATACAACTGTTTCTATACATCCATAATAATCACTATTATTTGAAACAAAATCTTCACTATTATTCAAATCGGATTTAAGAATACAATTTTTATAAGTTTCAACTTGTTCAACCGGGTCTTTTTTATGTAGTCTTCCATCTGTACCTCTGATATATCCTCCCGATTCATAAGTACCTAAACACAGATTCCAATCCTTTACTTCAATAATTATGATGCCTTTTTTAGGATTAAGTAATATAAAATCTGGTTTTATAGAGTCTATGTGAGGTTGTTCAAATACTGTCCATCCATCAAATCTAGGGCTATTTTTTAAAACATTTAATAATTTTTCCTCCCCCTCAGTTCTTTTATCTCTTGGATTAATATTTTCAAATATATCTGCTGACATATAATCTACTCCCCTCAATAATAACTTTTTTATTTAAACAACAATGTTTTTAAATACTTGTTACTTTTTTAATAAAAATTCTTACTAATATAATATATCTATAAAATATACTTGTAATGACTAAATATTATCTCTTAATTAATTTTTCCTACCTTGAATATTTTATAAATAATTGGAAATAATACTTTGAGATGCACTAATACGAACAAAAAATAACGACTTATTAAACTGTAATACAACACAAACTACTAATTGTTGCTAAAAAATAGTTAAAAAAATCTATATCAAAAAAATTAGTTATAATAAAGATTTTTTTATAATATTACTATTTTATATATCTTGTATACTAAATTCCATTGTGATATAATAATTTAGTTATAATAAGAAAAGGAGATTTTTATATGTCAATTAAACATAAAATAATAAATATTGCAGTAATTGCCCACGTTGACGCCGGAAAATCAACTCTAGTTGACGCTTTCTTATCTCAAAGTGGTGTATTTAGAGCAAACGAAGTAGTAAAAGAATGTGTAATGGATAGTAATGACCTTGAAGCAGAAAGAGGTATAACAATATATTCTAAAAACTGTTCTATAAATTATAAGGATTACAAAATAAACATAGTAGATACTCCAGGACATAGTGACTTCTCATCAGAAGTAGAACGTGTTATAAAAACAGTTGATACAGTTATATTACTTGTAGACGCTTCTGAAGGGCCAATGCCTCAAACAAGATTCGTTTTACAAAAATCATTAGAATTAGGTCTTAGACCAATATTATTCATAAACAAAATAGATAAAAAAGACCAAAGAGCTGAAGAAGTTGTTGATGAAGTATTCGACTTATTCGTAGACTTAAACGCAACTGATGAACAATGTGAGTTCCCAATAATCTACGGTATAGCTAAACAAGGTATAGCAAAAAGAGAAATGGATGACGATAGCACAGACTTATCTCCATTATTCGAAACTATAGTTGACCATGTTGAAGCATATCCAGATTATGACGATAAACACCTTCAACTTCAAATATCTGCACTTGCATACGATGACTATGTAGGTAGACTTGGTATAGGTAGAGTTTACAAAGGTACTGTTAAAAGTGGTGAACAAATATCTGTATGTAAATCAGGTTCTGTAGTTTCTAGAGGTAAAATATCTAAATTATCAGTTTACGAAGGATTAAAACAAGTTGAAGTTAATGAAGCTGGTAGTGGTGAAATAGTTGTTATAGCAGGTATACCTGATATATCAATAGGTGAAACTATATGTGAAGTTGGAAACGAACTTCCAATGGAAATGATACACATAGAAGAACCTACTCTATCAATGAACTTCTTAGTTAATGATTCTCCATTCGCTGGTAAGAGTGGTAAATTCGTAACTACAAGACACTTAAAAGATAGATTAGAAAAAGAACTTGAAGTTAACGTTGGTCTTAAAGTTGAACCAATGGACACTACTGACGGATACAAAGTAAGTGGTCGTGGTGAGCTTCACTTATCAATATTACTTGAAAACATGAGACGTGAAGGATACGAAATAGGTGTATCTAAACCAGAAGTTTTAATGCACAAAACTGAAGATGGTAGAGTTCAAGAACCAATCGAAAAAGTTATAATAAACTGTCCAGAAGTTTACTCTGGTACTGTAATAAACAAAATGAACTTAAGAAAAGGTATGATGGAAGCAATGTCTATAGAAGGAGATTACGTAAAAATCGAATTCTCTGCTCCAACTCGTGGACTTTTAGGATACAGAAGTGAGTTCATAAATGATACTCGTGGTGAAGGAAACATGGTAAGATCTTTCGCTAGATACGAAGATTATAAAGGTGAAATACCAACAAGAAACAACGGAGTTTTAATAGCTCAAGGTGCTGGTACAACTATGGCTTACGGTCTTAACGCACTAAGCGAAAGAGCTCAAATGTTCGTTGAACCAGGTGTTGATGTTTACGAAGGTATGATAATCGGAATGAACTCAAGACGTGAAGATATGGTAGTTAACCCATGTAAAAACAAAAAACTTACAAACGTTCGTGCTTCAGGAAGTGACGACGCTATAAAATTAAACCCAGCTAGAACATTCACTCTTGAAGAAGCTCTAGAATTTATAGATGATGATGAATTAGTAGAAATCACTCCAGATTCTATAAGACTTAGAAAGAAATACTTAAAAGAACACGAGAGACTACAATACAACAAACAAAGACAAAGAGCAGCAATAAAATAATTGCTTAAATAAGGCTTAGACAAAACATTTTGTCTAAGCCTTATTATTTTGATTTCTTCTCTAAAAATATACCAAATAAATAAGATATTATAGAAAATATAAATGCAGTTAACATTGAGCACGAGACACCTTTGATAAGTGTTTCTGATATGCCAATTATAATCATATTTAAAGGTATATCTAAAGTCAAATATAATAAATTATATTGGGTATCTGTAAGTCCTCTTAGCTCTTTCAAAACCTTTAAAAAACATACAACTATAAAGTCTAGAATCATACTCAAAATTAAAACTATCCCAAGGAACTTTGCTAGGGATAATAAATTATTGTACTTCAATCCAAGTAAATATAGTATGGTTCCTCCAAAAAATAAAAAAAGTGCATAAACTATTATAGCCAGTATAATACCTGGAATTAGTATTTGTAGTAATTTTTTTATATTAGTCATAAAATCCTCCTTATATATAGTAATGATATTATAATATGTTATTACTGAGTACATCTATTTTAACATATTGTTCATTTTATAAAAATAAAATTGTGTTTTTATATAGAATTATTTCCTTACAATGAAAAAAGGCTAATACAAAATAGATTTTTTATTCTGTATTAGCCCCTTTTTATATGAGTTTTACTTAAATAGCTAATAAATACTTTACATAGTTAAAAATTCCATTAATTTATATAAGAATTTTGCTTTATAAAAGTATTTATTTAATGCTAAGCTTCCTTATTTTAGAATCCTTCTGCTGCGTCTGATGTTGGTGCGAATATTGATTCTACTTGTTTGTCACTTAAGTCAACGCCGAATACTTCTTTATAGTAATCTTTAACTTCTTTAGTTAAGTCGATGTCTTTGAATTTGTCTGGGTATGTAGTTTTAGCTAACCATAATAATGTCATTGGTGTATCTGCTCCTGGAGTGTAACTTCTGTACATACCTAAAGGCATTTTGTAGACTTTTTTGTCTTCTACTGCTTTTACTTTGCTCCAGTCGTTGCTTCCTATTGTGTTGTTGTATAAGTCTTTTGGTTGAGCTTGTGTAAAGTTAGTCATAAATATTATGTCTGGGTTATATTTATAAATTTGTTCCATGTTAACTGGTACTGCGTTATCTTTTTCTATATCGTCAGCTACGTTTTTAGCTCCTATAGCTTTTGCCCACCAGCTACCGAAGAATGAGTTACCTGATGTTGCTATTGAAGTTTCATCGTATTTGAATAAGAAAAATACGTTAGCTCTTTCGTCATCTGGTATATCTTTTACTCTATCTTGAACCATTTTATAAACTTCTTCACTGTGTTTTTTAACTACGTCTGCTTTAGCATCTTCTGGGAAGATTTGGCTTAGTAAGTCAATCCAGTTGTTTAATGTTTCTATTGTGTTGTATTCCCATTTGTTAACTGATATTGCTACTGCGTTAAATCCAGCTTCTCTTAGTTTGTCACCCATTTCTGGATTTGATGCACCGTAGAACACTACATCTGGTTTAAGTTTTAATAATTCTTCTGTATTTACTTCACTATCTTTTATAAATCCTGTATCTGCTTTTAATATTTCTGGGTATAATTCACCTAAAAGACCGTTTTTAGCAGCTGTCATACTTGGTTCTGACATACCTACTATTTTGTCACCAGAATTAAAGAATACTGTTAAAACTGATGGAAGTGGTAATATGTCACAAACTGCTATACGTTTTATATCTTTTGGAAGTGTTACTTCATTTCCTGCTTGGTCAGTTATAGTTATAGTATCGCTTGATGATGAAGCTTGACTTGATGATGCATTTGCTTTTGAGCTGCTTGAAGAGCTTGAAGATGATGAGCAACCTCCAAACACTGGTACCATAGCTGCTATTAGTATGGCACATATAATTTTTTTGAATTTTTTCATTTCTAAATTCCCCTTTCCTATAAAGATTTATTTATTATATTTGGTATTTCATCTCTATAAATTCGCCCAGAAAAAGCTTCGTGTGGCAAAGATATAAAGTTAGAATCAAGTGGACAAATAGGTCTAAATAGAGGATCTGCTATTATAGTTTTTGAATTTTTTAGACATTTTTCTATATCATCCTCAAACATAGCTATTTTATCTCCTTCTAAAAGAAGTTTTTCATCAGTTTCTAGTGATGAAATTACATTTACAGTTTTGTTTTTTTCTTTTGAAATAGCATAAGCCAATGACTCTGACATTATGCTTTCCCCTACTATTGTAATTTCTGCATCTTTGTCTATTTTTCTATTATCATAAGAAACTTTATTTTCTTTTGTAGATTTCACTTCTTTTAAATCTTCTATCACTTTATTTGCAAATTCTTTTCCAAATGGTGTTCCAACTACATATGGAATGTTTAAATTTTCATACATATATTTTGCAGCACCCATTCCAGAATAAGACACAACTAAGTTTACATCTGCATCTCCTGCATTTTTTATATATTCTAAACTACTTCCCATAGCCCATGTACTTATTACTTCAAAGTTGTTTTCTTTTAGTAAGTCTACCATTGCTTCTACGCTTTTATTTATTGAAAAATCAAGAGGTGTAGCACCTAGTATATTTACTTTTATGATAGTATTTTTTACTTCCCTGCTCTCTTTATCTATACTCTCCTTCTTCTCTCCCCTACTCTCTTTATCGTTTCTCTTTAGAAACCTTTTAGCTAGAGCTTCAAATGCCTTATATGCACCAGATACATATGAATGCATACCTGTTGTATCAAAACCAAAGGTTGGGATATTTGTTTCTTTTTCAATTATATTTGCAATCGCCTTAAAGTCTGTCCCTATCATTGTAGGTATTGGCGTACCCGCCATGGCGATAAAATTTGGGCTTAGTTCTTTTGCAGTGTAGACTATATCATCTATAAATTTTTGATCATCCCCCATTATCGCCTCCATTTCAGATAATCCTGAAATATAGACCATGCTATCAAAATCATACCATCTAGGTTCATCGTGTGTGTTATATGTTGAATTGCATCCAGATGCGTCGTGCATTACGCAAAGGCCACCTAACTCGTATAATGCTGAACATACGCCAAATGCGTCTGCTGAATAAATCGATATTCTACTTGCAATTTGTTTCATAATTTTCACACCCCAATCCCTTAAATTGTATTAATTTCTTCATGTCTTTTTCATTTAAAAATGCATCTATCATAAGATCGCATAATTTTATGATTCCACTAAATCCATACATTCCGCCACCTTCGATGATATTTACAAAGTTATTTGAACCTGTGAAATACGCCGCTTTTTGGCCTAATGCTAATAGCTTTTCATCTCTTTTGCGATTTACAAAACGCATTTTTACATGTACTGTTGCGTATATCTTTAAATTTGGATAATTTTCTTGAATCCATTTAAAATCTTCCTCTTCCTCACCTGCAAAACAATCTTCGTAAATAGCAACAACATTAAATCCATTTTCCAAAAGAAGTCTTGCAAGACTCGCAGGTCTTAATGTAAGCGTATAATCGATTTCTATAGGAGTATCTCCTATAACCTGTTTTGCTTTTTTTAGAGCATCTAAAGCTTGTTGTTTATTTGAACTAAAATCTATTTTTTCTATTCCTAAGTTTTCACAAAGTGTATCTAGAGTTTTTTCGATTTCATCAAATCCATAACTTAGTGGCAAGTAAAGATGTTTTTGTCCTAATTTTTTTTCTAAATATCTTCCAGCCTCTATTGCTGCTGGATTGTAAGTTATATTTAAAAATGCTTTGCCCATTTCTTTATACTCGTCATAAGTTTTTGTTCTTGGAACTTCTCTAAGAGTAAATCCATTTTCTTTTATTATCTTTACAAGTTCAGAATCATCATCTGTTTTTAAGTTGTTTCCAATTATATTAACACTTTTTAAATCTAAATCTTGTTTATCCAGTAAGCTATATAATTGTCTTCTCATAAGCTGATCTGGTGTAAGTCCGCTTTTTCTCATAATCGGATTCATATAGCAATCTGTAAATTCGACATTTGGGTATTTTTCTCTAAGTCTTTTATATACTAAATTTAAGTCACATCCTATAAAATGATGGATACAGCTTGTATATACAAGAATTGCTCTTGGAGTATATGGAAGTTTTTCTAAAATATCTCCTATACCTTCGACTATTAAATCCTCTGTATCACCTTCTAATATATTGTTTTCTCTTACTATGATATTTGAAAATCTATCTATCGCATTCATTTCAGCAGCTGTTAAAACTACACCGCGAAGGCAACTTTGTGCACATACATATACTTCATGTGCCTGTGGAATTAACATACCTGTATGTACTATATTCCAAGGCCCCCTTGCAGAACATGAAAACTCAAGTTTTGAATCAAAAGGAGATGGAAATTTTGCATCTTTTGCTAAAACACAAGCATCTTTTAAGTCTTTTAAATTTTGCTTTTCAACTCTTTTTAGCATTTAGCTTCCTCCTTTTTAGTATCATTTGATTCATCCTTATTGTCTGATTTTACTTTTTTATTATTTAATTTTTCTAAATTTCCTTCTGATACCTTATAACCACATGCTTTTAATAAATTATCTGCAAGAACTTCATATTCTTTTGCCATAAGACTTTCAGGAAATGCTTCTAATACTGTTTTTTTATCTTCTTCTGCTACAACTACAATTTCATCTCTATCTAACATTCCAACTAATTTTGAGTCTATATTTTCTATAAATTCATTTACTTTTTCTTCTTCATTTTTAACATTTCTCTTATTTAAAATAACGCCACCTAAGCTTGCATATCCTCTATCTTTAAAATTATCGATTGCTGTCGCAATATTTGCCGCAGCATGTATAGCCATATATTCGCCTGATGTTATTATAAATATTTTGTCAGCATATCCTGCTCTCATAGGCATTGAAAATCCGCCACATACCACATCACCAAGGACATCATAAAAAACTATATCTGGTTTGTATGTTTCATAGGCTCCCTTTTGTTCAAGTTTTTCAAGGGCTGCTATTATTCCCCTTCCTGCACATCCCATTCCAGGTGTTGGGCCTCCGGCCTCAACACATAATATCCCTTTATAACCTTCAACAACCATCTCATCTAACTTAAAATCATCTTTTCTCTCCCTGACCAAATCCAAAACTGTATTTATCTCACTCCCATCATGCAAGTTAGTTGTCGAATCCGCCTTTGGGTCACACCCAATTTGCATAACTTTAAGTCCTTTATTTGCAAGTGCTACTGACAAGTTTGAAATTGTAGTAGATTTTCCAATTCCACCCTTGCCATAAACTGCTATCTTTATCATAATTAACTCCCCCTTAAGCTAAAATTTAACTTGAGAATATATAGCCTTGACGCTCACTCCAGATAAAAATCCAAGCTGTGATACTAATGTCTGTATCACATATTCCGGAGCATCCAAGGTAACATTTATAATCGATATTCCCCTGTCTTCATAAGGCATTCCCATTCTGCCTATTATGTATTTTTTATTTTTTCCAAGCAATTTGTTTATCTTCTCCGACACATCTGAGTGATCAGTTATGATAGATACTACTGCAACCTTTCTCTCTGTAGAAAGTTCATCTTTTGATAAAAGTGCATTTATATCGCTAGTTTGAGTTATTTCAAGCGGTATAACGTCTTTTAAAATATTGCTTGGTGTTTCTATCTCTCCTATTACAGCCTTTACACCAAAGGCTTTTTCTATATTTTTTTCTGTTATTACTTCTCTTGTTTCGCCGAATAAATACTCCCCACTTTTGCTAAGCAAAAATGCCTTATTCGCTCTTTGAAGTGCATGTGTTGGATAATGCGTATTGAAAATACAGCTTATATCCTTATTTGTAAGTTTTGTCATTGTATCTAATATAAGAAGTTGATTTTTAAAATCTAGGTTTGATTCTGGTTCATCAAGTATCAAAATCTTCGGTTCTGATACTAACGCCTTTGCAATTAACACCATTTGAAGTTCCCCACCACTTATTTGCGAGCATTTTTTATGCGCATATCTAGTTAAATTCATCTCTTCCATAACTTTATGTACGATTTCTAAATCCTCTTCTTTTGGAAGTGACAACATGCTAAAATGACTGCTTCTTCCAAGCAACACCATTTCCTCAACTGTATAAGCTGCCACTGTAGATTTTGCTTGTGGAACATATGCAATATTGTTCCAAAGTTTTTTATTAGGTATATTTCTTATATTTTCGCCATCTAATGTGCTTTTGCCACTACTCCATTTTAAAAACCCCATTATACACCTAAGTAGAGTCGTCTTTCCTGCACCATTTGGTCCAAGTATCGCCAACAAATCCCCAGGCTCAACAGAAAAATTAATATCTTCTAATAACAATTTATCTTTAGAATTTTTATATGAAAAACATCCATTTTCAACTGAAAGTATCATAGTTGCCAACCTCCACTTCTTCTCATAAGTGTTATAAAAAACGGTGCCCCGACTATTGCTGTAAGTATTGAAATTGGAATTTCAGTTGCGACAAGACTTCTCGCAATTGTGTCAACTATAACCATAAACACAGCCCCAATACTTATCGATGCTGGTATTAGTGATAAATGGTTGTTGCCAAATTTCATCCTACACATATGAGGTATAATTAAACCTACCCATCCGACTTGTCCACACATAGAAACGCATGAACCTGTCATCATAGTTGCTGCGATTATTGTTATTGTTCTAAGAAGTTTTATATTAGTCCCCGATGATTTTGCTTCATCTTCTGATAACATAAGGATATTTAATCTCCAACGAAGTAAATATAAAATGAATATTCCGACTATTATAAATGGTGCACCTAGCATTAAAGTTTTGTAACTTGCTGATGATAAACTTCCCATAAGCCAATAAGTTATAGCTGGAAGTTGTGATTCAGAATCTGCAACAAATTTTGTAAATGATACAAGAGCTGAAAATAAAGATCCAATCATAATACCTGCTAGCACTATGGTATTTATACTGTGTCCCTTTCCAGTTCCAGATAAATACGTAAGGCTGACTGCTATTATTCCAAATAAAAGTGCGCTAAATTGTATTCCAATTAAGCTAAATCCCATTAAAATTCCAAGCGCTGCCCCAAAACTAGTTCCACTAGCTACTCCTAGTGTATCTGGTGTTGCAAGCGGGTTTGAAAAAAGACTTTGAAATGCGCATCCAGCAACAGATAATCCAGCCCCAACTAAAAGTGCAAGTATTATTCTTGGAAATCTAATTGTCCAAAGCACGATTTCATTTTGGGGATTTACACTGTAGTCATATCCAAACTTCTCAAAAGTCGATTTTAAAACTTCTACAGGTGAGATTACCATTCTACCTATCCCCATTGCCAAGATTACTACTAAAATAGGAAGTATTATTAAGACAATTCTTTGAAACCATGTCAAACTCCCAACTACTTTAAATTTTTTCTTCATATTATAAAATCCCCCTAAAACAAAAAATAGCCATGCCAGTGGCACAGCTAAGTAATTTGCATCTACAAAATATCGCCTTCCACCTTAATATAAATTTTGGTGTCAGAAATTCCCCATATATTATAAAATATTTTAAACTATAATTATTCTTTTTTATAAGTCGATTTTCTATTATATAAACATTAAAACTTAAATATTAAATTGACTTTTAAATTAGATATAATTATTAAGTATTTTATTATCATTGTTATTCAATTTATTTTTTTAATTTTAAATTAGATCATCGTATATTGTATTTTATACAAGAAGTATAGCACAGCACTTTTAAAATGTAAACTTTTGGAATAAATAAAAATAAGCCATAACAAATTTCACTTTATTATGACCTATTTCCCCAATATATATTATGTATTAAAAAATACGATTATTTAGTTTTCGATATCATCTAATAAATTATTTTCAGATAGATAAGACAAGAATGAAAGTCCTAACATTATCACTACTAATAAAGCTGTTATTAAGATAATTGCCATAGTTTCCGCCTCCTTTATATATAATAATGATATAATAAGTTTTTGAATCATTTATGAATTGCATAGCTTTGTATAAGTTTATACAATTTATAGTCCTTAATACCTTCTTTGATGTTTCTGAAATCCTTTTCTATATTCATATTATAATACTTTTTGCATCTTTACAAGTAAAAATTTTGTTAATATTTTCTTTCATTTTTCTTAAAAACTTTCAAAAAGTTTTTTGAAATAAAGTTTTTTTATTATTTTTCTCTTTACATCGTATTTTATCCACTATTTTACATGTAAAGTTTTCACATATTCAAATATTTTGTAAAGTCAAGAAAAAAACATTTATAATTTCCATTTTTTTCTTGACTTTACAGAATTAATATCTTAAAATTTAATACATAATAAATTTTAGTAAAAATTCAAAAGCTATGATTAGGCGAGTAAATTTAGTTCGGTTACTAGAGATGGAAATTCGTGGGCTGAAAGATTTCCTTAACTTGAGAAATTGAAAACTACCTAGGAGCTTCTATCTGAAGTTATCTTTATAGATTTTAGTAAGATTTGACGTTTTGCTTACGTTACAAGTTCAAGTGGATTTATTTTAAATCAATTTGGGTGGAACCGCGGGAATTATGCTCTCGTCCCTATTTTAGGGACGGGAGTTTTTTAATTATACGAAATAATATTTAATTAAAATAAGTTTAAATAAGCACAGGGGGTAAAAGATGTATTTTTTAAGTACAAGAGGTAATAACGAAAAAATAACAGCATCACAAGCTATAATAAAGGGGTTATCATCTGATAGGGGACTTTTTGTTCCTTCAGAATTTAAAAATTTAAAAAGTGAATTAAAAAATTTAGTAGATTTAGATTATAAAGAATTAGCATATGTAATTTTAAAAGAATTTTTGACTGATTATTCTGAAAAGGAATTGAAATACTGTATAAATAGCGCTTATGACGAAAAATTCGACACAGAAAAAATAGCGCCAATAAGCAAAGTTGGGGACGATTATGTATTAGAACTATACCATGGTCCAACATGTGCATTTAAAGATATGGCCTTAACTATAATGCCTTATCTTCTAAAAACTGCAATCGAAAAAAACAATTTAAAAGAAGAAGTCGTAATCCTTACTGCAACTTCTGGTGACACTGGGAAAGCAGCACTTGAAGGATTTAAAGATGTAGATAAAATAAAAATCGTAGTATTCTTCCCAGAAAACGGAGTAAGTAATATTCAAAAACTACAAATGAAAACTACAGGTGGAAATAACACTTGTGTTGTCGGAATAAACGGCAACTTCGACGATGCACAAACTGGTGTAAAAAATATATTTGCAGATACTAATTTTAACAAAGACTTAAAAGAAAAAGGATATATCTTATCATCTGCAAACTCAATAAATATCGGAAGACTTACTCCACAAGTTGTATATTACTTCTATTCATATTTACAACTTGTAAAACAAAATCAAATAGCTTTAGGAGATAAAATTAACTTTGTCGTTCCAACAGGAAACTTCGGTAATATACTTGCAGGATATTATGCAAAACAAATGGGTCTTCCAGTAAATAAATTTATATGTGCCTCAAATGACAACAACGTACTTTACGACTTCTTTGAAACTGGAGTTTATAACAAAAACAGAGAGCTTAAATTAACAACGTCTCCATCTATGGATATACTTATATCTAGCAACTTAGAAAGACTTTTATTTGAAATATCAAATAGAGATTCTAAAAAAGTAAACTCTTTATTAAATAATCTAAATGAAAAAGGAGTTTACGAAATAGATTATGATATGAGAAAAAATTTATCTTCTTTCTATGCTGGCTATTCAAAAGAAGATGTTGTAAGCAAAACTATAAAAGAAGTATTTGATAAATTTGGCTACTTATTAGATACTCACACTGCTGTTGCTTATTCTTGCTACGAAAAATACGTAGAAGATACAAAAGATATTACAAAAACTGTAATAGTAAGTACAGCAAGCCCATACAAATTTAGTAAAGATGTCATAAGTTCAATCCAAAGTATTGATTGTAACTTAGATGACTTTGAAATAATAAATAAATTATCAGATTTGAGCAAGACTAAAATACCTGGGCCAATAGAAAAGTTAAAAGAATTAGAAATAAGACACAATATTACTTGTGAAAAAGATGAACTTAAATCTGAAATATTAAAATTTTTAGGAAAATAGGTGATTATATGTTAGAAGTTTATGTACCAGCTACAAGCGCAAACATAGGTCCAGGATACGACTGCCTTGGATTATGTTTAGATTTATTTAACAAATTTACTTTTGAAGAATTAGAAAGCGGACTTCAATTTGAAGGATGTGACGAAGCTTTTGCAAGCGAAGACAATTTAGTTTACAAAACTATGCTTTTCTTTTATGACAGAGTTAAGCCGAAGAAAGTTCCAAAAGGTATAAAAATATCTTTTGAAAACAATATTCCAATATGCAGAGGGCTTGGAAGTAGTTCAACTTGTATAGTCGCAGGTCTTATGGCTGCAAATGTATTAAGTGAAGCTAATTTAGACAAAGATGAAATATTAAAATTAGCTATAGAACTTGAAGGCCATCCAGACAACGTCGCTCCTGCTATATACGGAAATATGATAATAGCATTTATGGAAGATGGAAATTTATATCACGAATCAATAAAAGTTCCAGAAGAAATTAGATTTTTAGCAATGGTTCCTGATTTTGAGCTTTCAACAGAAAAAGCGAGAGCCGTACTTCCAAAAGAAATTCCACACAAACACGGTGTATTTAATGTATCTAGATGTGCTCTTTTAATCGCAGCATTTACAAAGAATAACTTAGACTTAGTAAAAGCTGCTTGTAAAGATAAATTCCATCAAGATTACAGAAGCCATTTAATAAACAACTACGACGATATAGTAGCTTATGCAAATAGCTTAGATTCACTTGGAACTTTCTTAAGTGGTGCTGGACCAACTATTATGACTTTGGCAAAAGACGGCGATGATGAAATACTTGATAAGATGAAATCATATCTAGCTGCATTACCAGATAATTGGCAAATACTAGACTTACACTGCGATCCTAATGGAGCATATTATAAAGAAGTCTAATTAAGTTTTATAATATATAAATGTAGAATTTTAAACTATATTGTTTTAAAATTCCAAACTTACTATATATGTATTTGTCTATATGAAATATAATATATATGTAGTATGATATATGATATGTATTTAGTAAAAGCTTTCCTATTTTGGAAGGCTTTTATTTAGGAAATTTTGAGGAGGATTTATGGAAGAAAAATTAAGCACTGAACAAAACAAAAACTTTTTTCAAAAGAATATAAACATAGTAATATGCTCTATCTTTTGCACAGCTTTATGGGGAAGCGCCTTTCCTTGTGTAAAGCTCGGATATGAATTATTTAATATCGGTGTAGACGATACTTTTTCAAAAATATTGTTTGCCGGATGGAGATTTTTCTTAGCAGGAATACTAGTTTTATTAATCGCAACATGCATGCAAAAAAAATTCCCTAAATTAAAAAAGGAATCTGTAAAAGGAATAGCTCTACTTGGGTTTGTAGAAACTACACTAGAATATGTCTTCTTTTATATAGGACTTTCATATGCATCTGGATTTAAAGGCGCAATACTAAACCCAACATCTACTTTTATGATGGTTATTTTAGCTCACTTTTTCTATAAAGACGACAGACTTAATTTTAGAAAAAGTCTTGGATGTATTGTAGGATTTTTAGGAATCATAATTGTAAATCTAACTGGAGACATAGACAGCAGCTTTAGCTTTTTAGGTGAAGGATGCTTACTTATATCAGCCCTTGCATTTGCACTAGGCTCTATAATAAGTAAAGAAGTCACAAAAGTTGAAGATAACCCTATGACAGTTACTGGATACCAACTTTCAATAGGAGGAATTATTTTAATAGCCTTAGGATTTATAGGTGGGGCAAGACTTCACGTAACTTCTACATCTGCAATGCTTTTATTTTTATATCTTGCACTTTTATCATCGATTGCATTTAGCCTTTGGACTACATTATTTAAATACAACCCAGTCAGCAAGGTATCTATATTTAACTTTTTAACTCCGATTTTCGGAACGATACTATCTGCACTTATTTTATCTGAAGATGTATTTAATCTTAGAAATTTAGTCGCACTTATTTTAGTATGTCTTGGAATTTATATTGTAAATAAACCAAAGGAAAAAGAAACCTCTATAAATTAAATTGCGTATTTTTCTTAATTATATTTATTTTGGAAAGTTATTTTAGATTTTTTTATACATTATAAGGAAATCTTTATAGTAAAATTAACTTGATTTATTTTCATAAACAGGTTATCCTATTTTAAGGTAGAAAAACAAAAAGGAGAGTGATGAAAATGGACGCTAGTCCCTTGAATCTATCGTCAATTAAATTTTCACTTGTCTACCTATAAATGACTACTTATTTTGTTATAGATTTTAGTCATTTATAGATATATAAGTGCACTAAATATATAACTGAATAAGGAAGTGTTATCGTGATAAGATATTATAAAACTATTGAAGATAAATTAGAAAAGCTAAATTCATATGAACACGGATGTTGGGTGAATTTAGTCGAACCTACTAATGAAGAAATATTCGAATTATCTAATATTTTAGATTTAGATATAGACAGTATAAACGCGGCACTTGATGAAGAAGAACGCTCAAGAATCGAAGTTGAAGATAATCACACATTAGTTCTTATAGATATTCCTATAGATGAAAGTAGTTCATCTTCAGCCCATTACTCTACTATTCCCTTAGGGATTATTCTAATGGATGAATGTATAGTAACTGTTTGTACTGCACAAAGTAGACTTTTAAACGACTTTATAGTAGGTCATATTAAAGAATTTTTCACATATAAAAAGACTCGTTTTATTCTTCAAATATTGTATAAAAATGCGACATATTATTTATTATATCTAAGAAGAATAAACAAATTAACTATAGAAATAGAACGTGAAATCCACAATTCTATGAAAAACAAAGAGCTTTTACAACTTCTAGAATTAGAAAAATCGCTAATATATTTTTCAACATCACTAAAGTCAATCGAGCTAGTTCTTCAAAAATTGCTTAGAACTTCTGCTATTAAAAAATATCCAGAAGATGAGGATTTACTTGAAGACGTAATAATCGAAAACAAACAGGCTGTTGAGATGGCGACAATTTACGGAGATATCTTAAGCAGAATCATGGATGCATTTAGCGCAATTATAAATAATAATCAAAATAACGTAATGCAATTTTTAACAGTTGTTACATTTATTTTCTCAATCCCAACCATCGTATCGGGCTTCTTTGGAATGAACGTTATAAATCTTCCATTTGAAAACGACCCCTATGGTTTTTGGATTATACTTTTAATTACAACTGTTATATGTTTAATTCTTACAGTATTATTATCGAAAAATAAATTATTATAAAGAATATAGAAAAAAGGAGCAAAATTGCTCCTTTTTAATTTATGTTCAATTCACTTATAAAATATCTTTTCATTAAATTCTATTTATATCCAAATTTAGTTTCGACAAGCATCTTTTGTAATCTAGCTTCATACATATCTTCTAAATTCTCGTCAATTTGTAATATATAATTAGGTATGTACTCTTCCTCTTCCTCATCTTTAACTGCTTCAAATTCTTTAAATTCTGGTATTAAGAAGCTCTCTGTATTTAACTTAAATTCAGGAATGCTGTCGTAAATATCTTTACTGTTAAATAGATCTTCTTCGCCTAATTTTTTATACATATTTCTTCCCTTTTTAAGATAAATTCCAGCTAACATATATTCTGAATCTTTATTTTTTGCTTCTACACCTTGTTTAAAATATTTTTTAGCTAATTCGTCTTCTTCTAATTTTAAACTTATTTGACCTAAGTTAAATATAGACTCAACTAAACCTTGGTTTTTAGATTTTTCATACCAATATTTCGCATTTGTATGATCGCTATAATAATTTTCATATATTAAACCTACCATATGTTGAGCATATGCGTTATTTTCATTTGCACAAACATCTAACATCTTCTTGCTTTCTTCGTAATTTCCTTCGTTGTAATATATTCTACCAAGATGTAATTTTGAATTTAGATGATTTTTTTTTGCAGCCAATAAGTAGTATTTTTTAGCATCTTCTAAATTATTTAAATCTTCGTATATAAGACCTAATTTGTAGCTAGATTCTATATCTTCGTTATTTGATGCTTTTTTATACCATATTATTGCTTCATCAGTGTTTTCGGCTTCCATATAAATATCAGCCAATTTCTTTTGACAACTTACAGAAGTCGAATTTCTAAGGTAGTAAGATATCGCCTTTTGATAATCTTTAGTTTGATAATATAAATCTCCTAAATTTTCAAGTGCCACCTTGCATCCATCTACTATAGCTTCTTCATAATATTTTATAGCTTTTTCGTAATTTTTCTCTTCAAAATAAAGACCTGCAAAATTGTTTTTAGCTTCGACCATAGAATCGTTACAAGCTAAATCATAATAAAGTTTTGCACTTTCTATTGTGTTTTGTCTATTATATAAATTTCCAAGTCTAAACTTCGCCATAGTATAATTTGAATCTATAGCCTTTAAGTAATATTCTATCGCATCTTCATTGAAGTTTTTCTCATCATATAAATACGCAAGTCTGTATTGTGATTTTACATGACCTTTGTCAGCGCTTTTTTTGTAATATCTCTCAGCTTCGTCGTAATTTTCGTTTATTTCCATGTATAATCCTAAATTATAACATCCTTTTTCATATCCACTTTTATAAAGCTGTTTATATAAACTTACGGCTTCTTTTTCCATATTATTTTTCATATATAAAATAGCCAAATTAAATTTACACTCGTTATTTCCCAAAATATGGCCTTTTTTATAGTATTCTATCGCATCTTCTTCCCTATTTAAAGACACGTATATATTACCTAAGTTAAAACACGCCACACCGTTATTTGCGTTTGCGGCGATTTTTAACCATTTTTCAGAATTGTGAAAATCCCTTAATTTAAAGTGAACAACCCCCAAGTTGTTTTGGCATCTCAAGTCGCCATTTAACGCTTGTTTTTCATACCAATAAATAGCGTACTCATATCCCTCGATATTGTAGTACATATTTCCTAAATCAAAGGCAGCTTCTTCTTTTCCACTTTTATATGCAAAAGAAAACCACTTTTCAGCTTCGACATATTGTTTTTTCTCTAAATAAAGTTCCCCCAATCTATACTGTGCTTTTACATGATTTTGATTTCCTGCAACTATGTAAGATTGTATAGCTTGATCTTTTTTACCTATCTTTTCGAGCATGTTACCTTTGCTATAAGCTATCACTGCTTCTGTAGGTATTTCCTTATTCTTTTTCTTTATTGAAAATTTACTCATTTTCATCCCATTCTCCTATTTTTTACTTCTATTATATTATGTTATCTAACCGTCAACAAATTTATACTATACACATTATATACTAAAACATATTACATTTATTTTAAAAATATGAAATTTAATAAAAATGTAATTATTTTTCATATAAATAATAATATAAAAGCAATAAGTCGACTACTTTTCCATAACTTCTTGTACCTTCTTTTACCTTATTTAATTTTAAATAGACATTATTCATATTATCTGACACTTGTGATGTTTTACCCTCGTATTTTTCCCAGAATTTAAAGTAATCTCTAAGGTCTTTTAATACATCATCATCTATATTTTCTGTTAAATACTTAAAACTTTCGTAATCTACTTTTGAAAGTGCAGAAGCCGTGTATTTTAACGCCATAAAATAGCCTGAGTATTTTACATATATATCTTTATTGTTTATACACGCTAAATACGCTAAGAAGTTCGCCTCGCTCTCATTTGCATATCCCCTTTGATGTGCCATCTCGTGTAATATTGTAAATGGAATACTCGTATTTGGCTGATTTGTATTTATGTTAGCTTCTCCTGTAAACGGCGAATATATCCCTGTTATATTTGTATATGAAAGTAGCTTTGAGTTTAGTATAATCTTTGCTTTTGAATAATTTCCGAGATTGTTTAAATTTAAAAGCTCCACATTATCGTATCCATTTTCCAATTTAGATATCATATCTTTTATGCTTTTTATATCATTTTTCATATCACTATTTGAAGTATTTACCTCTTTTTTAGTTTTATTACATTCTTTTATCAAATACTCGTATAAATTTTTAAGATCTACTTTTTCAAATTCTTTGTTATCTATATCTTTTATGTATGTTTGCTTATAATCTTTAGACTCTACGTCGTCTTCTTTTTTTCTTATATTTTGTGTTATATTAGCCTTGTACTCGTCTTTTATACTCTCTATAAGGCTTTCTCTGTTGTAATTTATTCCCCATAAAATTATAAATAAAAAATATATAAAACATAAAACCCCTATATAGTTTAATATTATATTTTTTAAACTGCTGAAAAATGCTTTTTTCCCTTTAAAACCTTTCCTTATAAGATAGATTATAGATATTATTATTGAAAGTACAAAAATATATATAAGTATTTCAAAATATGAAAAACTAAATGTAGAATTTAGCTTGCTTAAAAATTTCACAATATAGATATCTATATTTTTTGAATAATAATTTTCTACTATGTAACTATATTTTGATGATATATACTTTATAAAAAGCGAAATAATAAAAAGTATATAAGCGCTTATCCTAAATTTTCTCATTTTTTCCTCCAATCTTTATTCACTTGATAATGATACCACGAAAGTTTTAACTTATTCTATAGATAAGTTTAAAACTTCATGTTATTATAAATAAGAAGTAAGTCTTTATTTTAAAAAGTTTTAGCTAAAAATAGATTTAATTTTACATAAACAATTTATAAATTAATTGTAATATAAGACAGTAGGTGAATATATGGAAAATATAAAAATAAAATTAACTAGAGACAAGTATAACTTCAGATTTAAACAATACGAGGGAACTTATTTCCACGGTGAAGTTAAAGACGAAAATATGGTAAAATACAAAATTACTAAAGACGAAGCTGGGCTTGAGTTAAAGGAATTTGGAAATACTCATATAAAAGATAATATGATATTTATTCCACAAATTGATGCTTATATCGATTTAAAAAAATAGTTTTAAATTAAAAAAGGTGTACCAAAGTAAAGTTATTAAAACTTCTACAATGATACACCTTTTTCTATATTATTTTCTATTGATATATTCACTTTTAACAGCTCTTTAACGTATTAATTGAACAAATAGAAGTACAACTACCATAACTAAGGCAACTTTAAAAACTACTCCTGATAGGAATTTAAGTAATTTTATTCCTATTCCGCATACGACGATTAAAAGTGCTATTTTAAATAGCATATCTATAGTCATTTATATCCCTCCATACAAATAAGTCTCAATATATTATATTAATATACTTCTTAAAAGTATAATACAATAAAATTATATACTTATGTTTAAATAAAGATAACAATTTTATAAAAATTTATTACAAAAATGTGTTTTTTGTATTTTTTAGTGTTTATTTACATAATTATACATCTATTCCATATTAGTTTATATATTTCAATATATACCATTTATGGTAATTGAAAGTCTCCAAAATTTTCAAGATATAACTTTATTGCACCTGTGCTATAATGGTATTTATGCTCTGAAATAGCTCTAATATTTTTATTAAAAAATCTATATTACAAGGATCCATAATATAAGTTTCAACTATTAAATTTAGTAAATTATTAATAATTTATATATAAATATTAGTTTACTGCTTAGAGTTAAATCTACGTCAATAAAATACTTTAAATATTTAATTTTAAAGTAATATTATTTTATAAATTTGGCAAAATAAAAAAAAGAAATTTAAAGGAGAAAATTATGTCAAACACTCAAAACAACTTAAAAAGCTATCTACTATCAAAATGTATAGTTGGATATGGAATTATAAATGGTTTAATCAATGCCACAATATTTTACTTTATGGAGAAAGGTCATCCAGATGCATTATTCTATGCTGGTGATATAATAAAAGACCTTACATTCACTACATTCTTACTAGGTTTCCTTCTAGCTCTTATAGTTATGCCATTGACTGTAAAAGACTTAGAAAAAGGTAAATTTAGCTCACAAGATAGTGTACACAAATTAGAAAAATATCTTCCAAATCACCTATTTGTGTTCTCTATAGTATTAGGACTTGTTACAGCTATATTAACAATTGTATTATCATCAATAATAGTATTCTTATTTAATATAGCTCCACTTACAGTTATGCAAATGATGTTCTTCAAAGGGATAACTTGTGCAGTATGTGGTGGTATAGCAGGATACCTATGCATAATAAAAGTTGCATATAGAAAATAATTATAACCCCAAAAAGAGCCAATCCTATTATAAGGATGGCTCTTTTTAACAAAATAAACAAAACGTTTTCACAAAATTTAGACAAGCTTTTCAAATATTTCTTTTTCTTTAACTTGTAATTTTTTTATTCTTGTATTTATCTCCTTGTTGTATGATTCTATCCATTCAACACTTGAAAGATTGTTTTCTAGATAATAGGGATATCTTCTTTTCATACATATTATCTCATTTTGCAGTAAAAATATATCATTCTTTAAGTCAGTTATATTTAAGTCTTTTCTCTTATTGATTTTTAAATTTCTAAGCAACATAAGGGTTGCATCATCGTAATTTAGATAAGCATTTTTAGCTCTCTCCCATAAACTATCTCTTTTTAGACTGTATATCGATGGATGCATAACAGATATCACATCGAAAAACAACGAATCTAGTAAATCTTTTTTATCTTTATATTTTTCCCTAAGACTAAGCACTTCTTTTGATGTTTCGCATTTTACTTCTAATTCACAGATTTGTTTAGATAAAATTCCAGTTTGTTTTTTTATTTCGTGTTGTATATTTTTTATTTCTTTTTCCCTTTTTAAACCAAAGTAATTTTCATAAATATTTTGTTTTATTCTAAGTTCTTTTATATATTTATTATGTTTTAATTCTTCTACCATTAAGTCCCCAAAATGAAATAAATATCTTGATTCTATATAAGGAGCATCCCTCATTATCAATTTATTTTTTTCAAATAATAATTTAATGTATTTATTTAAAAGGTTATTATATTCATTTACGTTCATACAACTCCCTCCTTTTAAAAGTTTTTTCTATATTTTATGAAATACAAACTTTTAATGTCATCTAAATACTTTTCTATATGTATTATAAATTCTACATTTCATATAAAAATTCCTTTTTAATTTACGAATTTTTACAATTTTTTCAATATTATTTAATCGTATATATTAATACGAATTAAACTTTTATCACAAAGTCCTTAAATAGAATTACAGCATTAAAAATAATATATATTTTACTTAAAAAAATACCGTTAAACCAAATTATAAATTAGTCTAACGGTATTTACAAAATTTCAATATTAAATTACATCAAGCCATTTTTTAACCTCTGCATATATATCTTCTTCTTTTAATATTGCAGATATTATCGCATATCCATCTGGATTAAATTGTTTTAACTGACCTACATTGTCTAAATTAATTCCGCCGATTAATACAAATGGAATATCGACATTGTCTTTTATTTCTTTTAATGTTTCAAATGAAACGCTCTTTGCATCTAATTTTGTACTTGTAGAAAACATTGCTCCAATTCCAAGGTAATCTGCTCCGTCTTCTTTTGCACGTTTAGCTTCCTGTAGAGTTCTTGCTGATACCCCTAGGATTTTATCTTCCCCTATTAGTTTTCTAGCACTTTTAGCATCTATATCGCTTTGACCGACGTGTACTCCATCCGCATCACATAATAGAGCTATATCTATTCTATCGTCTATTATAAATTTTGCATTGTATTTTTTAGTAAGCTCTCTTAATTTAAGTGCCTTTTCTAAAAATTCGCCACCATCAGCATTTTTTTCACGAAGTTGAAGCATTGTCACCCCAGCTTTTAGTCCATCTTCTATACATTTATAAAAATCGCGACCTTTTAATATATCTGAATCACTTATCAAATACATTTTTAAGTCTTCTCTTAAATTTTCCTTCATATTCCCTCCGATTAAACTTACATTAATTTATATATTATTGTATAAAGTTATATTTTTTACTTTTGATATTATAATTTTTTAATTAATCTTTTATTATGCGCTCGCTTTGTAACCTTTATTAGCTTCTCTTTTAATTTTTTCAAGCGGTAATATAGTCGCTACTATTAAGCTTAAAAAGCCTTCTACACCTGCACAAGAGAAGTTATATACTATTGAATATAACCATGGTCCCATATTAAATTGTTCTGCATATGATGCAAAGAACACAACTCCTGATACTACGTGTACACAGCATTTTAAAAATACAACGATTAAGCACCCAAAGAATACTTTTGCTCTTGAATCAGATCCAAACATTCCGCTAAGTCCTAAAATCATAGGTGGTATTATAAAGTCTAAGAATAATTGTACTGGGTGAATTATATATCCTCCAAATAATCCTAAAACACCTGTTATAAGACCTGTTGTCATACCTTCAACTGGTCCATATATAAGACCTATTAAAAGTATTGGTAGTGATGATAATAAGTTAATACTTCCGCCTTGTGGGTATTGTATAAATACTATTTTGCTAAGTATAAATGATAATCCTGAAAACATCGCAATAACTACCATTTTCTTAACATTTAATTTAAAGTTTCTAAGTTTTATTAAATATAAAACTAGTGGTATAAAACAAAGCGCTACATATATATAATTTGCGTTCATAATGTCTCCTTTACTCTCCTTTGTAAGCCATATTCCAAAATTCTAATTCGTATTTACTTGCTCTTAAAAATATGTCTTTTAATTTTTCCTTTGTATCTTGTGGTAGATTTTCACAAAGCTCGTTTGTAAAATCTAACCATTCATTTTTAAAAGCAACATATTCGTCGCTTGCATAAGTTTCTATCCAACTTTCAAAAAAGTTTCCTTCTAGTTTGTCTTTGTATTTTTCTTTCAATTTTAAGCCTATATAATTATAGCTCCATGTACATGGAAGCACAGCTGCTACTATTTCTTCTATAGTTCCTGTTACTGATATAGATTTCATATAGCTTGTATAACTTTCATTTGTCATATTTAATTTATACTTAAATTCCATATTTTCTATATTTTCACCAAAGTCTTTTAAATACATTATGTGGTTTGCAGTTTCTGTCTCGATACTTCCAGCAACACCGTTATGGAATTTTTTAAGTTCTTTCATATTTCTACTTTTTACACAAGCCATTGCATATACTTTTGCGTATTCTATTAAATATAGATAATCTTGAATTAGGTATTTTCTAAACTTTTCTTTGTCTAAAGTCCCCTCTCCAAGTTCTATTAAAAAAGGATGTTCAAGATACTTGTCCCATACTTCCTTGCTGTTTTCATATAAGTAATCTGTAAATAACATATTTTTCTCCTTATATCCTTATAACTTATATTTTTATCTGCTACAGATATAAATTTCTAATGTTTAATTGTATTTCATATCTTATAATTCTACTTTTGCATATTTTTCGAAAGTCTCAACATCTAAAGTGTCGATATTGTCGAATAAATAAGTTTTAAAAGTTCCAACAGCAGGTTTTGTAATATCTGCAAGTTCTCCACTTAAACTCATTGATAAAGTTCCCATAAATGCAGCTTCAATTGGTTTATCTGTGCAAGGTAAGAAACTTGCAATCAAACTTGAAGACATGCATCCAGTTCCTGTTATCTTTTTAAGTTTAGCAGTCCCATTAAATATTTTATATACTTTTTCTCCATCACTTACTAAATCTGTTATACCTGAAGCTACTACTGTACAATTTAATTTTTTAGCTACAGCTTTTACTATTTCAGATGCATCAGAACCATCGTCAAATGAGTCTACACCTTTTCCAGCTACGTCTAGTCCTCCTATAAATTTAATTTCTGATATGTTTCCACGAACTACAGTAAAGTTTACTTCATTTAATAATTTATTAGTAAGCTCTCCTCTCGCTTTGCTTGCGAAAACTCCAACTGGATCTAGTACTACTGGTTTATTGTATTTATTTGCAGCTTTTCCTGCTTTTACAAATAAATCTAAATATGATGAATTCATAGTCCCTATATTTATAACGACAGCACTTGCCACTGAAACCATATCTTCAACTTCTTCGTATGAGAAACTCATTAAAGGACTTGCCCCTATTGCTAAAGTCATATTTGCACAATCTGTTATAGTTACGTTATTTGTATAGTGTAGTACTAATGGATTTAATTCCTTTACTTTATTTATTAATTCGTACATTTTTATACCTCCCTTATTTTCTTTATAAGTTTTCTTATTTATCTGCAATTTAAAGATTTGCTTTTATGTATATTTTTTAAATTTTTATTTTATAAATTTAATTCTTATTCTATACCTTCAAATTTATAAAAATGATTTACAGGTCCAACTCCGTGACCTATATCAAAACTATGTCTTATAGCTTCTGTTATATATTCTTTACTACGTCTAACAGCTTCAACTACATCATATCCAAGTGCTATATGCGAAGTTATTGCAGAAGACAATGTACAACCTGTTCCATGTGTATTTTTTCTGTCTAATCTTTCTGATGTAAATACTTCAAATATATCTTCTCCCATAAGCACATCAACAGCATCGCCATCTAGGTGCCCACCTTTTACAAGAACATACTTAGGTCCTAAATCTAATATCTTTTTACCCGCTTTTTTCATATCTTCAACAGTTTCTATTTTCATTCCAGTAATTTCTTCTGCTTCTGGAACGTTTGGTGTGATTAGATAAGCTATTGGTATTAAATATTTTATTAAATTTTCCTTTGCCTCTGGTCTAAGTAGTGAATATCCACTTTTAGATATCATAACCGGGTCTACTACTATAGTTTCAGGTTTATATTTTTTTAGATTATCTACTATTTCCAGTATTATTTCAGGGCTTGACACCATACCTATCTTAACAGCTTTAGGCATTATATCTTCAAATACAGCTTTCATTTGCTCCTTAATTATATTTCTACTCAATTCTTCAACATCAAATACACCCATAGTATTTTGAGCTGTTATTGCAGTTATAACACTCATTCCATATGTCCCAATTGCACTAAATGTCTTTAAATCTGCTTGAACTCCAGCTCCCCCAGAAGAGTCAGAACCTGCTATTGTTAATGTTGGAATTTTATAATTTCTCATGTTTGCCTCCTAAATAAATTCTATCAAAGTTTGCATAAAAAAATCTTTATCCTAAAGACCTTTAAAAATGTAGATTTTTTTGAAACACATATACGGAAATTATACTTATCCACAATCTATAAATGAATATAATTTCCTATGTGTTATAAAAAAAGCTGTACCCATAGGTACAGCATACATTTACTTTTACTTTATAATAAATCATTTAATTTGTATGCTTTCCTACGCTGGTATTAACCAGATCAGGTGTGAGGGTCAGTAAAACTTCTCAGCGCGTGGCTCCCCTAGCACTTTAATTTTTAATTGTATCTAATATTAAGATTAGTATTTATTGCATTATTTGTCAATAAAATTTTTTTAATCAGCTTTTTTGTCAAATTCTAAGACGATAAAATCTTCCTCTTGTTTTAATTTTTGAATAAAGTCTTCAGGATTTTCAATTATATTGAGCTTTTGATACCTGCTTTTTTGCTTTATCTTATATTCCAACTTCATAGCATCACTTTTGCTTTCGCATACAAAATATATTTCTAATTTCGAAAACCCTCTAGATCTTGTATATTTACTATTTATACCCTTTGTATGCTCTCTTAAACGCCTTTTTATGTCTATTGTATATCCAGTGTATAAAGAATTATCCCTACATCTAATTATATATGTATAGTACATATTCCCTCCATATTTTTTAATACTATAAGTAAATTTTATGTCTACTTATTTTATATTAATTTTATATATTTTACAATCAAAAAATAATGCCAGTAGAATATCTACTGGCATCATTTATATTATTTAATTTTTATTATTCTACTTCAATTGCATCAACTGGACAGCTTTCAGCAGCTTCTTTTGCCTCATCATGACAATCTTCTGGAACTTCTGATTTTATTGCATGAGCATATCCTTCATCAGTAAGTTCAAAAACTTCTGGGCATATTGATGGACATAATCCACATCCTATACAAGTATCTTTATCAACTCTAGCTTTCATAAGTTAAACCTCCATAAATCTTTTATAAATTTCTTTTTTATTATTTACAATATTTAAATAAAAATTCATGAAGTTAAGATTTTTTAATTTAACATACTACATATAATTTATATAACTTATAATTTTACAGCTTTTAATTTTTTTAAATTACATAATCAGCTACATATTCTTTATTATTTTCTACTACTTCTAATTTGCGTCTTGTTTTTATTTGTGCTGGTATTCCAACTGCTGTTGAATTACTTGGAACGTCTTGTAAAACTACACTATTTGCCCCAACTTTAACATTATCTCCAATTGTTACTGGACCTAAAACTTTTGCTCCAGAACCTATTATTACATCTGAGCCAATAGTAGGATGTCTTTTAAAAGTTTTTTCATTTCCTGTTGCCCCAATTGTTGCACCTTGGTAAATTGTAACTCTATCTCCTATTATTGCAGTTTCACCTATAACAACTCCACTACCATGGTCTATTAATATTCCATCTCCTATTTGAGCACCTGGATGTATTTCGATTTGTGTTAAAAATCTTGATACTTGGGATATAAGTCTTGCTATGAAAAATCTCTTTTTAGTGTAGAAAAAATGAGACATTCTATACATAATCATCGCATGAATCGATGGGTAAAGCAAAAATAATTCTATTTTATTTCTAGCTGCTGGATCTGAATCCACTATAAATTGTAAATCTTTTTTAACATGATAAAACATACTGTATACGACCTTCTTTCAATTAATTTTTAAAATATTCCCATAGACATGTATTTGTCTACACCATCGGGAGCTACTGTCACTATTATTTTATCTGGATTTTCATCACTTAACTTCATTGCGCCGAAGATATTAGCACCAGATGATATTCCTATTAATATTCCAAGTTTATTTGCAATAAGTCTAACTGTTTCATAACTATCTTCATCTGATACAGTTATAACTTTATCTACTATATCTTTATCGTAAATCTTTGGTATAAAGTTTGCGCCTATTCCTTGGATTTTGTGTGGACCTGATTTATTTTCTGTTATTAGTGGTGACGATTTTGGTTCTATTCCAATCACTTTAATTTCTTTATTTTTTTCTTTTAAAAACTTACCTGCCCCAACTATAGTTCCGCCAGAACCAATCCCTGCTACTATAAAAGATACATCTTTGACTTCTTTTAAAATTTCAGGGCCAGTAGTTTCATAATGAGCTCTTGGATTATCTTCGTTATCGAATTGACCTAGACATATATAATTTGGATTTTTATCTAATAGTTCATTTGCCTTTTCTATTGAGCCTGCCATACCTTTAGCTCCTTCTGTAAGCATTAATTCTGCTCCAAAGGCTTTTACTAATTGTCTTCTTTCTATACTCATAGTATCCGGCATTATAATTATTACTTTGTATCCTTTTAGTTTTCCAGCCATCGCAAGGGCTATTCCTGTGTTGCCGCTTGTCGCCTCAACTAAAACACTATCTTTGTTTAGTATTCCTTTTTCTTCTGCTCCATTAATCATATATAATGCAGCTCTGTCTTTTATACTCCCTCCTGGATTTGCTTTTTCTAATTTAACAAATACATTTGGATATCCTGCTTCTTTTAAATTTAAAATTGGTGTATTCCCAATTAAATCTAAAGCGTTGTTATATATCATAAGTCTTCCTCCCACTTTTTACCATTTATCAATTTGATAATTATATTATATTATTATCATTTTGATATGTCAACCAAATTTTATCATTTTGATAGTAAAAATTATCATTTTGATAATAAGCATTATTGGATAAAAATGATAATCCATTTCAATATTTGCATTAATAATCTATACTCTTTCTAACAATTAATACAAAACCTCATCTCAAAAATTCTAAAATAGGCTCTAAATTACTCTTATCTGTATTTTTAATCTCCTCTTTATAATTCGCTATATTAGAAGGTATTTTCCCAGAACCATAAGATACTCTTAGCTTATCTATAAAACTAAGTTTACTGTAATTAAAATCTCCCTTAAGTTCAAAAAACTTTATATTTTTATATAAATATGTAGGCAAGAAATTGAACATCATAATCTCATCTAGTGAATAAAGTCCAAGTCCTACATAAAATACTATTACATTTTTATTCTTTAACTTTTCTAAATTATCTTTTATAAAGTCAACTCCCCTTATATATCCATTTTCAATAGATGCTCCAAATATTATAGTGTCGTAATTTTTTAAATCTGAGCTTTTTATATCGGAAATTTCATATAAATCAGCATTTATTTTTATTGCAAGCCAGCCTGCGTATTTTTTTGTGTTATTATATTTTGTTTTGTAGATTATAACTGTTTTAGACATAATAAAACCTCCAATTATTTACTATATTTAATAATTAGAGGTCTCTTTTTACTTTCCTTTATTATTTTATTTTTTTAACTTATACAAACATTTTTTCTCCTAATAAAACAAAGTTTTGTAACATTAAAAATGCCTTTACATCCATTTTTTCTTTTGATTTTAATATTTTTCTAGCTTCTTCTACTGAAACTAAAATCGCTTCGATATCTTCGTCATCTTCAAGTCCGTCTTTATTTAGCTCACCATCACATGTGCAAAAAACAAGTGCAATAGACTCATCAGTCATCCCTGGCGAAAGATAAGTTTTTTCTATTGTATAATCATTATTTACATCTAATAAATCTAGTCCTGTTTCTTCTTTTAATTCTCTTTTTACAGATTCTAAGATGTCTTTGTCACCTTTATCTACAAGCCCTGCTGGAACTTCGTATATATAGTCGTTTATAGGAACTCTAAATTGTTTTATAATTACAAGTTTTTTATATCTCACATGGTATGCACAAATTCCAACAGCATCTACTTTATCTTCATTTTGATTTAAATAAAAATCTTCTACAGCTTCTTTATCTTTTCTAGTCGCAACAGTCCAGTGTTTATTTTCATTTAATTTATTTTTATATTCTAAATCGTATAGACTTATAAATTTTCCATAACAAAGTTCATTTACCTTTTGTATTTTGTTATTCAAATTACTCACCCTTTCTAATTTCAATATATCCCCTGTCTTTTGTATCTTTGATATATTCGTTTATTATATTTATATAATCGATTTCATCTTTTCTAAGCGCATCTTTTTCTTGTTTTTGTTGAATAATAAGATTTTGTATAGAAGCTTTTAGACTTTCTATTTGACTAGGATATCTTGCATCGATTACTTTTTCATATTTAATTTTAGCACAACTTATATAGTAAACTTTGTATTTATAGTTTTTCATATTTATCCAAAACACTATATCTCTATTTAAATTTAAAAGGTATTTTTGTTTTCTAACAATAGATGAAAATAAATCTATCTCTTCTTTTATCTTTCCTGCTTCTTCAAATTTCAAATCTTTAGCTTTATCATTCATCTCTTTTTTCAGGCTTTCTATTACAAAATTACTTTTCCCATTTAAATTGTCTTTTATATTTTTTACTATATCACGTTTAATCTTATCATCAATTTTTATTCTGCATGGTCCTATGCATTTATTTAAATCGTATCGTATACATTTATTTTGCCTTTTGCATATTGGCAGGCGATATACTTTTATGATTATCTCTTTTATAGTATCTAGCTTTCTTTTAAATGAATAAGGCCCAAAATAAATCCTATCTTCTTCTATTTCATTTGTGATTTTTATGATATTGTAATCTTTTTCATCTAAGCATATATACTTGTATTTTTCATAACTTTTAAGAAGTGTGTTGTACATCGGCTTTAATTTATGTATATTTTGACATTCTAAAAAAAGCGCGTCAAATTCTGTATCTGTTTTTATAATATCTATATGAGATATATTTTTTATCATCCTCTCAATTTTTCTAGAGCGATTTGCGCTATTTAAAAAATAGCTTTTTACCCTCTTTTTTAGACATTTGGATTTTCCAACATACAACAATCTATCTTCTTTATCTTTCATAAAATAAACGCCAGGCGTTTCTGGTAAATTATTTAATTCATCCAATTTATAAGTAATTTTTTTATAATTAACTTGACCTTCTGTAACTCCTTTATAAATAGTTTTTTTATAATTAGTTTCCATCTATAAATTTATTTCTCCATTTTCTATAGTTTTAGGTTTTGGATTTTTTTCAGCTATTATTGCAGATGCTAAGATTATAACGCCTCCTATTAATTGATATATTGAAAAAGGCTCTTTAAGCAAGAATATGCTAAATACTACTGATGAAACTGGATCTAAGTAACCTAAAATCGCTATACTTTGTGCCTTTAATTCTTTCATAGCTGAAAAATACAGACAATACGCAATTCCTGTATGAGCTATACCTAAAATTGCTATTAATATTATCGATTTTGGTGAATCGAATATAATATTATTTCTGTATATTACCCAAGGTAGCAGTACCATAGACGCCATAAAAAGTTGTATAAAAGTTTTTGTATAGTCGTCTACATTTTTTATAAACTTATTTAATATTATTACACTTGCATACAAGCATGCTGCAGCAAATGCATTTATTATACCCTGAGTTAAGTTTATATTAGTACTTGATTGGCCAGTTCTTACGATTAATACAAGACCAATCATAGCGCATATTACGGCTAATACCTTTTTTAAAGTTAATTTTTCTTTTAAAAATATAGGTGATACAAATATTACTATAACTGGAGCTAGATAATAAACAATTGTCGCATTTGCAACAGTAATATAGTTGTATGAGTTAAATAAAAATACCCAGTTAAGGCCAATCGCCATACCTGAAATTATAAGTATTATAATGCTTTTTTTGCTAGGTTTTTTATCTTCATCTTCAAAGTCATTATTTAGTTTATCATTTTCTTGTTCTAATTTTTTATTATTTTGCATCCTAATAAATAAAACTATACCAAGAAATACACTTCCTATTATTCCTCTAAAAAATGCTATTTCAACTGAATCTAGAGAAATATTTTTTACAAATACTCCTAAGCTCCCCCAAAGAAGCATAGCAATTAATACTTTTATTGTTGCTTTGTTCATACTAATCCCCCTTACATATAGCGCTTTTTTTATTATAAATATTTATCAATTAATTCTTCTACATCAACGTGCATATATTCTTTTATCTCGCTGCCTTTAACAGAATACGAAGTTCCTTTTGAGCAGAATATCGAATTTGATGTAAATTCTTCGTCTGCATCTTTGTTATAGTTGTATTTTTCTATTACTTCTTCTGTATTATGACACTCATCGTATCCATCGAAGTTAAGCGAGATTTTGCCAGTCCCTTTTGTAAAAGAAATTAATTCTAGTTGATAATCCATAAATGTATCTACTGGTCCCCTACCAGTTATTATAGATTTATTATTTATACTCTGTGGCATTTCAAAGCTTCCATTTAACCTTTGAATATCAGACATAACCCTTCCAAGGTAGTTATCTTCTACTTCGATTTCAAAAGCATAAAACGGCTCTAATATTATATTTTCACTTTGCTCAATACCCTGTCTTATCGCCCTATAAGTCGCTTGTCTAAAATCACCCCCACTTGTATGTTTTTTGTGGTCTCTTCCTGTAAGTAGAGTTATTTTTAAATCGTCTAAATCAAATCCACAAAGTATTCCGTGGTGTTTTCTTTCAAACACATGTGTTTTTACTAAATTTTGTGTGCCAATATCTAAATCATCTACATGTGCTATACTCTCAAATACTATGCCTCCTCCTCTTACATTTGGCTCTATTTTTAAATGAACTTCAGCATAGTGTTTTAACGGCTCGTAATGACCACTTCCGATACAAGGAGTTTTTATAGTCTCTTTATATAAAATTTCACATTTTCCAAAGTCAATTTCAACATCAAATCTATTTTTTATAAGCTCTTTTAAAATTTCAAGTTGAACTTTTCCCATTATGCTTATACTTATTTCTTTTAATTTCTCGCTATAAGATACATTTAAACTAGGCTCTTCAGCTTCTAAAATCTTAAACATACTAAGAACATCTTTTATATTTAAACTTTCATCAAATATTACCTTTGTTCTAAGTGTTGGAATTATAGTATCTTTATTCTTAATTTTTAGTATGTCTATATCTTGATTTGATTTTGAAGTTATATATTGACCTATATTTATATTACTTAAACCTGATATAGCTCCAATCTGCCCTGCTTTTATACTCTTACTTATAGATGTCTTCTCGCCGTTTTTTAAATATATTGAGTTTATTTTTTCTTCTATTATCTCGTCTTTATAGAAATATTTTACCTCATCTTTTACATTTAATTTTCCACTTAAAACTTTTATGTATATTTCTTTGTTTTTATCTTCATATTTTACATTACAGACTTTGGCTAAAAACTCGTTATTTTCATCATAAGACGTTGTTGTAAGCTTATCAAAAGATTCTATAAAGCTTTCGATATTTATATCATTTAATGCAGAACCTCTAAATACTGGATATATTTTATTTTCTTTAATTTGTTTTTTTAAATTATCTTCCCAAAGCTTTTTATTATATCCACTTTCAAAATAAACTTCCATTAAATTCTCGTCTCTTTCTGCTATAAAATCGATAAAATCTTCACTAAAATCTTCATTTTTAAATTCATCTGTCATATCGATTATATTTGAATCTAGATTTTCTTTAATATCAGAAATTACTTCATCTATAAAAAAGTTTTCACTATCTATTTTATTTATAAAAATAAAAGTAGGTATATTTTTCTTTTTTAAAAGTTTAAAAACTGTAGATGTGTGTGATTGAACCTTTTGCGTTCCGCTTACAACAAGTATAGCATAATCTAATATCTCTAAACTTCTCTCCATCTGACCGCTAAAATCGACATGTCCTGGAGTATCGACTAAAAAATATTCATTTTCATTATAGAAAAATCTCGCTATCTTTGAAAATACTGTTATACCTCTTTTTCTTTCAACTTCATAATTATCTAAAAAAGTATTCTTATGATCTACTCTTCCTCTACTTCTTATAGATTTTGTATGATATAAAATTTGCTCCGATAAAGATGTCTTTCCAGCATCGACGTGTGCTAATATCCCAATTGTTTTAATCATTTTATACCTCTTTCCTTAATAAACTTATAATAATACTTTTTTTAGTAAATAATACTTAAAACTATATTATCACACAAAGGAGGGATTTTGATGATTAATTTAGACTTAAACATAGTATCAACGTTAATTTTGGCGATTGTACTTTGTTTATTCGGAAATTTTACCAAAAACAAATTCAATATTTTTAATAAAGTATGCATACCGACACCTGTTATAGGTGGTCTATTTTTTTCTTTATTAATTTTTATTCTCAGAAAGTTTGGCATTTTAGAAATAACTATGGATACATCTTTAATGCCTTATTTTCTATCGATATTCTTTATAAGCGTTGGATTTTGCATAAATATTTTTAGTGCAAAAGGCGGCGGAAAATTATTATTTTTATATTGGCTTTTATGCGCATTTTTAGGTCTTTTTCAAAACTTAATAGCCGTATTTTCGTCAAAACTTCTACATATCAAACCACTTCTTGGATTTATGTGCGGGTCTGTATCTATGGAAGGTGGACATGGGTATTCGCTCGCATTTGGAAAAACAATCGAATCAATTGGGATTGAAAATGCATGTGCAATCGGTATTGCAGCCGCGACACTCGGGCTTATAACAGGAGGTCTTCTCGGCGGTCCTGTTGGAAGATTTTTAATATATAAATACGATTTAAAACCATTAAAAGGAGGAAGTCGACTTTTTAAAAACAATAAAAATCAAAATACTATAAAAACAAATAAACCTAAATTTCAATTTACACCTATAGTTTTTTTAGAAAATATTTTAATCTTGCTTTTAATTATGAATATCTCGTTTTTTGTATCAAATATAATTTATATAAAAACAAATATACTAATTCCAAATATAGTAATTGGAATGCTTTTATCTGTAATAATTAACAATTTCAATATCAAAAAACAAGTATTTGATTTTTCTTGGGATTTATTTGACTTTATACAAAATATATCACTAGATATATTTTTGACTATGGCGCTTATGAGCATCGATTTATACGCCTTATCTAGCCTTCTTGGACCTATACTTATTATTGTATTTTTCCAAGTTTTATTTGTATTAATCTACGGAGTATTTATATGCTTTAGAGTTTTAGGCAAAGACTACGATGCTGCAATCATGATAAGCGGTCTTATCGGCCACACACTAGGTGCTACACCTAATGCCCTTGCAAATATGTCTACACTTACAAGTAAATACGGCAAAAGTGAAACAGCCTTTTTAATAGTGCCGATGGTCGGTGCATTCTTGCTCGATGCCTTTTCAATGCCCTGTATTTTATTTTTTATAAATTTTTTAAAATAGATACATAAAAAAGTATTAAAAAACATAAATTTTACCATACTAAAAACATGAAATATTTTTAGTATAACAAACAAAATAAAGCAAAGAGAATAATTAAAATAAAATCTATTAGAAAGTTGTGATACTATGATAAAAAGCAATCTAAATTGCATCGTATCGAGTTGTGCTTATAACAACGACGGTTATTGCTATGCCTCTCATATTAAAATAAATGGTTACGATGCTATAAATTCAAAAGATACAAATTGCGAAACTTACGTAAAAGGCTCATTTGAATCTCTTTCATCTAAAAGCGATGAAGTTATAACAAATAGTCAAAATATTAGCTGCTCTGCAAAAAACTGTACATATAACTTCTACGGAGGTTGTAATGCTGATCATGTTTTAATTAGTACAAGAGACAGTAAATGTGATACTTTTAGAATTAAAAATTAAAAACACTAAAAAACGGGCTTTATAAATGCAAGGCCCGTTTTTATATACAAATAATTAAATAATTTCTTCTTTTAATCCTGGATTTTTAAGTTGATATTTTTTCATTTCTTCTATCATATTTTCTTTTATTGTTTTTGCAAGTTCAACTGTTTTTAATTTTGGATTTTTTAAGTGGTCATATATTGGTTCTAAAAATTCAACTTCTACATCTTTTGAATTTATTTTACCTACTGGTTGGTATCCTTCATAAGTGTGTAGTGAGTTTTTAATTACCATTGGCACTATTGGGCATTTAGCTTTATATGCTATTTTTAAAGCACCTGGCTTAAAATCTGAGACTAAAGACTTTGGATCTTTTACCCAAGTTAAATCACCTTCTGGGAATATCGCCATACTTCGGCCTTCTTTTATATTTTCTGCGCATTTATTAATGCTTTTTACCCCTTCACGATTATTTTCCCTATTAATATACACAGATTTTGTAAGTTCTATCCAGTGTCTTAAAATAGGAATATTTCTCCATGTTGGAACATCTGCAATAACAACTCCAATTGGCTTTGGTGTACTAGATATTAATATAAAACTATCTAACATACTAGAGTGATTTATGACAAACAATACTGGTTCTTTTGGCACTCTTTCTTTTCCCAAAATATTTAATTTAATATTTACCAAATCTAAAGATTTACTAGCTTGATCTTTTAAAAACTTAAATTTCTCTTCACTAGAATATTTATGAGGATTTTTCGTAAATTTTCTAATTAGAGGTAAAGAAGAAATAAAACCTATAATCTGATATATTGCAAATTTTAAATAATTAAACATTGTCACAACTCCTACTCATGTATTTTTTCCCAATAAATCATTTTATCATATACTTTTATATTAGTAAATATTTTTACTAATTATAAAAAGTTTATTCTAAAATTTTTATAATTATATAAACTTTATAAAGGAGGTTTTTTAATGCTAAATAGAACTCTTGTAATAAATATTCACACTTTCACAGGAGAATACATAAATTTGAATTTACCTGTGGAATTTGTAAAAAGGCTAATTGACAATAATTGTTTTGATTTTTTCTATTATAAAGAAGATGCTATCGACTGCGACAAATTATTAAAACTTGTAAATAATGCCTTTAACTACGATTTAACTGGTTATATAGGCGAAATTACAACTGCAGATAATAATCATATAGAACTCAGCATAAATTAGTTTGTAATATTTTCCATTTTCAGTTTTATTATATTTTATATGGGTATGTATTAAATATAATAAAAACGGGAGGAATCTTTATAATGGATAGATTATTAGAACTTATAAATAGAAAATTTTTAAAAGATAGCGAGTTTTTAGAATTAGAAGATAATGATAATGTAATTTCATGTGAATACTACAGACCGCACAACGCTCATTACAAAGAATTTTTAGTTACTATAAATAATAATGGAAAAATCGAAGAACATATAGTTTGTTATAAAGCACTATAATTAAAAAGTACTGTGTTGATATTATAATCTATACAGTACTTTTTATTAGTCTTTATATTTATTTTCTTAAGATTTCTTTTACTTTTTCACTATTGTTATAAGGACTGTTTGGGTCACTTCCTCTTAAATCATAAAAAGTATTTTTTGCATCTTGTAATCTATCATTTTTATAATATAGCATTCCAAGATGATAATAAGAGTCATCATAAAAATTACTAGACGCCTTATATGTATTTACAAACTTTTTATAGTATTTTATAGCATTATCATCATCACCTAGTTTTTGATATGAAAGAGCCATATTATAAATTGCATCTTCTCTAAATTTATATGTATCATTAGCTTTTAAAGAATACTCGTAATATTTTATAGCTGTTTTATAATCTCCTGCTTGTTTGTATTTATTAGCACTAAAGTAAAGATTTTCTGCTCCTTTTGCTATTTCAGTAGCTTCTTTTTCTTGTTCTTTTAATTTTTCGTCATTTTCTTTAGCATCTTCTTCTGTTTTTTGTGCTTCATTTAATTTTTCATCTTTTTTAGAAAGTTCCTTATCTTTTTCATTTAATTCACTTTCTTTTGAACTTATTTGCTCGTTTAAATCATTAATTTTCTTTTGGTTATTTATATAAAAAGCACCCATACAAACTATAAGTATTGCAATTACAGAATATAAAATTATATGCTTTTTATCTTTTTTATTACTTTTCTTATTTGTTTTAGATATTTCTTCTTTTGTAGTATTTTCTTCAGTTTTCACTTCTACATTTTTATTTATACTATTTTCGATATTTTCTCCATCTTCATTAAATTTCTCAAAAATCGGATTATCCTTATCTATACATCTAAGCTCTTCTAACAAAGCTTTCTTTTTAGCATTATCTCCAACTCTATCATAAAGAAGTATAGATATTACATATGGCTCTATAAGCTCTGGTTCTTCTAATTTTAAACTATCGAATATCTCTATTGATTCTTCGTTTAATTCTTCATTTATAAATCTTATTGAGTGGTTGTATCTTTCTAAGAAAACTTTAAAATCCTTAGATGATAATAAGTTTACATATTTTCTAGACAACTCATTATTGCCATAGCATTGACTTGTGTAGAAGCTTTCAAATGCTTTTGAGAAATCACATTTTAATAAATATAAAAGACCTTTTAGGTTTAGTATATCTGGATCTTTTGGATTTAATTTAAATGCTTCTTCTATAAACTCAACTGCTTTAGTAATATAATGTCTAGTCGCTAAATCAAGTGCATTATTATACTTGTTATAAGAGTCTAATTTAATTTCTTTTGAAATCTCACTCGAATTAGTTTTAAGTTCTTTTTGTAAATTTAAAATCGTCTCATTTTTATAATTCGAAGTAACGTATGTTTGCTTTAATGCCTTTAATGTTTTATTATCTTCATTTTCATCTTCATCTATTTTAAAAAATGTATAGTCACTTTTATTTTCTTCTACTAAAGAAATGTCCATTATTTTTCTAGGCATATTTTCAATATCTAAAACTATATGTTCTGCTAAAATAATAATCGCCTCCTAATATTTCATATACTCTAAGATAACATATTTATAAATTATAGTCAAAAAAAATCCTCCATTTGGTATTAAATGAAGGATTTTTAAATATTATTTTATATTATATTTTTTTACTTTTCTGTACAATGTAGCAATACCTATATTTAATGCTTCTGCAACTTGTTTCATTTCCTGAGTATTGCTTCCGTATTTTTTTATCGCTTTTTCTATTTCTTCTTTTTCTAATTGTTCAACTGTTTTTATCTCTTCTTTATACATCTCATCTAGTTTGAAAGAAATTAAGTCAGACATGCTTCCTACAAAATCTCTTAATTCTTTATCTTTAGACAATAACTTTTGTTTTTGTTCTTGTGTAAAAGCCGCTATCCCTAAAATTCCTAGGTTTTCATCTCCTAATTTTATAGGAGTGCATATATCTGCTAGTTCCTTACAATGTTCTCTGCTAGAACATATTTTGCAGCTTTGCTCTATATCTTTGTTTATAACATGCGCATTTCCTGTTTTTAAAACATTTGAATAAACAGCTTCTTCTGAGATTTTATCTCCTATTTTATCTTTAAAAATACCAGTACCTGCAATTCTATATAAATCTTTTGATACCACGGTAACATCGACATCTAGTACATTAGAAATATTTTGACAAATATCTTGAATATACTGGGTTATATCATTAAGCTTCATATCTGCACCCCCTATAATTTATATTTTCTTTTGTTTCTCATTTTTTATTCTAACTACAATTAATGACTTCTACTTAAGTAAGCAGATGTACATACAGCTTCTTTTTTGATTTCTTTTTTATTATTATCGTAGTATGTTCTATAAGTTGTTATATTGTAACCGTATTTTGTGCTTATTTCTATATTTTTTTTATCGCTTTTATGTCCGAATATTTGGCATTTTATTACTCCGTCTTTATAATTATTTTTTATAAAAACAGGATGTTTATAGTTGTTTTTAAATACAAAATCTATACCTGAGTCTGAAACTGTGGCATCTCTTCCCAAATCAACATATGTTGATGGTATTGAGTGGTTTGTTCTAGATACTATATCTAGCCCTGAGTATAATACAGCATTGAATAAAGTAGATGAAACTTGACATACACCGCCTCCAATTCCATATGCAACTTTACCACTGCTTATTACATGTGCAAGTTTGTATCCATTTTCTGCACTTCTAACACCTGTATGTTTATTATAAGAAAATGTTTCTCCAGGCATAAGTATTACATCACTTGTTTTTTTAGTAGCTAGCTTTATATTTTGAACTCTTCCATACCCTGAATCATAAAGTGTTGTAGAGTAACTGCCTAGCAATGTATCTATACCTTTTAAATCTGAACTTTTTATTTTAGGTTTAATCTGTGATACTACTAATTTTTGAGTAGATTTTCCTTTATTTATATCTTCAATAAAATTCTCCTTTGTTTTTTCTATGTCTAATTTTAGACCAGTTTCTTCTTTTACAACTTTTACTTTTTTCTTTTCTATTTTTATAGTTGCATCTTTAGAATCTTTATTTACTTCTTTTGATATTTTTTCAAGTTCAGATTTTAATTTATCTTCATCACAGTTCATGACTAGGTTTACTTTTGTTTTAATACCAGCTAAATTTTGTAATGATTTAAATATGTTTTGTATTATATTGCCCTTTTTATTTACATCATATGCCTTATTTATTGTTTTATCTAGATCATAATTTATGTCTAGAGTTTTTGGGTCTATATCCCAAGTTTTTTCTTTGTAGTTAAATTTAAAAGATTGTATTTTATATTCGCTACTTAATTTATCTTTCGCTTCATCTTTTGTTAAATCACCGATATTAATATTTTGTACATATACATTTTTAGATATTTTATCTCCATTTATACAATAAACACCTAATCCTGTCAATATTAATATCAACAAAAAAATGGATAAAATAATCTTTTTTTTCATTAACAAACTCCTAATAAAACATTATATTTTGCTTATTTTATCATCAATACATTTATATATTGTTTTATCGTACATATTTATTAAATAAACTTCTTTAGTTAAAGAAAACCATCCTTTTTTAACTAAAGCGTAATAGTAAATATTGTTGTTTTTCTTTAATAATTTATTTAATTCATCTTCGTTTACGTATTTTGTAATCTCTGATTTATATTTCATTTCTAAATCATTGTATTTTTCATGTTTATCGCTTAATTTATCTTTTACTAAAGTTGCAGCATCTTTAGAGCTTATTGCAAATACGTAATTACCTTGTTCATCAACTTTATAATATCCATCACTGTATTCACAGCCATAATCTACTTTTTCTGATTTGTATGAATATATTTTTTTATCTTTAGCTTCTACTAAAACTTCATTAAATATTTTGTTGTCACGCACAACTTCTGCATAATAATAAAGCTTGTCATCTATCGTCTGTTGATATGATATAACTGATAATTCTTCTCTATTTACACCACTTTTTTTACTTATCAAGTTTAAGATATCATCAGATGTTAGAGTGAATACAGATATTTTTTCTTTATATTCATCTTCTAGTTTTTCTATTTTTTCATCATTTGGATAATATGGTTTTAAGTAAGTTAAATAAACTAATGCCTCCTCGTATTCTCCTTTTTTAGAAGAGTTACCCGCTTGGCTTATGTAGTAATCATACATTAGTTTTATACATTCTTTTTTTCTACTTTCTGCTAAATTGTAGTATTTTTTATCTTCTTCAACTACCTTGTCATACTTATCTATAGCTTCTTTATATTTTTTTATCTGTTGGAATTTACTTGCTTGCTTATATACTTCTCGCGATTGGTATATTGTTTCTATATTATTTTTATATTCATCTAAATCCTGATAAATTCCTTTTAATGAAGTAGTAACTTCCATATAAGAAGAAGCTTTTTCATAAGTGATATTTTCATCTATGTACATCTGCTCTACTCTAGAAGATATATCAAGCAGTTGGTTTACATCTATTTGTATGTCTTCTAATGCATTTATGGTATTTATAAGCCCTGAGTATTGCTCTTTCGACATCTCACCAGTTACATACTTATCTCCACTAGTCGCAACTAATGCAGATAATTTGTTTGATGCAACATTATTAAATTTATTCATTTTAGATGCTGAGAATTCTTTTTCTAGATCTTTATAGTAATCATATGCTTGTGCATATTTTCTGCTAGATATATCATCTACTAATATATTAGCTTCTTTTTTTACACTAAAGTCTGAGTTACTAATAAAAAGAACTATTAAAAGTATTAAAAAAGCCACCAATGACAAAGATAGACTGACCAAATATTTTTTACTTGCCCTAATATTGTCAATTCCATACTCAATTTGATCTCTTAATGTTTCAAAAATTTTTTTTAAATTCATCCATCTTTACCTTCCTGTTAGTTTAGTTTTATAATTTATTATACCATATTATTGGATTAGCATATTATGTATTTATATACTTTTTTATAACAGAAAGGAAATTATTTTCAATCAAATCTTTATTTCTAAAGTTTTGTATATATTAAATTTTTATTTAGGTATTTTTATATTAAAGAAAAAAATAAGTTAGAAGATATTATTTATACATCTAACTTTAATTATATATATATATATATATTATACTTATATCGTCTTTTGAACCGTATTTGCTTATATTACTCAAGTGTTTTTTGTATATATTTCTTAGATATCTATTTGAAAATATATCTTTCTCTAAAATCTGAAATGTTCTATCTAATTCTGATTTTAATTTATAATAAGTTTCAAAACTATTTATAAATCCATCTGTAGATATTACTAATTTAAAATCCTTATTCATTTTTAAAATATTATACTGCATCTTTTCTTCACAATTGTATAAAGCAAGTGAATTGACAAATTTAAAATTATTATTTTTAAATACATTTACATAGTCTTTGTCTTCTTTTATTAAAATACTCGAATCGCCTAAATTAAAAAATACTATATATTCTTTTAAAAAAATTACAAAACTCAAAGTCGTTCCAAAAAGCATATAATCTAATTTATATACTTTGTAGTTTCTTTTATAAAACTCTCTATATACTAAGTCTCGCCACTTGTTTTTTATATCGTTTTGCACTTTTTTATTTTTTAAATCGCATATAAAGTTTTGCTCGCCTTTTTCTATATCTTCATTTAATTTATAAGTTTTCAATATCTCAAATACACTTTGACATGCAAGGTATGAACCTATATGGCTATATTTAAATACATCCATACTATGTCCATCTGCGACTGTACAAACTGCATAGTTTTTATACTTCTTATAAAGAAAAAAATCTTGTGATGAAGAAGATTTTACTATATTTTTATATCCAACAGCACCTTCACCAAATATATTAACTTCCATAAAACCTCCTAATAATCCTATTATTATTTAGTTTATTTAAGGTTTAATTTATTTATTCTAATTTTTAACATAAAAATAAGCACCACTTTGTGGTGCTTACTTTTATATTAAACTCGTATATTAACTTTTTTAAATTGTCACTAAGATATTTCTCTTCTTTTGTTGTTTCTTTGTATATTGTTTTGGGGTGTTTTCGTCCTTTGTACTTCTTTCTTAACTGGTCTTCTACTAGTTCTTTTTGGTGTTTTATTAAAAATATAATCTTGTCTAGCAAAAATAAGACCTACAAATAACATTGAAAAGCATAATCCACCTAAAATTAGATATACTATTCCGACACGCTCTACTCCCATTATTTTATTACCAATCATTAGTACTAGCATTGCAAAAAAAGTTACTAATAAAGATGTAAGTAAAGTTTTAAAAATTCTTTTGAAAACATTCTTCATAACCATCCACTCCCAAAAATTATAATTTCCTTCAACTTATATAATAGCAAAATTTTACACAAATATCAATTGTTATCGCAATATTAATATGTTTTTGTTATATTTTGTTATTATTTCTTAATTTCTTCATATGTATATTTTACAATTTATAAATTGTAACAATACTTTTGTTTTTTAATAATATAAATATAAAGATTAAATTTAAAGAGGTGATATTATGCCATGTTTGCCTAACTTAGGTTCAAAAGCTCCTGATTTCACAGTAAACACTACATTCGGTCCTATCAATCTATCTGATTACTGTGGAAAATGGGTAGTATTATTCTCCCATCCTGGAGACTTTACACCAGTATGCACTACTGAATTTATATGCTTTGCGAAGTATTATAATGAATTTAAAAAGAGAAATACTCAACTTATAGGCCTTAGCGTCGACAGCAATGCCTCACATTTAGCATGGGTTTATAATATATGTCAACTAACAGGTATTGAAATTCCGTTTCCAATTATAGATGATTCAAACAAAACAATAGCTAAACTCTATGGAATGATTTCAAAAGATATGAGTGAAACATCAACTGTCAGAGCTGTATATATAATTGATGATAAACAAATACTAAGAACTATCTTGTATTATCCTATGACAACTGGAAGAAATATATTTGAGATTCTTAGAATTATAGATGCTCTACAAAAATCTGATTGTGATAATGTTGTTACACCAGCTAACTGGTTACCAGGTAACCCAGTCATTGCTAAACCACCGAAAACTTACAAAGAACTTAAAAATACTATGAAAAACTGCGATAAGAAATACTCATGTTTAGATTGGTACTTATGCTTTATAAATCAAGAAAACAGACAAAATATGCCTGAATATATAGATAAAAGCAATGATTCTAAATATGTTTATCCTAAACAAAAAAGCATCAATAAACCAAATTCTAAACGTAATGAAATACAAAAATATAAAACTGTAAATCCTAATTGTCCTAATTTAAACCCAATTGTATTCCAATATGTTTTAGGAAATCCCGAAAACCTAGATCCAACTTATCTAGATGCTGCTATATATGCATTTGTCGAAATAGATGATGATGGTAATTTAAATGTTCCATCTCCAAGATATTTAAATCAGATGCTTGCATTAAAAGATGTTAAACCTTCTTTAAAAATAATAGCTGCCATAGGTGGATGGGGTGCTGATGGATTTTCTGATGCAGCTTTAACTCCAACATCTCGTTATAATTTTGCTAGAAATGTAAATCAACTTGTAAATGATTATGGACTTGATGGTATCGATATAGATTGGGAATATCCTGGAAGTGGCGCTTCTGGTATTAAAGCAAGACCTGAGGACAAAGAAAACTTCACATTACTTTTAACTGCACTAAGAGATGTTTTAGGTGAAGATAAATGGATAAGTGTGGCTGGTACGGGGGATACTGGCTATATCAATAGAAGTGCAGAAATAGATAAAATAGCACCTATAATAACATATTTCAATCTTATGAGTTATGATTTTACTGCTGGAGAAACTGGCGATAGGGGAAAAAAACATCAAGCTAACTTATTTGATTCAAACTTATCTCTTTCTGGATACAGCGTAGATTCTATGGTAACTAACCTTATAAATGCTGGTATGCCTTCTAGAAAAATAAATCTAGGCGTGCCATTTTACGGTAGATTAGGAGCTACAAATACTAAATCTTATGATGAACTTAGAGCAAATTATATAAATAAAAATGGATACACTTATAACTTCGATAATCAAGCGCTAGTTCCTTATTTAGTTAAAGATGGAGATTTTGCTATGTCTTTTGACAATGACTTATCGATATTCTTAAAAGCTAAATATGTACTTCAAAATTGTCTTGGTGGTATATTCTCTTGGACTTCAACTTATGATCAAGCAAATATATTGGGAAGAGCTATGTATCTAGCTATAAATGACACTAATAATTTTGAAGATGAACTTGCTGATATTTACGGAAGTGTTCCGGATTTGCCAGAAGGAAATGTTCAAAAAAATATATAATGTTTATTTTATAAAGTATTTGAAATTGAAAGGTATTGTAAGATATTATTCATATTTTTTAATACCTTTTTTCAATTATTTTTGCTATTATAAACTTATATCTAGCTTTCTAACTTTAGATTACTATAATTATTAAATATATTGTACATAATAAAAGTATAAAGTTGTATAAATAGAAATTTGAAAGGAGTACGCCCTTGTGGCAAATAAATATGAATATAACTATATTTGGTGCCAATAGTTCTATTGGCAAATATTTAATAGATTTGTTTGTAAATGATAATCACAATGTCACTGCTTTTATAGACAAGCCCGGGTCTATAAAGCTTCCACCAAAAAACATAAAATTAATAGTCGGACATGCATATGACCACCTTTTAGTAGGAGATGCGATAAAAAATGCTGATGTCGTTATAAATGCTTTTAGACCGGATTTTAAAGTATTTAAAAATAATGATAACTATGCAAATAATATATCTAATAAGACTATAATTGAAGAGATGATTAAATTAAATAAAAAAAGATTTATAACAATATCAAGGGCTATGGACAATAACGCTGTAGGAAAATCAAATCATCTAGCATCAATTTCACTTAATAAAATTTTATATAAAAGCTATAAAAAAGATTTTAAATGTACATTAGACATTTTATATAATTCTAATTTAGATTGGACAGTTTTAAGAGTAATAAGAACTCTTCCCTCTAGAAAAAAAGGAGAATATCTCGTTTCAACACAAAATAAAGTAAGTTCTTTTGTATCAAATTACAATATAGCTTGCTTTTTATATAAGACATCTATAAACAAAGCTTTTATCAGGGAATGTGTCGTTATATCAAATAAATAAAAGCACATTATTAAGTGCTTTTATTTTTTTTGATTTTTCTTTCTTTTTACGTATTTAAGTACTTCTTCTAATCTCTCATATTCAAGTACTGACAATACGTCGTTTATCTTTTGTATTAGCTCATCTTTTTCATTTTGATTTTCATCAATTTTTACTTTATTTTCTTTTTTAGATTGCTCTGTTTTTTCTTCTTTTACTGCTTTAGTTTCTTTGCTTTTTATAGATTTTTCTACGCTTTTATTTATATTATTTTCATCTATTACTATGTTTTCCTGACCTTTTACTACTAATTTATCTAGCTTTTCTTTTATCTCTTCATCTTTTACTTCTATAAGATTTTTAGATAGGTATTTTTCTAGTATTCTATCATTTGGTATTCCTAATTCATTTTTGCATATAGTATCTGCCATTTCGTTAAATAAATCTTCTTCGTGACTTTTTACTTGGACAAATTGAATTTCTATTCCCTTTTTCATAAGAGCATTCATGTTTTCATAATAATCTTGTGATGATTTATCTTTTCTTTTCCAAAATCCTGTCGCATGGTGGCATATACCTTCGTAATCGTGGAATATTACTACTTTCTTGTGATTATTATTTAACGCATAAGTAGCACCTTCTAAAGCTGCTTTTAGCTCCCCTGCAATCTGTCTTATATTGTTGTCTTTTTCATTTGTTCCAGAGCCACCGTGAATATATTCAACTACATTATCTTTAACTGCGACAACTCCATAAGAATATTTTCTGCTACCTGAGTTATAACTTCCATCTACATATACATGAAGACAATTTTCATCGTATTTATCTTTTCCTTTTCTAAGAAGCTCGCTTCCTTTTTGTAAAAATGACTTTGCTTCTTCAATATCTTCAAAACTCTTATAAATAGCTCCTTTAACACCTTTTATGTACTTTTGGCATTCGCTCCAAGAGTCTACAAGTTTATTTTGGACTCTTTCATTTTTAGAAAAGTCGAATCCTTCTTTTATAGCATATACTTTTTTCTTTGCCATATATCTCTCCTTTTATATAAATAATAAATACACCAATATCGGTATTGTAAACACACTCGCAAGCGTAGTTATAAATATCGATTTCGATGCCAAAGTTGTATTTCCTTCAAATTGGTTGCAAAACATAATAGCAATTGAGCCAACAGGCATAGCTATTAAAATTACTAATACGCCTAAAATAACAGGGTCTTGAATTATAAATTTAAGCACCCACCAAAATAAAATAGGCATTAGAATTTGCTTTATTATTGTATAAGGATAAATCCTTATATCGTTTAATACTTCTTTTATCGGTATTTCAGCTAGTGATGAGCCTATTATCATCATAGCAAGAGGTGTTGTTATAGAACCTATCAAATCCGACGTCTCTCCTATTATCTGTGGCATTTGATATTTTGTCAAGTATATGATTACTGCTATTATCGAGAATATAATTCCTGGATTTATAAGTTGTTTAAAGTCAAAAGAAAGTTTTCCACTTCCAGAAATCAAATAGACTCCATAGCTATAACATACTAAGTTAAAAACTAAGTTACATATTGACGCAAAAAATAGAGCTTCGTCTCCAAATATAGATTGTATTACTGGATATCCCATAAATCCTATATTTGAAAATATAGTCATAAATTGATATAAATTTCTATCTTCTTTCGGCACTTTTAAAATCCTCGAAAGTAAAATTCCCATAATAGGAAGTACCATATAAATCGCTATTGAAATTAAAAATATCTGGATAACTGAACTTAGACTTCCATTTGTAGGCGCTCTAACAGAAGATAAAATAAGCCCTGGTGATGTAATATTTAAGACAAGCGATGACATCTTTTGGTTTTGAGTTTGATCTAATATTCCTGATTTATTTGCTATATACCCTATTATCATTACTAAAAATAATATTATCATTTGATTTACTATAACTTGTATATCCATATTATTCCCCCTAAATTCTCATACTAATACTTATTTTAACACATTTTAGATAAAAAAAGACTTGAAGCAATTTGCTCCAAGTTTTTTTTTCTACCTCATTATAATATAAACTAAATATGCTATATAAATAACAAATAATACTGCACCTTCGCCTCTATTAATACTTTTCTTTGTAATTGCGAAGAAATATGTCAGTATTGTTGCAAATATCATAACAATCATATCGTAAAATACTTCTGTGTGAATAGCTATACTGTGTATTGCAGATGATAAACCTAGTACAAGAAGTAAGTTAAATATATTTGATCCAACCGCATTTCCTATAGCTATATCACTTTCTCCTTTTCTAGCCGCCACTATACTTGTTACAAGTTCTGGTAGTGATGTACCAATTGATACTATAGTTAAACCTACTAAGTTTTCACTCATTCCCCACGAAAGAGCTATATTACTAGCAGAGTTTACGACTAGTTGACCGCCTATAATTATACCAATAATTCCTAAAATACTGTATATTATACTTTTTGAAGTCGATATTTCTTCTATTTCGTCTTCTACACTTTCATCTTTTGATGTAATCGCCATTTCGATTAAGTAGTACATAAATATAGCAAATAATGATAGTAATATATATCCATCAGCTCTAGATAACATATTTTCTGCTGCTGATTGGAATTTTATATCATGACTTATTACCCAAAATACAAAACTTGCAAGAATTACAAAAGGAAATTCCTTTATAATTGTGCTCTTTTGCACTTTTATAGGTTTTACCATCGCTGTTATACCTATTACAACTAAAAAGTTAAATATATTTGACCCGACAACATTTGCTATTGCCATGTCGTTTTGGCCTTTTAATGCTGCTGTAACACTAACTGCAGCTTCTGGTGCACTTGTCCCAAATGCGACTATTGTAAGCCCTATTAATAATGATGGTATTCTGAATTTCTTAGCTATAGATGATGCTCCTGATACGAATCCATCTGCTCCTTTAATTAATAATAAAAATCCTATTAATAATAAAATGTAGTTCATAACTTTAAACCCAAATTATTTTGAGTTGTCTCCCTTCTCTAAAGTCTTTATTATTTAATTTTTGCATACTTTATCAATTTCTACAAGATATTTTATATTGTAGTACTCCACTAATAATTTGTCTTTTGTATCTTTATAATATCTTACATTTGCTTTTATAGAGCGATTTTTAATTTCTTTGTTTATATATTCTACAAAATCTAAATTATTGTTTTGAGCCTTTTTATTTTTTATTATGTCTATTAAAAGTCCTGTTATAACTTCTCTTCTGCTTTTTTGAAGATGTTTAGATATATTTTCTTCTACGTTTTTTTGATTAACGTCTTTTATAATGCATCCATGGAGGTTGTTCTCTAGTTTTTTATTGCTGTAAGTATTATTTCCTATATTAAAAAGTACAAATACTCCATAATCGTATTTACTTCTTAGAAGTCTTCCAAGTGCTTGTTTTACTTTTATGACCATCTGTGGATAATTTACATCGAAGTAAGTCTTTTTAAATTTAGTCATTATACTGTAGTAAAGCGGATCTTTTGGCTGTAAGTTTGGCAATTTGTCAAGTGTTACACATATAAGTCCATCTCCAGGAACATCCACACCTTCAAAGCATCCTTTTGAACCTAAAACTATATTTTTATTTTCTACATTTTTTAAGGATTTAATTCCTTTTTTATTCATATATACATTTATATCTTCATCTATTAAATTATTTTTAAGCATATCATATGTATCTTCTAATCTTTTTCTACTTGTAAATAAAGATAATACATTAGAATCACTTATTTCTGAATATTTTTGTATATTATAACTCATATTTAAAACAAAATCATCGCTTTTATATCCACCTATATCTGTTGGTCTTATAACTTGCACTCTGTTTTTATAATTGTAAATCGGCTCTATTATTTTTTTAGTATTATCTACTGTATTTATTCCAAGAGTATCTGTAAAATACTCCATTTTATTGTCTACACTCAATGTTGCAGATACAAATATTCCACAATTTAAAGCTGATAAAATATTTTCTCTAAATAAATCTGCTAAATTTAGAGGAACTACTTTTAAAATAAAGTTGTCGAATTTGCTAGAAATAGAAGCTATCTTTGAAACTAAATCTCCTTTTTCATCTTCTAAAAACATTCCAAGCATCGTCGCTATATCTTCTAAGTCTTTTATTTTAGACTTACCGTATTTATAAATTTCGCTTTCTTTATCTACTATATCTTCGTCTATATTTCTATCAAATATGACTAAGATTTGTTTTATATTAGATAATATACTTTCAAAATTTGATTTTATAATTTGACTATAAGGTTTGTATGTTATATCTACATACTCTTTATCTCTATATAAAGTCCCAACCTTATCGTCTTTCTGAAGGTTAATTTCCCAATTCAAATCGTAATTTGTAATAAGTGAGTAACCTTCATTTATTCCAAAGTCCAAAACATCATACATTTTTTCAAATATAAAGTTTATATTATGACTTATCTTTTCTTTTACTTCTCTATCTAATTTTATCTCACTATAAAACCTGTCTATTGGTTTAATTTTTCGCTTTTGTTTGTCTTTTATATCTCTGTAGTATTTAGATGAGCTTGAAAATTCGCTTGGATATATCTCTTTTAAGAAGTATCTAAAATTTTTGTATTCTATCTCTTGTGAAAAGAAGTCATATCCCTTTTCAACTAAATTATGGGCCTCATCTACTATTATATTTTCCATTGGTTTTTCATCTGTATACGGCCATTTTGCAAGTAATGAATGATTTACTACTGTAATATCTTCATCTTTAAGCTCTTCTACTCTTTTTTTATAAAGACAATTTTCACCACATTTTTTCGGTTTACATAAATCAACATCACAGGCTACTTTCATTATATGTTCTCTAAGTTCTTTAAAATGTTCTAAAAGCAAATAGCTTATTTCTTCTATATCGCCGTATTTACCTTCTTTTATTAGATTTTCAATAATTATTATCGATAATATATCATTAGTTGTTGGATTTTCTTTATCGTAGTCCTTTTTATATTCATAAAACTTAGACTTACATATATAGTTGTTTTTTCCCTTTATATACCCATAGCTTACCTTACCTGAAAGACCTAGTGAGTTTATTACATTAGGCAAATCTTTATCTATTAATTGGACCTGTAGCTCTTTTGTCGCTGTCGATACTATTATTCTCTTTTTAGAATATCTCGCTTCTAAAACTGCTGGAAGTAAATATCCGACGCTTTTTCCGATACCTGTTGGAGCTTCTATACATGCTATATTGGCAGAGTTTGTATTAAACGTCTCTCTTATTAATTTTGTCAAATCATATTGACCTTGTCTAAATTCATATATAAAACCTTTTTTGCTGTCCCATATATCTTTTTCTTTTAAAAGCTCTTCGTAATGATGTTTGTTGTCTCCAAGCAATTTATAAATCTCTTCTTCTTTTAAATTGCTCTTTTTAGTTTGATTTTTTTCTTCTTCAAATACTGTCTTTGTCTTTTCTTTTAGAGAAAAATCTGCATTATTTATAATATCCGACCATTCCCAATTTTCTAGTTTAAATTTATTTAAATAAGAATCTATTTCAAAAGTAAGCGGATAAAGTGTCAGCTTATCTTCTTTTTCTAATCTATCTTTAAATCTCAAAATAAGGGCATTTACTACATCTATTGTGTCTATAGTATCGCTAAGGGCTCTGTGTTTTTCGTCATTTTTATCTTTTGTAATTTGTTTTTTTAAATAATCTAGATTAAATTCCCTTTGGAAAGGCTCTAAAACACATGCTAATTCCATAGAATCTAAAAATTTATTTTTTAACTCTCCAATATGAAATTCTAGAAATTTTTCTTCAAATTGTTTATTGTGGCAAATTATAATCTTATCTTCTATAAATTCTAAAAAATCATCTTTGATTTCTTCTAATTTCGGCGCCTTATCCAACTCTTTTTGACTTAGATTTTTACAAAGTGTAAAAATTTCAGATGGAACCTTATGTTTATTTTTTATAAGTGTTTCAAAAGTAGATATATTATTGTCTTTATCTATTTTTACTGCACCAATTTCTAGTATTTCGCTATTTACAGGGTTTAACCCGCTCGTTTCTATGTCTAAAAATACTACATCATTTATAATACTTGTAATTTCTATAATGAGCCCTCCTTTCTAAATTTCGATTTTATTATTATAGATTATACTTTACTACATTATTATAGATATTTAAATAAATTTTTAAAAAGCTTTAACATATATTAAGAAAATTTAAATATAAGGCACAAATGTTAATTCTTTGTGTTTTTGTAACGTGATAATGTTAATTTTGATATAATTTTTATTAAATAGAGTAGTTAATATCTTACATGAATATTTTTTACTAATTTTAAGAAAATATTAATAGTTTAAATTAAATTGTAAGGAGGTTTTAAAGTGAAAAAGAATAATCTCGGGAATTATCTCATCATAGGATTTTTTGCACTTCTTCTCGGAGTAATAGCTATAACAAATTCTAATCTTTTTAACAAATCTAAAACACAAATTTTAGATAGTGATTTAAGTACTACAGAATACAACTGGTACTTTAATCCCAGAGAGGACCACAAACAACCAGATCCAATAAAAGAAGCCGATTTTTTCAAAAGCTATAATACTTATTATGTAGGAGATCCAAATGAAAAAGTAATTTACTTAACATTTGATGCCGGATACGAAAACGGTTACACAAACCTACTTTTAGACACATTAAAAAAACATAATGCTCCGGCAAACTTCTTTGTAGTAAAAAGCTACATAGAAAATAATAAAGATTTAGTAAATAGAATGGTAAAAGAAGGTCATCTAGTCTGTAACCACTCTAAAAGTCACGTTTCTATGGCTAGTATAGATAATATAGATAAATTTAACGAAGAAATACTTTCCACTGCAAAAGCCTATAAAGAAGTAACTGGAAAAGAAATGCCTAAATATTTTCGCCCTCCTATGGGTAAGTTTAGCGAAAGATCTCTTAAGTACACACAAGACTTAGGTTACTCAACTATATTTTGGAGCTTTGCATATGTAGACTGGTATGACTCTAATCAACCTAGTCATGAAGAAGCGAAGAAGAAAATCTACTCTAGAACACATCCTGGGGCAATTGTACTTCTTCACTCTAATTCCCAAACTAATGCAGAAATACTAGATGAAGTTTTAACTCATTGGGAAGAAGAAGGTTACACTATAAAGAGTTTAGATTACTTAACAGATAAAAAAACTAGTTAAAAATTGCCTATCTTTAGTAGATAAAAACCCTTGAGGGAAATTCCCCCAAGGGTTTTATGCATCTAAGAATATCTTTTTCCCGTTATATTTACAAATCCAATAAGGTTTATAAATACTTACAATTTCATCTAAAACTAACCTTTCATTTTCATATTTTCTACAGTATTTTTCGAGCTGTCCTTTTAATTTATTTTTCAAAATATATTCATTTATTTTAGATTTTTGAACACAATCTCTAGCTATATATTTTTTTACCGTAGTAGGCATCTCATCTACAAATTTTATAGCTCCTGTATAAGTATTTAGAAGAACTATCCTGTAATTTTTTCTCAAAAATTCATTTTCATAATTGCCTATTTTATATTTTAAAATCTTATACTCTATATATTTCAAATCTATATCATTTATACCCTTATTAAACTGTGTAACCTTACTTAAAAGTGGAATTTTACTTAGTATCTTTTTTAACGCCTCTTTTTCTGTTGTTTTAATTTCGATTAAATTTACTAACATAAATCATTCCCCCCATCACGACCCAAATGGATATAATTGCCTATATATTATAAAATTGATATGAGCATAATACATTTATAACAATTTCTATTTTTAAAAATAATTAGTGGTCATAAATATTTTATTATTGAAAGGGCGAAATTATGAAATTTTATAAATTTTTAATATTATTTTTTATATTAATTGCATTTTTTATGTCTATCAATTTAATAGAATTACAAAGTATATCAAAAGACAATACGCCTTTAGTAATTAAAATTATTACGCCGACAAAATCACAAGATTATATAATCTCAAAGCCGACTATAAAAGCAAGTTTTTATTCTAAGAATGGTATAAACTTGAATTCTATAAAATTATATGTAAACAATAAAGATGTTACAAATAAAGCAAAAATAAGAAAAGATAATCTCGAATATACACCAGATAAAAAATTTAAAAGAGGAACTCAAATTGTAAAAATAATAGTACGCGATAAATGTAATAACAAAGAAATAATCGAGTGGTATTTTACAGTCGGTACCCCTATATATAAAACTTTTAAAGGTAACTTTATAGATAGTGAAAATATAAATAATATATGTAGTAAGCTTTATAGAAGTCCTGAGCTTTTTAAATTAAATGATTACTGTATAATAAATAACACACTCGATTCTCCTAAAAAAAAGAACGATGAGTTTAAAAATACTTTTAAAAAATATGCCAAAGACAATTTTGTTTTATTTGATTCGTTAAAACTAAAATCAGATTCATCAAAATCCGAAATAGTAATCTATAATACAAAAGAAAATGAAAACTATAAAGGTTTATCTAATTTGACTAATGCGAAGTTATATAAAAATTTATTTTATAAAGACGAACTTATATGTTCGTTTAACCCAACTTCTAATGATTTAAATCTTTTCGATTATATGAAATATTCAACTTATGGCGATAGTGTATTTTCCTTAATTAATATAACAGATAACGTTGGGAGTATATCGTCCCCATTTTATCTAAAAATATACAATGAAGCCTTAGACAATGGATGGCATATTTCGCCTATTAGCAACAAATACACTACTAATATTTTATGTACAGATTTAAATAAAGACGGGATACTAAATGCCTTAAAAAATAGAAGAACTTATGTATCAAATAATAAAAACTTGGATTTAGAGTTTAATATAAATAGCTCTAATATGGGCTCTACAATAAAAAATCCATCTAAATTGAATTTTAATATAAGCGCTATCGACACAAGTTATAAAAATAAGATAAATAATATATATATTATGAGCAATAACAATAAAGTAATAAAAAATATAAAATTTAACTCGTATTTGGCTAAATCTGAGTTTAGTCTAAAAGAATTTGAAAAGTATTCATATTATTATTTAATAATCAAACAAGATAATAATAAAACAACAATAAGCGCACCAATTTGGGTCGAAATCAGATAGATTCTTATATAAAATTCAATATATTATTTAAAGCTAAAAAGGGCTGTTGCAATATTTTACAACAGCTCTTTTTTACAATATATAAATATATTTATTTTACATCTAATATTCCATATCCATTAGATATAGTTTTACCTAATACATCTAATTCAATAGGGGTGCTAAAAAGCGGTCCATCTACAACAAATGTATGATATTCGCCATTTTCTCCGCATGCATCAGATCCAGTCTTTTTGATTTCTTCTATAAGAGGTTTATCAAGTGTTTTTCCTAAAAAATCTTCACTCATATTTTCTAAGTTGACTTTTTTAATTATGGCTTTAAACCCAGCATCTATAAACTCATGTACAACTTTTTCTCTGTCACCTTGCCAAAGTGGAAGTTCATAATCAAGACCTGCATTAGTAGCTCTGTCTATATCCCACTGTCTGTGAAGTTCTATATCTATATCTCCATATATTACAGTAGTTGCTCCCATTTTTTTAGCTTCTAATAATTTTTCTTCAAACTTTGCTTCATAATCTTTCATTTCACATTCAACATATATTATAGGAATATTCAAGCTTTCACTAGCTTTTTCTAATAATTTTTTACTTATTGAATGTGTCCAAGAATCTACTGAATCCTTCTTAACTGTTGTTATTAATGCCACTGGTGTCCAGCCTTCTTTTATCTTTCTGTACATTGCAAGCATGCAATCCTTTCCACCACTGTATGACATTACAAATTTTTTGCTGTCCATATTCTCACCCCACCTTAATTTTATTTACAATATATATTTTATAAAAATATATTTATTTTTCAAATATCCCTTTATTTTTTATAATAATTTCTTATAACATACTTACTGCTGCATTTATAAATCCTTTAAATATTGGATTCGCCCTATTTGGTCTACTCTTGAATTCTGGATGATATTGAACTCCAACATGGAATTTATTTTTTTCTACTTCTACAGCTTCAACTAATTTTCCATCTGGTGATGTACCTGCAATAGTAAGACCATTTTCTATCATTTGTTCTCTAAAATCGTTGTTAAATTCATATCTATGGCGATGTCTTTCTGATATATTTAAATCACCATAGCATTTGTGTAACATAGTTTTTTCTTTTACTTTGCATGGATATGCTCCAAGTCTCATTGTTCCACCCATTATATTTCCAAATTGGTCTGGCATTAATGCTATTACTGGATATTTTGTTTCTAAGTCAAATTCAGTTGAATTTGCATTTTCCATATTAAGCACATTTCTAGCGTATTCAATTACTGCGATTTGCATACCTAAGCATACTCCAAGGTATGGTATATTATTTACCCTTGCATAATTTGCAGCACAAACCATTCCTTCTATACCTCTATCTCCAAATCCCCCCGGTACTAATATACCTTGGCAATCTTTTAATAAAGAATCCACAGTATCTTTGTTTACAGTTTCTGCATCGACCCATTTTATATCTATAATTGCACTGTTTTCATATCCTGCATGTGATAGGGCTTCAACTACTGATAAGTATGCATCATGTAGTTTAGTGTATTTTCCAACTAAAGCTATTTTCACTGTCTTGTCTCTATTTTTAACTCTTTCAAGCATATTAGTCCAATCACTTAAATCGCATTTATCGTATTTTAAATCAAGTTCTCTACAAACTATATCGCATAAGTTTTGTTCTTCTAACATCATTGGAACTTCATATAAAACGTCTATAGTTTTATTTTCAATTACGCAATCTGGTTTTACATTACAGAATAATGATATTTTCTTTTTAATAACTTCATCAATAGGTGCTTCTGAACGAGTTACTATAATATTTGGCATAATTCCTAAACCTTGTAATTGTTTAACTGAATGTTGTGTTGGTTTTGATTTATGTTCACCAGAGCTTTTTATATATGGAACTAATGTAACATGTATAAATAAGCAGTTATGTCTCCCAACTTCTAATGATACTTGTCTTATCGCTTCTAAGAAAGGTTGACTTTCTATATCCCCTGTTGTACCACCGATTTCAGTTATAACTACATCAGCATCACTTTTTTGTCCTACATTATATATAAAACTTTTTATTTCATTAGTTACATGAGGTATTACTTGGACAGTTTCGCCTAAGTATTCACCTTTTCTTTCTTTATTTAATACATTCCAATATACTTTTCCTGTTGTTAAATTTGAATATTTATTTAAATCTTCATCTATAAATCTTTCATAATGACCTAAATCTAAATCTGTTTCAGCTCCATCTTCTGTTACATATACTTCACCATGTTGATATGGACTCATTGTTCCTGGGTCAACATTTATATATGGATCAAGTTTTTGAGCTGCTACTTTAAATCCTCTTGCTTTTAATAATCTTCCTAGAGATGCTGCTGTTATTCCCTTTCCTAATCCTGAAACAACACCACCTGTTACAAATACATATTTAGTCATACTAATACCTCCTACACGAATATAAATATTTAAAAAATCAAATCAACTTACATTTCGTAAGTTTTCAAAATATTTTCTGCAATTTCTTTTTTAGTTACTCTCAAATCCATAGCTTGTTTTTCGATGTATCTGTGTGCCTGTGGCTCACTCATATTTAAATATTCAATTAAGATACATTTTGCCCTGTCTATAAGTCTAATTTCACTAATCTTAACTTTAAGCCTTTCATTTTCACTTTGAAGACCTAAGTATTTCTTCCTCGAAATACAAATATACTTTATACTTTTATACACAAATTGTCTGTTTAATGGTTTTTCTATAACAAATACTCCATAATCTTCTACCTTAGACGAAATGGCATCTGCAATGTCGTTTTTTACTACTAATAAAACCCCTGCATTGTAATTTTTACTTATTGAAATTGAAAGTTCATGCCCAAATTCATCAGATAACGGAGCATTTATAACAACTAAATCAAATTCTGTTCTATTTAATATACGCCTAGCTTCACTACCATTGCCGACAGTGACTATATTCGAAATCCCAACTGTTTTTATCAAATCAGCAAAAAAACTTTTCCCCTTTTCCGAGGTTGACACTATCAGCGCACAACTCATTTGGCTCCCCCCTTTATTTATCTAAAACTTTTCAAAATACAACTCTTTTTCAGCCTTAAATTTATCAGTTATTGAATTGTAAATATCCCACTCTTGTTTTTTATCATCTATATAATTATTTATAGTTTTTTGCGGTAATACTGTTTTGATAAATTCACTATTTAATGCATTATTAATTGCTTCATTTAAATTATTTGGCAATGTTTTTAAATTTTTAACTTCATTATCATTAGCATTAAATAAATTAATATTATGAGGATTGCAAAGTTGTAAGTTTTTTTCTATTCCTTCTATACCTGCCTTTATTAAAAGTGCAAATGCTATATATGGATTGCAGCTAGAATCAGGTGATCTAAGCTCCATTCTACATCTGTCACCTTTTGATGCTGGTATTCTTATAAGTTGAGATCTATTTTCTTTTGACCATGTAATATATTTAGGGGCCTTATCTTTTCCAAGTCTTTTGTATGAATTTGTAGAAGAATTTAAAAATAAAGTAATTTCTTCTATACGATTTAAAATTCCACTTATAAAGCTTTCTGCGTATTTATATTGTTTATCGTTTTTATCTTCAAATATATTTTTATTGTCTTTATAAAGTGAAATATTTATATGAAGTCCACTTCCACATTCAGTTTCAAGTGGTCGTGGCATAAATGATGCAAATAGTCCATTTTCACTAGCCTTAGTTTTTACAAGTGATCTAAAGCTGATTAGATTATCTGCTGCACTAAGTGCATTTGAGTATTCATAATCTATTTCATTTTGTCCTGGACCTTGTTCATGATGTGAACTTGTCGGTTTTATTCCCATTTCTTCAAGTGATAAACAAATATCTCTTCTTATATTTTCACATCTGTCGTTTGGATATATATCACAATAAGTCCCTTTATCATAAGGAATCATAGTTGGATTTCCAAATTCATCTTGCTCAAATAGATAAAATTCGCTTTCACATCCTATTTTGCATGTAAACCCCTTTTGTTTGCTATCTTTTATAACTTCTTTTAAAATATTTCTACAATCACCTTCAAAATCTCGCCCATCTGGGTGTTTTATATTGCAAAAGAATCTTACAACACGACCGTGTTGTGGTCTCCATGGAAGTAGATACATTGTATTTGCTTCTGGAAATAATAATAAGTCTGATTCTTCTACTTTCATAAAACCAGTTACTGCTGATGCATCAAAAGAAACACCTTCATAAAATGCTCTTTTTAATTCAGTTGGCATTATCGTTATATTTTTTTGATTTCCAAAAATATCACAAAATGCTAGTTTTATAAATTTCACATCATTCTCCTCTATAAATTCTAAAACTTCACTAGTTTTATAATCCATGAAATTCCTCCCCAAGTCTCTATATTTTCTTAAAATATCTAAAAAAAGGGGCACTCATTAAAAGGTATCAAATATATCTTCACCCCCTCTAATGAACGCCCTTGTTCGATGTGATAATTATAATTTATTTACTTATTCCTGTCAATATTTACTAATACATATATTATATCATTTTTTAAACTGATTTTTATTACAAAAAATATATTTATGACATATTTTGATACATATAATGTAGGGTTTCATTTTTCTTAAATCAGAAAATTTAATTTATATATAAAATTTAAAAAACTTTTATTTTTTAGTTGACAGTTTATTCCAATCTGAATACAATATGTTTATAAAGTTAATTGAAACAGCAAAGGCGCTGTAGGTTGTAAGTATCCTACAGCGCTTTTCTTTTTTTACAAAATTAAATTTAGTAAATTTTTAATTTATACGAAGATGTATAAATATTTTGATTTTAAATTTTGGAGGTAATTATTATGACAAAAGTCCCAGAAATATTTGGAAGCTTAGTATTTAACGAAGCTGTAATGAAAGACAGACTACCAAAAGATGTTTATAAAGCATTACAAAATACTATAAAAAATGGTGAACCAATCGATTTAAAAGTTGCAAACGTAGTTGCAAATGCTATGAAAGATTGGGCTATAGAACATGGTGCTACTCACTTTACTCACTGGTTCCAACCAATGACTGGTATCACTGCAGAAAAACACGATAGCTTTATAAGTCCAACTGATGATGGAAAAGTAATAATGGAGTTCTCTGGTAAAGAATTAGTTAAAGGTGAACCAGATGGTTCTTCATTCCCATCAGGAGGTTTAAGATCAACTTTCGAAGCTAGAGGTTATACTGTATGGGATCCAACTAGTTTTGCATACTTAAGAAATGGTACTTTATGTATACCAACTGCTTTCTGTTCATATGGAGGTCAAGTTCTTGATAAGAAAACTCCATTATTAAAATCAATGGAAGCTATAAACAAATCAGCTGTAAGACTTCTACATTTATTAGGTGAAACTGATGTTAAGAGAATTTCTACTACAGTTGGTCCTGAACAAGAGTATTTCTTAATCGATAAAGGATTATATAATAAAAGAATAGATTTAAAATTCACTGGTAGAACTTTATTTGGTGCAAAACCACCAAAAGGCCAAGAATTAGATGACCACTACTTCGGCGCTATAAAACCAAGAGTAGTTGAATATATGAAAGATTTAGATGAAGAATTATGGAAATTAGGAGTTTTAGCAAAAACTAAACATAATGAAGTTGCTCCAGCTCAACATGAGTTAGCTCCTATATTTACAACTACAAATGTCGCTACTGACCACAACCAATTAACTATGGATGTTATGAAAAAAGTAGCTTGTAAGCATGGTTTAATGTGCTTATTACATGAAAAACCATTCGCTGGTGTAAATGGTTCTGGTAAACATAACAACTGGTCTATATCAACTGATACAGGTAAAAATATATTAAACCCAGGTAAAGATCCTATAAATAACAAAGTTTTCTTAACTTTCTTAATAGCTATAATAAAAGCTGTTCATGAAAATCAAGATTTACTTAGAATATCTGTTGCAGATGCAGGTAATGACCATCGTCTAGGTGGAAATGAAGCACCTCCAGCAATATTATCAATGTTTATAGGAACTGATTTAGAAAAAGTATTAAAATGTGTTGAAGAAGATCTTCCATACAACGAAGAAACTTTAAAATCTTTAGAAATAGATGTTAATGTATTACCATCATTCAAAAAAGATACTACAGATAGAAACAGAACTTCTCCATTCGCATTTACTGGAAACAAATTCGAATTCCGTATGTTAGGTTCAACAGCTAATATAGCTTGCCCTAACACAATACTTAACACTATAGTTGCTGAATCTCTTGATTATATATCTGATTATATAGAAGGAAAAGATGATATAGATAAAGCATTAAATGAAGTGTCAAAGAAAATATTAAAAGAACATAAAGCTATAATATTTAATGGAAATAACTACGCACCTGAATGGGTAGCTGAAGCAGAAAGTAGAGGTTTATTAAACTTAAAATCTTCTGCAGAAGCTCTACCTCATTATACAGATGAAAAGAATATAAAATTATTTGAAAAACACGGCGTATATACTAAATTAGAATTAGAATCAAGAAAAGAAATATTACTTGAAAAATACTGCCAAACTATAAATATAGAAGCATTAACAATGCTTGAAATGGTTAAAAAAGATATTATCCCAGCTATATGCAACTATTCAAAAGATTTAACTGAAGGAGCTTTAGCTAAGAAAAACTTATCTTCTGATATAGATGTTTCTCTTGAAACTTCATTAATTTCTAAAATATCTTCATTAAGCGCTTGCTTATCTAAGAAAACTGCTGAATTAGACAAAGTTCTTTTAGATGCAAAAGATATAGAAGACAGTGAAGAATTAGCTAAATTCTATCATGATACAATATTATCTCAAATGAATGAAGTTCGTGCTATAGCTGACGAATTAGAAACAATAGTTGGTAAAGGTTATTGGCCATTCCCAACTTACACAGATTTATTATTTAGCGTATAATTCATATTTTAATATAATTAAATACTATCTACACAAAGGCGTGTACTTTATCTAATTTTAGATAAGTACACGCCCTATCTTTTTTTAAGGAGGATTTATTATGTATTCATCAGTCGATACAATTTGGGTATTATTAGGAGCTGCTTTAGTATTCTTTATGCAAGCAGGATTTGCAATGGTTGAAACAGGATTTACTAGAGCAAAAAACGCAGGTAACATTATTATGAAAAATTTAATGGACTTTGCTTGTGGTTCATTAGTCTTTTGGATATTTGGATTTGGTTTAATGTTTGCTGGTAGTGGTAAACTAATCGGCGGACTAGATTTCTTTATCCAAGGAAATTACGGTGTTGAAGGTGGTTATCCTTCTTGGGCATATGTAATATTCCAAACAGTTTTCTGTGCAACTGCTGCAACAATAGTTTCAGGTGCTATGGCAGAGAGAACTAAATTTAAATCTTATTTAGCTTATTCAATAGCAATAAGTGCATTTATCTATCCTATATCAGGTCACTGGATTTGGGGTGGCGGTTGGCTTTCTCAACTAGGATTTATCGATTTCGCAGGATCAACTGCAGTTCATATGGTAGGTGGAGTTGCTGCATTAGTAGGAGCTAAGATATTAGGACCTCGTATTGGTAAATATAACAAAGACGGCAGCGCAAATGCAATCCCAGGCCACAACATAACAGTCGGTGCTCTTGGAGTATTTATATTATGGTTTTGTTGGTTTGGATTTAATGGATGTTCAACAACTTCAATGACAGGTGACGACAGTATAATGCTTGCAGGTAGCGTATTTGTTACAACAAATATAGCAGCCGCAGCAGCAACTGTAACAACAATGATATTTACTTGGGTAAAATATAAAAAACCAGATGTTTCAATGACACTAAATGGTTCTCTTGCAGGTCTTGTTGCAATAACAGCAGGATGTGCAGTAGTAAATCCAGTTGGTGCTTGTATAATAGGTATCGTCGCTGGTATAGCAGTAGTAGTTGCTATAGAATTTATAGATCAAAAATTAAAAATAGATGACCCAGTCGGTGCAATAGGTGTACATGGTGTATGTGGTGCAATAGGTACAATACTTACAGGTGTATTTGCAGTAGACGGTGGTTTAGCATATGGCGGAAGCGCTCACCTTCTAGGTGTTCAAACTTTAGGTGTTGTAAGTGTTATAGCTTGGGTAGTTGTAACTACTACTGTATTATTTAAAGCAATCGATGCTACATTAGGACTTAGAGTTACTGAAGAAGAAGAAGTTGTCGGACTTGATAAATTAGAACACGGTCTAACAAGTGCATATGCAGACTTTGCAAAAGCTAGCACAGTTAGAAAATTAAAAACAGAAGCAGAAAAAGTATCTGTAGACAAAGCTGTTCCAGTTCAATTAGTAAGCAAAAGTGCATCTTCAGATGTAGTAGCTTCTGATATCAAATTAACTAAGATTGAAATAATAACAGATCAAGATAAATTTAAAGATTTAAAAGACGCATTAAGCGAAATAGGTATAATGGGTATGACAGTTTCAAACGTTTTAGGATGTGGTACTCAAAAAGGTGCTCCTAAATATTACAGAGGTATCGCTGTAGAAATGGAATTACATCCTAAGATATTAGTAGAAATAGTAGTCGCAAAAGTTCCAGTACAAGCTGTTATAGACACTGCCAAAGAAGTTTTATACACAGGTAATATCGGCGATGGTAAGATATTCGTATCATCTGTTGAAAACGCAGTTAAAATACGTACTGGAGAAGAAGGTGTCGACGCACTTCAATATCCAGAAGCTAAAGCTAATTAATATGCTAGTTAACTATAATCTATTTATAATTAATTAGGTCATAGTAATTACATTTAATCCTAGGATTATGATAGAGGTATCATATCCTAGGATTTTTTATATAAGTGACTTTTTTGGATACAGAAGTATAATTTATTTTCACATTTACATTTATTTACAACTTGCAAAATAAGGTCCACACCAAAATCCTTCATGTGTCCATACGTAAGTCCATGTAAATTCTTTATCAACTATATATATATCACTACAAGAAAAATCTTCTGCCTTCATTTTATTCCAACCAAAAACTTCAAAAACTTTATTTTCATATCCAAACAAATCTTCATCATCATATCTATCATAATCGAAAAATATATAATATCCCTTTTTTCTCAAATTATTAAATGCTTCTACTGCATCTTCACCTTCTAAATAATCTTTTTTTTCTGAATTAAATGCATACCATAAATGATTATCTATACTGATTTCTTTTCTTTCTCTTTCAGTTAAATTTCCAGCAAATATTTCTATCCATTTATTTCTAACTTCTTCTAAATTATCTAAAACTTGAAAATCAACTTTTTTATCAATTAATATCATCATAATAAACACCACCATCATAATATTTCAATATATTGACTACTTGTATATTCTTTCAATAGCAATATCTCATTATCATTTATAACTTCTATAAAATCTACATCGATGCATGTATTTAGACAAAATTTAAATCTTTTATCCAGATCATTAATAAATATTTCTTTATTTTTTATATCATATATAATAATCTTATCATCTAATATAATTATATTTTTATATCCTTTACTTCTATTATATTGTAATTCTCTATCACTATAAAATATTATACTTTCGATATTTTCAACCCTTGAGATTGCATTTTCTAAATCACTTTTTACTAACTCAGTGTCTATATTTTTACTTATTGAATATCTTATTATTTCTCGATTTTACTATGGTTATTTTTTAGTTCAATTTCATTTTACAATGTAGTATTATTTTCTTTTTCCTATTTTAAATAAAATAAATTTAAAAAATCTATATAATAATTTAACTATAATTATCTACACATCGTATTTTTATCAATTCCCCTTTTCTCCACAACACTTGTTGCTGATTTTCCAATTTCTATAATAGATTTTTCTGTTTCTTCTCTTACCACTTGTGAATATTTACTATTATTACTTGCCACTATTAACATCCCCTTTTTTATATATCCCTCTATGCATATGGTAACATTCCCCACTCTAAAAAACTATACGCAGTCCAATTATATTTATCAATAAACAAACATCTTTCTAAAAAACTATGCACAGTCCAAATTTACTTGTAATTAAAAAAGAGGAAAAATCCAAATTAGATTTTTCCTCTGATTTTTATATTTAATTTAAATTATTTTCCTACAACTTTTAATGCAGTTTCAACTACATTTTCAACTGTAAATCCAAATTCTTTGAATAATGTTCCAGCTGGTGCAGATGCTCCGAAGTGGTCAAGTCCGATTACTTCTCCATCTAAACCAACGTATTTGTGCCATCCGAAAGTAGATGCAGCTTCTACAGCAACTCTATTTCTAACAGCTTTTGGAAGTACGCTTTCTTTATATTCGTCACTTTGTGCTTCGAATAATTCGAATGATGGCATACTTACTACTCTAGCGTCAACACCTTTTTTAGCAAGTTCATCAGCAGCGCCCATTATTAATTCAACTTCTGAACCTGATGCCATAAGTATTACATCTGGAGTTTCATTTTTAGAGTCTTTTAATATATAAGCTCCTTTTAATGCAACTTTTCCATCTATATCGTATAGTGGTAAGTTTTGTCTTGTTAATACTAATGAAGTTGGTGTAGTTTTGTTTGTTACTGCATAGAACCAAGCAGCAGCTGTTTCATTTGGATCAGCTGGTCTGAATACTGTCATGTTTGGTAAACTTCTAAGTGCAGCTAATTGTTCTATTGGTTGATGAGTTGGTCCATCTTCTCCAACACCTATACTATCGTGAGTTAATATATAAGTCACAGGTAGGTTCATTAAAGCAGATAATCTCATTGCACCTTTCATGTAGTCACTGAATACGAAGAATGTAGCACAGTATGCTTTAAGGCCACCGTGAGCAGCTATTGCATTAGTTATAGCAGCCATTGCGTGTTCTCTAACACCAAAGTGTATATTTTGTCCACTTCTGTCTTCTTTTGAGAAGAATCCAGTGTTTTTCATATCACTCTTATTTGATGGTGCTAAGTCAGCAGAACCACCCATTAAGTTTGGTATGAATGATGTTAATTTGTTTAAAACATCTCCTGATGCTTGTCTTGTAGCGCAACCTTTTTCGAATTTCCAGAAATCTTTATCATTTAATAATTCGTCAGTTACGTCAAGTTCATGCCATTTTTTATATTCAGATGCAAGTTCTGGATAAGCTTCTTCGTATTTTGCGAATAATTCATTCCATTCTTGCTCAGCTTTTTCACCGTTAGCTATATATGTTTCCATGTTAGTGTAAACATCTTGTGGAACGAAGAAATCTTCATTTTCCCATTTCATTAATTCTTTCATTTCTTTTATGTTGTCAGCACCTAGTGGTTCACCATGAGCTTTAGCAGAACCTTGTTTTGCTGGACAACCATATCCGATTTGAGTTTTTACTATTATTATAGAAGGTTTAGAAGTTTCTGCTTTTGCGTCATCTATTGCTTTTGCTATAGCTTCTACATCGTTTCCGTCTTCTACATTTAATACTTGCCATCCATATGCTTCATAACGTTTGGCAACATCTTCTGTAAATGCTACGTCTGTGTTTCCTTCGATTGTTATGTTATTTGAATCGTAAAGTAATATTAATTTTCCAAGACCTAATGTACCTGCAAGTGAAGAAGCTTCAGCTGAAACACCTTCCATTAAACAACCATCACCTGTTATTGCGTATGTATAATGGTCTACTACATTAAATCCATCTTTGTTAAATTTGTCAGCAAGTTTTGCTTCAGCTATTGCAAAACCTACAGCATTACATATACCTTGTCCTAAAGGTCCAGTAGTTATTTCTACACCTTTAGTGTGACCGTATTCTGGATGACCTGGAGTTTTACTTCCCCATTGTCTAAATTCTTTTATGTCGTCTACAGTTATTCCATAACCGAATAAATGTAATAATGAGTATTCAAGCATTGAACCATGTCCTGCAGATAATACAAATCTATCTCTGTTTTTCCAATCAGGATTTTTTCCATTGTGGCTCATTTTTGTCCATAAAGTATATGCCATACTAGCAGCTCCAAGTGGTAGACCTGGATGTCCTGAGTTTGATTTTTGTATAGCGTCAGCTGATAATACTCTAATTGCATTTATACATTGTAAATCTAAATTGTTCATATTTTCCTCCATTATTTTAAATGTTGTGATAAAACTTGGATGACTTATTTCATTTATATATATTAATTACGGCAATTTTAAATCGCCATAATTTTCAACTTAAATTATATCTTTTTATTTCCCGAAAGTTGCTTCCCAATCTTTTTTGAATTTTTCTATCCCTTGATCAGTTAAAGGATGTTTTAACATTTGGTTTACTACTTTTGTTGGTACAGTAGCTATATCAGCACCAGCAAGTGCAGCATCTATAACATGTATTGGATTTCTAACGCTAGCTGCTATTATTTCAGTTTCTATACCGTGAACTGCGAATATTTCAGCTATAGTTCTTATTAAATCCATACCTGGTGTAGATATATCGTCTAATCTTCCTAAGAATGGAGAAACATATGTAGCTCCAGCTCTTGCAGCAAGTAATGCTTGAGTTGCTGAGAATACTAATGTAACATTAGTTTTTATTCCTTCTTTAGTTAAAACTTTTACAGCTTTTAAACCTTCAGCTGTCATTGGTATTTTAACTACCATATTTGGATGTATCGCTGCAATTTCACGACCTTCTTTTATCATTCCTTCTGCATCGTCACTGTTAACTTCTCCACTTATTGCTCCATCAACAATTGATGCAATTTCTTTTATAGTTTCTGTAAAATCTTTTCCTTCTTTAGCAATTAAAGATGGGTTAGTTGTTACTCCACTTATAACGCCCATATCATTTACTGCTTTTATTTCATCAATATTAGCCGTATCTAAGAAAAATTTCATTTTTATTCCTCCTTAACGTTTTCATCTTCATCATCACTATTATAGCATGTATTGTTCGAATTTCTACAAAAATATAATAATTTTTTATATAAAATATGATATAAATTTTATTTTTACGTCTGAATATTTGCAAAAAGTCGAATTATGCACTCCAGGAAAACGTTTCGTAAAAATTCAGGTTTTATTAATATTTAATACTTATTTTACTTTTACATTTGTAAAAATATTGAACTTTTGTAATTATAAACATTTTCCCTTTTAAAAAATTATCTACCTTCTATTTATATTTTCACAAACTTCAAAACTTATGAAGAAAAATAATAAATTTGTGATATAATACTAAAATGATGTACTTAAAAAGACTCAAAATCTATAATATTTATGAAAAAGGTGAGTTAAGATGACAAAATTCAAATACGCATTTGATGATAATAAAAGATACCATACATGGAATTACTATCTTAGAAATACATTTGGTGAAAAAGTATTTAAAGTTTCTTTAAATGGCGGATTTACCTGCCCAAATTTAGATGGAAAAGTATCAAGAGGTGGATGTACTTATTGCAGCAATAGTGGCTCTGGAGACTTTGCAGGAAATCCTGCTAGCCCACTTAGCGAACAATTCAATGAGATAAAAGCTATGATGCATAAAAAATGGCCTAATGCCAAATATATAGCTTATTTCCAAGCTTATACTAATACTTATGCACCTTTAAATGTATTAAAAGATAAATTTGAAGAAGCACTATCTTTTGAAAATGTAATTGGTCTTTCAATATCTACAAGACCTGATTGTTTAGAAGATGATGTAGTTGACTATTTAGCAGAATTAAATGAAAGAACTAATTTATGGGTTGAACTAGGACTTCAAACTATACATGATGTTACTTCTAAAAAAATAAATAGAGGACACGACTACGATACATTCTTAGAAGGGCTTAAAAAACTTCAAGATAGAAATATTAAGGTAGTAGTTCATATTATAAATGGACTTCCTGGTGAAGACTACAACATGATGATGGAGACTGCAAAAGCAGTTGCAGATATGAATGTTCATGGAATAAAAATCCATCTTTTACATGTTATAAAAGATACTGCTCTAGCAAGATCATTAGAGAAAAAACAATTTGAGCTTATGGATAGAGATGACTATATAAATCTAGTATGTGACCAACTTGAAATACTCCCTCCTGAGATGATAATTCATAGACTTACAGGAGACGGTAAAAGAGACGAGCTTGTTGGACCTATGTGGAGTCTAAAAAAATGGGAAGTTTTAAACGATATAGATAAAACTCTAAAAGAAAGAGATACTTATCAAGGTATTTATTATAATAAAAAATAAGATTAAAATAATTAATATTTATAGAAAAATATAATTTTCTATAAAATAAAAGGGCTTTTGTGCTGCAAATAGTACAAAGCCCTTTTTATATTACTTAATTTATTTTTGACAATCTGTCGCAACTTCTGCAACATAATTTGGATCTAATTCTTTATTTTCCTTAACTTCTTCGATTGCCTTAACTGCTATAAAAGTAGATGCTACCATAAATAAAACACCAAATATTTTTACAACAGAAAAATCTTCACCAAGAAGTGTCCATCCTATTATAACTGATAAAACAAGTTCTATCGATGCAACTACTCCTGCTATAGATAACTCTACGCCTTTTAATATCCCCTTTGAATAAACAATATAAGACATTGCTGTAGGTATTATGCCAATAGATAATATATACATAAGTACTCTCATATTATCTATTTTAGAAATTGTATGGATTGGATTAACTCTAAAGCACATTATAATTGCTGCAATTAAAAATGCATATGCACTCATTGTTATATTATCCATTTCTTTTAATGCATTTTTATTGAATATAGGAAGCATAGCATATGTTATAGCTGCCATTATCCCTGCTATAATACCACCGATATTTAATTCTTTTATTTCGATTTTCCCTCCTGTTACTGCTAAAAATGCACCGATTACACAGAATATCAATGATAGTATTTTTATTTTATTGATTTTTTCTTTGTATACTATCTTAGAAAAGATTGCTACAAATACTGGCGATACATAAAGCAATACAGCGGCCATAGACGCCCCTACCATCGATATAGAGCCCATATAAGCTATATTAAATATAAACTGACATACTATACCGATTGCAAATACGTATAGTATCCCTTTTTTCGTTATTTTAAACATTGTAGGCATAGTTATTTTTCCATATATACTAATCACTATAAATCCACCTACCATTCTGAAAAATGCAACTTCTTCAGGTGAAAAATTATAATCGCTAATTTTACTTACTAAAAATCCAAGTGTTGACCAAAAAATCCCTGCAAGTAAAATATAAAAATATCCTATTTTACTCTTCATAACTTCCTCCTTATCATTTACAAATTTTCAATATTTTTCAAAAAAATAAAATTAGAGTGTAAAATATCCACACCCTAATTTTATCAATTTCTTATAAAACAATTTTTCGGTACTATCTTTTTTGTTTAGATTTTTATTTAGAATGATCTAAATAAAAATCTACTAACATATCTTTCTTTATTTCTTCAGCCTTATCTTTATATCCTAATTCTTCTAATATTTTTAAAGCAAATTCTAATGCTGTAGCAGGACCTCTACTAGTTATTATATTCTTATCTACAACTACTATTTGGTCTTCTAAATAATTAACTTTTTCTCTGCCTTTTATAAAACCTGGATATGATGTACATTTTTTGTCATCTAATATACCGAATTGTTCTAGAGTTTGTGGAGCAGCGCATATAGCTGCAACTATTTTACCTTCATCATTAAATTTAATTGCTATATCTTTTACTCTTTTATCAAGTAAATTATCAGCTCCCGGCAGTCCCCCTGGTAAAACTATAGCATCATATTCATCTTGGTCTATGTTATCTATTATACAATCAGATTGTATTATTATATTGTGTGTTCCTCTTACAAATTCATCTTTTATAGAACATAAATCACATTTTAAACTAGCTCTTCTAAGCACGTCTACTACTGATAGAGCTTCTATTTCCTCAAATCCATCTGCTAAAAATACTAATACTTTCTTCATTCCTAATTCTCCTTTGCTTTACAATATATAAAGTTTTTTTATTGTAAATTTTTAATTTTCTTGATATTATTATAATAGTTAGGTAAATATATAACTATAACTTAATTATATAATTATTATATGGAAGGTGCAATTAATGATTTTAAATACACATTTAACAATTTCAAATGCGCTTATCGAAAACTTAGATTCAAGCAAATCTTTCTTTATAAGCGAAAAGAATTTTATTTACGGTAATATCAAACCGGATATGACTTCTAAATACGTCTTACATAAGCATTATTTAAAAGAATCTTTTGATATGATAATAGGAAAAATAAAATCTTTATGCAAATTATCATTAGACTTTATCGAAAAGTATTTTTCCATTAGTAAATTTAGTCAAGAATTAGGAGTTATATGCCATTTTTTATGCGATTTTTTCTGTGTACCACATAGTCAGCGTTGGGAATTTTCACATAGCTTTAAAAAACATGTAATTTATGAGAAAGATCTTCAGTCTATTGCCAAAGATACAAATTTTAAAACTTTAGAAAAAACTTCTATACATCATATTGGTGTCGAAGAATTTTTTAATAAACTGTACAAAGAATATGTAAAAAAAGAAGATTTTGAAAATGACTTATTTTTCTCAACATATATGTGCAATAGTGTTGTAGACTATATATTAAATTGCATATTAGATAACACTGTTAGATCTTATACTCTACAAATTTGTGGTTAGTATTAAATTAATATGAATATATAACTGGATGTCAACAACATTCAGTTTTTTTCATTTTACTTTTTCTTTTTATATAAGATTAAAACTGCAAGAAAAAAGAATATTATAGTCGAAGCAATAAGTATAAATACACTCGTTGTGTTTGACACTAATTTATCGTTTATATAATATACAACTCCCATACTTTCCTTAAATTCATTTATATAATTTGTAGGTACATCTGCAAATGATATATCCATTTGTTTTTTCATAAATATCTGTCTAAGTATGCTAATTCCATGTGATGTTGGGAATAATTTCACTATAATTTGAACTGAATCTGGAAGCATTGAAATAGGAAGATATATCCCTGTTATAAACCCAATTAAAGTCCCGACAATTGTACTTGCTGTTGAAAACGCCTTTTCACTACTAAATAAAGATACTATAAATAAAATCATTGCACTATTTGAAAGTGATGTCATAAGTATGATTAAAAAGACTTCTGTTAATTCTTTAAAGTTTAAAACATCGACCCCACTATATACTAAATAAATTTGTGATATTATCAGCGTCACTACTGACATCATACTTCCAACTATAAAAGAGCTTATAATATATCCTCCTACTATTTTCGATTTTTTTATCGGCGATACATAAAAATCTTTTATTTTATTTTTACTTTTGTCTTCAATCATTGTTCCAAAAGCACCCATATTTGCTGTTACAGATGTCACACCAATAAGTCCAGCTATAATCCAGCAATTCATAAGATTTTTAACTCCTTTTATATTTGGAAAAGAGTCAACCCATACATCTCCTAAAAAAAATATATATAATCCTAAAACAATCAACACTGCTAACAACGAGAAAAATACAGCCGTTTTATCTCTAAAAAATACTTTTAAATTTCGACTTACAAAACTTATCATCTATTTATTCCCCTTTCTTGTTATATTTATAAATACATCGTCCATACTACCTTTAATAACTTCAAAAGACTCTATATACTCTCTGCAATTTTCTAGTATTTTTATACTTTCCAATGTATTTTCAATATCTATAATTACATTATTATTTCCTACTGAGAAATTATAATTGTTTAATGATAAATAGTGCATAAAAAAACTATTATTTTTTGTATATACTATCATCTTATCTTTTGTATATTTTTCTTTTAACTCATAAGTCGTTCCTTTAGCTTCTATTTTTCCTTTATTCATAATTATTATATAATCAGCTTTTGCAGCTTCTTCCATATAATGAGTTGTTAGAAATACCGTCATATTATTCTCTTCCTGCAACCTTCTTATCATATCCCAAACGCTTTTTCTGCTATTTGGATCTAAACCTGTTGTCGGCTCATCTAAAAACAATATTTTAGGCTTATTTATAAGTGCTCTTGCGATATCAGCCCTTCTTCTTTGACCTCCAGATAACTTACCATATTGCCTATTTAAAAAATCATTTATACTTGTAACATGTGCTATTTCTTCTAAGTTTTTATCAAATTCAGACTTGCTCATATTATAAAGCTTACTTCTTACTTTTAAATTTTCCTTTACCGTTAATAAATCATCTAATACGCTATCTTGAAACACAACTCCGATTAATGATTTTATCTTATCATCATCCTTATTTACTTCGTAATTATCTATTTTTATTTTTCCACTATCAGCCTTTAAAAAAGTACACATCATATCGATAGTTGTCGACTTTCCTGCTCCATTTAATCCTAAAAAAGCAAACAGTGAACCTTCATCTACATAAAAATCAATTCCTTTAACAGCTTCTATATCTCCATAGGATTTCTTCAAATTACTTACTTCTATTATCTTTTTATCAAGTTTCAATCAAAATTCCCCCTTAAAATTTAAACTTTGCCCCTTATTTTATATAAGCATCTATTTTGTTATATTTAAATAAGTTATATCTTAATTTTCTTTATTGTTATGCTCTGCTATTTTTTGATTTATTTTTTCTGTTGTTATGCTATTTATTAAAAATACAACGCCATAAGTTATAAAATACACAACCACAAATACTCCTGTAGTTATAGATACATATTCTAATGTCCATCTAAACCACTTCATAATGCCTCCACCTATACCTAGTACTGATATAGCTACACTTATTATTTGTAAAAACATATATACAGGTTGACTTTCTATATTTAATTTATCTATTATATACATAAATAAGCTTATTAATGTAGTAACCACAAAAAGTTCTAAATTAAATATCCAATTTAAATCACTTATCCCCATTCCATTTAAAATTGATATTATAATCATAACTGCAGTATATGATACACAACTTATAACTATCGATTCCCTTAGCTTCATATCTACCACCTCCTAAATTCCAAATTTCTTTTTAAACTCTGGCACATAATGTCTATTTATAAGTATTTTTTCATTATTTTTAAGATTAGCTTCTAATTTTCCATTGATAAGAGGTTTTACACTTTGTAATTTTTCGATATTTAGTATTATCGACTTGCTAACCCTTATATAAGATGTATTTTTTAATTGTTCTTCCAACTCATATAATTTTAAATTGCTTTCATACACTTCTTTTTCTAAATAAACAAATGTCTTTTCTTCAACACTTTCTATATAATAAGCATCTTTTAATGATATCTGATATATTTCCTTGCCTTTTTTACACACTATTGAAAATGAATAAAGCCTTATTTGATCTATTAATTTCTGAAGTTTTTCATCTATTATTTGACCACACTTAATATTTATTTCTACTTCATTATTATCAGATGATTGCTCTATTGTGAATTTCAAAGTTATTCCCCCTTTCTATTTTCCATATTTTAATTTGTTTTCTTAATAAAATTATATTCACAAAAAAAAGAAAAACAAGCGACTTTAGGGTCACTTGCATAAATTTAGTGGTAAGATGCAATTTTAAAATTGTGATTTAAATAAATTTGCGTAAAAGCCGTTTTCTTCTAATAATTCTTCATGTTTTCCGTGTTCGATTATTTTTCCATTGTTTAATACTAGTATTTGATTTGCATTTTTTATTGTGGATAATCTATGCGCTATTATAAAACATGTTTTTCCCTTCATAATTTCTAAAAGAGCATTTTGAATTTGGATTTCAGTTTTTGAATCTATATTAGATGTCGCTTCGTCTAATATCAACATCTTGGCGTCTATCAACATCGCCCTAGCAATATTTATAAGCTGCTTTTGTCCTTTTGATATATTGTCTCCATTTCCACTTATTATTGTGTTATAACCATTTGGAAGTTTTTCTATAAAGTCGTCTATTTGAGCCAATTTCGCAACTCTTTTTACATCATCCAATGTTGCATTTTCATTTCCATAAGCTATATTTTCATAAATACTTCCTTCAAATAACCATGTATCTTGTAACACCATAGCATATGCTTGTCTCATGCTTTTTTTCGTAATATCATCTATATTTTTATCGTCGACTAATATTTCACCATCGTCTCGATTATAAAATTTCATAAGCAAGTTTATTATTGTTGTTTTACCACAACCTGTAGGTCCAACTATTGCTACTACCGTATTTGGTTTTGCATTTATATTTAAATTTTCTAAAACCTTTTCATTTAAATCATAACTAAAAGTTACATTTTGCATATCTATTTTTCCATGAACTTTTTCTAATTTTACTGCATCAACTTTGTCATCTTCTTCTCTTTTTTCATCTATAAATCTAAAGACTCTCTCACTTGCAGCAAATGATGACTGCATATCTGATATTAAATTTGATATTTCTCTGATTGGACCAGAAAACTTTCTAGAATAAAGCACAAAAGAAGATATTTGACCTAGCGACATCTCATTTTTTAAATACAATATAGAACCTATCGTACTTATAAATGCAAGTGATATATTGTTTATAAAACTAATCAGAGCAACTGTCATGCTTCCGTAGTATTCTGCGTTATAATAAGCATCTACTGCATTTTTATTTATATTTCTAAATTCATCTATAGATTTTGATTCTTTATTGTACGCCTTTATTATTTTAAGTCCACTTATATTTTCCTCTACAAAACCATTTAAATCTCCTATTTTTTTAGCCCTTTTTCTAAATAAAGGTCTAGTTTTATTTGTTATGTATTTTGTTGATATAGCAGACATCGGAATAGTTATAAAGAATATAAGCAGTAATTTCTTAGATATTGTAAACATCATAAAAAATGAACCTACTAATGTTACTATACTTGTAAGTATATTTATTAAATCTGTTGAAAGTGTTGAACCCATTGTGTCTATATCGTATGTAATTTTGCTAAGCACATCACCTATTGAATTTTTATCAAAATAGCTAAGCGGCAAATTTAGCAGTGTATCAAATGCGTCTTTTCTCAAAGAATAGACTACATTTCGAGCTGTTTTTACCATTATGATAGAAATTATATAAGATAAAATAGATGAACAAAAATAAAATACTATCATTAAAAATGCATAGTAAAATATCTTTGAAAAATCTATATTTCCATTTCCTTTTTCTATAACTTCTATTGCATATCCTGAAAGCATAGGCCCTACTAGTGCAAAAATATTTGATACAATAGTAAGTATTATAGATATTATTATTGTGAATTTATATTTGTATAGATATTTTGACATTCTTTTTAAAATATATTTCGTACTTTGTTCTTTATTTTCTTTAGACATGTTACAAATCCCCATTTTGAATTTTATTTATTTCAGAATAAATATCACAGCTTTTTATCAAATCTTCATGCTTACCATATCCTACAACATTCCCCTTATCTAGCACCATTATTTTTGTGCAGTTTTTTATAGAATTAATTCTTGATTCTATAATTATTTTAGTAGTATTTTTATAATATTTTTCTAAGCTTTCTCTTAAAAGTCTATCAGTTTTAAAATCTAGTGCACTACATGCATAATCTAAAATCAAAATCTCAGGCTTTCCGGCAAATGCCCTAGATAAAAATATCCTTTGCTTTTGGCCTCCACTTAAATTATTACCACTTTGTGAAATATTTTCGTCAAATTTAGCTTCTTTTTGATTTATAAAATCCATTTCCTGTGCAGCTTTTGCCGCCCTTACTATATCTTCACCATCTAAATTTCTTCCAAAGTCAATATTTTCGTATATAGTTTTTGAAAATAGATAATCATTTTGAAAAACTGATCCAAACATATTTCTAAGTTCAGATTTCTTCATATCATTTATATCGACATTATTTATAAGTATTTGTCCTTTATCTGATTTATAAAATCCCATCAAAAGCATCATAATAGTTGTTTTTCCAGAGCCTATTGCTCCAATTATTCCAAGCGATTCACCTTTTTTTAATTCAAAATTTATATTTTTTACTACAGGTATATTTTTATTATAACAAAAAGTTACATTTTTAAATTGTATATGATATATACTTTCTTTATGTATATTTTTAATCTTTTGATTTTCCTTTATCGAATCTATATCTAAATCATTTTTATTACATTCTTTATATGTATTTTTTAGATTTAAATCTTCTTCGTTTATATCTAAACTATCTTCTATATTTAAAATTTCACTTATTCTAATCGCCGATGCATTTGCTTTAAAATAAAGTATAAATAGCTTTGTGACTGATTTCATGGCTGTAAGTATTATTGTAAAATAACTTAAAAATGCTACAATTACACCTACTTGTATCGCTTTACTTTGTACTCTATAAGCTCCTACTACTATGACTAAAACTAAACCACAATTAAAAAGTATATTTACTATTGGTTGGTTTAGACTCATAACAATATTAGCAGTTGTATCGTTATTTATGACATTTTTATTTACCTTATCAAATCTCTTTCTTTCGTAATCCGTTTTTGATAACGATTTAATTATTTTTACACCAGTTATATTTTCCCTAATAACTCTAACTAAATTATCTATACTTTTTTGCAAATTCATATAGAGAGTTACCCCTCTTTTTGAAATAAAATATATGAAAAAAGCTATAAAAGGCATTATTAAAATCAATATAAAAGTTAAGATAGGATCAAGTGTCAAAGTTATTATAACGCCACCAATTAATAAAATCGGTGCTCTAACACCCAACCTTTGCATTACACAAATAGTTCTATGTATATTGTTAGTATCTGTCGTCAATCTAGATATAAGAGAATTTACACCAAAATAATCTATTTGAGAACTAGATAACATACTGACCTTTTTATATAAGTCATTTCTTATATTATTTGTAACATCTCTTCCAACAGCAGATGCATTTCTATTTGCGTATATATTCGCAAATACGCCTATAAATGAACAAATAATCATCAAAACTCCCCAAAGATAGATTTCTTTTATATTCTTTTTAGAAATTATATTATCTATCATATAAGCCAGTATCCAAGGTATACATAAATCCATACTTGTGCCAATGAACTTAATTGAAAGACCCCAAAATAGTTTCTTAAATTGGGGCTTTATATATTCAAATATAGTTTTCATAATTTATTTTTCCATATTTAAAAGTTCTAATCTCAAGTCATTTAGTATAGTTCTTGTAGCTCTTTCTCTAATGCCCTGTCTATCTCCATTAAATACGTATTTTTTTGTTATAACTTTTCCATTTATATAAATTCCAAAATAAACAAGTCCCACAGGCTTTTCATCTGTTCCTCCACCTGGTCCTGCTATTCCTGTTGTCGCAATACCGACATTTGTATTGTATCTAGCTGCAACTCCACTTGCCATCTCTTTTGCACACTTGTCACTTACTGCTCCATAAACATCTAATGTTTCTTTTTTAACTCCTAATGATTTCATCTTAGCTTCGTTTGAGTAAGTTACGCACCCTTCCATAAATACAGAAGATATGCCAGGATAATTTATAAGTGATGCTGAAACCATACCACCTGTGCAAGATTCTGCAACAGCTATTTTTAAATTGTTTTCAACTAACATTTTCGCCACAACTTCTTCTATGCTAGTTTCCCCTGTAGCATATAGACTTTGTCCAAATCTTCTTTTCATTTCATCTGACATAGGTTTTATAAGCTCTTTAGCTTCTTCTACACTCTTTGCTTTTGCAGTAATTCTAAGCGTGCATTCATATCCCTTTGCATAAGTGGCTATAGTTGGATTAGTTTGTGAATCAATTATATCTAGTATGTCGTTTTCGACTTTTGACTCACCAACGCCTATTATTCTAAGAACTTCTGATTCTATGACATCATCTGTCAATTTTGATAAATAAGGCTTTACGTAGTTTTCAAACATAGACTCCATTTCTTTTGGTGGCCCAGGAAGAACTACAATCATTTTGCCCTCTTTTTCCATTATGCAACCTGGTGCTGTTCCATTATCATTTTTAAGTATGTATGCTTCTTTTGGAAAATAAGCTTGTTTTTCATTATTTTTAGTTGGAACTCTATTCATATGTTTAAATCTCTCTATCATGGCATCTAGAGATGGTTTGTGAAGTCCTAATTCATATCCAAAATATTTTGCACATACCTCTTTTGTTATATCATCTTCAGTTGGTCCAAGACCTCCCGTACAAATTACTATATCACTTCTATTTAAACTTTCTTCTAGTGTTTTTAATAATCTCTCTTCGTTGTCACCGACAGTTATTTGATAGTACATTTCTATACCCATAGCTGCAAGTTCTCTCGATAAATATCTACAATTTGTATTTAATATATCCCCTAATAAAATCTCTGTTCCTACTGTTATAATCTCTGCTTTCATAATTACTCTCCTATTTTTTCAATCTTTCTTACTATTTTTATTATAATTCCCACAAATAAAATTTACATTAATTTTAATATAAAAATATATATTTTTATATTATTAATTCATTTAGTTAATTTTCTATAACACATATGAAATTTTATTCGTTTTATTATTAACAACCACTACTTCCATTTTTTCTATCAATCGTGGTACTTTATATTTCTTTAATCTATACATATAATTATTATATAAAATAGATATTACTAATACACAGTAATAGATATTTCTTTTGTAACTGTAAATAATATATTTAAAATTATACTTATTATTCATACCTAATAAACCTACAATAAGTATAATTTTATAGTAAATTCAATATTTTATATTTTAATATTATATATTTAGGAGAGATAAAAATGAAAAAGAAAGTTGTTGTAATAATGGGTGGTATTTCATCTGAACGTGAAGTATCTTTAAATTCAGGTAAATCTGTACTTAGTGCTATAAATAGAGATAAATATGATGTACACGAATTAATAATCGACGAACCAATGGATGTTGTAAATAAAATGCCAGAAGGTGTAGACTTTGCTTTATTAATTCTTCATGGTAAATACGGAGAAGATGGTACAATACAAGCTATGTTAGAATCTATGGGAATTAAATATTCAGGATGTGATCCTCTAACTAGCGGAATATGTATGGATAAAAATATGAGCAAAAAAGTGTTAAAAGCATCAAATATACCTACTGCTCCATGGACAATTGCAAAATCACTTGATTCAATAGACTACGACGCAATTGAAAAAATGGGATATCCAGTATTTATAAAACCAAATAGCGGTGGTTCTAGTGTAGCTACTTTTAAAGTAGATAGAAAAGAAGATGTTTATGAAGCTGTAAGACAAGGTTTAGAAGTCGATGATATAGTTATGATAGAAGGTTATCTTCCAGGAGATGAATATACATCATTCATATTAAATGGAGAAGTTTTCCCAACTATAAAAATAAGTTCTCCAAATGAATTTTTCGATTATGAATCAAAATATGCAACTGGTGCTAAAGCTGCCACTGAAGAAGTTGTTTATTTAGAAGAAAATCTTCAAAATGAAATAAACTTAAGAAGTGAAGAATGTTGGGATGCATTTAACTGTAGAGCATTTGTAAGAGTTGACTTTATATTATCAAATGGTAAATTCTATGTGCTTGAATTAAATACACTTCCAGGAATGACTAAAACTAGTTTAATCCCTAGAAGTGCAAACGCTAAGGGTATATCTTACAGCGAGTTAATAGACAAAATAATAGAATACTCATTATAATATATGTTATAATAATTAATAGACAATTATATTTTAAAAATTTAAAATATAATTGTCTTTATTTTTATGTAAATTATTTACTTTATAATATATGATTAATAAAAATTAGGCTATATTTTAATAATTATCAAGGAGGTATATTTTGTTATTTTTTAACTTTGAATTAAACAAAAATGAACCAGTATATATACAAATAAAAAACTACATAGAAGACTTAATAACAAAAGGACTACTTCCTATAAATAGTAAGCTTCCTTCAACAAGGGAACTATGCTCTATTTTAAATGTAAGCAGAAATAGTGTTTTAAGTGCTTATGAAGAGTTAAAAACTGAAGGCCTTGTATACTCAATTAAGGGACAAGGTACTTTTGTAAAAGAACAATCTTCTGTTAGAACATCTAGTTGGAATGTAGATTGGTCTTTATATGAAAATGACTATACTAAAAATGTTAATAAAATGGATTCTTCAAAAAATGAAATAACTTGGAAGTCTAACTTAATTTCATTCAAAAGCATTTCACCTGCTGGTGATCAATTTGATATGGAAGAATTAAAACGAGCTTTTTTAAACAGGTTTAATTTAGAGGGTCATAAATTATTAAATTACGGATATGCTCAAGGTTATAAACCTCTAATTGAGTTTTTAATACAATATATGAATAAAAAAAATGTAGATTCTACAAATAAAGATATATTAGTTACTAATGGATTTACAGAAGCTTTAAATATAATAATATCATCACTCACTAAACCTGGAGATTATATTTTATGTGAAAACCCAACTCATAATGTATCTTTAAAAATATTTAAATCATATAATTTAAATATTTTGCCTATGAACTTAGATAAAAACAATCTAGATTTTGAAAGCATAAATGATACTCTAAAAAAATATAAAGGTAAGATTAAATTTGTATATATTACACCATCATATAATAATCCTACCGGTATAGTTTTGTCTCCAGAAGATAGGTTTAAATTCTATAATATAATGAAAGAAAATAATATCGCTATAATAGAAGATGGATTTAATGAGGAGCTTCTCTACTCTAGTTCACATATATTCCCAATATGTTCTTTAGATAATAAAAATAATGGAGTAATATATATAGGAAGTTTTTCAAAAATCTTATTCCCTGGAATGAGGATAGGTTGGATATTTGGCGATAAAAATTTAATTGATAGATTAGTCAGTGTAAAAAGAAGTATAAATATGCATGTATCTTTTTTAGATCAAGGAATATTATATGATTATCTAAAAAATAGTAATTTTGATAAATATTTAAAGAAAATACGAAAATACTATGGAGATAAGTTTAACTTTGCACTACAATGTGCTAATAAATACATCGATTATGAATATGTATTAGGAGATGGTGGGCTTCATTTATTCTTTAAATTAAAAGACATAGATACGAGATATCTGCTTCAAAAATGCTACGAAAAAGGCGTTATATTTATGCCCGGAGATGTATTTTTTATAAATGAAAATCAAAATAACTTTATGAGACTAGGATTTTCTAGATTAGAAAAAGATGAAATTGAAAAAGGAATAAAAATAATTGGTGAGACTATAGACGAAATCAAGAAATCTGTATTATAAATACATTTAAAATATAGATTTTCTTTGAAACACATATAAAAAAACTATAATATTTCAAAAGCCCCTTTTAGTGTTAACTCTATAAGGGGCTTTATTTCAACTTTATGTTAAAATAAACTTGGTTAAGTTAATTTTTATTATTTATTTAAAAATTCTACAACTTCCTCTAAATGCATTCCTCTAGAGGCTTTTACTAAAATTGTATCTCCTTTTTGTAGTATATTTTTGAAATTTTCCATAGCTTCTTCTTTAGTTGCAAAATGATGTACATTATCTTTGTTCATATTATTTTCTAAAGCTTCTTTTGATATAAACTCAGCATCTTTACCGATTGCAATAATTACATCTGCATTTTCACTTGCATCTTTACCAACTTGCTTGTGTCCTTCTTCTGCAAATGAACCCATTTCAAATATATCTCCTAATATTGCTACTCTTCTTGTTTTATATCTGTTTAAAACTTTTAAAGCTGCTCTCATAGAATCTACACTTGCATTGTAAACTGAATCTATTACTGTATAGTTATCATTTTTTATAACATCCATTCTAGATTTAGTTATTTCTAAAGTTTCAAGACCATTTCTTATTTCGTCTAAAGTTAAATTTAAAGTTTGGCCTACAAGTATTGCAGCCATAGCATTGTATATATTATGTTCTCCAACTGTCGGTATATAGAATTTTTCTATTTTATTATCTATCATAACGTTAAATATAGTATCGTTATCATTCATTTCAAAATCTACACAGTATATTGTGTTATCTTTTTCAAAACCAAAAGTTTTTAAGTTGTATTTTAAATCTTTTCCTTTTAATGTAGCTAACATATCGTCATCACCATTTACGATTAATGTTGAATTTTCATCAAAGTTTGTAGTAATTTCCATTTTAGCTTTAAATATACCTTCTCTTGAGCCAAGTCTCTCAACATGCGAAAGTCCTATATTTGATATAACTCCTATTTGAGGATTAACTATATTTACTAAATATTCAATTTCGTTAAATCCACTCATACCCATTTCAATTACTGCACACTCATAACTTTTATCTAAATTTGCAAGTGTTAGTGGTACACCAAATTGGTTATTTAAGTTGCCTGTGTTTTTAAGAGTTTTGAACTTGCTACTTACTGCAGAGAAAACCATATCTCTTGTAGATGTTTTTCCAACACTACCTGTTATTCCTATATATGGTATGTCAAATTTACTTTTATAGTATCTAGCTATATCTCCAAGTGCAAATTCTGTATTTTCAACTTCGATTATGTTTAAATCTTCTCCTATTATTTCAAAGTTATTACTTTTGTTTTTTATTATCGTTTTGCATCCGTTTTCTATTGCTGAATTTATAAATTTATGTCCGTCTAAAGATTCTCCTATTATAGCGAAAAATACGCTGTTTTTATTTGCAATTCTACTATCTATAACTAATTCATTTATAGATGTTACTTCTTCACTTTTACTTGTTAAATCGCCACTAGTGGCATTTACTAATTCCTCTATAGATAAATAATCCATATTTGCTCCTCTCTAATACTTTAAATTCTCTAAAAAATTATATCATATATAATAATATTTTCATAATTTTATATTTGTGATTTAAATACTTCTAATTAAACATTATTTTTAACTACTTCTCTTAATTTTATAAAACCATTTTTATAAAGTATATCTAATGATTCTCTAAGTTCGTCTACATGGGTTATTTCAAGTGTTATAGTTATGTCTTTATCTTTTACTATATTTAAAATCTCAATTATGTCTAATTCACCTTTGTTTATTCCTAAATGTGAGTCTCTATCCCCAAAGTTATTATGTATATGCATATGTTTTATATATTTTTTAAGTATTTTCATCCATTCCATCACATCTGCTTTTGAATAAGCATTTACATGACCTACATCTAGACATACTGATGTTTTTTCATCATGAATTTCTTCCATAAGTTCATTTAGTAAAAAGTAGTCCTCTTCATGAACATTTTCAATATGTATTTTTATATCGTCATCTTCTTTGCCTTCTTTAAAATCATTCCAATAGGTAGGAGTTCTTTGCATCCATTCAATATAACTATATGTCTTTGGATAATATCCATTGTGATATACTACAAAATTTGCATCCATTTTTTTAGCAACATTGTAAGCTTGCTGCATTCTGTAATTTGTAGCTTTAGTTATTAATTCATCACGGGCTCCTGGAATTAAATCAGCATATGGACCATGTATTCCAAGATTAATCTTTCCATATAAATCACCTAGTTCTCTTTTATAATTTTCTATAAACTCATCTTGTCTATCTAGACAGTAAGGACTAGCAAATAAAACAATTTCTAATCCTATTTCATACTTTTCTAATAAATCTATAATATTTTCTGTTTCTGTTAATTGTGATATATATACCTTCATATTATATGCCCCTTTCTTTCATTAATCTAGAGCGCTTTTTTATATTCAAACAAATCTAAAATAAACTTTCTACATAATATTTTAATTCACTATAAATATTTTTTTATTTTATTATCAATATTATTGTTTATGAGTTATAATATAATGTAGATTTTAATCAAAGTAAATATTTATTAATTAAATTTTATACCTTGAAGGTAATCTTGACAATAATTATCATCAAGTATTTACTAATTATTAAATTTAAATTTTATATAAAGGTGAGATAGATGAACTTAATAACATTAGAAAACATTAGCAAAAGTTATTCTGAAAAAAAATTACTTGAAGATATTTCTTTAGGAATAAATGATAAAGAAAAAATAGGCTTAATCGGTGTAAATGGTACTGGTAAGTCTACTTTACTTAAAATAATTGCTGGTGCTCAAATACCAGATGATGGTACTATTACAAAAGCTAATAAAGTGAGAATAGAATACCTACCTCAAAATCCTTATTACGACGAAAACGCTACTGTTTTGGAACAAGTATTTAAGGGAACTTGTGAGGAGATGAAAATTATAGGAGATTATCAAGATGTTTTAGATAAGATAAATAAATCTTATGATGAAAAACTAAATGATAGACTTCTAAAGTTACAAGAAAAAATGGATGCACTAAATCTTTGGGATTTAGAAAGCAGTGCAAAAACTGTATTAACTAAACTTGGAATAAAAGACTTCAATCAAAAGGTAAAAGAGCTTTCTGGTGGTCAAAGAAAAAGAGTTTCGCTTGCATCTGCACTTATTACACCTTGTGAGTTGCTTATTTTAGACGAACCTACAAACCACTTAGACAATGATACTATCGATTGGTTAGAAACTTACTTAAACTCATTTAAAGGTTCTATTTTAATGATTACACATGACAGATACTTCTTAGATCGTGTGACTAATAGAATATTAGAACTTGATAAGGGTATTTTATACAGCTATGAAGGAAATTACTCTGTATTTTTAGAGAAAAAAATGAACAGACTTCAACTTGCTGAATCAATGGAAGCAAAACGCCAAAACTTACTTAGAAAAGAACTTGCTTGGGTAAGACGTGGGGCTAAGGCTAGAACAACAAAACAAAAAGCTAGACTTCAAAGATTTGATGAATTATCAAATAAAAATGACTACACTCCAGAAGATAAATTAGAAATCTCTGTTGGTAGCAGTAGACTTGGTAAAAAAATAATTGAAATCGAAAATCTAAGCAAATCATTTGATGGAAGAACTTTTATAGATAATTTAGATTATACTCTAGCTCGTACAGATAGAATCGGTATAGTTGGTAGAAATGGTCTTGGCAAATCTACCTTAATAAGACTTTTAAATGGTGAATTAAAACCAGATAGCGGTACGATTTCTATTGGTGAAACTGTAAAGATAGGTTGCTTTAACCAAGATACTTCAAAAATGCATCCTGAGATGAGAGCAATAGATTATATAAAAGAAGAAAGTGACTATATAACTACTGCTGATGGACATAAAATTACGGCATCACAAATGTGTGAAAAATTCTTATTTAATGGAACTCTACAATACACTCATATTAAAAACTTATCAGGTGGAGAAAAAAGAAGACTTCAATTACTTAGAGTCCTTATGATGGCTCCTAATGTGCTTTTACTAGATGAGCCTACAAATGATTTAGATATCGATACTCTAAGCCGTCTAGAAGATTATTTAGACGACTTTAACGGCGTACTTATCTGCGTTTCACATGATAGATACTTCTTAGATAGAGTTTGCAACAAAATATTTGCATACGAAGGTCGTGGAAAAATAAATATATACACTGGAAATTACAGTGATTACTTAGATTATAGAGAACAAGAAAATATCGAATTTGAAGAATTCGAAGATAAAGTTAAAGAAGAAAAACCTAAAGCCCCTAAAAAAGAAAAACCTAAGGCTAAAAATAAACCTAAATTTTCTTATAATGAGCAAAGGGAATTTGATACTATAGATGAAGATATCGAAAAATTAGAAGACAAAATAGCTTCTTTAGAAGAAGATACTTCTAAATATGCGACTGATTTTACAAAATTACAAGAAATAATGGATGAAAAAACAAAATTAGAAAATGAATTACAGGTAAAATACGAACGTTGGGAATACTTAAACAACTTAGCTGAAGAAATAGCTAATTGGAGTAATAATTAATATTTTATTCAACAAATTGTATTAACTAGTGTGATTTATGAGGAGGAATAATATGAATATATACGCACACAGAGGCAACAGTGGTTTCTTCCCAGAAAACACTATGTATGCTTTTAAAAAGTCTCTTGACTTAGGTATTTACGGCATCGAAATTGATGTTCAAAAAACTAAAGATGGAATTTTAGTCGTTCATCATGATGAAACTTTAGGAAGAATGTTCGACGGCAAAGGTTCTATAAAAAAATCTACTTTTGAACAACTAAGAGAATTAAATCTAAAAGATGAAGAATTGAAAAATAAAGCTGATTGTAAAATTCCTACATTAGAAGAAGTTTTAGAATTTATAAAAGATACAGATTTAACTTTAAATATAGAAATTAAAAACAACAAAGTTAGATATAAAAATATAGAAAAAGATATTTTAGATATTGTTAAACAATACGAGATGGAAGATAAAGTTGTTATATCTTCTTTCAATTATAAAAGTTTAAAAAGAATTTCAAAATTGAACAGCAAGGTAAAAACTGCTTATTTAGTTGGTCCTCTTACTTTTAAACGTAGAAACTTAAAAAAGATATTAAAAATATGTAAAGACTGCAAATGTACTTATATACATCCATCTTGTGATGTCGTAAATAAAGAATTTGTAGCAGAAGCACATAAAAAAGGTTTTTTAGTACAAGTTTATACTGTAAACTCTGTAACTATCATGAAAAAACTTATAAAGTTAAAAGTTGACGGAGTATTTACTAACTATCCTAAAATAATCAATACGCTAGTAAATGGTTAGTATTTAGATTAAAAAACAAGATATAAAACAATTAATCTATCAAATTATCAATACCTATTGACATATTTAACATAAAATTATACAATTTTATTAAATTATTGTGGAGGTTACAAATGGAAAATATACTTAAAGAATTTGAAGTTTTGCAAAAAAACTTAAACGATCTACCTATTGAGAATTTAAGTGACTACGATTTAAGTAAAACTGCTTTATTTATTGTAGATATTAATAATGGATTTGCAAAAGAAGGCGCTCTATATTCTGATAGGATAAAATCCCTTATAAATCCTATTCATGAATTTGTAAAACCGTTAGAAAACAAGTTAAATAAAATTATAGCCTTTACAGATACTCACGAAGAAGATTCAGTGGAATTATTAAGTTATGTACCTCACTGTCTATCAGGTAGTGATGAATGTAAGGTAGTCGATGAATTATTAGACATTAAAAACCTTGAAATTATTCCTAAAAATTCTACTAATGGCTTCTTTGCTATAGATATTAATATATTGAACGATATAGATAATGTAGTGGTTGTTGGTGACTGTACAGATATATGCATATATCAATTTGTAGTTACTCTAAAGGCTTATTTTAATGAAAAAAATATAAACAAAAACATTGTAGTTCCTATGAATTTGGTAGATACTTATGATATCCCATTTGTTCATCCAGGAGATCTTTTGAACGTGGTATTTTTCAATAGTATGATTCAAAATGGAGTTAAGCTAATTAAGAAATTTTCATTATAAATAACTAAAAACACACACTTCAAAAAAGATGCAAAATTTATACTATTTTGCATCTTTTTTTGTATTTAAAATGAATATAATTTCCTATTTGTTATAAAAAAAGACGACATATGTCGTCTTTTTTAATAATCGTATTCTTTGCAGTTTTCACAAATTGAAACTTTCATTTTTTTGCCTATCATATTTTTATAATCTAGTAAGAATTCATTTAATTGTGAATCGACTAAATTAATACTTTTTGAACTTATAAGTGTTACATTTTCTTTATCTATTATAATTTTAATATCATTTACATCATTTTTTAAATAACTTATTATAAAACTATCATATTCAAGCTTTGTAGCAAATTTATTATAGAAATCAGAATTTTTAACTATATTCTCTTGAGCTTTGTCAATTTTTATTTCCACTTTCGGCTCTTCTTTTGTCTCAGTGTTATTATTCATATTTTTATTTCTGATATCATTTATATTCATAGAAGATATAGAACTTAAGTCATTTGGATTTATACCCATACCTCTAAGTTGTCTTTCTATTTCAGACTCATCTACCCCATATCTTTCTAGTAATTTTTTCTGCATATTCATAAATTTTTCATTTGATATGTTGTTTTCTCTCATATATTCATATATTTTAGATGTAAATTGTGACATTGTCATACTACCATCTGCAACAGAAAAATAAAGTTCATACATATAATTTTCAAATTTGTCTATGTCAGTTTCTTTTACTTTATTTTTTAATTCATTAAAATCTATTATTCTATCGTCTGACATCCTAATCCCTCCTGTCTTTATGATATCTCTTTTATTTGTTAGAAATCTTTATTGAAATAAAATTCATAATCAATATAATTTTTTATATACTATAATAAAATCTTCATTCTTAAAATTATACCATAGTTTTTTGAATTGATTATTGATTAATTTCTATATTTTTCTTTTTAGACAATATTATTTATATTAATAGATAGGAGGTGCCTCTTGTCATTTAGACTTTTATTAGTTCTTATTATATTGTTATTTTTAATAACACCCTGATATTTAAATATAATATTATCCAAAAAGAGGTATGAGACATAAAATAATCTATTATATACTATTTTACTCATACCTCCTAATTTTTATAATTTATTATTTCTAAAACATCATTTTTTCTATTTGTTTTGTCATTTCTACAGCGTCATTGAAAAATGATTCTACATCAACTACAGTTTCACTCACATTTGCAAATTCTGAAGCAAAAGTAGCAACATGGCTATCTATGACTTCACCTACATATGATACACATGAATCGTAATTTTTAGTTTCTATTCTATTTATAAAATCTAAGAACATCTTTTCATCAGGATCTTCTTCATTTATTTTTATAATTTCTTCTTTATCTTTTAGGAAACTTTTTATTTTTATTTCCTTATCTTTATATGAAGCCTCTATTTCTCCATTTTTAAAGAATAATCTTATTTTTTTATCGCTTTCTTTTGTAAATGCATTTATATTGAAGTTTGCAGTTACATTATTGTCAAATTTAAATATACTAGTTAAATTATCGGCTACGTCGTTGTCACAGTAAAATACACATTTTCCATAAGGTCCTTCTTTTAAGATAGCTTCTAAGTTTTCTTTTGTCGGTCTTATATGGATTGAATTATTTATAAAGTTATTTTCTTTTAGATATAGTTTTTTTGCTGAAAATGGACATAACTCCTCTTCTCCACATCTAAAACAATTTTGACTCATTTTTGTATTGAAGTTATCCCAATTAAATGCCCTTAAATCAGAAAAACATGATACCTTTTTACATTTGCCACCACTTAGATTTATCATAATATCTATATCTTGGCAGCTATTTGTAAGCATAATTGCTCCAGTATCGCTAGTTATTCTCCAATTTCCTCTTACATAGTTGTGAACGAAAGTCTTATATCCAACATCGACATTGTATGATATATTTATTAGACTTCCTAAGTCTTTGTTTTGTGTAATTTCTTTTAATTTGTTATAAAAGTTAGAGTATCTATTGTTATAAGCTACCATAAATAGTCTGTCTTTGTTTTCAACACAAAATTCTTTTAAATGAACAAGCCCATCTAAGCTGTTTGATGCAGGAGTTTCGACTAAAACATCATATCCTTTTACTAGTAATACTTGAGCAGTGTCATAATGTAGTAAATCGTAATGTGATATTATAACTGCATCTGCTAATTTGTCGTGAGCTATAAAGTCATTTAAGTTGTCAAATACCATATTTTCATCTATAGGATATTTTTCTAAGAATAAATCTCTTCTACCCTTTTTATTTTCCACAAAAGCAACTATTTCGCATTTATCTTTGTATTTTTCTATTAAAGGTGCATATGTATATGCCCCTCTAAGTCCTGTCCCTATAATAGCTAATTTTATTTTTCCCATACTAAATTCCCCTTTTCTAAAGTGCAAAATATTCCGTATGGTTTAATTATAGTATATTTATATAATTATAGGTAAATTTATTTTCCTTGTACATCTTTTAATTGATTGTCTTTTTTGTCTAATTTGTCTAACTTTTTATTGTATAGGAACATATCAAATGCAGCAGCAAATACTATAAGATATCCTATTATACTCATTGTATCAGGATGTTCTCCAAAGAATACTATACCTAATATTGCAGAGCATATTATTCCACTGTAGTCGTATATAGATATTTCTTTAGCTGGTGCAAATTTATATGCAAGTGTAATACCAAATTGACCGATACTTGCAGAAATACCGGCAAGAAGCAGATATACTACTTGTATAGTAGTCATAGGTTTATATACAGCTATAAATCCTGGTAAAATCGCTATAAGTGAAAATGTTGAGAAGAAAAATACTATTGTATAATAATCTTCTTTTTTTCCTAAAACCCTTACACAAGTATATGCAAGGGCAGCTCCTACAGCACCTAATACCCCTACTAGATAAGGTATAACTTCTACATTAAAGCTCGGCTTTATTATAAATAAAGCACCTATAAATGCCACACTTACCATTGTAATTTGTTTTAGGTTTATCTTTTCTTTTAAGAATAATGCACAGAAAATAACTACTAAAAATGGGCTTAGTTTATTTAACATATTTGCATCTGATAAAACTAGTCTGTCTACAGCATAATAATTACATACGATACCTATTGTTCCAAATATTGATCTTAAAACTAGTATTTTTCTATTTTCTTTTTTACCTACTAAACTTCCTTTGTGTTTAATTATTAAATATAGAGCTATTGCAGCAGCAACTAAATTTCTAAAAAATGTCTTTTGGAAACTTGGTAAATCACCTGATAGTTTTATAAATGCAGACATAACTGCAAATCCACATGCAGATGTGATTATACAAAGTATACCTTTTATTCTGTTTGATTTGATTAGTTTTTCCATATTTTAAGCGAGAATTAAGTATATAATTTCGCGACAAACACCTCCTCATAATTCACCTTATTTTTCTTTTATTTACAAGGTTTATCAATCCCATTTATTAATATACCCTATAAACACAGTTCTAATACTATCACAAATTATTATTTTATATTTTATTTTTTATTTAGTCAAATAGTAATCATTATTAAGTATATGCTCATTTTGATAAGTTTTTCAGACATTTGAAAAAATAATTTAAGTTTTTTAATTTTTTGTATTGCATCTCGTACGAATAGTTATAAAATAGTAATAAAGGTATTTTATTATTATTATTTTTATTTATTTTACTATTGTAGGGAGGTGATTTTATGCAAGACAATTATACTATGCCAATTTATCAAAAAATAGCTTTAGATTTAGCTAACAAAATATATACAGGAAATATTGCAGAAGGCAGTACTTTATATGGACGTTCTGTATTAGCGGGGAAATACAACGTTTCTCCTGAAACAATAAGACGTGCTATAAAACTTTTAGAAGATATTAAGATTGTTGAAAGTGTTAAGGGTAAGGGAGTTATAGTTTTATCTTCTAAAAAAGCGCTATCATTCATAAAAAAATATCAAGATATTACTAATATCTCATCTTACAAAAGCAATCTTTATAAATTACTTGGTGAAAAGTCTAAATTAGAAAATGAAATCGTTGAAACTTTAAATAAGATAATCGATTATTCAAACAGACTAGAAATTATAAACCCACTTGTTCCTGTTCAATTCACTATTGAGGAAAATTGTAAATACATAGGGAAAACATCTGGTGAAACTAAGTTCTGGCAAAATACAGGTGCAACAATTGTTGCTGTAAAAAGAGGCGAAGAACTTATAATTTCTCCAGGACCATACATAGAATTTTTAGCTGGCGACTTACTTTTAGTAGTAGGTGACAAACATATTTATAATTCTGTTCCAGCATTTTTATATGATACAAAATAGATATTTATTAAAAAAACTGTTACATAAGTTTAAATACTTTTGTAACAGTTTTTTGTTCTTTTAATTTTATATTTTTAGTTTGATTTTTACTAATTTCCCAGGTAATTTGATTTCTTATTTATAAAAGTTTTTCTTTATCCTCAGATTTTTTAATAAAAGCCTCTATTACTCCACTTTTTAAAGCTCCCAAAATAATAGTTCCTATTATCATCAAGTATTCATAAATTGTTATTGATTTAGGGGTATTTGGAATATCTTTAAGTTTAATATTGATATTATCAGAGCTTATAGCTTTGTTTTTTAATACAAATTTTTCTCCACTTTTTGAAGTATACTCATTTTTTGTACTCTTTTGTTTATTATAATTATTTAAATTTTCATGCTTTGCAACTTCTATTTTCTTAACATCAACCTTATATTTTTCATACCTTTTTTTATTAAAACCTGCATTATTTTCTACAATTACATAAAGCATATTATTTTTAACGCTCATATCGATTGGCTTTAAGTTCGAAGTTTCAAAAGTAAATAAATGTTGACCTTCAAAATTAAAAATCTGTACAATGTGGCTTTTGCTATCTAATAAATATATTCTTTCATCCTCACAAACTATTTTATTCACATAATAAAGTGAATACATATCTGTACTTACATCTATCTTTTTAGAATAATTGTTTTTTATATATGTTTCTATTGAAATTATGCCGTACATACCATATAAAATCGCTATTATGCATACTACATAGATTAAGATTTTTTCTACCTCTGTACTCCCCTCTTTATGTATTAATTCACACCTATCTTCATTAATATTTTTGTCCTTCATTTTATACCCCTCTTTACTATTATTTTAATTTTAAAATTTCTATATATTTAATTGTAATAATTCTATAATTTAAATGCATCTCCTTTATAACTATCTTTCTAAATAATTTATAATTTTACTATTTAACTTATTTTCAAGTCACTAATATATGTAAAATTATGCTAATATAATTACATAAAGAAAGGCGGAGGGATAAAATAACCATGGAAATTGGACAAAAAATAATGATTAGCAAAGGATACGTATTTAAAAACTATTTAAAAGGTACAGTAATCGAACACAAAACAAAAGAAAAAAAGATGACTGATGTACTACAAAGCCATGATATATACGTTGTAAAGCTTGAAAATGGTGAAATTATAGAGATTTCAGACGATGTCCTTTGTAATTATACTGTAATAAAAGATAGCGAGCTTAAAACTCATATTTTATATGATAAATATACAGATGGCATAACTAATTCTATTTATTATGTCATTGATATGATCAAGAAGTTTTTTAGAAATTTGAAAAAGAAAAGACAATAATTATTTTGTAAGCAGCAAAGTAATATTAAAATCTATTGAAAATGCACTTTTAAAGGGGGAAAACTAAATGCAAAAAACTTTAATAATTTATAAATCAGAAACAGGCTTTACACAAAAATACGCCAAGTGGCTATCAAATGAGATTCAAACATAAGATGATGATGAAGGGGCTTATTCTTATGCTAAAAAATAAGCAACCTAAGTTTTGTGAGATTATTTCTAAGTCTTTTGATGCTAGTGATTTTAGTTATTTAGATGGGCTTGTGGAATGCGTTAGGGGTATGTAATGAAAAAGATCATTAATCATTGTAGTAGTTTTTTACTATTTTGATTTTTGATCTTTTTTGTTTTATGAATTAAATATAGTTTATATATTATCATCAATTAATGATAATCCTTGCAAATTGTTTACCTAATAGTGTTAACTCCATTTTTAGACATTCTTTACTATTTTCTGTTACTACAATTCCATATGAACTTGTTTCTGAATCAAATTTACTATCATTTTTCATAAGACCATTAGAAACCAACCTTTGATAATTGTGTAGTTTATCCTTATCAAAATCAGTATTATTTAAATATATATCTTTTAGTATCTCTATATCTAATGTGAACATTTTTTCATTAACTTCACTTAAATCACAAAATTTGCTCCAGTCAATTTTATTTTCAATATAAGATAAATACAATTTAGCTAAAATACTACTTTTTATATCATCTATATTCCTATTTAAAATTATCATAACTCTTCCAAGCTCAATTTCTGCTTTTTTAGGATTATTAGTTATATTTTTTTTGTATTTCGAGATATATTTTTGAACTTTTTCATTATTAGAATTATTATTAAATTCCTGAATAAATATCATAGTTTGCTTTAATAAATTTCTATCATGTATATTTTGTCCAAATTTAAATGTCCCAATTATAGTATTTACAATAGGTATCTCACGCAACGAGTCATCGGTTAATATTGAATCTATACCTATTTCTATAGTGTCACCTAGTATACCCTTAAATTTATCATTAAATAATGATTCCTTAAATGGGTCAATAATTTCATTCATACAAAATTCCTCCTTTTTATTATTTTATGCAGTAACAACAATATTTTAGTTATCCCTTTGCTTTATACAAATATTATTCTTATCAGATAGTATTGATAAAGTTAATTTAAATTTTCTCAAATATTCCCCTTATTACTGATTTATTTAAATAAATAAAAAACACCTCAACGAAAATTGAGGTGCATAACATTTCCTCTAACATATATCGTAATAATAATCCAAAAGCTTGTTAGATCTACTTGGATGAGCGAGTTTTCTCAACGCCTTTTTCTCGATTTGTCTCGCTCTTTCTCTTGTAACATTAAATGCTCTGCCGACTTCTTCTAGTGTTTTTTTCTCACCATCGCCAAGCCCAAATCTTAGTTTTATTACTCCTTTTTCTCTTTCGCTCAATGTATCTAATACGTATTCTATTTGGTCTTTTAGAAGTGATCTTGTGACTATTTCTTCTGGTGAGTGTGCTTCTTTGTCTGGTATTACTTGTTCTAATTCTGTGTCATCTTCTTGTCCAATTGTCGATTCTATTGATTGTGGTCTTTGTGATATTCTTATAACTTGTACTACTTTTTCTACTGGTACATGCATTCTTTTTGCGATTTCTTCTGGTTTAGGTTCACGTCCTAACTCTTTTGCTAGTTGTGATGATACGGTAGATACTTTATTTATTTTTTCTACCATGTGAACGGGTACTCTTATTGTTCTCGATTGATCTGCTATGGCACGAGTTATTCCCTGTTTAATCCACCATGTTGCATATGTGCTAAATTTAAATCCTTTTGTATAGTCAAATTTTTCTGCTGCCCTTATAAGACCTAGTGTTCCTTCTTGAATCAAATCTAACATAGCCATCTCTTTTCTTGCATATTTCCTAGCTATGCTTACGACTAACCTAAGATTTGATTCTACTAATATTTTTTTTGCTACTTCATCTCCTTCACAAATCCTCTTTGCAATATCTAATTCTTCTTGTCTACTCAAGAGTGGTATTTTTCCTATTTCTTTTAAATAAATTTTCATCGAATCATCTAATTTGACGAGGTTATTAGAGTTGCCTTCTAGCGAAATATCAGATTCCTTCACCTTATTTATTCCTATCGAATTGTTATTTAGCATCATATATTGCCCCCCTTGTTAATAATTTACTTATTTATATACGTTTTGTATATAATCTAATAAAATACTAATATTTTAGTAAAAAATTAATAATGTGTGCCTTGAAATATTTTGATGTGCATTAATCGAAATTTATTAGTATTCTTATAATATTCTACATATTTTTTAAAAATCCTTCTAAATAATTTATTTTTTGTTTATTATCTACAGTAAATTCCATACTTAATTTATATATCATGTTTTTCCTCCAAATTGTAAATTAATTCCTATTTTATAATAAATCTTCACATATGTAAAATGAGATTTTATATATTTGACTTTACAAATCTTTTGGTACTATAATCATCTTAATCCCGTAGAATATAAAGGGGGTGTATGCTTTGAAAAATTTTGATTTTGATGAGGAAACAATCTATAAAAACAGATGGATTATACAGTTTGTATTGATTGTCGTTCCTTTTATGGGAAGTTTGGATGCGAGTATTGTTAATGTAGTTTTGCCATCTATAAAAAAGGAGCTCGGCATAAACTTATCGCTTTCTAGTTTAATTGTGTCCTCATATATTATAACTGTTGCAACTACGATTATAATATTCGGAAAGTTGGGCGATTTAAAAGGAAAAGGCCGAGTTTTTTTATATGGAATAATCGTATTTATATTTGGCTCTTTTTTATGCAGCATTTCGCCGAATATAACTATATTAATTATTTCTAGAGTTATACAAGGTATCGGTGCTTCGATTGTTATGGCTAATAATCAAGGGCTTACTGCAATCGTATTCCCGCCTAATGAAAGGGGACGCGCGCTTGGTCTTTCTGGGTCTGCTGTTGCATTAGGTTCTATACTCGGCCCTGCTCTTGGAGGATTTATTATGACTTATCTAAGTTGGCATTTTATATTTTTAATAAATATTCCGATTGGACTTATTTCATTTATAGTTGGATATAAAACTCTTCCCGCTAGAAATTCTACTTCGGATGTAAAATTAGATAAATACGGTGCTTTTGTATTTTTTATATCTATATTTATATTGTTTTCATCGCTTTTAGTAAGTCAAGATATGGGATTTAGCAATTTATATGTAATTTTAGGTTTCTTCATTGGTTTTGTATTTTTATTTTTCTTTATAAGACTTGAAAAAAAATTGAAAGAACCTATGTTAAATCTAAATTTATTTAAGATTAAATCGCTTTCATTCAATTTAGTTTGCGCATTTATTTATTATTTTATCTCAAGTTCTATAAATTTAATTATACCTTTTTATCTTAGTGACACTTTTAACTATTCACAATCACAAATTTCAGCTATTATTTTAGTCAACCCACTTATAATGTTTTTTATCGCACCTGTTAGTGGTTATTTGTCAGACAAAATTGGACCGAAAAAAGTCACACTTGCTGGATTATTTATAATTATTTGTTCTATGATTTTAATGATAAGACTTGACGAAAACTCACTTAAAGTATATATACTAGCATCTTTATGTGTATTCGGTTTTGCAAGTGGCACATTTAACTCTCCTAATACTACATTAGTTATGAGCACAGTTAAAAGCGAATACTTAGGTATAACTGGAAGTATAAATTCACTTATAAGAAATTTGGGAATGGCTTCTGGTACATCGATTTCGACATCAATTTTATACCATCAAATGAGCTCTCTTGCAGGACATAAGGTCGAAGATATAGTATCTTCTTATTTTGTATATGGTATGAAAAGTGTATTTGTAGTCTTGCTTACTTTATCTATAACTGCATTTATATTATCTAATATAGATAAAAAGTTGGATTTTGATAAAAATTAATTACCTAAAAAATCGGAGCTATTTGTAGCTCCGCCTTTAGGCTTCTAAATTATCTATAATATCTAGTAATTCATATATTTCTTCATACTCACACATAATTCCTTCTTTTAACATCTCTCTAAATTCATTTGTATTTACAAATTTAGCTCTTGCAACTTCTTCCTCTTGTAAAACTAACTCATCTAGATTTACATCTTTTCTTATGAAATATATATCCCAAATCATGCCTAATCTATTTTTCATAAATGATTTTACTAATTTACATTCATCTTTATCTATATGAATTCCTAATTCTTCCCTAAATTCTCTTACACAGCCTTCTCTCGTGTTTTCTCCAGATATAATTCTTCCTGTTGTAAGGGCCCACATTCCCGGCAAAAGTTGACACTTGTTTGACCTTTGTTGGACAAGTATTTGTTTATTTGAATTTATAATCCAACCTTCTGTAGCTAGATGATATTCATCTTCTCCCCATTTTTCATATTTACCTTTTTTTCTTCCTGTAAAGTGACCATCTTTATCATAAATATCCCAATACTCCATAATTTTACTCCTTTAAATAAACTAAAAACTTTACTTTATATTATAATAAAGGACTATTCAAATGAACAGTCCTAAAAAATCTATGCTTCTTCTACAAATTCAATAACACCTTTATCAAGTCTTGATATTCTTGCAAGAGAATATACATCAAATCCTCTATCATCAAGTTTTTTACGACCAGGTTGGAATGATTTTTCGATTACTATACCTATTCCTGAAACAGTAGCTCCTGCTTCTTCGATTAATCTTATACCACCTTGTGCTGCTTCTCCATTTGCTAAGAAATCGTCTATTAATAATATTTTATCATCTTTATCTATGTATTTTTTAGATAAAGTAAGTTCATAACTAGTTCCTTTAGTAAATGATGTTACTTTTGTTTGATAAACCTCTCCGTTTAATATTTTTGATTGTTGCTTTTTAAGTATAACCATTGGTACATCTAATTTTATAGCTGCCATAACTGCTGGAGCTATTCCAGAACTCTCTATAGTAAAGACTTTTGTTATGCCTCTATCCTCAAAATAATTTGCAAATTCTTCTCCTACTTTTTGCATAAGTAAAGGATCTACCTGATGATTTAAAAAACCATCCACTTTAAGGACAGTTTCATTTAAAGCAGTCCCTTCTTTAAGTATTTTTTCCTGTAATTCTTTCAAGTTTGTCACCTCATCTATTTTTTTAAAAGTTTAAAAGTATTAGATAATTATACCATAATATATTTTCAATGTACATAATACAAATTTAATACACAAAAATTCAAGTTATTAAACACAGAAAATTATTAATAAACAATATTTTTTTATTGATAAACGATAAGTAATTATTGACGTATTGTATCTTTTTTGTTATTATTAATTCATACATAATCATTAAATTAGTAAATAAATATATTATTTTCAATTTAAAACACTGGAGGTTATTATGAAACAAAGTGAATTAGCAAAATCATTAAAATTATTTATAGGATTGACCTGTATAATACTAGCAATTTGTGCATTTGTAATTATCCCAAAAGTAGGAAAAGATATGGCACTAGAAAGTCCAGAGTATTCTTATCTTTACTATCCATTTTTAGTATTTATATGGATTACAATAATACCTTTTTATGCAGCATTATTTGAAGGATGGAAAATTTCAAATGAAATAAATAAAGACAATTCTTTTTCTAAGAAAAATATGAATTCTTTAAATAGAATAAGAAGATATGCACTATCTGAATGTTTTTTATATTTTGTAGGAGCTTTAATTTTATTATATTTTAATTTGCTACATTTAAGCATTTTAATTATAATATTATTTGTAATCTTTATAGCTATGTGTATTTCAGTATTTGCAGCTGTACTTGCACACCTTGTACAAAAGGCTTATGATTTAAAAAATGAAAATGATCTTACAATATAAATTGTATAAAATATAGAGGTGATCTTATGAGTATAAGAATTAATTTAGATGTTGTTCTTGCTAAAAAGAAAATGAGTGTAACGGAGCTTTCTGAAAAAGTTGGAATAACTATGGCCAATATTTCAATCTTGAAAAATGGCAAGGCAAAAGCAATACGCTTTACAACACTAGATAAAATATGTGAAGTTTTAGAATGTCAACCTGGCGACATTTTAGAATACACGAAAGATGATAAATGATAAAGTGATAGAATTAATCTATCACTTTATTTTTTATATTCTCTCTATTCTATTTCATCCACTATACCAGCCATCTTTAAAAGCATCTTTGCATTAGTTGTGACACATCTACCGTCTTGTATATTGTAATCGAATTTTATTTCCCCATTTTCGTAGTATTCAGCGAAATGGTAGTTTACAGCATTTATATTATCGTCGTTTTCTAAATTACAAAGCTCGAAATCATGTGTTGAAACCAAAGTTATACTCCATGGTTGTGATAGCTTTTTAATAGCTTCTGTAGCACAAATTATTCTATCTGCTGAGTTTGTACCTTTGAATATTTCGTCTATTAGACATATCATCGGCATCTTATTTTTATTGTATTCTGTCATATCTTTTATTCTTAAAAGTTCAGCATAGAAAGTAGATATACCTTTATTTACATTATCTTCAACTCTTATTGATGTAAGTACCTTCATAACAGATGTTTTAAATTCTGATGCAAGCGCTGGTCCTCCAGCATATGATAAGACTAGGTTTATACCTATACTTCTTAAAAATGTTGTCTTTCCAGACATATTAGAACCTGTTATAACACAAGTTTGACCTTTTAAAGTTATACCATTTCCAACTGCATCTTCTATTTTTATAAGAGGATGTTTTAGATTTTTAAAATCTATTTCAGGTTTTAAGTCATCACATTCATTTACTTTTGCAAAAGTATAGTCATCTCTTACATATGTAATAGATGCTAAACTTATAAGGGCTTCTATCTCTCCTACTATTTCTAAATATGTTCTTATATTTTTACCGTAAGATTTTTTCCATTTATCAAACATATCTATACAGTAGAAATCCCATAAAACTATAGCATTAAGTATTATATTTGCAACGAAATTTTGTCTTAAATCTATATATGAACCTATTTTTTTAAGCTCTTTTATAGCTTTTAAACTTCCTCCGTCTTTATTTAAACCTTCTTTTAATTCTTTTAAATAAGAACTTTCAAAGTCTTGTTTGTCTATTTCTTTAAATATATTTTCATATACTTTTATATTTTTATAGAAATCTCCAATTGGCAATAATATAGAAGTACTTTTTTGCATATTTAAAAATGCAAGCAATAAGTTTATTATTATCACTACTTTTAAGACATTAAAATAGAATGCTCTATTTATTCCTATAAGACAAAGTGCTAATACTGCTATAAGAATAGCTGGCAATACTATCATAAGTATTTTGTTTAATTTAACTTGATTAGGTGTTTCATCTTCACATACTTCTATAAACTTTTTAATTTCTTTATTTATATTTTTCTTTTTATTTTCTTTTGTTAAATACGATAAAGTTTCTATTTCATTTGCAAAATCTTGCATATTAGATAGTTCTTTTACAGCTTCTTGATGTTTAATTATATAATCTAAGTTATAATCATTTTGTTTTAAATGTTTTACCAAAGATTTTTTACCGTATATAGTGTTTGCACTACATATATATTGATATAAAGAGCCTTCTCCAAATATATCTAAGTCCTTTAAGTAAGGCATATTTTCGTCTAGGTATTCAGTTCCTTTCTCTTTAAAGTCGTACCAAGTACCATTTAATCTTTTTATATATTTTTGATATACTTGAATCTTACTTTTCTTATATTTTATCTTTAATTCAATATCGCTATGTAATTTTACAATTACAAAAAAGATAATTGTTAAAACTGCTACAAAAGCATAAAAAATATTAATTTTTTTGAAATATCCGTAAGATAATAATCCCATTATTAAAATGAATAAAGCTACTCTTATCCAACTTATCAAGTCGCTCTTTTTAGTCATTTCATTTAAGTCTTTTTCGACTTTTAACTTTTCAGTTTTATAACTTTCAATTTTCATTTAAAAATCTCCCTACAAAATTATTTTTCCTATACAAAAGAGTATAACAGATTTTGCCTTCTGTTATACTCTTTTATTTGTTAAGATTTATTAAATTTGATTTTCTATATATTTATCATTGTTTTATCTTGACCACAAACGCCTTCAAAATCTCTAATAAATGCATCTACAGCACATTCAACTTCATCTAGTTTAATTAATCCATCTATTACATCTGGTGATACTGTAGCTGCCCCTATTCCGTATTTAGCTAACTCTAATACTTGTTGTGAATTTTTAAAGCTGGCTGCTAAAACTTGTGTATCTATATTATTTTTTACATATATATCGTGTATGTCTTTTGCAACTTTCACTCCATTTGAACCTAGGTTGTCTATTCTATTTACATATGGAGCTGCATATTTTGCCCCGGCTTTTCCAGCTAAATAAGCCTGCATCTGTGTATATATAGCAGTAGCAGTTATATTTACACCATCATTTGCTAATATTTTTATAGCTTTTAGACCTTCTTTTGTAACTGGTATTTTTATATATGTATTGTCTCCTAATTCTTCTCTTATTTTATAAGCTTCTTTTATCATATTTTCTGCATCTTTTGATATAACTTGCACATGAAGTTCTTCATCTTTACTTATAAACTCCCTTATCTCTTTTAATACTTCATATGGATTTCTCTTCTCCTTTGCTAAAATAGATGGATTTGTAGTAACCCCATCTACTGGATAATACATATACATTTCTTTTATTTTTTCTAAATTCGCATAATCTACTATTAATTTCATAATGTCACCTTTCTTTATATTAAATTATCTATCTATATTTTAGCCTTATATATTTATATAATTAATACGCTTATTTTCCAATTATAAGAAATTTTTAGCTTTATTAAAAAAATAGCTACCATATAAATTTGTATATTATATGATAACTATTTTTAAGTTTATTTGCTATATATTTAAGACAAATACGCCATTTTATTGTTTAAGTAATTCATAAATGTATGTGCCATTAATTTATGAGCCTTTTCATTTGGATGTATCCCATCTTCACATATAAAATCATCTGTATTTTCTTCTAATATAATTGGAGTTCTTATATCTATTAAGTCACATTTTTGTTTATTTGCAATATCCATAAGGGCTAGTGAATATGTCTCTTGATGTCTATAAATCCTATCTATATTTCCCATCCATTTCTTTATATTATCTGTATTTAGCCCGTTTTTGCCAAACCAATCGAAGTATTTTTGAGAAGAAAGTGGAGGTAAATTTGTAAGTATCGGTTCTATTCCATTTGCTCTAAATTTTTCTATAATAGTATTTATACTTTCTATAAATTTAGGTAATGGTGTATTTGGATAATACTCTTTATCTGGATTTTCAGAAATCTCTTTCCAATTATAATCACAATCATTTCCACCTAATTCAACCAATACATAATTAGGATGATCACCTTTTGACAAACTCTTGTCCATAAGTCTCATAGCCTTAGTAACAGTAAGTCCAAATTTAGAATTATTTTTTATCATAAGGTTGTATTCTCTTTTAATAAGTTCTATACTGCTGTCTTTAAGTAGAGAATATCTATCTTTTCCCTCTTCTAAAACTACTCCTTTTAATACTGAATCGCCCCAAATAGCTATTTTCTTCATATCTACCATACCTTTCTTTTATAAATTCATTTTAATCTCTAGTTTTTAATTTTTATTTTTACATCATGTAGTATTTAATACTATATTATATCTTTTAAATAACCAAGTCAAGCTTTTTTTATTATTTATACTATTTTATGTAGTATTTAATATTATATGAGCTACTTTTTATTATTATTGAATAATTTAATGCTACATGGTAAAATTTTTAAATAAGCACTTAAATATATATCAAAAGGAGCTGATAAATTTGGACTTTAAAGATTCACACTATATAAAAGAAATTCTAGACTTTCATCTTCCTAGGTTTGATGAGCTTCCAAATATAGATTTATATATGGATCAAGTTTTAAGCATTATAGAAAACTCTTTAAATATATTCTCGTCTGAAAATGAGGAAAATATAATTACTAAATCTATGATAAATAATTATGTAAAACAAAATGTTATCGAAAAACCTTTTAAAAAACGTTATAAAAGATTTCATGTTTCATACTTAATTATTATCTCAACGTTAAAAAGAGTTCTTAGTATTTCTGAAATATCAAAAATTATAAATAATCAGGACTATGAAGTAGAAGAATTTTACAATATGTTTTGTTACGAATTAGAACGTTCTCTAAAATATACATTCGTAGGAGAGGTTGATTGTGATAATACTGAAAATAAATTAATTGAAGATAATATACATAATAAAATATTAGTCGCATCAATTCGTGCATTTTCTAATAAAGTATATGTTCAAAAGCTGATTGAATTTAATGAGGAAGAACAAAAAGAAACGCTTTGTGAAGAGTAATATGTTCATAAATACAAAGAAATCTTTATTCTAAAGAACCTTAAAGATGTAGATTTCTTTGAAGGTTATCGCACTTGCTGCGCCAAGTGCTAAAAATACATGGACGGAAATTATACTTATCTACAATTTATAAATGAATATAATTTCCTATGTATTATAAAAAGGCCAGTAAAATTTTTTTAAAATTTTGCTGGCTCAAATTTTATTTTAATTTATGTATTTTAAATTTGTCAGAGTCTAAACTTAAATATTCAACTTCTTTATTTTTAGTTATTATAAAGTATTTATTATATAAATCTTTTCTTGTTTCATTTTCTAGGATCTCAACTATTAAAATCTCCTCTTCATAGATTGGCACCTTGCCTAAAAATTCCATAAATTGAATCACATCGTGATCACAATATCCTTTAATTAAGATATTGTCTAATACTTCTCTAACTTCGTATTTATCGTCTATATCTATATCTTCTAGAGATTTATCTATATTTACAAATACTCCATTTTCGTATATCTCAACTTTTATAGGGTCATTTTTTAGTTTATCTTTGTCTATTTGTGAAAATAAATCTTTTGATATATAGTTAATTCCTTCTATTCCACATAAAAGCCCATATCTGTGGTGATTTATATATTCATCGTAAATTTCTTTATCTTCAATATCTTTATTTTCGATAAGCTCCATCTCAAATAAATTAAAATACTCTGTTTTAAAATTTTTTTCAGATATAAATATATTTGCACATAGTGACTTTAATATTTGTCCGCATTTTTTAACAAAGTCTTTTAGATAATCTATAAAGTAATCAAAATCGTAGTCTAGTATATATCCACTTATATTAAAACTTAGAAAACCGTAGAAACCAAAATCATCATTTTCTGTATTTTCGTTTCTTTCTATATATTCACAATTAAAATTAAGGCCTATATCTTGTGGTGTTGGCTCACTTAAGTAGTCTACATTTGTATTTTTCATATTGTTAATTATGTAATCTTTTATGCTGTCTATGTCGTTTAAGTCAAATTCAAACTCTATCTCGCTCATATCCCAATCTTCCATAAATATTCTTTTTGATATAAGATCTTTATACTCAAATTTAGTAGATATACTTTCAGATTTTAGTATTGCATCGTAAAGTAAATTTATTTTTTTATTTAAATTATCACCTATATTATTAAATTTATTGTGAAGATATTTATTTGTAATAGGTTCTTCATTAAATTCCATATCAAATATGAAATCATCTTCAAACTTTTCTATTAAGTCTTTTTCTATTAATTTTAATAAATTAAGTATATTTTCGTTTTTTTCATTTTTAAAATTTAAATAAAGACACAAATTTCTATTATCTATCTTTTGTTTATCGCTAAATATACTTGATTTTTTATATTCCATATTATTCTCCCCTTTAGACATTTATTTATTATAATTTTTAACGTATTTTTCAAATGCCTCTATATAACTTTTATTATTTCTTCTTTTTACAGCGTATTGATGAAGCTCTATTATTATTTTATCTTTTTCCCTTACAAAATGATATAAAATCCTAAGTTGAGTATTGTCAGCATATCTAAATTTATACGTGTAGAAGTTATTGTCAAATACATCGTACTTTATAGCTTCATTATTGAATATCCTTTCAAAAGGCTGTCCATTTTCTTCAAATTGAAGAATCAACTCACATAATTTATTTAAAGCTTTGTATATAGCTTCCTTTGTCTTCTCATTTTCTTTATTGAATTTTTTATTGTTTATACTTATACAAATTTTATCTTCCATACATATACCACCTGTTATATTAAAATTTCACTAATTTATATTATACTACTTTTTGCATATCATTACTTATTATACTACTTATAATTATATTTATATTTTTTTATTTTAAAATAGAGTTTTTTAATAACAAAATTTAATATATAGATTTATTTTCTTTTTATGGATTTTATGATAAAATAAGTAATATGTTTTATTATGCCTTAAAACTAAATATGATTTATGCGATTAAAATATATTACATAGGCTAAAATAATTAAAACTAAATATCTTTTGAAATTAGGAGGATCGATATGGGTTTAAAAGACAGATTTGCCGAATCATATGCTAAGTCAAAAACTATGAGTGGACCTGAAAAAAGGGCAAATGAAATCATGGGTAAATTATTAATGAAAAAAGCAATCATACCTATAGTAGCTATGATTATATTAATAATAGTTGGTGCTATGATGCATATCAATGGTTGGATAGTTCTTGCAATCAACTTAGGTATATGCGTTGCTACTTTCTTCTATATAAGAAAACAAGCTCAAGAGTTCCAAAACTTTACACCTTATGTAGGTAATCTAATTAGTTTAGAGCAAAAAGGTAAAAAAGAGTACGTTGCAATATTAAAACAAGGTAAAAAACCTATAAAATTAAAAATAACTCACGGTGCTGAAGATTTACAAAATATAAAGAAAAATCAATTAGTACAAATAAGTTACAATCAAAAATACCAAATTGCAATATTAGTTACTAGATAATAATTGTAATTTAAAAAAATAAGCAGCCAAATGACTGCTTATTTTTTTATCTAATATCCATCATCTCCTTCATATATATTTTTATTATATACAAACTCCTTATATATTTTAAGTGCATTAGCCAGTTGGTCTGGACATGAAGTTCCTCTCATTTTACAAGGTACTTGTTCAAGTGTATCTATAATATAATCTATATTTTGCCCCCTGACTAAATTTTTTATAGCTATTAATGCTCCTTCACATCCACCTTCAAATGCTACATCAAGCACCACATCATCCTCTATATCGAGTAATATCGATTTTGCACATACTCCATTTGTATAATATCTATACATTTTATTCCCTCCAATGCTCTTTAAATTAATATAAAAGTATTAATATTTTTGAAAGATTTTCATAATAAATATTTCTTTACTATGATTTAAATATAATATTTAGATTAAATTAGTATAATATCTTATACGCTATAAATTTATGATACAATACTATTATTAATGTTAATTTTTTTACATTAATAAATATAATTTCAAAACGTCATTTTTAATCCATAGTTTTTTAGTAAAATTTATTTTCAAACGACTAATATGAAAGTTTTTCCTTTCAATTTAAATGGCGTATATATTAACTATTATTGGTTAATATTTATCTATAGAAATAGATTAGGAGAGAGTTATGATATTAGAATTTTATTTTAGAATTTTAACAGTTTTGTTTTGGAGTACATTGCTGCTTAACTGGATTTTTATCCCTAATACAACTATCAATCACTACATATTTAATACTTACTTTGTATTATCAATTATATATATAGTTTTATCTATCTTAGATAAAATTAAGCGTAATTCTGATAAAAAAGAAAAAGTAAACTTTTTTTACAGATTTATTTCAATAATAACTTTTGTAATTTCAATGATGTACTTTTTACTATATTCAAATAGTATAAATCTACTACTAATCAAAACAATTATAAATTTTATGTATTTTTATATTTCTTGTAAAAAAGTCAATATGAAAGACGAAGAAGGTGTAGTTGGAATTATAGGTTCAATATTAATCTTTGCATTCGCTACATATTACTAATTAATCAACATATATTATTATGTTATTATGGAAAATGTTAGACATATTAATAATTTTTTGTTATCATGTATAATGTAGTTAATTTAACAAAAAATAAAATTAAATTAAATAAATAAAAAGGAGCAAACGACTTATGGAAAAGAAAATATTAGCTAAAGTTGGAGACAAAGAAATCTCTAACATCGATATCGACAATGCTATACAAGGTTTAGACCCTTATCAAGCACAACAATTCCAAACTGAAGAAGGAAGAAAATACGTTTTAGAAGACTTAGTAAATCAAGAACTTCTTTACATGTATGCTAAAGACAACAAAATAGATGAAGATGAAGCTTTCAAAAAAGAAATGGCTGAAATAGAAAAAAACGTATTAAAACAATATGTAATAAACCAAATATTAACTAGCGTAAAATTAACTGATGAAGAAAAACAAGCTTTCTATGAAGCTAACAAAACTAACTTCTCTAACCCAGAAACTGCTAATGCAAAACATATATTAGTAGATTCAGAAGAAAAAGCTAACGAAATATTAGCTCAAATAAAAGCTGGAGACGTTACTTTCGAAGATGCTGCTAGAGCTAATTCTACTTGCCCATCTAAAGATCAAGGTGGAGATTTAGGTACTTTTGGTAGAGGACAAATGGTTCCAGAATTCGAAGAAGCTACTTTCGCTATGAACGTAGGAGATGTAAGTGAACCTGTTAAAACTCAATTTGGTTACCACTTAATAAAATTAGAAGCTAAAAACGAACCTTCTATACCAGCTTATGAAGAAATAGCTGACAAAGTTGAAAAAACTTTAATGTTCCAAAAACAAGGTGAAGTTTACAAAAATAAATTAGATGAAGTAAAAGCTAAATTCGGTGATATAGTATCTTACATGTAATCTAAAAATTTACAAACTAAAAAGCTTGTCGTATATTTTTAGCGACAAGCTTTTTTGTTCTTATTTACATTAAATTATTATCAACTATAATTTTGAATATTTAAATAACTAACTATTTTAAATACTAAAGCACTAAAATTTAATTTTATGTAAATAATCTTCTACTTTTATATTTTTTAGTAATTATATTATATTCTACTTTAACTACACCATCAATTTTATATATTTCCTCAAAAACAAATTGTTGTAAGCTTTCAACATCTTTAACAAATGCATTAGCATATAATTCGTTTTTACCAGTCATTGCACAAACACTTTCTATTTTTGGGTGTTTTGCAAGCTCATTGGCAACATCATCTAATTTACTTGGTGCAGCTTCTACTTGTAGAAATACAGGAGTATTTAAACCAACTTTTTTAGAATCTAGTTGAACAGTAAATCTTTCAACTACACCTTCCTCAACCATTTTCATTACTCTTTCTCTTACTGCCATACGTGATAAGTGCACTTCTCTCGCAATTTCTGCATATGATATTCTGCTATCATTAGCCAGTAATTTTAGTATTTTTATATCTGTTTTGTCTAAATGAATACCTAATTTGTCAAAGTCTAAAGAATCTTCTCTCATAAATATACCTCCTTTTGGAAATTTTTAACACCCCTATAATTAGATTATAACAGTTAGTATATCTATCGGTATATAAAAACTTATTTTATATAAATTTTTTTTATTTTTTCATCTTTTCGTAACAATATTCCACAATAGTTCTTCTTTTAACCATTCCTATAAAAGTTTCTGTATCATCTATTACTGGAACAAAGTTTTGAGTAATAGCTTTTGATACTAATAACTCCATATTTGCACTTATAGGCACTGGAGTATTGTTCTTTCTTCTAGGCACATCTATAACAGGCATAACATCTATATCTTTTAAACTTATTTCTTTTTTTTCTATTAAATCTTTTAATGTCCAAAGTAAATCCCCTTCTGTTATTGTCCCCACATATTTCCCATCTTTTGTTAATATAGGGATAGATGAATATCTATGATGTTCCATTTTTTCTAGTGTCTGTCTAATCGTAAAGTCCTCTGTTATATATGCTACTTCACTTTTTGGTGTTAGAAAAAATAATATATTCATGTCTATATTACACCTCCATAATAATTTACAAAAAATCTATCTCATCTTATTTTAACATAGATATGTATGTATTTGCATATAAATTTATGCACAAAAAAAGCCACATAAGTGGCCTTTTTCTCACATATCACTAGCGTTACTAATATATATGAATTTTCATTATAATCCTAATTATAATCTTACTACGTTAGCAGCTTGAGGACCTTTAGCTCCTTCAACTACGTCGAATTCTACATTTTGTCCTTCTTCTAATGATTTGTATCCATCACATTGTATAGCTGAGAAATGTACGAAAACATCTCCTTCACCTTCTACAGATATGAATCCAAATCCTTTTTCGTTGTTAAACCATTTTACTACACCTGTTTTCATTAATAAATCCTCCTAAAAACACACTTAATTGGCTATCAAAATAGCCTTATACTTAATTTATCATATATAATTATATTTGTCAATTAAATTTAATTTTATACATTTTATAAATAAATTCTTATTTATTGTAAAATATTTATTCAAATCACATGCAAAATTCGAGTTTATAATTATCAAAATCTAATATTATTTTAATAATTAACTTTAATTAAATGAAATCCTATTTTTTTATCACTCCAACCTAAATCCCAAGGTACGAGCAATCTATCTGTATTATGACAAGTTACTAATGGGTATCCTCTAGAATCTAGTCCTGTTACTGTAGATACATGTGTTATTCTTCCGTTTTTTTCATATCCAACAATATCCCCAGGTCTCAATTTATAAGCTTCTTTGTATACTTCTTCATAACTACCTTTTGCTAAGTAATATCCTCTTCCGCTATATACTAGATAGTTTTTAAATCCTTGAGCATTTACCCACGCTTTTGTCGCTGCTCCATTTTCATAATTCCAAGTTGGATTTTTTGAAAAAGTTCCACTTTCATACATTATTTGTGATGCAAAGTTTGCACAATCTCCTCCATCAGAGTTAAAATCTTTGTAGTTTGGATTTATAAGATAGATTTTGTCATCTACATTTGTAGCTGCTCCACAGTATTTATGAGCATAGTCAACAGCCTTTTTTTGTCTATCGCTTAAGTCAAATTGAACTTGTCCTTGAGATAATATATAACTTTTTATTTCTTTTGAATTTATATGTTCTAAATTCAAAGAATCAGCAAATGGATCTGTATACCATTCTTTTGTTATTACATATCTGTCGTCTTCAACCCTAACATGTAAGTAATGTTGAGTCCCTATTTGAAACTCATTTTTTATATCTGGTTGATTTTCATAGTAGTATTTGTATTTTGTACAAACTGTACATATTATTCCGTATAGGTTTTTCTCTCTTTCTCTCATTTTATTTATTTTTACTTTTGCATCAATTTCATCAAATACTACTCCTTGTTTATCTGACCAGTTTTTTAGATACTGCATTTTTTTCATTTCATGTTCATATGCCCATAATCCAAATTTTATGTCTGTATCATATATTTTTTTTAGTATTTCTTCATTATGATCCATAATCGCTTTATTTCTATAATCAAATAAATTTTTCAAATAAACTTCATATTGTTTACTGATATCTTGTTCTTCATTCATACTTTTATTTTTCTTATACCCATCTTCTGCATCTATATTTTGATTATTTATTTTGTCTTGTCTTGTATTTGAATTCTTTTCATCTTGTTTTGTTTTTTCGTTATTTGTTTTGTCATTTGCCTTATTTTTCGTACCTGTATTTTTTTGTTTATTTTGATTATCAGCTTCTAATTCATTTTGATATATATTCTTATTTTGTGCATATATATAATTATTATCTATAGAATTCATTCCTACTGTAAATAAAGTTATTACAAGAAAAATCCTATAGATTTTCTTATATTCTATCAAAATACTTCACCTCCATTTTATTTTGTTATTTATTATAATTTTTATTAGTATATCCAAAATATTAAACAAATAATTATTTCAAATAATTTACATATTTTTCAATTGTAATTTCTGTTTTTGAACAAAGTTTATAATTGTATTACTACAAATTTAATTTTATAAATTTAAAAAATAAGTATTTTCATAAAATACAATTTAATAGTAAAATATACTTATGCAATTTTTAACTAACGGAGGAAAACATATGCTAAAAAAAGTAGCTGCAATAAATGATATGTCTGGGATTGGAAAGTGTTCTCTTACTGTTGCTATTCCAATATTATCAGCATTAAAAACACAATGCTGTCCTTATCCAACAGCAATACTATCTAGTCAAACTGGATATCCTAAATTTACATATTTAGATTTTACATCTTATATGCAAGAATACAACAGAGCTTGGAAAGAATTAGATGTAAGTTTTGATACTATATACAGTGGTTTTTTAGGTTCTATAGATCAAATAGACATCGTTCGTGATTTTATAAAGAGCAATAATAATGCCTATGTAATTGTCGACCCTGTTATGGGCGATGGTGGGGATTATTATCAAACTTTTAATGATGAAATTTGCAATAAAATAAAAGATTTAGTTAAAATTTCTGATTTAGTAACTCCTAACTTAACAGAAGCTTGTCTTTTGACAAATAATAAATACCATACTAATTACACATTAGAAGAGACTTTAGATTTAGCAAAGGAAATCTCTGCTTTAGGACCTAAAAAGGTTATAATAACTGGAATTTTAATAGATGGTAATATAATAAATTTAGGTTATGATAAAGAAAACGATGAGTATTTATCTTATTCCTTAAAGTACAACAATAAATCATATAGCGGTACAGGCGATATTTTTACGTCTATAATTTCAGGTCTTATAACTAATGGGCACGATTTTAAAGATTCAATAAAAATAGCTTCTGATTTTATATTTAAATGTATAGAATACACTAGCAAGTATGATATCGATCCTAATGATGGTGTATTTTTCGAAGTCTTTTTAAATGATTTAACTTCTCTAAACAATTAAATATTAAGTTCTACATCCTCTTTTGTTTTTATATAAATATATTATAGATTTTTAGTTTGATAAAGATATAAGTCTATAATATATTATTACAATTTGCCTTTTTTTAATCATAATATATATACAAGGGAGGATTTTTTTATGAATATAAATCAAAAAGCCCAAGAATTGGCTAAACTTATAAAAACAACTGATGAATTCCAAACTATGAATAAATATAAAAGAGAAATCGAAAAAAATAAAAATATAAAAAGACAGCTAGATAATTACTTAAGTAAAAAAGACAAAATATACACTAGATATAAAATAGATGAAGCAAATAAAAGAGTGTCTCAATTAGACAAAGAATATTCAAAAGTATTTCAAAATCCATTAGTTGAAAATTACTTTAAAAGTACACAAAACTTCAACTTGCTTATGCAAAGTGTATATAAATCAATCGAACAAGAACTATTGAGATAACACTTATTATACATTTCAAATGATTATTTTTTTCTAATATAGCGCATATTTGTTTTAATATAGCAAAATTTTTTGTTAAAAAAAGTAAATATTTTTGTCTATTTACATTGATTTTCTTTAATTTAAGTCTTATTATTAATAATATATATAAATTTTCTGAAAAAACTTTTTAAATTAGTTTTTTCAGAAAATTTCAAAATAAAAAAATCTTTGCATTATATAAAATTTTATAATGTAAATAAATTATATATTGAAATTATATATCATTTTTAAATCAGGGGGGATTAACATGAGTTCATTATCAACAAATAAAGAAAGATTATCTACAAGTAAAGAAATATGTGCTAGAGAGTCAGAAGTTTTAGCAAAAACTCAAAAACTGCCATACTGCCCAATAGCATTTAAATCTGGTAAAGGAGCTCTTCTTTACGATTATGAAGGAAAGGAATATATAGACTTATTAGCAAGTGCATCTTCAGCTAATATAGGACATGGTAATGAAGAAGTTGCAGATGCTGTTAGAGAACAAATGGCTAAATTAGCTCAATTTTCAATAGTTTACTTCTCTTGTAAAGAACCTGTTGAATATGCTGAGAAATTAATAGAACTATATCCAGGGGACAACAATAAAAAAGTTCTATTCTCAACTACTGGTTCTGAATCTATAGATGCTGCTATCAAATTGGTTAAAGGTTATACTGGAAGAAATAAAATAATATCTTTCAATGGAGCTTATCATGGTAGTACTTTCGGTGCTATATCTATATCTGCAATAAGCTTAAATATGAGAAGAAAAATGGGGGCTATGATCCCAGATGTTCATCACTTTAATTATCCAGTTTGTATTAAATGTCCGTATGGAAAATGTGAAGAATCATGTAACTTAGAATGTTTAAAAGAAATAGAAACTGCATTTAGTTTATATTTACCACCAGAAGAAGTTGCTGCTATATTCTTTGAACCTATAGCAGGCGATGCTGGTATAATAGTGCCTCCAAAAAAATATGTACAAGCTTTGCATGAACTATGTAAGAAGCATGGTATATTATTCGTAGTTGATGAAATACAACAAGCTTGGGGCAGAAGTGGTAAATTCTTTGCTATAGAAAACTTCGATGTTGAACCTGATTTAATAGTAATGGGTAAATCTTCAGGTGGAGGACTTCCAATGGGTATTGTAATGGGTAAATCTGAAATAATGGACAGCTTAGATGCTCCAGCCCACTTATTTACAATGTCTGGTAACTCAACAGTTTGTGCTGCAGCTTTAAAAATGTTAGAAATATTTGAAAGAGAAGATTTAGTAGAACAATCAAGAGTAAAAGGTGAATACTTTAAAAATAAATTCTTAGAACTTCAAAAGAAATATCCTGAAATAATAAAAGACGTTCGTGGACTTGGGTTATCAATAGGTGTAGATTTATGTGATAAAAATACTACTACTAAAATAATCTATGAATGTCAACTAAATGGTTTAGTTTTAATATCTCTTGGAGAATCTACTTTAAGAGTACAACCACCACTTGTTATAACTTATGAACAAATGGATAAATCAATAGAAATAATAGAACAATCTATAAAAGATTTAATAGATGGTAAAATATCAGATGAAGCTTTATCTGTAATAAATGGATGGTAAAAATTCTAGCAAACAATTTAATAAGTAATATAGCTTAGGCCTAATAATTTTATTAGGCCTAATTTAAAATAAGGGGTGAAATTTATGGAATATAAAATAAAAAAGTCAATTGCATCAAATATAAAAGAATCTTATTCAATTGAAGGTGAAGATGCTTTTCAAAATATAGATATCGACTGTGCTGAAGGTATAAATACAGTTTCTTTTTCTGATTATGCAATAGAAGCATTTAATTCAATCGATTATACTATAATGAAAGACTACCCTCATTCACTTACTGTAAAGAAATCTATAATTGATTTTTGGAAGAAATACACAGATACTGAAATAAACTATGATAATATCGTTTTATGTGATGGCTCTATAGGTGCATTATTTTTAATAAACAAATTATTTATCGAAAATAATGATAAAGTTTTAGGTTTAGCGCCTCAATTTCCAGAGTACAAAATGGATGTCACTATGTCTGGTGGTATTTTCGAATCTTATAAATTAAAACCTAAAAATAATTATAAATTTATAGCTTCTGAATTTATAGATTTAATAAATGATGATTTAAAACTTATATATTTAGATAATCCCAATAATCCTACTGGACAAATAATCCCTCTAGAAGCAATTGAAAAAGTCTTAAAAGTAGCCTTAGATAAAAACATTGTTGTCATAGTGGATGAGGCTTATGGTGACTATATGAATGAAAATAACTCTGCTGTAAATTTAATTCCAAAATATGAAAATTTAATAGTTACAAAAACATTCTCTAAAGCTTATGGTCTTGCTGGTCTTCGTGGCGGATATATAATCCAAAACGAAGATTTAACTAAAGCAATGAAAAATATAAATACACCTTATGAAATGTCTTCTATAACGAGAGCTATCGCCTCTAAAGTTGTAAGTGATCATGATTTTTTAGAAAAAATGAGAAAAACGAATTCAGAAATGAAATCTCAACTTATAAAGGAGTATAAAAACTTAAATATATGCGACAACGGCACCACTGTATCTATAATGATGGTAACTCATAAAAATAAAGATATTGACTTAGAAAAAGAATTTGCAAAATTAAAAATAGGTGTTATCTCTTGTGCTTCTTTCGAATCAGTAGATAAAAACTCTGTACGATTTAGATTACCATCACCAAAGTATTTATCTAGAATAATAGAAGCATTTAATATTATAGATAATTTAAAATAAATATTATTTTGGGTGTAAATTTAAAAAGACGACTTTTAATTTCAAAGTCGCCTTTCTTATCTAATTTTGATTTTTTAAAAACTCTACAGGGTCTTTTCTTGCTGCTATCTTAGCAGGTATAAATCCCCCTATAAATGTTAGTATTACACTTATTGCGATTACAACAATTGCATTTTCTACTTTTAAAATAGCTACATTAGATAAATCCGTTATTTTTTCTAATCCATAATTCATAGGAACTATAAATGTATATGCCAAAAATACGCCTAAAATTCCTGCTAAAAATCCGATTATTATATTTTCCGTATTAAATAATCTAACTATATCCCTTTTCTTTCCACCTAAAACTCTAAGTATGCAAACTTCAGTTTTTCTTTCTAATACTGAGGCGTAAGTCAATATAAATATCGTTATTAAAGATATAAAAAATATCAACGTTGCAAATACTACTAAAACTATAGTTATTCCCTTCATAATATTAGTCGATAATTTATTAATTGTAGTAGATGTATCTTTATATAATATTTTTTCATCTTCATTTTTATCTTTGTTGTAGTTGTCTAAATACTCTATTATATCGCTTTTACTTTCAAAATCTTTAGGATAAATAGTTATAGACGATGGCAATAAAGATGCACCAAGTGAACTTAACATTTGATTTTTTGTTGTTGATTGATTTACATTATTTAATATATTTATTCCTGAAATCTCAAATATTTCGTCTTCTTTATTTTTACTATTTTTTAAAGTTTGTCCTGTTATGACATTATAATTTGAGTCTTGTTGTGATTTTACTATATCTGATTTTTTGCAATCATCAATATAATAATTACATAATTCATTGCTATATGAAATACCTTCTGGCAAATTAGATAAACTACTATCTTCTTTTGCTCTAAGTATTGCAGTTATACTTATTGTTATAGTATTTTTTGAATTATAAAGTTTTTTTAAATTCTTCTCACTGCTATCTACATAAAAATGTCCATTTTGTTTTTTATAAAATTCATCATTTAAAATAATTTTGTACTCTTTTCCGATTAAATCATCAAATTTTATTTCTTTATTCTTTTTAACATCAATTCCAAGTGCATTTAAAATATTTGTATCTAATCTATTTTTTTCATCAACAATTAAAACAACCTCGTTTTTATTTGTAGGATAATATCCATATAATAATTCATAATTTTTTTCTAAATAAGTCTCTTTTTGTGAATCTTTAGGATATGATGATAAATTAATAGTTGATGTATCTAATATTGAAACTTTTCCATCTTCATCTTCTCTAAGTATATTCATATTAATTTGACTTTCATAAGATATCTCTGATACCAAATCTTTATCCATTTGCTTTATATAATCTATATAATCTTTATTTACTTGGTTTATATGTTCCGTACTATTTTGACTTGAATTATATGAATAAATAATATCATTTTTAGTATTTAATTTTGAGTTTTTCAGATCATTTTGAGTTTGTTTTGAATTTTGTGATGTATTGTGAATGCTGTAATTAGTATATACTTTATTTATAACTATGGGATAGTTTGCCAAAGTATCATTTTCATAACCACTTATTTGCTTATTAAAACCTTGAAGTAAAGCTATTATAAGTGCTATTCCCATAATTCCAATACTAGATATTAACACATAAAAAAACATTCGGAGTTTTTTATTAGATATATCCCTTATAGCTAATTTAATAGCCATATAAATTTTCATATGTGTTCTTTTTAGACTTATTTCCTTTTGGTGTAAATCTTCTTTTAATGGATTTGTATCCTCTATTACTTCTCCATCTCTAAAAGTAATCATTCTAGTAGCATATCTTTTTGCAATACCTGGATTTTGAGTTATTAAAATCACTAGTTTATCTTTAAATATTTCTTTTATCAAATCCATTATTTCTATAGTAGATTTACTATCTAAATTTCCTGTAGGCTCATCTGCAAGTATAATCTTTGGATTGTTTACAAGAGCTCTTGCAATTGCTACTCTTTGCATTTCATCTTTAGTCAAATATTGAGATGTCTTTCTCATATAGTCTTTTATACCTACTCTATTTAACGCTTCTATTGCTTTTTCTTGTTTTTCTTTTTTAGACAATCCATTGAATGATACAGCAATTGTAACATTTTCTAATATACTTAAATGAGGTATTAAATTGTAATTTTTGAAAATAAAACCGATATTATTATTTCTATAAAAATCCCAATTAGAATCAGTAAATTCTTTTGTAGATTTTCCATTTATAATTAAATCTCCTTTATCACAACGCTCTAATCCCCCTATTATATTTAAAAACGTTGTTTTTCCTGAGCCACTGGGACCTAATACTGTTACAAACTCGCTTTCTCTAAACTTTAAGTTTATTCCATCTAAAGCAATTTGCCTGCTTCCACCTGTTATGTAACTTTTATAAATATTTTTTAGTTGTAACATAATGCCTCCTAAATTCTATACCTCAACAATTTTAGACATAATAATATTATTTTAATATATTTTATAGTTATTATAAAGTACATATATTAATAAAATGTGAATTCCTAATATTTACTCTAAATTTTACATTAAGTTCATATTTTTTATTTATAATTTTATAGTATAATTTACTTGATATTAATTTATACTTAATATAAAAAAATTTGAGGTGCTTTAAATGTTTAATATATTAGTAATAGAAGACAATAAAAATATGAGAAAACTTATTTGTGCTACTCTAAAACAAAATGGATATTCTACCTTTGAAGCTGAAGATGGCGAAGTCGGTCTTGATGTTTTAGATACTACACATATAGATTTAATAATATGCGATATAATGATGCCTAATATGGATGGCTATGAATTTACAGAGACATTAAGAGATGGTCACTGTGAAACTCCTATAATAATAGTAACTGCAAAAGAACAACTTGAAGATAAGAAAAAAGGATTTTCAATAGGTGCAGATGATTATATGGTAAAACCTATCGATTTTGAAGAATTAATTCTAAGGATAGGAGCAATTCTTAGACGTTCAAAAATAGTAAATGATCATAAAATAACTATAGGAAATACAATTTTAGATTATAATTCACTATCTGTAACTTCTAATGGTGAATGTAATACTCTACCAAAAAAAGAATTTTACCTTTTATTTAAATTAGTATCATCACCTGATACTATATTTACACGTAGACAATTATTAGATGAAATTTGGGGAATGGAAAGCATGGCAGATGAAAGAACTGTAGATGTACATATAAAAAGAATTAGAGAACGATATAGAGATTCTAATGATTTTGAAATTGTAACAGTAAGAGGTCTTGGATATAAAGCGGTGATTAAATCATGATAAGGAATTTACAGACCAGATTTATACTATTTATCATTTTAATTGCAACATTTTCTGGCTGTTTTTCACTTGTATTGTCTTATTTGTTTTATGGCAATAGTATAGAAAATACAATGAAGCAAAACCAAACTAAAATAGCTCAAAATATTTTATTATTACATAATGAAACTGATTTTCCTCTAGAGAAAATCATCTCTATTGATTTCACTAACGAGTACGAGTTAACTGTACTAGATGATATATCTAATTACAAAACTTCAGATAAAACTCAAAATAGCAATATTATTTACTGTGAAAACTCATTATTTCATGAGGTTACTACTATTGTAAAAGTCGAAAACAAATACGTAGTAATTTCAAATAAACCAAAGAATAATTTATTTTTTTACATTATGATAAACAGCTTGACGGCTATTTCTTCTACATTACTTTTCATATCAATTATTATAACTATGTTTAGTAAGAAGTTTTTAATGCCTATTAGAAGTTTAAATTATGCTACGGGAGAAGTTTCAAAAGGTAACTTTAAAATACAACTTCCTATACCAAATGACTTTGAACTAGGCTCACTGACAGCTAAATTTAACGTTATGGTAAGGGAACTAAATAGTATAGAAACACTTAGAAATGATTTTATAAGCAATGTATCCCATGAAATAAAAACACCTATTGCAACTATACAAGGTTTTTCTAATTTATTAAAAGACGATACTCTTTCAAAAGAGGAAAAAGATGAATATTTAGATATCATAATAAGTGAAACATCTAGAATATCTAATTTAACTAGTAATATTCTAAAACTTACAAAGCTTGAAACACAAGGTATTATAACAGATAAAACATCATTTTATTTAGATGAACAGCTTAGACATTCTGTCTTAATCTTGCAAAGAGATTTAGCACAGAAAAACTTGGATATAGATATTGATTTAGACGAAGTACAAATTTATAGTAATGAAGAATTACTTCAACAAGTTTGGATTAACCTTCTTTCAAATGCTATAAAATTTACAAACGATGGCGGCAAAATTTCCATACAACTTATGGATACAGAAGATACCGCTACTGTAAAAATCACTGATAACGGTATTGGCATGAAAGCTGAAAGTTTAAATCATATTTTCGATAAATTCTATCAAGAAGACAAATCACATTCAAGCAATGGAAATGGTTTGGGTCTTCCTCTTGTAAAACGTATCGTAGACTTATGCGATGGTACAATACGAGTAAAAAGTTTATTAGGTGAGGGTTCTTCCTTCACTGTTGAATTGCCTAAAAATAATATAAAAATAGAAGGTTGATAAAACCTTTAAGTAAATTTTTAAATAATTTAAGGGGGATATTATCCCCCTTTTTTCTTATGATATAAATATTTATTTCTAATATCCTTTAAAAACATATATTTCTAAAAGGCTATCTAATTTTATTTATCAAATCTTAAAATTTTTTTCTTTAATTAGTCGTTCATTGATTGTATCATTTTTTGAATATACATATAGTAGTTATTCCACATATCATTCATACTATCTCCATCATCAAATGGCATTATATAAGGAGTTTCCATAGTCATATATTGATTTGACATATTACCCATATATTGCATAGGAGTCATATCATACATTGGATTTACATAGCTATATTCATATTCTGTTTCACACATACAACCACAATTATTACTTTGTGTTGTGTTTTGTTGTTGTTCTGGAACCACTTGAATAATTTCTTCTTCACAACTTTGGCATCCGTAAGTTTCTGCTTTAGAAGTACATCCACAGTTGTTTACTGGTTTTTTATCATATATATTGCATCCACATGATTTTTTAGTTTGTTCTGGTTGAACACAACTAGTCATACAGTTGTTTAATTTAGAGTTACATTTATTTATAAGATCTTCACATTTTTTAGATTTAGATCCCATTTCTTTTATTTTTTCTTCAGCATCTTTATAACACTCTAAAGTTTTTTGCTCATATTTTAGAGTTTGGTTATATAAATATTTTGCTTGTGCATTATAATTTTCAGCTTTTTCATAAGCACATTTTGCATTTTGGCAATTTTCTGCGGCTTCTTGTTCTAATTCTTTAGCTTCTTTATATAAACATTTAGCTTTGCAACATAATTCTTCTGCTTTATTCATTAATTCTTGAGCTGAACAAGTTGCATTTTTAGAACCTTTATCTGCTTCTTTTGCATTTTGCATTAAATTACATGATTTTTGTGATAAACATTTTGCATTTTGTTCTAATTCTTTAGCTTCTTTAAGTGCACATTTAGCTTTTTCTTCGTATTTCATAGCTTTATTGAATAATTCTTCTGCTCTTTGAGCTAAATCAGCACATTTATCTTCACATGTTATTTCACAGTCTTCACATGGACAAGTATATTCTTTTATTTTTGGTTTACATTTAGTTGGTTTACAGCTATCTATTGAATTTATATTAGTATTTGGAATACAACTTTTGGGGTTATATTCAGTTACTGGTTTAGTGCAACTGCATTTGTCTGTTGGCTTAGTATAGTTATATTTATCCATTGGTTTAGTACAACCACATTTGTCTGATGGTTTAACACAGCTACATTTATCTTGGTATACATCTTCTTTTTTTGTGCAATAATTCATATTTTTAGTATTACATGAATTGTTTTGAGTATTGCAGCCACAAGATTTTTTCTTCTTTCTCATGATAAGTCATTCCCCTTTTTGATAAAAAATTTACCAAAGTCCTAATTTAATTATTTTTAAATTATAAAGACTTTAAAAACATATATATATTTGTTTATTATAATTATATGTAAACTTGAAAAACTGGTTACAATGGAGAATAAAAGTATTTTTTAAAAACTCTATGCTGAAAATCCCAGATAAAAATAATAAATTAAAAATATAATTAAACTCATAATTAATATTTTTTCTATATATACTACTAAAATATCTTTATACGTTATAAATCGCATATTTAGTCTTATAAAAACTATATTTGTTGTAAAAGATATACCTTGACAAATAATTATTATTGCAATTATCAATCTAGACACAAAAGTAATTGCATTATTTAATGCTTCTATTGAATAAATTTGATTGAAAAATCCTAACGTAATTGACTTTGAAATATAATCATAATATGGCATTTTTAACTTTTCAAAAAACATACTATATAAGTTCGATAAGGTATTTATAATATTATCGTTTCTTATCAATATATCTGTAAACAAAAATGAAATAAGTAAAATAGGAATTATATTAGAAGCTATATTTATGACCTCGTTAAAATAATTTAAAATATTTTTAAAAATATTTTTTCCCTCTTTATTTTGTAAATACAATGAAATAGCCATTTTAAATTTATTTTTTCTACAACTTTTTTCTTTATATTTATTTTTTACAAAGAAAGTTTTTTGTTTATTTTTTATAGGATAAATTCTGCATATAATTATATTTGTAATTGCGAATATAAATAAATAACATATTACTAAAGTTATAAAATTTATTTTTAATTGAGTTGATATATATATGACTAGTGAAAAATTTAAAACTGGGTAGTTTAATACTGCATTTATACATTCATTCTTTCTAAGTTTGCCTTCTTTGTACAATTTATAAACTACATAAAAACCTAAAAAGCTATCTACAAAGAAAAATATTAAAAATATAAGGATGTTTTTTCCACTTACTCTAAAAAATCTTTTTGTAAATCTGCTAAAAAAACAATCAAATAAATATAAAAGTCCATAATCGAGTAAAAAAGGTAAAAATAAAGAACTTATTGGAAGTAATATAGTAATCTTAAATATACTCTCTTTCATTATTTGAACTAAATCCTCATCTTTAAAAAATATAAATTCATGTTTTGTTATTAAAATAATTAAAATTAAGAGAGATACTAATTTCAGTGTGATATCAATCTTATCAATTAAATCTTTTTCATTCTTCCCTATTTGTTTTATAGATAAAAGTGCAATAAATACTACTACACATATATATACAAATTGTTCATATTTTAAATAAACTAAATCTGTTATAAAAAATATAGGAAATATTAATTGCTTATTTATAATTACAGGGAAAAAAAATATACATATTCCTAGAGCGGAAAAACTTATTATTTTTATAAAATCCTTGAAATCTATTTCACTTATTTTTGTACTTTTGCTAGGCTTTATATCATCCATAAAATCACCTCTATATTTAATTGGCGTTTTTTCTATTTATTCCTTTTATTAAAATTTATAAATTATTTTTTTTGTAAACCAATTTTAAATTTAAGTAGATATTTTTTATAGAATTTGATTTAAATTTAATATAACTGTATAATACTATAAATAGTATTATTTTTAATTGGAGGTGATATTTTGAGTAATATTAATAAGACTATATTAATATTAACTGCTCAATTTGGTGCTGGCCATGTAAGTGCAGCAAACGCTATAAAAGAATATATTCTAGAAAAAAATCCAAACTATAATGTAGTAATTCAAAATTTTATAGACGCCAGTATACCACGCATAAATAACCCAATGGTTAAAATGTATGAAAGAAATACTAAATATGTGCCAGAACTTTATAATTATTATTATTACGCTAAGAAAAATTTTAACTCTAAGTTTGATATAACTTATAAAATATATACTCCTAAATTAACTGAATATATTTTAGAAATCAAACCTGATTTAATAATCTCTACATTTCCATCAGCTGCTGGATGTGTTCATGATTTTAATTCAAAAAAAGAAAATACACCTATTCCATGTATAACTGTTATAACAGATGTTGTAGACAGTTTAGAGTGGATATTCCCAAATACAGATATGTATTTTGTTCCTACATATGAAATTAAGCATAGATATGTTCAAAAAGGGCTAAATCCAGATATATTTAGAGTTACTGGTGTCCCAACAGATAAAAGATTTAATATTAAAGATAAGGTTTATTTCAAAGATGAAAAATATAATGTGCTTCTTATGGGTGGTGGAAGAGGCCTATTTGACTTTAGCGAAGACTTTGTAAGATGGTTAGATGATTTTAATGAAGATTTTAAAGATAAGCTTCATATAACTATTGTAACTGGTAAAAATGAAAAACTTTTTAATAATTTAACAGTAAAAAAACCGCTAAAAAATATAGAAGTCTTAGGATTTGTTACTAATATGCCTGACTTACTTAGGGATAATGACTTATTAGTTACCAAACCGGGTGGTGCAACTTTATTTGAAGCTATAAATGCACAAATACCTATTATAATAAAAACACCGAAAGTCGGTCAAGAAATTGAAAATTCAAAATTTATAATAGATAAAGGAATTGGAATCGTATACAATAATGAATCCGAATTACAAGAAATTTTTGATCTTATGGTAAATGGAGACTTAGAACATAGAATTAACTTTATGTTAGAAAATTTAGTCCATGTCAAAAAAAATATAAATCCAGAAAAAATAGGAGATTATGTGATGGAACTCCTTTAAAAATTAAGACATAAAATAAAGAGATTGGAGCTCAATCTCTTTATTTTATACTATCTATATTGCTCTAAGTTAATAACCTTTCCTAAATCAACCTTCTCTTTTATAAGTTTTTTATTTTTATATTTTATATACTTAACCTTACTTCTTATTAAACTTAATTGATACATTTCTACTAATGTAAATATTATTATTACTAGAATTTCATAACTTATCATATAGCTTAAATTTGTGATATTCTTAATATTTATATAGTAAATACCTATTAAATCACAACATAAAAGTTCTAGTATTATTATTGTAGATAATTTTTTCAAATTTAAATCAACTTTACTCTTTTTACTTACTTTATAAACTCCCATTTTGCTTTCTCCCAACATCATAAGTATATCTTGGAAAGCAATCTTGCATATACTAAAATCCATAGCTTCCAATAATAAAATCGCTATAGATATAAATATAACAAAACCTAAGTTAAATTGAATTAATATATCACCTTTTATATTATTTGTCATTATATAGTATGTATTAAACAATATAAGAAATGTTAAAAAAGTATAATTAATCCTGTCTTCCCTTCTCTTTGTATAAAAAGTATATAAAAATCCAACTCCTAAAATCATCCAAGGGATACCTCGATATTGATTATAAAAACCACCGATAGCTATCACCGGTAAAATACAGTAAATTAAACCTTCTTGAACTAATCTGCGTTTCATAAAATCGACTCCCCTCTTTACTCTTAAAATTATCAAATATCAACTAAAAATATCTCTATATTCTATAAATATGATAAAAAATATATTTTATTAATGATAAAAAAATCTTTATTAGCATATTAACTTATGTTTATTATTCTATATTTAAAATATAAATCCCTTCAAATTTTATTTAATTTTTGTATTTATTTAAAATTTCATATAATTCAAAATTTTTATCTACTCTTATTTTCAAATTTTAAATATACTTTTTTGAATACTTTTTAAATATATAATTAATAGGAAAGTTTTAAGGAGGTTTATCATGATTAAAACCTTAGGTATTATAAGTGGGGGCATATGTATTATAATATTATTTTTAAATTTTTTATTATACTTTCTACAAGATATTTACTTTAAAACAAACAATAAGAATATTAAAAAGTCGATAAATTCGGCTTTACCTATTTTATCAAAATATAATAAATGCTCTATTTTTATTTGTTTTATATTCTTTTTAATCCACATATCTTGTTTTTTCAATAGCATAAAGCATTTTAATTTAAATGCCTTAATATTATTTTTTTTAATTCTTATAATCACATTTGATTTTGATATATTTTTTAAATCTGAAAAATATCTACTCAAAAAAATTGCATCCTATTTAATAATATTTTTTCTAATTTTTCATATTATTTTATAAACAATTAAGTAAACTTTTTTATTTATAATATATAATTTCCCATAAAAAAACCGTTACATAGGCTTAATATTAGCTTATGTAACAGTTTTTAATTAATATAGATTTATTTTAAAATTATTTTTAATAAATATTCTTTTTATAATCAGAATATAATTGTCTTATTTCTTTCATATATTTACTAAGTTCTAATTGTAAACTAGAAACTTTTTCATAGTCTTTTGCATCTATGGCTTCGTTTATTCTTGTGAATAATGATTTTCTAGTTAAAGTATCTTTCATTATATTGAATTTTATATCTGAAATTTTATTCCAGTTAACTTCATCTAATGCATCCATATTTTCTTTGTTATGTAGTTTTACATATCCTCTTAATACTTCTATATCGTCATGGATTATTCTATGTCTTAATTCTTTTTTCCATTTATCTAGTGAACCATATTTAAATGACTCGATTATACTATCAGTAAATACATTTCCATCTTTTAAGCATTCTAACTTTTCTTTATATTTTTCAAGATTTAACATATTTTCGTATACTGTAGCTGGGGGCATTCCAAATCTTTCATTTCTTTCTTCATCATTGTAATATTCAAATACATTATTTTCATCTCTATAACGTCTGTCTTTTTCTAGATATAATCCTTCTTCCCCAATATCTTTAGATAATTCCTTTTCTAGAGCTTTAGTATCTAATCCACTTTTTGCTGCAAATTTTATACCATCTAACATAGCTTGGTAACAAGCTGCCATAACTAAATATGTATTTGAAAGTGGATTTGGAGATCTAAGTTCAAATCTAAGTGATTTAGGTTTTTTAGCATCTCTTATAAGCCCTACAAGTACAGATCTATTTCTTGATGGAGTTTCATAAGTATGTCCTAATGAAGTAACTATACAAACTGGAGCTTCAAATCCTGGTACAAGTCTTTCAAATCCATCTATACTATTAGTTGTTATTGGATTTATAACTTCATAATTATGTAAAAGCCCCATTAAAGCTCCATAACCAGCTTCACTTAAGTAATCCTTAGTCATATCTTTTGGTGCAAATAAGTTTTTGAATGTACCATCTTTAAGTACTAAACTTACACCAAAGTGAGTATGTCCTCCACTACCTGCGACACCTTGTATTGGTTTTGCTTTAAAAGTAACTTCAAGCCCATTTATTGTGAATATATCCTCAACTACTTCTCTTACTGCCATTTCGTTGTCAGCTGCTTGAATTGGATTATCAAATTTCCAAGATATTTCAAGTTGCTCCATAGCATGTTTAGTTTTTCCATCTCTAGTTATAGAACTAGCTATTCCTCCGACTTCTTTATGTGCCATTTCTGGACATATTCCCATTTTTTCTAATTTTTCTAATGATTGCTCTAAACAAGTTCTTATTATTCCATGAGTTCTTTTCCAATATTGTTCTTTTAAACTTTGTGATACAGATAATTGTTCTAAATCTGCTTTATCTTCTGGAGTATTTACCCAAAATTCTAATTCAGTAGCAGAAGTTAAAACTATATCTTCTATATCATTTACACTATCAACACCTATGCTATTTATTATTTTAGGATATTCTTCAAATATTCCTATTAATGATTTTTTAAAGTTTGATTGAGCTTTTCTAAGTATTCCTCTAGATCCTACTCTTTTGTTGTCATGTATCAAAAGAGCTGGTATTTTAAGTGTTCCTACAGCAAGACCTGTTTCTGGATCTATATTTTCTAAATTATAATCTATATACCATTTACAATCTTGATCTGGCATTAAATCTACTTTTGCATTATTTAAAGTAGCTATATTATGAAGTTCAACACTTGAACCATCAGTTTGTATAGCTGATTTTAAAAAGTCATCTACATCATCTAATAATAAGCTTACTGGTATTTTTTCATCTGTTGCATTTCCACCAAGGTCTACACCCATAAGAGATACAAATTTTATGTTTTTGTTTTCTAATAGTATTTGTTTTAATTCTTTATTACTCACTTTTCTTTTGTCTATTACATGAATTTGTTCTTTCATAAAAAAATAATCCCCCTAAAATTTTAAATAAATCCGTATTTTCTTTATTTTTTTTTATATTTTATTCGTATTTATTGTTTTACTTATTATATAAAATTTCTCGAAATTGTGCAACAATTTTTATTTATTTTATAATTATTTTATAATGACTACAAAAATTAATTTTTCCATATATTAATAGTGATAGCATCTTTTTTATTAATTTAATGCTATAATTAAATTATATATAATATCGAATATGATAATATTTAATTTAATCAGAATCAATATTTTGAAATACAGACAGAAATATATTATACAACTATACACAAATTAGGAGAGAAATTACTATGAATTATATAATTTTTGATTTAGAATTCAACCAGGGATTTGATAGGCTTAATAATAAAACAGTTTCAAATGCAAAATGTCCCTTTGAAATCATACAAATTGGAGCTATAAAATTAGACTCTGAATTAAATATATTAGATACATTTTCAAGTTATATCAAATCTGAAATATATAAAGATATACATCCATTTGTAAAAAAAATGACTGGTATTACAAATAGTAATCTTAAAAATGCACCTTCTTTTAAAGAAGTTTATGAGGATTTCTTAAAATTTATAGGTATAAAAAATTCTATATTTGGAACTTGGGGAACAAATGACTTAAAAGAACTTCACAGAAATATACTCTTTTATAATTTATCCCTAGAAAACGTTCCTACTATGTATATAAATATCCAGCAACATGCTTCAAAATTTTTTAATAATCCTGTAGGTAAATGTATCGGTTTACAAAATGCTATTTCAATATTACAACTAGAACAAGATAAACAATATCACAATGCTTTAAATGATGCATATTATACAGCTTTGGTTTTTCAAAAGATAAACAATAAAAATATTAAAGCTGAAACATATACTTATAATCTTTCTAAAAAAGAAAAGCAAAAACAAAGACTAAAAATAGATTATGATAATTTATTTGCTGAATTTAAAACAATATTAAAAAGAGAACTTTCTAAAGAAGATAAAAAAATAATCAATATTGCTTATAATATGGGTAGAAAAAATAAATTCCTATCAAATAACAATAAAAAATAAAGAAGCTTAAGCTTCTTTATTTTTTATCTATAAATCTTTTACTACTAGTTCTATTGGACAATGATCTGAACCTAAAATTTGTGTATGTATGTCTGCACTTACTAAATTATTTTCTAAATCTTTTGATGCACAGAAATAATCTATTCTCCATCCAGCATTTTTCTCTCTAGCTTTAAATCTATATGACCACCATGAATATATTCCTTCTTTATCTGGATTAAAATGTCTATAAGTATCTATAAATCCACTTTCCAATAACTCTGTAAACTTCTCTCTCTCTTGATCTGTAAATCCTGCATTTTTTCTATTTGTCTTTGGATTTTTTAAATCTATTTCTTTATGAGCTACATTTAAATCTCCACAAACTATAACACCTTTTTTTGAATTTAACTTTAGTAGATATTTTCTAAAATCATCTTCCCACTTCATTCTATAATCTAATCTTTTTAATTCACTTTGAGAATTAGGTGTATATACTGTTACAAAATAAAAGTTATCAAATTCTAGAGTTATAACCCTGCCTTCTTTGTCATGTTCTTCTATTTGAATTCCATAATTTACAGAAATAGGTTCTTGTTTTGTAAAAATAGCTGTTCCTGAATATCCTTTCTTTTCTGCATAGTTCCAATATTGATGATATCCTGGTAAATCTAGTTCTATTTGCCCTTCTTGTAGCTTAGTTTCTTGTAAACAAAATATATCTGCATCAACCTCATTAAAGAAGTCTAAAAAGCCTTTTGTCACACATGCTCTTATTCCATTAACATTCCATGATATAAATTTCATTATATTCTCCTTTTCTGTTTAATTAATACATTTATTATTAAATATTTACTCTTTTTTATTATACCTATAATTAAGAGTTTTTAACTATATATTTTTATAATTAAAAATATATCTTACATTTATAAAAATTTTATTTGTGGATATATTTAAATTTTTATAGATATATTTATATAATATATAATATCAAAAAGTAAAAATAAATATAATTTATATATATTTTCAATTTTTTACACAAAATCCAAATAATTAGTACACTTTCCTATTTACATCTCTATTTAACAATTTATTAAAATTTCTTTTTATTTTTGTACTTGGTTAATTATTTATGTCGTATAATGCGATTTTTACTTTGTCTAAAATAATGATTTTTCTTCCAATTTATGCTAATATATTAATAGATTAAAATATATAAATCTAATTATATTTTTAAAATACAAGGGGGTATTCTTCAATGAAATTTTCTAAAAGATTAAAATCTATGCAAGCTTCTCCAATAAGAAAACTTGCACCATTTGCTGCTCAAGCAAAAGCTGACGGTGTTAAAGTTTATCATTTAAATATAGGGCAACCTGATATAAAAACTCCAGAATGTTTCTTTAATGCAGTTAAAAACTTTAATGAACCAGTTCTTGAATATGCTGGATCTCAAGGTATTCCTGAATTAATAGAAGCTTTACAAAAATACTATGAAACTTATGATATGCACTTTAGTAAAGATGATTTTATAGTAACTAATGGTGGTAGTGAAGGTTTATTATTCACATTTATGGCTATGTGTGACCCAGGGGATAATATATTAATACCAGAACCTTTCTATACTAACTATAATGGTTTTGGACAATCTATAAATATGGAAGTTAAACCTATAACTACTAAAGCAGAAAACGGTTTCCACCTTCCTCCAAAAGAAGAAATCGTAGCTCAAATAGATGATAAAACTAAAGCTATATTAGTATCTAACCCAGGTAACCCAACTGGTTGTGTTTATACTAAAGAAGAAGTTTATATGCTAGCTGAAATAGTTAAAGAACATGACTTATGGTTAGTTGCTGATGAAGTTTATAGAGAATTTATATATGAAGGACTTCAATACACTAGCTTCGGTAATGTAAAAGAAATCGAAGATAGATGTGTAATAATAGACTCAGTATCTAAGAGATATAGTGCTTGCGGTGCTAGAATAGGTTCTATAGCTTGTAAAAATGCTGAATTAATGGGTGAAATAATGAAATTGTGCCAAGGTAGACTTTGCATAGCTACATTAGAACAATTAGGTGCTGCTGCATTATTTAATGAAACACCTGCTTCTTACTTAAAAGCTGTAAATGAAGAATACTGTAAGAGAAGAGATACATTATATAATGAATTAATGAAAGTTGATGGCGTTATATGTGAAAAACCAATGGGTGCTTTCTATATAGTTGCTAAACTACCTGTTGATAATGCTGAAGATTTTGTAAAATGGATGTTACAAGAATTCCGTATGGATGGTGCTACAGTTATGGCTACTCCAGCTGAAGGATTCTATGCTACTCCAGGTCTTGGACGCGATGAAATAAGACTTGCTTACATATTAAAAGAAGAAGACTTAAAAGTTGCTGGTAAATTATTAGCAGAAGGATTAAAAGCATATAAAACTGCTATGGCTAATGCTTAATTAATTTAAAAATTGATTTTGAAAAGCTTTTTATAAAAAGGGGATACTCTTATATCCCCTTTTTTAATTAGCTTAATTCACTTTTATTTACTAAAGTTGCTAAAGTCTCTATAGCTTCTAAATATTTTTCTCTTTCATCAGTGTCTAGCTTGAAGAATTTTGCTTCTAAATCGTTGCTTAATTTTTCCGTAAAATCAGCAGCTATTTTTTTACCTTCTTCAGTTATAACTATCATATATTTTCTTCTGTCTTTAAGATTTTTTTCCCTGTAAACATATCCCTTTTTACTTAAATCATCGATCATGCTAGTTAAACTCCCTTTTTCTATATTTAACTTTGCACACAATTCTGTCATACTTATCTCACCGTAATTTTTCATAAATACTAAAGCTCTTAATTGAGTTTTGTTAACATCATATAATCCAGAATACTGTTTTAAATAGTTTAAATATAAACTAGAATAAATTTTAGGAAATGTGTTTGATAAAAAGCTTATCGTATCTGTCACTATACATTTCATTTGATCACCTCAGATTGTTGTTATTTTATTACACACTAAAAATTACATTAATTTAAATCTATAAAACATATGTAATGTAAATTTATGTGCTAAAAAATCTCCCTTTTTAATTCAATTAAAGATTTTCTACTGTCTTTGTATATTTTACACTAAACTTATTTTTAGTACAATATTTTTAGTCTATTTTTATTAATATTTTTAATTTTATTATATTTTTAAATTGAACATACATAAAACTCCTAGAAATATCAATTTTCTAGGAGTCTAAGTACAATATTTATCATTCAAATAAATTAAACTTTTAAATCTACATCTACATTTCCAAGATATTCTTTAAATGGTTCTATAGCTGGATCTAAATATTCTTCTACGAATTCTACTACTTGCTCTGGAGCTCTACCAACAAATTTCATAGGGTCTAATATATCTGATATTTCTTCTCTTTTTAACATATTGAATTTATCAGATTCTAATATTAAATCTATTAAGTTGTTGTTTAAACCTTCATGTTTAACTCTATAAGCTGCCTTCATAGATAATTCTCTTATTTCTTCATGTAATTCTTGTCTATCTCCACCTCTTTTTACAGCTTCCATTAATATATTTTCAGTTGCCATAAATGGTAGTTCTTCATTTATATGTTTATTTATCATACTTTCATAAACTACAAGGCCATCAGTTACATTTATACCTATTTCAAGTATAGCATCAGCTGCCATAAATGCTTGTGGTATTGAAAGTCTCTTGTTTGCAGAGTCATCTAAACTTCTTTCTAACCATTGAGTAGCTTCTACCATCGCTGGTGAAATAGATTCTGCTATTATAAATTTAGAAAGTGATGATATTCTTTCACTTCTCATAGGATTTCTCTTATATGCCATTGCAGATGAACCTATTTGTTTCTTTTCAAATGGTTCTTCTAATTCTTTAAGATGTTGAAGTAATCTTATATCATTAGTCATTTTATGCATACTTTGAGCTATTCCTGCTAATACGTTTAAAACTTGAGAATCTAATTTTCTAGTGTATGTTTGTCCACTTACAGCATAAGAAGATTCAAATCCCATTTTATTACATACTATTTTATCTAATTGTTTTATTTTAGCATTGTCACCTTCAAATAGAGCCACGAAACTAGCCTGAGTACCAGTTGTACCTTTAACCCCTCTAAGTTTCATATTTTCTAATCTGTAGTTTAAGTCTTCTAAATCTATTATTAAGTCTTGAGCCCATAAAGTTGCTCTTTTTCCAACTGTTGTAAGCTGAGCAGCTTGGAAATGAGTAAATCCTAAAGTAGCTATATCTTTATTTTTTAGAGCGAATTGTTTTAAATTATTTATTAAGTTTACTAATTTAATTCTTATTAATTTTAAAGCTTCGTTCATTTGTATTACATCTGTATTATCTCCAACGTAAGCTGAAGTAGCACCTAAATGTATTATTCCTTTTGCTTTTGGACATTGAAGACCATAAGCTTGAACGTGACTCATAACGTCGTGTCTTACTTCTCTTTCTATTCTTTTAGCATCATCGAAGTTTATATCATTTACGTGAGCTTTTAATTCTTCTATTTGTTCATCTGTTATATTTATTCCAAGTTCTTTTTCACCCTCTGCTAGAGCTATCCATAATTTTCTCCAAGTAGAGAATTTAAATTGTGGAGAGAATATATAACTCATATCTTTACTGCAGTATCTTTCAGTAAGAGGGTTTGAGTATGTACTATATTTATTATCCATATTTGCACACCGTCCTTAATCTATTTCTTTTCAACATCATAATTATATATAATTTAACGAACTATAACAATAGTTTTTTTTAATTTGTTCTAATTTATTGTAATATATCCTTTATACATAACTCATTTCTTAATTTATTATTAGCTTTTTTTTATTTATTATTATTTTTTATTTATATTCATATTATCTTTTTGCATCATATAATCTATACTTTCACTATCAACAAAATCTATTACATTTTTATATCTTATTGCGTAATATTTATCACTCCAGCCAAGTTGTTTTTGTATTTCTTCTTTATCTGCTCCAAGCAATAAACTTATAGCAGCATAAGAATGTCTTAAATCTTTTGCAGAATAATTTTCAAGCCCTGCTAAACTAAATGCTTTATGAACTATTACTCTGACATTTCTATCTGTTATAGAGTTGCTTTTTTGTGTTGTAAATATAAAATCATCAGTAGGTAATATTATTTCGCTTAATCCTGAATGATATCTATAGTCTTCAATAAGTTTAAAGCAGTATGGATGTAATTTTACTACTCTTTCTTTTTTACCTTTACCTAATCTAACATAATAGTTATCGTCTTCATCTACTATTAAATCCTTCCATTTAACATCTACAAGTTCATTTAACATACATCCTGTAGTTGTTAAAAATACCATTATAAGTCTATCTCTTGCATTTAATTTATAAAGAGAATCTATAAGCTGATTTATTTCTTGAATACTTAAAACATCATCTTTGCCCTTATCTCTACTTACGATAGGTTTTTCCACAAAGCTAAAAGGATTTATCTCTATATGTTTATTTCTTTGTAAAAATGAATAAAAACTATGTATATAGCTATATATTTTTTCGCTAGTAGATTTTGCATAAGTTTCTCTTATAGAACACATAAATTTTTGACAATCTTCTTTATTTACGTCTAATAAATCTTTTCCTTCTAAAAACTTTTTAAATTGTATTATCTTTAGTAAATAGTCTTTTTTAGTTTTCGGATTAAAACTAAGTGAAAACTCATCATATAGCCCTAACTCTTCATTTGTTAATATTTTTATTTCGTCCATATTCTTATCCTTCCCAGTATATAAATACTTTTAACAAGTATATATTTCTAAATTAATTTTTTGATTTCTTGTAAATTAAAAAATCACTTCATCATTTAAGATTAAAGCGATTTTTTATAATTGTTCTTGTTCTAGCTAGACTTTATTAAAATTTTTATTATTTCGCTTGAATCTTCATTAAATGTAGTTATTATTTTTAAATAACTTGTAGATGCATTTATAGCCAAATATATCTTGTTTAAATCTCCTACAAAATCATTTATTTGATAATCTTGTTTTGTATCCCCTATTGTTTGATTATATAGCATTTCTAATTCACAAAAAATTACTGCTTTATATTCTAAGTTTTTTATTCCATATATATTTGAAATCGTTATTCCAACCTTTTTAGTTATATTAGTTATTTCATCTTCTGCCACCATATAAGGTATTTTTGCCTCTTCTAGGGCCTTTCTTAAAATATATTGGAAATAAATTGTCTTTCCATTTTTTAATTTTTTCTTATTATAAGGATATACTATCGCTATATCTGAATAATCTAAACCTTTTTTGTTTCTTAAAAAATCAATTTCCCATAATATTGACTCTATTTGTTCTTCTAAATCTATAACTTTTATTATTTCAGGATCTTGTCCTTGATTATATATAGATTTAGTCGGCACATATATATCATTTTTTATCATAGGTCTTAAAGTTTTAATATAGTCATTTGAGTTTTGACAAAATCTATTTATAAATTCTATTAAATTCTTATCTTGTCTATAATTTATATCTAAATCAATTTTTTGATTTACTTTTATATCATCTCGACTTTTGAATATATTTAAATCATTCGTTATATTTAGAGCATTACAATAATATATATCCAATATATTTTTTGTCTTATACAAGAATTCTGAGATAAACTCAATTTCTTCTACTTTAAAAGATTCTGCCTCATCTATAAATATACCTTTAAACATATTCTTGTTTTTTATAACATTTCGGGCTTGTTTAATTAGATTATTTAAATATTTTTCATAATCTTGTTTAAACATTCTATAATCTGCTATTAAGTCAAACTTTTTAGCGAGTTTAAATAAAAATGAAGATAATGTATGAATTTCTAAATTATTATTATCTTTATATAAAATTTCCAATTCTTCTTTTAATTGATTACACAATTTCTTTGAAGATACAAATACTATAAATCTATGTTGAGGGTATACTCTCGCTAATTTAATAGCTCTAGATAGCATTATAGTTGTTTTCCCTGTTCCAGATCCACCTTCAAATAAATTGTTGCCGTAATTTATTGATAAAGAATACTTAAGCTCATTTTTATCTAGCATTGTTGCGCTATATTCATAATCATCATTTACAAAAGTAATCTTTTTAAAATCTCTATTTATATGCTTTTGATTATTTAGTACATAGTATTCTGGACATATATCTAGAAGATACATATTTAATTCTATTTCATTATTTTCTTCTTTTAGATAAATATCTAAATCCTTTTCTTTTTCGATAATTTGTTTTAATTTATTTTTATCGATTATATTATTATTTACAAATTCTTGAGATTCGTATTCATCATAAATTTCTACATAAGGCATTATATATACAAAATTATAATTAATATTACTGTGCTGCTGTGCCATTTTTAATCTAAGCATATTATATTCTTCATTCATAACTTCAATTAATTCTTCATCTAGTATTGAAAACAATTCTTCTGAAGTGTCCATAAATTTCACAAATAATATCTTATTATCTTTAATATACAATAAATCTGTATTAATTCCTTTAAAAGGTGTTACCTTGGGTACTATTTTCACATTATCGGATATTTTTTCATAAAACTTTTCCTCAAATTCTTTTATCCTTAATGCATCTAATTGAGAGTTAATATTTATAAACTGACTCATAGTAAGCCCCCTCTCTTTCTTCTTGTAAAATTAACTCCAGAATTTAATATTCTATGTTAGAGTTCATATACTTAAATTATATCATTTAAATATATAATTTACCATAAATAGATTTCTATGCAAAAAACCCCTCTTGAATTACTTCAAGAGAGGTTATTTAATTAATTATTATTTTGCATATTCTACAGCTCTTGTTTCTCTTATTATACTAACTTTTATTTGACCTGGATATTCAAGTTCATCCTCTATCTTTTTAGTTATATCCCTAGCTAATAAATGAATTTCTTCATCATTGATTTTTTCTGGTTTAACCATTATTCTAATCTCTCTACCAGCTTGGATTGCATAAGATTTATCTACGCCATCATATGAATTTGCAATTTCTTCAAGTTTTTCTAATCGTTTAATATATGCTTCTAATGTTTCTCTTCTAGCACCTGGTCTAGCTGCAGATATAGCATCTGCTGCTGTAACTAATACTGCTTCTACAGTTTGAGGTTCATAATCACCATGGTGGGTACTCATAGCATGTATTACATCTTTAGATTCTTTGTATCTTCTAAGTAAGTTCATACCTATTTCAACATGTGTACCTTCCATTTCATGGTCAACTGCCTTACCTATGTCATGAAGCAACCCAGCTCTTTTTGCTAGTTTTATATCTGCACCTATTTCTGCTGCCATAATACCAGCTATATGTGCAACTTCTATAGAATGTTTTAAGACATTTTGTCCATAACTTGTTCTATAGTTAAGTCTACCTAATAGTTTTACTAGTTCAGGATGTAGACTATGAACACCTGTTTCAAATATAGCTTGTTCACCATATTCTTTTATAATATTCTCTACTTCCTTCTTAGCTTTTTCAACCATCTCTTCTATTCTTGCTGGGTGTATTCTACCATCTGATATAAGTTTTTCTAAAGCTATTCTTGCAATTTCCCTTCTAATAGGATCGAAACCAGATAATATTACAGCTTCTGGAGTATCATCTATTATTAAATCGATACCTGTTAATGTTTCTAAAGTTCTAATATTTCTACCTTCTCTACCTATTATTCTACCCTTCATTTCATCATTTGGTAGGTTAACTACTGTTACTGTAGTTTCTGCAACATGGTCTGCTGCACATTTTTGAATCGCATATCCAATTATTTCTCTTGATTTCTTTTCAGCATCTTCTTTTGCTTGAGTTTCGATTTCTTTAATCATTATAGACATTTCATGTCTTACTTCTTTTTCAGCATTACTTAGTATTATGTCTTTTGCTTTTTCACTAGTAATTCCTGATATATCCTCTAATTTTTCGAGTTGTTTTACTTTTATAGCTTCGACTTCTTTTTGTTTTTCATCTACTGCTCTTAGTTTTTGATTTAAATTAGATTCTTTGCTTTCTATGCTTTGTTGTTTTCTATCTAGAGATTCTTCTTTCTGAATTACTCTTCTTTCATATTTTTGTAATTCACTTCTTCTTTCTCTATTTTCTTTTTCGGCATCACTTCTAAATTTGTGAATTTCTTCTTTTGCTTCTAGAAGTTTTTCTTTTTTCATTGTCTCTGCATCTTTGTTTGCTTGATCTATTATATTCTTAGCTAAGCTATCTGCTTCGCCAATCTTTGCTTCTGATATATTTTTTCTTACAAAATATCCAGCTCCAATACCTATAGCCAAACCAACTACTGCTGCTATAATTGCTGCTACTATGACATCCACCTCCTTTGTTATTTAATCCCAAAATTCAATATTACTCCTTATTTTCACATTCATCTAGGTTAACTTGTTTAATTTTTAAGTTAACATTTTTTAATATGATAAGTATTACATTTATAATCTTGGAATACTGCTATTTGAGTTATCTACTATAATATAGATAACTCATGTATCAATTTTAAAATTAAATATTTTATAATTGATAACAAAAATTATATTAAATTAGAATACTTTACCTCATTTAATTTTATAATTTTTTCTAGCTTGTGTCAAGTTTATAGGTGGTTTATAGCAATTATTATTCACCTGCAATATCATTTGCATTTTGATTATCTTCATTTAATTCATCTTCTTCTAAATCTCTATATTCTGGTCCTAATTTATAATATTTTCTTACTTTTTCTTCTATCTCATTAGTTAAGTCCATATTATCAGCTAAAAACTTTTTAACATTTTCTCTACCTTGTCCTAGTTTTATATCTTGATAGTTGTACCAAGAACCAGATTTTTTAACTATATCTACATTTGCAGCTATATCTAATAAATCTCCTATTTTTGATATACCTTCTCCATACATTATATCGAATTCAGCTTGTTTAAATGGTGGTGCAACTTTATTTTTTACAACTTTAACTCTTGTTCTACTTCCTAAAATTTTGTCACCTTGTTTTATTGTATCTATTTTTCTTACGTCTAATCTTACAGAAGAGTAGAATTTAAGCGCACGCCCACCAGTTGTAGTTTCTGGATTTCCGAACATTATACCTACTTTTTCTCTAAGTTGGTTTATGAATATTGCAACACAATTTGATTTTTTAATTGAACCTGTTAATTTTCTAAGGGCTTGAGACATAAGTCTGGCTTGTAAACCTACGTGAGAGTCTCCCATATCTCCTTCTATCTCTGCTTTTGGAACTAACGCTGCAACTGAGTCTATTACAATTATGTCTATTGCACCACTTCTTATTAATGCTTCAGTTATTTCTAGAGCTTGTTCTCCTGTATCTGGTTGAGATATTATTAGGTTGTCTACATCTACACCTAATGCTCTTGCATAAACTGGATCTAGGGCATGCTCAGCATCTATGAAAGCTGCTATTCCGCCGTTTTTTTGTGCTTCTGCAACTGAGTGAAGTGCTACAGTTGTTTTACCTGAAGACTCTGGTCCGTATATTTCAACTATTCTACCTCTTGGAAGTCCGCCTATACCTACTGCTATATCAAGACCTATTGAACCTGTTGATATAGAGTCTACTACCATAGATGAAGCTTCACCTAATCTCATTATTGAGCCTTTACCAAAATCTTTTTCTATTTTTCCTAAGACGTGATTTAACGCATCTAATTTTTCTTTTTCTATAGTCATAATTATTTATTCCTCCACATACTAAATTTATATTAATTTTTTATAATCAAACATTTGTTCGCTTGTATATTTATTATATCTTATAAAACTTTTATAGTCAATTGATAAGTAAATTATTTTTGCCCACTTTAATCTATTTATTTTATAAACAAATATTTTAAGTTTTATACATCAATATAACAAAATTTTATAATTTTATGTATTAAAAAAGAGTTGCTATGTTAACTTTTATAACATAACAACCCTTTAGTTTTATTTGCTATTCATAAATAACTCTCTATTTTTATATAAGTAATCTATTCCTGAATAAAGTGTAAATATTGTAGCTATATACATAGCGATTGTTCCAACAAATACTATTTGACTATTTGAATAATTAGCTCCTATTAAAAGTAATATTATCGCTATCATTTGGCTTGTAGTTTTTATTTTTCCTCCACCACTTGCAGCTATTACTTTTCCATTATCTGCAGCTATTGCTCTTAAAATACTTACTGTAAGCTCTCTTGCTACTATTATTATTACCATCCAACCAGCAACTAAATCGTATTCTATCATGCATATTAAAGCTGATAATACTAGTAGTTTATCTGCTAGAGGATCCATAAACTTACCAAAATCTGTAACTAAATTATATTTTCTAGCTATTTTCCCATCTAAAAAATCTGTTATCGATGCAATTATAAATATAACACATGATATTAAAAAGAAATTGCTAACTTGTGATAACATAAGTATTACGAAAACCGGTATTAAACATATTCTAAGCAAAGTAAGCTTATTCGGTAAATTCATCTTCTATTACCCCCATTAAATCATACTCTAAAGCATCAGTTATTACTACATTTACAAATTCCCCTACTTGAAGATTTCTTATAGATTTAACATATACTATTGCATCTATTTCTTCTGCATCGTATATTGTTCTACCTACATACACGTTGTCTTCTATTTGTTCTTCAACTAATACCTCATATTTATTCCCTATTTTATTATTGTTTTTTTCTTCTGATATTCCTTGTTGAATCATCATTAAAGCTTCTTGTCTTTCAACTTTAACTTCTTCTTCAAGGTGATTTGGAAGTTTGTCTGCTGGTGTATCTTCCTCTCTAGAATAAGTAAATACTCCTAATTTATCAAATTTAGCTTCTTTTATAAACTCAGCAAGTTCATTGAAGTCTTCTTCTGTTTCACCTGGGAACCCTACTATTATACTAGTTCTTAAAGTAGCATCAGGTATATGACTTCTTATCATGTTTATTTTAGATAGTATATCTTCTTTAGTTGTTTTTCTATTCATTAATTTTAACACTCTATTACTAGCATGTTGAATAGGCATATCGAAGTAGTTACATATATTATCGTATTTTTTAATTACTTTTACTAACTCTTCAGTTATTGATTCTGGATAAGAGTACATTACCCTAATCCATTTAAATCCTTCTATTTGAGCTAATTCTTCTAAAAGATTTGCTAATTTTTCTTCTCCGTATAAATCTAAACCGTATTTAGTAGTATCTTGTGCTATTACTACTAATTCTTTAACTCCTCTTTCTGCAAGTTTTTTAGCTTCTGCTATTATATCTTCCATTTTTCTACTCCTGTATTTACCTCTTAATTTAGGTATTATACAGTAAGTACATTTATTGTCGCATCCTTCACCTATTTTTAAGTAAGCCATGTGACTTGGAGTTGATACGTATCTTGGTAGATTTTCATCGTATGCAAATTCTATATTGTTTAAGCTTACTATTTGGTGCTTTTCGCTAAGCTCTGCTAATATTTCATCTATATTTTGATAACTACCAGTACCTACTATCGCATCTATTTCTGGTATTTCTTCTTTTAATTCATCTGCATATCTTTGAGCTAGACATCCTGTAACTATTAATAATTTTAAGTTTGCAGTTTCTTTAAGTTCTGCAAATTCAAGTATTGTTTGTATTGATTCTTGTTTTGCTGATTCGATAAATCCACAAGTATTTACAAGTATTACATCTGCTTCTTCAAAATTACCCGTTAATTTGTATCCTTTCTCGTTTAATATACCCATCATTATTTCTGCATCAACTAAGTTTTTCGAACACCCTAGTGATTCTAATGCTATTTTTAACATAAATTAATTGCTCCTTACTTAACTTTCTCTTTTTAAATTTTCTAATTCTTCTTTTGTTATTAAAACTTTACGAGGTTTACTTCCTTCGCTCGGTCCAACTATCCCTCTTTCTTCCATAGAATCTATAAGTCTTGCCGCTCTATTAAATCCTATTTTGAATTTTCTTTGAAGCATTGATGCTGAACCTTGATTATTTGAAACTACAAAATCTATAGCTTCTTCTAAAAACTCATCTACGTCGTTGTCTTTTACAGCGACTGGTCTAGATATTGTTTCCATTATTTCTTCTTCGTATTTTACTTCTTCTTGTTTTTGTGCTTTAATTTCGTCTATTACTTTTTCTGACTCTTCTTCAGATATAAATGCACCTTGTATTCTGACTGGTTTAGCCGCACCTAGAGGATAGTAAAGCATATCACCTTTTCCAAGTAATTTTTCAGCTCCACCCATATCTAGTATTGTTCTAGAGTCAGTTTGTGAAGAAACAGCAAATGCTATTCTTGAAGGTATATTTGCTTTTATTATACCTGTAATTACATCAACAGAAGGTCTTTGTGTAGCTATGATTAGATGCATACCAGCAGCTCTTGCCATTTGAGCAAGTCTACAGATATAGTCTTCAACTTCATTACCACAAGCCATCATTAAGTCAGCTAACTCATCTATTATTATAACTATTTTGTGCATTTTATTTTCACATTTTCTGTTATAACCCGCGATGTCTTTAACTCCATTTTCGGCGAATAATTGATATCTTTTGTTCATTTCGTTAACTGCCCAGTTTAAAGCATTAGATGCTTTTTTAGGGTCAGTTACTACTGGTGATAATAAATGTGGTATTCCATTATAATGCGCAAGCTCTACTACTTTAGGATCGATTAAAAGAAGTTTTACTTCTTCTGGTGATGATTTATATAGTAAAGATGTTATTATTGTATTTACGCAAACACTCTTACCTGAACCTGTAGCCCCTGCAATTAATAAGTGTGGCATTTTTGCTAAATCAGCTATAAGTGGTTTTCCACTTATTTCTTTACCTAATCCTACTGCTAAACTAGATGGATCATTTATGAATTCATTACTAGTTATAACTTCTCTAAGTCCTACAACTTGAGGTTTGTCATTTGGAACTTCAATTCCTATTACAGATTTTCCTGGAACAGGAGCTTCTATTCTTATACTTCTAGCCGCTAAACTAAGCGCTAAGTCATCTGATAAGTTTACGATTTTACTAACTTTTGTTCCTGGTTTTGGTGAAACCTCATATCTTGTTATAGTTGGTCCAAAAGTAGCATTACAATCTTGTATCTCAATATTGAAGTTTTTAAGAGTATCTATTACTTCTTTACTCTTATTTTGTTCTTTGTAGCTATTTTTAGAACCATTATAATTTTTAAGACAATTTATAGAAGGTTTTTTATAGCTTGAACTTCCATTTGATATATTTTCTTGCTTTTTATCGCTTGGTAAATTAAATTGAAGTTGCTCTAAATCACTATTATTTTTTGTATTTACATTAGTATTAAATAATGTATCACTGTAGTCATTAGTTTCTTCTAATGTACTTTGAGTATTGGTTTTACCTCTCATAAGATCATTTAATTCTTTTAAATCATCTTGAGTATAATCTACAGTTTGTGTTCCTTCTAATATTTCTAATACATCATCATCGGCTTGATTAAATCCTACTATTTTTACTGTTTTTTCATCATCGTATTCGTTGTAGTCTTCATTATCTTCATTTGGTACAAATTCTTGTTGATTTTGTTTTTTATCTTTGTCTTTCATTAATTTTTTAAAGAAACCTGTTTTTTCTTCTACCATAGTAGTATCATCTACTTCATCAGTTATTATATCTAAAGCAGACTCTTTTAAGTTTTTTAACATATCTTTGAAATTTGCATTGCTATTTTTAGGATTTGTTGATTTATTTTTTATAGCAAAAATTAAATCTTGTATTGATATATTAAATACAAATAAAATACTTAAAAATAGTGCAAATAAACTTATCAACCAACCACCAGTTATTCCAAATATTTCTTTTATAAAGTAAACTATTATAGATGTTATAAGTCCGATACCTTGATTTTCAACTGCTACTTTCATAATTGAACTTATCATCTCTGGTCTTAATGGGTTGTCAACCGGTATAAGATTTGAATTTAAAAGACCATAAAAAATAAATATAAATATTATTGCTATGTAATATACTTTACTCTTTTTTAATCTAAATACATATTCATTATTGTCAAAAAATCCCAAAACTCCAACTAAAATGATAAGTATCGGTATTAATATCGCCAAAGACCCAAATAATCCTTTAAATACTTCTTGAGTCATACTTCCTATAAGTCCCATGGAAGTTGAATTCAATCCATATAGTAAGAAAACTCCTATAAATATTGTTATTAAATTACTAAATTCTGTTGAAATTCCTGTATTTTTTGTTTTCTTTTTTGAAACTTTACTTTGCTTTTTCTTATTTGCCACCAATCTCACCTCTTATTTTAAGGATATTAAATTCTGTGAAAAATTAATACTCACAGCAAAAAGTGTTAATGTATAAACACTAACACTTTATTGTATTTTAATATTATATCATAAATTATAGTATTTAAACACAGGAGATTTAAGTTGTTTCATTATTGTTATCTTCTTTTATTAATTCTTTAAGTTTTGTAAGAGATTCTTTAAGTCCTCCTACTTCATTTATAAGTCCACAATCAACAGCTTCTTTTCCTATTAGTACACTTCCGACATCGCTTACAAGTTCATCTTTTGCATGCATAAGTCTAGTAAGCTCTTCTTCTGATATATTTGATGTTCTAGTTATAAACTCGTTTATTCTCTCCTGCATCTTTTTAAAATATTCAAAAGTTTCATTTACTCCTATTACAAGTCCATTAGTTCTTATTGGATGGACTATCATAGTTGCACTTGGCGCTATAAATGAATAATCTCCTGCTGTTGCAAGTGGCACACCTATAGAATGACTTCCTCCTAAAACTAAAGTGACTACCTTTTTAGAAATGCTGTTTATTAATTCAGCCATGGCAAGCCCTGCTTCAACATCTCCACCAACTGTATTTAATATTATTAATATTCCTTTTATCTCTGGGTCTTCTTCTATAGAATAAAGCATAGGTATAACGTGTTCGTATTTAGTGGCCTTTTTTTGAGGATTTCCTACAAAGTGTCCTTCTATCTCACCTATTATAGTTATACATTGAATCGTCTTGTCATCTTTAGTGGGTACTTTATTTGTTCCAAGTTCTTTTATATTTTGTACCGTTTGTTTTTCTTTGTTGTTTTCGTTTTCATTTTCTACACTGGGAGATTGATTACTCGATTTCATATTTCCTGTCAAATTTCCATGACCTTGTTCTGTCTTTTTATCAGAATCTTTATTTGGTTCTTTTTTGGGATCTTTAGCTGGATCAAGTTCTATATAATTTTGTCTACTTTGTAAATTTTCTAACCCGTCATTTTGTGTATTATTGTCTCCTAGGTTACATAAATTTATAGTATTTGCATCAGAAAAATTCCAATCACATAAATTCATGAATTTATCGTTATAATCTTCGTTTCTTGGCATATTTCCACTCCTTATATTACATAACAGTAATTTATAAATTCTGCTATATTATATTTAATTTTATAGAAAAATTTAAACATTTCTTATACAGAAATATTTTATCCAAAATAGAAAATTTTATTATAAAGTAAATACATATATATGGGAAATATTTTTACACATTAAAAATAGGCTATCATAAAAGATAAGCCTATTTGTTATTTATGTAACTTTTATTTATGCAGAGAATGCATTATGTATAACATGAACTGTTGTTACCATATCTTTTTCATCTACAAGACAAGATAGTGAATTGTAAGAATCTGAAGATTGAAGTAACGTTATATTTTCAGCATTTAAAGCTCTCATTATTTTTGCTATAACCCCTGGTGTTTCTGTAACTTTATTTCCTATCAATGTTACTTTAGCACAATCAGGTTTTATTTCATATTCTACATCATGTTGTTTTAAAATATTTTCAACTTCATCTAGATTGCTTACATCAAGCGCAAATGCCTTTTTTTCAGTAAGGAAGTTTATCATATCCATATTTATATGTCTGTCTTCCATTTCATTTAATATGTCAGAAAAATCTTCTTCACTTCCTATAACTTTTACTTGAGCTATTTTATCTCTATGTGCTACAGCACTCATAAATTTAGTTTTTGAGCTATCTTCATATGCATCTTTTAACATACTAGCTGGACCTATTTTTGTTCCTTCAAAAGTTGGGTTGTAAGTATTTTTTATTTGAAGTATTATATCTGCATTTTTAGCAAGTTCTACAGCTCTTGGATGTATAACTTTCGCTCCATTTTCCGCCATTTGGAATACTTCATCATAATCTGCATATTTTAATACTTTAGCATCAGGTTCTATTCTTGGGTCAGCAGTCATTATACCATCGACATCTGTATAGATTTGAACTAAATCACTTCCTAAAGCTTTACCTATAGCAACTGCAGATGTATCGGAACCCCCTCTTCCTAATGTAGTTATTTCTCCATCTTCTGTTCCACCTTGGAATCCTGCTATTATTACAACTTTTCCATCAGCTAATTCCCTTTGGATTTTCTTTGGATTTATTTTTTTTATTTTAGCATTTGAAAATGCCTTTGTAGTTATTATACCAGCTTGAGTTCCAGTTAAAAATGTAGCTGGTATACCCATTGAATCTAACATAGTTGCTAGTATTGTTCCTGATATAATTTCTCCACATGACATTATCATATCAAGTTCTCTTTTTGTCGGTCTATCATTTATATTTGTACACATTCCTATAAGTGTATCAGTAGCATAAGGAGCCCCTTTTCTCCCCATAGCTGATACTACTACTGCTATATCTTTATATTTTTCTTTATGTGCCTCTATTATTTTACAAACTTCTTTCATCTTTTCATATGAGGCTACTGATGTGCCACCAAACTTTTGTACTAAAACTTCCATTGAATCCTCCTAATATATTCCTTCATATTCTATTATTATCATATCATTTCCAATCTTTCTGACATTTCTCCAAGGAACTTCTAACACTTCTTTATCTTTTCTAAGCCCTAAAAAACCTCTTTCTCTCGGTATTGATAAAGCTAATATGTCTCCTGTTACCTCATCTACTATAATATCACATTCTCCAACTACTCCTAACCTTTCCCCTGTGGTTAGGTTTACAATTTCCTTACCTGCTATTTCAGATAAATACATAAATATCCCTCCAATACAAGAAAATCATTATTTACTAAATTTTATAGTTTTTAATACTTTAAAATTTAATACTAAACTTTAAGTAGTTAATAAACTTTTATTTTGACTTTCTTAAATGCATATACTTAATATATTAAGCTTCTTATTATATTAAGTAATTAAATGTATTATGGGATTATATTTTATAAACTTATATTTTCTACGTCTTTACCTACTATACAAACACCTATGTTTTCTTTATTAAATACTTTTTCAATTATTTCAACTACGTCTTGATATTCCACGTTATTAATATAATCTATAATATCTTGTTCATCATCTACTTTATTTCTCATAAGTAAATTCTTACCGTTTGACATCATCCTGCTGCTAGTGCTTTCACGATCTAGCATGTAACTTCCTTTTAGTTGTTCTTTGCTCTCATGTATTTCTTGTAATGAAATATATTCATTTCTTATTAAATCAATTTCATCTAATATAAGTTTATATACTTCTTCTACATTCTCATTACTAGTACTAGCAAATATTCCCAATTCTCCACATTCTTGATATAGAGTTTGCGAAGAATATATAGAATAAACTAAACCTTTTTCCTCACGTATCTTTTGAAATAATCTAGAGCTTATACTTCCTCCAAAAACATTGTTTACAACTGATAGTGCGTAAACTTCTCTATCATTTATCATAGGTATAGCTTTCAAATTAATTGCCAAGTTAACTTGTTCTATATCCTTGTTCTTTTTAATAATACAAGGATTGAATTTAGGTTCTGTTGTATTTATACTTGCTTCTTTTGCTTCCCAAGTTTTAAATTTATCTTTTATTTTTTCTACAATTTCTTCAAAGTTAAAATTACCACAAATAGATATTACAGAATTGTTTGGCACATAATATTTATTGTAGTAATCTAAAATATTTTCTCTTTTGAAGTTTTTTAAAGTATTTCTATCTCCTAAAATATTCATTCCTAAACTATGGTCTTTATAAATATTTTCAAGAAGTAAGTCGTATGATAAATCATCTGGAGAATCTTCATACATTTTTAATTCTTCTAAAATTACAGATTTTTCTTTTTCTATGTCTTTTTTATCAAAACATGAATTTAGTATCATATCGCTAAGTACATCTATTCCTATATCGATATGCTCATCTAATAATTTAACATAAAAACATGTACATTCTTTACTTGTAAAAGCATTTAATATACCACCTAAATTATCTATCTCTCTTGCCAATTCTTTTGATGATCTATTTTTTGTTCCTTTAAATAGCATATGTTCTATAAAATGTGATACTCCACTATTTTCTTTTGTTTCTATAATTGAGCCGGCTTTAACCCAAATTCCTAAAGATATTGACTTTAAATATGGAATTTCTTCACCAATTATAGTAAGTCCATTTTCCAAGGTCTGACATTTGTACATACTGTCCTCCAATTGTTTAAATATTGAAAATTATATATGTATTTATTATAGTGTACACATTTAATTTATACAAGTTAAAATTATTCATTGGAAAATACATCACTTAATTTGCCTGGAACATATCCTCTTGTTCTTATTATGGATATTATTTCATCTAGACATATACTTGTAGCCTTAGTAGGATGCATCAAAACTATGCTTCCATCTTTTATATCTTTCTTTTGTATTCTTTGTATTATCTTATCTGGATTATCCTTGTCCATCCAATCGATAGTATCTACATCCCACTTATAACAGATATATCCTAAATCATTTGCTGCTTTTACTGTATCATCACCAAATGCTCCTGATGGCGCTTGAAAAAATTTACTTTTTGTTTTAGTTACATCTTCTATTGCTTGTTTTGATTTCTTTATTTGATTGAAATTTTCATCATAAGAAAGCGTATCGTAATTTAAATGTTGATATCCATGGTTTGCAATTTCATGCCCCTTGGCTTTCATTTTCAAAAGTAAATCTTGTTTATTTTCTGCCCACTTACCAGTAACTGCGAAAGTTATTTTTACATTCTCATTATCTAAAATCTCTAAAATTTTTTCTATGTATTCATCTTCCCAACCCAAATCCACGTTGCAAGTAATTGCAACGTGGCCACTATTTCTTAATGTTCCCATTGTATATGGTTGGGTATTGCCAGCCATATCGAGTAAATTCATTGTATCTTGTGTTCTATTTTTTAATATGTATGCTATACCTCCAATTATAAATGCAACTATCAGTATAAAAATAACTATCTTTTTTAATTTACTTTTGCTAAGTACCATCATTACCATATTGAGCTCCCCCTTATAAGTTCAATTCTATATTACATATTATTTTAATAGGAGGTATTTTATTCTCATTTTAAAGTAATTTATTGTACATGTTATTTATATTTAAAAACAAAAAAATCTTTCCGTATATCGGAAAGATTTTTTATCTATCTATAAATTTTTATTAATTTAAAATTTATTTATGATATTTTTTTGGTTTAGGAAGTAATGCTTTTCTAGATACATTAACTCTTCCTTTTTCATCTATTTCAGTAACTTTAACTTCTACTTCATCACCAATGTTTAATACATCTTCAACTTTATTTACTCTTTCATGAGCTATATGAGATATATGAAGTAGACCTTCTTTACCTGGAAGTAATTCTACAAAAGCACCGAAGTTAAGTATTCTAGTTACTTTACCTTTATATACTTGTCCTACTTCTACTTCTGCAACTATATCTGATATTTTCTTTTGTGCTAAATCTATCATTTCTTGATCTATACCTGATATAAATACTTCACCAGTTTGTTCTATGTCTATTTTAACACCAGTTTCATCTATTATTTTAGTTATAACTTTTCCACCTGGTCCTATAACGTCTCTTATTTTATCTGGATTTATATTCATAGTTATTATTTTAGGTGCATATTTAGATAAATGTGGTCTTGGAGCGTCTATAGTTTTTCTCATTTCATTTAATATGTGTAGTCTACCTACTCTAGCTTGTGCAAGAGCTGTTCTTAGTATTTCTTCATCTATACCAGCTATTTTTATATCCATTTGTATAGCTGTTATACCATGTTCTGTACCAGCAACTTTAAAGTCCATATCTCCTAAGTGATCTTCCATACCTTGTATATCTGAAAGTATAGCTATTTTTCCATCTTGTTCTATAAGACCCATTGCTATACCTGCAACCATATCTTTTATAGGTACACCTGCATCTAAAAGCGATAAAGTTGAACCACAAACACTACCTTGAGAAGTAGAACCATTTGAACTTAATACTTCTGATACAAGTCTTATTGCATATGGGAACTCTTCTTTAGATGGTATTACTGGAAGTAATGCTCTTTCTGCTAATGCACCGTGACCGATTTCTCTTCTTCCTGGACCTCTAGATGGTCTAACTTCACCTACAGAGTATGCTGGGAAGTTGTAGTGGTGCATATATCTTTTAGATTCTTCTTCGTCTAATCCATCAAGTATTTGAACATCTCCAAGTGCTCCTAGAGTTGTTATTGTCATTACTTGAGTTTGACCTCTTGTGAATAATCCTGAACCGTGAGTTCTAGGTATAAATCCACAGTCACACCATATTGGTCTTATTTCATCAGTTTTTCTAGCATCAGGTCTTCTACCTTCATGCACTATCATTTTTCTAACTTCTTCTTTTATTATTTTATCTAAAACAGCTACTATATCGCCACCAAATTCTTCTAGTGCTTCTTCATCAAAACTATCTAGAACTTCATTTTTAACAGCGTCCATAGCTTCTTGTCTTTCTAATTTTTCTATTACTCTTACAGCTTCTTTCATTTTGTCAGTAGCTAATTCACGAACTTTTGCTTCTATATCTTCATCAGCTTTTGGCTCTATGAATTCCATTTTTTCTTTACCAACTTCTGCTACTATTTCTTCTATAAATGCAACTATTTTTTTGATTTCTTCATGAGCTGTAAGTATCGCTTCAAGCATTAATGATTCTGGTACTTCGTCTGCCCCTGCTTCAACCATCATTACTGCATCTTTTGTTCCTGAAACAGTAAGGTGTAGTGAACTTTTTTCTCTTTGTTCTGCAGTAGGATTTATTACTAATGCTCCATCAACAAGACCTACATTTACAGAACCAGTTGGTCCGTTAAATGGTATTTCTGATATTGATAAAGCTACTGATGAACCTATCATAGCTACTACATCTGGTGTGCAGTCGTGATCTACTGATAATACAGTTGCAACAACTTGTACATCATTTCTAAATCCTTTTGGGAATAATGGTCTTATTGGTCTATCAATAAGTCTTGATGTAAGTGTCGCTTTTTCAGATGCTTTACCTTCTCTTTTTAAGAATCCACCTGGTATTTTACCAACTGAATATAATTTTTCTTCATAATCGACACTTAGAGGGAAGAAATCTACTCCTTCTCTTGGTTCAGCTGACTTAGATACATTGACCATTACCATAGTCTCCCCGTATTTAAGTATAGCACTTCCGCTTGCTAATTGCGCTATTTTACCTATCTCCACAGACAGTTCTCTGCCTGCTAATTCCATTGTAAAAATTTTATGTTCAAACATTAATGCTTGTACCTCCTCTTATACTAAAACCCTTTTTCATTCTCTTTAATATATTATCAAAAATATTACAAATAAAAAAGTATTTATTTGAAAAATCTATAAGGCTTAGTGTTATTATGTATTTATTTTTTAATAAGAAGAACTTATAGCTAAAATTTCTGGTCCTGTATGTGAACATATACAAGATCCACCTCGTGTTATATAAATTTTTTTAGCATTTATTTTTTTAGATACTTCTTCTTGTAATCTCTTAAAATCATCTTCATTTGATCCATAACCTATAGTTATAATTTTATCTTCTACATTTCCATCATTTAATTCTAAAATCATATCTACTAGTTTAGATGCTATTTGTTTAGTTCCCCTTACTTTAGATACTATTTTGTTTTTTCCATCTTCCATAGTACATATAGGTTTTATGCTTAACATATTACCTACAAAAGAAACTACACTTGGAAGTCTTCCACTTTGTTTTAAATACTCAAGTGTAAAAGGAACAAATAATAGATTTACATCTTTTCTCATGTTTTCTAATTCTTGTATTATTTCACTTGCATTTAAATTTCCTTCTTCGATTAAATGACTCGCTTTTATAACGTATTGTCCACTTCCTAATGATAAAAATAGACTGTCAAAAATATATATATTTCCTTCCACATCAGCTTTTGCTAAGTTAGCACTTTGGAATGTTCCTGAAGCTTTTGAAGAACCTGTTATACATATAACATCGTATCCTTCTTTTGTGTATTTTTCAAATATATTTTTAAAATCAACATACGTTACTTGTGATGTTTTTGGTAGATTGTCACATTTTTTTAATATATCGTAAAATTGTTCTTTTGTAAAATCTACTCCGTCTTTATACTCTTTACCATCAATATTTATTGTCAAGGGTATCATTTCTACAAACTCTTTATTTACTATTTCTTCTGGAATATCACACATACTGTCACAAATTAGTTTTATTTTCATGACCTAAGCCCCCTTGCTTAAAATTATTATTTTATTCCTATTTATAGTTATATAATTATAATATCCATTCCTAGTATCTTAAATACAAAAAAAGCAAGTATTTACGTATACCTGCTTTTTAGTCAAAAGTAATAAAACTATTTTCTTAATCCTAATTTTGCTATTAAAGCTCTGTAACCTTCTAGGTCTTTTTCTTTTAGGTAAGCTAATAAGTTTCTTCTTCTACCAACCATTTTTAAAAGTCCTCTTCTTGAATGGTGGTCTTTTTTATGAACTCTTAAGTGATCGTTTAGTTCATTTATTCTAGCTGTTAATAAAGCTATTTGTACTTCTGGAGAACCAGTATCTCCTTCTTTTCTTCCAAATTCTTTGATTATTTCTTGTTTGTTCATCTTGTGATGTACCTCCGTTAATTTTTTTATAAGCGCCATTTACTAAGCAGTGATTGGAGTATTCAGATGCCGAGTAATGGTTAACTTCCTTGTCTATTTTAACATAAGTTAATTACTTTTGCAAATATACTTTTCATATATTTTTTTTGTATCATTTTTAAGTTGTTGTTTTAATTCATCTAAAGAGTTGAATTTTTTCTCATCTCTTATTCTTTCTAAAAATTCTATTTTTATATTTTTTCCATAAATATCTTCATTAAACTGTAGTATATGAGTTTCAATTGATAATTTTTCAACTCTTACAGTCGGATTAAAACCTATATTTGTAGCACCTATATATACTTTATCTCCAATATACACTTTTGTAGCATATATTCCTATTCTCGGAAGTATTAAGTTCTCTTTGAATTTTAGATTTGCAGTCGGAAATCCCATAGTTCTACCTATTTGTTTACCTTCTATAACTATACCTTCAACGATATAGTTACTTCCTAAATACTCTTTTACACTTTCTACCTTACCTTGAGCCAATAAATTTCTTATATATGTGCTACTTACCCTTATATTATTTATCTTTATTGGTTTTACTATATCCACATCAAAATCGTATTCTCCGCCTAATGCCTTCAATAAAATCGCATCTCCTTCTTTATTTCTTGCAAAGGTAAAATCATGACCCACATATATTTTTTTTGCATTTAATTTTTTTACTAAAATTTTTTCCACGAAATCTATAGCTGATATTTTTGTCATAAATTCATCAAATGGGAGATTTATAACAATATCAACCCCTAAATCTTTCATAGTGTTAATCTTATCTTTATTAGTAATAATTTTTCTTACCTTTTCACTTTCAAAGAAATTGGCTGGATGATTCGAAAAGGTAAATACTACACTTTTCATGTTATTTTTTTTTGCATAATCTACAGTCTTCTCTATAAGGGCTTTATGACCCTTATGAAGACCATCAAACTTGCCTATTGTGACAGCACTTTTATTTATTTGTTCCAATTCTTCTAAAGATGTTATAACTATCATTATTTTTTCCCCACCGAAATATTATTTACTATATAAAGAGTTTATCACTTTTTAGGGTCATCGTGTTATTATCTTTTAATATTTTTCCCACACCTATAAAAATGTTTTCACAATAAACTCTCACGAGATAGTTTTCTGCATCACTATTTTTAGATTCTTTTATATTAAATCTTCTTGAGTCAATGACACCACCATTAGTATAATATTTTTGTGCACTAGGTTTTAAATCTACTGCATCTAAATTGTCTAAAACATAGTCTACATCATATAGATGGTCCTCTAAATGCCCATTATTCTTTAAATCTTCTAATTCTTCTAGTGTTATTGCATTATCTAGATTGAATTTGCCCGATGAAGTTCTAAGTAAAAAAGACATGTGTCCACCACAATTTAGATATTCTCCTATATCATGACATATACTTCTTACATATGTTCCTTTTGAACATTTTACATAAAATGTTATTTTGTTATTAGATATATTTAAAATCTCTATCTTTTTTATATTTACTTTTCTAGGCTTTATATCTATTGAATCTGCCTTACCTTTCCTAGCCAAATCGCACATCTTTTGTCCATTTACTTTTAAAGCAGAATAAACTGGTGGCATTTGGTTTATCTCACCTTCTTGTGATTTAAAAGCTTCTCTTATTTTAGATTCTTCTATATTTAAATCATCATTTCTATATAAAATAGTCCCTGATGAATCATATGTGTCTGTCTCTATTCCTAGTGTCAATTCACAAATATAAGACTTATCTTTATTTAAAATAAGCTCACTTACTTTAGTAGCTCTTCCTAAACATATAGGAAGTACTCCTGCAGCATCTGGATCTAGTGTTCCTGTGTGACCAACCTTTTTCATATTTAACGTTCTTCTGACGCAGCTAACTACATCATGAGATGTCATCCCGGTTGGCTTTAAAATATTAATAATTTTATTCATTATATCATCCTTAAATATATTTTAAAGTCTCAGCTACTACCATTTTAATCGCATTTTCTATAGTTTCATTAAATATAGTTAATCCAGCAGCTCTTACGTGACCTCCACCATTAAATACTTTTGCAACTTTGCTTACGTCAACGTAATTTTTTGATCTAAGACTTATCTTTATTTCATTTGAAGATTTTTCTTTTACTAAAATACCTACTTCTACATTTTCAATATCCCTGCAATATGGTGTTATACCGTCAGTATCTTTAAAGCTAACATTGTTTCTATTTAACATATCTTGAGTTAATGTTATAACAGCTATTTTATTATTTATTATATCTAGTGTATTTAGTGCTTCACCTAATAACTTATAATAATTATACGGATTATTTCCATAAACTTCACAGATAACTTTATTTGTCTCAGCTCCTAATATCAAAAGCTCTTTTGCCATTTCAAAAGTAGATGGGTGAGTGTTTGAATAAGAAAATTTACCTGTATCTGTTACTACACCTGTATATAATGCAGTTGCAATTTTTTGATCTATAACTTGAGTATTTTTATCTTCATTTATTTTTTTTAATAAATTGTATACAAGTTCACAAGTTGAAGACTCTTCTGGCATTACATAATTTAAATCACCATAATTATCATTACTTGCATGATGATCTATGCATATTAACTTTTTAGAGTTTTCTATTATGCTCTTATCAATACATATCCTGTTTAAATCACCACAGTCTAAGGCTATTAAATTGTATTGTTCTATATTTAAATTTATAAACTCCTCAGAACTTAAAATTTCTATATCTTTTAATAAAAACTTTAAGTTAATAGGAGTGTCATCATCTAAAACATAATATACGTCTTTATCTAAAGATTTTAGATAATAATACATAGCCAAAGTAGAGCCTATATTATCTCCATCTGGATTTACATGAGAGGTAACTATAAAATAGTTACCCTCATTAATATAATTTATTATTTTATCCATCTTATTCACCGTCTTTTTCGTTTTCTTCTGATGAATCCTTATATCCGTTGTTTACTTTTTTAATTAATTCATCCATGTACATTCCTTTTAGTAATGAATCATCTATCTTGAATATAATCTCTGGAGTATGTCTTATTTTTATATTTTTTCCAACTTCTCTTCTTATATATCCGCATGCACTTTTTAATCCATCAAGTGTAGATTCTTCATCTCCACCTAATATACTTACATATATATATGCATAGCTTAAGTCACTTGTAACCTCAACATCAGTTACACTAACTAAAGAATTTATTCTTGGATCTTTTATTCCATTAATAAGCATTGTGCTTACTATTTTTCTTATTTCTTCTGCAATTCTACGTGTTCTATTATTTGATGCCATTATATCAACCTCTTTTGTTAATTATAGTTCTCTTTTTACTTCCTTTTGAACGTAAGCTTCTACTATATCGCCTACTTTTATGTCATTGTAATTAACAAAGCTCATACCGCATTCATAACCGTTATTTACTTCTTTTACATCGTCTTTGAATCTCTTAAGAGCTAATAATTCACATTCTTGGATTATTATACCATCTCTAACTATTCTAACTTTGCAGTTTCTATATATCTTACCACTTGTTACGTAGCATCCTGCAACAGCCCCAACACCAGAAATTTTGTATACTTCTCTTATTTCAGCTTTACCTGTATCTTCATCTCTTAGTTCTGGATCTAGTAAACCGCTCATAGCAGCTTGAATATCTTCTATAGCTTTGTATATTATTGTGTATGTTCTTATATCAACACTTTCTTTATCAGCTAAAGATTCAGCACCAGATACTGGTCTTACGTTGAATCCTATTATTATAGCATTTGATGCAGCAGCTAATAATACGTCTGATTCGTTTATAGCACCAACACCACCGTGGATTACTCTTACACTAACTTCTTCAGTTGATAATTTTTCAAGTGATTGTTTTACAGCTTGAACAGAACCTTGAACGTCAGCTTTTATTACTACGTTTAAGTCTTTTACTTGACCTTCATTCATTTGGTTGAATAAATCGTCAAGTGACATTCTTTGAGAAGATTTAAGCATTTCTTCTCTTTGTATTAATTGTCTCTTTTCAGAAACGCTTCTTGCTATTTTATCAGTTGGAACAGCAACGAATTGGTCTCCACCTAGTGGTACTTCTGATAAACCAAGTATTTCTACTGCAGTTGATGGTCCAGCTTGTTTAACTCTTTTTCCTTTAGCGTTTATCATAGCTCTTACTTTACCAGAAGCTACACCTGCAACTATTGGATCTCCAACTTTTAAAGTTCCGCCTTGAACTAATACAGTTGCAACTGGTCCTCTTGCTTTGTCAAGTTGAGCTTCTATTACTGTCCCTACAGCTCTCTTATTAGGGTTAGCTCTTAATTCTTCCATTTCTGCAACTAATAGAACCATTTCTAATAATGTGTCTATATTTTGGTTTTTCTTAGCAGAAACTTCTACAGATATTACTGATCCACCCCAGTCTTCTACTAATAAACCTTCGTCAGCTAATTCTTTTTTAACTTTATCTGGATTAGCACCTGGTTTATCTATTTTGTTTATTGCTACTATTAGTGGTACACCTGCTGCATTAGCATGGTTTATTGCTTCTATTGTTTGAGGCATTATACCGTCATCTGCCGCAACTACAAGTATAGCTATATCTGTTACTTGTGCACCTCTAGCTCTCATAGATGTGAAAGCTTCGTGTCCTGGAGTATCTAAGAATACTATTTTTTGTCCGTTTATAGATACTTCAGATGCACCTATATGTTGAGTTATTCCACCTGCTTCGCTTGATGTTACACGAGTGTTTCTTATTGCATCAAGTAAAGATGTTTTACCGTGGTCAACGTGTCCCATTACAGTTACAACTGGTGGTCTTGGTTTTAAATCTTCTTCTTTATCTTCTTGTATTTGCATTAATTTTTCTAGTTCTTCTTCGACATCTTCGTCGCTTCCTGCAACTTCTAAATTAAATCCGTATTTTTGAGCTAATAATGATGCTACTTCGAAAGTAACTTCTTGATTTATTGTAGCCATAGTTCCCATTTTCATAAGTTCCATTATAACTTCTGAAACTGATTTTCCTACAGCATCAGCTAAGTTTTGAACTGTTAAAGGTCCATCTATGCTGATTGTTTCTCCATTTTCTTCTTTTAATAAATCTAATACTAATTGAGCATCTTCTTCATCTATTTCTGCTTTTTCGTCTTCTACTTCAATGCCTAATTCTGCTAATTTAGCTATTACTTCTTTGTTTGAGACTTTAGCCTCTTTTGCTATTTGGTTTATTCTTGTATTTGCCACAAGATCACCCCCTATGAATTTTTTGATTGCACAAGCTCAATTATCTTTTGGGATAAAGCTTTATCTTTTATTCCTATAACTGCTCTCGGTGCTTTTCCTATAGCTAAACCAAGCTCTACTTTTGTCGCAAAGTAGATTTGGTTTATTTTTCTATAAGATGATTTATCTTTAAATAATTTTTTAGTATTATCAGAGGCATCATCTGCCACTATTACTAAACTTAATTTTCCTTTTTTTAATTCTTTTAGGGTAGTATCATCACCTGATACTACTTTTCCAGCTCTCATAGCTAGCCCTATATAAGAATATATCTTTTGTTCATTATTTATCATAAGATTCTAACTCCGCTAATAATTTTTCATATACTTCATCAGAAACTTCAACTTTAAAAGCTCTATTTAAAGCCTTTGTTTTTATAGCTTTCTTAAGACATTCAGAGTCTTTACATATATATGCACCTCTACCGTTTGCCCTACCAGATGGATCTAAAAATATTTCGCCTTCTTTGTTTTTAACAATTCTCATAAGCTCTTTTTTAGAATCTCTATCTTGACATACTATGCACTTTCTTTGAGGTATTTTTTTTACTTTTTTCAAAGTCATCCCTCCTTTAACTATATTAGATTCTTATTCTGCATCTAAATCTATGTTTTCAGAATCCATATCTACATCTTGTGCTTGTAATTCTATGTCTTCTTCAACAAAATCTACATCTTGTACGTTTTTTATAGCTTCCATTTCTGCTTGCATTTGAGACACGCTTTTTATGTCTATTTTCCAGTTAGTAAGTTTTGCTGCAAGTCTAGCATTTTGACCTGATTTACCTATTGCTAAAGATAATTGATAATCAGGAACAACTACTAAAGCAGTTTTTTCTTCTTCGTTTATTTCAACTTTTTCAACTTTTGATGGGCTAAGAGCTGCTGATATGAATTCTGCTGGGTCTTCGCTATAATTTATTATATCTATTTTTTCTCCGCCTAATTCATCAACTACAGCTTTTACTCTAGAACCTTTTGGTCCAACACATGCACCGATTGGATCTATTTTTTCATCTATTGATTGTACTGCTATTTTAGTTCTTGAACCAGCTTCTCTTGATACTGATTTTATTTGAACTATACCTTCAAATATTTCAACTACTTGCATTTCAAATAGTCTCTTAACAAGACCTGGATGGCTTCTTGATACTACTATTTGAGGCCCTTTATTAGTCTTTTTAACTTCTAATATATATACTTTTATTTTTTGTCCAGCTTTGTATACTTCACCAGGTATTTGTTCATTTTCTGGCATAGAAGCTTCTATTTTTCCTACGTTAACGTAAACAGTTTTTGAAGTAGCTCTAGCTATTTCTCCAGTAACTATTTCGCTTTCCTTTTCTATAAATTCGTTGTATACTATTTCTCTTTCAGCTTCTCTAATTCTTTGAACAACTACTTGTTTAGCTGTTTGAGCTGCTATTCTTCCGAATTCTTTAGGAGTTACTTCATTTTCTATTATATCTCCTAATTCATAACTTGGGTCAATTTTTATAGCATCTGCTAATTCTATTTCTAAGAAAGTATCATATAAGTCAGATTCATCAACTACTCTTCTTTGAGAGTAAACTCTAACTTCTCCGCCTTCTCTATCTACAGATACTCTGACATTTTGAGCTGAACCGAAGTTCTTTTTATAAGCAGTTAAAAGTGCTTGCTCGATTGTATCTATTATAATCTCTTTGTCAATCCCTCTGTCTTTTTCTAATTCGTCTAATGCTTCCATAAATTCGTGATTCATTGTTTATTCCTCCCTAATTAATGTTATCACTAAAATTTCACCGCTAGTTTGATTAATGCGATATCTTTTTTATCAAACTCAACTTCATTATTATCTATTACTACTTTGATTTTTTTATCTTCAGTTAAACCGATAAGTTCTCCTTCAAGTTGTTTTGTTCCATTTAAAGGTTTGTATAATTTGATTTCCACGTCATATCCCGCATATCTTATGAAATCTTTTTCCTTTTTAAGTGGTCTATCAAGTCCTGGTGAACAGACTTCTAAGAAGTAATTATCTTTTATTGGATCTTTTTCGTCTAATATTGGATTTAATTCTCTTGAAACTTCTGCACAATCATCTAAAGTAATTCCACCTTCTTTTTCAAGATAGATTCTTAAGTAGAATTGTCCAGCTTCTTTTACGTACTCAATATCTACTATTTCTATATTTCTAGCATCAACAATTGGTTGTACTAATTCTTCTATTGTAGATTCTATATTCTTTTTCATACGTACCTCCTATTCAGTTGTATTATAACATATTTAAAATAAAAGAGTGAGAACTATTGCCTCACTCTTATCTTCTGCATATGTCATTTTTCTATTACTATAACATAAAATTTTTTTATTTACAAGTCTTTTGATTAAATACCTTTATAACTCTTTTATTCTACAACATTTTTCTTAATTTGTATATACAATATATTATAAATTTTCAAAATATGTTGTCAATCCCTAAAAAATATCTAAAATAATGATAATTGATTCTTTTCACTCATGTCATTTAAAGAACCATGGTTAGAAAGTGTCTCTACTACTGTTTTAGAAATTTTAGTTCTTTTTCTTAAATCCTCTTTTGAAATGAATTCTCCACTTTCTCTTTCCTTTTGAATATTTATAGCGGCATTTTCACCAACTCCTTGTAAAGCTATCATTGGAGGTAGTATTGTGCTATCGTCTACAACTATAAATTTAGTCGCATCTGATTTATAAATATCAACAGGAATTATCTTAATTTTCCTTGCGTACATTTCAAGTGCAACTTCAAGTACTGTAAGCATAGTTTTATCTTTTGCTGTTGCATCATTTCCAAGTTCGTGGATTTCATTTATTTTTTGTTTAATACTATCAAGACCACCTACAATTAAATCTGCATCAAAATCTTGTGCTTTAGTTGTAAAGTAAGTCGCATAAAATGCTGCTGGATAGTGGACTTTATAATATGCAAGTCTAAACGACATCATTACGTAAGCTACAGCATGTGCCTTAGGGAACATGTATTTTATCTTTTGGCAAGAATCAACATACCACTGTGGCACATCGTGTTTGTTCATTTCTTCAATAAACTCAGGCTTTAATCCTTTACCTTTTCTTACGTTTTCCATTATTGTAAATGCCATCTTTGGTGGAAGACCTTTAAATAATAAGTAGTTCATTATATCGTCACGAGTTGATATAACGTCTTTAAATTCAACGACTTTATCAACAACTAAGTCTTGTGCATTATTAAGCCAAACGTCTGTACCATGTGAAAGCCCAGATATACGAACAAGTTCTGCAAATGTCGTTGGCTTTGTATCAAGAAGCATCTGTCTAACGAAAGATGTCCCGAATTCTGGTATTGCTAAAGAACCAATTGGACAATTTATTTCCTCTGGCGTTACCCCTAGTGCCTCTGTTGATGTAAATATCGACATAGTTTCTTTATCGTCTAGCGGTATAGTAGTCGCATCAAGTCCTGTTATATCTTCTATCATTCTTATTATGGTCGGAACGTCGTGGCCTAGTATGTCTAGTTTTAATATCCTACCACTTATAGAGTGATAATCGAAGTGTGTTGTTATAACTCCACAGTTTACGTCATTTGCTGGGTATTGTATCGGTGTAATATCATACACTTCTTTGTAGTTTGGTATAACCATAACTCCACCTGGATGTTGTCCTGATGTTCTTTTTACACCAGTACATCCTTTAGCCAATCTTAATACCTCTGCACTTGGTACATCTAAATCATTTTCTTCTACATATTTTTTAGCATATCCATATGCAGTTTTATCGGCTACTGTACCTATAGTTCCCGCTCTATATACATGTCCCTCACCGAATAGTTCTTCTGTATACTTGTGTATTACAGGCTGATAACTACCAGAGAAGTTAAGGTCTATATCGGGCTCTTTATCTCCTTCGAATCCAAGGAAAACCTCAAATGGTATATCGTGACCATCTTTTTTTAGTTTGCGTCCACATTTTGGACAATCTTTATCGGGTAAATCTACTCCTGAACCCCACTCACCAACTGCATAGAAATAAGAATATTTACAGTCTTCATTTTCACAAATATAATGTGCTGGAAGAGGATTAACTTCTGTTATATCACTCATTGTTGCAGCGAGAGATGAACCAACAGATCCCCTCGAACCAACTAGATATCCATCAGCTAATGACTTTGTAACTAACTTTTGGGCGATAATATACATTACGGCATATCCATTGCTTATTATAGAGTTTAGCTCTCTATCCAATCTTTTCTTTACAACTTCAGGCATAGGGTCTCCATAAATCCTCTTAGCCTTGTTATAACACATTTCCCTAAGCTCTGTATCAGAACCTTCTATTACTGGTGGGAAAGTCTCATTTGGTATTGGTAAAAAGTCCTCAACCATATCTGCGACTTTATTTGTATTTTCAACTACAACTTCATAAGCTAATTCTTCGCCTAAGTACTTAAATTCTTCTAACATTTCATCAGTTGTTCTAAAATGTAGATAAGTCTCTTCATCATCTAAACTAAATCCTTGTGAATATTTAAGCACACGTCTAAATACAGCTTCATGTTTATCTATAAAGTGTACATCTCCTGTAGCTACTGGAATTTTGCCGAATTTTTTCGCTATTTCTATCATTCTTCTATTTAAATCTCGAAGCTCATCTTCATCTTTTACTTCACCATTTCGAATCATAAATCTATTGTTATCAATAGGCATTACTTCTATATAGTCGTATAAATCTATTATCTCTTTTATTTCGTCGTCATTTTTATTTTGTTTAACAGCTTGGAACACTTCTCCAGCTTCACAAGCTGAACCTACTATAATACCTTCTTTGTGTTCTAAAAGCACACTTTTTAATATTCTAGGTGCTCTATAAAAATGATTTACATGGGCATCAGATACGATTTTATATAAGTTTTTTACTCCTACTAAATTTTGAGCTATTAATGTAATATGTTTTGTTTTTAATTTAGTATAATCTATGCCGCCTAATACTTCATTTACATCACTTAACTTTTTAGCTCCTTTTTTCTGTAGCATATCTAAAAACTTTATAAATATTTGTGCAGTCGCAGCCGCATCATCTACAGCTCTATGGTGGTTATGAAGTGGTACTCCAAGTTCTTTTGTAAGGTTATTTAATTTAAAACGCTTTAAATGTGGAAGTAATATTCTAGCTAACATAAGAGTATCGACACTCTTATTTTTAAATTCAATATTCATTTCCTTACATTTTTGATTTATAAATCCAATATCGAACTCTGCATTATGAGCAACTAATACACTATCTCCTACAAACTCCATAAATTTAGGTAAAATTTCTTCAATTGTAGGTTTATCTTTTATTAAATCATTAGTTATACCTGTTAATTCTTGAACTTTATAAGATATATCTTTTTCTGGATTTATAAGTTCATTAAATCTATCTACTATTTCAAAGTTTTTAACTTTTACTGCACCAATTTCAGTTATTTTATCGTTTTTATTTGAAAAACCAGTTGTCTCTAAGTCAAATACTACAAATGTTTGAGATAAGTCTTTGTCATTTGCCTCTCTTATAATCGGGGCATTATCTTCAACTAAATACCCTTCAACACCGTATAGTATTTTTATACCGTTAGCTTTTCCTGCATCCATCGCTTCAGGAAAAGCCTGAACTACACCATGATCTGTTATAGCTATTGCCTTATGCCCCCATTGTGATGCTTGTTTTACAAGCTTTTTAGTTTGGCATAATGCATCCATAGATGACATTTGTGTATGTGCGTGAAGTTCCACACGTTTTTTATCTGCTTTATCGACTCTAGGTTTCTTATCTTCTAGTCTTATACCACTTATAGTCATTGTAAGCTCTCTTTTAAAAGTATCGTATATTACGTCTCCTTTTATTCTTACATTAGTTCCTTCACTTATTTTGCTAAGAACTTTGTCTTGGTTTAAGTCATTTAAGAATAATTTACAGCTTATTGAGCTTGTATTGTCAGTTACATCTGCAATAAGAAGTATTTTCCCATTTTTAAGCTCTTTTGTCTCTATATTAAATATCTCTCCTACTATACAAACAGTCTTTGCATTTTTATCTATATCACATATATGTTCAAATAGAGCATTTACATTTTCACCATAGATTAGATTTTCATCCTCATGTTCTTCTTTAATAATGTATTTTTCTTCTTCCTCTTCAACAGGAGTTGGACTAGAGATTTGCATTTCTCTAACTTTTTCTTCCATCTCTCTCTCCATTTTCTCCATTAGCTTTTTGCGGTCCACCTTTTCATCTACTGCTTTTTCTAAAATAACATTTAAATCTATCGAAAACTCTTCTAAAAATGCATGTCTTATGATTTCTTCACAATGTTTTGATTTTAAGCTGTCATATAACATTGTTTTTGGTATTTTTATTTTTAAAGTGTCGTCTATACACATATATTCTACGTCTTTTTTCCAACCTTCAATTGCAGGTGAAATACTTTTTAATATATGAAGTACATTATCCCAATTTTTCTTTACTATATCTTTATTAGATTTACGAGATAGACCATTGTATCTTATTTTTATCTTTATATCTGAAAAATAATCTAACTCTTCTAATAAGGCTTCTCTAAGTGATGATAAAATGTCATAAGAAATAATTTCCTTAGATGATAGATATATATAAAAAGTCTTATTTTCTTTGTAATACACGACTTTTGTTACAAATACATCGCTTAATTTTTTATATAAAAAATCATTTTTAATTTCTAATTTACTTAGATAATCTTTTATACTATCCATTTATGACACCCCTTTCACCTCAGTATTTATAGAAGAAAATTATATCATATTTTTTATTATCTTTTAAGGTCTTGAATTTTAAAATAATTTAATAAAATTTTTTTATGGATTAGCTCTTTTTTGATTTTTTTTAATATTATATATATAAGGACTTATATTTGGAGGTATACTATGACTTGCTCAAATATATACGATTTAAAGAAAATACCTATTTATTATGAAGAGTTAAGGGGCAAAAAGTTATTTACAAAAGCATTGTCAGAAATTGATGTAAATAAAAAATCTGTTCATTTATTTTATTATAAAAACGCTAATATCCCAATTTGCGCCCTTCCTAAACTAGGTGTTGTGATTATATCTAAAAGGGGATTTTTGTCATTTTGTTATAATTTTTATTTCTTTATAAATTCATTTAATACTAAAAATATCGAAATTTCAAAACAAAATATATTTTCAATAGCTAAAAGCGCTTTATCTCATGAAATAGGCCATTTACTAGATCCCAATTTAAGCAATATAAAATCCGCTTCTAATGAAATTATTTTATCAATCGCAAATGGAATAATAAAATACAATATCGATTTAAAAGATGATTATTATTATAAAAAAAATCTTCCCCTAGAGATTGAAGATTCTATTATACAATTTAAGAAAAATAATGTTACAAGAGAAATAAATGCATGGAATATTGGAAAAACTATCGCAAATTTTCAAAGTGATACTGAAAGATATATTTTTGAAAAAATAAAAGAATATGCTCTAGCAACTTATAATTACGGTAATTTAAAAGATATAGTTGCTGAAAATAATGTTGAAAAATATATAAAATCACTTTTATAATCAAAAAGGGAAACCTATATTTAGATTTCCCTTTCTTTAATTATTTATAATTTGGTATTAAAAATTCTAAACTAACAGAGTTATCATAATAAGGTATTATGTTGTTCATTACTTTTGCTATAATATGTGCCCAACTTACATCAGTTGCATATTGATGACCTGTATTATAACTCCATCTCATTTTATATAAAGTATTTTGTTTGTATTTAGTGCTATGTATATAATTAGTTGATAACCATTTTGCAGAACCTTCTATAGTTTTATCAACTGTAGTCCACCCTTTTTTATAAGCATATTGAGAAGCTGATGGTACAGCTGTTCCATCAAATGCAGATATTCCAAAGAAGTTGTAAACTTTTACTTTTTCCCCATTTTCTCCAGGTACTTCAACTCCTTGAGCTAAAGTTGAACTTCCATATCCAGTTTCAACCATAGATGCTGCAACTAAGTAACTTACATCTAAATTATGTTTTTTAGCTGCATCTATAAATGCTTGTCCTTTGTTAATAAATACACTATTTGATTTACAGTATTTATTAAAGAATGCATTTAATTCGCTTGCTGTTATTCCTTCACGATATTTATCTATTTTTAAGAATTGTAGCCTTCCATTAGCATTTGTACTAAATGTCTGTGGATTTAAATACTTACTTAAATCTTCTCTTGTAGCTTGTAAATACTTTGTAGAGTTTTGATTATTTGTAGACAAATTAGCTTTAATTCTATTGTATCCTTGTTGTGATAATTTATATTCATAATCTACCATAGCATCAAATGAATAATTTAAATTTTCATTTATTATAACATTTCCAACAACATTGTTGTCTTTGTTATCGTTTTCTGAGTCTGTTGGCATTTTATCAACTAAATATTTATTTGAAATATATGCATATCCATCTTCATATTGGATTTTTGCCCAGTCTCCATCTATCGATACTACTTTTACCTCTTGGCCTTTTTTATATGTTCCTAATATTTTATAACTTGTTCCTGCACCTTCTCTTATGTTTAAAGTGTCTGCTTTTACGTATTTTATTGTTACTTTTACTGGTTTTTCATCTGATAGATATTTATTCGAAATATAAGCATATCCGTCCTTATATTGTATTTTTGCCCAATTTCCATCTATTGATACTACTTTTACTTCGTCTCCGTGGTTATATGTACCTAATATTTTATAACTTGTTCCTGCACCTTCTCTTATATTTAAAGAGTCCGCATTTACATATTTTATTGTTATTTTTACTGGCTTTTCGTCTGATAAATATTTGCTTGATACATATCCTGTTTTAGAATTGTGATTTATTTTAGCCCATCCATTTTCTTCTGATATAACTTCAACTTCCTTGCCTTTTGTTAAAGTAGTTATTACACTATAACTTGTTGATGGACCTTTTCTCATATTAAGAGATGATGCTGATACATATTTAATAGTCGTAGTATTTTGAACTTCTACATATTTAGAACTTACCCAACCTGTTTTGTTGTTGTCTGTAGTTATTTTATACCATCCATTAGAAAAAGTTATTATATTTACCTTATCCCCCTTATGAAGTACAAATTTTATACTGTAAGATGTAGATGCCCCCGATCTAGCATTCAATGATGATGCTGTGATTATACCTTGACTTGATTGAGCATGTATGCTTGTCATAGTCATCGGTAATACAATTGCACTAGTTAATAATACTTTTTTATACAATTTTCTTTATCTCCCTTCTTTTTTCTACAATTTAACTCTATATTATTATAAATCTATATTCCTGTATTTACAATTTATTTTTAATTTTTCATAAGATGGTAAATAATAGAACAGTATTTTTTAAATATATACAAATTGTTTAATTATTTATAAATTTGGCATAATTTGATATCATATATATATAATAATAATTTAGGAGGTAAAAAGATGAACAATAAAATAAATCAATTAAAAGAACTTATACAAAAAAGCAATAATATAGTTTTCTTTGGTGGAGCTGGGGTGTCTACCGAATCAAATATTCCTGATTTTCGTAGTTCCTCTGGATTATTTAGTGAAAGACTAAATAAAAATTTCACTCCTGAACAATTAGTTTCACATACTTTTTTTGTGAGATATCCTGATGAATTTTTTAAATTTTATAAAGATAAATTAACATATCAAGATGCTAAACCTAATAATGCACACAAAGCGTTAGCAAAATTAGAAGAAATCGGCAAATTAAAAGCTGTTGTAACTCAAAATATAGATGGACTTCATCAAATGGCTGGGAGCAAAACTGTTTATGAACTTCACGGTTCTGTACATAGAAATTACTGCACAAAATGTCATAAATTCTTTGACTTAGATTCTATGCTTGCTCTTGATGGAAATATTCCTCATTGTGATAAATGTGGCGGTGTTGTAAAACCTGATGTCGTTTTATATGAAGAAGGATTAGATAATGCCACTATTGAAGGCGCTATAAGAGCTATAAGTTCTGCTGATTTGCTTATTATAGGTGGGACTTCTCTTGTTGTTTATCCTGCTGCTAGCTTTATAAATTATTATAGAGGAAAAGATATGGTTTTAATTAATAAAAGTTCTACTGGATATGATAATGAGGCTTCTTTAGTTATAAATGATGCTATAGGGGAGGTTTTAAAAGAAGCTGTTTTAGATGTTTATAAATAGTAAATTTAATCAATATGATTTATGATATAAAAAGGAATACCAAAATGAATTACTTTGGTATTCCTTTTAAATTTAAGGAGATCGTCGTGAGTTTATTTTACTCCGTGCTTTTAACATAAAGTTTAATTTATAAATCATAGCTTATTCAAAATAATTTTCGTATTTTAATTTATAAATTGAAATAGCTTCAGGCCATGCTTCTAAATTGCTTATTCCTTTAGTTTTAGCTATTGATAAAGCTATTTCTTTTAATTTTGTCGCTTCTCTTATAATGTCCATTTTACACCTCTTTGCAACTTTCTTCTTAATCATTATTACTATTCCCTTTTTTCATATAAAATACTAATTTATTTTAAATTTTACAGTATATTTTTTAATATATTATTTTTAAATATATTTTAAAGATAATATGTGCTACAATCACCTTATAAATAAATTTTATTTAAATTTCTAATAATGACTATAGGAGGGCAAAATGGATATATCTATAATGGCAGATGAATTAATCAACTACTATCTTATAATTGCACACAAGGATATTTCAGATTCTTTACAAGAGAAATCTGAAGAAGAAATAAAAGTGCTTTATTACGATACATTTGGCGAAGATGAGGAATAGTGATAAATAAAGAAATCTTTATTCTAAAGAACCTTAAAGATGTAGATTTCTTTGAAACACATATACGAAAATTATACTTATCCACAATCTATAAATGAATATAATTTCCTATGCATTATAAAAAATGTTGCATTTTCATGCAACATTTTTTAATTTCTTTAAAGTAAATATTCTTTATAATATAGATATAAATTTTAAAATCACTATAAATATCTTATTTATTATTTTGTCTATTATTTTGGTTGTTATTTTTTCTAAATACATTTCTTACAAAAGATGCCCAGCATAAGGCTGCAACCATCCATAATATACCTTTTACAGTACCCCCAGAATTTATTGTATTAACTCCAAATAATATACTTGCCACACACATTACTGCCCCTATTATTAATGGTAAACTTATATTTTTCATATTGCTTCCCCCTGTAAAAATTAATCTATATTTTCTTCAAATTCTTCAATAGGCGGTAAATCTTCTAATTTTTCTATATTTAGAAGTTTTAAAAACTCATCTGTAGTTTTATATATTATAGGTTTTCCTATTTTATTTAATCTACCCGCTTCTCTAATTAAAGAATTCTCAAGAAGAGTTTGTAAGACCTTATCGCATTTAACTCCCCTTATATTTTCAATTTCAACTTTTGTTATAGGTTGTTTATATGCAATTATAGTCAGCGTCTCTAAAGTAGCCTGACTTAAAGTCTTTTTTCTTTTAGGTTCTAATACCTTTTTTATATATGGAGTATAATCTTTATTTGTACACATTTGATATCTATCTTCTAGTTTTATAATTTGTATACCTCGATTTTGCTCCTCATATTCATCTTTCAATAAATTTAACATATATTCTATTTCTTTTGGAGAAAGTTCTTCATTAATGGCATAATTTAATTCCTTTACACTTATTGGTTCTCCATATGCAAACATTATTGATTCTATAATAGATTTTATTTCACTTCTGCTCATATTAATTCTCCAAATTCTTTTTAATAATAATATCTTCAAAGAAGTTTTCTTGTACTACCACAATTTCCTTAGATTTTATAAGCTCAAGTAGTGATAAAAATGTAGCTATCACTTCATCTTTTGTATTATCTTTTATTATATTGTTAAAGCTTATTTTATCTGCGGTAGTTAATATATTTTGTATATATTCTATCTTTTCTTCAACAGATATTATTTTTCCTCTTACTATTTTGTTTAATCTCTCGTCTTTTTTTGTTTCATTTTCTTCTTCAATATTTTTCACCTTAAATATGTATGGCAGTATAGATTTTATAGATTCAATAGATATTTCATTTAAGTCTACTTTATCATCTATAATAATTTCTTCTCTATTTCTATAATAAGGCTGATTTAAATAATCTACACTGTCTTTTAATACTTCACTAGCTTTTTTATATTTCTTATATTCTTTTAATTGCTCCATAAGTTCAAGTCTTGGATCTTCTTCTTCATCTAATTCTCTTTGTGAGAATAATAGATATTTTGATTTTATTTCTAATAGCTTTGTTGCCATTGTTATAAAATCACTTGTAACTTCTAAATCCATAGCCTCTAACATATTTATATATGCTAGGTATTGCTTTGTAATTTCGATTATTGAAATATCTTTTATATCTATCTTTTGTTTAGATATCATATCACAAAGCAAATCTAAAGGCCCATCATATACGTTTAAATGTATGCTGTATTTCATCTAATATATACCCGTTACTTTAACTACTATTGACCAGAATAATTTAACTAATGGAGATGTTATATAAGAACCTAAATTTGTAACTAATAATACGATTAATACTAAATATCCTATATTTTCGTATTTAATTTCAAAATCTCTAAATTTATAAGGTAAAAAGCTAGATATAACACCCCATCCATCGAGTGGTGGGACTGGAAGTAAGTTAAATGCTGCAAACCATAAATTATAATTTAAAGCTGTAGCTGCTATTATGCTTATAGCATACATTGGACTGAATTTTAATATAAGAGCACAAATTATTGCACCTACTAAATTCCCAGCTGCTCCAGCTAATGAAACTATAAAGTTTCCTACTCTATAGTTTTTAAAATTGTTTGGATTTACAGGTACTGGTTTTGCCCATCCAAAATGGAATATCATAAGCATAACTAGACCCACTATATCTATATGGTTAGCAGGGTTAATCGTCATTCTTCCTGCTCTTTTGGCTGTATCGTCTCCTAGTAAATAAGCTGCAAACGCATGACCAAATTCATGTATTGTCATCGCAAATGCTATTCCTACTAGTGATACTAATAAGTCACTTAAATAATTCATTTAATTTCTCTCCTATTATTTTTTAGATAATACTATTATTATATCAATTATAGTATTTTTAATCAAAATAATTTAAATATAAATAGTAATTTAATTATTATTCTATTATAAGAATATATAATTTAAAGAGATACCCCTTTATAAGTTTTATATTTTATAAAGGGGTATCTCTTTAAATTATATATGATTATATTATATCTTGTGCCAATCTCTTTAACATTTGTATATAACTTGCTTTTTCTATATCTTTATTATTTACAAGTTCAACTTCATCTATTAATTTACCGTCTTGATAAATCATAGCTTTACCTAATACACTTCCCTTTTTAACAGGTAGTTTTATATCTTCATTTACTTTTATCTTTTTAGTAAAGTTTTTTGATTCGCCTTTTTTAATAAGTATTCCTAAATCGTCTTTTGCAACTAAGTCAATTTGTTCACTATCTGCTTTTCTCATTTTTAAAGTATATAGTTTTTGATCTTTTGAACATATTTTTACACTTTCATAGTTTGCAAATCCATAATCTAAAAGAGTAGATGCATCTTTAAATCTTTCTTGAGATGTTTCACCTCTAAGTACTACTGATACTAAATGGGTTTTTCCTCTTTTTGCTGATGCTGATACACAGTATTTTGCCTCTCCTGTAAATCCAGTTTTAACTCCTGTTGCACCGTTATAGTATTTTATCATTTTATTTGTATTTGCAAGCCCTATTGTAGCTTGTTTTTTACCTACTACGACTTTATCCATCCATGTAGTCAAGTATTTTTCTATCATTTCATGTTTTAGTAATTCTCTAGACATAAGAGCTATGTCATATGCTGATGTATAGTGATTTTCTACTGGAAGGCCATTTGTATTTACAAAGTTAGTGTCTTTCATTCCAAGTTCTTTAGCTTTATTATTCATCATATCTACAAAGCCTTCTATACTGCCGCCTATATATTCTGCCATAGCAACACAGGCATCATTAGCAGAAGTCACAGCTATTCCTTTTAATAATGTGTCTACTGTTTGAGTTTCATTAGGCTCTAAGAATATTTGGCTTCCTCCCATTGATGATGCAGTTTCACTTACTGTTACCTCATCAGTTAATTTTATTTTATTGCTTTCAACTGCTTCACATATTAAAAGCATAGTCATTACTTTCGTTACACTTGCTGGCGGTAATTTTTCATGACAATTTTTTTCGTATAATACCTTACCGCTTGTAACATCCATAAGCACAGCTGATTTACATTTTAGATTTAAATTTGCTCCATTTTTATCTGCAAATACTAGAGTACTTTGGCTAATAATAAGTATTATTGCTAAAAATACACCTATAAATTTCTTCATAATGTCACCTCTTCAAACGATTATTCTATATATAGTATATTTTCCAAAATCAGAAATTTATAATTAGTGTATTATTGGCAAGTCTATAAAAAAACAGTATATATTGTTATTTTATCTGCTCAATTTTAATCAATATATTTTTTTAGAATCAAAAAAGGATGCCGATTGGCATCCTTTTAATTTATCTTATACTTCCATTATGATAGGTAATATCATTGGATTTCTCTTAGTTTTTGTGTACAGATATTCTTTAAGATTTTCTTTTATATTATTTTTTAAATAAGCCCATTCTTTTATATTTTTTTCTTCACATTCGTTTAGAACTTCTTTTATTACAGTTTTTGCACCGTCCATTAAGTCTTCTGACTCTCTTACATATACAAATCCTCTTGATATAATATCAGGACCTGCTAAAACTTTTCCGTCTTCTTTTGAAATAGTTACAACTACTATCATTAGACCATCTTCTGATAAGTGTTTTCTATCTCTTAAAACTATATTTCCTACATCTCCAACACCTAATCCATCAACTAATACATTTCCTATTGGAACTGTAGTAGTAACTTTTGCAGAATTTTTATCTAATTCTAATACTTGCCCTGTTTGCATAACAAATATATTTTCTGCTGGCATTCCTAATTCTTGAGCAAGTTCTGAATGTCTTTTTAACATTCTGTACTCACCGTGTACTGGCATAAAGAATTTTGGGTTTGCCATTCTATTTATTAATTTCAACTCTTCTTGAGATGCATGGCCTGAAACGTGTATATCAGCTAAGTCGTTGTATACAACTCTTGCACCTTTTTCAAATAATAAGTTTATTACTTTTGAAATTAATTTTTCATTTCCTGGTATTGGATGAGCTGATATTATAACTAAATCTCCAGGTCTAATCTCAACTTTTTTATGTTCGCTACTAGCCATTCTAGCAAGTGCTGACATTGGTTCACCTTGAGTTCCTGTAGTTATAATTACAAGTTCACTATCATCGTATTTAGATATGTCATTTAAGTCAACTAACATATCATCTTCTATATCTAAATATCCAAGTTCTCTTGCAACACCTATTACATTTACCATAGATCTACCTGATATAGCTACTTTTCTATTGCATTTTTTAGCCATATCTATTATTTGTTGTAGCCTATGTATATTTGAAGAGAATGTTGCCACTATAATTCTACTATTTCCAGCTGTTCTAAATAAATCGTCTAAACCAGCACCTACTGTCTTTTCTGACATTGTGTATCCAGGCTTTTCAACGTTAGTACTATCTGCTAATAATAGAAGTACTCCTTCTTGACCTAATTCACATATTCTGTGTAAATCCATAACATCGCCATCTATTGGAGTTAAGTCTATTTTAAAATCCCCTGTGTGGTATATAATACCTTGGTCTGTGTGAACCGCTATAGAACATGCACCTGGAATACTATGATTGTTTTTAATAAACTCTACGCTCATATTTGAAAGTTTTACAATTTGTTTAGGAGTAATTACATTTAATTTCGCAGTACTTAATTTATGCTCTTTTAATTTAACTTGTATTAATCCTATACTAAGCATAGTCCCATATACGGGTACATCTAATTTTTTAAGGATGTAAGGAAGAGCTCCTATATGATCCTCATGTCCGTGTGTTATAAAAATTCCTTTTACTTTGTCGCGGTTCTGAAGTAAATAAGTGATGTCAGGTATAACGATATCTACCCCTAACATTTCATCTTCAGGGAAACTAAGACCTGCATCTATTACAATTATCTCGTCTTTGTATTCGATTAAAGTCATGTTTTTTCCTATCTCGTTAAGACCACCTAAAGCCATCACCTTTATCTTGTTGGTGTTTTTCTTAAACAATTGCATCCTCTCCTCTGTCTATTCAATTTTAAATTTACAAAAAAATAATATTAAATCACGTACACTTTTACCATCTGATTTTATTGTACCATAATTTCTGATATATTTTAAGTCATAATCGTAATACATTTCTCTAATTATTATGACAAATTTTATAAATAACTAAATTAAAGGCAAAATTCCTCTAATTTATTTAATTTGATTGTCAGTTTTAACTTTTATTTTTGTGCAAACTAAAATATAAGCCCTAAAAAGGACTTATATTTTTTGACAGTCTTCACATATTCCGAAAAACTTAATATCATGGTCTGAAACATTAAATTTATATTGCTCGCGAATTAATTCTTCTATTCCGTCTAATAAATCTTCTTTTGTTTCTATAATCTTACCACATTTTTCACATATTAGATGATGATGATTATGTTTTTCATCTTTATTAAGTCTAATTTCATATCTTATACAACCATCATCTAAATTTAATTTAGAAAGTAATCCAACCTCACTTAGAAGTTGTATTGTTCTGTAAACGGTTGCAAGCCCTATTTCTGGACAAGAAACCCTTACCATATCATATATTTCTTCACTACTTAGATGTTTATCGTCATTTTCTAATAAAATTTCTAGTATTGCCCTTCTCTGTGGTGTTATTTTAAAACCAGTTTCTTTAAGTTTATCCTTTATGCTTTCTATTGATTCTTTCATAAACTCACCTATTTTCAACTGATAATCTTTTGTAATTATTCTAAAACATTTTCATTATTTTGTCAACTCATGATTTAATCATAATTTTCTACAAATTTAGTAAAATGAACCATTACAATATTTTTATTTTTTTATAAAAAAATCTTTATCTTAAAGACCTTTAATAATGTAGATTTTTTTGAAGCACATATACGGAAATTATACTTATCCACAATTTTTAAATGAATATAATTTCCTATGTGCTATAAAAAATAGGAGACATATGTCCCCTATCTCAAAATATTTTTCAATTAGAATTCGTTATCATTTAATCCTTCTTCATCCATTAATGTATTATATACATCTACAACTATTTGATACTCTTCTTCGTCTTCTAATGGAACTAATATGTCTCCATTTTCATCAGAATCAATTCTGAATACTAAAGCTACGTCTTCATCATCACCGTAAGATTCTTCATCTAAAGGTAATAATATTGCATATTCTTTCCCTTCTGCTTCTAAAGTTAAACATACTTCGAATTCAACTTCTTTTCCATCTTCATCTATTAGAGTTATTATATTTTCTTCCATTTGTTTTCTCCTTTGTATCTATAAATATTCGACATTTTTTATCATTATAATGTCATGATATATTATATATCATAAATATAAATTATAACATACTTAATTTAAAATTTCGACTTACTATCTAAATAACCTTGTAATATTATTACTGCTGCTAGCATATCGATTACTTTTTTTCTTTTTTTACGGCTAACATCACCTTCTATAAGAGATCTTTCTGCTGCAACTGTAGTTAATCTTTCATCCCAAAAATCTATTTCTAATCCAGTTTCTTCTTTTATTAATTCACAAAGTTTTAGTACTTTTTCACCTTGTGGCCCTAAAGTCCCATTCATATTTTTAGGAAGTCCTGATACGATTTTATTTACTTGTCTTTCTTTTATTATGTTTTTTAATTCTTCTATGTCTTTTTTCTTAGACTCTCTTCTTATAGTTTTTACTCCTTGTGCTGTTATACCCATAATATCACTTACAGCAACGCCTATAGTCTTGTCACCTATATCTAGGCCCATTATTCTGCCATCTAACATATTTTGCTCCTTTGCTACTTATTTATTCACCTTTAGTTTTAGTATTTTAAATTTAGATACTTATTTAAAAAAATTAGTCAGGTTATTCCTGACTAATTTTTATTATAATTTTCCGGAAACTTTATCTTATTTTAAAATTTTTAAATTTAATAAAATTTAATCTATCTCTTTATCAAATATAATCATATTTATACCTATTATTATTATAGGTATTAGTATATAAATAGCTGCTGTAGAAGCTGCTACTATACCTGAATCGTTTACTAGTAATGTAACTATACACCCTACGAAAGATGCCATAAATCCTTTAAATATCATTGGATATTTATCATGTATTTTTTTGAAATATCCAGATGGTTTAAATATAAGGGCTCCAATTATAATTATACTTACAATTAAAATATTTACCCATACACTTGATTTAGCTAATTTTAAATTCATTTGAATTTTTCTTCCAAATGTATTAAATATAGCTGCTGGCCCTTCTTGGATTATTTGATTAGTAAATACTGCTAAATGAGATTCTGTTCCCATTAAAAAGTCTAATCCTGCAAATGCTACAACAATTAATACTGTAGCTACTCCAATCATAATTATTTTCTTTAAATCTAATTTAACATCAAATATTAGAAGTATAAATAATAAATAAGCCACACATTCTGATATAGCACCACCTACATTAGCCCCCATAGAAGGCATTGCACTAGTTATTAATATAACTAAGGATAATACAACTGCTAGCCATTTTGATATCTTTTTATAATTTAATAATACAGCTAATGCAAATACTGCACTCGCAATTGTAACACCTTCATATTCATTTCCGACACCGTAATATCTAGCCCCATTTATAGCATCATAACTCATTATGCCACTTTTCATAAGAGGTGTACCTATTACACAGTCTATTATTATAAGACCTATTGTTAAAAATGCATAAAATCCCATTTGTTTTATATCATCTTTTCTAAATAAGAAATATCCTATTAGATAATATATAATTGTTACAATTAATACTCCTGATACTAAACCTGCTGGAGTTTTAAATTGGAATACAGGAGCTGTTAAAAATGCTAAAGGCATTATAAGCCCTAATTTTATAAGTTCTTTTAGAACTTTAAATATTTGGTCTCTACCTAAACCTTTTTCTTTTTTAGGTATTTTATTTTTAAATAATATCGCTATCATAGCTATAACCCATGATGCTGATACTATTCCTACATAGCTATTTACAACAGATGCTCTTATAGTATTTATAGATACTATTCTTTCGTAATCCTTTAGAACTTTTTTTATTCCATTTTCATCTTGTACATTTTTAAATACTTTACCTATCATCAATTCATTTTTTAATCCGAATTTGTTTATTATATCCACACCTATATCGATATTACTTACTATACCGCTATTTCTTGTTGTAGATGATTCTAGTAAACCATATCCGTCTTTTTCAAATTTTATAACTGGTGATAGTCTTCTTTTAGTTTTATAATCTAAATTGCTTTCAAACTCACTTACTATATATATAGTATCGTTTTTTCCAGCCATTTCAAAAACGTCTTTTAGATAATCATTTATATTTTGATAGATTTTCTTTTTCATAGATTTATAAGTATTTTCATTTAAATTATTTTTATACTCATCTAATCTATATGTATCTCCAAGTTCAACGAAAATCGCATCATTATTTTCGTAATATTTTTTTGTTTCACTTTTTAATTTATCATAATCAGTTGAAATTCCAAATGGCATAGTATCATCTTTTTTATTTATATTATCTACATTTCCAGATTGTACTCTACCATTTTCATCCATACATACTAATGCTAAATTTCTTATCTTTTTAAGATCGTCATTTTTCTTTATATCACTATTTCCTAGTAAGGCAACTTTCAAATTATTTTTATTTAATGTTGTCCCTAACATGCCAAGTGTTGCACCATAGCCACCATTGTCAGTATTTTGATTTATATTTCTATTAATCTTAATATTACCTATAGCCCACGATTTAACACCTGTTGCAGCTTCAAATTGAGTTTTTTCATTTTCATTTAATGTTTCGAATTTAACGTAGTCTTCATCTAAAACATTTGCTCTAACTCCCGAACCTATACTTGCAAAAGATTTTTGGTCTGTATTTGATCCATCACCTTTTGTCGTCATAAGTGCAACATAACCACTATTTGAAGTCTTTTCTTTTATTATCGGTATCTCAAGTAAATTTTCTAAGCTTGTTCTATTTAAACTTAAATATATAACTTTTCCTTTGTTGCTTGTATCTGCATATATACTTGATATAGAAAAACTTAAAATTACTATTAGTGATAGTAAAAGTGATATTAATTTTTTCTTCATTAAGTCTACCTCTTTCTATTTTACCATTTTAGGTAAGTTGTTATTATGTGATTTAGATAGATAGCTTTTTATATTTTTTCAGTGACTCATTTTTTAATTTTTTATTATTTAGATAGATAACTCTTTAGTAGCTCTTTAAGCAATTCATCTCTTTCGTATTTCTTGATTATACTTCTAGCATTTCTATTGCTTGTTATATAACTTGAGTCTCCAGAAAGTATGTATCCTATTATTTGATCTATAGGATCATAACGTTTCTTTTCTTCTAATGCTTCATAAACGTATTCTAGGGTCTCTTTTATACTTAATTTTTCCTCTGATATTCCTTCAAATTTCATTGTGTAATCTAAATTTTTATCCATAACTAAAGCCCTCCATTAGTTAAAATCCCCAAAAGCTCATAATATATGAGAGCTTTTGGTGATTTTTCCTTATTATTTTACTTGGCTTTTGATAACCTCACAAGCATAGCTTAGAGCTTCATCTATTTTTGTAGCGTCAGTTGCTCCAGCTTGAGCCATGTTTGGTCTTCCGCCACCTTTTCCACCTGCAATTTTTGCTATTTCTTTTACTATGTTTCCACTGTGGATTCCTCTGTCTATAACATCTTTAGTTGCTGTAACTACGAAGTTTACTTTAGAATCACTAACATTAGAGATAGCTACTACTCCGCTTTGTAATTTATCTCTTAGATTATCTGCCATTTCTTTTAATGAATTCATATCCATATCTTCAAATTTTGCAGTTACTAAGTTTACACCATTTACTTCTACTTTTGAATCCATAAGTTTATCAGCTGATTGTAAACTCATTTTAGCTTTTACATCGTGAAGCTCTTTTGTTAGAGATTTATTTTCTTCAACTAAAGCATTTACTCTGTGTACTAAATTATCTTCTTTAGTTTTTAAAGCATTGCAAGTTTCTTCGATTAATTCATCTCTATTATTTAAATATTCATATACACTTCTTCCTGTAATAGCTTCTATTCTTCTTACTCCAGCTGCTACTCCACCTTCAGATAATATTTTGAATAATCCGACTTGTGAAGTATTATTTAAGTGAGTACCTCCACAAAGTTCTATAGAATAATCTCCCATAGATACAACTCTTACTTCATTTCCGTATTTTTCACCAAATAGAGCCATTGCTCCTTTTTCTTTGGCTTCATTTATCCCCATAACTTCGCAGTCTATATCAAGAGATTGTAAGATAACGTCGTTTACTTTTCTTTCAACTATATCTAATTCTTCTTTTGATATTGGTTCAAAGTGAGTTATATCGAATCTTAATCTTTCTGGAGTTACTAATGAACCTGCTTGGTTAACATGTTCTCCTAAAGTTTCTTTTAATGCTTTGTGTAGTAAGTGAGTAGCTGAATGATTTCTAGCTGATGCCATTCTTATTTCTCTATTTACTAATGATTTTAATTCATCTTTAGTATTTATGCTACCTTTTTTCACAATACCTATGTGTTTTATTGTATTATTTGCACCTTTTTTAGTAGTTATTACTTCAAATACTGCATTTTCGTTTTCTAATATACCAGAGTCACCTACTTGTCCCCCACCTTCTGCATAGAAAGTAGTTCTATCAAGTACGATTATTGCTTTATCTCCTTCAGTTATAGAATCAACTATTTCATCATCTTTAACTATAGCATTTACAACTCCTGTAGTAGATAAATGTTTATATCCACAGAAAGTAGATGCTACTGAAGAATCTAATGTTGAAAGTGGATCTTCTTTCCAGCTTTCACCTTCCATATTTCCTCTAGCACTTCTAGCTCTTTCTCTTTGTTTGTCCATTTCAGTGTTGAATCCTTCTTCATCTAAATCAAATCCAACTTCTTCTAATATTTCTTGAGTTAAGTCCATTGGGAATCCGTATGTATCATATAATTTGAATACTTTTTCTCCAGCTAATGTACTTTCGTTGTTTGCTTTTAATTCTTCTATATATCCGTTTAGTATTTCACTACCTTGGTCTATAGTTTCATTGAATTTTTCTTCTTCTATTTTTATAACTTTTTTGATGTAACCTTCTTTTTCAACTAGTTCTGGATATGCTTCTCCACTAACTTCTTTAACTACGTCAAATAAGTTGTATAAGTAATCTTCTTTTATACCTAATAATTTACCATGTCTAGCAGCTCTTCTTAATAATCTTCTAAGAACATATCCACGACCTTCGTTTGATGGAAGTATTCCGTCAGCTATCATAAAGCTCATTGCTCTTATATGGTCAGTTATTATTCTTATTGATACATCACTTTTAGCATCTACTCCATATTTAACACCTGATACTCTTTCTATTTCATCTATTATAGCTCTTATAGTATCTACTTCGAATATATTGTCAACATCTTGCATTATACAACCTATTCTTTCAAGCCCCATACCAGTATCTATATTTTTATGTGCAAGTTCAGGATAACTTCCATCTTCTTGTCTATCAAATTGTGTGAAAACTAAGTTCCAGAATTCTAAGTATCTATCGCAGTCGCATCCTGGTTTACAGTCTGGATTATCACATCCGTATTGTTCCCCTCTGTCATAGTATAATTCTGAACAAGGTCCACATGGTCCTAATCCTATTTCCCAGAAGTTATCGTCTTTTCCTAATCTAACTATTCTTTCTTCTGGTATACTTGAGTATTTTAACCATAAATCATGTGCTTCATCGTCATTTAAGTAAACTGTAGCCCATATTTTATCTTCTGGTATTTCTAAATGTTTCGTTACGAATTCCCAAGCCCATTTTATTGCATCTTCTTTGAAGTAGTCTCCAAATGAGAAGTTACCCATCATTTCAAAGAATGTACCGTGTCTCGCAGTTTTACCTACGTTTTCTATATCACCAGTTCTTATACATTTTTGCACTGTACTCATTCTATTTTTTGGTGGAACTTCAACTCCAGAGAAATAATTTTTAAGTGGAGCCATTCCTGAGTTTATTAATAATAAACTTTTATCATTTTTTGGTATTAAAGAAGAACTTTTTCCTATATAATGTCCTTTTGATTCAAAGAAATCAGTAAATGATTTTCTTATTTCATTACATCCCATTTTTTTCATGAAATCTTACCTCCTAAATTTTCAAATATCTTTTTTCAATAAAAAACCTCGCGCCTATAATAAATTATAGGGGCGAGGTATATTCGCGGTACCACCCTAATTACCACTATAAAAGTGGTATCTTCGGAAAACCTTAGCTATAACGTAACTACCGGCAATTCATACTAAACTCCGAATTGCTACTCCAAGACTGCTTCAAATATTTTGTACTTAAAGGTTCTCACCACTACCTTTTCTCTGTAAAGCCATATAAATATCTTACTACTTCTCTTCATTGTATTTAAATATTATTTACTAATATTAATTTAAATTATAAATTACTATTTGTCAATAAATAATTTAATTTTTATTTTTATTAAGAAATTTATCATAAAAAGTTACTAAATTAAATTAGAAACTACTTTCTATAATTCCTCCACCGACAACTTTATCTCCATCGTACATAACTACAGATTGTCCTTTTGTTATAGCTCTTTGTGCTTCGTCAAATACGATTTTTATTTTGTCTTGTCCTACTTTGTAAACTGTAGCATCAGCAGGTTTTGCTGCATATCTTACTTTTGCTTTTACTCTTATAGGTTCTTTTATATCTTCTATTGATATAAAGTTTACGTCTTTTGCAATTAAGTTGTGTTGGAATAAGTCTTTGTTATCACCTAATATAACAGTGTTATTTTTTGCATTTATGTCTATTACGAACATCGGTTTTCCAAAGGCTATTCCTAGACCTTTACGCTGTCCTATTGTGTAGTTTACTATTCCTTTATGTCTTCCTAGTACATTACCTTTAGTATCTACAAAGTTACCTTCTTTTATACTAGCATTTGAATGTCTTTTTACATAGTTTGCATAGTCATTATCTTTTACGAAACATATTTCTTGACTATCTGGTTTATTATGAACTACTAGCCCAAGTTCTTTTGCCATCTCTCTTACTTTTTCTTTTTCGAAATCTCCTATTGGAAGTAGAGTATGTTCTAATTGGTCTTGAGTCATATTGTATAGTGCATAAGTTTGGTCTTTTTTATCTGTAACTGATTTTGTTAAAAGATATCTTCCAGTCTCTTCGTCTTTTTCAATTCTAGCATAATGACCTGTAGCGACATAATCACATCCTATTTGTCTAGCTCTTCTATATAAATCTTCAAATTTTATATATTTATTACATGCTATACATGGGTTTGGCGTTCTCCCATTTATATATTCATCTATAAAATAATCGATTACTTTCTCTTTAAATACTTCTTTAAAGTTTAATACATAAAATGGTATATCTAGCTTTTGCGCTACGCTTCTAGCATCTTCTACAGCCTCTAAAGAGCAACATCCTCCATCATTTTCTATTAATTCATATTCTTCATCATCTTGCCATAACTTCATAGTCACGCCGATTACATCATATCCTTGTTCTTTTAATAAATAGGCAGCAACAGAACTATCTACTCCACCACTCATACCTATCATTACTTTCTTTTTCATATTTGTTTATCACCTCGTTTTTATATTATATCTATTTTGCAATAATTTTAAAAGCATTAATTATTAAAAATTTATTGTTAAACATGAAAAAATCTTTGAGAGTATCCCAAAGATTTTTTCTTTTATTTTTAAAATTTTCTTAGTCTTCGTCTTCTACACCGTGGTCATGATCGTGATCTGGTTCAAATCCTTCTAATTCTGGTATTTCTATATTATTCTTTTGAGCATAATCTACTAGTGCAGCTTTTATAGCTTGTTCTGCTAAAACTGAACAGTGCATTTTTACTGGTGGAAGTCCATCTAAAGCTTCTGCTACTGCTTTGTTAGTTAAAGCTAAAGCTTCATGTATACTTTTACCTTTTATAAGTTCAGTAGCCATTGATGAACTTGCTATTGCAGAACCGCATCCAAATGTTTGGAATTTAACGTCTTTTATTATATCATCTTCTACGTCTAAGAATATTTTCATTATATCTCCACATTTAGCGTTTCCTACTTCACCAACACCACTTGCATCTTCTATTTCACCTACATTTCTTGGATGTAAGAAATGGTCCATTACTTTATCACTATATTGCATAATCTTGTTCCTCCTAAATATTCACTATTTTTATTTGTAGTTAATATAAGTTATTTTCAATTTAAGCCCGATTGCTTATCTATTTTAATTTGTTTTATTTTTCTTTATTTAATACTTACCCATTATATTTATGTTGTAACATATTATTTATTTTCTTCTGGATGTTCTTTTATATATGTTTGATATAATGGAGATAACTCTCTAAGTCTTGCTATAATTGGTGGTAATGTTTCTAATACATAATCTATATCCTCTTCAGTTGTAAAGTCACCAACTACAAGTCTTAAAGAACCATGAGCTAATTCGTGTGGTAATCCTAAAGCCATAAGTACATGTGATGGGTCTAAAGAACCTGATGTACAAGCAGAACCTGAAGAACCTGCTATTCCAGCTTGGTCAAGAAGTAATAATATACCCTCACCCTCTATAAATTGGAATGATACATTTGCAGTCCCTGGTAATCTATCTGTTTTATGACCGTTTATTCTTGTGTGTGGTATTCTTTCTTGTAAACCATACATTAATTTATCTCTAAGTCTAGTAAGTTCTCTAACATGGTTTTCCATATTATTTTTAGCCATTTCTGCAGCTTTTCCGTATCCTACTATTGCAGGTACGTTTTCAGTACCAGCTCTTTTCTTTCTTTCTTGAGCTCCACCATGCATGAAGTTATGAATTTTTACACCTTTTTTGATGTATAAAGCACCTATACCTTTAGGTCCATATATTTTGTGTCCAGACATACTCATTAAGTCTACACCTAATTCTTTAACATCTACTGGTATGTTACCACAAGCTTGAACACCGTCTGTATGCATTAAAGCACCATGTGCATGTGCTATTTCTGTTATTTCTTTTATAGGTTGTATAGTTCCTATTTCGTTATTAGCAAACATTACACTTACAAGTATTGTATTATCACTTATAACTCTTTTTAATTGTTCTAAGTCGACTTTACCATCAGCATCAACATCTAAGTAAGTCACTTCGAATCCGTGTACTTTTTCTAAGTATTCACAAGTATGAAGTATAGCATGATGTTCTATTTTACTTGTTATTATATGATTCCCTTTATTTCTTCTTGCAAAAGCAGTTCCTTCTAATGCCCAGTTATCACTTTCAGATCCACCATTAGTAAAGTATACTTCTCTTGGGTCTGCATTTATTAACGATGCAACTTGAGCTCTCCCTTTATCTAGACCTTCTTTTGCTTCTCTCCCAAATTGATGGAAACTTGAAGCATTTCCAAAGTAAGTTGTATAATAAGGCATCATAGCCTCTAATACTTCTGGTTTAACTGGAGTAGTTGCTGCATAGTCCATATATAATCTTCTTTTTTCCATGATAGTCATCTCCCTATTTTTTTATTTCATTATTCATTAAACAATAAATATCATTTTCTAACCTATTTATATTATGAGTTTCATTATAATTGTTTACCATATCGCAAAGTGTAATAGACTTCATAACGTTGTCCATTGCGTCTCTCATTTTTTCCCAAACAAGTTTTGTTACACAACTGTCTGAGTTTTCACATGAGTCCTTATCTAGTAAGCAATCTGATATTGACACAGGCCCTTCAAGTACAGTCAATACATCATACACTGTTATTTCACTTGCTTTTCTAGATAATAGGTATCCTCCTTGAGCACCCCTTACACTTTTTATTAAATTTGCTTTTTTTAATTTTGAAAAAATCTGTTCTAAGTACTGCTCAGGTATATTTTGCTTAGCAGCAATAGTTTTTATTGATACCGGCCCCTTACTATGAGTGAGTGATAATTCAAACATAGCTTTGAGACCATATCTTCCTTTTGTTGATAGTTTCATTTTATCACCCTTCTTATTCCTACTTTTTTAGTAGGATTTCTGTTTACGATATAATTGTATTATACTTGAGTGTTTTTGTCAACATTAATTTTGACTATTTTAGTCAGAATTAAATTATTTTTTATAAACCATTGCGAATACTACACCACAGCTTTGTCTTTTTTTGATTTTTTATGATATTTTATATTTAATTTTTATAATATATACTCCAATTATCTATAGTTTTAAATCCTAATTTCATGTATAATTTCCCAGCTTCTTCATTATCATAAAATAAACAAGGTTTTATATTTTCTGCTAAAAGCTCTTTACACAATCTTATAAGACATTTACTTGCTAAACCTTGATTTCTATACTCAGGATGCGTCCCAACGCCTATAATCATAGCTGTATTATCATTTTCTGCTGTTGATTTAGCCATCGATATTACTTTTTTTCTTTCTTCAATACAATATCCTCTTCCACTTTTTAAATTAGATCTTAAACTCTCTATAGTAGTATTTTGAAATTCCCCTATCTCTTCATATAATTTTACTACTTTTTTTATATTGAATATATTTATCTTTTTTAATTTCAAATTAGGATTTATATTTTTTTCTATATCATCTATATAATCTAATCTACATAGGTGTACTTTTCTATATTTTAATAAACCCAATTTTCTTGCTATAGCTTCTACACATTCTGTCTTTCCACTTATTTCATTAAATTCTATATCTGAAATAATAAATTCACAAAATTTATCTACATCAAATTCACCATAAGAATAAAATGTAAGATACTCAAAACATTTAAAAAGAATTCCTTTTATATTTCCATCTTCATCTATATCTGAATATACCTTATAAAAAACATTATCAAATCCATAGTTTTTTAATTCTTGTAAATTAAAAGTGTTGATTTCTTTTTCAATATTTAAATAGTCAATGACTTTTTTTTCATATTTACTATCTAGTCTTTTTATCATCTAAATCCCCCAAATCCAAATAACTATTCTGCCCTATTATTGTCGTTTTCTATTTAAAATAATAAAGTTTTTATATCAATAATTATAGATATTACCAATTTTTTAAGCAACAAAAAAAGACAAACTAAAAGTTTGCCCTTTATATTATTTATTTTTTAAACTGTTCCAATAATGCTCATAAGCCATTTCATTTTTATTATTTCCGGCTTTATAATATTTTTTATTCTTTATAGCATCAGGAAGATATTGTTGTTTTACATAGTTATTTTGATAATTATGAGGGTATTTATATTCAACTCCTCTACCTAATTTTTTTGCTCCTGCATAATGAGCATCTTTTAGGTGGTCAGGAATTTCTCCTGTTTCTATATTGTCTAAATCATATAATGCAATATCAATTGCTTCTGCAACTGAATTTGATTTTGGACATCTTGCTAAATACACTGTCGCCTGTGCTAATGGCAGTCTTGCTTCTGGAAATCCAAGTTTTAGTGCAGAGTCAACACATGCATTAGTTATTGTAATTGCTTGTGGAACTGCAAGACCGACATCTTCACTCGCGACACATAAAAGCCTTCTTATTATCGATTGCATATCTTGTGATTTTATAAGTCTAGCCAAATAATGTAGAGCTGCATTTTCATCTGAACCTCTAAGTGATTTATGAAATGCAGATAAAACCGAATAGCTATCATCACCTTTATTATCGTAATTTAAAATCTTCATACTAGAAGAATTAACAACATCATCTAATGTTATATTTACACTATTACTTCCGATATCTATACCTAAGTTAAAAGCTAGTTCTAACTTATTTAGTGCACTTCTCATATCACCATTACAAGTCTCAGATATATATTTTAATGCACTATCTTCAGCAGTTATACTTTCATAAGTATAAAAAGGTTTTAATCTGTTTATTGCCCTTTTAAGTCCTATATATATATCTTCCTTTTGTATAGGTTTAAATTCAAATATAGTACTTCTGCTAAGTATCGCCTTATAAACTACAAAATAAGGATTATCTGCTGTACTTGCTATCAAAGTTACAGAACCTTCTTCAATTACTTCTAATAGCGACTGTTGCTGCTTTTTATTTAATGCTTGAATTTCATCTAACATAAGTATTATTCCACTATATGAAAACAAATCTCTTTTACTGTTGTCTATAGCCTCTTTAATCTCTTTAACTCCACAATTAACAGCATTTAGTTTTATATACTTTTTACCTGTTACATTAGCTATTATATTAGCTAATGTTGTCTTTCCTGTCCCTGGTGGCCCATATAAAATCATATTTGGTATTGTTTTATTTTCAATTAATCTATTTATTATTTTACCTTTTCCAATTATATGAGATTGCCCCACCATATCTTCTATTGCTTCTGGTCTTAATCTATCTGCTAAGGGTTGCATATTGCCTCCTTATCTAATAATCTATTTATGTATTTGTATATCAAAAAATCCTCCTTTATAATAAAGAAGGATTTTTTGATAAATCTATAGATTAATAATTATTTCTTACTTTTTTTAGTTCAGGTATTAATTTATCATTAAGTATTTTGATATGAGTACCTTTCATACCTAAAGATCTTGATTCAATAACGCCTGCACTTTCAAATTTTCTTAGAGCGTTTACTATTACTGATCTTGTTATTCCAACTCTATCTGCTATTTTACTAGCTACTAATAGACCTTCATTCCCATTTAGTTCATTGAATATATGCTCAACTGCTTCAAGTTCAGAATAAGAAAGTGTTCCTATTGCCATTTGAACTACTGCTTTTTTACGCATTTCAACTTCCATTTCTTCACTTAAAGATTTTAATATTTCCATACCTATTACAGTAGCACTGTATTCTGATATAACTAAATCATCGTCATTGAAAGCTTTTTTATATCTAGCTAACACTAATGAACCTAATCTTTGTCCACTTCCTAGTATTGGAACAGTAGTAAGATATTTTTCACTTCTTACATGTTCTTCTGGGAATAACCTAACAAGTTCATCTCCAGTTAAATTTTCTAGTGTCTCTGATATCTTAAGTAAACTTTCATTGTATTCAATTGAAAATCTTTTTTGCTTTGTATCTTCATCTATTATAACTGAACTGTCTTGTATATCAGTTAAATATAAACCTAAAACTTTTCCTTTTGTATTTAAAACGTAAACATTAGCATCTAAAACTTCGCCTAATGTTTCAGCTAATTTGTCGAAAGATACTTTGCTTCCGCTACTAGTTTGTAGAGTTTTATTTATTCTTCTAGTTTTTTGTAGTACTTCGCTTGCCATATAATCCTCTCCTTAATTTCAGTCAATCTAAATATAAATCAAAATATAATTCTGTTTGTAATTAAACATTTGTACAATGTAATCTTAACATATTTTTATAACCAATTCAATAAATATAATTAAATATTAAAAATTTTCACTCATTTCAATAATATAATTTTTCGACAATAACTTTAGTCTTGTTCAATAATTTTTTCATGTTTACATTCTTTATTTGAACAGACTATTTTAGTTCCTGATTTAGAATATTTTTCATACATATAAGAACCGCAAACCTCACAAGGCTCTTCAACTGGTTTATTCCATGCTACAAAATCACAATCTGGATAGTTAGAACAACCGTAGAATACCTTTTTCTTTTTACTTTTTCTCATTATAATATCGCCCTCTTTGCATTTTGGGCATTTTACACCAATTTTGCTTACGATAGGCTTTGTATTTTTACATTCAGGATAATTTTTACATGCCATAAATTTACCGAATCTGCCGTATTTTATCACCATATTAGAACCACATAGTTCACAAATTTCGTCAGTTTCTTCATCCATATTTACTTTCTCAATCTTTTCAATTGCAACCCTAATTGCTTCAGCTAATGGTGAATAGAATTCTTCGACTACCTTTTTCCACTCTACATTTCCTTCTTCAATTTGATCTAATTGAGACTCCATATCAGCAGTAAAATCTACCTCCATAAATTTCTGGAAGTTTTCATCTAGTATTTTTGTTACTATTATACCTAGCTCTGTTGGAACTAAACTAGCACCATCCTTTTCAACATACTCTCTATTTAATATAGTAGTAATAGTTGGTGCATAAGTACTTGGTCTTCCTATTCCAAGTTCTTCTAAAGTTTTTACTAAACTAGCTTCAGTATATCTTGGTGGTGGAGAAGTAAAATGTTGTTGAGGATTATATTCTTGTATTTTTAAAATTTCCCCCTCATCTAAACTTGGAAGTATTTTATCTTCTCTCTCTGTAAAGTTATATATTTTTGTATATCCGTCAAATTTTAATTTAGAACCTGTCGCTTTAAATATTAAATCTTCAATTTTACACTCAACATTTAATACATCAAATACTGAATCTTCCATTTGGCTTGCTACAAATCTTCTCCAAATCAAGTTGTATAATTTATACTGCTCTTTACTTAAAGAATCTTTTATACTATCTGGTGTTCTATCTACAGAAGTAGGTCTAATCGCTTCATGAGCATCTTGAACCTTTTTTTCTTTTTTACCTTTACTATCTTTTGCATGATCTTTGTAGTAATTTTCTCCTATAGATTCTATTATATAACCTTTGGCTTTTTCTCTAGCTTCTTCAGATATTCTCTTAGAGTCTGTTCTTATGTAAGATATTAGACCTACTGTTCCTTCACCTTTTACATCTATACCTTCATAAAGTTCTTGAGCTACCATCATAGTCTTTTTAGTCGTAAAATTCAATTTATTAGCAGCATCTTGTTGAAGCACACTTGTTGTATATGGTTTTGGAGCAGATTTTCTACGACTTCTAGATTCTATTTTAGTTACAACTAAGCTTCCATTTTCTATCGTTTTTAATATCTCTTTTACTTGTTCTTCATTTTCTAGCTCTATTTTTTCATTGTCTTTTCCATAGAACTTTAGTGCCAAGTTATTTTCTTCTTTATTTGATGCAATAAGTTCTATACTCCAATATTCTTTAGGTACAAAAGCTTTTATTTCTTCTTCTCTTTCACATATTAACTTAGTAGTTACAGATTGAACTCTACCTGCACTTAGACCTTTTCTAACTTTTTGCCATAATATCGGACTTATTTGGTATCCTAATAATCTATCTAAAACCCTTCTAGCTTGTTGTGCATCCACTAAATTTAAATTTATATTTCTTGGACTTTTTATAGCTTTTTTTATAGCATCTTTTGTAATTTCATTAAATTCTATTCTGCATTTTTCTTCTTCATCTATATTTAAAATATAAGATAAGTGCCATGAGATAGCTTCTCCTTCTCTATCGGGGTCGGTAGCTAGATAAACTTTTTTAGCTTTTTTAGCTTCCTTTTTTAGCTCCTTGATTACATCACCTTTACCTCTTATATTTATATATTTTGGTTCAAAGTTATTTTCTATATCTACACCTAACTGACTCTTAGGCAAATCCCTTACATGTCCTACAGATGCCTTTACTGTATAATGACTTTTCCCCAAAAATTTTTCTATTGTTTTAGCCTTTGCTGGCGACTCAACAATTACTAATGATTTCGCCATATATTACACCCCCACTCTTTATGTTAAACATTAAATCCATAAGTCTTATTTTCCATTTCAATAATATAATCGTCTATTAATAATTCATTAACATTTGAGTTTATTGTTTTTATATCCATTCCAGTATAATTGCAAATATCGTCTATTTTGATATTTCCTTGTCGTTTTATTAATTCTAAAATTTCTTTTTTTTCATAATTTAAACTCTTAATATCATATTCTATACTATCTTTACAATTATTTAAAGTACAAAATTCTTTAGCATTTAAAAAAACACTTTTATCCCTAAAAATATTTTCTACACTGGTAAATGGTATTGCCCCCTCAATAATCATATCTATACAACCTCTGCTCTTAGGATCATTTATTCTTCCTGTCATTGCAAATACAGTCTTTCCTTGATCTCCAGCATAATCAAATGTTCTCTTTGTCCCACTTTTTTGTGCTGCCTCGATTACCAAAACAGCAACACTTAGTCCGCTTATAATTCTATTTCTAAAAGAAAAATTTAATGGATGTACTTTACTACCTAAAAAGAACTCAGATACTATTATTCCTCCATTTTCTAAAATCTTATCCGCTATTTTTCTATTTCTAGATGGCAATATATTATCAATAGGACTTCCAAGTACAGCAACTGTTTTCCCAAACCTTCCATTCATGCATGCCAAATGAGCTTCTGAGTCTATTCCTAATGCAAGTCCACTTACAATATCCATTCCAATATCTGATAACTCTTTTGCATACTTTCTTACACAATATAATCCATAATTTGTAGGTGCTCTAGATCCTATTACTGCTATATTATTTCTATTATCTAAAATAGAAATATCACCTTTATAAAATAATATAGGTGGAGGCATTTGTATATGCTTTAAACTTTCTGGATAATCATCATCACTAAAACATACATATTGTATATCCTTTTCTTCCAAAACCCCTTTTATGTTTTCAATTCGTGAATGACTTCTATATTTTACTATATTTTTCAATAATTTTGAATTTAAATTTTTATTTTTTAAAATTTCTTTTTCGTCTAAGTACATCAAAACCTCTAATTTCCCAAATTGTGCTTTTAAAATATCTATCTCTTCTTGGCTTATTCTATAAATTGAACATAAAAATAAATACATTTCTCTCTCTTGCATAGTATCACCTCATTTAAAATATTTATAATACCCTTTTCTATATGAAAAAGCTTCTAATAAATGATTTTTACTTATATCTTTGCATAAATCTAAATCTGCTATTGTTCTAGCTGTTTTAAGTAGTTTTGTATAACTTCTATTGCTTAGATTGTATTTAGTAAATATTTTTTTTGCTATTTTACTTGCATCTTCATCTAACTTACAGTATTTATTAATTTGATATGATTTTATTTCATTATTATTTTTTATATCACTATTTTCAAATCTTTTTCGTTGTATATTTTTCGCTTCTTGAACCCTATTTTTTATAGTCTTTGAAGTTTCAGTAAAATTATTGTCTTTGAATTCTCCAAACTCAATTGGAACTACATCTAAAAAAATATCAAATCTATCTAATAATGGTCCTGATACTTTATTTCTATATCTAGCCATTTCATATTCTGTACATTTACATTCTATATTTGACATAAAATATCCACATGGGCAAGGGTTCATAGCTGCTATAATCAAAATATTACACGGGTATTTTACATAAAACTTTAAACGAGATAGATTTATTTCTCCATCTTCTATGGGCTGTCTCAACATTTCAAGCGTTTTTTTGTTAAATTCTGCAATCTCATCTAAAAATAATACCCCTCTATGAGCTAATACTATTTCACCTGGAATAGCTTTTGCACCACCTCCAATTAGTGATACATTTGTAGCACTATGATGAGGTGCTCTAAATGGCCTTTTATTTATTATTCCTATATTATTGTTTATAAGTCCTGCTATGCTATAAATTTTGCTTATCTCCATCATTTCATCTTTATCTAAATCAGGCATTATCGTTTTAATTCTTCTCGCCATCATAGTTTTTCCAGAGCCTGGAGGTCCTATTAACATAACATTGTGATTTCCTGCTGCTGCAATTTCTAGACCTCTTTTTACAAAATAATTTCCTTTTACATCCCCAAAATCTTCTTCATATTTTTCTTCTTGTATACTTGTATTTTTATATAACACAGAACTTAAATCTAAGTCAATTTTTCCGTTTATATAATTTATACATTCTCTCAAATTTTTAACTGGAATTATCTCTATTCCATCTACATAAGAACTCTCTTTTAAATTTTCATGAGGTATAAAAATTCGTTTATACCCTTTTTGTTTTGCACTTAAAACTATAGGTAAAATTCCTCTAACCTTTTTTAAACTTCCATCTAAAGATAATTCTCCGACAAATATTGTTTCATCAAAGTAAGATTTTTCTTTTTGTATGTAATTTATAAGTAATCCTATAGATATTGGTAAATCTAATAGGGAACCTTCTTTTTTAATATCTGCTGGCGATAAGTTTACAACTATTCTCTTTGCTGGAAATTCAAATCCACTATTTATAATCGCAGACTTTACTCTCTCTTTTGCCTCTTTTATTTCTATGCTAGCTAGACCTACTATATTAAAACACGGCATACCTCTAGTTATATCAACCTCTACATTTACTATAAATCCATCTATTCCTATTAAATTACATGAGTTTACTATACTTAACATATCTATCCTTTCCTAAAATGCATTTTCTATATGGTTTATTTTTTCTTCATTAAAATAAACTTCTATAACATCAAACCTTATTTCACAATTTTTTATATTATTGGTTAAAAGATAATGATTTGCAACAGAAGTGATTTTACCTATTTTTTTATAGTCTACTGCTTCACATGCAAGTCCATAATCTTTTGAAGTTCTTGATTTTACTTCTATAAATACAATTTTATTTTCTAGCTTTGCTATTATATCGATTTCACCAAATTTAGTTTTATAATTGCTACATATTATTTTCATTCCTATTAAAACTAAATATCTTCTTGCTATTTCTTCACCTATTTTTCCTTTTTTAACGTTATCCAAATTTTTAAGTATTTTATAATTATTCATAACTTCCACCTAAAATCTTTTTTGTATTTTAGTCATAAAGGTTACAATATATACACTTTTTTAATTTTTTAATTGAAAATTTTTACAAATAAATATATTATAAATTATGAAAACATTTCAAATGGAGGGTTAAAATGGGAATTAAAAAATATCAAAATAAGGGGAAGTTAAGTAAACAATGGAAAATCTTAATAATCCTTGTAGCAATTGTTCTAGTTATTTTTGGTTATTTCAAAATGTTTAACAGGAGTGAAAATATTGTAGAATCAAATAAAACTAGTGAAGTAACTAAGGTTACAGATAATAAAACTTATAGTGCATCTTTAATTGCATGTGGTGATGTAATGGCTCATATGCCTCAACTTAAGGCTCAGTATAATACATCTACTAAAAAATATTCTTTCGACAACAATTATAAATATGTAAAAAAATACATAAAAAATGCAGACTTAGCTATGGCAAATTTAGAAACAACACTTTGTGGGGACGATGTGTATGCTTATAGCTCTTATCCAACTTTTAATACACCTGATGCACTTGCAGATTCTTTAAAAAATGTAGGATTTGATTTATTATCAACTATAAATAACCATAGTTTTGATATGTCTAGTCTTGGGGTAGAACGTACTTTATCTACATTAAAGAAAAAAGGCTTTGATACAGTAGGGACTAGAGAAAAAAAATCTGATGATGAATATGTTATAGAAAATGTAAATGGTATTAAATTAGGTATTACAGCTTATTCTTATGGAGAAATTAAAAATGGCACTAAATATCTAAATGGTATAAAAGTATCTGATGAAAAAAACGATTTAATGAATGTATTTGATATTTCAGATGTAGACACAGCATTCAATACAATTTATTCAACTGTTAAAAAATATCAAAAAGATACAGATATGCAAATTGTTATAATTCACTGGGGAGATGAATATAGCAGAACACCTAGCAAATTCCAAACTGAACTTGCTCAAAAATTATGTGATGCTGGAATAGATATTATAATAGGATCTCATCCTCATGTTGTTCAACCTGTAGAAACAATAAAATCAACTGATGGAAAAAAAGAAACTTTAGTTGTTTATTCTCTTGGAAATTATATATCTAATCAAAGAAGAGAAGTCTTAAGTATGTACACAGAAGATGGTCTTATGGTAGATATAGATATTGAAAAGAAAGGCAATAATGAAGCTACAATAAAAAAAGTTAAATGTATTCCAACTTGGGTAGATAAATACCAAAATGGTTCTAAAACTGTGTATGAAATAATTCCTATAGCTGGAAATATTTTAGAAAAAGCAAGTTATGTAAATTCAAGTTACTTAAAACAATCTTATAAAAATACATCTGAACTTATAAAAACAGATGATAAAATAAGTGTTATAAAAAGTCCTTTTAAAAAATAAATAAATCAAAAAAGCTAGGTAGATATAAATTTCTACTTAGCTTTTTTAGTGTATATTTCAAAATCCAAATTATGAGTTTACTCAAAATAAACAAATCCACCTTCATTTTTAGCAGTAGTTAGCCATAGACCTAGGTTTATTTTCTTTAACATTCCTTCATCAGCAATTGTAGCTTCTAGTTTATCACTTAAATCATCATATGCAATTCCTACTATAGCGACCCAATGCCATCTATGAAGCTTATTTTCTTTTCCATTATCTAAATTTAAAAATGCTATTGGGTGGTCTTTTTCTAATGCCTTATATAAAAAGTTAAATACTTCTTTCTTATTAGGTCTATCTTCAAAATTTATTGGTATCTTCATAAATATAGACTCTTTATATTTACCGTGTCTTGCTTTTGTATATTTTTTAAATCCTTCAAAAAATAAATCTACTGTATTTACGCCTTTTCCTTTTATAGGCGTTATAAAATCCCATATATCATTCATCAAGTCTAAAAACTTTGATTTAGAATATTTTTTCACACCTTCGATATCATTTTTTCTATTTTCATACATAATAATCGCTGAAGCTGTTGTCGGACCACACCCTGATATTCTTCTCCAAGCAGTTTTAAACCACTCTTGATCTCCTCCATAATAAATGTAGTTTTCATTATTTCCCTCTATTTTTAAATAATCTAAATTTAATATACTCTCTCTTCTCACCATTTTCACCTGCTCTTTATAAAATTGTCAAAATAAGATTTATCTTCATATATTATTTATATTACCATATTATATAAATTGATATCGTTTTATTTTTAATTTTACACATAAAAAAGATATGGAATTTTCCTATATAAATACGATTTATCCCATATCTTTTGATATATTTATTTAACTTTATATTTACCCATTAAATATAACTCTTTCATCTATATCTGCTATAGTAGCACATCCTGTAAGTCTCATAGTAGCTTCAAGTTCAGATATTATTTTATTTACATAAAGTTCTACACCTTCACTGCCTCCACCAAATGATGCAGTTACAAATGGTCTACCAATTAATACTCCATCAGCTCCTAAAGCTATTAATTTTAATACATCTACACCTGTTCTAACTCCACCGTCAGCAAGTATTTTAGTTTTTCCTTTTACAGCTTTAGCTATTTGTGGAAGTACATCTGCAGCTCCTGGAGTACAATCTAAAACTCTACCACCGTGATTAGATACTACTATTGCATCTACACCAGCTTCTGCAGCTAGTATAGCTTCATCTACAGTCATAAGTCCTTTTAATATAAATGGTAATTTTGTAGATTGTTTTAATTCTTTTATTTTATCTAAAGTTTTAGGTTCTACATTTTTATCGTGAAGTGATAAAGTAACTAAACCACATGCATCTACGTCTACTCCTAGGGCAAATACACCTGCATCTTCAGCTAACTTCATTTTTGAAATTATAGCATCATTTTCCCATGGTTTTATAAATGCTATACCATCTGCATTTTTTTCTTTTAATACTTCTAAATTATCCGTTAAGAAAGTTTCTATTGCTGTATCTCCTACCATTGGATAAATACCAGCTTTTAGACATCCTTCTATTACCCATGATATATATTCTTTTTCTGTATATTTTCCACCCATATTTAAAGTTGTTCCTGATACTGGAGCAGCAAATATAGGAGCTTTCATTTTTTTACCAAACATTTCTACTGATGTATTTGGATTTTTAACATCATGCAACACTCTCATATTTATTTTAACTTTTTCTAGACTTTTCATATTTTCAGTAAATGCAGAACCTGTTCCTTTACCACCCATTCCTGGAACTTCACCAGAGCATGCAATCCCATTACATACTTTACATACTTTGCAACTACCATTTAAATTTTCTCTTGCGCTTTTTAAAACGTCTTTGTAATCCATATTTCATCCTCCTAAATCTCTAATAAAGTTTCATTTTCTGTGTTTTTGTAAGAATTTGTCTTATATTAATTATAGCACATTCTTTAAAAAACTTTTTCTATGAATCGGAGTTATTCCATATTTTTCAATAGCTTCATAATGTTCTTTAGTACCATATCCTTTGTGATGTTTAAAGCCATATTGTGGATATATCTCATCATATTTATACATAAGTCTATCTCTTGTTACTTTTGCAAGTATACTAGCTCCTGCTATAGATATAGACTTCGCATCTCCTTTTATTATAGGGAATTGTTTTATATCTAAATCAGGTATAGTAACTGCATCTAAAAGAAGATAATCTGGCTTTTTCTTTAACGCATTTAATGCTTTATTCATAGCCATATATGTAGCATTTAATATATTATATTCATCAATTTCTTCATTATCAACTATACCTATTCCGTAATCTAGGGCTTGTTCTTTTATAATATCAAATAATTCCTCTCTTTTAGCTTCTGAAAGCTTTTTAGAGTCATTTATATATGGAATTTTTGTGCCTTTTTCAAACACTACTACACTGGCCACAACTGGTCCCGCTAAAGGTCCTCTTCCTGCTTCATCAACTCCACCTATGTATAGATAACCATTTGCATACCCTTCATTTTCAAATGTATTTATAAACTCTAATCTTTCTTCTTCTTTTTTTATCTTATCTAATTTCTTACTTAAACTTTTTGCTATATTTTGAACAGATTTTCTACTATCTTCATTTAATATATCTATATACTCCCCATATTGATCTTCATTTAAATTCTCTACTATTTCTTTTATTTCTTTTACATTTTTATCTTTCATAACGCACCTCTATTTTACATTTTTATTTTTCTATTTATTATGTAATTTTATATCAAATATTATTTCATTATATAGTATAATACAAAAAATCGCCAGGGAACTCAATATACATTAAATTCCTTGACGATTTATATTATAAGTTTATATGTTAAACTGCAATTTCTTTTGATTCTTCATCTGAATTTGTTTTAGATGTTTTAATAAATGCGCCGATTCCTCCACCTATTATTGTTGGAACTAACCAACAGAATCCTAAACTAGCAAATGGTAAAGAGTCTATAAATGATATATTTACACCTAAATCTTTAGCAGCCATAAATATACCCATTAGTAATGCCACATAAGTTGCACCTTTAACTATATTGTCATTGTTAACATATTTGTTGAATATAGTCATAACAATTAATACGATTGTCGCTGGATAGATTAAGCTAAGTATTGGTGCTGATATTTTTATTATAGCTCCCACTCCTAAAGTTGATATTACTAAACTTAATAAGCATACAGCTATTACTATATGTTCATATTTTAATTTATTTTTAGTTAAGCCTGAAAAATACTCTGCTGTAGCAGATGTTAAACCAATAGCTGTAGTTAAACATGCTAGCGTTACTATTAAGGATAAAACTACTTTTCCTGGAGTACCAAGTAAAGCAACTGTTATAGCAACTATTAATGCTGATTGCGATACATCTACTCCATATTGAGTTGATACTGTCGCTCCAAGATAAGTAAGACCTCCGTATACAAGCGCTAGTCCTAATGCAGCTATAAATCCTGCTTTTAATAAAATATTAACTCTATCTTTTTCTCGTTTATACCCTTTTTGTACTAAACTTTTTATTAATACAGCCGATAAACATATCGCTCCTAATGCATCTAACGTTTGGTATCCTTGTAATATTCCTTCACTAAATACATTTTCTATGGCAGCATCATTTAAATTTCCTATTGGATTTATTATACCTATTACTATTAAAGCTAATAAACAAACTAATAATGCTGGTGTTAAGTACGAACCAATTATATCTACCACTTTAGATGGCTTTATTGTTAAAGCCAATGTTATAGCAAAGAATATTGTCGAAAATAATACTGCATTGAATCCTGGTATAAGTGGTATTATCCCCATTTCAAAAGTTGTAGCAGCTGTTCTTGGTATTGCAAGAAGTGGCCCTAAGCATATCATTATAGCAGAACCTAAAATTATCGCAAATAATTTACCCGCTCTACCAAATACTCTTCCCGTATCTCCATCAGATTTAGCTGATGCTAATATAGCAAGTAGTGATAAACCTACGTCAGCTATTATAAACCCTAAAAATCCTATTAAGAATTTGTCCCCTGTTATTACTCCTAAGTAAGGTGGGAATATTAAGTTTCCAGCTCCGAAGAACATAGCAAACAGGGCAAAACCAGTTATGATTATGTCTTTATTTTTTGTATTCATAATTATTCCTCCTAAATTGTTGTCTGACTGATTAGTCTATTATACATAGATTTGATGTAATAGTCAATATAATAAAAATATATTTAATATTTTAATTTTACAGATAATTTAAAATAATTAAAAAGCCAGTTAAATCTACTTTAAATCAGTAGTTAAAACCAGCTTTATAAATTATCTATTTAATTTTAAGAGTAAATTATGCTTCTTCTATATCTTCAGGAACTTCTAAAGTTATTTGACCTAATTTACCCTCTCTAAACTCATTTAATACAGTTTTTGCTATTCTTGTATAGTCAAGTTCATTTCTTCCTAAGATGAATCCTCTTTTTCTTCCTATCATCTCCATAGTTTCTAATGGTTCTTCACCTAAAGAATCTAATTTATATCTAGCTTTTAGCTTCTCTGGCTCGATTTCAGACATTTTTTCTATGAATTTTAACCCTAGAGTATCTATATCTAGTATTTCGTCTTTTATGGCTCTTGTAAATGCTAAGTTTAAAGCTATTTTTTGATCTTCAAATTTAGGCCAAAGTATACCTGGAGTATCTAATAACTCTAAGTTTCCTTTAAGCCTTACCCATTGTTTACCTTTTGTTACACCTGGTCTGTCTCCAGTTTGAGTACTTTTTCTTCCTGTTAATTTATTTATAAGAGAAGATTTCCCAACGTTTGGAACACCAACTATCATAACTCTTATAGCTCTTTCTTTTCTACCTTTTTCTTTTAGAGCATCCATTTTTTCTTTTGTTACGTTTTTACATTCTTCTACTATTTTATTAACTCCGCTACCTTTTAGAGTATCTACTGGTATAGCTTTTATACCTTTACTTTGATAATAGCTAATCCATTTATTTAATTTTGCTCTATCTGATAAGTCACTTTTATTTAAAACAACTACTCTAGGTTTATTATGAGCTAATTTATCTATCTCAGGGTTTTTACTACTAAGTGGTATTCTAGCGTCTAAAAGCTCTATAACAACGTCTACAAGCTTTAAGTTGTTTTGCACCATTTCCTTAGTTTTTTTCATATGTCCTGGATACCAGTTTATATGTAGATTATCGTCTTTTAAATATTCTTCGTAATCTCTTGTCATGTTCTCACTTCCTTTTTAATTATTTTTATTTTATTAAAACTCTTTATTTCATTACCTTCTAAAGATGTATATTTTCTATTTATATTATCTCTAATAATTTATGTATTTATTAGTTTATTTCTCTATATAAGACAAAAAGGAAAGCTCTTTCGAGATTTCCTTTTATATTAATAAAGATTTATTATCTTTTAGTTCTTGCTTCTTTAACTTTAGCAGCTTTACCAGTTCTAGTTCTTAAGTAATTGATTTTAGCTCTTCTTACTTTACCTTTTCTAGTAACTTCTATTTTTTCTATTTTTGGTGAATGAACTGGGAATGTTCTTTCTACACCTACGTTGAAAGATATTTTTCTAACAGTGAAAGTTTCTCTGTTTCCTCCACCTTGTCTTTTTATTACAACACCTTCAAATACTTGTATTCTTTCTCTTTTTCCTTCTACTATTCTAACGTGTACTTTTACAGTGTCCCCAGGTCCAAAGTTAGGAACTTCGTTTTTTAATTGTTCTTGTTCTAATGATTTTATTAATTCGTTCATTTTTTCCTCCTAGTATTCATAGACATTCTTAATTACTGACCAGTGTAACAGAGGAATGCCCGTAGTCTCGACTTTTCATATTATACTATAAAAAATTATTTCTTACAATACTTTTTATATAAATCTTTTCTTCTTTTTTTCGTAATTTCGATTGCTTGTTCTTTTCTCCACGCTTCTATTTTTTGGTGGTTTCCAGATAACAATACATCAGGGACATTTAGACCCATAAATTCTCTTGGTCTTGTATAGTGTGGGTATTCTAATAAATCATTTTCAAATGACTCATCTTCAAATGATTCATTTTGATTTAATACACCTGGAATAAGTCTTGCTATAGCATCAACAAGAATTAATGCTGGCAATTCGCCTCCAGTAAGTACATAATCACCTATTGATATCTCATCTGTTACGATTAAATCTATTATTCTTTGGTCGATTCCTTCGTAATGTCCACAAAGTAGTATTATGTCTTCTTCTTTTGAGAACCCTTTTACTATCCCTTGTTTTAAAGTTTTACCTTTTGGAGTTAAATATATAACTCTAGGGTTTTCTATATTATGAGTATCAACTATGTGCTTATATGTATCGTAAATTGGCTGTGGAGTCATAAGCATACCTGCACCACCACCAAAAGGATAATCATCTACTTTTTTGTGTTTGTTAGCCGAAAAATCTCTTATATTATATACAAATACTTCGATTATCCCTTTTTCTATAGCTCTTTTCATTATACTTTCACCAAAGTATGAGTTAAATATCTCTGGGAAAAGTGTCATTATATGAAATCTCATTTTACCACCTAATCAAGCATTCCTTTTATAGGATTTATTATCATTTTATTTTCTTCTAAATCTATAGTTGGTACGAACTTTTCAATAGAAGGTATTAAATACTCTTTTTCGCCATTATTAACTACGTATACATCGTTTATAGCATGTTGTAATACGTCCTTTACAACACCTACTTTTTCGCCATCTACAGTGAAGACATCTAGTCCAATTAAATCTGCTACGAAAAATTCATCTTCTTCTAATTCTTTACCTTGATCTCTTCCGATATACATATTTTTTGTTTTTAATTTTTGTGCTAGTTCTATAGAGTCGATACCTTTTATCTTCATTATAACCATGTTTCCTTTGTATCTAACTCTTTCAACTTCATATTTATTATTTAAACCTTTATCTAAATAAAAATATTCTAAATCATCGAAACGATTTATATCATCAGTATATGGGTAAACACGCACTTCACCCTTTAAACCTTGTGTATTTACTATCTGTCCTATTCTAAAAACAGTCAATTTATTATCCATTTCGTCACCTCTTTTATCATTTTTAGTATATACAAAAAGGATTAGGCATATACCTAATCCTTTTTATACTATCTCAAGAGAAACCTTAAGGTGCTCTTTATTTCCAGCAGATTTTAATACAGTTCTAATAGCTTTAGCTATTCTCCCTTGTTTTCCTATAACCTTGCCCATATCATCTTGAGAAACTGAAAGTTTTAGGATTATTTCACCTTTTTTTCTTGTTTCCTCAACTGTCACCTCATCAGGATTATCAACTAGAGCCTTAACTATATCGATAACTAGCTCTTTCATATTTTCCATCTCCTAAAATGTTACTATAAGATAATTTAAATTATTAAAATTTCTTATTTTTCTATTATTCCTTGGCTTTGGAATAATTTTTTAACAGTTTCAGTAGGTTGTGCACCAACACCTAACCATTTGTTAGCTTTTTCATCGTTTATTTTTATTTGTTTTGGTTCAGAAACTGGATTGTAGTATCCTATTTCTTCTATAAATCTACCATCTCTTGGTGCTCTAGAGTCTGCAACTACTATTCTGTAGAAAGGTTTTTTGTTAGCACCCATTCTTTTTAATCTTATTTTAACTGCCATTTGGCCACCTCCGAAAATTTTTCTATTTTAATTTTAATTTATTTATCTAAAGAAAGGAAGTCCGGGAAAACCGCCTCTTTTCTTCATACCTTTGCTATTAGAAGTAAACATCTTCATCATTTTTTTCATTTCATTTAATTGTTTTATTAATTTATTTACTTCTTGTACACTTGTTCCACTACCTTTTGCTATTCTTCTTTTTCTAGATGCATTAAGTATTTGTGGATTTCTTCTTTCTTCAACTGTCATAGATTGTATTATGGCTTTTATTCTGTTCATTTCTTTGCCATTCATATCTACGTCGCCTAATTGATTTTTTATATCTCCCATTCCAGGAATCATTCCAAGGATTTTGTCCATAGAACCCATCTTTTGAATTTGCTCCATTTGATCTAGGAAATCTTCAAAATCAAATTCTTGTTTTTTAAGCTTAGCACCTAATGCTTTTGCTTTTTCCATGTCCATAGTTTCTTGGGCTTTTTCAATTAAACTTAAAACATCTCCCATTCCTAGGATTCTAGATGCCATTCTATCTGGATGGAAAGGCTCTAAATCGTCTAATTTTTCACCCATACCTATGAATTTTATAGGTTTTTGTGTTACAGCTCTTATTGAAAGTGCTGCCCCACCTCTTGTATCACCATCTAATTTAGTAAGTACAACTCCGTCTATACCTAAAGCATTGTCAAAACTTTCAGCTACATTAACTGCATCTTGACCTGTCATTGAATCGACTACTAAAAGTATTTCATGTGGTCTAACTTCAGATTTTATAGATTTTAATTCATCCATTAATTCTTCATCTATATGAAGTCTACCTGCTGTATCTATTATAACTAAATCATTGTTATTTTTTATAGCATGACTAAGTCCTGCTTTTGCTATATTAACTGGGTTTTCTTTATCACCCATGTTAAATACTTCTATATCTAAGCTTTTTCCTACAACTTCTAATTGTTTTATCGCTGCTGGTCTATAAACGTCACAAGCTACAAGTAGTGGTTTCTTTCCTTGTTTCTTGAAATATCCGCCAAGCTTTCCTGATGTTGTTGTCTTACCTGCCCCTTGTAAACCTACCATCATTATTATTGTTGGTGGTTTAGAAGATATTGTAATTTTACTTTGGACATCTCCCATTAAAGCAGTAAGTTCTTCATTAACTATTTTTATAACATGTTGCGCTGGAGTTAAACTTTCCATAACTTCTTGTCCAACACATCTCTCTTGTACTTTTTTAACAAAATCTTTTACGACTTTAAAGTTTACATCGGCTTCAAGTAAAGCAAGCTTTACTTCTCTCATAGCTGCCTTTACATCTTTTTCTGTAAGTTTTCCTTTTGATTTTAACTTACTAAAGGCACCTTGCAATTTATCAGATAAACCTTCAAATATCATTTTAACAACTCCCTACATATTTCTTCTATATTTTCTAGCTTAGGGATTAAATTCGCACAATCTCTATTGTGCAATAAATCTTCTTTAATGTCAACAACTTTCTCCCTAATAGATTTAAGGAATTTTTCTTGTTCTTTTAACTTAGCCACTAAATGTAATTTATTTTCGTATTCTCTAAGTATCTTTTCTGAACGCTTTAATGTGTCGTAAACTCCTTGTCGTGATACTCCTAAGTTCTCACTTATCTCTCCTAAAGAATAATCTTCTTCGTAATAAAGAGATACCATTTCTCGCTGTTTTTCAGTCAATAATTCTTTGTATTGCTCAAACAACAATCCAATTTCAACCATTTTTTCTATGTTCATAACAATCACTTCCAAGACTTTACTGTAAAGGTTCTTTACTTTACACATTGTATTTTATATCAAATAAATATACTTGTCAACATTTATTTTATACAAGTTTAACTGAATAAAGCATCAACAAATGATTTCGAGTCAAAATCTTGTAAATCTTCCATTTTCTCCCCTACACCTATTAATTTTACTGGCACATCGACCTCTGATTTAACAGCTAAAATAACCCCACCTTTAGCTGTTCCATCTAATTTAGTAAGCGCTAAACCAGTTATATCACACACTTCTTTAAAGCTTTTAGCTTGCGATACTGCATTTTGTCCTGTTGTAGCATCAACTACTAATAAAACTTCTTTTTTAGCTTCTGGATATTCTCTATCTACTATTTTAAATACTTTACCTAATTCATTCATTAGGTTTGATTTATTGTGAAGACGTCCTGCTGTATCACATATTAATACGTCTACCCCTCTAGCTTTAGATGCTTTTATCGCATCAAATATTACTGCTCCTGGGTCAGCACCTTCTTGATGTTTTATTATATCAACATTACATCTATTTGCCCATACTTCTAATTGATCGATTGCAGCCGCTCTAAATGTATCTCCTGCTGCAAGAAGTACTTTTTTACCTTCAGATTTATATCTGTGAGCAAGTTTTCCGATTGTTGTAGTTTTACCTACGCCATTTACACCTACCATTAAGATTATAGTTGGGCTATGTGATACATCTAATTTAGTATCGTCTTTAGATAAAATATCTTCTATTATTAATTTTAGTTCTTCTCTTACATCTTGTGGATCTGTTATCTTTTTGGTTCTTATAACATCTTCTAATTTTTCAATTATATCCATAGTAGTATTTACTCCTACGTCAGCTGTTATTAAAACTTCTTCTAAATCTTCTAAAAGCTCTTCATCTACCTTTGTATAAGCTTTTAAAACTTCATCAATTCTATCAGTTATACCTTGTTTTGCTTTAGTTAGACCTTGTTTTAATCTATCAAATAAACTTACTTTTTTAGGTTTTTCTTCCTCTTCTTCCACTTCGTCGTCTATTTGATTTTCAACAGTATCTTCTGATTCTTCTATTTCATCTTGTTTTTCTTGAGTTTCTATATCTTGTACTTTTTCTATATCTTCAGCTTTTATTTCCTCAATCTCAGCTATTTCTTCTTTAGCTTCTTCTTTAGTTTCTATTTGCTCTTCTAATATTTCTTGAGACACAGCTTCTTCATTTTTTGTTTCTTCAATTTTATTAGATTCAATTTCGTCTTCTTCTAAAATTTCCACTTCTTCTTGTTCTTTTTGTGAATCATATTCAGAATTATCTTCATCATTTTCTAAATCAGATTTTACTTCTTCTTTACTATCTTCTACATTTTGTGAGTCTTCTTCAGTTTCTTTCACTTCTAATTCTTCAACTGGTTCTTCTTGTATTTCTTCTTTTTTCTTTTTCCCAAAACCAAAAAGTTTTTTAAACATAATTTTTCCTCCATTTTATATTATATCTGTCATTTTATGTGCTTCATGAAGATCTAGACCTATTACTTTTGAAATAGCTTTTTTCTCCATTGTTACTCCATAAATATAGTCAGCAGCTTCCATTGTACCCCTTCTATGTGTTACGGCTATAAACTGAGTATCTTCTGATAATTCTTTTAGATACTCACCAAATCTGAATATGTTGGCATCGTCTAATGGCGCCTCAATTTCATCTAGAATACAAAACGGTGTTGGTTTAGCTAATATTATTGCAAATAATATACTTATTGCTGTAAGAGCTTTTTCTCCACCTGATAGTAAGTTTAAGTTTTTCATTTTCTTACCTGGTGGTTTCGCTGTTATTTGGATATCACTCTCAAGTATATTATCTTCGTCTAATATAGTAAGCTCTCCCTCTCCACCTCCAAACAGTCTTTTATATACATATTTGAAGTTTTCATTAACTTGAGTAAATTGTTCTTTAAATTGAACCTTCATATTTACTTCTAGTTCTTCTATTATTTTCTCTATAGCGCTTATAGATTCTTCTAAATCAGTTTTTTGTTCACTATAGAAATCATATCTCTCTTTAGTTTCTTTATATTCTTTTATAGAATCTATATTTATATTTCCAAGACTTGCTATCTCTCTTTTTATAGATTCAAGTATTTTTTTATTTATTTCAATTGAATCATCTTTAAGCTCTAAAGCTTTTACATAGCTCAAATCATAATCATCAAATAATCTAGTAGTATAACTTTCTTTATTTGATGATAAACGCTCTAATTTTGATTCAATTTTAAATTCACTTTGTCTAAGCTCCATACTTTGTCTTTCAAATGCTTTTAATTGTTTATTTAAGTCATTTATATTTTCTTTGAATTTATTCTTCGCTTGTTGAGCATTATCCATTTCTTTATTTTTCTTAGAAAGCTCTTTGTTTAAGTTTTCACTTTCACTCATTTGAATTTGAGATTGATTTTTTAAATTTGCGATTTCTTTTTCTAATCTTTCTATATTATTTTTATTATCGATAATTTTTTTATTTGTATCATCTATCTCAGTTTTAATTCTGTTTATTTCTGCTTCTGTAGACTTAAATATCTCGCTTTTTTGAACAAAATCTAATTTTAAACTCTCGATTTGTTTCTTTTCTTTATCAAAGTCGTCATTGTGAGTTTCTTGAATTTTGCTAAGCTCTTCTATTTTCTTTTTATTTTGAGCTTCTTTTAATTCTATTTCTTTTATATTTTGTTCAATACTTTCTATTTTATTAGATGTATAGTCTAAGTTTGAACTTAAACCATTTTTCTCTTTTTGTAACTTTTCAATATTTTGTTTTAAAGAATCTATTTCATAATTTATAGATGTAAGTTTAGTATTTTGTTTTACTATGTCTTTTTCTAATGCATTTATATCATTTTCATATGTATCTATGCTTTGTCTTGTTTTTGAAATCGATTCAATAATTATTTGTTTATTTTTTAAATTTTCTTCGTTTTCTACTTTTATATTTTGTATTTTTTCTTCAAAATCGCTTATAAGTCTTTTTCTAGATAATATATTAGTGCTTGTTTTTAAACTACCACCAGTTAAGGATCCTCCTGGATTTAAAATATCTCCATCTAAAGTTACAACTTTAAATTTGTGATTAGTTTCATTTGCAAATTTAATACCATTATCTATATTGTCAATTACTATAGTTCTACCTAGTATATTTTCAATTATATCTCTATATTGTTCATCAAATTCTACTAAGTCACTCGCTATTTTTATATATGGAGTTTTAGAATTTATAGTATTTTCATTTATTCTTTTAGATTTTATAACATTCATAGGAAGGAAAGTAACCCTACCCATATTGTTTTTCTTAAGATAAGCAATAGCATTTTTAGCTGCAAATTGATCTGTAGTTATAATATTTTGCATATAAGCTCCAAGAGCCGCTTCTATCGCTTTTTCATACTCTGCTTTAGTAGTTATAACTTGTCCTAATGCTCCACATATTCCAGATAAATTTTTATTTTTTAATACTTCTTTTACACCTCTGTTAAAGCCTTCATTATGCTTTTCCATATCTTTATATATTTGAAGTTTAGAAGAATATTCTTTTTGAGAATAATTGTTGTTTTGTATTTTTATATCTATATTTCTATTTTCATTTTTATAGTTTTGTAACTCTTCTCTTAAATTATTTAAAGTTGTATTTTGCTTATTAAGCTCAACTTTAATTTCATTTACTTTTTCTTCTTTTTCTTTATATATAGATTTTTTTTGTTCTAATGAAGTATTTATATCTGCTATATTATTATCTATTACTTCACTTCTAGAATTTATATTTTCAATATTTGCACCTAACATAGATAAGCTATTACTTAAATCTTTCTTTTCATTTAAGTAAGTTATTATATTGTCTTTTAAATCTTCTAGATTTTTAGTTAAGTTATTTAAATTTTGTTCTTTTTGACTATTTTTTTGTTCTATATCACTTATTTCCTTTTTTAATACAGAAATAGCTTCTTCGTCTACTTTTCTTTTATTTTGTAATTCTACTAACTTTTCATTATCTTCTTTTAATTTAAGTTCAAAATCACCTAAAGTCTTTTTATTGTTTTCTATATTAGACTTTGAGTTGTTTATCCTCTCATTTATAAGAGAAATTTGTGAATCATTTTGATTTATTACATCTTTTATAGAGTCTATATATTCATTAAGCTTAGATATATTTTCTTCTAGCTTTTCGATTTCTTCATTAGCTAACTCTACATTTTTGTCCATTTTTTCTCTCAATACTTCTTTTTCATTTAACTCTTTTGCTAGTATTGTCTTTTGCTTTGTTATTTCAGATAATTCATTGTCTATCTTTTTAATTTCTCTAATATAATTATTTACTTCTAATTTCTTTAAGTTTTCTCTAAGCTCTAAATATCTAAGAGCCTTTTTTTGTTGAGAAAAAAGAGGCTTTATTCTATTTTCAATTTCTATATAAACATCTTCTATTCTCTCTAAGTTTTCTTTAGTATTTTTTAGGTTTTTTTCCGCTTCTTGTTTTTTATATCTATATTTAGATATCCCACACGCTTCATCAAAAACTTTTCTTCTGTTCGCTGGGTTATTACTTAAAATTTCATCTACTTTTCCTTGTTCTATAATAGAATAACCATCTTTACCTATACCTGTATCTAGAAGTAATTCTTTTATATCTTTTAATCTACAAGCTTTGTCATTTAAAAAGAATCCACTCTCTCCGTTTCTATAGGCTCTTCTTTTTATAGTAACTTCACTAAAATCTATATTTAGTTTTTCATCACTATTGTCTATAGTAAGAGCTACTTCGCAGTAATTCATAGGTTTTTTATCTATTGTACCGGCAAATATAACATCTTCTAGTTTATCTCCTCTAAGACTTTTTATACTTTGCTCGCCTAAAACCCATCTAACTGCATCGGATATATTACTCTTTCCACTTCCATTTGGCCCTACGATTGCTGTTATTCCTTCATTAAAATTTATCTCTGTCTTTGTTGGAAAAGATTTAAATCCCTTTAATTCTAGTCTCTTTAAATGCACTATCTCATCTCCCTTCAAAACTAAAGGTTGTATATATCTAATAGTTTATTGTAAATTTCATTCATATTTACAGTAAACTCGCCTTTAGATGATACTATGGAAAGCTCATCTATTGGTAAATCTTTCGGCATTGTTTTAAGATTTATATTGTATTTTTGTTTCATATATATTTTATTTGATCTTTTATTTCCTACTATTTTAGAAATATTTTTATTATTTGAATTTACTATAAGCTCTCCACTTATTTCATTTTCTTTTACTATATAGTCTAGATAGTCTTTTATCATTTCACTTTCTACTAATTCTCTAAAAGCTGGATGATAAGGCCCTGCTACTACACCTTTTCCAAGTTGAATATCATCTGTAGCTTGAAGACCTACTCTTATTACATTAATATTGTTTATATAGAATAAAACTAATAACTTTTTAACTATATTTATACATTGTTCTAAAGAAAACGGCGTATATTCTCCTCTTTCTAAAAGCATTTCAAGTCCTGTATCTTTAACTACTAGAGTTGGATATATTCTAACACAATCTGGGTTTAGACTTATAAACTTTCTAGCTGTTTCTATACATTTTTCTTCTGTATCAGATGGAAGACCTACCATCATTTGTAAACCTAATTTTATATCGTGTTCTTTTATTAATTTTGCACTTTTTATTACTGATTCTATATCATGTCCTCTTACACTATCTATAAGCACTTTAGCATCCATAGATTGAACGCCTAGCTCTATAATACTAGCATCGTATTTTTTAAGTCTTTCTAAAATTGAATCACTTATACAGTCTGGTCTTGTAGACATTCTTATTTCGTGTACTAATCTCTTGTCTACATATTCTTTTGCAACTGCTAATAATTCATTTTGGCATTCTTCTTCTATTGCAGTAAAGCTTCCTCCAAAAAATGCTATTTCAACATTTGTATCTTTATCTATAGTTTCTAAGCATTCTTCGATTATATTTCTAGCATCTTGTGCTGTAACTTCTGTACTTACTCCAGTTATTTTCTTTTGATTGCAAAAAATACAATCATGAGGACACCCTCTGTGAGGAACAAATATAGGTATTATTCTTTTTTTCATTTAAATATACCACCTTACATTTTTTTGTCTAATGCACATTTTGCAGCAACTTGCTCTGCATCTTTTTTACTTTTACCTTCACCTACACCTAATACAGTGTCGTTTATTCCGACTTCCATAACAAAGCGTTTGTTGTGGTCTGGTCCTTTTTCTTCGATTAATTTATACCAGATGTTATTTTCTCCATTACTTTGTAATACTTCTTGTAAACAAGTTTTATAATCTCTAAATATTTTTCCTTTTATAGAGTCATTTATTATTTTTTCCATATTAGTTAATATAAACTCTCTTGCACATTTTATTCCGCCATCTAGATAAATAGCCGCTATAACAGCCTCAAGAGCATCTGCAAGTATAGATATTCTTTCTCTACCACCTGTAGCTTCTTCACCTTTTCCTAATAGCATATATTTTCCTAAATGTATATTTTTAGAAACTTCACTTAAAGATTCTTCACAAACTATGTTTGCTCTTATTTTTGTAAGTTCACCTTCAGGTAATTTTGTTTCTTTTTTGAATAAGTAATCACTTATTACTATACTTAATACAGAGTCTCCTAAAAACTCTAGTCTTTCATTAAAAGGATAGTTTTTATTTTCATTTGAATAAGAACTATGTGTTAAAGCTTCTAATATATATTCTTTATTTTTAAATTCATAATTTATTTTTTGTTCAAATAATTCTATATTACTTGATATTCTTCTATTTATTTTCATTAAACATCCTCCAAACTAATTATTTTGTTAGATCAATCTCAATATTATTTATGTTATATTTATATAATTCCCATGAATCAAAAAAACATATTTACTTTAAAAAACCTATGAAGATTTAAACTTCATAGGCGCTTTTTAAACCAAACATTCACTATACAAATTACAACTATTTTTCTTCATCTTCAGATTCGACTTCGCAACCACAACCACAACCGCAGCTATCATCACAATCGTCACAATCATCTTCAGAAGATAATATAACAGCATGACAATTTGGACAAATTACATCTACTGAGTCATCAAATAATAATTCTTCATCGATTTCTACTACTTCTGAGCAATTTGGGCATTCCATTTCTATAAAACTTAACCCATCTTCATCATCGTCATAATCTTCGTCTTCATCATACTCATCATCGTAGTCTTCATCATCGTAATCGTCATCGTCTTCGTCGTATAACCATTCTTCTAAATCTTCTACTTCTTGTTGTAATTCCTCAACTTCGTATTCTAACTCTTCTACTTGATCTTCTAAGTCTCCTACTGAATATTCTAATTCTTCTACTTTATCAGCAAAACATCCTAATATTTCTACTATTTTGCCGATCATTTTGCCTTCTTTACTTTTATCATCGATATCTAATCCTTCAGCTAAACCTCTTAAATATGCAACTTCTTCACCTAGTTTTTTCATGATAAACCTCTCCTTTTGCATTTTTTATATCTTATTAAGAAAGCTATTACTTTAAAAATCCTTACTTTAAAGATTCTTTAAACCAAAACTTTCTCAAGATAGATTTGATTTAAACAACTTTCTAGAAATCTTATGTATTATAATTTCTAAGGCATATAATTTAATTCCTTTAAAAAATATGAAACTTTATAAAATACCTTTAAATTTTTAGTATTTGTTTTAAAAAAGCTCATATATCATTAATATTTGATATATAAGCTTTTTTTATGCTAAAATATTAAACTCTTGATAAATATTCACCAGTTCTAGTATCTATTTTTATTTTGTCTCCTTCATTTATGAATAAAGGTACTTGAACTACTGCTCCTGTTTCTACAGTAGCTGATTTAGTAACGTTACTTGCTGTATCACCTTTTATACCTGGTTCAGTTTCAGTTACTTCTAATTCTGCAAAGTTTGGAGCTTCTACTTGGAATGGTTGTCCTTGATAGAATCTTATTGTTGCTACTTCGTTTTCTTTTAAGAATTTTATAGCATCTTCTACTTGTTCGTAGTTTAGTGGTATTTGGTCGAAAGTTTCTTCGTCCATGAAGTAGTATAATTCACCATCATTGTATAAATATTGCATTTGTTTTGTTTCTATTATAGCTTTTGGGAATTTATCACTTGGATTAAAAGCTTCTTCTCTTATAGCTCCAGTTCTTAAGTTTTTGTATTTAGTTCTTACGAAAGCTGCACCTTTACCTGGTTTAACGTGTTGGAAATCAACTACTAAACATGGTTGACCATCCTTTTCAAAAGTTACACCTTTTCTAAAATCTCCTGCTGTTACCATTATTATTCCTCCATGTAAATAAATTTCTAATGTTTTATCATTTTTATTATATATATGTTACTAAGATTGTCAAGTTTTATATATATTAACAATCATATATACTATAATATCATAATTTATCTTTAGTAAACAAGGTTTTAAGTATTTTAGTTTATTATATTTTATTTCTATATTATAATTTTTACTTTATATTAAATATTTATTCCAAAATTATAAAAAAATCTTTAGTTCTAAAGACCCTTAAAGATGTAGATTTTTTTGAAATGCATTAACGTAAATTATATTTATCCACTATTTAAATCTGATTATAATTTCCTATGTACTAAAAAAATCCTTTCTAAATATATAATCAAAGAAAGGATTTTTATTTTTATATTAATCTAAATTTGCTAATTTACTTACTACTTCTTCTGCTATTGCATGTATTGGTTTTTGGTCTGTATTTACTACGATATCTGCTACTGATTCATATCTACTTCTACGCTTTTCCATTAAATCGCTTATATATTCAACATTCATATTTCCATTTAATAATGGTCTTTGATTACTATATTTTACCCTATCATATACTGTTTCTGGAGATGCTGTAAGCAATACTATTTTTCCATTTTTCTTCATTAATTCTACATTTTCATCTCTCATTGGCATTCCACCACCACAAGAGATTATTATTCCTTGTCTAGTTTCTAATTCTTTTAAAGCATTACTTTCACATTTTCTAAAATATTCTTCACCTTTTCTTTGGAATATTTCATTTATTGTCATATCTTCTCTTTTTACTATAAAGTCATCAGTTTCTAAATCTTCCATTTCAAGTATATGGCTTAAATATTTAGCTATTGTAGATTTACCACATCCCATAAATCCTATTAACATTATATTGTATGGGAATAGGTTTTTAGCTTGATATTTTTTAGCATTTTTAACAACGTATCTAAATACGTTCATTATTTCATCTTCATATTTATTATCTTTTAATTTTTTACATAGTGCTACTTCTTTTTTACCTTCATATTCTGGTTGTAGTATAGGCAGACCTTTTTCTTTTTTATATTGCATTATTTCGTCTATACAATCCATTCTTTTTGACAAAATTTTTATAATTTCATCATCATACATACTAATTTTAGCTCTTACTTTTTCTATATTATCCATATGCAATACCCACCTTATCTAATTGTATTTTTACTAAATTATAGCAATATATTAATGAAATTTCAACAATCCCAAAGATTAAAAAGCCCATTTTGATAATATTCTTTATTTTTTAATTTTTCGATTTTTATAAGTCGAATTTTGTTTGATTTTTAAATAAAATACTATATTTCACTTTTATTTTTTAATCTAAAAAATACTAGACCACAAATTTTTTCTTATATTTCCATGCTCTTTCCCATTTAAATTAGTTTTTTATTAATAGTAAACTATAATACTAATTTCGTCTAATTAATTTATTACTTTATTTATATATATTTCTAAGCTTCTATATTTTTATGTATTAATTTTAATAAATTACTTAAATCTTCTATATTAGGTTGTCCAGGAGCACTTTTCTTTCTATTGACCCCATAAGTCATACATGAGCCAAAAAATTCTCCACAAATTCGGCTAAGCCCACCTTTCTCACCTATTGAAATTGTACAAATAGGAACGTTTGCAATATGCTCAGCTATAATAATTGTTGTCTCTAGTAATTCTACCACATCTAATTTACTACTTGGTTTTGTTATTATTTTTATAATATCAGCCCCCATATCTTCTAATTCTTTTGCTGTAGCAATACATTCAGCTTTCGAAGGTGTATGATCTAGATTGTGATTAGTAGTTATTACATATGTCCCCATATCTTTAGCAAATTCAATTATATCTTCCATATTATCTTTCCCTATACTATCTTCAATATCTATTAAATCTACTAATTTTGTAGCACATACTTCTTTATATATTTTTACATAATCTTCTTTAGATATCTCCGCTTCACCATGACTTGCATTTCTTTTAATAGTAAATATAATTGGTATATTTTTTAATATTTTTCTAAGCTTTTCTAAGACACCCTCTATTTTTTTATAATCATTATAATAATCATACAAATCTACTCTCCATTCAACTATATCTATATCAAGTATGTCAAAATCTACTGGTATGATAGAAAACTTTCTTGCTGTATGTAATATTTCTTCTTCTGTTTTATCACAAATTGGAGCAATTATTTTTGGTATTCCCTTCCCTATTTCTACATTTCTAACTTTTAAAGAACTCATACTCCACAAAATCTCCCTTCTAATATTTATTTAAATCCCTAAATAGTATTATATCAAAAAAATTATACATTAATATATAACATAAATTTATATATTGTTCAGTATAAATCTATATTTATTTTAAATTTTATAACTTTATTTTACATTACAATTTTTTATAACAAATTTGCTAAATTTCTCTACCGCAGGAGGTAAGTATTTGTTTTTCAATTTCGCCATGTAAATATTCCTTGTATATGCAGGGCTTTTTAATTTTATAATATCTACATCAAAATATTTTAAAAATGGTATATTAGGCATTATAGCTATACCAAACCCTTGTGCAACTAGTCCTGCCATAGAGCTATCATTTTCAACTTCATAAGATATGTTTTGTTTTTTATCTATTTGTTTAAATAAATTATCTATAACTTGTCTTAATCCACTTGACTTTGTAAATACGATATGATTATAAGATATTGTTTCTATTAAATCGATTTCATTATATTTAGATAGTTCATGATTTTTAGGCACTACTATTACTAATTCTTCTTGTTTTACTTTTATAAAATCTATGCTAGTTTCATTTTCAACTTTAGAACAGAATCCTAAATCATATTTTTCATTTTTTAATCCTTCTATAATAGACTTTGTATTATTTGATGAAAATGTAAAACCAAAGTTTTTGTCTTTATTTTCATCTAAAAATTTTCTAACCATATTGGGCATAAAATCTGCCTCTAATGTATATATATATCCTAAATCTATAAGTCCACTTGTCGCACAAGTTAAAGCTTTTGTTTTATCTACACCCTCTTGTAAATATTCTAATGATTTTTCTACATATTTTAAAAATATCTTTCCATATTTAGTCAGGATTACATTTCTCCCCTGTTTTTCAAATAATTTAGTTCCTAATTCTTCTTCTAATGAAGAAATAGCATGACTTAAACTCGGTTGAGTTATAGATAAATCTTTTGCTGCTTTAGTATAATGCTCTAAATAAGCTAACTTAACAAAATATTGTAAGTGATTTAAGTTCATTTTGTCCCCCTTCTATATAAAGATTAATCTTAATTATTTATTAATATATACTTCATTTTTTAGAATATTGATTTACTTCTATTATATCTTATTTATAAATAAAATCTATATAAATCTGTTATTTTTAAAATTTTATTTATAAATTATTTGACTATAAAAATCTAAATACTTTTTTAGCTAATTTATAATTATTCTTTGTTAAAAATTTAATTTCTATTAGTTTTATCTATAAATTTTAATAAAAAGTCTATTAGTTATTTCTAAAAAATGCTGATAGAATTGAATTAACAAAAAAATAACAAACAAATTAGAAAACAATATTAACGCTAAAAATAAAAGAAAAAATTATGGAGGTTTTAAAATGTCACATAAATATAAAAATATTTTCTCACCTTTAACAGTGAAAAATATGACTTTAAACAACCGCATTGTAATGATGCCAATGGGTACAAATTATGGTGAACAAAATGGAGAAATGAGTTTCTTACATATTAATTATTATGAACAAAGAGCAAAAGGTGGAACTGGACTTATAATAGTAGAAAATGCTAGTGTATTTTCACCACAAGGTTCAAACGGTACTTCTCAACTTCGTATAGACCACGATAGTTATTTACCAAGATTATATAAACTTTGCGAAAGAGTTCACAAATATGGAACAAAAATAGCTATACAAATAAATCATGCTGGAGCTTCTGCAATGTCTTCAAGAACAGGAATGCAACCAGTTTCTTCTTCAAATATACCATCAAAAGCTGGCGGAGAAATCCCTAGACCACTTGAAAAAGAAGAAATATATGAAATAGCTAAAAAATACGGTGAAGCTGCTAAAAGAGCACAAACTGCTGGTTTTGATGCTGTAGAAATACATGCAGGTCACTCTTACTTAATAAGTCAATTCTTATCACCTTTATACAACAATAGAACTGATGAGTTTGGTGGTTCTATTGAAAATAGAACTCGTTTTGCAAGACTTGTAATAGATGAAGTTAGAAAAAATGTTGGACCTAATTTCCCAATATTATTACGTTTAAGTGCTGATGAATTTATGGAAGGTGGTAATACAATAGATGATTGCCTAGAGTACTTAGAATACTTAAATGATGAAGTTGATATATACGACGTATCTGCAGCTCTTAATGGTTCAATCCAATACCAAATAGATGCTAACTACTTAAAAGATGGTTGGAGAGCTTATTTATCAAAAGCTGTAAAAGAAAAGTTTGGTAAACCATGTATAACAATGGGTAATATAAGAAACCCTCAAGTTGCTGAAGATATACTTGAAAGAGGAGATGCTGATTTAATCGGTATGGGTCGTGGACTTATAGCTGATCCTGAATGGGTAAACAAAGTTGAATTAGGAAAAGAAGATGAACTTAGAAAATGTATATCTTGTAATATAGGATGTGCTGGCAACAGAATCGGTATAAATAGACCTATAAGATGTACTGTAAACCCTTCTGTAAATGAAGATGAAAATTACAAAAAAGAAAAAGTTAAAAAACACTGTTCTGTAGTAGTTATAGGTGCTGGTACTGCTGGACTTGAAGCTGCATGTACAGCTGCAGAAGTTGGATGTACTACATTCTTACTTGAGAAAAAAGATGTTTTAGGTGGTCTTGCTACTGAAATTTCTAAAATACCAGATAAAAAGAGATTATATGACTTCCCAAAATACTTAATAAACAGAGCAGAAAAACTAGAAAATTTATATATATTCAAAAATACTGAAGCTACTGTAGATTTAGTAAAAAGTTTAAAACCAAGTCTAATTATAAATGCTACTGGTTCTTCTCCATTATTACCTCCAATAAAAGGTCTTCATGATGTAATGGCTAAAGAAGATTCAAAAGTATTTTCTATATTAGATATGATAAACAACATTGATAATTATCCAGAAGATTTAAATGATAAAAAAGTTGTTATAATCGGTGGTGGAGCTGTTGGTCTTGATGTTGCAGAATTCTTTGCTCCAAGAAATGCTGAATGCTCTATAGTTGAAATGGCACCGGTTATAGGAAATGGAATAGATCCAGTATCAAAAGTTGGTACTTTCGATTTATTAAACAAACATGGAGTAAAACAGCTTACTAGCACTAAATTATTAGAAGTAAAAGATAATTCATTCTTAGTTGAATATGCAGATGGTAAATTAGACGAATTAGAATTTGACTATGGATTTGTATGTTTAGGAATGAGATCTAACAACCCTGTATTAGAAGCTCTTAAGGAAGAATATTCTGATACAAATATAGAAGTTATTTCTATTGGAGATAGCGTTCGAGCTAGACGTATAATAGAAGGTGTTGAAGAAGGAAGAAATATTATAAATACTCTTACTAAACACGACTTCCTTGATATTTATGTATAGAATTTAATATCCTAAAAAAGTTATTTTCCTCAAACTTAATTATAAATAGGATATTAATATAAATCATAGACTGCTTTAAATACCTACCTTAGCAAAGCAGCCTATAAAAATAACATTTGTATAAATCTTTAAAAACACTTCATTTTATATGAAGTGTTTTTATTTTGGTTTAAAATTTATCTTGTATAAATTTTAAAACCTATCTTTACATATACAAATTTTATGCATTTTTTTGTTGTTCTAAAAATATTTTAAGTATATTTTCTGTATCTTCTAATGTTGGATTAACACCTGTCCATATACTAAAAGAATGTATTCCTTGATTTATAAGCATTTGTATTCCATAAGCTATTTTCAGATTATATTTAAGCCCCCATTTAATAAGTGCTGTTTCGTGTGGTTTATAAACTGCATCTGCTACTATCATATTTTTAGGAGGTACTAATGATGTATCAATTGGAGATTCATCAGTTCCCATTCCAATTGGCGTAGTATTTATAAGTATATCTACATTATCTATATCATCTTGAGTTATAGTTTTAGACGATGCAATAGCCTTTGTTTCAAAATGACTATTTATTGTATCTGCTATTATTTGAGCTTTTTCTATACTTCTATTTACAATTTCAATTGATGCTGCTTCTTCTATAGCAAGTTGTATAGCAATACTTCTACATGCCCCTCCTGCACCTATTATAAGAACTTTTTTGCCTTTTATATCTTCACCACTAGAGTCTCTTATTGATTTAGTAAGACCTGTCCCATCAGTATTATATCCATATAGTTTTCCATCTACATTTTTAATAGTATTTACTGCTCCAAATAATTTGGCTTTTTTATCTATCTCGTCTAGATATTTCATAACTTCTATTTTATGAGGTATTGTAACATTAGTTCCCATTATACCTAAATGTCTTATTCCTTCTATGCCCTCTTTAACGCGATCTGGATTTACATCATAACTTACGTAAACCGCATCGATATCATATTTTTCAAATAAATAATTATGTATCTTTGGTGAAAAACTTTGGCTAACTGGATGCCCTATAACACTATATACTTTTGTTTTTGAACTTATACTACTCATATTAATTATCCTCCTGTAATTTTATATATAATTAAAAAAAGAACTCCTATGAGTTCCCTTTTTATAAAAAATATTATTTACCTATTTTAAAATTTTAATATTAAATGTAGGTTAATTTAGAACTCATAATAAAAAGTTTATTTTTAGTTTTGCAGTAAAAATAGCCAGCGCTAAAATAAAAGCCCCAGAAGCTAAAGTAGAAATAACTATTTAATTTGTCTAAACTTTTTATTAGTTTTTTCATTTTTTTCCTCCATTTATTTATTTTATTTATAACAAAACTAGGTTTTGTATACTTAAATTCTAGCGAATAAAAAAAAATTGTCAATCATATCAAAAAAGTATGCTCGTATTTTTTGACTTATAAACCTACAAATTTACTACATTTCACTTTAATTTACACAATTTATTATATGTTTTTTCCAATAAATAATATTTTTTATTTATATATAAAGTTCAATTTCATAATTTATTAAAGAATTTTAATTTTCTTAACTTTTATATATAAAGTTCAAAAAAAATAAGTCTCAAAACTTAATTTAATAAATTTTAAGACTCATTTTTATAATTATATGTTTTTAGGAATCTATGCTACTTTATTGGCTTTTTCCATTTTATCATTTTCTATATTTACATATACTGCAAGTAATACACCTATTACTGTTACTACAATATTAAGTAAAACAACGTTTATTGGCCCGTTTACTGCTCCACCAACTTTGATTAAATAAGATGCAAAACTTATTATAGTGTAGTTTGCGACACTTGATGCAATCATTACTATTGAAGTTATTTTACCTTTATCTTTAGGGAACATTTCATTTGCTGTTGATACACAAAGTTGAAGTACTCCACCCGCTGCTGCATAGCCTAATACAAATCCACCAACTAAACATATAGAAGGTATTCTTATAAAGTATATTGCTATAAGCATAGCTGCTGATATTGCTGGATATATTATAAGTATTCTAGCTGCTTTTAAACCTTTATTTATTAATACTGATGAAACTAATATTGCACAGAAAGTTCCTATTGCATAGAATGATTGTATTTTACTTGGATCAGCAAGACCATATAATTTACCTAATTCTTGATTACAGTTTAACCATATCATGAAAGTTGAAGAAGAAGTAAATCCTATACATATTAATGCTATACTTGCTGGAGTAAATTTCATTTTTTCTTTTTTAACTTCTTTTTTAGTCCCTTTAGCTTCTGTAGTATCTACTTTAGGGAATGGTAAGAATGCTATTAATAAACCATCTATTGCTATTGCTACTGCTGCTACTATAAATATTGTTCTAAACGGTAATGCACTTGAAGCAACAAATCCTATACCAAATGGTAATGCAAATTGTGCTATAGACATTGAAAATTTAGTAAACATGTTTGCTACCGAACCATTTTCAGGGAATATTTCCATACAAGATGGTGTTACACAAGTATCTAAGAATGAGTTAGCAACCCCACCTATTATAGCAAATGCATAACCTACTGCCATATTTGGAGAAAATACTATTCCACCTAAGTATAATGCATAACATATAACACCTATAATACCACTAATTCTTCTTCCAAATTTATCAGATATTGGACCTGAGAAAGGAAGAGATATTAAACGTCCAAGTCCAAGTGCAGCGATTACTGAAACTACCATACTTACATCAAAAGTTCCATCTTCTAATACTTTTGCACCCCACATTGATGCAAAATCTTGTTTATATTGTCCTAATATAGAAGCCCCTATACCATGTATAAAATACGTAAAGTATAAAGCTACTGCAGTAGGATAAAATTTCTTATAATTAATTTTTTCCATTTGAGTGTCCTCCGTTTTTTATATAATTTTAATTTGTTATGTTTAATTTAAAATAAATTTATATTTTTTCAATTTGTTAAATTCTTAACGTCTCGAAGTATAAATAACTAGTGTTAATAGTGGAAAACCACTATCAACACTTATACATATTATTCATAAATATTATTATCTAAATTTTATAAATCAGAATAATATTTAGCTTTTACTTCTTCAACTGGCATTTCACATTCCATAAATAATTTGAATGCTTCAACTCCTTGGTATAATAACATTCCTTTTCCACCGATTACTTTACAACCAGCTTCTTCAGCATCTAATATCATTTTTGTTTTTATTGGATTGTATACAACATCAGTTACTACTAAATCTTTTCTAAATACACTAGTATCTTTTATATTAGTTTCATTATCATAAGGTTTCATACCTATTAATGTAGCATTAGTTAATATATCACTTGTTGCTATTTCAGCATATAATGTTTTAGTGTCATCTATATCAAATAAGTTTACTATACAATCCGGTACCTCTTTTTTAATAGATTCAACAGTTTTTTGTGCTTTTTCAAAGAAAGCGTCTTTTTTATTGAATATAGATATTTCTCTTGCTCCATCAAGTGCAGCTTGAACTTGTATAGCAGTTGCAGCTCCACCTGCACCCATTATAGTCATTTTTTTACCTTTTATATCTACACCATTTTCTTTTAAGTTTCTTACATAACCTTTTCCGTCTGTTATATCTCCGATTAATTTTCCATCTTTGTTTATTATTGTGTTACAAGCTCCGATTATACGAGAAGCTGGAGATAATTCGTCCATGTATTTTGCAACTTCTCCTTTACAAGGCATTGTAACATTTCCACCTTTCATATTGAAAGTTCTAAAAGCATTTACCGCATCTTCAGTTTTTTCTACTGGTATATCAAATGCTAAATATTTGTAATCTAAATCTAGTATTTCAAAACTATAATTATACATTGCAGGTGAGCCTGAATGTCCTACTGGTGATCCTATTAATCCTAATAAACCTGTTCTACCTGAAATTTCCATTTTACATTCCTCCGATTCTTTATATCCCCCAAATTACAAATGCCATCTTACCCCTAAAATGACATTTGTTAAGTGTTTAGAATCTAACTCTAAACACTTAACTAAGTTTGCAATTATTAAACTATATCAGAATTTTTTATTCTTTTAATTATATACTTAAAGCTACATCTAAAGCTTCTGCTGTTGCATTTAAAGCTCTTCTTGCTCTAACGGCATCCCCTATAACATAAGTTTCTTTTACTATATCTTTTAATGATTCACTTATTGGATCGTAGTTTCTAGATCCCATTGCAAGTACAACTGAGTCAAATCCTCTAACTTCATGTACAGAACCGTCAGCTAATTCATATTTAACACCGTCAGTGTAGAATTCTGCAACTTTTGCTCCTGTTATACTTTCTACATTATGTCTATCAAATGCTTCCATGATGTATTTTCTATGTTCTTTAGCTACATCACCAGCTATCTTATCTTTAAATTCTATTATTGATACTTCATGTTCTTGTTCAGCTAGGAATTCTGCAGTTTCTGCACCAACCATTCCTCCACCTACTACTAATACTTTTGTACCACAAGCTTTTTGACCATCTAATAAGTCTATAGCATTTATTACACCAACATCATTTATACCTGGTATTGGTAATACTAATGGCGTAGCTCCTGTTGCAACTATACAAACATCTGGATTCATTTCTTTTACTAATTCTTCAGTTGCTTCAGTATTTAATAATACTTTTACTCCATATTCATCACATCTAGCTATAAAATTGCGAACTAAATTAGTTATATCGCCTTTTCCTGGTGGATATGCAGCAAGTCTCATTTGTCCACCTAATGTATATGATTTTTCTACTAATGTTACTTTATGTCCTCTTAAAGCACTTACCCAAGCAGCTTGCATACCGCCAAGTCCACCACCTATAACTAATACACTTTTAGATTCTTTAGCCATAGTTAATTCACCTTCACGTCCTAAAAATGGATTTGCTAAACAAGTTATTGGCTTACCTTGGAACATGTTTGGAACACAGCCTTGTAAACATGCTATACATGGAGTCATAAGTTCTAATTTTCCATCTCTTGCTTTGTTTGGAGTTTCTGGATCTGCTAAACTTTGACGACCAAATGATACTAAGTCAGCTCTTCCTTGTTTAACCATTATGTCAGCATATTGTGGTTCAGTAAAACGACCAACAGTTATTACTGGTATGTTTATAACTTCTTTTATACTTGATACTAAATCTGAAGAGAATCCTCCATGTATTGCTGTTGGAGCCCACATACATTCGTCATTTAAGTGAGTTGCACGAGATACATGTAGAGCATCTATTTTACATACTTCTTCTAAATAAACTGCTACAGCTGTACTATCTTGAAGTGTAAGTCCACCTAAAACATCATCTTGTGCATTGATTCTAGCTAATATAGCTATTTTTCCTTCTGTTTTCTTTTTTATATTTTCTATTATTAAACGAGGGAATCTCATTCTATTTTCAAAACATCCACCAAATTCATCTACCCTCTTATTAGTTCTTGGTGATATAAATGTACTTACTAAATATCCATGAGCACAGTGAAGTTCAACAGCATCTATTCCAGCTTTCATAGCACGAACAGCTGCATCTCCGTAAGCTTCTATTATGTCATATATTTCTTCAGTAGTTAATATTACTGGCGTTGGATGTCCATCTTTTGATGGAATTGGTGAAGCTGCTACTAATGGGTATCCAGCTATTTTTTGATTTACATCTGGACCTGCATGTTGAAGTTGAACAGAAACTTTTGCACCTTCAGCATGACATGCGTCTATTACATTTTTAAAGCTATCTATTACACTGTCGTCGAAAAGACAAGGTTTTCTTGGACCACCTTTTGATTTATAATAAACAACACTTGATTCTATAGTTATAAGACCAAATCCACCTTTTGCTCTTGCAGCATAGTAATTTTTAGATTTTTCACTTAGACTTCCATCTGTATTTGCAAAGTTATTTCCCATTGGTGGAACAACAAATCTATTTGGTACATTCATAGGGCCTATTTGTATTGGCTTAAACATATTTTCAAAACTCATAATTATACCTCTTCTCCATTCAAGTTAATTTTAATTTGTAAGATATTAAATTCCTAGTATTTTAATTTTTGTGTTAAAATTTCTATTATTAACGCGTTAATAAGTTATTATTTTATTTATCTATATTGTAATTGTAAGCTCATTTTATTTATTGTTATTTTTTTATTAAGCTAAAACTTCTGGCCAAGCTTCTTTTAATACTTTAACTGCATTGTCATATGTATATTTAGCTGCGAAATCTACACCTTTTTCTACATATTCGTCACATATAACTTCAACACCTACAGCGTTTGGTTTAACACCTTTCTTTTGTAGCATTTTACAGAACCCTGCAGTATCTCCATATCCACAACCTGGTGCAACTCTATCATGCATTGATTCATCTCTTAATACTTCTTTTGCATATGGTCTAGCTTGAACATCGTTTATTTGAACAGATACTATTTTATCTGCTGGTATCATATCTATTACTTTTTCAAATGGTTGATTAGCTCTTACCCAGTGCCATGTATCTAATATTATTTTTGCATTATCACATCCTGATGCTTCTACAACTTTCCATCCTTTTTCTAAGTCTGGTATACCACTATATGGCATTGGTTCAACACCTATTATTATATCCCCAGCTCTTAAGCATAACTCTTTTAATTTTTGAGCTGTATGTTCGATTGAGTAGTTTTCCATTAAACCACAGTTTATTTGTTTTACATTGAATAACTCACACATTTTGAAGCAGATTTGCTCTTTCATTTGTTGTTCTAAAGTTCTTTCGTCATCTGCCCATAAAGTTATATATTCAACTTCTGTTACTTTCATATTGTGTTTTTTTAATATATTTAAGATATCTTCATCATGTAATCCTTCTTGTAATGCTGCTATATAGTTTTCAGCTCTTAGCCCGATTCCTTCATATCCAGCATTTTTAGCTGCGATTACTCTTTCTTCAAAAGTTACTTTTGTACCTAATGTATAAGAACTAATTGTTAATGGATGTTGTTTAGACATATTCCTAATCCCCCTTGTTACTTTTTTATTGTTAATTGTTTGTCTTTTTCTTTCATATTTATCTTATGTTTAAATATTAACATAATCTTTTTTACATGACTAATTGATAATATTCTATCAATCCATTGATTTTATATATAATTTTTAGTATATTATTTTTATAATATCTATAAATTTAAAAAATAAACTTTATATAATATTTATTTTTTTTATTAAAGTTTAAAATATATATGTACATAAAAAGGGGGAATAATCTTGAATTTATACCATTTAAGATATTTTGTTACTCTTGCCAAGTTAGAACATTATACTAAGGCAGCCGAAGAACTATGTATTACTCAGCCTAGTTTAAGTCATGCTATATCATTACTTGAAAAAGAACTCGGAGTTACATTATTTCAAAAAGAAGGTCGTAATATTGTTTTAACAAAATGTGGGAAGATATTTCTAGAAAAAGTCAAAGAATCATTAAAAATTTTAGATAATAGTATTTTAGAATTAAAATCTATTAGCAATGGTGAAGGTTATATAGATTTAGGGTTTTTGCGTACTTTAGGTACTAATTTTGTTCCTAGACTTGCAAAAAGCTATATTGAAAATAATAAAGATAAAAAAATAAACTTTAACTTTCATACAGAAGCTACTACTGCTGATCTTGTAAAATCCCTAAAAGAAAAGAAATACGATATGATATTTTGTTCAAAATCTGAAAAAGAAAAAAATATAGAATTTATTCCAGTATCTGCACAAAAGTTAGTACTTATTGTTCCATCTAACCATCCTTTAGCAGAATATGATTCTATAACTTTAGAACATACACTTGAATACCCTCAAATTGTATTTAGTGAAAAAAGTGGTTTAAGACATATTGTAGATAGTTTATTCGATTCTATTGGCAAAAAACCAACAATAGCATATGAAATAGAAGAAGACCAAGTTATTGCGGGACTTGTATCTAATAATTTTGGTATTGCAATAGTACCTTATATGCCTATACTTAAATTCATGGATGTCAAAACTATAGAAATAATATCTCCTACGTGGGAAAGAAACTTCTATTTAGGTATATTAAAAGATAAAGCATTAACACCTATAGCTGAAAACTTTAAATCTTTTGTAACAGAAAATTATATATTAGAGTAATCTATACATAAAAGAAAAGGGTGACTTTTTAAATTGTCATCCTTTTCTTTTATGTATAGTTATTAACTATAGTTTTTTTCTATTGAAAAACTATAGTACAGTATTTCCATTTATATATTCATATATATTCCACCAAAATACTGTCTTATTGTATATTTAAACAGTTTATTTAGTCAAAATATATAATTCATAAATTTTATCTATGAATTATATAGATATTTGTAATTTGTTTTATAGATAATTTTACTGTAAAATAAAATCATAAAATAAATGGTAAATATTAAATAAATATAAATCCCATACAAAACGAAATATTTTTAAACCAAGAGGTTTAAAAATATTCCCCAATAAGCTTAGTACAAATCTCCCCAAGGTTTGTACTTTTTTTTACTCATTAGACTTTATAAATAATTTCATTTCTTTTTCTAAAGTGACTTTATCTTTTTCTAAATTAATAATAATGCATATTAATTTAGATGATTCAATTTTAATTTTAATGCTTTCTACATAATCCCCTATTTCATACCCACCTGCTTTATTCGAATTGTCATCATAAAGAGTATTTATAAATATCTTTTTTAGATCTCTTTTAAAACTGATTTCTTGATTATCTTTTTTATTTTTAGAATTAATATTTTCATCATCACTTTTAAAATTTAATTTTATAGATAAGACATTATATGTTTTATTTTCTTGTAACATTTCTATTACTTCATTATCTGTTGTAGTTATATTTATTATATTTATAGAATTTTCAACTATATTTTTAATATGATATTCCATTTCCTCCGCCTGTTGATTGAGTTCAATTTTATCTTCTATATTATCTTTTGTATTAATAGCACTAATGGTAACACTATAAAGTACCATAATTAGCATGCTCATTATAAATGTGCATACTATTACCTCTAACAAAATATATCCTTGCCTTGCTTTCATTTATATATACCTTCTTTAATTAAAACTCTTCCACTAGTTGGCACTATTGTAATCTCAGTATAATTATTTTTTTGTATAATACTTATAGTTGTGCCTCCTATATAAAAGCAACCATTTGTTTTAAAAAATATTTTACTTACAGGACATCTTAAATCTACACCTTCTGGTAAAAATACACTTTTTATATCTTCACCATTTTCTCTTAATATGTATCCTTTTGTATTGTTCTGCTTAGTAAAATACATATATACCTTGCTATTACCTAACCTATTTATTTTTCTAACATATCTTATATCACTAGCCATTTGTTTTGCAAAGGCATTTACTTTATAATTTGATAAATTAATCTTTGTAAATGACATTGTTGCTATTAACGATAATATAGTTATCCCTATAATAACTTCTACTAAAGTCACATTCCTTCTCTTTTCATACTTATTCCTCCTTATATCCAAACATTATTACTAAATCACTACAGTTTATATCTTCTATGTTTTTAATCTTCTCCTGTTCTTTTTGAGATACTTCGATATTCTCATCTGAAGATTTGAATTTATTTAAATCACTTTCTTCTGAATCTTCAACATCTTGGCTATTATCTTTATTCTCACTTGATGAATCTTCTTGAAATGGATTTTTAATTTTTACATATGCTACTATTTGTTTTGAAAATTTATTATATGTAGTTTTACTTATGATTTCATAATAAATATTATTTTTATCATTTAAATCAGTTCTATTTATTTGATAGGTTGTATTATTTAGGTCATCATCTTGTATATTTTTTATTGTATTTAAAAAATTATCCGATACAATATACTCTTTAAAGCTATCATAATCATTAGTATTTGTTAAAGTTTTATCTACTTCTTTTAAAATATTTGAATAAATTAATTCTATTTTACCTAAACATTGCTCTTTCATATAAACTTCTTCATAATCGTACCTTGTATATCTCGTATTACTAAGTATAAGTGCTGAACAATTAATTGCAATTATATTCACAAATAAAAATACAAATACTGTTATGATTAAAATCGATCCATTATTTTTTCGTGACATATGATTCTAAGTTTACACTCCTATCTTGAGATTTTACTTCTAACCTTACTTTGTAACAATTATAATAATTTTCTTTTTTCGTTATAATCTTATTTATTTGAAATTTATTTAGGTAAATAGTTTCTGTATTTATCTTATCATTTTTATATTTGATATCATTTTTAGTTTCATTCATATAATTTTGTGCTAAATTTAACATTGTACTATACTCCTTATTTTTATTTAGCAAATCAAAGCTATTATTTATAGAAAATGTTATCATATAAACTATTATTGATAAAATAAACATGCTTATAATACATTCTAGTGTTATAAATCCTCTTTTTTTCAAGGCCCACCTCCATATATAGTAATTATTTCCATTTAAATAGCTACTATACATAAATTCAAAAAAAAGAGAGAACTTATTTTTAAATTTATTCTCTCTTTTAAATCAATTATAAATTATAAATTTTTTGAAATTCTTCTTCTATAAAATCCTCTTTTATTAATTCTAATCCATTTCTAAGAGTGTAATCTATATTATTTACACTTTGTAACTCAATATTTACATCATTAAATCTTTGTTTTATCTCTAGTTTTCCGCCATACAAATTTAGAACTAGCTTACACAGTATAGCAGCTGTTTCCATTACATTAGCTTCATTCTCTGTTATGTTTTCTTTTGTCTTATTTTTATTATATATATGTATATTTATTTTATCTTTATTTTGTTTGATATCAAAACTTATCAATGCCTTATTATTTGAATACTTACATACAATAGATATCAATCTAGCTATAACTTTGATTAAATTATAAGGATCAATAAGTACAAAAATTTCTTCTGAATCTGTATCAAAAATTATATTTATATCTTCATATTTATTCAATTTTATAGCTATATTCTCTAATATTTCTACTATATTATGATAATCTCTATTATCTTCATAAAAATTCAAATTTAATTTTTCTAAGGAAATTATACTTTCTACTAAATTCATCAACACTTTTATATTTTTTAATTCTTTATTTAATAAATTAACTTGTCCAATATCAACAATACTATTTTTTTCACAAAGAGATCTTGTTAGCTGATTTTTTAAATATATTAAATTTACAGGAGTTTTTAATTCATGAGATAAATTTATTAAAAAGTCATTCTTTGTTTTATGTATGTATGTTTCTTCTTCTATTTTCTTTTTAATTATATTATTATTTATATTTTGTGTAATATCTCTAAAGACACCTATAATTATATTTTTATTATTTATATTTAAAACCATATTGGCAAATTCAAAATGAATCTCTTCATTTAAATAATTAGTTATTTTTTTATGCTCAAATCTCATATTAAATAATAAATCACAGTAATTCAATGTTGAATTTTCAATTAAACTATATATATTTACACAATTTAAATTATATTTTTCTAATATATAATTTAAGCTTTTATTTGTATATTTTATCTTTTTAGAATTGTTATCTATTATAATTACCCCTTCTGGTATTATATCAACAAACGATTCATATTTTTGCTTTGATAACTTCATTTTTGTAACTAAAGAATTATGCTCAGATAAATCTTTTAAAATAATTAAATTTTCATTTTGATTATCAAGATTTATTCTTTTTATAAAGAAATTATTTTCCTTGTCTTCACTTTGATTATAGATTATATCTCCATTGATATTTTTATCTAATAACAAGTTTATCATATTACCTTCATATTTTATTTTTTTATTTTGATAAATTATTTTTTTGTCTTTTTCTAAAATTAAGTCATATGGAATATTATCTATAATACTTTTAAATTCATTGTATTTTTGTTCATGTATTGCTTTTATATTATATTGTTCACTTACATTTTCCTTTATAAGTAATACTCCCAAAGTACCTTGAATTAATGTATTTGGAATTAATCTACAATTATAATATCTACCTTTCTCATCTTTTATTTCAAATCCATGTTCTTCACAATCATAAAGTACATTATATATCATCTCTAATATTTTTAAATTCGAAAATATTTCTGTATTAAAAAAGTTATTAAATTCACTTATTTTATATAAACTATTACTTTCAACAGTGTATTCATATATATTGGTTAAACTTTGATCAATAAAATATATATCCATATTTAAATCTGACAATAATGATTTAAAATTTGAATTATTAAAGTATAATCTATCTTCTATCTTCTTATTTTCAGATTTTAATGTATCTAATTTTGTTAAACGCAACTTTGTTATTATTTTCAATCTATTAAGCTCACTATTAGCTCTTTTACATTTTTTATATATCTTTTTATTGTAAAAATATATTTCTCTATGGAATGCGAAAAAAATTACAATAAAATTACATATGTCATCTAATGATAAATTTATTTTAAAATCTATTAAAAATAAATTTAATCCAATCATGCTAGTATATAAACTTAATATTAAACTTCTTCTTATTATATGCTTTCTATTATATATAATAATCATACAGAATATAGATAAAACACTTAAAATATCAATTAATTTATAGTGATAGTAAAAACTTTCTAAAAATATACTACTTACTTGAAGTATCCAAAATGTACCTAATATCATAAATCTATGTTTTACAATACTTCTATTGTCATTATTAAAAATAAATCTAACTAAGCATAAACAGCAGGTACATATAGCAATAGAAATTAATTTAATATAAATTGACATTTCTTTTCCCCCTAACCTACAATATACTTATTTTTATATTTAGTTTTAATTTAAATATATATCTGAAAATTGTATATCTACAAATTCTTTACTAATATGTATGTCCTTCTTATATTTAACATCTAAGAAAGAATTTTTAGTATTTTTTATTAAAATTTTAAACTGGCTACCTTTATTCTCTTCACTCTCTACGTTTAAATACAAACCTTGTATATCTGCTAATTTTTTAGCAATACAAAGTCCCATACCCATACCTTCTGCCAATCTAGTTAGACTTTTATCTATTTGATTAAAGCTTCCAAATATAAAATCTACTTTATCTTTTGGAATTCCTATCCCATTATCTTTTATATTAATCACTATAAAATCTAATTTTTTTTCTACTGATACTTTTATGGTTCCATTTTTTTTACTAAATTTTATTGCATTAGATAATAAATTCAATATTATTTTTTGCAGTTTTACACTATCTAAATATACTAGTATCTCATCATCGCTAAACTCTAAATTAATACTTAAATTTTTTCTATCTATATAATATTTAGATAGATTTACAATTTGTTTTAATAGTTGTACTAAATCAAATACTGTATAATCTAAATCATATGAATAGTTTTCTATATCCATAATATTATTGATATTATCTAGTACTTTCTTTAGTCTGTATAAATTTTGTCTTACTAAACATATATGGCTATCTATTATAGATGAATTTGTTTGGCTATCCATAAATTTATTTTCACGTATCATTTCATTAACTGGTTCTTGTATTTTATCGACTACATCCTTATAAAACTGTGTCTTAAATGCTTCATTTTGTTGAATTTTTTCTAGACTAGATCTTTGATTATTTGTTTTATTATTTTCTCTTATCATTTTAAAAATAACAATATATATATTTTGTCCTGCAATATTACTTACAACAATAGATGCTGATTCTTTTTCATTTAAATTTATAATGTTAACAGTATCAAAATCTTCAGATTCAATGCAATCATTTACCATATTGTTGAATTTTTCTGTTTTTATCTTTTTAAAAACTTCTATTATATATTTATTTTTATAAATATGCTTATTGCTCTTTTTGTCTATTATAACTATTCCATCAGGCAAACTTTCTAATAAGACTCTGTATATTTTTTCACTTTCAACTATATCATCAAGTAGATTTTGATTTTCTGTTATATCAGAAAACATTATCATTTTTATATTTTTTACCTTGTCTATTGTTAATTTATTTTCTATAACTTTTAGTTTTTTATTTTGAATTGTCTTTGTAACCCATATTTTAGATTCTTCATTAAAGTGATCTGTTATAATATTTTTTACAAATTCGTTTTTATATGAGCTTTTAATATAATTTGCTAAATCTTCAATTTTAAAAATATCTTTATTTTTATCATTTATATTTAAAAGTTCTTTTATCTTTTTATTCATATAATATATATCGTTTTTATCTGCAATAACTATTCCATCATCTAACGCTTCTACTAATTTTTTATAATTCTCTTTATTATGCTTTATCTCTAATTTCTTATTATGTATATCAGTAACATTATTAAAAATAAACATCTTTCTATTTTTATGCTTATATTTAAAGTTAACTACTAATAATTCATAGATATTATCTCTAAAAGAAGTTATATTTAATTTTAATAAATTATTATTTGCTTTTATTTTTTCAATAATATAATTACTATTGAAAAAATAATTTTTAAAAAAATATTCTAAATCAGTTAATTTTAAATTTTTGTTACAAAATATTGTATCCAATTTATTGTTAGTATATATTATTTTTTCTCCATCTAATAAAAATATTGGTCTATTCATTGTCGAAAATGATACATCTAATATATTATATAGATACTGTTCTTTTTTATTTATACTTTCTTCTTTGTTCAACTCAATAGCTATATCATTATTCAGGTCATTGATATAATTTTTTACATTATTATTTTTGCCTTCTATATATACTAAATTTTTGCTGATTTTATATAGCATCTTATATACAATATTGTAAAATACACTGAAATTAACTAATAAGTTTATACAAAAAGCAAGTAAAATACTCTCATTTATTACTAATAAGCCTAATATATTAATTGATATTAGTTCTATTTTCTTTAACCTATTCGCTCTAATACTATTTAAATTTAAGATGACCCAAAGTATTTTCACTATAAAAATTACAGCTATGTTTATACTGTAACTATTAAAAAAATTCTGTTTAAAACTAAGAAATAATATTAACTCTATACTATAAATAATTAAAAAGGATATATAGCGGGATCGCCTTTCTAAAGAGTATATAAAAATTATCATAAACATTATAGTTGTAGTAAATATAAAATTAATATTATTTAACAAAAAAACTTGATTTAAAGTATTCATAATGTATCCTCCACATATTATTTTATTAACATACATAATTTCAATTATATTTACTTAAAACATGGTTATAAAACATTTTATTTAATTTTATACCAAAAAGCGGTATCACTTTATTTGTTTATTTTATGTTAGCATATAATTTATAAATAATTTGTCATTTTATGAATTCCATACAAAAATAATATACGACAAAAAACCTTGCAATTTTATAAAAAGCAAGGTTTTTCATATTCTAGTTATTTTTATATGTTTTATCAGTCTTATCTTTATCGTTTTTATTTTTCTTATTTATATTGTTTTTATCTATATTTAATTCCCTCTTTAGTTTTTTGAGTGCTTTCTTTTCAATTCTAGATACATAAGATCTAGATATATCTAATTGTTGAGCTATCTCTCTTTGTGTCTTGTAACCACTTGGTGTCAATCCATATCTTAATTTGATTATTTCCTTTTCTCTTTCTGTTAATACTTTTTCTATTTTTTCATACAATTTACTTATTTTCATTTTCAGCTCAACTTTATCTACAACATAATCTTCATCTGTTCCTAGTATATCTATCAAACTAATTGCATTGCCTTCTTTGTCTACTCCTATTGGATCTTGTAATGACACTTGCATTTTATTTTTTTTATTACTTCTTATATTCATTAAAATCTCATTTTCTATACATTTTGAAGCATAAGTCGCAAGTCTTATTCCTTTGTCTACATTAAATGTGTCTATTGCTTTTATAAGACCTATAGTTCCTATTGAGATTAAGTCATCTAACTCTTCTCCAGAATTATTATATTTTTTTGAAATATGAGCTACTAATCTCATATTTCTCTGAACTAAAACTTCTTTAGCTTCTTTATTATTTTCATTTTTTAATAAATTTAGATAATAAACTTCTTCTTCAGGGGTTAATGGTTTTTCAAATGATTTAATAGCAGTCATAATCTGCCACCCCCTTATTTAGCTGTCACTCTAAATTATATGATTCTAAGCTAAATAAGTTTCCCTTTATAATTTAAAATTTTTATTTTATAAAGTAAAATTTTTATAATATTAAATACTATATTAAGTTGTTATAAAGTTATCATGGTTTTATGTTCTCACATATTTCTTTAAACATAGGGATTGCTGATTTACTATTTTCTTCAGTACCTTCAATTAATACAGTAATAGCGTATTTGGGATTTTCAACAGGATAAAATCCAGTTATCCAACCATGTGTAACTTCTTTATTATTGACACTACTTTGAGCTGTTCCTGTCTTAACTCCACATCCCCCATCTATGTCATTTAATAATTTTGCTGTACCTGTTTTAGCTACTCCTATCATAAATTGTTTAATTTGTGTAGATGTATAAGGTGATATTAATTCTTCTTCTTTAGATGTAGTTAATTCTTTTATTTGTTTCATATCACTATTTATTATACTGTCATATATATAAAGAGGTTTATAAAGACCATTATTTGCTATAATTTGTGTCATTTGATTTATCTGTATTGGGGTAATACCTAGTGAGCCTTGCCCTATAGATAAATTACTTAACGATATTTCATTTGGTATATTTGAGTTTACCTCTTCATCTAAACCTAAATCTACCTTTTGATCTAAATGCAATGTCTTTATTGCCTTATAGATTTCATCTTTTCCTACTTTTTTTGCTATATCATAAAAAGCTGTATTGCATGAATTAGCAAATACCTCACCTAAAGTTTGAATCCCATGTCCTGCTAAATTATTGCAATTTAACTTTTCTTTATCATTTATTTGCTCACTTCCTGTGCAATTATAATAATATGTACTGTTTGTAATTACTTTATTTTCTAATGCAGCAAATAATACAGCTATTTTAAATACAGAGCCAGGTGGATAAGTTGCAGATATTACTCTGTTTTGAAGTTGACCATCATTTTTATTTAATGACTCTTTAATATTATTTTGTTTGAAATTAGGTCTAGATGTCATAGCAAGTATTTCTCCAGTTTGAATATTTGATATAACTACAGCTGAAGGATTTTCTTCTTTATCAACTATCTTTTCTAATTTTTTTTGAATATTTGAGTCTATAGTTAATTTTAAATTTTTATCATTGTTAGATACCTTAGATATACTTCCTTCAACTAATTTTAGTCCATTTTTTACGCCTAAATCACCAGCTTTAAAAACAGATATATATTTTTCATTGGAATTTTTTAATTCACTATTCATACTTTTTTCTATTCCACTTACTCCATTTTTATCTGTTTGATTTATATATCCAATCGTATGTGATAATAAATTATTACTTGAATATCGATTAATTTTTTGTTCTACTATTACATTTATTTTATTTAATTTTTCTATATCTTTTTTTTCTAAATTAGATACTTCTATTTCTATTAGTTCAGAATTTATTTGTTTTTGAACTGCTTTAAATATATCATTTTCATCTAAATGTGATGCTTCTTTTATTAGATTTATGTTTTTATAGTTTCCAGTTATAGTACTTTTAGGAATGCATATAACTTGCGTTTTTTGGGTATCAGTCAAAGGCTTATTATTTCTATCATAAATAATACCTCTTCCAGAATTTAAATTTAATTTTTGTATACTCTGATTTTCTATTTTACTTGTATATGCCTCGTATTTGCAAATACTTAAATATGACAACCTTATAATCAATGCTAGTATTAATATAAAAAAAATAAAAAAACTCTTTTTAATTCTTTTTAATATATTTTGCCCAGCATTATTTAATTTGTTAGACATAAAATCACCCCTTAACTACTATCAGTTTTGACAATAATTAAGGGGTCTATACTTTAAAACCTATATTTTAATATTTTGTAAGATATTGTTATGATTATTTTATAATATACTAATCATAATCAACTGTTTCATCTAAATAGAATCCAGTTGTATGTTTTCTAGTAGTAGCATTTTTTAATGTTTCTAACATATCTTCACTACAATTATATTCGAAGTTATTATTATAGAAATCATCTATAGCCTTTCTATAAATCGGAACAACTGTATTTATATAATTTTCATCTTGAAGTCTAGCTTCTATAGTTAAAGTACTTACTCCAGCTCTTATAAATTTATCTACATATTCTATCATACATAAATCTCTACTTGCGAAGAATATAGTTCCTGCTTCATCTTCATAAACAGGACAATATTGACCTTGTCTTTTTTCTTCTGCTAAATTATATCTCTTTTTAGAAGAATAATCGTCTTTTCCTTTACTTTCTAAATAACTTGTTATAAGTTTTCTACCTGAATAAGACATTACTATTGGACCATGTACATATGCTTCTAATTCTAAAGATTCTGGAGTTTTTAATCTCATCATTTCAATTTCTTTTATTGATAATTCTCTAGATATTACAACTCTGTCTGCACCTTGATTGTGCCAGAAATTAGCTGTTTCATAATTATAAACATTAGATACATTTCCTAAGTGTATTTTCATCTCAGGTAAAAGTTGTTTTACTGTTATTAAAGTTCCTGGTTCTGATACTATAACAGCATCTACTTTCATTTCATTTAAGTCGTTTAAGAACTCTTTAAATTTATCAAAATCTTTATTATGAGGAAGTAAGTTTATAGTAACATATACTTTTTTATTATTTTCATGAGCAAACTTAATACCTTCTATTAAATCTTCTCTTGAAAATTCTTGTGATAAAGTATCTCTTCCGAAAGATTCTCCACCTACATATACACTATCTGCTCCACTATTTAATGCAGCTTTTAAACATGCTAAACTTCCTGCATAACAAATTAGCTCTATCTTATGCATTTTCACTCTCTCCTCTTTTACTGTCTTTATAACTTATTGCAACTCCGTCTCCCATAGGTAAAAGTGATGTTGTTAAATAATCACAATTACATATATAATCTAGGTAATTTCTCATACGCTTTACTATAGTTTTCTTTCTTCTAACTACTAAATCGTCACTAGCTATCATACCTTTATATAATATGTTATCAGATATTAATACTCCTCCTACTTTTAGTTTATCTATAACTAAATCATAGAATAATTTATATTGTCCTTTTGCAGCATCTAGGAAAATCATATCAAATTCTCCTTCTACATTTTTAAGTTGCTCTACTGCATCACCTTCAAGTATTCTTATATTATTTTCAAATCCTGCTCTTTTTATGTTTTCTTTTGCTCTTTCAATCATAACAGGGTTTCTTTCACAAGTTGTAATATCAACATTGTCTTCACAAGTTGTTGCAAATAATATAGAGGAATATCCTATTGCACATCCTACTTCTAAAATTCTTTGTGGTTTTTGCATTTTTAAAAGAACTTTTAATAAGTCAGATACTTCTTTGTGAACTATAGGAACACTATTTTCTTCTGCAAATACTTCTAGTTCTTTTAAAAGACCGTCTGCATCTTTTAAAGTATGTCTTATATAATCTTCAACAACATCATTAACTATATTACTCAATTTTTTCACTCCTTAGTTTCTATTAAACACTAATATGGATTATACCCAAATTAAGATATAATCCATACAAAATTTTATTATTTATCTTTTTTTGATTTTTCTTCTAATTCTTTGTTTCTCTTATCTCTATCTTTTCTGTATTGCTCAACATTTTTCTTATGTTCTTCATATGTCTTACTATATACGTTTCCACCGTCTATACTTGCTACAAAATATAAATAGTCAGTATCAGATGGTTCTAATACAGCTTTTATTGACTTTATACTTGGATTTGCAATAGGTGTTGGTGGCAATCCTTTTTGTATATAAGTATTATATGGTGAGTCAATTTTTAGATCATTATATGTCATGCTTTTTTTTCTTTCTTCAAAAATATACTGAAGAGTAGCATCTGATTGAAGAGGCATATCTTTATCTAGTCTATTGTAAAATACACTAGCGATAATCGGTCTATCTTCGTCTATTACAGCTTCTTTTTCTACTATTGATGCTAAATTTACGACTTCTTGAAGAGTCATATTTCTTTCTTTTTGTTTTTTCTGTAATTCTTCAGTGTAATTTCGTTTAAATAATTTAAGCATTTCTTTTATTATATCTTTAGGTTTAGCATCTTCTTCAAAATAATACGTACTTGGATATAAAAAACCTTCTAAAGTTTTTATATCTTTTTGGTTTAAAAATTCAAAATCATCATAAAAATCGCTAGGACTTGATACTAATTTTTGATAATCAGACTTTTCACCTAGTTCATTTTTAACTAATAATGATATTATTTCATTTGATGTAGAACCTTCAGGTATAGTAATTTTTATACCATCTTGATACATTTCTCCTGAAGCCAATTTATTTATAATATCAGAATTAGAAAGACTTTGATTTAATAAATATTTTCCAGATTTAAGGTTAGAATAATTATTTCTTAATTTAAAATTTATCTCAAATATAAATTTATTTTTTATTAAGTTATTTTCTTTAAGAATATCTGCTATATTGCTTATAGTAGATCCCATCGGAATATCAACTACTATATCTTGCCCGTTATTTTTATCATAAGGTCCAGTTTCATATATTACAAATAAAACTCCTATTAAGATTAATGAAATAACGGAAGATGCCAATATGATCCCCTTTTTTTTATTTAATTTCATATTTTTTCTCCTCGATATATTTGTATCTTCTTTATTATAAAACTTAGCCAACAATATTTCAACAATAAAATACTTATTACAAATTAGTTAGACAAATATTTTCTATAGTATATCCAATTTTATTATATTTAAAACAAAAAAAAAAATTAAAACCTCTATAATTTATAGAGGTTTTAATTTATTTCATGTTCTCGTGGGTGTTTTTCTTTTATTTCTTTTCTTAAATTTTTATCTATATGTTTTAAATATAATTGTAAACTTGATAAATTTGAGTTTCCTAATATTTTATTTACAACAGCTACGTTAGCTCCTCCATTTAATAAATGTATTGCAAAAGAATTTCTAAGAACTGTTGGATTTATATTTTTATTTATATCCGCCTCTTTAGCGTATTTCTTTATTAGTTTCCAAAGACCTTGTCTTGTAAATCTTTGACCTTGTGCATTTACAAATAATGCCTTTTCTTCTGGATATGTCAATTCATTTCTAGACTCATTTATATATTTTAATAAATAAAACTCTGTTGTTTCACAAAGCGGTATAACTCTTTGATTTTTTCCGCTACCACAGTATATATAATCTATTTCTAAATCTACATCTTCTAAATTCATATCTATTAGCTCTGTTACTTTAATACCTGTCCCATATAAAATTTCAAATATTGCCTTATCTCTTATTCTTTTAGGTGTCGATAGATCTTCAAATTTAAGTAGTTTATCTACTTCGTCTTCTGTTAGTATTTCTACATCTACTCTTTTTACTTTTGGCTTTTTTATGTTTTTTGATGGGTCTGTATCTAAAATCTTATTAAAGAACAAATAATCATGGTATGATTTAATAGAAGATATCATTCTAGAAATTGATGCTACTGATATATCTTCTTTTTCAAGTTCAATCAAATAGCTTATTATATCATTTTCAACTACATCTGAAAGATTTATATTTCTTTCATTTAAGTACTCTACATATTTTTTTAAATCTCTATTATATGAGGCTACTGTATTTTTTGATAACTTTTTATTTTTTTCTATATAATTCAAATATTCTTCTAAAACCTTCATTTTTAACTCCTTTATCTTGCTAGGAATTGTATTATACTTATGCTTATTATATTAAGTACAGTTTGTAATATAATAGATGCACACATAATAATTACTAAATTCAATACAAACTCTTTTCCTAAAGCTACTATACTATCTTGTCTTTTCTTTTTCAACTGTTTATAAACATTTTTTATGTAACTTATCGCTAGTTCTATCAAAATTATCGACATAGGAATAATGACAATATTTTTTAATAAAACGATTATACACATTTTAAAACTACTTAGTCCTAATAATAAAACACTTGTATTTATAGTATATCCTATTGAAATTGCTTTTACTATAAATACTATTATAGATATTGGAAAAGTAAAAAACAACAAAGTAAATATTCCAATTGAGCCTAAATACCTTATATATTCTTTTATATTAGTAATAGTAAAATCTTTTATGCTTATATTTCCATTATAATATGATTTTATTTCACCTATTTGGCTAGACATGTCCTCTAAATTACTGCTATCAATTTTATTTATACATGAACCAACTACTATAAATAAAATAAAAATTACACTTATTAGTATTAAACTTTTGTTTCTCTTATAAAAATCTTTTTTTCTCAATTAAAAAACCTCCTCTATCTTTACATATAAATATTATGTTAACTAAGAGGAGGTTATTCCTTTTATATTTAATTAATTATATCTTTGCATAAAAGCACACCTAGAGATGTTTTTCCATCTACTATTTCGTTATTTAGAACCATTTTATAGACTTTATCAAAATCTATTTCTTGTATTTCTATCTGATAATCTTCTTTTTTGTCTTCACATTTTTCAAGTTTTTTAGCTAAGTATATAAACATCATTTGGTTTGATATACCTACAGTTGGATAAAATTTATGTATTAACTTGAAGTTTTCTGCATCATATCCAGTTTTTTGTCTGAACTCTCTTATTGCACATTCTCTTGGATTTTCATTTAACTCTAATTTTCCACCTGGGAGTTCTAAAACTGTATCTTCAATTGATTTTCTATACTGTTTTATCAAAATAATCTTATTGTCTTCTGTTATACCTATTATAACTACAACTCCATTATGTTCAACTATTTCTCTTTTTTGATATCCTTTGTTTGGAACTTCTACAGTATCAACTCTTAAACTAATAGTCTTTCCAGTATATACCAAGTCACTACTTACAGTATTTTCTTTCTCAATCATGGCATACCTCCATCAAATAATATGCTGCACTACTTGCTGAGTCAAAAAATTCGCTATCATCATCATAATTTCTTCCCATACTCTTTACTTTTAATCCAAAGTACTCTAAATCTTCTTTACACTTATTATTTTCTATGAATATAATATTGTGCTTTTCATCTAATTTATTTTCTTTTATCTGTTCTTTTATTTTGTTTAGCTTTTGAGATTCATATATTGTTATAGGTATATTTACATCTACATTTACTATTTTATCGAACACAGTTATACTGTGATGTGATATTCCTTGATGTCTATCTCTTTTATCCGCAAAACTTATTCTAGGAATTGCTATAGGATTTCCACCTAGTTTTTTTACAGCATCTAGTATTTGTCCTTGTTCTATTCCTGTAAATCCGTATTTTGTTCCTGTTCCTGCAATCCCAGGCCCCATACTTACAAAGACTACATCGGCTTTTGCAATTTCTTTTGCAGTTATAAGCCCTGTATATATATTTATACACTCATAATCTCCACCAAAAGCATTTCCAATTGTTATAGTAGAATCTATTAATCCATTTTGTTTTAGATTTTTAACGTTCATACTTAGATAAAGTGGTAAGGCCGCTCCATCGGTCATTATATATGCTATTTTTTTGTCTGGATTATTTCTTTTATAAGATGCAACAAAAGGTGTCAACATACTGTGTAAAGTACCAACGACTACCGGTAAATTATCTAAACTTTCAAAGTTGTTTATTACATCGTGATATTTACTTTCATGGTCTTCTACACTATCTACAACTATTTGATACGGTGTATATCTAAGTTTCATAATATGCCCAGCAGAATCTAAATCAGATTCCATATTGTTAAGGTTGCTTATTACGAAATGATATCCTCCTGTACCAAGACTAAGCTCAACAGCAGTAGTGTTTAGTATAACTTCATCACCTACAGCTACCTTTCCAGTCATTTTAGGATAATTATATGCTCTTTGAATTTGTCCACTGACATTTACTCTTATATCTTCTAAATTATCATCACTGCTTTTTATAGATTCAACAATCCCCACTTTTTTACTAATCATATCATTACCTTCCCAAATTATCTATAAATTTTAATACTCTATTTTTTTCTATAATTTTTGTAAGAGAGAATTTCTCAGTAATTAAATGCATAAGTATTAAAAATACTAACCATGCTAGTCTAACTTTTATTCCATATCCAAGTGCCATTAAAACACCTATTGATATTCCTAAAACATTTGACCCTGTATCTCCCATCATGCCTCTAGCTTTTAAATCTGTATTAAAATATGCTAATACATTTGGAAGTATAAGAAGTGGAAATACCTTTGTATATCCTGTTAATGTTATATATATAGGTATCATTATTACTAAATAAGCTTTTATTGCCCTTCCTGGTCTTAAATCAAATAAATTCATTAAGTTTGTTGAAAGTGCTATTATTAATGTATTTACAATTATATCAACAATACTACTTGAAATACACACAGAAACAACTAATCCTACAAAACCTCCAAATAAAGCTTTGAAACCTCCTGTAGTCAGTTCTCCTTTAAATAGACTTTTAAAATGTCCTTTTAATCCACTTACATTTCTATTTCCTATTAAGTCGTCTAATGCACCTGCAAAAAACATTGCCATCATAGAAAATATATATAAAGCTAGACATAAAAGCCATACTATATTCAGATTATAGTTACTTGAACTTACAAACCATATATTGTTTAATGTTACAAAACCTAATATTATACTGTTTATTATAATCATTGGTAAGAATACAATTCCCATTCCAACTGGTATCATTTCATTTTTATAATTAGGTCTAATTACATTTCCGTTTACTAACATACTTTTAAATAGAGGTATCATAAAATATGTTCCTAAAAATCCTAATGCGAACAATATTGCATGAAAAATATATTGTGACATACAACTACCTCCATTCTTTTTTCTTTTGTCTTACTACTTTTTTGATATGATAAAACTGTTTACCTCTGTGTATAAACCCTTTTAAATCTCTTCCTGTTTCAGAATGAGTCATATTTACTAATACTTCTTCTATTTTGAAGTTATTTTTTAGTATGTCTATTGTCATACCAACTTCAACACCATATCCAAATGGTATTTCATCAAATATTTCAAGAACTTCTTTTTTAAATATTCTTTGTCCTGATAAAGTAGATGTAAGCTCTACTCCTGTCATTTCTTTAACAGACTCTTTAGCTAGATTTTTTACAAAACCTAGACCACCTTTTTTCTTTGCTGGAGGGAATTTTGCAATAGTTACATCACATTCATTATTTATAATAGGTGTTATTAATTTTTCAACTTCACTTGCAGTATTTCCTAAATCTCCATCTAAAAATCCTATTATGTCTGCTTTTTTCATAGCTTCTTTTAAACCATTATTTAAGGCATATCCTTTACCTCTATTTTGGCTTTGTGTTATTACGTTTATTTTGTCGCTTTTTACACTTTTAGCAACTTCAGATGTCTTATCACTAGATCCGTCATCTACTACTATGATTTCGTCTATTTCTTTTATATCTTTGATACTTTCTAATGTATCTTTGATTTTATTTTCTTCGTTATAAGCTGGTATTATTATACTTATATAGCTCATATTATATCTCCTTATTCAAATTTTGTAAGTTTATTTTGAAAATGGCATTAAATCAGTAGTATTTTCACCTATACCATAATTTCCAACTTTACTTTCATCTTTTACTAACATAGTTAAAGATATTTTTCCTACTTCAGAATCTATATTATCTATAGTTGATATATTTAAATCTGAACATAATTTTATAAATTCTGATGTACTTTCTTCTCTTTGAACTGCTACTAAATATTTCTTTTCTGATTTTAATTTAGAGATAATATTTTTTTCTTTTAGTTCAAAAGAGTTTTTCATATTTTCATCTTCATTTTCGCCTACTAAAACTACAGAATCATATGAAGCATAATCTTTATTTAAAGATTTAATTTCTATTAAGTCTAATTTTGCTAATTTTTCTAAATCACTTTTAGCAGTTTCTCCATTTAAAGAATCTATTATATAGTTTATGCAATCTTGAGATGATTTTATTTCTATACCTGTAGCCTCTGCTGCTTCTTTTAATTTCTCAGAGTCTTCTATAGTGTCTTTTATTACTATATTGAAAGCTAAATTTCCATTAGCTTCTTTTATTGTATTTTCTAATTCTTCACTATAATCATTCTTCTCATTAGTAAGTATTATTCCAGTATTTTTATTAGTTAATGCATCTGCAATTAAAAGATTATAATTTTGTGATACATAAGTCTTTAATTTATCGTATTTTTCATTTAAGCTATCTATTTGTTTATTTAAATCTGATTTTTCTTCATTTAATGAGTCAAATTTCTCTTCAAATTGTGATAAAACTTCGCTTTGTTGTTTGCTAAGCTCTTGATCGTAATTTAAATTAAATCCTACTATAATACCTATACCTAAAGCTAAAAATATAGAACCTATAGTAACAATATAGTATTTCATATTTATATTCATTATTTAGTCCTCCTAGTTTACATATTCAGTTTCATTTTTAATTGCAATAATTTAATAAGTTGTTGTACAGTTGGAGATAAATAAGCGATTATTAAAACCGGGAAAATCGCTGTTACTACTAAGGCCCATATATATTTCATTTTTAACTTACTTTTATAAAGTAAATTAACTCCCTTTGCATCTATTAATTTAGCTCCTATTTTTAATCTTACTAAGAATGTAGAAGCCATACCTTTTCTTCCCTTTTCAAGGAAGTCTATCATATTAGAATGTGAACCTAATGCAACTATAAGTTCTGCTCCATATTCATATGCAGTAAGCATAGCAATATCCTCACTAGTACCTGGTGCAGGGAAAACTACAGCATCTAACCCTAAATCTTGTACTCTTTTAAGTCCAGGTGCTCTACCATCTACATATGCATGTACTACTATTTCTTTTGCTTTTTTAAGGGCTTCATCTGTAACACTGTCCATATCACCAACTATTACATCTGGGTCGTATCCACATTCAATAAGAGCATCTGCTCCACCGTCAACACCTACTAATATTGGTTTCATTTCCTCAATATAAGATCTTATTGTTGCTAAATCTTCTTTGTAGTCTTGACCTCTAACTACAACTAATACATGTTTATCTTTATAATCCGTAGCCATTTTAGGGATTTCAGTTTCACCTAATATAAAACCTTTTTCGCGTTTTGCATACTCTATAGTATTGTCTATAAATCTGTCTAATTCTACAGACATATTTTCATATGCAATTTTTGTTTTTTGTTCAACAACAGACTTGTCCATTACCTCACCTTGGCCTATAAGTTGGCCATCTCTATAGATTAATCCATTGTTTACTTCTATAATTTGTCCTTCTTTTAAGTCTTCAAATACTTCTTCTCCTACATTATCTATAATTAGAATATTATTATCTATAAGTATTTTAGGTCCCTTATTAGGATATCTTCCACTTATTGAAGGGGCTGCATTGATAACTAGTTTTATCTTACATTCAACTAAAGAGTTTGCCGCTACTTCATCTATATCTGTATGATTTATAACTGCTATATCTCCAGTAGAAAGTCTTTTTGCAAGCTTTTTCGTTTTTCTGTCTACCTTAATTGGGGCTTCGACTCTCATTTTTTTAACCTCCGTAATTTTTTAAATCTTAAAACATTATACCATTATTTTTACATAAAATAAATATTTTGGCAAAATGGCTCTTTACAATGCTTTTGACACCTATCCTAATATAAATTTTACCACATTAATTCATTTTGGATTATTTTTATCTATTATTTTAAGAATATGTAAGTTTTATATATTAATTTCCCTTATTAATTTTATCAAATAATATCAAATATTCAATATTTATTTATCTTTTAAGTAATAAATACATTATTATTTTGTATAATATTGATTATTTTAATACTTAAAAAAAGCCTTCTAATATAGCTAGAAGGCTTTTTTTATAGCACCTAGGAAATGATATTCATTTAAAAATTATAGATAATCATAATTTCCATATATGTGCTTATAGCACTTGGCATAACAAGTGCTATAACTTTTAAAGAAATCTATATCTTTAAGATTCTTTATAATAAAGATTTCTTTATTATCTTAGTTATAACTATGTTCTAATCTTAATTTATCTGCTATCATAGCTATAAATTCTGAGTTTGTAGGTTTTCCTTTAGTCGTATGTACTGTATATCCAAATAATTGATTTATAGTATCAACTTTTCCCCTACTCCAAGCTACTTCTATAGCATGTCTTATAGCTCTCTCAACTCTACTTGGAGTTGTATTAAACTCTTTTGCTATATTTTGGTATAATTCTTTTGTAACAGCACCTAATAGTTCAACATTATTTATAACCATTTTTATAGCTTCCCTTAAATATAAATATCCTTTTATATGAGCAGGTACTCCAATTTCATGAATAATATTAGTTATTTCTGCATCTAAATTCCCAGCACTAGATTTTTGATTTTCATTACTTCTAGTCATTTGTACTTCTGAAGCTTGTTTATTAGATGTTTTAGATTGAGATGCAGCAGCTTTGTTTAAAACTAGTTCTCTTATTCTATTTATAAATATTACAAAATCAAATGGTTTTACTATATAGTAATCTGCCCCTAAATTTATAGCAGTTTGTGTTATTTTATCTTGACCCACTGCTGATAATACTATTATTTTTGGCATTTTCTCTAATTCCATTTCATTTAATTTTTCTATAACACCTAAACCATCTAAATGTGGCATTATAACATCTAATACCAATAAATCTGGTTGTTTAGATTTTACTAGCTCAAGAGCTTCTATTCCATCTTTTGCTATACCAAGTATTTCTATATCATCTTCATTAGATAGGTATTCTTTTAATACTTGACAAAAATCCTTATTATCATCGGCTAAAACTATTTTTATTTTCTCTTTCATTTCATTTCCCCCCATCATTATATAGTTAAAAGATTAATAACAGTTATAATTCTTAACCTTTAAATTTCAATTTTTTAACTAATTTTTTACCTTGTACCTCTTTATTTTTATCTTATATAAATGATATTAAATATGAATACAATTTACTGAATTTTAAAATATATACCAATCTTTCATACAATATAGATAATTAATCTATTTTTAGCTATGGTATTTATACTAACTAAAATTTTAAGATAATAATTTAATAGAAAAAAACTATATTGAACTTGATTTGAGTTGTATATTAATCTGATTTTATAAGTATTCATTTTTAAAGTTTAAATTTTGAGGTGTTATTATACTGATTTAAATATAAATAATTTAATTAATTATATTTAAATTTTCGATGTATAGCTTTAAGAATAATTCTTCATGATAAATAACGATATTAAGCTATTCGACATTATAAAATTATTTTCCTTCATTAAAATTTAAATTTATTTTATTTTCCCTATTTTATCATCTCTCCTATAAAAATTCCAAATCCTTTTTTTGGATTTTTCTTCAAAACATAGGTAATACTTCCAATTAATTTGTCATTTTGAATAATTGGAGCTCCACTCATACCTTGAATTATTCCTCCAGTATAGTTAATTAATTCTTTATCTACTATTTCCACTTCTAAAATCTTACTTTTTTTATCTATATTTTTAATTAAAATATTGTAAGATTTTACTTCATTATCTTTTGAAGCAAATAAAATTGTAGCTTTTCCTAATTTTATATCTTTAAAACTCGCAACTTGAAATCTTTTCTTATTGTCTGTATTTATTGAATTTTGATTTAAGTTTCCTTCTATTCCATAATTAGAATTGTTTTTAAAATTTCCAATTATATTTTTTATATCAAAATTTCCTTTTATTTGTCCTATTTTATTATCCTGTCCCTTTATTATTTCTAAATTAGATATATTATAAATATTTCCTTCTTTTATTTTTAATACTTGCTGTGTATCTATGTCGTAAATTGGGTGTCCTATCGCATAAAATTGATTTTTTTCAGGATCGTAACATGTCATTGTCCCAATCCCTGTAATTTTATCTCTTACCCAAAAACCTAATTTATATATTCCATCTTCATTTTTAGTTTTGACAGATTTAGTTAGTATTTTGCCAGAGCGTTCAAATTTTATATTAACAATATTTTTTTTTAATTTATTCAAAATATCATATACATCTTGACTACTATTTACTTTTTCATCATTTATATATAGTATGTTATCGCCTTCTTTTAGCTTATCTATATATTGTATATTGTCTTCATATCCTAAAACTAAAACGCCTTCTGTATTTGCTCTTATTCCAACAACATTTCCAAGAACATACACATATTTTTTATTTCCTAAAAAATTATCTGATAATTTAAAATAATTCATTCCTAAAAATACAACTACAAATGCCAAAATAAATATTATTAACTGTTTTCTTTTAATAAAAATCACTCCTAATCTATTTTGCATTTACTTATTTTTTGTATTTTTTTACTATTTATACATAATTTAATAAAAAACTAATTTCATATGTGTTAAAAAAGGCTTCTATTAAAAATTAATAGAAGCCTTTTAGATTAATCACATTGAGCCAACTCAATTATTTCATGAGCATGTTCAATGGTCTTTTCAGTTATATTATTTCCAGCTATTAATCTAGCAATTTCATCTATTCTCTCATCAAACGTTAATTCTTTTATATTAGTATATGTCCTATTATTAGATGTATTTTTTTCTATTCTGTAGTGAGTATGTCCATTAGCAGCTATTTGTGGTAAATGTGTTATACACATAACCTGTTTCTTTTTACCTATTTTTGATAACTTTTCTCCTACAATTTGAGCTGCTATACCACTTATACCTGTATCTATTTCATCAAATACTAATGTATCTATTTCATCTATATCTGCTAAAATTGTTTTGAATGCTAGCATAAATCTAGACATTTCTCCACCAGATGCTACTTTATAAATAGGCTTTATATCTTCACCTAAGTTAAATGATGCCATAAATTCTACATCATCGCATCCATTTTGGTTAAATGGTATTTCTCTAAAACTAACTTCAAATACTACATTTTTCATATTTAAGCTATGAAGTTCTTCTATTAGCACATCTTGTAAATCTACTGCTACTTTTTTTCTAGCTTTACTTACTTCTTTTGCCTTGTCATAAAGCACAGACTCCAATTTTTCTAGCTCAGCTTTTAGAGCTGCAACTTTTTCATCTCTGTTTAAAATTTCATCTAGTCTGTTTTGTATTTTTTGTCTATATTCAAATATATCTTTTATAGAATTTCCATACTTTCTTCTTAAGTTATTTATTTGATCTATTCTCTGCTCGATTTCTTCCATTTCATAAGGATTAAAACTTATATTTTCTTTATAATCTCTAATCTCTCTAGATATATCTTGAAGTTCATACATTATTCTTTCTATATTTTCACTGTATTCGCTTATATTTTTATCATATGATGCAATATCAGATAATTCTTTTGATGCCATACCAATCAAATCAACTGCATTTATATTTCCTTCATATAGTTTTTCATATGATAAACTCAAGTTATTATAAATTTTTTCGCTGTTTCTACATAATTCTCTTTGAGATTTTAAATCTTCATATTCTTCTGGATTTAAATTTGCTGCATCAATCTCGTTTATTTGGAATTTAATTAAATCAATTTCCCTTTGAATTTCCATATCATCTTTGTTTTCAGTTAAATCATTTAATTCTTTTTTTATTTTATTAAATTCATTATATGATTCTTTGTAGTTAGCTTTTAATTTTTGTATATCCTTTTCTCCAAATAAATCTAAAAATCTAATATGCGTGTCCTTATTAAGTAAAACTTGATTTTGATGTTGGCTATGTAAATCAACTATTGTACACGCAACTTCTTTAAGTATAGAAACCTTTACAGTTCTTCCATTTATTCTAGCTACACTCTTGCCATCAGAGTAAATAACTCTTGTTATTATAATTTCGTCATCGTCATAATCGATGTCGTATTTGTCTAGGACTTCTTTAAGATTTGAACTTTTTGATGAAACAAGAATTTCACAAACCCCTTTGTCAGTACCCTTTCTTAAAAAAGATCTATCGTATTTTTCTCCTAGACATAAACCTAATGCTTCGATTATTATAGACTTCCCTGCACCGGTTTCCCCTGTTAATATATTTAAACCACTGTTAATAGTTAGTCTAGATTCTTCAATCAAAGCGCAATTTTTCATATACATTTCAAGGATCATATTAAACCCCCTCTTTCTCGACTAAATTTTGATTAATGATTCAATTTATGTGAATCTTCCACAACCTTAATTATTTTTTGTTTATAGTCTTCTTCATTAAATGTATAACCCTCATTGCTATTTCTTAAGTGAATAAGGTATTCTATATTACCTTCTGGCCCTTTAATAGGTGAATAATCTAAATTTAATATTGAAAATCCAGTTTCAACAGCGAATTTTGAAACCATTTCTATAACTTCTATATGAGTTGATTTTTCTCTAACTACACCTTTTTTACCAACTTTATCTTTGCCAGCTTCAAATTGTGGTTTTATAAGTGCTACAATTTCTCCGCCTGGTATAATTAAATTATGTGCAACTGGTAAAACTAATTTTAAAGATATAAATGATACATCTATAGATGCAAAATCAGCAAATTCTTTAGTATCTTCAATTGTTACATATCTTATGTTAGTTCTCTCCATACAAACAACTCTATCATCTTGTCTTAACTTCCAAGCTAATTGTCCATAACCTACATCTATTGAAAATACTTTTCTTGCTCCGTTTTGAAGCATACAATCTGTAAATCCGCCTGTAGATGCACCAATATCCATACATACCTTGTCTTGTAAAGTTATATCAAAGTTTTTCATAGCTTTTTCTAACTTTAATCCACCTCTACTTACATAAGGTATTGGATTACCTTTTACTTCTATTTTAGCATCAGTTTTTACTTCTGTGCCAGCTTTATCGCATTTTTGGTTATCTACAAATACCAATCCTGCCATTATAGATCTTTTTGCTTTCTCTCTGCTCTCAAAAAATCCTTGTTCAACTAATAAAACATCTATTCTTTTCTTCATAAATTTACCTTTCATTTATTTTATATAAGTTTATTTTATCATATTTTTCTTTTTTCGTTTTATATCATAATATTATTACGAAAAAAAGAATATACTCTTTTAAATAAAGTATATTCTTTCTAGCAATATTTTAAACATTAGAATTATATCATATTATTGTTTTTTTTTCAATTTAAGAGATTTCTCAAATTTCATATTGTTAAGACATTATTATTCCAATAAATATTCCCAATAATGCACCTAATAATACTTCTTTTGGAGTATGTCCAACTAATTCTTTTAATTTTTCATGTTGGTCAAATTTGCCATGGAAAAAATCATCTACGATTTGGTTTAAAAGCTCTGCTTGTTTACCAACGGCTCTTCTAACACCGGAAGCGTCATACATTACTATTATGGCAAATACAGCCGTCATTGCAAATTCTGTAGATGCAAATCCCCTATCAAATCCAACAAGCATTGATAAGCATGTTACAAATGAACTATGCGAACTTGGCATTCCTCCTGAAATTATAATTCTTTTAAAGTCAAATTTCTTCTCTTTTCCTGTAAATATTTTTAGAAACTGTGCTAAAAAACAAGAAAATATACTTATAAGTAAAATTCTATTTTGAAAAATGTCCGTCATATTTCCTCCTAAATTTTCTCATATCTAATGGTCCCTAGAAATTATATAATCAGCTAAATCTTCTAAAAAGCGTGATTCTCCCGATATTTTTCTTATACTATCCTTAGCCTCTTTTATTAAGTCTGTAGCCACTTTTTTAGATTCATCAAGCCCTATTAAAGAAGGATATGTTGATTTATGATTTTCTATATCACTTCCGACTGGTTTTCCCAATGCTTTTTCATCTCCAACTATATCTAAAATATCATCAACTATTTGAAAAGCCAAACCTATATTTTTGGCATATTTAGTTATATTTTGCAAATCATCTTCGCATGCATTACACATAATGGCACCTGCCCTCATACATCCGATAATCATAGCTGCTGTTTTATTCATATGTATAAAATCAAGTTTTTCTTTTTCTATTGATTTATTTTCGCTTTCTATATCGACAACTTGTCCACCTATCATTCCATATATACCTGCACCTCTTGCAATTTCATATATGGCTTTTAATCTTATATCAGCATTTTCTTTACCTAATGATTCTTTAAGCATTATTTCAAATGCATAATTTAAAAGAGCATCGCCTGCTAAAGTAGCCATACCATCTCCAAATACCTTGTGATTTGTTGGTTTTCCTCTCCTAAAATCATCATTATCCATAGCTGGAAGGTCATCATGAATTAAAGAATAAGTATGTATCATCTCTATTGCAACACAAAATGGTATTACCTCTTTTACATCTCCACCTATAATTTTAGCAGATTCTAATGTAAGTATCGGTCTAAGTCTTTTTCCACCTGAACTTAAACTGTAGTTCATAGCCTCAAATATAGTTTTTTGGTATCCTTCTTCTTTTGGCATATATTGTTTTAATAAATCTTCTATATATGCAGATTTTGTTTTTAAATCTTCTTTAAACGCCATTTTTATTCCTCCTCTAAGTCGAAATTTTCTAGCTCTTGTGTTTCATTAAATTTGCTTATTTTAAATTTCGCTTCATCAAGTAGTTTATTACATGTAGCATATAGTTTAATTCCCTCTTCATAGAGCTTTAAAGATTCATCTAGTGATGCATTGTTTGTTTCTAGTTTGTTTAAAATTTCTTCTAATTTTGAATATGCTTGTTCATATGTAAGTTCCATATTTATACCTCTTTTTTATTAATTTTATTTACAGTACAATCTAAACTTCCGTCAGATAAAATAACTTCAATCTCGTCGTTTTCTGATATTTTTAAAACACTATTTACAACTACATCGTCTTTATTAATTATACTATATCCTCTGTCTAATGTTTTTAATGGACTTAAATTGTGAAGTAACGAGCCTAAATTTCTTAAATTCATACTTTCTTTTTCAATTTTATTTTCTATATTTAAATTTATTTTCTCTGTAATCTTATCTAATTCTATGATTTTATCATTTATAATATAGTCGTTTAAAATCGTATTAATTCTTTTAAATGTATATTTTAATTTTTGTTCATCATATTCTACAATATTACTAAGACTTTTATTCATTCTAGTTTGTATATTGTCTAATTTGAAGTGTAAATCTTCTAAAGAAGGTGTTGCTATTTCAGCAGCTGCTGAAGGCGTTGGGGCCCTCATATCCGCTACAAAATCACATATTGTAAAGTCTATTTCGTGACCTACAGCTGATATAATAGGTATTTTTGATTCAAATACACATCTAGCGACTTCTTCTTCATTAAATGACCATAAATCTTCTATTGATCCACCACCTCTGCCGACAATTATGGTGTCTACAGGGTGAACTTCATTAAAAAATCTAATACCTTCGCATATCTCTTCTTTTGAGCCTTGACCTTGAACTTTTACAGGATATAATTTTATATGAACTTTTGGATATCTCCTTTTTGTTACATTAATTATATCTCTGATTACTGCGCCAGTAGGAGATGTTACTACTCCTATAGACTTTGGTATTTTAGGTATTGGCTTTTTATATTGATAATCAAATAAACCTTCTTTTTGTAGTTTTTCTTTTAATTTATTAAACTCAATATATAAATTTCCTATTCCAGCTACTTCTATATGTTTTATGTATAGTTGATATGAGCCTTCTCTTTCATAAACTGAAATATATCCATTTGCTATTATTTTTGTTCCATTTTCTAAATTTAAGCTTTTGTCATAGTCATTTCTAAAAATGACGCAATTTATTTTTGAATTTTGGTCTTTCAATGACAAATATACATTTCCACTACTATGTACTTTAAAGTTTGAGATTTCCCCTTTAATTTTTAAACTACATAATATAGGATCATTTATCAAAATTCTTTTTATATATGAATTTGCCTCACTTACGTCTAAAGCTCTTATTTTCATATTTATTCTCCTAAATTTAAATTTTGAATTCCAATTAAAGCACAACCTACCGCATTATCTGTCGCTAAATCAGCATGTGTAAAATGCGTTTTTATTCTATATTTTTTCAATTTTTGAGTTAAATTCTTAGATATATATTTACTTGCAGATACTCCTCCTGCAAATACAACTTCATAAACTCCATGCTTTTCACATAAATAAGATAGTGATTTAAACATATTTCTTATGATAGCATCCATAAGTAGTTTAGACAAGAAAGACTTGTCTATCTCTTTTTGATTAGACATTATTTTATCTAATTGATTTTCTATTCCAGATAAATTCATATATCCTTCTTTTACACTTGTCTTTAAACCGTTTTCTATTGTTTTTTCATACTCAAGTGCATTTTTATCTATGTATTTACCACATGGGAAATTATAAGAAAGTTTTACACCTAGTCTATCTATTAATTGACCAAAACTCACATCTTTAGTCCCGCCTATAATTTCAAATTCGTATTTTCCGCATTTTCCTTTATTTACTAATACTATTTCTGTAGTTCCGCCTGACATATGAACTGCTATAAATCTATTTTTATCTAGTAGATTTTTTCCTAATAAACTAGATTCAATATGATTTTCTTGATGTGATGTTTTAAAAAAAGGACAATTATGTGTTGAGCTAAGTAACTTTCCAATATTTAAACCCACCGTAAAAACAGGCATATATGACCCTTTAATAGGTCTTGGTTTTTCCGATGCACATACACCTACTATATTATAATCTCTAAGCTTTTCTGCTATATTTTGGCTTATTTGTCCGATATTAGATACATGCTTGAAAACTGCTTCACTTTGTCTAAGCCCTTTTGAATTTGTATCTACATTAAGCATTATTTTCTCATTAAAAATAATTTCTTTATTTAAAGAGATAGCTGCTATAGAAGTTGTATAGCAGCTAGTATCTATTCCTATTACAATATTATCTCTTGTTGATTTCATCTACAACACTTCCTAAAATTCCGTTTATAAATTTAGGTGTCTTTTCTTCACAGTATATTTTTGCTAAATCTATAGCTTGGTTTATAGAAACTTTCTCTGGTATATTTAAATCACTTAACATTTCAGCTATTGCTATTTGTAATATTGCTAAGTCTATTTTTGAAAACCTGTTTATAGACCAGTTTTTAGTATTATTTTCTATTAATTCATTTATATCATCAATTCTTAATCTAAGAATATCACATACTTTAGTTAAATAAGCTTTATCTACACATTTATTTACTGTAACATCATCTAAGTTTACATCTCTATCAGAGTAAGTTAGAACTAATTCTTTATATCTGCTTATTATGTATTCTTGATTATTTTCTAGAAATCCTTCCAGTTCATTTTCTAAATCAGTTATATCTCCATTTGATATATAAGTTTGATACATTAATTTCATTAAGTATTCTCTACTTGTTTCACGTTTTGCTCTTATATTTTTCATAATTTAATCCTCCTTCAGACTTATTATACACTATATTACAATAAAAAAACCCTCTGATTTTCAGAGGGTTCTATTTTTATTGCTTACTCTGCTATTGTTATTTCGTCGTCTTGACCATTTTCTTCATTTTCTTCAGCTTTTGCTGCTTTTTTAGCTTCTTTTGCTAATCTAGCTTCTTCTTTTTTTGCAGCCTTAGCTAGTTTTGCTTCTTCTTTTTTTTGTGCTTTCGCTTCTTCTTTTTCTGCTTTTTCTTTGTAGAAAGTAATTCCTTGTACATGTACGTTTACAATTGATACTTCTAAACCAGTCATTGTTTCTACAGTATTTTTAACATTTTCTTGAATTTTGAAAGCTGTATCTGGTATAGACTCTCCAAATTCGATATTAACGTATATATCTAATATGATTTGTTCTTCATCTATTTGAATTTTTACACCGTTATTTTTAAGTAGTTTATCAGTTATTGTAGTTATTGTCTCTACATTTTCAACTTCTAAAGCTGCTAATCCAGCTATAGTTACTATAACTTCATTTGATATTTTAACTTGTCCTAGGTTATTATTTTCCATGACATACTACCCCCTATTCTTAGGCTATTATTTCTTATATAATATCAAATACTTTTATAATTTGCAAGAAATAAGACTTAATTTTATTATAAACACATATTTGTTAATTTATTCTAAAACTTATAAATTATCTATTATTTGTAAGTTTTATGTTTTCTCGATTTATACCTGATTGATTTGAAACTATATCGAATATTTTAGTTGCATCATTTTGAGTTATTTCTTCCATATTTACTACCACATTAACTTTATCTGAATCTATAAATACAATTGCTTGATCATAACCTTTTGCTAAAAGTAGGTTTTCTATTTTCAATTCAGTATCGCTATTTTTAACCATTTCTACTTTGATATTTGATGCTTCTACTTTTGCAGCATCTGCTGTAGATGGATTATTTATTATTTCATTTAATTGTTCTGTAAGAGAATTTCTTTGTTTTTCTCTTGTCATTTTCATATCTACTATATATGTATCACTTTCCATATTTTCTTTAGAATTTAGAGTTTTTGCTATTTCTTTACTTGTTTCTTTTGCTAAATTTTCTACACTGCTATTTTCATTAGTTGTCTCTGTAGTTTTAGTAGAATCTTTTTCACTATCATCAACTGTAACTTTACCTTTTATACTATCTACTAATGTTGTATCTTTATCAGAAGAATTTTTATCTATTTGAGCTTGTTCATAAGCTTTAAACTCATCTGAAACACTTAAAGTAGAATCTTTACTTAATTGATAATTAACTACACCGACAGCAATTAACATAAGACTTAATGATAGTACAATAAATCCTCTATTTTTATAATTGAATTTCATCTAACCCCTCCTATTTAGTAAACTTATTTTTTAGCATAAACTTCAACTTGATGTCCTGATATTTGAAGAGCTGTTTGAACAGCTTCGTACAATGTTTGTTTAATTTGTGGATCACTTGCTCCACTTGCTACTACTAAAACACCTTTTATCTTAGCTTCTTTAGTTTTTATTACTATAGGATTAGAAGAATCAGATGTAACTAGTGTTTTATTTTCACTTGCTGTTTCAACAGTTCTCTCTCCACCTGATGAATCTGTTTCTGATGTAGTTTCTTTTGTAGAACTTGAATTATATGCTGGTTCTATCTCCTGACTATTGTCATAAGTAATCATAACAGATACATCACCAGAGCCGTTGATTTCTTTTAATATTGATGTTAGTTGATTTTCTAAATCATCCTTTTCACTACTTTTTTGTTCTTCGCTTTCTTCTTGTTTTGTCACTTGATTATCATCTTGAATATCTTTGCTTACTTGTTGTTTATCTTGTACAAAATTCAGAAAAACAAGACTTACTACACATAATGCACCTACAATTAATAGACCTATTAATTTTTTCTTTTCCTTTTCATTAAAATTTAATTTTTTAAACATAAAACTCGCTCCTATTAATCAATTTCAATTTTATCAATCGATACTTCCAATATTTTTATCAAATCGTTTTTTAAATTGTTTTCATTTTGTGTTTTATTAGTTGTCGAATTTCTAAATACCTCACTACTCTTGTTTTGATTTGTATTATTATTTTTATCTGTATTGTTTTCTTTTGATTCAGAATTATTTTTTTGATTTGATAAATTCAAATTATTTTGATTATCTTTTTCTTTTATTTTAAGACTTTCTATGTCTGTCCCATCAAAGTCTATATCTTCAAGTTCATATCCATACTCATCTAATTTCAGTTGTAAAACAGTTTTTAAATTATTTTGATATTCTTTATTTAAATCAAAGTTATTATTTCCATCAGCAAGATCTTTATTTGTCTCAACATACTTTTCATTATAGTTATTCATTGATTTTAAAAGCTTATCTTCTAATGAATCACCTGATGATAAAAAACTTACAATTGGAGAAATTACAATAAATATAAATATAAAATTACAAACTAAGTTAATATAAGGTTTTAATTTACTTTCTGGAAGTACCATATCTACTATATTTACAATAAAAGCACCTATTAAGATACAGATTATCCAATTTTTAATATGTATCACCCCCTAAACTTTATATTTTTAATTAAGCTTTTTATAATCACTATCTATGAAGCAATGCTAAGCGATGTAAGTATACTTATTGTAATAAAAAACATTATAAGTACTGCCAAAACAGAAACTAAAATAACTGTCATAAGTTTAGATGTTTCATCCATAAAAGAAGATATATTATCTTCTCCTATAGGTTCAACTATAGCTGCTCCTATTTTGTATACTATTATTATTGAAAATATCTTTATAATAGGTACCAAACAAATACCAATTAATAATATAAGCCCTATACTTCCAAAAATATTTTTTATTAGTAGTGAAGATGATAATAATATATCTACTGAATCAGATACAAAATTACCTATAACAGGTATAAAACTTCCAACAGCAAATTTAGCGCTCTTTACTGTAAACTTATCAAATGATGTGACATATATTCCCTGTATTGATATAAGACCTAAATAAATAATAAATACAGCCCCTACAATTACTATATTGGCTTTTTTAAGCAATTCTGAAAATCTCTTTAGTTTTATATTTTTAGATAAATTATTTACGACTAATACACAAAATGCTAATGTTATAAGTGTGAAAATTATATTTTTAAAAACTAAATTTATTACTGATACTCCTCCTACAAATACTGGCGATAACGTCGCTGATGTCGCTGTAAGCCCTCCTACAACCATCAAGGATAGGAGTATTGGAATTAATATATTAACTATGCTTATAATGCTGTTTACTGTTGTATATGCTATTGATAATACATCTTTAAAGTTGACTAATACTAAAGTCACCATAGTTATGAAAATTATGTAATTTACGATTTTTGTTACCTCACCAGATGAAAATGAACTCTCTAAACTTTTTAGAATAGATGATAATAAAGCTAAAACTATTATCATAATAATTACTTTTAGACTTGCACTTAATTGTTGTAAAATTAGATTTTTTAAACTTTGTATATTTATTAAATCGGTAAGTTTAGCCTCACCTTTTATTAGATCTTTTATATATTGTTTTAAATTTAAATCTTTAAAAAGTTCATTATTCTTTAATTCTTGTTCTAGCTGACCTATATTAATTTTTTCTAATTGCTTGTTTATGTAATTTTGTGATGTTTCATTTGATACTTCATACTCTTCAGTACTTAAATCGTTTTTATTTTCATCATTTTGACTTGCAAAACTTATATTGTTCATAGAGATTATAAAAAATAAAGTTATCAAAACTATTTTTAATTTATTTTTCATAATTTTTCTCCTAAGGTATAATCCCAATTATCGCATCTATTATAGATAAAAGTATTGGGAAAGACATACTCATAATTATAATTTTTCCACCAAACTCTAATTTGGAGGCTATATTATTTTCACCACAATCTTTGCAAAGTGATACTGCAAATTCCATAATATAAGCTATTCCTATTAGCTTTATTATTAAAGATATGTACATAGATGGGATATTTGCTCTATCTGCTAATTTATTAATTTCTTCTACTATAAAGTTTAATTTTAAAATTACTGATAAAAGTATTATTACTCCTGCAGTTATTGCTATAAAATTTGCAAACTCTGGTCTATCTTTTTTTATGAATAAACAAAGTATGGTTGATATTATGGCAATTCCGATTATTTGTATTATCTCCAAAATACCACCTCCATTTTATTTTCAGTTGTTTATATTAAATATCCTTTAATATAATTTAAACATTGTTCTAACTGTATTGAATAAATCGCTAATTTCCCCTATAACAAGTCCTAAAACTATCACTACACCTGCAAGAGTTGTAAGTGATGTCCAGTCGCCTCTATCGACTTTTGTTAGTATCATATTCAAAACTGATATTAAAATTCCTACACCAGCCACCTTAAAAATTAAAGTTATATCCATATTCTCATCTCCTAAATTAAAATTATTCCTATACATATTCCACTAAATGTTATTAGCTTTTTGTATAGATTTCCCTTGTTCTTTATGTCTTCTTTACTTTCTACAGTCAATTTTTTTAGATTTTCTACAGTTAAATCTATTAATCTCTCTTGAGATTCAACTTCACTTTTACCTAGAGATAAAATCAACTTTTTAAATTCTTCTATTTCATTTTCTTTTAAATATGTATCCTTGTATAATATATGTATTGTTTCATTTAGTATATTATCTATAGTTTTTCCATCTTCTTTTGAAAGTTCATCTGCGAATTTTGAAAAGAATTCATTAAAATCATATTCATCTTTTAATGATATATTTCTAAATATTTCTTCTAATGTGTACATTCCAAAAGCTAAGTCCATTCTTATTATCTCTAATACTCTGATTAAGTCATTTAATTGTTTATGTCTTTTTATATATCTTTTAGATATATCTTCTCCAACTAAATAACTACATCCTATCAACATCCCTACTAATATTATTTTAATTTCCAAAGTACCATCTCTTTTCCTGTAAATCATAAATTTTTTCTATTGTACCTGGTCCATTTCTAGAAGATAATATTATAACTTTTCTAAATAGATCTCCATCTAATAATCTTTTTAATTCCGTCCTATGTAGTATATCTTCAATGGAATCACCATGTACTGTTGTAATTAGGCTTACACCGCCGTTTAAAGCCGTATAAAGTGCCTTTATCTCCTTTTCATTACCTATTTCATCTGTTACTATTACATTTGGCGACATAGACCTTAAAACCATCATTATACCTAAATCTTTTGGACATGTCTCCATAACATCTGTTCTCATACCTACATCTAATTGGGCAACACCCATACACGAACCTGCTATTTCATTTCTTTCGTCTATTAAAGCTACTTTTACTCCACTAAATCCATATTCTCTGTTTCCATTACTTATGTTTCTTACTATATCTCTTAAAATAGTAGTTTTACCACATTGCGGCGGTGAAATTATTATCGTGTTGTTTATTTGATTTTTATTTTTGATTATATGTGGTAATACTTTTTTTGAGCACCCTTTAATTTCCCTCGATACCCTTATATTTAATGACGAAATATGTTTAATATTTTTTACTTGTCCATTTTCTATTATTACCTTACCTACTATTCCTATTCTGTGACCACCTCTTAATGTTATAAAACCCTTTTTTATATCATCCATAAAAGAATGTACAGAGTATTTACATATAATTTGAAATGTATCTTCTATATCTTCCTTAGTGACTATGTAAGGATTTCTCATAACTAAATCCAAATCGCCATTTATATCATTATAAAAATAGTCTTGTGAATCACCATTTATTATTAATGGCTTATTTACTCTAAGTCTTATCTCTTCAATATTTATGGATTGATTTTTTATATTGTTTATCTTTTTTCGTAAATTAATCGATAGTGAATTAATGATTTCATCTGAAAGTTTCATGACATACCCTCCTTCTTGTTTATAAATATATATTTATTTAAGTTAAAAATTATTACTTATTATATTTATATAATTTGTACAAAAAAAATCTCTCCTGTTATTTAGGAGAGATTTTTTTAATTTTAATTTCATTTATATATGCTTATTGTTATATTTTATTTATTTTGTTTCTTGTTGTTCTTTATTTTTTTCTTTTTCTTCTAGCTCTTTTAATACTTGTTCTATGTCATTAACTACATTTCCATTTGCAAATTTTATAGCTTGATTTATAGCATTTTTTATTGCAAATGCATTTGAACTTCCATGAGCTTTTATTACACCACCTTTAACACCTAATAATGGTGCTCCACCGTATTCAGTATAATCCATCATAGACTTTATTTCTTTTAAGCTATCTTTAAGCATTAAAGCTCCCATTTTACCTTTGAAAGAAGCCATAAATTTCTCTTTCATTAATTTCATTAAACTCATAGCTACACCTTCACATGATTTTAAAAGTGTATTTCCTGTAAATCCATCACATATTAAAGCATCGCATACAGAATTTATTACATCTCTTGCTTCTACATTTCCTACAAAGTTTAAATCTAAATCTTTGATATCGTAGAATGCTTCTTTTACAAGTTCATTTCCTTTACCTTCTTCTGTTCCTATATTTGCAAGACCTATTCTCGGATTTTCTAATCCTAAAACTTTTCTTAGATATATATCACTCATAAAAGCAAATTGTGTTAAATTCTTAGGCTTGCAATCAGCATTGGCACCACCATCTGCAAGAAGAGTTATTCCACCTTTTATATTTGGAAGCCCTGGACATAAACAAGGTCTATCTATACCTTTTATTCTTCCTACTATTAATGTTCCGCCTGCAAGTAAAGCTCCTGTGCTTCCTGCTGAAACTATTGCATCTGCTTTTTTCTCTTTAACTAAGTTTAAAGCTACGACCATAGAAGAATCTTTTTTACGTCTTACAGCCATTACTGGTTTATCTTCATTTTCGATTATTTGTGTAGTATGTATTATTTCTAGTTTATTTTTATCATAAGCTTTTGATTCTAATTCTTTTTCTATTTGTTCTTTATCCCCTGTTAAGATAATATCTATACCATATTCATTTATAGCTTGTACTGCGCCTTCTACTGTTGCTTGTGGGGCATTATCTCCACCCATTGCATCTATTACTATTTTCATACGTTCCTCCCTTTAAAAATCTTCTATTAAAGATATATTATCTCCATTATTTAAGATAATAACTATTTCTGTGTTATATTTACATAATTTTCACATTTAAATTTTATTAATTATATAATATAAAAATTTAGATATTCTTATATTATAACTTATATTTTAGCAAAAAAAAACATGTAGTCTAAACTACATGTTTTTTTATATAACTATTCAGCTACGATTTCTTTACCGTTGTAGTGTCCGCAAGATGGACAAACTCTATGTGGTAATTTTACATCATGACATTGTGGACACTCTACGAATCCTTTAACTGTCATTTTTGAATTAGCCGCTCTTCTCATTTTAGTTTTTGATTTAGCTGTTTTACGCTTAGGTACTGCCATTTAAGCCACCTCCTTAATCATTTTTAAACAAATCTTTTAATTTAGCAAAACGTGGATCTATGTTATCATCCTCGTCACTTGCAGTTTCGCTACATGAGCAAGTTTCTTTATTTAAATTAGCTCCGCATTTTGGACAAAGGCCTTTGCAATCTTCGTCACAAAGAACTTTTTGAGGTAAGTTGAAGTCTAATGTTTGCTCTATTATTTTTACTAAATCAACTTCATCAGTATCTATAATAAAAGCATCGTAGTCTTCGAAACTATCTTCATCAAAATCTTCACTAACTAAGAAACCATCAATGGTATAACTCATTGGAACTTCTACCGGCTCTAAACATCTAGAGCAATTATCTATTAGTGTAAAATCTACATCTGCACGTAGATGAACTTCATCTTTTGCATTTTTAGAAATTTTACCAATTAGGCTAATCGGTGAAGCCAATTTATATGTGTTATCACAATAACTAATATTATCAATTTTTTGCGAAAAATTCAAGTCTATTTTACCAGTTTCTCTTTTATTTAACTCATTAAGACTAATTATCATATTTTTCACCTCAACATATTACCAAATTTATTATACAAATAGGATTAATGTTTGTCAAGTATTTTTACTTGATACTTATAATAGTATTTTATACTAATTCTTCAAAAAAATCCTATGCACATAATTTAAGGTAGGTTTTAGCCTACCTTAAACATTTATATTATAATCAATTTTGATAAATTATATAACTATAATTATTTAACTAATTCTAATGTATCTCTAGCTATCATTAATTCTTCGTTAGTTGGTATTAATAATACTTTAACTTTAGAGTCAGCAGCAGATATAACTGTTTCTTTTCCTCTTACGTTGTTAGCTTCAGCATCCATTTTAACACCTAATACTTCTAAGTTAGAAGCTATAGCTAATCTATCTTCTATACCATTTTCACCTAATCCAGCAGTGAATACTATAGCGTCTACACCGTTCATTTCAGCAGCGTAAGCACCTATATATTTTTTAACTCTCTTATGGTATGCATCTAATGCATCTATAGCTTTTTGGTTTCCTTCAGCTGCTGCAGTAGATATATCTCTGAAGTCAGAAGATATACCAGTCATTCCGTATACACCAGATTCTTTGTTCATTAATTTATCAACACCGTCAGCGTCTAAGTTTTCTTTTTTCATTATGAATGGTATTATAGCTGGGTCTATGTCACCACATCTAGTTCCCATTATTAAACCTTCAAGTGGAGTAAGACCCATTGAAGTATCTACAACTTTTCCTCCATCAACAGCAGCTATAGAAGCTCCATTTCCTAAGTGGCAAGTTATTATTTTTAAGTCAGCTATGTCTTTTCCTAACATTGCAGCTGCTCTTTGAGATACGTATTTGTGAGAAGTTCCGTGGAATCCGTATCTTCTTACACCATATTCAGTATATAGTCTGTGAGGAAGACCATATAAATATGAAGATGCTGGCATTGTTTGATGGAATGCAGTATCGAATACACCTACATTTGGTACTCCTGGAAGTACAGCTTTTATTGCATCTATTCCCATTAAGTTAGCTGGGTTGTGAAGAGGCGCTAATTCACTACATTTTCTCATAGCTTCTTCAACTTCTTCTGTTATTATAACTGAAGATGCGAATTTTTCTCCACCGTGAACAACTCTGTGACCTACAGCATCTATTTCAGCCATGTCTTTAACTCCACCGTAAGTTGAATCTAAAACACCTTCAAGAACTAATTTTATAGCATCTTGGTGATCTTTCATTGGTTGTTCTTTAACGTATTTTCCTTCTACTCCGTCTTTTTTTTGAGTAAGTATAGAACCTTCTATACCTATTCTTTCAACTAATCCTATACATAATACTGCTTCATTTTCCATATCTATTAATTGATATTTTAATGAAGAACTACCACAGTTTAAAACTAATATTTTCATTAGTAAACCTCCTTAATATTTTATGAATAATATGTATTAAGTCCTCATGACTTTTATTATTATAAGGTAAAAATCTCATAAAAGTAAATATAGAAATTTTTATCTTATAACAAATGCGGACAATAAAATACCTAAATTAATATATCATTTTTTTTAGAAAAAGTACATACTATTTTTCACATTAAATGATATCTGTTTTCTTACTGTCTCATATATAATTATAATATATTTATTACATTATTGGTTAAAAAAAATATATTTTGTTAATATTTTATATATCATTTTAAATTTATAAGCATTCTAATTAGTTTTCTTTTTTAAGTTACTTTTAATATATAATTTAGCAATATCTCTTGAATTATTATTTCAATTAATTAAAATAATAAACATATTTATTTAGAAAAAGGAGAAATTTTTATGAATTTACTTGGTTTAATAGTGGAATACAATCCATTTCACAACGGACATCTATATCATTTAAATGAATCAAAAAAAATAACAAATGCTACCCATACGATCGCTGTAATGAGTGGTAATTTTATGCAAAGAGGTACTCCTGCCCTTTTGGATAAATTTACTCGTGCAGAAATGGCAGTAAGAAATGGAGTTGATTTGGTTGTCGAACTTCCTACTTTGTATGCATGCCAAAGTGCGGAAATATTTGCACATGGTGGGATTAGTTTACTAAATTCACTAAATTGTGTAAACTCTATTTGTTTTGGTAGCGAAATAGGAGATATCGATATATTATATCTTATTTCTAAAATTTTAATAGATGAGCCGATAGACTTTAAAATTAAATTGAAAGACTATTTAGATAAGGGACTTCCTTTCCCAAAAGCAAGGGCATCTGCTTTATTTTATTATATAACAGAAAATAAATTATATGATACTTCAGAAGAAGATTTATTAAATATGTTAAATTCACCTAATAATATATTAGGTATTGAATATATAAAAAGTATTTTAAAGTTAAATAGTAAAATAAAACCATATACGATAAATAGAATAAATTCAGGATACAACAGTTTAAATGTAAATGATTCTATTTGCTCAGCTTCTGCTATTAGAAATGCCCTTAAAAATAATAGTTTAAATACTATAAACTATACTATGCCAAAAGATACTTATGATATAATAAATAGAGTTATAGAGTCTGGATTTAATTTAGTTTATAATGAAGATTTTTATCAAATACTTTCTTCTATTATAATTAGAGATAAAGATAATCTAACAGATTATTTTGAAGTCAATGAAGGTATTGAAAATAAAATTTATAATTCTATATTTAAATGTCATAATATCGAAACCTTACAAAATGAGATAAAATCAAAACGATATACTATGACTAAAATTTCAAGAACTTTAAATAACATAATGCTTGGAATAAAAGGGGGCGATATATTAAAAACTAAAGATTTAACTAATATTCCTTATGTAAGAGTTTTAGCTTTTAATGAAAAAGGTTGCGAAATACTTAAAGAAATAAAGAAAAACTCTGAAATAGAAGTTATTACAAAGTTTTCTAAAATAAAATATATAAATTCTAACATATTTAATACTTTAATAAACTACGATATTAAAGCTACTAATATGTACAATTTAATATATTATAAAGATAACTTTGATATGTTAAAAGCTCCTCTAGACTATATAACTTCACCAAAATATATAAAATAGATGAAGGGGAATTTTGATGGATTCAAGTACAATAAAAAAACAAAATTTATCTAATTTTAAACAACAAAACTCTAAAAATAATACTATAAAAGGTACCTTATTTGCTTTAATAGCTGGAACATTATGGGGATTATCTGGAATATGTGCTCAATTTTTATTTCAAAATAAAAACCTTACCCCAGAATGGGTAGTTTGTATAAGATTAATATCTTCTGGACTTATTTTATTATCAGTTGCATATGCAAAAGAAAAAAATAATATATTTAAAATTTTTAAATCAAAAAGGGATGTTAAAGATTTAGTTTTATTCGGCATATTAGGAATGTTCGGAGTGCAATATACCTATTTCGTAGCCATAAAATATTCAAATGCAGCTACTGCTACTGTTATACAATATTTAGGGCCTGCAATTATACTTATCTATCAGTCACTAAAAAACAAATCACTTCCTTCTTTTGTAGAATTATTTGCTGTAGTTCTTTCTATATTAGGTGTATTTGTTTTAGTGACTCATCTGGATATAAATAACTTAGTTATATCCAAACAAGCTTTGCTTTGGGCCTTAGGAGCTGCATTTGCTCTTGCTTATTATACAATCAAACCTGGCAACTTATTAAATAATTTTAGTAATATCTGTGTTACTGGCTGGGGTATGTTAATAGGAGGGGTTGTATTCAGCTTTATAAAACCTATATTCGACATTAGCGGAACTTTTGATATATATACTATAGCAGTTATAATTGTAGTTATAATATTTGGTACTGTAATACCTTTCAGTATATATGTAATAAGTACAAAACTGATAGGACCAACTAAAACTAGTTTATTTTCAACTATCGAACCTGTATCATCTGCTGTACTTTCTATATTCTTATTAAATCTTTCATTTGGATTTATGGACTTTTTAGGTACGGCTATGATAATAGCTATGGTAATTATTTTATCAATCGGCAAAAAGCAATAAATTTTATTTTTAGATTCAGCAAAAAACTCTCTTATAATAATTACAAGAGAGTTTTTTGTATTTTAGTTTTATGATTTGATATATATTTTAATATATAATTTTTAGTACATATTATCTACCTATAAACATTTGTGTCCAGTATATTGTTCCGTTAGAATCTTTTTGTATTCCTACACCTAATTCTGTATAAGTTGAGTTTAATATATTGGCTCTATGTCCAGAAGAATTCATCCAAGAATTCATAACTTCACTAGGCGTTTTTTGACCCATAGCTATATTTTCACCTGCAGTATTATAGCTTATATTGAATTTTTTCATCATGTCAAATGGAGAACCATAAGTTGGTGAAGTATGATCAAAATATCCTTTTTCAATCATGTCTCTAGATTTTATATTAGCTACATTTGATAATTCTTTATTTAAAGTAAGTGGTTTTAAACCATTAGCTTTTCTTTCTTTATTAACTAAGTTTAATACTTCTACTTGTTCTTTTGAAAAACCATTTATATTTGATGAGTTATTGTCATCATTTTGGTTATTATCGTCTTTATCTTGGTCTTGGTTATTGTTGTTATCTTGGTTATTATCGTCTTTATCTTGGTCTTGGTTATTGTTGTTATCTTGGTTGTTATCGTCTTTGTCTTGATCTTGGTTATTGTTGTTATCTTGGTTGTTATCATCTTTATCTTGGTCTTGATTGTTGTCATTACCTGGGTTGTTATCATCTTTATCTTGATTGTTATTTCCTTGATTATTGTCTTCCATATTTCCACCTTGATTATTATTATCTTGGTTATTTCCATTATTTTGGTTATTATCTTCTATATTATCATTATCATCTTTATCTTCATTTATACTAGGAAATTTATTTGGACAATTATTCTTGTTAAACCATTTTAATGTATCAAATATAGATGCACAACTTAAATCTAATTTGAATCTTTTTCCATTAATACAAACGTACATTTTACCTGTTAAATTTAAATCACATGATTTTTTAACTTGCATAGCATTTGAAAATCCTACACTTGATGCAGTCATTAAAACTGTTGCTCCTACAACTGCCATTCTTTTTAATTTTTTATTCATATAAAACACCTCATTTTTTATTTTTGATTTTTCTAACTTTGTTACCTTTTTGTAACCATAGAGTTATACTAACCCCTTGTTCTTATTAATAGTAACATATATTTTTGCATTTTATGCATGTTAATTTATGTAAGACTCCTTTTCAAACCTCTAAATCTATTGATAAAAGTAGGTTTAAGTTTTTTTCTAGCACATAGGAAAGTTTATACACACAAAAAAAAGACAACTCTAAACAGAATTGTCTTTTTTATAAGTTCTAACCCATTTGGTTTTATATGTTCATAAGTTCTCTAAAATTTTTTACCTTACTTCTACTTACTGTTATTTCATATTTTTCCGAATTTAATTTAAGTAAATAAGTGTTGTTAAACCATGGTACAACCTCTTCTATTTTAAGTAAATTGACTAAATAAGACCTATGACATTTGAAAAAATTTTCGTTATTTATTATTTTTTCCACCTCAGATATACATTCTCTTATATGATATTCTCCATCTTTTGTGTATATATATGTATACCTTTCTTTTGCCTCACAATAATAAATATCGTCTATATTTACTATATATATTTTATTATCTTTCCAAAGGCTTATTTTATTTGGTACTTTCTGAGATAAAGATTTTTTTTCGTTTTTATTTTGTTTTTTTTCACTACATAATTTCTCTAGCTTATTTAGCATAGAAATTATTCTTTCTTCAGAATACGGCTTTAGTATATAGTCGAATATGTCTAAATTAAATGCTTCTACTGCATAATTTTCATAAGCTGTTATAAAAATTATTTTAGGCTTATTTTTAAATTTGTTTATAGTTTTAGCAAGCAACATTCCATCTAATTTTGGAATATTTATATCTAAAAATATAGCATCTATATTGTTTTCTTGTATAAAACTAAGTACATCTAATCCATTATTAAATTCTCCCACTATATTCATACTAGTATTGTTTTCAATAAAATACCTCAGTTCTTTTCTTGCTGGAAATTCATCTTCAACTATTATTACATTCATAAATACTACCCCCATATATAAAATTCAATTAAAGTTCCTTTATTTAATTTTGTTATTTCTAATCCTTTGCCATAATAAAGTTTTAACCTCAGATGGACATTGTAAAGTCCTATTTTATTTTCAGGCATATTTCCACTATAGATATTATCTATTACATTTTGATTTATACCAATTCCATTATCTTCAACGCTTATTTTTACTTTTGAGTCTAAGTTTTTAACAGAAACCTTTACTATACCATAGTTTTTGTTATCCATAGGTAAAATTCCATGAAGAATTGCATTTTCAACTAAAGGTTGAATAATTAAACTTGGACTTTTTATATTAGTTTCATCTATATCATAAATTACTTTCAAAGTATTTCCAAATCTAGCTTGCTCTATATCAACATATGATTTTACTTGTTCTATTTCTTTTTTTATATTTATTAAGTTATCATTAAGTTCCAAATTATGTCTTAAATAAGTCGACAAACTTATAATTAAATCTCTCGCTTTTTTAGGATCAAATCTTATAAATGATGCTATTGTATTTAAAGCATTAAATATAAAGTGAGGATTTATCTGTCTTTGAAGGGCCGACATCTCAGCCTTTTTTCTAGCTTCAATATCTTTTTTATCTTTTTCTATTGTATTAACAATAGATACCATAAATCCTATTCCAAATTGACCAACTACTAAAGGCAAATATATCGTATGTATAATATCTAGCGCCAACTCTTTTGGAGTACATAATAAATAAATTAATATTATTGTTATATTCTCAGATATTATACCTACTAATATTCCATAAAAAACCTTATAATTTGGACGTATTTTTTTATAAAATAAACCTGAAAATATCCCTGCAAATATACTCGATATAAAACATGGTATCGATGTCATGCTACCAGGATACATTAATAATCTATGTACACCAGATATAATTCCTGTTGGAATACTTACAAGTGATCCAAATAGTATTCCTCCAGAAACTATAGTTATTATTCTTGTATTTAATATAGAACCTTTATAAACTATTCCGTTATATGTCCCCATTATAGAAAGTACTGTAAATATAATTGATATTACAAATAAATCTTTTTGAGTATATTTATCTTTTTCAAATATATTCTTAAAAATTTTTAATTTACTTATAAGTAAAAATAAAACTACTATAAAACTTGTTTTTTCCAGTAATATTAATAAATAATTTTGTCGCATGATTCCTCCCCTCTTACTAAAAAACACCTATGATTCCCCCATATATTACAAAAAAAGCCTACATTTAGTAATGTAGACTTTTTTATTATATCATATATTCTTTGTTATAAATTAATAAAACTTATTTTTTACTAATTATATAATTTTCCTGGATTTAATATATTTTTAGGGTCAAATGCTGATTTTATTCCTTTTAATAAGTTTATATAAGTTTCATTTTTAGATTCTACAAAATAAGGACTCTTAGCATATCCAACACCATGTTCTCCAGAAACTTCACCATGTAATTCTCTTGCTTTAGCAAACATTAAATCAAATGCTTTATTAAGTCTTTCATGCCATGTTTTATCGTCTAAATCATCTTTATGTGGGTAAACGTGTAAGTTACCATCACCAGCATGGCCAAAGCTTTTTATTCTAAGACCTACTTCTGGTTGTATATCATGAGTAAATCTAACGAATTCTGCTACTTTATCTCTTGGAACAACAACGTCACATTCATCTATTTCACTACTAGCTTTGAATGCTTCTAAGAATGCTCCTCTTGCAGACCAAATTGATTCATTTCTTTCATCTGTATCTGCTATTAACACATCATATGCTCCACATTCTAAGCAAAGTTTAGCTACGTTTTCGTATTCTCTTTCTATTTCTTCTGTTGAGTTACCATCAAATTTTAATAATAAGTAAGCATTTGAAGAATTATCTGGGAATTTTTTACCTAAAAATTCTTCAGCCCCTACTATTGCTTCTCTTTCCATAAATTCTATAGCAGTTGGTATAGATTTTGATTTTATTATTTTAGGTACAGTATCTATAGCAAGTGCTAAGTCTGGGAATGGTATTAATAAACTTATTGCTTTTTTAGGTAATGGAAGTAATTTAAGTATAGCTTTAGTTACTATAGCAAGTTGACCTTCTGAACCAACTACTAAATCTTTTATTGAATATCCAGAAGAGTTTTTAACTACTTTACCACCAACATTTATTACTTCACCATTTGGAAGTACGCATTCAAGTCCTCTTACATAGTCTCTTGTAACCCCGTATTTAACAGCTCTCATACCACCTGCATTAGTATTTATATTACCGCCTATAGCAGCACTTTTTTCACCTGGATCTGGTGGGTAGAATAAATCGTGTTCTTCTACATATTGAGCTATAGTCATTAATAAAACACCTGGTTCAACTGTTAAAGTTAAGTTTTCTTCGTCTAATTCTAATATCTTATCCATTTTAGTAAGACATAACATTATTCCTCCATAAAGAGCAACTGATGCTCCAGAAAGTCCAGTACCTTGTCCTCTAGGTGTTACTGGTATGTTATTTTCATAAGCATATTTCATTATTTTTGAAACTTGTTCAGTAGAGTGAACGAATACTAATACTTCAGGATATTTTATTTCACCTGCTAACTCATCATGAGCATAATCTTCATTAATATCATCACCAATTACTACATCTTCTTTATCTAAAATAGTTAATAAAAAGTCTATATCTTTTTGATCTATTTTTTTGTACATTTTAATCCCCCCTATTTTGCCATTTGTGCTACTTTTTGTGTATCTTCATTTTTCATTGCTTTTATTTTTTCAGTAAGTTTAGGTATTATTTCATATATATCCCCTATAATACCTAAGTGAGCCACGTCAAATATAGGTGCTTTTTCATCTTGGTTTATAGCTATTATATAATCAGAACCTTTCATACCAGCTACAAATTGTACTGCCCCTGATACACCACAAGTTATTATTAATTTTGGTTTTACTGTTCTACCACTAAGTCCTATTTGTTTTTTAGGATCTACCCAACCACATTCTATAGTTGGTCTAGTACCTGCTATTTGTGCTCCAAGTGCATCTGCTAATTCATTAAGCATTTTTAAATCTTCTTCTTTTTTGAATGCTCTTGATGCTACAACTATTACTTCTGCTTCTTCTATTCCTACTACTTTGTTTTTGATTTTAGTTTCAAGCACTTTTATATTAGAAGTTAATTTATCTTTTTCAACTGAACATAAAGTAACTTTTCCCTTAGGGTCTTCTACTTTTTCTGGTATATTAAATATTTTATATCTAACTGTTGCAAATTGTGGTCTACTATTTGGAGTATTTATATGAGCCATTATATTACCACCAAATGCTGGTCTTATTTGGTCTAAATCTGTGTTTTCTTGTACATCAAGTATTGTACAGTCTGCAGTAAGTCCTGTTTTAAAACGAGCAGCAAGTCTTGGAGCTAATGATCTACCTAATGTAGTACCACCAACTAACATTATAGAAGGTTTATTATTATTTATATAATCTTCTAATGCTGCACTATAAGGTTCTATTCTAAATTTATCGTATTCTTCAGAATCGTATACAAATACTTCATCTACACCATAAGCAAGTAAAGTATCACATTTATCTTTTATATTATTTCCGACAAATACACAGTTTACTGGATGGTTTATTTTAGCTGCAAGTTCGCGAGCTTTTCCGATTAATTCATAAGTAACTGGATGTATTTCACCATCATTGTGGTCTACATAAACTGTTATACCTCTCCATTCATCTTTATTTATTGCTACTACTTCATCATCTTCAAATATAAATGCACCTTTTGGTCCTTTTTTAACGCACATCTTACACATTTTACATGCTGCATTTATTTCAATTTTTCCGTCTACTTCTTCCATTGCTTCAAATGGACATATTTGTAAGACTTCTTCTATATTATCTATTTTATCTTGATTGATTATTATCTTTGCCATCTCAAATTCCCCCTCAAACTAAAGTATTTTTAAATCTACTATCTTGTTAAATAATGTTTCAGTAAGTTCATCAGAATTTCCACGAACTATGTCTTTATCAGTATTTGGTTCTGGTGGGAATATTCTTATTACTTGTGTTGCTGAACCATTAAGTCCATAGTGTTTTTCATCTGTATCATCCATATCTTTTAATGTTATCATTGGTATTTCTTTATCCTTAGTTTCCATTTTTAATTTAAAAGATGGAAGTCTTGGTTGGAATATATCTTTTTCAACAGTTAATAAACATGGATAACTTATTTCACATACTTCTAAAGTTGTTGGAAGATCTGTTTCAACTACTATTGATTTTTCTCCTACTTCAATTATTTTAGTTACATTTGTAACATGTGGTATATTTAAATATTCTGCTATTTCTGGTCCAACTTGAGCAGTATCACCGTCAGTTGTTTGTTTACCACAGATTATTAAATCTGGATTTCCTATTTTCTTTATACCTTGTGCTAGAGTATAAGCAGTTGCAAGAACATCTGCACCACCAAATTTTCTATCACTTACTATAGCACCTTCATCAACACCCATTGAGAAACTTTCACTTATTACTTTTTTAGCTTGTGGTGGTCCCATTGTTATTGTTTTAAGTGTTGCATTGTTTTCTTTTTTTATTCTTAAAGCAGTTTCAAGAGCAAATAAATCATAAGGATTCATTTTTGAATCTACACCATCTCTTTTTAATACACCTGTAACTGGATCTACTTCTACTTCTGATGTTCCAGGAACTTGTTTAACACATACTACTATTTCCATATTATACCCCTCCATTTATTTAACTATTACAGAAACTCCATCTGGTATTACGACTACTTTGGCGTCATTTCCCTTTATTTCATACGCCATTTTTAATGCTTCGTCGAAATTATAAGCGTGTTTCATATGCATATTTTTTATCATTTGTGGATCACATTGGTCTGTAACCATTATTACTGTATACTTTTCTAAAATTCTTGCAAGTATTTGGAATTCCCATTGATCTGGTACTGTATCACCTTTATCCACACTTCTTACTCTTTTTAATATTTCACTTGGTGAAGATGCCTCCGCTATATTATCATAGAAAGATTGACCTCCATGACCATCATTACAAGCAGCAATCATTATAATTACTCCACCTTCTTTACATGTAGCTTCTGCTGCAGTCATCCCCTTAACTGATTGATATATATTTTGATCTAGAGGATATCCTCCATTTGTGCTTATTGCTATATCAGCAGGTGTTGCATCTATTTTGGATAATTCTGTTACAAAATCACATCCAACTTTATGTGCATCTTCTACATCACCTGCAAAAGATGCTATTACTTTTTTATCTTGATCTATAACAACATTTACTATAAATGCAAGTTTAGCTGTTTTTGCTGCATATACCATATCTCTGTGTATTGGATTGTCTGTAAGTATTCCTGTTCTAGCATTTTTGCTATCTATAAATTCACTACAGTGGTTATACATTATAGTTTTTGCTGATGCTATACCAGGAAGTATACTCTTTCTTCCTCCAGAAAATCCAGCAAAGAAGTGAGGTTCTATAAATCCTTCAGCTATTAATAAATCAGCTTCAAATGCTACTTTATTTAGATAAAAATCTCCACCCGATGGTAATACCCCTGCTTTTACCATTTGTGAATCATCAGTTGATATATGCATTACTATTTCTTCATTTTCAACTATCTCTTCACCCATCTTAAATATTAATTCTTCTTTTGTTGTAGGTCTATGAAAACCATTAGCTATTAATATTTTTATTTTTGCATCTTTGTTTACACTTCTTATTCGTCTAAGAATTATCGGCATTGTCACTTTACTTGGCACTGGTCTAGTGTGATCACTAGTGATTATTACTATATTTTTTTTACCAACTGCCAACTCTTCTAATTTCTTAGAACCAATTGGATTGTCCATAGAATCTTCAACTAATTGAGATTCACTTTTTGATGGCTTAAAGTCGTGCGCCTTTGATGTCAAAACTTTTAAAAGATTTTTATCTTCTATATTTAAATCCATACCTGTCTTTGAATAAGGTACATGTATTTTTGCCATATTCTTTCCCCCTATATAAATCCTGTTTTTATATTTATTTTAATTTTACTTATTTACCACTTATAATTTTTTATATTTATTTTAGAACAATGTAAGTATACCTCCACCAAAATAAACTATAAGCCCTAAGATTATTACATAACCTAAACAATATTTAACTGTTGTTGAAAGTATTTTTCCTTCACTACCTATAAGCCCTGTTGCTGAAGTTGCAATTGCTATACTTTGCAGAGAAATCATTTTCCCAGCAGTTGCCCCTGCAGTATTTGCTGCTGCTATCCAATATGGATCTATTGATAGTGATTTGGCTGCTTCTGTTTGTAATGCCCCAAATAATATATTAGCTGATGTATCACTACCTGTAACAAATGTTCCTATTGCCCCTAATAATGGTGCTATTAGCGGATAGAAACTTCCTGTTATTGCACACAGTCCAAAAGATATTGAACTTGTCATCCCACTGTGTGACATTATTTTTGATATTGCAACTATTGACATTATAGTTATAAATGAAGTTTTAAGTTGAATAACTGTTCTTTTTAATACATCTAACATATATGTGAATTTTAGCTTTTGAATCAATCCTGCTATAAATGTAGCTATTAATATCATCATACCTGGTGTATTTATCCAAGAAAATGCAGTTGTCGAAGTCGCATCTCCAGTATAAATATGTATATTACTACTTGCTTTTGCTAATAAAGAATTTATACTAGGTACTAAAGGACTTGCTATAAGAATCAATCCACAAAGAAGTATGTATGGAAGCCATGCTAAAACACCTTCTTTTAAACCGATCTTATCTTCTTCTTTAGTTTCTACTTTTTCTTTATTCATAGCTTTAGCCATAAGTATTGTACATGCCATTGAACATATACTTGCAACTAATGCTGGTAAATCAGCTCCTAAATATTTAGCTATAAATACTTGAGGCACAGCAAACGTTATCCCTGATACTAATGTTATACCAACTACTCCTTTTAAAGCCTTTATACTTTTTTCTGTAAGTATTACTAGTAAAAATGGAATTAAAACTATAAACCCAGCTAATTGAATTGATGTAACATAACTTAAATGTACTACCTCAAGTCCTGTTACAGTTGCAAGTGTTGTTACTGGTATTCCAAGTGCCCCAAATGCTGTTGGAACTGTGTTTGCCAATAAACATATCACTGCTGCAAATAATGGATTAAAACCTAATGAAGCTAATATACTTGCTGGTATAGCAACTGCTGTCCCATATCCTGCAACAGCTTCCAAAAATCCTCCAAATCCCCATGCTAATATTAAAACTTGAATTCTCTTATCTGTTGTTATACTTGAAAGCATTTTCTTTATGACATCCATTGTTTTTGTTTCAACTGCTAAATTATAAGTAAATAATGCTGCTACTATTACTAAAAGTATAGGCCAAAGAGCTATTGCCATACCTTCTACTGTAGCTGTAATCCCATCAATAAATTTCATTCTCCAGCATATTATGGCGATTGCTAAAGTCAATATTACTGTAAATGAGCAAGTCTTATGAGCTGGCATCTTCAAAACCCCTAAAGATACTATAAGCCATAAAACTGGAATCATTGCGATTGCAAACAACATGTAATCATTCATTAAATTTATCCCCCTTGTATTAACTGGTCTTTCCAGTAGTGGTATGTGGTATTACCACTTATAGTTAAATAATAGTATAATTATTTTTCTAAATCAATAATTGTTTATTTATTAACATTATTTTAAATATAAAAAATTTTTTGAAAATAAAAAAATAATTATACTACTTTGGGATACAAATCGTTTTTATTTTTTCTAAACATACTCTTTCTAACTATTATAGTGTATTTTCGATTACATACTTCATATGTTTTCTCATAGATTCTATTGCAGCCTCTTCATCTTTTTTGATAATAGCTTCACAAATATTTTTATGCTGAATCAATAAGTTTGTGCTCCCCTTTGCTGAGTCATATGAAATTATCTTATATCTAGCATCTTCTATAAATTTTTCAAATAAATTAGATGTTGTTATAAAAAGACTCTCGATTAAATAATTTTTACTCATATGTGATAAACTATTATGAAATTTCTTATCTAAGTCAACTAATATATTTAATCGATTTTCGCCAAAGGTTTCTTTCTCCATATCATGGACAATACTTTCAAGTTCCCTACAATCAAGATCTGTCGCTCTTAATGAACATAGTCTAGCACATTCTATCTCTAAAATATTTCTAAGTTCAAATATATCACTCCAACTTCCATTATTTAATTTAAACATCATTGAAAGTGGTTGTAATAAAGATTTTTCTATATTAGAGCATATAAAATTACCTTCTCCTTGTCTACTTTCAACGACTCCCATCGTCTCTAAAACTCTAAGGGCTTCTCTTATAGATGTTCTACTGACTGCCATTTTTTCTGATAATTCTCTTTCTGATGGTAGTTTGTCTCCTTTTTTAAAAGTGCCATCCATTATGTTTTTTTGGATTTGTTCTATCACTTGCTCATAAACCTTCTTATTTGAAATACTATTAAACATTTTCTATATCCTCTCTATCAATATACTATTATTATAATTTTTTTACATAAATATGGCAAATAATTTATATATATAAATTACTTTAAACAATAATGCTTTTTTGTAATCATATTTTCTATTTTTCTAAATATGATTATAATAAATAATTTTAAAATCAAGGTGAAAATATGAAATTAAAAAAACTAATAACTTTTTTTATACCTAAATTATTTATTTGTTTAATTATTTTAGGTATAATTTTAGCACCAAAATCTGCAATAAAAGCTGCTAAAGACGGAATTTCTATATGGATAAATATACTTATGCCTTCATTACTTCCATTTATAATAGGTGCAAATTTAATAGTTTCATTAAAAATCGTAGACATATTAGGTATTTTAATTAATCCTCTAACTCAAAAGATTTTTAATGTAAGTGGTCGTTCTGGACTTATTTTTGCAATTTCTATGGTCTCTGGATATCCTGTTGGTTCAAAGTTTGCAAGTGAACTTAGACTTGAAAATAAAATATCTAGATATGAAGGACAAAGGTTAGTATCATTTTGTTCTACCTCTGGGCCACTTTTTATTATAGGAAGTGTCGGCACTGGAATGCTCAAAAATCCTCATATAGGTTATATAATGCTTTTATGTCACTATCTAGCATCTTTAACTGTTGGACTTCTCTTTAGAAATTATGGTGGTGAAAAAAGGATTAAATCAAATAATAGTATTCTAAAAGATATAAACAATATAATTTACGATGATACTAAATCAGAAGGTTTTTTTGTTTTATTTGGAAAAGCTGTCGTAAATGGAGTAAATACACTTTTGGCAATTGGTGGATTTGTAATTATGTTTTCTGTATTTTTTGAAATACTTCAATTTTTTAAGGTAATAGATTTCGTATCTTATTTTATATGTATATTTTTATCTCCATTTAGTATTACTCCAGATATTATAAGCGCTTTTATAAGCGGTTTATTCGAAATGACTATAGGGTGCAATAATTTAAGTCAATTAAGCAATATTTCCTATAATCTTTTAGTTCCACTTTGTAGTTTTTTAGTAGCTTTTAGTGGACTATCTATTTTGGCTCAATGTTCCAGTTTTATAGGAAAAACTGACATAAAAATCAATTTATACATATTCTCAAAGTTTTTACACGGACTTTTTTCAGCTATATTTACTTATGTATTTTTATTATTCAATAAATCTTATTTAGTACCGACATTCTTTATTAAAAACTCTAGTTATACATATTATAATTTTTATATGGACCATTTCACACCGCTACTTATTGTAATTTTATTAATTTATTTATTTACATATTTAAAAGATTTGTCATCTTAAATAAGAGTTTAAATGAATATAATTTAAAGTTAATTATAATTTCCTATATGCTAAAAAAAACTATGAAATTTAAGTTATATATAGTAAATTTCATAGTTTTTCTTTATGTAAATTTTTATTTTTGTTCAGCCTTTATTCTATTTATGAAGAACATTGATAATATAGAAAATATTATTATGAATAAAAGTAAGATTGACCATATACCAATTACATGACTAGATGTAAATTCAAATGCGTCAAAAAACTTTTCTTCTATTGGGATATTTGACTTTAAATCACTTATATTTCCTATTGATCCTAATAAATCCATTCCCCATTTACTTATAGTAAATTTAGATACTTTTTCTAGTGTATCACCTAATTCAAATAATTGCCCAGAAAATATAAATTGAACCATAAGAATAAATGGCAAACTTCTATTTGCAATATCATTACTTGGACACAACGAAGATATAAAAAGCCCCATAACATCTGCACTAAATATTATTAAGAAAATAGATAATATATACTCAAATACAGACGGACTCATTATAGCCCCTTCTGATGGAAATTCTACAAATAATGAACACACTATAAATATTATAATAGCTTGGAATAAACAAACCGCGCCTTGAACTAAAAATCTAGATGTAAATAGTTCAAATGCATTAAATCCACTGTTTAAATCCATTTTTATACTATCTCTTTCTTTACATATTTCTAAAACTGAGTTAAATAATCCAATCCATATCGCTACACATACTATAGCAAATAATCTAGACCTGGTATCGCTATAATCTTCAAACATTTTTCCCCTTAATGTCAGTCCCACACACATAGATATAATTAATGGAAATCCTATAAATATATACTGTGCTTTTTCATTTTTTAAATTTTTTACGTAATTTTTTATTATAACCCCCATAACTTTAAACTCTCCTATTAACTAAATTATTATATTTTTCTACAAAATAATCTTGATTATTTTCAACTGCATTATATATATCATCTAAATCATTTATATTGAAATAATTTAATGCATCTTCTTTTTGACCATAAAAACATATTCTTCCTTGTGATGCCATAAATAAAAGGTCGTCGATATATGGATATTTACATGCCATATGAGTATTGTGTGTTATAACTAAAATAGTGCTGTTTTTATCTGCTACTAATCTAGCCAGTATTTCATATAATTCTCTACAGCTTTTTATATCTAATCCAGAATCTGGCTCATCCATTAATATAACTCTCGGTTCATTTAAAAGTTGGACTGCTATATCTAATCTTCTAGATTGACCTCCACTTAATCTACCCACTAAGGATTGTTTAAATAACGATAAATTTAATTTATCTAATAAATCATCTATTTTTTGCATTCTATCTTCTTTGTTATATTTTTTTAATTTCTTACTAGCGTAAAATTCCATAGTCTCTTGAACAGTATTCCCTTTTCTAAGTACAGAAAATTGCGGTACATGTCCCAATTCATCTCCATCTATCTTTATTGTTCCTTCATCAAGTTTCAATCGTTTTAAGATAGCATCAAACAATGTACTTTTACCTGCTCCCGATACACCCATAATAGCTACGAGCCTTCCAGAATTAATTGTGAGATTTACATCTTTTAATCTATACCATTTTTTCTTTTTATCATATCTTGTAACATGCTCCATTGATATAGCAGGTCTTCTTTTATTAATTGGTTGTGGATGTTGTGGTTGATATTGTTTTTGTTTATTAATTACAATTTGCTTTTGTTGTAAGTTAGTATTCTTTAATACATCAAAAAATAAATTATTTTTCATTGAATAAAAAATACGGTTATCATGCATAAAGATATCTCCATCCTTAGGCAAAAAATATCTTGCATTTATTTTTCTACCATGGAAAATTATATCATTTGCATTTCTTATAACATATCCTTTTTTATCTTTTTGTATATCCAAGACCTCATTTGTTTCTGGTTTGAAAACCTTCCATTTATTATCTAATTCTCCCTCTATACATCCAATATAGACATTTTTATTTTCACTATATTGAATTTTTATCATACTTCCATGAACTAATCTCATTGCTACAGAAGAATCCTCTAATCTTTTATTATCTACAAATATATTTATTTTACCGTAATTTCTAAAATAAAATTTACCTTCATGATAAATTATTATTCCTACATAATCAGGCAAAAAATCTGAATTTAACTGTATATGTTCATACCCATCCCTTACAGTTTTTCCTAAATTTATTTTAGGTGTTTCTTTTTTTAATAAAACTTTCTTGCACCCTCTATGTGGCTCAAATATAAGTATCTGCATAATTCCTCCAGTTATTTTAAAAAGTTTAATACCCTAATATTTCAATATCAGCTATACAAGTATCATCATATTTAGTTCCATAATATACAGAATCTATAACAAATTTAACATAAGATGTTTCTACCGCATTTATATTTACAACTTGATAACCTGTATTATTATCTTCTAAATTTATTTTTTGACTACTTCCATCTGAGAATTGTAACGTTAATGATTTAGGTCTATTATTGTTGTAATACCCATTCTTTTTATTTACAAGTCCATTAACTATTTTTATTTTCTTAACGGTATATATATTGTCAAAATCTAGTATTATCCATTCTCCATTACCATATCCAGATACTCCTTCAGACCAAACAGTCGAAAAATCACTATCCAAAACCTTTGTTGAACCATAATTTTTATTAGTAGAATCATGAAGTATTGAACTACATTCAGAATTTAATATATTTATTGTATTTAAATTCTTAGTTCTATTTATTTGATTTTTATTTGATGTATTGCTATTTTGTTTAATTTCATTTCTTGAATCATTATTATTTACATATTCATGCGTATTCCCTATATTTTGACTATCTTCATTTTCTTCTTTAGAAAATGTCTCATTTTCACTTGTACTCCCTATACTTGATATTGAAGATACAGGTTTATTGTCATTGGTACCAAAAAGATCTACTTTAAAAGCTATGAAAGCAATCGCAAAAACAGCAATAATACAAGATAATGACATAATTAATTTATTATTACTCTTTTTATTATTTTGATTATAATTAAAATTTTCTTCATAACTAAAATCATCTACATTATCAAAATCGTAATCATTAAATTCTGTAGAATCATGTGAATCAATATAAACTAGATCTTCATCCTTTTCTAAATTTATTTTTTTCGAATCCGATTTGCCTACCGGTCTTCCACAAAATTCGCAGAACTTAGAATTTTTATCTATTTTCTTCCCACAATATTTACAAAACATCTTTACCTCCTTTTATATAAATAATTCCATTCGTGTATAATCCACATTTTAACAAATTATATTATAGCAAATTTTTTACATATATAAAAATATATCGTTATTTTTATTCAAATTTTATATTAAAAAAGCACTTGATTTAAATTATCAAGTGCTTTCATATTATATTCTAGGATTAAGTTCTCTTTTGTTATTTTTAACTTCTTCTAAAGTCTCTTCTAATTTTTGTTCAAGGAAGCTTAAAACATCCTCTGCATATTGATTTGAACTTTCAATCATTTCATATTTATACTTTTCTGCTTTATCTTTTATAGCTTCAGCTCTTTCATTAGCTCTTTGAACTACTTGATTGTTTTCTATCATATACTCTATTTTTGCTTGATAGTCTTTATCTAGAGCTTCTATATTTTTTTGGTTTTCTTTTAATAATCTTTCTACTTCTTTTTCACCCTGTAAAACTATTTCTTCTGCTTCTTTTTTAGCATCACTTATAATCTTAACTCTTTCTGTATTTATCCAAGAAGCTTGTTTTACTTCCTCTGGTATTACAGATTTTATTTCTTTTATTAAACTCAAAATCTCTTCTCTATCTACAACGATTTTATGTGAAAACGCCTTTGCAGGAGCTTCTTCTATCATCATTTCAAGCTGTCTTAATAATTCAATAAGTTCCATTTCAACCATCATTCTCTCCCCTTACTCTTGTTTTTTAGTGCTATTAAAACTTGTTCTGGCACTAAATTTCTAACATCTGCATCAAATGCAAGCACTTCTTTTATAAGCGATGAACTTATAAAAGAATATTTTGTATTTGTAGGTAAAAATATTGTCTCTATATCTGGATTTAACTCTTTATTCATATGAGCCATTTGAAGCTCGTAGTTTACATCGGCTTCACTTCTTACGCCCCTTACTAATGTGCAAATATCGTTATTATGGCAATAATCCACTAATAAACCATCAAAGCTAACTATTCTTATATTATCTAAATGAGATGTACAAGATTTAATTAACTCTACTCTTTCTTCAAAGCTAAAAAGCCCTTTTTTATTTGGATTATGAAGAACACCTATTTGTAACTCATCAAATATTTTTGATGCTCTACATATTATATCTAAATGACCATTAGTTATAGGATCAAAACTGCCTGCAAACATAGCTTTTGTAAACTTTTTATTCATTATGCTTCCTCCATTTTATAAAATGTTAATGTCGTATTTCCATATTTCTTTTCTCTATCTTTATATAGTCTTCCAACATTGTCTGGGAAGCTATCTTTTGTATCGTGTTCAACAACTATTATACCATCTTCTTCTAGTAAATTATTTTCATCTACTGATGATAATGCGTCTATAAACATATTTTTATAGTAAGGTGGATCCATAAATATTATAGTAAATTTCTCTCCTTGACGTCCTAAAGATAAGATAGCACTTTTAAAATCTGTATTTAAAGTTATACTTTCATTTTCAACTCTAGCCTTTTTTATATTTGACTTAACTATAGACATACTTTCCTTGCTTTTATCTACGAAAACACATTTATTTGCTCCTCTTGACAAACATTCTATACCTAAAGAACCTGTCCCAGCGAATAAATCTAAAATATTATTGTCCATAACATAAAAATTTATTATATTAAACAATGATTCCTTTACTCTATCCGTTGTTGGTCTTACATCTTCATTTTTAGGAGTATTTAGTTTTAATCCTCTTGCTTTTCCTGATATAACTCTCAAATCTTATTCTCCCTTCAATAAATATATTCTAACATAAAATTTATTAATTTAATGAGATTTCTTTATTAATACTACTAAATTTTTCTACTATCTCTTGTTTTAATAAAATATGTTCGCTTTTCTCTAAATTTCTATCTTGTTTTAAAATAAATTTTGACTCTTCTTGTGCCAATTTTAAAATTTTTATATGCTTAAAAATATTTGCGACTTTGAGTTCAGGGATTCCATGTTGTCTTGTTCCAAAAAATTCTCCTGGGCCTCTAATTTCTAAATCTTTTTCAGATATTTTAAATCCATCGTTAGTCTCTTCCATAATCTCCATACGCTCTTTACATACATTTGTTTTTGATGAATATATTAATATACAGTGAGATTTGTGAGAGCCTCTACCTACTCGCCCTCTAAGCTGATGTAGTTGTGCTAAACCAAATCTCTCAGCATTTTCTATAATCATTAAAGTCGCATTAGGTACATTTACACCTACTTCAATCACGGTTGTCGAAACTAAAATTTGGATTTTATTATTTTTAAAATCTTCCATTATTTTATCTTTTAGACTAGGTTTCATCTTTCCATGTAAAACCTCGACATTTAAATCTGAAAAATATTTTTCTTTTAATTCATCTCTTAAGTCTTCTGCTGCCTTTGCCTCAATAGCTTCACTTTCTTCAACTAATGGACAGACAATATATACTTGTCTTCCTTTTTCAATTTCATCTCTTACAAAATTTGAATATATAAAATCTCTTTTTTTAGATTCAAAAGCTCTAGTATCTATAGGCTGTCTTCCTGGTGGAAGTTCGTCGATTATAGATATATCTAAATCTCCATAAAGTATTAAAGCTAATGTTCTAGGTATTGGTGTAGCTGTCATAACTAAAATATCAGGGTTATTTCCTTTTGTAGATAGTTTAGCCCTCTGTCTTACACCGAATCTGTGTTGTTCATCAGTTACAACAACACCTAAATTATCAAATTCTACATTATCTTCTATAAGAGCATGAGTACCTATTAAAATATCAGTTTCATGATTTTTAATTTTTTCTAGTACTTTTTCTTTTTGCTTTTTAGTTAAACTTCCTACTAATAAATCTATATTTATATCAAAAGGTGCTAAAGTTTGTGTTAATGATTCATAATGTTGTCTTGCTAGAATTTCAGTAGGTGCCATCAATGCTCCCTGATATCCATTTAAAACAGATAATGCAAGCACAAGTACAGCTACTATAGTCTTTCCGCTCCCAACATCTCCTTGAACTAATCTGTTCATCATATTTTCACTAACCATGTCGTCTATTACTTCGTTTAATGCTCTAGACTGAGCATTTGTCAAATTAAATGGCAGAGATTTTATTATATCATTTAATTTCTCTTTTTTTTCAAACTTTATACCTTCTGAGTTATCTATTCCACTTTTAAAATAAAAAAGACCTATTTGCAAAATTAAAAATTCTTCAAAAATCATTCTATAAAGTGCAATTTTTAAAGATTGCTTGTCCTGTGGCATATGCAGATTTTTAACTGCAAAATCTATACTACATAATTTATATTTATTTATTATATCTTTTGGTAAATACTCTTGTATACTTACTTTTTCGTTTGTATAAATATTTTTTATAGTATTTATTATATCTTTATTTGTAACTCCATAAGTAAGAGGATATATAGGTATTAATTTGCCTGTTGATGTTTGCGCATTAGTAAAATGTTCTATTTGAGGCGAATTCATCTCTAAAAATCCACCCTCTCTTTTTATTTTTCCATAGACAATTACGCTGTCTCCTTTTTTAAACACCTTAGTCAAATAATCTTGATTAAAAAATACAACATTTAAAAACCCTGTTTCATCTCTTAACGTAAATTTAGTCACTTTTATTTTATTTTTGGCCTCATGACTTTTTACTTCGCTAATTATTCCTTTTGTACATGCTTTCTCATCATGTTCTAATTGCCATATCTTTTTAATATTACTTCTATCTTCATAAGATCTCGGAAAATAATATAATAAATCCTTAATTGTAAATATATTTAATTTATTTAACTTTGAAGCCTTTTTAGGCCCTATACCTTTTACAAACTGAATATTTTTGTCTAAGCTATTCATATATCATCACCTAAAAAAATCCTCTATTTTTATAGAGGATAAATTGTAATCTATTTAAACCTTTTAAAAAGGGCTGATTCAATATGTATTGAAACAGCCCCCATTTATTTACATGATTTTATTTCTTTATTCAACAGATACTAAATAATAATAAATTGGTTGGCCTCCATAATATAATTCTATATCGATATCTTCAAATTTTTCTTCTAAAGATTCTCTTAAAGCCTCTGCTTGTTCTTCTTGGATATCTTCACCATAGAATAAAGTTATTATTGCACTGTCTTCATCTACTAAACTTTCTACAAGTTGTGTAGTTATTTCATCGATGTCATCACCTGCTGATAATAATTTACCTTCGCCTAAACCTATAATATTACCTTCTTTAACTTCCACATCATTTATAACAGTATTTCTAACAGCATAAGTTACTTGACCATTTTTAACTGTTGATAAAGCGTCTAACATGTTAGCTTCATTTTCTTCTAAAGTTAAATCAGCATCAAAGTTTACTAGTGCTGCAAAAGCTTGAGATACATTTTTTGTAGGTATTACTATTATGTTTTTATCACTTAAATCTTTTGCTTGGTTTGCAGCCATAATTATATTACTGTTGTTTGGTAATATGATTATATTGTTTGCATTCATTTTATCTATTGCATTCATAAAATCTTCAGTACTTGGATTCATAGTTTGACCACCTTCGATTATGTGATCTACACCAAAATCTTTAAATATTTTAGCTAAACCATCACCCATTGAAGTAGCTATGAAACCAAATTCTTTTGGTTCTTCTGAAACTGCTTGTTCTTCAACTTCAGATTCTTTAGCGTCTTGAATTACTTTATTTTCATGTTGTAATTTCATATTTTCTATTTTTATTGTTAATAATTGTCCAAATGCTAAAGCTTCTTGAAGAACATCACCTGGAGTATTAGTGTGTACGTGTACTTTTATTATACCGTCATCTCCAACAACAACTAAACTATCTCCATATTTAAGCATTTTATCACGCATTTGTACATCAGATATTTTATCAGTTTCAAGTATAAATTCTGTACAGTATTGGAATTTTATATCTTCTGTAGATATTTTATTTTCAACTTGTACAGAAGAAGTTTCTGAAGTTTGAACTTCTTGACTTTCAACAAATTGTCCTTCTAATGATTTTAACATACCTTCGTATACTAAAACTAATCCTTTACCACCAGAATCTACAACACCAGCTTCTTTTAAAGCATGTAGTAGTTCTGGAGTTCTGTTTAATGAATTATTAGCTTCTTTTACTAGAAGTTTCATAAATTCTATTATGTCTTCTTCTAATACAGCAGCTTTTAAAGCGTATTCTGAACTTTCTCTTACTACTGTTAATATAGTTCCTTCAACTGGTTTTATTACAGCCTTGTAAGCTATATCTGAACCATTTTTTAAAGCTTTTGCTATGTCCATACTAGTAAGCATTTCTTTACCATCGATTGATTGAGCTATACCTCTTATTATCTGTGATAAAATAACACCTGAATTTCCTCTAGCACCCATTAAAGAACCTTTAGAAAGAGCTTTTCCAAGCTGACCTATGTCGTCTTTTTCTACTTTGTTTAGTTCTTTTATTGCACAAGATATAGTTAGAGACATATTTGTTCCTGTATCACCATCTGGGACTGGAAATACATTTAATTTATCTACCAAGTCTTTATGATTTTTAAGATTATTTGCACCAGAAACAAACATATTTCTTACTTGCTTTCCGTCTATATATTGAATCATTTCTTTCCTCCTAAATTACTTTACTCGAATGCCTTGTACATTAACATCTATTTTACTAACTTTTATCCCTGTTACATTTTCAACAGAGTATTTTACTCTTTCAATTATGTTGTTTGCAACTGTAGCAATATTAATTCCGTATTGCATTATAACGAATAATTCTATTTCTATAGTGTTATCTTCTAATTCTATTACTTTAACACCTTTTGCTATATTGCCTTCTTTTAATAATTCTACTATACCTTTTATTTTTTGTGAAAAACCTACTAAGCCATAACTTTCCATAGCAGCTCTATATACTACTTGAGATATAACTTGTTTATCTATTTCTATACATCCATATTTGTTATTTAATTTTGCACTCATGGTTTTTAACCCCCTTAAGTTTATTGATTTTATTTAATGCATAAGAAATTACATTTATAAATAATAGTTAATAAATATAATTCTTAATAAATGCATTCAAAAGGTAATTATACTTTAACTGATAAGTACTTGAAAGTTTTTCTTATTAGAAAATCTTTTTATATTAAAGATTTATTACTTTCCTATTTTGTATAAAAGTTATGTGAACTTTATATGTTTTACTTTAATCTAAAATTCATTACAAAATATATTAAAATAATTAATCATTAGTATATAATACTATAAAATTGTAATAAATTAAAGATTTAATAAAAATTTTCTTATATCAATTATAGTCTATTTACTGTATTTTTATAACGAATATAACATTAATTTCTTTTTTTATGCTATATATAAAATTTTACAATAAAGAAAAACATTGAAATTTACCTGTTTTAAATTAAAATTTCAAAAATAATTTATTATTTTTTTATTTTGATATTTACATTATAGCAATTTATATATATAATTTTATATGATAATGGTAAATTGTTCAACAGATTGTTAAACAGAAATAAATCATTATCAATTTGTCTTGCAAAATATTAATATTTATGTTAATATAAATATGTTTCAGTCTTAAATAGATTATAAATTAAGGAGGTGTGCTAAGATGGCAAAAGTATGTTGCGTATGTGGTAAAGGTAAAGTTTCAGGAAACCAAGTATCACACTCAAACAAACATAATAAAAGAACTTGGTCTGCTAACTTAAGAAACGTTAGAGTTGTAGAAGAAGGAACTCCAAAAAGAGTTAAAGTTTGTACAAGATGTTTACGTTCAGGAAAAGTTGAGAGAGCTTAATAATTTTATTATTATTAATTAAGAGACTATTGCAGAATATTTAATATTTTGCAGCAGTCTCTTTTTTATAATGCATAGGAAATTATAATCAGCTTTAAATTGTGGATAAATATAATTTCCGTTAATGCATTTCAAAAAAATCTACATTTTTAAAGGTCTTTAGGATAAAGATTTTTTTATATTCATCCTATTATTATAAAAAATCCACATTTTTAAATGACTATAATTTCCTATATACTAAAAAAAGGATACCGCAAACGCGATATCCCAATCTATACAATTATATTATTACTTCTGAACCGTCTATTTCAACTGCCTCTTTTTCTTCATTAAACACTTCTATGTCTACATCTTTATTTTGATATGCAACTATAGTTGTACAAATTGCATCCCCTGTTATATTAACTGCAGTTCTTGTCATATCTAATATACGATCTATGCCCATTATTAAAGCTATACCTTCTACCGGTAATCCAACTGATGTAAATACCATTGATAAAGTTATAAGCCCAACACTTGGAACCCCTGCTGTACCTATTGACGCAAGTGTTGCTGTTGCTATTACTGTTAAATAATCTATTGGTGTTAATGTTATACCAAATGCTTGTGCTACGAATACTACTGCCACACCTTGCATTATAGATGTACCATCCATATTTATAGTAGCACCTAGAGGTATTGTAAATGATGATATCTTTTTAGAAACACCCATCTTTTTATACAATGTATCTATAGACATAGGTATTGTTGCATTTGATGTTGCTGTTGAAAATGCAAATCCCATAACTGGAGCAAATTTTTTGATAAATTTAACTGGACTTAATCCAGTAGTTACTTTTAGGAATAACATATACACTACAAAACATTGTACCCCTAATGCGATAAATACACTAAGCATATATTTTAACATTGGTAAAAATGCATCAAATCCTATATTAGCAAAATTTTTAGCTATTAAGCAAAATACACCAAATGGAGCGACATTCATTATAAGCGAAGTCATTTCCATCATTAAATCATTAAATTGAGTAAATCCTTTTAATAATAAACCTGCTCTTTCTCCCATTTTTGCTATTAATATACCTACTATTAATGCAAATAATATTATTTGAAGCATATTTCCTTCTGCTAATCCTTGAATTGGATTTTTAGGAATTATATTTAAAAGTGTATCAGCTATACTAGTTGCTTCTGCAACTTGAGTCTCCGCTTGCTGAACTGAACTTATATCTAATCCTATACCAGGATTTATAATTTTACCAACTGATAAAGCTACTGTTATAGCTAATGCTGTTGTAAGCATATAAAAAGTTACTGTTTTCATACCCACTTTTCCTAAAGTCTTAGTATCACCTATAGCTGCACTACCACATACTAATGAACAAAATACTAAAGGAACGACTAGCATCTGCATTAATCTTAAAAAACCGTCACCTACTACATAGAATACACCATTAATTAATACATCATCCCTAAAAGTTCCATTTGGAACCCAATAATATAATACTACCCCACAAATTGCTCCTAAAATAAGAGCAATAAAAATTTTTGTTGTTAACCCAAGTTTTTTATTGCTTTTTTCCATCTTCAATCTCTCCTTTAAACCCAAAATATTAGTTAATCTTTAATTAATAAAATTTCTTTTTCTTTAATATACGTTTTTTAATTTATAGCTTGTCCAAATATTGAAACCATTAAATATAAATTACGAAAAAAAAATTTATATTATTTTTATCTTTAAGTCGAATATATAACATATTATAGCATAAAATGAAAAAAAATAAATAAAAACATCAAAAGACATAATTTTCTGTAAATTTCATTTTCGTTTCACTTTTAAAATATAATAGTTATTTTAATTTCATTTCATTTTTTTATTTAAAAACAACAGTAAACTCTACTATTATCAAATGTTTTATATTATGTAAAATTTTTCTAAATGCAATATTATTTTTCAAAATTTCTTTTATACTTTTTAGCATCATTTTATAAAAAAATGCAAAATAATAACTTTTGCTATAAATTTTTATTTTATTGCAAAAGTTACTATTTTTATCTTACGATAGTTGAATTTATTTAAAATTTTATTTACTTTTTTTCATAAATTTTAAAATTATGTTAGAAATCCATTTTGGCATTTTAATAGTTATCATCTTCATATTAATCACTCCTTGCATATTTAATATTATTCACTTTATAGTAAATATATGATTTCTATTTTTTGTTTTATTTTTAACAAATAATATGATATACTTTTTATTATAGGAAAACTTTTTCATAAAATTTTATTTTTACACAATTTATTCATATTTTTAATAAGGGGGTTTTTAATATGATACATTCTGATTTAGTAAGTACTGGCATTGACGGCTTTGACAAATCTATAGATATGTTAAGACTAGGGGATAGTATAGTTTGTCAAGTTGGTACAATTAGCGACTATAAAAAGTTCTTGACACCTTTCGTAGATAGAGCAATAGAAGATGGTAGAAATATCGTATATTTTAAATTTGCTAATAAAAAACCTTTGTTTGATGACCCTTCAGACGATACAATAGACAGTATAAATAACGAATCTATAAGCACTGATTTAACAAAGATTAAAATCTTTCAGTTAGATCCTAATATCGGATTTAATTATTTTACTTTAAAAATCAGCGAAATAATCAAATCAGAGGTCAAAAATACTTTCTACATTTTCGATAATTTAACTTGCTTACAACGCATGTGGCACTCTGACTCTATGATAATAAATTTTTTTTCTGTAATATGCTCTTATCTTCATGACTTAAATGCTGTTTCTTGCTTTGCTATTATGAGAAAAGCACATTCTTATGTCTTACCTTCTAAGGCTAGAGAAATTGCAAAGGTAATATTTGATATATATACTATAGATGATAAATATTATATACATCCACTTAAAGTATCTGATAGAGTTTCGCCAACTATGTTTTTGCCTATTCATATAGATGGAACAAAAGTAACTCAAATAACTTCAAGTGATGATACTGTTGAATTATTCTCTCATATAAATTGGAGAAGCAGTAAAAGACTTAGCTATTGGAGACGAACTATTAATTCAGCTAGATCTGCATTAAAAAAAGATGAAAAAACCCAAGAAGATATTAAAAAACTTTTAATATACTGTTTAATAGGTATTGAGCCAAAAATATTTGATATGTGCATGAAGTACTTTTCACTAAAAGATTTATTAAAAATATCTTCTAGATTAATCGGTACTGGTAATATTGGTGGTAAGAGTGTAGGTATGCTAGTTGCAACTCAAATATTAAATTCATCAGATGATGCAAAAGATTACTTTAAACCTATATTAGAAAACCATGATTCATTTTTTATAGGAACCGACATTTATTACTCTTATATAGTTGAAAACGGTTTATGGGATTTGAGAACTAAACAAAAAACAGATGAAGGATATTTTAAATATGCTCCAGAGCTAAAAAAAGAGCTTGAAAATGGTAAATTCCCTGAAGATATAGAGGATCAATTCATGCAAATATTAGAGTATTTTGGTCAATCCCCTATAATAGTAAGATCTAGTTCATTACTTGAGGACAACTTTGGAAATGCATTTGCTGGAAAATACGAAAGTGTTTTCTGTGTAAATCAAGGTACTCCGAAAGAAAGATTAAATGAATTTATAAATGCAGTGAAAGTAGTCTATGCAAGTACTATGAGCCCTGATGCTATAAATTATAGAAAAACTAGAGGTCTTGATAAAAAAGACGAACAAATGGCAATTTTAGTTCAAAGGGTTTCTGGTGATTATCATGGTCAATATTTCTTCCCTCATCTTGCAGGTGTTGGAAATTCATCTAACTTATATGTATATGATGAAAATGTAAATATGGATGATGGAATGATAAGACTTGTATTTGGTTTAGGTACAAGAGCTGTTGACCGTATAATTGGTGATTATGTAAGAATAGTAACTTTAGATGACCCTATGCGACTTCCAATTATGAATTCAAACGATGAACAAAAATATTCTCAGCATTCTGTTGATGTATTAAACTTAGCTACTAATAGACATATGAATGTAAATATAGATGATGTTATAAATGAAAAATTAAAGACAGATATAAACTTATTTGGTTCTAAAGATTACAATACTCAAATTAGACTCAAAGAACTTGGGTTAGATCCAAATAGCGCTCCTTATATTCTTAATTTTAAACGATTATTAAAATATTCTGCTTTTCCTGAAGCTATGAAAAAGGCTCTACATATAATATCTACTGAATATAACTATCCTGTAGATATAGAATTTACTGCTAATTTCAAAGAAGATGGAAGCTTTAAAATAAATATTGTTCAATGTAGACCGCTTCAAACTAGGGGATTAGGAAAATCTATTGAAATCCCTAAATTATTAAATAAAAAAGATTGTTTATTTTCTTCTAAAGGAAACTTTATGGGAGGAAACATACGCCTTCCTATAGACTGTATAGTATATGTATCTGCAGATGAATATCTTGACTTAACTGAAGTTGATAAATATAAAATAGCTAGACAAATAGGTATTTTAAATACCCTTCTAAAAGGCAAAAATACTATGCTTATGGGACCTGGGCGTTGGGGAACTTCTACTCCATCACTTGGTGTTCCTGTACACTTTACAGAGCTTAACAATATGTCAGTTATGTGTGAAATAGCTTATAGCGATAGAGATGTTGTACCAGAATTATCTTATGGAAGTCATTTCTTCCAAGACTTAGTTGAAACTGGTATATTCTATGTAGCTTTATTTGATAACAAGGAAAACGTTGTATTTAATGAAGATGCTCTTAAAGAAAGAGAAAACATAGCCTCTAGATTTTCTAAATCTATAAATACAGATGTAATTAAAGTGTATGATACTAAAGGTCTTGAAATTTATTCTGATATTAAAGAACAAATTGTAATGTGTAAATAATAAAATCGTCCATACTTTTTAAATTTTAAATTAAAATACCCTAAAAAACTTGTAGCATAAAATAATGCTACAAGTTTTCTTTTCCTAAATATTTTAATAGCTCTTCATAACAATCTTTTGCATCATTATATCCATCGTTATAAAGCGCTTCTAATTTTTCACGATTTTTTTCTGTTCTGCCTATATTTACTGGCTTTTTAGGTCTTATTACAAATACATCTCCATTATCTTCTAATTCTTTTATAAAATCTAATATTTCATTATATACAATATATCTATCAGCCATACTTTTAACAAAGTTTGGGTATTTTTTATATTTTAGCTTTATAATAGGCATTAAAGAATTTTTTCCTTTTCTGTAAGTACTATCTCTAGTTAAAATAACTACATTCTTCTTATTTCCATCTGCTATAGATTTTTTTATTGGAATTGAGTCAGATATCCCACCATCTAAATATTCTTTATCATTTATTTTTACATTTTGAGCTAATAATGGCAATGAACTAGATGCCCTTACATATATAATATCCTTTTTTAAATCTCCTATTTTTACATATTCAGGTTTACCTGTATTTATATCCGTTATAACTACATAAAAATTAGATTCATTTTTATTATATGTATCGTAATCAAATAAATTCAATTCATTTGGTATAATATCATATAACATTTCTGCTCCAAATAAATTTCCTGTCTTTAATAGACTATGCACACTACAATATCTTTTATCATTCAAGTAATCTACATTAACACGAAATGCTCTTTTATATTGTTTTGCCAAATAACTACAAAGATGACAAGCTCCTGCTGATACACCGTAGTTATTTTCAAAAAATAAATCTTTTTCAATGAAAAAATCAAGTACTCCAGAACTGTAAACACCTCTCATGCCTCCGCCTTCAACTACAAGACCTGCTTTTATCACTTATACCCCTTCTTTCTAATTTATATCTATTTATATATTATAACAAAAATTTTGTATATTACTACCATAGAAGTTTTATGTAATATATGTTATCTTATTTATGGAGGTGGCTTATGAATAAAAAATTAGTTGAAGTAGTAGCTGCAGTTATTGAAAATGAAAATAATGAAATTTTATGTGCACTTAGATCTCCTATAATGACTTTACCAAATATGTGGGAATTTCCAGGTGGAAAAGTTGAGGAAGGCGAGAGTTTATATACGGCAATAGAACGCGAAATAAAAGAAGAATTAAAATGTTCAATTAAAGCTATAGAAATAATAGGTGAAAATAGACATGAATATGAAAAAATTATAGTAAATTTAACGGCGATAAAATGTAACTTAGTAGAAGGTGAACCAGTTGCAGATGAACACTCAAAACTTATTTATCTTAATAAAGAAAATTTAGAATCTCTAGTTTGGGCTCCAGCTGATATACCACTTGTTAAAAAAGTTATAAATATAAAATAAGGAGCAGAATTAACCTGCTCCTTATTTTATATAAGATAGAAAAATTTTTTATATATTTAAATTTCTAATTACTAATAAATATCCATCTTCTACTGTTATTTCACATTCATCTTCTAACATAACATTTGAAATACCCAACGGAGATAAATAAGAAACTCTTGCATTATTTAAAGGATATTCTAATTTTTTCAACGTTACACCTAGTACATCTTTTTTAAGTGCTAATATCGAAATAGTATCTCCCTTTTTGCCTTTTATTATCTTAGTATCGTTGTGTATTATAAAAATTTCTTCTTCGCTAGTCAGCATTCTAGGCTCTATTCCCATTTCAAATACATAGTACATAAAACCTATATTGGCAAGTGCATGATCAATACGTCCACCTAATGCTCCAATAAAATCTATCTTTGTCGCATTTAAAGTTTTCGCTAAATGCACGCATATCTCTGAATCTGTTTGATCTTTATGGGTTGGAAATTTTTTAAATGTTACATTCTTGCTTTCGTAATATTCAATTAAACTTTTATTTATTGAATCTAAATCACCGATTATATAGTTAGGCACTATTCCCATAGCATTTAAGTGGTTACATCCACCATCAGCCCCTATAATATAATCGTAATTTTCTTTTTCAATTATTTCTTTTGTCTTATTGTAATCATTTACAATCCCATTTAATGCTATACAGACTTTCACTTTTCATCACCTTACTTACTTGCATTTTCTCTAAGTGATTTAACAGCTTCATCTATATTACCTGCATTAAATATAGCAGAACCAGCGACAATTACATTAGCACCAGCATTTACAACTTCAGCTATATTCGATGGTTTTACACCACCATCTACTTCTATATCTATATCAAGATTCATTTTATCTATTAATGCTTTTAGTTCTTTTATCTTTTCTGTAACTACTGGTATATATGATTGTCCACCAAAACCTGGGTTTACAGACATTAAAAGTACCATATCCACATCTTGTAATACGTATTTTATAGTTTCTATTGGAGTTGCAGGATTTAGTGCAACACCCGCTTTTATTCCATGTGATTTTATATTTTGAATAGTTCTGTGTAAGTGTGTACATGCTTCTTGGTGAACCACTATTATATCGCATCCTGCATCTGCGAATTCTTTTATATAGTTATCTGGATTTTCTATCATAAGATGTGCATCAAATACCATATTCACATCTTTTCTAAGTGATTTTACTATCCCCGGTCCTAATGTTATATTTGGTACAAAATGTCCATCCATAACATCTATATGTAGATATTCACATCCTGCTTTTTCTACTTTTTTTACGTCTTCTAATAATCTTGCAAAATCTGCTGATAAAATTGAAGGTGCTAATTTAATCATCTCTAATATCTCCTCTTCCCTTGTCTTATTTCATTTAATAATTGTATATAACTTTCATATCTTTCTTTAGGAATCTCTCCATTTTCAACGGCTTCTTTAACTGCACAATTTGGTTCATTTTGATGGATACATCTTGAACCAAATTTACAATCATCGTAATCTTCAAACTCAATAAAGTAATCTTTTAAATCTATATCTTCTATATCATCAAGTGTTAAAGAACTGAAACCTGGAGTATCAGCTACCATACCTCCAAATTTTAATTCAAATAATTCGGCATGTCTAGTTGTATGTTTCCCTCTTTTTATTTTATCACTTACATCACCAGTTTTTAACTGGAAATTTGAATCTATTTGATTTAATAAGCTAGATTTACCTACCCCTGATGGTCCCGCGAATACAACTGTATTATCTTTTAATTCTTCTTTTACTTTATCTATATTTTTATTTTCTAAGTTACTAACACCTATTACTTTGTATCCGCAAGGTTCATAAATATTTTTTATTTTTTCAAAAGTATTGTCATCATCTAAATCTATTTTTGTAAGTATTATTACAATTTCTAGATTTTCTCTCTCTGCAAGAACTATAAATCTATCTAATAAAGATAAATGAGGTGTTGGATTTTTAACAGCAAAAACTATTAATGCCTTATTTACATTTGCAATTGGTGGTCTAACAAGCTCAGTTTTTCTTTCTTGTATCTCTTCCACTACACCTTTTTTATTGTCTTCATCTACTACGCTAATTTTTACAAAATCTCCAACTAGAGGTGTTATTTTATTTTTTCTGAAAATGCCTCTAGCTCTACACTCATAAAGGCCTTTTTCTGTTTCTATATAATAAAAACCTCCAATACCTTTTATTATCCTACCTTCTATCATTAAAGCCCTCCTAAAAATTTATCATTTTTTGTTTTTCTAAATTTACTCTTCATCTTTATTATCAATTGTAGTATCAACTTTGATAGTCGCTTGATTATTATTCATTACACTACCTTGACCTGTGGTATCACTTTTTTCTGTTTCGCTTCCACTGCCACTATCATCATCGCTGTTATCATTGTCATCATCATTGTTATTATTGTCGTCATTGTTGTTGTTATCATTATTGTTATTATCATTATCATTATTATTGTTATCGGAATTATTATTATCATCATCATTATTGTTATTATTATTATTGTTGTTATTATTTTGTTCCGGTTTTTTACCTTTACTTATTATTAAATCAACTGTTGTATTTTCAAGAATTCCACTTGTTCCTGGTGATGGATTTTGCCAAGTTACAACTCCCTCTTCATAGACAGAACTATATTCATAACTTCTAGAACCTACTTTTAAATTATTTTTCTCTATTAGTTTTTTCGCTTTTTCATATGATATTCCGACACAATTTGGAACGATAGCTTCTTTTCCACCTAAACTAACAACCACATTTATAGTATCTCCCTTTTCAACTTCACCTGTATTTGGTGTTTGAGAAATTATGTATCCTTTTTTTACATCTTTGCTATATTCTTCTGATTGTTGTATATTAAGATTTAACTTAGCAGCTTGTCTACTAGCATCATCTATGGATATTCCTACAAAATTAGGTACATCAAATGGTTTAGAGTCTTCAGTGTTATCTGAAGTTCCACTACTGTTATTGCTATTAAATAACTTTGATGCTCCTAATGCTACTCCACCAACTCCAATTAATACAACTATCATTGCAATTATTATTTTCTTTGCAGCATTATTTTTTCTTTTATTTTTCTTTTTCATGTTATTTTTACTAGATTTTTTACTACTTTTTCTAACTGGTCTTTCATCTCTATAGTCGTAGTCTTCTTCATCTTCGTAATCATAATCATCATCTTCTTCATCCGCATAATCACTTAAATCTTCTTCATAGTAATTTTTATTTGGATTATATTTTTTAGATCTCGCCATTATTTTATCTTGATCTATTTTTTGAGTTACAAAATTATCATACTCTTTGATAAAATCTAAATCGATATTTTTCTCTATGTACTCTATATCCTCTATTACTTCTTCTGCACTTTGATATCTATCTTCAGGAGATTTATCAGTCATTTTACTTATTAAAGTTCTTATACTATGAGGTATTTTTGTTTTTTCCTCTGGTGTAAACTCAATGTCTTCATTAATATGTTGAAGCGCAATTGATATAGGACTGTCACCTCTAAATGGTACTCTTCCTACAAGCATTTCATAAAGAACTATACCTAATGAGTATAAATCTGCATTATTAGATACAGGTTGACCTTTGGCTTGTTCTGGTGAAAAATAATGAACAGAACCGATTATACTTCCTATATTAGTTATCGTAGAATTTGAAACAGCTTTTGCTATTCCGAAGTCAGCAACTTTAACTTGTCTTCCCTCATTTGAAATTAATATATTATGTGGCTTTATATCTCTGTGTATAACGCCTTTTTTATGTGCTGCACTTAGAGCTTGAGCTATTTGTTTTGTTATATCAAGCGCTGTATATTCGTCTAAAACACCCTCATCTTTAATTATCTCTTTTAAGTTTTTACCATCTACATATTCCATTACTATGTAGTGAACTTTTTCTTCTTGACCTACATCGTATACATTTACTATGTTAGGATGTGTTATATTGGCAACAGCTTCTGCTTCTCTTTTAAATTTAGCTAAAAAATCTTTATCATCAACAAATTCTGGTCTCAAAACTTTTACAGCTACAATTCTATTCAAAAGCTTGTCTTTTGCCTGATAAACGAAGGCCATCCCTCCATCGCCTATTTTTCTAATAATTTGATATCTATTACCCAAAATTGTTTGTTCCACATTCTCACCGTCCTAACTTTTTTGAATTAATATAACAGATGTATTATCCTTACCAGAAACTTCATTTGCAAAGTTTATTAAATTTTTAGTTACTACATCTAAATCTTCATCTTTTTTTAGTAGCTCTTTTATTTTATCATCTAATACATATCCTGTAAGTCCATCTGTAGCCATTAAAATTTTATCTTGTGGCTTTAGTTTTTCTCTAAATATATCAACTATAACCATCTCATCAGTTCCCATAGCTCTAGTTATATGATTTCTGATTGGATGAGTCATAGCCTCTTCTTCTGATATAATATTCATTCTTACTAAATCTTCAACTACAGAATGGTCTACTGTTATTCGTTTTAAGTCATCTTCTCTTAGTATATAACATCTACTATCACCTACATTAGCCACATACATATCTTCGTTGTATATTACAACAGTTACTAAGGTAGTTCCCATTCCATTAAATGATTCATCTTCTTTTGATTTTTCATATATCTTTAGGTTTACATGGTTATATGCTTGCTTTATGATATCGTCAAAATAATCTATTTTTATATTTCCCGATTGAGATAGATTTTGAGATAAAAACTCAATTATACCATTTACAGCCATTGCACTTGCAACCTCACCTTTATTATGGCCTCCCATCCCATCAGCTAAAGCAAATATCCCTATTTTTGTATCATCATCTTTATATATGATTTGTGAATCTATAAAATCTTCGTTGTTTTTTCTAACCTTACCTATATCAGACGCTAAACTAAAAATCATATTGCTACCCCCTTTTTCTACTTGTGCTTTCTTCTAAGTTGTCCACAAGCTCCTCCGATATCAGAGCCCATAGAATTTCTTACAGTAGTCGGTATCTTATTTTTTTCTAAGGCATCTCTAAATTTATAGATATAAGTTTTATCAGGTCTTTCAAAATCTCTTTCTTCGACTTTATTTATAGGAATTAAATTTACATGACATAACATACCTTTTAAAAGTCTACTTATTTCATCAGATTCTGCCTTAGAGTCATTTACTCCTTTTATTAAGGAATATTCAAATGTTACTCTTCTATTAGTTTTGTCTATATAATTTTGGCATGCTTTTATTAAATCTTTTACTTTGTAGGCTTTTGCAACAGGCATTATTTCTGCTCTTTTCTCATCAAAAGGAGAATGTAGAGATAATGCTAAATTAATAGGTATATTTAAATCTGCAAGTTCATACATCTTTGGTATTACTCCACAAGTAGAAAGTGTTATATGTCTATATCCTATGTTAAGCCCATTTTTATCATTTACAATTTTTAAAAATTGTTTAGTATTTTCAAAATTATCAAGTGGCTCTCCACTTCCCATAAGAACTAAGTTAGAAACTCTTTTACCTGTATCTTCTTGGATTTTTATTATTTGATCTAATATTTCCCAAGGCTCTAAATTTCTAATAAGTCCTTCCATTGTAGATGCACAGAATTTACATCCCATTCTACAACCTACTTGATTAGATATACATGCAGTAACCCTGTCGTCATAATCCATCATTACTGACTCTATTATATTTCCGTCATTTAATGCGAATAAATATTTTTTTGTCTTGTCTACTTTAGATTTTAACACTAATTCAGTTTCTAAGTTACCTATATAAGAAACTTTTTCTAATTTTTCCCTTAATGATTTAGGAATATTTTTCATATCATCAAAAGTTTTTGCACCTTTGTATATCCATGAATAAATTTGAGTCCCTCTAAAAGGTTTCTCACCTATTTCTTTCATAAATTCTTTTAATTCTTCTTCAGTAAAGTTTTTTAGAGCTATTTTTTGATTTTCCATTTTTGCTACCTACCTTACCCTTTTTAGTTTAGCTATAAAGAATCCATCCATTCCATGTACATTTGGATAGATTTTTAAATATCCTTTATCTTCATTTTCTAAATCTATATTTATATTTTCTATTTTTTCAAGTTGGAATCTCTTATTGCTTTGTAAGAAGCTTTCAACTACTTCTATATTTTCATCATCTTGTATTGTACAAGTACTGTATATTAAAGTTCCACCTACTTTTACATATTTAGCAGCATTTTGAAGAATTTGCTTTTGTAACTTAGGAAGATCCTTGATTTCTTCTTTTTCTTTGTATTTTATCTCTGGTTTACGTTTTATTATACCAAGCCCTGAACAAGGTACATCGGCTAAAACAGAGTCAAATTTATCTATGCTATCTTTATCTAAATTAAGTGCATCAAATAGTTGTACATCTATATTTTTAAGTCCTAAACGATTTACAGATTTTTGGATTAATTTTATTTTGTGTTCAAATATATCTCTAGATACTACTTGTCCACTATTTTCCATAAGTGTAGCTATATGAGTAGTTTTTCCTCCTGGAGCACTGCATACATCTAGTACTTTTGTATCTTTTTGTGGATTTAATATTTTTCCTACTAACATAGAACTTATATCTTGTACTGTAAATAATCCTTTTTTGTATAATTCGTTGTTTTCTATATTTTTAAGGTTATTTACTTTTATAGCTTCGTCCATAAATGGAACCTTTTCGCAATTTACTTCTTGTTCTTCTAATAATTTTATCAATTCATCTCTAGTTGTTTTTAGAGTATTTACCCTTAAATATATACTTGGTCTTTCTGTATTAGCTTCTAATAAATCTTCTGTAAATTCTCTTCCGAAATTGCTTATCCAATTTCTAACTATCCACTTGTTGTATGAATATTTTGTAGCTAAGTTATCCACAGTATCTTTTATTTTTACTTCACCGATATCTTCTTTTTGTCTTATTACATTTCTTAAAACTGCATTTACAAATCCAGCCGATCTGTTATCTAATTTTTTTGTTAAATTTACAGTTTCATTAACTGCTGCATAATCAGATACACTATCTAAAAATAAAATTTGATATATACCCATTCTAAGAAGTATTTTTACTTTTAGATTTAATTTGTTACTTTTTATTTTTGATAATTTGTCTATTATATAATCTAGATAAATTTTATTTTCTACAACACCATATATAATCTCTGTTGCAAAACCTCTATCTCTATTATCTAAATTACAATCTTTAAAATGCTTATTTATCGCCATATTTGAGTAATTTTGATTTTTTTCGATGTCAAATAAAACTTTATAAGCTAAATTCCTTGATTTCATAAAAAATTTCTCCTTAATTAAATTAAGGGCATGTTACATAGTAAATTTATATTTTAAATTTTACCTTGCAACATTCCCTTATTATATTACCATATATTTATGCTAATCGTCTCTACGATTGGCAATTGTAATTAATCGTAATAATTGAAGAATTGCACTAGCTGCTGCTGCAACATAAGTTAATGCTGCTGCATCTAAAACTTTTTTGCTTTCTCTTCTCTCATCACGAGTCACTATACCTAAGTTTTCGATTTGAATTAATGCTCTATGTGATGCATTAAATTCAACCGGTAAAGTTATTAATTGGAATACTACTGTTGTTGCAAATAAAAGTATTCCTATTTTTAGTAGAGATGTAGTTGATGTCATAAATAATCCTAGCATTATTAAAATCCAAGATGCATTTGATGCAAAATTTACAACAGGAACTATAGCACCTCTTATTGTAAGTGGAGCATATCCTCTTGCATGTTGAATAGCATGACCACACTCATGAGCAGCTACTGCTACAGAAGTTATAGATGTTCCTCTATATACATCTTGTGATAATCTCAATATTTTATTTCTAGGGTCGTAATGATCGCTTAGAGTTCCTCTTGTCATTTCAATTCTCACATCGTATATTCCATTTGCATTTAAAATTTCTCTTGCTGTTTGTTCCCCTGTATATCCTCTTTGTGTTCTAACTCTAAAATACCTATTTGTAGTTGAGCTCACTTTAAATTGAGCGTACATTGTAAGTATTATAGCTGGAATTAATATGATATATGTTGGGTCATAATAATATGGATAGTACATAATTTAACACTCCCTATTTTATTGAAGTACATTTCCTACTTCTAAAGTATTTCCTTTTATAAATTCTTTAACTTCCATTCTTTTTTTGTTTGGCATTTGTATTTCGCTTATTAATATAACATTGTCTTTAGTAGCTACTTTTATACCTTCTTGGTCAACTTTTAGTATTGTTCCAGGTTCTTTTGAACTCTTTTCATTCAATACTTTAGTTTTCCAAACTTTCATTTTTTTGTCCATATACATAGTATATGCACTTGGCCATGGATTTACTCCTCTTACTAAGTTATGTACTTCTCTAGCAGTCTTTGAGAAATCAACATGACCTAAGTTTTTGTCCATTATAGGAGCATAAGTAAATTCGTCATGGTTTTGTGGTGTTCTCGGTGCTTTTCCTTCTTTTATTAAATCTAAAGTTTCACAAAGTACTTTTGCACCTTCAACTGTCATTTTATCATGAAGTTCTCCAGCTGTAATTTCGTCATCTAAAGCGAATTCACTTTGTAAAATTACATCTCCTGTATCAAGTCCTTCATCCATAAACATTGTCGATACACCTGTTTTTTCTTCTCCGTTTATTATTACCCAGTTAATTGGAGCTGCTCCTCTGTATTTTGGTAATAATGAAACGTGTACGTTTATACAACCTTGTTTTGGTATTTCTAAGAATTCTTTTGATAATATTTGTCCATATGCAACTACTACTATAACATCTGGATTTAATTCTTTTATTTCATTTACAAAAGATTCTTCTTTTGCTTTTATTGGTTGATATACTGGTAAATTATTTTCTATTGCCACTTGTTTAACTGGTGAGAATACTATTTTTTTACCTCTACCGACTTGTTTATCTGGTTGTGTAACTACACCTATTATATCGTATTTTTTATCTATAAGTTCTTGTAAACACCCACTTGCAATATCTGGTGTTCCCATAAATAATATTTTCAAATAAATCAACTCCTATTTTATTACTTTGTCTACATATAATATTCCGTCTAAGTGATCTATTTCATGACAGAAAGCTCTTGCTAATAATTCTTCACCTTCGATTTCTACAGTTTCACCGAATCTATTTTGTGCTCTAACTTTTACTCTATATGGTCTTAATACATCTCCACATTCACCTGGTACACTTAAGCAACCTTCGTTGTCTAAATATTCACCTTCTGTTTCTATTATTTCAGGATTTATAAGTTCTATAAGCCCATCACCTATATCTATAACAACTACTCTTTTAAGTATTCCAACTTGTGGCGCTGCAAGACCAACACCATCTGCTTCATACATAGTATCAGCCATATCGTCTAATAATTCTATAATTCTATCGTTTATTTCTTTAACTACTTTTGATTTTTTTCTTAAAACAGGTTCCCCTATTTTCACTATTTGTCTTAATGCCATTTTATTTCCTCCTAAAAATTGCAACTCTATCATTTTATGATATTTTAAATTTTAATGTATTATAATATACTATTTGGGTTAATATCTATTGATATGTTAACATCTTTGTCAAATACAAGTTCTCTTTTAGTTATACATATATATTTTATTATACCCTTTAATAAATTTATTTCAATATTATCATCTTTAAATAATATTTGCCATCTATAATTTGAGTTTATTTTTGAAATTGAACATGGGTTTGGTCCTAAAATAAAATCAAAATCGCTTATTCCTCGTTCTTTTAATAAATATACTAGTGTATTATAAAAATTAGTTATATTTTTCTTTACCATATATTCATTTTTACCACTTACAACTACACTTATCATGTTGTTAAATGGTGTGTAGTTAAATAGTTTTCTTATTTTTATTTCATCTTCATAAAATCCATCAAAATCGTAATTTACTATTCTTTTTATTACACTACTATCAGTATCATAAGCCTGAAGTATTACCTTTCCTTCTTTTTCAGAACGTCCAGCTCTACCGGAAACTTGTGTGACTAACTGGAATGTATTTTCAAAGCTTTTAAAGTCCGGGAAATTTAACATCATATCTGCAGATAATATTCCAACAAGTGTTACATGTTTAAAATCCAGTCCCTTACTTATCATCTGTGTTCCTATAAGTATATCTGCTTCTTTATTTTGGAATTTATTTAAGATATTTTCCATCTCGTATTTTTGAGAAGTTGTATCTTTATCTAGTCTTAAAACTCGAACGCCTTCAAATATTTGTTTTATTTCTTCTTCTATTTTTTCAGTTCCCAGTCCAAATTCTTTAATATATTTACTTTTACATTCAGGGCATACCTTTGGTATAACTTCTTCATATCCGCAGTAGTGACATTTTCCGATATTTTGACTTTTGTGATAAGTAAGAGAAATATCGCAATTTTTACATTCAAAGACATATCCACATTCTCTACATGATACAAAACTTGAGTATCCCCTTCTATTTAAAAATAATATAACTTGATTATTATTTTTTATTTCCTGTTCTATCTGTAGCCTTAATTTATTACTTAAAAAGCTTCTATTTCCACATTTAAGCTCTTCTTTCATATCTACTACTTCTATTTTTGGAAGTGGTTTATTGTTAGCTCTTTTCTTAAGTTCTATAAGTTCATACTCACCATTTTTTGCTCTGTAATACTCTTCTACAGATGGTGTTGCAGACCCCATTACTAATGTAATATTTCTTTTTTTTACTAAGTATCTCCCAATTTCTAATGTTGAGAATTTAGGATTTTTATCTGATTTATAAGAGCTTTCATGGAATTCATCTACTATTACTACACCTAAACTATTAAATGGAGCAAATATAGCGGATCTAGCACCTATTAAAATTCTTATATTTCCCTTTTGTATTTCTCTAAATACATCGTGTTTTTCACCTTCAGATAATCTACTGTGAAATACACCTACTATATCTTTAAATCTATTTTTAAACCTTGCTATTGTTTGAGGTGTTAGAGATATCTCTGGAACTAAAACTATGCTATCTAATCCTTGCTTTAAAGCATAGTCTATAACTTCCATATAAACTTCAGTTTTTCCACTTCCTGTTACACCATGAATCATATAAGGTTTTTTATCTTCATTAAACATCTCTGATGTAATCTTTTCTATAGCATTATTTTGCTCTTTATTTAAGATTACGTCTTTATTTTGATAATTAAAATTCGATTTTGACTCTCTATAGAAGTCCTCATATTTAAATTCTATTAAATTTTTTTCTTCTAAAGACTTTATACTAGATTTTGATGCATTTAACAATTGTACTAAGTCGTTTAGTTCTACATCTTCGTTGTTTTTTAGAAATTCTAATATTTGCTTTTGCTTTTCACCAAGTCTTATTTTATTTTCTTTTATATAAAACATCATTTCTACATAATCCATTTTAAGTGAAATATAACATACTTTTATTTCATTTTTTATGCTTTTGTATTCCCATCTTAAATCTATTAATGATTCTTCTTTCATTTTATATAAAAGGCTATTTAAATTATCTGTAACTTTTCTTTTTAGATTTTTTTTATCTTTTATTCCGTACAGTTCACTTTCTTCGGCTACTGCTGTAGAATATTCTATCTTTTTATCGACTAGTTTATCTAGTTTTATCTTTCCTTTATTATCTAATACACTTTGAAGTACAAATCTCTTATTTTCACTTAGTTTTTCACTTAAATCATATATTTCGTAAGTATCTATATTTTTAAGTGATGGATGAAGTGTAATAGATTTATAATTATTTAATTTATATCCTTTTGGAATAATTAAATTTATACAATCCATATAGGTACATAAATACCTATTTTTCATCCAATGAATAAGTTCTAAATCTTGTCTTTTTAATATCGGTCTTTCATCTAGTATATCGTAAATATATTTCGTTTTTATGTCTTCATCGTTATTGTCAATAATTTTAAAAACATAAGCTTCTATTGGCTTATTTCCTTTTCCAAAGGGTACAAGAACTCTATGCCCTAGGCATATTTCATCTTGTAAAAACTCTGGCACTTTATACGTAAATAAATTGTCTGTATATTGACTATTGTTTTTAACGATTACCTTTGCATACTTTTCCATTCTCGCACTCCTTTCTTTTATATTCATTCTAAAAGAGGAAATCATATGATTTCCTCTTTATAGTTTATTTAAATTTATCTAATTAACTATTAATTATAGCGAAGATTTTTCATCAAGTAAAACTTTTATCTTATCTAAAATAACTGATGCAACTTCTTCTTTAGTCATCATAGGATATTTTTTCATGCTGCCGTCTTTTTCTATTATACTAACTACGTTTGTATCAGTTCCAAATCCAGCACCACTTTCTTTTAAGTTGTTTGCAACTATAAAGTCCATGTTTTTCTTAGCTATTTTGCCTTTTGCATTTTCTATAATATCGTTAGTTTCTGCTGCAAAACCTACTAATATCTTGTCTTTTTTAATTTTACCAATTTCGTAGGCAATATCCTTATTTCTGTCTAGTTCTATAACTAAATCTCCATCTTTTTTCTTTATCTTTTTGTCGCTGTATTCTTTTGGTTTATAGTCTGCAACAGCGGCACTTTTTATAACTACATCATTTTCATCTAAATTCGATACAACAGCTTGATACATATCTTCTGCTGATGTAATATTTATAAATTTCTTTATATTAACTGGTGGTTTTATATTAGTTTTGCCTGATATTAAAGTAACCTCAGCTCCTCTAGCTGCTGCGACTCTAGCTATAGCATATCCCATTTTACCACTTGATCTATTTGTCAAATATCTAACCGGATCTATACTTTCTATTGTAGGACCTGCTGTAATTATTATTTTTCTGCCTACTAAATCTTTTTCATATTGTAGTAAGCTTACTACGCTTTCAACTATAACTTCTGGTGATGCAAGTTTTCCACTTCCCGTATCTCCACACGCAAGTCTTCCGCTTTCTGGTTCTACAAAATTGTATCCATACTCTTTTAATGTAGATATATTTCTTTGTATAATTGGGTTTTCATACATGTTTGTATTCATAGCTGGAGCTATAAGCACTTTAGCTTTTGTAGCTGCAACTGTAGTTGTAAGCATATCGTCACAAATACCATTTGCTATTTTTCCAATTACATTCGCAGTTGCTGGAGCAACTAAAAATAAATCAGCTTTTTTTGCAAGAGATATATGTTCAACATCCCATGTTTTTGGGTCTTGGAACATATCACTTACTACATAGTTTTGACTCATTGTTTGGAAAGTAAGAGGAGCCACAAATTCACATGCACCTTTTGTCATAATAACATGTACATTGGCATTTAATTTTTTTAATCTACTTACTACATCGCAGACTTTGTATACTGCTATTCCGCCACTTACTCCTATTACAACAGTTTTACCTTTTAACATAATTTTCTCCTTATTAAATCTATAAAGATTTTAAAATAATGTTTTTAATTAGTCTTGTTCTAATTCTTTTTGTTGTTTTTCTTGTTCTAGATGATGTTCATATTCTTTTTGTTCTATTTCTTCTGGAGTTAATAATCTATAAGTTATTTTTCCTTCTGCTACTTCTTCACTTGCTAAACAAACTGGTTTATTTTCACCTTGTTTATTTTCTACATATATTTCAGAACCGTCTACTATTTCTCTAGCTCTTTTAGCTACAGTCCCAACTAAATAATATCTGTTGTTTATTTTTTCTAATATGTCGTTTATTGATGGTTTAACCATTTTATAATTCCTCCTCGAATTTTTTTATTATTGCCTTTTCATATCTACTAGCTTTATTTTTTTCTGCTACTATTAAATTTTCTATAATCATAGCAGACTCTGTCGTTTTGTTATTTTCATTAAATATAAAGTAATTGTAATCTTTTACTTGTTTTATCTCTTCAAAAGAAGTACTAAGTCTTTCATTGACTTGTTCTTGTGTCTCCGTACCTCTAGTTGTTAGTCTATTTCTTAATTCTTCAAGCGAAGGAGGTAATACAAATATAAGTACTGCTTCTGGATACATTTCTTTTACTTGTCTAGCACCTTGCATTTCGATTTCTAATATAACGTCTTTACCTTCTTCTAGGTATTTCATAACAGGACCTTTTGGCGTTCCATAAAAGTTGCTATAAATTTGTGCATATTCTAGGAAACCACCTTGACCTATCATTTCATTGAATTTTTCTTTTGTTAAAAAGTAGTAACTTTCTCCATCTACTTCACCTTCTCTAGGAGCTCTTGTAGTAGCAGATACAGAAAGTTTAAAATCAGGATTTCTTTTTAATAATTCTTTGCAGACAGTTCCTTTACCTGCTCCTGATGGCCCAGAAATAACTAATAATAATCCTTTTTTCTTAATCATTATTATATCTCCCTTTCTATTTTGCTATGTAAATACTATTCTATATTTTGAATTTGCTCTCTGATTTTTTCAAGTTCACTTTTAACTTCAACTACTAAATTAGTTATATTTATATCAGAAGATTTTGATCCCATAGTATTTATTTCTCTGTTCATTTCTTGGATAAGAAAATCCATTTTTCTACCAACTGAATCGTCTTTAACTACTGTATTTTTAAGTTGTGTTATATGAGAATTAAATCTAACTATTTCCTCAGTTATAGAGCTTTTATCTGCATATATAGCAACTTCTTGTGCCATTCTGTTTTCATCTATTTCATTTGGATTTTCTAATAGTTCTTTTATCCTTGTATTTAATTTTTCTCTATAATCTTCAACTACTGTATCAGACAATTTTTCGATTTCTTTTATATAACCTGATAATATATCACATCTTTTTAGAGTGTCTTCTTCTAGTTTTTTACCTTCAGCTTCTCTCATATCGATAAGTTTATGTAAAGCTATTTCTAAAGCTTCTTTAAACATAGCCCACATCTCATCTTCGTCTTCTTCTTTTTCTTCTGTTTTTATTATATCAGGAAACTTTGCTACATTCATAACAGATATATCATCTGTTAAAGAGTATTTATCTCTAATAGTTTTCAATATATTTATATATTGATCTGCTAAATTATCATCGAATTTTAAGTTTACATCTTCTGAGCCTATTAAGTCAAGCTTTACATATAAATCTACTCTACCTCTTTTTACAAAATCTTTTATAAAGTTTCTGGCTTTATCCTCTAAAAAATTGATTTTTCTTGGAAGACGCATATTTATATCACAATATCTATGATTAATAGTTTTACATTCTACTAAAAATTGATAGTTATCGCTTTTTACTTCTCCTCTTCCAAATCCGGTCATACTAATTGCCATATTATACCTCCAAGTTTCCTTCACATATTTTTACGGTTGGACCTGTCATATATGCAAATCCATTTTCTAAATCAATTCTTACACTTCCACCTTCAGAAATTACATTTACACTTTTTCCTACTTTTCCAAGGTAATTGCTTACCATAACACAAGCTGTCATACCTGTTCCGCATCCAAAAGTATATCCGCATCCTCTTTCAAAAGTTTTTACTAATATATTTTTATCATCTATTATTTTTACAAAGTTTACATTAGTTTTTTTAGGGAAGATGTAGTGCTTTTCGATTGCCGCTCCGTATTTACAAACTTCTTCCATACTCAATTCATCTACAAATATAACAGTATGTGGAACACCCATAAGTATAGATGTAACTGTATATTCTCTATCGAGTACAGTTATTTTTTGTTCTACAAATTTTTCTATTTGAGCACTTACGGGAACATCTTTAGCTAAAAAGCTTCCTTTTCCCATATTAACTTTTATACTTTCAATTTTTCCGTCTTTTAAATTTATCTTCACTTTTTTTATTCCATCTAATGTGTACACATTAAATTCATCTTTTTCTACTATATTATTGTCGTAAACAAATTTTACAAAACATCTAAGGCCATTTCCACACATAGCAGCGCGAGAACCGTCCGAATTATAATAAACCATCTCTACGTCTGCAACATCTGAATTTTTTACGACCAATAGACCATCTGCCCCCACAGAAAACTTTCTATGACATGCTCGTTTTGCATATTCGCCATAATCATTATTATCTATATTATCGTATCTTCCATCTATTGCAACAAAATCATTTCCTATTCCATGTAATTTCCAAAATTTCATTTCATTTCCCCTTTGATATATTCTAACACTTAATTATACATTATTTTGATTTAAAAATAAATATTTAGGAAATTTTATCTAGCAAATCTTTTATCACTTATTTCTTACAATAGACTTGTATTTTTTTAATTTTATATGGACTTTTCACTTGTTTTGTTACATGTTTATGAGTTTTAGAACATTTTTTATTTAATATGATTTTACTTGAAAATAATTTAAATTGTTATAGATTTTACAACTTTCCAGTATTTACATAAAACTTTTATTGCCTTTTAATATAATAAATATATTTTTGATAAGACAATTAAATAATATAATTCAAAATCTCTTATTTATATTTTTTGCCAATAAATCTGTATAATAATCACTTCTTTATTAATTTTTATACTATCTTATTTTATGTAGTTTAGAATTAAAATTTATTACTTATTTAGATTTCTTTTTTGTCTATCTTCTTTTTCTTGCTTTTTTAATTTATTACTCTTAAGTATAGATGTAAGTAAAAGTATTATTGAAATCATATAACACGCCATCGGTATTATTTCCATTTCTATCTTTATAATTTTTTCTAATAAATACCCTGTCATTAAAAATAATATTCCCGCAATCGATAAGTTTGTATAAGTCTTATTTTTATTATCCATAATTATCCTCCAAAATAATTTCTAAAATTTCTACATTTATTGTATCTTATTTGTATAAATAAGTAAAACAAGTCTAGTAAATATCAAATCATATGTATATAATTATTATGTAAATAACATAATTAAACAAAGACTTAGATAATAATTATAAATTAAAATAAATGATGATTATAAAATTGAATATTATCTAGTAATGAAAGGAGACACTATGGCATTAGATGGTTTAGTTGTCCGCTCAATAGCTCACGAATTAAATACAAAGCTTGTTGGCGGTAAAATAGATAGGGTTCATCAACCAGAAAATGATGAAATACTTCTTTATGTAAGAAATAACAGAGAAAACTTCAAAGTCGTTCTTAGTTCTAGTTCATCAAATCCTAGAGTTTATATAGCCAATAAATATAATAAAGAAAATCCTCTAAAAGCACCGATGTTTTGTATGTTGCTTAGAAAACATCTTCAAGGAGGTATAATAACTGATATAACTCAAGTTGGTTTTGAAAGAATTATAAAAATAAGCATTGAATCTTATGACGAATTAAAAGATAAAAGTACAAAAAATATATATGTTGAAATAATGGGAAGACATAGTAATATAATTTTAACTCATGACAAAGATTCAACTATAATAGATTCAATAAAAAGAGTTCCACCTAGTGTGAGTAGAGCTCGTCAAATTCTACCTGCTATGACTTATGAACTTCCTCCTGCACAAGACAAAATAGACCCTGTAAAAGGATGCTCTCTTAAATCATTTATAAATACCTTAAGAGAATTCGATGGTTCTGTTTTTAAAGGAATATACAGCAAATTTTTAGGTATAAGTCCTACTGTTGCAAAGGAAATATGTTATAGAGCAGAAATAGATTTTAATGTTAAGGCTGAAGACTTATCTAGAGATGATTTATCACAATTATATAGAACATTCTCAGATATATTTACTAAAGTTAAAAATAATGAATTCAGTCCTTGTATAGTAGTAAATGAAAAGGTAGATAAAGTTGTTGACTTTAACTGTATAGATTTAACTTTCTATGAAGGATTCAAATTTATACACGATGAAAGTATATCTAAAATAGTAGAAGACTACTATATAACAAAAGATTTTAAAGATAGAGTTCATCAAAGAACTTCTGATCTTAGAAAAAGTATATCTATAAAATTAGATAGACTTTATAATAAACAAAAGAAACAACAAAAAGAACTTAAACAAGCAGATAATGCAGATATATATAAAGTTAAAGGAGAGCTTCTAACTGCTTATATTTACATGATACAAAAAGGAATGAAAAGTATTGAAGTAGATAACTTCTATGATGAAAATATGGCTAAGATGACAATTGAATTAAATGAAAATCTTACGCCATCAGAAAATACACAAAAATACTTTAAAAAATACAATAAATTAAAAACTGCTAAAAAAGAGCTTACTGAGCAAATGGCTATAAGTAAAGAAGAGATTGAGTATTTAGAAAATGTACTTTTAAGTATTGAAAACTGTGAAAATCTTGAGGATTTAGAAGATATAAAAGAAGAATTAATAAAACTTGGATATGCTAGAGCTCCACGTAGATTTAAGGCTAAAAAAGAAATGGATTTAACTACTAAACCTAATAAATTTATATCATCTGATGGATTTACAATTTTAGTCGGTAAAAATAATAAACAAAATGACTATCTTACTTTAAGAATTGCAGACCCCGAAGATATATGGATGCATACAAAAAATATTCCTGGTTCTCACGTAATTATAAAATGTGCAGGAGTCGAAGTTCCAGATAGTACTTTACTTGAAGGAGCTATGTTAGCAGCATATTTCAGTAAAGGACGTATGTCTTCACAAGTCCCTGTAGACTATACTATGAAAAAACACGTTAAAAAACCAAGCGGTTCAAAACCTGGAATGGTTATTTATGAAACAAACAACACTATATATGTAACACCAGAAGAAGAAGTCGTATCAAAGTTAAAAAAAGCTTAAAAAAAAAGGAAACTCAGCTTAATCGCTGAAGTTTCCTTTTTTATCTTTAAAACATAAACTTCCAAGATATATAAATCCAACTCCAATTAGTACAGTGACTAATATCGATGATATAGGTGGCATTGTATAAGTAACATTTGTGTCTATTGCAATATGTAAATATTTTTGAGTTATATATAATGCACAAACAGAAAATCCATTATTTAAAAAATGCATAAATACACTGGTCCAAATTGATTTTGTAGCTAATGCACAATAAGCAAATAATATTCCAAGTATTGCAGTTGGGACTATTCTTATAAAGTTTAAATGCATTATTCCAAATAAAATACCTACCATTACAACTGCCCAAATTTTTGATTTTTTACTCTCACCTTTAAATGCCCCAAGTAAAAATCCTCTAAATAAAATCTCCTCGCATATTGCTGGTATTAAGGCCACTACAATTAAACTTGCAAAAAATGAATCCATCATAACACTGCTATTTACTGCCTCTAATACATCTGCTCCCTCTGGAAATAAAGATATTAAAATTCTAGTTGTTATATTAATTATAAAGTATCCACCAAACCATACTATAAATCCTCCCAAAATGTATCTTAATTTAGGAAGTCTTAAACTAAATGTGTTTTTTATATCCGCTTTTATATAAATCGCATAAAGCATAGGTATTAAAAAAATCATAACTTCAGTAGCTATAAGGCCAAAAGTTCCCCAATATAATTGCATAACACTGCCTATATATATAAGGGCTATCAAAGATATAGTGTAAATTAATGCCCCATCTGTTATGCTTGGTTTTATACCTTGTTTAAAATCTTTTCGTTTTCCTAAAAAGGAAAATACTCTTCCGTTAAATAATTTCTCTTCACAATTGAATTTTTTCGCAAATATTACAATTGATAATGTTACAAATACAAATATTCCAATTAGTATTAGAAAAAGTACTCCTAATCTCAATATAATATAATTTAAATTACTAATCGATATCACTTCCTCTCTGTTATAATTATATACTATCTTTATATTAGAATATTATTAAATTCCAATAAAAAATAAAGAAAATCTATCTTACTTAGCATATCTACTAGAATTTAAATATATGTGTAATTTAGTAAGTTAGATTTTCTTTTAAAATTTATTTTATATTGTTATATTTATTCTTAATAATTATAAGGTAGTATTCGTCCACAAGCTATTTTAGCTCCAGAATTTCCAGCAGGTTGTGTTGAAAAATCGTCATAACCTTCATGAAGTACAACTGATTTATTTATTATATCTGCCACTGTAAAATAAGATGTGTATACAGACAATATACCAATTCCGTCACTTGCTAATATTGGTGGCAAATCCCCTGCATGAAATGGATGTTGACTTTCTGATGGATTAAAATGACCTCCTGTATTTGGGAAAGGATCAGCTTCTGTCCCTACTTTACAGTTACCTTTTTCATGGATATGAAATCCGTGGAATCTAGTGATATCTCCATTTTGATCAGTATCAGGTATACCTGTTATATATGCCTTTATATAGACGCCACCTTCTAATTGATAGAAAAATACATTTCCATCTATGCAAGGTGCTATTTTTCCTCCTCTTATTCTCGCATATGCTGTTGGTCTTTGCGGATCATAAGTCGCAAAAAGTTGATTTAGATTATATTGTTGACATGAGTTATCCATTTTATATCTCCTTTAAACTTTTATATTTATTATATGTACTGAATTTGAAATGTTTCTTACTCATGTTTTTAGTAATATAGTCTAATCTGTATAATTTCTTTCTTTTGCTTTTATAAAATTATATAAAACTTCATTTACTGGCACTTCTACATTATGTTCTTTTGCTATTTTGATAAGTGTTCCAGAAAAATACTCAACCTCTGTTTTTCTTTTATTTTCTACATCTTGTAATAAAGATGTCTTTCCATCTCCATCAAGTGAATCTATTACATCTTGAACACTAGCCCAATTTTCATCACCTAAGTTTATATTGTAAGCTTTAGAAACTTCCATAACTTCCGTCATCGATTTATTTACAAGTGTTAAAAGCTCTGGTGTATTTTTGATTACTCTATATGTAGCTCCTGATATAGCTGATACTTGATTTAATCCTATATTTAACATCCATTTTGTCCAAACAGTCTTTATCATATCTTCAAATACTTGATTATTTATCTTAGCATCATTTAATAGATTTTTTACAGCAAGCACTTCTTCACTCATAGTCTTATTATATTTATCGCCAAATTGAATTATGGCTTTGCTATTTTGAGTTATTTTATTGCCAACTTTTACAGCATCTATTTTTATAGCAAGACCGTATAGGACATGATTATCTTTAAATTCTTCTTTTAAGACCTCTCTAGCGCTTATTCCGTTTAATAATGTAAGTATTATAGTATTTTCCCCTACTAAATTTCTCATATCTTCTATTGCACTTTGAAGTTGATAATTTTTTACACCTACTATGATTAAATCAAACTTTATATCTTCGTCTGATGATACTACCTTTGGACTAAAATGTTCTCCATTTAAATATAGACCTTCTTTTTCTAATCTTTCTTTTCTTTTACCATTTGCTATAAAAGCAAAATTATCACCTAAAAGTTTATGTAGAGAATATGAATATACTCCTCCTATTGCCCCTGCCCCTATCATAGCGACATTTTTAATTTGCATATCAAAACCCCCTTTTATTTTTCTATAGTATAATTTTACTTTTATTTTTTTCTATCCATTTACCCTTCCATGCATATAAAACCATTAAAAACGCACCAATTGCCCAAGATACTGGATATAAAATATATATAGATTGTATTGTATTAAAATAAGGAATAACCCATTTTATAAATATCATACGAAATACACATAATGAAAATAATAAGACAACCATAGGTGGTATTGTCTTTCCTGTACCTCTTACAGTTCCAGCTAAGGCATGTAAAATACTAAGTAAGAAATAAAATGGGCAGAAATACTTCATCGCTTCTATTCCAACTTCTATAACATCTTTATCTTGTGTAAATAATCCCATAATTGAATTATCAAAAGTCAATAATAAAAATCCTGTTAAAATAGTATAAACTAGACCCATTATTAAACTTATATACATTCCTCTTTTTACTCTTTGTATTTTTCCTGCTCCATAATTTTGGCCTGTAAAAGTTGTAGCAGCCATACTTAAACTCATTACAGGTAAAATATTAAACCCATCTATCTTTAGATAAGCCCCAAAACCTGCCATTGTTTTTGATCCAAATACATTTATACTTGATTGTATCAGCACATTAGACAATGAAATAACCATGTTTTGTATTCCTGTTGGCAATCCAATTTTAATAATTTTTATAGCCATCTCTTTATGAAGTTTAATTTTAGCAAGGTTAACTTTGTAATCTTCATTGATTCTCATTAAAAAATAAACTGCTAAAATAGACGAAATAACTTGGCTTAAATCTGTTGCAATTGCTGCACCTTCAACACCCATATTAAATCCTCTTATAAGTAATAAATCTAAAACTATATTTGTAATTGAAGCAATTGCTAAATATAGTAATGAACGTTTAGAATTTCCTACAGCATTTAAAATTCCAGCAGCCATATTATAAATTACATTAAAAACAAGTCCTATTGAAAAATACTTAAGATATACAACTGACTCTACCATAACATTATCAGGTGTTTTCATAAGTTTTAATATTTGTGGACTAAATACAAAACCTACAATTGATAAAAATAATCCCAATATAATTGCAATAGCCAAAGAAGTGTGCACTGCTACATGTAGTCCTTTGCTATTTTTTGCTCCAATAAATTGAGAAATTATAACACCTGCCCCTGTAGCTGTACCTTGGCTAAAGGCTATCAATAGATAAATCAAAGATGTGCTAGAGCCTACAGCTGCTAAAGCATTACTTCCTACATAATTTCCAACAATAATAGAGTCTACTGTATTGTACATTTGTTGCAGAAGGTTTCCTAAAATTAAAGGTATAGCAAATAAAATAAGAGCTTTCACTATACTCCCTTCTAACATTGAATTTTCTTCTTTTTTATCTCTTGTAAATATATTTTTATTTTCTTCTAAATCACCTTTTAATTGTACATTCATATACATCCACTCCTTTTCATTATTTGCCAATTTCTTTCCATGAATTATTATAGAACTAGTTCTCTATAATGGCAATATTTGTAAGCAATTCTTTATTTATAGGATAGATAAAAAAATCCTCAGTCAATATCCTAAGGATTTTTTAATTTATACGATGTAAATTTATATATAATTTAGTAGAATTTTTCTTTATTAATTTTATTCTAATTTATTCTGTTTTACTGTAGTCTATATTTTTTACTATTTTTTCTAAATCATTTTCTGATTTTATATCATTTAAGTTTTTTATATTTACTTCATATGCATTATTTCCGTCTTCTTTAAAAGAATAAATTGTTACATTACTGAAATCATAATTTATCTTTTTTAGAGATTTTACTATTTTATAAGTGTCTTTTATAAATTCATCTTTATTTTTATATGGAAATTTATCCTTTTCACTTTTATTTGTACTTTTTTCTTCAAAATCATATGTATATCCAAGTTCTAAGGTTAAATCTATAGGTTCTTCTCCACTATAAAAATCATTTACTTTATATTTATACTGTTTAATATTAATTGTTGGTTCTAAGATCATATAATATCTTTTTATACCTGTTTCTTTTTCAATATTATAAGATATATAATTATTGATCTCATCTTGCATATTAGTAATTGTATCTTGGTAATATCCATCTCCTATACTACCATCATAATAATAATCTAAATATGAATTAGTTTTGTAATTACCATCTCCAACTTGGGCATAAAAACCTCCAGTTTTAAAATTAAATTTTATAGCTTCTATTTCAAGTTTTCCATCGTAGTTTTTATCTATATAATCTTCAAATGCATGTTTTACCTTTAAATATTCTATTGGATTTCCAAAAAATCCACTGTAAATATATATAGCAATACCAGTTATTAAAACTGCTATAATTAATTTTATATATTTCATATTTTCCCCCCACTAATTTGTTTTTAAATTTTTTATACTATCTGCCAGAAATAATCCTGCTCCTGTACATAATAGTATATATATACTAGTAAAAATTATATAATCTGGTTTTTGTAAAATAATATTAAATAATATATTAAAAATAAGTGCTGTAGCTATTATAAGCATATTTTCTTTATATAAAAGTCCAAGCACAAAAGGTATTATTATAATCCATGGTATTGTACTTAAAAATCCATGTCCTAATATACTTATTCCAACAGATACTGCTATTGAAAAAATTATCAAAATATACTTTATTTTATTTAAATAATTTTTAATAGAATTTAACGTGTCTGTTTTTAACTCTTCGTATTCATCTTCTTTTAAATCCATATTTTTTTCATATTCCAAATTTACACCTTTTTTTAATTCATCATAAACTTCTTTACAATCTTCACATTCATCTAAATGCAACTCTATGTCCTTTTTAGTTTCTTCATTTAAAAGATCTTCTATATAAAGTGGCATTAAATCTTCAACGATACTGCATTTTAATTTACTCATTTTCTCACCTGCTTTTCTATATTTTTAATCTTTAAACTGTTTAACCAGTTTTTTCTTTTCCCTAAAAAAGTTAACCCTACAGTAGTTTTCACTTTTACCCAAAATTTCTCCAATTTCTTTAAATGTGAAATCATTTATTAGTCTAAGTATCATTATCTGCCTTTGAGGTTCCTTAAGAGAATGTATTGCTTTTAAAACCTCATTGTACTCTTCTAAATCATTTTGGGTAAAATCCTCTATCTGTTCTAAATTGCTTTCATAAATTGATTGTGTTTTCGGATGTTTCTTTAAATATGTATAGTATTGGTTCTTCGCTATAGCCAATAACCATGTTTTTTCGCTACAGTTCCCTTTAAAGTTTTTTATACTCTTTATACACTCCAAAAATGTTATTTGCATGATGTCTTTTGCAATTTCTTCATCAAAACTTAGTGAATAAATAAATCTATATACATCTTTGGAATATAAATCGTACAACTTTTCAATTTCCTTCATTTATCCCCCCATCTTTTCAGCTAGAAATTTGTTTTTCATATAGTAGTATAATAAAATATACATTTCGTTACAGTAAAAATAAATTTTTTTCAAAATTTTTGAGCGAAAAGAAAGTAGAAAATATTCTTTATCGAAGTAAAACAAAGTTAAAAGAAGAGTTAATAAAGGGAGGAATCATTTATGAAAAAGATTGATAAATTATTAAATAATATAGATGAAGACAAATACTTAGATAATGAAAAATCATTTTCTGAAAATGAAAAGGAAAAGATTTTGAATATGACCATGGATAAAATTAAAAATTCGTCAAATCAAAGTAAAAACAAAGGTAAAGTAGTATCACTTAAAAAGACTGTCGCTATAATTTTAGCTTCTGTGCTTATGATCTCTACATTATCATTTGCTGCAGATTACTTTTCATTCGATGCACAGCTTGCTAATTTATTAAATATAAATGGAGAAAATGAACATCTTATAAATGGCTCTGGTGAAAATATAAATAAGTCTGTAGAATCCAAATGGCTAAGAATAACTGCTACCCAAGTCATCAGTGATAAAAACTCATTGTATATAATACTAAAGTTAAAAACAAAAGATGAATTTTCACATTCTTTAAAAACATTTAATGACTTTAATTTTGAAGTTAAATCAAATGGTGATTATAGACCTTCTTCTAGTGCGACATTTGAGTCTATAAAATCCTAAGATGACGATTCTAATACATCTACACTTTTAATTACTATGGAACAAGAAGATATAAATAACAGCGATATAAGACTTATTTTTAAAGATTTTGGTTACTATCCTTATAATAAGTCTAAAGGTGAGTATGAAGATTTTGTAAGTTTAATAAAAGGAAACTGGACTTTAAACTTTAAGTTAAATTGTAAAGATACATCAAAAACTTATATAATCAATAAATCTTATAAAGTTAATAATAAAAAAGTACATGTTAAGACAGTAACTTTATCACCACTTTCTGTAAAAATAAAAAGCAATGGCAAATATAATCACTTTATAAGTAAGGTTACGATGAAAGATTCAACAGTGTATTCTGGTAATGACTTCTTTATCTCAAATACTTCATCTTATTCTACTATTGGAATGGATTTATTCGGACGTTCTGAATCTTATGCAAGTTTTTCAAAGATTTTAAATCCTAAAGATATTAAAAGCATTACAATAAATGATGAAATCGAAGTAATGATGCCTTAAAACAATATTTTGGTCTATAATATAAATAAATCTATGAAAGGATATAAAGTTTAAAACTTTAAATATATTATGGAATTTATTATTGCCAAGGAAATTTTATCAAAAATACAATATGATAATTCCCATTGGTTTGGAACTGACTACAATATGAATTTATATAGAGGTTGCTGTCATGGCTGCATATACTGTGACAGCAGAAGTAATTGTTATAATATAATCGATTTTGATAGAGTTAGAATAAAAAAAGACTGTATTCCTATTTTAGAGAAACAACTTAAATCAAAAAGACATTCAGGAGTTATTCAAATAGGAGCTATGTCAGATACATATAATCCATTTGAAAAGAAATACGAAGTAACTAGAGAAGCACTAAAATTAATCGATAAATACGGATTTGGTGTAGCTATAGCGACTAAATCTGATTTAATTTTAAGAGATATAGATATACTAAAAAATATAAACACTCATTCTCCCGTAATTGTAAAATTTAGTATAACTTGTGGTGATGATAATTTAAGCAAAGTAATAGAACCCAATGTATGTGTATCATCTAAGAGATTTGAAGCTATAAAAAAATTAAGAGATGCTGGAATTTATACAGGCGTACTTATGATGCCCCTGCTTCCATTTATAAACGATACTAAAGATAATATCGATAAAATAATAAATCAAGCTTATAAATCGATGGCTAACTTTATTTATCCTATGTTTGGAGTTACCCTTAGAGCAAATCAGAGGTTCTATTATTATACAAAACTAAGAGAAAATTTTCCTAATTTAGTATCTAAATATCAAAATTTATATGGAGATAAATATGTATGTAATAGTCCAAATTATAAGTCTTTACAATCATATTTTGAAAAAAAATGCTCTAAGTTAGGCATAACATATAAAATGGAAGATATAATCTCAGAATATAAAAGTAAATTCGAAAGCGAGCAAATCTCATTTGATTTATAATTTATTAAAATTAAAAACCTTGCTATATACATATTTAAGAATTTAAAAAGGAGTATGAAAATAATTTTGTGTTTTCATACTCCTTTTGATTTAGATTCATCCAAAAGCTAACATAATTTGCCCTCCTTAAAATTTATATAATAAAGAATGGACAACCAAGGAGGCAGGTTACTGACGGATATACCGCGTCTGGACTACCAACCAGAACTGTGTTTTTATCTTTATTTACTTAATTATATTTTAAAATACTATATTTGTTGAACAACTCTTTTTTTGTATACTTTCTTTTCTGCCGCTTCTTTTGCTGCTTGTAGTTTTGCAAGTCTTTTTGCTCTAGTATCACTTGCGTATTTAACTAATATAAATATTCCGCATAAGAATACGAATAAGTAGAAACTTACACCCCTGCTAAGTAGCATAGCTTCATTTAAAACTGATGCTGGGAATAATAATTTAAATAATATCAAGAATCCACTTTCACTTGCTCCAACTGATCCTGGAAGAGGTAGTGCTGAAACTGATATAAATAATACTGCTTGAACTCCTACAAACATAAATATTGAGTATTCATTAAATCCAAATGAACGATATATCCAATAAGGTACACTATGAATTGCAAATATCTGTACACATTTTGTAATAAAAGTTTTAAACATTATACCTTTATTTTTGACTATGTACATAGCACATTCTTTATAGTCGTCTATTATTGAATCTACTTTTTCTTTTATCATATCTGCTTTTTTAAATTTGCAAAATTTTAAAAATCTCACTACTATATTTAATAATTTTTTCACTTTTTCACTATGGAATAAAACAAGTATAAATGCTACAAGTACTGCAAAATTAAATACGATTCCTAAAATAAATAGTATCATTAATGAATTTATTTTTCCATTTAAAAGTGAATATTGTGTTGCAAATCCTATTATTGCATACATAATTGTAACTGTTTGGAAAAATATAAATTCTACAAATAACACTAATGTTGAATGTGAAATTTTTATATCGTCTTTATACATTTGATAGGCTTGCATTGGTTGCCCACCAGAAGCTGAAGGTGTAATTGAACTGAAGAAAAATCCTTGTACTGAATAATTTATGCATTGTTTTAAACTAGTTTTATATCCCAATGCAGTAAGATTTCTTCTGAAATTGCTAGCCTCACATAATAAAAATACACATATGCATAAAGCACCTATTAGTAAATAAAAAGCATTTGTTTTTGATATAGTGTTTACTACTGTATTTAAATCCATGCCCCTAAATACAAAGTAAAAGGTAAATACTATTAGTATTAAAAATAATCCCCCATTTTTTAATATCTTGAAAAATAAATTTTTATAATCCTTCATAATTAACCTCCATATATTTTAAACCCTTCTTCTATCCACTTTTAACTTTATAATTATTATAATTATACAATCCTAAAATTTTCTTACTAAAAACCTTAAGATTTTATGAAGATTTTCACCTTCCTTTATTTCTATATATAATATATCATTTATTCCTATATAATGAACTTACAATTAGCTTACAATTTTGTCATTTTAATGTAGCACACATGTATATACTTATCGTAAATTAAAAATCTAATTCACTTTTATTATATTTAACATAGGGGTTATGTATTATACCCCTTTAATTGTAATTTTAATCTTTATCCATTGTACTAATATAATAGTACAATGGTACAATAATTTTGTCAACAAAAAACAGCTACTTATAATCGAGTAGCTGTTATATATATTTATTCTATTATACTCAAATTAACAAATAATCTCCTAAAATTATTTATTGTTTCATCACTTAAAACTATTTCTTTATCTATTACTTTATCATAAAATTCCTTTGCAGCCATAGTTTTATTGACTTCATACCTTACAGATAATTTATTTTTATCTTCTTCACTTATAAGTGATTCAACAAATTCTGGATTTCTTATATATTCTTTTTCAAGTGGTTTATCTTTACAATTTATAAAAAATACTTCATGATTAAGCCTTAAATTTAAACTATCAATCAATTTATTACATTCTATTACTCCAGCCTTATCGTAATCAAGTACTACCTTGTAATTACATCCCCAGCCGATTAATATAGATACAAGTGCATTTACATTCCCTGCACCTACTGATGGAAGTATATACGGTCTTTGTTCTTCTTCTACTCCTAGATAATCAAGCATTGCAGTAAAGTACATGTAATCGGTAATACCTTCTGTTACAATATTTACTTTATCTAGTCTAGGCCCTAAATTGTATTTTATATCTGCCCCAATTGCTTTTAAAAGTGGGGTCAAAGTCTCTCTTTTAGATGAAGAATTAAATTTATTATCATAGGCATTATTAAATATATGGGTTACTCCATTTTCGTCTTTTTCTATAGCCCTTACATTGATTATATCTTCTGTATCTATCATATATGGAGAATGTGTTGTATATACGACTTGGCCACCTTTATTGCATAGATTTTTAAGCAAGACTAAAAGCTCTCTTTGAGCATTTACATGAAGGTATACCCCTGGTTCATCTAGCAAATAAATTATTGTCTTATTTTCTAAATTTCCATATGCTAAATCTATAAATAAATTCAAAAACCATTTAAGTCCATTGCTTCTCTCATCTAAATATGTTGTATGTTCTTTTGTCTTTATAAATATCTTTAAACAATTATTTTCAAAGTTTACTTTAATTTTTACATTTTCATCTTCTTCATAAAAATAATTAAATTCTTTTTGTATATTATACTTAACCTTTTCTTTTATACTATTAATACATTTGTTTCTTTCATTTTCATCATTTGATTCTATTGCCTTTATAAACTCTTCTAATGGAGCTTCTGTAACAACCATAAATTTGTATAAAAGCCCTTTTTTTGTTTTTATTGCAGATTTTATTTCATCTAAATTATATATGCTCTGCAATTCTTCTTCTTTTGTTCTATAATAAATTACTGGTAATAACTTATATTTTTTCTTAATCTTGCTTTTTATTGTTTCAATATGTCTTATAAGAGTATAACATTCTTCATTATACTCTCTACTTGCCATATCTTGTTCTTGTAATATCAAAACTTCCAAAATTTCATTTAGACTTTTCTTATATTTGACCCATATTTTACTGTCAATTTCAAGCAATCTATCTAATTTTTCATCTATACTTTCTATAAATTTCTTTGTTGTATATTTACCATAAACTTTAAAATAGTTTAATATATTATCTTCTATATAATAAATAGCATTTTTTAATTCCTCATCATGATTAAAAATAGAAGAAAATGCTCCTTCAAACTCTATATCATCACTCGAATAAAACTTAAATACTGTTTTTGGATTTTTAGAATCGATTAAAAGTTGTTGACATTCTTTTTCAGTAAATTTCAATTCTACTGTTATTACTATATTCCTATTTGTATAACGATTTTTCTTACTAAAGAAACCATCGTTAATATGATGTATAAATGAGATATTTCCTAAAGCTTCTAGAATATTGCTTTTTCCAGAATCATTTTTACCTATTAAAGCCGTTATATTATCCTCTAAAAGTAGAACATTTCTTTCTTCTCCTAAAGATTTATAATTGCTGATTATTATGCTCTTTATCTTCATTTAAATCTCTCCCAACAAAATTTAATATCTATAATTAAATTATAATATTTATTTATGATAATTACCTAAAAATATCCACAAAAAAATCACAAATTATACAAGCCGTATAATCTGTGATTTTTTATTTCAGTTATTTATTTTATTATTCTACCTCTGCTACTGTATTATCTAAGTTTAATACTGATTCTTCTTTGAAGTCTTTAGCATTTAATATTCTATTTAATATAACTCCAACTATTGCAGCTAAGCTTAATCCTGTTAAACTTGAAGTTTTTGATAGAGGTATTCCTATTTCTATTCCTGCATAAGTGCTTAAATATGAAGTTCCAAGACCTATTATAAGTATAGTAGCTATTATTATTATATTTTTTGTATTTCCTTTATAGCATTTACTATCTCTTATACTTTTAACTCCTACATAAGTTATCATAGAGAATAGGTATATACTTATTCCGCCCATAACAGCTTGTGGTATACTTTGTAAAAATCCTCCAAATTTACCTACACAAGATAATACTATTGCAAATACTGCTGTTAATTCTAAAACTCTTGGATCGTAGTTTTTAGTTATTGCTAAAAGCGCAGTATTTTCTCCGTAAGTAGTATTAGCAGGTCCTCCTGCAAATCCAGCGAATATTGTTGCAAGACCATCACCTAGTAATGTTCTATTAAGACCTGGATTTTCTATAAAGTTTTTTCCGACAACTGTTCCATTTGTAGTAACATCACCTATATGTTCCATAAATGTTGCAAGTACTACTGGTGCTATCATTAATATTGCTTCTATACTGAATTTTGGTAATCTGAAATTTGGTATAGCAAACCAACTCGCTTGGCTAGCTGCTGTAGTATCTACTTGTTTTAATATAAAACTTAGTGCTAATCCTGTAAATACTGCTATTATCACACTAAATTGTCTTATACTTCCTTTTGCAAATTTGTTTATTCCAATTGCTATAGCTAAAGTAATTATTGCTATAGGTAGGTAAGTTAATGCCATATCTAATGCTGAAGGAATTAAGTTTAAACCGATAACTGCTATCATTGCTCCTGTAACTTGTGGTGGGAAATATTTTTTAACCTTCTCTACACCAATAAATTTTACAACTAAAGACATTATTAAATATAAAAGTCCTGCTACGATAATTCCTCCTTGGGCATAAGCCAAATCTCCGTTAAACGCATCTGAAACTTGATTTATCACTCCTATAAATGCAAAACTTGAACCTAAAAATACTGGAACTTTCCAATCTGTACAAAAATGGAATATTAATGTTCCTACACCTGCACAGAATATTGCCACCGCGGGGTCAAATCCTGTTAATAATGGAACTAATACTGTTGCTCCAAACATCGCAAGTAAATGTTGAATCGATAAAGCTGCTTTTCTCATAAATATATACCTCCCAATATTATATTATTAATATCTCTCTACTCTTTTATTTTTACAGAATCATTTCCGTCTACTTCTAATAATTCAACAGAAATTATTTCTTGTTTTGATGTTGGTACATTTTTTCCTACATAATCTGCTCTTATAGGAAGTTCTCTGTGACCTCTATCTACTAATACTGCTAGTTGTATAGATTTTGGTCTTCCTATATCCATAAGAGCATTTAAAGCTGATCTTACAGTTCTTCCTGTATATAAAACGTCATCTACTAAAACAACTATTTTATCGTTTATATCAGTACCTATATTCGTACTGTTTATTACAGGTTCTTCTTGTATTTCTTTTAAGTCATCTCTGTATAAAGTAATGTCCATTTCTCCAGTTGCAACTTTATGTCCTTCTATTTGTTCAATTCTAGTTGCTATTCTGCTTGCTATAGGTACACCTCTAGTTTTAACACCTATTAAGATGACATCTTCAACTCCTTTATTTTTTTCGATTATTTCATGACTTATTCTTGTGATAGCTCTAGCAATTGCTTTTTCATCCATCAATTTAGCTTTTTCTATCATTATTTCTCTCCTTTGTTCTGTAGTATTTAGCGTATAAAATATGAGATTCTTTATTTCAACAAAAAAACTTCCTGCACAAGACAGGAAGTTATACTTTTTTACACATCAAAAGTACATCTATGCCTTATGATCTCTCTGTATCAATTAAAGGTATATCTATATTTTTACGTTATTTAAATTTTATTTTTATTTCAATTTTTAATTTTTCTTAAATATCATTATATAATTTTAATATTCTTATTTCAATACTTATTTTATTTTGTTAAGTATTTCCACAAAGTAATCTGGTAAATCAGAGTTAAATTCAACATATTGTTTAGTCGTAGGATGTATAAATCCTAGCTTTCTTGCATGAAGTGTTTGGCCTTTACATTTTATTTTTGAATTTTTAGGTCCATATATAGGATCCCCTAAAAGTGGATGACCTATACTTGCTGCATGCACTCTTATTTGATGAGTTCTACCAGTTTCTAAATTAGCCTTCATGTGAGTAAAGTTTTCATATCTTTTTATAACTTCAAAGTGAGTTACTGCTCTTTTCCCATCTTTTACTATAGCCATTTTAAGTCTATCTTTTGGATTTCTTCCTATAGGCCTATCTACTGTGATTTTATCTTCTTTTACAACTCCATGACATATAAATTCATATTCTCTAGTTATTGAGTGGTCTTTTAATTGCTCTGCTAGAGAATTATGTGCATTATTATTTTTTGCTATCATAAGTATTCCTGAAGTATCTTTGTCAATTCTATGCACAATTCCAGGTCTTATTACACCATTTATAGATGATAGATTGTCTTTACAATGATATAATATCGCATTTACTAATGTATTTTCATAATTCCCTGGTGCAGGGTGCACAACCATATCTTGTGGTTTGTTTACGATTAATAAATCATCATCTTCATATACTATATCTATTGGAATATCTTGTGGTATAACCTCTAAAAGTTTTGGTGCTGGTATTTCTATAACTACGCTATCATCTTCTTTTACAGCATATTTAGCTTTTTCTATTTTTCCATTTACTTTTACTTTTTTATCTTTTATTATTTTTTGGATATAACTTCGAGACATTTCTCCTAGTTGCGAAGATAAATACACATCTAATCTATCTCCCTCTTCTTCTCCTAAAACTAAAAATTCTCTTATTTCATCTTTTGTATTTTCCATAATTTATTTCACTTTCTTTTAATATTTTCTTTATCATTAAAAATTGTCAAATATCTTTTAATTAATATAAATATACTTATTCCTTTTCAGTTTTATCACTTTTAATTAAAACATATAGACAAAGTAAAATCGTACCTACTACAATAAAGCAATCCGCTAAATTAAAAACATAATTCCATATAAAGACAAAGTCAAAGTAATCTACAACAAAATCTAGTCTAATCCTGTCTATTAAGTTTCCTAAAGCCCCTGCTATAATAAGCATAATTGAAGTTTTGCATATTTTTGAATTTATTTTTTTTGAATGAAGAGCATAAAGTCCTACTATTGATGCAATAAGCGCAACAACTATAAATATTATTTGGTTATTTTGAAATAATCCAAATGCAGCCCCTCTATTTTCAACATAAGTTAAATTAAATACATTTTCTATTACACTAATAGCCCCTTTATATCTTAATACATTTAAAGCCCAATTTTTTATAAGTTGATCAATACCTATTAAAAGTATTATAACTAATTCGTACATCTCGTCCTCCTAAAAAAAGTATTTTTATACATTATACATAAAAAACGGATTTTATAAAAGAGATGTCGAAATTTAATTATTCAACATCTCTTTTTAAAGGTTTTATCTAAATTTTAAATTTTATTTATCTAAGTGTTCCATTAGTTCTGAAATCGTAACAAATTTATACCCTTTTTCTTTTAATTTTGGTATTACTATTTCTAAAGCCTGTATTGTTTGGGATTTATCATTTCTAACTGTATTATAGTCGTGTAGTATTATAATATTTCCATTTTCAACTTTATTTTCGATTGTACTTACTATACTGTTTACCCCAGGGTTTGACCAGTCCCTAACATCTATATTAGACCATAATATTATATTCATGTTTTTAGATTTAACAGTTTGACATAAATCCCTACTCAAAGCTCTATATGGAGGTCTGAATAATGTTGGATATTCTCCTGTAACTTCTTTTATCGCTTCTTGTGTTTTTGTAACTTCACTTTCAATTTCTGCTCTTGATTTTTTTGCTGCATTTATATGTGTAAATGTATGATTTCCTATTTCATGGCCTTCTTCTTTTTCTCTTTTAACTATTTTTTTATTATATTGTACTTTTTCTCCAATCAAGAAGAATGTCGCCTTTACATCGTACTTTTTCAGAATATCTAAAACTTGGGGTGTAAATACCTCATCAGGCCCATCATCAAATGTAAGCGCCACTACCTTTTCGTCTTCATTTCCTTTTTTTATTATTATATCCTCATAGTCGTATTTATAACTGTCTGCAGATACGTCTTTTGTATTATCAGCCAAACAAACTTTTGAAAATCCTATTATAAAAAAGATAATTACTATGGTGCCAAGGATTTTTTTCATCTTAAAACCTCTTTTCTATCTATCTTTTCATAGACCTTTTTTATTCATAAATAAATATTTTTCATTTCTAGTTTGCCCATATTTTATTTTTCATTATACTTTTTTATTATTTTTTATAAAATCACATTTATAGTAAAAAAAGGATGCCTAATATATGACATCCTTTGATATATAAAATAAATTTTATTATTTTACAACTATGTTTATTAATTTTTTAGGTATAGCTATAACTTTAACTACAGTTTTGTCTCCTATAGATGCTTGTACTTTATCATTTTCTAAAGCTACTTTTTCCATTTCTTCTTTAGTCATGTTTGCACCTACACTTAATTTAGCTCTAACTTTACCGTTTATTTGAACAACTACTTCTACTTCGTCTTTTACTAAAGCAGATTCGTCAAATTCTGGCCAGCTTATATCGAATATACTTCCTTCTTTTCCTATCATTTGCCATAATTCTTCACCTACATGTGGTGTAAATGGAGCAAGTATAGTTACTATAGTTTCGATACCTTCTTTGATTATTCCATCATTTCTAGTATCTAATTCTTTATATTTGTACATTTCGTTTATTAATTCCATTAATGATGCTATAGCTGTATTGAATCCGAATTTAAAGCTTAAATCATCTGTCACTTTTTTAAGTGTTGAATGTATAGTAAATCTCATAGCTTTATCTTCTTTAGTTGCAACATTTACTTTTGCATCTGATTTAGCTATATCTTTTAACTCGTCTACTAATCTATAAACTCTGTTTAAGAATCTAAAGCATCCTTCAACACCTTGTTCAGACCAGTCTAAGTCTCTTTCTGGTGGAGCGGCGAATAATACGAATAATCTAGCAGTATCAGCACCGTATTTATCTATTATTTCAAGAGGTGATACTGTATTACCTTTAGATTTACTCATTTTGCTACCATCCATTAATACCATACCTTGAGTAAGTAAATTTTTGAATGGTTCGTCGAAGTCTACCATACCAACTTTCTTTAATGCTTTAACGAAGAATCTAGCGTAAAGTAAATGCATTATAGCATGTTCTACCCCACCGATATATTGATCAACTGGCATCCATTTATTTACTACTTCTGAATCGAACATTGCTTCTTGATTTTTGTTGTCTATATATCTTAAGAAATACCAAGATGAGTCAACGAATGTATCCATTGTATCTACATCTCTAGTCGCATGTTTACCACATTTTGGACAAGTAGTATTTATGAAAGTTTTTGAAGTTGTAAGTGGAGATTCACCTTTTCCTGTAAATTCAACATCTGTTGGAAGTAATACTGGTAAATCTTTTTTGTCTACTGGTACTATACCGCAATCTTCACAGTAAACAACTGGTATTGGAACTCCCCAATATCTTTGTCTTGATAATAACCAGTCTCTAAGTCTGTAGTTTACAGTCTTTTTACCTCTTCCTTCTTTAGCTAATTTTTCAGTTATTTTATCTTGAGCTTCTGTAGCATCCATTCCATTGAATTCTTCAGAATTTATCATTTTACCGTCTTCATCTATAACGTCTATTATTTCTATACCGTATTTTGTAGCGAATTCTTTATCTCTATCATCATGTGCTGGAACACCCATTATTGCACCAGTACCATAATCCATTAAGATATAGTTTGCTATCCATAGAGGAACTTTTCTTCCTGTTATAGGATTTATTACATATTTACCTATGAACATACCTTCTTTTTCTGTATCAGTAGAAGTTCTTTCTATTTCAGTTTGAGTATGCATTTTTTGTACGAATTTATCTACATCAGCTTCGTATTCAGTTCCAGCTACTAATTCTTTAACTAGTGGATTTTCTGGAGCTAATGCCATGAAAGTTGTTCCATAAACTGTATCAGGTCTAGTAGTATAAACGATCATTTGGTCATCTGATCCATCTATATCAAATACTATTTCAGCACCATGAGATTTTCCTATCCAGTTTCTTTGCATTGTTTTAACTTTTTCTGGCCATCCTTCTAATTTGTCTAAATCATTTAATAATTCTTCAGCAAATTCAGTAGTTTTGAAATACCATTGTTCTAATTCTTTTTTAACAACTACAGCATCACATCTTTCACATTGCCCACCAACAACTTGTTCATTTGCAAGAACTGTTTCACAAGATGGACACCAGTTTACGAAAGATTTTTTCTTATATGCAAGACCTGCTTCTAAGAATTTTAAGAATATTTCTTGTGTAAATTTGTAATAATCAGGATTAGAAGTTGCTAATTCTCTTTCCCAGTCATAACTTAAACCTAATAATTTTAATTGGTTTTTCATATCATCTATATTTTCATAAGTCCATTTTGCTGGATGTATTCCGTGTTTTATAGCAGCATTTTCTGCTGGAAGACCGAATGAATCCCATCCCATTGGATGTAGAACATTGTATCCTTCCATTTTTTTAAATCTTGCTACAACGTCACCTATTGAATAGTTTCTAACGTGACCCATATGTATTTTTCCTGATGGATAAGGGAACATCTCTAACGTATAATATAAAGGTTTTGATGTATCTCTTGTATCAGTTTTATATTGGTTTGTTTCTTCCCATTTGTGTTGCCATTTAGCTTCAACGTCTTTAAAATTGTAAACGCTCATTATGTTACCTCCTAATTTTGATTATATTTAATAAATCCATATTTATTATTTTTAATTTATTTTTAGTAATTTTTGAAAAAATAAAAATCCCCGCCCTAAACATAAATTTGTTTAGGGACGAGGATATTTTCTTCGCGGTACCACCCTAATTAGCCTAAAAAAGACTCACTTAGATAGTCTTTAAGCCAACTACGGCCAAATAATTTAATACTAACAAGTTCAAAAATATTATTTAACTAATTCACACCTACCATTAGCTCTCTGAATAAATTTTATTTTCTACTACTTTAGTTTATTTGATAAAATTTTCAGTTTATTACTAAATTTTTTAAATTTTCGTTATAATTCAATATATTATCATTTTTAGTTTAAAGTGTCAATATCTACATATGGAGCATCTTTCCATAATTTCTCAAGGTTGTAGAATTCTCTGTTTTCTTCGTCAAATACATGTACTATTATATCCCCATAATCAAGTAATATCCAAGTTTGTGTATCGTATCCTTCTTTTGCTCTTGGTTCTATTCCTTGTTCTGTGAATGCATCTTGTACACTATCAGCTATAGCTTTTACTTGTCTAGATGAAGATGCAGTAGCTATTATAAAATAATCACAAAGACTAGAAACTTGTCCTATATTAATTATTGATATATCTTGGCCTAATTTATCGTCAATTGCATCGTACGCAACTTTAACCATTTGTTCAACTGTCATTTAATTACCTCACTTTCAAAAAATTGTTCTTTATCTATATAACGCATATTTTATTCGTTATAAAACAACATATTTATTTATTATATCATATATTTAGACTTGAACCAACAAATTTAAATATTTTCTTGCATAAGATAATTTCTAGCTTTTACACTTCTTGGATGAATTAATTGATCGTTGTCTATTACAAATTTTATTGTGTTGTTAAATGAAGTAATTAATGCCTTGTCTAATTGCTTATTAAATGATAGTTCCCTAAGATAATCAACTCCTGGAAAATTTCTTCCTTCTTCTATCATATCTGCCATAAATATTATTTTTTCTAATATAGACATATTTTCTCTTCCTGTTGTATGATATCTTACTGCATTTATTATATCCATATCTTGTATATTAAATACGTCTTGAATTGCAAAAGATCCAATTATACTATGAGATAATGCTATATTATCTACTTCTAGTGGGTCTAATTCTATATTGTATTTTTCTACATATGAATCTATTTGTTCTTTTGTAAAATATTTTGCACAATCATGTACAAGTCCAGCTAAATAAGCCTTTTCCTTGTCATAGCCATATATTTCGCTTAATTTTATTGCACACTTTGCCACATTGATTGAATGCTCTAATCTTTTTGGCTTAAGCATTGTATTTAATTTTTCTATTATTTGTTTTGTATCTATATTCTCTATGTTCAAATTATTCATCTCCGACTCCATATAAATTCTTTTCGTATATATATCTTTCTACGTTTTCAGGAACTAAATACCTCACTGAATTTCCTCTTTTTAATTGGTCTCTTATATATGTAGATGATATATCTAGAGAAGGAACGTAAACACTTATTATATTTGCATTGTATTTTGTTTCAAGCTTTTCTATTTGGTCTTGTGCTCTAAGTAAACTTATTCCCGGTCTAGTTGCCGCTATAAATGTAGCTAATCTAAAGTTTTCCTCTACGTCTTTCCACTCTTCTATATCACAAATTGCATCTGCCCCTGTTATAAAGAAAAATTCTGCCCCTGGATAGTTTTTCTTTAAATGTCTAAGTGTATCTACTGTATATGTTTTTCCCTTTTTCTCAATTTCAGTATTAAAAGCTATAAAATCTTTGTTTTTAGCCACTGCTAAAAGCACCATGTTATATCTATCGTATTTGTTCGTAATATTCCATAATTTATGTGGTGGGTCTCCAGAAGGTATAAATATAATTTTATCTAATTTATATTTACATCTAATAAATTCCACTGTAGCTAAATGTGCATAGTGTATTGGGTCAAAAGTCCCTCCTAAAACACCCACTCTAAGTCCATCATAATTGTTTTCAAAATCTGCTATCTTATCGTTATTATAAAATTTAGATTCGATAACTAAATCATAAATACTCATTAATACTCTCCTTTTTTTTACAAATATAATAGTATTATATCATTTTTGGTTATATAAGGTAGATAAAATCTCACTATTAACATTTTCCATTTTATACAACTAAAAATAGTAAATAAAAATTATATAGTATTATAAATAAACATAATTTTATATCTATTATAAAATGTTTGATTTGTGTCAACAATCTTATGTAGTATATAATATAACTATTAACAAAAAATAAGGAGAATAAACATGGGAATTATAACAAAAATTGAATCTCAGAAAAAACGAGATGATAGAGTTAATATATACATAGATGAAAAATTCTTTATGGCGATTTATAAAGAACTTGTATTTACTTTTAACTTAAAAAAAGGCCAAGAAATCGACCCTAATAATCTTAAAAGTATTTTAGATAATGAAATGTATATGAAAGCTAAAAATAAAGCATTATCTATACTTTCAAAAGCAAGTCAATCTGAAAAACAAATTCGCCAAAAACTAGCTAAAGATTATGAAGAAGATACTATAGACAGGGTTATCGAATTTTTACAAAAATATAAGTTTGTTGATGATGAAGATTTGGCAAGTAGAATAGTAAATACTAACGTAAATTTAAATAAATACGGTAAAAATAAAATAAAACAAAATCTATATAATAAAGGTATCGAAAAAAGTATTATTGAAACTGCAATAGACGATATAGATACTGACAAGGAATTTGAAAATGCTCTTTATCTAGGTAAAAAAAGATATGAAAGATTAAAAAATGAAGACTCTAGAAAAGCATATCAAAAAATAGGTAATCATTTAGCTTATAAAGGTTTCAACTATGATATAATAAAAAAAGTATTGAATAAACTTTTTAACGATGTTGATGAATATTCTTGTTAATTATAATTGGAGGTAGAGTATGGCAAAAATAGCTATAGCAATAGTATGTGTAATTCTTGGTGTTTACAATATTAGAAATTTATATAAACAAGATAGAATGAGATAATAAAAAGGAGGTTATAAAGCCTCCTTTTTATTTGTTTTGTATATAATTTAGATATGATTATCTAATACATTTTTTTAATGCTTTAGAAACTGGAACACCTATTACTAATCCAACTACTATCTGAGTTATGTTCCCTGGTATTGACATAACTGGAGATACCCAGTTTCCATATAAAATACCTTCTGTTGCATAGTAACCTGCTATCATCCATACTCCTGATACTAATATACCTGCTATATTTACAAGCATATTGTTTCCTTCTCTTCCATTAGACCAAGCAATTTTTCCTATTATATATCCCATAATTCCTCTTACTACAAATGTAAATGGGGCCCACATTGCCCATTCTGATAATAAATCAAATAAGCCCATTCCAAATGCCCCTGCTGCTGCTCCTTTTTTAGGTCCAAATACGATTGCTGCTATAAATAACATTGTATTACCTAAATGAACTAATCCTCCAGATGCTGCTATAGGTAATCTGATATTTATAAATCTTGTTGCAATATAAACTAATGCTATTAAAAGTGCTGTTTCTACTAGGTCTTTAGTATTTACTTTTGTTTGTTGTGCTTGTTGCATTTTCTATCCCCTTTCTAATAAGTATTTTAAAATATAAATTATTATAATTTTGAATTACTGCTACTTTATTTCTAAAATAGCAGTAATCTATAATTTTATGCATTGTAATATTTATTAAATAATTCTACTAAATTTTTATCAGTTTTAAATCCTAAATCTTTAAGTCCTAAGTCTATATAATTTAAAACAGGTACTATAGCTTCATATTTTGCATTTTCACCCATATGACCAATTCTAAGTATTTTACCAGTATATTGGTTTAATGAAGTTGTCATAACTAAATTGTATTTTTCTAACAAATGTTTTACTAAGTTTCCTGCTCCAATCTCTTCATCAATGCATATAGCTGTGACTGTATTTGAATATCCATTTTCTAAGAATAAATTAAGTCCATATTCTTTAACTGCTTTTCTTGTAGCATTTGCAACTTTTTCATGTCTATTATGTACGTTTTCTAGACCTTCTTCTAATATATTATCAAGTGCTACATCAAGCCCCATAATATCGCTTATTGGCATTGTATATGGGAACCATTTATCTCTATAATAATTTTCCCATATTGTTAAATTACAGTAGAAACCTATTATTGGTGTCTTTCTATTTTTCATAGCATTTTTAGCATCTTCACTGACAGATACCATAGTAAGTCCTGTTGGCGCTGAAATTGCCTTTTGTGAGCCACCACAAACTATATCTAATTGCCAATTATCTACTTCTATATTTTCTCCTACCATTGCTGCAACCGAATCAACAACTGTAAGTATGTTGTATTTTTTTAGTAATGGGCATATTTTCGATAAATCATTTAAAACCCCTGTTGGAGTATCACAATGTACAACTGTAGCATATTTAAAGTCGTGATCTTTTTCTAGGAATTTTTCTAATTTGTCTACATCTATTTCTTTATTGTAATCATCAGAGAAGTAAACCACTTCCCCTCCATACATTTTTACAAAGTCATCAAATCCTTTACCAAATATACCGTTGTCTATTACTAAAACACGATCTCCATTTTCAGTAAGTGATGCACATGCTGCTTCTAATCCTAACATCCCTTCACCACTTAATATATAGACATCATTTTTTGTTTTTAATATTTTTGCCATTTTATCGCAAGTATTTTTATAAAATTCGCAGAAGTCTAAATCTACATCAGGATTTGTAGTTTTTTCTGCTCTTTTTAATCTTACATTTTCTCTAACTTCTGATGGTCCTGGTGTATAAACTATTTTATCGTTCATTTTATCCATATTGTCACCCCTATATTTAACATATAAATTTGTATTGTATTGTTTATAACATTGAAAATAATTAAATTTCCACTATGTTCATAGAATAATTATATATTATATCTATTTTATTTCAATATATTTTGTTATAAATTAGTAATTGTATGGGTTCAATTAAAAACTGACTCCCTAATATAGAGAGTCAGCCTTTTTATTAAATTTATTTATTTTTTAAAATCGTTTTAACTGGTCTTTTGAAAAAATCCATTCTGGTGTTCTTAAATTATCTCCAAAATCTAGGCTATACCATGGACTTAAATTATCATCATTTGGATTTATAAGAAGTTGTGTTTGCTGAGCTGGCATATAGCTTTGTGCTAGCATAAATACTTTTTGACCCGTACTTTTATTTTCAGCCATATCTACCACTATTACACAGTGTCCTGGAGAACCGCCTTTTACAAATACATCTCCAATCTGCATATCATCTACATCTACACTCTTTAACTCTTCATCTAAAGATAATGTAGAACTATATGCAAAAACTAAATCCATATACTTTCTAAAAGTTGAATATGTATTACTTGGTTTTGCTCCTTTATAATATGAACATGAATTTTCCCCCACATTAATTCTATATCCTCTTCTCCATTTACTATACTCCGCTTTAAATCCATCTACAAATTCAAAACTTATCTCATCATATCTTTTGTTTTGATATAGATATTCCGCTCTTAAAAGCATCACCGCATCTGCACATTGGTGCAAGTCCCTATCCCCTATATCTACATCAAATACGCTATCATATACATTCGCTTTGTCCTTTGTTCTTCCATCATAGTATTTAACTTTCTCGCCGTATTTTTCTAATTTGCTATTTCTTAAAAATTCCCCAAAACTATTTTCTTCTGTACTAACTCTTTCATATCCCTCTGGCACGTCATACCTTTCTTTTATCGTATTTTTATCTTTATGTACTGTAATAGTTTTATTTTTTTCATTGTTGCTTATTGTATTACTTTGACTGCTTGTACTTTTTTGATTTGCTTTGCTGCTACATCCACAGCAAATACAAATAACTAAACATAAGATACAACTAATTATTTTGATTTTTTTCATAATATCTCCCTCCCTATTTACTAATTCTATATTAAATGGTTAAAATATAGTTAAAAATAATATTACAATATATAAAACTATTTATTTTACATATTATATAAAATTTCTTAAAAATTTTTTAATATATTCTTTCAAATATTAATTTAAAATTAATATCAACCTCAAACAAATAAAAAAAGTCTCTATATATTATAAAGCTTATATATAAAGAGACCTTCCTTATTAAACTATAATTTATTTTAATCAAACATACTTATCTGAACTGTTTTATTAACAGAATTTAATTTATCAGTATTTATATGTTTCTTAATTGTGCTAAATTTACCACGTTTTTGTACTTTAGATTTTTTTTCAATTTCTTCTTTAGAACAGTTACTACAATTTTCCAATAAAACTTGTTCCAACCTATGGTTCATAGAAATTTTTCTTTCTTGTTTTCTTCTAAGAATTCCATGGCATCCTACAGGTGATATATAAATTTTTTCTGGTACATCACTAGTAACTATATCTTTCATATGGGAAAAATGAGCATTTTCAGGAATAGGTGTGCAATTTAATGAAATATTATTATTTATATGAACAATATTTTTTCCTAATTCTAAATATTCACCTTCATTTGTTACGCTTAAGATTCTATAACCTAATTCTTCTCTATAATCAAATAACTTTAAATCATCTCGCGTATACTCTTTTAATCTTTCACCTATCCATCTTATTACAGGAACAGCCCATGAATTTCCTATTGCTTGATAACGTTGAGTCCTTTTTGACTTATGCAAATCAGTATAATTATCTGGAAAACCCATAAGTCGTTCACATTCTAAAGGTGATAATCGTCTAATTCTATTATCTTGAACAACAAATAATGAACCATTATAAGCTGCTGCATTTCCATTCCACTTTGTTCCATAAGCAGCATATAGGCAGTCTGTATATTCCCTAAAAACTTCAAATTTATGACCTTTTTTTTCAAAGGTTAATGATGTTTTAGGGTATTCAGGCAATATAGATTTATTTTTTTCAAACAAGATATTTTCTGGGAAAAAATCCTTTCCTCCAGCTAATAAATATAGTCTTCTTCGCTGTTGAGGAAGTCCAAAATATTTTGCATCTAAAACTCGCCATGCAATATTTCGTTTAGGCCCCCTAATAACACCTGAACTAGGCCAACGTTCAACTTTTAAAACCTCAGAGAATCCTGCTAAAGATGAAATTAAACATCCAAAGGCATTCGTTTTATCTGACAGTACCCCCTCTACATTTTCCCATAAAACAATAGATTCCTTCAATCCTTTTTTTACTCTTATATTATCATTTTCCTCAACTATATCAACAAATTTAAGCGTTAAATTACCTCTATCATCTTCTAATCCATTCTTCCATCCAGCCAAAGAAAAGGCTTGACATGGTGTCCCTCCACATATTAAATCTGGTGTGAATATACTTCCTGAAATTATTTTTTGTGGAATATCATTCATATCACCTATATTTTCAATGTGTGAATATTTTTCTTTTAAAACTTGTGATGGGAATGGTGCAATTTCTGAAAACCATTTAAATTCAAATCCCAACGATTTCCATGCTACAGATGCTGCTTCTATACCCGAGCAAACACTTCCCACAGATTTTATATTCATCTTTTTAATTTCCTCCTTTTGAATTTTTTAATTCGATTTACTATATTATTTTTTAATCATAAATTAAAAATCTATAACTATAAATTTATTTACTATTAATTGCTTTTGGAATTATATAAATTTAAATATTATTAATTATATTGTCTAATAAATATTTATATATTATATCACATATTCAAATTCCTTTATAGTAAATAATATTTTATAGTAAATATGCTCATTAAAGTTTATAAATTTATATTAACATGGTATAATTTGTATGTATTCAAGTGTAATAAAATATAAAATAGGGGGGAATTTTTTTGAATTTACATGAATATGAATCTCTTTTTAAAGGTGATTCTAACCAGAAAAATTTATTTAATCATTTAAAAGACCAACAATTTCATTGTAGGAGTTGCTTGCAACGTGATTATCCTGAGATAGCTCAAATAAGACAAATTGCTGGTGGTGGTGGCATTCAAGGTCTAGAAAGGGGAAATAAAACTAGACCTGGAATTAAAATTGAAACAAAACAGCAATTCTGCAAAAAATGTAATAAAGTTAGTAGTTTTGATAGATGGACAGGAGAATTCCAAACTTCTAATGCCCCATCAACTATACCAGAAGAACTCGTGACTAAAATTTTAAATTATTATAATTATACTGACTCAATAGAGGGAAGAAAAAGACCAAAACATGAACTAGTTATAGACCATAGATTTCCTATGGAACGTTGGGGCGATATGGAAGATATTAATAAAGTTAATATGTCTAATGAGGATATAGAAAGAAAATTTCAACTTTTAAAAAAAGATTGTTCGGGTAATCATAACTTACTTAAATCACGTAGTTGTGAAGATTGCATAAAAACCAATAGACGTGGTAAACCCTTAGATATTCCTTTTTGGTATGAAGGTGAAGATAAGTGGGATCCTAATATTCCTACAAAAGGTCCAGAAGCTGAACAAGGCTGTATCGGATGCGGATGGTATGATTACAAAAAATGGAAAGATTCTTTAATAACTTTTTTGAAAGAAGAATGGTATAAAGATAAATAATAAATTATTTATCTGATTTCATAAATAATATTATTAATAAAAAAGTTTTCTATAAAAATTTTAATAGAAAACTTTTTTATTAATAATTCAAATTTTTATTATACCTATATCAAACTCAATTATAACCCCCTTGTTTTCTTATAATATAATTCTTTCTATTTGCTAATTCTATGTTAAATGGTTAAAATATATATACAAAGTAACATAAAAATATATTTTACTCGTAAGTTATATAGATTTTTTATTAATTACTAATTTAAGGAGATTATAATGATTGATTTAACATTATTAGGCTGTGGGGGCAATGTACCTATGCCAAATAGATTTTTATCTTCCCTTTTTATAAATTATAAAGGTCGAAAAATGTTAATTGACTGTGGGGAAGGTACACAAATTGCTATGAAAAAATACAATTGTGGATTTAAAGCCATAGATTTAATACTGATAACTCATCTTCATGGAGATCATATAATAGGATTAATTGGACTTTTACAAACGATGGGAAATAGCGGAAAAACTGACGATTTAACGATAGTTGGCCCCGTTGGTATAATAGATGCCATGAATGCTATAAAGGTTTTAGTTAAATATCTGCCATATAGGGTTTATGTTGTTGAAAATCCAAAAGAAAAATTCAGTTTAGAACATGATATTTTAAAAGATATTGAGATATCCACAATAGATTTAGAACATTCTACTGAATGCATCGGATATAGCCTATATTTTAAAAGAAAGGCTAAATTTGATAGACAAAAAGCGATGTCCAATGAAGTACCACAAATTTTATGGAAAAAGCTCCAAGAACAAGATACTGTAATTTATAATGAGAAAATATACTATTCAAGTATGGTTTTGGGAGATGAGCGAAAAGGTATAAAGCTGAGTTTTATAACAGATACTAGACCTACTTTTGAGATACCACAATTTATATACGAAAGTGATTTATTTATATGTGAAGGAATGTACGGCGATGATTTAGATATATCAAAAGCCGTTAAAAACAAACATATGACTTTTAGGGAAGCCGCTAGTCTTGCAAATGCTGGAAATGTCGATAAACTTCTTTTAACACATTTTAGTCCATCTATTGAAGAACCAAAAGATTTTGCCCATAATGCAACCAATCTATTTAAAGATACTATTATAGGTGAAGATGGACTGAGTTTAAGTTTATCATATAAAGATTAATTGTATAAAAAAAGAATTGCTGAAATTAAAAATAGCAATTCTTTTTTTATATTTAAAATATTAATATATTCTTTTTAATATAGTCAAATTAACTATCTTCTAGATCTTTTAGTCGGTCTACCTTTTTTAGTAGTTCCTTCTTCTTGAACTTTTTTCTTAGCTACTTGACCTGGGAATAATATTTTAGGTTCTTCTAAATTTTTTCTGTATATTGTAAATTTAAAACCTATAGCTTGAACGTATTCAGCTCTTAATGCATTGCATATTGCATTTGCAGTTTCTTTTGCGTCAAGTCCCGCAGTTTCAAGTATATTAACTTTAACTAGTTCTCTAGTGTCTAGCATATTATCTAATTGCTCTAAGAATCTTTCGTTTACACCGTCTTTACCTATTTGAGTTATAGGTTTCATAGTGTTAGCAAGAGATCTTAAGTAAGCTCTTTGTTTACTATTTAACATTTCTTCCTCCTAATTTCTATTTGAATCTTAGTTGTAGAATTCAAATTCTATTTCGTATATTTTAACTGTATCTCCGTCTTCTATGCCCATTTCTCTAAGTTTATCGAATACACCTTCGTTTTCCATAGTTTTTTGGAAGAATTGGATAGATTCCATATCTTCAAAGTCAACAGAGTACATGATTCTTCTAAGTTTTTTACCAGTTACTACATAAACACCATCTTCATCTATTTCAACACTTAATCCTTCTTCAGCAGTGTTGTCAAGTTCTGGTCTGTAGTATTCTTCTTCTGATACTAATTCTATATCTTCTACTTCTTGAAGTAATTGTGAAGTATAAGCTATAACATCATCTACACCATCTCTAGTTGCAGCAGACATTTTGAATACTTTGTATCCTCTGTCTTCTAATGTCTTTTTAAAGTTTTCATAAACTGATTCATCGAATAATAAGTCAGCTTTATTTGCAACTACTATTTGAGGTCTAGTAGATAATTTTTCGTTGTATAATTTTAATTCGTCGTTGATTTTATCGAAATCTTCTATTGGATCTCTTCCTTCAATTCCTGATATATCAACTACATGGATTAATACTTTTGTTCTTTCAACGTGTCTTAAGAAGTCGTGTCCAAGACCAACACCTTCTGCAGCACCTTCTATAAGTCCTGGTATATCTGCAAGAACAAAGCTATCTCCGAAATTAGTTTTAACAACTCCTAAGTTTGGAGTTAATGTTGTAAAGTGGTAATTAGCTATCTTTGGTCTAGCTTTAGTTACTACTGATAGGAAAGTTGATTTTCCTACGTTAGGGAATCCTAATAGACCTACATCTGCTATCATTTTAAGCTCTAGTATTACCCATCTTTCTTCACCATCAGTTCCTGATTTTGCAAAACTTGGTGCTTGTCTTATAGCATTTGCAAAGTGTTGGTTTCCTTTTCCGCCTCTACCACCTTTTGCAACTACTGCTTCATCACCATCGTGTTTTAAGTCAGCTATTATTAAATTAGTAGCTTCGTCTCTTATTATTGTTCCTGGTGGAACTTTTAATACTAAATCTTCACCGTTTTTTCCTGCTTGTCTTTTTTTGCTTCCGTCTGCTCCTGGCTCACCTACATATTTCTTTTTGTATTTGAAATCCATTAAAGTTCTAAGACCTGTATCAACTTTGAAGATTATACTAGCTCCACGACCACCGTCTCCGCCGTCTGGGCCTCCTGCTGGAACATATTTTTCCCTTCTGAATGATACAGAACCATTTCCGCCGTTTCCTGCTTTTACGAATATTCTAGCCTTATCTATAAACAAGTCTTTCACCTCCTAAGTAATATTTTTAGTGTTTCCAAATTTAAGGTATATATTATTCAATTAAATTAAAACAAAAAGGAGTGTATATACACTCCTTTTCTTTTATAATTATTCAGCAACTTCTACTACTGGATATATACTTACTTTTTTTCTTTTTTTGTCGTATCTTTCGAACTTAACAGTACCGTCTATTAATGCGAATAAAGTGTCATCTCCACCTTTACCTACATTAGTTCCTGGATGTATTTTAGTTCCTCTTTGTCTTACTATTATACTTCCTGCAGTAACTACTTGTCCGTCATATCTTTTAACACCTAATCTTTTTGATATAGAATCTCTACCATTTTTAGAAGACCCTACCCCTTTTTTAGATGCTAATAATTGTAAGTTCATGTTTAACATTTGGAGTCACCCCCTACTTTTTTAAGATTTTTATATTTTTCGGATATTGTCCTTTTATCATTTCCATTGTTAACTTAAAGTGTTCGAATAATAAATCTGTTTTATCATTTAAACAACTTTCTTTTACTATGCATTCAATCATTCCTTCTTGCCCTATTTCAGACTCGAATTCGACTTTTGCAAGTAAGTTCAATGAGTTGTCCACACCAATCGCGTTAGATGTAACGGCAGAACAAACTATATCGTATCCATATTCAGCATACTCAGCATGTCCTTTCAGTGTGAAGCCTTTTAATCTGAAATCATCTGTGTAATGATATTTAATCTTTATCATATTACACTCCAATTACTAAGCGTTTATAGATTCTATAACTAACTTAGTGTATGGTTGACGATGTCCTTGTTTTCTTCTGTAGTCTTTTTTAGCTTTGTATTTGTAAACTATTACTTTCTTAGCTTTTCCTTGAGCTACAACTTTAGCAGTTACAGTAGCACCTTCTACAACTGGAGCTCCAACAGTTAATCCGTTTTCACCAGCAACAGCTAATACTTGATCTAAAGTTACAACGTCACCTTCGTTAGCTTCTAATTTTTCTACGAATAATACATCACCTTGAGCAACTTTGTATTGCTTTCCACCTGTTTTAACTATAGCGTACATTCATATACACCTCCTCGGTCTCAAACTCGCCATTAAGGTACTTCCTTTCGAAAGTTTTTACCTTGTCTGTGCGGCATTACAGTTATTAATAATACATCTTTTTTTATCAAAAGTCAATATTATTTATAAATAATTTTTACGTCTTTTTGATTTATGTTTTCTGTTTTTGAAATTTCAATATTTATACTGTATTTATTTTTTAATTTTTTTATACAGTCCTTGTATTTATCAAGCATTTCATTGTAAATATATGGTTTTAATTCCATTAAAATATTATTATAATTTGTATGTTCTTTAACTCTCATAATTTCCTTTTCTAAGTCGTCTAAGATGTAATTAATCGATTTTTGACTAAAATCACTCTTACAAGTCTCACACGCCCTTAAATAATAAGAATCTATGGAGTCCTTTTCTCGTCTTCTTGCAATCTCAACAAGTCCTAATCTAGTTATACCTAAGACCTCGGATTTTCTTTTATCGCTTTTTAATGCTTCTTCTAGTTTTTTAATTAAATTTTCTTTGTATTTTTTCTTGTGTAAATCTATAAAGTCTACGATTATAATTCCACCTATATCCCTAATCTTTAATTGTCTTGCAATTTCTTCACAAGCTTCTAGATTTGTTTTATACATAGTTTCTTCTCTAGATAGACTACCCGTGAATTTACCTGTATTTACGTCGATTACTGTCAAGGCTTCAGTTTTTTCTATTATTAAATAGCCACCACTTTTAAGCCATACTTTTTTGCCCAAAGCTTTTTCTATTTCTTTTGATACCTTGTATAAATCAAATACATCTTTATTTTCTTCTAAAACTAGTTTTTGTATATAGTCTTTATTTATATTACTTAATATACTTTTTATTTCATCGTATTTAGTTTTATCATTAATAACAATTTTATCTATATCTTCGTTAATATTATCTTTGATATATTTTGTATCTAAATCCAATTCTCTGTAAAGTAGTTTTGGTCCTATACCTAATTTAAATTGTTTTAATATCTCTTGATATCTTTTTATTAATAAATCAAAGTCTTCTTTTAGTTTATCTATATCACAATTTACAGCTTCTGTTCTTATTATTATACCTAATTTTTCTTTATTGAATGATTTTACTATTTTTTTTAGTCTAAATCTCTCTTTTTCTTCTAGTATTTTATTTGATATTGTAATTCTGTCATTAGATGGTATTAATACTAAGTATCTCCCGCTTAAACTTATCTCTTGTGTAAGTTTTGGAGCCTTAGTCCCAACGCCTTCTTTATTAATCTGAACAAGAACTTCCATACCATTTTTTATGTTGTCAGAAGACTTTATTGGTAAATATGCCATTTTTTCAAAACCAATATCTACAAAGGCTGCCTCTATTCCAGGCTTTATGTTTTTAACTATTCCTCTGTATATATTTGATTTTGTTTTTTTATGTATATTATCTTCAATTAATAATTCTACAAGCTTATTACCTTTTATAACAGCAGTTTGTGTAGATGAAACTAAAGACTGCACTATAATTTGTTTCATATTAAAAATTAAAGTGGAGTCACTAATTGACCATCTTCCACCTTATATAAGTCACGTCTTAAAACACCAACTTCTCTTGGGTCCATATCTAAATTAAGCATATCTAATATTTGAGGTATTAAAATATTTATATTTAAGTTTGCTTTAGAACCAGTAGCTATAGTAGATACAAATGTAACTCTATTATCGTCTAAACTAACTAAATCAAAGTTTCTTATCATAGGTCTTATATCAACTTCTACTTTTTTGCCTTTTTTATTTTTCTTAGTTATTATTATTTCTTTGCTTTTTACAAAGTTTAATACTCTTGATTTAACAAATTCTTTGCTTAAAGGAACTTCTAAATCTATATTGAAGATATATTCTCCATAAACTATTATTGAAGATAGTGATGGAGTTTTTGGATCTATTTCTTGTCCTTTTACAAATTTTATTCCATCTGGTAATTGTTCATTTATTCTTTCTAAGAACTCTTTTACTTCGATGTCATCTTCAATCTCGATGTCTACATATTCTCCTTGACTCTCTACTCCTAAAGCTAATGCATTACCATAACTCATTTTAGGATGAGGATTAAATCCTTCAGAATAGCTTAAGTTTATTTTTGCTCTTCTGAAAGCTCTTTGTAGTAATCTTTGTAAATCAAGATGAGATATAAATATCATCTCATCTTCTTTTTTGTACTTAACTCTTATTAGTTTACTCATACTTAACATAACCCCTTTCCAATTTCATGTGCATTTATTCCACAACCATTACATTTGTGTCTGCAATCTACAGTTATTTTTTCAGATTTAGCTATTTCATTTTCCCTAACTAAGAATTTCTTGCTAACACCAACGTCTATATGGTCCCAAGGGAATACTTCGTCATAAGATCTTTCTCTATTAGCATAAAATGCTATATCTAAATTGTTTTTCTCCATAGCTTCTTTATATATATCTAGTTTGAAATGTTCACTCCATCCATCGAATTTAGCTCCCATTTTGTACGCATCTAATAGAACTTTACCTAATCTTCTGTCTCCTCTTGCAAATACTGCTTCCATTAAACTTGTTTTTGAATCATGGTAGTTGTATTTTATATCTTTATTTTTAAGCGCTTTTACTAAATAACGTTGTTTATCTAAAACTTCTTCTGTTGTGTCTTGACCATGCCATTGGAATGGTGTAAATGGTTTTGGTACAAATGTCGATGTACTTACTGTAACTGAGAATTTCTTTTTAAGTTTTCCATTGTGTACAGTTCTATAAGTATCTATAACATCATATGCTAAGTCTCTTATTCCATCTAAGTCGTCATATCTTTCAGTTGGAAGACCTATCATGAAGTATAATTTAACACTATTCCATCCCATTTCAAATGCTTTTTTAGTTGTATTTTTAAGGTCATCTTCTGTTACACCTTTATTTATAACGTCTCTAAGTCTTTGAGTTCCTGCCTCTGGTGCAAAAGTAAGACCTGATTTTCTAACTTGTTGTATTTTTTCTGCTATTTCCATAGAGAAGTTGTCAAGTCTAAGTGATGGTAAAGATATACCGATATTTTCTGGTGTAAATTCATCAACTAAGAAATCTGTTAACTCTGGTAAATGAGTGTAGTCACTTGTACTTAGTGATGATAATGATATTTCGTCATATCCTGTATTATCAACTAATTCTCTTACTGATTTAGTTAATGTATCTAGGTTTTTCTCTCTTATTGGTCTGTATATCATACCTGCTTGGCAGAATCTACATCCTCTTGTACATCCTCTGAATAGTTCTAATACTACTCTGTCGTGAACTATTTCTATGTAAGGTACTATTAATTTTTCTGGATAGTATACTTCATCCATGTTTTTTATTATTCTTTTACGAACTTTTTCTTTTACGCCTTCTCTATTTGGCTTAACACTTTTTACTGTTTGATCTTCGTTGTATTCTACATCGTAGAAACTTGGAACATAAACACCTTCTATTTTAGCTACTCTAGCTAAGAAGTCTTCTCTTGTAGTTTTGTTTTTCTTCCATTCTTTATATTCAGCTATAACTTCTAGGTTTAATTCTTCACCTTCACCTAGCACTGCTATATCTATAAAATCTGCAAGTGGTTCGCAGTTGTATGCACATGAACCTCCAACCATTATGAATGGATCGTCTAACTCTCTATCTTCTCTTTTTAGAGGTATTCCCGCTAAATCCATCATATTTAATATATTTGAATATGAAAGTTCATATTGAAGAGTAAATGTAACAAAATCAAAGTTTCTTATTGATTCTCTAGACTCTAATGCGAATAGAGGTATGTTGTTTTCTCTCATTATTTCTTCCATATCTAACGCTGGGGCGTAAACTCTTTCACAGAATACATCTTCGTCTCTATTTATTACTCTGTAAAGTATTTGACTACCTAAATGACTCATCCCCACTTCATATAAGTCAGGGAAACAGTGAGCATATCTTATTAAATTTTCGTTTGTAGTATCTTTATGTATTGAATTTATTTCATTTCCAAGATATCTAGCTGGTTTTTCTACTTTTTTAAGTATCTTTTTAAAATTGTGTTTATCCATCTATTACTTAATCCTCCATATTTTCTATTTATTGAAATAAATTATTTTTCTTGATTATATAAAAAACTCTTTATTGAACAGAATTTTATATGCTTATAAAAAATAACATGACTTTTATTATACACTATAAAATATTATGTTCAAAGTCTTTTATTAATAAACAAGACAATTGATTATTAGTAAAATCATTTATTTTAAATTAATATAAAATTTTATATTATATTTATAACCAAATTAAGTCATTTATATTTAATAATCTCTAAAATTTGTATATTTATCTTTATATTATTATTATAACCCATTTTCCTTTCTAAATTTAATTTTAAAAAATCTTTATTCTAAATACCCTTAAAAATGTTTTATTAAGCATTTATTTGCTATAAAAAAATCTATGGAAATATAAATTTTATCTCCATAGATTTATTACTTTTTATATTTATTAGAAATTAATTTTCTTACGTCTCATACCAACATTCAAGACTATTCCTATAATCGCAAGTGAGGTCATTACCGCACTCCCACCATAACTTATAAATGATAAAGTTACCCCTGTTACAGGAATTAACCCCATTGTCATACCTATATTTTGTATAATCTGGTAGGAGAACATGCAGACGACTCCAATTACTATAAAGGATCCGTATACATCCTTAGATTCCCTTGCAATTTTTATCATTCTAAGAAGGAACATAGCATATAAAACAACTAATACTGTTCCACCAACTACTCCAAGTTCTTCAACGACTACTGCAAATATAAAGTCACTATCTTGTATAGGTAAGAAGTCTTCTTGGTTTTGTGTACCATTATATAGTCCTTTTCCTGTCATACCGCCTGAACCTATGGCTATTATCGATTGCATAAGCTGATAGTTTCCATCTATAGATGTATCTTCTGGATTCATAAATCCTAAGATTCTATTTTTTTGGTATTGAGACATACACATATAGGCAATAGGTAGTAATACTAAAGCTATCACCCCTGCTCTTATAAGTATTTTTCTATTTATTCCAGCAGAGAATATCATACCAAATACTATACAACAGAATATAATAGCTCCCCCTAAGTCAGGCTCAACTATTATAAGTCCTATAACTGGCACTGCATATATTACAACATCAAAAATTTCTTTTAGGGTATTTAATTTTCCTCTATGATTTTCTATAATTTTAGCATAACTAAGTATAAAGGTTATTTTTACAACCTCAATTACTTGCAAGTCTAGTATACCTAGATTGAAAGTTGATTTTGCTCCACCTCTATCACTACCAAATATTAAAACTAATGCTAAAAGTACTATACTCACTGCATAAAGCTCTTTATAGTGTTTACCCATAGCGTTATAGTCAATCATTAAAATAAATATTACAATAACCGTTCCTATTCCAAATGCTAAAGTTTGTACTATTAATCTTTTATATTGACCTGTTTGGTTAACATGTGTTGCACTACTTAATATAACCAAACCATAAGCAAATATAGCAAGTACAATTAAAATTAATTTCCAGTCAATTTTCTTTATAAGTTTTAATGTATTTTTGTAATCTATCAATTCTTCACCATCTTTCTAAGATACTATCAGAAGTTAATTTTTAATTTTAAAGGGATATACTTAGATGTATATCCCCATTAAAAAATTTAAATTTTTCTTTCTTTTATATTTTTAAGTGGTATATTTGCAACTAAGGCTGATACTGGTTTATCATCTGTTTCGCTTCTTGTCTTAGACATTTTTATTTCTAAACCGTCTTCATCTATTTCTGCATAGCTAGATATAACCTTTAATATATCATCTTTTATAGCTTCTAATAGCTGTGGAGAACAATCTATTCTATCATGTACTAATACTAATTTTAATCTTTCCTTTGCCACATTCTTGCTCGTATTTGAATTATTATTGAATGGCCTAAAAAAATCGAACATAATATCCTCCTATCTATTTGGCTGCTCCAAACATCTTTTTAAGTTTGCTAAAAAATCCATCTTGAGTTTGAAGTTCCATTATAGGAACATCGTGACCCAATATTCTTCTAGCTATATTCTTATAGGCTTTTCCAGCTAAAGATCTTTCATCTAAAATAGCTGGCTCACCTTTATTTGTAGATATTATTATACTTTCATCATCTGGAACCATGCCAATTAAATCTATCGCCAATATTTCCACTATATCTTGTTTATCCATCATATCGCCACGTTTGACCATATCTTGTCTTATTCTGTTTATTATAAGTTGAATATTGCTTATTTCATTTGCTTCTAATAAACCAATTATTCTATCTGCATCTCTTACTGCTGAGACTTCTGGATTAGTTACTACTATAGCTCTATCTGCACCAGCTACTGCATTTTTAAATCCTTGTTCAATTCCCGCAGGACAGTCTATAATTATATAGTCGAAAGATTCTTTTAGCTTTTCACATAAATCTTCCATTTGGTGTTCCGAAACAGCATTTTTATCTCTAGTTTGAGCTGCTGGTAGTAAGTATAAATTTTCAAATCTTTTATCTTTAATTAAAGCTTGCTTTAATTTACAAGTACCTTCAACAACGTCTACTATATCATATACTATTCTATTTTCAAGACCCATAACCACATCAAGGTTTCTAAGTCCTATATCAGCATCTACCACAACTGTTTTTTTATTTTCAAAACTTAATGCTGTTCCTAAGTTTGCAACTGTAGTTGTTTTACCAACTCCACCCTTGCCTGATGTTATAACTATAACTTCACTCATCTTACTACCCCCTATAGATTTCCTTCTTTTTTATATTTTTAGGTAAGTAACTCTCTATTACTATTCGTCCTTCACTTACAAAGGCTATCTCTGGGCTGATTTCTTTAATTTCTTGGTTACTTTCATCATCATCGGGCGCCTCAGCTATATTATCGGCAATTTGTAAAACCTTAGGGCACAAACAGTTTCCAACTATATATGCTCTGTCATTTCCATTAGCACCTGCATGTACAAATCCTTCGATTTTACCCATGACTGTTATATTTCCCGCTGCTATTGCTCTAGCTCCAGCACTTATATTACCCATAATAACTATATCCCTTATTGAAGTTAATTGTGAGCCTGGGTTCATATCTTTCATAACGACGATATCTCCGTCATATACTATATTTTCACCAGACCTTAAGCTCTCTACATATTTAGTATCAAATAATCCTAATTGCTTTTTTTCTTCATCTTCCGTAAATTCTATATCGAATTTAGATGTAAGTTCTTCTTTTATCATTATTATTTGAATATCACTTAGATAATCACAATTAATTTCACAGATTTTGGCTCCATTAAAAAATCCTACATATTCCTCTAACCTGTTAATTATTGAGTCTTTAACAACATCAAAAGGAGCTACTTTTTTTATATTTATAATTATACCTTTTTTATTGCCTTTAAATTCAATAATTTCACCGCTAGAAACTTTCTTTAAAGACATAACAACCTCCAGAGTGATATCAATTTATTTACTATATTCTTCATAAATACATCAATCACCTTTTTATTTTTTTATTTGAACATTAAAATTTAGTTTATTGTCACTTCCTGTAGCACTACTGTTGTCATTATTTATTGAGTCAGAATTATTTTTGTCAGTGCTATTATTATCTTTATCTGTATTTTTAGTGTCTGTTTTGTTATCTGAATTACTATCGCTATTTTTAGAGCCTACCATATAATATCCTATTACATCTTTTATAGGTAAGAAAGCATAAGTACTTGTAGTCCCTTGAGGAACGACTGCAGCTACTGCTATTTCTGGGTCATCTGCTGGAGCAAATGCTACTGCCCAAGCGAAGTCACCATAAGTTTCTTTATATTTATCTATAGTTTCGTCTGTAATAGTTGGTTTTACTTTCTTTATAGCTCTTCTTAAATATGCTGCATTTATTTTATCTGTATCTGCTAGTTTTTCATCAACACCGTCTTTTAATTCTTTTTCTAATTCTGCTCTTGTCTCTTCATCTAAATCGTCACTTTTTAATTGTTCTTTTATTTCTTTTATTTTATTTTTAGTCAACTCAGCTTCTCTATTTTTTCTTAGCTGTTGATAAACTTTTAGAACTTCATCTTTTTTTACACCATAACTAGATAGATGTTTCATTAAGTATTCGTATTCATTAGCTGTAGGTATTTTATCATTTCTCTCTGCAGTACCACTCTTTGCAGCAACTGCAACAGGGAAGTTTGTAAAGTATTTCTTTGCAGTACCTTCAGTTGTAACTAATTTCATACCTTTTATTAATTCTTTTAAGTTGTCACTATCTTTAAAATCAATTTTTTTAGATACTACTTTACTTTCATAAGTTGTATCATAATCACTATTTACAACTTTTTTAGTTAATGTCAAGTCTGTCAAATATCCACCATTTGCAATAGCCATTACATATCTAACTACTTGTGATGGAGTATATGCATTTTCCCCCTGACCTATTGATAAGTTTAAGTTATCTGATGTCGTCCATCTAGCGAATTTTAAATATGTGAATAATATAGAATCTGATAGAGTTTCTATTCTATCTTCTTTTACATTTAATTCTTTAAGTCTAGACATTACCTCGCCTCTTCCAGGACAAGGAGTTTCGTCTACCCAGCTTACTATTTCATCAATTCTTTCTGTCATTTCTTCATCGTCATTTTCATCGATATCAGTAAAACTGTCTATTATATTTAAATTCAAATATGACCTAAGTGATATTTTAGTTGAATTTATTTTATCTTCTTCACTTGGTACTTTTCCTGCGACTTCTGTTATTTCATCTTCTAAACCTGTATTTTCATTTAAACCAAATAATTTTGCATACTCAAGTATTTTCTCTGAATCCATTTTTATATTTGGGTCACTTCCTGATTTTAACCAGTTTGTACCTGTCCCAACTATACCAAAGTAAACGTTACAAGACTCTTGTATAGCTTTATAAAGGTTTACGCTACCATGGTTACTTCTAGATTTATTCCAAACTGCATCGGCAAAGGTCTGTCCATTTATATTAATAACCCCAGGGTCATTTATAGTATAATTTGGGTCTAAACCATTTTCTAATGCTGCCATACCAGTTATCATTTTAAATGTAGAACCTGGTTGGAATACACCTTGAGTTACTAAGTTTAAAAGAGGACTTGCCGCTAATGTATCATTTGGATTTTCTGGTTGTAATTTTTCGTAGTCTTTTGATGAAATACCTGTTACAAATAAGTTTGGATCATAATCTGGATAACTTGCAGATGCTAAAACTTCTCCAGTTTTTATGTCTACGGCTATAATAGCTGCAGTTTTTGCATTTTTTGCACCACCACTTGTAGATACATCTCCATATTCACTTTTATAAATTCCACCATTGTTTGCAACTTGTAATGTTTTTTCAAGACCTTGTTCAGCTACTTTTTGTAAATCCATATCTAGTGTTAAATAAACTGTATCTCCAGATACCGGTTCTTTAACTTCTAGTTCATCTGTTACCTTACCTGTAGCATTTACTTTTACCTTTTTATATCCATCTATACCTTTTAGGTTATCTTCTTGAGTAGATTCAATTCCTGTAAGCCCAACTATATCGTCGGATTTATAAGATTTTTCTTTATTATTTAGATAATTATCTAATTGTTGAGATGGTATTTTACCGACATATCCAAGTACATGTGATGCTAGAGCTCCATTTGGATAATATCTAATAGGTTCGTTCGATATAGATATACCTGATAAATTTACAGCATTTTCTTCTACAAAAGATACTGTTTCTTCTGATACATTTGAAGCTAATGTAATTGGATAATATGTTCTATATCCTTGAGATTTTATCAAGTTTCTAACTATTAATATTTTTCTTGCATCTTGATCACTTAAACTATCATCTATACCATAATATTGTCTTATTTTTTTAAATGCAACTTTTGCACTATCTGTATTTTTAACTTCTAGTTTTGTTCCATCATCTAATTTTTTTACAAAACTCTCTAGCCAGTCATTTTTGTTTTTTATTTCTGTAAACTCAAAGTTTGTAACTAATATTGGTGGGTAATAACCTTTACTATTTAATTTTTTTTGAAGTTCACCACGATTCAGATTTCTATCTGATTCTTTTAGCGTTCCATCTTCAATAAGACTATCTACTAAATAATAAAATGTTTCCTTTGCATTTAGATTTGATGGAATGTTATTCTTCTCTTTGTAATCACTTACATTTTTATCGTATGTATAAGAAAAATTTCCATTCTCATCTATAACAATAGGGAAATTATCTTCATACTCCTCACCATTTTCTATTAGTTTGTTCATTATTTTTAAAGCGATACTATTTGCATCATTGTCTTTAGATGTAAGTTGGTCACTTGATACTTGAACAACAAAAGAGTTTGTATTTCCCGCTAAAAGTCTACCATATCTATCTCTGATTTCACCTCTAGCAGCTTTTATAGTTACTTCTTTATACGTTTTATTTTCTGCAAGGCTTGTATAGTATTCATGTTGAACCACATTCATGTAAACCATTTTTGCTATAATTACAACAAAAGCACATAGCAGGAAAATTTTTATCACTTTAAATCTTTCAATTATTTTATTTTCTACCATTAAATCACCACTATTCTTCTTCTAGACTTAATATTGGCTTTTTAAATATTTTATAAACTAATATTCCGATAAGACTATTTATAATTGGAACTACAACTATTTTTATAATAGATGTAAGTTGGCATACATTATATATTGTTTTTGAAAGTAAAAAACTAAGTCCACAATATATAAATGTAGCTCCTAAAATAATAGTAAATATCATTATAGGGCTTTCTTTATAAACTTTATCTTTTATATAACTAACCATATATGCTACTCCAAAAAATATTAGTCCATTAGATCCAAATAATCCTCCGACACTTGAATCTAATATAATACCTAAAACAGCTCCTATAATTCCACTTTCCAATTCATCTAGATATAGTGAAATTATAACTAAATATATTAAGACTATATTTATAGTCATTCCAAAAACAGATAAATAATTAATAATACTATTTTGTAGTATTATTATAAAAAAACCCAATATACAAAGTAATATTTTTTTCATAATAGTTACCTCTCTAATTTATATTTCTTGGTTCTATTATCATAACATTGTCAACACTTTTGAAGTTTACATTCGGTTTAACTACTACGTATTTTAAAGATTTACTTTTATCTTCTGTTACCTTAGTTACTTCTCCTATAACAATGTCTTTTGGATATAAACCAAGACCAGATGTAACTACACTATCTCCTGGAAGTACGTCATAATCTGAATCAAGCATATATCCTTGTAAAAGGCCTTTTTCTCTGTTTGATTCTTCATCTTTTATACCTGTCCCAGTTGTAATAATTCCCTTGCTTTTAGAATCTCTAGATAATTTAAAACTAACTGATGATGTTGTATCTAATAAAGTGATTGCTTTTGAGTAGTTTGAAGAAACCTCTGTAACTATTCCAACTAGTCCATCTCCATTTATAACTAAGCTGTTTTCTTTTACTCCATCTTCACTACCTGCGCTCATAACTATATTTGTATACCAAAGTCCATCATTTTTACTTATTACTTTTGCAGCCACTTGGTTTGCCACATATTTTTCATCCACAAAATTAAGTGCTTTTTTTAATTGTTCTAATGAAGTTGTATCTTCTAATTCGCCTTTTAATTCTGTTATTTGTTTTTGTAATTTTGCATTTTCACCTTCTAATTTTTCTACTTTTTTAGCATTAGATTTAAAGTTTAATATATCTGAAAATCCATCACCAAAAAAACTTAGACCGCTACTTATACTATTTTCAAAAGTAGATGAAATATTCATTATTATATTTGAGTTAAAGGGACTATTTCCCGAATTTTTTCCAATTGATATACTAACAATTCCAATTAAAGTGATAGCAACTACACCAGTTGCTATCACTTTAAAATTTATTTTACGTTTATTTTTGTCTCTTCTCAAACTCATCACCAGCTTCTATCTTCTTTTGTTTGCTACTAAAACTTTCTCAAAGATTTCTTGATCTTCTACAGATTTTCCAGTTCCTATAGCAACACAATCAAGTGGGTATTCAGCTATGAATACTGGCATTCCTGTTTCTTCTTTAACTAATAAATCAAGACCTTTTAATAAAGCTCCTCCTCCAGTTAACATTATTCCATTTTCCATAAGGTCAGCTGCAAGTTCTGGTTTTGTTTTTTCTAGAGTTATTTTTATTCCATTAACTATTGTGTTAATAGGGTCTTTTAATGCATCTCTTATTTCAGCAGAAGATATATCTATTTTTTTAGGAAGTCCTGTTACTAAATCTCTACCGCTTATTTGAGAAGTTACTTCTTCTCCATCTTTATATGCTGAACCTATGTTTATCTTAACATCTTCAGCAGTTCTTTCACCTATTAATAAGTTGTATTCTTTTTTAACGTAGTTAACTATAGCTTCGTCTAATTTGTTACCACCTATTCTTATTGATTCAGCAGTATCTATACCACCTAGTGATATTACAGCTATCTCAGAAGTACCACCACCGATATCAACTACCATGTTTCCTTCTGGCTCTTCTACTCTAAGTCCTGCACCTATTGCTGCTGCCATTGGTTCTTCTATTAAGAATACTTCTTTAGCTCCTGCTTGTTGTGCTGCTTCTTCTATTGCTTTCTTTTCTACTTCAGTAACACCATATGGTACACATATAGCTATTCTTGCGCTTACAACACCTTTTTTAGCTGCAGATTTTTGTATGAAGTAAGTTAACATTGATTGAGTTATATCAAAGTCAGCTATAACTCCGTCTTTCATTGGTCTTATTGCTTTTATGTTTCCTGGTGTTCTACCTATCATTCTTTTAGCTTCTTCACCAACTGCTAAAACATCTTTACTGTCATCTCTTATTGCCACTACTGATGGTTCTCTAAGTACTATTCCTTGACCTTTAATGTACACTAATGTATTAGCTGTACCTAAGTCTATTCCCATATCTTTTGTCATTTTTCCGAATCCAAAGAAAGATCCTTTTTGTTTCTTTTGTTTTTTTTCACTTGCCATTTCTAAACGCTCCCTTCAATCTTACACTATATCAAATCAACATATTTTCTTTAAAACTAAAATACAATCCATCACCTATTATTATATGGTCAATTACCTCAATGCCTATTATATCTCCACATTTTACAAGTCGATTTGTTACGACTTTATCTTCTGCAGATGGTGTAGGACATCCTGACGGGTGATTATGTATTAATATAATCTTATTGCTGCTTCGTCTAATTGCCTCTCTAAAAACTTCTCTTGGATGGACTAATGATGAGTTTAATGTCCCAATTGAAATATCTATATCTGTAATAATTTCATTTTTTGTATTTAAAAGCACTATTTTAAATATTTCCTTTGGCGCATATCTCAATTCTTCCATATAGTATTTATATATATCCCAAGGTACTTTAATTTTGTATTTAGGTGGCTTATAGCTGGAAGCTCTTACACCTAGTTCTATAGCTGCCTTTATTTGGGTAGCTTTTGTAAGACCTATTCCATCTATGCTACATAGCTCCTCTATACTTATATCATATAAATCCCTTATATTTATTAATTTTTCCTTAAATATTTGGGTTGATAGCTCTATAGCATTGTATTTTTTTGTTCCAGTTCTAATTATAATAGCTAACAATTCTGCATCAGATAATGATTTTACACCTTTTGTTAGCATCTTTTCTCGAGGTCTTTGGTCAGTCAACATATCTTTTATGTTGATACCTTTGTTTAAACTTTCTTGCAGATGAATCATCCTCCATAAAATAGATTTATATCAAAGTGATCCTTTAGTAAATCGCTAAGTTTTGAAATAGGGAGTCCAACTATATTAAAATAATCACCTTGTATATTATCAACTAATAGAGCTCCATATCCCTGTATTCCATATGCACCCGCTTTGTCTAAAGATTCATTTGTGTTTATATAATCTTTAATAGAGTCTTCACTTAAGTCTTTAAATGTAACTAAACTAACAACATAGTCATTTACAACCATGCCATGAGATATATTTATTAAACTAATTCCTGTGATAACTTTGTGTGTTTTGTTTGATAATTTTTTTATCATTTGGTATGCTTCTTCTTTGTCTTTTGGCTTACCTAAAACTTCGTTATCTAGTGCGACTATAGTGTCTGCACCTATAACTAGTTTGTCTTTGTTTTTTTGTGCTACATCGTATGCTTTTTCATATGCAAGTCTAACTACCATACTTTCTGGAGATTCATTTTCCAAAATTACTTCTTCAATATCGCTTTTTTGTATTTCAAATTTTAGTTTTGTATTTTGTAAAATTTCTTTTCTCCTTGGTGAAGCTGATGCTAAAATTATTTCCATTTATTCACCTTCTTGTACTCTTTAATTTTGTACTAATTAAGTTTATCACTATCTTATAAAAATTTCAATCTTAATGTACACTCTTTTCTTCTTTAAATCTTATATTTTGATAAAAATTTTATTTTCTTTAAATAAATATTATTTATTATTACATTTTTCTTATTTTTATTAAGATTTTTGTAATAATATTTATATTGATATTTTTAATATAAATATATAAGCTACATTTTAAATTCTATTTTTTGCATAATAAATAAAGGTATAGAGATCTATACCTTTATTCTATCCATATTTTATATTTTAATATCCTTAATTAGCTAATTTTGATTCTTCTTTAGAATCTACTAATTTTATTGCATCTTTTTTACATTTTTTCATGCATAGATGACAACCTTTACATTTTTCTAAATCAACTTTATGTGGTTGTTTCTTTTCGCCTTCTATAGCACCAAATGGACAAGTTCTAGCACAAGCTGTACATCCTATACATTTACTTTCGTCTATAGATACTTTACGTCTGTCTGATAAGTCTGCTTTTATAACTTTCTTTGGACAAACATCTGCACAAACTTTACATCCTACACATTTAGAATAATCTATAGTAGCTAAGTTATTTTCTACTGTTATAGCTCCAACTGGACAAGATTTTTCACATTTTTTACATCCTATACATCCTGAAGAACATTTATCTTTAACATCTTTACCTTTATCTTTAGAGCTACATTCAACAACAACTTCTTGTTTAGCTGGTTTCTTTTGTATTAATCCTTTTGGGCAAGTGTCTATACATTTTCCACAAAGAACACATTTATCTTCGTCTACTACTGCTACACCATCAACTATTGATAATGCACCAAATGCACATACAGATACACAAGTTCCAAGACCTAAGCAACCAAAACTACATGATTTTGGTCCACCGATTAATGCAACTGCTGCTCTACAATCTGTTATACCTTGGTATTCATATTTATTTGCTGCACTTGAACAAGTACCTTTACACATAACATGTGCTACTTGTTTTTCTCCTGTTTCAGCTGCAACACCCATTATTTCTCCGACTTTTGCGGCTACTGCTGCCCCACCAACTGGACATGCATTTACAGGCGCTTCACCTTTTACTATAGCTGCTGCTACACCACCACAACCTGGGTATCCACAACCACCACAGTTTGCTCCAGGAAGTACTTCAAGTATTTTGGCTTCTCTTTCATCAACTTCAACTGCGAATTTTTGTGCAGCGAAGGCTAAGACAGCACCAAATATTAATCCCATGATTCCCAATAATATTACTGCTTTTAATATTTCCATAATACTTCACCCCCTGTTTTTATAATTTTATTAATCCTGTGAATCCTAAGAAAGCTATTGACATTAATGCTGCAGATATTAATGTTATAGGAAAGCCTTTAAATGCTTCTGGAATATCTGCAAGTTCTAATCTTTCTCTGATTCCAGCAAATAAAACTATTGCTAATGTGAAACCTAAACCTGCACCAACACCATTTATTAATGTTTGTAATATGTTGTAATCATTTTGAACATTAACAAGTGCTATACCTAAAACTGCACAGTTTGTAGTTATAAGAGGTAAGTAAACACCTAATGCTTGATATAAAGATGGACTCATTTTTTTAAGTGCCATTTCAACGAACTGAACTATTGAAGCTATAACAAGTATAAATGCTATAGTTTGTAAGTATTCAGTTCCTGTTTTAACTAATATCATTTGAATAAAATATGTTATTAAAGAAGCTAGGGCTAAAACGAATGTAACCGCAGCTCCCATACCTGCTGCTGTATCTACTTTCTTAGAAACACCTAAGAAAGGACATATACCTAAGAATTGTGATGTTATAACGTTGTTAACAAGGACAATGCTTAGTAATAAAAGAATATAATTCATAATATTTCCCTCCTAAAAATTAAGCACTTTTCTTTGTAACTTTATTAAATATTGCCATAAGGATTCCTAATGTTAAGAATGCTCCTGGAGGTAATATGAATAATAAAGCTGGTTGATAAGAAGCTCCAAATAAACTTACTCCAAATATTGCACCTGCTCCTAGTATTTCTCTAACTGCACCTAATATTGTAAGTGCTAAAGTAAATCCAAGACCCATTCCTAAACCATCTACTGCTGAAGCAACTGCTCCATTTTTAGATGCGAAACTTTCAGCACGAGCAAGTATTATACAGTTAACAACTATTAATGGTATATATAATCCAAGTGCTTTATCAAGTGATGGTATATATGCTTTTAAAAGCATTTGTACTATTGTAACGAAAGTAGCTATAACAACTACGAACGCTGGTATTCTTATTTTATCTGGTATTACTTTTCTAAGTAGTGATATAGCTACGTTTGAACAAGCTAAAACTACTGTTGTTGATAGACCCATTCCTAGACCATTTATTGCTGCACTTGTAACAGCTAAAGTAGGACACATCCCTATTACTTGTACAAAGGTTGGATTCTCATCGATAATACCGTTTTTAAAAACTTTTCCTAGATTCATCTCAAAATCCCCCTATCGATTATTTTAAAGAGTTATTGTAAACTTCGATTGCTGCATCTACACCGTTAGTTACTGCTGTAGAAGTTATAGTAGCTCCAGATATTGCTTTGATTTCTGTGTCACCAGGAGTTCCATTTTTAAGAACTGAAAGCTCTTCAAGTGGTTTTCCTTTATATTGATCACTAAATTCTGGATTAGTTGCTTTAGCACCAAGACCTGCTGTTTCTGAGTTGCTAACAACATTTATTCCTGATACTTGACCTTTAGCAGAATCTATACCTACCATTAATTCAATTGTTCCACCATAACCAGATGGTAAAACTTTTAGAGTATATCCAACTGTATTTCCTGATGCGTCTTTTGCTTCATATATATCTGAAACTTCAACCCCTTTTGAGTTATCAGTTTTTACATCTTTTACTTGTTCAAAATCTTGAGCAGATTCTAAAACTAATTTTCTAGCTTCTGCATTTGCTTGCTCATTTCTTTGAGCTATAGTACTTGCTGTTACACTATTAGTTAATGCTAGTAATAAAGCAGCTACTGCACTTATTATTAATAAGTTTAATCCTAGTTTAAACATATCTTTGCCCATTATTTAGCCACCTCCCCAAATACTCTGTTGTTAACGTACTTGTCTATAAGCGGAGTCATAACGTTAGCTAATAATATTGAATATGAACATCCTTCTGGATATCCACCATATAATCTAATTACTGAACAAATTATACCTGCAAGTACTGCATATATAATTTGACCTTTTTTAGTCATTGGAGATGTTGTATAGTCAGTTAACATGAAGAAACCACCTAACATAACACCACCTGCTAATATTTCACTTACAGCAAATTGAATATTAAATCCACCTAATAAGAAAGTTAATATAAATATTGTTGCTAAGTAACATAATGGCATAATATAACTTATAATTCCTTTGTATATTAAGTAAACGCCACCTAGTAATAATAATACTGCACATGTTTCACCAACACATCCACCTACATTACCTACTAATAAATCCATCATTGATATTCCATTATCAGTTAAACCTTGAAGTCCTGCTGCTCCTGATTTTAAGAAACTAAGTGGAGTTGCTGTTGTAACAGCATCTGCTGCTGAACCAGCTACCCAGTTAACCCCTGTTTCAGTCCATTTAGTCATTGGAACTGGGAATGATGCAAGTAAGAATGCTCTAGCTGCTAAAGCTGGGTTAACAAAGTTGTTACCAATTCCACCAAACATCATTTTTACAATTACGATTGCAAATACACCACCTATTAAACACATCCACCATGGAAGTGAAGCTGGAACGTTAAATGCTAATAATAAACCTGTAACTACTGCAGAGAAATCTCCAATAGTACTTTTTTGTTTAGTTATTTTTTCCCATATATATTCAGAACCAACTGTTCCTAATATACAGAAAAACATAACATATAATGCGCTTAGTCTAAAATAATATAAACCTGCGATTGCTGCTGGTAAAAGCGCGAATACGACTTGTTTCATTATATAAGAAGTATCTTCATTACTTCTAATGTGAGGTGATGATGACACTATAAACTTATTTTCCATGTTTATTTCCCCCCGAAATTTATTTTGCTGCTTTTGCTTTTGCTTCTGCTTGTGCTTTTCTACGTTTTGCTTGTATTTGACGTTTAGCATTTCTTATAGATTCTACTAAAGGTCTTCTAGCTGGACATATAAATGAACAAGAACCACATTCTATACAATCAAGTGCTCTATGTTCTTCTGCTCTATCAAAATCACCTTTAAGAGAGTTTGCACTTATGTATAAAGGTTGTAAAAATGCTGGACAGACTTCTGTACATCTACCACATCTTAAACAAGCTGTAGGTTCAGGAATTCTAGCTTTTTCTTCTGATAAACACAATATACCTGAAGTCCCTTTTGTACTTGCTGCTTGAGTAGTATATTGAGTATTACCCATCATAGGTCCACCTAATATAACTTTTCCTACATTTACGCCTTCTTTAAATCCACCACATTGATCTATTATTTCACAAATTGGTGTTCCAACTTTAGTTATTAAGTTTTTAGGATCTTTTATTGCATCTCCTGTAATAGTAGTTATTCTTTCTATTAAAGGTAAACCTGTTTTTATTGATTTTGCTATTTGAGCCGCTGTACCAACATTTGTAACTACAGCACCTGCAGCTGCTGGTAATGCTCCTGATGGAACTTCTCTTCCACCTGTACATGCGTATATAAGTTGTTTTTCTGCACCTTGTGGATATTTTATTTCAAGGCCAACAACTTCGACTTCTGGATATGGTTCCGCTGCCTTAGTAACAGCTTCTATTGCATCTGGTTTATTTACTTCTATACCAATATATCCTTTGTGAACATCTAATGCTCTCATTACTGCTCTTATACCAAATACTACATCATCTGGCATCTCAACCATTAATCTGTGGTCGGCAGTTAAATATGGTTCACATTCAGCACCATTAAGTATTATTACATCTATGTTTGAATCTGGTGGTGGAGACAATTTTACATGTGTTGGGAATGTTGCACCACCCATACCAACAATTCCTGCATCTTGTATGATTTTTATGATTTCTTTTGGGTCTAGACTTTCTAATTCACCATGTGGTTTAACGCTTTCATCTAGCTCTTCTTTAAAGTCATTTTCGATTACAATACATTGTCCCATTCCACCTGGAACTTCATGCATTTTTATATCAATAACTTTACCTGAAACAGATGAATGCACATTGGCTGATACAAAACCGCCTGCTTGACCTATAATTTGCCCTTTTTTGACCTCATCGCCCTTTTCCACTATAGGTTTTGCTGGAGCACCTATATGTTGTTGAAGAGGAATATAAACGATCTTTGGAGCTTCGGCTTTCGCTAGAGCTACTTTGTTTGTATACTCTTTGTTGTATGGAGGATGTATTCCTCCTTTAAATGTTAAGAGTCTCATTTTTTATTTACCCCCTGCCTTTTTATATTGTATTTATTCTTTTCATACATATAGTATACTATATTTATTTGAAAAATTTAACAATTGTTAATTATTTATCCCAATTATTAGTAATTTTTAACCAATATATAAAAGATGTGTCTCATAAATAATATTTTTTTTATATAATAATTTAAATTTCAATTTATATTTTAGTTATATAAAAAATCAAAAAAGGTTGAAAAAATCAACCTTTTAAGCAGTTTTAATTTTATTTATAAATTCATAATACTCTTGTATTGAAGATATTAATAAACTTTCATATTTGTACTCATTTGATGTGTCAATTGTATCTCCATAGTTAGAAATATTATTTCTTATTTGTGAAGTATAAGACAATAAATTTGTTTTAAAGTATTCTAACTCATTATAATCAATTTTATTTACTTCATTTTCTAATTTATCTATAATATCTTCTCTTTCACTTAGTATTGCTTTATATTTTGTGCTATCTAAATTATCTCTATTTTCATTTATATAAGTCGATTCTTTTTCATAACTTTTCAATAAAGAGTTTAAATTGTCGGAAATACTTTTTATGTAAGAATATTCATCAGTATATTCTAGAGAAAGAACTGGAATTTCCAATTTAGTCAAAAAAGCATCATTAAATATCTGCTTTGTACTTTCAAGCTTATTTCTTATATCACTTTCTTTAAACGATACATATGCTTGTAACTTATTAACTTTATCTATTTCTACTGTAGAATTTGGTATCTTATTTTCTTCTAATTTTGATTTTACATCTTTTATTTTTTGGTCATTATCAAATGACCCTACTTGTATTAAATAAACATCTACTCCTTCAACTACAGCTACTTCTGTATTAGCTTGTGAATTACTTTGAGATTTATTGTCTGATTTTTCTTGTGTTTTATTTGATGTGCTGTCCGATTTTTTGATGTCCTTTGATGATAAATTAAACATTTCAATCCCAGGATTTTTCCAAAAATATAACTTATCTACTACAGAATACAAACTGTTAGATATATTTACATTTTTAAATACCTCGTCCAATTTTATCTTCTTATAAGTGTATCCAACTATTAAAATAATACAAAGCAATATAGTTATAAATTTTCTAAAATGAAATTTACGTCTTTTATTTAAGCCTTTGTATATCTTTTTATTACTCATTAGTTAAGCCCCCTTAAATATTATTTATACAATTATATTTAAGGGGGCTTGCTTTTATGTATATTTATTTAATTAAAATCTTCTTGCTCCAAGTAATGCATTTAAATAATATCCACTTAATGTTGATAATTTAACTTTATCAGGATTTGAAGCACTTCCACTTGCATGTATAAATGTATTATTTCCTACATAAATTCCAACATGACTTGGAACACCTTTTTTAACAGTCGCAAAATATAATAAATCTCCTGGCAAGTAATTGCCTCTTGAAACGAAAGTTCCATATTTAGCTTGTTGGTAAGATACTCTAGGTATTGTCTTTCCTTCAGCATGTTTATATACATAACTTGTAAATCCTGAGCAGTCAAAACAATTTGGTCCATTACCTCCCCAAGCATAAGGCTTACCAAGTAATGAGTATGCTAAGTTTACAACAGCTGATCTATAACTTGTTGAATTGTTATTACTATTTTGTGAATTGTCTGTAACACTTTCTGTAGTTATTTTTATATAATCGTCTTTTACCCAACCAGTTGTTCCATTTGTCAAACTAACTTTATACCATCCATTTGATTTATCTGTTAATTTAATAACTTGTCCATGAGTAAGTTTAGCTTTTATACTATAACTTGTAGAAGGTCCACTTCTTACATTTAAATTAGATTTGCATGTTACCTTTCCATTACATGAATTAAATCCATCTGATTTGTTGTCGTCATTCTCTGTATGTCCTGATGTGTTTATATATTTTTTATAAATCCAACCATTAGTTCCACTTGGAAGTTCTACATTATACCATCCACCAGATTTATTTAGTAGTTTTACTTTTGTTCCATAGGATGCCACTTTTTTTATACTATATCCATTACCAGGACCACTTCTTACATTTACAGCACTTATATTAATTGAGCCTGTATTATATGTTGTATTTGATGAATATTCTTTCTTTACATATCTAGAATACACCCATCCTTTTAAACCATTATTTAGTTTTACATGATACCACATATCGTTAGTTTCTAGTACTGTTAATGAACTTCCTTTATAAACTGTTCCTATTTTAGAATAATCTGTGCCAGGTCCACTTCTTACATTTAATGCACTTACATTAACTGTTACAGTAGAATCAGCATAAGCTTTGTCCATATTTAAAGAAACTGCTACTGCACCTATTCCCAATGCTACTAAAGCTTTTTTCATTTTTATTCCCCCATTTACTAAATAAAAGTTATTTCATGTTAGCTGGTAATATTTCTATCCAATAATTATCGGGATCATTTATGAAGTATATTCCCATTTCTTTATTTTCAAAACATATACAACCCATTTCCTTGTGAAGTTCATATGCTTTATCAAAATCTTCTACTTCAAGAGCTAAGTGGAATTCATTATCGCCTAAGTTATAAGGTCTATCCCAATCTCTTAACCAAGTAAGTTCTAAAGTGTGATATGTTTCTCCGTCAGATAAGTACACAAGTATAAAACTTCCATCATCTTCTGTTTTTCTTTTTACTTCTTTAAGTCCTAAAGCTTTTTCATAGAAAGCTATACTTTTTTCTAAATCTAATACATTAAAATTATTATGACAAAATCTAAAATTCATTATAATTTATCCTCCTAGGTTTATTAATTTTTTCATACTATACTATAATATAATTATATTGAAATTTTAGCAACTATAGGATAATGGTCTGACATATTTTTGATTAATACTTCATAAGATTTCACTTCGATATTATTTGAAACAAACATATAATCTATTCTATCTAGTTCTGTAGAAAATGTTAATATATTTGACTTGTTTAATTTTTCAGCTACATCAATTATAATTTCGTCATCTAACGATAAATTTCCTTCATTAAAATCCCCTAAAACAACAAAATAATCTTTTTTCAGACCTTTTATATAATTTTGCAACTCATTTATCTGTTTTTTGCGTTCTTTATTCCCTAGTCCTAGATGTATATTTATTATATGTAATTTCTTGTCTTTCACTCTTACAGTCGTATGTAAAAAACCTCTTTGTTCTCTTGTACTGCTTAAATAAACATGTTTTTGACTTATTATTTTATATTTTGAATAAGTGGCTAAACCGTAATTAGTGTTATTTTTGACAACATTTGCTCCAAAATGCAAATTCATATTTAATTCTTCTTTTAGACTGCTTACTTGGAACCCTACTTTTGATGATTCATTTACCTCTTGTAAACAGATTATATCTGCATTGCTTTTTTTAAGAAAATTTATTGTGTCAAACAATGTTGGTGCCATATTTTTATCAGTACCACTATGTATATTGTAACTTATTATTTTTATATCTATTTTTTCTGTATTTTTATCTTGGCTTGTTCCCAAAAAACTTGCAATTAGTATTATCATTGTTAAAAGAAAAATTTTTCTTGATTTTATATAAATCACAACCTTTCTTCTTTAAAAATTAAAGACGCTTTGTAGCGTCTTATTATATTATTATTTACTATATGTTTATTTATTATTTATATTATTATTTACTATATATAATCTTTATTTATGCTTTCTAAGTTTATCTTTTATTATGTTATTTATTATTTTCTTTCTTATATCTTCTGCTCCCTCATTTTCATTTATATCTACATCTAATAGTTTTGCTATTGTTTGCATCTCTTCCCTTGTCTTTGATTTATAACTTTTTATTAAATCTTCTTTCACAACATTCGGTTCTACTACATATTCATTATTCGCCCTTTTATAAATAACATACTTGCTTGAATATAAATCTCTATTATCATAAATATATTTTGAGATTATTTTTAGCATTTGATTATATGAAAGTTTTTTATTTACATTTAAATTTAGATATCTCGCAAAATTATAAATTTGCTGTTTAGATTTAAACAGCTCTTGTTTTTTGATTAATTTCCCTATTGATACAATATTATCTTGATATGAGCCATAAGTTAAGATTTTTAGATATAAATTCTCATTATCTTTTCTAGTTCGAACCTTTTTTATATTTTCATCTATTACTTTATCTACATTTGTTTCAAAATATTTTTTTGCACCCCTTTGAGATACATAGTTCTCTAATTCTTGTTGTACCATATCGAGTATCAAATTTCTAAAATTATCTTTATATGTTCTAGATTCCATGATACCTCCACCTCGTTTATTTTATTATATTCATAGCAATATAAAATGTGAGTTTACAAATATCATTAAAATATTTACTTAATTATATGATTTTTTCAAAAAAATATTAAATTATATGTATATATTTTATAAAAGTGATAATAATATAGATGTAAAATCAAATATACTCAATCTCCCCATTAAGATCTCTGTTAATTATAATAGAGGTCTTTTTTTGAAAAATTATTTTTCATGGATAAACGCAAGAAAGCCTGTAAACTTTTATTAATTTACAGGCTTTTTTTCATATTATTTATGATTTTTTAACCAAGTTATTGCACTATATGTGTGTATTGCTGCACCAGTTACTAAAACATCTTCATTAAATACTACTTTAGTATTGTGCATAGGTTCACCGTATAAAGGATTTTCGTTTTTAGCTCCAGCTCCTAATATTAAGTATAAACTAGGAACTTCATAAGAATAAGAAGCGAAATCTTCAGAACCCATTCCTCCACCTTCAAATAAAAATACTCCTTGTTCACCTACTATATCTTTTACATATCCAGTAACTTCAGTAGCTAAATCTTTATTGTTAGCAAGTGGTGGAACAGAAGATAATTCTATTAATTCAGCTTCTCCTCTTAACATTTTAGCAGTAGCAGAAACTATTTCACCCATTCTTTTGAATACATATTCTCCTACTTCTTTATCTAATGTTCTTATAGTACCTTCCATAATAACTTCTCCAGGTATTATGTTTGGCGCATCTCCACCTACAAATTTACCGATTGTTATAACTACTGGTTGAGTAGCAACTATTTCTCTATTAGTTATTTCTTGTATAGCAGAATATATTTGATTAGCTATAAATATTGGGTCTACACCTGTTTCTGGCATAGCTCCGTGGCATCCAGTACCTTTTACAACTATTCTAAATCTATTACATCCACCTATACTAGTACCTAATCCACATACTACTAGATTTGAAGGTGTTCCAGAGTTTACGTGCATTGCCATAGCAGCATCAACTTTTGGATTTTCAAGTACTCCTGCTTTTATCATTTTTTTAGCACCAGTAAAACCTTCTTCGTCTGGTTGGAATACTAATTTTACAGTACCTTCTATTTGGTCTTGGTTTTGTTTTAATAATTTAGCAGCACCAAGTAACATTGCTGTATGCATATCATGTCCACAAGAGTGCATAGCTCCGTTTGTAGCTGCAAATTCACAGTTTGGAGTTTCTTCCATTGGAAGTGCATCCATATCAGCTCTTAATAAGAATGTCTTTCCTGGTTTAGGACCTTCTATTGTAGCTACTATACCACTTTCACATATTTCTGTTGGTTCATAACCAAATTCTCTTAATTTATTTATTACATAAGCTTTTGTTTTAGGTAATGTATCTCCAACCTCTGGATTTTCATGAATAGTTCTTCTATATTCAACTATATCATTTTTTATATTCTGTGCTTGTTCTAGTATTTTGTTCATTGTTACACCTCATTTAATTTTTTCCTTTAATATATTTATTTCCTATTCCATTTCAAATTATGCCTTCATATTGCCTTATTGCATTTATTTTTAACTATGGAATTTTAAACGAAATATAATTTATCACGCTTATAAGAACTTAATATGTACTATGACACAAAAAACGACCTTAAAAGGTCGTTTTTTAGAAAAAGTTGAACTATAATTTCAAATTTTTCTTTGGATACAATGTATATTTATTGTATTGCTATTAATTGGAATCCCAAATCTTCTATTAAAGCTTTTAATTCTTCTTCTTTAACTGAGTCATCCATATTAACTATAGCATATTTTCCATCTAAACTAACTTCTCTTACTTCTACACCTTTGATATCTTCTGTTAAAGCGGTTCTTACATGGTTAACACAGTGGTTACAACTCATTCCTTCAATTAATAATTTCTTTTCCATTAATTACACCTCCTAATATACCCTATATGGGTATATTATAACACGTTATATTAAAAAACACTACTAATCAATAAAGAAATTGTTATTTTATTTTTATTGTATTTATTCCTCTGTAAACATTGAAATCATTACAAATTAATTTACCATCAAGTCTTCCATTTAACACTACATAGTCATCTAATATACCAAAACTTATAAATATAGCTTTTTCTTTTACGTACTTTTGTAAAGTCTTATATGTGCTTTTTATTTCATCTTCTGAATTTGCATTTTGTAATGCATTTAGATATTTATCTAATTGTTTATCATCATATCCTAATTGTTTTATGATGTATGTAGCATCAGAAACAGCAGGTAATTCACATCCTATTAAAGCTAAATCATAGTCTTTTTTATCTAGAGCTTTTGTCATTTCATCATCTTCTAAATCTTTGATTTCTGTTTTTATACCTATAGCTTCTAAATTATTGCTTATTATAGTTGCTGCTTTTACTCTTTCACTATTGTTTTTATTTACTATTATCTTAAATGTTACATCTTTTAATAAAGCTCTTACTTCAGAATTTGTTATATCTTTAAAATATCTACCCTTTTTGCTGTCTTTTGAATCTTTTTTATCATCTTTTTTGTCTGAAGTATTTTCTTTGTTATTTGTAGCTTTGTCATCAGCTTCAGTTTTTTCTTCATCAGTATTATCTTTATCATCTGTAGTGTCTTTTTCTTTATTATCGTCAGTTTTGCTTAAAGATAAAACAGCTTTTTTCAGATAATTATTGGCATTCTCTGTATTATAAGAAAGAGGTTTTAATTCATTATCGTAATAAACTGATGTAGAATTTAAAGGGAAATTAGTTAATTTTGCTCTATTTGAATAAGCATCTTTTATAATAGAATTTCTATCTACTGCAAATGAGATTGCTTTTCTTATATCTAGATTTTTTAGATATTCATTATCATAATTGAAAAGAACATAATCATAATTTCTTCCTTGATATTTATTTATTACAAAATTATCATTATCTACAAATTTACTTATACTACCTAAAGTAACTCTACTTACATCACTATCTAAAGATAATACCATCTCTGTTTGTGATTCATTGTCTGGTACCATTTTTACATAGACTTCTTTTTTATTATTATTTTTATCTAGATCATAGTAATCTTTATTTAATTCTAATAACATATAGTTTCTATCTTCATAAGTTTTAATTTTGTAAGCACCATTTCCAATTAAGTTGTTGCTTGCAAGTTTTAATTTATCACTCTTTAAGTTATCTAATTTGTCTTTAGATACTATTGGAAAAATTAAAGTTTCTAGTGAAAATGCATATCCATCTTTAAATGTAATAGTTAGATTTTTACTTCCATTTACACTTATTTTGCTTATATTTGATACTAAACTATAATAAGAACTATCTGTATTTTTCTTTATTAAGTCATATGTATATTTTACATCACTTGCTGTAAGACTTTGTCCATTATGCCATTTTATATTGTCTTTTAAAGTTATATTTATACTTTTATTGTTTGATGAAATATTATAAGAATCTACTAATTTAGGTTGAAGATTATAATTTTCATCAAATTCAAATAAACTGTCATAAACCAAGTTCAATACATAACTTACTGACTTATCGTTATTTAATATTGGATTGATTGTAGTCGGTTTTATCATAGTTAAATTTATGTACTGTGAACCATCTTGTTTTGATGTATTCTTTTCTTCGCTTTTTTTCTCAGTATCTGCACTACAACCTACTACAAACACCATCAAAGCTAAGAGTATACTTACTAATTTTACTACCTTCTTCATATTGCTGTACCTTTCTAGTTATAGATTTTTTTATACATTTCGTAATTATATTTTACTTTTTCAACATAAGAAGCTGTTTCTTTAAAAGGAATAGTTTCTAGATTTTCTCCATCAGAGCTGAATTCCTCATCTGCCAGCCATTTTTTGACGTTGCCCGAACCTCCATTATAAGCTGCAATTACTAAATCCAAATCCCCAAATTCTCTATATAATCTATTTAAATACCAACATCCTATTCTTATATTATCTTGTGGCTTAAAAATATCTACCTTTTCTAGTTTAAGCTCTTCAGCGGCCCAATCTCTAGTACCATCGCCAATTTGCATAAGCCCCTTCGCCCCTTTTCTCGAAACTGCATCTTCTTTAAACTTGCTTTCTGCCTTTATTATACTGTAAACTAGGTTTTCATCTAAATTGTATTCTTTTGAATAAAACTCTACATAATCTGAGTATTTTTTGGGGTAAAGATATTTATATATATCATTTTTTCCTATAAATAGGGCAACCCCCAACACGATTAAAATCAATAGAATTAAGATTAATTTTTTTTTCACCCTTATTCTCCTTGTAAAACACTTATTATTTCTAGAACTTGTTGTTCTAAGTTTTCAAATGAGCCCGAATTATCTATAATATAATCTGCAAATTTTGCCTTATCTTCTTGACTCATTTGAGAATTTATTCTGCTAATCGCCTCTTTTTCAGTACAGTTATCCCTAGCTATTATTCTTTTAATTTGTATATCTTTTTTACAAGTTACTAAAATTAGTTTATCTATATAAGGAAGATAATTGTCTTCTATTAATAATGCTGCATCAATAGCTACAATTTTCTTTCCTTGTGTTTTATATTCTTCTACTTTTTTTAGTATATTTTCTTTTATTTTTGGATGAGTTAAATTATTTAAAGCAATTAGTTTTTCATCATCATTAAACACTATATTTCCAAGTGCTTTTCTATTTAAACTTCCATCTTCGTTTTTTATAGTCTCTCCAAAAGTTGAAAATACTTTATTCAATAAATCTAAATCTTCAAAGATATGTCTAGCTACTATATCGGCATCGACTATCTCTATGCCATGATTCATAAATATAGTCGATACACTGCTTTTTCCACATCCAATATTTCCTGTAAGCCCCAATACTAACATTTTTTCACCTACTTTGTTTCGTACCAAGAATCCCCTGTATTTAAATCCACGTCTAATTTAACATCCATAGATTGTGCATTTTCCATTTCTTCTCTTACTATTTTCTCGGCCATTTCTAACTCTTCATCAACTGCTTCTACTATAAGCTCATCGTGTACTTGAAGTATAAGTCTTGATTTCATGTTATTTTCTTTTAATCTATTATATACATTTACCATAGCTACTTTTATTATATCAGCAGCACTACCTTGGATAGGAGCATTCATCGCAAATCTCTTACCTTGGTTTCTAACTATAAAGTTGCTCGCTTTTATCTCTGGTATATATCTTCTTCTGTTTAATATAGTTGTCGCATAACCTGTTTCTGTTGCACTTTCAACGGCTTCATCCATAAATTCTTTTATCTTAGGGTATTTATTAAAGTAACTATCGATGTATGCTTTAGCAGTTGCAACTGGTATATTTAAATCTTGAGAAAGACCAAAATCAGTTTTTCCGTAGATTATACCAAAGTTTATCGCCTTAGCTTCTATTCTTTGTTTGCTTGTAACGTCTTTTATATCGACATCGAATATTTGTGATGCAGTTTTTGAGTGAATATCTTCCCCATGTTTAAACGCATCTATCATATTTTCGTCACCACTCATATGAGCTAAAACTCTAAGTTCAACTTGAGAGTAATCGGCATCTACTAATTTACAATTATCATCAGCCACAAATACTTTTCTTATATCTCTACCCATTTCAGTTTTAACAGGTATGTTTTGCATATTAGGCTCAGTAGATGAAATTCTACCAGTAGTAGTTATAGTTTGGTTAAATGATGAATGTATTCTTCCTGTTTTAGGATTTATTATTTTTAATAATCCCTCAACATAAGTTGAATTTAACTTAACTATTTGTCTGTACTCTGTTATTTTGTCGATTATTTCGTGTTTGTCTCTTAATTTTTCTAAAACCTCTGCATTTGTAGAGTATCCTGTTTTAGTCTTTTTAATTACTGGAAGACCTAACTTTTCGAATAATACAACACCTAATTGTTTTGGTGAATTTATATTGAATGGTTCACCAGCTAATTCGAATATTTCATTTTCCAATTCATTTATTATAGTAGTGAATTTTTCTTTTAATTCATTTAATTGATCCTTGTCAACTTTCATTCCGATATATTCCATAGAACCTAAAACTTCAACAAGAGGCATCTCAACATGATAGAATAATCCATCCATTTCTGTTTCTTTTAGATTTTCTTCCATTTTAGGATATACTCCATTAACTGTATTTAATATATCACCTATATATGCTGACAGCTCGTCAAATTCTATTTCATCGAACTTCTTAGCTTTTGCACCTTTTCCAAGTAAATCTTCTTTTGATTTTATTTTTCTAGTTAAATACTTCATAGCAATTGCACTACATTCATATGAAGTTGAAGATTTTGAGTCTATTAAATACTCAGCTATTGTTATGTCAAAATCCATAGAATTTAATTCTATTTCATAAGGTTTTAGTAATATATAATCTTCTTTTAAATCATATCCATGTTTTTTAATTTCAGGATTTGAAAGTAAAGTTTTTATTTGTCGTAATTCATCTTCATTTACATAATAAATTTCATTTCCATCTAAACTTAAGAATACATATAGAACTCTTTTGTCTAATATATTTCCTTCTTTTCCTATAACATCGATTATAACTTTTTTATTTTCTTCTGCTTTTTTAATAAAATCTTCTACATTATCTAGATGTTCTATTTTTAAGTCTATTTCTTCTTTTATAGTAGTCTCTCCGCCTTCTATATCTAATAATTTTGTTATCAGACTTGTAAATCCGAACTCTTTAAACTTCTCTACAACATCGTCTTTATTGTAGTCTCCGTATTCTAGATCTTCTAATTTAACTTCGATTGGAACATTTGTTATAATTGTAGCTAATTCCTTACTCATTAAAGCTAAATCTTTATTTTCTTCTATTTTCTTTTTGATACTTCCTTTTAATTCATCAGTATGTTCTATAAGATTTTCTATAGTTGAATATTGTTTTAAAAGTTTTATACCAGTCTTTTCACCAACACCAGGCACTCCAGGGATATTATCCGATTTATCTCCCATAAGACCTTTTAAGTCTATAAATTGAGTTGGTGTCATTTCGTATCTTTCTAATACTGAATCGTAGTTATATTCTTCAACTTCTCCAACACCTTTTTTAGTTATTAGAGTAGTTGTTTTGTGCGATGCCAATTGTATCGCATCTTTATCTCCTGTAACTATGTAAACTTTAAAGTCATTTTCTTCGCCTAATCTTGCAACCGTACCGATTAAGTCGTCAGCCTCATATCCTTCAAGCTCTAATCTGTTTATATTAAACTTGTCTAATAAATCTTTTAGAGGTTGTAATTGTTGTGCTAATTCATCCGGCATTTTCTTTCTCCCAGCTTTATAATCAGCATATTGTTTATGTCTGAAAGTTGGGGCCTTTTTATCGAATGCAACACTCATATGCGTCGGTTGATAGTCTTCTATTATTTTAAACATCATACGAACAAAGCCAAATATAGCGTTAGTTTTTAATCCCTCACTATTACTCATATCTGGCAATGCATAAAAGGCTCTGTTTATTATTGAGTTACCATCTATAATTATTAATCTTTTTTCCAAAATTTATCACTCCTACTGTTTCTCTTATTTACTCGTTTTACCCTATCATTTTATCATACCATAAATCTATCGAGATTAACTATTTAAAATGTATAAATATATTCAGTTTATATTATACTTATTTTATTATTTACTTTTTTTACTTTTTTCATAAGTTTTTTAAATGTAGATTATATTCTTATTTTTAAATCAAATACTAATTTTTCCAATATATATAAATTGTGCTTGATTAATTTAATCTGTGTTGCTATAATATAAAGGTAGCAAATTTATTGGCCGATGTGGCGGAATTGGCATACGCACACGACTCAAAATCGTGCGGAGAAATCCATACGGGTTCGACTCCCGTCATCGGCACCATTTTTTTACATATGATTACTAAACGCGTTGAAAAGACTAGGCTTTATTGCCTAGTCTTTTCTTTTTTTGTTTTAAATAAAGGAATTGTATTTCTATTACTCGAAATACTTTAAAAGATAACTAATTAAATATAAGTTTGGAGGGAAAAAGATGAAACAAAAGTTATTTTTATTAAGTATTATAGTTTTTAGTTTTATTATTACAGGTTGTTCTAGAAATAACAGTTTAGCATATGATGAATCAATTCAAGTTCAAAAAGAAGAAAATAAACTTGATAACAATATGGACAGAATTAAAGATTTAAAAAATAGTATTTATAAATTTATTACAGACGATATAAAAAGTAATGGTGGTCATGTTAAAGATTTTGATTTAGATAATATGAACCTTGAACTTAAAAAAGCTAGAAGTGAATATAATGATATAGATTTTGATTTGCTTAAAACAAATTATGAATATATAAAGTCTCAAAACAAAGAAAGTAAACCAAACTATAATGAATTTGGATTAGAATATATACAAAAAAATTATTCTAATGCATTAGATTTATATGAACAAATGATAAAGCTAGGCAATGATGGAATTTATAGCAATAAAGACTATATTAAAATTTACGAATATTCAGATAAAATAGCAGATGAACTTTATATGGCTACAGTATACAACAATAATAAATACGATAATTTCTTCAAATTTTATATCTTATATGGTGTAAACGTATATACAGAATCAAAATTATCAGATATAAAAAACAAAATAAAAGAAGCTGATTATGACTATAAACTTGATAATGAAAATACAGATACGACGAATAATTTAATAGTTTATGATAAAAATAGCAAAGATTCAGTCCACTTTTTATTTAAAGACAATCTTTTAAATACTGTTTTTTATTATGTCGATGATAATAAAGATACATTTTTATCTTATACAGTTTTTGCCTCTTCAACTGGCGTGAAATATTATGGTAGTACTCCAAAATCATTACAATACAAAGAATTTTATAATTTTGATAAACAGTATGAGTTTTTAAAAGAAACAAAAAAATCTTTATCCTAAAGACCTTTAAAAATGTAGATTTTTTTGAAATGCATTTTCGACTATCCATCGGCACCACTTACGCCTAAGAAAGTTTATTCTGTAAATACATTTGGGGATTATATAAATCGCGATAAAAATAAACTTGAAATTCTTGCAGGGCTTATAAAAAGCAATATGAAATAATGAAAAATATATTAAAAAACCTAGGATTTTTATCCTAGGTTTTTATTGTAAACTATCTATTATAAATTCGATATACTTGTCAAAATCATCTCCATCATCTGGAAGTTTGTTTTCTTCTGCATATTCCATAGTTTTATCAAGTATAAATTTGTACATATCTTTTTTATCTTCTTCATTTAACTCTACTTTTTCTTCTGTATCTGGATCAACTAGACATTCTAATAAGTGAGTTGTACAATCTTGTGCTAATTCTTTTATTTGCTCTATTTCACGAAGTTCTTCGTCTGTTATATTAAATTGATTTACATTTGTCATTTTAATAAAATTCCTTTCTTTCTTAACTGCCTTTGTAATATATCACAAACAAATTTATATAACAAGACTATTTATATTTATAACTCATGTCTATTTTTTACAAAATAGTTTTTTATATCTTTCATTTATAATTTTTATCATAAGCTCCCCAACTCCGACTGCATCTTCTATTGTAAGATAGTGGTCTGCTGTTTTGTCGAGAAACATTTTGCCTGTTGGTGGAAATTCTTCATCTTCAAACCATATGCTTATTGTAACTGGATAATATGGATAAATATAAAATACGGCACTTAAATCTGCTTTTGAATCGATAAACTTTGCATCTAAAGATTTAAAAACTTCTATAACTTGTTTTTCATCTTTATTTTTTAAAAAACGTTCTAGTTCCACTTCAACAGTTTTGTCAAATCTTGCCCCTCTTATAAGTCCGTCTTTTAATTCTCCAAATTTAATTTGTTTTGATAAAATCGGTGTATTATCTGCCAAATCTAGATAATGAAGTAAAGTTAGTATCTGCCAGTCATCTCTTTTTTCTTTCATATCGTAAGTTGGATATTCTAATTCGAATATAGCATCTAAACTTTTGATTTTTAAAATTGATTTTTCTTCATCAAATTCTGCCCCTGAATTCTTCGCAATTTCTATTGGATTTTTTCCCTCAAGACGTTTTTTCGCAGCTATGTACATTTCATTAAATGCTCTGTTTTCCTTTTTATTTTCCATAGTATTATCCCCCATATTATTTTTAAATTTTTAAGTAGTTATTAATATTTTAAATTATTATTGATTAGATTTCTATGTTTTTGTTTATCTATCTTGCACACATCACTTCCCCATTATCGTTTTAAAATATTTATTTATTGTTTTTCAATAAATAAATATTGACATTCATAAAATACCTTGTTAATCTATAAAATATAGGACTAAAAAGGGGGTAAATTATAGAATGTCTAGGGTAAAAAAATTAGGATTATTTTTTATTTTATTATTTATTTTTATATGCGTCGCAATTGGTGTTCTCATATTAAAAATAGAATATTTTGATCCTTATAATTCAGTTAACTATAGTGAAATGATAGATACAGAAATTCCTAAAAACGCTAAAGTCTTGGATTATAAAGATACTCACGGGGGATTCTTAGGAGATGGCGATTTATATGCAGTTATACAATTTGATAAAAATGAAAAAAACTCATTTTTGAAAAATATAGAGAAAAATAAAAAGTGGAAGAAAACCCCTTTGCAAAAAGATTTAAAACTCATTATATATGGCGGAGAGTTAAAAAAAGATGGAAATTATTATGTGTACGAACCTTTACCTGATTACAATATTCCTAAAACAAAAAACGGAATTTATTATTTTAAAGATAGATTTGCTGAAAATTATCCTGAAGAGGCAGACACTAACATAAATGATAGAGCAGCATATAACATAACATTTGCCCTATTTGATTTGGACACAAATAAGCTTTATATTTATAAATTAGATACTTAACTCATAAAAACAAAATAGGATTAATACTTTAGTTTAAGTATTAATCCTATTTTACGTTATGTAAATTTTAAACAACTTTACTATGTAATAAAATTTTATTTACAAATAATAAATTTCATTTAGAAAGTCTATAACTTCTACTGTTGTAATATTAAAAGTATTTCCTATAAAATCGACAACATACATCATGCCAATCGATATAGGATTTTTTAAGATTACTACTAAAGCTAGACAAATTATTAATCCAATTATTTTTTTCATGCCATACCTCCCAACATATATTATTTATATATGTATATGCTGACATGATTATAATTTTTCTATTTATTTTATAGAATCACTTCTAGTTATAATCGAATCGATTAAGCCATAATCTAGGGCTTCTTGAGCACTCATAAAATTGTCTCTATCTGTGTCTCTATATATTTCTTCTATGCTTTTACCTGTATTTTCAGCTAGAATTCTATTTAGTCTTTCTTTAGTTTTTAGTAAATTTTCAGCTACTATTTTTATATCTGTAGCTTGTCCTTGTATACCATTTCCTCCAATTAGAGGTTGGTGAATCATAATTTGAGAATTTGGAAGTGCAAATCTCTTTCCTTTTGCTCCACCTGCTAATAAAAATGATCCAAAGCTTGCTGCAAGCCCTATACATATAGTTGATACATCACATTTTACATGTTGCATTGTATCGTATATTGCAAATCCTGCGGTTACTGAACCGCCTGGAGAGTTTATATAAAGATAAATATCTTTGTCTGGATCTTCTGCCTCTAAAAATAAAAGTTGTGCTATTACAACACTTGCAGAAGCGTCTGTAACTTCTTCTCCTAAGAATATAATTCTATCACATAATAATCTAGAAAATATATCGTAACTTCTCTCCCCGTTTCCTGTTTGTTGTACTACATATGGTACTACACTCATATTCTCACCTCCTGTATAAATTATAACAATTTTTTCAAATTTTTGTATCAAATTTACATTAATAAATATTTTATTTACTTTTATTTCTATATTGAGTTGGTGTAATTCCTATAAATCGCTTGAAAATTTTCGAAAAATAGCTTGGACTATCAAATCCCACAGCATCACTTATAATCGTAATAGGATCCTTATTTTCTCTTAACATCTTAGTAGCTATAGATACTCTATATTTTAAAATATATTGAATTGGTGATATTCCAAGTGTATTTTTAAAACATCTTAAACATTCTCTTTCACTTAAATTTACAACTTTAGCTATATCATTTAAGGTTATTTGTTTATTATAATTTTTATGTACAAATGAAAGTATATTTTTTATTCTTTCTGAGTTTAGATCATTCCTATTGTTTTTATTTAAATTTAAATCTTGTATATTTTTGAGCATAATATACCATATATGAGATAAATACTCCCTTACAAGAATCTCATATCCAAATTCAGATTTTTCAAATTGTGAAAAGGCATTTTTTATACAAGCTGATGCTTCTTCTCCCCAAGAAGTATTTTTATAAAAAGCAATTCCACTTAAATTCTTGTTTTCAACAATTGGATTTACAAAATTTTGCTCAAATACACTTTGTACTCCTCCAGAAATCAAGTTTTTATTAAAAACAAGTGAGTTTAATATACATTCTTCACTTGTTCCTGCTCTAATATAATGAAGTATATTTGAATTTATAAAAACACCATCACCTTCATTTAGTACAAAATCACTATTATCTAAGTATAAATGGATACTCCCACTTTTCACTCTTATTACCTCTATTTCTTCATGCCAATGCCATGAAATATCACCTGTCACAAATTTATTTATATCAGAATAACATGCCTTGCATGGAAACATAGGTGTCCCAAACAATTCTAATTGTTGTTTATTTTCATCTACTATAATCTCTATAATTTGTTGTTCCATAATATTTTCCCTTTTTTATTTTGTCGCTTTTATTATAGTATACGTCTTTATTATTATTGAACCAAGTTTTTTATAGCGATATTATTATTTTATAGTAAAGAAATCGCGATTTATAATTTTAAAAATACATGAATAGAGTTAACTTATTAAAATTTTTTTATGCATACACATCAAAAATAAATTTTATGGAGGTATTTTACATGAAGGGAATAATATTTAATTTAAATAATAATATAAAAAACATAGATGGATATAATTTCATAATAAACATGTTGAAAAATCTAAATATCCCATGGATAGAGTTAAAAAATGATTCAATCTATGATTTTTATGAAACTCCAATCGATATCGAAAACTGTATCTTTATTTCAGATTCACAAGAAAACTTAAACTTAGCACAAAACTTAAATATTAAATATGCAATTAAATTAAACTCAGATAAAAATAATTCAAAAGACAAACATGATATTAAAAATTTATACGATTTATATAATAAATATTTTAATACATTATTTTTAAACTAAGCTAAAAAATCTCTGACCTTATAAAGTCAGAGATTTTTATCTATACACTTCTTTGTTTTTTCAAAAGTCTAATATCATTCTGTTATATTTTCTGTTGTCGGGAATATAATAGTTACTTTTGTTCCATAATTCTCTTTTGAATCTATATACAATCCAAGCCCTAATTTTTCACATAGTGTCTTGCATAGATAAAGACCTATGCCTGTGCTCTTTCCGAATTTTCTTCCATTATCTCCAGTAAATCCTTTTTCAAATACTCTACTAATATCTTTTTCATTTATGCCAACACCATAATCTTTTATAGAAAGTATTACTGAATTATTTTGTTTTTGGCTTTCTATCTCTATTTTATCATTATTTCCTTTTGAATATTTTATGGCATTTACTATTATCTGATTTAAAATAAATTCTATCCATTTTGAGTCACTATAAACTACTTGCTCTAAATCTTTAAGTTCCAAACTTATTCTTTTACTTATAAAATCACGTTGATTTCTCTTGATTACTTTTTTTACTAATGGCTCTAGTTCTACTTTTTTTATAATATAATCTTTGCCCACTTCATTACTTCGTGAGTAATAAAGTACTTGTTCTACAAAGTTATCTATCTTATTAATTTGAGTATCTATTTTTCTAACAATATCGTTATTATAGTTGTTTTCTATCACTAATTTACTAGATGCTATCGGAGTTTTTATTTCATGAATCCACATCTCTATATATTCTCTATATTCTTTTTGCATATCTTCATAATACTTAACATGCTCATGCATATCTCGGCTTACTTCTTTTAATATATCGTTTATTTGTTCTGCAATTAAAAAATTGGCATCTTCCATAACTTCAGGCAATAAATACTTTTTATCTAAACTCTCTAATATACTTTCCATATCATTAAAATATTTTTTATACTTTATGTACTCTATAAAAATATAAGTAAACAATGGCAAAAACCATATACAGAAAATAAATAAAATCATCATAAAACTTATATCTGCAATATACATAAAAATCGATATGACAATAAATATCATTAAATTTAGAGTTAAAAAAATCCCTTTATCTTTTAAATAATCTGTTATTCTCATCTCATTATATACCCTAGCCCTCTTCTAGTTTCTATAACATTTTTTATTCCTATTTCATCTAGTTTTTTTCTAAGTCTTGTTATGTTTACTGTCAAGGTACTGTCATCTACAAAAAAATCAGAATTCCATAGATGCTCCATCAAAAGCTCTCTAGACACAATTTCCCCTTTATGATTTATTAAATAAGAAAGTATTTTTACCTCATTTTTTGTTAACTCTATATTTTTATCATTATAAATTACAGTAGCATTAGATAAGTTTAACTTAAAATCTTTATAAGTTAGTATGCTATTTGAGTTTGAATTCATCCCACTTCTTTTTAATAAAGCAGCAATTCTTGCGAGTAATATTTGAGTATTATATGGTTTTGTTACAAAATCATCTGCTCCCAAATTCATACTCATAAGTTCATCTACTTCACTATCTCTGCTTGTAACTACTATTATAGGTACTTCAGATGTTTTCCTAATTTCCCTACATATAAAATAGCCATCAAAAACTGGTAGATTTATATCTAGTAAAACCAAGTCTGCATTTTGTTTTAATATATAATCTACTATATTATTAAATTCTGTAGGTGCTTTTATCTCATATCCATATTTACTTAAAAATATTTGTAGCTCTTCTCTTATTATTTGATCATCTTCTACAATAATTATTTGTTGCATATTACCCCTCCAATCATCGGAAAAATCCATATAAAGTAGATAAACTACTTTATATGGATTTTATTTTTAACTATATTTTTATATCCACTATAAGTTATATAGAAGTATATAATATATACTATCATAAATATTCCCGCTGTTATAAGTGAAGACCCCATTATATCCGGTTTGTTGTACACAGATACAAAATCATTTGCAACTTTTATTCCAATAACTGAATGTATAAAAGCTAATATAACTGGAAGACTGAAATATACTAACGTTTGTATAAATATTGTTTTATTTATATCTTTTTCACTTGCTCCAAGTCTTTTTAATGATTTATATCTATCTATACTATCACTAGCTTCACTTAATTGTTGAAGTGCAAGCACTGACATACTGCTTATTAAAAACACTATTCCTATATAAATACCTATAAATAATACTATTGTTGTTATTCCTTTATTTGATTCATAAATATCAGTTCTACTTGCACCGAGTACAAATCCTATTTTATCATAATTTGTATCAGCAGTTTTATATGAATATATTTTATTAGTGAAATCAGATTCCCTTTTTTCTTTTCCCTCTCCAACAAAGTTTACATTTACATTGCTTGAAATTAAAGCCATATTATCACATACATCATCGTTAACGATTACTGTGATCATATTATTCTTCATAAAATATGTTTTTAAGTTTTCTTCTATAACTTTCTTATCTTTTATTTTATAAGATTTATTTTCTATTTTTATACTGTCATTATTTTTTACATAATTTTGTATAGCTTCTAATGTATTAGCATAATTTGATGTTATTAATACTTCATCTTTATTTAATTCTATGGCATTTTGATTATCCAATGCTCTAATTTTATTGTAATCAGAAAGTTTCATATAATTCATTAGACTTCTCATATTTGCATTTAAATTTAATGCTTCTGATATTGTTTTATTATCTGTATATAAATCATAATAAACTACTTTATCTTCCTTATTAAATTTTACACCTATATATTCAAGGGATTTTTGTATATCATTTGCTTTTGCACCTTCAGATATATAAAGATTTGCACTTGCATCATATGGTGTTGAATCTTTTAATCCCGATTCTAGTGCATCTTTAACGCTAAATCCTGTAGATAACATGCCTATTGTCATAAATAACATAAGGCATATAACTGACATAGAAATAAAGTTTGTATTTACCTTGCTGTTTATTTGTTTTACTATAAATATATTTAAGCCTTTAAAGTATATTTTTTTATTTTTCTTAACTATATATAAAATAAATCCTGATAAAGAGAAGAAAAATAAAAATGTACCTAATACTCCAAGTAATATGGAAGTTGTAAATTTAATATCTTGTATTCCTATTAATCCAACTTCTAAAACTAATTTATAAGCTATACCAAGTGAAACAACACATAATATAAATGTAATTAAATATACTATATTGCTTTTAAATTTTACTTCTTCTGTTTTTCTTCCTACTGTTAACAAATCTATTATCTTGTATTTTGAAATTACAAAAGAGTTAAATATCATAACTAATAAGAATATTATTCCAAAGTATAAAACTGTCTTTATCATTGCTTTTCCTGATATTACAAAAGAATAAGTCGACATTTTTAAACCGAATAATTTTACAACTAGTATTGACAATCCTTGTGAAAATATTAATCCTAATATTAAACCACTTATAAGTGAAAGTATCCCCACTATAATTGTCTCTAATATTAATATTTTAGATATTTTATTCTTTGACATTCCTAACGTCATATAAATTCCAAGTTCTTTATTTCTCTTTTTTACTAAAAAGTTATTTGCATAAAGTATAAGACTTCCTAAAATAAATGCTATAAATACAGATACATAAGATATTACTTTTGAAAGTATATCCACATAACTTTCTCCTGAAGAAGTAATCTCTGACATTGCTTTTTGTGATTCTACTGAGTTAAAAGTATAAAATATGCATACTGCTAACATCAAAGTAAAGAAATATATAGTATAATCTTTAAAACTTTTCTTTACATTTTTAAATGCTATCTTAGAATACATTATTATCATCTCCTCCTAACATCGTAATTACTTCCATTATTCTATTAAAAAATTCTTTTCTCGAATCATTTCCTCTAACTAATTCTGTAAATATTTTTCCGTCTTTTATAAATAAGATTCTATGAGCATAACTTGCTGTAAATGCATCATGAGTAACCATAAGTATAGTCGCGCTAAGCTCTTCATTTAAGCTTTCTAATCTCTCTAATAGTAATCTAGCTGATTTTGAATCAAGAGCTCCTGTTGGCTCATCAGCAAGTATTAGTGATGGTTCTGTAACTATAGCTCTTGCAGATGCAACTCTTTGTTTTTGCCCACCTGACATCTGATAAGGATATTTATCTAGTACTTTTTCTATTTCTAGATATTTTGCTACTTCTTTTATTTTTGAATCAATTTCTGAAGTTTTTTCACCTTTTATAGTAAGTGCTAATGCTATATTTTCATATGCAGTTAATGTATCTAGTAAGTTAAAGTCTTGGAATATAAATCCTAATTCATTTTGTCTAAATTTATCTAGTTTTTTTGATTTTAATCTTGTTATATCTTGAGCATTTATAATTATATTTCCTGTTGTAACTTTATCTATTGTTGAAATACAGTTAAGAAGTGTTGTTTTACCACTACCACTCGGTCCCATAATTCCAACAAATTCCCCTTCTCCAACTTTAAAACTTATATTGTCAATGGCTTTTGTTATATTTCCTTTATTTCCATAGTATTTTTCTATTTTTTCAACACTTAAAATATTTTTCATATTTATTCCTCCTAAATTCATCGTATCTTATATTTATTATTATAGGCAGTTTTCAATTTTTGAGATATTGATATATATTTCATTAATATTACATTTTTGTAGCATAACTATTTTTATAAAAAGAATTCCTATAATTTAATTATTTTCACACAAAAATAAGGGCTGTCATCTTGACAGTCCCACTTTATATAATATATCTATAAATTTTAGCGATACAGCATATAGTCGATTTGATCTGCTAGACTTATACTTGCAGGATTCCAATGTCTTTCTTTTATATCTATATTTTTGAATTCAAATCCTGATTCAAATACAAATGCTTTGAATTTATTATCTAACCATGGTGCACTCCAACACCCAGAACGGCATATATGTATTATTTTGCAAGGTTCTTCACATTTTACTTCTTCCAAGCTCAAATAATTTATATTATAAGCTTCGTTTATTTCTTTAAATTGGTCACTATATTCATTTGTATAAGGCCCATAAACTATATTAGCTTCTTTTATCTTGCCTTCATAAAGTAATTTTCCAAGCCAATCTGCACAATTTACTTCAAACTTAAATGAATCAAGACCTTGATATCCAAGGTCAGAATGTGAATCAAACGAAATAACTGAATCAACTTTGTTGTCAATCGCAATTTTATATGCTGCTAAATGTGATTCGGTGAGCAGAACTTTTGTATCTTTTTTAAAATCTACGTTTTTCTTTAATATTGGCCAAAAATTATCCACCTCATCTCCTACATTCATACTCTTTGTAATATCTATTCCTCTTCTCTTTTCTTCATAGTATTTTTTATACCAATGCTTATTTATATTGTTGTCATTTTCTATATATGAGCCATTCCAATGACTCATATAATTCATAAAATAATCCCAGTCTATAGTAATCAGTGAACTCATAATCTCTCCCCCAAGTCTTTTATTATAATTTATATACCTTTTTTATAGTATTTTCAACCCATTTTTTACCATAGAATTATTAAATTATAATTTCTGATTACTTTTGAGATATTTTTTATTCTGTTATAACTATTATGAATTTATTAAATCAGATGCTATTTTATTTAAACTTTGTGCTATAAACTTAAAGTCCTTATTTAAATCTAAGGTTCTCACCATTATCTTATTTCCGCTCATCATATATTCACTATTTGGTATTATATCTTCATTAGTTTTTGCATACAACAGCATTCCCGATACTTTTCCATTTTTATTTATATCCTTATTTTTTACATAAGTGAATATCTGATATAAATTATTTGAGTGTATTGTTTTGCTGTTATATAGTTCTATTGTCTGCATAGATTGTGAGTAGTATTTTGTGTCTATAATCAAAATATTTTCACCAGATGTTAGTGTTATATCACTTTTCATCTCTGGCAAAAATTTATCTAATTCATTGTCTAAGTTCCACTTTATTTTAGATACTTTTGGTCTTAAACTTGGATAGTGTTTTTGATAATAAAAAAGTACAAATTTTTCATATATACTGTACATTTTCTTTTCACTTAAAAACTCCGCCACCTTATACTCTCCATCTTCTGTTGTCATAAGCAAATCATTTAAAATCAAATAACATATATTTATTATTCCACTATAATTTGCGTTATGTCTGTTGTATTTTATATCATTCCATCTTATTTCATTTACTTTTAAAGTATTTACATTAGAAAATAAAAGCACTAACTTTTTAAGATTCTTTTTATTTTGAGATGATATATCTTTTGATAATACTAAAACATACATTGCAGTCTTAATTATACTGTTTAGATAATTATCCATAGATAATTTATCAAACTCACAATAAAGTTTGTTTTTATTGTTTGCCTTTAACTTTATAGATTTCTCTATATTTATTTTCCCAGTCAATACTGATAATTCGTCTTCTTCAGCTTTATATTCTTTTATAAGACCTCGTTTAACTTGTTTCGAAACAATTTTAAACAAAATAACTGCTAATATATCTCCTATATTGTCAAACACTTCAACATCTATATCTTTGTAGTCTTTTTGTATTAAATGAGTATATACATATGACAGCATATAATATATGTTTTTTATAAAAATACTTTTGTCTTTTATCATGCTAGCACCATCTAATTAACTATATCTCTCAATATTTTTTCCCATTTTTCAAGCTTATCATAATCATCAAACCAGTACTCTTTTAAAAGTGGTATTATATCAAACTCAATAACTTCTTCAATATACATATCTATTTCATCTAAACTACATTCTTTAGATATTTCATCACTAAAAAAGTAACTATGACCTATACAGAATCCTTCACCCAATGAAAAATCTTCTTTTATTTCTTTATTTAATATTTTAATTTTTTCAACTAAATTTATAATTCTTTCGCTTTTAAAACTTTTGATATAATCCATAAATCTTTCATTTTCAAAAGCTGGTTTCAAATCAAAGAAACTAAATCTACGTCTAAGTGCATAATCTATAATAGCAATACTTCTATCCGCTGTATTCATAATCCCGATTATATAGATATTTTTAGGAACACTAAATTTCTCGTCACCATATGCTAACTTGATAGTTTGAGCTCTATAATTATTTTCTATAAGCATCATTAATTCTCCAAATATCTTGCTCAAATTTCCTCTATTGATCTCGTCTATAATAAAGAAATATTTATCATTTGGATTTTGTTCTGCTTTTTTACAGAAATTATAAAATACACCGTATTTAAGTGCAAATCCTTCTTTACTTGGTTTATATCCCATTATAAAATCTTCGTATGAGTAATTTTGATGAAATTGTACAAATTCTATCTTATCATCATCTTTTTGTTCTAAAATAGAATATGCCAAGCGTTTAGATAAAAATGTCTTTCCTATTCCAGGCACTCCAGTAAGTATAATATTTTTCTTTCTATCTAAAAGTCGAACTAAGAAATTATAATCCTTTTCTGTTATATAAACTTCATCTAAAAAATCTTGTTTTGTATAAATCTCATCACATTCTTTTATTACATCTTTTTCTTGATTTTTTTCATATTCTCTATAATTTTCTTTTATTAAATCTAAATTTGAATCATCTATATCATTCATTTCTTCTTCAGATTTAAAATCTAAATTCAGTCTACTGCCAATATATATAATCTCCTCTACAATTAGATGTAGACCATTATCTCCAAAATTTAAACCATTAAATCTACTAAATGCCATTTGTACTAACTCTTCATCACTTTTAACAAAGTCTAAAACCCAATCACACATATTGTAATAAGCTTCTAAAATTTCAAAACTTCCTCTTTTAGGGATATTGTTATATCCTATTTTGCTTGCAAAAGCTTTAAATTTACCTTCTTTATAAATACAGTATTTTTCGGGAAATCTAAAGAATAAATATGTACTTATAGCATTTAAATATTGATAATGATTGCTCATATTCTCATTTCCATATTGTTTTAAAAGCATATCAGATGAATCCCTAAAAGAATCAATTCTTCTAGATAAACTTATCGTCTCATTAAATAAATTTACAAACATCTCTCTTACCATCTCTGGATCTTTTTGTGCAAAGTATAAAATCATATTCTTAGGAAAATAATTTCGAGACGCCAATAAGTTTTTACTCTTTGAAAGTGAATTCGAAATCATTTCATAAAAATCTTTTGCGTTTATATCCCAATTTTGTTGAAATGTTTTTATTGTTTCTATTTTATAGATTTCATCTAGCGAAATATTTTTTACATTCTTTTTATAATAGGAAATTATATTTCTTAATTTATCTATATCAAGTTTATTTATATTAAAATCCAATTAAAATCACAACCTTTATATAACCTTATTATTTCTTATATATCTACAAATATATTAACATATTTATACATATTTCTAATAATTATGCTAAAATAATACCATACAAGTAAAAGATAAAAAAGTCTTAATTTCAATATTTTTAAAACAAAATTGGAGGGGATTAAAAATGGAAAGAAATAAACCAAAAGAGATTAGATATGATTTATTAGGAGCTAAAGTAGTAGAAAATCTTCAAAAAAGACATTTCGATGCTTATTATTGTCAAACAAAAGAAGATGCTTTAAAAAAAGCTATCGAATTAATTCCAGAAGATGATGTTGTATCATGGGGTGGTTCTGTTTCAATAGACGAAATAGGCCTTTTAAATTATGTAAAAGAAAACCGCCAAGTTATAGATAGAGATAGTGCAAAATCTCCAGAAGAACGTGTTCACTTAATGAGACAATCTCTTTTATGTGATACTTTTTTAATGAGTACTAATTCTATGACTGAAGATGGCGTACTTGTAAACATAGATGGTAACGGAAACCGTGTTGCTGCTCTGTGCTACGGTCCAAAGAGTGTAGTTATGATAGTTGGAGTTAATAAGGTCTGTAAAACACTTGATGATGCTATAAGTAGAGCTAGAAATATAGCAGCGCCAATAAATATTCAACGTTTTAACGATTTAAAAACTCCTTGTTATTTAAAAGGGTCTTGTGCTAATTGCAAGTCTACTGAAAGTATATGCACTCAAGTTGTTATAACTAGAATAAGTAGACCTGTTTCAAAGATAAAAATAGTAGTTGTTGGAGAAGATTTAGGCTTTTAATATATTTATAGAAAATATTAAAATATAGCAAGTAAAATATTTAAATTCTAAAAACTATTATTAACATATAATTTATAATATTTCATCCATATAATAATATTTAATATTTTTGGATGAAATATTTTTTTTACATAATTATGATAGTTTTAACAATGAAATAAAAATAAACCGTTTAAGGATATTGGTATATTAAGTATAAAAATAAGTTGTTTTTGGTATTATAAATATTAAATCTAATATTATATATACTTTAATTTTTTATAAATTTTATAATATATTTTTCGACATTATTTTATTAAATATTTATTATATAGTAAGAATACAGAAAATTTAAAATTTAAATTATAATATAGATAAAATTTTAAATTTAAATTATAATATAGATAAAGTTTTGTTAACATATGAAAAATAATCCTAAATAGGATTATTAGCCTATAGATAAATTAATATTGAATTTATTTTGTGGGTAAAACTATTGTAAACCCTAACGAGGTCGAGATTCAAATATAAATAAGTTAACAAAACAGAAATATATTCTTGGAGGATACAATGACAAAAATTTTAAAAGTATTTTACGATGACATCAAAGATATATTTACTAATTTTGCTCTTTTAATTGTCGTATTAGCTCTTTGTATTTTACCTTCACTTTATGCATGGTTTAATATTTATGCATCTTGGGATCCATATGGAAACACTGGAAACATTCCAATTGCTGTAGTAAATAAAGATAAAGGTACAACTTTGTCTGATAAAAACATAAATGTAGGTGATCAAGTAGTAAAAAAATTAAAAGACAACGACGCCCTTGGATGGGAATTTGTAAATTCAGATTATGCTAGAAATGGACTTGAAAACGGAAAATATTATGCAACAATCGAAATCCCAAGCAATTTTTCAGAGGATTTAGCATCAATCTTATCTAAAAAAACAACAAAAGCTAAAATTATATACTCGGTAAATGAAAAGATAAATGCAATCGCCCCTAAAATAACTGATAAAGGCGCTTCATCAATTCAAAGTCAAGTAAATAGTGAATTTATAAAAACTGTTGGTGAAATAGCATTTACTTTACTAAACGATACTGGTGTAAAATTACAAGAAGAGTTGCCGAAGTTGACAAAAATCGAAACATCTCTGATAGATGTTAAAAATAAGTTTGCAACAATTGATAACACTGTAAAATATGGCTCTGAATCTATAGAAAAAATGAATGGCGTAATAAATAGCTTAAATAAGAATATGCCTTTAATAGAAAAAACTATTACAACAGCATCTGATTTATCTTCTGATGCAAGCTCATTTTTACAAAACACACAAAATAATCTAAGTGATTTAGGCCCTATAATAAAAAGAGATTTACAGATTTTAAATAGTATATCTGCTTCAGCTGCAAATAGTGCTTCAGCATTGATAGAAGCTATAAATTCAAATTATGAAGATGCACCACAACGTATAGACGACTTAACGTCAAAATTAAATAATTTACACAATGTTTCAAGTAATATTGTTGGCCTTTTAACAAAAATAAATCAAATAACAAATGGACAACATTTAAATGATTCTATAAACAAATTAAATACAATAAATAGTAAGCTTGAAACTTCAATAAACATTTTAAATACAGTAAAATCTCAAATTGAAGCAAATGAGCAACCATCTTTAACAAAATTAAACAGTATGCTTACATTACTAAATGATGTTAATTCTATTACATCAAACTTAGTTAACAACTATGATTCAACTATAAAAAATCCTATAAATAGAATTCTTAATCAAGGTATAGGTGTTTCTGAAAATGTAGGTGAATTATTAAAAAATGCACAAGCTGAAATACCTAAAGTCAAAAGCTTATTAGCTAGCCTTTCAGGATTTTCAGAAAATGCAGAAGGTACTATAGCTCTTGCAAATGAAAAAATTCCTGAAGCAAAAGCTATATTAAATGATTTCATAGATGCTATAAGCAAAATAAACAACAGTGAAGATACAAAAGATCTTATAAACTTCTTAAAAAATGATGTCATGACCAATGTAGATTTCTTGAAATCTCCTGTTGATATAGTTCAAAAAACTATATATCCTATGACTAATTACGGTGCTTCAATGACACCTTTTTATACTACACTTTGCCTTTGGGTTGGTATATTACTTTTAACATCACTTTTAACTACAGAAGTTCATGTTAAAGGTGAAGATGACGACGAATATAAACCTTACCAAGTTTATCTAGGTAGAGGACTTACATTCTTATCAATAGCACTTATACAGGCATTGATTGTAAGTCTTGGAAATATATTTATACTTAAGGTTCATATGGATAATCCACTCTTATTTACGATGATAGCCTTATTTGTAAGTGCGGTATTTAACTTTATAGTATATTCATTGGTATCTATATTTGGAAATATAGGAAAAGCCGTTGGTGTAATTTTACTTGTTCTTCAAGTAGCTGGTTCCGGTGGTACATTCCCTATACAAGTAACTCCAAAGTTCTTCCAAATGATATATCCATTCTTGCCATTTACTTATGGTATTTCGGCAATGAGGGAAGCAATTGGAGGAGTATATATGCCTAATTTAACTAGAGACATAAGCGTATTATTAATATTCCTTATATTATCAATTGTTATAAATATATTCTTAAAGGCACCAATTAATAAATTATTCCATAAATTTATTTCTAAATTAGAAGGCAGCCGTTTAACTGAATAATTTGCATAAAAAAAGGATGAGTTTATCATCCTTTTTTTATTTAATCTATTTTCTCACACCATTTATAGCTCACATAGAATTTTCCATCTACTAAACCACTTTTTGGATTTACTACTTTAATTCTTTTTTTGTCATACTTATGTCCAAAGTTTTTTTCTATAGTTGTAAGTTTTCCTTGTGTTTTAAGAACATCTTCAAAGTATTTTTCTTTAATAAAAGCATATTTTAAATTTTTATCAAGTTCTAAACTCATACAAATCCCCCCTAGATTACATATAAAATTCTTTCTTATATCTTAATTATACATCAAAAAAAGCACAATCTAATTATATATTATATAGTTCATTAGATTGTGCTTTCATATTATATTAACTTATTTTTATTAACAATTTCTATTTAATTCTCTAACCTTTTCAAATTCATCTTGGATTTCTTGTGATGGTTCTTGTCCAAATTTACTTACTAAATAAATTGCTATTGCTGATAATATAAATCCAGGAACTATTTCGTATAGACTAAATATTCCACCATACATATTGCCCAAATTTCTCCAAATTATTGCAACTAAACCACCAGTTACTATACCTGCTATAGCACCATTCCTAGAAGTCTTTTTATAGAATAATGAGAATAACATTATTGGTCCAAATGTAGCACCAAATCCTGCCCATGCATTTTCAACAAGACCTAAAACTGTATTATTTGGATTTAATGCTATAAGTATAGCTATTATAGAAACCCCCATAACAGTAAGACGGCTTACCATCATCAATTCTTTATCACTTGCATTTGGTCTAATTTTAGCTTTATAGAAGTCTTCTGTTATTGCTGAAGCTGTAACTAATAGTTGAGAATCTGCTGTACTCATTACTGCTGCAAGTATTGCTGCTAAGAATACACCTGCTATAATAAGTGGGAATATCTTCATAACCATTAATATATAAACAGTTTCTCCAGATGAGTTGCTTAAATCTTGTGTTAAGAATACTCTACCTAATAAACCAACTAAAGTAGCTGCTGTTAAAGAGAATATTACCCATACCATAGCTATTAATCTTGATTTTTTAATACTTTTTGCATCATCTATACCCATAAATCTAACTAATATATGAGGTTGTCCAAAATACCCAAGTCCCCAAGCAAGAGATGATATAACTGTTATCATTGCAATATGTGTACCATCTATTGTTATAAATGGATTTAGCATATTTACATTTACAGCTTCAATTCTGGCTATTGTAGCATCTATCCCTCCCATGCTAACTACTGCAGCACATGGAACTATTACAATTGCCACAAACATTAAAATACCTTGAACTAAATCTGTCCAACATACTGCGAAAAATCCACCAGCAAAAGTATAAGATACAACAACTACAGCACATATTAATAAAGCTACTGTATAATCTATGCCGAATACTGTTGAGAATAATTTTCCCCCAGAAACAAATGCAGATGCAGTATATACTAAGAAGAATATTAATATAAATAATGAACTTACTATTCTAAGTATATTTTGATCGTCTCTATATCTATTTCCTAAAAACTGCGGGATTGTTATTGCATTACATGCTTCAGTATAATTTCTAAGTCTTTTAGCGACTAACTTCCAATTAAGATAAGTACCAATTGTTAATCCTAATGCAATCCATCCTGCTTCTAATCCTGCAATATATGCAGCCCCTGGTAGCCCCATCAACATCCAACCACTCATATCTGATGCTTGAGCACTAAGAGATACTACCCAACTTCCTAATTTTCTTCCACCTAAAAAGTAATCTTCTGTATTACTAGTTTTTTTGTATGCCATAAGTCCAATTGCAAGCATCATAACTAAGTATAAAACAAAAATTACTATTATGGTAAGATTGCTTTCTACCAAACTCTTTCCCCCCTGACATGACAATTATCCTAAATTTATATCACATCTCTACTTTTTTGGATAATTATTCCATTATATTTACATAAATATAATATAATATTAAGACTGTAAATAGTCAATAGTTTAATTTTTAGCCAATAACATAAAATTAGAGGTGAAATATAATTCACCCCTAATTTCAATAGTGTATAATATTTAATAATTTAAAAAGCTATTTTAATTTTATTTACCAAATAAACTTTTTATCCAATCCCATAAGCCTTGTTTTTCTTGTGTATTATCATTAGTAGTTTCTTTAGTGTTATCTTCTTTGTTGCTTTCTTCTGATGAATCTTGAACTTTTAATACAAATCTTACTTTACCATTCATTTCATCGTCATTTATTCCTGAATAGTTATTGTAATCTTCTGCTGCATTTACTAATTCATCTTTGACTTCTGTTATATTGTCAACTTCTGATAATAATTCATTTCCTTTATCATTTAATTCGTCAAGACCTTCTGTTTTTAGTTTTTTAGCTCCATCATATAAATCATTACTTCCATTTGCTAAAGTTGATATACCATCTTTTATTTGTGTAGAGCTACTATTTAATGTTGAAGATCCATTTTTAAGTTTATCAACACCACTTGTTAAAGTACTCGCTCCACTTACTAATTTTCCTGTTCCTTCTGATAATTGTTTACTTCCTGAGTAAGCACTTTGTGTTGCACTTGATAATTTACTACTTCCTGATTGTAATTCTCCACCTGCTGATGCGAATTTATTTAAATTTGTTCCAAATGTTTGTGAACCACTTACTAAACTTGAAGATCCACTCTTAAGCTTTTCTACACCGCTTGTTAAACTACTTGCTCCACTTACTAATTTTCCTGTTCCTTCTGATAATTTACTACTTCCTGCATATGCACTTTGTGTTGCATCTGCTAATTTTGAAGAAGAATCATTAAGTGTGCTTCCAGCTCCTGCAAATTGACCTAATTTAGAATTAAATTGTGATGATCCATCTTTAAGATTAGATAATCCAGATTTTAAATCAGATGCTCCATTAGATGCAGATTTTATTCCACCTTTAACAGATTTAAGTCCATCTTCTTGTTTAGATGCTACAGTTTTTAATCCAGAACTTATTTGATCTAAACTAGATGCAGCTTTATTTAATTGGCTAGATTGTTCTTTTAAACTGCCTCCTAATTGTTTTATTTGTGCTGCAAGTTCAGTATCACCATCTGCTGCTGCTTTTTGAGCTAAAGCAGTTATTTGAGCTTCAAGTTCACTAGAATCTGAAGATGATAACTTAGAAGAAACTTGAGAAACTGAATCTGCTAATGAATCTACTTTACTTGTAGAACTTATTAAACTATCTACTCCATCACCTAATTGATTTAATCCACTATTTAAACTACTTGCCCCTTTATATGCAGAAGATATACCATTATCTATATTGTCATATGCGCTATCTAAGCTATTTGCACTGCTTACATAGTTTTTAACACCACTTGCAAATTTATTTTGTGATGAACTTAATTCTTTAAGACCGCTATTTAAAGAACTAGCACCACTATCTAATGCTGGTAAATTATCTGTAAGTTGTTTTGCACCACTACTTAATGAGCTTATTCCATTATCTAAAGAAGTTATTCCTGATGCTAATTGTGAATATCCTAAATTTAATTTATTTGCACTGCTTGTATAAGTAGATATTCCTGAATTTAAACTTTTTTGTCCTTCATTTATTTGTTTTAATCCATTTTCTAAGCTTACTGCACCATTATTTAATGTTGGTAAGTTGCTAGCTAATGTATCTGCTCCACTTTTTAATGTTCCGATACCATTATCTAATGTTTTCACACCATCATCAAATTGGCTATATTTTGAGTTAAGAGTATCAGTACCATCTGCTACTTTCTTTGCTCCATCTACTAAATCTGCTCCACCATCTTGTAGTTTTTGTAATGAATCTTTTAATTCGCTAAAGTCCATATCATCATCTATATCTTCTAATGTAGAAGTTATATCACTAGTTACAGCAAACATTATAGTAGGTACTTTGAAATTAGTTGTATTACCTGTTATAACTATTTCATCTTTTAAGTTTAAATAACTATTTAAATCATCACTTAAATCTAGAGATTGACTTAATCCTGGTAATGATACAAATGTTATAGATGCGTTACTTCCTTCATCTAACATTGTTCCAGCACTAGTTTCAATATCTTTAAAATTATCTCTATCTAGTAAAACTTCGCCGGCAGCTAAAAATGGAGTATATATTATTCTAGTTTTGCCGTCTATTTTAACACTCTTTTTGATATTGTTTTTTAATTTTATAGTTATTTTAAAGTCTCCACTTTTACCTTTAATATCTTTTGGATTTACTTCTTTTCCGTTTAATTCATATTTAATACTTACGTTAACTGGTAATTTTTCAGTACTTTCACCTTGATAATATAAATCGTCTCCACTAATACTCCAATTTACACTATCACCACTTATAGTTGGTTTTTCGTCCCCTTTTATATTTTTTATATTAGTCAATTTACTTACATCTTGTATATTTCCTAATGATGAATCACTTTTAATCCAGTCTGAAACTATATTCTTTGTTACATTTCCGTTTTCATCTAATAAAGAATATACAGTTTCATCTTTAGTAATTTTTTTATCATTTTGTGCAAATACACAAGTACTATTTGCTGCAACTAATGCTACTGTTGCTAAAGCTATTGATTTCTTTTTAATATTTTTATTATACATACAAATCCTCCCCCATTAGTTAATGGCTGTTATATTATCTATTATTATTAAATTCTTAATTTATAGCTTTACTAACTTTTTTCTCACTTTCAAATCCTTTACTTGTTTTTCTAATAACTGGTTCGAATACAAGTAATAATCCTGGTAATATAAATATGATCATAAACATACTTATTATTGCCCCTCTTGACATCAAACTACATAATGAACCAATAAGTTCTAGTTGTGAAATTACACCGACACCTATAGTTGCTGAGAAGAATGATAAAGCACTTGTCATTATTGAGCCAGCACTATGTTTTATTGCTGCTTGCATAGCATCAAATTTATTGTCAGTATATTGTAATTCTTCTTTAAATCTTGAGGTAAGAAGAATTGCATAGTCAACTGTTGCTCCTAATTGTATTGTTCCTAAAACTATAGATGCTATAAATGGTTCAACTTTCCCTGTATAGAAAGGTATACCTAAGTTTGCAAATATAGCACATTGAATTGCTGCAACTAATATAACTGGTAATGACACTGATTTAAATACTATAGTTATTATAAGGAATATAGCTAATATAGATGCTATACTTACTTTTTTAAAGTCAGAATCCGCAATTCTGATTAAGTCTTTTGTTAGAGGTGCTTCACCACCAACAAGACCACTTGGATCATATTTGTGAACTATATTTTCAATTTGTGTTAATTGTGCATTACATTCATCTGATGCTGCTCTGTATTTTGAATTTAACATTAATTCTTCATATCCACCCGCTTTTAATTCGCTTAAAATATCATCAGGAATTATTTCTTGACTTATTGCAGGTCCTATATATTTTTCAAGTCCTATAACTGAATTAACACCTTCTACTTTTTCAAGTTCTTTAATCATAGAAGTGACTTGATTTGGTTCTAATTTATCACTAATTAATATGAAGTCTGTACTTTCCATATTGTAATCATCTTTCATTTTGTTAGTTGCAATTATTGATGCAAAATCATCTGGTAAAGATTCATCTAAGTTATAGTAAACTTTAGCATTGTTATTCCCTATAAATGCTGGAATAAATATTATAATGAATAATACTGCTAATTTTTTATAATGTTTAACTACAAATACTGAAGTCTTTTCAAAAGCTGGTAATACTGTTTTGTGTTTATATTTGTGTATTGGTTTGTCAAATATTAATATCAATGATGGTAAAATTGTTACCGTACATAAAACACCGATTATAACACCTTTAGCCATTACAATACCCATATCCATACCTAAGGCTAAATCCATAGTACAAAGTGCTAAGAATCCAGCCACTGTAGTTGTTGAACTACCTATTATTGAAACAAAGGTGTTTTGTATAGCACTTGACATTGCCTCTATTCTATCTGGAGTTCTTGTTAACTCTTCATCATATCTGTGGAGTAAGAAAATCGAATAGTCCATTGTTACCCCTAATTGTAAAACGGCTGCTAACGCTTTAGTTATATATGATATTTCTCCTAAAATTATATTAGAACCGAAGTTGTATATAATTGCTAAACTTATACTTAGTAAGAATACAAATGGTACTACTGTTGATTCCATTGTAAGTAATAAAACTATTAAGGTAAGTATTCCTGCTATTATTACGTATAATGGCATTTCACCATCGGCACAGTCTTTAGTATCCTTTATGATACCACTCATACCACTTAAAAATCCTTGTACACCGACAATATCTCTAATTTGTTGTACTGTATTTTGTGTAGTTAGTGTTGCTGTTCCTTCTTTAAGCATTACTATTATCATAGTAGATTTATCGCCATTATAAAGCAAATCTGTCATATCTTTTGGTAATATTTCTTTTGGAACAGATAAATCTACAAAATCATCAACCCAAAGTGCTTTTTTAACACCATCTAACTTAGCTACTTTGTCTTTAATCTTGGCTACATCTTTATCTGGCATGTCTTCAACAATAAGCATCGCTACAGATCCACATCCAAAGTCATCTTTTAAGATTTTTTCAGCTTGCATTGTAGATGTTTCTTCTGGTAAATAACTTAATATGTCGTAATTTACATCAGTTTTTAAATATCCAAATGCTGCTGGAATTATTAATATTATTGCTAATAGTAAAATTATTTTACTATGTTTGGCTATCCATTTTGATATCCTTTCCATAATTCTCCCTCCATTTTTAGGCGTGCCCAATATTTATACCTAGATTATAGGGCGCGCCCAAAAGAATGTCAATAGATTTTTTGTTAATTTTTTCCACGATGATTATAAAAAATTTTTATTACATATAATGAAAAAATAAGACTTTAAAATTTACAATATATAGACAAAAAAAGAGTATAAAACAAAATTAATTTGTCTTATACTCTTTATCATTTTAACTATTTAATTTATATTTTTTAATTTAATATTTACAATTTCAGGTTTACAATTGACTCTAATTAAGACCTTAGATCCCCCAAGACCTTTACTTACTATCATTGTAGATTTATTTTTAATATACTCCCCTAAATCATATTTTGGAAAGAATTTTCTATCTGGTGATAATAATCCTCCTACAAGAGGAAGTCTCACTATACCACCATGCACATGACCACATAAAGTTAAATCTGCACCCCACTTTTCATATTCATCAAAATAAAATGGAGTATGTGCTAATAATATATTAAATTGCTCTCTATCTACTTTTCCTAGCTTTTCTTCTAAAAAATCGATATCTATACTTGTAGTCTCTTGATTATCAAATAAATATTTATAACAGCTATATGGAACAGTTAGTCCATATAAATTAATATTACTATCTCCTTTTACTATTTCAACTTTATTATTATCTAAATTTACAAAATCTATTTGATGTAATTTATTAAAATAGTCTTTATACTCATCTTTATATTTTTTAATAAGAGATTTTTGTTCATGGTTTCCTATTATATAGTAAACTCTATAAAGTTTACTTATTTCTTTCATAAAATCTAATGCTACATTATAATTATTATTTTCTCCATCTATTAAGTCACCCGTAACCACTACTATATCTGGATTTAGTGATTTTATTTTTTGTATTAATTTTTTATTATTTTCACCAAATAATTTACTATGTAAATCTGAAATTTGAACTATATTATACCCATCAAATTCCTTTGGCACTTTTTTGTTTTCTACTACATATTTTGTTACTTCCAATGTATTTACATTGTATTTTATATATAAATACATTAATATAAAAATACCAATAAATATAAAAATTATTTTATACATGAAATACTCCTTAAACTTTATTTAGAAATATGTCAAAGCTTTCTAAAAGCTCATCAATATTTAAGTTATTAGCTATATCTATTGCATTATCTACAATTTCATATACCTCTTTTTTGTCTATTATATCTAGTAAAAACAATCTTGTTAATAATACTGATTTTATAATATCTTCTATATCTAAACCTATTTCTTTATTGTAGTACCTTCTAAGTAGTTCTTCTTCTCCTGCACATCCAACAGCAACACTTATATATATATCTTTTTCTTTTACATTGTAATGTGTCTCAAGTGCTTTTTTCTCAAATAATTCTATTAGTAAATTTACATATTCTTTTCTTATCACAGGTACTTTAGAGGCCTCAATATATATTCTAAACAATTTTTCATATCTTACTATTGTATAAGTATATAAACATTGAGTTACAGCATAATTTAATAATAATTCACTATCATTCATATGATGATTACTTATCAATTCATAAATTTTGTTTAGGATTGTTTTATAGATAAAAAGTAATATGTCTTCTTTCTTTTTGAAGTAATAATATAAATGACCTCTTCCTATTCCGACTGAATCCGCTATTTGTCTTATAGTAGTTTTTTCGTATCCGTTTACTAAAAAAAGATTAAAAGATTTTTTTATAATTTGTTCTTCAATATCTATTTTTTTATTGCTCATAACTATTTCTCCTTAAATTTTATTCGTTTTAAATATAAATATTGGGCGCTAACATTATATTTTAAAGAATAATATATATTATTAATTTAATATATTTTTTTTAGACATACAATATCTAAAATAAATTGAGAAATATTTAAAATATCTTATACTTTATTATACAACAAAAACGCAATTAAAAATGTTATCTCAAAAATAAATATTTTGAAATAACATTTTTTCTTAGTCTATATTCTCTTGTATACTTGATAGTATGTTCGTACAATCTTGTTCTCCTATATCAATAATTATATCGTCTTTATAGGCAATCATCAAAAAGTCGCTATCTTTTACATCATAAATATCTATATTTATAGGATCATCTAAATCCATATAAATACTATATTTACATTTTTTATGCTTAATTATATCAGATAAACTGCTTTTTTCTTTTCCAATATAATTATTTAGTTTATCTCTATCAATATTATCCATATTCAAATTATCATAATTAGTATATGATGAAATTGATATATTTGACTTTTCATCCATTAGCTGAGATACATCAAAATTTTTGAAATCACAAGTTTCAACTTGATTTACTTTTTCATTTTTTAATCCTATATAAATAGCACTTCCATCTAATTTATAATCTGATGTATATTTAGGATATAGTAAACCCGTACTTAAAACTTTTACATCATCTACCTGCGCACCTTTTATCTTATTTACATCCTTAAAATCATTTATATTATCTATTTTTAAAGAATATATTGTACTATATGGGCTCCCCATATTTTGTAAAACATAATCATAACTTTTATCCATGATTACATTTACATCGTTTTGTACTTTTGTCATGGTATTTCTCTCGATTGCTTCTTTTGAAACATTTTTATCATTCATACCTGAAGTCGAACATCCAACTAAGAATATTACTGGTATCATCATTAAAATTAGTTTCTTAATACACTTCATATGCCAGCCCTCCTTTTCCTTGTAATTGGTACAATATATAGATTTTCTTATATATAATTATACATGTTTATCTAAATATAAAAATAGTTTTTGCACACTTGTAATACTTTTGTAATTGTATTTCCTATATTATTAAAATATTGTAATTAATACCTATATTTTAATAATATAACAAAATCCCTATAAAAATCAACAACTTTATAGTATATAATGGGTTTTATCTATACATTATAAAAATTAATTATCACTTGTACTATATAATAATTAATTCATAAAACAATATATATAACAATATATATAACTTTTTTGTAATTAAAAAACCAGCCACAAATTTATTATTTATAACTGGTTTTTTATAGCCTTTATTATTTATTTAAAAATGCTTTATATCCTCTATACATTTCAAATATATCTGCTTTTGATATTATTTCATAAGGCGCATGCATGCTAAGTACTCCAACTCCACAATCTAATACTTGTGCATCGTAGTTTGCTAATATGTAGGCGATAGTTCCGCCTCCACCTTCATCAACTTTTCCTAATTCTCCACTTTGCCATACTACATTTGCTTCATTGAATATACTTCTTATTTCTCCAACAAATTCAGCATTTGCATCGCTTGTACCACTTTTTCCTCTTGCACCAGTATATTTAGATATACAAACTCCATAACCTATGTGGCAAGAGTTGTTTTTTTCATATACTGATGAATAATTAGGATCGTAACCTGCATTTACATCAGCTGATAATACTTTAGAATTTGAAAATGCTCTTCTAATTTTTAAATCAGAATAATCAGTTTGCATATTTATAAGTTCTGCAACTGTATTTTCATAGAATCTAGAATGCATTCCTGTATTTCCATTAGAACCTGTTTCTTCTTTATCAGCACATAATATAGATGCTGTATATTCTGGATTTTCAGTTTCAAGGATAGCTTTTACCCCAGCAAATGAACAAACTCTATCATCATGTCCATAAGATAATATCATAGAGCTATCAAATCCAAGATTTTTAGCTTTTCCAGCTGGAACTATTTCTATTTCGGCACTTATAAAATCTTCTTCTACTAAATTATATTTCGAATTTAATAGATTTAATATATTCATCTTAACTTTATCTTTTTCTTGATCTTCATCAGGTATGCTTCCTATTAATAAGTTTAAGTCTTCACCTTCTATACCTTTTTCAAGAGTTTTTTGTCTTTGCTTAGCTGCTAAATGAGGAAGTAAATCTGTTACACAAAATACTGGATCATTTTCTTCATCACCTATATTTATTTCAACTTTGCTTCCATCTCTTAATATTACAACTCCATACATAGCCAGAGGTATTGTAACCCATTGATATTTTTTTATTCCTCCATAGTAGTGAGTTTTAAAATATCCCATATTATCATCTTCATATAATGGATTTGGTTTTAAATCTAATCTTGGTGAATCTATATGACTTCCAATTATTCTTAAACCTTTTTCAATATCTTGTTTTCCTATTATAAATAAAGCTATATTTTTATCTTTATTTATAGCGTAAATTTTATCGCCAGGTGATACTTTTTCTATATCTAAAATTGATTTAAATCCTTTTTCTATCGCCATTTTTTCAATTTCTTTGACGCATTTTCTTTCAGTTTTTCCTTTGTTTAGAAAGTCCATATATTCATCTGAATACTTCATTACAGCATCTATATTATTCATTTCATTTATGACTTTCCATCCATTTCTCAACTCGTATTTAAGATTCATATTTGATCCCTCCAATCTTTTGTTCCTAGTTATCTTTTTTCCCCTTCATACGTCTTTCATATTCTTCAGGTGAAACTACTTCTATATTTTCTAATCTAGCTCTGAAATTTTTTCTGAAATTAGCTAAGTATTCTTTTCTTAAAGCATCTCTTTCTTTTATTTCTTCTGGAGTTAAACCTTCAGCTTTATTTTTTCTTGCAAGTTCGTTAATTCTATCTATTTTCTTTTGATCTACCATATTTACCACAGCCAAAACCTTATTTTTGGCATCTCCTTTACATTTTAATAAAAAATTTTATTACTTCTTAAATTGTTTTGTTCTTTATAATTAGCTAGAAAAATATCTATATTATCGCTTATTATATCTATACCTTCTTTGATATCTTTTAATGAAGCATTTGCTATATTAATTCTAAAATATCTATTATCTATTATATTATCAAAAAAATACGTTCCTGGAGTGATTATAACGCCTTTTTCTAAAAGGAATTTATAAAAATTATAAGATAGATATCCTCGTGGAAGTTCAAAAAAGAAATTTATACCTCCACATGCTTTTCTAACTTTTATTTTATTACTTAATTTCTCATCTATTAATTTTTTAGCTAAGCTATATTTTTCATAATAGATATTATTTATATTATTTAAATATTGTTTCCAATTGAAGCAATTCATATAATAAAACATTGATTTTTGTATTAAACCTGGAGTTGAAATATCTGATGAATATTTCGCCCATAAAATTTGTGATTGCAATTCCATAGGAATTTCAACCATACCAATTCTAAGTCCTGGCATTAAAATCTTTGAAAAACTCTTTATATAAATCACCCTATCATTGTTATCATAACTTTTTAACGGAAGATTATCTTCTGAGTCAAAAGGAAAATCACTTATAAAATCATCTTCTAGTATATAAAAATCATACTCCTCTGACAACTCTATTAATTTTTTCTTTTTATAAGTTGAATAAGATATTCCTGTTGGATTTTGAAAATTCGGCATAACATATATTAATTTAGGCTTTATTTTTTCGAGTTTTAACTTCAAAATTCCTATATCAATCCCATCATCTAGCATAGGTATTGATATTACTTTCGCCCCTCTACTTTTAAAAACCTCTAAAGCACCATTATAAGTCGGTTCTTCCACAAATACAACATCAGAATAATTTATAAGCCCTTTACATACTATGTCTATACCTTGTTGCGCCCCGGATATAATTTGTATATTTTCGCTATTTGTATTTATTTTTCTTTCTTTTAGATATTGTACTATCTTTTCTCTTAAATCCTTAGAACCTTTTCCTTCATCATAATCAAATATTGTTGAACCATCATTTTCAAGTGCCATATTTATCGCTTTTTTATAGTCATCAATAGGAAACATATCAGCAGATGGATTACCACTATCAAAATGGATTAATCCTTCATGTTTTATATTTTTTTCTTTTTTAAGCTTCATATTTGATACGAAAGTTCCACTTCCAACAATTTTATATACATATCCCTCATTTTCAAGCAATTCATAAACTTTTACTATAGTTGCATTGTTTACATTCATATAATTTGCAAGTTTACGAATTGGAGGTAGTTTTTCATGTTCTTTTATTTTATTATCTATAATTAATTTTTTTATATAATTATAAATTTGTAGATATTTACTACTCTCTTTATTTAACTCAAGTTTATATTTTTCCATTTTGTACCCCTATATTTTCTATATTTAACATTTTATCAAGATGTTAATTTTTATATTTAATACATTAATATGTATAATATATTATATAACAATTTTTTAGAAAGGGAAAAGATTATGTACACAGATTATCATATACATTCGACTTTTTCTCCAGATGGTAAATCATCAATGGAAGAAATGATTTTAAGAGCTATTGATTTAAATTTAAAAGAAATTTGTTTTACTGACCATGTTGATTATGATATAAAATATATGGATCATTTTGTTGTAGATTATGAAGAGTATTTTAAGAGTTTAAATTACTTTATAGATAAGTATAAAGGTAAAATACGTATAAAAAAAGGTATTGAACTCGGCCTTCAAAAGGAATTATTTGATAAATGTAGTAAGGATGTAAAAAAATATCCTTTTGATTTTGTAATCTGTTCACAACATGCCATAGATAAGATGGACTTGTATTATAATGATTTTTTTGAATCTAAAGATGCTTATACTGCTTATGATATTTATTATAAAGAATATTTAAATATAGTAAAAAACTACAAAGATTATAATACTTTAGGCCACTTAGATTTAATAAAAAGATATGGTCCTTATGACGAAATTCTAGATGACGATTATTTTATCGATATAATTACAGAAATTTTAAGACAAGTTATCTATGATGGCAAAGGAATCGAAATCAATACTTCTTGTTTTAAATATAACTTACCTGATTTAACTCCTTCTAGAAAAATAATTGAGCTTTATAAATCATTAGGTGGCGAAATTATAACAACTGGTTCCGACGCACATGCCACTGGATTTCTAGCTTGCAACTTTAAATATATTTATGATTATCTGAAAAGTATTGGATTTGAATATGTATGTACTTTTGACAAGATGAAACCTTTGTTTAATAAAATATAACAATATAAAATTATCTTAAGATGCATTATAAAAACCTCCATTGAATAAATATTATCAGTAGGAGGTGATTTTTTGAGAAAAATTCCAAATCTTTTATTAGCAACTATAATCTTATCAATATCTAATATAATTGTAAGAGGTTTAGGATTTATATATAAAATTTTTCTATCAAATATAATAGGTGAACAAGGCCTTGGAATATATCATATAGTTTTTAACTTTCTTATGATATGTATAGCCTTAACTACTACAGGTATTCCAACTGCTTTAAGTTGCTTAATTTCAGCTAATAATACTCTAAAAAATAAAAAAGAAACTAATATACTTTTTATATCTACACTTTATGTATCTTTTTTTATTGCTTTTTTTATATCAATATTTATATCTTTACATAGCGAGTTTTTAGCAGATACTTTTTTACATAACCCACAACTAAACCTTTTTATCTTGGCAATATGTCCTGCTGTTGTTTTGATAACTATCTCAAATGTTTTAAGGAGTTATTTTTACGGAATTAAAAAGGTAGTAATCCCGGCAGTTGGACAAATATTAGAACAAATTTCTAGGATTTTATTTTTAATATTAGTCTATTACTACATGAAAAATGATAATGTATTATGTTATAGTGCACTTATCGCTATTTCAATTGGCGAAATGATAAATATAATATTTATTACTGTAAATCTCTATAATGATTCTAATCTATATAAAAAATTAAGCATAGATATAAATGATTTTAAACATGCATCTTTTGAAACACTAAAAATGTCTATACCTATAACATGCAATAGAATGTCTAGCATTGTGCTTCAGTCTATAAGTTCTATAATTATACCTTCTAGATTGATTCTCGCAAATATGAGTTATACAGCTGCTTTAGGGGCTTACGGTATTATAAGTGGTATGGTTATGCCGTTTATATACCTTCCATTTTCAGTAGGTTCAGCATTAGTCGTAAACTTAATTCCAAGTATATCTGGTGAAGTTGCCCTTAAAAATAATAACCTCCTTATGAAAAAAATTAAATATTCTATAGGATTAACCTTATTTGTAAGTGTATTATGTTCGATATTATTTTATTTTTTAGGAGAAGATATTTGTTTATTATTTTTTAAAAATAAAATTGCAGGTCAGTATTTAAAAGCCATGTTCCTTGCACCAATTTTTTTATCTCTAAATCAAACTCTATCTGCAATATTACATGGTATTAGAAAAGAATTTATTTCTAGCTTTAATACTATTTTAGGTATGGCAATACAATTAATTTGTCTATATTTTTTATTGCCTATTCCTAGCTTAAATATATATGCTTACATATATGTAGTAACCGGTGCCGCTATATTTACTACCTTATTACATTCAATATCATTAATCCATGCTTTAAAGAACTCAAATAAGGTTATTTAATATGTGCATAAAGAAATCTTTATTCTAAAGACCCTTAAAGATGTAGATTTCTTTGAAACACATATACGAAAATTATACTTATCCACAATCTATAAATGAATATAATTTCCTATGTGTTATAAAAAAAGCAACCAATACAAAGTATTATATTATAAACTTTATATTGGTTGTTTTAATATATTTAAATTAAATACTAAATATATAATTTAATATTTAAGCATTTTTATTCCTAATTAATTTTAACAATTAAATCATTTTATTATTGTAAGCAACTATCAAAATCAAAGTTTGCTGTTTGTACAGGTATATCTCTAGCTTGAACTGGTTCAATTGTAGATAATACAGCCATTGTTCCATAACTTAATAAGCTTACAGTTAATCTCATTACTAAATTAGCATATACAGGATCTACTATACTTATAGTGTATGCTCCTCCTGCAACAGTAGGAGCTGTTATAGTTGCATTTATGCATCCTAATGTCAATTTAGCTTGATAATATTGATCTGCAAGAACAGGAGTTAAGTTTGGTCTTCTGCATAATGCTCCTTTTAATGAATCAAACGTAAATGAAATATTTGTTTGTACATTTATTGTAGTTCTTACTTCTATATTTGTGCATCCACATTTTCCTCTTAATAATACAGGTATTGTTTCAGTCGTTGGCGCTGTTGGTGATGATACTGTTGCTGATAAAGTTGGTTGATTATATTCTAAAGTTGTTCCTAAACATTGTTTACAACATTGTAGTGAAGCCGGTAGATTTATAGGTGATCTGACTAATCTAGTATAAGTTGTATTAAATACATTAGTTTGTGTTAATGCTACCCCTCCTAATGTTGGTGCTCCTGGATTTATAGCTAAATTAAGATCTCCAAAGCAAACTTCTTTTACTTTAAATCTATAAGTTCCTGGATTTAAAGGTGCTCCAGTTACAGTTACAGTTGGACTTGTAAGTGCCCCTGCTGCTAATACAGGTGTTGCTGAAGTTGCTACTCTATCAAATTTTATCATATCAGAAACTTGATACCCAGCAATTAAACGAGTCATACTGTTTGCTGCTGTTATAGGTGGTGGAACTATTGAATTATCACAACAATTATTAGAGCTGCCACTTTCACAATTTACTGTTGCACAGCTTGTATATGTTGAATCAGTTACTGTTACTGGTTCACATACCTCATTACATACTTGATTTCCTGGACCTTGTGGGTTACAACCACATGGCATATTTTGTTGAGGTGGTAGTGGTTGCATTGGTGGTAGTGTTTGTATTTGTTGCATTGGTGCCACCTCTTTATAATTAAATTCTCTTTCTCCCATAACAAATTGTCTTGGGTCTATCATCATATCTTGTGTAAATTGATTTCCTTTTATCACTCTAGTATTCATTGTATTTTTATTACATTGCATTACTAATTACCTCCCATTAATATAAACTTTTGGCTAAACTAATTTCTTAACCTACTAAATACTATGTTTGATATGCGAATTTTGTTCTTATTTTCAACAAAAAGTAAAAAAAAATTTTTTTTTGTAGAAAATTAAGTTTATTTATAATCTCAATTAATAATATTTGATTAATATAAAGAATATAATTTCATATGAGAAATATATATATTTATAGAGGTGAGTTATATGACTTTTATTAACAGTACTACCAATTTAATCAGAAGGTCTACTAAGGATATATTCTATATTTTTAATAATCATGGACTTTACTATAATTACTACAACAAAGATAATAAGCTTTCTAAAAGAAATATATTAATAAGCAACAACACATTAGATTATACACAGTTTTATTTTTCAATAGACAAATTTGATAAAATATATGGAATAGTAAGTGATAATGCTATAAAAATAGTAGAATGTGAAAATGATAGTGATATTTTTTTACTAAAAGAGACATTCAGTTTTGATTATGAAAAGTTTGGCGTTTGTTTTCCATATATAAAATATATGGAAGGTACTACACATATGTTTTACTATGTATATAGTCCTCAATTTACAAATTCAGCAATTATTTTTCACCAGTATAGAAATGAAAAAGGCAAGTGGGTTGAAAATCAAATCGATATGGTAAATTTCAATATATTAGATAAGTTCTATATTGTATTTAACAATAACATACCTACTATATTTTACTTAAATTTAGTTGGTGAGTATGAAGAAGTATTTTATTCAACTTTTATTTATGAAAATTTAAAATGGTCAGAACCTAAGCAATTAACAAATACTCAAACCAATAAATTATATTTTAATATATTAAATGACATCGATAATAATTTATATCATGTAGTATTTTCTGAAAATACTCAAAATCAATATTCTATAAAGTACATGAACTATAACATTAAAGATGATACTTTCATAGAAAATTTATCTTGTTTTTTAACTGAACCCTCTTTATGTAGTTTCCCTTGTATAATTTTAGAGAATTCTACTTTATATATAATGTGGGTATGCTTCGAGAAATTATATACATCCTTTTCAAATGACCTTGGTAGTACATGGAGTACTCCTATTTGTGATGAAACTAGTATAAATGAAGATTTTCTAAGAACACATGTACATTCTAATGTAAATGAAGATTTAATATATAAAGATATAGACTTATTTACGACAATGACTAATTTAAGCATTTTGGGATTTTAAATAGTAGATTTTAAAAAAAAATTAGGTGATATCTTTCAATATCACCTAAAAATTATATTAAATTAAACATTTCAAAATACTATCTGTGGCAGTTGCAATTATTAGAAGAATTATTTTGTGTATTTGCAGCATTAGTATTAGTATTAGATCCTCCACATTGGCTGAAATTACATACTTTTGCAAAGTTATCTACTACTCTAGGTTGAATTTGATTTGTTGAACCAAGAACTACAACTTGTTCTTGTTTTAATATACTTACAATTTCTTGTAAGCAAAGAACTAAGTCTAATCCTCCTGGTAATTCGAAATTATATGTTGTGCATCCATTTACACATTCTTTACTGATTAATCCAGTACCAACACAACCTACTGATAATTGAGTTTGGTAATTTTGTCTTAATGTGAATGAATTTCCATCTGATGGTACGCACATTTGAGCAGATAATGTGTTGTAGTTAAATACTACATTATTACTATTTGGAACTACTAGTACATTAATTTTTGTACATCCACATTTACATTTTAAGATTATTTCTAAACCATTTATTTGTATTGTTAATCCTCTTTGTCTATATCTTGTTGTAGTACCTAATCCTCTTGAACAACATGCTCTATTTCTTTCTCCACATACTGTATAGTCAAAGTTAGATTCACAAGGTACATCGTTAGTTACTTCTTCTACTGTGTATCCTTCTAAAGAAGTGTTTCCTGGATATATTATCATTTCATCAAAGTTGAAACAAATTTCTTCTACAGTAACTTTTCCTTGACCACTTCTAGGAACCATACCAGATACTTCTATAACTTCATAAGTATAGTCTAATCCTGTTCCACTAGCATCTTGGAAAGTTTGGAATTGTATAGTATCGAATATTCTATTAGCATCTATTGCAAAAGGTGTTGCATTTGCTACTGATACTCTTGGTACATTAAGTGGTGAACAACATGAATTTGTATCACAAGTGTTTTTTATACAATTTTGACTTAGAGTATCTTCACAAGTTTCACAGCATTTTTCTGGTTTATGAGGTTTTTTACAAGGATCTATACATTTGTCATGGTCATGAATGTGATTGTGACAAGGTTCACATTCATTACATGTTTGTTTGCCACAATTATTGTTGTTATACATATTATTAGGTTTTCCTTTACATCCTCTGTTCATTTCATCACAAGTTTCAGTGTCTATAGCTTCTTCATTAGTTAAATTCATCATTTGTGTTGTGATAACTTTATTTTTATTCTTTCTAAGATTTTGCATTTTTTTGTCCCCCTAAATAAGTTATATATTATACGATATGAGATTCATATAATATACTAAATATTATGCAATTTTTAGTTTAAGTGTTCTTATTTAAAAGCTAATTTAAATAGTAACTATTTTTAAACAAAAAAATCCCTACATAAAAAAGTAAAATGTAGGGATTAATAATAAAATTTTTAATTTAATTTTCTGAACTACTTGCAAAATAAATCATTTTATATTCATCTTGCAAGTAGAATTTTTTTATTTTTTATAGAAAAAATTTAATCTTAATTTATACTATAAAACGTTACGTCTGCATCCGCATCCAGGAAATACTCTACCAGTACCTTGAGTTGCTACTGTAGAAGTTTGAAGTGGTTGAACTTGTTGGTAGCAAGGTCTTGGGTTGCATCCAGAGTTTCCTGCTGTTCCAGAAGTTGTTCCTGAAAATGTTCCAGAAAATGTTCCAGAAATTGTTCCAGAAGCTGCTCCTGCATTTGCTCCTGCAGTTGCTCCTGAAGCTGCTCCTGCATTTGCTCCTGCAGTTGCTCCTGAAGCTGCATAAGTTGGTTGTTCTACTACATAGCTTGAAGTTGTGTGGTAGTCTGCTCCATCATATACATTTCTTCTATTGTTGTAATATACATTGTGATCTATATAGTGGTCTCTATAGCGATTTGTGTTCATTGTATGATAATTATTTACTCTGTGATGATAAGTGTCATAATAATTTACGTTTTCAACTGCTTGTGCATTTCCTACACTAGATGTGTGATTAACATAATTATTTACTTGACCTTGTTGGTATTGTTGTTGTCCAACTACTTGATTACCTCCTTGTACAAAGTTACCTCCTTGTACAAAGTTACCTCCTTGTGCAGCTCCGTTATTATACATTCCCATTCCAAATAATTGATTTTGTTCAAATGGCATTTATACCCTCTCCTTATTTATTTTCTTTATTTTTTAAGAGCTTTGTTTAAACTCTTAATTTATATATATGTTGTTTATAAAAAGTTGTTACATATTTTTACCTTTTTTTATTAATGTAGATATAATTCTTTAAATTACCTTGTATTACAACAAACTTTTCATATATAAAAACAATAAATAAGTTGAAAATTGTGGTATTTATATATTAAAAAAAGCTAAATCTATAAGATTTAGCTTTCTTGTTCACTTTAATCATTAAAATACAAAATCCCAAAACACCGTTGGGCCCATAAATTCAGTCCCGAGAGTTCTCCCAGGTGGGTGATCTGTAGATAGTTTCCAATTTCTCATATAAATACAAGATGTAATCACTCCACTACCTAACTTCGATCTCCCGTATAATAATTGTCGGTTGAATTTAAAGGTCACCATTCGTATGCCTCAGGATTTTATATCATTATTATATAACAAAATAAAAAAAATTTAAAGTCTTTTTCTATGGTAATTTTAGAAATTTTTTAAAAACCTTTTTTGAAAATTCCTATGTAAATATAATTTATATTCTAAATCTTCTTTACGATTGAAATTTCAAAGTTTTAGTCGTATCTATTTTTATTATACCCATTTTCGTATTCTTCATAATATTCTCCGTATTGATAATCATCTTCGTTATATTCTTCATCATACTCTTCTATTTCGTCATTATCTTCATCTGATTCTAAATTATCACCTCTCAAAAGACTTCCTAGTAACTTAATATTATTTGAGCTTCCTAAATTACTTATATCTGCCAATGAGCTAAGTGAAAATCCGCCCTCTCCATCTTCAGGTAAAAATAACTCTGCAAATAAATCTATCTTCTTTTTCATATCTATTGCCTTTTCCACAGATTCTTTTCTCTTCTCTGGAAATACTTCTAGAATTTCTTTAATCATCATATTTTTCTTATCTTCTTCATCCATATTTCTAAAAAATTCACTTTCATCTTCTTTTTCCAATATATCTACATCATTTAGTTTTTTAATTCCTTTAACTAAATCTAATATACTTTCCATTTTTATTAACATTTTTCGTTCTTCCGAAGACATATATTTTTTAGTTCTTGTTATAATTTCCATTCCTCTATCTAAATCTTCTTCACTCAAATCCATAAGTTTTATACCGGCCTTTATATCATCTACATTGTATTGTATAGGATTATCAAGTTTACGATTTTTATGTTTGCTATTTTTTCTTATTTTTTTGATTTTTTTAATTTTTTTTGTGTTCGAATTTAAAGAAGAACTAAGTTTTCTACTTTGATTATTTTTATTATTTCTATTTTCATTATCTCTACTACTTTTGTTGGTCTTTTGAACTAATTTTTTTGTGTCTTTTTTATCTATCTTTAAACTTTCATTCGATACATTTTTATCTTTATTACCGAACAAAGAGACATTTCCATTGCTCAGAGCTAAAAGTCCAAGTATCAACAATAAATTGTTCAATACAAGTCCCCCCTTTTATAATAGGTATTCCACACAATCTCTTAACTTTAAAATATGATTATTTAACTACTAATGTTCCTATTAATTAATCTATCTATATATAATATTATGATTTAAATTGACTATATATTATATTTAATTGATAAGTATATTTTGTTCTCACTTTTTAAATAACATTTCATATAATATCAGTATATTAAATCTTGCATTAATTCATATTTTTTTAATTATAGTATTAACTTTTATTAGAAGTCTCATATAAATTATATATAATTATTTTTATGCTTGGGAAAGGAGCTCTCTATGAAAAAATCAAAGAAAAAAGTGGATAAAATAGATCAAGAAACTTTAGAACAATTTGCAAAGGAAAAAAATATTGATAAAAATAAGATAGAAAATATAGCAAATAGCTATCAAGGAAAATCTGAAGATGAACTTTTAGACGAACTTATAAATATAGGTAAAAACTTAAAAGGTAAAGAAGAAGTAGTATCTAAATTCAAAAATTTCTTAAATCCTGAACAACAACAAAAACTAGATTCTATTATGAATAAAATATCTGAAGCAGAGATTCAAGATAAGATAAATTCAAAGAAATCTAAAAAATCTAGTTCACATCATAGCCCATCTGGCAAAAAAACTGTAAAAAAAGTTAAAAGAGTTAAAAAGAGCAATTAAACACATCAAAAAGGTATTGGGATACAAATATATCTCAATACCTTTTTATTTTTACATCTATAAATTACTTTATCCTTAATTATATTCTTAAAATATTTATGAACTCAAAACTTATAATATATTTAATCTAATTGTTTATGTATTTTGGCAATTATATCATCTTTTATTTTTTGTCCTTCACATAATATTTCTTTGCATCCTTTGCTGTATTTATCGTGAATTTCTTTATTTTCTAATCCCATTAAATTTACTTTTACATTTAAAATAGCGCCTTCCATACCAGTTGCAAGCATTAATGTTCCAACACCGATATCTGTTATAGCATTTTGGTTTCCATTTGCAACTAAGAAGTCTAATAATTGTAAAGCTTCTAGTGAAAGTTTAGCTGTCTTATATGGAACTTCAATTGAAAAAATTGTAGCCTCTTCCATAGCCTTAGCTCTTGCTACTTTTTCTTCATCTGTTTCTTTTGGCAATTTCAAAGCTTTCATAAATTCATTAAAAGACTCTGTATCTTTATCTACTAAAGTGGATAATTCTGTTCTTATTTCTCCTAATTTATCAAATCTAACTTTGAATTCTTCTTTAGTTTTATCATCTAAAGCTTCAAATTTTTTCTTTCCAAAACTTAAATGAGCCATCATTCTCGCAAGTCCTACACCTATATCACTTGCCAAAGCTGATACAGACCCCCCTCCTGGTGCTGGTGAATTTGAATCTACTTCACTTGCAAAATCAGTTACAGTCATATCAATTAATTTCATATGCTTTCCTCCTGTACATAAAAAATATTTTACTTATCATAAACTACAACTTTATTATCTACTACTAAATTTCCATTTTTGTATACTTTTTTAGTGTGATTTATTCCAAAATGGTACATTAAATACTCCACATTGCGAGCATCAAATACTACAAAATCTGCGTTTTTGCCCACCTCTATTGAACCTATTTTGTCTGCTCTATCTATTGCATAGGCTGCATTTATAGTTACTGCTGTAAGCACTTCATTTGGAGTCATTTTTAGATGTAGACAACCTAATTGCATAACAAGTTGTAAATTTTCACTAGGACAACTTCCTGGGTTGTAGTCACTTGATAAACTCACTATTGCTCCCATATCTATCATTTTTCTGCAATCTGCATAATTTTTATTTAGATTGAATGATGTTGCTGGAAGTATATTTGCTACAACATTATTTTCTGCCATCATTTTTATTCCTTCATCGCTAGCTGCCATAAGATGATCTGCTGATACACAACCGAGCTTAGCAGCCAATTCTGCTCCACCTAATGATTCTATTTCATCAGCGTGAATTTTTAATTTATATCCCATTTCTTTAGCTTTTTGAAGTATATATTCACTTTCTTCTATAGTAAATACTCCTTCTTCACAGAATACATCACAAAATTCAGACAATCCCATATCTTTTATCTTTGGCATCATCACATCAACTAATATATCGATATATGCCTTGTGATTTTCTTTATATTCCTCTGGAACTGCATGTGCTCCTAAAAAAGTATGTACTAAATCTACTGGATGATTTTTATCTAATACGCGCGCTACTTCTAATTGTTTAATTTCTGTATTTAATTCTAATCCGTAGCCACTTTTTTCTTCAACAGTAGTTACACCAAATTCAAGCATTCTATCTAAACTTTTTTTAGCCTTTTTATATAATTCTTCTTCTGATGCTTCTTTTGTTGCTTTTACAGTGCTTAATATCCCACCACCGTTGTTTAAAATTTCTATATATGGAACTCCATTTAATTTCATAGAAAATTCATTTTCTCTAGAACCACCATGAATTAAATGTGTATGAGAATCTATAAGTCCAGGAGTTACTAAAAGTCCCTCAGCATCATGAATTTTAGTGTCATCTCCGCATAAGTTTCCAAATTCATCACCTACACCTATAGCTAAGATTTTCCCATTTTTAACTGCTATATATGCATTTTCTATAATATTAATCTTATTCATCTCTTCTTTCACTCTAAAAGAAGATGAACCTTGCATTGTAACTAGCTTTCCTATATTTTTTAAAATTAAATCAGCTTTCATTGTATTCTCCTTATCAAACATACAATTAACTAAAAATCTGCTACTCCATTAAACTAGTTTCTAAAACCTTATCTAATGTAAAGTCTTCAAGACCTAGATAATAAGCTGCAACATCGACAAGCGCTTCCATTGGACAAAGCCCAACAACTTCACTTCCTGTAACATTTACACCATATCTTCTAGCTTCCATTTTTACAGCCTCAAAAGCCCTATACATGCTAGTTTTTGTATAGTCTGTTAAATTCATTGTAACTTGAGTAATTTTTCTTTCAGGAACTTCAACAGGACCTGCTTTTATATATCTATATCCTCCGCTTGAATGTCTAATTGTTTTTGCTATTTTAGATGCTATTTCTATATTTGTAGTATCTAAATTTATATTGTAAGCAATTAGCGGTCTTCTAGCTCCTATAGCTATTGCACCTGCTGTTTTGTGTTTTTTGTTAGCTCCATAATCAGGCATCCAGTTAGGATCTTGTAATTTTTCATCTAAGCCTTCATATTCACCTTTTCTTACTGTAGCTAAGTTTTCTCTTTCTGGTTTAGTTGCAGCGCATTCATATAAAAATACTGGTATTTCATACTCTTTTGCCACCATTTCGCCAAGTTCATTAGCTATTTTTACAGCATCGTCCATATCCATTCCTTTTATAGGTATAAATGGGCAAACATCAGTTGCTCCAAATCTAGAATGTTGTCCTTTATGAGTATTCATATCTATAACATCTTTAGCAACACCTATAGCTTCAAATACTGCATTTTTTACTTTTTCTGGTTCTCCAATTACTGTAACTACCAATCTATTATAATTTTTATCAGCTTCGTAATTTAATAGTTTCACACCTTCTTTTCCTCTTAACGGATTTACTATTTTTTCTATCTTATCTAAATCTCTACCTTCACTAAAATTTGGTACACATTGAACTATTGCCACTATTTTATCCCCCTTATGTATAAACTTCTAGCTCAATAAGACGGACTTATTGAGCTAAAATTATTTTTTATTAGTATCTAACATATTATAATTTAATATATTTGTAATTTATTTAAATTCTTTATCTCCAACTGTTTTTTCAATTAAATCTTCATCAACTAAGAATGGTAATGTTATATGATCTTTTCCTTCGCACATTTTGTTGTATTCGATTACTGTATCTATAGAGTTTTCATTTCTAGCCCAAGCACGTCTTGCAACGCCACTCATAACATCCCATGGCATAGCAGTTCTAAGTATATCATCTACCCTTTGTGAACCATCTAGAACCATACCAAATCCACCATTGATTGATTTACCTATACCAACTCCACCACCATTATGAAGAGCTACTAAACTCATTCCTCTTGCACAGTTACCTGCGAAACAATGAGTAGCCATATCAGCCATTATATTACTTCCATCTTTGATATTAGAAGTTTCTCTAAATGGTGAATCTGTTCCTGATACATCGTGGTGGTCTCTACCCATCATAACTGGGCCTATTTCGCCACGTCTTACCATATCATTAAATTTAAGTGCTATATTAGTTCTTCCCATAGCATCTTGATATAATATTCTAGCTTGTGTTCCTACAACTAAGTTATTCTTTTCTGCATCTCTAATCCATATCCAGTTGTCTCTATCTTGATATCTTCTTTCTGGATCTATGCATTCCATTGCAGCATGGTCGGTTTTTATTAAGTCTTCACGTTTTCCACTTAAACAAACCCATCTAAATGGTCCATAACCAAAGTCGAATAATTGAGGTCCTAATATATCTTCAACGTAAGATGGGAATATAAATCCATCTTTTTCATCTATTCCATTTTTAGATATTTCTTTTCCACCTGCATCATATACAGCTTTCATAAAACTATTCCCATAGTCAAAGAAGTAAACACCTTTATCATGTAGTATTTTTATTAATTCAAAATGTTTTAATAAAGTTTTATCTACTAATTCTATGAATTTTTCTTTGTCATTTGCTAAAAGTTCTGTTCTTTCTTCAAAACTAATTCCTTGTGGACAATATCCTCCGTCATAAGGTGCATGGCAAGAAGTTTGGTCTGATAATAAATCTATATGTATATCGTTATCTACAGCATATTGAAGTAAATCTACTATATTTCCATGGAATGCTATAGCACAAGGTTCTCCTTTTTCAAGTTCAACTTTAGCTAAGTCGAAAGCTTCTTTTGGACTTTCAGTAACTTTGCTAACCCATCCTTGAGTGTATCTAGTTTCGATTCTTGATGAGTCTACTTCGGCAATTATTCCTACACCACCTGCTATTTCTACAGCTTTACCTTGAGCACCACTCATTCCGCCAAGACCTGAAGTAACAAATAATTTTCCTTTTAAGTTTCCTTCTTTAGGTATACCTAATTTTAACCTACCTGCATTTAATATTGTTGAATATGTTCCATGAACTATACCTTGTGGCCCAATATACATCCATCCACCAGCAGTCATTTGACCGTAGTTTGCAACACCGATTGCAGTTGCTCTTTTCCATTCTTCTTGGTTATCAAACATACCTATCATTAGAGAGTTTGTAAGTATTACTCTTGGAGCATCTGGTTTAGATTTAAAAAGGCCTACTGGATGTCCTGAATGAAGTACTAAAGTTTGGTCTTCAGTAAGTACTTCTAAGTATTTTTTTGTAAGTTGATATTGCATCCAGTTTTGGAATACTTGTCCTGTTTCCCCATATGTAACTAATTCATAAGGATAAAGTGCTACATCAAAGTCAAGGTTGTTGTCTATCATAACTTGGAATGCCTTACCTTCTACACATTTTCCTTTATATTCATCTATTGGTTTTCCATAGATTTTTCCTTCTGGTCTAAATCTATATCCGTAAATTCTACCATAAGTTAATAATTCATCTAAAAACTCTGGTGCTAATTTTTCATGATATTCTTCTGGTATATATCTTAAAGCATTTTTTAATGCTAATTTTATATCTGCATTTGTTAATTTTGATTCACGTTTTGGAGCTCTTCTTATATGTTCTTGAAATTCTGGTATTTTATCCGGAATTACATCAAGTTTAATAGTCAAAGCTTTATTTATTTCTTTATTTCTTAGATTTAAATTACTCAATTCAAATTCCCCCTTAAATTTTATAATTTTACTCTATATTTTAAAGTTCTAAATCACTAACTATTTCTTCGCTTACTAATAATTCTTTTCCTATAGCTTTTTCTACAGCTTCTACTAATAGATTTTCTTTTATTATGTATTCACAAATATTTATATCTTTATACATTATTCTATCTTTATCTACAAAAGGAGTTCTTTCTCTTATAACTTTATAAGCTTCTTCTGTTCCTTTTCCCAATTTTTTCTTACCTCTTAAATCTATTGCTTGTGCTGATGCTAAAATTTCCATAGCTAAAACTTTTCTAGCATTGTCTAATATATCTCTTGCATGTCTAGATGCTATAGTACCCATAGAAACATGGTCTTCTTGGTTTGCTGAAGATGGTATTGAATCAACACTTGCTGGATGAGCCAATACTTTATTTTCAGAAACTAATGAAGCAGCACTATATTGAACTATCATAAATCCAGAGTTTACTCCACCTTCATTAACTAAGAATGCTGGAAGACCATGACTAAGCGCTGGATTTACCATTTTTTCAAGTCTACGTTCAGATATATTTGCGATTTCTGATAAAGCTATTCCCAAAAAGTCAAAAGCAAGTGCCATTGGTTCGCCGTGGAAGTTACCACCAGATATAATTTTTTGATTTTCGCCTGGGAATATTATTGGGTTATCTGTAACTGAATTCATTTCTATTTCTATTTTTTTAACTACATAATCAAGTGCATCTTTGCATCCACCATGAACTTGTGGTGAACATCTTAAAGTATAAGAATCTTGTACACGAAGTTCTCCTTGTTCTGTAGTCATTTCACTACCATCTAATATTTCTAGCATATTTTTAGCTGTATTGAATTGTCCTTTATGAGGTCTTACTAAATGAACTCTTTCATCCATAGCACAAGTTATACCATTTAAACCTTCCATAGTAAGCCCTAGTGCTATATCTGCAGTCTTCATTAAATTGATAGCGTCGTAAACTGTTATAGCTCCAACTGCTGTCATACATTGAGTACCATTATTTAAACTTAATCCTTCTTTTGAAGATAGATATTCTAAAGGTTTGATGCCTGCTTTTTCCATAGCATCTTTAGAATCCATTCTTGCTCCTTTATATATTGCTTCACCTTCTCCTAACATAGTAAGTACCATATGAGATAATGGTGCTAAATCTCCAGAAGAACCTAGCGAACCTTTTTCTGGTACTATTGGATGAACACCTTTATTTAACATATCTATTAAAACTTGTAGAGTTTCAAGTCTAACACCTGAATAACCTTTTGATAATGCATTTATTCTAAGTAGCATCATAGCTCTTACTATTTCTTCACTAAGAGGATCTCCTACACCACACGCATGACTTCTTATTAAATTAATTTGAAGTTGTCTAGTATCTTTTTTAGATATAACTACATCAGAGAATTTACCAAAACCAGTTGTTATACCATAAGAAACTTTTTCATTTTCTACTAAATCATCAACTATTGCTCTAGCTGTTTTTATTCTTTCTATTGCTTTTTCTGTAAGTTCTACTTTATGGCCATATCTACAAACTTTAATTAAATCTTCTAAAGATAAATCGTAACCGTTTAGTTTAATAATACTCATATTAAAACCTCCATATTTTATATTTTTTTAATATATATTGAATTTTTTTTATAACTTTCGACATATATTTAAGTCAATCTTAAATATAAATTAATTATTGAGATTAAAATTTCTGACATTTGAATTATTTTTTTCACAACTTGCTTGATTGTTATGTTATAAGTATAATTAATAATATAAATTATATCTATAAGTATTTTATCAATTTCTATAACAATATTGCGCTGGAATCTAACTTTATCTGGGGGAGGGGTTATTATGAAAAGAAAAATTGTTGTTGCAAGTAATTTATTAGAAAAGAAAAATTATGGAGATTATACTTTTCCAATAGATTTTGATTATAATACTTTATTTGCTTATGAATACGGATTTTTAGATTATCACTGGCACTATGAAATGACTTTTTCAGTTATATTAGAAGGCTCTATGGAATATAGAGTCAACGATAAAATATATGAAATGAAAAAGGGAGATGGCCTGTTTATAAATTCTCACACTTTGCATACAGCTAAAGGATATAATAACAAAGACTGTGCATTTTTGGCTCTTATGTTTAGACCAAATTTCATTTTTGGGCATGAAGAAAGCATAATAAAAACCAAATATATTGATATAATTGAAAATGGTGGCCAATGTCCATCGTTCTTTTTTAACTCTAATAATAAAACTCACCAAAAGATAATGTCTTTAGTACTTGAAGCTAATGATATATTCCAAAATAAAGGTCCTTGCTACGAATTATTAGTTAAAAGCAAAGTTTGTGAAATATGGTCCTTATTTTTCAATGAGGTAAACTTCATTCTGCAAGAAGATAATGTTTCTAATTCAAATGACGTTGTTCGACTTTCTAAAATACTTAATTTTATTCACAGCAATTATAAAAATAAAATAACTCTAGATGATATTTCTGAATGTTGTAATATAAGTAAAAGTGAATGCTGCAGATTTTTTAAAAAAGCAACCCGTCAAACTCCTTTTGAATATCTATTAAATTATCGAATAAAAAAGAGTATCCCTCTCCTTTTGAGTGATCAATACAATATAACAGAGATTTCAGAAAGCGTAGGATTTTCAAACGCAAGCTATTATACAGAAATATTTAAGCGAGTTATGGATTTATCTCCTACAAAATATAAAAAAGAAAAATTAAAAAAAGTTGAAGCATTTTAATATAAATATATAAAGAAATATTTATTCTAAATACCCTTAAAGATATGGATTTCTTTGAAATGAATTAAAGGAAATTATATTTATTCACAATTTAAAGCTGATAATAATTTCCTATGTGATATAAAAAATAAGAGAACCATAATCGATTCTCTTATTTTTATATATTTAAAACTATTTTTTTTCTATTACACTTTCTCTTTCAATTATTTCGTATGGTAATACGAATTTCTTTTCTTCAAGAGTTTCTCCGTTTATCATTTTTATTACCATTCTCATAGCTACAGCTCCCATATCGTAAAGTGGTTGGCCAACTGTAGTTAATTTTGGACGGTACATTTTAGAAAGTTTAGTATTGTTAAATCCTGCTACAGATATATCATTTGGTACGTTATAACCTTTATCTAATATAGCATTTATAGCCCCTATAGCAGCCTCATCACCTGTTACAAATACTGCATCAGGTTTTATACCCTCATCTAATAATTCAGCCATAACTTTATATCCATTATCATGGTCTGTATTACCATATCTTATTATATCTGGATTTATAGCTATATTGTTGTCAGTTAAAGCTCTTTCATATCCTCTTCTTCTCTCTGTTTCAAGGATAGTATCAGCTTCACTAGTCATTATAAGAGCTATTTCTTTATGTCCTTTATCTATTAGATATTTAGTCATATCGTAAGTTGCATCTTCATTGTTTGTACTTACTGTATATACATCGAAAGTTTGAGCAGTTTTACTTATATAAGTTGCAGGTATACCACTGTTGTTAATTGATTTTATGTGGTCTTCATCTAACGTCCATGAAATCATAACTATTCCTTCAACTTGTTTTGCTTTTAATAAATCTATACTTTTTAGCTCTTGGCTTTTTTCAGAATATGTATTAGCTAGTAATATATCATATCCATACATTTTTGTAACACATTCTATCCCGTTTACAATTTCATTTACAAATGAATCTGATACTTCTGGTACTATAACTCCTAATAATTTACTTTTTTTCGTAACTAAACTTCTTGCAAGAGGATTTGGTACATATCCTGTTTCTTTTATTACATCTAAGACTCTTTGTTTCACTTCATCCGTAACTGGTTTTGAGTCATTTATTACTCTTGAAACTGTAGATATAGAAACTCCAGCCAATTTTGCAACGTCCTTTATTGTAACGTTATTTTTCATGATACTTCCTCCTTGTTTTATTCTCGTGTCATTATATAAAAATTAATTGTAACATATTTTTTTATTTTTATAAATATATTATTTATAATTTTTGCAATATCTATGCTTATGATATTTTTATCTAATAATACATTTACCAGCATATGTATTTTATTTTTATATTTTTAATAATGTTATATTATTAATTTATACTATTTTTAAAATTGAGTAAATAGTAAATCAATAAAAAATATCTATTTTATCATTAAAAAGTAAAAAGGTTGTTGCGTAATTGTACACAACAACCCCTACTACAAAGATTTAACTTGCTATTTACTCTTATGACAAATATCAAGGTGCGACTAGCAGCCACATCCTCCTTCTCCAAAGAATCCACCACATGAACAAGTTATTAATAATAATATTAAGAATGGTATCCATGCCATTATGTCTATATCTACCCAGCTTTCTCCAAATGCTAAGAATAAGAAAAATAATACTATTATCCACCAAGCTCCTGCTCCAAAGAATCCGTCTTCTCCAAATAATCTATCTAACATTGTCTATTCCCCCTATTTTTTAAATTATAATACTCCACCACAACTACATAATATTAATAATATTATTAAGAATGGTATCCATGCCATTATGTCTATGTCCACCCAGCTTTCTCCAAATGCTAGGAATAAGAAGAATAATACTATTATCCACCATGCTCCTGCTCCAAAGAATCCGCCTTCTCCAAATAATCTGTCTAACATTTTATTTACCTCCTGTTGATGTTTGAGCTTATGCTCTTAACTTATAATATGCAAAAGTGATAATTTGTGATAATGTTTATAATATTTTCTTATGAAGTTTTTTTAGCATCCACAAGTGTAGTTATTTGTGTAGTTATCATAATCTTCATCGCAAGAATCACATGAACATACGATTAAAAGCAGAATTAAAAATGGTATCCAATCACTTAAACAAATATCTATAAAACATTCTTGAAAAACTAAAAATAGGAAAAATAGTATAATAATCCACCATCCACTTCCTCCGATACATTCAAACATTCTGGATAATTTACGATTCATAAAAATCCCTCCTTGATTGATATATCAAAAAAGACCTCCATCATATTCTTATGATAAAGGTCTTTATGCTCTATTATATATTATGATAGAAATATCTATTTGTTACCTATTTCTTCAATATATATTTTAAATCTATAAATTTGTATTAATTATATATTTTAGATATATTCTAAAAGAAGTCAAAAGCTCCAAAGAATAATATTAGTATTACTATCCAAATTAACATTTCTGGATTACAGAATATCCACTCTAATAATTCATCTCCACATAGTAATAATAAAAGTATTATTATGAAGAATATCCCATCTTCAAAACACCAATTATTAAATAAACCTCCACCAAAAAATCTTGATAAACTTTGTTCTGTCATTTTTATTCTCTCCCTTTTTTTAATTAATAAATATATTATTTATTTACTAAATATTATGCTGAGAAAGGTCGAATGGTTACAAAATTTATCATTTTTAGTTGTTTTTTGTTATTCGTTGTTTAATACCGGTGCTAAACTAGTATCACTAAAGAAAGTATTTGCATTGTATAAATATAATACTTCATCAACATTTTCATTTTTCATAAGTTCATCTATATCTTCATAGTAGTATCTTGGATCTACTAATATGATTTTACTGAAATGAGATGTTAAAAACGGAACAAAACTATTTGCATATGAATCTTTAAATATCAATAATGTTTTGCCACTTGTAGATGATGTATCAATTTTTACAATAGGATGATTTCCTCCTAAAAATACTTGATATTTATCTTTTTCGTCTAATTTATCACTTTCATATAAAGTTGCTGTTTTTTTCTGTTCTTCTTCATAATTAACTACAACTTTATCATTTTCGTCCTTAGGAATATAAACTCTAACTTTATCTTTTTGTTTTGTATCGTATCCACTCTTTGAAGCTAGTGCTCCGTTAAATGAATTTGATACTAACTCTATATCGTAATCATCACTGTCTTTTGGTGTAAAGTTCATAAAATCACCTAGTCTTTGATATGAATAAAAGGCTCCTAAAGTTGTCCAGTGATGGTCAGTTCTATAAAATAAATCTTCTTTTTTATGCTCAAGTAAAGTTGTGTATGTATCTACAAAACTTATATTTGAATTCAATCTTTTAGCATAATCATCTAAATATTGTTGTTGGTCTACAACAGGTGCATCCATTGGTAGTTTGTTGCTAAGAATATTGATAGCTGTTGGAGATATCAACATATATTGTTTTACATTTTTATATTTATTAGCAAATGAATCTATCGCATCTAGGTTTTTAGATACATTTTCTTCAACTGGTTTGTCGAATTTTTCTAATAAATAATCATCTTTGCCTAGATAAACATTGTTAGATTCTTTTTTCAATAGTAATTTATCGGTTTTAATTTTTACATCAATCCAAAAATCTCTATCAAAAAATTGGTCTACTTTATAGTCTTCATATTTACCTGTAAATCTTCCTTCAAATAACTTTTCTATAGAAAATGTCGGTTTTGTTTGAAGGACTCTGTTTTCCGTTTCTGAGAAAGTTTTTTTCTCTCCTAAAGTATTTAATGATACAAAAAATACTAAATAACATACAAATAATGTGGATAATCCTAAACAGTATTTTTTGCCATAACCTTTTTTAGTCTTTTTTCTTTTATGTGTTGTTTCCCTATTTTTCGTTTTATATGCTTCAGTCATATTTTTCACCACCTTTAAAATCTAAAATATAAGAATGGATTATAAGTTTCATTAACTAAGTAGGCAGTAACTAAAAATAAAACTAAACCATATATAACTAATGATGGATTTAACACTTTATCTCTATATTTTTGAGCCATATTCTTTAAAATTTGTTTTACAGCTGGTGTTGATAATATTATAAGAATTACAAATAAAATTATATTAGTATATAAATAATATAATGCTGAACTATCAACTATCGCATTACCTGACATAAAGAACATTACTTTTAAATAATTTAGTGCAAATCCAAGATCCTCACTCGCAAAGAACAACCATCCTACTATTACAAATAACATTGTATAGATATGCTTTATAAAATCTGGTGTTTTTTCTAAAACAGATTTTAATACAAACTTTTCTATAAATAGTAAAACTCCATAATAAAGTCCCCATATTATGAAATTCCAGTTTGCTCCATGCCAAAATCCTGTAAGTGCCCATACAACAAATATATTTCTAACTTGTTTTGGAACACTAACTCTATTTCCGCCTAATGGTATATAGATATACTCTCTAAACCAAGTTCCTAAAGATATATGCCATCTTCTCCAGAATTCTGTTACACTTTTTGATATGTAAGGATAATTAAAGTTTTCCATAAACTCAAATCCAAACATTTTTCCTAAACCTATCGCCATATCAGAATAAGCACTAAAGTCGAAATAAATTTGGAAAGTATAAGCAATTATACCTAACCATGCTGTAAGAACAGATATAGATGATGTATCCATAGCAGAAACAGTTGTCCATAACATTCCTATATTATTAGCTAGTAAAACTTTCTTTCCTAAACCTTGAATAAATCGCTCAACACCTTCACCAAACTTAACTATACTTTCTTGTCTAGTATTTAATTGGTCCTCTATTGTTTGGTATTGAACTATAGGTCCCGCAACTAATTGTGGGAACATTGTAACATATGCTGCGAAGTTAATTATATTATATTGAACTTCGACTTTACCCAAGTAAACATCTACTATATAAGATAGTACTTGGAATGTGTAAAATGATATTCCTATTGGAAGTGCTAAACCTTCAAAAGGAATATTTAAATGAAAAATACTATTTATGTTGTCCACAAAGAAACCAAAATATTTAAAAAATCCTAATATACTTACGTTCAAAATAATAGTAAGTATAAATATAGATTTACACTTACCTTCTTCATGTCGATTCTTATCTATTAATATTGCAAGTAAATAATCTACGATTATCGTTCCCATCATTAAAAATACATAGATTGGTTCACCCCATGCATAAAATATCAAACTCGCTATTAATAATACTGAATTTTTTAATATTCTAGGGCTAACATAATATAGTAATAATGTTATTGGCAAAAAAGTAAACAAAAATATAATACTACTGAATACTATTTTAATCGCCTCCCTCTTTAATTTTGTTAAAACACATAAAGAAATTATACTTAATTTTTAAGTTAAAATAACTAAGTATAATTTCTCCTGTATTATAAAAACAATTTAATAATTATTTTATTGCTTCTTTAAAAGCTTCTTTCAGTTTTTCTGCATTTTCAGACACAGCAAAAAATACATATTTCCCTTCTGTTTTTAATTCATAGTTATTTAATAATCCACATTGTTCTGGTCCATAACTTCCAAAACTTTGAAGCTGAGAATTCACTCTATTATCGATTGTATCTTCTAGACCTTCTATTTGTGATTTATCTTTAACCTTTACAATTAACATTTCATCAACTTCCATTGATGATTCTGGTGTATATAAAACAACACTATCAAAATCGCTAGAATTTAATCCGTAATATCTCTTTAATCCTTTAGATCCTGTCTCTTCCATATTTTTAACAAGACCTGTTTCTACGATTGATTTTTGTATGTCTTTTGCACTTAAATTTTCATTAACCTTTGTACATCCTGTAAGTGAAATACATATGCATACTGCCGCTGTAATATTTATTAATATTTTCTTTAATTTCATCTTCATGTAAGCCTTTCCTAATACTATAAATTAGCTGATTGTATAAATAAATCTAACCATTTTTTTATACCTTTTACTCCAAAATGTATACCATCAGGCTCATACCCACCATTTGCTAAAACACTATTAGCATCTATGTATGTAACACCTTTTTTATTACATAGATTTTTTATATCTTGATTCCATGAACTTATATTATTGTATTTTGGTTGTTTGCTTATAGCTGATGATGTTACAGGAAGTATTGAACATATATATATATTAGTGTTAGGTAGTTTAGATTGTATTTTATCCACAACCTCACCATATAATTTTATAAATGTATCGCTATTTTGATATGCTTCTATATCATTTATACCATATGTAAGGAATATATTTTTAGGATACATACCTATTGCTGTATCAATATCTCCATTTTTCATCGCAGTTACAAGATTTCTACCTTTTTTAGCAACTACAGATGATTGACTTAAAACACCATATCCATAAATTCCTTCTGCTCTTGAATCTCCTACTATAACCGATGATTCAAATTTACTTTTATAGTTTGTACTTTGTGAAGAAGAATTCACATCAGATTGACTATTTTCTATTGTGTTTTGTTCTTGAGTATTTATTCCATTTTGAGTTTTTATTGAATCTATTTTTTCTTGAACTTCAACTACATTTTGATTTTCTAATTCTTTTATAACTTTAACACCTTGTGCGATTTGTTGATCCTCTGTATTACCTTGTCTATTTAAAGCATTTATCGTGATTGTAATAGTAAATCCTATAGCTATTACACCTATTAATGTTAACGCTGTCTTAACTTTTCTTTTTAGTTTAATTTAAACCACTTCCCCTCAATATCCTAACTCTCTATTTTTTACAGATTTTATTATAACATTTTATTTTCCTTTATTAAACACCAATAATGTAACAAATTTGTCATTGTTTTACAATTTAATACAATAAAATAATCTTTATCTTAAAATCCCTTCAAAATGGTATAATTTTTTGAAATATATCAGCTAAAATTATACTTATTTTTAAATTTTAAGTAAATATAATTTCCTATGTGCTATAAAAAAAGTTAGTTCATGATATTTAATCAAAAACTAACTTTTATAAAATACTTTCTAGCAGCAGCATCCATCATCAAAATTAAATAATAATAAAATTATTAATATAACCCATATCCATATGCTATCATCATCAAATATATCATCTAAAAAATCTGTACATAATAATAAAAATACTAAAACTATTATAATCAATATTCCACCGTTAAACTCAAATCCACAATCTCCAAAGAATCTAGAAAGACTTTCTTCTAATTTAGGCATAACTATTCCCCCTTAAAAAGGTTTATCTTTGTTTTAATATATGATATTTAATATTAATAGGTTACTTTTATTAAATCTTTATATTTTGTTCATAGCTAGTTAAAAATCGATAACTAGAATATTATTTATATAGTATATTCATACTAAAATTGTTATATTAAAAAATATTAATTTGTACAAACTAAAAATAATTCTACTATTTTCTAAATATATATTGAAAATTAAGTATGATTATATTAAACTACTATTAAAAAATTTAATTATTCAAATTTGGAGGTACAAAATGTTTGAAGAAATAAGAGACATAATAGCAGAACAATTAAGCATAGACGATTTAGATGAATTGACTTTAGATACTTCTCTTAAAGATGATTTAAATGCTGATTCTTTAGATGCTGTTGAAGTAATCATGGCATTAGAAGATAAATATGATATAGAAATTGCTGAAGAAGATGCTGAAAACTTCAAAACTATAGCAGATATAGTTAACTACATTGAAGAAAATAAATAATTTTATGGACTTCTTTATTTTAAAATTAAGAAAGCTATAGAAAATAAACGTTTATTTCCTATAGCTTTTTTAATTTCAATATATTTGTTTAATACTCTTATTATAATTTCTGTTTAGATCACTTTTTAAGTATATTTTTTAATAAATATTTTTATGAACTTTGAACTTTATTTATTATATAATCTTCCATTTCATCTAATGGCAATTTTAAAGATATTGAAAATTCTATATTTAAGTTATCTTGAGCTAATTTAAAATATTTTTCATCCATAGCACTTAATTTTTTACCTTGATGTTGCCTTTCTTCTTTTCTATAATAAATAGTTTTTATTAAACTAAGTAAGTTTCTACACTGACAACTTCTTATACAGTCTTTATATGTTTGTTCACGTAACTTTTCATCTTTCACTAATAATTCTTGTATATTGGGGATATCGCCTATTAAAGCTTCTATATCCTCTTTTGATATAAGCTTTCTGATTACAACCTTTGTATTATCTACAGGAGTAAAAACCTTACTTTCATTTTGATTTACAGGCTTTAATATATAATACAACTTATCCTTAGGTGCACCATGTATATCTAAAGTTGAAATATCAATTATCTCGCAAACTCCTGCATTACCATAAATAACATATTCTCCTTTGCTAAACATATTTACATCCCTTTCCGATATTTTATAAATTTTGAATAATACGAATATTCGCATTATATTAAACAGAAATACTCTCAACTTCTCTAAAAACTAATTTTTCTTTAAAACTATATTTTCTTTTTTAGTGAAAGTCATTTATTGTCGTTAATATTATTTCAAAACCTTACAATATAATTTTAACACAATAAAATTTTTTTTGTCAGTATTTTTTCTAAAAAATTTTAGAGTATTACTTACTTACAGCTATTTTATACCGTTATATAACTCATATTTATAATATAAATTCACATGCAAATTCTACTCTTTATTTATGTATAGAATGTATTTCTAATTAATTTAAAATGTCTACTTTTTAATTTTTTTATATTTTCTTGTCATATATTGTATCTTACATATATAAACTTTTCTTTCTGAAGTCTTTGTATACAATATTTATCCAAATTATGGTATATTTAATATTAAGTTAAAATATACAGGGGTGATTACTGATGATAAAAAAAAAATATATTGAAATGAAAGAACCTTTCTCAGGAAATAGGGTAATAAATATCTATCTTCCAAACGACTATAATGAAAGAAGAAAAAAATATCCTGTTTTATATATGTTTGATGGGCATAATTTATTTTTTGATGAAGAGGCTGCTTTCGGCAAATCATGGGGCATGAAGGAATACTTAGAGGATAATGATACTCAACTAATTGTAGTTGGAATACAATGCAGTTTTGAAGGAAATGAAAGAATGTCTGAATACTCTCCATATGATTTAAATTATGATGGTGAATTTATAGAGGGAAAAGGGGATAAATATCTAGATTGGATGATAAATGTTATAAAACCTATGATAGATTCTGAATATAGAACTAAAACAGATAAGAAAAATACTCTTATTGGGGGAAGTTCTATGGGAGGCTTAATGGCGGCTTACGCTGGAATCAAATATTCAGATGTATTTTCTAAATGTATATGTGTTTCTCCATTATTTGAACTATGCTACGATAAATTTATGAATGATGCTATAGCTAGTCAATCACAAAAAGGAACAAAATTCTTTATGAGTATAGGTAGTATTGAACTTGAATTAAATAATACAGCAGTTGAATTCACTTCTTATATGCTTGAATTATGCCATATATTGCAATCTAAGGGTGCTAACTGCTATCCTAGAGTAGTAATTGGCGGAGAACATAATGAAGCGAGCTGGGAAAAGCAAATTCCAGCATTTATGGAATATCTATTATAATTTAAATAGTGTAGTTATATTTATTAATAACTTTAAAATGAATATAATTTCTTACATGTTATAAAAATATAAATTACCATTAAAAAGAGGCTTAAAATTTATTCCTAATAATAAATAGTATTTTAGCCTCTTTTTAATATTACCTTTTTTATAATATGTTCTTTTCTACTCCCATTTTTTTAAAATTTCTGTCATAAACCCTTTTATATCTATTCCATATAAATCATCAAGTATAGGGTCGTTTAAAACGGTCTGAGGGTTTCCATAAGCCACAATTTGACCATCTTTTAGCATAAGTACATTATCAGCAAAATATTGAACTAAATTCAAGTCATGCAAAACTCCTACTACTATTTTATTGTTTGAACTGATCCATTCTTTTAGGTTTTCTAATAAATCTATTTGATTTTTTAAATCTAGATGGTTTGTAGGTTCATCAAGTAGTATAATATCTGGGTCTTGTGCAAATACTCTCGCTAAAAATACCCTTTGAATTTGACCTCCAGAAAGTTCCGTAATCATTTTATCTTTTATATCTAAAAGTCCAACTTTTTCTATACTTTCTAAGATTATTCTATCATCTTCTTTAGATAATTTGCTAAGTGCTCCCTTGCTATAAGCATATCTACCTAAAGATACCGTATCATAAATTGTATATGGAAAATAGATTTGAGTAATTTGGCTCATAAGGCCAATTTTTCTAGCAAAAGATTTTTTATCCATAGATGATACCTCTTTTCCATCTATTATAACACTACCTCTATGTTCTAAAAGATTTGCAATAGATTTTAAAAGCGTACTTTTGCCACATCCATTTGGCCCCACTATACACAAATTCTCTCCATTTTTAACTTTAAAGCTTATATCTTTTAATATGTCTCTTCCATCATATCCGCTATAAAGATTTTTAACTTCTAACATAATTATCAACTCGCCTTTTTAAAATAAACATATGCAAAGAATGGAGCCCCTATAAGAGCTGTAACTGCACCTACTGGCAACTCAGTTGGTGCGAATATACTTCTTGCAATTAAATCAGTAACTACCATTAAACATCCTCCAAATACGAAAGACATCGGAATTACATATTTATGGTTAGAACCAAATATTTTTCTTACCACATGTGGAGCGATTAAATCCACGAATCCAATTGTACCACTAAGTGATACTGCCCCACCTGTAAGTACTGCAGAAAATATAAATAATTTAGTTTTTACTTTTGATGTATCGACACCAACTGACTGTGCCTGTTCTTCACCAAAAGTAAGTATATCCATCTCTTTAGTGTACATAAGCGTGCCTATCATACCAACTAAACAAAATGGTATTATTAGACCTACATATGTCCACCCTTTCATAGCAAAACTGCCCATTTGCCAAAGAGCTATTCTTTTTAAATCTTCTGAAAACATCGCTGTCAAAGTTGTAAGCAATGCATTTACAAATAATGAAAAAACCATACCAGCTAATATTATCGTATTATTAGACATAGTTTTATCGATTTTACTTGAAAATAATATGACTAAATATACAGTAAAAAGCCCAAATATAAATCCAACAAAAGGAAGTGTAAAACTTCCTATGACAGGAATTGTTATTCCTGTTATAATTACAAGACCTGCACCTAATGATGCACCTGACGATACACCTAAAGTATATGGTGATGCTAGTTGATTTTTTAATATTGATTGTACAACTGCACCACTAGTTGCTAAACATCCTCCAACTAAAAATGCTAATAATACCCTTGGCAATCTAATTTTCCATATTATAGATACATCTTTCGGTAAAACTCCATCTCTAAGAGTGATACCAAAGGTTTTATTTGCAATTATAGATATAGTGTCTAACATACTAATATTGGAACTCCCTATGGAAGTTCCAATATAAATAATAAATATAAGTATAAATATACTAATTATACACTTTTTCTTATTTGTCTTTAAATTCATCTGGATATACAGCCTTAGCCATTTCTTTTAAGGCTTTTATTATATTTTGTGTTGGTCTTGAAGATGAGTTTGCATCTATTGAATAAACTGCCTTTTCTTTAACTGCAGTTATATTATCCCATCCATCTCTACTCATTATTTCTTTAGTTGGATTTTCTACATAGTTTACATTAGTAAGTATAACATCTGGATTTGCATCTATTACAGATTCTTCACTTGGTGATATCCAAGCATCTTGGTTTGCAAATATATTTTCTGCACCTATTGTTTGTATCATTTCATTTATAAATGTGTCTTTACCTACACTATATAATGTTGGTGCTGGCCCTATTTCAAAGTAAACTTTCTTTTTGTCTTTTATTTTACTTCCTATTTCTTTTATTGAATCTACTTCTTTTTTCATAGAAGCTATCATTTCGTCGCCCTTATCTTTAGCTCCTACAAGTTCTGCTATAAATGCTATATCTTTATATATACCATCTATGCTGTTACTGCTTGGTATATAAACAACTGGTATACCTGCATCACTTACAGATTTATATGGATCTTCTGATGATCCTACTTGATTGTATCCTGATGCTATTATTATGTCTGGATTTAATTCTATAATTTTTTCGGCATCTGGTGTCTGGAAGTCCATTAATTCTGTATCCTTACTTAAACCTTCAATTCCTTCTGAATATGTGTCAGCTGCTATAATTTTATCAGCTAAACCTAATCCTGCTAATATTTCTGTATTTGATGGTGCTGTAGATATTATTTTTTCTATCTTATTTGGTACTTTAACTTCGTTTCCTTCCCTATCTGTTATTGTTTTTTGACCTGAGTCATTACTACACCCAACTGCAAATACAAGCATCAGGCATAATAAAATCGATAATAATTTCTTTTTCATATGAATTCCTCCTCATATACCTTTTTATATTTTTCTTTAAAGCTTTGTCAAGATTAATACAGTCAGAGTTTACCATAATTTAACTATAACCCCTTATGTTTTTTGATTATAGCATAATTATAATATTTTTTGGAATTATATTTTACATTTATTTTACTTTTGATAATAACAATTTGTTATATTATCAAATTTCGATATTATCACGCTTTTATTGGAAATATTTTTAAATCCAGATATGGATTTACACATATTTCCAATAAAAATAAAAAAAACTAACCCTAGGGCTAGTTTTTTCTTAAAATACCGTTCTTATTTTAAAGTAAAATTCTCCACCCCGAAGATTTTCTTATTGTATATTAGGCAGGTCTCCTGGCTTAGTTTCATTCTATTAATTCACCTTCCCATGAATAATCACAGTGGTTTTTGAATAATAGTCCACATCACAGTAACGGGGGCTGCAGAGGAATTTTACCTCTTTCCCTATTAATCTAAATAATTAGAACCTATATACTTTTTTATGCTTTTATACAATTATAACATAATTGAATCAAAATTCTATTTATTTATGTTATTTTCAAATAAATAACATAAAATGCATTTATTGTAAAAACGTATTGTATATGTTTATTTTTCATAATTTATTTATTTTTCTTCATAAAACGACACATTTTTTATTACTATATCAAATGTTCCATTTTCATTTTTTCTAACACTATATTTCATTGCATCTTCAAAATCTGATAAATTACCTTTTATATCAAATCCAGTGTCAGTTTTTATACTTCTCTTTTTAAGTTTCTTTTCAACCCATTTTTTATCGACAGAGAAGTTTTCAGTTAACCCCTTGTCTTCCATGTGTTCTTTAAAACTTTCTTTTAAGTCTTGATCTATTATATTGTTTTGAACAAATTCTTCAACATTTATTTCTTCTTTTTCTTTTAAAGTATAATTAAGCATACTTCTTATATCTTCAGCTTTTTTCATATCATCTGAAATCGCATTTGTTATCCAGTTTTCTGCAGTAGTTTTAAATACTTTTGTTTTATATTTATCATCTTCCACTTTTTTAGCATTTAAGAAATCTGTAACAAATTTTGTTTCTATCTGTTCTTTTTCTGCATCTTTATCTAATAATTTAAGATGATAGTAATCATTTATTCCACTAAGACCTACTAATGCACATTGCTTTGGACGTCCTGTTTCAGGGATTCCTATTTCATTTGATACTATTTGTATATTAAATTTATCTTCCACGTATTCAATTGAATGTGTATAAAGTTTTTTATACTCAAGTTTTATTATTGCTACATTCTTTTCATCTTTCACACTATATAAACATATAGCTAAATCACAAGAATCCATTTCTTCACTTTGTTTCATAATTTCAAATAAATATGATGCTATTTCTTTTGAGTTTTGTAAAAATGTATCTTCATCGTAAATCATTTGTTCACAACAATTTTTTACTATGTTATTGTTGTAATCATTGAATTCAGCTTTTCTTAAATCATCATCTTTTGATACTCTATTTATTATTTTTTGGAAAAACTTATCTACTTCTAAACTATTTTTGCTTTCATAGTCATTTAATATTGGACTATCACTATTTTTATCTAGTACATGTACTATGGATTTATGTATAATCATCTTTATCTCTCCTTTTTATTTTAATTTTTGTATTAACATTTTCATATCTTCAGGTATATCAGCTTTAAATTCTAATAATTCCTTAGTTCTTGGTTGTCTAAATTTTAAACTATAAGCATGTAATGCCTGTCTTTTTATTAGATTTTCATCTACAAAACCATATAACTCATCACCTATAATAGGATGACCTATATGTGCCATATGAACTCTTATCTGATGCGTTCTACCTGTCTCTAATTTTACTTCTACTATAGTCGCATCATTTAATCTTTCTATAACTTTATAGTGAGTAATACTCTCTTGACCTCTTTCATCTACCACTCTTTTGACGCTGTCATCTGTCGGTCTGTATATAGGTTGATTTATAGTTCCTTCATCTTCTTCTATAATTCCCTTTACTACAGTTATATATTTTTTCTCAAAATCATCATCTTTCATCTCGCTAGATAATACATGTTGGGCGAATGGATTTTTTGCAACTATTACTAATCCAGATGTATTCATATCTAATCTGTTTACAAATCTTATTTTTACATCTTCACCCTTTTTAATTATATAATCTGTAACTCCATTTGCCATAGTATTTTCAAAATGGCTCTTTGTTGGATGAACTACCATAAATGGAGGTTTATCAACCATAATTAAATCAAAATCATCGTAAATTATATTTAAATTTAAATCTTGAGGTGTAAAATTAGCCATATCTTCTTTTATCTCAACCTCTATTAAATCACCTTTTTTAACTTTTTTATCTAATTTCTTAAAATTTTTATTTACAGTTACTGTTTTAAATCGCTTTAACTTAGACGCATATCTTACAGAAAAATTTAATCTATCTAATAAAACCTCTCTCAGTGTTAAATCGTCGTCCTCATTTATATATGAAATAAGATTATATTTTTGATCTTCCTTTTTGAACAAGTTGGCACCTACTTCCTTTATAATTGACTTTAATCGTAATATATATTTTACACTAATTTTAGGCAGAATGAACATAAATATTTATTCCATTAATTTCCCAAAATATACAATTCTTTTCATAACAAAAAGGGCTCCTTTATTTAGAAACCCCGTTAAAATCTTTATGTACTTTTATTTAATATTTTAAAATTATTCTGATAATGTATCATCATAAGCTTTGCATACATCAACCCATTTTTCACAATGTGAGTATTTTTCCATTTCATCACAAGTAAGTTCTATAGCTGAATTACTGCTTCCGCAAGCTGGGAATACCGTACTAAAACGTTTCATTGAAACATCTAAAAATACTTTTACACCATCATTTGCGATTGCAAATGGGCAAACACCACCAATTGCGTGTCCAATGTATTCTACTACTTCATCTGGATTTAACATTTTTGCTTTTGTAGCAAACTCTGCCTTATACTTTTTGTTATCAATTTTGGCATCTCCAGCAACGACTATTAAAATAGCATTATCTCCTGCTTTATTTTTAAAAGATAAAGTCTTAGCTATTCTTGCGGGTATAACATTTGCCGCTTGAGCCGCTAATTCCACTGTTGCACTTGATTGATCAAATTCTAAAATATCATCTTCTCTTCCATATTCTGCAAAATATTCCTTAACTTTTTCTATCGACATTTTCACACCTCTATATTTAGTCTTTTCATTAATAGTATAACACATTTTTTGGAAATTAATTCAAGTCTTTAGAAAATTTGAATTTCGAACCAAAAATAAGTATTAAATTAGTAATAATAATTCTAAATAGTTATAGTAGACAAAAATATGTGTTATAATACATTTTATAAAGAGGTGGGATAATGGAAAGAATTATTACAATTAACTCAAATGAATTACCAAAATCCGTAATTACCAAAGATATTTTGACAGATAAACTGCAAAAGGCAGGATTTACAGTTTGTGATGAAATTCATCCCGAAACTGAACTTATAATTTCTATAGGTGGGGATGGTTCCTTTTTACAGACAGTGCATGACTTTGAATTTCCAGAAGTACCTATTTTAGGAATAAACACAGGCCATCTTGGCTTCTTTCCAGACTTTTCTCCATCTGATATAGATCACTTTATTGAATCATATCTAGTTGGAGATTATATAGTTCAAGAAATACCTGTTCTTCAATCTACTGTATGCACTAAATCTAACTGCAACGATGTATTTTCTATAAATGAAGTTGTCGTAAAAGGATATAAATCTCGAACTATACATCTATCTTTAGGGATAAACGACCACCATGTCCAAAATTTCAGCGGAGATGGAGTTATAATATCGACATCAACAGGCTCTACAGCATACAACTATGCTGCTAGAGGAAGTATAATAGACCCAAGTATAAATGTAATGCAAATTACACCGCTTGCGCCTATAAATACAAATGCCTACAGAAGTTTTACTTCTAGCATTATTTGTTCAAAAGATTCAATTGTAAAAATCGCTCCAGAGTATAGATTTGAAGATTCTATATTAATCGTTGTAGATGGAGTTGAATACCAATTCAAACAAATAGTCGATATTTCTACATTTGTTTCTGATTTAAAAGTCAAATTACTTAGAATGTCAAACTACGAATTTTGGAGCAGAGTAACTGAAAAGTTCTTATAAAATGAATAAATTTAATACTTTTAGGAGGATAATTATGAAAATAGGTGTAATGAGTGACACACATGGTAGCTTGCCTTATTTTGAAAAAGCATTAGACTTATTAAAAGATTGTGATGTACTTTTCCATATTGGAGATGTGCTATATCACGGTCCTAGAAATGACTTACCTGAAGGATATAATCCTAAAGGCGTAATAAAAGAAATAAACAATCTCGATAATATTATAATAGTAAGAGGAAACTGCGATGCAGATGTGGACCAAATGGTTATAAAACATCCAATTGAAGATGGTTATATTTTAACTGAGGTTGGAAATGTAACATTCTTATTAAATCATGGATATTTAGAATCAAAAGAAGAAACTATTAGACAAGCTAAAGACAAAGGTGCAAATGTATTAATTTTAGGACATACTCATGTCAAAGAATTATACATGGATGAAGATTTAGTTGTTCTAAATCCAGGAAGTACTTCTATACCTAAAGATGGAAGTCATTCTGTTGCAATTATAGAAATTATGCCTATTGAAGGTAATCATCATGAAGTTGATATGGATATCAATTTAATAGATATCAATACTGGTGAAATAATAGAATTATAATTTTAAACAAAAAAATTGCTAGATTACTCTAGCAATTTTTTTATACAAATATTCTAATTTTGTTTATTCTATTTTTGTCGATGCTTTCAACTTTGAATTTTACATCTTCAACTTCGATAATTTCATTTTCTTCTGGTATACGTTTTAAATATCCTATTATAAATCCGCCTATCGAATCAAATTCTTCTGATTCTAAATTGATTCCAAGTTGTTCATTTACGTCAGATATTTTTGTACTACCTTCTACTAAATATTCATTATCGTTTATTTTTACTATTTCCTCTTCTTCTTCATCATACTCGTCATCAATATCTCCAACGATTACTTCGACTAAGTCTTCTATTGTTAATAGACCTGCAGTTCCGCCGTATTCATCGACTACTATTGCCATTTGAGTTTTTTCTTTTTTCATTTCCTCAAGAAGTTGAGTTATCTTTTTAAATTCATAAGTAAAGAAGGCTTCTCGAACATAATCTTTTATATCAAAATTCTCGATTTCTTCATCACTTAAGAAAATGATATCTTTTATATTTAATATTCCCACTATATCGTCAATACTCTCTTGATAAACAGGTAATCTACTTAACTTTTCACTTTTGAATAATTCTATTATTTCATCATAACTATCTTCTATATCTATAGCCACCATGTCTAATCTTTGAATCATCGCTTCTTTGGCTTGCATATCTCCAAATTGGAACACGTTATTAATTATTTCACGTTCTTCCATTTCAAGTACGCCCTCTTCGTGACTGACATTTACCATAGCTTTTAATTCTTCTTCTGTAATAAATGGTTTAACTCCATCATTGTCAATTCCCATTATCTTAAAAATAATTCCTGTCAGAAGATTAAATACCCAAACTATTGGTTTTGTAATTTTCATTATTATACTAATTGGTTTAGATACTACTACTGCTACTTTTTCTGGACTATTTGCTGCGATAGTCTTAGGTGTAATTTCACCAAATACTAAAACAAGAACTGTCATGACTGCTGTTGCTATAGCAACACCACCATCACCAAATATATTTATAAATAAAGATGTTGAAACAGATGTAGCTGCTATATTAACTATATTGTTACCAACTAAAATTGAACTAAGTAAATCACTTGATTTTTCAATAAGTGATCCAACTAATTTTGCTCCTTTTACACCTTCATCTTCCATATATCTAATTCTAATTTTGCTAAGAGACATTAAAGATGTCTCAGATGCCGAGAAAAATCCTGAACCCAGCAGTAAAACTACTAATAACCCTATCTGTAATATATTTGCGGTCGAACCCAACCTTTACCACTCTCCTAATTTTTTAAATTTTATATTAGTACTAATTATAGCATAAATAATACTAATTTGAAAATATAGTTAAGACTTTATCTTTCTTTAATTAATTATAGTTTTATTATTTGAATTTATTATTAAAAAATAATTAAAATCAGTTATAAACTATAAATTTCTATAAATGTAAATCATCTTTTATATGTTGAAAATACTTATACTTAGATATTTTTGCATACCTATTATAATTTTACTATATTTTAAAATTTTTATAATAGTGTATTTTGGCTATTTCACTTCAAAATATAAATTTTTTTGTGTTTTTTGTCTTTTTTTGTATCATATTGTAAGTATATACATATATTATATTAAGAAAAATTTAAAAGTTTTTCTTAAACCTCTTGTTGATATGAGACGAACGATTTTTTTTAATTTCTCTAAAAATTTATAAAAACATGTATATATACTATAAGTTTAGGCAACACTTATATATGAGAGCGGAAATTATATATATCTCTCCCCCTAATAAGTATATATTTTAAGGCATCTACAATTTTTTCCCCCTTGTAGATGCCTCTTTTTTTATTGGAATTTCAATATTTCTAAATAATTTATTATAAATATTATCTTTATATCTTTTTAAGCCAAAATCTTATTTAGTCACTTTTTGGGCACTAGAATTTTTTTTCGTAAGAGATATAATCCTATAAAAATCCTTCTTACAAAAAAGCATCCGCATTAATGCCGATGCTTTATTTTTTTAACTATATTCAATACTTATCTTAGATCCATTTCCCCCGTCATTAGGAGTTACTAAAAGTTTTACTGGCACTCTATTTTTAAGTTCTTCAACGTGGCTTATTATTCCGACACTTAGTTTTTCGCTATGAAGTTTTTCTAATGATTCCATAACAATATCTAAAAGCTCGCTGTCTAATGAACCAAATCCTTCATCTAGGAAGAAGAATTCAAGCGGTGCACTTCCCTTTAATTGTATTTGTGATGATAATGCAAGAGCTAATGCTAGTGAAGTTAAGAAAGTTTCTCCTCCTGATAGAGTTTTTATACTTCTTCTCAGTCCACCATTATAATTATCTCTTATTACAAAGTTTAAGTTGTCGTCTATTTCTAGAACGTATCTTCCTTTTGTCATTATATCTAATCGTTTTGATGCTTCTATAACTATATATTCAAGTTGGTTTTTAGCAACAAATTCTACAAATCTCTTTCCTTGTAATAATTTTTCTATTTCTTTTAATAGCTCTAATTTATGTTCAGATTCATCAAGTTGCTTTTGAAGTTCTTTTACTTTTTTAAGATTTTTCTCTAAAGTTATAACTTCATTTTGTTTAGCACCGATTTGTTTTGTAATTTCATCGATGTCATCGCCCAATTTATATTTTTTCTTTTCAATATCTAAAAATTCATCTAAGTTTATTGTTTTACCATGTAATTTTTCTTTTAGATTTTGAATTTCAATTGTAAGAGCTCTTTCTTCTTTTTCATAAAACTCTATTTCATCTTTTAATTTTTCCCTTTCTTCTTCATCGATAAGGGCGTTTTTAACTGCATAAATATCTCTGAATTTATATTCAATCAATAAATCTTTTAAAGTTTCTTTTGAAGTTTTATATTTTATCTTAGACTCTTGAAGTTTACCTTTTACCTCACTAGTTTTTGATTTTAATTTTTCAACTTTATATTTTTCTTCTTCAACTTGAACTCTTAATTTTGCTTCTGTAGATGTTATTCTTTCTATTTCATCTAAAATATTATCTAACAGATGTCTTGGATTTTCACCTTTTGTTATTAGATTGAATTCAGTTTCATTTTCACTTTTATCTTTTAAATTACTTTCATTTTCTTTATTTAAGCTAGATATATTTTTATCTAATTCTATAAAGTTATCTCTTTTTAATTTTAAATCAGATTCGATACCTTCTTTTTTAAGTTTTAATTCAGAGTTTTCTTTTTCTATCTCTTCGATAATTCTAGAGTTTTTGTTTATTTCTTCAACTTTTTCTTTTAAATTATCTATTTTTAAATTAGATACTAAATATAGATATTCTTTCTTTATAGTGTCATAATTTTTGCCTATTTTATCTACATTTTCTTTTAAAGAATTTAAATTATCAGTCTTATTTAATATATCCTTACTTAATTCAAGCTCTTCTTTTTCTCTTTTATTTTTAGTCTTTTCAAGCTCTTTAATTTGTTCTTCTAATTTTTCTTTATTCTCAGTCCAATCAGCTATTTTCTCTCTAAGCGATATTATCTCTCTAGATAACATATTTAAATCATCATTAATATCACTAGATTTTGAATCACCTATTTCACGTTTTATTTCATTTATAGAGTCCTCAGTCATACTTATTGTGCTAAGCAACTTACTTTGTTGGCGTATAGAACTATCGTAGTCCTTTGTAATCTCTTCTATCTTTTGTTCTACTTTTCTAATTTGATCTTCTATGTAGTTTATTTTATCGTTATTATTTATCTTATCTATATTAGGATGATGCATTGAACCACACACTGGGCACGGTTTACCATCTTGCAATTCATTTTTTAATTCATTTGCTAAATTTAAAAATTTTTCTTCGTTTAAATCTTTTTCCAAAGAAGTTCTTTCATTTTTATATTTTTCAAGTTCTTCTTTTAAACTTTTAACTTCTCTATCTAACTTGAATTTTTCTTCTTTGTCTTTATTAAACTTTTCTTGAAGTTGTTCTAATTTACTTTCATTTCGCTTAGTTTTTTCATAAAGAGTTTTTAAATTTGTAGCTTTATTAGACATAACTACGATTTCATCATTAGTTCCAGGACTTTTTGAAACTAATATATCGTATTTTTCATTAGCATTTTTAAGCTCTGTTTTTACATCTTTAGTCGCATTTTCTGCATATCTAAAGTTGCTCTTTAATGAATCTAACTCCTTAGTTAAAACAGGTATATCTTTTTGATTTTCCTCAAATTCCTTTTTAATTCTCAGGTATTCTTTTTCAACTTCAAAAGCCTTATAAACTTTTTCCTTAAAATCTTCACTAGTTCTAAGTGATGATATTTTACTTTCATTTTCTTTTATAAAGTTGCTTACTTGAGTATTTTTCTCATCTAAGGCTTCTATTTCTTTTGCTAAATTTGATTTCTCTTTTTCATAATCGTATATCTTAGATTTTAAAGCATCTATTTTTGATATTATATCTTTTATTTTTTCTTGTATTATAATTGCTCTCTCAAATTTTTGTTTACTAGATATAAGACCTTCTAACTTGCTGTCTTTTTCATGTTGAGCTTGTTCATATTTCAATTTAGTAGATTCATACTCTCTATTTAAAGATGTACATTCAGATTCTAAGGTTGCTAATTCTGTACTATATTGAGATATAGATTTTTCAAAATCCTGTACATTTTTTATATGTGGATTTATTATTTTAGCGTGACCTGAACGCTCTACTTTTTCTTTATTTTTTTCGATTATTTTAGATTTTTCATCTAATTTTAATTTTTTATTTTCCTTTTCTTCTAAAGATTGTTGATATCCTATAATCTCTTTATAATCATTGTATTTTTTCTCAGCTTCATCAAGTTCTCTTCTCATATCTCTAGATAAAGCTTGTAACTCTGTAAGCTTACTATAAGTCTCATCAAATATTTCTTGTGATGTTCCGTCGTATTGTAAAAGGCTATTTTCTAAAACTTCTATATCTATTTTTTTGCCGTCTCTTTTGTTTTTGATTTTTTCTGTAAGAGATCTTCCGTATTTTTCAAGATTGAAAATTCTTTCAAGCATCTCTCTTCTCTTACTATCGTCTAGTTGTAAAAATTCACTGAATTTCCCTTGTGGTAATACAACAGAACGAGTAAAATCAGATGCAGTAAGACCTACTATATCTATAATAGCCTTATCTACGTTCATTTTTTGTTCAGCTATTACACTTTCGGTATTATCCATATGTATTTCAGTTAATATTGCTCTACTTGAATTAGCAGTTCCTGATTTACTTCTTCTAAAATCTCTTTCAACGCAGTATCTTCTTTTATTGTGTTTATTTCCTATTTCAAATACATATTTAATTTTCGCACTATCACTTGATGTATTTATGTATTCTTTAGTATCTCTAGATATATTTCCATACATAGCTATAGTTATAGCATCTAGTATTGTTGATTTTCCACTTCCTGTTTTACCAAATATCCCAAATAAACCTCTAGAAGTTAATTCACTAAAATCCACAACTTGTTTTTCTATATAACTATTTAATCCACTTATCTCTAATCTAATCGGTCTCAATTATCGTCACCCTCTTCTTCAACTATCTGTAAAAATAAATCCAATAGTTCACCCTTAGGCTCTACTTTGTTTCTAAATTTATAATATTCAACGAATAATTCTTTCATTGTTTTTTCCCTCATATCAACATGTTCATATTCATAGCTTTGATTTATTATCGGTTTTATTTCTATAATATCTTTTAATAAAGATTTCATAGTTTTAATATTTTTTTGATTTATTACTTCATCTGTTACTATTTCAAAATAAGACCATATATTTTTATCTTTGTTTTCTTCGCATATATTTATAGCTTCTTCTATACCTTTGCATTTAAAAACTTCTATTGGCTTGTAGTTTTTGAAATAAATATCTTCTATTATTGCATCTTGTCCTGGGTGTACTTCTACAATCTTAGCCCCTTTTGAGTATACTCTCTCGCTTTTACTATATTGAATTGGAGAACCAGAGTAATACGCATTTAATCTCTCTGATGCCTTTTGTGGTTTATGTAGGTGACCTAATGCTGTATATTGAGAATTCTGTGGTAAATCTGACTTTTGTACAAGGAGACTTCCTCCTAATTCAATCGGTCTTTCTGACTCTGTTGATTCACCTCCAACTACAAAAAGATGACTTACCGCTATATTTATGCTGTCTTCTTCAAAATTCTCTTCTAATTTTCTAAATAAGTCTCCTACTTTTTTGCTGTATGATATTTGTTGCTCTCTTTCTGTATCACCTTTTATAACTTCATTTAATCTTTTTTCACTTGGATATGGAAGTGTGATTAATGTTACTTTTTCTCCATTTATATTTAATTTTGTGCACCCTTCTAAAGCTTGAATTATCTCAAATCCTTTGTATTTTGCCTCAGTTGTTTTACTTAGGGGATATCCAAATACCAATATCCCCATTTCTTCTGCTAAAGGTGTAATAGCTGATAATCTTTCTGGATTATCATGGTTTCCTGAAATTATAACTACGCATCTATTTCCGTCGTCTGCTAATTTGCATATAGTTTTATAAAATAACTTTTCGGCAGCAGCTGGAGGATTTGATGTATCGTAAATATCTCCAGCTATTATAACCATATCTATATCATTTTGTTCTACTATATCCACAAAATCATTTAAAAACATCTCTTGTTCTTCTAATCTACTATTTCCCTCTAAAGTTTTTCCCAAGTGCCAATCTGATGTATGAATAAATTTCATCTTTTATTGATCTCTCCTTTTAATACCTATAATTATTTAATCAACTTTTACTTGTTCATCTATACCAAATAAATACAAATACTTTTCTTTTACCTTTTTACCCGTCAATTTAGAAAGAACATCTGCATAAATCTCTATTTGTTTTTTATATTTATGTATTATTTCTTTTTTATTATTTTCGTCTACAAAGTCTGTCTTATAATCTAATATAACTAGTCCATCATCTTCTTCAAAGTATAAATCTATAACACCCCTAAGCATAACTGATTCATTTTCGTATGTTTCTCTATTATTTTTAAATATTTCATCATTTAGATATATATCGTTCATTTTTATTTGAGTATATATCTTTTGTTCTCTTTTTACAAATTTTGATGATAACATTCTCTTAGCAATCGGGCTTTTGAAAAATCTCATTATTTTTCTTGGTGATAAAACTTGAGATTCTTTTTCTGTTATAATTCTTCTTTTTACTAAATCTTGAATCTGTGCTTTTATTTCACTTTCTGTATTTACCTTTTCAAAGTCTAAAACTTCCATTATTAAATGGACTATAGTACCTCTTCTTGCACCTGTTATTTTTTCTGATTTTTGTGATTCACTTAAGAATTTTGGCTTTTTAAGTGTAGTTTTATGTTTGTATAAGCCAAGAGAGTCTTCTTGTTCTTCATACTCTTCTTGTCTTTTCTTTATCTCTGTTACAGATATACTAGCAGCCTTTTTCACAACTCCTAAATAAGGATATTCGAAGTTTAGTTTTTTCTCTATTTGCTCGTAGTATTCTGTATCATGCTGTGATAAATCCATAGTATTTAGAACTTCTCTTATTCCTTCTTTTTCGTGTTTTTCAAAATCTATATCATCTCTACTCCAAGTTTTTACAGACCATTTTGATTCATCTTCCATACTTATAGATGTAGATAGATTATAAGTTTCTCTAATATCTTCTAAATCTTTATGTTTTATAATTGCTGGCATCATCCAGTCCATATAGTTTTTGCCGTTTAATATATCGTATTTTGAAACCATCTTTTCAGTTGATATATTTGATGACCATTTATGCATATTTTGTTCTATATCCTTTATAGATGATGTTATTATTAATTTTTCTTTTGCCCTTGTAAGAGCAACATATAATATCCTCATCTCTTCTGATATATTTTCTATATTTATTTTGCATTTTAAGGCTTCTTTTGCAATACTTGGATAAGAGATTCTTCTTTCAAAGTCCACAATTTGAGGCCCATATCCAAGTTCATGATGATATAATACATCTTTTCTAAAGTCCATTGTATTAAAGTTTCTTCCCATTCCAGAACAGATAACTATTGGGAATTCAAGCCCTTTACTTTTGTGTATACTCATTATTCTGACTACGTTGGCATTTTCACCTAAAGTTTTTGCGCTTCCCATATCAGAATTTGATTTTTTTAATTTACTTATAAAGTTTATAAAGTTAAAAATTCCTTTAAAGCTTGTCTCTTCAAATTGTTTTGCTCTTTCAAATAGTATTCTTAAATTTGCTTGTCTTTGGCTTCCACCTGGCAATGCTCCACAATATGCATAATATCCACTATTTGTATATATATACCATAAGAATTCATCAGTGCTCATATACATAGATTTTTCTTGAAGTTCTTTCAAATCATCTAAAAATCTTCTTACTTTTAATTCAAGTTCACTCTTTTGAGATTCTTCATCTCCTTCAATATTTGAGTTTATTTCATAAATTAAATCGTCTTCTACATTTTCATTTATATACGATTCATATATAACTTTATCATTGTATATAAATTCTTCATTTTCATATTCAAAATCTTCATAATTGATATTTTGATAATAATCATCCATATCAGCATCCACATAGCTATTTTCTTCATTTATATTTACATCTATTATTTCATTACCTGTATCGTCACTTATTTCATCTTCAGCTATATCTTGTCCTTCTGCATTACTTAAATCTATTTTTTCACCGACAAACATCCTCATAGCTTCATAGAAACTAACTTTTTTATCTGTAATTCTTATATCGATAAAATCTTCTGGTGTAAATCCATATATAGGTGAACGTAATATCGCAATTAGTGGAATATCTTGCATTGGGTTGTCGATTACTTTTAAGAATGACATTATAACTTGTATTTCCATTGTTTCAAAGTAACCTTGTCCCATATCTGCATATGTTGGTATATCCATATTTATTAATTCTTCGGCGAAAACTGGTGCCCATGCTGATGTCGCTCTAAGTAGTATTACTATATCTTTATATTCTACGTTTCTGTAGGTTTCTAGCTTTTTATCAAATACCTGCATTATCTCACCATTTTCATTAGGTCTCATAATATCTCTTATTATTTTCCCAACCATTCTAGCTTCAATTTGACTTGCATCTAAATCTTCGCCTTCTTCCTCTTCTTCGTCTGGATCTTCAACTTCAGGTACTTTTTTCTCCATTAAGTGTATTTCAGTAGCCCCACCTAGTATTATTTTTTCATCTTCTACTTCTTCAAAATTTGCTCCTAAATTTAGTTTTTCTTCTTCGTTATAATCTATTTCACCTAAATTTTTGCTCATTATATGTTCGAAAATATAGTTAACACTGTCAACTACTTCTTTTCTACTTCTGAAGTTTTTATAAAGCATTATTTTTTTATATTTGCTAGATAAATCAGTATCATAAGTAGCATATTTTTGAAGGAATATCTCTGGTTTTGCTTGTCTAAATCTATATATACTTTGCTTTACGTCACCAACCATAAATCTATTTGGTTCTTTTTGTTTTGCAATAGTTGATAGTATAACCTCTTGAACTTGGTTACTATCTTGATATTCATCTATAAATATTTCATAGAATTTTTCTCTGTATTCAAGTGATATATCTGAAGGAATATTTTTGCCTTCTTCATCAAATACAAAGTCTCCATTTTCATCTATTTCTGTAAGAATTTGTAGTGCAAAATGTTCTATATCGTTAAAGTCGATAATACCTTTGTCACGCTTTTTCTGGCTATATATTTGTTCAAACATAAGAACCACATCAGATAGAGATTTAACTATTGGATATAAGAATTTTATTTCGTCTTTTAAGTCATAATAATTTTTATTAAATACAGATGTCTTTATCTTTTCAATAGATTTTTTTGCATTATCTCTTATCTTTTTCGCTTTGTCTTTTTCTTCTTTTATATAAGATGGCGCATCTTTCGGTATTCTCTTAACGCCTTTTGCATAGTTTTCAAAAGTCATAGATGATATTTGTCTATATGCATCGCTCCATGAAGTGTCGCATGCGTATAGTATTTCTTTTATTTTTTCATATTCTATTTTTAATTTATCAGTAAAAGTTACTAATTCGTCTATACCATATACATCTTCTATAGCTTTGCAAAGTGACTTTTCTATACCTTCCATTTGTATTTTAACCGTTTCAAGTATAGCTTTTGCCCATTTTGATGTTGCAAAGTCGAAATCATCAGTTATATTAAAATCCTCTGCACTTTCTTTTAACCATACTTTTGGATATGGAGATGACATAACAAAACTGTATATAGATAAAATTAAGTTTTGTAAGTTTGAGTCACCTCTTTTTTCAGCATAGCAATCTACTAAGTAGCAAAATTCTTCATCATTTTGCTCATAAAGAATATCAAATGTCTCATCAATAGCTTCTAATTTCATAAGTGAACATTCTGTTTCATCACCTATTCTGAAATTAGGATCTAAATTTATTTTGTGGAAATTTGATTTTATAACTTCTAGACAAAACGAGTGAATTGTAGTTATACTCGCTTTGTTTAAAAGCACTAATTGGTCTTGAAGATGCTCGTCTTCTGGATTTTCATCTAATTTCTTAGATATCGCATCTCCTATTCTCTCCCTCATTTCAGAGGCAGCTGCATTTGTAAATGTAACAACTAATAATTTATCTATATCGATTTTTAAATCTGAATTTAAAATCATCTGTATTATACGTTCTACAAGTACGGCAGTTTTTCCAGAACCAGCTGCAGCAGCAACTAACAAGTTCCCACCTCTACTATCAATAACATTTTGTTGTTCCTGTGTCCATTTTGGAGAACTCATTATTCCACCTCCTCAGCCATCATACGAATAATTTCTTCGTTCTTTTTATCTTTTATAATGTTATAGTTATTGTCTTTTAATGTTGAGTCAAATTGACATATTGCGTTATATATACAGAAATCACATGAAGTTCTATCTTTGTGTTTATTAGGATTTATACTTATATCTCCACCTAACATACCTTCACATAATTCTTTTATCTCGTGTTTAACATATTTTCTAAGAACCTCAAATTCTTGATATGTTACACTATTTGTGCTCTTTGATAAACTTCCGTCTTTGTTTAAAGCTGCTGGCACTATTAATGATGATTTTACATCTTCTTCATATAGTGATTTATCCATCTTTTTGATTATATGAGTGTCTTTTACAAGCAACCCTTTCATCTTAGATTGTTTTAATATTTCTTCGTCTATTTGCTCTTCTTCTTTATTTTCATTAAATTTTGCAATTGGGTTATCAATTTTACAATATAAAATCGCCGCTGGATAAATACTATTTCCCTTTTTCATCGCACTTTCAAGTATTGCATCTAGATAAACCAACAATTGAAGTTGTAATCCATAATAAACTTCTGTAAGATTTATATTTTTGTCTGATGATTTATAGTCGATTATTCTTATATATCTATCGTCATTTTCATCAAATTCATCTATTCTATCTATTTGACCAATTAGATTAATTTGTGTTCCATCTTCTAAGACTATTCTTATCGGTGGATATTTTCCAGTTTGTCCAAAGTTAACTTCGTAATCTATAGGTTCGAATTCACCAGATTTGATTTGTATAGCGATTATATTTATAGCCGCCATAAGCATCTTTTTAAGTCTGTAAGATAGGTATTTATATCTTGGTGAACTATTTAATATAAATCCTGGTATTTGTGAAATCATAGCGTCTACAATAGATACAACTTTCTTTTCTATATAAGCATCGTTAATCTGACTCCAGTGAAGTCCATCTTTTTCAAGTGATTTTGAGAATTCGTACATTATATTGTGTATAAATGTTCCCAAATCTGGTGCTGCAAATGTGTATTCTTTTCTCTCTTGTGCCTTAAGTCCATATTGAATAAAGTAAGCAAATGGACAAGATGAGTATTTTTCCAATCTAGATACACTTAGATTGTGAGTTTCATAAAGTTGATTTATCTTTTCTTCAGATACTTTATGAACCATATTTGTGTAAGTAAGTCCTGAAATTATCTTAGTTGTAATTTCTTTATATTTTTTATCATTTGCGAAATATCTGTATACATCTAACCATAAATTTTCTATTTCTTCACCATTATCAAATGATTTTATTTTATTTACCATCTTATTAAATGTTGGAGATTTAACTGTGATATCGTCCATCATCTCTTCTTCTGTCTCTCTTTTATTTTCTAATAGATAGCTTTCAACTTCTAATTTTGGGAATATCTTTTTAAGCCTAGATATTATTATCGAAGGTCTTAAACTTCTTCCCTCTGAATCTGCAACTGGATATGTCAGTATTAGATTTTCAGAAGTCGATATAAGTGCTTTATATACTAAAAACTGTTCTTCAAAAGTTTTAGTCTTACTATCTATATCTACTTCAATTCCTCTATCCATAAGGGTATTTCTATCTTTGTCTGTTAATATTCCTTTTTCTTTTGAAATCAGAGGAAATATACCATCTGTAACCCCTATTAAATAAAGATATTTTGTGTTTGGGTTCTTCATCCTATCAACACTACTTACTAAAACTTGATCTACACTTGGTGGAACAAGTCCAAGTTCATATTCTTCAAATCCAAGACTTATGATTTTGATAAATCTATCCATAGATACAACATCATCGCCCATTATCTCGACAATTTGGTCTAATATATCGATAACTATATCCCAAACTTGAGAATATTGGCTCGCTATTTCTAATTCACCTTTTTCTTTAAAACCTTCTACTAAATCGTAAATCGTTTCTTCCATATTTATATCTACTAAAAATTCATAGATATTTTTACATATTTCTCTGCAGCTCTTTTTACCTTTTAATTTGTTTTGAAGCTTAATAACAGGACCTAGAACTCTATTTTTTATTTCGTTTATCTTATTTATAGTTTCAGCTTCTTCTTCACTCATCTCAGAGTTGTAATTATTTATTGCTCTATATTCCCATTTTTCCTCAAGCCACTTCTTACCTTTTATTCCGTTTAATATAACGTAATTTTCGATTAAGCTGACTTCATCTACACTTAAACCTATTAGCCCACTTTTCAAATATCTAAACATAACTTCATAAGAGTATCGTTTATTTTTTATTTCAAGTGCTGAAGTTATTAAAACTATTATCGGATTTGACTTTACATCTCTCTTTTTATCGATAAAGTTAGGTATTTCATATTCGTTAAATATTGAGTGTACTAAAAAGTCATATCTATTTAAATCTCTAGTCGCTACTGTTATATCTTTGTATCTTATATTATTATCGCGAACTAGGTTTACTATTTCTTTTGCTATATGTTCAACTTCTTCGTATAAATTGTTGAACTCCTTTATTTTTATATAGTTTACTTCTTCTTCATAATCATGATATGGGTATGCATGGTAGTATCTCTCTAAATGTAGAAGTTCTTTGTTATTTTCAAATCGCTTTATCTTTCCTCTATTTAAATCTACATATGGATTTATTTTTACGCCGTTATCCATAGCTAATTTTCTAAGTTTTTCATATGTATATTTAGTTCTTGAAAAAGGATCATTCTTTCTATAATTTAAGTAGTTTACGTTATCCACAGTTAATGCAATCGTCACTTCTTTTGCCTTTTTTAAAAGTTTTGCTAAAATAGAATACTGTTTTGGTGTAAACCCTGTAAACTCATCTATATAAACATAACATCCATCAAAATAACTTGTGTTTTCTAGTTTCACAGCCAATGAACCGAGCATATCTTGTGAATCCACATAGTTTTCATGTAATTCATTTTCAAAAGCTTCATATATCCTGCTAACATCTTTTAATTTTAATCTGAGTGTTTCATTTTCTATATCTTCAGATATATATTCAAGCATATCGTAATTTACGTTATATTGTTTTAACTCGCTTATCATCTCACTTACTGAACCTACAAATCCAGTTTGTGATGCTGCTTTTGAAAACACGTTTAACTCATCTGCAACTTTTTCTATGGCTTTATAAGTTATCATAGCTTTCCCACTTGAATTTATATTAACGTCTGTTAAACCACCTGTTTTTGTAAACACAAGTGCACTCATAGTATTAAAACTAAGTACTCTTGTTCTCATATATTTATCTTTTTCTTTTCCTAAATAAAGAGAACTTACTCTTTTTTCCATCTCAAAGGAATATTGTTCTGGAACTAATAGTATAACTGGTGATGTTTCGTTGTCTTGAACTCTTGTTTTTATTTCATTTAGCAGGTATGTACTCTTTCCGCTTCCCCCTCTTCCAAATACAAATCTAAGTCCCATTAATCATCCTCCTCTTCCATTTCACTAATCATATCGTAATTTATATTTTGATTGTTACAAAGCTTATTAAACTCACAGAATTTACAGTGATTTTTATTTTTTTGTATGTGTGAGTCAAAATCTAAGTTACTTATATTTTCTATATTATTCTCTATAAAAGATTTACTTCTTAAATATTTTTCACTGCTGTATTTTACAGTTATAGGTTTATCGTCCACTTTCAATCTAAAGTATTTCATACTTATATTTTCTATAGGTATATCCATATTATATATTTTTTGTATAACTTCTTTTGCAAGATACATATATACTATAGTTTGCATCCTGCTCTCTATATTTTTGTAACTTGTCTTTTGAGATTCTGTCTTCCAATCCCAAATTTCTATACTGTCTTTATCTGTAATCACTAAGTCGTATTTTGCAGTTAAATAATTATTTTTTATTTTAATTCTAGCCTCATATTCTGGCAGATATATTTTTGAACTATCTATTTTTATAGTGTCTTTTATCTTTTGCATCCATAATTGAAACTCTTCACTTATATTTTCTCCAATTGGAATATTTTTAAAATACCTTTCGCACAATAAATGAAATTCGCTACCAGATTTTAGACCTTCATAGTAATCTCTGCTTTCTATACCGTCAAATTTCCAATTTATATTGTCTATATATTTATATTTGAATTTTAGAGGGCATGATTTAAACGTATTCAATGAATTTTGACTGTAGACAAAGTATTTTAGTTTTTGATTCATTATTTATCCATCCCCCTCTTATTTTTTATTAATTGATTTAATCTTGTAAGATATATACAAGGTTCTTGCATTTTCTTTTTATTTTTTGATTCTTCTTCATTTTGATAACTACTTCCCATCATTATAAGTGTCTCTTTTGCCCTTGTTATACCTACATATAGAAGTCTTATTTTTTCATTTATAACATCTATTTTTGTTTTTGTATAATAATTTTGTGTAATCTTACCATTTACTAATAAATCTATCTGATTGTCTATTAAAGCCTCTGTATTTTTGTATTTATCTTTTAGATACCACTTATCACATTGGAATTTTTGATTTATATTGTCTGGGAAATGAAATTTGTTTAATTGAAGTAGAAACACCTGATCCCATTCCATTCCTTTTGATTTGTGATAATTACAAACTGTTATACTCCCTGGCTCTGGTTCATATCCATTTATCTCATATACGACATCTATCATATAATTAAATACTTTATTTCGACTGTCATATAATATATCTAAAATTTCTCTAAGCGTTATATTTGGCATTTCATTTATTAAATATCTCACATAAAATGCTACATAATCTACTAGTGATTTTTCTTCATCTTTTAAATCCAATCTCTCTTTTATAAATAAAATCAATTCATCTATTTTTGTTGTGGAATGTTCTAAAATTTCCACTAAATAGTTTAATCCCACTTTAAACGTAATATACATATCGCATTTATCGTCTATTATAAGTGGCTTATCTTTTATATCGCTGTATAGTATTTCTTCAGTTGTATATTGTCTAAGTATATTTAAAAAGTCCGATTTGCCTTCTTTATTGTCAGTTTTTATAAATACATCTGATAATGCTGTGATTAATTTTTCTATATCGTCTGGCTCTAATATAAAATCTATTATTTTAGCTATATTGTCTATTATCTTTCTTTTGTTTTTTGAATTTGGGCCTAGCTCTTCAAACTCTAGTCCCTCTTGTTCAAGAACCTTTGAAACTTGACTTAATTGTGAATTGTATGGAACTAGTATACCTATACTTTTATTTGGATATTTTGCTTTTAATCCCTTTACAAACTTCACTGTTTTATTGACTTCATCTTCAAAAGTTCTATACCACAATGCATTTATCTGATATTTATCAGGCTCTGGATTTTCTTTATATCCTTGTCCTTTTTCTACTGTTTTTATTTCTATTTCTTGAAGTGCATCTCTACATTCTATTTGAGATAAATCATTGCATACAAATTGAACTAAATTATTTGCTAATTCCAATATATCGGCAGAGCTTCTATTTGACATATTCATCTCGTAACAATAATCTGCCTCTTTCATAAACTCTTTAAAAAACTTAGGATCTGAAGATGAGAATGTCCCTGTTATACTTTGGTTTACATCTCCAACTCTAACCAAATTGTTATGTTCTTCGCATATTAACTTGATTATTTTTCCCTGAATTTCGTTTGAATCTTGGCACTCGTCCTCAAAAACATATCTATATCTATTTTGGAATTTTTCTTTTAGCTTATCATCTGAACATAGAGTTTTATATGCGTAAATTAGTAAATCGTCGTAATCTAAAAGTCCATTTTGTTTTAATCTTTTATCATATTCAGTATAGATAAAGCTTATGATTTTTAATATTCCCTTATTGCTAAGAGTGTTTGCTTCTAAACTTTGAGGACTTATATCATTGTATTTTAAATTACTTATTGATTTTGATACTAATTCAAAAAATCCATTTTCCCATGCTTCTAGCTGGATATCATACCACATTTGATTTTTTTGTTCTTTTAAAAAGAACCTAAACGCTGTTTCTCCTCCGCTTGCTCTAAATGTGTTTATGCAGTCATTTAGCATCATCGTCTTTTGAAAATCATCAGCTATATTAAAATCCTCGCTAAGCATCATAGCTTCCGGTTTTTCTTTTATTATTTTTGCAGCTAATGAGTGAATTGTCATAACTTCAAAACCATTTGTAGATTCTATTCCTTTTTCTTCTAAAATCTTTTTTATTCTTCCTTTGAAATTATTTGCCGCACTGTTCATATATGTAAGGATTAAAATTTTACCTTTTTCATTTTTATTTTCCTCTAATAGTTTTGCTACTAAATTAGTAACTATAAATGTTTTTCCCGCTCCTGGAACTGCTGGCACAGCCATAGTTCCACATTCATAGTTCATTATAGGTATCTGGTCTTTTCTATAATTTATCTTAGTCAATATTCTCACCTCCTCTATCTATAAGTCTAAGTATCGTGCTATATAAACCACCTTCTTGTATATACCCATTTATTGAGTATTCACTTTTATATGCATATATATTTTCTGCATTTTTAAGTAAGTTATATACAGTGTTATACATATAATATTTCTTATAAGTTTCTTCAATTTCGCTTGTATAAATTTCGCCATCTTTAAATGATTTTTTTAATACCAGTGGATTTGCCAAATCCTTTTCAATTTTCATATTCCAAGTATTACTTCCTATATCGACCCAAATTTGAATCTTTCTATCTATATTATTTGCTATATATGAATAAGGTGTTGTAATTAAAACCGCATCCTTATTTTTTATATCTTCAATATCTCTTGCAATAAAGTAATCTTTTATAAATTTTTTCAGAGATATTATAAATATTTCATCTGCATCTTTGTTATCTTTTAAATTTAACTTTTCTAATGCATCTACAAATGCTTCACTTTCTGAAATTATATTTTTGCATATAAATACATTATTTAGCCCCTCTTTTAAATTTAAAACCTTATCTATATAAAACTTAGTCAAAAACTCTCCTATATTTAGTTTTTCATCCCTTTTTGTATCTATATATTTAATTACTGATTTATAATTTTCATCATTATCTCTATTTTTATATACTCTATATGCTTCTAACCTATTTAAATCAAATAAAATTTGGATAAAGTTTATATATTCCTCTTCTTTTATATATTGTTGTTTTTTACAATAAATCGTTACTGCAACATAAAGTACATTTCCATATTGATAATCTATAAGTTTACTATTATTTTTTATAGTTAATATATCTATATTTTTTGAACTTAATTTATTCGATATTTCATAATCAAGTACAGGAGTATTTATAGGATTTATAATGACAATATCTTTTTTACTTACTCCTTGTTCAACTAGTTTTTCAATTTTCAATGCTATATTATAAATCATTTCACCGTATAATTGACTACTTTGATCTAGTTCTATTTTTGCGGGCATATTTATCAAATCAAATATACCTATATTTGAATAATTTTCTTCCTGAATCAATAGTTTATTATGTATATATTTAAGGTCATTTTTTATAAATGAAGAAAAATACTTGCTATTATCTAAATATAAATAAATTTGCTTTTCTTTTTCTTCAAAAAACTCTATTAAAGAAACTTGACTTGCACTTATATTTTGTAAATCGTCTACAAATAAATAATTATATCTCTTAGCTAACTGATCTTTATATATTTTATCTTTTAATAAATAATTATTGTATAAATAAACACTTATAGTATTATCTATGATAGAATTGCTTATCATCTCATCCATATACTCTTCTATTATCTCGTTCATTTGAATATAAGATTTGTTATTAATATTATCTTTATTTGCTTTAGAATTGTAAACTTTTTCACCTATATTTTTATAATCTATTTCATTATAAATAGCATGGTCTAAATTATTCATAATATTTGAAGCTATAGCTCTATTTGTTCCCGTAACATCTTCAAAATAGCTATTTTTATTTCTCATTTCTTCTATTTTTTTTTCAAATATATATGTTTTTAAATTAGTCGATATAAATGTTGGAACTAAATCTTTTTTTATTATGTTTTTACAAGATGATAAAATAATAGGCCAGTATGTTGTTACTTCCTCTCTTACAAATTGACTATATGTACGTATTTTAAGCTCCTCACTTATATTTATATCTATTTGCCTAATATAATTTAATGAAGCTACACTATTATCTGTAAATATTAATATATCGTTAGATTTAAAATTATTATTTTTTATTATCTGTATATAATTTTGTAAAATTTCATTTTTCTCTTTCAGTTTTACAATCATACTGTCACCTCTCTCAAAGTATTAAAGCCTGCATTTAGCAGGCTCTAATTTTAATTTATCTGCACATTTTAATTCTATTAAAGTATATTATAATATTTCTTTGAATAAATTTAAAACATTTTTATAGAATATATGTTCTACTTCTTTTTCTGTAAATCCTTCTTTTTTCATCTTTTCCGCTAAAATTTGCATCTTAGAAGCATTTTCAATTTCTACTTTGCAATCTATTCCATCAAAATCACTTCCTAAACCTATAACTTCTATTCCACCTATGTTTTTGATATGTTTAATATGATTTATCATATCGTCCATTTTAGACATATCATCATCTGTAGCATTATTGTTTAGAAAACAAGAATAGAAATTAAGCCCCATAACTCCACCCCTATGAGCTAATTTTTTTATCATATCGTCAGTCATATTACGTCTATGTCCACAGATGCTTCTCGCATTAGAGTGGCTAGCTACAAATGGCTTTTTAGTGTTATTTAATATATCGTAAAATCCTGCATCAGATAAATGTGAAACGTCTATTATTATACCTAAATTCTCCATCTCTTCTATAAATTCAAATCCAGATTTTTTTAATCCTCTATCTAAAACTAGTTTATCATCTATTATTTCATTTGGGAATCCAAGCTCATTTTGATAATTCCAAGTTAGAGTCATCATTCTAACACCTAATCTATAAAAATTTCTAAGGAGTTGTATATTACCCTTACAACATGCCCCTTCTTCTATAGATAAAAGCGCACTCATCTTATTTTGCTCTATATTTTTTAATATATCATTATAAGTTAAAACTATTCCTATATCATCTTTATTAGCCTCTATTTCATTATGGAAAAGATCTATAGTTCTAAGTGCATTGACTAAACTATCTCCTTCTTTTATATCCGTATATGCAGCAAATACTTGTAACATATAATCGCCTTGTTTCATTTTTTCTATATCAACAGTTAAATTATTATTTTTTAAATTTATATTTTTACCTATATCTCTATTATCTAAAATCGCCTTCATTGTATCACAATGCATATCTATTACTTTCATATCCATCCTCCAAATGTTTATATTGTTTTAATATATTTATTCGTCGTTTAAATTATAATAGCATTATTATATCTTATAATCTATCAATTTTCACAATTAAAAACTTTTTTATAATCAAAAAAACTTCTTATTATTATAAGAAGTCTCTATAAGTAAATAAATTATTTTTTTGTTTACTTTGCTTAATTAAATTAAATTTTTCTTTACAATATCTAATTCTTGAACCTAAAAAAACAAGTAATATATTAAGTATTATTAAACTAACTGTATAGATAAGTGTCATATCTTTAAAAAAATCATTAATAAACGACATTGTAGGTAAGAAATAAAATTCTACCATCCAATTACTCCAATAAATATCATTTAGTATATAGTAAGTATAAGTTGCAAAAAATAATAAAAATATTCCAAATCCACAGCCTAAAATTCCAACTATTAATGATTCTTTGATGCTTAATTTATATTTATATCCTATATAGAAATTATATCCTAAAAAAGCCTCTAAAAAGATATATCCAATTAAATTACTAATTTTAGTACAAGGAATTAACTTAAAATAGAAAAATGATAATATACATATAACTAAACTGCCAAAAAATAATTTTCCACCGTATTTAATTATCCTTTCCATAAAGTCACCTCTAATCCCTTTATTTTATACTATTCCTAAAATAAAGGGATTGTGACTATTTTTCTAAAAGATATATATTCTTATTAAGTTATAAATATTTTACATTAAATTATAAACATAGCAACTACTGTAGTAACAGCAAATCCTATTAATATTGGTTTTAGGTTTCTCGTTGCAAGTTCTATTGGGCTCACACCACATATTGCTGCAGCTGAAATTAATCCCCAAGGAACTAAACATCCTCCACCAGTCCATATACCTGCTATTTGACCTAATGCACATAAAACTCCTACACTACCATTTACAGCTGTACCAAATACGTTAGCTAAAGAACCTACTAATGATATTCCAGAAAATCCAGAGCCATCAAGACCTGTTATTGCACCTACTACAGTTTGTATACTACAAACTGCAAATTTATTAAGTGGTATTGTATTTGATAATGCTACACCCATATCAGATAATAAACCTTGTGAACCACTTGGCAATACTTCACCCAAGACAGCAGTTATAGGCGCAACTTCGCCCATATAGAAGAATGCTGCTATCGGAATGATTGCTGCAAATATTTTTATACCAAATACAAATCCGTCAATTATATTATCACATGTAGCTTCAAAACAACCTTTTTTAAAGTTCATTATGTTTATTATAATTATAAGAAGTGCTGCTGTTCCACCTAATAATGCTGCTGCATCCCCACCTGTTAATTTAAATACATACATCGCAACTATGTCTAATACAAATCCTATCAATACCATAAATGTCGCTATCTTAGCCTTTGGATCAAATTCAGTTATTTCTTCGTGTTCTACAGCTTGTAATTCGTTATCAAATTTGCCTTTTTTAATATCTTTTCTAAGACCATAAAAAGCAACTCCAATTGTAACTATAGCCATAACCCAGTATAAAGGCATACCTTGTTGTATTACATCAGATATTTCAATTCCTGCAGCTCCTGCAGTTATAGCTGGTGCGCCTTGAATTACAAAGTCAGTTGAAAGTGCTAAACCATGGCCAAATAAGTTTAGAGCAACTGCCACACCTATTGCTGGAAGACCTGCATTTAAAGCTACTGGTAGGAAAACTGCCCCTACTAATGCAACTGCTGGTGTTGGCCAGAAAAACCAAGAAAGTAGTAGCATAACTAAACCTATTACAAAGAATGCTGATGTCGGATTCTTTATAAATCGTGAAAAAGGTTTAACCATATAATTTATGGCTTTATTTTTCTCCAGTGTTTTTGATAGGGCGACCATAATAGATATAATCAAAATTATGGAGCCAAGTTCATTTAAAGACACAATAAATGAATTAAATACTGCTCCTAGCGACCCTGCAATATTATGAGTATAAAACAGTCCTAGACAGAATATTCCTAGGATACACGGGATTATAACATCCTTTTTCAAAATCATAGTTACAAGTACTATAACCATGAATAAAATATAAATATAATGCGCTCCTGTTAATGTCATATACTTTATTCTCCTTTTCAATTTTTAGATAGTAGTATTATATGTGTTTGTTAAATTTTGGTTACTTTTTTATCAAATATAGTATTGGAGTGCACTTTTTTATTTATAAAGTTTTCTTAAGTTTTTTAAGAAATTATTTATTTTATTATTAATAATCACATTTTATTATGATTTCTTTATATTAAGTTTATAATAAATTAATTTTTTGAGGATATATTAAAAATATATATTTAAATTTGTAACTAAATTATGTATAATTATTTTTTAATTTAATTTATAATATTATTACGCAATACAAATATAAAATAAAAAGTAAAGGAAAGGAGTCCGTCAAAATTATAATTTTTGGCAATAATATAGTTTTATGAGAGAAGAATATCAATTAATACAGAAAAAAGAGATTCTTAGATTTGCTCTTTTTCTAGGAGAATTAATGTTGACTAATGGTGTAGAAACATCTCGTGCAGAAGACAGTGTCTTAAGAGTTTGTGCTTCTCGTGGATATAGACACATTAATGTATTTACAACTCCTACATGTATAATAATTGCAGATGATAAATTCGATGGATTATCATTTATGAGGACTATCAAGCGTAGAGGTATAGATTTAAATAAAATAGATCTTTTAAATACTGTATCGCGTGATTTCGTACAAAATCCTGAGATGACAACTGAAGAAGCAATCAATAAGTTAAAGAAAATAGCTACTCTACCTCCGCCATATGGAATTATTTCATTTTATGCTGGAACTGCAATTTCTTCTGCATGCTTTGCATATTTAATAGGTGGTACGAGTATTGCAGACTTTTTACTTACTCTAATAATATCAGTTGTCGGCACTATTATATACAACGGAATAATGAAGTTAAACTCTATGACATTCATATCCACATTAGTATCTTCATTCGCAATAGCTACATTTGGAGTTGCTTTTTGTCAAATAGGAATTTTACATGATCCCAAAATGCTTATAGTAGGTTCTATAATGCCTCTACTTCCTGGTGTTGCTTTTGTAAAAGGACTTAGGGATTTAATATCTGGAGATTTAGTTTCTGGTATGTCTCGTGTATCTGAAGCATTTTTAACTGCTGGAGCAATAGCTGTCGGAGTTGGGGTAGTACTTGATTTTTGGATTAAGATTGGAGGTTGATTAAATGACTATTTCAGATTTATTGATAAACTTTATATTTTCATTTGCAGTTACAGCAGGATTTTCTATATTTTTTAATGCCCCTAAAAAATCCCTTATTCCATGTGGTATTGTAGGTGGTATTGGATGGTGTGCTTATATTCTAATGTCTAAGTCATCATATTTTTCAAATGTATTTTCTATGGTTATAGCATCTGCTGTTATTTCACTACTTAGTGAAATTTTAGCCCGTAAATTGAAATATCCATCTATAAACTTTATAATTCCTGGAATACTTCCTCTTGTTCCTGGTCTTGGACTATATAATACAATGTATTCATTAGTTCAAAAAGATTATGCACTTGCTGTATCTACTGGAACAGATACATTATTTAAAAGTGGTGGTATTGCAATTGGAATTCTTATAATTACATCTTTTACAAAAACTTATTATATAATACTAAAAAGGATAAAGTTGAAAAAACTAGAACAAAATTTAGAACAATAAAGGAGCCTATTGGCTCCTTTTCTATTTAAACAATTCTAACTACAACAGGGATGTAATCTCTGCTGTCTCTGTATTTTTTGTCATTTTTTCTTAAATAAAGATAACTTAAAAATGTACACAATAATCCACATAATCCACTTATTACTTCTAGTGGACCTTTAAATGAAATTGCATTAAGTACACCAAAGCTAATTGCTGTTCCTGCAACTAAAAATATTAATGGTAGTATATATGCAAGCATTGTAGCTTTCATTACTTTTACAGTTTCCATACTAACTTCTACATGATCTCCTACCTTTGCCCCTATTTGATTATCGACTTCTACTATTAAATCTTGGCTTTCTGAAGTTAATTTTGCACATTTCCCACATGAAGCACATGCAGAATGACGTTGCATACGCATCTTTGCAGTTTTATCATCTACTATTTCAACAATAAATCCTTGTTGATTCATAATAGTCCCCCCTATTTTGTAAATTTTTTGATTGTGTCCATCAATTCCTTAATTGCGGCTTCACTTTGTTCTTCGTCGCCATATTTTAAGTCGTTAGATACACATCCTTTGATATGATTTTCAAGTATAATTGTACCCACATTATCAATAGCAGACCTGATAGCAGATATTTGAACTAATATATCTACACAATATCTATCATCTTCTATCATTTTTTGTATACCTTTTACTTGTCCTTCAATCCTCTTAAGCCTCCTATTAAGTGCAGCTTTGTCATTTCCCTTAGCTAATTTTTTTTCACTCATTATTTACACCTCTTACTAGTGATATATATTATTATATCATTAATAAAGTGTCACTTGAAAGTGTTTTAAAAAAATCTTTGTTTATAATATATTTATATATTATTGCATTTTACAAAATGATTTTTATTTAATGTCTGTAGTTTAATATCTGAATTTAGGCAGTCTTTACTTTTATTATTACATCTATTGTAAAATTTACAAAAACTATTATTTTCTTTTTGTTCATCAATTAATATATCAGGTATATTCCAATTTTTATTTTTTACAGGAAATATAGAATTTACTAGTAATTTAGTATATGGATGAATCGGATTGTTTATTATTTCTTTAGCATCTCCACTTTCTACAATATTTCCTTTATTTAAGACTATTACTTTATCACATAATAATTCTACTAGTGCTAAATCATGACATATGAAAATGTATGTCATATTTTTCTTTTCTTTTAATTCTTTTAAAAGTGATATAACTTGTCCTTGAACTGAAACATCTAATGCACTAGTAACTTCATCACATATTAATATTTTTGGTTCACAAGAAATAGCTTTTGCAATAGCAGCTCTTTGACATTGCCCCCCACTTAATTCTCTTGGATATTTATCAATATACTGTTTGTCTAAACCTACTAATTTAAGTAATTCAATTATTTTTTCTTTTCTAATATTTTTAGGAACTTTATTATTTTTTAATAATTCATCTATACTTTTTCCTATTGTAAGCCTTGGGTCAAAACTTCCAATAGGATCTTGGAAAACCATCTGCATATCTTTATATATATTTTTAAGTTCTTTACCTTTTATATTTGTTATATCTTTATTATTTAGTAAAACTTGTCCACTTGTAGGTTTTTCAAGTCTAATTATTTGTCTTGCAAGAGTACTTTTTCCACTTCCACTTTCCCCTACAATACCAATCATTTCTCCTTTTTTAATTTTAAAATTAATATCTTCTAATACTTTATATTCTTTGTTATCTTTTTTATAAACTTTACTTATACCTTTTATAATTAATAAATATTCTAAGCTTTCTTGTTTTGAATTTATTGTTGTTGTGTTATTTTCAATCATAATGCTATCTCCTCATTTTCAATTAGACAAGAGCTCCAGTGACTTTTTCCCCAGTACTTTGCAGAAGGTACTTTTATTTTGCACTCTCTACTTGCATATTTGCATCTATCTAAAAATACACACCCCTCTTTTATATCATGGAAATTTGGTAAACTTCCTTCTATTCCATTTGGTATATTACCATTTATAACTGGAACAGAATTTATAAGCATTTTAGTATATGGATGCTTTGGATTATTTATTAATTCTTCACTCTCTCCATACTCTATTATTCGGCCACCATACATGACACCTATATTATCGGACATATATGAAGCTACACCTATATTATGTGTTACTAATATGATGCTGGTATTTAGTTTTTGTCTAAGTTTTAAAAGCTCTTTAACAACTTGCGCTTGAACTGTTACATCAAGTGCACTTGTAGGTTCATCTGCTAATAATATTTTAGGTTCAAGCATTATTGATAATGCTATTGCAACTCTTTGATTCATACCACCACTTAATTCAAACGGATATGAATTCCAAATTTTTTTACCATCTTGTAATCCTAAAAATTTAAATGTATTGATAGATTTTTTTTGTATTTCCTGTTTTGATATATCATTATGACTTCTTATGGTCTCTATAAATTGTTTGCTTATTTTTCTAGTTGGATTAAAATATTCTGTTGGATTTTGAAATATCATTGATATCTCTTTTCCCTTTATTTTTCTATAATCTTTTAAAGACAAGGATGCTAAATCCTTGCCTTCAAAATTTATTTCACCATCTATTGATGCATTTTCATCTAAAATACCCATTATTGATTTTATTAAAGTACTTTTCCCACTACCACTCTCTCCAACTATACCTAATATCTCCCCTTTTTTAAGAGATAAATCTATATCTTTTAAAATATTTATATCGCCATAAGAAACACTAAGATTTTTTAAATTTAGTATTTCTCTATTCATATTTATCACCTATTTGATATCCATATCTTTATTTAATTCATAATAATCACTTGAAGTTTGTCTAAATCCACTGACATTGCTCTTCATAGCATATCCTTTAGTTAAATGTGCTACATATGAAAATGCTACATCATCATTTCCTATTTGAACTATTTTATTTGATAATTCTGCACGTTTATCTTGATTAAATTCTACAGCTAGTTCTTTTACTAATTTATCAACTTCTTCATTTTTATATTTTCCATAATTACAGTCTCCATCAGATATATAGTTATATCCTAAGAAGTAATATGGGTCCCCTATTGGTGCTGTTGTCCAGCTATAAGCACATATATCAAAATCTCCTGATGCAAGTTGATCTTCTACAGCTTCATATATGTTTATATCTTTAATTTCTATCCCAACTTCTTTTAATTTGTCTTGTAATGCAGTTGATATATCAGAAAGCTCAGCTCTTGATGAATAAGTTATTATATCGAAAGATAATTTTTTCCCGTCTTTTTCTAATATTCCATCGTTATCAGTATCTTTGCATCCAGCTTCTTTTAGTAATTTTTTCGCTTCTTCTACATCATATCCATTATCCTTTATATCTTTTCCTATATCCATAGTAGTAGGGAATGGTCCTTTGGCAACTTCCCCAGAACCTTGTAATAAACTAGAAACATAGCTTTTTTTATCTATACACATATCAATTGCTTTTCTTATATTTTTATTATTTAATAATTCATTTTTGAAATTATAGTAGAACATATAGCAACGTGTTGTTGAGTTTGTATTGACTTTATAGTTGCTATCTTTTTCAAATTTTTGCAAATTTGTAAATGATAATCCACCAGCTATATCTATATCTCCTGATTGTAGTGATGCTGATAAAGTATCATTATCTGATATATAATCTATTGTAACCTTGTCTAATTTTACATCTCCATCCCAGTAATTTTCATTTTTATTAACAATACATTGTTTTTCATTAAATGATTCTATTATAAATGGTCCAGTTCCTACAGGTTTAGTTTTCATGTCTTCAGAATCTACATCTAGTATTACTAAATCTGGGTCACATAATTGATTTGGTAGCGCTGGGTTTGGTTTTGATGTTTTTATAGTAAGTTTTTGACCATCAGCATCTATTGAGTCTACTGATAGTGCTTTTCCTGCACTTATTTCTTCTTTATCTAATATTCTGTCTAAAGATGCTTTTACTTCTTTTGCTGTAACTTGTTTTCCATTTGAGAATTTAATACCATCTTTAATTTTTAATTCCCATGTAGTATCATCTGTATTTTTATATTCTTCAACTAGCCATGGAGATATAGTCCCATCATCATTTACTTTAAATAAAGTTTCCCCTGCTCCATATCTTAAAGTAAACCATCCATTATAATTTGCTTCAGCAGGATCTAGTGAGCCTGTTGTTGCATAAACTCCTGTACCATAAACTAATTCCTTTTTATCTGCACTTGAGTTTGATGAATTATTACTACAACCAGCTAAAACACCAATTGAAAGCATTGCTGATAATAAAATTGTTGCTATTTTTTTTAACTTCATTTTTCTCCTCCTAAATTTATTTTAAACTTCTTTATAATCTGGATCTAAGAAGTCTCTTATGCTATCACCTAAATAATTTAAAATCATTACGCTTATTATAATTGCACAACCAGGATATAATACTAGCCATGGGCATGTACTCAAATAACTTCTACCTTCATTTAACATATATCCCCACTCAGCTGTAGGAGGTTGTACCCCCAATCCAAGAAATGATAATCCTGCAATTTCTAACATCGTCACTCCAATATCGAGCATAACTGTTATTACTAGCTCTCTCATAATATTTGGTATTATATGTTTAGTTATAATTTGAAAATCTGATAATCCAGATATCTTACACGAAGATATAAAAGTCATTTCTTTAATTGAAATTGTTTTACTTCTCGCAAGACGAGCAAATTTTGTCCATCTCACTATAGAAAGTGCTATTATCGCATTTAAAAGACCATTCCCTAACATTCCAGCTACAACTACTGCTAAGACCATTCCTGGAAATGCTAGAAATATATCATTTATCTTTGATAAAAATGAATCTATTTTTCCTCCAAAATATCCTCCCAAAACTCCTATAAAAACACCTATTACAGTAACTATAAATACAATTGCAACAGAGCCAAGTATAGATGGTGCTCCTCCACATAAAACTCTAGAAAATAGATCTCTTCCAAATTTATCAGTGCCAAATAAATGTTCACTATTTGGAGGCATAAGTGAAATAGATAAATCTTGTAGATTAGGATCATACGGACTTATATATGGAGCAATAATACATATAGTCAAAAGTAATATTGTTAGCATTATTGATATAATTAAATTAATTTTAGTACTAGTTATCTTTTTCAAAATACTATTTTTTTGTTTTATATTTACTTTTTTTATTGAATTATCCATCAATCCTCCTCCTTACCCAATTTTATTCTCGGGTCTATATATCTGTAAACTAAATCTGTCATTAAATTTATAATTACAAATGCCACTGCAATCCAAACTGTATATCCTTGAATAAGCAAATAATCTCTTTTTAAAATAGCATCTATAGATAGCTTTCCAAGTCCTGGCCACATAAATATAGTCTCTACTATACAAGTTCCTCCCAAAAGTGATCCAAAAGATAGACCTATTAATGTTGAAATTGTAAGCATTGAATTTTTTAGAACATTTAAATATATTACTGTACTTTCTTTTACCCCCCTTGATCTTGCTCCTAAAACATATGGTTTATTTAATTCTTCAAGTATAGATGCTCTAACCTGTCTTATATATTTACATGTCATACCTAATCCTAATGTAATTGTTGGCATGACTATACTATATTGCTTGTTGTTTCCATAGGCAGGTAATACTCCTAGTTTTATTGAAAATATATATATTAATATAAGTGCCAATAAAAATCCCGGAACTGCTGATCCTATAAAAGAAAATATTCTTATAATATAATCTGCTACTTTATTTTTCTTTACGGCAGATAAAATTCCAAGTGGTATTGATATTACTAATGTGAAAATTAATGATGTTATAGACAATTGAATTGTAGGCCATAATGCATTTAACAATGTTTCGCTTACAGGTTTTCCTGTTATATACGATGTTCCAAAATCACCATGTAAACATCCTAAAGCCCATGAAAAATATTGTTTCAAAAATGGTTCATTAAGCCCCAAATTCTCCCTAACTATATTTAATTGCTCTTTTGTATATGCTTGTCCATTAGCGCTTAGCATTAATTGAGCTGGATCATTTGGTGATAGATACATTAATAAAAATGATAAAAATGAAATCCCTATTAATATTGGTATCAAATCTATAAGTCTTTTTTTTATATATTTTTTCAATACTAACCCCTTTCCAAATAAAAAAACCACAAAGCAGACCTTAATTCATTAAGGTTCAACCTTCGTGGTTTATTCATCTCATATTTAAATTTGTAGTTGTTTTGTTTTTATTTTTGAATAACATAATATAAGTTTATATACTTTTACAAAATTTGTCAACAAAATAAGACCCACGAATTGAATTAATGTTCTTTTATTATTCACAAAAAAAGAACCTTATTTCTTCGGTCCCAAAAAAATCTATAATATGTATATTGTCTATTTTCCGCGCGATTATAAATAACCCATATTACAGTATTTCTCTCCCTCCGAAAGAGCATGTATCATTTTAGGCAGGTCTCCTGGCTTGGAATCATTCTACTAACTTCTCCTTCCCGATTTAACAGTGGAGCATAAGTTCTCCAAAACCTTAAGCTTTCGTCATCCTTACAGTAGCGGGGGCTGCTGTGGCTTCTCACCACATTCCCTATTAAGCATTGTTGAAATGCACCTTGAACAATATTCAATTCATGAATCTTATTTAAAAAACTCTATACAACAAAGTGTATACTTAATTATATCTTTTTTTCCATATTTTTTCAATAAATTATAAATAATTTACCATATATTATTCTTTTAATTAATATATATGTATCTATATTTGATATAAATTTCCATACAATAATCTAAATAAAATTATTTTTTGTCATCTTCTATATTCTTCATATATTCGAATAAAGTTATATTGTGACAAGTTTCATTTATATCAATTAAATTAGATAATGTAACACCTACTAATCTAATTTGTAGGTTATTTTGAGGTATATTTCTAAATAAGTTATAAATATTTGTCCTTATATCTTCATGTGAGCTTATTCCATGTTCTAAACTTAGGCTTCTAGTTATTTGTGTAAAATCCTCAAATTTCATCTTGAGTGTAACTGTTTTGCCTAATTTATTTAAATACGTTATCCTATTGCTTACATCTAAACATAATTCATCTAATATATCTACTATCTCCTCTTCGTCTAATCTATAATTGTGATCTAGTGTTGTTTCAGAGCCAACGGATTTTCTCTCACGATAAGGTTCTACTGGTCTATTATCTATACCCCTTGCAAAATTATAATAAAAATATCCTCTGCTTTTGAAAATTTTCTCCAAATCATACAAACTCATTTGCCTTAAATCATATCCATTTTTTATACCTAGAGTTTTCAATGTTTTAGAAGTGACTTTTCCTATTCCAAAAAACTTTTCTATTGGAAGCTTATCTAAAAATTGTTGCGCATCACCCGGCATTATTACTGTAAATCCATTTGGTTTTTGATAATCTGATGCTAGTTTTGCTAAAAATTTATTATAAGAAACACCAGCCGAAGCTGAAAGTCCCGTTTCAATTAATATATCTCGTTTTATAAATTTAGCTATAGTAGTTGCATATTTTATAGGAATTTTCGGATTTGTCACATCTAAAAAAGCTTCATCTAGTGATAGTGGTTCTACTAAATCTGTATATCTATGAAATATATCTCTGATTTGCTCTGATACTTCTCTATATACATCAAATCTAGGTCTAACAAATATTGCATATGGGCATCTTTTTTGAGCTATTTTTGCAGGCATAGCCGAATGAATCCCATATGCTCTTGCCTCATAAGAACACGTAGCAACTACACCTCTGCTATGAGGATCTCCTCCTACTATAACAGGTTTTCCTCTTAATTCTGGATTATCTCTTTGCTCTACAGATGCATAAAAAGCATCCATATCTATATGTATTATCTTTTTTATTTCATCCATCAAAATCACCTTTTTTGATTTTATTCTTACTAATTATTTATTATTTGGCAAATATAAAAATGTTTGTCGAACGATTTTTTATTGATTTACCATTTTACATGATTACTTTTTGTTATACCTATTGAAATACAGTCAAAAATAGGTTAGAATTTAAGTATCCAGGGAATTAAGAATTCCTTACTCATAACCAAATTATTTTATTTACTTTATTGTAAAAGACCATTTTTAAATAGGTCTTTCTTTTTTTGTTCTTTTTTGAAATAAGCCAAAATTTTAAAAGGGAGATTTTAAACTTCTCCCTCATAATAACTTATAATATATTCTATACTATTTTCTTATAAATTTACTGTAATATTTTTGAATATTATTGTAAATATCGTATGGTTGCATTTCAAGTTCGTCTATAACAAGAACTGCATCACCTATTTTTTGGTCTACTTTACCTTTAAATTTAACTTTTCTTGTATCATTTTCATCTTTACGATATTTTATGCCTAAGAAATATGTATCGTATTTTTTCTTAGGTATTACACATATATAGATTTCACTTATTTTTTCCCATTTAATAGGGCCTTTTCCTCTCATAGCCTTTTGCTTTATACCATCTTTGTTTATTACTATAGATGCTTTTGGAAAATACACGCTATATATAAAATAAAGAGTTAAACCTGCACAAAAAGCTACTAATACCAATCCTAATTCACGACTAAGAAGGTTACTTCTATACATTATTCCATAGATTAATGTAACTACCGCGAAAACAACTGCATATGTAATTCTTTTTGTTTTTGATTGATTTATTATTATTTCCTTTTTGTTCAATCTTATTCCCTCCCAAATTTAAATTCACTGTTAAGTATATCAAATAATTTTATAATTGTCTTTAATCTTTTATACAAGAAAGAGGCATTATAAATTTATATTTGTAATACCTCTTTCTAATTACTATCTTATTTTTTATTTCCTATGCACTATAAAAATTGTCTATTTCTTTTATTATTTCACTATTTCCCTTATTAAACACTCTTCTCTTATATTGCGATGTTTTCTTTATATTTTTTAAATTAATTAAAAGTCTATTTCCTTCTTTTAGTTTAATATAATCTATCAAATCTTTTATATATCTGAATTTTATAGTATAGTAATTTTCACTGTCATTTATCTGGATATTCATATTATAGTATTCACAATTAAACATACAGTTTTTAAGTACGGTATCTTTAATCTCATTAACTTCTTCTCTAAGATCTTCAATTGTTTCCTTTACATTGTTCAAGTCTATATTAATATCTCTACAGATTAATATCTCTGCTATAGGGTATTTCTCTAACTCTATTGAAGATGTATTTTCATACATTTGGTTTGCAATACTTATATTCTCTTCATCATTTATTTCTGCCAAATTCAATATCTTTACTATTGTCTCCATCTTTCTAAATATAATAGTTTCTAAGTCTTCACACTTAACAAACTCCCCATTTTCTAAAAGCTTATCATGTAATTCCTTTAAATCTTTTAAAGTCTTAACCTCGCATATATCATTTAGTAAATCTTGCTCTAGTTTTTGAATTTGTTTTTGAACACATACCTCAAAAAATATATATGCTTTATCATTAAAATACTCTTTATTATCTTCTAAAAACTGTTCTAAATCTTTTAATGAATAATTTTCATCATTGCTATTTTCTAATATATCTATAAACTCATCACTGCAGTAATCCCTTAAAGTTTCTATATTATTTTCATATTTTATATCTGTTTTTTCAATAAGCTCTTGTAAATCAGAAATACTTTTAGATTTTTTAGTTTTTAATTCACTCTCTAAAGATACCTTTTCTTCACTTTCAAAATCTTCATTTAACTCTTTTTCATTTTCATATTCTTTTTCTATTTCATTTATTATTTCATTTTTAAGTTTTTCAAAATTCTTTCCATGAAAATCTACTATTTCATTTTTCTTAATCTCTAGTTCTAATTTATCTATTAGATCTTTTTTGCTATATCTTTCTTTAAATATAGGCAAAATATTTTCACTCCACCATTTTCCCATATATTCTACATCTAAATCAATTTTTACAGTACATTTATCTGAATAATCTATTCTCAACATATCTTCAAAAAGAAGTAACTTGTATAAATCACTAGACATTGAAATATATCCAAGCGATTTATTTTCTTCTTTAGATAAAATATATCTTAAATACGAGTCAAAATTTAAATTATTTAACTCCTTATTTATAATTTCAATCATTTTTTCTAATAAATCACTATGTAATCTATTTGGATTTATTGTATTATAAATCCAATTTTCCATTTTTGCTGCATCGTTACTATCTTTCCACATATATTTTGATATGCATATGTTATATAAATAGTTTATATCTAAATTATTATTAGATTCTTCTTTTTTATCTTTTTTAGACTTATCTTTTTCTATTGTTTTTTCTACTTCTTTAAAAAATCTACTCTTTCCAATTTCATCTAAATTAAATATGTAATCAACTACAAATTTAACTTCATAGTCACATTTCCTTTCTATATCGTTAAAATCTAAACTTGACATATCTAATAAAATTGACTCTCCTTCTGTGTTTCGATTCTTATCAACTATTTCTAAATATTGATTAGATTTTTTTAGTTTTAATACAGAATTGTCATTTTCATTATTAAAATTAGCCAATATTTTTTTTATAAAATATGGAGTATTTTGATTTATTTTTTTCAAAATATCTTCGCTCATTTTTTCACTATTTTTGCTATCATCTAGTACTATATATATTTTCTTAGATAAATTATTGTAATTGCTAAAAATAGTGTATAGTATGCATTTTAATTTTTCATTCACCATCACTTTTTCATTCATATTAATAACCTTCTTTAAACTTATATTTATCTTTTTATGTATATTAATAAATGTTTAATTAAACCCTCTAATTAAATTATATTGTTAATTCATAAATTTTCCAAGTAAAACATACTCTATAACCTGTTTTTAGATTAATTTTACCATTTATTGATAATTAAAAAGTCACTGTGATATAATTTTATTAAAGTTTTAATATTATTGTCCTTGCTTTTTGCGAGGTTATTTCATTTTTAAGGGGGAAATTTCAATGAGTTTAAATTCTACACCTTCTGCAGAACGTGTACATATAGGTATATTTGGGAAACGTAATGCTGGAAAATCAAGTGTAATTAATGCAATAACAGATCAAGATTTAGCAATAGTATCAGATGTTAAAGGTACTACTACTGACCCAGTTTCAAAGGCAATGGAACTACTACCTTTAGGCCCAGTTATGATAATCGATACACCTGGACTTGATGATGTTGGTGAACTTGGTAAGATGCGCGTTCAAAAAAGTTATCAAGTCTTAAATAAAACTGATATTGGAATATTAGTTATAGATGGATTAGTTGGACCCACACCACAAGATAATGCCTTAATCGAAAAATTTAAAGAAAAGAAAATTCCATATATAGTTGTGATGAACAAACTAGACTTAGTTAGAGAAAAAGGAATAGAATTACCATTAGAAGATTCTCCTAATACTCTGTGGGTTAGCTCTGTTACAAAAGAAAATATATATGAATTAAAAGAACTTATAGCAAAACAAGCTCCTACAGATGAAGCCAAATTCCAAATTGTTGGAGACTTATTAGATCCTTCTGATTTTGTAGTTCTTGTTGTTCCAATCGATAAAGCCGCACCAAAAGGCAGATTAATACTTCCACAACAACAAACAATAAGAGATATATTAGAAGCAGATGCAACTGCTATAGTAGTAAAAGAATATGAGCTTAGAGATACATTAGCTAGTTTAGGTAAAAAACCTAAATTAGTAATAACTGACTCACAAGTTTTTGCCAAAGTTTCAGCTGATACTCCAAGAGATATTTTACTTACTTCTTTCTCAATTTTATTTGCACGTTATAAAGGCGATTTAGAGGAAACAGTAAGAGGGGCAAAAGCAATAGAAACTCTAGAAGATGGCGATACTATTTTATTATCTGAAGGATGTACACACCACAGACAATGTGACGATATCGGTCGTGTCAAAATTCCAAGATGGATAATGCAGCATTGCGGTAAGAGATTAAATTTTGAATTTTCAAGTGGTACAGAATTTCCATATGACTTATCAAAATACAAAATGATAGTTCACTGTGGTGGATGTACTTTAAATGCTAGAGAAATGAAATATAGAATAAAATGTGCACAAGATCAAAATATTCCTATAACTAATTACGGCATCTTAATAGCATATATGCAAGGAATTTTACATAGAACAGTAGAAGCATTCCCTCATATTGCTTACTTATTAGAAGAAGAATAGGAGTGATTTTATGGATAATATTACAATAGATAAAGCTAATGAAAATGTTAAATCTAATAAAAGAATTGAAAAAGATAAATTAGGAAAAGTCGCTATAGATAAAAATCTGCTTTATGGAATTCAAACTGCTCGTGCTTTTGAAAACTTTAATATAAGTGATTCAAAAGTTCGAAAAGAACTTATTTACGCTATGGTAACAGTAAAAAAAGCTGCTGCTATGGCTAATGAAAAAGTTAAGACATTAGATAAAGAGAGGGCTAATGCAATAGTCGAAGCCTGTAATACCATACTTGCTGGTAAATACGATGACAGTTTTATAACTAATTCGCTTCAAGGTGGCGCTGGAACTTCTACTAATATGAATGTTAATGAAGTTATAGCGAACTTGGCTTTAAAAATATGTGGAAGGGAACCTGGAGATTATGATTATATCCATCCCCTAGACCATGTAAATATGGGACAATCCACAAATGATGTTTATCCAACTGCTTTAAGAATTGCGTGTATAAACTTAGTTAGAACCCTTAGCGATGAGTGTAGCAAATTACAGGAATCACTTCAGCGAAAAGAAAATGAATTTGAATTTGTAGTTAAACTAGGCCGAACTGAGATGATGGATGCCCTTCCTATAACTTTAGGTCAAGAATTCGGCGCATTTGCACAAGCAATTGCTAGAGATAGATGGAGAATTTATAAAGTTGAAGAAAGGCTTAGACAAATAAATTTAGGCGGAACAGCTATCGGAACTGGAAGCAATGCAAATAGATTATATACTTTTAGAGTTATTGAAATAATAAGAGATTTAACAGGTATAGGACTTGCAAAATCTGAATATCCTATAGATTTAACACAAAATAACGATGTATTTGTTGAAGTTTCAGGTCTTTTAAAGTCATTAGCTGTGAATCTAATGAAGATATCCACAGACCTTAGAATTATGAATTCAAAACCATTTAGTGAGATTCACCTTGCTGATATGCAAGCTGGTAGTACTATTATGCCAGGAAAAGTAAACCCTGTAATTCCTGAAATGGTTACACAGGTTGCAATAAAAGTAATGGCAAATGACAGCGCAATCAGTATATGTGCTGCAAGTGGTAATTTTGAATTAAACGCATTTATGCCTTTAATCGCAGAAAGTATACTTGAAAGTTTGACTTTACTCAAAGAGACCTTAAAAATATTTAGAACTAAATGTATAAATACTATAACTGCAAATGAAGAATGTTGTAAAAAACATTTAGATAATTCTATTGTTCTTCTTGCAACTGCTTTAGTACCTTATTTAGGATATGATAAGGCTAGTGAGATTATTGAAAAAAGCGACCATAATCCAGATAGGGTAAAAGAAATTGTATTAGAAGAAAATTTAATGGATAAGGATAAATTAGATGAAATTCTAAATTATCACCATACTATAACTTATTTATAAATATATAAACCAAAAAGGTGTAGCATATAACTGCTACACCTCTAAACCAATTTAACCAAAACAAAAGGAGATTTCCTTTGAATGAATTTTTTATAAAAAATACATTGACTTTTATATAAAAAAATTATACAATAATATTCCACCTCAAAAATTTGAGGTCTTTAAAATACTAAATACTTATTACACACGAATAAAAATAATTTATAGCCTTCTATCTACAATAGAAGGCTCATTTTCTATATCTAATTTTATTTATAATCTATTAACTCATTAGAATTTATACATAGTATAAATTTTGAGAAGGATAAACAGCTTCACAAGTTACATCTACGCCTAATTTTCTAAATGTTTGTTCATCATCTTTGCTAAGCATAGTTGTTGAATGAGCTTGTGACCCTTCTAAGTTTGATAATTCGTCCATAGCCATTTGAGCTGCAGGATTTGTAACTGCACATATTGAAAGCGCTGTTAATACTTCTTCTAAACTTAATGATACTTGTCTACTTCCTAATGTTTCTGTTTTTAATTTTACAATTGGTTCTAATATAACTGGTGATATTAATAACATATCGTCTGGAATATTAGCTAAAACTTTTACTGCATTTAATATAGCTGCAGCACTAGCACACATTAATTCAGAACTTCTTCCTGTTATTATAGTTCCATCATTTAATTCTAAAGCTACTACAGTGCATAATTCATCACTTTCTATCATTGATTTTAATTTTTCACTGTATTCTCTAGCTGGAATAACAACTTTTCTGTCTTCTGGTTTTAAGTTTGATTTTTCCATTATTAAAGACATAGTGTCGTATGAACTTTTATTTACTTCACCTTTTTTATATTCACAACCAGTTTTAAAATATCTTCTTATTATTTCTTGTCTTGATGCTTCACTTACTGCTTCATCATCGTATATACCGAATCCTACTCTATTAACCCCCATATCTGTTGGTGATTGGAATATTGATTCTTCTCCTGTTATTTTTTCTATTATCTTTTTAAGAACAGGGAATAATTCTAAGTCTCTATTGTAATTTGTAGCTTTTACCCCGTATCTATCTAAGTGGAATGAATCTATCATATTTAAGTCTTTTAAATCTACAGTTGCAGCTTCATATGCTACATTTACTGGATGATTTAAATGTAAATTCCAAACTGGGAATGTTTCAAATTTAGAATATCCTACAGAATTTCCTCTTTTATTTTCATGATATAATTGACTTAAGCAAGTTCCTAGTTTACCACTGTTTGGTCCTGGAGCTGTAACAACAACTATAGGTTTAGTAGTTTCTATGTATGGATTTGCACCATATCCTTCATCACTAACTATTGTATCTACATCAGATGGATATCCTTTAGTTGGCGCATGTTTATATACTTTTATACCACGACGTTCTAGTTTATTTATAAATACTGTAGTTGCAGGTTGTCCTTCATATCTAGTTATAACAACACTGTTTACGTCTAATTCATAAGCTCTTAAATCATCTATTAATCTTAGAACTTCCATATCGTAAGTTATACCGAAATCTCCTCTTTTTTTGTTTCTTTCGATATCTCCAGCGTATACACAAATTACAACTTCTAATTGATCTTTGATATGTTGTAATACTTTTATTTTGGCATTTTCATCAAATCCAGGTAAAACCCTTTTTGCATGTAAATCACCGATAAGTTTTCCACCAAACTCTATATAAAGTTTGTCGAAATTGTTAACTCTCTCTAATATATATTTAGATTGTTGCTCTAAATATTTTTCTGCATCAAAACCTTGTTTCATACTTTAACACCTCTCTAATTTTCTGTCTTTAAAATAAATTTTCTACACATAAAAAAATTATATTCGCTCTATGAGCAAATACTTTTAAAATACTAATTACACAAATACTATTTATCACTAAGGTTATATTATACAATCCAGTTTAAATTATTTCAAGATTTTATTTTAATAAAATTTAAATTCAAAAAAGCTAGTTTATACAATGATTTTTCTTATTATAATAAATTAAAGAAAAATACATAAAATTACAAACCAACTTTTATTTTTTTTATTGTATCAACAAAAAAGGTATATAAAATAGAAATTTAAAACTATTTTATATACCTTCTGTTATTTATTATATATAATTAAATTATATTAGCAACATCCACATCCATCATCTTCTATACCCATAGAACCACAAACTATTAATAGTAATATTAAGAATGGTATCCATGCACATATGTCTATGTCAGTCCAGCTATCTTGGAAAGCTAAGAATAGGAAGAATAATACTATTATCCACCATCCCATTCCAAAAAATCCTCCATCGCATCCTCCAAAGAATCTTTCTAACATTGTTTTTACCCCCTTGTTGATGAAAAATTTATTTCTAGATTATATTATGTTAGATGCTATGTTTTTGACATTGATTTTTATAAATATTTTATATTTTTATTTTTAATCTACTGATTTCAATGATTCTACCATTTTTACATTTTTTAATTTATAGTACATAACTACATTAACTATAAGTGAAAGTAAAACTGTTAAAATAGCTGCTATTATATAACTCTTTGTATTTATTACCCTACCAAACATCATAGATTTTATTTCAACAGTAGTCATAATATATTGATGTAGGAATTTTCCCATAATCAATCCAACTATTATACCCACTATTGTTAATATAATGTTTTCTCTATAAATATATGCTGCTGTCTCTCCATCATAAAAACCTAATACTTTTATCGTTGCAATTTCTCTTATTCTTTCAGAAATATTTACATTTGTTAAGTTGTATAAAACTACAAATGCTAGCGATCCTGCTGAAATTATCATAATTAATACGACATAATTTAAGTTTTTAATAGTATTGCTAAAGGTTTGTTTTGAGACTGTATTAAATACTACGCCAGATACTCCATCGATATTTATTAATTCTTTTGATAGTTTATCTTCTTCTTTTGAAGAAGTTCTATTTAAAATTCCTAAAACTTTGTTATTAGAAGGAATATTATTAAACAATTTATTGTAGTAATTCTTTGTCATATAAGCATAATGTGATATATAGTTTTCTGTTATATCACTTACCTTAGCTTCTACAGTTATATTATCGCTATTTTTTAGTTTTATAGTATCTCCAACAGAGGCTCCTATTACTCTCGCTGCCTTTTCACTTAATACTAAACCATCATCTTTTAAGTTTATTTTTTTATGACCAACCCTTTGTCTAAGGTGGATAAAATCATTAAACTTATTTAAATCATCTGGTATTACTATATTTACATCTTCACTTCCTTCATTAGTCTTTACTTCTCCATTTTCATACACGAAAAACTCGTATTCTTTTATATTTTTAGTTTTATTTAACTTAGATGCCATATCTTTTATTTCTGAATCTGTTGTTTTATTTGATATTGATATTTCCATATCGTATTTAAGTAATTCTCCATATTGTCCAGAGACAATCATTTGTATAGAATCTTTTATTCCAAATCCAGTTACTAAAAGTGCTGTGCATCCCGCTATTCCAAGTACTGTCATCAAAAATCTTTTCTTATATCTAAATATATTTCTCAATGTAACCTTGCTTATAAAACTAAGTCTCTTCCATATAAAATCGATTCTTTCCAATAATATTCTCTTCCCATTTTTTGGAGCCTTTGGTCTCATAAGTGCCGATGGTTCCTCCATCAATTCCTTCTTGCAAGCCGTATAAGCTGACACTGTCGTTACTAATATTGCTATTAATGTAATTGATATAGCAAGTTTTATATCTATTACAGGAATCATATCTGGTAAGGTATACATCATTCCATATGCGTAAAAAATTACGATTGGAAATACTGAAAATCCTATAAGTAAACCTAATATACTTCCTATTATACTTGCAGTAAATGCATATAATATATATTTTTTAGCTATGGCAAACACTGTATATCCAAGTGCTTTTAATGTTCCTATATTTATTCTCTGCTCGTCTACCATTCTTGTCATAGTCGTCAAACATACAAGTGCCGCTACTGCAAAGAAAAATACAGGGAATATTTTTGCCAAAGCATCTATACTATTTGCACAGCCTTCATATTCAACAAATGACCTATGACTATCTCTGTCTAATACATACCAAATTGGCTTTTCAATTTTATTTATTTCCCTTTGTGCTTTCTTAATTTCTTTTTCTGCTTTTGATAATTTTTCTTGTACTTCTTGTTTTTTATTATCTAAAGTAGTTTGTGCCTTTTGTATCTCTTCTTCTCCAGATTTAATTTTTTGCTCTGCTTTTTGTATTTCATTATTTGCAGTTTTTTCAGATTGTTTTAACTCAATTTCTGACTGTTTTATTTTTATTTTATTTGAATCTAGGGTTTGTTTTGTCTGTTTTAATTTATTTTCACTACTTTGTAGTTTTTGTTTTTGTGAGTTTAACTCTTTTTTAGCTGATGAAATTCCTGATTTTAATTGTTCTAAATTTGAATTCATTGTTTTTAATTCATTTTGGTAGTAAAGTTTTTGTTCTTCTGATAAATTTTCATCTTTAAGCAATAAATTTATTTGGGCTATACCATTTTCTAGTTCTGATTTTTGTGATTCTAAGTCCTTAATTTTATTTTCTGCCTTTTTAAATTCACCTTGCGCTTTTTTCTTTTGAGTTTTAAATTCTTTTAATGCATTCTCATACTGAACTCTTCCAGACTTTAGTTGTTTTTTTGCATTTTCTATTTGTACTTTTCCATTTTGTATTTTTCTCTTTGCATTTGATTTTTGAGACTCAAGTTCCAATTTGCCTTGTTCTAATTCTGTCTTTGATTTATTTATTTTAGTTTGGGCATCGTCTATTTCTTTCTCGGCCTTTGCTTTATTGTCTTCATATTTTTGCTTAGATTCATCTAATTTATTTTGAGCTTCTGATACAACTTCATCATATCTAGCTTTTATCCTATCGTCTGTGATTTTATCTATATCATGTACTACTGAATCTATTAATTCTTGATATTCATCACTATATGTATCTAAAGCTTTAGCTTCTTTTACAGTCAAATAAATATCTGTATATACATCTAACTTAAAATCCGAGTCCAAAATCATCATTGCTCCTTGGACTCTTCCTCCACCTATAGATGCATTTCCCTTTTCATGTGATAGATAGTATGGAGTATTTACATATCCCACAACTGTATATTCTTTTTTATTTAGGCTGTCACTTATATCCTCATCTGTTCCAGAATCAAGAGTTACCTTACTTCCTATAGGATAAGCTAAAAATTGATATTTTGATTTTTCAATTACACATTCACCGCTTTTTTGTGGCAATCTTCCTTTTACCACCTTAAGTCTGTTCATGTAATTTTTATTGTTTTGCTTATAATCACTTAAATTTATGCTTTGAATTTGAACTACACTGTCTTTATCTTTATAATTCGAAATTGCTTCCATGGAGTAAGTTCCTTTGATTCCATCTACTTTGTTTATTTTTTTAATTGCATCGACATCATCATCCGTAAGTCCTAGAGTCGATGTAATTCTGATATCCATTAAATTAGATTCATCATAATATGAATCAGATGTTTTCTTCATAACTAATGGTGCATCTTTAATTCCTGCAAAAAAAGCCACACCAAGTGCTACAATAAGCAAAATCGAAATAAATCTTCCTTTTGAATTTTTTATATCCCTTACAAAGTCTTTATTAAGTGCACTTTTCATATTACCACTCAATCCTTTCTACAGGGGTTGGATTGTCATTTACAACTACACTTTCTATTTTCCCATTTTTCACTTTAATCACTTTGTCTCCCATAGGCGTAAGGGCTAAGTTGTGAGTTATTATTATAACTGTCATGTTCATCTTTCTACATGTATCTTGTAGTAATTTTAGAATTGATTTGCCTGTGTTATAATCTAATGCACCTGTTGGCTCATCACATAAAAGTAATTTAGGATTTTTAGCAAGCGCTCTTGCTATTGCTACTCTTTGTTGTTCCCCCCCAGATAGTTGCGCTGGAAAGTTGTTTTTTCTATCTCCAAGTCCTACGGCTTCCATAACTTCATCTATGTCCAATGGATCTTTACATATTTGTGTCGCAAGTTCTACATTTTCCTTTGCGGTAAGATTTTGTACCAGATTATAAAACTGGAAAACAAATCCTATATCATATCTTCTATATGTTATTAATTCTTTATTTGAATAGTTATTTATATATTTATTGTCTACTATAATTTGTCCGCTGCTAGGGCTGTCCATGCCTCCTAGTATGTTTAGTATTGTACTTTTCCCGGCGCCACTTGCCCCAGCAACGACTACAAATTCCCCTTTATCTACAGAAAAGTTTATTCCACTCAATGCTTCAATATTAACTTCACCCATTTTGTATATTTTTTTTACATTTTTAAATTCAATATACTTACTCAATCTCATCCCTCCTAAAATTATGTCTATACATCCATTATAATAGGAAATACACTTGGTTTTCTTTTTGTTTTTTCAAAAAGCAGTACTTCAACAGATTTTCTTACACTTCCCTTTAATACCTGCCATCCTGTTGATTGTTCTAATAGACATTCTTCGATTTTTTGTCTTGATACTTCTTTTATTTCATTTATTATATCTTCATTTTCTCTAGCATATATAAATCCTCTTGTTATAACATCTGGCCCCGAAGCAAGATAGAAATTTTCCATATCTATAGCAAATACTATTATTACCATACCATCCCTTGCTAAATTACGTCTATCTCTTAATACGATATTTCCTACATCTCCAACACCTATTCCATCTACATAAAGTACACCTGTACGTATTTTCCCAGATATTTTTGCGCCTTCTTCACTTATTTCAAGCACATCTCCATTTTCCATAGTAAATATATTTTCGCCTTTCATGCCCATCTTTTTGGCCAAATCAGCATGGTGTTTAAGATGACGATATTCGCCGTGGACTGGTAGAAAATATTTAGGCTTTGTTATAGAATGAATTAATTTTAATTCCTCTTGATATGCATGACCAGAAACATGTACATCTTCTAAATCTTCATATATAACTTCTGCTCCCTTTTTATAAAGTTGATTTATTACCTTTGATATCATTTTATCATTTCCAGGTATAGGTGATGCTGAAATTATAAATAAATCATCGCGTTCTAATTTTATTTTTCTGTGATTTCCATAAGCTATTCTTGAAAGCCCAGCCATAGGTTCCCCTTGGCTGCCAGTAGTTATTATAGTTATTTTATTGTTATCATGATTATTTAATTCATCCACACTTATTACAGCCTCTTCTGGAATATGTAAATAACCAAGCTCCATAGCTACCTTGCTTACATTTTCCATACTTCTTCCGCTAAAACAAATTTTTCTGTTTTCTTTTAATGATGCATCTACTATTTGTTGCATTCTATGAATATTCGATGCAAATGTAGCTACTATAACCCTTCCTGTCGCCCCATCTAAAATTCTATTTAATGTTTCCCCTATTGTTTTTTCAGAAAGCGAGTGCCCACTTCTCTCTACATTTGTACTATCTGCCATAAGCAATAATACTCCCTCTTCACCTAGAGCTGATAATCTGTTTAAGTCCATAACTCTTCCGTCAATTGGAGTATAGTCTATTTTAAAATCGCCAGTATGAACAATTGTTCCAAGTGGAGTAAAAATCGCCAGTGAACATGCATCTGCTATACTGTGAGTTGCCCTTATAAATTCTACACTCAATTTATTAAATTTTATCACATCACCTTCTTTTACGGGTATTAAACTTTCTTTACTTATATTGTGCTCCTCTAATTTGCTCGCTATAAGTCCGATTGTAAGACGTGTTGCATATATATCCATATTGAGTTGTTTTAATATATATGGGATTGAACCTATATGATCTTCATGACCATGTGTTATAAATAAACCTTTTACTTTATCTTGATTTTCTAATAAATAATTTATATCTGGAATGACTAAGTCTATTCCAAGCATGTCGTCATCTGGAAAAGACACTCCGCAATCTATCACAATTATTTCATCTTCATATTCTATCGCAGTTATATTTTTCCCTATTTCACCTAATCCTCCTAGAGGAATTATTTTTAATGAACTTTTCATTATGCCTCCTTTAAAAAATTAAAAATCTATATTATCATTGTTTTCTAATTCTTGTTTTATATTTTAAATTAATAACTTTTTATATTATTTACATATTTACATAAATTATAAACCTAAATACTTTTTACTTATGTAAAATAGTATTTAAATAAAGAAAAGAACAGTACATAAAATCCAAACCAAAATATGAATAAAACTGATGAAAACATGGACCAAATAACTCCTCTATTATATACCTCTTTTAAATAAAGAAATCTTCATTCTAAAGATCTTTAAAAATGTAGATTTTTTAATTTAGTTAAAACTTAATACATTTAAAACATGCATTATCGCACCTATGCTAAGACATCTCTCATCTATATCAAAATCCTCCGTATGTATCAATGATGTTATTTTCTTTTCTTTATTTCCACAACCAAGATGAAAAAATGCACCCTTACAATTTTCAACAAAGAAAGAAAAATCCTCTCCTCCCATAGATGGATTTTCTTTAAATATAAAACTACCTTTTCCTAAAAATTCTTCTGCATTATTTTTAACTATATCTATTAATTCTCTGTCATTTTTAAGCGGATTGTATCCATCTTTTTCTACTGTTAATTTAGCTTTGCATCTATAAGCTGCTGCTGTATTTTCAATAATTTCTGTAGCCCTTTGTATCATAAATTCTTTTTGCCTTTTATCTAATGTTCTAAGCGTTCCATCTATTTTTACTTCATCACAAATTACATTTCCAGCATCTCCGCCTTGAATTTTGCCTAATGTCAAAACTCCCATCTCATGAGGTGCTAAATTTCTACTTATAATACTTTGAAGTGATGTTATTATTTGAGCTGCTGCAACTAATGCATCTATTCCATTTTGTGGATAAGCCCCGTGACCTCTTTTTCCTTTAATATCAATCCAAATAGAGTCTGCACTAGCATTCAATGTTCCGTATTTTGATTCTATAGTCCCAACCTCAAGATATCCTTGGACATGAGCACCAAACATGTACTCTACTTTTGGATTTTCCATTAGACCATCTTCAATAAAAAACTTAGCTCCTCCACCTTCTTCTTCAGCTGGCTCAAAGAAAAATTTTATATTTACATTTAATTCATCTTTTATTTCATATAATAATTTACAAGCCCCAATCAACATGGTAGTATGTGCATCGTGACCACAAGCATGCATAATTCCATCATTCTGTGATTTATATTCACTTTCTTTAATCTCTTGAATAGGTAGCGCATCTATATCTCCCCTTATTCCTATTGTCGTCTTTGCATTTTTTTTATAAATATAAGCCATAATACCCCTATGGTGTTCAAATTCAATATAATCAATTCCTATTTCGTCTAGATATTTTTTTATCTTTTTCTTAGTTACAAACTCCTCCATAGCTAACTCTGGTGTTCTATGTAAATCTCTTCTAATTTTTATTAAATAATCAGATATTTCATTTCCCCTTTTTATAATGCTTTGTTTTAACAATTGAGTTTCACCCTTTCTCGAATAAATTTTATATACATTATTATACATACTTTCCACTATAAAATTATATTTATATTAGCTTTAAAAATTATTATAATTTCCTAATATATCCCCAAAAATCTAGTATAATTTTATTAAGTTCTATTACTTTAAGGAGGTTATTATGAAAGTTATAGATTTAACTCACACTATAAAAGAAGGAATGCCTGTTTTCCCAGGAACTGAACCACCAAAGTTAGATGCTGCTAGCACTTTTGAAAAGGACGGATTTAGAGAAACTTTACTTACTATGTATTCACATACCGGAACTCATATGGATGCTCCAGCACATGTAAGAGAAGATGGTATTACTCTAGATAAATTTGGTGCAGACAAATTTGTAGGTAAGGCTATTGTCGTTGACTGCAGCGATTTATCAGAAGGCGATACTATCGATATATCCTATATAAATAAATATAAAGGTATTATTGAAGATGCCGAATTTGTATTATTTAAAACTGGTTGGGATAAATATTGGGATACAGAAAAATACTACGGTAAATTTCCAGTTATAAGTGAAGAAGTTGCAGATTATCTTATAAGTTCAAACAAAAAAGGAATCGGTCTAGATGTAATTTCAATCGAGGCTATCGAAAGTGAAGATTTACCTATGCATCATAAAGTACTAAAAAACAACTTAGTTATAATAGAAAATCTTTGTAATCTAGATCAAATAGGTTCAGATTTATTTACATTTTGTGCACTCCCTCTAAAATTTATAAATTCTGATGGAGCTTCAATTAGAGCAGTTGCTATTTTAGACTAGTTAAAAAAAGTGTATTTTAAAACTTATTAATTGTTTTAAAATACACTTTTTCATTCTATAACATTAATTTTTATTTTACCTCTTCTAATGCAGGTATAAATATCGGTCTTCCTTCTCCATCAATTGTACATTCAAATCTATATACAGGTTGATAATATCCCTTGCTGTCTAGTTGATAACATAGTTTAATACTTCTAATCAAAATTGATTTTATATTGTATAATTCATAAGAGTTAAATTGACCTGCTTTTATTTTATCGTAAGCCTCTTCTTGGCTTATAATTTTATATTTTCCATATGACTTATAAGTATATATATAGTTGTATATATTAAGTATTTCATCTGACTGAGATATTGTTAAATACCCATCAGTTAACTTATTATTTTTTTCATTTAAATCAACATAAAATCTATATGAAGATAACTTTTTACCATCTTCTCTTTCTTGTTCAAATTCTGCAATATCACATGGTTTTACATTATATTTTTTTAATGCTGCTATTACACTTTCTTTATCCATATTTTGATTTATTACATTATCACTACAATTAAAATCAGTAAAACTATATGCTCCACCATTTAGATAAACCATTATTTTGTATCTTCCATCGCTTGAACTATATAGTATTTGATTGTCATAAGTATCTATATTTGATTTATCTACACTTGTTCCTAATTTTTTTAAAAAGTCTTTAGCAAAATTTAATGCATCTTCAGCACTTAATCTATTTAAAGTATATACCTTTTTTTCTTTGTCCTCATCATCTTTTAATTCAACTTTGCTATTTAAAGATACCTTAGACATATCGTAAACATAATTATAATTGCTACTTAGATTTCCAAATCTTTGTGAATTATAAATATCATTTATCTTATAACCAGCAAAGATAGTTGCCAATGTTGGCAAAAGATATATTATTAATTTTAAAGGTTTAAATTTTGTTTTTTCTTTAGATATAGATGTTAATAAAAACATAACTAAACTATAGCCAATAAGCGCACCTATCCAGTTATTCATTATGTCATCTACTTCAAAAATTCCTCTTTTAGTTATATATTGAGTTGCCTCTATTCCAAAAGTGAATAAAAAACCTAGGCTAAGTGTCCAGTAGAATTTTTTAAATCTATCACTAAAAAGCGGAAGTAAAAATCCAAAAGGAACAAACATTAAAATATTTAAAATTATATTTCTCCAATAAGATTTTGAATAATTGTTCCAAGCTTCTATATAAGAGCTAAATAAATTAAAATTTGCATGTTCATATACTCCAGATCTTGTAAAAATAGTTGCGCCAATTACTATTACTATGTAGCAAAATAAAATACAAAATACGATTACCTTTTTTATATTTGTTTGCATGTGATTTTTAAGAAATCTCCTAAAAAATATAAAATATATTATTCCTATAAAAATTAAGCCTATTATGCCTAATACTAAATACTCTCTCGCTAAACTGATAACTTGAAAAAGCTTCATAACTATCCCTCCATCATCTAATTCCTTATTTATTATAAACTCTTTTACCTACATAATCATTAAGTTTTTCTTAAAAAATTTAAATTTAGACAAGAAAAAAGGATGCGCCGCCACATCCTTTTTTCGGGGAGTTATTACTAAAAAAATCATCAAAAAAATTATTTTAAGTATTAGTTATTTAAGTTTAAATAACTTTCTAGAAATTAACTAGCTTGTATCTTTACTATGCTTTAATGATACATTTTAAAACTTAAATTAACCTTAACTATGTATAAAATTTTTGAAATTTTTAATTAATAATATATCCATTATCTCTAAGAGCCTCTTTAGCCTCTTCTATTTTTTCTTTTTTTACTAAAATATAATCTGTATCATATGTAGAGACTGTAAAAATTCCTATCTTATTTTCAGCTAATATAGCTGATAATTTAGAAATTATACCTATCAAAGAAAAGTCTACTTCTCCTTGTATTCTAAATCCTATCCATCCCCTGTCTGTATGTGTGCAATTATTTGGAATAGATTCCATCTCACAAACTACAGAAAGTTCATTGTCTGTTTTACCTATAAATATAAATTCATCGTTTAAATTTATTTGTGAAAAATCTTCTACTTTACATATTGCAAATTCTTTATCTATAATCTTTAGTTCCATACGCCCTCCAATAAACTTTAATATTTATTATTTTAATTCTTTGTATTATATAATCTACTTCAAATTGAAATTATTATACAAATAAATTATTTAGTAATTTATTATTACTTATAATTTATTTTAACATATTTACAGATTCTTTTTAAAAAAAAGGCATAGACTAATTTAAAAGTCTACACCAAAAAAGTGATATAATCAGAACTATATGAGTTTTTTAACTCCACAATCAAACAATTTTATTCATTTATTCTGTTTTAATTATAACTTATTAATTTCTTTATAGTTATCATATTTACTAAAAATTATTTTACATATTAAATATAGAATAGTTACATTAATCATTGCAATTATTAATAATACTATATATGATTTTATATATTTAAATAATATATTTATAATTATTAAATTTATTAATGTTGATAAACCTACAGACTTTTTTGTTGATTTATCATTTACTTTCTCATACTGACTATTACATTTAGGGCATTTAATTATTTTTTTATATTTAGTTTTAATATTAAAAGTATAATTACATTTTCTACATTTATTCATATTTTTTCATTTTTCCTTTTTAAAAATTTAGTTCCAATAATAAGTTGTATTACTTATAACAATTGTTTGAATAAATTTTACTTTTCTCATAAAAAAGCCCCCTTTTAAATATTTTTATTAATATAATAATAAAAAATATTTAAAAGGGCTATAATAAAATACTTTTTTTATAAAGTATTTATTTAGTATATAAAAATTATACTTCTTTAGAATTTATACATGAATATAATTTTCTATGTGTTATAAAAAAATGATACATAATCAATGTCATTTTGAACCGAAAGTTAACTTTATATAATCTTACATTCACTGTTATTTGTTTTGTTATGTTTTATCTCCCTAACTAAAAATACAGTTATAATTATAACCGCCAAAATATCTGCTATTGGTTGACTCATCCATACACCTTTCATTCCCATGAACTTAGAAATCACACTTATTATAGGTATAAACAGTATAACTTGTCTAAGCAATGTAAGGAACATAGATTGTTTTATTTTACCTATAGATTGGAAATATATCGGTCCTAGTACACATACTCCTAAAAGTGGTAATGTTATTAGGTATATTTTTATTCCCTCTAAACAGATTTTTTCTAATACTGCATCTTTCGTAAATATATTTACAAATATATCTGGGAAAAATCTAGTAAGTAAGAATCCTATGAATAAAAATACAAATGCTGCAAACATTCCTTGAAGTAGTATTTTTTTCGTTCTTTCGTATTCTTTTGCTCCAAAGTTATACGCTATTAAAGTCTGCATCCCTTGGCTAAGTCCATATATAGGCATTAAAAACATTAAGTTTATAGAAGTTATAGTCGTCATAGCCCCTATCGCTAAATCTCCACCATAACCTTGTAAGAATTTATTTGTAGCAAGGTGAATAGATCCTGTTACAACTTCCATACAAAATGGTGTTATAGATATAGTTAATATAGCAATTACGGCTTCTTTTTTTAATCTAATATTTTTTAATCTAAGCTTTAAATTAGAATTACCTTTTGTAAAATAATAAGTCGTCCATATAAAGTTTATAAGCTGGCATATAACTGTTCCTATTGCTGCACCTTTTATTCCAAATCCAAAATAGAATATAAATAGTGGGTCAAATACTAAGTTTAGTAAAGAACAAACTATCATAATCGTTGCTGCTAATTTTGGTCTTCCATCTGCTCTTATCGCTCCATTTAAACTGAATCCAGATAGATTTACTACAGCTCCTAATAATATTACACTCATATAATCTTTTGCATATGGTAGAGTCTTTGCACTAGCTCCAAACGCATATAGAATTTGGTCTATAAACACTAACCCTAACACCATAATTACAAAACCACCTAAAAGCTCTAGTGCAAATGTATTTCCAAGAAGTCTTTCAGCTTCTTCTTTTTCCTTTGCACCTAGTTTTATAGATATATTTGTACTTCCACCAACAGATACTGCAACTCCGAATGCACCTATTAATGTAAATAGTGGCATTGTAACTCCAAGACCAGAAATAGCATATGCTCCAACACCTTCCATAGAACCTATAAATGCTCTATCAGCTGTGTTATATAGACAAGTTACTAGCATTGCTATTATTGCTGGAATTGAATACTTAACTAATAATTTACTTGTTTTGTCATTTGCTAAATTATCCATATTATCTCCTATCTAACCATATCGTACGTTATACAAACTGGTTTTTTAGTTCTAGGATCTGTAACTATTTCACTATCTATATTGAATAATTCTCTAAGATTTTCTTTTGTCATAACTTCTTCAGCAGTTCCTTTGCAACATATCTTACCTTTTTTAACACCTATCATATGATGGGCAAATCTCGCTGCATTATTAAGTTCATGTATTACCATAACTATTGTTGTATTGTATTTTTTATTTAATTCATCTAGCACTTCTAATACTTCTAGTTGATGAGCTAAATCTAAATAAGTCGTTGGCTCATCTAAAACAAGTATATCTGTTTGTTGTGCTAAAGCCATAGCAATCCATGCTCTTTGTCTTTGTCCACCAGATAAATCTTCTATTTTTCTATCTCTAAATTCTGATATACCTGTCGCTTTTAAAGCCCAGTCTACTATCTCTTTGTCTTCTTGCTTATTATTTTTAAATCCACTTTGATGTGGGAATCTTCCGTAAGCTATTAATTCCTCAACAGTTAGTCCTCCTGGTGCTTGTGGACTTTGAGGTAAAACTGCCATATTTCTTGCAATTTCTTTTGAACTTTGTTCATTTATATTTTTAGAATTTATATATATGTCTCCGCTTTTAGCTTTTAAAATTCTCGCTATTGTTTTAAGGATTGTAGATTTACCACACCCATTTGCTCCTATGATTGTAGTTATCTTTCCTTTTGGTATTTCTAAATTTAAATCTTCTACTATATTTACATTGCCATAAGCAATATTTATATTTTTAGTTTCTATTGAATTCATAGTCTATTCCTCCTTTTTAATCTCTTCTTACTTAATCAGCTTTTAACATTAAGTAAATGAAATAAGGCACACCAATTACTGAAACAACTAGTCCAACTGGTATTTCAAGTGGAGCAAATATATTTCTAGCAATTGTATCTGATGCTAATAAAATAAACGCACCTACTAATGATGCAACTGGTATTAATTTTTTATGAGCTGGCCCAACTAATTTACGTGCAATATGTGGTGAAACTAGCCCTAAAAATGCTATACTTCCTGCAACTGATGTAGCAACACCTGCTAAAACAACTGCAACTATTAACATTTTTCTTCTTTCTTTTTCTACATCTAATCCAAGCCCTGTTGACATTTCATCTCCTAGATTTAATACATCTAAGTCTCTAGATTTATAAAATGCATATAAGCCGAATAAGATTACAAATGGAGCAATTATATAAACATATTTCCAAGTTGCTCCCCATATACTTCCGTTTGTCCACGCTACAACTCTGTTAAATTCTTGTGTTGTGAATTTTAATTGGAAAACTGTAAGCAATGCTAAAAATGCAGTATTTATTCCAATCCCGATTAATAATAGACGAGATGAATTTATACCTTTATTCCATGCTAGTGCATATATTAAAAATGCTCCAAATAATGCTCCACAAAGAGCAACAAGTGGCATTGTATATATCGTAAAATCACTTATTCCATCGTATACATTCCCATTTAAGAAATATATATACATTACTACGAATAATGCAGCACCTGAATTTATACCTAATATTCCGGCATCTGCTAAATCATTTTTTGTAACACCTTGTAATATAGTCCCTGCAATTGCTAAGGCTATCCCTATTAATAATGCCATAAGTATTCTCGGCAATCTAAGTCTAAATATTACTATCTCTTGATTTTTTGTTCCAAGCCCAACTAATGTTTTTATTACGTCCATTGGTGTTAAACTTGAAGAACCCATATTTAAACTGATTACAAATGTTGCAAATATAAGACCTATTAGAACTAGTGATATAATCGCAAATTTTTTATTTTTCTTCATATTATTTCACTTCCTTTCTAATAAGATATATAAATACTGGTACACCTAGCAATGCTGTTAGTGAACCTATTGGTGTTTCATAAGGTGGATTTATAAGTCTAGATATTACATCACTATAGACTATTAATACTGAACCAAGTACAAATGAACATGGTATTATATATTTAAAATCAACACCTACTAATTTTTTAACTATTTGAGGTATTATAAGACCAACAAATATTATATTTCCAGCTACAGAAACAGATGCTCCTGTAAGTAAAATTACTATTACAATTGCTATAAATCTTGTAAGATTTGTATTTTCACCAAGACCTATCGCAACATCTTCTCCTAAACTAAGAATTGTTATTCTTTTCGATATAAGCATTGCACAACCCATGCCTATTATACCCACGATAAATAGAAGTTTAACACCTTCCCAGTTAACGCCGATAAATCCACCATTAATCCAAAAACTTAATTGTTGAGATAGATTAAAATACATCGCCGCTCCAGTCGCTAATGAAATTAATAAAGTTCCAAGAGCAGTTCCTGCTAATGTAAGTTTTACTGGGTCAGTTTTTCCCATTGATCTTGAGCTTATAAAATAAACGAATAATCCACTTATGCTTGCTCCGATAAATGCAAATATCATAAGTGAAAATCCTCCGATAACTACGTTAGGATTTACTTGTTGTAAAACTAATGCTATAGCTACCATAAATGTCGCACCTTGAGTTATACCGATAACAGATGGTTCTGCAATAGGATTTCTAGTTATACCTTGCATAATCGCACCTGATACTGCCAAAAATCCTCCTACTAAAACACCAGCAAGAGCTCTAGGTATTCTGACATCTCTTATAATTTTAGAATTTATATCATTTCCATTTCCAAATACACTATTTATCATAGTTGAAAAATCTATATTTTTTGCCCCAATAGACACTGATAAAAATATACCTAGGGACAATAATATTAATCCACAAATGATTAAAATATATGAGTTTCTTTTATTTGAATTAGCCAAATTCGTCCCTCCTTTTTTTGAATTTTCTAATTTATCTCTTAAAATCAAATTAGGTGAATAAATATAATTTATCCACCTAATTCTAAAATAATTTCTATTTTATGCTTACATTAAAGCATTTTTTACTTCTTCTAATAATAATTTTCTTCCCATTGGGTTGTAAGCTTGTGAGAAGAATGGACTTGCATTTAAGAATGTATAGTTTCCATCTTTTACAGCTCTTATTTCGTTAAATACGCTATTTTTAGCTAAGTCTTGTTTATCAGATTCCATACCGATTACAACTATGTTATCAGCATCTATTTCTGAAAGACCTTCTATACTTACAGTTGGAAGTGTTATACTATCTTGTTCTGGCATATTTGCTGGTTGTTTAAGACCCATATCGTCTTTTAAGATAGTTCCCATTCCACCTTCAGAGAATATCATAAATTGTCCAGAAGATGCTAAAGCTACTACGTAAGATTCGTCACCTTTTGCTTTTTTAATTTCATCTCCTATTTTTTTAGCTTCTGCATAATAATCATCTAACCAAGCTTGTGCTTCGTCTTCTTTATCAAATAATGCAGCTACTTGTTTTAAGTTTGCTTCCCAGTCATTTGAATAATCTTCAAGCATAACAACTGGTGCTATTTCTTTTAGCTCGTCATACATTTTTTCTTGTCTTGGAGCCATTATTATTAAATCTGGATTAGCTTCTATTATAGCTTCTATATCCATAGTATCCATCATTGAATGTCCAACTACTTTTGTATCTTTGAAAGTATCAGCCATGTATGATGGTACATTTTCTGTATCATAAGAATCTACGTTAGCAGTTGCAACTGGAGTATATCCTAATATAACTAATTCCTCACTACTTCCAGATATATCTACTATACGTTTTGGATTTGCAGGTATTTCTACATCTCCTTTTGAAGTTTTTACAACTCTTGTTTTAGCTTTATCTGCTGACTCGTTGTTACTTGAACAACCTGTTAGTATTGATAGTGATAATATCGCTACTAACATTAATGCGATTGATTTGATTTTTTTCATTTTTTCCCTCCGTGATGTCTGTATTAATAATGATTATCAATTCACTTAAACCTATTATATCGTAAATTCCTACTAAATCAATAGGAATTAAACAATTCCAACAATTACCTTGTATTTTTATGTAATTTACTCATAAAAAATAAGAGCAGTCACAAAATATTTCATGACTACCCTTAATTTTATTCAGAACATAATTCTTTATCTTTATTTAAATCTTTCTTTCCTTCTTCTATTTTATAAAGTTTTTTCGCTTTATATAAAATAGTAAATATTGAAAGTAATATAAGTCCTTTAAATATACTACTTATTGCAATACTCCACCATATACCGTTGATTCCAAGTATATCTGGTTTACTAAGTACAATTGCCATTGGTATTCTCGCTAAATTTAAAGCAATACTAATAAATGATGGTATATAAGTTCTTCCTAGTCCTTTTAGTATTCCTGTAATTGTTATTTCAATACACATAAATAATTGTGAGTATCCAAGTATTCTTAGATAATCTATTCCTTTTATTATTGCATCTTGTTCATTTATGAATGCTCTAAATATAACATGTCCAAAGAATACAAGAACTACAGTAGTTATACTACCCCAGATTATAGCTCCAATTAATCCAATTCTACTTCCTTTGTCTATTCTATCAAACTTATATGCTCCATAATTTTGTCCTGTAAATGTCGATAACGCTGAAGCAAATCCATCAGCACTCATCCATGAGATAGATTCAATTTGTGAACCTACCTTTTGAACAGCTACTGCTACTGGTCCAAAAGATGCTACGATTACACCCATTGCCATAGATATAAGTGTAAATAATGCATTTTGGATAGCTACTGGAAAACCTAGTTTGTATAATATTTTAAAATATTTAAATTCTATTTTTCTAAAATAGTTAACTTTAAAGTATTCTATTCTATTTTTTATTATATATCCAATAAAAACAAAACTAACTACTATCTGTGCAGTTATTGTGGCAATACCTGCTCCATTTGTTCCAAGAGCTGGAATTGGTCCAAATCCGAAAATTAATAGTGGATCTAATATAATATTTGCTATAAGTCCGATTGTATTAATTCTAAATGGTATACTACTATTTCCAAGTCCAATAAAAATCGATGTAAATACAGGATTTATAAAATAAAAGACCATTCCGATTCCTAATATAACTAAATACTGTCTAGACATCGATATTACTTGAGCATTTCCTAAATTAAAAATATCTATTAATTGTTTATTAAATAAAATTAGTATTAAACTGTAAGTCAAAGATAAAAATACATTCAATTCTATGGAAGACTTTATATAAGATTTTACTTCTTTTATATTTTTCTCTCCCATACTTTGAGCTACTTTTACCTCTCCTCCAATTTTTGAAAACATAACAAATGCCATTGCTAGCCAAGGATAAAATCCTGCCGTTCCAACTGCTGCTACGGAATTACTTCCGTTTTTTCCGACCCACATCATATCTATTAAATTGTAAGCAATTTGAATAAATGATGTAGCCATTATAGGAATAGCTATCTTTACAAGCTTTTCAACTATCCCGCCTTCTGTCAAATTAATCTTTTTTTGCATTTCTCCTCCGTACTTAAATATAATTCTTTTTAATGTAGAAATAACATTTATCTAAAATCCAAGTGATTTTAAATCCAATCTGCTACCTGATACAAAAACTAATATAACTCCTATTATAAAAGCTATAAATATTATCATCTTTACATAATTGTTAACTTTAACCTTATTTCTGATTTGGTACATAATCATAAATCCAAAACTTATTATACTTATTAAAACCGCCATCGCTCCTACAGTAAGTACAAAACCTGTCATCAATAAATTATTTGTATCCATGTGTTGCCTCCTTATTACTACAAAATTAATACTATTTTATCATAAGTTTCGTGTATGATGATTTTATTTTAAATATTTATATGCATATATTTTAAAATTTTTATAAGTTAGCCAATATAATTGCATAAATAATCAATATGAAGATATAAATATTACATTTTTTGAAATATAATTATATTAAAAGGGTTTATATAATTTTCACAGACAATTTAATTTCTAAAATAAATAATATAAGGAGAGATAGAATGAAAAAATACGAAGAACATTTCGGAATAAATATAATTTCTACGAATCTAAATAAGTCAACTGATGTCGATTTTTTAACTGAGGATATTGTAAATGATGTTGAAAAATTCCATACATCTATTGATGAGTATAAAAAAACACCACTTGTTAAATTAGATAATTTAGCATCAAAATTAGGTGTGAAAAATATATTCGTAAAAGATGAATCTTATAGATATGGACTTAACGCCTTTAAGGGGCTTGGGGGATTATACGCTATATTTAGAATCGTATGTGACAAATTAAACTTAGATTATAAATCTACAACTTTTAAAGATTTACAAAATAAAGATATAAAAGAAAAATTGAAAGATATAGTATTTGTAACTGCTACTGATGGAAATCATGGTAAAGGTATTGCTTGGGCTGCTAATAAACTTGGTTGCAAATCTGTTGTATTTATGCCTAAAGATAGTGTACTTGCAAGGGCAAAGGCGATTGAAAGTATGGGCAATTCCACAGTTACAATTACTGATTTAAATTATGACGATGCTGTTAGAAAGGCTGCTTCTTTAGCAGATGAAAAAGGTTGGTATTTAGTTCAAGATACTGCTTGGGAAGGATATGAAGATATTCCAAACTTTATAAGCCAAGGCTATACAATTATGGCTAAGGAAGCACTTGATGAATTAAACGAACTTGGAATAGAAAAACCTACTCATTTATTTTTACAAGCTGGTGTAGGTTCTATGGCTGGAAGTGCGCTTGGATATATGGTCAATAGATTTGATAAAAAACCTCCAATAACTACTATAGTTGAGCCTGCTACTGTTGCATGTATCTACAAATCTGCAAAAGCTGATGATTCAAAACCTCATGCTGTAACTGGAGATTTACATACAATAATGGCTGGACTTAATTGTGGTGAACCAAATACAGCTACATGGCCAATCTTAAGAGATTATGCTAGTTTTTATGCTTCTTGTCCAGATTATGTAACTGCTAGAGGAATGAGAATTTTGGCAAGCCCATTAAAAAATGATAAAAAGGTTATTTCTGGTGAATCTGGTGCAGTAGGCGCTGGCCTTTTATCTCTGCTTATGGAGAAAGATGAATTTGAAGATATAAGACACGATATTGGATTAAATAAAGATTCAGTTGTTTTAATATTTAGCACAGAAGGCAATACTGATCCTAAAGGGTATGATGAAATAATATACGACGGAAGAAATTTCAGTCCTTTTGTTTAAAATACATAATAATATATTGATATATTTAGGAGGAAAACTTATGAGAAAAGCTGTTTACTTTTTTTGTACAGATTATGAAAGAGATGAAGTTGCACCAAGAGTACTAAATTATTTAAAAGAGAATTACGATTTGAAATTAGCAGATTTTAAATTTGCAAATAGAGATGTCTATGGATATCATGATGATAGAGGTAACTTATTTTCATTTGTTGAAACTGACAAAGTTTTAAGTTATGACTATGATTTATATATACCTCTTTTAAATAAATATTTCAAAGATTACGATGTTGCAGGTGTTGTAAATTGGCATGGTGGAAAAAATGCTCCAGACAAAATCCTTACTGTTCACTCAACTGGCGATGTTGTCGGAAAAATATTTGCACCATCAAATCCAGTATACCTTAGAAATTTACTATTGGCTATAGAAGAAAATCGTGTAAAATCAAGCTTAGATGATTTCACAACTATGACTGAAGCAACACATTGGACTGGAACAATTCAAGGCCAAGATATAAATTTAATAGACAAGTACCAAGTACCTATATTCGATATAGAAATAGGCAGCACGCTTGAAAGTTGGAAAAATCCTATTGCTGAAAGCGTCCTAGCAAATTCTCTATTTAGAGTTTTTGATGATGATATAAAACCGGAATTAAAAGATATAAAAGTACTTCTTTGTACAGGAGGAATGCATTTTGAAGAAACTTTCTCAAATATAATAATAAATACTGAAAAACCAGTATCAATCGGACATATTTTATCTAACCAATGGATGGTTCAAGGTGAATATGATAAAGAGGAAAATTATCAATATCTAAAAAAATGTGTCGATTCTATTTCTATGAAAGTAGATGGCATTGTAATCCATGATAATTTAAAATCTGCTTATAAAAATGCAGTAAAAAAATTAGGCGAAGAACTTGGTGTTCCTGTATTTAAGCATAAAAAACTAAAAAAACCTTCAGATCTACCAATCTAATAAATTATGTTATATAAATAAAAAACAAATATAATTTCAATGCATTATAAAAAACCTCTAAGAGATATATCCTAGAGGTTTTTTATATTTATTTAAGTTGTTTCTGTAGTTTCTCCTTTTTTCTTTTTAATATGCTTCCCAACTATTTCATTTACATCTGTTATAGTTACAAATGCCGAATAATCATCCGCAGCTACTATTCGCTTAAGCTCTGGAATTTCTATTCTCGTTACAACCGCATAAAGTACAACCTTCTTTCCACTTATTAATCCTTCTCCCTCTAACATTGTCACTGTTCTACCTAAATGTTTATAAATGCTATTAGCTATTTCTTCACCATGATTAGTTATAATCATAGCTGCTTTTGCTTGTTCAAATCCCTCAGATACCATATCTATAATTTTAAAAGTTATAAAATAAGTAAGTATTGAATATAATGCTCTATCCCATCCAAATAATAGACCTGATGTTGAATATATAAAGAAGTTTAAAAACATTACGACTTGCCCTACAGAAAATGATGTTTTTTTATTTATTAAGATTGCAACTACTTCTGTTCCATCTAGGCATGCGCCAAATTTGATTACAAAACCTACTCCTATACCAAGTAACAACCCTCCAAATACAGTTGCTAAAAGTATATCATTAGTAAGTTCGGGAACTGGTTTAAATTGTTCTAGTAATATTGAAAATACCAACATAGCATACGCAGCTTTTATTAAAAAGCTTTTTCCTAATTGCTTATATCCTAAAATTAAGAAAGGTATATTTAAGACAAAGGTAAGGATACTTAATTTAACTTTAGTTATATAACTAATCATAATTGAGATACCTATTATTCCTCCATCGATTATATTGTTAGGCACTAAAAATATTTCTAAAGCTAGTGCTGCCAAAGTTGCCCCCAGAGTAATAAGTAAAAAAGAAAGGAAATTATCTAATAGTTTTTTGTTACTTTTCATATTCGTCATGCTTATACCCCTTTTCTTATTAAATTTTTGAAATACTATCTTAATTAATCATTTATGTATCTTTTGTGTACTTTGTATTTCTATATATTAATAAAATTATACGTAATTACTAGATATCCTTCTTTTTTTCGGATTTTTTACAATATTTTAACATTTTCGACTTATTTTATTTAATAAAAGTTCGAGTATATATAATTATTGTATAATACATTTTAATTATTTAATATATCAGATAAACAGAAAGGATTAAAAATATGCAGTTAACACGATTATGATAGGTTGTTTGATTAAAAAAGTTTAGCTATTGCTATTATGCATTTTTCTTATTTTATTTTATGTTTTTTATTTATATTTATTCAAAAGTCAGTAAACCTCTTTGGTCTACTGACTTTTATTTTTATTATAAAACTCTTCTCGCATTTACAAATGCATTTTGATAATAGCTATTATTAATACTTACTGTCACAATTTTTCTTTGGCTATAAGATGCATGTATCATTTGACCATTTCCAATATAAAGTCCAACGTGAGAAACTGCTCCATTATTAGATCCATTAGTATCAAAGAATAGTAAATCCCCCGCTTTTATATTACTTCTACTTACATATGTTCCGTATTTACTTTGAACAGCTGAATTTCTAGGTAAAGTAATACCTGCTTTATTTTTAAATACGTAATATGTAAATCCTGAACAGTCAAAGCTATTAGGTCCTTGTGCCCCCCATACATATGGTTTACCTAAAAACTTCTTTGCATATGATATTAATGCACTTGCACTTTTTGATACATTCGTATCAGAATCATTTTTTGATGAAGTTGAAGATGGTTTTTTAGCTTGTAAATAAGTACTTTTTACATATGCTGTTCTCCCATTATAACTTATCTTTGACCAACCATTTGAAGTTGACAATACTTTTACACTTTTTCCATAAGATAATTTTCCTAATTTTGAATAGCTAGTAGATGGTCCTTTTCTTACATTTAAGCCAACTGATGCATTTACATATCTAGTTATTCCTTTATTATCGCTAGAAGAACTATATCCTGAAACATAATCTTTATATACATATCCTGTCGTTCCATTATATTTTACCTTTATCCAATTTCCACTTCTACCTAAGTACGTTAATTTATATCCTTTATATAATTTTCTCATTATAGAGTAATTCATCGAAGGTCCATTTCTAAAATTTACTCTTGATGTTACTGTTACAGTTTGAATTGCTGCTTCTACTTGAGATGTTTCCGCCATTGGCATAATTATACTTGATGCTGCAACTAAAGCTCCTGCTAATACATATGATTTATTTATACTCATAATATCTATCCCTCCAATTTTTAAGAAAAATTTTACTTTATGATTATATTGTTACATTTTTGTAACTTTTTATCAAGTATTTCTGTAACTTTTTTGTAACTTTTTCTTTTTTCAAAAAAATAAACTCCCTAAATTCACAGTAAAATCAATACTGTTAAGGAAGTTTATTCTTAAATCATTATTTTTAATTTTTATTTAAATTTATAATCTATAATCTATTTATTATTTTTAACTATATTTATTATAACCTCTTTAGCTTTTTCCATTTCTTCAGCAACTGCATATTCATAATATCCGTGGAAGTTATACCCTCCTGTAAATAAATTCGGTGTTGGTATTCCCATATATGAAATTCTAGCTCCATCAGTTCCTCCACGAATTGGAACTATTTTAGGTTCAATATCTGCATCTTTCATAGCTTTTTTAGCTAAATCGATTATATACATAACAGGTTCAATCTTTTCTTTCATATTATAGTAACTATCTTTTATTTCGACAATTATTCTATCTTCTCCATATTTTTGTTGTAGAGTTTTTGTTATTTCTTCTATTTTAGCTTTTCTTTGATTTAATCCATCTAAATCGAAATCTCTAAGTATATAAGATAATTTAGCCTCGTCTACTTCTCCACCTATATAAGTAAGCATATAAAATCCTTCATATCCTTTTGTCTTTTCTGGCACTTCGTTTTGTGGAACCATAGAATGGAATTCTGTTGCCACTGCTGCAGCGTTTATCATTACATTATATGCACTTCCTGGATGTACACTTTTACCTATTATTTTTATATCTACACTTGATGCATTAAAATTTTCATATTCTAACTCACCGATTTCCCCACCATCTACTGTATATGCAAAATCAGTATTAAAGCCTTCTACATCGAAAAAGTCTGCTCCTCTTCCAACTTCTTCATCAGGTGTAAAACAAACTTTTATATCTGAATGTTCTATTTGTGGATTTTCAATTATATATTTTAAAGCTTCTATTATTTCAGTTATTCCAGCTTTGTCATCTGCTCCAAGTAGAGTTGTTCCATCTGAAGTTATTATTGTTTTTCCAAGCTTTTCTGATAAAATCGAAAATTCATTTGGAGATAGAACTATATTTTTTTCTTTATTTACTACTATATCTCCTCCGTCATAATTTCTATGTATTTGTGGGTTTACATTTTCTCCACTTGCTGCTGGTGATGTATCCATATGAGCTATAAATCCTATTTTCTTAAGATTTTTATCTGTATTTGCTTTTAAAGTTGCATATACATATCCTTTGTCATCCATATATGCATCACTTAGTCCTATTTCTTTTAAATCTTCTACTAATACTTTTCCTAGGTCTTTTTGAATCTCTGTACTTGGCACAGTTTCAGAATCTTCACTACTTGTTGTATGTACTTTTGCATATTTTACAAATCTTTTTATTAAGTTTTCCATTATAACTACTCCTTCATTGTCAATTTTTCCTTTTAATCCTATTTTTATCTTTAATCTGTATTATTTACAGTTTTTTAAAAACTATCATATAAAATAATTCTATTTTTATAAGTTATCCACAGGATTAAAAATGCAATTTTTCTATTAATATATTATCACTATTTTACAGTTACTGTTATATTCTTCAAAAAAAATAGATTTGAAAATTAATTCAAATCTATCTTGCTAATAACTTATTTGAAAGTGTCATATATTTTTGATCTTCACTTGAGTTATAAATTTCTATCTTTCCAACATGATTTTCTTCATTTAATTCGCGTTTTTGTTCTAATATTTCTTTTACATGTTTGCAAGTTCCCATATTTCCATCGACTAAATGTGCCGTTTCAGGTAAAAATTCATTTAAGTAATCTTTATAGAATATAAAATGAGTACATCCTAAAACTACACTATCTAAATTATCTACATTTACATTTTTATAATAGTCTTTTAATTGATTTATAACTGTTGTTTCATCATCTAATAAATCATTTTCAACTATTTCAACAAGTTTTGGACAAGGCATCTTAACTACCTTGTTATTTCCTCTAAATTTGTGCATTAATGTTTCAAATTTCTTTTCTTTTAAAGTAAGTGGTGTCGCCATTACCACTATATTATTGTTTTTAACCCCTTGTGTTGCAACCTTTAAAGCTGGCTCCATTCCTATTATAGGTAGATCTTTATATTTTTTTCTAAGATAGTTTGCAGAAGCACTAGTCGCTGTATTACATGCTATAACGACTGCTTTTACTCCCTTTTCTATAAAAAAGTCTATTATTTCAACACATCTTTTCGTAATTTCATCTTTTGTCTTTATACCATAAGGAGCATATGCAGAATCTCCAAAATAAATAAAATCTTCATTTGGCATAAGTTTTTTCAAATCTCTAAGTACACTTATCCCACCTAAACCAGAGTCAAATACTCCTATGGCCTTTTTGCTGTTATCCATTAAAATACCTCCAATATGTTTTTAAATATCCTTACACATATTATCACTTCTACTATTATAAAATATATATCTCATTTATGCAAAAAAACTATTATCATACCCACTCTATTCCTTATTTGATTATTGCAAATAACTGTGCTATATTTTTAAATTATAGTAATAATTATTTAAATTGTGAAAAGGGGAATAAAAATGAAATACAACACTGTAATTTTTGATTTAGATGGAACATTGCTAAATACTCTAGAAGATTTAGGAGATAGCGTTAACCACGCATTAAAATCTTTTGGTTATCCTGAAAGAACTTATGAAGAAGTCAGACGCTTTGTAGGAAATGGAATAAAGGAACTTATGTTTAAAGCTGTTCCAATGGGAACTGATGAAGAAACTGCCTTAAAATGTCTACAAGCTTTTAAGGATCATTATAAAACTAATATGCAACATAAAACTGCTCCTTATGATGGAATCCTAGAATTACTAGAAACATTAAAATCTAATGGATTTAAACTAGGAATAGTATCAAATAAATATGATTTTGGTGTTAAAAATTTAAATAAATATTATTTTAAAGACTTAATACCAGTAGCAATAGGTGAACGTGAAGGCGTTAGGAGAAAACCTGCTCCTGACACTGTTTTAACCGCTATGAAAGAACTCAATGCACAAAAAGAATCAACTTTATATGTTGGAGATTCTGGTTCAGATATGATAACTGCACAAAATGCCGGTGTAAAAGGTGTCGGTGTTACATGGGGCTTTAGAGATGCAAAATCACTAAAAGAAAGCGGTGCAGATTTTTTAGTTGACTCTCCAGCCCAATTACTAGATATAGCTCAAAATACTGAATGTGAAACAGCTTTATAGAATTTTTAAAAGGACAGTTCAAAATACACAAACTGCCCTTTTTTATTATATTATATCATTTTTTAGACTTTTAATTTCTTCTATTACCCTTTCAATCGCATCATTATCAGATACAGCTAAAATATTTATTTGCATCGCTTTAGCCATATATTTCACACCGTTATAAGCTAAATTTATAAGGTTTAAGATATCTGAATCTAAATCCTTAAAATCTATACTTTTATTTAAATCAAAACCTTCTTTTTGTGGATTTTTTAATGCATTTAATCTAGCTTGAATCCTTATTTGATTAAATTTAAACTCAAGTTCACTAAGTGTATTTCCAAGTGTTGAATGAAGATTAAAAATAACTTGTGAGTATAATTCCACTATTTCATCTAAATCCATCGTATTATTTAATTTCAATTCTTCCTTTAGTTTATTTCCTATATTTTTTAAATCAAATACATCTATATATTTTTGTGGCACATTTTCAATTTCGTTAATTAAATTATTGTATTTTTTTAAATCTAAAAGCCCCATATTTACTTTCATGTTGTATATTTCTGTTATATTCATAATTTATGTTTTTCTCCTTGTAATTTGCTTTTAAATAAATTTTCTGATGATAATATTATATCCCCAACAAATAATTTTCTTCCATTTATTATTTAATGTCAACAAAAAAATAAGAGCATTACCCATAATAGAATAATACTCTTATCATAATATATTGTTATAAAGTTTAAATTAAAATGAATTATATGGCAGAATTATCTTTCAACACTTATCATTTCAGCTTTTTCGTTTATTTCACCTTTAGCTAAAACTTTTACATTTTTAAATTCATCTGTATTACTTATTATTATTGGAGTTACAGTTCTGTATCCAGCTTCTTGTATTTTATCTTTATCGAATTCAACAAGTAAGTCTCCTACTTTAACTTTGTCTCCTACTTTTACATGTGTAGTGTAATATTGTCCATTTAGTTGAACAGTATCTAATCCTACATGGATAAGAACTTCTACACCGTCATCTGAAGTTATACCTATAGCATGTTTAGTATCGAATACTACTGAAACAGTTCCATTTACTGGAGATACTGCTCTTCCTTCTTCAGGTTCAATTCCTATACCTTTACCTAACATACCTTCAGAGAATACTCCGTCATTTACTTCACTTAATTCTATTGCTCTACCTTTTATTGGAGCATATAATACGTCGTTTTCTACTTTTACATCTCTTTTAACTTCTGATTTAGCTTCTTCTTTTTTAACCTCTGCTTGTGGAGTTTCATTTACTTTAACTGTAGCTGCTTTTCCACTTGCTATAAAGTTTTCTAAGTTTGATTTTATAACTGTAACTTTTGGTCCGTATACAACTTGTACACCATTACCTTTTTTGATTACACCTGCTGCACCACTCGCTTTTAACATACCTTCATTTACTTTTGAAGGGTCTTTAACTGTTAAACGAAGTCTTGTTATACAACAGTCTAAGTCTGTTAAGTTTTCACTTCCACCTAACCCTTGAAGTATTAAAGCACTTAACTCATCGTCAGCATTTGTATCTGAAGCAGCACCTTGTCCATCTTTTTTGGCATTAACGTCTGCTCTTGTATATAATTTAACTTCAGCATCATCGTTATCTTCACGACCTGGAGTTTTGAAATCGAATTTTTTAATTAAGAAACTGAATAAGAAGTAATAAACTGCAAAGTAAGCTATACCTACAAATACTATGTTTATCCAGCTTGTTTTAGCATTCCCTTGAAGTATACCAAATAAGAATAAATCTATAAGACCTCCAGAGAATGTCATACCAACACCAACATTTAACATATGCATTAACATATATGCAGCACCTGCAAATACACAGTGAATTACATATAATACTGGTGCAACGAATAAGAATGTAAATTCAAGTGGTTCAGTTATACCTGTTAACATTGAAGTTAATGCTGCTGATAATAATAAACCTCCAACAGCTTTTCTTTTTTCTGGTTTTGCACATTTGTACATTGCAAGTGCAGCACCTGGTAAACCAAATATCATTAGTGGGAATTTACCAGACATGAATCTAGTAGCTTCTACATTGAAGTGAGTTACACTTGGATCTGATAATTGTGCGAAGAATATATTTTGTGCACCTTCTATCACTTTACCAGCTACTTCCATACTTCCACCAACACCTGTTTGCCAGAATGGTAAGTAGAATACATGGTGAAGACCAAATGGTATTAATGCTCTTTCCATTACCCCATATAACCAAGTTCCTGCATATCCAGAACCTCTAACTACATCACCAACAGAATATATTACATTTTGTATTGGTGGCCATGCATAGAACATAGCTATACCAACTACTAAGTAAACTAATGCACTTATTATTGGAACGAATCTTGTTCCACCAAAGAATGATAATACTTGTGGTAATTCTATTTTATAGAATCTATTGTGAAGTGCTGCAACACCAAGACCTACTATAATACCTCCAAATACACCCATTTGAAGAGATGTCATACCTAATACATCTGTTGTAGATCCATTTAGCATGCTTTCTGCTCCACCATGAACAGCTATCATTGCACTAACTGCAGCATGCATTATGAAGAATGCTAAAGCACCTGATAATGCTGCAACTTCTTTTTCTTGTTTAGCCATACCTATTGCAACACCCATTGCAAATATAATTGGTAAGTTTGTAAATACTACATTCCCTGCTGCATTTAAAACAGTTAATATACTGTAGATAAATGTCCCAGGTCCCATAACACCCATTAATCCATATGTGTTAAGCATTGTTTCATTTGTAAATGATCCACCTATTCCTAGGAAAAGACCAGCTACTGGTAAAATTGCGATTGGAAGCATGAATGATCTTCCGACACGTTGTAAGACTCCAAAAATCTTGTCTTTCATTTTTATTCCTCCCTTTATTATATTTTTTATTTTTAAAATTACAGCGTTTATTTCACGCGAAGTATTTATTATTAACTAGTAAATTTGAACAAATAAAAAGACCTAACCAAAAATGCAAATATTTAAAATTCACACTTTTTATCATAGATATTTAAACATATATGATATATAAATATAGCTATAAATAAAATACATCTATAATACTCGTAAATTTATTTTACATTCTTCAATTAGGTCTTGCCTGCATTACCAGTCACAATCCAACTTATTAATTTGTAGATATTCTCTTAAGATGAATAGTTAAAAACATCATTTCTTCACCTGTAAGATTTAAATTGTATTTTTCTTTAATATATTCTTTTATCTTTTCAGCACAGCCATAGTCTTTGCTGTAATTTTCTCTTATCATTCTCTGCAATTGAAAATCTGTATCCTTTGTCGATTTATTACTAAATAATCTCTGTGAGAAATATTTTAGATGTGTAATAAATCTTCCAAAATCAAGTGAATCCTCATTTAACACTATATTGTAATAATTTTTTACTATATCGATAACTTCTTGCATAAATGTAGTTATTTTTATCATGCCGCTCATATTTGTATCTAGTTCAGCATTTACAATATGTAGTGCAATAAATCCTGCTTCATCATTTGAAAGTTCTACCCCATGATTCTTTTTGATTATTGATAAAGATTCTTTGCCTAGTTCATACTCTTGTTGATAAAACCTTTGTATATCCCATAGTAAAACATTACTGTATTCTTGTTTTCTTTTTTTTCTTTCTATTGCAAAGCTAAGGTGATCAGTTAAAGTAATATAAATATTATCATTTAGTTTTTTATCAAGTTTTGATTTAATGTTGTCTATAATCTCTGTAGATGTATCTATATATTCTTTAGGCACCTGACTTATTAACTCTTGTAATTTATTTGATGTAACTTTATCATCTATTCTATAAATAGCTTCAACTTTATCAGGCTTTATCCATTCTCCTGGCTTTTTTTGAAAACCAATCCCCAATCCTCTTATTATAACTTGATTTCCATTTTGGTCAATAGAACTAATAAAGTTATTATTAATTACCTTTTTCACTCTATACAATAACCTCACCCCCTATCCGAAAAAACATGTGTTATATTAAAAAAGACCAACAAACATAGAATATATATAATATCCCCTATGTAGTTGGTCTTGCCTGCATTACCAGTCACAATCCATAAATATTAAATTTATTTCTTTGTTTTTCCATTATTAGAATAACATTTTCCTGCAGTTATTGTCAATATATATTTTTATTTTTCTAAAATTCTTTTTTATTGTAAATTGATAGCGAAATTTTATATGACATGAATATAGATATTATAGTTAATAATATAACTCCTATTAATCCAAAATTAAAAATCATCTCCAAAGTTGGTCCGTTTGGCATAGGTATATTATTATTTTCTGATATTTTAACAATAGCAGCTACTAATACAGCTGGTATAAATAATACTATCATCATAACAATTCTTCCTTTTTCAACCCCATTTTTAAATACAACTGGAATTACTATTGAAAATAATATAGCAAAGATGCATGGTACTACTATTGAAGTTGCTATGATTTCATTCATATTTATATCTGATTGTAAAATTTGATTTATAGTCGTAGAACTTATGACTCCGACTACCATACCTATAATGATTGACATTATAAAAAACACATATTTTGATAATACTATATCTTTTCTATTTATATTCATTGTTAGTGCATATTTATCCCATTTTGCATACTCATCATATGACATTGTAGTTATAACTTGCATGCTTAACATTAAAGTTATCATAGTTCCAACAAAAGTTCCATTTTTCAAGAAAATTCCATATGCAATAAAAAATATAAGTACTAATATTAATTGTTTCATATAATTTTTTAAGTTTAATATATCTTTAATTATTAATCCTTTCATTATTTTTGCCCCCTAACTTTGAATAAAATAATTTCTTCTAAATTTGTCTTATCTATTACAAATCCTATATTTTCATATTTAGCTCTGTCACTTACCATAACTTCACACCCGAATGTATTTTTTCTTATTCCGACTATATCTTCTTTTGATATTTTATCTATATCTTTTTCACTACATTTTACTACACCAGAATTATAAATTAGTTCATCTTTATTTTCACTGAATATTATTTTACCGTTGTTTACAAATGTTATATAATCTGCAACTTTTTCTAAATCACTAGTTATATGTGATGCTATAAATATGCTACAATCTTCATTTTGTATATAATCTAAAAATATATCTAATATTTCATCTCTAACTACTGGATCAAGCCCACTTGTCGCTTCATCTAAAATCAATAACTTTGCATTATGGCTTAATGCAACAGCTATAGATAATTTCATCTTCATTCCTCTCGAAAAATCTTTAACCCTTTTATTATTTGGTAATTTAAAATGATTTGTATATTTTAAAAATTTGTTTTTATCCCAATTAGGATATATATTTTTCATTATTTTATCTATATCAGGCAGTTTTAAATTATCATGGAAATAACTTTCATCAAATACGACAGATATATCCTTTTTAATTTCTGAAGCATTTTCTTTAAAATCTTTTCCAAATATCTTTATATCTCCAGAATCTATATTTATTAAATCTAAAATTCCTTTTATTATAGTAGATTTCCCTGCTCCATTTTCTCCTACAATTCCCATAATAGTTCCTGTTTCTAACTTAAAACATACGTCTTTAAGTTCAAAACCATCATAAACCTTATTAAGGTTATTCACTTCTATTGCATATGTCATAGTAATCTCCTCCCAACTTATTTAGTCGTTTTATTAATCTTCTTCATATAAAAGTCTCAAAATTGACTCTATCTCTTCGTAATCTATTGAACATTTTTTAGCTTCATCTACTGCTTTTGATAGATATTCTTCTATAAGTCTTAATTTTTCTTCTTTAAGAAGTTCCATATTTGTGCTTTTTACAAAGCTTCCTTTACCAACAACCGAATATATAAATCCGCCTCTTTCTAACTCTTCATATGCTCTCTTTGTTGTTATTACACTGATATGTAATTCCTTCGCCAAAAACCTCATCGATGGCAGTGCATCTCCTGGCTTTAATTCTCCATTTATAATCATATTTTTTATCTGCATTGTTATTTGTTCGTATATCGGTTTTTCGCTACTGTTACTTATTATTATTTGCACTTTTTCACCCCTCTCCTGTATATATTGTATATATCTTATATATACAATATATACTCTCATATACACTTTGTCAAGTTGATATACGCAAAAAAATCTCCAAGGATTATAATCTCCTTGAAGATTTTTGTTATATTGTTTATTAAAAATATTCTTTACTTAATATTTCCCAATTTTCTAATCTATCTAATTTACAGGTTCCTTCTGATTTATATATGATATAATCTCCATATTCTCTTTGCAATCTATAGGTCTCTTGATTAGGATTGTATATTTCCCAATCAACAGTGTAAGTTATACTATATACTCCACTAGATACTTTTCTTGCTTTAACTTTATCGCATGCTCTAAGTTGTATTATTATACCTTTGTCGTATGTGCGTGGAACTGATTTTTTAAGTTCTCTATATAATGCTCCATTGCTTGTTAGTGATCCACTTATCTCACTAAAATTACCATAATTAATTGCATTTTGATAATTACTAAAATAGCATGACATAAAATAAGTCAAATCCTCTAATGGAATATTTGAATCTTCATCTGAAGAGCTTTGTTTGTTATTTTTATCGTTGTTATTGTAATTATTAGTAGTATTATTGTTAACTGTATTATTATTTGTAGTGTTATTTACAACATTATTTACATCATTTTTACTACTTGAGGTATCTTCATTTTTAAAAGAAATTTGAATTGATTTCAAAAATTCATCGTTATTATATATATTTAACTTCGTTTGTTGTGGGTTATTTCCGATAATACTACATTTATTATCTAGTTTCATAATACTTGCAACGCCGCTATCTTCTATTTCATATCTTAGTTTCACATTATCTTTTGATGATTTTATTTCTGGATCGATTACTATTGTTTTATTTACACCAAATACATATGTTTCTCCATCCATTTCATAATTTCCCTCTATATTTATTTTTTCTATAGAAACATCATCGCCAAATAATTGGTCCTTAAATAGTAGAAATCCTCCACCTATCACTAAAAATATTGAAACTATTATAGCTATTATCTTTATTGTATTTTTAGAAGAATCTTTTTTATCTGTAGGTTGTGGATTATACATATCATCTTGGATGTTAAGAGGTTTTCCACAATAAGCGCAATAAGGTACTCCCTCGGTATTATTTTTTCCACAATTTTTACAAATCATTTAAAACTTACACTCTCCCTCACATTTATAATAATTTTTGCCCGCAATTGCCACAAAATTTTATACCTTTTTTTATAGGATTTTTGCAATTTGGGCAAATCTCTTCTATGTTATTTTCATCTGTATCATCTATTTTGTTATCAAGCTCAGTATATGATAAATTTTCTTGATTTGTACTTTCTTGAATTAAATTTTCTGTAGGAAGTGAATTAATTTCTTGGTTTATCTCATGATTTGTATTTTTATTGGTTTGTTGATTGGTAGGCTCTTGCCTATTTATATTTTGGTTGTGTTGCTTATATTGCTGTTGTCGTAAGTTTTCAATTATCTTATCTCTTTGTTTATTTTTTTTATTATTATCTAATACAATCCATATTATTGTTCCTATTATTCCTATACCTCCGACAACAGTTAATACAACTCCCAATGTGTACATATTATTCCCCCTTTCTTGAAAATATCTCGATTTTTACTTAATTTTGAATTCTATATTCGCCAATTTAACAATATCTCCAATTTTTAAAGGTGTTACATCGTCTTCATTTATTTTTTTATCATTTAAATATGTTCCATTTAAGCTTTCTTCGTCTTTTATAAAAAAATTATTACCTACTCTAATTATTCTTGCATGAATTTTACTTATTACATCTTGATTTTCTATGTATCCATTTACCGAGTCTATCTTTCGTCCTATTAAAAAATCATCCTTATCAATTAAGAATTGTATCTCTGGATATACATTTAAGCTAAACATCATTAATATATCTTTATTTTTATTTTTCTTCGGCTTTTTATAGATAAGTACATATGTTAATATAGAAACTATTATATCTACATCTAGGCAATATATTAAGTAAACTATATTTATTAATTGAAAATTTAAAGAAAGTATTACAGTTATAAAAAACATTAATTGATATATAGAAAATAATATTAAAAATTTTTTTCTTCTTTTATTTCTGATATAATATATATATTTTTCTCTTAATTTTTCTTCCTCCATAACATTTCCTCCTTTAATTCTTATTCTAAAAATGCACATATTTGGGGCAATTATATTTTCAAAATATTTTGCTATTCTACTTATACTTATGTATTTTTCATTAAAAATATAATTCGAATGCTATATAAAATATCAAGTTATTCATCTGTTTCTACCTTCAAATTAAAAAAGTATTTCTTTTATAGATTTTAGATTCAATTAATCACAAATTTTTGAATTAAAATCATAAAGTTGTCAAAAATTAATAACGAAGGAGGTAATCTATATGAAAAAACTTATATTCACTATGATATATACAATACCTGTTGTTCTTTTAGTATTTGTTTTAGGTAGAAACTTAACTTTAGACGATAATACACTTTTAGAATCACAAACCCAAACAAAAACTTATACTAAACAAGAAGAATCTGCTCCAAAAGAAACATCAGTTATTAAGGAGACTAAACAAAAGAAAGATAATTTAGAACAAAGTGGTAAAGTAAAAAAAGATACTAAACAAGAAAAATCGGACAATACATCAAATATCAAAATTCCCAAAGAGTCCGACACACTTACAAATATATTAGTTATATGTACAGTTCCTAGTGATAACTCACTACAAAATCCACCTGATAAGTTTTCAGTATTGTCATTAGATAGTGCAAATAACAAAATATTATTTACTCCTATCCCTCTAGATATCAGTGTTGATATCCCTGGTATAGGGTCAAAAAAATTATCCGATACATATTCTTGGGGCGATAATACTGATTTACTATTAGAAGCTATAAAATCAAAATTTGATACAAATATAACTAGAGTTATTGAAATAAATACAGAATCTATATCAGAAATGACAGAAATGTTTAACGAAATGGGAATAGATATGACCGAAGAAAAACTTTTAGAATACTTAAACGAAACAAAAGTATCGAAAGCTATGGCAGAAGATATTAAATCAATACCTATTTTTAAATATCCAAAACTTATAAGTTGTATGAAACCTTATATAAAAACAAATATGGATACTGCTAGTTTAATTAAATATGGTATTATTACTTATAAAATTGTATCGCATGGATAGCAAATTCAATCCTTATTTATATTTATATAAAAATAAAAGGACTGTTTATATACTATTTTAGGATAATAAATTCTTTACCCTAAAATAATATATATCAGTCCTGCATTATCTAATTAAATACTCTTCTAACACCTGCTATTCTACTTCTATGACTATTTTTGATTGGCCATACTACAACTTTATTAGGCCATGATTCTATAACTTTATCGTTTCCTAAATAAATTGCAATATGTATTATTACTCCATTAGAATTTGAATAGAATATTAAATCCCCTCTTTTTCTATTTTTATAGCTTATTTTTTCAAATTTTTTTGAATTAAATAGATTTCTAGATTCATATTCATATCCAGGTTGTGAGTGCCTAATAACATTTACTGGCGATGGATTTATACCAGCTGCATATAATGCTTGCATAACTAATCCAGAACAATCAACACCTTGTCCTGGTTTTCCTGATGCACCTACTATATATTCTGTACCTAAATAGTCATAAGCCCTGCTTATCATTGTTTCAATGCAGTCTTTTTTTGTACTATTTTCATCTACTTGTATAGGTGATACATATGCACCCAGATTATTCCAGTCATTATCCGACAACCCCATTTTTTTCCATGTTTTATAGTCAACTTCTCCAGTTTGTTTTAATCTGTTTTTCTTTTGAAATGCCTTTATTTTTGAAATAGTTACGGGACCTACTATAGCTTTATATGTTTTTGACATACCTAATTTTTGTTGCACTTTTCTAACTTTAAGACCCATACTACCTTTTTTTAATATATAATTTCCCTGTCCTTCGAAACTTATATTGTCCTGAATTTGAAAATATTGACTTGAATTTTGGTAAACCCTATCTGTATCTTTATCTATCTTTACATATTTATGTGATATGTAACCATAATCATCTTGGTATTTTATTTTATACCAACCCGTAGTAGCAACTTCTACAATTTCTACCTTTGTACCTTTTTCTATTTTTCCTAGTGATATATAACTTGTAGATCCTCCTTTTCTTACATTTAATCTCATTGTTGTTGTTCCTGTTTTTATTACAGTTAATTCTTCTTTTTGTTTTCCCATCTTTGCATAAGAACTATCACCTGTATACTTATTTTCCAGTGCATAAGCAAATGATGTGTTCATACTTCCGATAATTACAATTGTAGTTAAAATTCTTGCTATTCCCTTTTTTTTCATTAATTTCCCCCCATAATTTTGATTCATTTAAATTCTACATTTTTATATGTTTTTTTACAATAAAAAGTTTTATTATTTTATAAAAAATATTTTATATGTTAAATATTTTTTACATATTATATTTATAATACAATATCACGTTAGAACAAATTGTTTTCAAAATTATCATTTATAACATTAAAAAGCCCCATAGCTATTTCTAGCTATAAGGCTTTTTACATCTTTAGTAAATTATATCATCTAGTTTTAAATTCATACCAGCTGATAAATTACTTATTATTGTTGGTATATCAAATATAAAATGTTTTGTATTTTATGATTGTCTAACTTCTTCATTAACCTTACTCAAAACATTTAGCTCTATTGGTGGCTTTATTTCATCTTATCATTTATTTCAAATTATTTATTAAGACGTCTTCTTCGTTTTGTCGCCCTTTTTAGACGTTTATTAAGTGCTACTCTATCACCTTTAGCTAGATCTTCTCTGAATCTACCCATTTCAGCCATAAAATCATCTATTACTTCTAGTAAATTTTCTTTATTTCCTAAAAATAATTCTGTCCATAAATCTTCATTTATATCAGCTACTCTAGTGGCATCTCTATAACTTCCACCCATATAAATCTCCGTATTTCTAGCTTCCACATCACTATTTATTAATGATACTGCCATAACATGTGGCAAATGTGACGTAAATGCAATTATTTGATCATGGAAACCAGAACTAATTCTTATAATTCGTTTAAATCCAAGTTTGTATATAATTGCTTGTAAAAGTAGAACATTGTCGTCATCATTGCGTTCTGTGTCGATTAATAGATAATTTGCACCTTTATAACATTCTGCAGTAGCATGGTCAATCCCTTTATTTTCACGACCTGCCATCGGATGCCCAAAAATAAAATCTATATTATCTGGAATAATATCATCTAACTGTTTGATTAAAGTACCTTTAATACCTGCAACATCAGTTACTATTGCACCATCTTTAAAATTATTTCTATTTTCCATCATGAAATCTTTTATAATTCTAGGATAGATACAAATAATAACCAAGTCCGCTATCTCCAAAAATTGTTTTGCATTATCTGACCCATCTTTTATAATACCCATATTTTTTGCCTTTTCTATAGATTCCTTATTCAAATCTACAGCATATACATCTTCAAAGCCAGCTTCTTTGAAGGCCATTGCAAAAGAACCACCAATAACTCCTAAACCAACAATTGTAATATTCATATTATATTATTGCACCTTCTAATTCAGTGTAAACTTTGATTTTTTTCATTATTTCATCAAATGTTTCTGGTTTTATTGATTGTTTTCCATCACATAGTGCTTTTGCTGGGTTATTGTGTACTTCTATCATAAGTCCGTCTGCTCCTACTGCTATTGCAGCTTTTGCTAATGGTTCTACTAAGTCACGTTTACCTGTTGCATGTGATGGATCTATTATTATTGGTAAATGTGATTTTTCTTTTATAACTGGTACAGCACTTAAATCTAATGTATTTCTTGTTGCTGTTTCAAATGTTCTTATACCTCTTTCACAAAGTATTACATTTTCATTTCCTCCAGCCATTATATATTCAGCACTCATTAACCATTCTTCTATTGTTGAACTCATTCCCCTTTTTAATAATATTGGAGTTTGTGTTTTCCCAACTTCTTTTAATAAATCGAAGTTTTGCATATTTCTTGCACCTATTTGAATTACATCCACATCTTCAACAAATTTATCTAAGTATGCTGTAGACATTAATTCAGTTACTATTGGAAGTCCTGTTTCTTGTTTTGCTATTTTTAATAATTCTAACCCTTCTAATTCTAGCCCTTGAAAACTATATGGTGAAGTTCTTGGTTTAAATGCCCCACCTCTTAAAAAATTTGCCCCTGACGCTTTTACTGCCTTTGCAACTTCCACTATTTGTTTTTCACTTTCTACTGAGCAAGGACCAGCCATTATTCCTAAATATTTTCCACCAACTTTACTTCCATTTACATCTACTATTGTATCTGCTGGGTGGAATAATCTATTTGCTTTTTTATATGGTTCAGTTACATTCATAACTTTTTCTACATAAGAATATGCTAATAATTCATCTGAGTCAATTCTAGTAATATCTCCTATAACGCCTATTACACACATTTGTTTACCATGAGATACTGTTACTCTTAATCCTCTTACTTGCAAAAATTCTAATATCTCATTTAATTCTGCTTCTGTATAACCTATTTTTAGTACGATTATCATAATAATTATCCTCCGTATAAACTTATATTTTTTAATTATATATTTGTATTTAAAATTTATTTACATTTAACATCTCTATAACAACCTAAAAGTTTAAAGTATTTAGAACTTCTTGCAATTGTATTTATAGCTTTTTTTATATTTACATCGAATAAATTTCCATCGAAGTCTACGAAAAATATATAATTCCAAGGGTTGTTTCTGTTTGGTCTAGATTCTATCTTCGACATATTTAATCCAAACTCTTTAATATCTCTTATAACAGTATATAATCCTCCACTAGTATCTTCAATTGAAAATAATATACTTACTTTATCGCAAGTTTCATCACATTCTAAATCTCTTCCTATAACAATAAATCTTGTGTAGTTGTTTTTTAAGTCATTTACATCTTTTTTAATAATTTTTAAATCATATAATTTAGCTGCTCTCTCAGAGGCTATAGCTGCTTTACTTTTATCTTTTAAATCAGATACGAGTTTAGCAGAAATTGCTGTATTTGAGTAAGGAATTAGATTATAATCTTTATGTTTGTCAAAGAATTTTGTACTTTGTTCAAATCCTTGTGGATGTGAGTAAACTTCTTTGATATCGTCTACTGTAGCTCCTTTTATTCCAACTAAGTTTTGACTTATTCTTATACATTCCTCTCCAACAATATATAAGTTATATTCCTTTAATAAATCTTCTACTGTTCCAATTCCACCTGTTGATGAATTTTCTACTGGAAGTATTCCATATTCTATTTCTCCATCTTCAACTGCTTTAAACACATCTTCAAATTTTTCATATGATTTCGCTTCTTTTATATTTTTGAAATATTTTAGCATTGCTTCATTTCCAAATGAGCCAGGTACACCTTGATAACCTACTACTAAGTTTTCTCTATCATTTTTATATGGTTTAGTATAAATATTATTTTCTGAGTAAATTTCTTTTTGTTGTACTAATCTGCTTAAATACATTAAATTATCATAATAACTTTCTACTAAATCTCCATATTCTTTATTTTCTAAATAACCTTTATTTTTTTCGATTACTATTTTTTCTCTCTCTGGATGAAAAATTTGCATATCATGTTCCATTTTATATTTTGAAATAGACTTTGAAATATTCATTCTCTTTTCTAATAATTTTGTCATTTCTTTGTCTATCTTATCAATTTCCGTTCTATAGTCTCCTAATAGATCCATGCTATCACCCTTTCTGTATTTAAATATACCTAGTTACTAAAAAAGAGAACTCCCCAAAGAGTTCTCTTCATAAAACAAGTATTATTTACCAATTTCATATTTTAAGATTTAACCCTAAATAGCGGTTAAAATGAACTCCTTAGAAAAGATATATTTTTTGTATTTTTGCAATAGAAATAGCCAGCGCTAAAATAAAAGCCCCAGAAGATAAAGTAGAAAAAGCTATATAATTTTGCAAAATCTTTTCTAATTCCTTTCATTGTTTTTTCCTCCATTTAAAGTAATTATTTAATATTATCAATATATTTATTAATTCTATATTAAATATATTGAGTTTCAAAAATTTATATTTATAAGCTAAATACTTTCTATTATTAGCTTATACCTTAATTTTATTATATTAAACAAAGTTGTCAATCTAAAAATTATTTTTATATATATAAAAACATTTTCCCGAGGTGTTTAAAATAAATTATTTATCACTTATACTTTCTAATTATTTGTTATTTAATATATTTTCCCTCAAACATTTTTTTTTATTAAAAAAAATTATATTTTTTATAAAACTTTAAAGAATTTAAATTTTTATGAGTTTTTTTACTATTTTAGATATTTTACATATAATAAAAGCCCTTGAAATCATAGTAAATTCCAAAGGCTTTTTATTTGTTATAAAAAAACGCAACTTATTATTATATGTAAAAATATGCACAAATATATATCCTTATATTTATATTTCATAAATCCAGTAATAGCTGACATTAACACTCCCAATTTCATATTTGTAAATATTACATCTACTGCAAATTTATCACTTCCTACAATTTGTAGATTTTGATTTACAATATCCCAATATCCTAATATAAATAAAACTGACATAATTGTTATTACAACCCATGTTGTTTTTTGATTTTCCACAAAACTATTTACATAGTTCCATAAATACTTTCTAAATAATAATTCTTCATATAATGGAACAACTATTGTAGCTAAACACATTACTATCAATTCATAAAATATATATTCAGTTTTAAATACGACAGTTAAAATCAAACTTATTAAAGTTATTATAAATAATATTATTCTTATCTTTTTATTATCGTATTTATTAGCCATTTCAGTAAGTCTATTTCCTGCTGGATTAAATAAACTACTTCCTCTTAAAAACATAAATACACTTATTCCAACAATCATAATTGATATTATATTTGCTATATTTAAATTTATATCTGTAAAATTAAGTACACTTAATAATATATTTTTTATAATTATTCTAGCAATCTGTAAAACGACTAATACTAAAAAACAATCTAGCACGTATTCCTTATCAATTATGCTGATACTTTTTTTACTCAAATTTTATCACCCACGCTTCATAATATTATCTTATTAATTATAGCATATTATAAACGTGAGTATATACTAAAATCCTAATCGTAAACACCATTTAATACTCTACAAACTGTTGCTTTGCTCCAACTTGTTTGTTGTGATATTTCTCTATAACTTAATCCTTGTGTTCTTAGCTCTTTTATAGATGCTATATCGCTATCTTTTATTTGTTTTTCTTTTGGTCTTAAATTACTTCTAAAACATTTTAATTCTTCTAATTGTTTTTTTAAATCATCTATTTCATTTTGTTTAGATAATATTTTCTTTTCATATTCTGATCTCATTTCGTTAAATTCTTTAATATAATTTATTTTCCAGTTTTCGTCTACTCTTGTTTTAAATAATCCCATAAATAACATCTCCTTTTCATTAGTATCTAAACTATAATTTCTTTAAATTAATGAAAAATCCTTGTTATTTCAGGGTAAATTCATTCGTTATTTTCATTGAAATTTCAATCTTTTTTGTGTTTATTTATAGTTTTTATGTCTACTTTAAAGTTATTTTGTTTTTTTATAATATATTAGCGTATAAATTTCTTTTTTATCTCAAGTATAATTTTGTTTCAATTCGTTTCATAAGCTATTAAAAAATATATATTATATAAATTTACATAATAAAACACCTATTAAAAACTTATATAATATATATAATTAATATATTATTAGTACAAGTAATAATAGGTGTTTTTTACTATTTAATTTATGCTGTGATAAGTCGTAATGAACCTTTTGTATGTGCTAAGAATAAATCTATTATTTTTCCACTAAGAGTAGATGCAATCATTGAATAGAAAATAGCGTCTGCTGATAAGTAAGTTAAAGATAATAAAAGTATTATTCCGTCCATCAAAATATACACTTTTGTGATACTTAAAGATGTTTTCTTAGCAATTACTAATGCTAAAGCATCATCTCCTCCTGATGAACATCCTGTATTGACAATTATTCCACATCCAACCCCTACAAATAACCCACCTAATATGGCATTTATTAAACTATTATTTATTGCAGGTAATATTGGACCTATGTTTTCAAATATTCCATATGTTATTGAAAATGCAAAAGATGCAAATAATGAATATAAGAAAAATTCTTTCCCGAAAATTCTATATCCAAGTAATAATAAACAAAAATCGATTATTATACTGGCCATTGATGGATGTACCCCAAATAAATTTTTTAGAAGTAATAGAAATCCTAAAACTCCGCCTTCTGTAATATGATTTAAAAAATAAAAATTGTAAAATCCAAAAGATAGTACTATTGTCCCCACTAATATAAAACCTATCTTTTCTACTGTCTGCCGACTACTCATTTTTAACCGCCTTTCTTCCTTCAACGAGGAAATTTATTATTATTTATAGTAGAAAAATTATTAATTTACTTTGTAATTTTATCTATAACAAAGCGATTATTTTGTTTTTCTAACTATCTTTATTTATATTATATATTATAAATTTTGATTTGTATACCTCACTTTCGTAAACTTAAAATTATACAATTTTTTTTTATTTTTTTCAATGATTTTTTGTTTTTTTTTAATGTTTTTTTATATAAACAAATAAAACCTAGTATTTTCAATACTTATACTGCTATGTTTTTATAAAGAAGTTTAGATTAACTACTTTTGAAATTTAGTATTTATAAATTTAAGTTTATATTAATTTTTTATTAGTTTACAAATACTATCCTAATTTTTAGTGTTATATGGTTATAATATATATAATTTAGTAAGTTATTATGTTATTATTGTTAAAGTAAATTTATTTTAGAGAGGTACAATCATGAATTTTAAAGATTTAAAAATAAGCGATGAATTAATAGATACACTTAAGAAAAATGGTATAAAAACACCAACTCCTATTCAAGAAGAAAGTATACTTCATATAAAAAATAATAAAGATATACTTGCACAATCTCAAACTGGTACTGGAAAGACTCTGGCTTTCTTAATACCTATATTTGATTCTATATCACCTAAAAATCAAAATATACAAGCTCTTATACTAGCTCCTACAAGAGAACTTGCTATACAAATATATAATGAAGCAGAAAAACTAAACAAAGATAAAAATATAAATATATTAGCTGCTTATGGTGGAAAAGATATAAAATCACAACTTAATAAATTAAAAATAAATATACAATTAGTTATAGCTACTCCTGGTCGTCTGTTAGACCACTTAGACAGAAAATCAATCGACTTAAGCAAATTAAATACTCTTGTACTTGATGAAGCTGACCAAATGATACTTATGGGGTTCAAAAATGAAATCGAAGCTATTATAAAAGAGACTAATAAAAAACGTCAAACACTTTGTTTCTCTGCAACACTTGATTCACAAGTTAAGAAACTAGCTTATAGATATATGAAGGATCCAGTTGAAGTAACTATAAAATCTAAAGAAATAACTTTAGAAACTATTAAACAGGAAGTTGTAGAAACTACTGATAGACATAAACAAGAAGCTTTATGTAAAGTTTTAGACGAAGATAATCCATTTATGGCAATTATATTCTGTAGAACAAAAAGGAGAGTTGATGCATTAGACGAAGCATTAGCTGTAAAAGGATACAACTGCGAAAAACTACATAGTGATATTCCTCAAGCAAAACGTGAAAGAATTATAAAATCATTTAGAAAAGCTGATTTACAATATTTAATTGCTACGGACGTTGCATCTAGAGGACTTGATATAACAGGAATTACACATATATATAACTACGATATTCCAGAAACAAGTGAAGATTATATTCACAGAATAGGTAGAACTGGTAGAATAGGAAATGATGGATATACTTGTATGTTTGTCGATCCTAAAAACACTAAAACACTTGAAAAAATTGAAAGTGATATAAAATACGAAATTCCAAGAAGATTAGTTGAATTAGACAAATAATAAAAAACTCCTTTTAGTATAGAAATTTTATATTAAAAGGAGTTTTTATTTAAATATATGTATTTTTAGCACTTGGCGCAGCAAGTGCAATAACTTTCAAAGAAATCTAAATCTTTAAGTGTCTTTAGAATAAAGATTACTTTATAATTCTAATAAATCTTCTATTTTTTCAATTTTATATTGATATTCATCTACATTTCCAAATCCATAACTAGCAAATACAAATTCAAGCCCTGCATCTTTTGTTGCATTAGCATCTCCTTGAGTATCCCCTACATACACTGGATTTTTTAAGTTATTTCTATTTTTAATTAATTTAATATTGTCCGATTTAACTATTTCTGCACTTTTTGGACATTCATGATCTTCAAAGTATTTATTTAAGTTATAGTAATCTAAAAATGCCTCAATATATCCAGGTTGGCAATTACTTACTATAAATAATCTATATTTTTTAGAAAGCTTATCAAGAGTACTCTCTAAATTATCAAATAGTTTTGCGCCATATTTTCTTAAGTATGAATTTTCATTTTCACAGCATTCATATAAAATTTCTGTTCTTTTTTCTTTCGGTAATTTTGGAAATAATATATCCTCTATTTCATCTATCGTTTTCCCCATCAAATCGTTTACTTCTTGGAAAGTAACTTCTTTCCTTTCATAATCGTAACCTCTTATAACTTCACTCCATGCACTTGCAACTTCTTTTCTTGAGTCCCATAGAGTTCCGTCTAAATCAAATATTATACTATCTACATTATTAAATTTTTTTGTCATTTCAATTTCTCCCACTTTATTATTTTATATAATAAACAACAACATACATTATCCTAATAATACCAATAAATAGATACTATATTCAAGTATAATTTACACAAAAAATAAATTTTATATTAACGCTGTTTATATTATATTTAAAATCAATTTTTCTAGGTTTTCTTTAAATATAATATCCTGTGATTTGTCTCTTTTTTTCGGTCCCTTTATCCTCGCCCCACTATTTCTCATTTTTTTAGAAATATATCTCGAATACAATAATTCATCTATATTTTCATTTGTATAAACCATACCACTTTGATTTATGGCATATGAATTTCTACTAAGTACTAAAGATGCCAGACCATAATCTTGAGTTATTACTATATCTCCATTTTCAATATTATTTAAAATAGCAAAATCAACTGCATCTATCCCTTTAGATACAACTATAACTTTTATATTTTTTTCATCAAAATTATGAGATGTATCACAAAATATTATAGATTCTAAATTAAATTTATGAGCTACTTTTATAGTTTCATTTACTACTGGACATCCATCTGCATCTATCAAAATTCTCATATACAACCTCCCTAATTTAGTTTTATATGTATTAAAGGGGACAACTCCTTATTTGGTGTTATCCCCTTTAACTCTATATTATACTGCTTGATCTTCTTCTTCGTTTTCAAATTGAGAGTTGTATAAATTAGTATAGAATCCATTTTGAGCTAATAACTCTTCATGAGTTCCTTGTTCTATTATATCTCCCTCATTTAATACTAGTATTAAGTCAGCATTTCTTATTGTTGATAATCTATGTGCAATTATGAAACTTGTTCTGTTTTCCATTAAATTATCCATAGCTTTTTGGATTAAAACTTCTGTTCTTGTATCTACAGAACTTGTCGCTTCGTCTAATATTAATATTTCTGGGTCTGCAAGTATTGCACGAGCTATTGTAAGTAATTGTTTCTGACCTTGTGAAACGTTGCTTGCCTCTTCGTTTAATACCATATCATATCCAGATGGTAAAGTTTTTATAAAATGGTCTACATGTGCTGCTTTAGCAGCTTCTTTAACTTGCTCATCTGTAGCGTCTAGCTTTCCATATTTTATATTGTCTTTTATAGAACCACTAAATAGCCATGTATCTTGTAAAACCATACCAAAATGGCTTCTAAGCTCTTGTCTATTGTAATCTTTTATATTTTTACCATCTACGTATATTGCACCACTATTCACATCATAGAACCTCATAAGTAATTTAATTATAGTAGTCTTACCAGCTCCTGTTGGACCTACTATAGCTATTTTTTGACCTGGTTTAACCTTAGCATTAAAGTCTTTTATTATTACTTTATTTTCATCATATCCAAATCTAACATGGTCAAATATAACTTCTCCATCATGTCTAATAACTTTAACTGAGTCATTTTCTGTTACTGGTTCTTCCTCTTCATCTAAAAATGCAAATATTCTCTCAGCTGATGCAGCAGTCGCTTGTAATTGATTTGATATTTGTGCAATTTGATTTAATGGTTGATTAAACTGTCTTACATATTGGATAAATGATTGTATATCCCCAACTTCGATATAATTTTTAATTACTAAAAATCCTCCTAATATTGATATTAATACATATCCTAAGTTACCAATAAAACTCATTAAAGGTTGCATTAAACCTGATAAGAATTGTGATTTCCAAGCTGATTGATATAATTTTTCATTAGTTTTATCAAACTTTTCAATAGCATCACCTTGACCATTGAAAGCTTGAACAACTAAGTGACCACCATATAATTCTTCGACTTGACCATTTACATTTCCTAAGAATTCTTGTTGTTGTGCGAAGAACTTTTGTGATCTTTTTATTATCATTGATATAGCAAACATTCCTATTGGTATTATTACAAGTGCTGCAACTGTCATTATACCACTTATAGTAAGCATCATTATAAATACACCCACTAAAGTTGTTACTGCTGTTATTATTTGAGTTAAACTTTGATTTAAACTTTGTGCTAATGTATCTATATCATTTGTAAATCTAGATAATACTTCACCATTAGTAGTTTTATCAAAATAACTCATTGGCAATCTATTTATCTTTTTAGAAAGTTCATCTCTTAAGTTATAAGCTAGTTTTTGAGATATACCACTCATTATAAAACCTTGTATAAAAGATAATATTGCACTTACTATATATAAAGCTACTAAAGTTAATAATATTATTTTTATTTTATCAAAATCTATTCCATCTCCACCTGAGATTTTCCCAATTAATCCATTAAATATTTCTGTTGTCGCTTTTCCCAATACCTTAGGTCCTATTACTGAGAATGCAACACTACCTATAGCAAATATAAATACTGCTATAATAGCATAAGTATATTTACCCAAATAAGACATTAATTTTTTCATAGTACCTTTAAAGTCTTTTGCTTTTTCGCCAGGCATCATTCCACGGCCATGTCCCATAGGTCCACGTCCAGGTCCTCTTTTATTATCATTACTCATTTTCTAGTTCCTCCTTTGAAAGTTGTGATAAAGCAATTTCTTTATATACTTCACAATTTTTTAGAAGTTGTTTATGATTTCCTATTCCAACAATTTTCCCTTGATCAAGAACTACTATTTGTTCAGCATGAAGTATAGTACTTATTCTTTGAGCTACTATTAAAACAGTGGCATCTCCTGTTTCTTCTTTTAATGCCCTACGAAGTTTTGCATCTGTTTTAAAGTCAAGTGCAGAGAAACTATCGTCAAATATATATATTTCTGGTTCTTTAGCAATTGCTCTTGCAATAGATAATCTTTGTTTTTGTCCACCAGATACGTTTGAACCACCTTGTGCTATTGGAGTTTCATATCTGTCTGGTTTAGAATCTATAAACTCTGTAGCCTGAGCTACTCTTGATGCTGTTTCAACTACTTCTTCACTTGCAGTTTTATTTCCGTATTTTATATTAGAATCTATTGTTCCACTAAATAATACACCTTTTTGAGGAACATAACCTATTCTTTCTCTTAAATCATGTATTGAAGCATTTTTTATATTAACACCATCTACTTTTATTTCACCTTCTGTTACATCGTAGAATCTTGGTATTAAGTTTATTAAAGTTGATTTACCACTACCTGTACTTCCTATAAATGCAGTAGTTTGACCTGGTTTTGCAGTAAATGAAATATCATGAAGTATTTTTTCATCAGCATCAGGATATTGGAATGATACATTTTTAAACTCTACTAAACCTTTTTTATTGTCATTAAATTCTTCAACTTTATCAATTTCTTTTATTGATATATCAGTTGTTAAAACTTCATCTATACGGTTTGCAGATACTGCAGCTCTAGGCATCATAACTGAAACCATTGATATCATTAAGAATGACATTACTATTTGCATAGTATATTGAATAAATGCCATCATATCACCAACTTGCATATTTCCTAAATCTATATTTTTAGCTCCAACCCAAACTATTAATATAGAAATTAAGTTCATGATAAGCATCATAGCAGGCATCATACATGACATCATTCTATTTACAAACATATTTACTTTTGTTAAGTCTTTATTCGCTACATCGAATCTATCTTCTTCAAATTTTTCATTACTGAATGCACGAATAACGCCAAGACCTGTAAGTATTTCCCTTGTTACTAAATTTAATCTATCTACTAAGTTTTGTAATATTTTAAATTTAGGCATTACAACTGTAAACATTACTAAAACTATACCAAAAACACATACTACTCCAAGACCTATAATCCAACTCATTGATAGATTCGTACTTAAGGCTTTTATAATACCTCCTATAGCCATAAATGGTGCAAAGAATACCATTCTAAGCATCATAACCATCATTTGTTGTATTTGTTGTATGTCATTAGTACTACGAGTTATAAGTGATGCAGTTGAAAATTCACTAATTTCTTTTTTAGAGAAGTTCATTACTTTTTTAAATGTCATAGCACGTAAGTTTTTACCTAATGTAGCAGCAACTCTAGCAGCTATAAATCCAACTGTAATAGAACATATAACACTTATTATTGTTATACCTATCATCTTTAGCCCTGTTACAAATATATAATTCATTTGAATGCTATCTATATCAACACCCATAGCTTTATATTCTGCTTTTACAAATTTTATTGCACCTTGACCTAACATTGCATCTGGAAGATTAACAAACTGTTCATCAATTTGAGATAACATTTCTTTTTTCTGTTCTTTAGGCATTGCATTAATATATGCAAATATATCAAAATTCCCATTATCATCCATAAACTTAGCCATCTGACTTTTATCCATATTTGCTGACATGTTGTTTTGTCCTGTCACTTTAAGCATCATAGATTCAGTAAGTTTATTATCTGAACTATTTTCCATGTTATAAACAATTAACATTGGTTTTGATAATATATTACTAAGTTTATCTATAGTATCTTTATCTTTAGTTGATAATACATATAAAGATTCTTTTTTTATAACTGGATATTCTTTTTTATAATTATTAAATTCTTCCTTGCTCAAATTGTCTTTATTAACTAATTTGTAGTTATCTAAGACTTTTTCTTTATCGCTATCATTCATAAAAGTAGTTAATTTATTCATTTCACTTTCTCTAATAGCTTTTATTGTTGCATTTTCTATACCTGATTGTTGTATACCAACATTAACTATATTTGAAGTATATGTTGGTAGTGATAATTCTGTTGTAGCTTGTAATGCCAATAATATTAATATTGTAAAAATAGCTACCCAAGATTGTTTCAAATATTTAAATAATTTTGTCATAATAAATCCTTTCTTAAAATGATTTTTATATTAATAAAATTGGAATGCTATAGTTGATAGAATAACTATTTTATTAGTTTAGATCTGTCTTTTTTTAATTTTCATTTAAATCTTCTATTATATCACATAATCTATTTAATAAATTTACTAGTGTTTTTGTATCTTCTTCACCGAGTCTACTTATCATACTATTTGTATAATTAATCATTATATCATTATGCTTATCTAATAAATCTATTCCTTTTTGAGTTAAATCTATATAAGTTACTCTTCTGTCTTTTTTATCATATAATCTATTTATATATCCTTTATCTTCTAAATTGTTTAGCATTTTTGAAGTTGCCGATTTTTTCATAAATAGATAATTGCCTATATCAGAAGTTTTTACCCCTATAGAGTTGTCATCTTGCATCATCTTTAATTTATATATAATTCTTAATCCCATAAGTTCACTTGCATATAAATCTTTTAACTTAATATTTGCGTGTGACTGTCTCTTTAGCCTTATTATAACGTCAAAAAATTCTTTATTTATATCTGTATTTTTACACAATTATTTCATCTCCTTTTATCTTTGACATTAAATTCCACCATGTCAATAATTTCCTAAATAAATAGTTTCTTTTTTCAACTATTTATTATATCAACTTTTTTTATTTTGTCAATATTATTATACTTACTTTAATAATAAATTATTATTTTTAAATTGACATTTTTTTATCATTTATCTATATTTTATTGATATTTCTTCATTTATTTATATATATTTTTGCAGATTAATTTATAGTTTCCAATCATTTTACTTATTTTTCCTGTTAAATGTTAAATTTATGTGCAAAATTTAATTTTTACGGGTATAATTAATTATGTACATATTTAATTATTTTTATTTCACAGGGGGTATAACTATGAGTGGCTTTAAATTTGAATGTTTTTATTATCCTACTATTGAACATGGTGAAGTAGTAAAAACAACTAGAAATGTTAGATCATTTGAATTTGGTGAAGAAGTTCCTACAAAAACTCTATACTATAACTATGGTAAAAACTTTGCTATATATCAAGGTTCTAGAATAGTAGTAGTAGAAGATGGAATATTGAAAGGCGAAATAACAAAGGATGAATTAAAATTCCCTTTAAAATTAGTTTTTGACAAAGGTACTCAATTAACTATATTTAGCAAAGAAGATTTAAATTCTATAAGACTTTTAATGGCAGGGGAACATGAAATTGAAAAAGAATTAGGAGCTTTATTCTTCTTATCTAGAGTTTACAATAGAAAAATAAAAACTATACAATACAGAGTAATGGGTGAACTAACTAATAGTTCTAGAGATATTGATTATATTAATACTTCAATAGAAGAACAAACTAAAGATTTAATTGCTGATTTACAAATAGTAGAAAAAAAATACAGAGATTTAGTTGTTAAAAATCCAGATATAAAAGAAAAATATCTAGACTATATGAATTTTGGTACTAAAGAAGATATGTTTGAGTTATCTATAAATAAATATTGCATTGAAGGTTCTGAACAATATGAATACTTCAAAGCTGAAAGCGCAGTATTAAAAGCCAAACCAATATATCCTAAATTTAAATTAGATCACTTTATGAGCTCTATGAATTATCATTAATATAAAATATTTTAGAAATTAAATAAAAGGATGGAGATAAAATATATTTATTTTCATCCTTTTATTATCGCATAAAAAAGCAACCACAGAACTTTATGTTCATGTGATTGCTTTTATTTATACCCCAATTAATATTTCTTATAAATCTTGTATTTCAAAGCCTGCTGCGTTCATTTCAGCTTTTAATTTTTCTATATGTTCATGGTTAAATGTTTCAATTATAAATTCAGCTACTTGTTTACCTATTGTTCCACCTGAAGATAATCTTGTTTGGTTTGCATTAAGTATATTAGCATTTGATTTACTTATTATGCTTATTAATTCTAAGAATCCACCTGGTTTGTCAGTCATAGTAGCGCTGAATGAATAACGTCTTCCTTCTGCTGCTAAACCAACACCTATTACTCTATATAAAGTATTTACGTCTACATTACCACCAGATATTACACATACAACATTTTCATCTTTTTGTGGTTTATATTTTCCAGATAATAATGCTGCTGTAGTTACTGCGCCTGCACCTTCAGCAACAACTTTTTGATGTTCCATTAAGAATAGCATACCTTGTGCTATTTCTTCTTCTGATACAGTTATAACTTCATCAACTAATTCATTTATTATTTCGAAAGTAGTGTTTCCTGGAGTTTTTACTGCTATACCATCAGCTATAGTAGCTCCGTTAAATGCAGTAGTAACTTTTCCATTTTCTTTTGATACTTTCATTGATGGTATATTTGAAGTTTGAACACCTATTATTTTTACATTTGGGTTTAATCCTTTTGCAGCAACAGCTATACCAGCTATTATACCCCCTCCACCAATTGGGCATAATATAGTGTCAACGTTTTCATTTAATTGTTTAAATATTTCAAGACCTATTGTTCCTTGTCCTGCTATTACATATTCATCATCGAATGGATGAAGGAAAGTAGCTCCTGTTTCTTTTTGTATTTCAACTGCTTTTGCATAAGCATCATCATAAACAGCTCCGTTTAATACAACTTCTGCACCATATGATTTAGTTGCTGTTACTTTTGCAAGTGGAGCTGTCTCTGGCATAACTATAGTAGCTTTTATTCCAGTCATTTTTGCACCTAATGCAACCCCTTGAGCGTGATTTCCAGCACTAGAAGCTATTACACCTTTTGCTTTTTCCTCATCTGTTAAGTTTGATATTTTATTACAAGCCCCTCTTATTTTAAATGAACCTGTTTTTTGTAAGTTTTCACATTTATAATAAACGTTTGCCCCAAGTTTAGCACTAAGCTCTTTACTTTCTTGTAATGGAGTTTCCTTAACTATTGATTTTAATACTTCCTCAGCTTTTTTTACATCTTCAAGATTTACTTTTAACATTCCCTGCACCGTCTTTCTTTTAAAATATTCCATAATTACATACAGTAATAAGTTATTATATAAACTTAATTATTAATTATATTGTTATTAATTTATCTTATAAATAAGTTCTTTAGTTATTATATAACATTTAATAACGTTTTTAAACATATTTTTTTAATTTCAAATGTAAATTTGAAAACCACATTTTTCATGTACAAAGGTTTTCCTTTGAAGAACTTACTTTCAATATAATTATATAATATTTTTACAAATGTGCAATAGTAAAAAATAAGTTCGTAATACTAATTCTATTCAAATTATTCTTTATTGTCTAAAAATTATTTTATTCTTTCTATTTTTATACTTATAACTCTAAATTTATCTATCTCAACAACTTTAAATCTGTATCCACTAAAATCTACACTTTGATTTATTTCTATATCCATTCCTAACATAAAGAACATCCAACCACCTATGCTATCAAATCCATCCTTTTCTATTTCTATATTTAATACTTTATTTATCTCTGTAATAGTTGCTGTTCCTTGAACTATATAAGAATCTTTATCCAATTTTTTTATATCTAGTTCTTCATCTTCGTCAAACTCATCTTGAATTTCCCCTACTATTTCTTCTAGTATATCTTCAACAGTCACAATTCCTGATGTTCCACCATATTCATCTACTACAATTGCCATTTGTACTCTATCTTTTCTTAGCTTTTCTAACACTCTACTTGTAAGTTCACTTTCAGATACATATGTAATCTTTCTAAGTATTTTTGTTAAATCAACTTTATCTTCTAATAATTTTTGATTATATAAATCTCTAATATGTATAAAACCTAATAAATCATCTTTATCCTTACCACAAACAGGATATCTTGTATAGCCCTCTTCTTTTATTAAATTAAATATGTATTCTTCACTATCATCTAAATCTAGACATACCATATCTGTTCTCGGTACTAATACTTCTCTTATTTGTTTTTCTTCAAAGCTAAATATATTATCCATAAAATCCTTTTTATCAGCATCATATTTATCTTCGTTTAAATCAGCTGTATCTAAATCAAAACTTTCTTCTTGTAAAGATTCTTTATTGAAAATCACCAAATTTTCATTTCTAAATATTTTACATACTGTATCTGATATAAAATCTATAATTATTGAAAATGGTCTAAAAAAAATATAAACGAGTCTTAAAAGAAGTGAGTTTCTAAGAAGTATTTTTTTAGGCTTTTTTATAGCTAATCCTCTTGGAATATAAAAACCTATTATCGCTTCTAATATGCTACTTATAAGTATTATCGCGACTATTAAAATTTTTCCTAAAGTGTCATCTGCTACTTCAAATCTTAAAAATATAAATTCACATATTTTTTCTAATAAAAAGCCAATTGTAATAATAGAAATAATTATTCCACTCTGACATACTGATAAAAATTCTTTTTCTTTTGATTTTATTTTTTTACATCTACTTACAGACAATTTATTTTTTTCTTCTATATTTTCTAACACTTTTTCATCTATTTTAAATAGTGAATATCTACATTCAACAAAAAATATATTTATCATAGTCAAAACTAAAATTGAAATTAATAATATTGATATTTGCATAACTTACCTGTGTTCCCCCTTACACAATGATGAAATTTTACTTATTTTATATTATATCATATAGACTTATTTCACTTGTATTTTTCTTCCAAAAAATTCAAATTAAATCTTTTTTCGTCTTAATCATATACTTATTTATTACAATTAAATTATATATATTTACGTAAAGTCCAGATCAACTTTTTCAAAAAAAATAACATTACTTAGATAAATCCAAGTAATGTTATTTTATATAAAGATATTGCATTTTAGGGCTTTTTACATCATATCAAATTTATCAAATAATTTTGATATGTTCAAGGAAGATTTTCGTAGGCTTTTATATTCTCCTAAAAAATCAATCCACATATTTATTATTGTACATAATTTCCATAAAGTCAATATTTGTTTGCTATATCAAGCCTTTAAATATTTCTTCATTGATTTTATTCATTAGATTATCTGTTGATTTTAGAGGTGTTACCATTAGTCCATCTGGTATGTATACAAATTTTGGTTGTAATGGTTTTAATACACCACCTAGTAATTGTTCTACATTTCCTTCTCTATATAATTCATTTACATCGTTTAACTCTAATCTTATGTCATTTATACATGTAAATCCAAAATCTTTTTCATATATTTTTGAAAGTATTGTAGGTATTTTCCAGTTAGGAACTTCTACATTTTCTTTCATTGCAGGATTTACTCTTTGTAATCTTCTTTCTGTATTAGTAAATGTACCAAATGTACTTGCAAAACTTGTTGCAGGAAGTACAACATCTGCACCCATTGCAGTTTTTGTCATATGAGTATCAGAAACCATTAAAAATTCAAGTGATGATAAATCAACATCTGGATCTTCACCAAAACATAAAAGACCTTTTACTCCCTTTAATGCTTCTCTGCCATCAGTTACTCCAAGGTCTATTAATCCTTGAGAGTTACATTTAGGCTTAACTTGTAGTATACCATCTCTTGGAGAACCTATATGTCCTGATAACATTGCTATTTCCCCTATTAAGCTAGCTACATCTGTAGTAACCATATTTTGTTGGAATACTATCATTGCTTTTTTAGCATTTGCATATATTTCTGCTATTTCTCTTATTTCATCTGATACTTCTATATTTTCAAGCGATGCTTTAAATGGACCAAATCCTTCTACATCAGAAGTTTTACCCATATCTATTAAAGCTTTTGCTATTTCTTTTATTTTTGAAACTTCATTACTTGTATATACAGTTTTTGCATCGAATCCATAGTTAGATATTTTATATTCACTTGGATTTACAAATAATAATTTAGTTCCATTTTTAGCAGCTTTCTTTAATTTGATACCAAGTATTGGATTATTTTCTGGTTTAAATCCAATAGCTAATATAACATCAGTTGCTAATAATTCGTCCATGCTATTTGGAGAAGCATTAACACCTAATACTTTATTAAGTCCGCTTTCTCTATGATTAAAACATAATGTTTTTACTTCTAATAAATCGGCTAATTTCTTAATTGCATAAGCTTCTTCATTAGTATATCTATCAGATATAGATAGAGCTACTGAATCATTTCCATATTTACTTTTTATAACTTCAACTTTTTTAGCAATTATTGTTAAAGCATCTCTGTATTTGCATTCTTGTAATTGACCATCTACTCTCATATGAGGTTTTTTAAGTCTATCATCATCTATTGCACTATCAAATGCCCATTTACCTCTACCACATATTAAACCTTCATTTACATGTCCTTCTTTATGAGGTTCTGATTTTATAAGAAGATTTCCATATGTTTTTAATTCTATCTTACATCCAACTGAACAGTATGAACATGTAGTTATAGTAGTTTCTTTTTCAAGAGGTACATTTTTCTTTAAGTTAGTTTTTTCTTGTAATGCACCTGTTGGACAAACTGATACACATTGACCACAAGATATACAAGATGTTTCTTCTAAACCTAACCCTAAGGCTGGTTGAACTTGTGTATCGAATCCTCTTGTAACAAGACCTAATGCACCAACACCCATAACTTCATCACAAGTTCTTACACATAATCCGCATAAGATACATTTATTCATATCCCTTAATATGTATGGATGACTATCTTCTATTGGTAAAATTACTTTTTCACCTTCAAATCTTTCTGGCTCAACTTTGTAAATATTAGCATAATCTATTAATTTACATTCATGGAATTTTTGACATCCACATTCTAAACATCTTCTAGCTTCATCTTTTGCTTGTTCTTCTGTAAGACCTTCAGTTATTTCAAGGAAATGTTCTTTTCTTTCTTTTGGGCTATGTTCCTTAAGTTGTGGTCTATATTTTCTTTCTCTATCTTCAAAAGAATCTTCTGTTAAATCATGTCTTTCATGAACATAAGGTTTTTTGTATTTTAATTCTTTTCCATATAAGTAAGCATTTATAGAGTCTGCTGCTTTTCTTGCATCTGCTATTGATTCTACTGCTATAGAAACTTTATCATTACCACAATCACCACAAGCGAATACACCTTTAGTAGCAGTCATATAAGTTTCTGGATCATATACTAATGAATTTTTTCTAGTTTTTTCGATTCCATCAAATAATTTAGAATCAACTTGCTGACCTATAGCTATTATTACAGTATCAACATCTAATACTTTTGTTTGTCCTTCAACTGGAACTGGTCTTCTTCTTCCTCTTTCATCTGGTTCACCAAGTTTCATAACTTGAAGCTCTATTTTGCTTACTCTGCCATCTTCACCAGGAATTATGCCTATTGGATTAGTTAAATTTTCAAATCTAACTCCTTCTTCTTGTGCTTCTCTTATTTCCATTTCATCAGCTGGCATTTCTTTTATTGTTCTTCTATATATATTATAAACTTTTTTAGCTCCCATTCTAACAGCAGTTCTGCATGCATCCATAGCAACATTACCACCACCGACTACTGCAACACTTTCACCTAAGTTTATCGTTTTGCTTTTTGCTATTTTTTCAAGGAAATCTATACCACCCATAACTCCTGGTGTATCATCTCCTTTGCAGTGTAATCCAATTGATGACCAAGCACCTATTGTCATAAGAACTGCATCATATTTATTTTTTATAGATTCAAATGATACGTCTACACCAACTTTTGTATTAGTTTCCATTTTAACGCCCATTTTAGCTATTAAATCTATTTCTTTTTGTAAAATTTCTTTTGGCAATCTATATTCAGGTATACCATAACGAAGCATTCCACCTAATTTAGGCATTGCATCTATTATAGTAACATCATGTCCATTTTGAGCAAGGAAATAACTTGCTGATAAACCAGCAGGTCCACCACCTATTATAGCAACTTTTTTTCCTGTTGCTTTTGCTATTTCTGGTATATATGGATCATCTGAGTTTAAATCTCTATCCCCTACAAATCTTTTTAATTCTTTTATCGCTATTGGTTGTTCAACTAAACCTCTTCTACAGTCTGATTCACATGGATGAGGACATACCCTTCCTATTGATGCTGGTAGAGGAATTTTATCTTTAACTAATTTAAGTGCTGCTTTATGAAGACCATTTGCTATAAGTCCTACATAACCTTGGCAGTCAGTATTTGCTGGACATCCTAAAGAGCATGGTGCTTTACAATCTCCATTATGATTTGATAATAATAATTCTAAGTTAGTTTTTCTTGATTCTCTAACTCTTTCTGTATTAGTTTTTATTATCATATTTGGTGCTATTTCAGTTGCACATGCTTTAAATAATTTTGGACTACCTTCTACTTCAACAACACAAATTCCGCATGAACCATATATTTCTGCTCTTTCATCATAGCAAAGTGTTGGAATAAATATGTTATTTTCTTTTGCAACTTCCAGAATAGTTTGTCCTGGAAGACCTAAAACTTCTCTGTCATCTATATTTAATCTTATTTTCTTCATTTCACTAACCTTCCTAATTTATTTCAATTGCATTAAATTTACAAGTTTCCATACATTTACCGCATTTAATACAGATATTTTTATCTATAACATGAGCTTCTTTTTTATTACCGCTAATAGCTGAAACTGGACATTTTTTCTTACATGCTCCACAGCCTTTACATTTATCTTCTACTATATCGTAGCTTATTAATGATTTACATGCTTTAGCAGTACATTTTTTATTGTATATATGATCTTCATATTCATGTCTGAAGTATTTTAATGTTGTTATTACTGGATTTGGAGCAGTTTGACCTAGACCACACATAGCACCATCTTTTACTTTGTATGCTAATTCTTCTAGTAATTCTATATCTCCATCTTTACCTTCACCATTTGTAATTCTCTCTAAGATTTCAAGCATTCTTTTTGTACCTATTCTGCAATAGTTACATTTACCGCAAGATTCTTTTCTTGTGAAATCTAAGAAATATCGAGCCATATCAACCATACAAGTAGTCTCATCCATAACTATCATACCACCAGAACCTACTATAGCTCCTGTCTTGTTGATATTTTCATAATCTACTGGTGTATCGATTAAGCTTGCTGGTATACATCCACCTGATGGTCCACCCATTTGAACGGCCTTAAATTCTTTATCCTCTTTGATACCACCACCGATATCATATATTACTTCTCTTAAAGAAATTCCCATTGGAACTTCTACAAGTCCACCTTTTTTAATTTTTCCAGCTAGTGCAAACACTTTTGTCCCGTTGCTTGTTTTTGTTCCCATAGAACCAAAAGTATCTCCACCATTTAGCATTATCCATGCTACGTTAGCATAAGTTTCAACATTATTTATATTAGTTGGTTTTTGCCAATATCCTTTTTGTGCAGGGAATGGTGGTTTAAGTCTCGGCATACCTCTTTCACCTTCTAGTGAAGCTATAAGAGCTGTTTCTTCACCACATACGAAAGCTCCTGCACCTTCTTTTATTCTTATATCAAAATCAAATCCACTGCCGAATATATTTTTTCCTAAATAGCCTCTCTCTTTTGCTTGAGCTATTGCTATTTTTAATCTTTTTATTGCAAGTGGATATTCAGCACGAACGTAAATTACACCTTCAGTTGCGCCCATTGCATATCCACCAATTATCATACCTTCTAGCAATGAATGTGGGTCGCCTTCAAGAACGGCTCTATCCATAAATGCTCCTGGATCCCCTTCATCTGCATTACAGACGATATATTTTTGATCTGCTTTATTTTGTCTTGCAGCATTCCATTTAAACCAAGTTGGGAAACCTGCTCCACCACGTCCACGAAGTCCAGATACTTTTATGACATCTATAACTTCTTCATCAGTCATAGTAGTTAAAACTTTTTCAGTTGCTTTATATCCATCTCTAGCTATATATTCATCTATTTCTTCTGGATTTATAGAACCACAATTTCTAAGAACTATCCTTTTTTGCTTTTTCATAAGCTTTTTATTTTCTTCAGAAATTTCTTTATTTTCTACTACTTTGCCACCTTCAATATGACTTTCAACTATTTCAGCTACATCATCTGGTTTAACTTTTACATATCTTGTTGGTTCATCTTTTCCATCTTCGTATATATCCACTATTGGCTCTAAAAAGCATGTACCTATACATCCTGTAATATCTACATTTATATCTATATTTTTTTCCACTAATATTTCTTCAAATCTGTTAGCTACTTTTTTTGCACCTGTCGCTATCCCGCAGCTACCTTGACCTACTACTATCTTCATCGATATTTCTCCTTTTGACCCTTTTTAAACTTAAGCTATTTCCCCTTTAGCTTTTTCTTCTTTTTCTTTTATTTGATTTAAAATTTCTATAACTGAATCTTTAGTTAAGTTACCATATGTTTCATCGCTATCTTCAGTTTTAATCATCATAACAGGAGCCAGTGAGCAACATCCTAGACATGAAACTTGATTTAAAGTAAATAAACCATCTTCTGTTGTTTCACCATCTTTTATATTTAATTGTTCGCTTATTACTTGAGATATCATTTCTGAACCGTTAACATGACACGCAGTTCCTTGACAAAGCATAATTAAATATTTTCCTATAGGTTGTAATCTAAATTGAGCATAAAATGTTGCAACTCCATATATCTTGGCTACTTTAATACCTGTGAACTCTGATATTCTATTCATAATATCTATTGATATATAGCCATAGGCATCTTGAGCTTTTTGTAAAATAGTTATTAGATATCCTTTCTTTTTACCGTAAGTTTCTAAAATTTCATCTAATTCTTTTAGATTATCAGTTTGATTATTCTTGCATTTACAAGTTGACATTCTAATTTCACTCCATTTCTTTATATTAAATTTTTCATAATGTATGCTGTATACATTCCACCCATAAAAATATTATCATCAAGCTTTTATTTGAATTGTAAAGTTGATTTTTAAAAATTTAAATAATAGTAATATATAATTTATATCTTTCATGATACTTTTTTAACATTTTTTGTCATTTTCTTCTGTCAAATTAATTATATTATTTTGCTACACAAAATGTCAATACATTTATTTCCATATTTTGTTTATTTTTCTATAAAGTGTTATTTTAAATTTAAACCATATAATTTTTTTTAAATATCTAGTATTGTTTTATATTCTATTTTTTATAAATTTATTCTATTTTTTATATAATAATTATATTTTTTATTTTATTATTTTCTCTTGTCTATAATCATTATTTTAACAATCTTTACTATTTAAATAATTTTAATAAAGTATTTTTAACTTTTTTTCCATACTATCTTTGCAAATATTTCTAAGGATATAAATTTATTTTTATGTAAAAAATATAAATTATTAAGATTTATATTCTGAACAATTTTAAATTTTTTATTAGGTGGTGTCGTATTTTGTTAAATTTAAGCATATTGCGTGAATACTTAGTCCTGTTCATAATTGGCGGGATTACATATGTTTTAATAGAAATTTCATATAGAGGCTATTCACATATTTCTATGTTTATAGTTGGTGGGTTTTGTTTTATTTTAGTATCATCATTAAATGAATTTCCATTTGAAATGCCTTTAGTTCTACAAATGCTTATTTCTTGTTTGTTAATAACAGGGATAGAATTAATATCTGGTGTAATAGTAAATATATTTTTTCATATGAATGTTTGGGATTATTCTCTAGAAAAGTTTAATTTTTTAGGACAAATTTGCTTAAAGGCATCAATATGTTGGTTTTTCTTGAGCCTTCCTGCTATATATATGGGAAATCTTATTAAATCTATGTTTACAAATTAAAAAATAAAAGACAGGAATTATTAAAATATTTTTCTGTCTTTTATTTTTAATTTATTTTATCTACTAATATTATTTATTAATATATCTTTATATTTTTTATAATCTTCTATATTGCTAAGTCCTATAGCATCACTATTTTCTATAAGATATAAATTACCTTTAATTGTCTCTATATCTAAATTAACTTCATCATGAAGTGAAACAGCCAATTTTTTATTATATTTTTGTGCAAATTTAACTGTATGCATAGTTCCACACTCTATTGCACATTCAACTACGACTACACCTAAGCTAAGTGCTGCTTGTAGTCTGTCACGTTGTATAAATCTTATTTTAGAAGGATTCGTTCCTATTTTATATTCACTAATTAAACAACCCTCATTTTCTAAAATTTCATCTCCTAAATCACAGTTTTCAGGTGGATAGTATTTATCTAATCCACATGGCAATGTTGCTACGGTTTGACCTTTCATATTTAAACAGCCTCTATGCCCATATGTGTCACAACCACTTGCCAAACCAGAAACAACTATAAATCCTTCTTTAGCATAATACTCTCCTAAAGCTTCTCCTATTTTTTTGCCTCTTTCAGTAGGTGTTCTTGTACCAATTATCGCTATAGATTTGTCTTCATAAAGACAATTTAAATTTCCTTTATAAAAAATTAAAATCGATTTATCTTTTATATTTTTTAATTTATCTGGAAAGCTATCGTTAAAAATACTTGTACATTTTATTCCTAATTCTCCAGACTTTAATAAAATTTGCTCAGAATTTTCCATAGTAGCTTTTATCTTATCTAAACTAGGCACTTTAAAAGTAGAATCTATTTCTTTATATCTCTCAATACATTCTAATATCTCTTTCTCATTTAATTCTGTACTCTTATTAAAAAAACCTTTTTCTATTAAGTTTTCTGTTTTTCTTTTTCCGATTAGATCTATAACTGTAAGTATTAAACTATTATTCATTCTCTCACCCTTTAGCTTTATTCCAAATTACACTTCCAAAAGATTCATCATCTTCTCTTAATGATAGCCTAAGTGTATTATGATCATATTTTCTTTCTTTCATAATACTATCTATATATTTATGATAGAAAATATCGCTTACTAATGACCAAACTTTATAATTATCACTTACTTCTATAATTCTATAAATTTCAACTACTGTTCCACTAAAAAAAGCCGGATTCAATTTTGATAATGTACTAGACATCATCTTTGCTTCATATTCACTTAGGTTTCTTCTCAATAATTCATAGTAAATCTTTTTATATGTTTGGCTATACGCATAATTATATGAATAGTAATTAAAATGTAATAGATTATTATCTAAAATGCCTCTTTCAAAAGCCCATCTAGATACATTTAATACTTTTGTTTTGTAATATATACTTTTTTTAGGTTCGTATGTTAAAGTAGCGTACTGATTTCTACATACTAACAATGAACTTGTAGCTATATCGTAGATTTTTTTATTTTTAATTTTTTTGCTATATCCAGGTTTTATATGTTGAATATGAAGATGCCCACTTAGATTTAAAATAATATTATATTTAGCATATAGTTCAACAAGCCTCTGATTATTTTCTATTGTATAACCTTTATTTAATAAATCATTATGATCAACTAAACTATGATGTGTCACAGCCATTACTTTTATATTTTTTTCTTTGGCTTCTTTTAAATGTTGTTCAAGCCATTCATAAGTACTTTCGTTTATACTACCTTTTATTGCAACAGGATTTTTCCAATTATTTTCTTGATAGAAATTTGTATCTAACATTAATAGCCATAGTTCACTGTTTACTTGCGAGATATAACTAATAGAATATTTATCCCTATATAATGCACTTTTAAATCCACAGTTAAAGTAAATTTCTTTGAACATTTTGGGTGAAACAGATTTTATAGGTATTTTTTGAGCAGCTTTATATTTATATGCATTATAATTTTTGATATCATGGTTTCCTGGTATAACATATATATTTATCCCCTTATCTAATATCTTTTGCAACTTCGTCATAAGGTCAATATGGCTTACCATCTCACCATTATATGTCAAATCCCCACATATAATTAAACCTCCACTTGGTTTATATTTTATAACTTCACTTATAAATGCATCTATTATTTCAGATGCATATTTCATTTGTTTTAAATCCCCCTTAGCCTCACATATCTCACTTAACTCTCCGTCTACATCTGCTTTTGGAGATATATAGTGTAAATCTGTTGCAACAATAAATTCGATATTTTTATCTAAATTTGTTTCATCATCACCTTTTAAATAATTAACTTTTTCTGAATTCATATATTACTTCGCCTCTCATATTTAAGGACACCCTTTACCCATTTTTATAACTATATTTTAATACTAATATATGAAAAGAACAACATTCTTATCTTCAAAAAAATAACCCGATGAGAAATCAAATTTTAGTCTCATCAGGTTATTTTTGTACTATAAATTTATTATTTTATTCCTTTTAATAGAGAAACCATTTCTAAAGCTCCCATTGCACAATCATATCCTTTATTTCCTGCTTTTGTTCCTGCTCTTTCAATAGCTTGTTCTATATTTTCAGTTGTAACTACACCGAACATAACTGGCATATTTTCATCTAAAGATACTTTTGCAATTCCTTTAGACACTTCATTGCAAACATAGTCGTAGTGTGAAGTTGCTCCTCTTATAACACAACCTAAGCATATTATTGCATCGTATTTTTTAGTTCTTGCCATTGCTTGTGCTACTAGTGGTATTTCAAATGCACCTGGCACCCATGCAACTTCAACATCTTCTTTTGCTACATCATGACGGTATAAACAATCTTCTGCCCCTGATACTAACTTTGATACTATAAACTCATTAAAACGAGCTGCTACTATCCCTATTTTTAATCCACTTCCATTTAATTTTCCTTCATATATCATTTTCTTTTCCTCCCAATTTTATTAATTTATGTATTTTTAAAATTATTTTTATTTAACAATTTTATATATTGTTTTCGCTTTATTAATTTTTATATTTTTAGCCTATATCAAGCATATGACCCATCTTATCTCTCTTAGTTCTCAAATAATCTATGTTGTATTTTGTTATCTCTTCTTCAGTTGAAACTCTTTCATTTATTTTTATTCCATATTCCTCTAATTGCCCTAATTTATCTGGATTATTACTTAAAAGCCTTATACTATTTACTCCTAAATCTTTTAATATTTGAGCTGCCATATTAAAATCTCTCAAGTCATTTTCAAATCCTAAAACTAAATTAGCTTCGATAGTATCATATCCTTTATCTTGCATATGATATGCCCTTATTTTATTTATAAGACCAATACCTCTTCCTTCTTGTCTAAGGTATATTACAAGCCCACTTCCATTTTTTGATATAGCTTCCATCGCTGAATTTAATTGTTTTCCACAATCACATTTAATTGAGTGGAATGCATCTCCAGTTAAACATTCAGAATGTACTCTGACTAATACATTTTCACTATCTAAATCACCGTATTTAAGTGCTACGTGTTCTTCCCCATTATACTTATCTCTATATCCGATTATTTCGAATATTCCATAACTTGTAGGTAGTTTAGCGCTACTAACCCTTTGTGCAGTTACTTCTGTAATCTTTCTATATTTTATTAAATCAGCTATAGTTATTATTTTTAGATCGTGTTCTTCTTTAAATTTCATCAAATCGTCTACTCTGGCCATAGTCCCGTCTTCTTTTAATATTTCACATATAACTCCTACTGGTGAAAATCCAGCAATTTTAGCTAAATCTACAGCTGCCTCCGTATGACCATTTCTTACAAGGACACCACCATCTTTTGCTACTAAAGGAAACATGTGACCTGGTGTTTTAAAATCGCTTTCTTTTGCATCTTTATTTGTAAACTGTCTTATTGTTTCACATCTATCATATGCAGATATGCCTGTTGTTGTATTTGACCCATCTATAGAAATAGTAAATGCGGTTTTAAAAGAGTCTGTATTATTTCTAACCATAAGTGGTAAGTTTATTTCATCAAACTTTTCTTTTAAAGCAGGCATACATATTAATCCTCTTCCGTATTTAGCCATAAAATTTATAGCTTCTGGCGTTACCATATCAGCTGCCATAAGTAAATCGCCTTCATTTTCTCTATCTTCATCATCTACTACGATTATCATTTTTCCTTGTTTTAAATCTTCTACTGCTTCTAAAATTGTATTAAATCCTGTCATAAAATCACCCCTGTATTATTAAAATCCATTTTTCATTAGAAAATCCAAATCTATTTTACTTTTATTTTTGTTTTTATCATCTTCATTAGATAAACTCGTAAATCTCTTTACATATTTGCCTATAATGTCACTTTCTAAATTTACTAAATCCCCAACTTTCTTTCCTAAAAGTGTAGTACTTTCTTTTGTATGAGGTATTATGGATACCTTTAATATTTTTTTATCAACATAAGCTACTGTAAGACTTACACCATCTATAGTTATTGAACCTTTATATACAACATAATCTAAAAAGTCTTCATCAGCTTTTATACTAATCCAAACTGCATTTTCTTCTTTTTTAAAATCTACTATAGTGCCTGTCGTATCAACATGTCCCGTAACTATATGACCTCCAAATCTAGAAGATAAACTCATTGCTCTCTCCAAATTGACCTTTGAATTTCGTGTTAATGTACTTAAATTGGTAGCCCTTACTGTTTCCATCATCACATCAGCTACAAATTCATTTTGAAATACTTCGCAAACTGTAAGACACACCCCATTTACTGCTATCGAATCTCCTAAATGTACATCTTCTAATACTTTATTTGCGCAAATTCGTATTTTTCCACTCTTCCCACTCGCCGTAATATTTTTGACTATTCCGACGTCTTCAACAATTCCAGTAAACATAATTCCTCCCCTCTGTAATCAAATTTATTTAATTACATCTGCTTCTATCAAAATATCACTATCTATCATTGTTGTATTTTTAATTTCTAATTTTGTGGCTTCACTTAATTTTTCTATTCCACATCCTGAGACAAAACTAGGAGCATCTTTTCCTCCAATTATCTTTGGGGCCATAAATATTTTCACTTTGTCTACTAAATTATTTCTAAACAAACTGTCATTTAAAGTTGCACCACCTTCAACTAGAACTGAATCTATTTTTAATTCGCCTAACTTTTCTATTACAAAATTTAAGTCAACACCTTCTTCTTTTTTGGGACATATATGTACGTCTACATCTTTTTCTTTAAGCAAATTTATTTTTTTCAAATCATTATTACATGTAAAAATTATTGTCTTAGACTTATTATCATTAACCAAATTAGAATTCATTGGTATTTTTAAATTTGTGTCGATTACAATCCTTATTGGATTTCTAGTTTTCTTATTTTTTATTCTACTCGTCAAGCTTGGATTATCTTTTAATACTGTATTTATCCCAACCATAATTGCCATATATTTATTTCTATATTCGTGTGTCATTTCTCTGCAGCTCTCATTTGAAATCCACTGGGATTCCATATGCTTTGTAGCTATTTTCCCATCCATACTTATCGCTGTTTTTGAAATAACCAATGGTTTATTATTTTTTATATAATGGAAAAATACTTCATTTAGCTTTAATCCTTCCTCTTCTAAAATTCCTGTTGTAACTTCAATTCCTGCATTTTGTAATTTTTTTATACCATTTCCAGCTACTAATGGATTTGGATCATTATTACAAATAACAACTCTTTTTACTTTATGTCTCACTAAGTTATCAGCACAAGGTGGAGTCTTTCCAAAATGTGAGCAAGGTTCTAATGTAACATATACTGTTGCACCTTCTATATCTTCTTTTGCACTATTTATCGCATTTACTTCCGCATGAGGTTCACCAAATTTCATATGATATCCTTCCCCGATTACTTTTCCGTCTTTGACTATAATACATCCAACTAATGGATTAGGATTTACAGCCCCAATACCTAATTTTGCAAGTTCTAAAGCCTTTTTCATATAATAATTATCTTCTTGATATCTTGAATCAAACTTCATAAGAATTCCTTCTTTCTATGACTTGTTTTGTTATCCATATTTTTACAATTAAAAAAGCCCTGATATAATCAGGGCTGATAAATTCAATAATTAAAATGATTCTAAAACTAACTTAAATTTATTTTCATCACTTTATTTTATCTTCTTTCATCCAGACTTTACTGTCGGCTTTGGAATCTCACCAAATCAGCTACAATGTAGCTCGCGGGCTATACCGCCGGTCGGGAATTACACCCTGCCCCGAAGAATAATCTAATTTTATTTCTTTATATTAATCTTTTAACTTTATACTTGTAATGTAGCACATTTTGATATAATTTGCAAATTTTTATCAAATTTTTTTTGAAATTGCTTCTATTTCTTGCTCTAATTTATTAATTCTCTCTTCTTGTGTCTTTATCTTTTTATTTAAATTTGTTATAGTTTCCCTTTGAGAATCCAATATTCCTATTATTGCATGTAAATTTTTATCGTTAGTTTTTGCAAATTCTTCGAAAAATGATTTAACACCTTCTTTATAAAATATATTTAAACCTTCGCTATAAGCACTTAAAATATAATCTATAATTTCATCGTAATTTCCATTTTCTATTTCCTTTTTTAATTCTTTTCCCAATTTTTCTTTTAATTTTTTCTCAAAATCTATAGTTTTATTTGCCTCAGTATTCATTTTTTCTTCCATCAAAATTATATAATTTTGAATTCTTCCTCCCATTTTATTAAAATCCACCTATATTTATAATATTTCCTTTAAATTATGCTCTTTGCAATAAAAACCACAAAAATTATCTAATACTATTTTATCACTTCTATACTACTAAAAAAATCATTATTCCAATATTTAATAATTTCTACTAACTTTTCCCATTATTGAATAGTTAGTAGAAAACCATATATTTAATAATTTAAATAAAATATGGTATAGAAAAATATTTTTTGTAAATAATTCTAAATAGATGAGCTCATTATTATTAAAATAATAAAAAGGGAGATTAAAAATGGCAAAAATTTTTTTAGTAGATACAGAAAATGTAAATATACGTGCGCTCAAAGGCGCTAATTACTTAGATGAAAATGATTTAATAATACTTTTCACAACTAACAAAACGATTGTCCATAACTTTCACGAAAACTTAATAAAAACAATCGAAACTAAAGCTACAATAAAAAATATACACATAGAATCAGGAGGTAAGAACTGCCTTGATTTCCAACTTGTTAGCTGCCTTGGATTAGTTATCGGTACTAATAATAAAAAAAATATGGAATATTATATAATAAGTCGAGACAAAGGCTACCTTCATTCAATAAACTTTTTATACGAACAAACTCAATGTTCTATAAATTTAATACCTAATATTAAATCATTATTCGACAAAAACTATGATGATACATTAGCTATAATGGAAAATATGGATGATGAAATAACACAATGTTTAAAAGAGCTTGGATACACAAATAAAACAATCACAAAGGCTTTAATAGCTATAGATTCATCAAAAACTGAAAAAGATTTAGAAGTTAATTTTTTCCTTCAATTCGGCTGGAATAACAAGATATATAATATTTGTAAACCAATAATATTCAAATATAATATTCTTAATATCGCCTAATTAATGAATAAGTTAATTATAAAATTTTAAAAGTATATTTACCTAAAATTAAAAATAAGGCATCTATTTTTATAGATGCCTTATTTTTATATCTAAATATGTAGTTCTATATATTATTTTCCTTTTCCATCTTTAACTTGGAAATAATTTTTATCTAAAAAATTCAGATCCTTCTTAAAGAATATCCCTGCGAATATTTTGATTGATAAAAATATTATAAATCCTATAATCGCATATATCTCATATTTATGTATATCTACGCTCTTATTAAATAAAAAATATATAAAAGACCCGTAAGGATCTATTCTTATATATACTTCACATAATACTATAGTTAAGAAGAAAAATGCTAAAAACACATCTACTTTCCCATTTAATATCTTAACAATATATTGAACAGCACTTATCCCCATACTAATTAATGTCAAAATAAATGTTACAACTGCTATATCGCTAAATTCATTACTTATACCACCAACTGCCAAGAATAATAAAGTCAAAATACCAAAAAACACACTTAATTTAGATGATAATTTTTTATTAGAAATAGTTGTAAGTTTTGAATTTAGTATAAATAAAACTATGAATAATAAAATCCCAAATAATAATGTTCTCTCCACCATCTCACCTCTTCAAAATAAATTTATAATAATACATTTATCTACAAAAAAATATAAAATTCTTATTAATCTTTATTATATAAGAATTTTTTATATTTTTAAAGTTATTTAGAAAAAACGAGATAGTTATTAAAAATAAACAAAAAAAGCCCTGATTAACGAGGGTACAGGGCTAAAGTTGATAATGATAGATAAAAGAGTGTGAGGGAATCTATCATTATCCGGGTATTTAAGTAAATTATTAAGCTAGTCTTTCTATATTTAAATAATACAGTTTTAATATGAATTTAATATAAATTTTCCATGAACTATATTTGAATTTTTAAATTTTTACCTTTTTTTCAATATTATTTAATTATTAATATAAAATATAAATTACTACATATTTTTACTCATTTAGTCAATTATCTATTTTTTATTCCCTTGAATAAGAATGAAAAAATACCTTTTTTCGATTCTTTATGATCTACAACGAAAAATGCATTCTCTAATTGGTAAAGTAGTATTCTGTCAAAAGTGAATATCACATCCATATTTTTATAATTATTTTCTTCATATAAATTCATAATTTCAAACATATGCTCATATGATTCTCCTTGAATAATAAGCACTGGCTTTGTTTTAAGTTTTATATTTAAGTTATTATAATTTTCTATAACTGTTTCATATCTCACCAATTTCTGAGTTAATTTTTCTTGCCAATTTGGAACTTTTCTTACTACTTCAACAAAAAAATCTTTATCATTAAATTTTAAAACTGATTGTGGTCTTACAATACATCCTCTAATGTTATCATTTACTATAACTTTTGATACATCAAATTGTAATTCTTCATTCATAACTTGAGTTAATAATTGGTTTGATGCAAGTATTGATTTTATTTTAAATGTTTTTATTTCACTTACATATCCTTGAGAATACGTTTTTATATCTAATGCTCTTAATAAGCCTGTTCCATGATAACCTAAATAGTATGCTTTATATGAACTAATACTATTTTCAGATACAAATTCTATTTGTCTTACAAAGCTTTTTTCTTTAAGCCTTGTAAGTTTTCTTGCTACTGTTTTAGATTCTATACTATATCCACTTTTCTTTAAATAATAAGTAATTTGCAAAGATGTAGCAAATAATAAATGATTTATTGTCATTAAAATTGCTTTTTCTATATCCCCAATATGACCTTTTTCTAATAAAAAATCCGCTTCAATCTTTGTAGTATTTTTCTTTGGCTTATTTAGTTTGTGCATATCTCCCACATATGATGCAAATGGCGATAGTTTTTCATCGCAAATAGGAACCATTGCTTTTTTTAAGTCTACTTTATTGCAAGTTTCTCCTATTGGCGAAATAAGTTCGATATTATTTTCATTCTTCATATTAATTACTCCCCTCATTTATAAAATGAAACAATAATTATGTTTCATAAAATTCATATTACTTTAATTATAATATTTTTCGCCACATATATCATTTATTTATTACATTATTTTTATATTTTTTCCTTTTATGTAAAAATTTGTAGTAATTTATAATTTTATAAAACTTATTCTAAAAAGCATACTATTATTTATAATAAAAATGCTACTCCCTATTTTATATATTTACTAAGTATTTTACAAGGGAATAGCATTATTATCTTATATAAATTTATCTTTTTAAAACTTTTTCACGTGCTACGTTTATACAATCTTTTAAACTATAAAAAAGTAATATCATTGGGAATAATTCTAAACGCCCAGCTAGCATATCAAAACTAAGTACTATTTTTGAAAAACTAGATAATGAAGAGAAATTCCCTACTGGTCCAATTAAATCTCCAAATCCAGGACCGACATTTCCTAAACAAGTAAGTGGTGCCGTAAGTGTAGTTAAAATATCAAGATTTTCAAACGAAATCAATAATACAGATGCAAAGAATATTAATGCATATACAACAAAGTAAGAATATGCAAAATCAAGTACCTGTTTATCCACAGATTTCCCCTCAACATTTATTGTAGTTACACTTCTTGGACTTACCATTTTCTTTATACTACATTTTGCAGATTTTACAAGTATCATAATACGAGATATCTTCATTCCTCCACCTGTAGATCCTGCACATGCCCCAACAACCATTAATAGTAATAATAATATTTGTGACAGTGTTGGCCACATTCCAAAGTCTGTCGTTGCGAATCCTGTTGTAGTTATAATTGAAGCAACTTGGAATATAGAATATCTAAATGACTCACTTACATTTCCATATATGTCCAATGTATTAACTGTTATTATACCTGTGAACACTGCAATTATTAATATATACCATCTAAGTTCTTCACTTTTAAAAATTTGTTTAAAATCTTTTAGTAATAATAAATAGTATAAATTAAAGTTTATACCGAATAATAACATAAATACAGTAACTACCATATCTATATAATAACTATTATAAAAAGCTATACTGCTGTTTTTTATAGCATATCCACCTGTACCAGCTGTTGAAAATGCATGAACTATACTATCAAATAATGGCATTCCTCCAAATAATAAAAATATTATTTCTATTACTGTTAAAAACGCATATATACCATACAATATTCTCGCTGTCATATGCACTTTCGATACTAATTTACCTACTATAGGTCCTGGTACTTCTGCTTTCATAAGAAACATATCTTGCCCCTCTGATTTAGGTATTAAGGCTAATACAAATACTAGTACTCCCATACCACCTATCCAGTGAGTAAAACATCTCCAAAATAACATTCCCCTTGATAGTACTTCTATATCATTTAATATAGTTGATCCAGTAGTTGTAAATCCTGAAACCGTCTCAAAAAATGCATCTATATAATTTGGAATTTCTCCACTTATATAGAAAGGTAGGGCTCCTACCAAGGATACAACTACCCAACTAAGTGCAACTATTATAAAGCCCTCTTTGGCATAAATATGTCTATTTTCTGTTTTTAAATTAGCTAAAATGTATCCTATTGCTATGGCTACTGCTGCTGTTATAATAAAATAAATTGCTGTATGCTCTTTGTATATAAGAGATACTAAAAATGGTAATAACATTATAGCTCCTTCGAACATTATTATATTACCCAAAATTCTAAAAATCATCTTTCTATTCATAACTTACCTTCCTATGCTAAAATATCTTCCAGGCTAGTTAAGAAAGAATTTGTTGTAACTATTATTACACTATCTCCAGCTTTAATAAAATCATCTCCACTTGGTACAATCAGTTTATTTCCACGCATTATTCCTGCTACAAGTAAATTATCTTTTGTTTTTAATTTTTTAAGTGGTATTCCCAAAAAGCTCACATTTTTATTTGCTATAAATTCGATAGCTTCTGCTTTTTTATCAACTATTTTATAAAGTGTCTCTATTCCACTATCACCTTTATTGGCTTTTGCTCTAACATATCTTACTATTTGATTTGCTGTTATATCTTTAGGAGAAATAACACTTTCTATTCCTATTGATTCAAGCATATTTATTATAGATAATCTATTTACCTTAGTAATTACTTTTGGCACATTACATTTTGATGCATATAAAGATATTATTACATTCTCCTCATCTATACCTGTCATAGATACACATGCATCCATATACTCTATTCCTTCTTCCAATAAAACGTCTTGGTCTGTACCATCAGCGCATACAACCTCAGCTTTTGGTAAAAGTGCACTTAATTTTTCGCAATTCTTTTCGTTATTGTCTATAATTTTTACTTTTATTCCTATTTCAGCTAATTGTTTAGTAAGGTAAAATGCTATTCTACCACCACCTATTATCATGGCTGATTTTATTTTTCTCTCATAAATTCCAGCTGAAATCATAAATTTCTCTAAATCTTTGTGAGATGCTGTTATGTGTACTTTATCTCCTTCTTCCAAAGTGAATCTACCATCTGGTATATATACTTTTTGTTGTCTTTGAAGTGCACAGACTAATACACTCGTCTTAAATTTTCTATTTAAATCACTTAAAGATACTCCTACTAATTTACTTCCTGGTCTAACTTTTATTTCAGCTAAATCTACAAGTCCTTTAGCAAATGTGTCGACTTTAAGTGCAGATGGGAATCTTAATATACGAGCAATTTCATCTGCTGCTGCCTTTTCTGGATTTATCATTAAACTAATTCCTAATCCATCTCTCATAAATGATATTTGTGAAGCATAATCAGGATTTCTAACCCTTGCTATTAAATTTTTCGCTCCTATTTTTCTTGCAATTAAACATGAAATTAAGTTAATTTCATCAGATGATGTAACTGATATAAATAAGTCAGCTTTATTTACTCCAGCTTCTAATTGGATGTCGTGTATAGCTCCATTTCCGCATATGCCCATAACATCGTAAGTATTTACTATTTCTTCAACATTCTTTTGATTTATATCTATAACAACAACGTTATGACCTTCTATAGCTAGGTGTTCAACTAAAGTTTTACCTACCTTACCACATCCTATGACCACTATTTCCATATTCTTCCTCCCATTAAATATTTAAACCTAATTTATTTCCACATCTATTATAATACATATTTTTATTTTGTTAATATATATTTATTTTTTTTAACAATTTATAAGCATTTTTAAAGTAGATGCGTTTAATTATTTATTTCCATCTATATTTTTCAAAAAATTCACCTATTTTTTTGTATTTAAGATAATTTTTTTTAATTTTTTATATACAATTATATTATTGGTAAAATTTAATTAATAGTAAATTTAGGAGGTACATATGCCACAATTAAGCAATAGAGTAAATACATTTACAGATTCAGTAATAAGAAGAATGACGAGAATAAGCGACAAACACGGTGCAATCAACTTGTCTCAAGGTTTTCCAGACTTTCCACCACCAAAAGCCATGACAGATGCATTATCAAAAATTGCCTTGGAAGGTCCCCATCAATACTCTGTAACTTTTGGTGCACCAAACTTAAGAGAAGCAATAGCCAAAAAACAAAGCAAAGCATTTAATAGAGATATTGATTTTGAAAAAGAGGTATTAGTTACATGCGGTGGTACAGAGGCTATGATGTGTGCTATGATGACTGTTTGTAATCCTGGAGATAAAGTAATAGTTTTTTCTCCTTTTTATGAAAATTACGGTGCTGATGCCATACTATCTGGCGCTGAACCTATATATGTTCCATTAATTCCACCTAATTTTAATTTTGATGTGAATGTCTTAGAAGATGCTTTTAAACAAAATCCAAAAGCATTAATATTATGCAATCCATCAAATCCAACTGGAAAAGTTTTCACTAAAGAGGAACTTATGATTATTGCAGAACTAGCTGTAAAATACGATACATTTGTAATAACAGATGAAGTTTATGAACACTTAATATATGAACCTTATAAGCATACATATTTTGCATCTCTTCCTGGAATGTATGAAAGAACTATTTCAACAAGTTCTTTATCAAAAACATATTCTATAACAGGATGGAGACTAGGATATTTAGTCGCTCCAGAAGAAATTGCAGAATGCGCAAAAAAAGTCCACGACTTTTTAACTGTGGGTGCTCCTTCTCCTTTACAAGAAGCTGCAGTTGTTGGACTAAATTTTGATGAATCTTATTATCAAGAACTAAAAAAAACATACACTAAAAAAAGAGATCATTTCTTAAAAGGTCTTGATGAAATTGGTTTAAAACACACTACTCCTCAAGGAACTTACTTTGTATTAGTTGATATATCTGAATTTTTAGAGTTGGAACAATTTAAAGAAATGAATGATTTAGAGTTTTCTGAATGGATGACTATAAATATTGGCGTTGCCCCCGTTCCTGGTTCAAGCTTCTTTAGAGAAGATGTAAATAATTTAATCAGACTTCATTTTGCTCGTTCAAAAGAAACTCTAGATGAATGTCTAAAGCGACTTTCTAAATTAAAATATTTGCTTAATAAGTAATTATTTAAACTTTTTTGAATTTATAAACAATTCACCAACCACATAATTTACATATTATGTAAATTGATGTTAGAATTATTATACTATAATAATTGATAAATGCCATGATGAGGAGTAGTATTTTTTAGATGAAACATAGAGAGAAAATGTTTGGTGGAAATTTTCATGAGTCTAAAATTGAAGTAGCCTCTGAGCTGTGAACTGAACAGGTTTTATTAAGTAGGCTTCACCGGATTTTCTACCGTTAAAATGAAAACGATATGATTAAGTATCGATTGAGTGCAAAGATATTTTCTTTAAATTTAGGTGGTAACACGGATTTAATAATTCGCCCTAAGCTAATAATAGCTTAGGGCTTTTTAATACATTTTTTGATTTTAATAAAGAAATCTTTATTCTAAAGACTTTTAAATAACAGGGAGGGCACTATGCAAATTACAGGATCTCAATTAATCATTAATTCTTTAATCGAAGAAGGCGTTGATAAAATTTTTGCTTATCCAGGTGGATATGATAAAGATATTTTCGATGCATTATATCATGAAAAAGATATAGAACTAATTTTACCAAGACATGAACAAGGCCTTATTCATGCAGCAGAAGGATATGCTCGTTCAACTGGAAAAGTAGGTGTCTGTTTAGTAACAAGTGGACCAGGGGCAACTAATCTAGTTACGGGTATAGCTGATGCAAATTACGACGGTATACCTCTAGTATGCTTTACTGGACAAGTTGCAACTTCAGTAATTGGTAATGATGCATTTCAAGAAGTTGATATAGTAGGTATAACTAGAACTATATCTAAATATTCTACTACTATTAGAAAAAGAGACGATTTAGGTAGAGCTATAAAAGAGGCATTTTACATAGCTAGAACTGGAAAACCAGGACCAGTAATTGTAGACTTGCCAAGCAATATTGTAAGTGAAATAGGACCTGCAGAATATCCTGAAACAGTAAATATAAGAGGATATAAACCAAGTACAGGTGTTCATATAGGACAAATTAAAAAGGCATTAGAAATGTTAAAAAACGCCAAAAAACCTTTATTTTTAATAGGTGGTGGAGTTAATATTTCACATGCAAATGAAGAATTTGAAAAACTTGTCAATATCACAAAAGTACCTGTTATAACAACTATAATGGGAAAAGGCGCAATTCCTACTAAACATCCACTTTTCATTGGTAATGTAGGTATGCATGGTAGTTATGCTTCTAATAAAGCTGTTAATGAATGTGATGTTTTATTTTCTATAGGTACAAGATTTAATGATAGAGTTACAGGTAGAATTGCCAAATTTGCACCAAATGCAAAAATTATACACATAGATATCGATTCAGCTTCTATTTCTAGAAATATCGTCGTAAATATACCTATAGTTGCAGATGCAAAAGCTGCAATAAATGAATTAATTCCATTAGCACAAGAGCTTGATACAAAAAATGGGTTAATCAAATAAAAGCATGGGATAAAGAATATCCAGTAACTGCTCCAAGTTCTGTGGAAGGTGGAATTTCACCTCAAGCTATATTTGAAAACTTAAATAAAGCTTTTACTGAAGGCATATTCTTAACAGATGTAGGTCAACATCAAATGTGGACTACTCAATTTTTAGAAATGAATAAAAATAAACAATTAATAACTTCTGGCGGACTTGGTACTATGGGATTTGGTTTACCAGCTGCAATAGGTGCTCAACTTGGTAACCCAGATAAAATGGTTGTTTGTATAGCCGGTGATGGCGGTGTACAAATGACTATACAAGAACTTGCTACTGCTGTTCAATTAGAACTTCCTATTACATTAGTTATTATCAATAATGGTTTCTTAGGGATGGTTAGACAAATGCAACAATTCTTCCACGATAAAAATTACTCTGGAACTTGCTTGAGAAAAAGAAAAAGTTGTGAAGGAAAATGTAATTTTGATGGAAGTAATATTCCTAAATGTTGTCCACCATACACTCCTAATTTTATAAGATTAGCTGAAAGTTATGGAGCTTATGGAATAAGAGTTACAGATGAAGATAAACTAAGTGATGCATTTGAAGAAGCTAAGAAAAATACAGATTCACCAACTATTATTGAAATATTAATCGACTTTAAAGATGTTGTTTTACCAATGGTTCAAGGTGGTAAAGCACTTGATAATATGTTACTTGAAACTAATTATTAGAAAGGAAGTTATACATTATGATGAAAAAAAGATGGATTGCTCTTTATGTAGAAAATTATTCTGGGGTGCTTGCTAAAATTTCAAGTTTATTCTCAGCTAAATTATATAACTTAGACACATTAACAGTTGGAAAAACAGAAGATCCAAATACATCAAGAATGACTATTGGTGTTTACTGTGATGATGTTACTTTTGAACAAATAAAAAAACAATTAAACAGATTTGTAGAAGTTATAAAAGTTATTGACTTAACTACTATGGAAACTCACACAAAAGAACTTCTATTTATAAAAGTTAAAAACTGTTCTGCAGAAGATAAACAAGATATATTCCAAATGGCTCAAGTTTTTGAAATGGATGTAGTAGATATAGGTAGAAAAAGCGTGCTTTTACAATGTGTACATACAGAAAAACGTGTTGACAGATTGATAGAAATATTTTCAAAGCAATATCCTAACAATATAATTGTTGTTAGAAGTGGTGCTGTCGCTATCGGCTCTATAAATATTACTGAAAGATAAGTGAAAAAAGACTGTCACTTTTTTAGTGACAGTCTTTTTTTATAAAATTAACTTTGTTCCGCAATTTGGACAGAAATTTGAGCCTGCATTATTCGGTGTTCCACAGTTTGGACAGAATTTTGCTACATTACCTCCACCTTGTGGATTAACAGGTTGTTGATTGTTATTTTGATTTTGGTTAATGTTTTGCTGTTGGTTATTATTTTGGGTTTGTGCCATTTGATTAGCCATTTGTTGTCCCATCATCATTCCCATTTGCATACTAGCCATATCAGCAGCTATATTTGAACCATTTCCACCAGAACCTTTACCAATCGAATCCGCCATTGCCATTTTAGTGTATTTATCCATATCATTTACCATACTTTGTGATGCAGCCTTTGTGGCCATATCTTGAATTTCTTTTGGATAACTTACACTAGATATAGCAAAACTAGTTATTCCAATTCCTATTTTTTGCATTTCCATATCTAAATCACCTTGAATTCCTTTAGAGATTTCATAGGCATTAGCTTGAAGATTGAATATGTCTTTTCCTTCTCTTACAATCCATCTCATAAGAGTTTGATCTAACATAGACATTATACGTTCTTTTACATCTTCTATTGTAAATTGTTTTTTTACACCTGCAATTTTATCTATAAGTATATTATAGTCATCTACTTTGCAACAAAATGTTCCAAAAGATTTTATAGGCATACCTCCTGGAAGATTTGGCGCCGGTATATTTATTGCATTTTTTGTTCCCCATTTAACAGTAAGCTCTTTAGTATTTACAAATAACACTTCAGCCCTCATACCACTGTTAAATCCAAATTTAAATCCTTTTAATGTTGATAAAAAAGGTATTATCTGAGATTCTATATCAAAACTACCTTCGTCTTTAAATATACCTTCTATTTTACCATTAAACATAAATATAGCATCTTGTCCTGGTCTAATAATTAATTTACTACCTTTTTTTATTTCTTTATTATCCCATTTCCAAAATATCATATCATCTCTAAATTGTTCCCACTCTACTATGTTTGAAAGTTGGTTACTGAAAAATCCCATATACGTCCTCCTAATTCTATGAATTTACATAATAAAAAGCTAAAGCTATTATAATAATTATTACTATAATTATCATAGCTATTTTAAATACACTCTTTGGATATTCTCCTGATATAACTCCTGATTGACCATTTATTAAAACATGATATTCTTTTCCATTATAATAATAAGTCGTTGAGTATATTGGAAGTAAAACATGTTTATAGGTTTCATTATCATAATCTAAGTCCATAGTTAAATTATTTACTCTGTCATATCTTCTAAGAACATCCCTTTCACATAAATGTCTCATTTCATTTTTCATTTTATTTATAGCATCTTTGTGAGCATCTTCTAAGTCTATAGTATATATTTCTGCACAATATCCTGACATATAATCTGGAGAATATGAAGAAATATTTTGAGTATTATATACTAGTGAATTTAATAAATTTGGTTTTAATTTATTTGATGCCCTTATAAGTACATCATCAAAAAAATTATGTACATGACCAGATGTAGGATACCAACGTGTTCTTATCTCTGTTTGAATTTCGCCTTCATCATCTTTATAACTCACTTCATAATCCTCTCCACCCATTGCTCTATATCTAGCATCTATATCTGCATCAAATGTCCAATATGGAATATAAATCCCTTGGATTTTATCTGTCTGATATAAAGTTTTAAGTGTATTTGGAGCTAGCCATCTTCCCTTTATCCACTTGTGATATATTTCGCCTGTCTGAACTTTGTCTATTCTAAAAGGCACTACTCCATCTGGAATTAAAGCATCCATTTGCTTTTTAGCTAGTACATAATTTGAACCACAATATGGACATGTTGTAGCGGTACTTGTTGAATCAACCTCGACAAGTGCACCACAACCCTCACATTCCATACTTGTAGACGTTTTTTGTTCAGGTTTTATTGAATTTAATGCATGTCTAGTAAGTTTATGCTCTACAACTTTACTTTCATCATTTTCTATTTCAATTTTATTGCCGCAACTTGGGCATTTTAAATTTTGTGATGCAGCATCAAATTCCATTACTGCCCCACAATTTTGACAATAATAAGTTTTTGCAGTATCCATTATATTCCCTTCCCGATAATCAATACATCTTGTATTTTAGTTTTTTAATAAAAGCTTATACATACTTCTTATTTGTCTAATCCTAACTTTGATTTTAATTCTGATAATTCATCATCTATTTCTGAAGATGTATTTTTAGTTTCATTATCATATTTTGCAATTAAATCCTCTATATTTTCTTCTTTTTGAGAATTATTTAATTCAGCCATAGCATTTGCTGTATCTAATTTTTTATTTATTTTTGCTTCCATTTCATCGAATTTAGACATATTGCCTATAGCTCCGTTTACACTAGAGCCTACTTTGTTTAACTTTTCTTGTGTATTTGCAACTGCCATTTTTGCTTTTAATTCGTCTCTTCTCGTATTTAATTGCGATATATCTTTTATTAATTTGTCGTGCATCTCTCTCATTTTAGTTGAATTTTCTTTTGCCATATCGTAAGTTTGTTGAAGTGAAATTAATTTATTATTTAACTCACCTTTTTTTGATAAAAATGTTCTAGCATCAGCTTCATTTCCACTTAATAAAGCTTTTTCTGCATAAGTTTGCATTTTATTTATTGAATCTATACATTCATCAAGTTCTCTTTTTGATTTTGTTTCTTCTGCCATAACTGCTGCAGTCTCAGCTTTTACCTTACCTAAATCACTTTCTAAATTTCTAAGATATTGATCTATCATTTTCATTGGATCTTCCACTTTATCTAATAATGCATTTATATTTGAAGACATTATATCTTTAAATCTACTTAAAATACCAGCCATTTTAAACCTCCTAAAATTAATTATTTTTAGTATATCATACTATATTAATTAATATATTCCAAATGGAATATTTTGATATCTAATAAATAACCAAAAATAATTTTTTTAAACTTAATTTATAATTCTATTTCAAGTTTATTGCTTAATTTTACAACACCACCGATAGTTATTTTTTTTATTTCTCCATTTTCTTTATATATTTGAGATGCTATTGTTCCTCCAGGTTGTTTTATATCAAATTTTAGTACACCATCTTTTAAATCTTGTCCTAAATAAGTTACAGTAGCTAATGTACCACTTCCACAACTGCTTTCAAAAAATGTAGTGTCTGTATCTTTTACATAAACTGCTGGTGTTATGTAGTTTTTTTCTTTATCAAAAAACATAACTCCAAAGGCTTCTATATCGTAATTTTCATATACAGCCTTTTTAAATTTCTCAAAATTTTCGTCTGTTGCATCAACACTTTCTGCTATTATATGGTTTATTCCATCTATTAATACAATTGGAAATTTTCCTAGCCCGCTTACATTTATACTTTCAATTCTTTTTGGTATTGGCATATCTATTTCCGATGTTTCATTTTCAAAATCCACCTTTGTATTTAAAGGTCTATCGCTTCCTGTTATCTCAACAAGTACATTTCCACTTTCTATATTATTTTGGCGTGCAAATAACATTCCTATACTTCGTGATGCATTTCCACAAAATTCTCCCCCCATCATTTCGAGCCTAACATCGCCCCCCATAATTGGTTCCTTTACAAATCCCACTTGTTCTGCATTGAAATCTGTGTTTTCTAAAATATTTTTTGCAATATCTTTATAGTCTTCTTTTTCTACATAATCTAAAACAAAAACCGTTATATTATTTGCAGGATTTGCAACTACTATATTATATTTATTTTTTTGCATTATATATACCCCTTTATACTAAATATTATTTTAATTTAATAATTCAGTTTTTTCCTTTTCCTTAAAATTCATTATAACAAATACAATATTTTCACTCAACATTGTACGCTTTATAATATAAATATCTCTTACTTATAGAAAAAGGGCGTATAAAACTTCCTTACTAAGTCAAAAAGGCTGTTACAAAACACGTGTAACAGCCTCTAGTTTATATAAATTATTTTAAAGCAGCGAAAAAATCTTCATACCAATCGCCCCAATCGTCGATTGGATATACTGCTCCACCATTACAGCTCTTTAATAAGTTTGCTGCATATTCTTCCCCTATTTGAAATAGCTCTCCAACAGTCATCGGATATCCCGCTTCTGTTGCAACTTCACAAAATGCTTGCATTGGATCTTTTGCAGATTTTGTATCTATTAGTTTTTGTTTTAAATTAGGATTATGTCTAGCTTCTGTTAATATTTTCACTAATTTTTCATTCATATATATCACCCCTTATAATTTCCTATATGCTATAAAACCGAAATTTAAACATCTAGTTTTATATCATAACAATAAAACACATCAGTTTTTCCCATAAATTCCATTTGACCCGCAAATCTAAATCCGCATTTTTTAAATAGATTATACATTTTTATATTCATTGAATTAGTATCTGTTTTTAAATACATTATTCCATTATCCATTGCTAAATTTTCTGCATATCTTATTAAATTTTTGGCTTTACCTTGACGTCTATATTTTGGATTTATGCCCATTCTATGTATAACTAATGCATCTTCATCACTTATCCAATTCATTTCTTTATACTCATCTGGCTGAACGTCATTTATACAGACAAATCCTATTAAATCGCCCTCAAATTCATCAACATATAAGCTTCCTTCTTCTATATCTTGCTTAAAATTTTCAGCTTTTGGATAATTCTCATCCCATTGAGTATTGTTACTTTCCTTCATTTCCACAACTATTTGATTTACAATATCCATTATGCCATCAACATCATTTAAGTTTGCCTTTCTTATCATACATACCCCTCCTCTTCTTATATAATAAATATATAAAAATAATAACATCCTTTTGGAACTATTTTCATTATATTGGAATTTTTTTATTGAAAATTATTATTTTTCATAATTATATAAATAAAAATTACCACCACAATTATTTTGCGATGGTAATTTTTAATTTATTATAGAAGCGGTGCAAATACCCTTAAAACCGCTCTAAATAAAGTATCTATCTTTCCATTTGAAAATACATTTGTATTTTCTATTTTTCTACTTTTTGCAATTGTCTCTAATGCATCTTGTTTTATATCTTGTATACATTTTGATTTATATAAAAATACACCACATTCAAAATGAAGATATAAACTTCTGTAGTCAAAGTTGATTGTCCCAACTGTTGCTACTTCATCATCAGATACCACAACTTTTGCATGTAAAAATCCTGGTGTATATTCATAAATCTCTACTCCATTTTCGATTAATTGATGATAATAAGATCTTGTAAGTTTAAATACTGTCTTTTTATCAGGTATTCCAGGAGTTACTATCTTAACATCAATACCTCTTTTTGATGCTAAGCAAAGAGCTGTCATCATTTCATTATCGATTATAAGATAAGGCGTAAAAATATATACGTATTTTTTTGCGTTATTTATAAGGTTTAGGTATACATTTTCGCCTACAACTTCTTCATCTAATGGTGAATCACCATATGGCTGAATATATCCATCATGTTGTACAAGTTTATTTAAATGAACATGTGGTCTAAATTTATCATAATCTTCATCAGTTGGTCTAAATGAATTCCACATGTGTAAAAACATTGTAGTTAAATTCCATACACCTTCACCTTTAAGCATTATTCCTGTATCTTTCCAATAACCGAATCTTTCTTTTGTATTTATATATTCATCAGCTAAGTTTATTCCTCCAGTAAATCCTGTATGACCATCTATAACAAGTATTTTTCTATGGTCTCTATTATTCATAGCAAGTGATACAAATGGAATAAATGGATTAAATGCCATACATTTAATTCCTCTAGCTTCTAATATTCTGTCGTATTTATAAGGTAAATTTGATACACATCCCATATCATCATAAATTAACCTTACATCTAGACCTTCTTGTGCTTTCTGTTCTAATATATCGAGTATCGTATCCCACATATCTCCTTCATCAATTATGAAGTATTCCATAAAAATATAATGCTTTGCAGCTTTTAACTCTCTTATCATATCTTTGAAGTTTTCTTCTCCACTTTTATAATAAGTTGCATTAGTATTTTCATATATAGGAAATCCTACATGATTAGATAAATATCTCACTTGACCTGCTACTCGTAGGTCTTGTTTTTCAATATCTTTTATTACTTCTTGATTTTGAACTCTACACTTATGTTTTTCATGTTCTTTTTCAATTTTATCTCTCATTCTTCTTGTAGGCTTTTTATTACCTAAAAATAAGTAAAGCAATCCACCAAAAATAGGAAATAGTAAAATTGGAATAATCCATGCTATTTTATATGCTGGGTTATCTTCTTTATTTACGATAAAAAGAACTACTAATATACTAAGTACCAGACATATTGCACTCCACACTTGGGAGTAGTGGCTAAATTTATTTAATATAAGCAACATATATACAACTTGTACTAAAATCATAAGTCCAAAAACAAAAAGCCTATTAAATATTAATTTTAAATATTTCATTATGTTCCCCCTCTCAATAAATTTTTTAACTTATTTAGGTTAGTTTTTACGATATATTTATCTCTTATTACATTTAAATTATTACAAAAATTATATATTCTATCTATATAAGATTATCTTGTTTTAATAAATTATATAAAGTCGGATTGAAGTTAAATTCTTCTCTTAGTTTTTCTACTTCAGTTAAAGATTTCTCTATTTTTTGTTTTGAAATATTTGATTTACTAGCTCTTATTAAAATATTTTTTGGTGAATGAGCTATGTCTATAAATTCTAAAAGTTGAGTTTTATAACCTACAGCCTCAAGTAAATTTCCTCTAACTGCATCTGTCATTAATGCTGCAACTCTTTCTTGAACTATTCCATACCTAGTAAGTATATTTAAATTTTCAGGTTTCATTTGGTGATTTAGCTCATGCTGACAACATGGAACTGAAAATATCATTTTTGCATTCCATTTTACTGCATTATAAAGCGCATAATCTGTTGCTGTATCACATGCATGTAAAGTTATAACCATATCTACTTTGTTATTGTATTTATAACCATTTATATCCCCTAACTCAAAATGTAAATTATCGTATTTATAACGTTTAGCTACTTCGTTGCATTTTTTAATTACATCTTCTTTTAAATCTAAACCTATCATTTTAACATTTATCTTTTTAATTTCAACAAAATAATAATAAAGTATAAATGTTAGATAAGATTTACCACATCCGAAATCTAATATAGTAAGTTCTTTATAGTCATTTTTCTTTATCTCATCATCTATTATCTCTACAAATCTATTTATTTGTTTGTATTTATCGTATTTTGATTTTACTACTTTTCCTTCTTTAGTAAATACACCTAAATCTATTAAAGGTTCTATTATCATTCCTTCTTCTAATATATAGTTTTTCTTTTTATTGTGGTCTTTATTTATTAAATTAGAGTTATTAGCATTTTTTTTGCCTAAAAATACTTTACCCTTCTTAGATATTTTTAAATCAAAAGTATTATTTTCACTCCAAGCTGCTAATTGTTTATAACTATTTTCCATATAATCTAAAAGATGATCTCTTAAATCTTCAATTTCTATATTTTCATGGAAAACTTGCTTATCAGTGTATTTTTCAACTTGATAGTATTTTTTATTTTTGCTTTCTTTAAAGTTTATATTTATCTTGTTATATTTGTTTTCTTTATCTTTTTTATTACTTATAACTATTTTAAAAACTTGTCCTTCTACTATTTTATCTATGGCATTTATTAAATTATCCATTTTCTCCTCCTAAACTACATTAATTATATGTATTTATTTTAAATTATTCCTATTAATCTATTAGATTATTATATCATTTACTTCAAATAATACAATTTTTAATTTATTTTATTTTTCATAATTATATTCTTTATTTGATTGTAATTATCATATGAATATGATTACCATATTTTTATAAACCTTTGTTATTTTTTCACCCTATTTTAATGCAAATTTGTTGATTTTTTCCATATTTTACATTAAACTAAAGTTAGGTTACTTATTTTAAATAAACATATAACAACTTTTTACAATTTAAATTGGGGGGATTTTGAATATGAAGAAAAAATTAGTTGTAACAGACAAAACTAAATGTCAAGCATGTTTTACTTGCGAATTAGAATGTTCTATGGCATTCTATAAAAAAGTTGGTTTACCATGTATAGACATAACTAGCAAAAAAGGTGCTGTAGCTGTACAAGCATGTAATCAATGTGGTGTATGTGCTAAAAAATGTCCAGAAGGAGCTATTTCTGAAAATGCTAAAGGTGTTTATGTAATTGACAAGAAAAAATGTACAGGTTGCTTAACTTGTGTTGATGCCTGTCCAAGGGGAATAATAGTTAAGGATGACAGCAAAGAAACTCCTAGCAAATGTATCGCTTGTGGAAAATGTGCTAAAGCATGTCCAATGGGTATATTAGAAGTTGTAGAAGCTGAATAATTATATAAATATAATATTAGATAGTCAAAAAGGCATAACTTAAAAGTTATGCCTTTTTATAATTTCAAAATTTATATCCGAAAATCATTTTAAAACTTTATATTTTTTATTAGTATATTCATTCTTTTTTTAATATAATACTTAAATACTATAAGTATATTATTGTTATATATATTATTTTATTTATATAGATATATATTCCCTATATTTCTACATTTATAAATTTTTGTATTTTTTTATTCTTATATATTTTAATTTTTTGTCATATCATTGTCAATATCTTGCAAAATTTATTTTATTTATTTATATTTATACTTTATTTTGATATATTTTTCCTACTAATTTACATTTTTCTAAATTTTTCTTATATTTAAAACATTTCAAATATTAAAATTATTTTTCATAAAAATTTTTTTATATGAAGACATTTAGTATATTTTTAGCTACTATAATTATAGGTATATTATTTTTTTAGTTTACTTATCATTTCAAAACTAATTTAATTTTGAAAAGTATATAAGTTTTTTATAAAATGTATTTCTATTTTTATTATTTTAAATAGTAAATTTTTTACTCATCTTATATATTTTAAAATTTAGGTATATTATAAGGTATTTAATTTTTTTTACCAAAAAATGATAAGTTTACTAATTTTATTTTTTCTAATATTACAAATTATATTTAGGAGGGGTTTTTATGGAAAAACTGATAACATCAATTTATAATGTTATTTGGAGTAACTGGTTAGTTTACTTGTGTTTATTATCAGGAGTTTATTTCTCTTTAAGAACAAAATTCTCCCAAGTTAGAAACTTAAAAACTATGGTTAAATTACTTCTTAATGGCGAAAAATCCGAAGAAGGTATCTCTTCTTTCCAAGGTTTCTGTACAGCACTTGCTGGTCGTATAGGTACTGGTAATATCGCTGGTGTTGCAACAGCAATAGCTTGGGGTGGTCCAGGGGCTTTATTCTGGATGTGGGCTATAGCATTCTTAGGTGCAGGTTCAGCATTCGCAGAATCTACTTTAGGACAACTTTATAAAGAACAACACGAAGGTCAATATCGTGGTGGTCCTGCATATTACATAGAAAAAGGATTTGGAGAAACAGGATTTGCTAAAGCTTATGGATTATTATTCGCAATAGTTACAGTAATAGCAATCGGTATATTATTACCAGGTGTTCAATCAAACTCTATAGCAGATGCTGTTAAAAGTTCATTTGGTTTAAGCACAACTGTTACAGCAGTTATTTTAGTTGTTTTAACTGGTATAGTTGTACTTGGTGGTATAAAAAGAATCGGTTCTGCTGCTGAATTTATAGTACCTTTCATGGGTGGTTTATATATTTTAATGGCTGTAATCATAATAATTGTTAATATAGGTCAATTACCTACAGTTTTAGCTCAAATATTTAAAGGTGCATTTAGATTAGATGCTACTTTCGGTGGTATATTTGGTTCAACAGTTGCTTGGGGGGTTAAACGTGGTGTTTACTCTAATGAAGCTGGTCAAGGTACTGGTCCACAAGCATCTTCAGCTGCTGAAGTTAACCATCCAGCAGTTCAAGGTTTCGTACAAGCATTCTCAGTATATGTAGATACACTATTTGTTTGTTCTGCAACTGGATTTATGATACTTATGACAAACTGTTATACAACTTTCAATGAAAGTACAAAAGAAGTTGTTTATAATGCAGGTCAAGCATTCACAGTAAATCAAATTGGTCCTCAATATACTATAGCTGGTATAAATACATTAATTCCTGGATTCGGTGGAGCATTCGTTACAATAGCATTATTCTTCTTCGTATTCACTACATTAATGGCATATTACTATATAGCTGAAGTTAACTTAACTTACATAGTAAAGAAAGTAACTGGTGGTAAAAGTTCTAAAATTTGTGAATATATATTAGTATTAGTATTCTTAGCTATGATAGCATTTGGTGCTGTTAAATCTGCTAATTTAGCTTGGAAAATGGGTGATGTCGGTGTTGGTATGATGGCTTGGTTAAATATAATCGCTATATTAGTTCTTTCTAACACAGTTATGAAATGTTTCAATGACTATGAACGTCAACTTAAAGCAGGAATTCCTACAACAGAAATTACATTTGATCCTGTAAGCTTAGGAATCAAAGGTGCTACTTTCTGGGAAGAAAAAGCTGCTCAAGGTAATAATTCCGATAAATAATACCTTTATTATAAATACCTAAATTTCAAAGTGGTATGGTGTAAACCATATCACTTTTCATTTATAATTATTTCTTTAAATATTGAATAACATACCCCAAATTGTAAAAAATAATATAAAATTGATTAATTTGGAGGTTAATATGTACATAAATTTTGAAGAAATAAGTCCAACATTACTAAATACATTTTCAGAGAGTTTTAATTTAGATTCAAAAAATACTACTGTTTTATATAAAATAACAAATATTACTGAAAATAAATTTGATGATTTTGAAAAGTCTATTTTTCCATATTTATTTATAGATAATATTTATTACATATTATACAACGATAATATATATAAACTTATTAGTAAAACAGAAACCTCTACTAAAATATCTACTGAAAATATAATATCATCTATAAAACTAAAAATCTCTAAAGATGATATTTATAAAATGTACAACAATCTAAATTCAATGTTTACTATTTTCAAAGATGATTACTACAAAAGTCAAGTTAAAATTATGTCCTTATATGATTCATGCAAAGAAAAAACGTTAAAATATGCATATATTCATGGTTCTTTAATAATATAAAAGGTACTTAAAGTACCTTTTATACTATTAAAGAATATTATTTTTCTTCCCTTATCTTTGCCTTTTTATTTTTAACTATAATTTCTTTGTAATCATTTAAAAACTTCTTTCCTTTTTGATTTAATATATCCACAGTAGAATAATTATCATATATTTTTATAACACCTAAATCGCTATTTTCTAAACCATCTATATTACTAAGGGCCCCAACTATATCCCCTATCCTTATTTTTTTCTTTTTACCGATACTTATATGTATTTTTACAACTTCACCTTTAAATTCATCTTGTTCTTGATTTTCTAATAAAGCATATTTATTAAGCAATTCTTTTATTGTTTTTTGATATTCAATTTTATCTTTTTCACAATATTCTATATCGATTACTTCTATCTTATTTTTTGTATAAACCTCAATATTTTCAAAATCTCTACATTCATTATTTGATACTAAGCTAATTGCTTTCCCGCGTTTGCCTGCTCTTCCCGTTCTTCCAATTCTATGGACGTATATCTCACTATCAGAGGGTATATCGTAATTTATAACTAAAGATACATCATCTATATGAATTCCTCTAGAAATAATATCGCTACTTATTAATATATTAAACTCATGTTTTTTAAAGCTATCTATTATATAAAATCTTCTTTCTTGAGAGATATCTCCGTGAATCTGCTCTACTAAAAATCCTTCTGATTTCATATTTTCATATAATACTTCTGCTTGTTTTTTTGTATTTGTAAAAATAATAGTTGTTTCTGGCTTAAATTTATACAAAACATTTCTTAGAGCATCGTATTTTAATTTTTGTTTTTCTACTTTTATATACTTTTCTTCTATTTGATTTTTTAATATCTCTTCTTCATCTACTTCAATATACTCATAATCCTTCATGTATCCATTACATATTTCTTTTAAATCATTATCTACTGTTGCTGAGAAAAATGCCTTGCATGATGTATTAGGAATATTTTTCATAATTGTATTAATATCAGTTTCAAATCCCTTCGTGAACATTTTATCTACTTCATCTATTATAAAATAATCTAAATCACCTAAGTCTATACTTCCTCTAGAAATGTGATCTATCATTCTTCCAGGAGTTGCTACTATTACATTAGTACCTTGCTTTAATTCTAGTATTTGGTTTTTAAGAGGTTCTTTTCCTAAAATAACACTACATTTTATCATTTTAAGTCTACCTATTTTTTCGATTTCTTCTTTAACTTGTAATGCTAACTCTCTTGTCGGCACAATTACTAATGCCTTTAACTTATTTTCTAATTTTTTTATCTTATTACATATAGGTATTGCAAATGCTGCACTTTTCCCTGTACCAGTTTTTGATTTAACCAATATATCTTTTTTATCTATTAAAACAGGAATTACCCTACTTTGTACTTGTGATGGAATTTTATAATTTAAAATATCTAATGACTTTAATATTTCTGTATCTAAATTAAAATTATTAAAACTGTTCATTTCATTCTCCTTAATAAATATTTATATCTTCATATTATATCAAAATCTAAAATCTTTAAACGTCTGAATTTCGTTATATTATTTGATTTTTTACATACTTTTAAATATAATTTATTATATCTATTTTTGCACCAAACTTTAAACAGGGGGATTTATTGTGGATAAAATTATAAAAGCTTTAGCCAAATCAAGACCTTTTCATAACTTAAGTGAAGAAACTTTAAAAGAAATAACTCCTTTATTAAAGGGTAATGTTAAGTTTTTTGAAAAGGGTGCTTTATTATTAGATGAAGGAGAATATGTAGATTATATAGGTATAGTTTTAAGTGGTAAATTAGCTGTATCTAACTTCTATTCTACAGGTGATGAAAATTTAGTAAACATACTAGAACCTTCTTATTCTTTTGGGCTTGAAATTACTTGTACATATGAAAAGTTGAGTCCATTTTCTATATATGCTCTAACTGATTCCGAAGTATTTATATTTAACCAAAATGCGATTTTTAAAAAGGGAACTATTCCAGAGGAGTATCGATCTATAATATTACAAGACGTACTTAAATTTGTTGCAAATGAAAATATGAGAAAATATCATAAAATAAAAATAATATCACATTATAAATTGAGACAAAAAATTATCGCATATTTACTATTTGAAAAACAAAAGAATAAAAGTGATACTTTTATAATTCCTTATAATAGAGAGGAATTATCGAAATTCTTATGCGTCAATAGAAGCGCCCTATCGCATGAATTGAGTTCAATGCAAAAGGAAGGGCTTATAAAATTTGATAAAAATTATTTTGAAATAATATCTATCAATTTATAACATTTATACTTAGTTAAATATTTAACTTTTTTCATTTTTAGTTGTTATAACAACTTATTTATACAAATTGTTACTATATAATTATAAACATAGTAATTAACTTTTTAATATTTTTAAGATAAAATTTTTTATTAAACGATTGTGGGAGGATGTTTGTTATGGGATTCAAATCAGATATTGAAATAGCTCAAGAGGCTAAACCTCAAGATATTAGAGAAATAGCCAAAAAATTAGGATTAACTGAAGATGACTTAGAATTATATGGTAAATATAAAGCTAAAGTTGACTACAACCTACTTAAAAAAGATAATGGTGGAAAAAAAGCTAAATTAAT